>JGI24508J20089_1000010_pt1 | contig 1189618 bp, 1260 predicted proteins | sample LinPmetageLP24_FD_20089 | JGI IMG/M metagenome (IMG submission 20089)
AACGCGACAAGGAGAGGGCGTATAAGCCGGGGGAGGCGCGGCCGGGGTAAGAGGGAGGAACGACCGACCCGGCTAGCCCCGGCTGCGCAACCTCGACGACTCCCGAACACGTTCCCGGACCCTAACCCTAACCCTAAAGTAAGCGGGCGCAAGGTGGCTTTTGGCGATCAGGAGGGGAAGGGGTTTCGATACGCTATACGAAACCTTATCTATTCTTGCTTTCAGTACTGGCTGTCTTATTCGCCTTTGCGGAACCTTCTCATTCGATTGCCTCCTTCACTGGTTGAAAGTTGAATACAGCAAATTATCGAAGCTTCGGTTTTGCGTTCTTGTAGTGATCAAGCCCTATTTGGGACTGAACTTAGGTGACTTTGCGAAGCCGCAGACGTGCTCTTCAATGTCTTGAACTGTACACCCTTTGGGCTTGTACTGTCATTCCATTGATGGTTACGATCAAGAGCCGCAAGACCAATGTCAAAGTTAACAGCTCACGGCCCGTTATGTCGTCCAACGAGTTTCCTGGTAGATCCGAATTTCCGAGTGCTGAGCTGGCCTGGTTTTCTATATCATCTACAACCTGATATCCTACTTCAGAAGTACATTAAGAACAGACGAACCGGCGGCCCAGACTATCAGGCGTTCGGGGAGTTATGCTCCCTCAAAGCGAGATAATGAAGGATAGAGGGGTTCAGGGGCTGTAGGCGAAGGTATAAGAACGTCAAGCGAAGGCAGCGACCTGGTGAGGCAAGTGAGTAGTTGCTGAAGAGAGATCTATTGTCCCTCCTGTCGTCCTCCTTCGATTCTTTAATTCTTGCAGAAGATTGACTTCTCAGTTGTGCCGGGAAGAAAACTGCCGGCGCTCGACAGCAAAAACACCCTCCACTACAACTAGAGCTCCTTCCGTCAATACATATCACACTAACCCTCCAGTGAGATCCAATCGGTTCTGAATCCGAGCCGGGCTCCTTCTCCGAGGTTAATGTAGTACGATGTTAGCATTCGATCTATACCTTCAATTATGTAAGATTAATACTCAAATGCACTATGTCCACAGGGCGATGACCACTGCTATGCTCTCGTACGGAAAGGCTTGCCAAGGTGTGTACGGTATGCGAGAAATCTTGTTCGCAGCTAAGATCTCGGCTATTTGGGTGCAACAGCAACACGCAGTCTTGTTTACGGCATAAGGCAGCCAAGCACAAGCACAGCCACAGCTCCCGTACATCGCACCCAAGTGTCGCGGAGGGGACATGCACGATAAACCTTACTTCTCACTAGGTAACCCTACAAATACCCTGGAATTCCAATCTTGCCACGAAGGGGGCTGTAAGTCGTTGGCGGGGCCAATTGGCCACTCAGAATTGCTCCCGAACGCTTGAAAGTTGAGTCGATATTGCAGATCAATGGAGTGCAAGCTTCAACCACCTCGAAATTCTGGAGCACTTCTTCATAGCGGGCCTATCAGTGCCTTGGATTCTGGATGTCCTCCGAAGTGAATGAAGAGTTGTGGTTAGGAGTTCCGCGCGCCACTTCGATAGGTTCGATTTCCGAACATCAATGTAAACATCTGACGAATCGGCCAATGAGTAGAACAACATCCTTCAATCCAATTATTGGCTCGCCAGCAACCCTGAATGCGAATCCGATAGGCTACTTGGCAGCGCAATTTAATTCTGTATCAGTATGGCGAAAGTGCTTCGTGGCTTCGCTGTGCTCTAGACTATAAGACGAACCGTTGTGTCTTGTCTGATTGTATCACAGCCAATCTGTGCCGATTCTCCAGCTTCAATTCGTTTGAAAGCTTTACTACCCACACTCATTGAATCTACTTCACTTCAGCCGTGATGATGCGTGCTTTTACTGCCAAAATCCTCCTTGCCGGATTGATCCCTGGCTTGCCGTGTCTTGCACAAAATGATACCTGTCCGACATCAATTGTGTGTAATATCTTTAAACTTTCCGAATGAAAATTCTAATAAACCATGCAGTGCGAGACGATCAAATCCGAGTTATCGGGCAAGGTTGAATATCCGGACACGGCTACATACATGAAGACAAATACCTACTGGTCAGCAAGACAGGACCTGATGCCCTCCTGTATTGTTTATCCCACATCTCCTGAAGATGTTGCCAGAACTCTATGGCTTGTGACCAACTCTAGCAGTCCCTTCACTGTCAAGAGTGGAGGACACACTGCGTTCGATGGTGGATCCAGCATTCAGGATGGAGTGCTTATTGCTTTGGAGAACATGAGAAATATCAGCGTCTCTGACGACCGTGGCACAGTCTCAATTGGCCCAGGTAATCGCTGGATCAATGTCACTCAGGCAGCCGAGCCTTATGGTATTGCAGTTGTCGGCGGCCGCAGCCCTCTGGTCGGTGTTTCGGGATTCCTTCTGGGAGGAGGATTATCGTTCTTGCTTGGCAAGCGAGGCATGGGCTGTGACAACGTTCGAAATTATCAAGTTGCTCTTGCATCAGGCGAGATTGTCAATGCGAATCCCTCATCAAATAAAGATCTCTATTGGGCTCTTAGAGGCGGTGCTGGGTCCAGTTACGGCATTGTCACCAGATTCGACCTCGAGGCTTACCCGCAAGGTAACATCTGGAGTCGACTGTCGGTTTGGCCCGCAAACTCTTCGGAATCCGTTCTCCACACATTCACCAAAGTCACAAGAGAGAAGATGCACTCCGGACTTGACCCAGACGCCCACATGATGTAAGCAGCCAGTCCTGAATTATTATCATGAATCAGACTAACCTACAAAATAGGTTCGGCATGAGCTATGCTGGCGGCGCTCCCATGGATCCTATTCCAACGGTCTTTCAATTCCACTTGAACCTGAACTCCTCGTACGCTCCTGGTGGGGAGTTTGACACACATGCGGCATTTCAAGAAACGGCGCTCCCAAATGCAATGTCCAATACTACAGAGGTCCTTGGCATATCGGCCACGATTTACCGTACCACACAAGGCGGAGGTGGCTTTGGTGACAGAGAGTCATGGTACGCTACCTCCATCTCGGATGGTCCGTACAGCGATGCCTTCATGAATAAGGTTCAAGCAGCCTACGCCGCCTGGGCCGGTGATCTTAGGGCGAAGATGANTGCTCGAGGGGATATGCTCAACGTGACTATGGTCTTCCAGCCCCTCACGAACCCTGCATTCGAGGCAATGCAGAGAAACGGAGGTAACGCCTTGGGCCTGAAGCCCAAGGAGTACCCTAGCTATATAGTTTCAGTTCCTACGACCTGGAATCTCAAGGCAAACGACGATTTCGTCGACGGCAGCGTGGAAGCGTTTGTCAATCAACTGGACGATATGGCTAAGGCGGCAGGCTTTGGCCATGGCTATGAGTACATGAACTACTCTGGCAAGTTCCAAAGCAAGAATGGGACTGTCATTGCAAGCTACGGCAAGGAGAATCAGGAGAGGCTGCGCGAAATCGCCAAGAAGTACGACCCCAATGGTCAACTGCGCGCGCTCTGGACTGGTTACCACAAGCCTTAACTAAACCTCGGACTTTCAGAGAGTGGCTCTTTCTTACTGCAATGAAAATTTCCAAGAGACGGTCGCTTTTTGCTACGGCGGGGATTTCCAGGAGGTGGTTGTTGCTTGCTGTGATAGGGATTTCTAAGAGATGATTGTCTCTTGCTGCAATGGGGAAGGATCTTCTTTTGTTTTTTGTATAGTTTATCTCTTCTTCCGGGGTCCCTCGGTGGCTCTCATACAGGTCTTCGACGTCGTGCAAATGTTATTAGACACTTTGCACTTCATGTAACATCAGACCAAGGCTTTATGTACATTTTGCTGTACCTAAGCCTTTCGCTTCCCGACCCAAACTCCTATCCTCACGTTTTCGGTTATTTCAATCTGAAAGAATACCTTACCCCCAAGTGTAATCATCGCAGTTGAGGACATATGTACACTCTTGTCCATACCGGTACTTCAATTAGAAGACTAAACCGGATCTGAAGTTGAAAAACTTCAATTTCAATTTTCACGAAGACCATGTAGTCATCTATCCATGACACGTGAGTTGATGTATCGATTTGGTTAGCTGCTCCTTTCGATAGCATGCATTAACTATTTTGCCTAACTAGAAAAAATAAGCTGATCCCAGTGGCGCGCAGGCCTCAGGTGCGTGAGGAAAGCCATCTCTTTTTAGAAAAACTGGAAGTTCTACAGAAGGGAGTGCTTGATATGGTTGAGCCTTACCCTGTGTTGTCTGCGTGGACGGAAGAAACCTGAGGATCATCCCGCAAGAGGAAAAGCGGAAAGAGAGTCAAAGGACAACCAGATTATGAGCCAACAGACCTGCCATATGAAGTCGCAGATCGTGTAAATCACACGCCACCCATGAAACTGGATATGCTCACGCAGAACCCAGACGATGATCTTTTGACCAAGAACGCTCAAAGACTGTTCTTGGTGAAAGACACAGAAGAACAGCCACAACTATGGGCCTGGGACAACCAGTACAGGGTTGTACCATCGCAAGGATCTATTGGCATCTTGCCGGTGGGTGCTCGCAAAGGAGACTACCTGTACCAAATTGGGGGGATCACACAAGCTGTTGTTTTCAGAAAAGAGCAGTCGTATTGTTGTATCGTCGGGCCGGCGGTACTTGCAAATACTCTTGAAAAGGCGAGAGCTACGAGGGAAGACTGTGGCCAGTGGCTGCCGTTCCAGAAAGTGGAATCTGAAACGATTCCGGACGGCAAATCGTTGGATCTATACATCGATATCGCAAAAGCGTTCCTGTTGTTAGACTAGGACTTCTCACTTAATTGCGACTTGCTTGTTGCTGTCAACATACCCCTTATCCTCTCTTAGAGGGATGACCAGCTGGCATTTAAGGCAGCACATTCCTTGATTTCTGTGCTCTTAGTATCAGAATCATTTCTGCTCTTCGTGTGCGAACTTTGGAAAATGGAATAATAGCTTCCCATTTTTGGTCTATTGGTATGCGGATCGGATCTGGGGTTGGTCTTTGGGTTGGGTTTGGCAGAATCTCTAGTGAAAATTGGATCGATCGCTGCTGGCGTTTCTGTTGTGTGTATTGAAATAAGTTCCTACTGGATTTGTAGCGAAGTTTGGATATCGGGACTCCCCGTACTCTTGGTGTTGTTGTTAAGCCCACTGCTGGAGGCGAGCCACTAGTTTTGCCAATTCAAGAATCATGTCCAATATTTTCCAGCTCAAGAGCTCTGTCCATCTCTTTTCTCATAGCCTACTAAGAATCATTCGACGTATTGGCGTGGCTCAGCCCCTTTGTTCAGCTCTTTAATTTTCAATCTCCTCTGTCGTCCTTTGTGTGATGTTTCGTTGAGCCTGTCGATCAGCTGCTCAAGTAAATATTGATCCAGATCAATTCAGATTTCGGCTCTTCAAAATTAGGGTTTAAGGTCTGATAAAAATCAGATGTCTTAGTTACTATCGTCTCACCAGGAAGCAAACTATCACTGGTATCGGAACACAGTCCCGGTCTTTACCCCGCTGTGGCGTTGTTCATCGAAACAACCCTGATTCCATACGAAATGATAATCAAGGGGATCGACTGCGAAACTGATATCGGATATTCATTACGAGGCTGATGTAGGGAGATTCTATCCAAATTCACTCCAGAAGTCGAAGCGTTTTTTCCAAATGAATACTGTACAAGCAATAATCGGATCGATCCCAGCGATGCATCAAATCAAATCATATACATTATCCGTGAATGAAGGTTGTGTCTGTGTGATAATGAGAGCTATATACAAGACGACAATGGTTACAATTTAATCAGAAGTCTCACCAGAGTGGGCAGCATCAGACAGAGCTTGGAGCTCGGCCGCCTCCGCCTCGAGATCTCGCTTCTCAGCATCCTCGGCATCAATCTGAGCTTCCTCCTCTGGAGTCAAATCTTCAGTCTCTCCAGCGTGTGCAGCATCACTCTCCGCCTGGAGTTGGGCAGCTTCGGCTTGGATATCACGCTTCTCAGCATCCTCTGCATCAATTTGTGCCTCCTCTTCGGGTGTCAGATCATCAGCTTCTCCAGCATGAGCGGCGTCGCTCTCAGCCTGGAGTTTGGCTGCATCAGCTTGAAGATCTCTTTTCTCGGCATCCTCGGCATCAATTTGAGCCTCTTCCTCGGGTGTCAGATCCTCGGTTTCGCCAGCATGAGTTGCATCACTTTGAGCTTGAAGTTCAGCTGCCTCTGACTGCAAGTCTCGTTTCTCTGCATCCTCGGCATCGATTTGAGCCTCCTCCTCTGGTGTCAAGTCCTCGGTCTCTCCTGCGTGGGCTGCGTCACTTTGAGCTTGGAGCTCAGCAACATCCGATTGAAGGTCCCGCTTGGCATCCTCCTCCGCAATCTCTGCATCAATTTCCTCTTCCTCCTCTGCCGTCAGGTCTCTCTTCTCGGCATCTTCAGCGTCGATTTGTGCTTCTTCTTCTGGGGTGAGGTCTTCAGCATCCCCAGCATGGACGGCATCGGACTGAGCTTGCAGGGCTGCAGCATCGGCTTGAAGATCTCGTACGACATTTGCTGCTACGAGGGAAGCAAGGCTGGTTCTGCCAGAGAGCATCTGAAGATTTCTTCCCACCGATCCCATGGCAGCCTTGACATCTTCGGTCATCTGAATCGGGGCTGCATGGAGGGTGGAGGTGAATGCGACCAGCGCAATGGAAAGGACAGATTGAGTACGCATGATGAACAAACTGGAATGCAAAATTAGATGAGGGAGGAAAGTACGATGTGAAAAGTATGAGGAGCCCAGAACTGGTGGAAGATGGGCTTATATTCTACCTAAGTGCTGTGTGAGGCGGGTCTGCTCAAACCTTTGTTGCTCAAGACTGTATCCTCTTGCATCGAATACTCCTTAGCACGTCTGAAAATCTGGCCTCTTCCAATGAATACTGATTTTGTACGCGGATATATTTGGTCCGCGCAATGGCTCCTTGCGAGAAACAGAGTTCCTAGTCGGACGAATCTCTTTTTTCGTCATGCCGCCTTCACAAAAGCTTGTTCACACAAAATGAACGTGAAGCGAAGAACTCTCTCCAATCGCGCACAGAGAAACTACCCTGCCTGCGTTCAATTGGCTACAGAGTCCAACGACGGATGTTCCATGATGAGCGTTCCTTGGCAAGGGTGCCAGGGTGCAGCCAAGCTTTCCAAGGCTCGGGAGATGCTCAACAGCCGCATATCCGTGCACCTCCCCAGCAACTGGCCAAGCGAGAAACAACATTTGTTTCGTTTTTGAATCGGCCGTTCCAGCTCCCAGACCGGCTTATCATTCCCCCCGATGTACCTAGGTACTGATGCTTGCCGCAAAGCTGCGACCCGCAAGCTACTGGAGCCGACCGATGCAACAACATCATCGTTGGAGGATGCCATACTTATCCCACTACCTGCCTGCCTTGGTCGTCTATACTTTGTTCAATACAAGCCGAAAGCTTTCGTGAGAACTGCGTCAAGGTCGTGGCTTTGCTGGCAAGACCAGTCAACTCGATTCAAGCTGCGTCAATCTGGGTTCAAATGATCCCGAATCACCAACGCCATGGTCAAATTCAATGCACGAGGCAGGCTTGCCCCCTTGGGCGTTGGTCGATGTTGCCGCTTCAACAGCTTTATAAAGGGCATGGGCATGGTAATTTTTGCTCTTGTGTCAAGGGCCACCCTTGGTCAGAGTACTGGCGTAACCAAGTTTCTGGAGCTCGCCGTGTTGTTTATCAGCCAAGTTCCAGGACGACCAGGGTTGAAATTAGGTCAACATTTACATTATGAAGATTAGCTCATCAGAATATGCATACAGAATAGTACATGATGATCAGGCAACAGTTTACTACCGAGGACTGAAAGATTATGCTTCCATCGAACACAAAATGTATGCGTAAGTAGTTGTCCACATTCTAGGTAATTTAAATGGACTCCTCGATATCAATGCTCGAATGCTGCTTTTTATCAAGCCCCAGCTTGAATGTCCATCGTTTTCCATACCTCCAAACTCGTTTCACCATTTCAGAATTATCTCTTTCCTCAATATACCTGAACGAGTTTCTAAATGTCATCTAGCGAGTCCCACAGCGCACTAAGCAGTCCCAGTCCGACGCCAGCACCCGCTTATCCAGTCAACCGCTTGTACCATCTCGATAACCTTCGAACCACACTTACGAGCTTGGTCATTCTTCATCATACTTCTATTCCATATGGCGGCCTCGGCTCATGGTCTTACCGCTCACGCTTTCATACTGAAGGCTCATCTCCAAGCCTGGTCGTTTTCAACGCCTTAAATCAAAGCTTTGTCATGGGATCATTCTTCTATCTATCTGGAATGATGTCGTTCCAATCTCTTCGTCGACGAGGTCCCGCAGCTTTTCTAAAAACAAATTGGATCAAACTTGGCATTCCAGTTGCTGCCTTTACTCTTCTGGCGCCACCGCTTCAGATTTGTGTGCAGAGATTGTTGGTGGGGAAAGAATTGACATGGAACATCCTAAAGTTACCACATTCGATGACTGAGAGGAGTAAAAGGTCCAGTCTGGTATGCAGCTGTTCTGCTGCTGTCTGATACTCTGTATGCAATACAACCCAGGATTCCGAGTCTCTCATTTGGTTCTACCATGGCATTAAATGTGGCCACTACTTTTTTGTTGCGAATCTGGTATCCCGCTGGTAGGGCAATCGCTCCGTTCAATCTGCAGCCTGGGTACATGCCACAATACATCATTTCATATAACTTTGGCACGCAATCATCGATCCCGACACCTGTCAGCCCACCGATGCTAAGTCGTCTACAGAAGAGATTCCTCCTTGGTGTCTCTGTAGCTTCCGGGCTATCGATCGTGAGCTTGCTTCGTTTTCATCCTCTGGCTTCAATGAGTGGCGGATGGAATTGGCTTGCATTTTCATATGCAATATGGAATGAATCAACAGGATTGTTGATCGGGAGCACATTACTTGATGCATTCCGGGGAAGTTCGTGGGGTACAAGGAAGTGGGGAAATATCGGAAGATACTCGTACGTTGCATTCTTGGCATATCAACCGGTTTGCGTGATCATCCAGAGTATCATGGACTCCTGGCCAGCAGATTGTTTGATGAAGACTATTGCAATTGGGGTGCCGGCAATCGTGGTGAGTTGGATAGCCGGATGGGCTTTGACACTGGTGCCAGGAGTTGGCGAAGTCGTCTTGTAAAGACCCTCTGACCTAAGTGGCTATTACGAATGTTATTTATAGCGGGATGGTGCTTTCGAATGAAGTTCCCGAATCATGATAGCTCGCGCTGAAAATTCAGACTAGGAGCTTAATGTCAGATCCTTGAAAATGGTGATGGTCTGCAATTTGTATTCTCTTACCTGAATGCTTTGGTGTGTTTTGCCAGTATAATGGTCCAGTCTACCGCGGGCATTAGTTCAAATTTCAGTACGAGATTTTAGCGTAGAGTAGGATGTCCAACGTAAATCGAAAGCACCGTTTGGAGCGACTCCTCGAACTTACGGCTGATGCTGGCCACATCGGCATGATGCTGTGTTCTCATCCAACTGGCTATCTGCAAAGCTTCACTGCTCGAGATGACAGATGATCTTGCTGCCAAGTGTGAATTTCGCGCTAGGGAGTCGACATAAATGGCAATTACAGAATGGCGTCCATCGGCATGGCTCTGGGAGGATACTCTGTACTTCTTGCATTGCGAGTGTTGGTGACTTGCTTGCACCTGTGTCGGAGCGGACGTAAATGACAATTAAGTAGCTAGCTCCAAGGCGATGGGAATATCTCAGGCAGATAATATCGGCAAGGTGGGGGCGACATGCCTGGGATTCGAGAAGTCACCAAGGAATATGGAGACCTGATCGACATTCAGGATATCCAAGCAGCTATCCCTTTAGCGAACATGAGAGGTCAAACAACCGATTTATATTCCATGAAATATCAACCTTCTACTCAATCTTCCCGTGGCTTTAATCCAACTCTGTAATATCCCTGCACAAACCAAGGGACGGTGTGAACTCGTTGCTCATGCGATTGTCCAGGAATCAAGCTCATCTCATACCTCCGCATGATAGTTGAGAGAATGATCCGCATCTCCTTCAGAGCGAATTGCTGTCCAGGGCAGTTTCTCGACCCCGCTGAGAACGGCAAGAAAGCCTTTCGGTCGACTTCCACACCCTTGTACTTACCAAGCCATCTTTCCGGCACGAATGAAGTTGCATCGGGCCAAATGCGAGGGTCTTTCATCAGGGCACCGACTGCGGGGGAGACGATGGTCTAGAATGTCAGCAGTGTTCAGATCAAGGGATTGGCTGCTTACTTCAGGCGGAACCTCGTAGTTCGCTAACATGGTAGTCTCTTGCGTGTATCGTGCAAGACCTGGATAGTCAGTTGCAGTCAGTGAGACGGACTGGAAGGTGCGTTAATTAGACCTACCAACTACCAGGATTGGAAGAACTCTCATACTCTCATTGATGCATGCGTTCAAGTATGGCAGGTCTTGAGTGTTGGCGAAGGTTATTGAATCGTGCTTGGACCGAAAGGCAGTATCGATTTCAGCAATCAGCTTCTTTAATTTCTCGGGATTGTTCAGAAGGAGCAAGTATGTATGAGTGAGGGTGACAGCTGATGTATCGCTTCCTGCAATCATAAATAATGCCATCTCTTCACGGATATGCTGATGAGTGAAAGCCACGGGGTCAGCTTCGTGACTTTCAAGAAAGATCTGAACGAGGTCCTTCTTGACAGGTCCCTTCTCGGCTCGACGCTTGGAGATGATGCCGTCTATCATGTTGTTGAACTCCTCAGACTGCGATGGAGGTACGAATGGAAGGTATTTGATGAAAGGGAACTGGGCATCAATTGCTGCTCGCTTCAAGCGATCATGGAAGAGATTCTTGAGCTTCTTGTCGTTTGAAGCAACGAGGTTGAAGGAGCCACCGAAGGATGTGGCGGACATTATATCCTATCAGTTCTGTGAGCGAAGTGAAAGTGCCCTTGAAAATCTTAAGACTTACGAAGGACAAGTTCCCCATCATGTTCGATATATCGATCACTGTGTACCCATTTCCCTTGGCGCATTCGTTATCTAGCCATTCCTCGAACACCTTGACGCATTCCTTTACAATTGGCTCCAGCGCATTCAGATAACTGATAGAAAATCCTGGCGAAAGGAGTCGTCGCTGCGGGGAAATCGTGAGCATGCGAATACCATCCTGAACCTGAGGATGAGACCAACCTTTTGTTTATACTTGACCTTATCTGTCTCAGTGATAAGACTAGTGATATTGTGATGCGGACGGATCGCTTCATAAATAGGAGACTTGACCAGGTCGTCTTCCACGAGAATTTTCTGAACCGCTGCCTTGTCTCTGAACAAGAGATCCCTCGGACCTTCTGGAGCGTCAGTGTCTCGCCTTCAATCATTTCTTCCAAGGTACTGACCAACGCGGACCACATCTCCATACTTGTCAAGAAGCGCTGGAAGGGTGTTCATGCAGTTTCCCGTGATGTTTTCGATCATCCACGGAAGGGAGGTCATGCTCCAGAGCTTTGGACCTGGGATCTTTGACAGCGGGCCGGTGAAGGCTAATTTGAGCGCGAGGACTAGCCTTCGCAGTATTTCTGCAGTCGCGAGCCATAGCAGGAGCGAGATGTAGGTGTTCATGGTTTATGGATCGATGAGTGTAGATCGGAAGGTTGTTCACGTCAAAAGAAGAAACGTTTCACACGTGTGAAGATGTTCGAGAGGTTGGAATCGAGCGTGCGGCGCGGCTGAGGGAACTAAGCGAATCCTGGAAGTAAGCAGGACCCGGGAGCGCTTTCATTGGACATATCGTAAGGTATTATCGGGGGAACCTTGAAATCTTACTCCTGGCACAGGTTCAACTTGCGTATTTTATTCGGCGAAACAAGCCCTAGGCTGACACGGGATGTTGACAGGTGGGATTGCGTCGCTTGACACAATTTGTGGATCTAGCAGCAGAATATATGAATTCGTTCATTAGTCCTTAGTACAGGCGAAGTGCATTCCGTGTGAGGAATAGTTATCAGGTACCGATACAAAGATGTGCGGCCGCACATCATTCAAGCATTGGCATTTATACTTTTCACAAATGTCTTTCCATGTACTATATCCAAACTCTATCCCACTCCTGCTTACATATGTTCGCTACACATCAAGAAGAATAGTAGGTCTGGTTTGGCGGAAGAGGTCTCCGCGGACTTCTTCCGAGGCTGGAGTACGTCGGTGTCGGTGAAGTCTGAGATTCATACAGGACATTGGAGTTGTTCGTCCTCAGTGTGTCGTGGCCTGCATTGAAGGAAGGACGCGGTGATTGTGAGGGCGATATGTGATGCGCTGGTGGTGAGTGGTGACTTGTGTCATGGACTTGTATCATGTTCATTTTCGGATCGACTTGATGCAGCTGGTTTTCATTCCCGGAAAGCTCTGCTGGAGGCGAGTTCGCTGGCAGTTGGTATTGTTGCGTCTGCATTTGGAGGCTGCGATCATAATATGGTGTTTGAGGCGCGTGAGGTCCAAGCTGTGCTTGCGAATAACTTGGTGCCGGATTGTATGCCACTCCAGGTGTATCTGCTGAGTCCCACCTCGTTGAAAGACGTGCCTTCTTTCTTCCTCGGCAAAAGAAGCAGCATCCACCCAGCGATAAGGCAAGAAGCAGCAAAGCACCCCCAACAGCGATTCCGACAATAGCTCCCGTCGAGAGCTTGGGTGATGAGGTTTCTGGTTGGGCAGAAGTAGCTCCTGGCACGGGTCGTGTCGGAGAACGGACTGCAACCGATGCTTTCTGGGCAAAGTAAACCCCCAGATCACCATTATCGAATCCAGCGGCGGGTGTAGTAGCAGTAGCACCTCCTGTTGACCTAAGGAATATTAGAGCCCTAGAATCGAGAAAATTTGGAGGACTTACGAGCCACCAATAGCAGAAATGACCTCCGGAGGCACAACGTATGAAGTGATGTTGAGAGAATAATCATTCCAAATCTTGCCACTGACTTTACCAAGATCCAGATTGTGGGTTCCCCAAGTCACAGGACTGTCACATTCATCATTTAACGGAAAGGTCCCTCCGATGATGAGCATTTGGCCGTCGCCAACAACGTTGCAGGACAGAGAGTGGTGAGGCTTTCCCCCATCGGAGCTCTCCCACCAGCGGATCCATTTGAACGATGGCATGGTCAGAATGTAGACATCGTCAAATCCGGTCTCATTGGCACCAAATCCCATTCCGCCGTACAAGTAGCTACAAATTGTCAGTTTTCCTCAATGCAGAAGATGACCCGATTCGCAAAACTCACATGTTGTAGGATGATTGATCCGGCGCCCAAACAACATCAGCACAGAACTTCCTTCTCGATAAAGGAGTATCTCCTCCGGCAATTTGGGTGTACCATTTTGAACTTCGAATATCGTAGATATGAATCAATGACATTGGAGCTGGAAGTGTTGTGTCGTTGTGGTACGGCGCCGTGACACCTCCAAAATAGACAAGCAGCCCATCATCACTTGCCGGAACGTAGACCATGACACCTTCTGCTCTGGGGATCGAATCTGCAGGACCAGTGTTATTTGTCCAGTCATTGGTGTTCATATCATACTTGATCAGGGAATTTGTTGCCAAGGGTCCTCCAGACCAGCCTGGTACCGAATTATTGCTTAGCCATCCTCCAAGCATGTAACCTTGGCCCAGTTCTGATATCGCAACTCCACCTCCGTAAGAGACGCACTGTATTCCTTTGCCTGGGGCTCCCATCGAATGCCAGTTATCGTTGAGGACATCGTAGGACAGGAGGTTGGGAGTATTTGGCGAGTAGTCTGAATGGTCCCCTCCATACAGGTAGAATCGCTTATTGACATTGTCTTGCCATAGTATCCCACCACTGACGCTCGGTATAGATTGGTTCTTGCTCAAGTTGGCATACAATTGGGGCACTTCGATTGACGGAGGACTGGAGTCAAGATCTTGGTACACGAGCCATGAATCTGTACGTCACAAAGTCAGCGTGTGGCATCACGTATTCGCAACCTACAAATGGAAGTCTTGAACTTACTTGTATAGTTGTTTCTGTTCTGCGAAATAGGATTCCAATTAACAAATCCTCCATCAATGTAAAGTCGCCGATTAATTACAGCACTCTGGTGGGCGAACCGCCGACAGAAGTCCTTGACGGGGTCTTTCTGCTGAAGAGAAAGAGTCATGAACAAAAACCACAATCCCAGAAGTTTCAACATCCTGCGAACTTCTTGGCTATCAATTCAAGACCTTCGCCTTGTAACACACCAACCCAAGATGCGGTAAGGCCGCCTGTTCAGCCAAGGCTGCCAAACATTTGTTGAAGATTGTCTAAGTGACAAATGAACGACTTCAACATAAATCTCCGAATGACATCGATATAGTGATACTTGGTGGTCTCCAAACGTCGCGACTGAATGCCAACTACTGAAGAACAAAGATACAGAAGATAATAGACGAGGAACCAGGTCGAAGGGGGCGATATCACCATGTTTATTGGTAGCACCACTACCGGAGCCGTGGGCTGACACGCACATGATTCCTTCTTCTAGGCAGGCTGAACCAGTTTCCGAGTTGACGATTCCGTGTCTTGTATTTGCCCTGCGACATTCGAGCCAGGAGACAGTGGCGTATATTGGTGGAAAGCACTGGATGAGTACGAGGGGAGAAGATGCGGTGCCACGGGAGTTGGCGAATGAAGTTGCTGACCGAGGGTGCAGCTGAAGGATGGCTGCATGGCAGAAGCCGTGTATAGTCTTTCAGCTGAGCGACGTGAGTACAGGAAACTTCGAATTCCGGCGTGACAGTCTGATGCTTCTCGGTAGTTGGTACAAAAGTGGGCGCGCATCCATTGGATTATGGGAGCGACAAAGCTTGCTCAAGAGGGATGTGCATCTACCAATCCGGTGAGCGAAGCTCGTCTTGCAGACTGCTGGGAATGCCCCAAGCCGTATTCTGGTCAATTATCTTCGGCCTCCACTAGGAGCTTTCGATTATCATTCAGCCTGGCAGCACTATTGAAGTGAGAATGTAGATCAGTAAAACTGTAAGAAGAAGCCTGGATTGTCGGGACAGCAACCGGGGAATCTTTGCGTGTGATATTTCGCTGAAAAACTCTCGTCGTAGAAGCTTATCCATTCTACAACCAGTCACTGATAACTCCATAGCAACCCCTGACTTCTGCTTTCGCTCTTCCAGATGTGGCTAGGATTATGCAGTGGCTGATGACGATGAGTAAGATGTGTTGTTGATGCTGGTGATGATCAGGTGTGGAGTGGAGAGACTGAAAAGCCAGGTACGAGGGTAAGATCTCACTGGGGCCGATTATCTTCCGCCTCACGGTATTGATGGTTACGGGATTCGTTATGGCAGGCAAATACAGCTCACTTGCACGCTTGCATCTCTCGACCTTTACAGCTTAAATGAATTGCTTCACTAGCCAAAGAATATCGTTCTACAAGGGAGAATATGTTTACGAGTGCCTATTTATTCAACATAACATACAAGTCAATAATCCTTCCAGTCTAGCTGGTCCATCCTGTCCATCATGCAACGAAGCATATTACTAAACCCAAGTCCCATCATGCAAAAGAATGCAGGGCAACTATCAATGCCGAACGCCGTGAAAGAAAGGAAACCATAAAAAGCGTGAGCATTCAACCATGTATCCGTCATCAACAATCCTTACACAATCTAACCACTGCACATCATACACTCCTCTCTGTTCTCAATGCTGCCTGGAAGGTCATTAGTGTTGTTCAAGGGTATGTCAGGATAAGAGAACTTACATTGCAGCGCAGCCTCGGCGTAAATATCGTGCTCTCTATCATCACTCTCACCCTTGACATCCTCTTCCTGAGTCTTGACAGGGTTGGCAGGCTCAGGGAGTTGCTCTTCCTTTGGTGGTGCAACTGCTGGCTCGGTCGCAAGAGACTTAGGAGAATCTCCCTCTGGTACATCAGCCTTGAAAGCTGGGGTCTTGATGACAGCTGCAGGGGTGAACTTCTTGTTCTCAGACGCCGGCGGAGGAGTTGCCGTCGGCGTCGGAACCCCGTTTGGGGCACTGCTGGGTGATGTCTTTCTGTACATTGGTTGAGGGCCAGGAGATTGGGTGATGAAACCAGTTGAAGGTCGCTTCTTGGTGATGCGCTCGCGAGCGACATTGGTGTCGGCAACGAGAAGGGCCTCTTGATCGACAGTGAACTGGATGGGAGCTGAAGCAGCCATGGTACGGAGATAGTACATGCCGGTCTTCAGGCCCAATTTCCAGCCAGCAAAGTGCATACTGGTAATCTTTCCCATGGTTGGATCCTTCATGTGAATGTTCATCGATTGTGACTGATCAATGTATGCACCGCGGTCAGCTGCCATCTGGACAATGGTACGCTGCGAGATCTCCCAAACAGTCTTGTAGAGAGCCTTGATGTCAGCAGGTATGTTAGGGATGTTCTGAATGGAACCACCATCAGCGATGATGCGGTTCTTCATGTTGTCAGACCAAAGTCCCATGTCGACGAGATCTTTCAACAACCAAGGATTGACAACCTGGAACTCACCAGCCAACACACGACGAGAGTAGATGTTGGAGGTGTATGGTTCGAAGCACTCGTTGAAGCCCAGAATTTGACTGGTGCTGGCAGTTGGCATAGGGGCGACCAGCAAACTGTTGCGAAGACCGTGTTGCTTGATCTGCTGCTTCAAAGAGTCCCAGTCCCAAAGATCTGTAGGTGTGACCTTCCACATATCATATTGGAGCTCTCCCTGGGATGCTGGGGAGCCCTCATATGTCTCGTAGGTGCCGTGCTGCTTGGCGAGTTCGACGGACGAAGTGAGAGCGGCATGGTAGATGGTCTCAAAGATCTGGATGTTGAGGTGCTTGGCCTCAGGAGACTCAAATGGAAGACGGAGGGCGAGGAAAACATCCGCAAGACCCTGGACACCAACGGCAATGGGTCTGTGGCGGAAATTGCTCTTGCGTGCCTCGGGAACGGGGTAGTAGTTGATGTCGATGATCTTGTTTAAGTTCTTGACAACAACCTGGCAGACCTCGTGGAGCTTTTGGAAGTCATAGCTGCCATCGTTCTGGTTGACGTATGTTGGGAGAGCAAGGGAAGCCAAGTTGCAGACAGCGACCTCATCGGGAGCACAGTACTCGATGATCTCGGTGCAGAGATTGGAGCTGCGAATGGTACCAAGGTTCTTCTGGTTGCTCTTGCGGTTGCAGGCATCCTTGTACAACATGAAAGGGTTTCCGGTCTCAGTCTGGGCCTCGAGGATGGAGTACCAAAGCTTCTGAGCCTTGATGGTCTTGCGACCCTTGCCCTCTGCCTCATACTTCTCGTAAAGAGCCTCAAACTCATCACCGTAGACATCAGCAAGGCCGGGGCACTCATTGGGGCACATCAATGTCCACATGCCGTTCTTCTCAACCCGCTTCATGAAGAGATCAGGAATCCACAGGGCGTAGAACAGATCGCGAGCCCGAACCTCTTCCTTTCCGTGGTTCTTTCGGAGGTCCAGGAACTCGAAGACATCTGCGTGCCATGGCTCCAAGTAGATGGCGAAAGCACCGGGTCGCTTATTTCCACCCTGGTCAACATATCTGGCCGTGTTGTTGAACACTCGGAGCATGGGAACAATGCCGTTGGAGTTTCCGTTGGTACCAGCAATGTATGCACCTGTAGCACGGATTCTGTGGACATTGAGACCAATGCCTCCAGCATTCTTGGAGATCATGGCACAAGTCTTGAGAGTATCATAAATTCCGTCAATGCTGTCCTCCTTCATGTCGATCAAGAAGCAAGAAGACAGTTGTGCTTGTGGGGTGCCAGCGGCAAAGAGAGTTGGAGAAGCGTGTGTGAAGTATTTGCTGGACATCAGATTGTATGTCTCGATAGCACTCTCGATATCGTCGCCGTGGATGCCAACTGCCACTCGCATAATCATATGTTGTGGGCGTTCGGCAATCTTGCCGTCAAGGCGAAGGAGGTAGGATCTTTCGAGAGTCTTGAATCCGAAGTATTGGTAGTTGAAGTCCCGATCGTAGACAATGGCGGAGTTGAGCTCGGCCTCGTGCTTCATGACACATTCGTATGTTGCTTGGGAGATCATTGGGGATGCTTTCTTGTTTCGTGGGTTGACATAGTGGTAGAGGTCGGAAATCACAGTCGAGAACTGCTTCTTCGTCTGCTTGTGGAGGTTGGAAACCGCAATACGTGCAGCAAGGATGGCATAATCTGGGTGGGTGACAGTCATGTATGCAGCAGTCTCTGCGGCCTGTGGGGCAGAAGAGTTAGCAGATTTCCACGACGCGATGCGACGCGTTGTAGACAAGAAGACGTACCAGATTGTCAAGTTCGATTGTAGTGACACCTTGGTATACGCCAGAGATAACCTTTTGGGTGATTGCTGCGGCATCAACATGTTCGGCATCGAGTCCATAACACAGTCGAGAAACGCGGGCTGTGATCTTGTCGAACTGAACACGCTCCTTGCGACCATCTGCAGAGGCTTTAGCATATGGCAAAGGGAGAAGAGCAAAGCATTAAGAACAGAGAGAAGATCCAATACATACCACGCTTGAACACGAACATGATGGCGACGTGTAGCGGTGGTGGGGTATTGGTGAAGAAAGGGGTGGCAAGAGTATGCTGCTTTCAAGGATGGTATGCGATTTGCAATGGTATGCAGTGTTACTCGGAACAATCAATCGAGTAGAGTTGCAGGCTCAAGAAAGATGGGGAGGGGAGAAGAGGAGGTGGTGGTGTTGATGTTGGAGGGAGGAAGAGAATGGAGGTGCAGGTGCAGGAATGTTTTCTGAAGTACTTCAGCAACGCGACTTAGGGCGCGTCCCCCCTGCCACTTTTTGTAAGCGGGCAGTCCTAGCGCGACAACAACGCGAAACCACTTAAGGATTTTGTGCCGATGACTTGCCTCAGATGGGGAAATTTATGATATGGGAATGATACTTGCTTACCTAGCATGAGTCAAGAGTGGATTCTTCTCATCAAAATCATGTTTATATTCAGGCAGCATCACCCAATCGAGGTTTACTCCTCGACATCACGTCGAAAAGAGGCATCTGGGCAGGTCTTTTGTAAGATCTGGACGATTCTTGTTTCGAATCCATAGATAATACAGAACAAATGTGGCCATATGTCCGAGGCCTGGAACACACGACATTGAGGACAGCGCTTCCAAGCGGAAGAGCAAGATAGACACCCAAATTGAGAGCCGTGAAAAGTAGTTTGATACATCAACATATTCTGACAGCCTTCTAACGTTATATCATCCATATGTTCCAAGACCATTCCGGCCACTATACTTTTACAGTCCTATCTGATTCGATTCCAAGGTACTCATCCGCATCTGTCGTCGGGTTTATCCCAACTCCTTCGGAATATCAGCTACTGTTTCCCCACGTCAATGAGGATGGGTTTAATCACCAGCATCATAAGAACCAGCCCCAAACATTTCATTCATAGATTTAGCCAACTCGACCTGGACCTTTTGCCGGTTCTTTCCTGCGAAGGACTTCTTGAATGGAGCAGCAAGAACGGAATTCCAATCATCGATCTCGTGGAGTTTCTTGCCCTTGGTCGTCGATGTGACCATGAACTGTTCTCCGTTCTTGATAGACAATGATTGGATTACTGCATTTCTTGCTGTAAACGAAAGCTCCAACTGAGCTCTCAATCAGTAAACACCCAGGAGCCCTTTCAGGAGATCAAACTTACATCCTGTGGAAATCGCCGTATATCTTTCTCAGCCAATGCCGCCCCATCCACTCCAGACGTGGAGAATTCGAATTGAGGCGTCTGGCCATATATCCAATCCTCGGACTGCAAATCGATTAGCCCTGCATTCCCCCATATATCTTCCACATACCAACAATTCTTCCAATCCACGCTTGATCTCGGGGACCTCCATCTCGGCTCGCCCAACAGTCATGCCCTTGCTATGGCTGTACATCTTCCAAAACTCATGCTTAACCGCCGCTTCAAACTTTTTATTGTCCATCCCAACATTGGTTATCCTAGAGCTAACACTCTCCACTCCCTTGGCCTTGATGAATGGTTTGCCTGGAGCCCGCAGATACTTCGATATAGAACCAATATTCGGACTTGACAAAAGACACGTCCCATGATGTACGGATCTTAATCTTGTGAGCTTATATGCTGACCCAGAAATCTTGAATGGCAGTTCCCCTTCCCCTGGCACCGTCTTGTCCACTACAATATCATGCCGTTCATTGACCCTGACTTTCTCCACGCCCAAGTTCCGCAACGCTCGGGCAACCATTTCAGCATGTTTGTCTCGGTCGAACTCTGCCGTAGGCATTATTATGCTGTAATTGACGTTTCCCTCATCGTGGAAGACAGTTCCTCCTCCAGATCTCCGGCGTACAAGTTGTACTCGATGTTCTGCATTCTGGAGCATGGTGTGATCATGTCGCAGCAGGCCCAGATTGACTTCTGTCCATGGATTCTGGTTCCTCCCAATTATCACACTCGGTCTATTTGTATATAGAAAGAGAATGGTAGAGTCCGCTGGCGACTTCTGAAGGAGGTAGTGTTCGATAGACAGGTTGAGGTACGGGTTTGGGCTTCGAGAAGTGTAGACCTGGTACTTATTGGATGGATCTGCGACTGCGCGCACAAAAGCTGAGAAACGTCGAACATTCTGCCGCGGTATTTGTATTTGTAATCGAGCTTGTCGCAAGGAACTGAGTCCTCTTGAAGGAGCCATTGAGAGACAAAAATAAAGTTGTTGATCCAGCTTCAAGCTTCAACCAAAGAATCGCTAAAGCCGCCGGAGCATCACTGCAGACACGCCCGATGCCCCCTGTGAATGGTCCGAGCTCGGCAACCCCTCGACGAGTCATCATGCTCAAAAAATAACACCATATTGGAATTTCTAGATCGCATCCTAAACTCAACCTCAAAACTTCACAAACAGCCAACATGTCTACTTTTGGTCAATATTTCAAGGTCACCACGTACGTAGCACCTAAATCGATTGCTTGCGAGTACCTAGCAACTAATACTTCCGCAGCTATGGCGAATCGCATTGTCGCTCGGTGGGATGTATCGTCGACGGTGTACCTCCCGGAATGCAGCTCACAGAGGACGACATCCAGCCGCAGATGACGAGACGACGACCAGGCCAGAGTGCCCTCACTACGCCCCGCAATGAGATGGATACGGTCGAGATCCAATCTGGGACAGAATTCGGCGTTACGCTGGGAACTCCAATCGCAATGATTGTTCGCAACAAAGACCAGAGACCCAAGGACTACGGAAACTCCACAATGGACCTCTACCCTCGTCCAAGTCACGCAGACTGGACATACCTCGAGAAATACGGCGTCAAGGCAAGCAGTGGAGGAGGACGGAGTTCTGCACGCGAGACAATTGGACGAGTGGCTGCGAGCGCGATTGCAGAGAAATATCTGAAGCTGGCACACGGAATCGAGATTGTAGCATTTGTGACATCTGTTGGAGGCAAGCATATGTTCCCTGCAACACCAGAACATCCTACGCCCGCTTCGAACCCAGCTTTCCTCTCTCTGATCGAAACCATCACACGCGAGAAAGTCGACGAGTTCGTACCGGTCCGGTGTCCAGATGCTACGGCAGCGAAGGTTATGGGAGATCACATTGCAGAATTCAGAGATAGGGAGGATAGTATTGGTGGAACGGTTACATGTGTTATCAGGAATGTGCCGAGCGGATTGGGAGAGCCTGTGTTCGACAAGATGGAAGCCATGCTTGCTCACGCCATGTTGAGCATACCCGCGTCAAAAGGATTCGAAATTGGATCTGGATTCGGTGGCTGTGAGATTCCTGGCTCAAAGCACAACGATGCATTCGTCCTTGCACCTGTCGTTCCACCTATGGAGACCGGCGCATCGAAAAACGGCGTCCCAAGGCCAAAGCTTACAACGAAGACCAACAACTCCGGCGGTATTCAAGGAGGCATCACCAATGGAGCACCAATATACTTCAGAGTTGCTTTTAAGCCACCTGCGACAATTGGAAAGGCCCAAGCAACAGCTACATACGACGGAGACGAAGGTGGTGTTTTGGAGGCCAAGGGACGACACGACCCATGTGTTGTTCCTCGGGCTGTGCCCATTGTTGAGGCTATGGCTGCGTTGGTGATTGTGGATGCGTTGATGTCACAGCAGTCGAGACAAGTCACCCGAAGTCTTCTTCCTCCGTTGAAACAGACTGTCCCTACGAAAATTGGAGGAGAGGAGTCTGTTCAGAAGAGCTCTGTTGATGGTCAAGGCGTTAATGGTTTGAAGTCGGAGTAAACAAAATGGGTTGTATAGATTTATGCATTGATTTGGTCGCAAACTCACCTTTCCCCCTTCATGAAGTTTCACGATGATCCCAGCTTCGAAGGCTTTCTGTCTGAGCCTAACCACATCGAGAAAACAGCACGATAACTCATGCCGGCCAGATACTGGTGAGATAAAATGTTCTCTTAGATACCATGCACTTGTACACCCCAAAGACGTATTGGCATATTCTGTTAAGTATGAGTAAATCCCAAGCATCCAAAGAAATTTCTTGCTTCTCCGCTCCAAATTATCAAAGAATGTCCCTGCTTGAAGCTTCTTCGCTAATTCTGTGAGCAATGATGCATAAGGATGTCTCTCATTTTTCGGTCCTGGCATGCCGATTCCTAAGCCCTTTGTCATTTCGACGGCCGTGTTAGGATTTGATGTCTAATTTGATTTTCCCTTTCTTCTTTTCTTGTAAATGGAGTGGTATTCAGCAACTTGACATGCCGTCCTCTAATAGCCTCGATTCCCCATTTCCCGTTCACCCTCCAGACTTTTATAAGTTGGGTCCAGTATTAAGCAAATAATGGGTGTCTCTTCGGCGAGTATGGCCAGGACCGCGAAGCAGCCGGACTTCTCATGATTCGACCCATCGTTCACGCAATAGAAAAGATCCCAGAAAGACTAGTGTTTTGTTAGGGACTTTACTGTAAAAAGATATTTACAAAAGAGGCACTTCCATGTAACTAACGAGTGGAAAACCCTGACTTGTGACTTCAACAGTCTCGTTTCCTCTACAAAGTCACATCCTGTTGTGGCACTGCAATAAACTGGCCATTTCTGAAATTTGACGACCAAAGTCAAGATATTGATTTCTCATACTGCTCGGAAGCTTCCACGTGTAATCTGGTTCTGTTTCGTAAAGTCTGAAGCTTCAAGCATCAGCTTAGCATGAAAATAGTTTGGGCTTCTAGTCTATTCTCGTGGTCCGTCGTTATACAGTAAGATGAATGAATATCGATTATTCCACCGTCTAGGGATGCTAGTTGTGAAAGCATGATGGCACAGAGGGCATTGAAACAAGAAAGACTCTGCTTATCGAGGACCTACTCAAAAGCCCGACGTTGCTTACGTTGTGTTTTGCTTCGAATCTGTGATTGTTTTGTGCAAATTTAAGGTAGGGCTGCAATGAGCAGGTAAGAAGCAATCGATAGCCATTCCAGATTTCAAATTCTGTACTTCGTATGTAAGGACAGGTATATGTCTCCAGACGGTATCATTTCTCGCTGTGCTCGTATCACATTTGGATTGAATCATACCTGGGCGCGCCTGGGCAAAAAGTGCTTACAAACGTGAGTTGAACGTGGGTATTTGCTTGAGTTTTGCTTATTTCGTTGGAGTATCAAATGATTAAGCGAGTGGTAGGGACATCCAAATACAAACATTAGATCCAAATTCCACCATTCGTGATCTAATCCCTTGCTTGAATGGATATTCTCTATCTCCCATCACGAAACTCCCATGAGAAGGAATAGACAAGCTGGTTCCTGTACAATTCAAGTTCGAGATCATGAAAATGCTCGAACCAAGTCTGTTGAGTCCTCGCTGCGAAGCAAAACGCAAGCACAAGTCATCAAGGGGCAGAGGTGGAGCTTACAAGCATTTTCCCTTGCTTCTAAGCCCCAACTTGAACAGCTCCCAATCTGAAGCTCAGGGATACTCCCTGGTAGCCTCTCAAATCAGAAGTCTAGGCTAAATTCTTGAACTTCTTGCTTAAAGGCGGCATGACAGGAAGCATTTTTAATGTAGCCCAGTATACAGCTCTAAGTAGACAGAGGAGTTAGGACTTGCAGAGTTGCGAAGGATTAGATTTCCGGATCTCTCTTTCGGGAGGTGGTGGAATCAGACAGCGATTATGTGGCAGAGACGCATCGATAAAAGCACCGACTGTAAAAAGAAATGCAAAAGAATTCCCAGAAAGCTTTGATGAATCTCGCGATCGTAAGTATCAATCTTAATAAGAAGCTTTCCAACAGTCCGCCCTTTGGCTGATGAAAGTTTGGTGCCTGCTGGGCGGATTTCTTCATGTAGTGAAGAGGTCTGGATATACGGATTTCAAGGTTGGTGTCATACATGAAATCATAGAATCCAGCGCGCCAGCCCACTGGGTCATTTGCTCCAAGAGCAGAGGTAGAGGTAGGAGACTACGTTCCGAGATCAGTCGAAGCTTACTTATGTCTTGAACTGTTTTCTGGTCGACGATGAGTCTCGAATGGAGACTTTTGTATAATTTTTCTAACCTTCTGTCACACATCACTGTTTAGTAGAGCTGGCCGCAACCTTTGATCAGTACACTGTGTCTGAAGATATTACACCGCACTAGCTCTTTCTCAATTTACGTTAAGCGTTGACTGAGTTGCAGACACCCCTTCTTCACCCAAGGGGCTCAGAGCCGACTTGCGACCAGTTCTTGAATGTTTTTCCCGCACAGGAGAAGGTAGAGCCTCGAACCCTAGGAAATGCCAAAAGATTCCTATTGCACAGCGGTGATGATTCATGGGCTACCACCTCAAATATATAGAGAGAAGTAGAAGTAGAAGTCCACAATCACAAAACTCTCAAATCACAACTCAGCATCCAGACCCCACTTTGGAAAAATGAAGATATCAGCTCAGCAGCAGAAGCGATCGACGCCACAATCAATTTCTAGATCCAGAGTCGCAGCTGGGCCGTCGCTTCAATGCAAGATGACAGCAAGCGGTGATCTTGACAGCCCGCTGGGCTGAGCTAGCGATCATCGGTACCTGCCTACCTTGATCGAGGAATATCAGCCAACACGTGAAGCGGTGCCAGCAACAAAGTTGACTTGAGAATTTGTCAAGGTCAGCGGTGTGACGGATTAGTGAGGCTGCATATAGAAGTTATGCGGCTCTCGGTGGGTTTGTGGTGGAGTGAGATAGATAGAGGGAGGGAGAGGTAAGTGCAGGAATAACAGTAATATATTCGTAGGCAGATACCGGGGGAAATTTTGATCGGAATCATTGATATTCCGTTGAGAATACTGGTATTTTGCTTTTACTTTGCGCTTTTCAGGGCTTCATAATCAACAACCGAAAGAGAGAAGATAGAGGAACAGAGAGTACTCAAGGCCGAACTGGAAAGCTTCATGCGGCGATGTACAGAGTGATGGAACCCGCATGCAGATCTGGTTCGGACCGAGAGGAGCGGAGAGGTTCCCGGGAGCTCATGTGGAGTAAGATCTCGGCTTGTTCCATGTGCAGATAGATGTGCATGAAGAGAGCGTGAATTTCGGGTCGGTGGCTGTTTGTGGATCCTGGTGGTTGGGAAGGAGAGTGCTGGAGTGACATCGACGGTGGCCTGACTATCGGGGTTGATAAGCTGAGCTGAATTTGAGGACGTGGAAAAGGAATGTCCTGAAAGGAGGTCAGAGAGAGCAAGGTTGAAAAAAGCGTCTGGTTAGCAGGACCGAGATTCCGGGAATGAAGACTTGGGATCTTGATCCGATAGCTAGAAAGCTTCGTTGTCGTCATAGCAGTGGAGTTGAAAAGAGCTTCACGACAAAAGAGAGCTTCACGGAAACAAGTCTGCAGATCTGCAGCAAGTGAAAGTAAGTAACGTGCCAACGCACCCGCTAGACACGTAGGACGACGACTTTGCGTCTCCCAGTCGAGAGTTCTTCAAGCAGCTAGTAAACCAGTGCGGTCTCACATCTCGGGAACGTGCATCTCAAGGGACTTTGAGCTTCCCACCTCGTGCAAGAATCTCGGATCTCTCTCTCCCTTGTAGAAGTGGTGTTGAGATTATCGATGAAAAGTCTCCTTCTTCCCCAGACGCTCGTACGCGTAACTCCATAACATGTCCGATCGCATCTTCTCGAACACCGGATCGAAGAAACTAGAAAAACAAGAAAAGCACTTCGACAGACCGTGAACGCATGGCAGCTTCAAGCTCCAGATCTCCAAGGCAGGAAGTTCAAGCCTGGAGCTTCCGCCATCGAAGTGCAGTGACAGCTAACCTCGCCACTGCTGATGTGGCTCAAACCCATGTCCCGCTGAAGAGGACTTGGGGGGCAGGTGGGTCTAGATCTGTGATCTGCTGTCTTCAGCCACAGGTGTTTGTGAGTGACAGTGCGAGGGGTGGGATGATTGGTTGAGGAGACGGGGAGAGGAGCTCAAGGGCGTGATAGCGAGATGAGGTGAGCACCTTAATTTGGCGAAGGAGATCTGGGGGCGCTTTGGGCGAGATGGAGAGGATCTGTGCGAATTGGATTTGGGGATAGGGGGGTGGAATTCGAGGGGGGAATTGAGTGCTGTCCTGAGATTGAGGGGCTCTTCAGTGCACTCGTTGTCAAGGTAAGAGAGGTAGGTACTTCTGTACCTGGGCTGGCCCTGAGGAAGGAGAATTCTTCGCGATGCATCTCCGATGATATCAGGGCGTTCTGTGGTTCGTCCAGTTCAGCTCAACAGGGCTTTCTCGCTTTGCAAAAGACAGCAGACAGCACACCCTGACACCTCACCAACCCGATCCAGACTAGGTGCTAATGTAACTCAAAAGCTAAAATCCAAGACTTCACTACCCAAGCCAAACCATTCATGGGAAAGCTCTGCGAAAAATAAAGATTGCTGTCTTGCTCGTAGCCAATCAAAGGGGGTGAAGAAAGTGGTGTTCAAAGGCAATCAGGAGCTTTGCTGGCTGTCTGGGGAAGAGGCAGAGAAGTTCTGGTTAGACAGGGAAGCTCCTTGTCTCAGACCCCGCCCTGGATCCAGTAAAGCTTGGGAGCGGAAGAGATCCTTGCGACCTCAGTCTGTGGAGGCAGACAGACGTCACAGCGTGAGTTCGGTCGGTCGGGTGTGTTGGCGTGTGAACCTGCTTTTTCGCGTTGCTTTGGAGGGTTGTGGTCAGTGTTCAGGTTTCTGGCTCTGTAGAAAATCAATTCCGTAGGGGAGGTTGGCGTGTCACTCCTGCAGTGCTCTGTATCCATTGCAATGCAACTGTGGGGAAGACACAAATCAGACGATGATAATTTCATGTTTGAGTTCTAGGAAAAGGTATCTCCCATTTTACGGATAAATACAAAAAGCATCTAGAATCCTCGAAGAAAAGGGGAGGGAGAAACTCGATGTTGTGATTGTCGCTTGCGACTGGTTGCTGGGGAAATGAGATGAAAGCCTGCTGGAAGGCCTGTAAAGTCCCTGCGCGTGGTATCGATCGTGGCTCTGCCAGGCTGGATCTCCAGTGATGTCAGGGTCCCCATCACAAGAGATGGGCCCTTGTTCGGTGTTCATGGGTGCTGGTGCTCAGCGCTGCAGGTGAGTGGCCGGGGATCTTGTTTCAAGTGGAGATGATGGATGGCAATTGAACAAAGCCTTGGTTGGGAAAGTTGGATGAAATCCTGTATCTTGAGATTGGACACGGGGTAAAGGGGTGAACGGTTTGATGGGTAAACGTTATGAGAGCGAATTGTTCGATTGTTCAGGATGTACTTGTGACTTGAGGACTGGAGATGTTGGGTTTGAAATGCTGCAATTTGCTTTCTTCTCTCCCTTTTCCTCTTTTGCACCTCTCCACTGACTGCTCTCCACCGCTCTGCTGTCATCCCACATCCCAACCTCTGATCTCTGCAGGCGGCAACACATCCTAGCACAGCTGTGGCTGGGGAGTCGGCCCCTGCTGAAATAGAGTATCGGCCCATACTGCTTTCAGGTACAACAACCCTGCAGTGCCCTGTCAAATCCCTGCTAGAGTCCCTGTTGATGCATGTGTAGCGTCATATCTGAATCCCCTCAATTGAATTTCCAAGATTTGCTGTAGCGAGCCACGGGCAAGCAAACTGGACGCGGCTCCACGCCTTGGAAGGGAAAGTTCTGCCAGCAAGAGAGACATGGCATGACTTGATTTTTACTGTAGCGGTGACGGTCCACGGAGTCGCCGCATACGAAATAGAGAGGAGAGTATTGCTTCTTGCTAGGCCTGATATGATGTAGATTGTGCAACTAGAGAGCAGTAGTCGGGTCTTTGATTGCCTGCCACGACAGGGCAATGATAGTCCGTCCTGCTTGTGCACGATCAACCTCAGTCAAATCAATCAAATGCCGCCGCCAACTAAACAAATTGAGCCAATCATGCTAATTAAACTGACAGAGTTACACTGCCAACTTGGCTTGATTGGGAAGTAGGCAGGTTTATTTGATTGTCCAAGCATCAAAGCATCGTCACTTTGACCCGCCATTTCCCATTTCCCTCTCGTCTATCTTTCCACCACCGCAAAAAGCAAGCTCGTTCGTTGGCGCCAAAGCTACGTTAGCTCCATTTGCTCTCCTCCCCAGATCCACCTGCTCCCCCTACATCAACTTCTCCTCTTCCCTTCTGCTTCTTCACCTTCACCTTCAATCCACAACATCACGTCTTCCAGCTCCAAGCCAAACAGACTCGCACTCCATCATCAATCAATCTCCCACGAAAGTATCTCTCCATACCAATCGTCAAGATGAAGTCCGCATCCATGATCGCCGTCGGCGCATTCGCCTTCACTGCTGTCGCTCAGCTTGAGAGTCTGCCATCCTGTGGTGTAAGTTTCCTGGTACCTCCTATCTATCAATATATGCAGCTCGAGATCAATTGAGGCATTGATCGTGCGATCTGCCGTCATTTCTCTTCAGTCTTGCGCCCTCTGGCGTTTGCTTTGCGGACCTGTTTGCACAACTAGAACAATACTGACTGCTTCCAGCAAACCTGCATCACCAACATGCTTGGTCTTGCTCCATCCCTTGGTTGCGGCGCCACCGATGCTGCTTGCCTCTGCGGTAACGTCAACTTCGCATACGGTATCCGCGACTGCTCCAACGCTGCCTGCGGTTCTGATGTCGCCCCATCCGTCATCGCCTACGGTGTTGCATACTGCTCCTGTGAGTAAATCGCGATGGATACTTGGTTTTGGTACTGATTATTTCCAGCCGCTGGTGTTGCTATTGGTGGTTCTGCTACTGCTACTGGTTCTGATGGTAAGTCAACAACTTGTAAATGGCATGGAATATAACTAACATTTGGACAGTTGGCTCAGCCACCGTTATTACTACCGCCACCTCCCCAACTGGTACCGAGACCTCGACCGTCACCGGAACTGGAGCTGTAAGATTCCCGCTCTTTGTAGAGGAAGCTTGTGCTGACATCAATCCTAGGCTGGTGGAGCTGGTGGATCTTCTTCTGCCATTACCACATCCGAGATCATCTCCGTAGTCACCTCAGAGGATTCTACCTTCTCGACCGTCGTTGGTTCTACTACAATCTTCGGTGCCGGAGGAGCTGCTGGTTCCGCATCTGCCATCACAACCTCTGCTATCGTCTCCACCGTTACCTCCGGATCCTCGACCTTCGAGACCACCGTCGGATCATCCACCCTCTCTGGTGTTGGAGGTGTTATTGGTGGTGTTACTGGATCTGCTGGTTCCGCTGCTTCTTCGATCACCAGCGGTGCTGGATCTGCTGCCTCATCCATCGGATCCTCCATCACCTCTGGCATCAACAGCCTCTCTTCTGCTGGCGCAAGCGTAAGTTTTACAGGTCGCTCCCCCGTGAACAACTTTCTGACAACTCATAGGCCTCAAGCTCCCTTGCTTCTGCTGGATCCAGCATCTCCTCTGCTGCCTCATCAGCTGCCTCCGATGCAACTGCCACCGACGCAACCTCCACCTCTTCCGCTGGTGGTGCTCGTCAAACCGCCATGGCCGGTATGGCTGGTCTTGTCGGTCTCGCCGCCCTCGTCCTATAAATCAACCAACCAACCTGATTTCTCCCTGCGCATACGATCGATTTCCTACTCGTGTCTGCTGCATAATACGGAAAGAAAAAGGAACCGGAAAACATTTGGGTGGGGATGTGTAATTGATTTAATGGACGGATTGATGGATGGGATAAAGCGAATACCCTTGCTTCTTTTTCTTGTGCTCATATTTTGCCCCGAGGGGTCTTTCTAAACTTCTTTCTCTCTCTCTTGACGACTATCATGCATTTGACGAGCTGAATGGGATCAGGCATCGTGGAGGTTAATGCAAATAATGGATGGAGAAATCTGCTGTGGGGAAAGAAAAAGATACTTGAACTTGCTTGATCTTTGGGACATGGGATGGAATAGAATGGTATGAGATGCGCTCATATGAGGATAAGACATGCCACTTGTTTCCCTGCTGGCTGGCAGGCTGTTGTTAGATGGCTGCTGCTGGTCTTTGAAGGAAACTGGTGCGATTGATCGATGGATGAATATAAAGATTCATGCAGTAATACTTCTCTTGCCATAGTATTTCGGTGTGTAACATATCTTCTCCACCTCATCGCGACTCATCTACCTTGCGCCCCTCGAGCGAGAATCTCCTCTTCGATAGTAGCCGCTCTCCCATAACACTCTCGTGGTCTTGCTCGCTGCGCTGCGCTTTGCCCTCTGCCCTCAATAGATGGATTAGACGGCATGTCTCATCGTGTCAACACAACTCCTCCTTCATCAGCTCGCTGTTCTCGGCTTGGCATCTTTCTTTCTTTCTGTTTCGTCGTCCGTCGCTCGTCGTTTGATTGATATCCGTCCGATCAATCTCAATCTATCCCATCCCTTGACGCTCGCAGTAGTCATTCCTACTTCTTTCCCTTTCTTTTCTAATGTGTTGTATGTAGCTTGATTCAAGTCTTCGCTGACGCTGAAGTAGTAATGGATGCTCAGTTCTCCCGACAGGTCTGTCTGTCTACCTTGGTACGGAGATGGTATCATGAAGACAGATCCCGGCTCCGTTCATTCGTGACTATCATTTTATCGTTTTTCCATTTCGTTCCGTTATGGTGCTCGTTTCGTTTGCTGTTTGCTTGTTCGGTCGTAGCTTTCCTTTTTTTTTTTTCTTCTTCTTCTTCTTCTTCTTCTTCTTCTCTTTTTGCTTCCTCTCCAATTGATTCCGTGTGCTTGTTTGTCTTGTTCTTGCTTACTTGCTCACTTGCACACTTGCTCGCTCGGGTGCCCGAGGGCATGATTGAAAAGATAAGAAAAATCCTGCGGCAGATCGAATGAATCCCAACTGGAAAAAACCCGGCTGTCAAAGGTTGACAGCAATTACCTGCAGGCCGTTGCTGAGTTAGAAAAGAAGTGAGTGAGTTGAGTTGAGTTGAGTTGAGTTGAGTTGAGTTGAGTGACGGGACAATTGATTACCTGACCAACTGATTGACTGACTCGAGGGAGAGAAAGGGGTGTCGAAATTCTTAAACTTACTTCTGCTCTGGAATTTTACTTTCAATTTTAATTTTGTGTTTGGATTTTGTTATGATGGCAGGGCAACGGATTGGGAGTGGGAATGGAATGGAATGTAACGTTCGTTTAGTTTCGTTTCAACTTCTAGCCTCACTCAGCCTTATGATTCTACTTATAGTCCGTCCAAACATTCCGGATGCCATTCAGTAAGTTTCATTTGTCGAATTCCGGATTCCAGGCCTGGTTCTGGTAGCTTTCATTTCGAGGCTTTCAATCCGAGGCCTTTGATACAGTATATAGAGCGACGGAGCCTGGCTGTTAAAATATTGGTAATTCAATACCGTATGACCTTTGGAGAGGAGAACGATCCTGGGCCGGGTGGCGTCTCCTTCTTCCTCATTAAGGAATTGTTCTCCTCTCCAACAGCGGCACACTCAAACTTTTTACATACTGTACTCCCGGCAGTACCATATAGTACCCGAAGGCAGCGTGAGCTAGCTGCCGGCCGGCCTCTCGGTTCGGGCGTGGATATGGCACGGGAGATGAAGTACGGAGGAAAGGGAGAAGAGAAGAGGAAGGGCAGAGCGAAGGCTGACTGGGACAAAGCCAGCCTGCAAGCACGCTACAGTACTGGTACACTGCAATACCTGGGGTACATACGCGCGGTATCTATCTATGCATGACATCCGCTTACCTACAGTACGCCGAACACGGTAGGGATGGCTGAAATGAGTTAGATGGGATGGATGGACGGGTTGATGGGTTGATGAGGTATGCACGATATCGGCGCTCTTCTGTCAGTACGGAGGCGAAAGTCCTGCTCCTTCGGCGCCTTCCGATGACTGCATGACTCCAGAAAAAGATGTGATGTGATGTGATGAGATGTGATGAACTGTTCTGTTGAGTAAGACTCATGAGGTGGAGGGAGAGAAGGAGGTTAGAAACGGCTTCACGCGGCACCTTATTAGTAGGAGGATCCGGAAATGTTACGAGAGGGGTTGGATGGGCGGAGTGTGACTGAATGGTTTGAGGAGGGATCGGAGGGTTTGGGGAGGATCGAGAAATTATGGTGAAGGATGGGGGATGATGAGGATAAGGAGTGGAGCAGGACGCGATGAGATGTACCCCGGATTTTCATATGCGCTGGGTGGGGTGATCATTGGATGGCATGGGGAGAATGAGGGGATAGGGAGGGGAGCATGTGGCTGACAGGCTGACAGGCTGCCAAAGATGCAAATATTAGATGGAAGCCATGCAAGCCTATTTAGTTGCACAGACAGGAAGAGGAAGCGGAAGAGGGAATGTGAGATGTGAGATGTGATACTCGGATATGAGGCGCTCGGTGAGGGATTTATTTCCTCGAAAGTCATCCTGTAGAGAGGCAGAGGGACAGATGGGTCATATTGCTGATAGATGGAATAGAAAAACGCGGAGGGAGCTGACCGCAGGTTGGAAGCTGGAAATAAGATGGGAATAATGCTGACGAGCGTGAGTGTCACGATGTGAAGGAGGGTGAAATAATATCTCCGCGGATGGGATGCATCATTGGAGGTGAAGATGAAGAAGGTGGTCGTGAGGTGTTGTGATTACAAGTTGAGATTTGCCTCAAACATGTCCTAGATTGGCGCTCGGTGTGAGTGACTAAGGCAGTGAGCAAGTCACGATACGATATCAGTGGCTCTTCAATCCAGGATCCGGATGAGTCGGAGTAGCGTTTCAACTTCTAGCTTGAAGAAAACTTGTTTCGAAGTGAGACCTCATGGCAAATACGAAGATATACTTGGATATCCGCCCCCTTCTTCAATATTCGACCTGGTGTTTCACAAATCAAATGATCCTCCATCGGAAATCAGAAATCTTGACTCTCAGGTTGAAGAAAGAGCATGGTTGCCTGCTTCCTGACGGTGGCGAAAGGGGATATTGGTTTTGAGTGCGCGGCTGATTATGACTGCCTAGTGTACTCCTGACAGTGTGTCTGGAAGAGAGGAATAGAAGATGTGGAAGAGGGTGTCGTGATCGAGGACACCAAGAATCAAGTTGAGATGGTTGCACAAGTACGGAAGAAACAGGATAGCTACTTAGTTCCCGGTTAGAACTTGCACGATCTAATCTCGAGTTGCACACCCTCAGATTTTCAGTCTGGTGTTGTTTTGGGTAAGTAGAAACGTGTCTTGGAAACATGTGAAATGTCTCGCTCTTACTCATCCGTTCTGTCGTGCATATGTACTCACTTTAACTTCTTGACTTTTCTGGAATGTGGGTGGCCTAAGAATTAAAGATCAGGAATTGGGAAGTACTAAATAAGCTTTCCAAATTCGGGTTGGGGAGGATGTCCAAAAGAGACGTCGGAGAAGCGAAATATTGACTCGCTTCTTTATGAGGGTGTGGACATTTTCGAAAATGTTGAGTATGTTTCCTTTTTCGGGAGTCTGAGCCGGATAATCCGGCTACTTTCTCTTGATCTGATAGCTTAGAATCAGGATGCAGATCGGGACTTAGAGCAACGACAGCGGCTGGGTCTGTCTGTCTTCAAATTTCACTTCACCTGAACTTGATGGTTTGGACAAGCAGCGAAGTAGAGTAAAGATATTCTCGGAAGGAAATCCGAATCACTTGACTTCTGAATTGGACCTTGGTCCCGTTTCAAGATGGAGCGAGCGAGCGATGTAACCTCGAAAGAAGAAAATCAACATCAGCGCTGGTGGGCGCAGGTAGGGCACGAACCGTGCAGCAGCGGATCGTCCCGCTTCTGGCTCCATTATTTTCTTTCTTTTTACTGAGATGCACTTTTCTTTTTCCACCTCGTCGTTCTCGTTTGTTGACTGGCTGACTGGCTTGAATCAGGGATGCCACCAATCACAGATTTTACTTGGTATCGTATGTCGAATGAGACAAGGTTGGAGCCATGCATTTACAGTACAGGAGGTTTGTACCACTGTTGTATGAACACGTTCGGAGTGTGGGATAGATTTTACAATCTGCACTGCTTACAGGTACAGAACGAGAGACGGGGGAGGGGATCAAATCAGGGGAAGAGCGGCCGCAGATTAGATGGAGATAGAGGTCGTTGCACATGCAGTGAAGTCGAAAGAGCTTCGCATGCAAACCGTATGCATGGGTGAATATGCAGGTGCAGGTGGAACGACGGCATTGGTTTCCAGCTGGAGATAACTAACGTTCCTGGTTGGGGAATGAACCAATCCAGGAGGGAATGAAATTTTCTCATTCGTTTCTGGAGATGGACGTTTGAGGTGAGGTACAGATGATGTACATGTCTCTACCTAGATCAGTGGTAGAGCTGAGCTGAGCTGTGTTGAGGTTACACTCAGCAAGCCTGAAGGTTCAGTTGTAGGTGTGAGGAAGGGAGGAGGCATGCAGAGAGGAAGAAATGTCACATGCATGCAGTGCTGCCCAGCTTACTTGCCTGACGGCTGGCTGGCTGCTGGTTATGGGAAGAGATTGCAACGGCCTCATGTAGTAGAGTATGATTGGAAAGATGTGGCATCGTGAGAACCAGATGAGTGTGCGCCGCGGCGGCAGCGAGGGGTCGACGACGAGGTGCTGTCTGCCGTGCAGTCCGTGCTTTGTCTGTTGGGGACGAATGCTGAACTACCTCCGTGTGGCAAGGATGAGAGCGTAATCGGCGGCGCGCCTCGTTTGGGGTTCTTGCGGAAGGATATGATGTATCGTTTTTGTTTGACTGATAGGAGAGAGCTCCGTGAGAGTTTATATATAAGAGTTTATGTGAGAGTTTCAATGGTGAGTTGGGTTGGATTGGGTTGTGTTGCTGCCCGGGCAAGTAAGCAATATGGATGAATGTACTTCCTGGCGAGGGCATGAATCGATAGAGGGATCTGGGACGTGTCTTGCGTTGCTTGAGAGACTTTGATCAACAAGTGAGGCTTTTAATTTTCTGTGTTTTGTTTTGTGCTTTGGATGAGCGTTACACTCGGAATTTTTACTTGGATAAGCAAAATAATGGGTAAACTCGGACCACATCCCGAACCGAACCCTTTAGCGTAAGATGACGACAAAGTCGATAGAAGCAATCCCCGTCGAAATCTGCTGAGGTTGAGTTGAGTTTGCGATTGTAAGGATGTATGTCTCAGCCTGGGCTGCCTGGCTGTCTCAATTCGTCTCGTCTGTTTTACTTCGCCTCGCCTCTTCTGTTCAGCATGGTTCAGGGCATGGGGCTTATCTTTCACCCCTCCAGAAATTCCAGAAAAAGAAGAAACAGGGGTCCAGACGTGCATGTGAAATGTCTTGGGGAATGGATATGGATACGGATGCGTATTCGATATTCTTGATTCCTGATGCGAGAGCAGAGGCGAGAAGGGAAACTTGGAATATACCTGGTGAGGATTGCGCAAGTTCTTGAAAGTTAGATAGAGGATGCTGGATAGTGAGAGAGAGGGAGGTATATTTCCGATGATCCGAAGACGGTAAATTGTGGCTGTATGCAAGATACTGGTTTGAGATGAAGCTCCGGATCAGGATGGCGTGGAGGGATGTCTCAATCTTTACAGAAATGCTCTGTTTGACTTGCGCTTAATGGAATTGAAATTTGAGAAGCTGCGGTACAGATTACGATGCCTACTTTCGTACGTGGCAGAGCGGAGTAGTTAGGAACAGGAAAAGGGCCCAGAGTACTGGAGCAGCTGCAGTAGGAGCCTTTCTTCTGTCACTCTGCAGTATGCACGGAAGAAGTATAGTTTCACGTTTTATAGGGAGCGTTCTCCGCATTCTGGAGAGTGCTGGGTCAGGATTTAGTAGTGAAGGAGGAGTTGCACGGCAGGCATGAGGGGAAAGGTATTGTGGACCCTCGATTTGGATTGTCGATGAGATGGCAGGCAGAGACGGAGTGTAACTCTTTAGAGTCTTGACTATATGCGATGTGATGTGATGTGATGTGCCAGCCATGTCATGCTGATGCCGGGCTAGATTGAGTTTGGTATAGAAGGATGGATGAGGGGGAGGGAGGTTTATTGCGGCGTACAGCGGCTACCGAAGAATTTGATTTGGCGAGGGGCAGGAGGGGGTTAGCTTCTGTCAGTCGAAGTCTGGGGTAGTGCCGCACACTTGATGCTTCAGCCATGCATCATGAGAGTGCATCGACTCATCGAGATCATCATGGACGCATTGGATTTAGTTGATTGTGGAGATATGGGGTAATCCAGGAACGTGTTGCTTTCTCTGTGCCGATGAAATCATGGAAATCGAGAGAGGAAGGGCATGAATTGGTGGAAGGGAAGAGAGAGAGAGAGAGATGGAGGGGTAGATTAGAGTACTGAGATAGCAGGGAGGAAGCTGATTTGACAGAGCATATCCTGCATACGAAAGTAAAGTATTGGAATCGGAAGTTTGTAGCGTCGAGTACTTTACCATAGATCAAAATGTCACTCCATTTCAGTATAAGCCCTGTCGAATAGGTAGCAAGCTGGAGATATCTCCTCCGTCTCAGAGATCCGAGCTGATCAGCACACCCAGCACACCCTCAAAGTGTACCGCCTCATCAGCTTCGCGTATCACTATTGCCCCCTCCATCCTCCATCCTCCTCCTCCTCCGTTTCACCAAACATCCAACTCAAATTTCCTTTTCCTTTAGACGCGGCTGGCTGGTAAGTTCCTTTGCTAGTCTGATGTATGTGCAACTCTTGCATCATCTCCTTTTCCGTCTTATGCATGTCCTCCTTACAGCCTCAAGCCTCTGCAGTTACTGTACTCTCACATCATTCGCATTCCCTCCCATTCCCTCTGCCATGTCCTTCCATGCCCTCCCGGCCAAGCCCAGCCTGCCAAGCCCCTTGCCGTAAACGTTGATGGTGGTGTTGAGACTGGAGCTAACTAAGTTGATGTGCTGCAGTGCACCAAGCCTAAACCCTGGCGCCCGATTATTTATTTTGGGCTTGATCAGCAGCGCGAGACGGGCGGCGATTGGTGAATTGGATCGGGATCAGGCGAATTGTTGAAGAAGTCGAGGATGGGCAGAACGAGGAGGCAGGATAATGGCAAAGTGGTCCCGTAGTTCGTTGCGAAGAATTCGAATGGCTGTGGCGCAAGTATGCAAATACCTGTAGGTATTAGTTTTCACTCTGCTCGAGGCTGGAGATAAGGGTAAACGAGATGTAGACCTGTAAATGCGCGGTAAGCTAGGCATGAGGTGACATTTCGGTATGATATCTGGACGTGTGCATGTTTTATCGTTAGTTGAATAATCGCCTCGAGTCGCATGGTCTATCTTCCATTTGTTTAGATTATCGTTTTGCCTCCACTCCTTCACTTGAACCCCTGCCTCATTGTTTCTTCAAAGTTCTTTGTTTTGTCCGACTAGAATTTCTCCTCGTGTGCCAATTATCAACACCACTTACTCACTCACTCACTCACCCACCACTAGATATTCATGTTCATTCAACTTCGACTCTGCTCAATTCAAGACATAAGATCGTCTTTATTTCTCACTACTCGTTCTACCCTGTATTAACTTCCCCATATACACTCCTAGTGATCGTCATCAAGTCTTTCTCAACCATTACTTCTCTTTTCCCAGCCCAGCGCCCACTACTTTTTCAAGCTCGCCGCCGATGACGCTAGTAAATTGACTGACAGCGCCCAAGCCTGAGCCTGAGCTTGCGCCTGTCCCCCCTCCAAGGAGAAAAAGCCCCCCAGCAAAAGTTTAGAAGAGGAGGCGCCGGCGCCCTCAACTGGCCTGTTCTTCCCGCCCCAGCAGGCGTAATTCGCCTAATTCGCCTGCCTGTGCAGTCCCTGTCTTTCCCTGCCTCCCTGTCTCTCCCTTGTTCTGCAGGGTTGATTATCTGCTGCCGCTCCGACGCCGCGACGTTAGACTGCACCCACTGCACCACTGCACCACTGAACCACCGAGCCGACCTGCCCTGCACCACTTTCTTCCCTCTTTTTCCCCACCAGTCAACCATTGACCACCAACCGTATCTCACCTCTCATCATTGCTTCTCCACTGCAACCAACAACCACTTCACTTCACTTTACCTCACCTCACCTCACCTCACCTCACGATCCACTCCTCCTCTTCCTTTCCTACACATCAACGACAGATCCAACAGCAAAATGCCTTCCTCACGCTGACAAGCCACCCCGAAGTTCTATCCCCCAAACATGTCCTTAATCGCATTGCGGCTGCACCTCAACAATGGACTTTTCCACCCACGCAGCTGCGAAGACGGCCACGAGCACGCCCTCCTCGAGCCCAGGTCTCTTCTCTCCCTCCCTCAATCCGACCAGACAACACCTCCCTCCTCTATCAGATGGCACGCCTCATCCGAGTCCATATCTCCATCCTCTGCAGATGCATAAAGTGCGAGAGTAAGTTGATTGTTTCTTCGCTTCCCGCGCTTGCAATCATCCCACCAAAATCTCGACGACGAACAGACCCCACCTCAACCTACTCTGCAGCATTGAAAATACTGCTTGATCACTTAATTATCATGGCATATTCTGTTTGTCGCACTCCGAAGAATCCTCGACCTCTGCGACATGTCTCAAATTCCTTCAATGTAACAACGTCATGAGTCTAGGCTAACATGTGCAATTTAGGACCCACAAAGCCCAAGTTGACCAAGATTTCCTGACCGGTCGCAAATTGATAAATCAATACGAGATCATCAACGAGATAGGCAGAGGTGTGCATGGCAAGGTCAAGTTGGCAAGGAGTCTGGAGACGGGAGGCTTCGTTGCTATCAAGATCATACAACGCTTTTCCAAGAAGCGCAAGCTCGGAAGAGTCACTGTTTCGCCGGAGGACAAGACGAAGAAGGAGATTGCCATTTTAAAGAAGATCCGCCATCCTAATGTCGTTGGCCTCCTCGAAGTCATCGACGATCCCGAATTGAAGAAGATATACATGGTCTTGGAACATGTCGAGCTTGGAGAGATCGTATGGCGTAAGAAGGGCGACAAGAGCATATGTCTGTACGAGAGACGCCGTATCGAAAGAGAACAGAGAGGAGAGAAGGATACCGGCGAGGATGAGAAATACTTCAAGATACTCGAACGGCGGAAGCAACGAAAGGATACCCAACGAGCGAAGCTCACTTCGCTGCAACAGACTCCGGATCCATGGAGCTTGGAACACGGCGATGATGAGGAAGACCAGGAAAATCTATCCAGACAGACGACCCACGATTCTATGCTCAACATGAGATCGACAAGAAACCTCAAGTCGAATCCTGGATCCCGAGTCCACTCTAGAGCAAACTCTCGCGCTCCTTCAAGGAATAGCTCTCGTGCCCACACCCCTCTCCCCACAGAATTCGACATTGGTGCTCTGGATAGTGACAATGAAGGCGACGAACCTGGCCCCTTGCCCTCCATAGGTTCATATCATGGATCTGCTTCGGCTTTGGAAGGCACGTACTACGGTTCATACCCAGACGATCCACCTTATCGAGGACGATCTCCAAGTATGGCGGACAGTATCATCTCGCATATGTCCTCGACTGATGGCGGGGATCACGATGCCTTCGAGGATGACTTCTCTTACGTGCCATGCTTCACTCTCGACCAAGCGCGCTCTGCATTCCGAGACACGGTGCTTGGTCTGGAGTATTTGCACTACGAAGGTATTGTTCACAGAGACATCAAACCAGCAAATCTACTTTGGACCAAGGATCACCGTGTCAAGATCTCTGACTTTGGTGTTTCTTATTTTGGAAGACCTGTCAGAGATGGAGAGACCGAGGAGAATATTTCAGAGGCCGATGCTACGGATTTTGACGATGATCTCGAGCTAGCCAAGACCGTTGGCACACCAGCTTTCTTTGCTCCCGAGTTGTGCTACACAGACCTTGAGATTGAACAACCCAAAGTCAGTGAGCAAATCGATGTTTGGTCTCTTGGAATCACGCTCTACTGCATGATCTATGCCCGCATTCCCTTCCTTGCCGACGACGAATACCAACTGTTCAAAGCCATCGCCAAGGAAGATGTATATATTCCAAAGAAGCGTCTAAAGGCTGTCAACCCCAACGCCTCGACACCTCAAACTGGATCTGTTAAACGCATTGGCCCATCAACTGGTCCTTATAGAGAAGAAGGAGAACTCGCGTTCGAGGAAATTGATGTCGAGCTTTACGACCTGCTTAAGAGAATGCTGATCAAGGATCCTTCTGATCGCATCCGGTTGAGGGAAGTAAAGAGACATCCATGGGTCACTCGAGGCATCTCCAATGTGCTTGGCTGGGTCGACGATACGGATCCATCACGAAGTACCGATGGTCGGAGAATCCAAGTCGACAGAAATGAGTTGGAACGTGCCGTTGTGCCAATTACCTTCCTGGAGCGTGCCAGATCGGCCGTTAAGAAAGCTGTTGGTAAGGTCATTGGTGTGACGAGGAGTGAGACTAGAGGTGACGGATCTCGTCGGAGAGCTGTAAGCAATGCTACGAGCTCAGGGGCAGATACCCAATACAACTCCCCTCTGAACCTAACCCCCGCACTCCGGGATACTAGAAGAGCCAGCCTACGAGGAGACGAGTCCTATTTCGCATCTCTCTCGGACCTTCAAGATCATCACCACCGCGAGCCCACTGAGCACCCACTGGCCCAGAGCCTGACCGCGAGTCCCGATCTTTCCGTCCATGGAGAGGATCCATTTTCGCTTGACTATGCTCAGCCTCCTGTCCCGGTAGGAGCTACCCGTACCCGTGAGCGTAAGGCCTCCACCGTGGCAGATCCTGATGTAAGACCAGGTCCGCCAGATCGTACCGTCTCGGCGGCAGCGTCTATTCAGACGGTCGTTCACCGTGGTCACTCCCACTCTAGGTCCATGAATTCCCCGTCAATAGGTTCCGTGCACGAAGATGTCACCACTCCAGGGCCTTTTACGGATCATATGGGCGCGATATTTGGCGGTCACTTGTGGAACGGCAGAGGCAGAGAGATGGCTGATATTGAAGAGGGTGTTGCCTTTCGAGCACGATCAGTGGACCGCAACTTATTCGAGTCGGAGAACAAGCACACTGAACCACTTGTCGGCATGAGCACTGCAACTGCGCCAGGTCTCTTTCAACATCCTATGCTTCACCACCCACGTCCAATATCTCGATCAAATGACGTGTCGCCAACAAGCCCAAATCATCCTCTGGCGTCTCCGCTCTTCTTTCAGCCATACATGCTCCAGGCCCACCAAGCCCAGTCGGCATCCACTCCGAATGTTCCCCACACTGCACTAGCTGCCTCAAACCTGGACGAGCGTCCCTCAACAGCAAATCGTACCCCAGAGGGCAAGACCCCTGCCCCGCGAGTTTATGGTGCGAGCACACCCGAGTCATATCAACGAGCACAGGAAACCTTGGCACGAAGACGGAAGCTGGAAGAGTACGCCGAGCAGAAGAGACAGGAACTGGCAGACAGTGCCCGCGAGAATGTTCCTTACTGCCCACCATCGCCAGATGATGAGCTGTTCGCACAGAAGCAAGAAGCATCCCAGCGGGCCCAGTCATACAGTTCAGTCAATTCTACCAGCATGGCGTCCCAGATGACATCTCCGTCGAATGTTGCCTCACCAATCTCTTCGGTCAACATGGGTTCACAGGAGCAATTCTACCCTTCTGTACCATCATTACCAGCCTTGATTTCCGGATCGTCTTCAGTCTCGGCAGATCCCGAAGGAGACATGCTTCAGTGCCCTGGTATTGTCCAGCTTCCGGAGTATGCAATCGCTGGAGATGACACCCCTGAAGCCCAGACACCGCCATCCCTATCGAAGCAGGTCTCGTCAGATGTTGAGACCCCAACAGCCAACGAGGATGCAATTGCCCTGTCCCCGGAAGAAGATGCAGGATACATCGGAGATGGAGACAATACTTTCAAGGGAGAACACGATGACGACTCAGATAGCGACGAAGGTCTCACCATGACTCGAAGAAAGCCCAAGCCCAAGTCAACTGCTTCGTCAACAGATGGTCCATCCAAGATCGACCTCAGAAAGTTGGAGAGAAGAGGCACGAATGCCAGTGTTGGCAGCACTGAAACTGCCAAGAAAGTTGTCATGGAAGGATAAACGTGATGTTCCCTACGATACTAATTTCATTTCTCATCGAAGCATTGGGCGGAGATAGTCGTTCAATGGAGGAGGCATGAGCAAAAGATTTGAACGCGATGCATATGACTGGACTGGACTGGAATGGAATGGAATGGGTTGGCAGGTTATGGTCGTGGGTACATGGGGCCAGGTATGGAATGGTGGGTCGATAATCGAAAGGATGGATGGAAGGCGCCAACGATGTTTGAATGGATAGACGACTCGGAAGGGCGGGGACTGGGTGGATATGTCAGGATATCAATTTTCATTTCGCGCACACTCAGATCAGCAAATCAGCAAGGCGTTGTTGGAAGGATTCAAATCAATCAATCGAGGCACTTTTGGAATGGGACGGATTGCGATCGCACAGCACTGGGAGGGACATTTGTAGCATAGTAAGCAAGCAAACAGACAAAGGAGAGAAGGTCTTCTTGAGCATTGAGAGAAAGAAAGAAAGAAGGAGAGAGGAGAGTATCTTCATTGATAGAGTGGAGAGGGAAAGAAAGAGAGGGAGAAGGGGATTAGAGTAGTATTATATAGCTGAGAATCTGACTATAGTAAATATCTAATTGGACTTTGAACTTCGAGTTTGTGTGCGGTGCTGCATTGAGTGTGATTTTGAGATTCGAGAAATGACTTCCTAGGTAGCGTCTGGTGCGTGGAACCAGCGCTGGGCTTGGCTTGGCTACTCAGCTGCCCTGGTTTGTCTTGTCTTGTCTTGTCGATGCTAAACTCTGCTTGGGCTTCACTACTCACTCACCACAGTCCATTTTGAGGATGAATACGATTTAAAGGAACTGCAAGACAAAGGTTGCGCGTTGCCGAACTCAAGAACTCGTTGAGACGAAATCGTCATGGGTTGCTTGCACTTTAGTCTTGGTGTTTGAAGCGGAAGTAGAGTTGAGATGGATGCGTGCAGAATGTTGTGGTCTTTGAGTCTGGAGCCTGGGGGATTACTTATACTAGATTGTCTTTCGTTTACTCTTCACGTCGGTCGGAACTGATTCACGATGTTTTTCTTGAGATACATAATGTGTTCTCCACACTCAACTCGTGCCATTGGGAAATTTTGACTCAACATATGGATTTGGGATTAGTTGTCGTCTTCAAGCTTGTACATATGGCAATTCCTCATGGAATGTTCCATGAAATGAATATTTATTTTGATATGCCGAGGTGGCTGAGAAAGTATATACAATGATTTACACATGGTACACATCTCTATTGAACACGTTCGTGTCTATTTGCTGATTCTAATTTCCTTTTCTCGGAATGCTCTTCCCAATAGGCCTATTCTGATCCAAGACCGGTTTCTGTCTGGTCACAGCCTTCTTCACTTCCAGCGCCTTCGCCGCCGCAGTCTTCTCCATAGCCAACAACGGATTGACATACCCAGCCGGCTTCGGTGAACCAAATCCAGATTTCCACTGTCCTTTCGGCACACAAGGTAAAACAGGCTTCGGAATCGGCATGAACTTATCCAGAAGCACATGTTGCAGATATGCAGTCCCGCTACTGCTGATCCAGTATATAAGCAGGGCAGACGGAACATTCAGCATGAGAGGACCGATACACAGAGCGACGAGACTGAGCGAGCGAGTAATCCTCCTTTGCCAAGTCCCCATCGCAGCATACGGTGTGCGTCCTCCGAGGATATTCAACAGGATAGTCCCCGAGAGCACGAACGGCAAGACAAGATGCGGATCCGCGAGTAAGAGATTCGGGAACCAGAGCGCTCCCTCCGTAGCCAGTGATGTCTCGAGGGGAATACCCATCGCCGTTGTGAGAACTTCCTCGCCTGCAACTGCGATGGCTGTATCCGCACCTTGCACCCCAGCTTCAACAGCTTCTCCAACAGCTTTATCCTCACCCATCAACATGCCCAAAATCCCCTGGTTCGAACCACACATCTTCCTCAAGGCCTCCATCACACTCAGAAACACAGGAATCTGCAACAGACTCATATAATTCCTCCACCTGCCACAGCCATGTCTCTTATACAACTCCCTCCTCTTACTTCTGATCTTCTTGAGTAGTGTATTCTGCGCGACGTTGGGACCGAGATGTCCGACTTCGCGCATGGTTTCGTGCTTTAATTGGGGTTTCCATCCTTCGATGAGGGGGAGGAGCGAGATTTGCTTGGTGGTGATGTGGCGGATGTAGATCGTGAGGGGGAGAATTAGGGTTGTGCGAAGGAGGAGGGCGAAGAGCGGGATACTATATGCCCAGGGTAGACCGGTGAGGGTATGGAGAGAAGTGAGGGCGTCGTGGGAGAGTTGGATGCTGGAGAGGATAACGGATTGTGGGCGTGGGGTGGCGTGGAACGAACGGAAGCTGGAATGAACGTGGGTATTGGTTCGGCAGCTGGCTGGCAGGAGGAGGAGATTCTTAATGATCGGAGAAATGGTGGGCGGCGAAGAGGAGGGTCGAAGGAGGGTGCGGATGAGGGGAGCCATTGTAGCTGTTTCTGTCTCTGTCTTTTCGGCGGGAGGGAGTAGATGCTGCAAGTCCGATGTGTAGAAATCGGGTGGGTGTTGAATCAGCTGGATGGAGCTATAGCAAAGAAGTTGGAATCCATTGCTGCTGTGCTGCTATCATGAGGCTGAACGAGACATCATCTGAACTGCTGTGAAGCTCGGATGTGATCACAAAAAGTCAACAGTCCATCAAGCCTCATCGGCTGATATGTGGCTAGTGATCATGCATGCGCCTCAGCTGCCCTGCCCCACCGACGTCGCGTTTCTTAGCTCCCGGCATGGCTCCGTTCCCTGGATGCTTGGTGACACAGTCGCGAACTCCCTCGTATACACTGGAATAAATGTCCCAGCGATCCGGATATTCCTCCGCTCACCACAACCACCATTCTTCGACTTCGATACCATAGCCAAGATGGCAGAAACTTGTAGCGCGCCGGACGGTAGTAAGAAATGGTTGACCATTACCCCCGGACAGAGTATATTCATCGTGTCGATTCTTGGTTTTCTGCCACTATTCGTACTGCTCGCGGGACCGAAGCTGGTGTTTTGGGCTGGGGGATTGATGGGAGGGTATTTGAGGAAGAAAACGGCTGGGAGGAAGGCGCAGATATTGGAGCTTGTGGAGAACGAGCAGAGGGAGTGGGAGGGGAAGGGAGGAAAGGAGAAGGAGAGAAGGGACAGTGATGAGTGGGAGACGGTGGATTCGTATGCGGCTGGGACGGCGAAGAATGGGGAGAAGGCGGTTGATGCGGAGTGGGATGGGATTGTGGGGTTCTTTCACCCATTCTGGTGGGTTTGTTGCTTCAATGCTATGCATTTGTACTGATTGTCAAACAGTAATGCTGGTGGTGGAGGGGAAAGAGTACTTTGGGCTGCGATTAGAGCTACACAGAAACGATGGCCGAAAGCGAAATGTATAGTCTACACAGGAGATCACGATGTGGACAAGGCAGCCATCATAGATCGAGTAAAGGTAACTTCACCTTTCCCCAGACTACGAACAAATGCTGATCCCTCTAGAATCGGTTCAACATTGCCCTGCACCCTCCAACAGTAACCTTCCTTTACCTCACAACCCGCTCCTGGGTCCTTGCCTCCTCATGGCCACACTTCACACTCGCTGGACAGTCGATTGGTTCCCTCGTTCTGGCATGGGACGCATTCTCGCTCCTCACACCCGACATATTCGTTGACACGATGGGTTACGCCTTCTCGCTCGCATTCTGCAAGATCCTATTGCATGATGTCCCAACAGGCGCATACGTCCACTATCCCACAATATCTACCGACATGCTCAGCTCCCTCGATCCAACATCCACAACAGGTACACAAGGCGTGAATGCAGGCAAAGGTCGTGGCGCTGCCGGAGCAGGGAAGAAGATATACTGGGAACTGTTCGCAAAGCTATATTCCGTTGTTGGGACGTCCATTGATGAGGTCATGACAAATTCGAGCTGGACGCTGGGTCATATTAACTCGTTATGGGGCTCTTGGAGGAATGAGTACCACAAGTCGAGACCGAGGGTAGTGTACCCGCCTGTTGCTGTTGAGGAGTTGGAGAAGGAGGTTGAAGTATCAGAGGCGAGTGAGAAGAAGAGGGAAAATGTGCTTTTGTATATTGCGCAGTTCCGGCCAGGTCAGTGTTCAGTCTTTCACCAAGCTGTGATTACTCGAAAACTAGTGTCCTGGTACTGGGAATTTTCACACTCTCAATGCTTGGGGATTGTCAGGACATTGGGAATCGAGGCAATTGCTAACACGGAATAGAGAAGAACCACTACCTAATCGTGGAGGCCTTCGCCAAATTCCTAGCCACCAAATCCCCCGCCACTAAGGATGCGAAATTAGTCCTGGTCGGCAGCGTACGAGACGACTCAGATTCCAAGCGAGTATATGAGCTACGACTTCTGGTCAACGAGCTGAAGATCAAGGATAGCGTGGAGTTCCACCTCGATGCGTCGTGGCCTGAGATCTTGGAATGGTTACGTCGGGCAAGTGTGGGAGTGAATGGGATGTGGAATGAGCATTTCGGTATTGGTGTTGTGGAATATCAGGCTGCGGGGTTGATTTCAGTGGTTCATGATAGTGGTGGGCCGAAGGGTGATATTGTCACGAAGATCGATGGGGAGCCTACTGGTATGTTTTCCTTTGCCCCCTTCACCACGATTCGATATCCTGAGTTGGGTTGAATTCTTTGGAAGGAGTTGTGTACTGATAAGAGACACAGGGTTCCACGCCACAACGGAAGATGAATTCGCAGCGGCTTTCGAGCAAGCCTTGTCGCTGAAGGACAAATTGGCGATGCGGAAGCGCGCGAGGGAATCTGCTAAGAGATTTACGGAAGAGGAGTTTGTGAAGGGTTGGCTAGCTGTTATGGAGAGGTTGGTTGATTTGAGGATACAGTTGGTAAAGGGGAAGGAGAGTATATAGATTAGGATAGATAGCGTAGAAGTGGAGGAAATACCCTGTGAATATATTGGATCTCTTGATTTGCTTGACGATTTCTGGTTAGTTCTTAGGCGATATTGTAGTGCGACGACTTTTTGGTTTAGGACTCTCATGCGAGCGATACACGAGGCACAAGCTTACTTCCACGCAGCTGTACGAGAAAGTAATGCTCTGATCTGGTTACTACAAAGGTGTTTGATGCCAACGAGTCACTAGTTCAAGTATTTAGCAAGCTCCCTCCGGTGCATCATATCATGAGGCACTTGAGCGACGCTTGACGACAACTTGGAATACCACCGAAACCTCCAGAACGCCTTGATCCAGTTCCAACTTTCAAGGCAATGTAGCCCTGACACGAATATCATTACAATATGATACAACTTTTGAGAACAGGGAAGGCAGAATGCGTCCTGCTTCACAATCACAATGGTCATCCTGGTTCTTCAGCGCTTATACCCATTCTCCAGAGGTTCATGGCGTGCTTTGACACAACCCTCACTATCCAGAGCTCCATCACAGCAATCCCACATGAATCCAGCAGCATGTTCAGGGTCGTCGACGAGGGTTTCGGGGTACCCATGACACTGATCGTCCCAGTCGGCCCAGTACTCATTCTCATCGTCAATCGCCTTTTGTCCTGCTTGGGATTAGTCTCTGCTCGTCAAACCAGCTGGACCCGAGCTGAGCTTCATACCTGGATGGCTAGCACATTCTTCTGTGGTATTGTCGTTGATATCATATATCTTCTCGCACTTGGCGCATCTTGCATAGACAGGTCTTGCTATCTCTTCCTCTGCTCTACGCTTATTAATTTGGCCTACTTCGATAGACTGGATGACATTGACTGGAGCTTTATGTTTCGTCGTTTTGCAGCCGTCATCACCTCCAAGGTTGTCGCAGCAAGACCATTTGAACCCCTCGGCATAATCCTCATCATCTCTGAATGAGTATGGATCGCCATGACACTGGTCGTCGTGATCAGCCCAGAAGTCATCATCTTCATACAATTCCTTCTCGCCTGAAAACCTATTATTAGCTTGATTCTCGGAGATGGAGGCAGAGAGCTTACCAGTATGCCAATGACACTCTCTTGTATAGTTGGTCGAAACATCAAATTCCTGTTTGCAGTTCAGACACTTTGCGTAAAGTGGAACCAACTCGTCATCTTCAACAGCAATTGGCCTCAGTGGCTTGACTCTTTCAGTCCCCCCCGCATCCTCATTTCCATTCCGATCCTCCTGTCCCTCCTCACTACCCTCAATCTCACTATCCACATCATCCTCCGAATCACTATCCTTGTGATATCTAATCACATCCTTTCCTCTAACAAGCGTCTGCGCTGCCAGCCGATCCCTCACTTCAGGAATATCCCGGCAAAACTCACGGACGTACATCCTGAGCCGAGCGGCTTCCATGGTGTTGATTGCTTTTATGAGAGCGGGAGGTACATCTTGAGCAGGCGCTTCATTAGCTCGACTTCCGTTTCTGACATCGCTGAGTGGCTGAGGTGCCGCGCGTGGTTGAGATATTGCGGTTATACTTTTGCTGGCTGGAGATGGCTGTTCAGCTTCGGAATCGGAATCGGAATCGGATTCCGTGAGGTCGATTATACGGGTACTCATCATTCCTGTATTCTAAGGTCTCACGGTGAGACAGGAGAGATTGAACGTTCGTCGGATGTTGAGGCGAGATGGAAGACGCGACAAAGTAAACAATCCCCTTATCACGACCCCTGATCATCATGTGACTGTGAAATGGTGAACCCCCACCCTCGCCCCAAACGGCAACTTCAGACGTCAACCATAGAGCCTCAAAGGTAGACAAAATAAACGAGGGTTCCGGTCCCGAAGTGTGTTTTGTGTCGAATCTTGGCCAACCCCCGAACGGATATGCTCTGCTAGAGACAGAAATCAACAAACATCGAGCGCGAAAGTCGTCATAACCCCCACTGCTGACGAGCGTCGTTCAATAAAGCAGCATTGTTTGAGCAGAGCACTCCAGGGCTTGTGCTGCACTCATTGAGTAAATCCACTCTTTCGATGGGTAAGCTAAGAGACACTTAGACTCTTGGAGTATTCGGCCCTGACGCAATATCCAGCCTCAATGTCCAAGATCCTCGGAAATCTCTTGAGGAATGCTCTCGCCCTGCTCCTTCTCAGTCATGTCACCTCAGGCGCCACGATATCGAGAGAAGATAGCTTAGGGGCGGTGGCCAGTGAGAGCAAGATATGTAGTGAGATTGGGATAGGCTTGCTACAGAGAGGGGTGAGTCGTGGAGTACCTACCCAGGAGATGGAATGAGTTGAGGCTGATCATGTGATCAGGGAAATGCTGCTGATGCGTTGGTTGGGACGACACTTTGTGTTGGTGTAATTGGTAAGAATCAAACCTACGAGATGAGTGGAATAGCTTGTCTGACTATTTCTAGGGATGCAGCATAGTGGTATTGGTGGGGGTGGATTCATGCTGGTTCGTGGAGCGGATGGGACATATGAGTCGATAGGTATGTCCGTCTAAGTCTTGCACAAGGGAATTTGGCTGAAAGATTCAGACTTCAGGGAAACAGCCCCCGCGGCGGCTTTCCAGGATATGTATAAAGATAACCCGATGGCGAGTGTGCTCACTGGGTTGGCAAGCGGTGTTCCTGGTGACCTTCGAGGTCTGGAATACGTTCATAATAGATACGGAGTGAGTACCTGTAGGTTACATGATCAGTGCTACTCTGACACCTACAGGCTCTACCATGGAGAGCAGTCTGCAACCCTGCCGTTCATGTAGCTCGATATGGTTTCCCAGGTAGATATTCTCGGCGCCCTTACATGGGTGATGCTTACTTTCCACAGTGACCGACGATCTGGTTCGGTACATGTACGAAGCAACTAAAGATGGAAACACATTCTTGACAGATGATCCTCAGTGGGCAATGGACTTTGCGCCGAATGGTACCTATCCTTGACCTGGTAAAGTGGCAGCTGCTGACTTCTCAGGGACCCTTCTTGGACTTGGTGAAACGTTGACGAGGAAACGATACGCGAAGTAAGATACACTTCATCTAAATCTCAGGGACATTGCATAACTGTTCACCAGTACTTTGGAGGCAGTAGCTAAGCATGGTGCGAAAGCATTCTATGAAGGTGATATTGGTACGCTTTTCAAGAGTCTCTTATTTCTCAAAACCCAAGCCCCTGCTGACCTTCCTCAGCCCAATACACTATCAACGCTCTCCAGGCTGCCAATGGCACAATGACTTTGGAGGACCTTGCGAACTACCGCGTTTCCATTCGCGACCCTATCTCCATAACCCACAAAGGTTACAACTTGTATTCCTGCGGGGTGCCCAGCGGCGGTTCCGTCGCACTTAGTATTCTCAAGATCATCGAAGGTTACACTTCAACGTCTGATCTCAACCTCAGTACTCACCGCATCGACGAAGCGATGCGCTTCTCGTACGCTGCCAGAGGTGAACTTGGTGACCCGGATTTCTTCAATTACATGACTGCATTCGAGGCGGATATGCTGAGGCCGAAGACAGCGGAGAAGATTAGGAGTAGAATTGATGATGAGAGAACGAAGAATGTTACGGACTATAATCCGAAGGGTTACTCCATGCCTGAAAATCATGGGACGTCACATATTGTGGCCTCGGATAGGTCAGGGCTATCTATCACGCTGACATCGACGGTAAACCTTCTTTTCGGATCTCAACTTGTGGTTCCCGAAACCGGTACGTCTTTCCTCCCTCTACTCCACTTCTCGAGTGGCTCCGACTCAAAATTCAACACTGATGTCTTAAAGGCGTGATAATGAACAACGAAATGAACGATTTCTCCATCCCAGGCGTTCCCAACGCATTCGGCTTCGTCCCCTCACCCATAAACTACATCGCGCCAAACAAACGTCCGCTCTCCTCCGTGACGCCCATAATTGTCACCCATCCCAACGGCACCCTATACCTAACCATCGGCGCAGCAGGGGGCTCCCGCATCATCACCTCGACCGTCCAAGCCATCTGGCACGTCCTCGAACACAATATGACTTTGCCAGAGGCGATCAAGGAGCCGAGAATGCATGATCAGCTTATGCCCGCTGCGACGACGTTTGAGTATCTTTTTGATAATAGCACGGTAGATAGTATGCGGGAGAGAGGACATAATGTTACTTGGGTGAGGCCGGGGTATTCTGCTGTTCAGGGCGTGAGGAGGCTTTGGAATGGGACTTTTGAGGCGGCGAGCGAGCCGAGACAGTTGAATAGTGGTGGGTTGGCTGTGTGAAGTATATAGAGATGGTCAATTATAGAATGTAAGTATAAGAGATACTAGAATGACATAGAACTTGAACGTGTAGTCCTTTCTTGCTAGCCCTCTTTACTGCTCTCGCCATAGCTCCTGATGGAGGTTCCTGATGGAGGGGAACCATACTTCGCTTGCGGACTTCTCGTTAATTGTATCAGAGACAGACTTTCAGTATTTGAGTCAGAAGTTTGGAAGAACAAAACACAAATCAGAGAGAAAGGAATCCTTGGCATAAGTAAAAAGATGCCTGTCAACACCCAAGGTTGCATGCGAAATGCATTGACCAATGGTTCACTGCCCGCACCTAGCCGCTCCCCCGCAAAAGCACCCCACTCAAGCTTCTTGAGCTCCTCGGGCTTTGAACAGCTCGAAGCTCCCGCATCTTTCAAAGCAGTATCTATCCTGTTCTGCAATTGTCTTCCTCTCTTCTCCTGCTACTTGTATATACCTCCAGCATGCCACAAACACTTCGTCTCGCAGTGGCACAATCCCACGCGCTCACGACAACCACCGAGACCCTCGCAGCACTCGAACAAACCACTCGACAAGCACGCTCCCAATCCGTCGACCTCATCCTCTTCCCCGAAGCCTACCTCGGCGGATACCCTCGAACCGCAACATTCGGCGCTGCAGTCGGTGCACGCAGACCAGAAGGTCGAGAGCAATTTCTACATTATTTTAAGGATGCGGTGGATCTGGGGGATTCGCCGGAGGGAGCGGGAAAAAGATGGGTGGAGAGAGAGTTGGAGGTGCCGAAGGGTGGTGGGGTGAGGGGTGATGGGACGAGGGAGGAGCTCGAGAGGATAGCGAGGGAGACGGGTGTTTTTATTGTTACGGGGTTGGTGGAGAGGTGCGGGGGGACGTTGTATTGTGCTGTGTTGTATGTTTGTCCGCGAGAGGGGGTTTTAGGGAAGAGGAGGAAGGTTATGCCGGTATGTTATGATCCAGTACTGGCAGGAGTCTATATTTCTGGGCTGAAGCTAATTATTGAGCAGACAGGTAGCGAACGATTGATCTGGGGACAAGGACAACCTTCATCTCTTCGTGCTGTTACCACGACTATCAAAGGCGTCAAGCTCACTCTGGCATCTGCGATTTGCTGGGAGAACTACATGCCCCTGCTTCGACAATCTCTTTACAGTCAGAATGTCAATTTGTACTTGGCTCCCACGGCAGACGGAAGGGATACTTGGCTACCATTGATGAGGACCATTGCGTGTGAGGGACGATGTGTAGTATTGAGCGCGAATCAATGCATGACAAAATCGAATCTGCCGAGATGGATCACGGAGCATGATGGAGAACAAAAAGCTGTGAATGGACAATCGACAAATGAGGTCTCCACACCGTCGAGACTGAGGAGGAAATCTACTATCACGGAAGATGGAAATGAAATTGTGCTGCCTGAGCCGAAGGGGGCAGATGATGTTGCTGTTACTGAAAACTCTAGTGCGAATGGATCGCCTCCTGCTTCGAGACTGAGAAGAAAGTCTACTTATACTGAGGATGGGCACGAGATTGCTCTACCCGGGCCAAAGGGCACAAGCGGGACATTACAAAGGTCATCGACTAAGCCAGATCCTTCAGAGTATGTATCGAGAGGTGGCTCGTCTATCATTTCGCCCTTGGGAGAAGTCATTGCTGGACCGTTGTGGGATGATGAGAATGGGCTTTTGACTGTTGATGTTGATTTTGAGGATTGTCTTCGGGGACGCTTGGATCTTGATGTTGGGGGAAGTTATTCGAGGTATGTTTTCGCCCATCGTTTTGGAATACCTCTATACTTTTTTAGTATATTAATCGCTTCTAGGAACGATTCATTCAAGTTGACGGTTGAGGGCTTGGACATCAGTCCTCCTCCCTGATCTCCCGATTAGCTCACAAACAGCACCACCAAGGATTTAGTTGTAGCAAAAATGGTCTTGCCATACATGTATCAAAAATTTAGTTGTATGAATGAAATGTATGGACCTCTCACAACAAAACACCAGCTTGCTGCGGGGTCGAGTATCACATGATGATTCAGTTCGCCGAGAAGATCAGCATCCGTTTGGGACCGACCAACATAACATCATCTCACATCAAACCCATCTAACAAATTCTTATACCGGTCCAGACACTTCCCGACCCAAATAAACTATCCTTTCAGCTGAAATGATTTCCTGTTTCCTGATCCAAAGCCTCCAATGTATGGTTGCCAAGCAAATTATTTCATTCCAAGACTTGACCGTGTCACGAAAAACGACCAATTGTTATGACGCATCGGATCTCCTACGGCTGGTTAAGCAACTAGCGAAACATAGTCTGTTGGGTAGCTCGAACTCTCCCGATGAGGACTTGCGATTGACGAGTGTCAGAATCGTGGCTAGAGAACAAGGCAGGTTGTGCAGTTGACGTCAGATTTTGAAGGCTTTGGAGGTTGCATTCCACATGATTACCACATACACATGCTTCGTGAAATTATTTACTTGGTACAACCTGAGGTGGGACGAGGCGGAAAAGAGCCCCCATGCTCGGGTATCACATCAACAGAGATCTTTCAAAATCCTCTTCTGGTTCTGTACCCAGCTGCGCTTTCCAAAATTCCAGGAGGTCTAAGATGGCTACTACCCGGTACTTCACATCGCGGCATTTGACTGGCAGGCGCGAGTCCTCCAAAGCTCCACATGCCACATACCGCATACCAGGCTAGACCCAAGCTCGATGGCTTTTTGCTGGGATCAACGATCTCCCATCCCGTCCTGCAAGCCACAGCGGGGAATCGGGGATGACGCTTTCACGCACTACTGTCTGTCGATCACCATCTTGATTTGCCCAAAGTCGGTCACTCCATGATTGTGTGTTTCTGGGAAATTGTTACTTCACTAGTGGGAATTGCCAGGGAACCCTTTGAAGTTAGTGAGAGCAAGAGCAACTCAAAGGGGGACAAGGTTTTACATAGCCGCTGTTGTCGTTTGTCGCAAGCTTTTTTGTTTTCTTTCCTCCACTCGAGGTTCTGCTGTACGGCTTCGACAAACAGTGATTTGAACGCGTCGTGAACGTGCCCTTCCAGAATGGTATGCTCAATCGCTGGCTCGACTGTTTACAAAATCCAATGAGCGGCAATGTACTGACCTTTCTTCCAGTCTGCCTCTACCGCTGGCTCAGGTGGCGCGACAGGCTCAGAGAAGAACAGTTCCTCGCTCTCTGCTTTCCTGTCAACTCTGATCCCCGTTGGCATCCAAGCTGCGGCATTTACAGCTATCTTTCTGATCCTCAGAACGAAGCAGAAGCGTGTCTACAGACCACGCACATACCTAGAGACACTCCATGAGGGGTACGGAATGCTTACTTGACGCGGGGAGACTCCTTGACTGACTTGTTTGCAGAGAAAAATCCAAGGATCTCCCTCCTGGAAAGTTCAGCTGGATTAAGCCTTTCAAAGGTTTGGACGACGAATATGTTCTCAATCACCAATCCCTCGATGGGTACCTATACATGCGTTTCATCAAGATGTTGGCGGTCATCTGCTTTGTCGGTTGTTGTATTACATGGCCAGTCCTATTCCCTGTGAATGCAACGGCTGGTGGAACTGGCGAGGAATTCGATCTCTTATCTTTCGCAAATATTCCATCGAATCAGAAGAACAGATACTATGCGCATGTTTTCGTGTCATGGATCTTCTTCAGTATGTAGCCTGCTGAATTTCTTGGGCTTCGCTAATCCGTGCAGGTGTTGTGATGTATATCATTACCCGCGAAACGATGTACTTTATCAATATCCGTCAAACATATCTTCTCGCTCCTTTCAACGCCGCTCGTATGTCCTCTCGCACCGTCCTTTTCACCGATGTCCCAGAGGAATACCGAAACCAACAGAAATTGGCATCTCTTTTCGGAGGAGCGATGAAGAGATCATGGCTGGCTACCGATTGCAAGGACTTGACCGACAAGGTCGAGGAGCGGGACAAGGACGCATTGAAGCTGGAGACTGCTGAAATTAAGTTGAGCCAGCTTGCAAACAAGAGACGATTGAAGTGGGAGAAGAAGAACGACAAGAGGAAGGATGCGGCACCTTCGTCCGACGGTGCACATGCAGAATCTGGTCTACTAGGTGCGAGATTTATGAAGGACAAGGATCGCCCAACACACCGCACTGGAAAGATCCCCCTGATCGGAAAGAAAGTCGATACCATCGAATGGACCAGAAGCGAGCTCAGAAGACTTGTCCCTGAAGTTCAGAAAGGGCAAATGGCTCAGCAGAAATTCGATGGAAAGCTTCTCCCATCTGTCTTCGTCGAGTTCCACACCCAACAAGCTGCCGAGGCTGCTTACCGCAGAATGACCCCCAAGAAGGAACCGAAGATGAATCCTCGTGCTATCGCGACAGCTCCTAATCAAATCATCTGGAAGAACCTCAAGATCAGCAAGTCGCAGAGGATGCTGAGGAAGATTGGAACTACCACCTTCATCGTTTTGATGATTCTGTTCTGGTCTATTCCTGTTGCAGTCATCGGTGCCATCAGTAACATCAACTACTTAACTGACAGTAAGTATATACGTTTGGAGTATTCTGTACATGGGACTGATCATATTTGCAGAGGTCCCCTTCCTGAGTTTCATCAACGATATTCCAAGCCAAATCTTGGGTGTTGTCACTGGTCTCTTGCCATCCGTTATGCTCGCCATTTTGATGGCTTTGGTTCCCATTGTATGTCGGTGTAAGTTCACGCCACGGATTTGTGTGGATTTCGCTCTAACACGTTTTAGTGATGGCAAAACTTAGCGGAGAAGTTACTCTCGGAAGAGTAGAGCTCAAGACCCAACATTGGTACATGGCCTTCCAAGTTATTCAAGTGTTTCTCGTCACAACATTCTCTTCCGGTGCAGCTTCAGTCGTCACGGATATCATTGACAACCCATCTTCGGCAACCACACTCCTCGCTGAGAATCTTCCTAAGGCGTCTAACTTCTTCATTTCGTACATCATCGTCCTGGGTGTGGGAATCGCGGCAGCGGATCTCTTGAACATCGGGGCTCTTGCCATGTTCACTGTTGTTGGGAAATTCTTGGACAAGTCGCCTCGCAAGATTTTCAATCGCTATATCACTCTTGCCGGTCTTGGATGGGGGTCTCTGTATCCGAAGTTTGGCAACATGGGAGTCATCGGTAAGTTTGTCTTACGCTTCGTCCCTTCTCTTTGCTAATTTACCTTAAGCACTTTCGTATTCCATTATAGCTCCTCTTGTCATGGGTTTTGCCTGTGTCGGCTTTGCTTTGATCTATTTCGCCGTTCGTTACAATTCGTTCTACACCCTAACCAACAACGTCGACACCAAAGGAGCTGCCTATGCTCTCGCTCTCCAGCACTTGACGATAGGTATATATATTGGAGAAATCTGCCTCGCGGGTCTGTTTGGTATCAACAAGTCATGGCCTCACCTTGGGCTCATGCTTTTCTTTATCCTCGTGACGGCTATTTGGCAAATCACGATGAACGCAGCTTTGAAGCCGCAACAAAAGTACCTTCCAAATGACCTCAGTAACCAGACGTCCCTCTTCATGACAACTGACCACAAGTCCTACGACTTTAAGAAGGCCGGCGCACCACCTACAGAGGCGTCAATGACTGACACTAGCAAACTCACTTCTAAGAAAGCCTCAATCTTCAGCAAGCTCTTCGACCCTTCAAAATTCAAGTCACATTCCCAAGTCAAGTCCCTCGTACCTGACTACCCGCCACCGCAGTATACGCCAGAAGAGGAAGCAGAGGCTTATTATGACCCTGCTCTCACGACTCCTGTGCCGCGCTTGTGGATTGTACGGGATTCGATGGGAATTTCGCAGCGCGAGGTGAAGGACTCGAGTGCCGTTGTGGAGATCAGTGATGCTTATGCGAGTTTCAATGAGAAGGGGAAGGTCGTCTGGGAGTATCAGAATCAGGGACGATTGGCGGATGCTCCGATTTGGGAGAAGAGGGTTGATTACTAGATATTACTATTCTTTTGATTTGTGCAAGTGGAGAATTGAAGGGCTGGGGGCTCGGCTGGGGGATAAACAAATTAAGATACCTAGGCTTGGCTGAGCGGGGGAGTTCAGGAAGTCGGAATGGGGAGATTGGTTACTTGCTTCACTCAGCGTTGGCGATATGTACACGGTACTGATTTTGTATTTGTACTTGTATTCCTTCCTTTCAGTATCGATCTACGTAATGTTTGTTAACGCCTGCCTCTGTATATTTCTTCCCGATACTTGGACATGGGCATACTAGTGTGTACTTGAAGTTTCTCTATTTCTCCAGGTCTCGTCGTTGAGCGCCGGGGGTGTCGTAGCCGAGCGCCTCGGCGATGCCACTTCCACACAAGCAAGGAAGCAGCACGAGACGAGACAAAACAAGCATTTCTTGACATTTTGACGGACACCTTGGCAAAACAGAGACACGGCCGCCGGGTTTCGAGTGGTTCTACCCTGCGTAGTCAGTGGTGACCAGTGAGTCGTGAGCATGCGAATATCCGTGGAGAAATCAAAGATGGGCACAGATCTTTGGGTTGGGCTATATTGCTGGTTCCGGGGAGATAGAAGAAAACAGAAGTGAGATGCAGGAGTAAGATGTATGAGAGAAATGCCTCATTTGAGGGGTGGGTATGCGGGGTGTGAGGATCATGGAGGGGTTGTGTTTGACGACCACAAATCTCACTTGCTACTACCGTAGTAGGTAATCTGTCACCGTTCGCGCACCTGCCCCATGGGCACATATATGCACATGCATATGAATCCTGATCCATGGTTTCCTTGTTGTACTGTACTGCATCTTCAGCCTGACGAACTTCCCCGGCTGAGAGGTTCTCCTCGCTGGGATTCAAACGGCACGACTCGTCTCGCGTGTGCTGGCTAGCCCACTATTCCCAACCGAGGATTTGCGGGTTGTGGTGTGATTTCGCGGAAGTGGCGTGGTTTTCTACGAACATATGGATCAATCCAGAACGCAAAAACTTTAAATGCTGATAATCCGGTATGCAAAGAGGGAGCGAGGCGAAAAGAGGGGGTGGAGCCTGTAGAGGAGGGAGAGAGTGGGATGGGACTTTGGGATTGGGACTTCTTTCTTTCTTTTCTATTTGTTCTTTGAGTTTGTTTGGATTTCGTGTTTTGATTTGAAGGACTGTCGCGTGCTCTAGTACATCTACGTTTACTTTTACAATTACACTTACTCTCTGGGACATTCATTTGAATCGACCGAACAGAGATTCGACTCAAATTCGACTCGCATCCATCTCGTCTCCTCCCATCTCTTCCGCAATACATACCATCCCACCAAACTAAGCCCGATCCAACCCAAACCGCCCTCAAGATGCCCTACGCATTCCAAAACGTAATCCGCAAACAATACACTCCCGTCCCCGTCCCTCACGGCTTCATCCCCAGTACCGGAACGCCCAAACCACACATCCTCTGGGTAGGATGCAGCGATAGTTTGATTGTTGAGACGGAGACGCTAGGGGTGCTGCCGGATGAGATATTCGTGCACAGGAACCTGGGGAATATTCTGAGTAATGGGGATCTGAGTAGTGAGAGTGCGGTGGAGTGGTGTGTAGGGTTGTTGAAGGTTTGTTCTTGTTTCTTTGCACTCTGCGCTGTGAAGGGATTTCTGGAACAGGGAGGAGTATACGGCAAGGAAGTGGAGGGAATGAGAGATGGGAGGGACAGAAGATGCAATAGATGGAAGAGAGGAGAAATTTGAAGAATGCTGGCTGACTGCGGGAGGAATAGGTTGATCATATTATTGTTTGTGGACACTATGATTGTGCTTTGATTGATAAGGGAGATGGTAGTGAGCTTGGAGGATGGCACAAGTAAGTTCACCTCTCAGCATTCCTCTTCGCAAATGCCGCTGTGCAACGGAGCAAGTACTGACACCAAATTCCTACAGAAACGTCACGAAACTCCACCACATGAACGAAGACCACCTCGAGAGAGTCAAGTCCAGATTAGACGACTACTGCCGCCATCGAAGACTAGAAGAGGTATATGTGCTGGCTGAGGTGGAGTGGTTGAAGAGGCAGGAGATTGTGAAGAAAGCGATTGAGGAGAGAGGGCTGCAGATTCATGCTTTCGTATATGATAAGGCGAAGAATGCCTGTGTCAGGTTGGTGGAGGAAAAGGAGGAGAATTGAAGAAGTAGATGTGATGGAGGTATTGGACTGGGAAGTGGGAGAGAGCGAGTTTTGAGGCTTACAATTTGATACCCCTTGAAGCCGAAAGAGCATGAATGCCGAGCAAAGAATCATTTTCCTGACCGAACAAGCGGACAGAAGATCTACGGCAGGGCGAGAAAACTCCTCAGATTTGTTGTTGTAACACCTACTTGGTGTTCCTGGTCGCTCACTGGGCCAGGGTCTTGGTGCTGACAGCGTTGGCTGACTGGACATCGCGAAGCTCAAACAAAACGACTGCAATGACACACCTGCTCTGGCAAGTAGCCAGTCAGACCTGCAAGACACATGGCTAGCTCACTAGTGGTCAGCCTTTGAACTTCACTTGAAGATATACTTGCTTGTGAGAAGGAAGAAACCCGTCCCTAGGAGTCGCAAACCTTAAATCCCCAGCGCCTCAGCCCCGCGGCTTGGGCTCCAACGACATGCCATGCCTCCAAATCGCCCATACCACTCACGACCGCCATAAAGGGCATTGACTCCTGAAAATATATCTTTCATATCTCCCTGAATCCTTCGAACTTCCTGGACCATTGCAGCCCACGGTTCTAGTACAACGCCTTCGCAATGCTCTACGGCATAATCCCGCGCAACGTGGTCTCCTTCAACGCAGAAATCGACATACCTGCTCTAAATGGCAAAGTGATACTAGTGACTGGCGGTACGCAAAACCTCTCCCCTCGGAATAAACAAGACTGACATCCCCAGGAAACGTCGGCCTAGGCAAGCAAACAATCCTGCAACTCTCCAAACACAACCCCAAGCGCATCTACCTCGCCGCCCGCACGCAATCCAAAGCCGAAGCAGCAATCCAAGAGATCCAAAGCCTCGTACCCTCCGCGCCGATCACATACATCCACTGCGACCTGACGTCGTTATCCTCTGTTCAAAAATGCGCGCTGGAATTCGTGTCGAAGGAGGAGCGATTAGATCTGCTGTTCCTAAATGCGGGAATCATGGCCACACCACCCGGAACAACAACGGAAGGCTACGAGATCCAATTCGGCACAAACCACATCGGCCATGCCCTTCTTACGAAATTGCTTCTCCCTACACTGCTCAAGACAGCAGCGGAGCCCGGATCCGACGTCCGGGTTATAAGTCTCTCGTCAATCGGACATCTGTATGCTCCATGGAGCGGAATATCGTTCCCGGATTTGAAGACTGATATGGCTGGTTCGACGACATGGTGTAGATATGCACAGTCCAAGTTGGCGAATATATTGTTTGCGAAGGGGTTGCAGAAGAGATTTGGGGAGAGGGGGGTTAAGGCTGTGGCTGTTCATCCCGGGGTGGTTGATACGGAGTTGTATCGGTCGACGTTTAGTGGGTATTTGGGGTTAGGAAGGCTGTTGGATAGGGGGAAGAGGTGGGTGTATACGGGGGTAGAGAAGGGGGCCTTGAATCAGCTTTGGGCGGGGGTCGGGAGGGATGTTGAGGGTGGTGAGTATTATACGCCTGTTGGGGTGGGTGGGCAGGGGAGTAGGTGGAGTGGGGATGAAGGGTTGGCGGATGCGTTGTGGGAGTGGACTGAGAAGGAGTTGGAGGGCTATGAGATTTGAAAACTCACGTTAATACTAGATTGTGTGGTCCTGTTGGGATAATATAACAAGAGGGGGACTGGGGCTAATAGAAGTCTGTGTCTAAGAGCAGGCGCAAAATTTTCGCAGGTGGGTGAATGAGTGTCTTCGCCGACAAGGTTCGAATGTCCCGAAAACTGCGGGTGGCATTGAACTCGTACCATGTCAGTATGCTCTCGATATACTGATTTGCTCACAAAGCCTTACACATCTTCCATTTCTCTGATTCTCATGCATGCATTGATCTCGAATCCCAGAGGACAAGTCAGTCTCTTACTCGTTTTGCCTTGCTTGTTTTTGGTAGCTATTGAAATTCTGATTTCCTGTTAACCTTTGCAGATGAAGCGGAGATAAAGAAATGCAAACCTGCGAGTGCAATCATGGTTTTTCGTGTCAATTCTTTCACGTTCCCGCGAGTCTAATGATGTTTCTAGTCGTGGAACAAGGTTTCATTAATGATCCACTCGTGCCCGTGCCTATCATTCATCAACCGAATACACAAAGAGCAAGTGCTGACTATTGAAGTAGCTGGGGAAAATGGAAACATTGGAATGACAAGCGGAAAGAAGCTCAAGTACAAGTGTCCTGGTACCCAAAAGCACACTCAATGGAAGGAACGGAAGGGTACATTGACTGAGCGCATAGTCTCCCTCTCCAGGCTAATCCTTCTCAGTAGTGGCAGGAGACTTGAGCTATCATGCTGCAAATCGAACAAGACAAAATCGAATATTCAGTATGAGTAAGCCTCAGTGCAATTTCCAAAGACCTGCGATAGATCACAATAAGCTCGGGAGACCATATATACTCTTAGATGCTGTCAATAAGCCACTTCAGTGGCGCAACGACTCGTCTGCCACTAAAGCCTTAGTCCTCGCACATAGCAGCAGATTCATCGAACCAAGACCCTCCACAATTCTCGGTAGTACTTTCACAACTTTATTTATTCTATCCATTGTCCTCTTCTCCTTCTCTCTTGAGGCATTATCTAGTTCTCGGTTTGTGGTGTCTCTCTACCTAGCATCGGCTTCAGAGGTCTGTCTCCCTTAGCTGAAATACTCTACGCGAGAATGCTAACGTTGTAGTATGTTAAAGTATCTACAATTTCTGCAGCACATCGTTCACTCCCGCATGAGTTCCAGTCAGAACTTCAACAAGATGCGACAAACTCCATGGACTACATTTCGTCACATCTCCAGACTCTCTGGACTCTGCTGGTCCGCGTAAACGCCAGCTTTTACCACCGGAAATCTTACGATCGAGACTGGCTATGCCCGTTTGAAGCATATCCATACGAACCATTGCTTTACGATAGTGCTTTTGTCTGCGGTTTACGTACCACATATTTGATATTGGTTCCAGTAAATTTCGCGCTTCTCTTCTGGTTTTACGGTACACTCTGTCTCGACAGTCGGGGGTGACAGGACCGGGTTCAAGAGCATTCGCGAATTAGAATCAAGGAGATAAGTAGTGATTATAGAGGCTCTTTGCCCCGATGTTACTGTAAGCCTGGCTCCACGTGGACAAGCAAAGGAGGAAGCAGGCGAGCTGCCACTGGTATTTCGGGTAGAGTAAAAGTCGCGACTCAACGCGATATCAGCGAATCTTCATTTTCATTCCAGCGGGCTCCGGGCTGAAAGATGGTCTGTAAGTTGTTGTTCAGACCCTTGATCTCGCTTTCTGATGTTATAGCACGAACTCGGGAACCGAAAGTCAAAGTACGCAAACCACTTTTGAACGAGTCATTGATCGACGTGGGTTGAGGATCAGCGGCAACACCGGCCAGTACGAGCTCTGAGCGAGCGCACAACTGCCGGTGCTCAGAGTCAAGTGCCGGGAGCCTCATGCTGGCTTCGACGGAAGTCCACAGTTCTCGAGCAAAGATCAAGAGAACACGGCATCGCTTGCGAGTTCTCGATAGGCTTTGGTGGCAGACTTTGCCAGCGGGAGTTGAGATGTTGAATAGCAGCCAGCCCACCATTACGAACTTTGGAGCGATACCTGTATGAATTGGCAGATTGATGAACATGTACGGTATCAAGATGCGTTCGTCGTCCAACCCGAGCTACGATAAGCCGTCACTTTGCCTTACTACCAAACACTTGCGTCTGTTCGAGCAGAAGACCAATTTCCAGCACCACATTCAGCGGAGGTATCTGTATTACAATCCGAGACACATTCCAGATACACCATCCTCGGCGACATGTGGAGGTTACCCTGCTGCCTACAATGTTTGCGTGATTCTTCGAGCTATGTTTTTGTCTCGAAGGGGAGTGCTCGTCGGCTTTATGCGCTGTTGGCAGCGAGAAGGCTCCGTTCGGGGATATCTGCAAGAGTAGGATAACTTGAATAAAGCTACAGCTTCGCCTCGACCGCATCGTGTGGGGTATACTCTGGCATGTATGGCGAGCTGACTGCTCTCGTCCTCTGGTAATCGCCCTTTGTATGCGGGCGAGTGAGCCTAGCACAGAAGCTTCCTAGGTTCGTGTCTACAAACGTGTCTGTGGCCGAGCAACGAATGCGCTGCATTCTCTGTGTATGATGTCGCAAGGCGGTCGTGAGAGGCAAATTGAAAGTCTGAGATCGAAGAAGTAGTGTTGTGGACAGTATCGAGGAAGCAGTATCGTGGAAGTGGTTTGGAGGTATGCCACAGCTCGTGTCTGACGTGGAACGATATCTCGAGACGCATTGTAGCGCGCCAGCCCTGAGGCGGTGTGGGTGACGGGGCACACTGGAATAACTTTCTATATCCACGCAACTGTAGATGGCTTTGTGGTGTGGTCTCCCTCCTAAGATCCCTGGGACTTGGTCGTGCTCTTGTAGCCGTCGCGGTACTGCCAATCGCCGGAACACCTTGACAGGGAATGAAGCGTGGTAGAGCAGCAGTTATACGATATACTACCCGATATGCGATGTGCAATCACATCACGCCGCAGAAGTATTGGGTGTCATCTCTCGCCGAGCCTCTCGTTGCGTGACCTGCGGAGCAGTCAAATGGTCATTCGGACCCTGCCAGCACCGCAGGTATCAAGTATCCCAAAGAACATCCCTGCTACCATTGTAAAAAGCATGTCACCAGCAAATTGCTCAGGGGCAACATGCGCGCGAAGCTTAGCCTAGCATGCCCGTCCTTCGATTCTCAAGTTATGTGTGCATGCCGTACCCTTGTGACCCAACTGCCTGGGCCAATGTCTGTTCTATCGGTCGGATGTACGGCGTATCATGAATAGTTGTTTCGGAGACTCTTATGGCTCGCATCTCGAGGCCCATCACCCCTGCGACAAGGGGGTAAGAAAGCGAAGATGGATCTAGAGGAGTTTGTGGTTCTGTTCCGGTTGCTTGGAAAAGAGCCATATCGCAGACCTTGGTGTGGCAGATCTCGTAGAGGAGAAGAGAAGCTGTACCGACCTAGAAAGACTTCAAAAGAAGCGGTGCGAGAAGGAAGACAGAAGGACGAGGTCGTGGGTACCACCAAGAACATGGCGATGCAACCGGTGGAGAACCATGGCGAGCACTAGAATCCATTGCTGTAATGCGACAGTGGATAGCGGGGGATGGATGGCAAAGGTCAAGCAAGCGAAAGAATGTGTGATCACAAGTAAAAGGAGCCGACTGGAAGAGAGACTGGATGAAATTATTGGGAGAGAGCATATTTCGTTATAAAGTTTCGTTGCTATCTACTCAGGTGTCTACAGTACATTCGAGGCCCTGTTCCTTCCTTCCTCAACACCCAATCCTCAGTACCCAGACACCAAAACACACAGATTGCGGCTCTCGTTGGCTATCCCAAATTGCAACTTCACAATCGAGCGTTTACAGCCTGCACCACGTGAAGGTGAGAGTTCGACTTTGCAGGCCACCCAGACAAAGGAAAATACAAAGTGGATAAGGCCAGGGATGTTGTGATTTAAACACAGCGATGAGACAGGGGACCCCACTGCCGCAGCAGAAAAGACATGTCTACCACCATCTGGACAANGCCTCCCAAAAACAAAGGGAAGATACAAAGTGGATAAGGCCAGGGATGTTGTGATTTAAACACAGCGATGAGACAGGGGATCCCACTGCCGCAGCAGAAAAGACATGTCTACCACCATCTGGACAAAGCCTCCCAGAAACAAAGGGAAGATACAAAGTGGATAAGGCAAATGACGTTCGTGTTCGATACACATTGACCAGAGACAGGGGACCAGAAAAGGCATGTCTATCACCGTCGAAGAGCCTCCCGGTAACAAATGAAATCCCAAAAATCAAGAAAGCAGACCCAAAAATCAAAAACGCCAAACACCAGACGCCCGATGGAACCAAGGAAAGGAAGTGTGCGCTGTGGGCTGATTTCAGTTGCTAAGTCAGGGGCCCCAGTAAAGACATGACATCGCACCATCTAACTCCACATCCAAACAAAAGAAAATACATACCTATGAACACCGGACACTCGCGACACACTTTCGCTCATGCCCAGCGGGACCGAGGATCAACAGCTGGAAGCCGTTCATACTCAATCCACCACGCCCCTCTGCCCCGGCGGCCAGAGGGGGTCGGCTTCATGCGGAATACGGCTTCGTAGCACCGCCCGAGGGTCCCCATATCATCCTCACGGTTGATATGGGTCACCCCGGAAATTCCTCCGAGTTTGCGCCTGAATTCCTCCTCCGCACGGCGGTGCCGGCTCGAGTGAGGGGTCGCAATTGTCGATGGTCGAGCAGGGGGGCTTGGCTCCTCATCCTGTGTTGGGGCCCAGGGGCAACACAAGTGGCGTAAGAACTTGACGACATGCATCGTGAAGTTTGGCGTATGATGAGAGCGGGTGGGCGACAGTGTGCTAATAAAGCAAGTGCTATCGAAATACAGCGTGCGGTAAACCCTACGGGTAGTGGCGAGACACTTGAAGTACCGTGCTGCAAGACGAGGAAAGCAATATCGAAGAACCGGTATCAGTAAACCCAAAAGGGTAGAGGCGGAACACTTGAAGTACTGAGCGGAAGAGCGATATTATCGAAGTTTTTGGTATCAGTAAACCCTACGGGTAGCAGCAAAATACTTGAAGTACTGATCAAAAAGACGATGTCTGGAGAAGAAAGGAAAGCAAGAATCAGAGGGGAGAGCAAGGCTTTTATAGAAGTCTCAGTCCTTCTAATTTAGTACGAGCAGAGACTTCTATATTACATCAACCTCTTTTGCGATTGTAGAGTGAGCTCACGATGCTTGGCAAAATGAAGTTTTCACGATGCTGGACGAATGGCTGCTTAGCACCATGGCACTTTCCTCGGTCTAGGCTGGCACGCTCAGCAGCAACGATCGCATTGGACAGTCCTCCCAGCACTACTTACTCTGAACCAAACTTCACGCTCTGAAGGCCCTCTCCAAAAGGTGAAAGACGCAAGTAGTTCTTCGCAAGCCTGGAGCAAGAACGAATAGCACCAGTGGGATCGTCGCAGTTATCCTGTATAACTACCATGCTGGATCAACAGTGAGTCACTGTCGCTGTAGCGCTCCTGCCTTTACCTGCCTTTACTTGATTTGGAAGTGTTTGCAGCGTTTGCAGCGCATTAGGTCCCATGTTTGCTATGTTTGCAATGTTTGAATCGTACGGTTTTCTCTTGACGGTCTTTCTTTGGACAGATCCAGACTGCTGATCTGCACCAGATTCGGCACTTCACAACCGGCTTTCGCTCTTGCTGGTACAGCACTTTCCTACTCCATTGCGCTTGAGGTCTGATTACCCTCGGCTTTGAAGAGCAGAGTCTTCTCGCATCCCAACTGGCTCCTAGCATCACCGGCTTCACATGGTCGATACTTCACGGGAAACTGTATGATCACAACGCTACGTTGAAGTCTTCCGCGACCTTCTCGCACTGCCTTCCATGCTCCATAGCATCAAGCGATGATGCGATGATGCGATGATGCGATCCTCTCGTACTCAAAGCACAATGTTCAGCTTTCACAGGTACACGGTCGCGAGGCCATTCAGCAACTCAATGTAAATAAGCCTTGCTGGCCCAGTGAGCAGGAGCGCATCACTTCCTTCCAATAATCTCACAATTCAATACAAGGAAGCGCAAAGCTCCCCAACAGTTTGCCTTCCGGGCTGATCTCATTCCCAAGAGCCAATGCCCTCGATTGCGCTCTCAAACTGTCGCATGCGCGCTCTGAAGCCAAAGTAAACAAACCACATTCAAGCCTCCTCAATTATTCTCGCTAAGAAAGTACGATCTAATCCATGCGATATGTTCTCCGTAACGATAGTCCATAGATATGCCATGCGCAGAAGCGCTCTCATTGAATACCACCATCAAATGCGCAGCTCTTGATTCGATGCTGGACTGGTGTTCGCAAAGTCGTTGGCAAGCCTGAGGCGGCTCAACGGCACGGGCCACTGCGAGCCCTGAGCTGTCAAGTACCGGTGCTAAATCTCAAGTGCCGAGAGCCTCATTTTATGGGTACGAATATTTTTGGTTGAGGATCACGGAATTGTTTAAGAGATACCCGACTCTTTTTTAATAGTTTCGAGGTGCTTTTAGCATTCCATACTTGAGATTTTGATTTCTGCTCGAAATTCGGGCTTTGCGACGAGGATGTGCAAACAATTCCTCACGTGATCTTGACGTCTCTTTGCAACTCCAGGTCTCTTCTTCAGTTGGAAAAGTGTGTTGCTGTGAGGATAGCACGTAGCGGCTGTATGTCTGGGGATTGAAATTTATTAACTAGCTTCTGACTTCTGGTCCTTTTTTGGTATGTTCTGCTAAAGTATGCAGATGAATATACGGATATTACCTAGTCTATTGTGGTGGTCAGCGCAGCACCAGCTTAACTAAATCGCTTGTCCTTCATTTAGAACCCAACACTATATGCTAACTGACCGGCGTCTATCACTTGTTCGCGTAATACCATTAGAACTGATTGACTAAAGCACTTAAACTCCCACGAATTTTCTAACCCAAGGTTCACCACTTTGAATTACCTTTGAACGAAAGCGAGCAAAGAGGAGACATTGGCATTTCACACGCAAGAAAAGGCCAACCACAACCATGAACAAGAAGGAGCTAGCCGCCTTGGTGGACGAAATTGAGAGGCTGAAAGAAATTTACGAATCTGGATCCATCGACTCAGCGAACGCAGGGAACAATCACCGGCTCCATGCTCTCTTGGAGGATTTCGACCGGGGTTTACTGTGGACAGAGTCGCTGCTTTGCAGGACATGCGCAAATTCCTCCCGTATCGGGTCGACTCGCTTGCTCGAGCAGACACAAACGTCAAAAGCCTGGACTTGAGTCCTCTAAACGGAAAATTGTGTGATAAGTGGCCTGGATTGGCATATGAGAAGCTTGAAAAGGAAGATTGGAAACGATCTGATAGGATTAATGATGTGGTTGTTGTATTTTTCGATGTGCCCTTTCTTACGCTGGTAGGACTTTTGGAGAAGCAGTTTTACGGGAAGTGTCTTGTCTATGCTTTTAAGGTTTTGAGTGTGTCGGGGATGAGTTTGCGGGGAATAGAAGAGAAGGTGGAGGAGCTTACGAGGATGGAACAGGAACGGGCAAGATTGGATGTTATGGATGCGAAGGACATTGAGATTATGAAGGGAGAGCAGGATGAGTCAAAAGCAGGTAGTGGCAAATGACATGGTTTGGAACAAGATCAATGTATTCGAATTGAATTGGGACCTTTAATCAAGTTCGATACTTGAAATCTTGTTTAGGACAACCTAAGCATCTATAGAAATGACCAGATAGATGGAACAGTCCGAGGAACTCAATCGTTTGGAAAGGAAGGACAAAGATTGGTGATTGCTTTAACATTTGTAATCAAAACAGACAGAGTTCATGATACTGATAATAATTCATATCAATATACTGTACACAAGACTGAGACCATACTGAGATCTATATACTGAATTGGGTGACTGTTGATAAAGCCTCGCTTAATTTGGGGCACTCATTCTGACCTACTAATAACTAACTTAATCCCCAAAACATTTTTTAACACTGTACAATCAGGGAGTCTGGCATGAAACCACGGTGTGGCTCGGTGGTGTAGTGATACTAGATTTCAGCGAAGAGAAGGAAGAGGCTGATGGCTAACCCTAATTCTGATATCAGACGAGATGAAAGTAATGGATGTACTCTACCACGTGTATATTCATCTGCTTTATGTCTAGTTGGGTATAATCATGTCTATCGACTCTGAACCTGCTTGCTGTTTCCTTGCAATGCAGAGACATTCACTCGTCGCTCCTAAATTCTCTAGGTCTTCCTGGGACCACCGCCGAAACGCAAACTCACTCGACGTTCAATGCCTCAACACCATTTGCCAAGCGACCCTCCTTCTTTTCCTCCTCTTCTGCCTGCGCATCCAGATCAACACCCAGTCCAAACATCGTCACAGAATTCCGCCACGCTGCATCCGCAACCTCTTGTACGGTCAAACCCTTGATTCCAGCGACAGCCCACGCCACCCTCCCAATAAAACAACTCTCATTCCTCCCCTTCACGACCGCACCCTCAAACCACTTCTCCTTCTTCACACTCTTCCACCCACCCCACCCCATACTAGGATCTTCCTCTTCTTCTACCTTTGCTCCCTTCCCGTTCCCCGGCTTTCCTTTCGGCTTAGGTGCAAACCCCAATTCCACTCGCATCTTAGCTAAGATAGCAGAACTAGCATGCGCAGGCCTAATCTCACACCACGGACCATCTGTTTCCAGATGGAGCATATGCAGCGGAATCTCCCTCACAACATCACAATTCTCCTCGGTCTTCAAACTACAACCATTAACACCAATATGCCATCCTCTCTCCACCAACTCTCGCATCTCTTCCACTGTCCCGGTGAATGAGTGCACGACCCCTCGTTTCGGAAGATCTTTCTCATGTTCTGACAGCAGGCGTAAGAAGTCGGCATGTGCGGCGCGAGAGTGGAGGAAGAGGGGAAGATTGAGCTGTACGGCGAGGGAGAGTTGTTGTTCGAAGGCTCGGAGCTGGATTTCTTTTGGACAAAGCTCGAGACGATCGTAGTCAAGGCCTATTTCGCCGAAAGCAACTGCTTGGCTGGCTTTTATGGAGGTTTTGGCGAGATTTGTGAGGGAGGTGAGGGTTTCTGGAGTGAGAGATTGGGCGTTACATGGGTGAACGCCGATGGTTGCGTAGATTGTGTTTGCTGGAAGAAATCACGTTAGCATATAGTTTTCTCTTCAAAGTTCCATCCATGGTCTGTGTATCCGTCCGTCTTCATATGCAAACTTCAACTCCACAACATCATCGCCAGCATCATTACCCCTCCATGTTCCTTACGCCAAACCGCAAAGATGTCAGCACTTACGGTACTCCGCAGCCAGCCTGATGGCATCCTTTGAATGTTCCAAATCGCTCCCGGTAACAATCAATTTCTCGCATCCTATATCTTTCGCTCGCTGCACCACAGCCGAGAGATCATTTTCGTGCCGTTGCGTTCCGTGGTAGAGACCAGTATATACGGGATCTGTGAGGTTGATCCCAATCTGCGGAGCAACTCGAGTTAGCTTTCTGCGCAGGAGCTTGTAATGGGGCAGAGTTGGGAGACAAGAGACGCGGGTCGTATAGGTATGGAGCATCGAGGGATGAATGGCATTGGAGCTTACATCGACAAATCTAGGCTTCCACGATAGAACACGATCTTGTACTGCGGCATCTGTGTCTGAATCTTGTGTAGCTGCCACCCATTCCCTGCCTGATAGACTATCTGCTGTCGCCGATGGAGACTCCGCCGTCGCCATCTTGAACTCAATATACCGTATTTGTGGTGGCTGGCGCAGCAGACTTTGTAAAATTGTATATCGAGTGGGACAGCAGGCCCTTGTTGAAATACGGTGTACTGGACGTAGAAGCCGGTGGGAAGCAATCATTAATCAATTGAGGTTGTGGTGGAATTGTGCGAAAGGGGATGACGGAGTAAATAATGGTTGTGAGTCAAGTAGCAAGGCTGGAGATGCGAGGCTGAGAGGTTCTTTGTGGGGCTTGGCTTGGCGACGGACTCGGTTGGGGGAACCGGGTCTGTGTTTACTTCCCATCTAGACACAGGTAATGGTTTGTCAATGGATGATCTTGCGGGTAACTGAGGGATATGACAACTGCTTTCAAGATCATGCCATTTCATTGTTCCTTATCTTACTGTACTTCTGACAGTGCTAACTTGAGACCTGGATATCTCACACCAACGCACCAAAACGCCTTGCCAAATCAACCCGCTCAACCCGCCCTACTGATACACATACAATGCTAGCGAAGAAATTAAAAGCAGATCCCACATCTCACATACCACTCCCTTTGAAACCTCTGATCCTTCCCTCCTTCACCACACCAATACTGACGCCCTCTTCGCCTGTCATCCATCCAGGCATTTTCTCACCATCCACAACACCTTCCTCCACTAATTTCCTGATACCAGCGAAGACGTGCTGTCCTTGAAATGTAATTCTAACATCTGGTCGCCATCCATCAGTCTGCACTTCCTCATCATCATGCCTTTCGAAGTTGATCGTGCTTCTCCTGCCCTTCTTATGCTGATTTGAAGTCGGACTTGGGTCAGGATTCCAGATATCTTCCTCCTCAACAGGTGTTTTGGATGGAAATGTGTCCTGGATCTGAATATCCAACCGCTCAATGCCCTTCCCATCATTTGGTAGACCGGTACTTCCGAATCGTGACGTGGCGAGCAGCTTGCGGCGCTTAAGGACACTGGCATCTGATACACGTTTGCGTTTCATGCCAAGTGATGTAGGTTCTTCAGGCCCTTCTTCCGGAACAGATGCCTCTGGCGTGGGTTGTTGGAGATTCAATGGGTTGGCTGTGGCTTTCGAGTCCGAAACATAGACACTCCACCCTCCACCGGCTGCATTCGTTCTTCCTCCCCCACGCTGCTCTACTAGCGCATCAAGATTCCTCGCACTTAGACTAGTAGATTCGAGTTTGTATCTTTCCCGAGGTTTGCTGAATGCTTTGGGGATGCCTTCGAGCATCAATTTGCGGAAGCTCTTATTGTCTGCTGTTGCACCTGGGATTGTTGGAGCTGCCAGAGAGACGTAGACGTATGGACTGCAATCCGGGAAAGCGACGTAGAATGTCTTGCTTGAGTCGAAAGCCTTCTGCCTGCTCTGCAAGGCAAGCGTGGTATTGTACGGGCTCTCTAGTATGAATATCCGAAGAATCGTGAGGGGCAATGTAGAGTGGCGGTCGAGGTTGTAATGCGCCTTGACATCAGGTAAGACTTCGCGCTGGAGGTTCTGTAGGAATGTCGCCGGGTGAAATCGTGGTATCGAGGGGGGCTTCTTGTCTTCGGAGGGGTTGAGTCGCACGATCTTCAATGCGGTCCATTTTTGCGATGCGGGATGATCGTAGAGGTATTGCATGTCTGCCATTGCCAATTGGTATAGAGAGATCCCGTCGCGCCAATCTCCTTCGATGATCCGGTCGACTACATCTCGTTTGGAGCCCTTCTTGGCTTGAAGGTCGGTGTATATTTCGCGGAGGGCATGGAGAGAAGTGACGGGAGGATATGTGTCTTGCGCGTCATCTGCATCGTTCTGCGATAGGAGATATGGGCCTGTATTCTCTTGGTTGCGTTCGTCAAGCCAGTCGAGGACGAGAGAAAGAAGTGAGGGGCGCGAAAGTCGATGCAGGGTTTTGAACACGGCAGGATGCGTTGCTGGAATGAGTTGGGCGTGGCGAAGCGCAGAGGATGTAGGAACTGAGATTGAAGCCATGGCGAATTGCCAATTACCTACGATCTTAAATTTAGCAGTGCTGAAGGCCTATCACCGTTGTCGCATTCTGGTGTTGTCGCGACTCCGCGCTTTGGGACGCGACAGGGCAATCTCCAGATCACGAGTGAAGATCCCTGTCAATTGCCCCTCCCCCTGATTTCGCCTAGCATGTTTACGTTGGATATTCTGGCACCCACGATGATACATCTACTTGATCTGTGCTGGGAACACGACCTGCTACTCTTCTCCAATCTCTGATCCATGAGGAGAAGAAAAGTTTAGTATTCAAGTATCACTCGTGAAGAATTGTCGCTCCGACTATTCCAGGTCATCTTTGACTCGGATATTTTCTCTCATACCCAAATCCTCATTCTTCCTGTATGTGGCTTGGATAAAGATGCTCTCAAATTTCAGAGATAAGGTATGGCCAGGACTCTATGGCCTGCCTTGACAAGTAGAAGAAACCAGGGCTTTTTAAAATTAAATGCTTCACTAGTCGAAAGCAATTAAACTTCCGGCCGCCAGAACATATTAATCATGCTGACGGACGAGAGAGTAGTGCTGTGCGGCCTTTAGAAACTTCATTCCAAGTCGAGCCACCCTTCAATGCATGCTCGGAAGCCAGGCTTATGCTATTTTCGGCCTGTCTACACGTGATGTTTTGTTCGCATCCAGGCCAAGCCAAACTTTCTTTGTTCTGTTTGATTACATAATCGATATTCAGCCTCACAGCCGATTCGAGCCCAGCCCAAGGTATTATCGTGTTCTGCTCTTCTGCTCCGAAATTGTTCAGCTTGATTGCTTTTGCTCCGTTCCCTCCCTATATCATGCAGTGAGTCTCACACTCGTTCCTACAATGCCACAGTGGCATGACAATCGTACCCAAACCATGGTGAGCCCTGCTCCTCACCAGCCTCATCCACACCCCACCTCAGCCTTGCGACATGCGCGACCATCTACTCTTCTATATCCCGATCACCATAGAAATGAAATCGGTCTGCTTTCGAAGGCACAAATCAGTCCACCAGCTCTCGCAGATCCGGAAGAGTTTCCTTCTTTACCGGGGCAATCGAAAGCAGTGCCAATCAGACAACCACCTGACACAGAGCAACCCAAAGCTGGCTCGGCCCATGAACAGCCCCTGAGACCATTCTTGTCTCCACGATATCCCCATGGGCAAGAGCCTCTTTTCACTACGTTCTATGACGGGAAGAGTAGCCATAGTTCTGGTTCACAGCAGAATACCCCTACAGAAAGCAGTGGCCAAGAGCTCAATGTCTTTGCTCGGCCCTTCATCTCAGAAGCTCTGTCTATCATCAATGAACTCCATGGACACGAGATCAACACTCAAGGTGTTAAAGAGATCGACTTTGGAATATATGTAGGTCGATGTCTTGGCTGGGACTTCCTCCCGGTCATACCAAGACCTAACTCCCCTCCCGAGGAGGTCTCAATCGATCTGACGGACCATATCATGCATTCAAGCTACGAGATGTATTTCAGATTCCATCTCGAAGCGGAGATCGCAGCCCAGAAGAGTGAAAATGAGACATACGCCCTTTTCGGACACGGCATCAAAGAGCCGATCTACGATGTTCACGGCTCCACTACCTGTTCCATCTTGGTCCCCGGCCTCCGAGAGAACAGCCCTTATGTTGAGGAGAACGACATAGTGCAGTTTCGGGAGCTCGTATATGACAAATACAACAGATTGCTTGACATGGATCATTGGATGAATCCGCCGAGACAAATATACAGGAACGGAGGCTGGCAGCTTACCGGTGGTCGGTGGAGAGGTGAACCAGCACCTGGCTGGACAGGCATTATTTACAATACTCGAGTTCTGGCTGTTCGGCGGAAAGACAATACCTTGGTCGTCAGAATTGATGGAAGTCCTGATCTAGATCGATGGGCTTATTCGTCACCAGATAGCCTACGATTCAATATCCAATTTCCAGTCCCAATGAAGAGATATCAGCCAATGAAGGATGTTCTGCCCATTGTTCAGGAAGTTCTGAGATATGCCGACAAAACTCGATTTCAGGTTCCCAAACAGGTCACCAATCATTTAGAGGCTACTTCCCACACGCCAGACTCGGGCTATGAAAGTCCTGCCGGCCTGACACGACCTTCCAGCGTTCTTTGGCTTCAATCAATGCTGTTCCCTATTGAAGCAGACTGCGATACACAAACAAAGCTCAACCCCGGAAACTTCAAGCAAATATTCTTCGACGGACAACTCAACTGGGAGCAGAAAAAGGCAATCGAGAGTATTTGCTCACGTAATTACGGCACACTCCCATTCTTAGTGTCTGGACCTCCTGGCACTGGCAAGACCAAGACTCTCGTCGAAGTCGCTCTCCAACTTGTCAAGCGTTCTGATGGCGTCTCTCACGTCCTTTTCTGCGCTCCATCAGACCCTGCGGCAGATATGATCGTTCAGCGTCTCAGCTCACACTTCAACGGAAATGAATTACTACGCCTTAATCGGTCCTCTCGCCCATTTGCTGAAGTACCAGGTGGTGTACTTCCATTTTGCTGTGTCTGCGAGGATCGATTTGATCTTCCCAAGTTCCAACAAATCATGGCTTGCAAATTGGTCGTCACTACCTGCAGAGATGCCTCGCTACTCCTCCACTCGCGTCTGTCAAACGTCGACCTCATTGCTGCTGAGTACGGCCTCCGCTGCTCCATCAACCCACACGCCACCCCACCATCTATCATCGACCTCCACTGGACCGCGCTCCTCATCGACGAGGCCGCTCAAGCCATGGAGCCAGAAGCTCTCATCCCCCTCGCGATCGTGGCGCCTCCTCCCGGCTCAGCCAAGCTCGCTACTCAGCCCTTAGTTATAATGGCCGGCGACGAGCACCAGTTCGGTCCACGAACATCGCTCGCTTCATCGCCGCTCAAAATCTCCCTCTTTGCTCGCCTCTTCGCTCGATCTGTATATTCCGAACACCCGCTCTCACGAGGCAAGTCTGGCGAGCGACAACCTAAGACCTTACAACAGACTATGCTTCCAATCGCACGTCCAGCCTTCGCGAATCTGATACGAAACTACAGATCTCACCCCGCAATCCTGGCTGTCCCCTCATCGCGGTTCTACCACGATACCCTAGAGCCCGAAGCTACTAATACGGACTGTCTAGCTTCCTGGACAGGATGGCTACGTCCGCACTGGCCAGTCCTATTCCACAATAACTCATCAGAAGATAGCATGGATCTCGAAAACGGCGGGTGGTCCAACGCCGGCGAAGCCCAAATCGCCTGCGAGTACGCCGCAAGCCTAGTAAAATCCGGTCTCGTAGCACAAAAAGATATCTGCATCATGTCTCCATTCAAAGCGCAAGTCGCTCGATTACGTAGCATGGTTCGAGATCCGAGGTTTGCGCTGTGGGATGTGGATATTGGGCCTACGGAGGCGTTTCAGGGGTTGGAGAGGGATGTTGTTGTTCTTTGTACGACGAGGTCGAAGAGGAGGTTTGTGGACAGTGATGTGAGGGCTAATCAGGGGATTATTGATATGCCGAGAACAATGAATGTTGCGTTGACGCGCGCGAAATTTGGGTTGATTGTTATTGGGAGGTGGGAGGTTCTGGTTGCCGATCCGAATTGGCTGGATCTTGTGGGGTTTTGTGGGAGGAATGGATTGGTCGCCGGGGATGCCGAAGCAGATGTTGAGAAAGTGGTGGAGTTGACTAGGTTGGAGAAAGTTTTGTTGGATCGTGAGGAGCGAGAGGATGAGCTAGAGAAGAAGCAGGAGATAATCAGAACTTTAGATGTGTACCCTCAGGAAGACCCGATGTGGCTCCATGGAATGCAAGCGCAACTGGATATCGAGCACTCTGAAGGGTTTGATGGAGAGGCAGAAGGGGTGAATAGAGATGACGCCGATGAGGACGAGTATGCCGATGAATAGTTTACAATGTCGAGTATAGAAGTGACGGAGGAGGTTGACAAGACCGTTGTGTCCGTAAAACTTGTTGATGATACCACTCATCTATGGGATTGAGATGATACAGGTATCAGGGCTTTCCAACTCGCACAACTTCGAATTTCGTAGGAACTGCAAAGATGGAGAGTGTAGATGTTCGTTATACAACCACTAAAAATGGTGTTTCCTTCACACGAGATTGTGGGGGACAATTTTTATTCTCCTTTTGAAGCAAGAACAGATCTATCTCTCACACATCCAGTCTTCTCAGTAAAGAGCCCTTTGCCACCAAGCACAACGCGTATTGGCATTGCTATCCTGTACCTCATCGATATCTGTAGTATTGATCCTCATAATTGATGCATTTGGTCCATACATGTTAAATTGACGAACACCGTCTGCACTGGGCCTTCCATCTCGAGCAAAGCTCGTTATAAACTGCTGCATTACAGTCGCAACGCTTACATTTGAGACTCCCAATGGGAAATCAGATGGAGTCCCCCCAGTGAAGTAAGTGTAGGAGACATCCTGGCCATGGAGGGCAGGAGAAACGGCGAACAGGTAAGAATATGACGTGTTACCGGATGCTATCGACAGGTAATTCGTGTTACAAGTGAAGATGGCCTCAGAGATTATCAGATCGGCACGGGAGAACTGATCTAGGTACAGGTGAGATCCGTTGAAGATAGGCGGATACAAAGTTTCCGTGACGTGGTCGATAGTTTGCTGCATTGTAAAGGGGAATATTGACTTCAAGTACGACTGCAAAGTCTCTTCTGACTGGATATATGGAGGGGTGAAAAAAGCTCCTTCGTCTGCGTTGTGGCCAGCCATCACCCGGATATCCTTGTCGAATTTCCCTTGAGCTAGAAGCTGTCCTGGCTGAAGCGGTACAAAGTCTCCATCTATAACCGGACCGTAGGTGTATGTACCCCAAGGCGAATCGTAGACAACCTGCTGAGCATTGGCACGAATGAGAGCTTCCGAGGGGAGAGCGCGGAGCTCTGCCAGAGAAGAAGTGTTCGTCAAGCGCAGAAATTTACTGTATGTGTTTTCTGTCTGAGCATTGGACTGAATTGGAAACCAGCCGGGACTTTGAGGAATAGCTTGTTGGAAAGGTGCCTTGCCTCTGGTGCCGCCGTAGGCGGTAATCTGATGCATGATGCTTCCTCCGCCTGCACTCTCGCCAAAAACGGTGACACGGTCCTTGTCGCCACCAAAAAGATGGATGTATCTCTGGACCCATTCGAGAGCAAAACGCTGATCGTGTAAGCCTACGTTGGAGATGCCACCTTCTGCATTGAACGAGGGACCGGCCTGAAAGCCAAAAGCGCCAAGTCTATAGTTGATAGCAACGTAAATGACCTCGCCACGCGAAGAATTTCCAGAGGCGGCAAGTAGCCCAGCGGGGTCATTGTTCTTGTTTCCAAAGGCGTAGCCACCACCATAAATCCAGACCAGCACAGGAGAACCAAAGCCTTGATCTGCATTGGCAAGAATACTCTCCGGTACGACAATATCCAAAAAGAGACAATCTTCACTCTCTCTTTGATCCGGTGCTGGAACCACGCTACTGGTGTTTGCACTGGATGCTAAGTACGGTACAGATGAGTTATACGGCAGTCCTAGTGCAAGACTGCCGATGAATGGCTGCGCAGCTTCTTGCCACCTTGGTGTTGCCTGTGGGCATATCCTTCAATCATCAGTACTTCTTTGGAGATATCCTATAACCCTCAGAAATCTTGCATACCTTGAAGTGTTGCCAGTGTTTACAGACGAACGATTCTCGGCTGGAGCTTGTGGAGGCGCGAAACGTAGATCACCAACTGGAGGAGCAGCATAGCGGATGTTGGGAAAGCTGTAGTAATTCCCAGTACGCTTCGAAGGCTCAGTAAATAGTGGTAGATATGACCAGATACACACTTACGTTGAAGCTGCCAGCTCGATATATCTCGTACCCAAGATCAACTTCCGGTAACGATGAACCTTGCGCGTGAACTGCCCCCAAAAGAGCTATCACGCTGAGTAGCATGAACATGATGATGCGGGAATTGAAGAATCTTCGTGAGATCAAGATATAATGTAGTCTGAGATGGACGTCTAACAGGAGGTATACAGTACCATAAAAAATGATAAGTGCAGGAGCGAGCGCGCTTAAATATCAATGAAGAAGAGGAGGAAGAGACGCCTGACTAACCTGCCCCTGTGATGACGCATTGTTGCCCCATAAACATTCATGAGGCATTTCCGCTTTCCCGGTAGGCGGCCAGCTAAGCAGCGATCTTAAGATGAACGATGGAGTGGGAAAAGAAAGGATAATCCCTATCTAGGTTTTGTGGCCGATACGAAATACGAGCTCAATCGGGTATATGGCTATGCGAAGCCGATGAATTTCCTAAGTCAGGAAGATCGAACTACCCTAATTTTGAGCAAGTTCGATGTACTAAAGCTCCGCAGTCAGAGTGGTCTTCATAGTATTATTGGTCTAGAAATAGATTGTGGAAGATACGTTAAGAGACTACTCAGAATCATCGCAGTACTACAGGGGTTTTCCAAAGCAGACCTGGTCTCCTAGATCGGACCACCTCTCGAGATTGCCTGGATATATTTCTTCAACGGTCACGCCGGGGTGAAATGTTGCTAACTGCACCACATGCTCCCAATTTTCTGGGGCCTCATCTTCCTTCCGGATCCTCAATCTACGCCCGAGAATTTACCTGCCAATCGCGCCACGCTTAATGAATGTGTCCAACCGCAATTCTGCTTCCATAATAGGCGCATAGCCAACGGTTACCTCTGGAAGATTGCTTCATCTTCGTATGGATATCACACTTCTCAGAGTTCCACTAACACATCAGACGCAACTATCTTGTGACGTAATGGTGTAGAAATTTCTTCGCTGCAACATGTGGCTCAGGTCAAATTGAGTTGGGAAAACAAACATTGAAATAGAGGGGTTCTGCCTTTTCGTTGCTCGAGTAAGATTTGCAGGTATTTAGTGATGGGGTCCTGTTTGCTGCTTCTTGATTACAAACCACCGCCACCTTATAATGGCCTGTATCAAGTCACATATAAATGGTCGAAGAATTTTCAATTTTAATGACATCTTTAATCACAAGGGAAGTGCTGACTGATCTTAACTGTAAATAGGTAAAGGCAAAATCATACAAATGTAATATTGTTACTTTGATTGGATTCTTCTAATGCTTGAATTTTTATGATGATGTTGCTAAAGGTATCTTGATTGTAGATTATGTGTAGACAATATACTTGAGAGAGAGATTTCAAATCTAGCGCAATAGTAATGGCCATCGTTTGCTTGTAGTATCGTGTCGATGTAAGATCGGTAAATAGTATCACAAAGTGCCGATATATTGAGTTTTCAATGACGAGGACTTTCAAAATTGTGCATTATTCAAGAGTCATATATGGCATGCTTGCGCATTATTATAATCTTCATCGACATCAGCCTCGCCCCACGCAAGACCCTCTTTGTATAAATAACTCCCCACGACTCCGCTCACTCCAACCCATCCTGTAGCGGGCTTGCTACCTATGCCAACTCAACCGAGTGGCTACATCCACCACCAACATGATGACTACTATGATCCTCCTCTCTCGGCACCTCCTGCTTCCACATACTCCTCTTCTGAACTCTCTCCTCACGTTTTCCAATCCCCAAACTCTCAAAAGAAACACCATACGTCGCAACCGCATGCGCAATTGCCTTGGAATTCTGGATCCAAGCCCCGACATTGCAGTTACTCACGTTATCGCCCGCAGCATGATAGTTAACATCATACGCAACACCCGCCTGACCTCCAAACAACTGCTGCTCAAGCGGCGTCTTGAGGACTTCGGCACCAGTGAAGAGACCACCAACTGGTACGCCTGCTGCAGCAAAAGCAGCATAGTCAGAGCGCGAGTTGAATGCCGTAGGGACATGGTTAAGACCCGCATCATTAGTGAAGTAATCCTCAAACAGCTTCTCCGCAGCCGCGGACCCGGGAGGACCAGAGATATTGAACGCCGATCCATCACCATCGTAGATAGCGTAGACATAGTTAGGACTAGCCAGCATATCGAAGTTCAAATAGAGAGTGATCTTGGCGAGTTCCTCGGGGGAGAGCGACTCGACGTATTTGGTTGAGCCGACGAGGCCGACTTCTTCGGCGGACCACCAGGCGAAGCGGATGGCGTTCTTGGTGCTGAATTTGGTGAGTTGTTGCGCGATTTCGAGCAGGGCGATGGTGCCGCTGCCGTTGTCGTTTATGCCGGGGCCGGCTTTGACGGAGTCGGAGTGGGCGCCGGCGAGGAGGACGTTGTTTTGATCGCCTCCTTTAGTTTGGGCGATAACATTGTAGGTTGGGAGTTCGGTGACGAGGACGTCGAGAGCTGCAGTCTTGGTGGCGGTCTGGGAGCTGGAGACCAAAGCGAGGCCATCAACGCGGGAGATCATGACCGTTGGGATGAACTCGGGGTTCTCGCCACCAAGGGTTCCGCCGAGAGCACTGTCGGCGTTGTTGTAAATTATGGTACCGACTGCTCCTGCAGAGCCAGCGAAGAGGGTCTTGACGGAGAAGTTGCAGGTTCCTCGGGAGATGAGGGCAACTTTTCCGGTGAGGTCGAGACCAGCATAATCAGCCTATATTCATATTAGTCCTACAACCTCCCAACGCCGAGCAAGGGAAAACTGGGAACTTACAGCATCGCATCCAAGGTTGGGAACCACAACCACTGTCCCAGTTGGCTTTCCATTTGGTGTGAATGTCAATGGTTCTGCGACGATATTGGCACCATCAACAGCCACAGTCGCGGAAGCAGACTGTGTCAAGAACTCATGGTACTCGACGGTGTAGTAATCGCTGAGCTTCTTGATTGACTCGTAAAGCCACTCGTATGTGGCCTTGTGACCTGGGGTGAAGATCTGACGGTTGCGCTGAGGGGTAGCGTATGCGAAGCCCTCGAGGGTTCGGGCTTTGGCGAGGAGCTCTGAGCGGAGGAGGACACGACGGAGCTGGTTCTGTAGAGATGTTAGTTCTGCTTGGAGATATCGCATGTATGAAGGGAAAATAGAAGCTCTTACCGATTGAACAAGGGGCAAAGCTCTGGGCTCAAGAGCTTCTTCGGCAGAGACAACCAAAGATAGAGCAGCCACAGAGGCAGCGAGCAATTGGAACTTCATCTTGACCGATACCCAAACAATTCAAACTCAAATTAAGGAATAAGAATTACAGTCAAGCAAGGACTGGCAGCTTGAAAAGGAAGGAAAGGAAGACATGGGAAAGCAGGGAGTTTTATAGCTTTATCCTACCTGCAGCGGGGGAATACCACTCTATGCTGATCAGTCCCACGCGAATGCATTTGCCTCCTCGAGGCTGAGCCGAATATGACCAGCCTTGCACTAGATATATCCGGGAAGGAGACAAGGGATGTGGCTTGCCATGATCTTTTAACCAATCCATTAAATTTACCTCTTCCAAGAAGTTCCCAAGAAATGTCAATAGATAAACTTGCCTGTTGTTGGTCCTGGAAAAGGTACGAGGCTCGGCATACATGCATTAGCCGGTACATCTGGTCTTCGCCCAATGAGATGCACCAATGCAGATTGCCAAGCTTTGGGCGATCGACCACTCTGTTCCGCCTTGAAGCTAGAATGGGGAGGTGCCAAGTTCCGCCCAGAGCCGCGTTCACGGGAGAGGAAGGTGTCCGCAAGAGCCAAGAATGTTGTCTTTTCTGGAAGAGATCTTGCTGCGGGTTATCAGAGGAATTAATGGGACGAGTGCGGGGTAGATTGATAAACAAAGTGTTAGTGTCAGGGGGCGGATATTGATTGCTGTGTGACCGAGACCTTTTGCCACCTTTTGCCAGGGTGCTCCCGATAACTTGGTACTTGGCGTCACTTGAATTGATCGTGATAAAGATATGGTGAGATGGATTGAGAGGATATCGTTATCAAGAACTGGTTAGTGGCATGCCGCTCTCTTTCCGCTCCAGATCGTCAGAGAATAGAACTCCGACAGGGTTGGAAATCGGACATGCTCACAAAAACTTGAAGGCACCGGTTCGATAGTCGATAACCTGTTAACACATCATCCAGCTGGCTGCTTAGATCAACATATCTTCGTTTCCGGTTTCGCCCAATAATAGTATACAGGTTTCGTCCACCAACTCCAGAACATCGTTGTCGCTTTCGTCTAGCAACATCTCGTCGTCGCTCCCCTGCAGGCACAAGATGTTGCCGTTTCCTTTTATAGTCTCTATGTAGATGCTACTGTCTCCGAGCAGCATTTCCTCATGAGTTTCGGCCCATTTCTGATGCCATTCGCCACCCGGAAGCATATCTTCTGTCTCGTTCTCGATGGCTCGTCGTTCCCAGTCTTCGTCAAATTGATACTCGTCGTTTCCGAGCAAAAGGTCATCCTCGTCATCTGCGAACAAAATTTCCTCATCGGACATCCCGTCAATCTCATCGAGTATAAGATTTTTCCCGTCTTCACCTGTTGCTAACATGTCTTCAAAGTGACTCTCCTCGTCCTTGTCTCCTTGTGTAGTTGTTCGCCACAGTCTCTTGCCGGCCGCTTTTTCAAATAACTTTCTTTGCATCATACCCCAGAGTCTTGTTTGTACCACCGCTGCTAATCTCTGAGCTGTTCCGGGCTTTCCAAGCTGGTCGTCAGAGTCCGAGGAATGGGGAAGTTTCAAGTTTGAGATTTGTAGAAGCTTCCGTCGCAAGCTGGGTGTTTGCAAATTCCGTGGCATTGAGGCACATAATGCATGGCTTATCGTCGGTAGGAATCGGGAATGGCTTGCGATCGTCTAGGCAGAATTGTTAGATCCTGTTGCTTGCACTGGGATGAGCAAGACTTACATTCTTGAATCCAGGAGTGAACATGCTAGGCACAAAACTGGACATCGTTACATGTGGGCGGCTTCTGAGCTGGAGCCCCGGAATTCGTAGTTGTCGCCCGAGATTCGCTCCCATCAAAGTACGAAACGCAAAATCCGCAAATGATATCGTGGTCATGTTAGTGGGCACTGGTGAATCCCAAGAACAGCCTGTCTCAACCAGTGAGTTCGAGTCCGTCAAAAAGATCGTAGAGTCCGTCGACGTGGCGGTTGATATCGTGGAAGATTGCGAAAGAGGGGGAGTGGTCTCGTTGGGACTTTGGGAGAGAAGCATATCATCGTCGCTGGTTTCTTTTGTGGCACCGAAGTCCACATCATCAAGCAGTAGCGACTCATCGTACCAGCCAGCTTCCGACACTTCATCTCCGCAAAGATCATCCAAAAGCTTTTCTTCCCCGGATCCCGCTTTCACGTTGCTGCCCAGCTTTCTTTTCAACCTTTGTCGATAACAGGAAAGCTGACTTTGCAGCTGACCTAGGTATTCAATCAGTGGCGGGTCGAAGACGAGCTAATGGGTGTGAGACTTACCCTTTTTCAGGCCCGTAGCGGACATCAGCTTTTCTTTCTCCTCCCTGCTCGGGTACAGATTGTCTCCATGTGCCTCGACCCAAGCATCCAATATCTGGCGAGCCTTTTCCGGGATCCTCTTACTCTTTGTCTTTCCCCGGGCACTTTCGTCGGGCGCAGACACTGACACGGACACTTCATCGAGATTGGTTCTGGGTCCGCTTGTCAGAGAAGGTGCATTGGGAAGCAGTTTAAGGTCAAACATAGTAGGATCAGGGAGGCTAAAACAACTCGCTACCTGGCCGGGCAAGCCTTTGAGACTTTCCACTGCCTGTTCCAGGCGATGAGTTCCCGCCTGCTGTAAAGCCATAGGCACAGTGTCGTCTATTGGCAGATCAAGTAGCATGATATCAGGGGATTGTGGTCTGATAAGCGGAGATGGCGCTGGCACATTGACAACCTTACTGTCCCGTATTGGTACGAAGTTGAATGAAACATGAAGTCTTTCGAACTGAGCACAGACAACTCCAGATGGAGGATTCACATCGATATTTCCAATCCATGCTGCCAGATCTTCTTCGTGGTCGGAGGGCTTCGTGCTATTGTTCAAATGGATCGATAGTTGAGGGACACGGAAGGAGGGCACATCAGAGAGACATTCCGGTGAGGCAGAGAGACATAATTGGGCCCATTGCTTGGGAAAATCAGCGTAGTCACTATTGAGCATAGCAGAAGGCTTACCTTTGCATCTCGGATCTGGCAGCCCAGGCTCTGCAGCAATTGAGAGTGAACGTCTTTGTCCAGTGTCTTACCGTCTAGCAACAACTCAATATCAACCCGACAGCCTCGTCCTCGTGAGACCCACAATTGTCTCGAGGTGACAGCCGTGACTAATGCATCGTCATCCAAGTCAGCAATGCTCGTCGGGCATGCAAGATCTGCCCTAAAGACAGCTTCGAGCATCAAGGCTGTGGCTGTGCTGGCCAGGCTGAATCGGCCCAGCTCGAGAACTCTCAGAGGCATGGCGGCATCACATCCTAGGCCCTGTTCCAAGACGCTGCGTTATGGAGGGCCATCTGCAGTTGGATCCGTGGGAGCTTCAACGAGAATGCTCACTGCAGGAAAGCCTGTGTCTGTAGCAGATAAGTAAGTTGGGCGGGTTAGTGTGTATAGTAGTGTATTGAGTCCTAATAGACTTCTGGGTGTGTTGTCTAGACCACCTTAGTTGAAGGTTTGAGTAGTGGTATTAGGGGAATAGAAGAGAGGGGCAGAGAAGGATGACAGAGGTCAAGACAAGAAGGCGACGAGGCTGAAGAGAACAAGGTTTTTGGTGTGCCAACATCCAGCTTAGCTCAGTCTTTTCTGCCAGTCCAGACCGCCACCACTATCCGCATTGCCGCGTTGTCATTGGACCTTAGCTTCCCAGCTCCTTGGCGAGTCAGCTTTCCTGGCTATGACGCTGCCGACGAACCGAGAAACAATGGATTAGAAGTCCTCCCAAGCCTGCACACGACCATACACAACGAGGTCAAGCTCCTCCTCCCAAGTCTCCTCCACACTACTCTCATCAGATATTTTCCGCCTCGACCCGCCGGTGACGTCCATCTTGCCTCCTTCAACATGGCATTAAGCAATGTTGGATCCCTCGTCCTCAATCTCCTTATCTTTATCACGACTCTGGTAAACTTCAGTTACGCCCTAACGTCCCTCGAACCCCTCCTCCTCCTCGGTCTTTACGCCATCTCGAAGATCTTTGTCACTGCCCCCGAAGCGGGCATATTTGCGAAATGCCAACTGGGACATCTTTACCAGGACGGTTGAATCAAGAAGAGGTTCCAGAGAATGGCTACGAATCTCCTGTGTCGCCAGAAGATACACCGGCATTCTTTAGCGATGTCAACACGGATAACAGTGGAGAGAGGAGAAGAGCGGGATACAATGCGAGTGAAGTTGTGGCAGATGTAGAGAGAAGTAATTCAGAAGCTGGGACCAGTCCGCAGACCAGCAGTGGTTCGGGCAAAGAGAAAGTCAACGACCTTGAAGCTGGGAGTAGAGGATCGGGAAAGGTTGGGTTCCGGGACAGGATTGCATGCTATACCTGGACATGGTTTACGATGAATATGGCTACGGGTAGGTCCACTTCATGAGCGTGCGATACTCCAGATATTGCAGCTGCGATTGGGAATCTGCCGACAGTCTGCGAATTCTGCTTGATAGTCGTGTTTTTATTTTGTCCGATGTGGAGATTTGTTTACTAACCTTAGTATGTTCTTAGGCGGAATTGCCAATGTGCTCAGTGGAAGTAAGTCAATCCATATCTCCTTCTATGCGCCCAATCTGACAATTTCCAGTTCCATATCAAGCCGAATGGTTGCGAATCATAGGCGTGATCCTGTTCCTGTTCAACCTCGTCCTATTCATCATGAACTGCGTCTTCATTACCATGAAGTTCAAATTTCGTCCTGGATCCTTTACGGAATCTTTCATCAGTCCTTCGGAATCACTTTTTATTCCAGCTTCTGTAAGTTCTTCTTGCTCTTCTACCATTGTCAATGCTAATTGAGTCTAGGTTGTCTCGTGCGTTTTCACAATCCCATTTTGATGAATGCTCATACTGATAGTCTCTAGGTTCGGAACTGTCTTAATCAACTTCTCCCAATATGGCATCCCATATACTGGCCCATGGTTCCACACTGTGATGCAAGTGCTCTTCTGGGTATATGTTGCAATCAGTGTTATTGCAAGCGCAGGCATCTACTTGATCATCTGGTCTACACAGTTTGTCTACCGGCCTTTATATCAGTAAATCCACTGACACTTTATCAGATCATTTCCCATCCATATGATGACGCCCATTTGGATCTTTCCCGCCTACCCACTTCTCCTCGTTGCACCATTCGCAGCCAACTTAATCGCCGCCCTACCCGATGCTGCAGCAGCAGACCGGATCAATTCGATCGCCATTGCTTTCGGTGCAGTGTGCGTCCAAGGGATTGGCTTTCTGGTCAGCTTGATGATATATTCTGCGTTTATCTACCGTCTTATGACGCAGAAGTTGCCACGAGAGACCACGAGACCTGGAATGGTAGGCAAATAAAGTCTCACGAGTATCAATAGACTTCTAACATCACTCCACAGTTCGTCTCAGTCGGTCCATCTGGCTTCACAGTCGCCGGTCTCGTCTTGCTCGGTAACAAGGGAATCTCAAAGATCTCGCCAAACGTTCACTTCGGCAACGAGAATGCTGAGTTTGTCCTCAAGCTCATCTCTCTTCTCGTGGGGATCTGGCTATGGGGATTGTGTCTCTGGTTCTTCCTCGTTAGCGTCGGCGCACATTTTCAGATCCTCAAGCCTGACGACAAGCATCAGATACATTTCGACATGACTTGGTATGATGTTCCCCACACTGTTCCCACTTCAAATCCACTTATCTGGGAGCAACCGCTAACATCCCACCGCAGGTTCTCATTTGTCTTTCCGAATACCGCCCTGGTGACTGCAACATTCGCAGTAGCCAACTCACTAGATTCTCGCGCCTTGCGAATCTTCGGCACAGTATTGGCGGTACTGCTGGTTATGATGTGGATCTATGTATTTGGCATGATGATTCGAGCTATTGCACTGAAGAGAATCCTGTATCCTGAGCAAGTCGATGGTGCTGAGAGGATTAGACGAAGATGGGCTCAAAAGGTGGAGCATGTGAAGAAGCAGACTGGCTTGGCCAATCAATGATACCCAGCGCACTCACTGTACATAATACCCAGCGTTGATCTTGAGAGCATTTACGAATATAAATGTTTCTGCGTCGAGTTGGTGCTCCTACGGGCGCCACTTTGTCGGGAGTGAAGACACATCCAGTAGCTGCAGCTGTGTGACCCAGGTCTTTGAGTAGAAGCACTCGCCAATGTCCTTGCCATTCGCCACGGTACGGTGCATTCTCACATCTAATGCGGGCCAGATGGGATTGTTAACATTGCTGACCACTCACACTCCAGGCCTGGTTGCTTTTCTCCCGACAGCTTCAGCCTCACGCTTCCGCGTCCAACACCACAGCAGCGAGAGCTTCTTGCTTTTGTCATGCGCATTTCAACCAAGTGAGGCTACCAACAGACTTCAGAAGGCAAGACTCACATTCGCGTTCCCATATTCAGCGGCCATTTAACAATGGCTTGATGATTCGACTTTCCATTCGAACTGCACATGATGCGGAAACCTTAGAAGAGCTTACGAAGTGGCCAACAGGGGGGAACAAAATCTGCCTCATCAATGAAAGACATGCATGCCTTCACCAAAGCGCGTTCGGCCCCTGCCACGCCCTCTTCGACCAGGGACACGGGTGCTGAGCTGGAATCACGAATACAAGTACCTTCCTCCACCACTCCCAATTTCCCTCCTCTTCTGCACCAAACCAACTCTGTCAACCTCACTTTTTTACTTTGACAGCTTTACTCAAAAACCACCAGTCTTCCTCGAGACACCGAAGCTCGCCCTCTCCTGCAAGCCACCAGATATCGGCCAATCACCATCCAGAAACTTCCTGCAAGCCGCTCGCCCTCTTCGCCCTCTATAAGGATGTCTTGATACGTCAACCATCAGAACTGGATCAACCAGATGGTGGATGGCAATGAGGAACCCGCTCTCAGTGGTCCCATCAATCCCCATGTGGGGTTTGAGGGCGCTGAGGCTGGGTAAGTTTTTTATTCAACACCATGCTAAAATACGTGGCAGCAGTCAACGACTACGAAGCACAACTTTGGGCCTCAATGACCGGCCCCTGGTCAACACATCTCGCCGAATAAACGCTTCACCTGCAAATATCCGCCCCGTCAACACGTCGACGAACGATGGTTTCCCGACTTGGGTCAACCAAGAGCTTGGGCCAGACCCCCTGGCTACTGCGCCAGACGGCCATCTCGCTCCATTTTTTGCAGGTACTTTCTCCGTCAATGCTTTAGTCAACAATGATGTCTCGCCTCTGGTCAATCCAGGACTCGGCACGGACTTTGCGAATGGTGTACCTGAAGATGCGTGGATTGCCCCGACTTCAACCATAGGGAATGCCACTTCTTTCAGTGATCAAGTACATGAGTCATGGAATCATGGAAGAAATCTGGCCACCAGCTCAACTTTTGGCATGGGCGTCAACACCGACACGGACATGCACAGAGCTGGGAACTTGAACGCCGATCAAGATTTCTCCTCACGCTTCCCACTGTTCCCCTGTGAAGGCCTACTTGGACTAGGACAGCTTCCCACATATGGGTACCAAGTTATACCGACGATGGGCATATCTAGTGTCGCTCTTAATGATGCCGGATGTTACTTCCAAGCTCTCCCAATTCAAGGCTTCTTGCAACAACAAGCAAGCCCCTTGGGCGCTATCATACCTGTCGTCCCGGCACCAGATTTTGCAGCTCCTCCCACTCAAGGCCCATTCGCATGCACCCAGCTCAACTGCTTCTCGACCTTCATTCGTGACAAGGATCGCGCCCGTCGCGAGTCCAGTGTCCACGGCATCGGTCGTCCATTGTACCTCTGCCAGGTTCCCGGATGTATCAAAAGCATCGGCGCTGGCTACACGCGTAAGGATAAGCTGACTGAGCATATGTGGAAGAAGCATGGCAACCTCGGACACGTGAAGAGGACTTGAGAGGCTGCCGCGTGGATGGGTCAATGCTCCATCATCGAAAGGCGGTGACATAGGAAGGGGATGTACTGGCTAAGGATTTTATTTAATTTTCTTTTCTATGCTCGGATTTGGTTTGTGAGCTGGGGCAGCTGTCTTGGAGGACGTCCTGAATGGGATCGTGGAGGGAGCTTTTCGTAGTATCTAGTATTAATTCACGAATTTTCTTTATCATGCAGTACAAAATGATGTGAGAATTATTTCAGAGCTTCACTTTAATTCATCTCGCGAAAGATGTGATTTGGTGACACAAAGAGCGAAGACTGATGGGGACTGCGGAAGCTTGTGACCCAGACAGCATCATGATATCGTTGCAAGAAATCCTGGATATTCTCCACTTCTAATAGCGAAGGACCATTGTCACCCCCAAAGAAACCGAGCACCTGGAAGATACGAAATTCGGCCTTCTACTTTGTCGGTAACGGAGAGCAATAACAAGTCTTGGGAAAATTGAAAGCACAAACACCCTCAAAAGCAAAGTCTTCCATATTAAGAACTAGTATTCTGTAACTACCCCTTCAGCTCATCACACACAACAAAGCCAAAGAAAATGAAAGAAAAAAAAAGCGAGACAGAGAGAGAGAACCCGAAGAAAACCAAGTCCACAATATCTCTTCACATACCCCTACGATTCCATGCCCAAGAAATCCACCAATCAACCTTTAATCAGTATCGCTCACGCTCTTGATCATCTGGCTCCACGCAGAAACTCGACCAGCCAAAAGGCACACAGATAAAGTTCTTTGGGCACTTGCAGTCGTCTTAAGAGAAGTCAGCCACTTGCATCCCACAGAACACAAATGTAAGAACGGAAGGCTGGATGGGTCTCCTGATGAGGGAGAAGACTGGTGATTCGTGGATTTTGAGTTGTGAGTTTGGGATCAGAATTATTGGTACTCACCAGAAAGAAGGTGGCTTCTTTTCGGAATACAGATATCACTGCCAAACCCGGTGTGAACTGGGATTGTACCTTCTGGACAGCCGAGTCCTAGTTGGGAGGTGTATGTTAGCGATGCAGGTAGGATGGGGGGTTACAGTGCTACGGTAGAGGTAAACATGGCGGGTAGTGTATGTTGACCTGTGGCATTGGGTTGTGGACTCAAAGTCTCGAAGTCTCGAAGTCTCGATGTCTCGAAGACGAAAAGGAAATCGACGTACCGGTACCTGTTGCAGAGAGAAATGGGACGCAATGCTTGAATCTGGGATGCCAATACTCGAAGTTTGGACACTCTGGCTCTACGGAATTCACTGATGGAGTATTTGTTAGCCGACAGTTTGTGATGTTCCTGCCGCACTGGAGTGTGTCCGGTGTCTTCGTACGAATATCCGAAGATGGATGAATACGTGCAGGAAGGGAAGCGATGGGGAGATATTCGACTTCTGACTTACCAGCGACAAAGTCCGTGGGCAAGCACGTTCCAGCATCGGGTTCCCAGACCCATCCAGGTGGACATCTCGGGTAGATGCTTGGAGATTTTTCTGCAGGTAGGATATCAGTTCGTTGTGCCTCTGCAATCATATCCCATACCGCATCATTGAAATAGAGCAGATTGACCCACCAGTAGACATTAGCATCCCCAACTCGCAACGTTCTGTCTCAGGACTCCAATACATCCAGGGTGGGCAGCGGGGGTAGCTGGCTTGCTTGAGTTCTAGAATAGCGATTTAGCTTGATAGGATTCGATCATTTCATAGCTCATGTCACAAGTACGAAGGTAATGGCGCTTCGTGAAGTAGCCTCAGAATGACATACTAGATATAAAACCCCAGGGCATGCATGTCCTTTTTGATGGGTCCCAGTCATACCCATATGGACAGTTGAGCGTTGCATGGTCTGCGGGCAACAGATTAGCTCCATGACCTTTCAGACCCTAGGTCCTCCTAGGGGAAGGCCGTGGTTTTCTTGGCAATAAATCTGTCAGCGTGTATGTCTTACCGGTGTCAAGCTCGATTTCTGAAGATCGCCATCTGGCTGATCTGGCATGACCAGATCGCGCAGCAAGGGCGAAGCCAAACAGGACAGTAAGAGCCGCAATTGAGGTATGCATATTGGCGATTGAGCTGGTTGATTCAGATCGTATGGTCTTCGCTTGAAGTTTAGATATGATTGTAGGGATTGTTGTGTTGAAGAAGTGATCGAGAGGTACTCGGAAACCAGCTTTATATACACCTCCCTGGAGAAGCCACCTCGGCGATGTTTGTTATTCAAAGGCTCCAATCGAAAAACAGGACTCTCATTTTGTGCTTTTGTGAAGCTTGCGGTGTTACAATTGAACTTGCCCCGGGACATTGGTGGAGTGAAAATCGTGACGATCTGTGTGACTTGTCGACAATCCAGGGACGCGTGAACGAGACATTGCTTCTGATATAGGTAGTGAACGGCCGATCTGGAAGCTTGTCCCACCTGTTCCTAATACTCCATCATATAACACAGTTGTGGTATTTCAATAGTGCAAGTGCTCTAACACGAGACTTGTACTCGGCTTTGTGATACACCTGATCCCTAGCTTAAGGCTTTTTATGCCGATCGACTGTGTTCTTATATTCTACGGGATAATTAGCCACTAACCCATGATATACTGCATATCAGACTGTCGGAATAAATCCTGGGACCCTGGTGATGAAAGTACGGCATGTACAGATTGGAGACAACAAGCGGGGCTCTAAGCGACCTGCGTGTTACCTCGACCACACATTCCGCCCAAAAATTGTCTTAATCACGACAGAGGTCTACAGGTTTTGCTCTCGTAAGCTCCGGGCGGTACCGTGTTCGCACAGAGCGTGTGGCTACAAGAAAATCCTAGAGATAATATGATCTTGAGTCTCAATCATCCATTTAGTGATTACCACCGGGTCACAAAACCGTAGAGATTGCTGGCAATTTATTGCATTCCAGATGTTGACTGTTGAACTATAAATCTGAGGTCGGGGACACCAAACACAAGTATTAACCTCTGTCCAGACAATTCAACGCATCCACCTACAGCCGGCACTCTTCCCACCTTCTCTTTCTCCCCTCCGACTGATGAAAAGTATATTCGCCTCACTATTACGGCAGGCAGACCTTTCCTATACCAATGGGCACACAGAACGTACCCTCAGGGCATCTGCACTCCTTTAGGAAAGAGCAAGTCAGTCAGGACTCAAGTCGAGCTACCAAGCAAGAGATAGTAGACACACAATGTACTTCTAGTAGTGGGGAAAGGCTGACCAGTTGCGTGGATGAAAGGAGACAAACAACGTCCCGTCTCAGGGTCCAAGAACTTACCCCAAGGACAAGTTGGGATATTTACATGGCTCACGCCCCAATCCTTCTCAAGCTCTGATGGGAGATGGTCATTAAGTTATTGTCCATTGCATGATCACGATGGAAACCGTACAAACGAACTTGCGCTTCTACATGATCTCAGATCTCAAGACTGAATGACACGTACCTGATGCGGAGGAGGGAGGAATACAACCTCCAAAGGTCGGGTCAAGATCCCAGCCCTCGGGACATGGCACTGCGTGGCCTTTGGCTGGTTAGGAGTATCAGCTCAAAAGAATCTTCTTCCTTATTCGATTGGTGGATCCTGAGCTCGATTGCTTACCGTGTGTAGACATTTCGGGTATGGAATAACATTCTTTCAAGAATGGGCTACAATAAATCCCTTCAGGGCACTTTGTGCCGCCTCCTACGAAGTCTTTAGTATCGATTCCTTGAAAAGAAAGGATATACAAAACGGCCCACCTGATACTAGATCCCAGGGAACACAATGCTTCAGCTCTGGATCCCAGTCATAGCCGCCTGGGCAGCCTGACTCCAGGTGTACACCTTGCAATATATCAGCAATATTCAGCATCAGAACCGTGCCTGAACGATCGTGTTGCAGTGTTAAAAAAAATAGGAGATCTTCATGGCATTTAGGAGACATGTTAGGGTAGGTGCATTCCTTACCAATGTCAACTTCGGCCTGTGAGAGGCGCCATTTCCCTGATTTGGCATGACCCAAGGAGTGGTTAGGGGCTGCCAGGGCGGAGCCGAGTAGAATTGTGAGGCTGGTGAGCGAGTGATGCATTGTGGAGCTAGATCTCAAGACCTTTGATCTCGAAAACTTATGAAGATGCGATGGTCGATGAGAAAGCGGATATTGAGGATGTGGTGATGATAAGTGCGATGATCCTGTGGATGATATAAATGCGTTTCCCTGAAAACCTCGGCAATTCCCCGAAATCTACCTAACAGGTCACCTTGGGTTATGAAAGTAGATATATTGGTTTGTGGCACTCAATTCATATTGTTCAGTCTGGCTCGGCGCTGTGTACCATGGAGTCGGGACGATCCGTGGTACTTCGCTTAGGAAATCAGGGGAGGATAAACGAGACATCAGCCCATATTCGGTGAGTTGTGGTTTTGTACTTTGCAGAATCGGGAAATAAGATTACGAGTTCATAATTCAATAATGTGGTGATCTGCGAAATCTTTCTATGTCCTATCCTTTGATATCAAATTTTCGTAGTCTCGTTGTTCACAGAACGCCGAAATATCTTCCCGAGTTTGTGTCCAACATCATGACACGCGTGCACCCCAATATTCAGTCTTCGTCTTCTCTTGTTGTATTACCACTGAATAATACCTCGGTAAGCTTCCCCTCAATTTTTCAGAACGTCCAATCATTTCACTCCACAGGTCACAATTTGTTTTTGCTGGTTGTCTCACCCATCTGCTACGGGAGCTGAGAGTCTATTCGAATTTTTCCGAAGGCTAACATCTATGGATTTGTGGACATTAACCATAATGCTTTGAGGAATGGGAGAATGTGAATCACCTTATACTTGATCCTAACTTGAACTTCGGCCAAACTTAATAATTGCGCGAAGTGAAACTATTCAGCGTAACAACGAACCAGGCGAGATCAAACCGACCATCGATATAATTGGTCTATATAAATACTACTCTTTCCTCTAGAGGGATGCAATACATTCACCCTTCCAGGTACAAGCCCATTCGAAACCACAGATATCAGGGTTGTCGCAAGCTACCGTTTGTCAATAGAATAAACCTGTGAATGGACACGTGAAGGTTCTCACCACCACTGCAAGTCCCGTCCGCCTTCATCTGATGGCGAGAGACTGCAAGAGTCTTCATGAAATCGTTAACATAGCAAGTGTGACCTTCCACGAAGAAAGAACAGCCTTCAGGGCAGTTGGAATTGTTGCTGCAGACTAGAGTCTCGGTCAATATTTTCTTTACGGTGTAATCTGCGGAGCTTACGTTGGCCGCACACCGGGTATTAGATAGAAATGACGCCTTCTGGTGCCCCTTCGCGAGGGAGTGATATCACCAAAGATGCGGAAAGAAATATTAAGCCCGTTGAAATACGCATGTTGTAATGAACAAAATTATTGACTCGAACGATCTGTGAGAGAAAAGGTGGCGCTGCTATGACACTAAATGAGAATGCTTACGATAACAATCATGTCATACAATTGGGGACATTATCAGACCGCATGAAATTAAATGGTAACATAGAGCTGAGGTTGTGCGCAGCCCGATTTCGACGAGTAACACACGTGCGTATCAGTGGTCACAGTCGGTTGATCTCTGGAATATCTTGATGTGCATATTTTTGTGCCCTCCGTCTCCATGTATCGTCAAGACTCGTCGCACCAACAACCCGAGTGAATCTATGGCTCCAAAAGTCCTTTTGCGATGACCAGCTCCGGCTTCTCGCCTTTAACATAGTGAATACTCTCTCGTGTCTGCTCAAGATGCACGCTCCCGTATCTGAGTAAGTCGGCGAACGTCCCCGATTCCACGTCCTTTCCCTCATTCTCTTTTTCATCCCAAATTACACCAAGAGCAGGCGTCTTCGTCAAGTTCTTCCCGTGAGTGATCTTTTGCATACTGGACTTTGTGAGGATCCTCCAAGCATTTTTGTACGCTAGCTTGTACTCCTCAGATTCTTGATCAGCATCGGGACCGCACTTTGTGGCCAGGGCATCGAACAAAGCCTGTCCCTGGAAGCCAACCACAGTCTCTGCGCCCCAGTCTTCGTCCAAGGCATCGAATAGTAGGATATTATCGACTGCATATTCACGGCCGTTGAACCCATTTGGTTCCTCGAGTGCACTGAGTCTCATCCATGCCAAGACTTGTGCGATGTAACCCGCCACAAATTGGGGCTCGACTTTGAATTCCCAATGAAAACCTCTCGCTGCGGAATCTGCAAATTTGATGGTCGCACCGATCGCTGCCAGTGGATGCTGAATGATATTGGCAGAGCTGGTCTGTCCCTCCCACATGTGGACGAAAATATCATGCCTATCCTGTCAGTTTGAAGTCGTTGCTAGATAGCATGCAGGACTTACCAACGCTTGATGAACGGGTCTCCCTTTCTGCTGGCAACAAAGTGGTTGGCAATGATTGTGCCATGCATCAACGGAGCCGAGACTTGAAATGGCGAAGAAGGGTCCGCCAATCTGGACAAGTTAACATGAAAATTGTGGTCGCCTTCGCCGAAAATAGGATTAAGGAGAAACTTACTGATGCCAACATATTCTGTCTAAGTCCCGAATGAGAATGATACCTGTGTCCATCCAAACGCCCCCATACAAGTACAAGCAGACTCCTCTTAGAAAGTCTGCACTATGTGGCCCTGTATACGGACCATCCATAGTACCGTTGACGAATGTGTCGGGAAGCTTGATCTCTGAGGACTCTGCCCACTTCAGTGCATTGTTTGGCGATCCAGGAACATTGTCGAGAACACGGACAGTCCAGGAGGGACCACATAACCGTATCCAATTGAAGATGTTCCGTTGACACCAAGCTGGCATTGAGTGTACACCGGAATGCCAGAATGTCCAAATATTCTTCTCCGAATCTCCGTTGATGGGGACATGTTTAGTCAAGGCTTCAAGTAGCTCTTCGTCTGTTCGAGTGTCTTTGGCTTCGACGTATCGAACCTCGTTGCTAAACTCCTCGGGAATGGCAAATTGAGGAGACATTTTGAGTTCTGAAATTAACTGAGTTTACTTGCAAAGATCGGGTGCCGATGCTGCTCATATACTTGAATGATTGCTTGGGTGAAGTCAGTTGGGGTAAGCACCAAGAAGGCATTGTTCGCTTGTCGCATCTTTAAGGCCATCGCATCCATGCTTTGAGACAAATGTTCGGTGAAGAGATGTATATTCTCTTGTCTACCGCGGCCTGAATGGGTCTTACTTACGAACTTAGTGACCATCAGCCTGCACCATTGGTCTTTGATTGGCCAGATTGCGATACAAGGCTTTCGATTGGCCTAATTAGCGAACTCTCCCCCGCTTGCTTGCTGACGAGATTCCTTTTCGTCTTAGGTATTGCCGTGAAGACCGTTGGCCGGTAAAACATCACTTTCACTACCAGCTACTAGTGCACTTTCTATCACTTCCATGTCGACAAGACTTGCTGCTGTTGCTGCGCGTGATAGGGCAACATACGTTGCAATATGATTTTTTGTAATTTCAATTCTAACTCTTGTAATTAATTAACAAGCAATAAGTTTATCAATTAAATCAATCAATTGAGAACTCGTTTCAATTGATTCGTGATTAATTGACTTATTGGATGCCCTAGTCATATCCATCCAGCCGACTCGCTCATAAGTATCAACGTCAACAAATAATCCCACATCCAAACATCCAAACATTCAGCATCATCTTAACATCCAATGTATAAAATAAAGAACTACATGGCTGTCTTGTAACTTTAATGCACAGTAAGAAAGGAATATGGGGTCTGCCAAACGAAGGCCACCTGTTGAACTTCTGGAATAGGCAAGTGTAATTCAAGACTAAGTACACGTTCCGAATAGAGGCTGGCACTGGTTGACCGTCTTGCAGAATGCATCAGTGTCACCGCAATTTCCCTTCACAGAGCAACATTGTCCAAATGTGCTTCCGCTACACATCGCATTGGCGTTAATGGTCGATGCCGAGCCGCATTTTCCATCTGTACTTGTGGGGTAGCAAGTTCCGAATGCGGTCTGGCACTGATTAAAGATCGCACAGAAAGCAGCTGAAGTGCCACAGTTACCTTTCACACTGCAGCACTTTCCAAAAGAGCTACCGGCGCATGTTGCCCCGGTGGGAGATGCGGAGCCACATTTTCCGTCTGTACTTGTTGGATAACATTTTCCAAATGCAGGCTGACATTGATTGTAGGTCGCACAGAAAGCATCTGTGGTACCGCAATTACCTTTAACACTACAACATTGCCCAAAAGAGCTACCAGCGCACGTTGCCCTGACGGAGGACGCAGAACCGCACTTCCCATCGAGACTTATTGGCGACGCCGTTGAGATCGGTGCACTCGAGGTCTTGGAGGTTGTAGTGGATGACGAGATCTGTTTAGTGGTGGAGCTTGAGATAGCACTAGGCGATGAGATCTGTTTTGTGGTTAAGCTTGAGGCAGTGGTGGAGGACTGAGGTGGAAAGGAGCCGTATGTAAACGTCATCGTCCCAGGTACAGTCGATTTCAGGACCACTGCATAAGGTGCCTCCCAATCTTCGTTGGGCCCCACGCAATAAGCGTTTCCCTGTTTCAGATGAGCGGTACAACCATCCGCCGTTGCTCCAAGGGCTTTGTTGACAGTCAGGAAAAGATCGGAGGGTATCTGCTGCGAAACGCAGATCGAAGTACATGTATCGCCTAGTACGGCGACATGCCATTTTCCGCAGTTCAAAGTCGTGCCGGTTGGGACAGTTGCGTTCATGGGTGGAGCTAATAGGTCGTAACTGTAGCCACTGGCTGTTATGGGCGTCGTTGTGTCATTGACAGCGACAGAACCGGCGTGTGGTCCATTCTGGGGGCCGAGACAGATAATTTTGCCGTACGTGACGCTTGAAGATAAAAGGTTGGAACAGCCGTGTCCCACCCACGGGTTGTAGCGCAGCACATCGCCAGGCATGATTGTACCCCTCATGGAGGATTCGATGGAGTAACATTGTTCCTCGGTATCGGAAAGCTTGTACGTGCTGCCGCATGTGGGTGGCAGGCAGAGTCGAACACCTGTGGGTAAGACATTGTTGGAGCTACAATTCGAGACTCGATACTGATTCGCCATGAAGAGAGCGGCAGAGGATACCTTCATTGCTGTACTGATAATGTCGCATGTCTCGCCTGTAGATGTAGTATGCCAATTTCCGGTGCCGCAGTTCGCAAACTCATCCTCAGGCTCCAATGTGAGGGATGGGGGAATCCTGGTCGGGAAGGATAATTCACAGCGCTGGTTGATATAAGCGAGCTCTTCCTGGTATTTGATGTCGTAAATAGAGTAAGAACTATCCTGCATGATTGCCAGACGATGTGTATAACAGAACGAGCACATATGTGTGGATGACATGTCTTGGTATGTGCTGACAGCCGGGAAGGTGTCAATAAGATCTGTTCCCAATTCAATCAGCTCACAATTCTCGGTCAATTCGAGCAAGGTCTCACCATTGCAGTATGTTTTTCCTGTGTCCATCAGGCATGTCTCATTATATCCTGCCCATATGCGGCCACCAGCCAGTGTTGGATGAGCATTGGTGATATTGAATCCATTACATGACGTTGCAACATTGTCGAACCAACTCTTCAAACTGGCCCCACATGCTTTATCGCACACTGATTGAGTCCGGTTGAGAGAGTCAAGAGCACCGCGGTAGCCTAATTGCTGAAAAGTTTTGACTAGCCACAGTTGTCAGCCAATGCGTCTGTGCAGGAGGTAGAGGGCATTGAAATGGCCTTGGACTGACCTTGGAAATCACACAAAACCGTCTGTGTTAGAGCTGTCTTACAAACCTCTGGGACGGAAAGCAGCTTAGTAAAAGCTTGAGTATACACTTGAAAGCCCTTGAACTTTCTCTCCCCCGAGATGTTGTTAGCACCTTGTAGCCAGGCCAGTATCGAGGAGAGGAAGCCGTTGACGTTGTCCCGAGCATATGTAGGAACAGAACCAGTTGGTGATATCATTTCGACCATGGCTTTCGTACAAAGGTTGTAAATCCAGATATCAAAACTTTGCTGTATCTCGAAGCCTCTGGATTGGCAGTCCTCTGTATTCAAACAAGTTTGGTCGTAGTCGTTGAACCAGCTGTAGAGCCCTGCCCCAAGCACGTATATAGTAGACGAGTCGAAGATTCGAACAGCCCACGAAGTAGCACATCTCGTATCACCAGAACTACAGTTCGAGAACTTGGGGTCGTTCGAGAAGAGGCCTGTCTTGAATGGGCTCGGAGCTGACGGCGTTGGCTGAAAATAAGGAGATTCGGTTTGTGCCATCACAAGGAGGATGTTCCTAGCCTTAGACAATTGGTACTGGTACAGTACTGCGTGTTCGGAAGCTGTTGACCAGAGCCATGCCAGCTTGCTCTCAATTAGAACGCCTCGGCCAGCATAAATGTCGATCTGGTCCTGCGTTGGGATGCTATGTGGAGATCAGCAGTCGAACATATGTGAGAATATGGCTAGGTACTGACTCGAGGTCATGATCAGCAACCCAAGCCCACATATTTTCTATGTATGCAGTTGAATTGGGCTTTAGATGCAACATAAGAGAAGCCGCTTTGCAGTTTGGATTGATCTTCCCACTTAATTTCGGGCATTGAGCCAGCTGCAAGTCTGAACCAGTCGCTCCCCCAACTCGAATATGTGAATCTATGGGTAGGTCAGCATGGCCTCCAGAAATAACAAATCAAACTTACCCCACAGACCGACCGATCCTTGCGTAGCCTGGGCCGCGTTCCACTCAACTATTACTGCTCCAGCGGTTGGGCCCCCTACAGTGAACATCATGTCTTGGATTTCTATGATGCCGATTTCTCCTGGCCGAGCGACCTGAACCACGGCTCTTGGTACCGCCTCATCTTGAAATTTAGCTCCTTTACCCATGATCTGAGACCACGCTTGCCCGATAATTCGTGAGCCGATCGGTATCTTCATGGTGTCTCTGACGACATCTGGTGAGTCTCGAAATTAGCATATACTGGACAGCTTAGATCCAAGTATGTGGGGTTTTGGTCTTGGAAATCACAACATATAACGGTACTCTGATCGGAGGGTCACTTACAAACTCCGTAGGGAAAGTACACTATCGAAGAAGTGTTAGCAGCACCTGCGAGGATAGCGTTAAGGGCAGCTGTGTCATCCGTTACCCCGTCTCCCTTTGCTCCAAGTGCCTTCACATTCATGATATTGGTTTGAGGCGTGTCGTAGTAGTTTGGGCGTCGTCGAGTAAACAGATTAGGTTTCATCTTGTTGTACGCAGCTCCTAGCAAGGCCGTAGTCCTGTTCATCCCTGGAATTTTTGCACCATTGATGAAGCTGGAGTGCCCTGTCGCATTGTTGATTTTACCAAACCCCCAACTCTCCAGGATAATCTCCGCTCCACCCGCAACTATCACTCTCTTTTGTCCTTCATCCTTGATTGCTGTCTGAACATTGAAGAAGCCGACGTTCTGCAATAGGAAAGATGTCGCATTCTCTTTTAGCAAAGTAGTTATGATTCCATTTGCCGTGTTGGCAATAATAGCATCCGCGAGTATAAGTGATCCAACGCCTTGGCCGGTAGATTGTGGGCCTCCTTGCTAGAGCGACGTTAGTGTATGAAATGAATGTGCTATCAAACACGTACCCCTCCGACTATCACGAGTCCATTGCCGCAGCTATCGATGACGAAGTCTTGCATAGTCCATGCCCCTGCAGAGAGGCATTAGTGCCCACTTTGAACCAGGTAGACTTCGTTTCGGTGTTGAAGTCGACGTGTAAACATTTTCAACTCACAGTCCCAATGTATCTGGATAGCCGTGTTACAATATGCGAATACCAAGTGGCTCGTTGTAAACTGCTGATTTCCCATGTATGCTCTGAGCAAATTTTAGCTTCACGCAACCGTGCATGGCTTGAGCAAGACTCACCCAAAATTGCCTCCCACAAAAGTGAGATCCGCGAGAAATCCTCCGGATCCATTTTCCATATAAATTCCCTAGAGTGCTTAGTTTCTCACCCGGAATTTAGAGTGGAGGGCTGGTACCTGTTGAGTGTTCCCGGGAATGTCTGAGTTGTACTGCATGTAAAACTCGATGTTCTCGAGCGATGTCCCTTGGGCAACTTGCCAATGAATAGCGCAGATGTAAGCATATGGATCTGTGAGACGAATGTCCATCTTAAAGTTCCTGACGCTCCGAAGAAAGTTTGACTGTACAATATACCACTCCACGTCATCACTGATGTAGACGTCGCTCGTGATGACTCCCAAACCCACGAAGCTGGGAGCAGCAAGAATAGTTGGCACACTGTGAGGCTACTCTGTGTGAGAATGATGCATCATATGTAGGTCAGGAGATACATACATCTCCAAGAAATTGGGTGTTGTAATATTGGATGATGGGAGAGCTGACAAGATATGTCCCTGGCGGGAAGTACACGACAGCAGGGACTCGAGTGCTGGAACCGCAGGTTTCGCCGCACCTCTGGCCTTCCGTGATGGCCCTATTGATTGCAGCTGTGTCATCAGAAGTGCCGTCTCCCTTGGCACCATAATCTTTAACATTTCGCCAAACCTAAACCAAATCAGATCAATCAACATTGCCTGGTTTATTCTCATCGTCCAGAAAGCATACCTTGTAGCCAGAAGAAGCGTACGGGGCCAAACCTCGCTGAGCCATATCCACCATCCAGTAGCCTGAATCGCGTTTGCTTACACTTGTGTCATTGCTCTCATGCCCGGTTCCGAAAGTCGATAGCAGACCCTCGGGCTGCTTGAGCTTCTTGGGTCTGTTAGTGTCCCGATGCTTGTGGCCATACTTCGCTTTCATTGCAGCCGCCACATCAGTATGGTTGCCCTCTGGGACCAGGGTGTTGGCCTCGGCAAGTAAACGTGCGGCTTGGATCAGCTCTGGCGGAATTGTGTATGCGCCTGGCGAGGTTTCATTCATCGTGGAATTGTTTGAGAGATTTTGTCGTCTGCTCTTGACTTTTGTGCTATTTAATATCACATTGCCGTATTCAAGGAAAGGTGCCGAGTGGCCTCTGGACGTAGCTTCAGAAGCATTCTGAAACTCATACGTGTTGAAGGATGGGTGCTGTAGGCGATGTTTGTTGATTTCAGCAAGTGCAATCAGGGCCTGTGAGACAAGAACATCAGGGGATGTAGAGTTAGATGCGATCCCTTTGATCTGAGAAGAGCGGGAGAAATGATGGTGGTGACGATTCTGGTGAGCATTGTGTCCACCATGAATACAAAGCACAAAGTTTGGCTGAAGAAGAAGCCAGTAAATGAGGGGACGGACGAACAAGCTGATAAGGGTGTCCATGGTCAGAAGTGACATTGACTTGAGAAATTGCAACGCGGAAGTGCGAGCAGTCTTTCAGTCGAAGAGCAGCGCGAGTATCAAGACTCTTTGGCATAAGACTGGAGACTACAAAGCACCGAGAAAGAAAACCCCTAGAAAACAAATTTGCTCAACACTGACTGGCTAATCTATAAGTGCAGCTTGGCATTGCCTAATGTAGGCAGGCAATAACGTCCCACCCCACCATTCCGGCCACCCCCCCATTCCGGCCACCTCGCTTAATCTCAACACTTCCTATTTAAGACTTAATAACTCTATATTGCGTTAACTTCTATACATGAAACTGTAGAATCTGAATCTCCTTCTCCTTCTGATTCTACTGGTACAATTTGACGATCTCTAGCTATGATTTGAGCTTCTCGAATAGCACGTGTTGTGACAAACTTGGAATTTGGACTAGTCCGGACTTTCCTTCTTTTTTTTGGCCTCAACTGCTCTAACCTCTCTTCTAACTCTTTAATCCTCATATTTGCCTTCCCTAATTCGTAATCCTTTTCATCAATTCCTTTCACAATCTTCCTGAAAAGCAAACGTTGCGTTGGAAGTTGGTCATGTGANANAGTTGCNAAAGTGCGTATCTGTAAGTACATATCTTTCTTTGCNTTTGGANTANAGAATTGAATTGAAGTGCTAGAAACTTCTAAATGATGTCTTGGTATATTCTGAGAGCTTTGGAGAGGTGTAATTGTTGATCGATTGCTGTTTTCTAGTAGCAATGGGCTCATTAATGGCTTAGCCACAGATACCAGCCATAATCCAGTAGTTCTTTAGCCAGACTTGATATTTGATGAAGTAATACTTTCTTGACGTGCCTTCTGATAGCAAACAAGGAAGTTGCGCTTGCCAATTGGTGTAGAATCGATTAAGGAATTCAATTTTTGCAGTTCTTTCCGATATAAACGCTTGAGAGACGAGAAAACTGTCAAATCCAGAGGTTGTAAGACGTGTGACATATATGCAGGTAAAAACAAAAGATATATATCATGCTCAAGGCATCTCCAAAGAAAATCCGTAGTCTCATGACTCCCATGGCCATCTAGAATAAGGAGTCTTGCTGAACGGTCACGTGGTTTTGTCTGAGGGATAAACATCTTCTCTAACCACTTCAGAGCTATCTTATTGTTGGTCCACTCGTTTTTAGTAGCTGTAAATTCCCAATTGTCGAATATGTCTAGTTTAGACGGAAACCACTGTTGCTGAACGTCTTTTCCTTTGTAAATTACCGTCGGTAGTGTAGAGGCTCCAGTTGCAGAGATACACTTAATAATTGTCGTCTAGGTACGTGAACCTGGCTGTTTTCCTTGAACCTTACGCTTTTCAGCGTGCCCTACAACAAGTCCATTAAGACCGTAGCTTTCTATAATACCTGTCTCGTCTATATTCCATCGTTGGCTAGCTAAAATAGCTCTGATTGCCGGGATCTCCAATTTTTGGAACCAAGGCCTAATAACTTCGGAACAAGCATTATTAACACGTACAGAATCGATGTATATTTGCCTCTTGGTCTTTAGAATAGGATTACGAGCCAAAAACCGTAACATCCAGTGTTTTCCGAGTGGTAGATGGTCCCCTTGAAGGGCCAAGAGCCTTTAGCCAAAAACCCTGATTTGGGCATGCGTAACTCCACAGCCAAAAGCCTCTTGAGTAAGCACCCAATTAGTCAATCGATTCTCTATTACCGTAGGTAATCTTTGCAAGTGACTAGCAGCCTCTACGTGTGGTAAAGTTGTTTTGTTGCGATCTTGAAGTGTCGACCTTGGAACACCCCACTCAAGCGCGGCCTTTCGCAAGAACTTGCCATTTGCGATTTCCGTTAAAGCACACTGAACGTCAAACTCAGTGTATTCAAGCTTCATGATAAAAAGAACTCATATTTTGAATTTCAAAAGAATCGATAAAGAATTAAAGGAGTTAATAATTATTTAAGTTGGTAGGTGTAAGTGGCGGTGAGGTTAAGCGAGGTGGCCGGAATGGGGGGGTGGCCGGAATGGTGGGGTGGGACGTTACAGGGAGACTGTACTTTACATCGGGCCAAGGTCTGAACTGTTCTCCATGGGATATTGGATCCAGAGTAAGTGGTGAGATATACACTCCAATCGAGGATGGGACAGGTATGGTACATATGTACTCGGAAATTGGGGCTCGAAGAAGGCTTGGGCCGCATGGCGACATATCGACGCGGCCGGGTCTATCCGGATCAGCGGGATGGGCGCCAATGTGCCCCTGACAGCTGCACGGGATGGTTTGCTCCCCATACTGCTAGGTAATAAGCGGTTAGAGATTTACATAGACTAGGGCCCTTTAGGTTTAGAACCGGGCGAATAAACTTCATCATCATCGGTCAAAGCTTTCTCTTGGCCAATCAAACATAACGCCCATTTCACCTCCAAGAAGGCTTTTTATGTTCCGGGGTTGATATCGCATTCACTGATCAATGTAACATTCTCTTTATTGTCGTGGGTAGTATCCATGGATTGCGGGTGAACTCCAGCCAACGTCAGCTCTTTGCGCCTCCCAAGGACTTGTCAAGTTGCCGCCTTGTGGTTCGATATCCACGTCCACGAAGTGTTGGATCCGAGGAGCGAGAAAACGGAATCCAAAGTAAGTGGGATGCGATTGCCATAACCTCTCGAAAGAGTTGCACTCGGACTTCCTAGCCTCTGTGAAGAATGCTTTATTATCCTGTGGGTGATTTGATTCCATGGCCACCTAAATGTCTTCAGAAGATAAGTCTGATCTGCTCTCACAAATGGTCGAGGTTCCCAAAGACAATCAATTCGCGCTGCTGCCGCTGTGCCGCCGATAGGATCCCCTGCCTCATGGGCCACTTCGAGAGATCCCTTCCCACAGGCAGCTTTGTCATGATTTTTTCGCTTGGGGATGTGCCGTTGTTTTTTTCCTGCGGTAAATTGCGGAAGTGATGGACCTAACTTCCAGATTATGGATAGACGGGCTCGTTTAGAAGTACGGAAAACGGTCTCATGTCCGAGAATAATCTCTCTTTTTCTCTTGGCTATTTCGACCCATTTTCAGACAGGACTCTCGAGTGCTCACCATTTCCTCTTCTCTTTTATGGTGTGTCTCCTTCTCATACCAATACTATCGTGTTGTCTATGCTCTGCTAAACTTTGCCTTTTGCCGTTCCATTTCTTCGAGCATTTTGTATTATATGGCGCCTTCCTTGAAGCCCCTCAGTGGCAGGATGACACCATCAATACATTTCTTCACTTTCGCTCTTTGGATCCAGCTCTTACTGTTTTTCCCAGGAGCAGAAGCTCAAGGATGTAGCAAATCTAATCCTTGTGCCATTGGGTGCTGTTCAAAGTTTGGATTTTGTGGACTCGGAGCGGACTGTAAGATCGGACTACCTTCTTCCACATGAACATCGCACTAACAAAGTTCAGACTGCAACTCTGATATTTGCGTCGACACTTGTGATAAAAAGGGAGATTGTAACCCCGGTGACTGGGACTCTCAGTATTTTCGCAAGGAGACTTGTCCTTTGAACGGTATTTGCATTTGATGTGATGTTGTGGTCAAGGTTTCTAACTCGCACAGTTTGCTGCTCTAAGTTCGGCTTTTGTGGGACCACAGATGAGTTCTGTGGTGACAACAAAGTCAAAAGACCAAGCTACGAAGTCAGCGGCCAAGGATTTCAGCGAGTTGTTGGTTATTACGAAAGCTGGTCTCCTGACCGACCATGTAACCAGTTCTATCCAGAACAAATACCGAAGTTCATATACACACACTTGATTTTTGCCTTCGCCACCATCGACCCCATCAGTTTCGAGGTCAAGCTAGCTGTATCTAACGATGAAGATCTTGTCAAACGGCTCACAAACCTCAAGAAGGCAGACCCTGGTTTGTCTGTTTACGTAGCACTAGGGGGCTGGACATTCAACGACCCGGGTCCAACAGCGACAACCTTTGGGGACATCGCCCGCAGCGAGGCAAACACCAAGAAATTCACCGGCTCTCTCATCAGTTTCATGTCAACTTACAATTTCGACGGAGTCGATCTGGACGTAAGTTATGTTTTTGTTTCCACTCTGTGTCCTCGATCTCTCTCGAATCGACAGAGCGTGCATCGGAGAAGACCATACTGACTTCTTTCAGTGGGAGTATCCAGAAGCCGATGATAGGAGCGGGAAGTCGGATGACTACGCAAATCTCTCAACATTACTGCAAAGAGTCAAAAGCGCCCTGAAGGCAACGGGTGGAAGAGATGGGCTCAGTATCACTCTGCCCGCATCGTATTGTCAGCTCTTTCAGATCGTGACCTAAAATGCCCTGCTTACAACTATCTAGGGTATCTGCAGCATTTCGACCTCCAGAAAATCCAAAACATTGTTGATTTCTTCAATATGTGAGCTTTCATTCAAAAATTCTCTCTTACTTCGAGCTAATCAATGTCGCGTCGTAGTATGACCTGTATGATCCCTTCTCTTCGGCGAGAACATTTCCAACACACGTTGAATACTATCCCACTCGATTCTGTCGTAAGCTGACCAATTAGATGATTTCCACGGCACGTGGGACATGGGCAACAAGTGGGTGGGTCCTTACTTGAATCCCCACACAAATCTCACAGAAATCGAATCCGGGTTAGACTTGCTTTGGCGGAACGGCGTGAAAGAAGACAAAGTTGTACTGGGCGTAGCATTCTACGGACGTTCTTTCACAGTTTCAAATCCAGGCTGCACAGGCCCAGGCTGCGAATACGCCTCTGGAGGTAACAAGCAGCCTTGTAGCCACGAGACGAGTGTGGTACTGAACTCTGAGATCATTGACATTCAGAAACGGACAGGAGCTAAAGGAGTCCTGTTGGAAGATGCTGCCGTCAAGCAGATGGTGTATGATACGAACCAGTGGGTGACCTATGATGACGAAGACACATTCAAGCTTCGAGCCGACTACGCCAGATCACTTGGCCTGGGAGGTTTGATGGTATGGGCGGTTTCCCATGATACGAAAGACGCAACCTTCAACATTGCCTTTGCCAAAGCTGCGAACAGGAAGTATCAAGCGATAGCACAAACGGACGACGGTACCGAGGTAATCACTACCCCGAACCCCCAATGTAAATGGACAAATTGCTTGGAAAGTACGTATTAAATCGAACACCGTTTTCGGTTATTTATCTCGCTGACAATCCAGACTGCCCCAGTGGATGGGTGAGAATGTTGAGGAAAGATGGCAAAGAACGCGGAACGGAATACATGGTCGACCAACAGGGCTGCATCTCAGGTTACCACCAGTTATGTTGCCCGCCAGACGATGTGCCGACCTGCGGCTGGTACACACACAACAACGGGAAATGCAACCAGCAGTGCGGTGATGGCAGTAAGTCCAGGCTCAGAGGTTTTCCTTGTGTTCAGCTCGCAGTGTATCAAAACAAATCGACCTTCGTAGAGCCAAAAATTTGCTAACATTCCTCATCTAGTGATCGAAATAGGATCGAACTCGATGTATTGCAAGAAAAACTACCAAGCCGCCTGCTGTACTGTTACCCAGAAATCAATGCACGTGAGTCTCGAACAACTACGTATAACTTCAGTATGAAAAGCTAATTGACTTGCCTAGCTTCATAATACGTGTACTTGGAGCAAGGCATTTCCAAACTGTAACTCAGATAGTTGCAGCACAGTCGGCGCTCCTTACAACCACGAGTATGCCAAATCTGGAACCGGATCGGGTGGAGCGAAGTGCAAAGAAGTCGGGCAACAGGATCTATGGAGTGAACTTACCTTGAGCCGCGAAAATCGGAAACTTTGTTGTCGTGAGGACGATCCAAATATGGGCTNGGACGACTGCCAGTGGTATACCCAATATGGACTTTTCGGAAACAAGTGGCCCGAAGACTCCTGCTACGCAGGCTGCCCCGATGGGAAAATCCGTGTTGCGATGGACTCCAGTCTGAAGACTTGCTCTAGTGGCGCCTCCGTACGATGTTGTACGCCCCGATACTCCACCGTAACCAAGAGGGCCATTGCGCCCAATCGGGAATTTGACACTCTTCTTGAGAGCTTCCTCTCCTATCCTCACTGTATCACTGAAGAACCGGATCATACTGCCTGGGGATACCAGAATACACTGATTGAAAATGTCCAGACCATACTTTTCGGCACTCCAGATGCCACCAAAATCGAAATATGGGACCAGCGCATCGGGACAGACTATACATTCCTCAAATTCGAAAGTCTCAAGAAGTGGTCAATTTCCGATTCAACTGCATTACTGCTTGGATCTACTGGGCTGCCGAAAGCCGTCTTGTGCGGGTTGGCAATCTACAATTCATTGATCGCGGGTTCTGCTTATGAGTGTACTTGTACTTCGGAATGGTGTGGCACTACAGATGGTGGTACAGTGATTGATCGACGGATGACCTCAGACTGGTCGAACGAGACTCATACTGGCATTCTGCAAGGCAACTTTGACGAAAGAAGCCTTGCAAAGAGATCTCCAGAAGATTATCGTGAATTGCGTGTTATTTCGGCTCTCACTGGCGCTCGGGTCATCTTTACCGTCGCAATGATGAGTGTAAGTGTTGCGCGCCGCTTTCTTTTGCTATATTTCGCTGATAGATTATAGTATCCATCACGGAGTGAGTGGGAGGATACCAGCCCGGTCTTCCAGAAGGCCATTGACTTCTCGTCGGCGCTCTGCAGTAACGTGCAAATGTCAGCCAGAGTGCTCGGCCCGTTGGCTCGGGTGGGCTGGGACAGTAAGTATCGCTTTTGCACGTTCCACCCTTTGACCACATACTAATTTCTGCTATCTCAGCTGAACACCCATTCGAAAGACAATCGTTTATGAACATGGTCGCAAATACTATTGAAGGGATTCTCCCAAGTCTTAGGGCTGAAGACGGCACCATTGGGCACGTCATAGTGTCCGCGTTTCCCCCACTTGATCCGGCTATCTGGCAGCAGACAGCGCTTGCCTCTATCCCTCAAAACATTTTACAGCCTTGGCCGTTAGCAGCGCCCGAGTGGGCTATTATGCGCCGCCTAACCAACTGTTTGGGAAGTGTTGGGTTCACTCGTGTCCTGACTTTCGTTCAGGAAGGATTCAATAAAATGAAAGGACATGTAAGCTGACGTCGTCTCTCAGATGCTCGATCCTCCCTATCTTGCACATGGACGCTTACAATATCGATAGGTATGGGGGTATAGATACCCTGTTGCTCTCGCCACGATGCAAGGATTGGTGGACGCTGATGATTACACAGAATTCTTGACCAACATAAAGCTTGTAAGTTTCGGCTCTCTCAAAATCCAGTCAATGTTTATGTCCTTACCCCTGCGCCCATTCCAACGCTGACATCCTCTTGATGTAGGGACTTGGAATCATCGAGTATTTTACCGTTCCTGTTGTTCATCAGGCTTACGTCACAATCCTAACGGCATTGAGGTGGAACACGGCAATCCTCCAGTTTCTACACTACCAGTCCCATGGCGCTCAAATCGACCTCGTCGGTCGCGTTGATGAGTGGTGGGGAGCCCATTTGGATGCCATTTTATCCGTTGTGCAGTCCTGGGCGACAATATGCCTTGACATGGCCACGGAACGGTGGTTTGCTCGGATTGATATCATGCAATATATAGATGAGCTGAGGCTCGTCGCAGACGCACTTACAATTGCGAGAATTGGGTTCCCCACAAACCCATATCAGATTACTGCAATGCCACCAACTCCGCCATAGGCATGAAATCTTTCGACTCCTCAATTTCTGCAGATTAGCATTTGTGGCGTGAGCAAGAAGGTGAACACGGTACTGACAGAACGTGTGGCAGACATTGTGCAGGGGAAGTTCGTTACATATCACACAACATAACTCAGAGAAAAACGCTGTCATAGATCGAGATGCCTTTACAACCTGCAGAGACGGTATTCTGGGAGCTACAGTGAATTAAGCATCCTTAGAACAATAAACTCTTACATAATATTTCAAATGCGGTATCAGCTGCGGGCCCCACTTGGCTTTTCGTTGATCAACACAATATCCCGGCTTCAAACCCCACCTAATTGCGGAGGGAGAATTAAATGCAGTGAGGCGTAAAAGCCCGCATATCTCTCTGAGTTTTACACGTGTATGTACCCGCAGCATCAGCTGCCTATTCGGTCCAGCATACTGCCTCCATAATCGCCCGAAACATAGTAATACACATCCTCCGGCTGATTCTTCACAGGCGAAGCTAATCTATCCGGGTCCAGCCATGTCCTCTTAAACCAGAAGTCCGCGAGGTCTCCAAGACGCAAGCGATAACAATCAGCTCCTCCCATAACACCTGGTAAAGGGAAAGCCTCTACAATTTTCACCCAAAAGCGGCCACCGATCTCAAAGCTCTCTGAAGAAGATAGAGCGTCAGGCGTAGATTGTTGGGCGTTCTGGAGTTGGTCCAAGGTCTCAGCATCGAGCAGAATACAAGACTTCAATCGAGGACTTCCAGCTGAAATATGTAATGGATCTCCTTGCCAGTGTGCGTAGGCCCATCGCTTGAAGTAATCGCTAACCTACCTCAACTATATGAGAATCATTCTTGTCAGAAAACTGGTATGGCTTACTTACCCAAGGCACAGTTGCATCGTTCAAAGCGTCCTTGTCTTCAACGATATCATTGATAAACCGCTCCAAGAAACAATCATTCGGTGTCGAATTAACCGTCTCTGGCATTCCCTCTGGCCAGTCAAACTTGTACTCATACTTTCTTCTAAGTCTTTGCATCATTCTAGTAGCGAATTGAAGTTCTCTGTCGCTCCAGAGCCGGAGAAAACGGTGAATCGTCTCGATTCCCTGCTGGAACTTCTCGTTATCCCCATCTCGGTAAGCGGTGCGGATGATAGTATAGCCCCATGTTCGAGCAAGATGATGCTCGTGCCAAAAGTTCTCCGTGAGAAACTTTAGGTGATCTGTAATCTGGGATCGATCTGGCTCGCACGTTTGAAGCTGAGCTTGTTCCGGGAACGTCCTACAACTGTTTATATTTTGCAGTATTATCTCCCGGTCCGCTGTAGCTGCGATCTCCTCGTTCTCGGCGGCAGTTGCATACGAAGCCATCTTTAAAAGATTACAGACTATCGAACTGATAATTTGGATTGAATTGACAAAGAATACTGTGTGCTTTTGTGAAATTTGTAAGCGCAGACTTGGCGGATTAATCCTGGCCTTGCGCCCATCGCACATGACGCACAAGTGTGTGGCAATTCAAATAATGAACGATAAGTAGGGACGTTCCGCCAGTGTTCAGGGAAATCAATTTTCGATTTCTTATGGACGGGAAAGAGAATCTTATCAGACGCACAGATAACGCTCACACTACCGAAGCCTTTTTTTCAGCTATTCAATGGGCTGGAAACTCCGTTGGACGAGGTTGCACGTACCACCCTAGAATATCTCCTTTTGACCCCAGAAAACAGACCATCCGTATCAGCGAGGGGCAGTTCCGATAAGAACATCTTACTTCAACCCCTCCTCTCCCACTTTCCAACCCTCCATTTGATTTTAATACTAGGATTGCGACTCTTCTGTTCTGTAACTCGTGGGCGGGCGAGCTGATCATTTGGAGAGGGGGGCGCATGTGGCAGGGCCACTCGATTTTGATTGGTTAGGTCACGTTACCAGATGCTGACTTGGCCGAGTCTGCAGAGGTATAAGAGCTGGCATTCGTTCATTCCTTATTCTACAGCAACAAGCAGACCTTTAAAGATTTTCTGTCTAATCTATTTTATTCTACACCGCTTATTTGACAGATACTACCCCTTAGATATGCGACACCTTTGGAATCTGGCAATTCGATCTTTGAGATCGATCTTTCCAGGAAGTCTTCCCTTCCTTGTGTTCATGGCTGTTCAATTTGTCAGTACTGCAAGCCCCTGATCGATACTGCGTATGTAGTCCGCGATCTCCTTCTGTATTCTAGAAGAACAAGAACATGATGATCAACCAACAAGAGCACTGAAACATCAGAAAGCAGGCCGGGTCGCCCCTGGCCAGGAGCAGTGGTGACGGCCTCGTTGATGTATCCAACAAAGCTATAGTTTAAGTCTGCGTGGAAGACCCATCCTGGGGGTTGTAATGCATGAAGCGGCGGTGCAGACCTGCCATCTGGAGGAATGCCAACAAATCACTGGAGGATGATAAGAGGCAAATCCGAGGTCATCGTTCAAAATTGAGAGCATAGGCAAAATTTGATTCATGCTTTGTTCTTGATACAGATCAGAAGCGGGCGAATCACTACGACGCTATATGATGCACGTCGTGACTTCACTTCGTACTTCGTACTGCCTCAGATACGCAAATCGTGGCTCGATTCATGCCTCCAACCCACCCTGGTGCATCGTCGTCAGTGACTCGCATACTAGGGTGCCAATTTCTCGTATGTATTAGCGTGTCAGTAATGTGCTCTAGTTTACTTCGACGACGGGAGTAGTTACCTCCTCCAATTTTTCGAGGTGACTTGCCTGCAATTGTTGCGGTAAACTTTGCTGTGAGCATAGGTCAGGTGTAGTATCAAGTGCAGAAATCTCTCAGGTCGCCAACCGCAGAACAAGCTCCAATCAAGCTTGGTGATAGCTCCATTCCTTGAAGGAGATAGCAGCCCGATACCTCCGTGCTGTTCAAGGCCAGCAAGACGCTACAAATTCGTTATTGTAATAGATACATGCAACTCAATGACTATTTTGTATGGTCATACATCTCCTCCCATAACTTCACTCTACGATTCGAAATAGTGCCCTATCTATTTTACTACCTTAAACAATGGCCAACCAAGCAGCGTGCCTCGATGGCGTTCGCCATACCTTTCGCGTCGGGCCGGCTCAGATGCCCAACATCGACGCAAAAGAGGTGATCATTGAGAATCACTCCATCGCAATCAACCTAATCGACTGGAAAGTACGAGATCTAGGCTGGCTTATTCAGACCTGGCAGATGATTCTGGGTTGCGATGCCGCCGGTGTGGTCGTCGAAGTCGGCAGCGACGTGCATCATCTGAAGCAAGGCGACCGAGTTCTTGGACATGCTGTCAGTCTGGTATCACAGCGACCCAAAAATGGTGCTTTCCAGCATTATGTCGCTATCGAGGCTACCAAAGTAACCAAAGTCCCCGACTCTCTTTCGTTCAACGAGGCCTGTGTCATTCCCTTGGCATTTGATACCGCAGCAACAGGTCTCTTCAGCGATCGCCACCAGGGATACCTCGGGTTGGAATGGCCAACTCTACACGCCAAGACCAGCGACAAGAAAGTCATCGTCTATGGCGGCAGCTCTTCTGTTGGTGCTCTCGGCATCCAGTTGGCAGCCGCCACTGGAGTCTACGTTATCGCCATTGCTTCGGCCCGGAACTTCGACCTCTGCCATTCTTGCGGAGCTTACGAAGTGTTCGACTACAACGATCCCTCGGTGGTAGACCATGTCGTTCGGGCCGTGGAAACCGCGAAGCCAACTGACTTTGTCGGTATCTTAGATGCTATTTCTCAAGAAGAGAGCTACAGGATCGTTGTTCCTATACTGGAAAGATTAGGACGTGGAAACCTTGCTACTGTGCTTGCCGGACCAAGCAACATACCAAAGACCTCGAAGACAAATTACATCGAGGGGGTCAATGATTTGGTCGATCCTCTATGGATGGACTTCATGTCCCCAGCGCTTGAACAAGGAGTGCTAAAGTGCTTGCCAGAGCCATTTGTGATTGGAGGAGGACTAGAGAGGGTAGAGAAAGGTTGTCTGGCGAACAAGAAAGGCGTCAGTGCTAAAAAGCTGGACATCGAACTTAAGTAGGATAGAAGCATTATATTGTTTCTTACGGAAACTACAAATACATCCTTCTCGTTTATTCTTTGTGTTGCGCAAAAGTCTGGAGATGATGTACAAGTCGAAATGCTAACAGTATCAAATCTCAAACGCGCTATTCCTTGGCCGGAAATTTGATAGACAAAAGCCAAACTTGCTTAATTTGTGCGAGGTGATTCAATCTCAAACTCTGTCAACGGTTCAAACTACCATCATGCCGTCAGATTTTCCAAGCTATCCTAAATCTTTGACCGCGAATGAGATCAATGCAGCTGAAGCTTAACCAGAACATTCTTCCTCCCGAAGCAGGTACATGACGGGGCACGCATTTTCTGGAATTACGAGTCAGGAAGGTCAAAATAACGACCAAGCAAAACAATACTAAGGAGGTCCCTGGTTTAGTCCGTCTCCGTTCTCCACATCAGATATGCTCTTTCATAATCGGAAAGTCGCGCCTCAGCCGGGTAGCGTCGCTTGCATGGCACTTTAGATCTCGCATTCAACTAGTTCTGAATAAGTGTGTACGACGGCTCTATGATGTCAATCTCCGACGCAAAAATGATCTACGGATCCTCATCTGTAAGCAGAACTCGTATAAATTGTGACGCTGCTTGTTGTCGAAAGCCTGCATTTTTGTTGAACACTGGATAGCTTCCAACACCCTCTTACTTTCCTCTTTCCCTCTCATCCATTGCTCCACCAGTAGCCACCAAACAAGACCTAGTCGTTGATACTCAGATATATTCAAACCCATCTGGCAGCCATGAGCACCGCAACGATTGCAATTGCCGGCCTCACTGGCAAGTTTGCGCAATGTATAGCGAAGTCTCTCTTAGCCGAATCCAACGTATCCATTCGAGGTTATTGTCGGGATGTCAACAAGCTTCCCAGGGCAGTTTTGGACAGCCCGCGATTCGAAATAATTCAAGGAGAATTCGACAATCACGAGCTCGTTCGCAAATTCGTTCATGGCTCCGATATCGTGATCTGCTGTTACTTTGGTGGCGCAGACCTCATGATCACAGGACAGAAGGTCTTGATTGATGCTTGTGACGAAGAAAATGTTCCGCGTTACGTAGCGGGCGATTTTGCAGTCGACTTTACCAAGATTCCGGACGGAGCGCCTTTCCCCAAGCAGTCAACGAAGATTATCATGGAATATCTAAAGTCCAAGAAGGTCGATGGGGTACACATCCTCGTTGGCGTTCTGATGGAAACCTTCTGGAGTCCATATTTCGGGCTTTACAATGCGCAATCTCGAACACTTTCCCACTGGGGAGCCGGAAATGATGTTTGGGAATTCACAACCTTCCAGACTGCTGCAAGCTATACGGCTGCTATAGCATTAGATCCCGAAGCCGTCGGGGTCTTCCGCTGTGAGTCTCTTGTTCAAGTCCAGGGCGGCGCGCACAGTAATACTAACAGGTGTAGTCCTGGCCGACCGGAAAAGCCCTGTCGAGATCCAGGAGGCATTCAATAGAATCTATGGCCAAACTCTCAATCTCAGCAGCCTCGGGACTTTGAACGTACTTGAGGAGAGAGTTCACGCGGCAGCCAAGGCTTACCCTGACGACCTTAGCACCTGGGGTGCATCGTAAGACCTCGAAAAATTCACTTGGATCCAGCAATATAGCTAACGTCGCTGTCTAGTGGCTTTACCCTCTGGTGCATCAATGGAAAAGCTTATCTCGGAGATCTGGACAACGCCAAGTATCCGCGGATCAAGCCAGTGGACTTGGAGACCATTTTTTCGAGATCACGCATTAGATCAAGTGCACCTGGCAGATCAAGCACTTGGACTTTGATTTGGGAAATTCTGCCCTCAAGACATTTACATATCGTTTCGGGCTTCGAGGAAGGAAGTTAGTGTTTTGCAACTTTCGCGGACCAGGTTAGCTTCACGTGATAGAACAGGAGACGAGTTGTCATTGTAACCCAAGAGCGTTCTGTGGTTAGAACGGCAGTTCAAATCCATCATATAAGAGTACCACCTTTTTCATCTCGACCGTCTATAGTATCAACATCTACCGACTATATGATCAAACTGTCATCAGTGGTTTTGGTATGAGACTAGCTTCGCTTAATTGGTGAAAGCGTACCGTTACGTCCTTGCTACTCTCTTCAACCATAATATCAATATATTTTGAGATCGATCTCATCGAACAGGACGAGCGGCGGTGACATGACAGAACTCAGGGGAACCATCTGCATGCAGAGACCTTCACATCCGCTTCACTCCGCGCCCATTTCATTTCAGAACACATTGAACACATAATCGCTGAATAAGCTATGCTATTATTTCTGTCATCTGCAAACATAGTTTCGACATGCTAGCTTTAAACAGCGTTCCCCACACTACCATGTCCTGAATTCTAGTCCCGCTCCACCACCTCCCTAGCTCGCCTGAGCCCCAGCCTCAAATACATTGATAACTCCATCTCCGTTCAGATCATCTGGATCTCCAGCACTGGTAGGCGTACCATCCGGATTATTCTGTCGAAAGTGCCCTGAAGTTGCTGAATGATACTGGCTCCGCCTGCGCCACCAGCAGCCTTCGTCGCGCCTGTAGCGCCATTTGAGGCGGAATTGCTCTGTGTTGAGACTGCATCGGTTGAGTCTGTGGCTGCGGCTGAGTTGCGATTCTGGGGTGCAGCTGTGCTGAGGCTGATGAGGAGAGCGAAAGTGGTGAGTGAGAAGCGCATTGTTGCGGGATAGTGTTTGATGTTCGAGCTGATTATTAAATATGGAGATGATGGGACAATTCCTACTGCCTGAGTACGGGAATTTGAAGAAGACTGTTAAAGAAGAATTGGCTACGATGCGTGTTTTGTAGTTGTTATATTTGCTCCGAGACTTGGCGCCAATATACCTAGTTCATCCTGATCGGGGCGTGTTGCAGAGTGGCAACAACCCGGACCTTTTCCGCCTTCGGAAATGTAATTGTCATTGTATCCTATCTAGAAATTCAGATTTTAACAAATGACAAGCCGGGATACCCCGGATCGGCTTGACTCATTTCGTTTCAAGAATAATATGTGCGCGAATAAGTGTATGATTTCCCTCGCGAAACTTCATGATCGCCATCCAAGATGTAGAGCTTGGAAGGCTAAATATTTTGATGTTTTTGAATTTGGCTGTGAAAGAAGCAAGAAATGGACATTGGACAACCTGAAAATCTCCAAGAAGGCTGATTCCGAATACGAAAACAACACCACGGTGTTAGGTTTTGTTTCCATTGGCTTGATATTCCACACATCGAAGTCATCTTTACACATTAAAATCAAGCTGAAGCTGAACAAATTCTCTTCATTCCCGTTTGCAATAATCAAACTCAATCTTAACTTGATAATTTGGACTTCATCATGAGACGAAGGAAGTGGGCCAAAGGAAGCGTCTTGCGGGCTCCTTCGAAGGGTACAACCCACCAGAGAGTAAACGCCTACACATCACATCTTCATCCAGAAAGGTAGAGACCAAATATTTCAAAGCATTGTTCCATGAAACAATAGATTCACTTGATATCATCACAATGAAGTGACTAGCTATGCCAAAATGCAACATTATATTACGCTACAGACCCAGAGAGCTTCGGCAAAACATCGCTGTGCTCTAATTGCTCAAGACCATCTTCGTCTATCTTTTATTCGTTCTTCTCCATATCCGCGAGATCCTCGGATTTTGGCCAGAAGTGAGAAAGATCTCCGACTGGAAGCTTGATCGTCATACGCATCTCCGCGGCTATCATGACGACGGTTATGTAGTATCCAAGCACAGCAAGTATGAAGAAGATCGCTCCCCCAGCCTGTGGGCGTCAGTTGTCATCTCTTCAGCTCAAAGATCTGGTACCATACCTTCTGCAATTTCAAAGCCATGTCATATTCGCCAGTGCTAACTTTGTAATATGCACCCGCAAAGATGAAGCTACTGATGAATGCGCAAAGAAAGATCAAAGCGAAAACGGTGTTCGTCTTGAGAGTGAAGATGAAAGTGGTGAAAAGCCAGAACCCCCACATCGTCAAGTATAGAGCGATCGCAGCATTGTATCCGACTGAAGCTGCGCCCTCAGCTGCGTCTCCGGTGGCGCTATATGAAGCCGCAATGCCCCACGATGGTGTTTGAAGAACTCCGAATGAGAGCCAGAAAACCGCAAACATTCCCATGACAAGCATGGAGAAGAAGTTCCCCATGATCCATTCGAATATTAAGGCGAGGAGGAGGAGGACCGGACCGGTAAAGAAGAAGATGCCACTGTTAAAGAAAGTTAGTGAGATGTTTGCCCTTGCAATCCACAAAAACTTACGCGACACCAGTGAGTGTTGTAGATCCACCCCACCCCATCATGATAGCTGCATAAGTCAAGGCAGATATGACAAAGCTGGCAAACGAGTTAGCATTGAGAACAAACGTCGGACTCAAGTGTTTATACCCCATGAGCCCCAGTGGAGTCGGATTGGCAAAACGCTTTCGGAAGTCTCCTGTGGTCTGAGTCTTGGGCGTAAGGTACAACTGCATCTTGTCAACTACTGTTCCATCGTCGCATGTTTGACCCCCAAAAGAAGCTCGGTTACCTTTTCAAACAGTTCAGGAGAGATCGTCATTCCACCAGAAGTTTTGACATGGGATAGATTGGACCCAAGTCCAAGACCTTCAGGGTATTGTTCGTTCACATGATGAACTTCATCATTCTTCTGAGTCGTCCCGTTGGAAGACATCTTGACATCAACAGACTGTTTCTCGGATGTCTAAAGGACTATAATCGAGCTTGATGTGTTTAACCGGGCCAAGACAATTGTTTTTACCAACAGAAATAAATTGGATCCAGGGAAAACTTCCCTCCATATATCCTCCATCTCATCACAATTTCTCAAGCTTGCCAACGTGGGGCCTTACCATGGGAGAGCTTCGATGCGGGGTCCCCTGCACCCAATGGTCCAGCTTCCCCGCATATCGACCCTGGCATCATTGACGCCCTCGACGAACTCAGACCACCCCTCCAGTAATGTTGCGCAAAGATTCCAAGGAGTACCACGTTGAACCCACCCAGGTATTTGACTTATCGAGGAGGGGTCCTCGAGCCCAATGAAAGACGACATTCGTAATGTTCATCTAAGCAGGCCATACTGAATTGGGGAACTGGTGCTGTCATGAGAAATATAGTTCCTTGAGTAAATGTTTTCGCACATACGATAATCAAGGCAGGGACGCGGACTAGGAAAGGCCTCTACTTCTGGTCGAAATGAATGCCATAGATTGAAAACTGTTTGGGACATGAAGGAAACAAAATTAGAAGACATCTGATAGGCTTTTGCCGTGAACGGGCAGCGTGGAGGAAGAGCTTCCGCGCAGAATCGTCCGAGCTCACCTGTGAGTCGCCGGAACCACGTGTAGGCGTGCAGAGAATGGTTGCAGAATGCTACGCTGACAGCATGCGCATGCCTTAAACTGCACATCGGCGCAATGTTGAACACCAGTCAATACTCTTGGTGTCACATCGCACATGGATGGAGAGGTGTAGTAAGCCGTCTCCAGCAGGTGCAGATGGCCCGCATAGTCTAACACAATTCCATCGCTACAAATATGTTAAGTAGTTGAATGAGGATCAAATTTCCTTTCTAACCATTATTTCTTGCCTTACATCTGCTGGCTCCTCATTGAGGAGCTTTCATGAGAAGTTCACGGGATTCACCCTGTCCGATTCTCCAAAAGTCCCGAAGAACGTTTTATTGATTTTGCCTCGCGTAGATCCAGTCAAAATCTCAATTAATACTGGATGCACTTCTGACTAAGAACATGCAGTGCCATTAGAAAATTAAGACTACCTTTTCCTATTCATCTCAAAGCTTCTTGAAAGTCAACCTATACAGATCTCTCTTCTCGATCTCTTCGGCCTGTTCTAATATCTCCCCTAAATCATCTCCCGCATCCCAATACCTTCCAGCTAAGACCTCAACTCTCCTGTCCCCACCGCCTGCCCCAACTTCGCAACTCGCGCACACCGCCAGAGCAACCATACTCCAGGCGGCCAGCTCCTTGGTATCCGTCAACAACGCCTGATAACCTTCTTGCATCTCCCGCATCTCCTGGCTCTTACCCGAACCTCCAGTCGCAGAACTCATATCTGTCTGTACATACCCAGGATGGATGATAAAACTCCTGATACCTAGCTCTTTGAACTCCATGTCGAGTATCTGGCATGCTTTTACGATAGCTGCTTTTGATGCACAGTACGCGCTTATGTACGGCGCCGCAACATCCGCCAAGCTGGACCCGACTGTGATAAACGTTCCCGCTCCTCTGGCAATGAAATGTGGAAGCACGGCATGCATCAGTGCAATGGGACCTTTAACATTGACCTCGAATGTGGCCCACCACTCGTCTAGTGACTCCTCTGGGGCCGCAAAAGGGACCATGTGGTTTTTGCCTGCGTTGTTTATCAAGATCGAAATTGGACCTAGCTCGCGCTCAACGCGTGCCACTGTGTCGATGGGATTGGAAAGGATGTTACCGACGAGCGCGAGCGTTGGCGTATGGTATTTCGATGAGATCTCGGAAACGAGACTCGATAATTCGGCGTCGCTGCGGGCAAGAAGAGCGAGGGATGCTCCTGAGGCTGCGAGAGCGAGGGCAGTAGTGCGGCCTATTCCTTTGGACGCGCCAGTCAATAGGACGACTTTGCCGTGGAGGAGACCAGTGAACTTGGTAGGGTGGATGAAGGGGTAGATGTCGTGACGTTTGGTAATGCCTGTGGAAGTGGGGAAATCCATTGTTGAGGATGTCGGTTGGACTTTTGTTCTTTAGATTCCTGAGAAAGATTGTCTTGAGCAGTGTTCTTGTGAGAATCGGGTTGAGTTGAGTTGAGGTTTCTTGACTTGAATATGGCTGTCTTGCTCAAAGAGAACAGAAGGTGGTGTAAATATTGATACTTTTCGATTTGACGGCCTTTCACAAATGTACCTTCGCAAGCCTGCTTTATATACAATCTACCCCTCCTCTCTCGACCTGTCTTTGAACAATCGCCCATTTCTGTTTCCATTAGAAAACATGCGCTACGCCATTTCCGCACGGAACTCCGAGTTTTCTTCATCATTCTTCAACCTTTAAATTCTATTTGACCTTCTTTTCAGATGACCACGCACTCGAAAGTATCCATAACTTCGCGCAGCACATGCACATACACTAAACTCCGTAATATCTGACAAAGCTTCATGCCCGCCTGTGACTAAGTTTGTTTGTATGGGTCTTGAGTCGGGGCTACGGCGGAGTGGATAAGCGAGAACACTTGATAGGACGTGCCTAAACATGCCCTGGGCCACAGTCAGGAGATGGTATTGAGCTTTTAGGACAGTGTATCTGCTTCATGGGGTGGATCATTTCAATTCTCTCTCTATTGTCATTGAGCGATGAGTATTTGCCAAGGGTAGTCTTATCATTTTCGAACCCCCCTGGTCAGATTTCTTAGCCTTGGCGAAATCAATAGCCGGTCAAACCTGATCCATTTTCAAATGTTCCCCCAACTTCGTCCATTTTTCGAATTTGGCTTATGTGATTCGTCGATTTCCATTGGGGTTGATTGTCGTGCGGTTTTGATCGGTCTGATATCAGTCCCACGAACTGCTATCAAGTGAGCATATGAAGGTTGAAACCCGTACTGGTCCTGCCGCCCGAGCCCGCAATTAAAACAACGTTCATAAATTACTGCTAGAGTGGCTGTTCTATGTGGTATTTTCGAAGATTCCATTTCTCTCAGCGGCGTGGAAATCATCACCAATGTGGAGAATTAGAGCATTTCGTCACGTGTTAATATTTTGTCTTCATGACCACATTTCCTTTTCGATTCCAATGAGCATTTTAGGGATGAACTTGGAGATCTGTATACAGATGATATCATTTAAATATTTAAGAAAGTATTCCTAGACTTCAGGACGTTGACCCCGCACTTGACCGATGTGTGATACTCGACTCGAGCACCGACTGGGTAGGTTGGCTTGTTGAGATAAACTTTCAACCATGTCATAAGCGAAGACATATTAACATTAAACTCCAAAACCCCTGATGTATATCCTTTGTAACAGACAACAAACTCTTATTCTGTGTTATCTCCGCTCCTCTGCCAAACCGCTCGTCCATTCTTCCAGATACTGACACAAAGCCACACCCTCCTTCTCCTCAGTAACCTCACTCATCCAGCTCACAGATACTGTCAACTCACCTCCTTTCGCTGACGCAACCAAGACCGAAAATGGATCCCCGTAAACACACAAGCCCGTCGAGAAAACCACCTTATCAAAAGACGCCTTCCCCTCACTACCTCCAAGCCCACCATCCACAACCCCAATATTCGACACCTCAAACGCATGATCCCTCTTCTTCCCAAATAATCCCAGAAAGAAGCCCTTGAAGTCAGGAGCAAACCGCAACATGCCAACCATCTGGTTCTTCGGACTTGCGGAGCCTGCTGTGATGAAGTGACGAGTCTGACGAGCGCTCTCCCACAGTTCATTGTTCGTTTGGTTGGGCTCGTCGGCGGATGTGCTGGCGCAGGATATGTATCCACGGGGAGGGTTGCGCTCGGATGCAAAGTATGGTGTTACACTTGAGACGAAGACACCCATTGCGCGAGAACTGTGCCCTGAGAATTTGCGGAATGAGAAGGGAATCACGCCGGCGACGTGGCTATATGATGGATGCATCTCAGTGATCTTCCTGGCTGTGAGTACGGAGATGAGAGCTGTCAATGTCGTTCCATTCTCGCGGCATTTCTGTAGAAGCCATGTCACTTGTGCTGGGCCGAGAGAGAACGTCCGGAGGTTGGGGGTAATGGTCGGGAGAGACGAGGCAACTGGTGGACCGGACCAGTTTTTGGGGTCAACCGGGTTGTAGAAGAAGGCTCTGATGATTTGTTTGATGGCGAACCAGATGCTGATGGGGAGTGGTGCGACTTCTTCAAGCGACGGGAGCAGCTTCAAGCTTGAAGGTGGTCGGAATAGTGAAGAAGTGGTGATGGATGAGGGTTTGGCCACCACATTGTTCATGGCGTCGAGGAAAGTCGTGTGGAATACGCCGCAGGAGACTCCATCAGTAATGGCATGATGGCCGTAGAATGCGAGAACAAATGAGAGAGTGGTCGATGTTGCCGAGAGAGCCGATGCCTGGACTCCGATCCTGACTCTCCAAACGGGAATCTCATCAACTCGATCGAGTTGTTCTTTGTGGCCTTCGGTGAGCCATGCATCTGGATTTGACTTTGGGTCGTGCTCGGTGACATTGACGAGTTCGCGGAAGTCGATTGTTTCTGCTCTCTTCCATTTTGGTTGAGGTGTACCCTCATCCTCGATCACAACATTGAGAATTGGTTGCGATTGCAAAGTCTCCCTGAGCGCCGAGTGGATAAGATGCATGAAGCTGGCGAGATCAGGGGATGGTAGGGCTGAGCGGGGGATGGTGTACGTGGCCGAGACTTGAACGTTGTTATAAAATTTGACGTGGTTTCGGATGATATTGAATCGCTCCATGTTGCCTTTTAATTTCGTCAGCCTTTACTTGTATCATTATGGCCCGGGCAATATTTTCTGAATGAAAGCCGAATCATCGTACCAGTCGGCCTTAGAGGCACAATGTCCTTCTCAATAGCGGCCATGGTGGGTAGCCGGCTCTAGGCAAATGTCTGTAAACTGATTCCTTCTTCCCGAAATCAGGGTCAAAAGAGAAGACTTGCGCCAAACTGCAATGCATCTATGCCGGTATATATATCTTTGGATCGGGAACACGGCATCTACCCATTTCCGGACTTCCACGAATCGTTTCAATCTTTCAAAATTCAGCCCCTGGAATATCGTATTCCTCCTCACGATTACAGCGCGCAGCCCTGCTCACCTTGGAACTCAATGATCAAAATGCTGACGCTCATACTTGCAGACGACCTCCGAGGAACATAATGTGCCGGCTAGTCATTGAATAGGTAAAAAGTGTCCGGTGGAGACCAGCCCCTTTTCTGGTGAGGTTTTGCTGCGCCGCAGGTTGATAAGGTGTGGCGGTGCGGACTCAAGCGAGATTGTGGTTGCTGGAGTTGTGGCCGGTGCTGAGGTGAGGATTCTGTGGCTTCAGCACACTTGCCGTTGAACCAGTACAGGAATGTCTGTCCATGATAGAAATGAAGTCAATTGACACGAGGACCAGTAGGAAATCAAATATCATTGAATCGTACTGGGAGAAAATAATCCCTCAGGCTGATATTGTATAAAACATGAGGGAAGTCGATAGAAACGACATGGTTGAAGCAAGTGTTCAAGGTCATTAATTCGTTGCATACACTATTTCTATGTATCTTGGTATCATCTATCCCAATCCATCCAAACCAAAAGACATTACCATCTAGGCAAGTAGCCGTACCCAGTGTCTATCAATTACGCCGAAACCAAACCCCTCCTTGCCAACAAACACCCCGCATTCTCACGAAACACAGGCGGCTCCAACAATAGCATCCAAAGCCGACGACTGCGTCTGTATACTAGCAGTGCCCTTTGGTCCACTCCACACCAGCCCCAATTGATTATCGACTTGATCATATGCCCAGATGGAATCAGCGTTGACCTTCAGGAAGTTGACGTAGGTAGCTCTGGTTGCATCATCTAAAACTGTCGCGCGATTGACCAAGAACTGGATAGCACGCCCAAAGACACCCTTGAACTGCTCGGTGTCGGAGTTACATCCCCGGTCACAAGGATCTGTGAGGATGCCAGCAGCATTCGTGAGGTTCTTCATCGCTGCGAGAGCGATCGTGTTTGCCAAATCATTATATTTCGAGTCTCCAGTGGACCAAGTGAGTTCCGCCAGGCCGGAGAGGAGGATACCCTGATTATACGAGAACACGTAGCTGCCGTCATTCTGGCATGTGGCGATATTGAGGCCGTTGTTGATTACATTATCGGAATTGATGAGGCCGGAGCTGATGAACCATTCGTAAGCTTTGAGTGCTTCGTTGAAGTAGTATCCGCCCGATGGAGTGTTTGGCCGGCGATTGGCGAGTTTGGCGGCTGCGGATAGGTACAACTCGTTTTCTACTGCGCCGATTTGTGTGTGTGCTTTGTCCCACCTACTTAAAGTTAGAATTGATTTGTTATATGACTGAAGAAGAACGTACCAAAGTCCACCACAAGGCGTGGCGCCCCATGCATTTTTGGAGTCTTCGAAGATGGCAGCGGCTTTGTCAAGGTACTTCTCGTCATTCGTGACATCGTAAACCTGAATCCAAGCAAGCACCCACCACAACTCATCGTCGTAGAAGCCATTGAGGAAGCCTGGGAAAGTCTTTTCTGCAACTGCGAAGGTGGTTGTGAATACTTGGTCGGTAATTCCCTTCGCCATGTCTGGGAAATACTGGTGGAAATTGGCCAACATGGTGACAACATTCGCACTTGGCCACCAGGCCTCCTGCCAAAGACCCGTTGCTGCATCGTACCAAGTCATCATCTGGTTGATTCCGGCGACCGCGTAGGCGACATATTCCGTTTTTGTTGCTCTAGTACTGAGGTGCTCGTTGTTGAGACGACGCTCACCGATTTGAGCATAATGAAGTTCGGGTAAAGACTGGGGAGCTGGAAGAGCATTCGAAAGAGTGAAAGTTGTAGCTACAGAGAGCAAAGCAAAAAGATTGGAAGGTAACATGACTGAAGCACGTGATGATATATAAACTGCACAGCAAGCAAAAAGAACGAACGGATGAATGAATGTGGTGGTAGGATGAGAACAACCCTCCCGCGCCTCTGATCGGCAGGCATAGCAGACTTTATGAAAGAATCTTCTCCTTGCCCAGCATCAGTGACTGCGCCAACGACATGGCATTGTTTGTGGGAAATAATCGCGCTGGCATGGCCCTTTCAGCACTCAGGGGGAGGTACCTCAATCGCCAACATGGAACCGTAATTGGTCCAAAATATCCAGATTGTTCAGTTTCGCATTGTTGACAGGACAAGCCGCCCGGAGAAGCGAGGCGCCATCACACGTCAACTACCACGATCCCAGAGCAGAAACAAGGTTTGCCGCATAAAGTTCATCTCGAGTTTGCCCTTGGCGGGGCGGTTTCCTGATCGGTCCCTGCCGGTTTGGTATGCCGCGTTTCTGGTCCATCAACGACACATCCTTAATCTGAGATTGCATCCCAAAAAGGGAAGAAGGTTGATTGATCGACGTGATCCTCGACGGGATCCGCAGCGGCTCATCGGAGTCTCGGCTGTCGTCGATAACGATCTTGCAACTCGACAATCAACATCCAGAAATCTCGAAGATGTGGGAAAGTCTTCCTTTGGTGTTCAGCAACTTGGGTATTAGAACTTGTTCCTACAAACACCCATAAGGATAAAAAGATTGCTGGTGATTAGATCCAAGGTTGCGATTAGAAAAGGAAATCTAAATGGCGTTCCACCTATAGGAGTCGATACCACGCTGCACAGCCCTGGCACATGAAACGTGGAACCGAAGAGTGGATGAGCACCCCGTGATTTAGCATCCTGCTTGGTGCGCAGCTATATTTGGTGCATTATGCAAAGAAAACGACATCAACATCATGAGCCGGGAAGGATTCTGCTGACATGGGAAAAACGATGGAGGTTGATGTAGGTGAGGAGATGATGTGAGGCTGAATTTGAATACTTATCGCAGGTCCTCCTTTTCCTTATCGGGCCTCGCGTAGATTTTCTGCGGGTGGAAATTTGGTCTAGCGGTATCGCGATGATCCGCCATCGTGGACAAAGAGATCCCACTTTTGTTATCCGCACAGAGTCCTAACTTGACTATTGTGCATCAATTCGCTTCTTTTCGATTACTATTGTCTTGTAGCCATTCAAGAGATATACAAAAGGCTGAATCGCTTAGACAGAGAGCTAGACTTCCTCCATCTGAACAATCAAGGTGGAGCCAAAATATCTCAATCTCAAGATGACAACAAATCGCGTCACCCCGAAGACGGGTCTTACATTGGGGGTCATAGGATGTGGTCAGTACTACGATGGTCTCGATGATTGATGTTCTAGGACTGACAAAAGCCAGGCAATATGGCTGGGGCAATCCTAACGGGCGTCCTCGACTCCTGTGCCAAGACTCGAGAAGCAGGAGAAGAGCCTCGGATAGTACGCTTCATTGCGACAGTGAACAGCGAAGGATCAGCGAAAAGAGTAAAGAATCAGTTTTCGAAGTACTCAGATCGTCTTGAAGTCATACAAGGAGACAATGTCAAGGCTATGAAGGAGGCGGATGTCGTACTCCTTGGATTCAAGCCATACATGATCGATTTGGTTCTCACAGTTGATGGGGTACGTGAGGCGCTGGCTGGAAAGCTCATTATCAGCGTACTTGCCGGATCGCCAGTCGACAAATTGAATGCTGCCATCTTTCACGCTGGCCCAAGGACCGAGGACGAGAAGCCTTTCTTCATAAAGAGGGCAATGATGAACATGGCTGCGGAGTATGGACAGTCGATGACAGTACTGGAGACGAATCCATTTATCCCAGAAGAGTACGAAGATCTCATCGAATGGATGTTCAGTCAACTCGGAAAGACAGCTCCAGTAGCACCGGAGCTCTACGACGTGGCAGGGGTCATGGCGGGGGCATCAGGCGCGCTTCTGTCAATTGCCTTCGATGGGATGTTGGACGGAGCTGTAAGCCAGGGAATGAAGCGGGCAGACGCGAACAAGATATTAACACAGTCTTTGATATCGTTGGCGACACTACTGCAAAATGAACATCCTGCGGTCTTGAGAGAGAAGTTTTCGAGTCCGAAGGGAACGACAATTGCAGGGCTGTTGAGTCTGGAGGAAGATAGAGCGAGATATGCATATAGCAAGGCAACAATTGCGAGCTCAGAGAGAAGCAAAGAAATTGGAAATTAGATTTGCGCTAAAAAAAAATAAGACTCAATAAGTAAACTTCTTTCGCCTTCTGTGCAACAGTAAAGTATCCTCGGCTCCCTGAAATTTTGCCAAATCAAATCCAAACTGCTCACACACTCGTACACAACCTTGAAACTCCCGATGTGAGGCAGAAAGCGTCTCCAAGCTTGATCTCTAGCTTCACCTCTCATTGCTCCGTCGATCGTCCCGCGAGAAATCAGCAGAACTTCTCTTCGGCTTCAAGCCTCATACCTGCATGTATGGCACGTCTCGTGAACTGCAGCCAGAGTGCGGTAAGGTTTCCAAGTCTGTAGCCTCTCGCCAAAAGAAAAAGATTTCAAGTCCGCAAAAGCCTCAGCAAGCATTAGTCCATAGTTCGGCTGGCCGGTAGTTCGTAATGTGGCAATTGTTCTTGATGATACATCGTCTCTTATAGAATAAGTCTCGGTAGTCGACATTTAAAGCATCTGTCTCGAGGATGCTGAGGAATTGCATAATTGTCCAAGCCAAACCATTGGAATCGGAAGTCTGTTTCGAGAAACGTAGAATGTGTCCATGATTGATAGAGCGCGGAATTTGTATTCGAGGAAGCTGGTTCTTGATTCTTGATTTGGATCTTCGAGAATGGATAGAAATCTTTCCGCGAGCGAAGCTACAGGCTCCTGAGATATGCCTCTGATAATATACGTGATGGCATGTGTGGCAGCTAGTGGATGTCCATGGACTCCATTGGCGATTCGTCTTAGCGTATTGCGATCGTAGAGTTTCCTTTCTTGCTCGTAATCTCTCTGCCTGATTATTGTCCCATGATGTCGATCATATCATCGGTATTTATGGACAAGAGACGAAGATGCAAGCATTATCGATCCAGTCTATATTATACACAGCAACACTGCCATTCCGTAACCCACCACGCCATCTTCAATCTCTCACACGCAACGTGAACGGAAAAGAGCGATCATTTGTGTTTGATGCCTCTAAAGAGCAGTCGATATCAAGCCTTGGTCTCACCCACGTCTGGCTCTTAGTTTCACACAGCCAAAAGTTGGACAGTTTGGACAGTGAGAGCAATAAGGCAAGAGCTCGGAATCAGGGAAACCCTCTCGTGGACCTCCGACCATGGCTCATAGTCTCTTGGTGCGTGTAGTCATCTTTGCCCAGATCGAACTCTTTGCGCGTCCAACCTGCTCTCGGGCATTCATTTCCTCCGACACGGAGTCCACTAAGAGATCCAGCAACTTCGGCGTCCTCACCTTTGCCACCACCTCCACATCAACCATATAATACTTATTTGCTCCAGAGATCTTGCTGTCTATATTCACTCTCACATCATGGTTCTCCAGCTCAATGCAACCCACGGATTTGACAGCGCGGGCTTGGAAGTAGGAATAGAAGCTTTCGAATTGTTTCTGCATATCGATCTTTATATCGGACAGAGCGGCAGCATTGTACCCGACGCAGAAGTCAACCGAGGACCCTAGCATGACTGTTAATAGCTCGCCATCGGAAACATATTGCAGAATGATCGCTACAGTGAGTTGATGTGCGCCTTTGGCAATGCTGAACGTTGCTGGTCCTGGAAGCGAGCCTTGCTGGGCGTAAACGCGTGATGTAGTGAGGCGGGGTGGTGGGGGCGTTGAGTCATCGTAGACGAAGTCTACTGTTCGGTAATTTTCTGGGGATGGCGCATTCCGGAGTTGGAATATATGACGAGGAAAAGGCCGCTGGTCAGAAATGGGATTGTGAAGCGCTTGGCAAACATAGATGGTCTGCCTGGCGCCCAGCTTGCTCACCTGAGTGAGTCGTCCAATGCGTTTGCGAGCATATTGATCGGAGTCTACTGACAGTCTTTGGAGATAGACAGCGAGGAAACTATGATCGGGGTAGGCTGGAGGCACGGGACAGTCAAGACCGGCAACCCAAGTGTTGTCGTCGAGGCGGGACAGGGGAAGCTCAATACTGAGGCCTCGATTTGTCATTTGGAATGGCGCTCGGGGCGCATAATCTTCGTACGGCATAATTTCACGTGAGTTCTTGAAGACTGAAGGTGAGGTGGCCAGCAAGCCGTGGTTGACAGAGTCAGGGGTGTCATCGAGTGTCCAGGCGAAAAGCGTCTGATCGTCTGACTGCTTCATGATTTCTTCTTGGAGCCGCAAGAACGCTTTCACCCCTCCTTCTCCGTACAGCATCGGCATATTGACAGAAAAGATACCCATAAGGCAGTATGCAAGATCTTCGGGGCACGTTGTCTCTCTTCCAGCGGCCCACGACATCCTCTTGGCTGCACTTGCAAGATGAAGTCTTTGAGGATCCTTCAATATATCTTCATCGATCCTAGTGATACTCGAGAGAACGCCACCTAAGTCCACATCTTCCTCGGAACCCATCTTTTTGCCAATGACTGTCCAGTCCCTGGCAAAGAAGATCATCCTACACGGCGCAATTAGTTCTTGCAAAGTCCATCCTCTTTTGAACCATTTGGAGCTCGCTAGACGATTTTTGAAGTCCTCACTCTCGCTGTCCGTCTCAGCAGTTGCATCGACGTCGGCGAAGTAGGCGTAACAGACATCTGCTTCTTGGTACCATGCATACATGGAATTTATCGCCTCGCTGAGTTCTGCGCTACTACTTTTGTCGATACAGCAGTTGTCGATCCAGATGCAGCTGTAACCGTCGGCTGCGGCTCGACGACAGGCAGATTTGACCTTGTCATAGGCGGGTTTGTTTTCAGGGTGACCGTTGAGGATATCTTCGAAGAGTACTTCATCTTTTCCCCAAGTGTGGGACAGAATGGCATATTTCGAAGGTCGACTCTCATCTAGGGGCAGAAGGTCAATGGTGTCTGTTCGAAGCAAGCGCATATTGATAAAGTCCTGCTCCTTAACAGTATCTATAAAACCTTGGCGCGGAAAATAAAGGTTGACAGGTAAAGTTGGACAAATGTGCCTGTAGCCTGCTTGTGTTGTAACAGGTTTGAAGGTCGTTTGCGACTACGGGTGGCGTAAGGCTGAGACTCTCTTCTCGTGCAGGCTATACAATAACCATGAGAGCCCTTCAGTGAGTGGTCAACACCCGTTGTCAAAGGCCAAGGTCGCAGCTTGCAGGATCCGGACAGCCTTGCGATGCCAATCATTACCCCGTGTTGGGAAGGTCTCTAATTCTTACTGGCCGCATTCAATGTAATCAGGCGCCGATAATATATTACGAAACGACGTAAGCTTGGCACACCACACTCCCAATCGTCCCCAGCCACTTCCTTCTCCCGCTAGAGCAAGCGGAGATATAACCTGTTGCCTGAGCCTTGCTGCAAAATATAAACCTGATAATTCAAAAGCCCGCACTGCTTCTACGAACATTATACCTGTTGGAAGTTTCCGAAATACAACTTAAAATGACGCATCAGCAACACGGAGACGGCATTGCGTCAACCGGTCCCCAGATAGATGCAATTCCGACGGTGAAAGAACCCATGTCAGAAGACCACCAGAGCAAGAAAGACACCACAAATACAAGTGGAGCAGATGCGGCTCCCAACAACATACTACCAGAGACTTCCGCGCCCCAAATAGACGTTTCCGATCACCCAGCAATGGTCACGCCCCTCAAACTACTCCAACAGTCCTCGCAATGGATAGATTGACCATTCTGCAAGCGAATGGCAAAGACCGAGGTGCAAATGAACGAGGCCAGCGAAGAGCCCTCCGGGTATGTCTAGCATAGATCCATTATCCAACTCTCTCACCAGAACTGACTCGCTCCGCGAAGTGTAATGATGTGTATGGTCTGTCTGGTGTGCTGTCCCCTACTGCTTTGTCTCCCGGCGATGATGGGCAAGACGCAAAGCTGGACCCACAGCTGTAGTGACTGCAATGCCGTGGTTGCTATTCGCGGTCCGCAAGGGCAAATCGAAGTCAGAGAGCCGCCGCCTTCAAAGCTGGTTCCTTCCAAGTTCGGCGCGGCTAATCGAGGTGCCGCAGCGTGAGATAGAGTATTCATTCGGAACACCCCCATAGTTGAGCTCGTATTCAAGCTCCTGTCCTGGATTGTTCTACGAATGGGACTATTCACCCCCCTCAACCTAGCCAACCCCGCGACACACCAATGCACGGCTGAACCGAAGACCTGGAAGGAAAAGCCACTGCTGCGACAGCGGAATTGAGATGCATAGGTTGTAATTGACAGAACAAGTCGAAGAAGAAGTGGAGGAAACATGTTGCTACGCATGGGCGTGGAATGTTTTTGTGTAGGGCTGGGTGTGGTGAGAGATTTTATACGCTGGATGGGAGGAGGGAACATGAGGGTGGGCATTTTGTGGGGGTGGGGGGCAGGGTGGAGGGGGAGCTGAGAGGGAACGGGAACCGAGAGCGAGGCTCATGAATCATGATGATGTGGATGTCTTTCTCTTTTGGTGGCATGTAGATAATGTGGAGATAGAACTCAATTCTCGGCATTGTGAATCTGATTCGCTAATACTGACGATTATGACAGGTAAAAATTCCTGGTGGCACCCAGATATCACACCAAGCTCTCTTCCCACCTCCTAAACCTCTCCCCAAATCCAAGTTCTCTCTCTTGCCGTTGAAACACTTTATTAAGGTTCAACGCGCCTACATCCACCAATGGAACCAGACTCGGCCTGCCATGCGCACACTGAAATGGGAACTTACAGTCCGCCAACTTCCTGACAAGCATCTCGCACTGCTCCTTACTCAGGACATCATTGAACATGATCGCGCTCCTACAAGCCCTAGAACTGATCATATCGAGAATGCCTTGCGGACAAGTATGAATACGCTGGAGCCAGTCGCCCTGCGGGAGAAGTTGAGTCGGAGGGTTGGATTTATCGTGGACTTTCCAAGCCTCAGTGCGGATGAGGTCAATCAGGAGGCGTGGGGAGGATTGGCAGCGTTCGAGGATGGAGGGAGGAAGCGAGTGGACTGTCAGGCGAGGGGTCTTGGAGGCAGGGCCTGAGCCGGACGTGGTATAGAGAATTCCCCAGTTGGAGAAGTGCTGCTGGTGGTCTTGCAAGAGCTGGTCTTCTTTCGTGGAGAGATCGAAATGGAGCGGTTTGATAAGCGAGGTTGTCATAATGCCCGAATGATAAGACTCGGTGGAGTCTGGTCGGGGAGGTGTGCAAAGCTCTGTCATGAGTCCCTCCACTCTAATGCGCTCATCTGCTGCGTGTTGGTCAATCAGTACCAACATACTCGCGCTACCAAATTCCAATTGCGACGTAGAAGCTTGAGTTGACTGCAACTTGACCAAGACGAACTTTTGGTCCACCTGGGATATGATTTCAGCCTGCTTGAGAGCATCCTTGGAGATCCGCCCGTTGATGCCAGAGGAGACTTCCTTGAATGCACGATCGATGTCGATGTTGGAGCAATGATGCTCGTGCCCATGGAGAATGTTTTGAGTCGTTGCATGGGCACCGTCGTACGAGACCTGGGGAATTGATGCCTCAGCGGGAGCGAAGACAGGGTTGTCCCAGGTTCTTAGCAGATCACTGATCCACGGGCTAGGTATGACCTGCGAAGGCTTCTGCATCGATAGTGTAGTCGTCAAGCGTGGCGCTTGGCTGCTATAGGAGGAAGAGTTGTTCGCTTTCATCGTCAGACCGGTACGTTTATTAACGAGGGTCTGTACTTTCGTCATTGGATTGATCCAAGCAACAAGTTCGTCGGCGTCATCAGAAGCCTGTCCTGGAGCGGGCACCGCGGGCTGTGTTGGAAGTATGTGAGCAGGCTTTGGCTTCGCCTGAAGTGTGACATCGTCGAATGGAGCTCGAAGAAGCTTCCCGTCCTTGGCAAGGAGCGGCTTCGCGTTTTGTCTACATATGGTCCCGCTCTTTGAAGAAGCAATCCCAGAGAGAGCAGGAGGCGCCGTAGCAGCCCTCGGGATTTCAGAGGCCCCAAGATCCTGGACCAAGATCTTGGGAGTTGTCGGTTTTGACACTGCACCTTTCTTCACCCTCGACCAAGAGTCGAAGGGCGAGTTCGCGAGCGACACCCCTTGTCGAAAGGACGGAAGTCTCAAATTTGTTGCAAGAACATTCGAGCCATGGGTCATCCGCGAGGATGATCCAACTGTCTTTCCGTCATTCTGTTTGCTTGACCCAGAGGAGATGGATGCGTTGCCTGTATGCGCCGGGAGTGCCAGCTGGCTGGTCTTCTTCGATTGATGGCGACGGCTAGCTTTCGGACGAAAATGGTTCTTATCGAGAAACTCAAGCACCAAGACTCGTAAAAGCTCTAATATGCTAGTGACAGTATGCTTCTTCTCGTCCAAAATACCTTCCACCCCAGATATTAATTTTTCCGCGTCGGATATTTGGATATTGATGACAAACATTGGCCAGCGATCAACGCCTTTCTTTACACATTTCAACTCCTTGGCAGTGTATCCATCTCTCTTATATCGACCATCTTTAGCTGTTCGATTCTTCTCAGCGGCGTTGAACTCTCCTGCTTCTTCCTCGACCCCAAAGGCTGAATTGGAGAACAGTCGGTTGATCTCATCGTGGAAAATACTTTGTCCATCAGTAGACATTATCGGATGGATGCCAAGGGACAAGAATTGAACTTGCTTGGTTGCACATGGTTCTAACGAGATAGTACCGCCGATAACTAGTCTCGGTGTTGATGCATGGACAGCAACCCAATCCGTCCTCTGATCCTGCGAAATGAATGAAGCTTGTGCTAAGAGACTGCAAACCGAGCCCACAGAAACGTTACCGGACTGGAATGGCATGTATGAGGGCCGGATCGCAATTTTGTGATTTGTTTGAAAATCCCGAATCGTGACAGCAACTACCTGCGGCCAGGGAAGCAGCATTGCGATGATGTCTCGCCTTAGCTTTTCTCGATCTTTGATGCTTCCTGTTTCCTTTTCGGCAACAATGGCCCGCTGCTTGACTCGCACCGGCATATTCCCGAAAAGATCTTGGACTGTCACCCGGGTACCATGATGGCTCGCTAAATGTTGCTGCGGTGGCGCGGGACTTTGGCGAGAAGCAACTTCGGATTTGTGCAATGTCAACGTATTGTGAGATCGATGGAGATGATGGTGAGATGTGATGATAATCAGAGCCAAGGCTGATAGCGATGCCAGAAATGTACCACGGCCACCATATACTGGAGTCTCACTGTTCAGCTTCGATGAGTCTGTAGCATGTCAGCCTTGCATCTGGTGAAAATCAAAACGAACTTACGGTATAGCTTTCCGAGATGACCGAAGGGTTGGAATTCCGAAGGCAATATCCCAAGCCCATCATCTTCTACCGAGCAACTCCCCTTGCTATAGTCGACACTGATCTCGACTTTCGTAGCATTGGCGTCTAAAGAGTTCTGCACAAGTTCGCAGACCACCCCGTTGAGGCTAGTGATAGTGATCGACGACTTGATCTGGGCAACGACATCGGGCGGTAGCGGTTGTATGGACATTTTGATCCGGGTTATGGGGCAATATCAGAACGCTTCAAGTTCCCTTTGAAAAGAGGGTTGAGACTTGGTGGCACTTTCCTGTAGCAAAATGGGGATATTAGAGACAACATCTCGAGTCGAGGAAGTCGCCGTCGTGCCAAAATATCTCAACAATAAAGACTCGTCCACCGTAGCGGCTTCAAGTCGACAACTTGACGGTTGACTGGTTCTACGTTGGATGAATTGTTGAAAGCCAAGTTGATGAAGTTGATATCACGTGTATTTACCTAATCACAGCCTAGCCTTTTGGCGGCACAACAAGGCTGCGCTGCCGCTCTGGTCACTTAGAATCGATAGCTTCCTTTCCTTTCCTTTCTGGATTCCTCAGCTCACCACTCAAACCTCACCTCAGCAATCTCCCAGCATCCGAAACATTCGCTTTCTCCGACGAGATTCTACCGCTATCTAGCTACCACGAGCTCACGAGATATCTTTCTTTAGCAGCCCGCTGCATCCGCGTCATTTCTTGTCCCAACAACACCCAGCTACACAGCTGCGACACAGCTATGGCGACCGAGACATCACCACAAGCACATGGTACGAGCTCTAGAAAAGTCCAGCAGCGCAGCTATTTCAAGCATCCCCCCACGTCTGATTCTGCGGTCAAGTCTGCAAGTCCGCAGAGCATTACTGCTGCTGGTGCTGCCCCTCCAGCAACTCAACTGACCGAAATGGCAGACCGATCAGATAGACCAGGACGGCGTCGACCATTCTCAACATGGATGAAGAAGCTCACTAGCTTCAAAGGAAGCTCGTCCGGAGCTGCAGAAACGAGCCAACCTGCGAGCACGAAACGAAATACCTACCAGATGAAGTCCAAGAAGCAGACTCTCGCCAAAAACCACCCATATCCACAGTCAGGCCATCTGAATGGAAACGGCGATGCTTCGAATGGCCATCGATCGTTCTCTACAGTCCCCACAGGCAATTCGGCCAGCACATCTTCAATCGATCGCAGACGATCTCTACGTTCCTCCCTAGATGGGCTTCCTCCACCGACCATTGGCAATAAGTCTATGGCGCCTACAATGTGTACTGAACCCGAGGGGGCACATTCGGACGCTGCGCCTTCTCACGCGCCATCGTCCGGACAAGGAACCAACGCTACAATAGGTGGTGGAGTGAGTTCAGCTCGAGGAGCGGACAGCACTTTTTCTTCGCCAGCTCCTTCCGTACGGTCGCTGACCACGACACTCACAACCATACATTCCGCAGCTCCAAATGCGGCAATCACCTCGCACAATAACAATCACGGCAATAATACTCAAACTATCCAATTTTCCCATCAGTTCCCCACGTCTCCGCCTGCCACAGCCATTCCAGCGCATTTGGCACCACAAGCCAGCGGGGGACATCCATCAACCTACAGTACTGCTACGGCAAATAACCTTTTGACCGACAATGCTTCGATTCTCACACTCGCATCATCTTCCAAAAGGCGAAGAAGGCGGTCAATGGATACAGATGCTTCAGTCCGCGCACTTGCTCCTTCTTCCTTATTTGGTGGAAGTCGAGAAAGTCTTCCTCTTAGTGTCCTGAGTGCCAATATTGATGCCGCAAGCGGGATCACATCAACACCGCACCAGCCGAGGCCAAGCGTCAGTGGATTAAACGAGAGAGCCAGCATATACTCTGCAACTGGCGTCGCACCAGCCTTACCCAGCGAACGAAACAGCTACTACGCAGGAAAGCAGTCGGCTGCAGCAGATGGAGGCAGTATCAAAAGTGGTCTTCTGGGACATGGAAGGAATGACAGCATCAGTGGAAGTATCGGGGGTATGGCGACTGCAGGAAGCCCTCTAGCAAGCCCACGGGAAGCTTCCGGGGCCACAAATGGAAAGTTGAGCAGAAGCAACTCTGCGTGGGGTGAAGGAGGAGAAGGCGAAAAAGTCGATGGAAGTGACGATGAGGCCACCGAAACTGAGGAGCCCACGCAAAACGAAAAGCATAGACTGGAAAACTAGAGGATGAATAATTCTAATACACTTCATGGGGACAAGATTGGTGTTCTAGGTTTGGGGTTTGACATCAGGAATTGCATGGAATTGGACTGGCTGGAGTCGTAGGATTGATGGCCAAGGCTTGTTGAAGATACCCCGATACTTTAATAATGCATTGCATTTCGCGAATTGTGCAAGAGCCTCGAAAGTCGGGCTTTGACGGTATACCAGCTTCTGGCATGTGATTTGTGCTTGTACTTGCTTCGGAGTGGCTGGGATTTACGAGGTCTATTCGCCTCGCCACTGCGCACTGTGACCAGAGGCAGAGGAGGTCTCGAGCACTGAAACGCGAGGAACATGTCACCGAAATGATTAAACTCTGGACCACCGAACTCTTCTTGTCGGACGAGTTCCGTGGAAGACAATTGAATCCTTCTGAAGTTCTTATCAGTTCCAGGTAAGGTTGAAGGAACAGCAGGCAGAATATCCACCGTTACCGAACACGAAATAATAGTAGGTTCAGCGCTCGATATGTCCCTTTTAGGTTTTCGCTTGCTTGATCCACGCAAGAATATGCTTTATCAACAGAGCGCAATCCTTGATCATGACGCAGACGAAAATCAGAGTTCAACGGTACTTGAGACTTACTTACTTTCAGAATTCGAAAACTTTGACAGCTCGCGAGATGAGCAGGAAGTCAAAGAGAAGTGCCGATTCTTGGCGACTTCTTGCTCTGATGGTTTTCGGGTGAGCTCAATCACAAGCGTCGTATTTCTGATTCGGTATCCCGAAATAAGACATTCAGAATGCTGAGTACAGGGCGGCCGCCGATCCGAGTTCTTGCTCGATTTTTGGGATAAGATCGTCTGCTGATGGGATGTCAGATTGCAGCACTGCCAACTCACAGCTCAGCTCCTTCTGCCAGTTCCTTGGAAAGAAGCGGCGACAGAAGTAGAAGTTGCGGGTGGTAGGGCTGACTGACAGAGACGATCCCCATCCTACCGTACTGTCACCATCTCACATTCCAGGTCAAAATTCCTGTCAGTGCCTCAGACACCTCATTCCCACCTCATTCCAACACAACATCCTACAAATCCGCCTCGAACAACAACTTCCTCCCGGACTGTCCATGGATATGGGAATTAACCTTCCTACGAAGTTCACAGTTCACAGTCCCATATCAGCGGAATACCGAGTTCCAAGTCCTTCGCTCTCTCGCTGGTCGTCCTGATTGGCAGCAGGCGTTAATGTAGGTAAGATTTAAGTTTGGGTCGCGATCTGCACTGCGCTCCAGCCTTTCAGTGCCACTTCCACATCCTTGGTGTGCTCTAGCGAGTGCTTAATAGGCTTTACGGGACGCTGGGTTGGAGGCATGGGGCTGGATAGCTGCCCGCTGACTGGCCGTCATTTCGATGATGGGAGGGAGTGCACTGCCTGCACCAAAAGCTTATGGGAATTGCGAAGGTAAGATTAGACAGCATGGGTGGCTGTTCACTGTTTAAAGTATGGACGGGCTCCCGTTCCTGCATTGCTTGTTTCTTGGGTGTCGAGAAACTCTCTCATTCTTTCTCAGAACTTGTTGTTTTTTCGTGCCTGGCTATTCTCCGTGTTGTTGGTTCAGCTTGGGTCAGTCGCAAGACCACTAATTGAGGACCCTGTGAGTCTGCATCTAATTGTAAGCTTCCGCTGTTTCCTAGTCTTTAAGTTCAAGCCTTTGAACAGCTTGGACCTCACCAAGTTGGAATGGACTCTCATCATCATTGTGTGAGGTCGCAAGCACAGGATGGGGCTACGTTAAGGCCTCGACCGTCGACGAGATAGTCCCAGCTATCTTTGTCTTGTCTCAAAATCTGGAATTCTCCAACAATCCCGACTAAGACATGACAGGTTGTCCTCTCACCAAAGTGCTAGCGAGCACTTCTCGACCTCGAAATGCTGCACCATACCAATACGTTCGCTATCTTCACATTTGCATTATCTTGCCTCGGACGCGCAGTAGCAGAGACGACATGTCACGATGAAAGTTTCGTGCCAGACGCCATCTTGCGGGTTACGGAGGCACCGCTGGCGCAGTCATGCTATCCTTCAAAGTCCACCGTCTTAGTCAATGGGACCTCCCCGGGACCGGCACTCAAGATCAAAGAGGGGGAAACATATTGGATTCGGGTGTATAATGACATGGAGCGGAAAAATCTGACCATGGTATGTACTTCATACACGTTCAGTTACCCTTTCTCCACGAACTGATACTGACGAGAGATGCAGCACTGGCATGGACTGTCCATGGCAACCTCACCTTTCAGCGACGGGACACCACTCGCTTCTCAATGGCCAATCCCACCACGCAAATTCTTCGACTATGAAATGCACGTTCCTTTCGGTATGGCAGGGACATATTTCTACCATAGCCACGTTGGTTTCTCCGCCATATCTTGCACGGGTCCCCTGATCGTGAAAGACAAAGAGATCCCATACAAGTACGACGAGGAGAGAATAGTGTTCCTGCAGGACGTATTCACCAAGAATGACAGTACCATCGAAGCAGGTTTGATTGCCAATCCTTTGGTGTGGAGTGGTGAGACCAGTATGATTCTGGTAAACGGAAAGGGAGCAGGAACCGCGAATGGAACAGCTTGCAATGCTAGTCTCGCTGCAATTGATGTTCAGCCTGCGAAGACATACCGGTTGAGATTTGTTGGAGCGACTGCTCTTACCTTCGCTTCACTTGCTATTGAAGGGCATGATATGACCGTCATTGAGGCTGATGGGTAAGTCTCTGCCCCAGTTCCTTAGTAAGAGGGGTGACTGACGAAAGCAGATCGTATACCGAACCGTATAATACTTCATTCCTCCAAATAGCTACCGGCCAACGATACAGCGTCCTCCTAACCACGAAGTCAAACCCGGAGAAGAGCTCATACTACATGCAAATCGAGTCCCGGGAACGACCAACCCTTACTCGCTCCTTCGCAGTCCTGAATTACGGTGTTCCCTCCCCACCAACAACATTCTATCCACCACCCTCGCTACCAGTCACCATCCCCAACATCACCCGCGGCTTCCTCGACTACAAGCTCGCCCCTCACCATGCAAACCATCACATGGCAAAGATGCCCACCGCCGCCGAAGTCACCCGCACCATAACCATGACCATCCACCAACGCGTCGACGGTCCCACAATTTGGGTCCAAAATTCCTACCCATGGTTCGAAACCTTCCCACAAGAACCCTACCTCGTCTCCCTGTACAAGAACAACGCCTCCAACTTCCCCTCCATGGACCGAGCCCTCGCAAACAACGGCATCGACCCCGTAACCCGCACGTTCCCTGCTCAAATCGGCGAAGTCATCGAGATTATCATCCAGAATACTGGAGCTGATAAAGGTGGTCTTGATTTCCACCCTTTCCACGCCCACGGTGCGCACTATTGGGATCTCGGGTCTGGGAATGGGACATATAATCAGACTCACAACGAGGCGATCTGGGCGAATAGCACTGGCAAGCCGGTTAAGCGGGATACGTCCGTTCTGTATCGGTACGCGTCGACGACACAGAATAACACTGCGATGGGGTGGCGTGCGTGGAGGCTGGAGGTTACGCAGCCGGGGGTGTGGATGATACATTGTCATATTTTGCAGCATATGTTGATGGGGATGCAGACAGTTTGGGTGATGGGGAATGCGAGTGAGGTTATGAAGGCGGATCGGCTGGATGTGGAGGGTTATTTGACGTATGGAGGGGATGTGCTTGGGGATGAGAATAAGTGGCCGAGTGTGGTTGAGTTTCAGAGTGCGGGGAACTGGACGGATGGCCAGTAGACGAGACAATATGCCGTGTTTAGGAACAGATAAGGGTAGATTGTTAGATCGTATACCTCAATGTATAATGTTGTTGCGATAATATTGCACTGACTATGTCGTAGAATGTTGAGGTCTCCAGAGAACCTGCCTAAACTTTTAGACGAGACAGATGTGGCATTGCCTCTCCGAACTCTGCTCCAAGGGGCACTTGCTCTTTGACGGGTAGGACCATTTGACGAACTTTGCAGTTTATATGCAGACCGAGAAGACCAAAGGTCCTCTGCCTCCTCGCTGCCTCCTAGCCCCATCCTTCTTACTCCTTGGTACCAACCTTCCCCGCTCCCCTCAGTCCCCACGCACCAATTACAACCACACTCGCCATTGCAGCAAAGCACATGAAGAACGTAGCTCGATAGCCATCCAGCTCTCTGGTATCAACATCAATACCGTAGCTCGTCTTGGAAGCAGAAATCGAAGCAGCAATAACCGCCCCCAGAGTTAGACCCACGGAATTTCCGATCTGGGAAACAGTGTTGAAGACCCCACCTGCGAGAGATTGCTTACTGGCTGGAAACGACGAGGTTATGATCAAGTTGGAGATCGTGTAAAGCACTGTTTTGAAGTGGCTCGTTAGTCTCTGTTGTCGTTCATCGATCGAAACTTAAGCGACATACCATCAGAGCTCATAGGGCTCAAAAACACCGCCGGGAATGCACACGCCCAGAACGACCAATCCGGGTGTACGATTGCCATTAGGGTACAAGCCAGTGCGGAGAAAGCAGATGAGACGGCGACGAGGTATAGCGCGGCTGTTTTTCGGACTAGGAGGCCGGTTATGATGTTTGTGAGGATACCGCAGACGACCGTGGGTAGGAAGCGCAGAGATGTGTCGAGGGCGCCGAGGTGTTGGATTTCTTCAAAGCTGTAAAAGAAAGCGGAAGAATTAGTACGCATCACTAATTAAATGATCAAGAGGTTCCTTTGCAGATGATCTGCACAAGCTGCACAAAGGACCAAGACAATCTGGGTACATACAAAAGAGTAGTGAAGTACCCGAATGGATTAAAGGCACCCCAGGTCAGGAAGACCACGATACACGTGGTTGTGAAAGCGCTTTGCCTCCATATTGAGTTCGGGATGATCGCTGGTCGACCGAGACGTTCTTGTCTGCCCATCCAGAAGATGAAGGCTGGGATCAACAATGTTGCAATGGTAAGGAGCGAGATATTTTGAGGGGATTTAATTGAGGAGGATTTTCCTGTGATGATTCTATATATGTTTTCAGTCAGGGTCTCATTCCATGAAGCATTTAGTCATGTGGAGACTCTAGATCTCGGATGTCGAGTAGCTGAGGGTTGGGCAAATAAGAAACTTACGCCAAAACATACGACAGCATGCTGATACTTGCCGTTGCAATGCCAGCTCCCACCCCTATTCAGAGACGAGGTCAGCACTTATAATACAAGTAATGCGGTGTACATTCGGTTGTTAGTATTTTAGAAAGAACAATGAAATGTGTCGAAGTATTCTAATCAAAAACTCACAATCAATTTCCTTCTTCATCCGCTGTATCTTGCTTCTCGGCTGTCCCTCGTGGATTTCAGGCATCTCGTCGGCTGGGAGACTAAAAACAGCCATGATGCAGAGAATGGCATTGAGGATCACTGCAAAATGGAAACTCCTATCCTAAATCAGCATCCGCAAATGAAGGTCTACACCAATACGAGAGTCATTGACATGACGGCTGGTCCGCTTCAAGTACTCCAGAAGGCTCTGACCTTCTCACCAAAGCCAACCCAAGAGAAAATTCTTACCATCGCCATCCAACACTCTGCACAAATAGACCACCCAGCACTAACCCCACCGTGTATCCAACCGGACTTGCCGCACCAGTTGCCGCGAACGCGAAGTTACGTCGGTTCCCCTGTCCCGTAGCTGGGAATGAGGTCGAAATTATGCCAACAGCGGTGGTGAGACACAGCGAAATCGCAAGGCCTTGGAAACCACGGAACATTATCAGGGAGGTACCTGATGGAGAGAGACCACAGCCCAGTGTGAAGAAGGAGTAAAGGGTTGCGCCAACGAGGAAGGTGATCCGCCGCCCCAAGATGTCAGCTAGGGAGCCGGCGAGGAGGAGTGTACAGCCGCACGTGAGTCTACGAATGAATATTAGCCTCGAGATCGGGCACTTTGGGGGAGTAAGGAGTACGCGTAAATGGAAGCAGGCCTAGATATTAGGTCAGTATAAATTCTTCGTTACCGGTCGCTGAATGTTTGGAAGTCCTCCCCCACTTTTGATCAAGGTTTCTTGATCGCAGATGGCCCCTCAAACCAAAGAGGAAAACCTTACCAAAGCAGTAACTCAGCACCCAGGCCTAGATCCTTCGCTATGGTTGGGAGCGCGACAGTCAAGATCCCACTACCCATAGTGTTCAAGAAATTCACGCCGGCTACCGTCGCGACAACTACAGTTGCTCTTCTTTTTGATAATTCGTTCACATCTCGACTGCTACTTGAACTCTGGATCAAGTCATCAGCATCTGATCTATCTCTGGGAAAGATGTTCCCGTTGAGTCTTGTGATATCGGGTGGGGGTCCAGGGGTAGGGGCAGCAGTTCGATGGAGATCCGAGACAAAGTCTGCGTAAAGGTCATGGCTGCTGCCTTACTTATGGATTGACTTCTTAGTTCAGCGCCTGGATTTGATATCAAGATTCGAATCCGAAGGAAATATACGTCCCTAGCTTTGTGAGTCATGATATGTTTCCTGAAGAGATGACGTGAGATGCTAGGCGTCTTGGACGTGTCACTTGGCGCTGCATTACAGCACAGGACATTTTGCCATCAGGGGCCATCCGGGGCCAAACTCAGCGCACTCTCAGTACAATACGGGATGGATATGTCGAGACGTGCAATTCATAAAAATCAGTTACAGACTTTTTTTTCCAATCGAATTTTACATTCCCTTTGATGTCACATTTGGAAGTTGCAGCGTGGGAACTGTATGAAAATGCTTGATTTCCCACTACCAGTCTAGCTAGTCTGCTTATAGATTGTTCGAAAAGCAGATGTAAACAGTCAAATGTACCGGTTGTAGGAAAGTTGCCATCGCCAATGATTCCTCAAATGGAATACCTATCCCTCATGTCTCGCTCTCGGACACTGCCACGTCCTCGACTCAATGATCTCTTAGAGTCCCTATCTCAAACCTGCTCACCACCAGACACAACAGTATCCCCACTAGTACTCGTGTTTCGTTCCGAGTTCTCGGCATCCTTCTCAACATCCAGTCCGTCTGAGTCCTGTCCAATATTTGCATCCTTCCAGTGTAGGAAGCACAAGACCTCATAGAATGCACAGGCGAGCAGTGATCCGAGACCAGGTCCGACCCAGTAGATCCAGAAATAGCCCGGAGAGAGTGGTTGATAGTGGCGGGACCAGGGACCGAGCAGGATTCATAGATCCGCCTGTGAAGTAGACACCTGATCGTGGCATGTCAGTAAGCACGCTTGAACAATGGACATACTTCGAGGATAACGGGAGATAAACACACCAGATAACTCTGTCAAGAAAAATGCAATACCAATACCAAGCGGAGCTAGGTATGTAGATCTCTGCTTCTCAACGGCCAGCATAAGGATGACGAAGACGAGTTGTGCTGTCAAAAACACCTCGATGAAAAGCCCCCGAGTAATGCTTGTCCCTCGTCCAAGAACGGTATCGACGTCCATGGGACCAGGATACATAGCAGGGACGGCGCCGGCTGCCGCGACACCGGCGATGAGTTGAGCTGGGATGACGAGGATGCTACGGAGTGTTGACATTCCACCACACAGCCAGAGAGCCAGCGTCACCTATTTATTTGTTTAGCAGACTCCAGCTTCCACAGAAGCTAGATACTTACAGCAGGATTGAAAAGACCACCAGTGACTCGATAGAAAGCCCAGACGTTCGTCATCAAACTCAAGCCGAAAGTTAAGCACACCAAAATGTAAGCGGCTGCATCAGGAGCTGCTTGTGGGTTCGGTGCAGGTGTATGTGCGATCTGCGTTCCTGCAAAGGCCGTAAGAGAAACAAAAAATTTCCGACGAACTAGCCCAGGACGACGACGATGTTGTTCCGAGCTGTTGGTGCGAGATGGAGCATGGGGAGTGAGTGTCCAGGTTTGTGGCTCCGCCGAGAGCGGTGGTGGGGTACAAGGAAGGTGAACATGGCGATTTTGGATGGTGATGGAATATATCTCGATGAATGTGGTGGAAGAAGTATCTAGACTTGTAGTGCGTGGGCCTTTTAGTTAGGAGAGAATGGCTGGATATTTATCAAATGCAATGTCGAGGTCACCATCGGCATCAACAGGATTTGCGTGCGCCATATTTCTCGCCATATCCAAGTGACAGAATCACTCCGGCAGGATTTTGACATTGGTCGTACGAGAAAGTCGAATTTTCGAAACCAACAATTCAGTAGCAAGTACCGAAACATTTAGGTACAGGGACTGATGCCAACGAGAATTGGCTGAGGCAACGCATGCTGACTGTCCCCTTTGACATGACTGGCTGCTAACTTGACCACAATGGGATATTACCGTCTTTGAAAATACTCTACTAATGAGATGACCTGTATATGTATGGACCTGATGAAATTCTGGTGTGATGTATGTCACAATCTGTCATGGGGACTTGCCTTCAGCCGGGTTTGAACAGTACTTGAGGCGCCGAAGTCCTGCCATACGTGTACCTCGCCACGGATATACTTCGTTAAAAAGCATGCATTAGAGCTTCTTCATGACTTTGAACCCTTCGATTCCAGTCTCAGGTACATGTATAATGTTCTGGGGTCTTTCCAGCGACCTCATGGCTACTCCACTTCCCTTGCGCTTGAAGCTCGTGTGGGTCCGGGTTCGCTATGTATGCCGGCCTTGGCATTCCGGAATCAACAAAAACACAATAAATCTCTCGAACAAGGCACAGAAGTAGGGGTTTCCAGTGGAAAGTTATATGTTATAGAACTCAAGCCCTTGCATTTGCTATCATCTAGCTGCAGACCTAGAATCTACGTCCAGCCTAACTGAGATAACTCCCATCTGCACCATCCGCAAGAGCAATCGACAAGTACCCGCATGAAGAAGTAAACACCCGTGTATATCAGCAGCCCATGACCTCGTAGAAAACTTCTAGCAATGGCTCTTGTAGACATTCACATTCCAGTTTTCATTGTCCCATGCCTGTCCTCCCGTGGCTGGATCGTGGATTCCATCGGTGAAGTAGCATCTGTCTCGTAGGGCTTGTGCGAAGCTTGCGATAAGCTTGCAGTCAGGGCCAATCCATTCGTTATTCTAAAACAATATCCATCAGATTGGGGAATTGCATGTCGAGTAGACAGAATGCACTTACGTTGTTGCAGACCCATATAGCAGAGTCGTAGGAGCAAGAGACGCGCGAACAAGAGTGTGGATTAACCCCACAGACGAGGTTGTTGTTGCGGAGGTACTTGATGCCTTGGCCGATGACCACATCGTTGGCGCGTCTCCAGTTCTGGCCTGAGACGGGGATGCAGTGGACGTCGGTCATGTAGCGCTGGAGAGTGGTTAGCAGAGCTTCTATGGCTTCGTGAATCGCACATTATCACCTTGTCAAGAGACTCGGCGTTTGGTGAAGAGGCGGCGGTAATATCAGCTCCGAGCTCAGGGTGTTCAGCTTGCAGCTGGGCGAAGACCTCCTCAATAGTGCCATTGTGGTCGACGGTAACGCCATTGATGGTGCCAGTCAGTGTAAAGGAGCGATGGTGTAGCCCTTGGGGACTTCCACACCCTCAATGAGACTGATACCAGAAGAAGGAAGAGCCATGACGACCTCAGCCTTCAGGACAAGGATGGCAGCGGCAAGCAGCGAGAGAACGTTGGTGAAGGTTATGAGCTTCATATTGGCGTTTTTGAAAGGTGGATGTTTGTGAAGGTATAATTGTTCTTTGCTTGATATCAAGGCCGGAGACGATCGAGGTGTGTTGATGGAAGAAGAGGCTGAAGAGTCGAAGAGACGACTATTTTTATTTGTAGACAATGCGTTCCTGCCTGATCTGAGGAAACGTCTTGGACTGTTCTTTTAAGGCTATATGACGTATTTGAGCGATGTCACAAACATCTTTTGAGGTTTTCACTCGCTGCAATTAGAAGCGAGGTTGACATTCACCTCGAGGGACAGTCAGTTCGCTCGACAGACGAAAGATGAACAGACACAACATCTTGCAACGAGACAGGAGTTCAGAGGATAGTCTACAAAGCTGTGATGTATCTCATATATCTATTGAGGAAATTAGACGCTGATTGTCTCAACAAAACATCGCGACGTTTCTCGGACAGCTGTGAAGTCGATTCCGACAATCAACACTTATGAGTGTCCCACCTAATGATGACATTAAACCCATCCGAGTCAAAGAACTGCCCACCAATCCACCAGCTAATCCATTCCCAAGCTTGACAATTGTGAAACATATCCTGCGCATACGTGGCTACGTACTTGCATTCCGGACTGATTAGTTGTTTTATCTATGGTGATCGGCCCAAGGCAGTTGCACACCCAGTTGCTGCGGAGCTTGCATCGTTGCAGAGCCAGATAGCACTTTGGTATCAACAGCTGGCTCTCACACATTTTCCAGCAACCACCCGACAAGTTGCCCTGGGACCTTTCAGATTCTTGAGGTAGCGAATGCCCTCCACGATTCTCTCGGAATGTGCTGTCTCCCATTCTGGAAATTTTGGATTGGGGAAGCAGTCGATTCGGTGCTATTTGCGGACGTCAAATATGAGCTACATGGCTAACCGCTTGATACTGACTTTGCTTCTCGGAACGAGAGGCGATATGGCGCTTGAAAGAGCTGATGGGGAGGAATGGTGACTGGCGGTATTGACGTTAAAGAGAGTACTATCGGTCCTTTCAGGAGCGCTTGGGCTTTGTAATCTGTGACCATGTGGAAATTCCACATGCGTTGCTTGTTGGGCAGGATTAGTTGGAGCACCGAGAATATCATTGCAGGCAAAGAATAAGAGGAGTAGAATCAGGGCAACACGGAAATAGGGTACAAAAATCATGACTGCGACTCTAGCATAATCGATTGGTTTCTACTCTGGAATGACCAATAACAGATGGCTGTGATTAAGTTGTTCCGTTCTCTCTGATGGAGATGGCCAATGGCCATATAAATGCTCGCGAGTATGAGGGAACTCGAACAATCACGAAATCTATGCTAAGAATCACGCTGTTGAAGGAGTCAGCATGGACGTAAACCTTGATATCGTGAATAAAGTTGCGGCAAGAGCTATGAATGAGCCCGGGCCAGAACCATGACCAAGACTAAGACCGTAAGAGGGCAAGACAGATGGCCGGTGCGAAGGATGAAGGGAGGGAGCAGGCTCCTTGGAGTGGGCTTCTTATATGAAGTGTGAGAGCCCCTGGCAAAAGAGATTCATTCATTCATTCTGGTGAAGTTAAAGATGCAAGGGACTATACACCGCCCAGATGCCGTTGAGACTGTCCGGATCATGAAATGGAAACCGAGAACAATCAATCCTCTTCCCTAACTTACTGAAAGAGGCCTAACTGAGATCACTCTTGATCTTTCAAATTGGTTGGTAGCTCCTCGAAAGTCTTAATAGTATTTCGTTGCTTTGAGGATATTCTAGCTTGTCAAAGTTGTTGTAGTCATTGAAGTTGAGATGGACGAAAAACAGCTCGAGCTCATCAATATCGAGTAGTGACGAAAAGTAGAACAAGAAAACAAATATTTCAACGCAGATACAGAATTGCTCTATGGCCGGTCGTCTCTCTGACAATTAGAACGTCGATATAGAACAGTCTAGTGGAGGTCAAGCATTGACTTCATCCCGGCGAAATGGTGCTGTTTGCCGTATGGTCCCTCGCATCTATCAAATATCTCTCGCGCTTGGACGCCAACGTCGAAACAGAGTGGCTTGCTAGTCTCATGATAGCTCTGTATTCGAATTAGCCCAGAAACGCAAGAGGGAAATATGTGAGAGAATCCTCACATCGTTACAGATGCATGTCGCGGGATAGTTTGAGCAGCCGACTTCCACGCATTTCCTTGGTGGTGCTTCGCTATTTTTACAACGCGCTTTATCTAGGAGATTTTAACATACTTTCTTGAAGGCTTGTAGCCAGCATTGTTCCAATTCTGAGGGAAGGCATTCTCGTTCCCTTCCCCACACCTCACTTGGCCATCGCCTTGAGGTGAGTCCCACGATTCTGGCTGCTTCTTCTTCTCCCGGCGAGGTATTACTGCGTTCGCTGTCTCTCCAAGAAGTCCAGCGCACTTGGTATCTGAGGTCTTTGGCGACGAGTCTACGTCGGAGGAAGGAAAAGGACTCATTTCTGGTGGAAAAAACACAGTGGAAAGTGTCGTGGTAGCTGGCTGAGAAGTACCCTCCACGGCCGAAAAGTAATCGTGTTTCATGATTACGAACTACGAGTTCCGATTGTGGTTGAACCGTACTGAAGACTTTGAAACAATGTTCCAAGTAGGGTCAGCCAGAGTGAAATGAAGGGTGGAGGATTCATGATTTGTCAAGATTTATGGCAGTGGTTGGATTAGTGTGGACTCGGAAATCAACAATATGTTGATTCCATTGTCAATTTCATGATACAGACAGAACTTCAATGAATAAGTCTTGCTCTGACGGTGGTCTATCATTAACTCAACTCTCCTCTAATCTTGGGAGAGCTATACTAAAAGTGCACACTTATTGTTATTGTAATACCACAAACCCCTAATCGTGTCCTCAAACGCCGCACCGTTGTATACCACAAGGCATGAAGCCCCAAGACTCGATCGTCCGAGCGCAACTTTTCCTTATCCCCTTTTTTCAAAGCCCTGAGCCCAAACACCATCTCAATATCTCAAATAGCCACCCACAATCAGAAAATCAAGTCCTGACCCGGAAGTCCAACAGCGTCCATCTGTACGAGCCCGGTATCCATGAATCCCGCTCCCACATCCATCCCCTGCCCATCGATCCCCGCCCCATCCCAGGGACTCAACTCTCCAATCCCATCATACTCCCCAGATCCCGAGCTACTAGGTCCATTCTGGAGAGCATATTGGGAGGTAGCGGACAGATCGAGCCAGCTGAAATATGGGACTGGAAGGCCTGGTTGATTTTGGTTTTGAAGATTGGGTGCGAAGGGGTCGGGGAAGGATGATGGGTTGTTGTAGATGTTTGGGTCGAGATTGGGGTCGAAGGTTTGTTGTTGGTTGGGCAGGCTCTGATTCAAGTTCAGAGGCTGGCTTGGGTTTTGGTGATCATTTCTGCCTTGGTTCTGGTTGTGCTGCCCCTGTCCGATAGGGTTCTGTTGTTGTGCAAGCATGCGGTTATCGATGCTCATGCGATGGAGAGCCTTATTTCCGTTCCGCTTGGGAGACTTGCGCCACAGTAGCTCTAGCAATCTGGCATATCGGTTGCCGATTTGATTTCCACCAACCGAAGAGGCTTGCAGACGGTCGATGGTGAGTCGGATTATCTTGTGGACTTCATCGCGCTCGGATTTCTGGAGAGATGTCGTGGAGCGAGCCTAGGACAGTTGTGATCAGTGACATGAGTCCACAGAGGTGGGAGTGGAGAGAGAGAGGGAAGGACTCACCTTGTAGAGAAAGACGGCGCTGTAGATGACAAAGAGGTAATAGGATGATGGCATGTGGCGGAGAGTTTCTGGTGATACTGAGTCGTCGAATCGAGTCAGCAGAGAAGTCGCGGCGTTTACTGCCTCGTAGATGAAGCGTGCATCGGGAGCTGTAGAGTTGATGAGAGGTATGGAGCCATTAGGGTTATGCTGGCTGTCGCGCTGATCGGTAAGTGCACGAGAGATAGTTGCTTGGTATGCAAAGGCATTGACGTAAAGTCGCAGGTAGTCGTAGGTGAGCAGAAGACTGGCTTTGATATATGGGTGGCCTGCTATGTCAGTCAAATCCTACAAATAAGTCCAGGAGGGCATACAGTTCAGAGATCCCCAATTCTCCATCCATGTTCTGATGCTGTATCTGAAGTCATCGAGGTATTTAGCATATCGACCCTCTAGCATCTCTTTCCAAGCATGACCTTTCGAGGAATACAGGATGTCATGAACGTTAGAGAAGATTTGCGTCAATTCCAAGTTCGCCTGGAAGATAGTAGCGAAATCTTCATCATGCTCATTGGTACGCTGCAGAGTCGGAAAGTTGTCCGCCTTTAACCCGGAAAGAGGCCCAGGTCCACGAGCCCAGAATCCCTTGCCAACACGAACCGAGACCTGACGGTCGCAGATATAGCACGCTGCCCAGACTAGTCTTTTTCGACGAAATTTGGCGGGGTCCTCCTGCGTATCGCTGTTGAATGACGTCCGATCAATTTCGAGAAAGTATCCGAGCCGTAGAGCTGTGCCTATGTACATCCATGCAACACGATCTTCCTCACCACGACCAACAGTAACCGCCACTTGAGGCCGATGTGATACCCATTGTGAGAGGAGGAGCAGCGCTTCAACCGCCTCGACGTTCGCATCAGCTCCTGCCAAGATGTTCGAGATCAATTGTTGCATATGGTCGTAGCAGACTTGGTGTAATGCTTCTTCGTCTTTTGATGCGACTGTAAGAATGGCCGAAAACAAATGTGGTTCGTAACGTGAAAGCCATTGTAGTCTACCTGGGTTGAACGTCTCTCTAGGAACGATGGGAAAGAATGGATGGAAGAATTGCTCATAACTAGAAGCGTCAGCGCGGGCGTAGTCTACGATGAGGTTCACACAAACCTAGCAAATAGCGAATAGACCTGCTCCGGGGTGATCAAACCATCCAGCAGTGGACGATAATGCCACACGGTCTCCATCGGTTGCAGATTGTTATCTGGACGTGGGGCTGGTCTTCTCCGTTTTGATTGCCCGTTCGGGTCGTCACTGCGAGGAGAATTGGAGTCGTCGGCTCGATCTGCTACCTGGGCCAGAATCTCAAGTGCATCCGATGGATTTTGCAAATCTGCTGTTGCGATGCCTTCATGCGATGGCTTTCCGATGATGCTGGCGGTAGATTCCATCCGAGGACGATATGGCTGGTTGTGTGGACTCACGATCTAGGAATAGTAAGCTTCACGCACCGTACTGGAAGAAAGGAATGAAGGATCAATGTCTTAAATTGTTTTTGTTGGAGAATGCCATGCTATGGTGAGAAGTTCGGAACGTGTGACTTACAGCAGGATACTCAGTATATCTTGACGGAGCTTCTCCTCCAGCAGCTGGCGGTTGCCATATCTGCCTGTCATCATACCTATTCTGAAAAGGTTCAGAACGTTGCCGGCTATGAGAGCTGTCCATCCCATACTGTGGACTTGTATGTGCTTGTGCTGCCGGTGAACCGTGGAAAGTCGAGACTGTCGGGGTGGATGGTCCAGAGTGCTCCGAACCTTCTTCGAGCTTAGGTTTCTTTCGAACTCGACGACCACCACGGTGACTTTCTCCAAGTACACATTCTCTGTTTTCTCTTTGGCAACGTTTGCAGGGCTACATATAACGTTAGAGTCGTTCCAAGCAGAATCGATGAACGTGGCATGGTAGCATCACGTGATGTTTACCGCATGCTCTGGCTGCCTTTTTGAATGAGCGCGAGGTTGAGATTGAATCCTTGAACAGCATTGATCTTGGCTCTGACGAGATAATGCTTTGTTCATGCTCAGTCGAGACAATCCGAGCCAATATCGAAATGTCCGAATTACTCCATTCCGACGCGTCATAGAAGTCTCAAGCCACGTAAAAAACTCAAAAACTCAGAAAAAACATACCGGTTTCCCACCATTAGGATCCAGATCACATTTGCTCTTTCGATTTCGACAATGTAAACAAGCACGGTATGCTCTCATAGCATCAAACGGCTTCTCGCCCGGCTGGGGCGTAACATTTGACCGGCCCGAGTTGGCTGTACCGGACTCTTGTGTGAATTGAGTCTGGTCCTGACCCTGGTTCTGAGCTTGAGATTGGCCATTTCCGTTGCCATTGCCATTGTTCATCAATGGAGACCCGGACTGATTGGCATTGGGCGCGCTCGTGATATTCCCGGTGGCGCCAAGAGGAGGCAGCATATGGCCTGACATGAGGCTGGATGGATGAGTGGAGGCAGATCGGAGGGACGGCGAGTGACGGTCAGGACAAGGGATAGCTGTTAATGCACTGTATGGGGCCGATGTATTGATGCCGATATACGTGGAGCAAAAGATGGTCAAAGACCGACGATGCCGACGATGCAGGATGTCGGTGATTGACGATGGGATGGGAGGGGATGGGCACAGATGCGGGGGGGCGCGCTGATGGGATGGAGACGAGGGAGGCGGATGTGGATGAAAGAAGGTTGGGCTGGGCTGGGCTGGTGATGATGTCGGCGTCGGCTTTTGCAAGTGGGAAAGTGCCGACCGCGGATGACCCGGTGCTCGGCTCAGCCGAACTAGTGTTGTTGACAGGCAAAGGTAAGTACTTCTGATTTCTCCTGTATTTAAAGCACAGAAAGGAATAAAACCCTGCAGTTCTTTCTTTGATGAGTATATTCCGAAAGAGTTTGTCACTCTGTTTGATATGTGTCATCTTACCTGCACCTTGTATATTGACTTCCTCTGCTGCTACCCCGCATTCCAGGTTACACCAACCCGGGGCACATGGACGATGCAGGTGTAACCTCAATATATTCCAGGAAATTCCTTTGCGGAATGATATAGTATTGACAAAAAGAACCAAGTGTTTCAAAACTATAGTCTAGTACCTGTGTCGCTTTTTCAATAAAGTTTCGAATATGCTAGCTTATCGCAGGTTATAACGCGTCAAGACCAAAGCCCACTCAAAAAGCAAGGTACTCAGGCCTGCTCATTCGATCAACAAACCTGCAGCATGCAGACTGGTTGGATGATACTACACGCTGACTGACAGCATTTCAAGCATCGACAGCGGGTTATTTGTTATAGACTCGGCTTCTGTCTGTGTTCATTGTACCGAGAAGCAGCATACCTCTAAACATTTCGAGAGGAAGAATCCACATCATGGAATTTAACTGATTGCAATTACGATATCGATTTCCAATAATTGGCTCGAACTTTTCCGGCTTCTCAGTCGGTATGTTCTTTGGTACCTGGATCTGTTTCGTGCTGGTCCGCTTTTACGGACTTCTCTCATGTCGGGAGTCAATCCATGATGCAGCTACCGGATACGACCTGGATGTCGGGACGTGATATGCAAAGGATAGCATTACCAGAAATGAATATGAGAGGTTTTTAATGTACTTTCGCAAAGCTTTACTTCACGGCACATCAGAGCGCTCGTTGTGGCTGGACGCGATGATTCGAGGTCTACATCCTAGAGTCCTGTTATGGGATCAAGGGTCTTGAATTCGAGAGACAAAAGATAGAAAGAATTAAAGTGGAATTGGTTCTCGGACACTGGCTTTGTGCTGGGCATCATTCTTCTGAGTAGACGGACGCTTCGTATTGACATGGACAGCCTGATTTTTCAAGTCTATCCTACGAACATTAAAGTACCAGTTATGCCATCACTTTATCTGACATAAACTCTCAAAGCGCTGACTATAGCGAGCACCAAAACTCCCACGCCGAATATCCACAAGATCTTACCTTTGACCACTGCGAATGTCTGCGAGCTGACGTCAGTTCCAGAACCAACTACCATAAAACATATCCAAGGAGGGATCCTACCTTCTTGTAAAACTCCAGATGTGCCGACTGCAGCCTGTACTTTTCTGCCTCGTACTCGCATCATTTTTCGAGCGACTCGAGCGCTATCTCGATGACTTTGCTGAACTGGACCCCATATGTCAGAACCGCATGTGGTTTCGTGAGTGACTATGCATACCGAATTCTGCTGATCATTCACGCTCGCAGAAATGCTCTCCAATGCGATGACAGCGCGCTCCAGTAGTTCTGATAGCTCTGGACCGGGCTCGAACATCATGGGGATTCCGATATCTTCGTCCTCGTCTTCCTGGATGTTAAGCTGATTGGGGATGTAGGCATTGTTCCTATCGGGGGGTGGAATTCGAAGAGGGTATTGGGTTTCGAGAGAGAGGTCGTCGAAGGGAGAAGCGTCGAAGATTCCTCACAAGGAAGACAGCAGAAGGAGGAAGGAGGTTTTGCTGCCGTCTCACTTGGCCTCCAAAAAGATGCTAGTGGGTTCGACCGTGTTGGGGATGGAGTCTATGTCATCTTCGGGCAGGCTTATGTCAATGGTTTATCGGAGGGTCTAGGATTCTATGCGATGGGCTTACCTGAGTTGGAGTCTTTCAAAGTCAAGTGACGGATGAATCTGAGAGTGCCATTCTTTCTACCTTCCCCTAGCTTATAAAAGCCCACAATGTAGCAGGAACTACTGTAATAACCCCAATATTAACATTAACCGACCACCAGAGCGCAATCTGAAAAAAACGTGGCAATGGATAACGCTTCTGCGCCATATCACTAGATCCACGGTATCCTGAATACCCTCCAGCCCATATGATGGTCCTAGGCCTCAATCTCTGACGACGTCAGACTTACTTAAGCGCCTAGTGAAATATGTGAAGTAAACAATCAATACCTAGGTACTCATAAGCTCATCAGGCTGGGGCCGGAGGGCTGAGGAAACTTTTGCCGGCGTTCACCTCCGAATTGCGGCAGACCTTCACTCAATGGGTGGTGAATAGCTAGCCTCTTCAGCCTGTTTGCTCTTCCATCAAACAGTCTCTTTAGCGTTTTCACCTCCTCTCCTCCAATGAGGAGGCGCCATAGTGAGCCTGGGAGAAACGCTAGTGGTTTTCGCTAAGCGAGCTCTTGCTCTGGCAGCTACAAAAGCTCTTCCCCTCTCCCGTCCTTGAAGATTTTACAACTCCCAAGCCTCTCATCAACACCAAAGTCGCCCCCAGTCCTCCTCTTCCCTCCTCGTCATCTTTTCTTTTGCTTCGATCTGCATTGAGCTCAATCCATTGCTGCAGCTTCGCCCACACCAAGGTATGTGTTTACTTCTTTGTTTACATCAGCACATAACCAAAACTCACCTTTCCCTGCCTTTCTCCAATCTCTACCCTACTAACACAACATCTTTACTCTGTTCCAAGTCATCACAATAACTGACTTTGTCATTACAGATACCCGCCGAGTCATCGAACTCCTCATACCTCCTACACACATATCCATACATGTCACCGAAGGTGGTGAAGAAGAATTATCGATCAAGAGAAGGAGGTCATCCCAGGAGACCACGAAAGGTACGGATATGTTCACTTGTACTCCATCCCTGCTCTGTCTCGCAGCATGATAGAAAAGAGTTGCTTAACACAGAAGCGCTCGTCCTCGGACCTTCTCGTTTCTGCGAGAGTGGAATGGGGTTATTCATGGATGCAGGATCCCGTAGTAAACATTCTGTTCAGACTGTGATGGTCACCGAACACCTCGTTGGACCACAGGGCTGTGATCTATACCCTGCTGGGCGCCTTACTGCTTGCCGAGTACGACTTGTTTATGAGCATCCTTGAGACACGGAGCGGGTTGCAATCTTACACTTGTGTTTTCTGTACTCAGTTTGGTCAACCCCAGCTGACACTGAGCCATCATCTAGCCAGATCTCAACTTTGGTCGTCGCGATCCTTCCAAGAGACTCCCGAAGCAAGTCACAGACATCATGTCTCATCACTACTCCCCCTCATACACCACGACCGACGGAGACCATTACACAATTGCCCGTGGCATTGATGCCGTCGAGGACATGACCCGTACGCTCGATGCTCAGCAGACTTGGGTATGTCACTCGTCATTCATTGCCCTTCTCCATTATGTTGCACACATTGACTGAGATTGACCTCGCAGCTTGCGCAAGCTCTTGGCGCGATGCCAAGAAGGAAGACCAGGCTTTGAGGCACAGAGTAAGTTCACACTATGTCAAGAACACTGATCGAACTATGCTAACATGATCTAGGAGCTTGATCTTGAGCAAAAGAAGTTCGATCGCGACTGCAAGAATAATGATGTACACCATCAAAGTTTTGTCCTTGGTTGTCTTGTCGTTTTGTTTGTGGCTTGGATCTTTGGAGCTTGGCTGAAAGTCATTGGTAAGACGCTTCATCTCTACGTGTATGATGACCATTCTCTGACTTGTCTCTGCAGACTAGCATCTTCTATAAGCAAGTTTTGCGTTTTCATCGGCAGACATAGGTGGCTGAATACTTTGTTCGGAGTTGGTGCTGGAGTTGGTGGCGCTCACTTGGTTGAAATGTAGATATAATGTTCGGGGATGATACCCATCTGCAGGCGTTCAATGAGAGCCTTTCACTGTTGAATATGTTGTTCCATCGCATAACTTCAGATAATATCTCTGTGGAAGGTGTTTAATATTGCACTGACCTTGCCCATGTGCCCCTCAATGTGTAAACGTGTCAACCTGTCAAAGCGCCACTTCGTCCGGGGAAATCGGGGATCTCGGCAGTGACTGCATCTCTGTGGGGTGAGGAACAACCCCTCATTGGCGCGCATTTCAGACATCACAAGTGCCGCAGATCCCTCCTCGTACCTGACTCCCAAAGCTCTGCATCACCACCTGCCAGCGGCCTTTTCATTCGTGCGCATAGATTCTCTCCGCACGCCAGTTCCCCACAATGGACCCTGAATGCCGCCATGTGCTGAACGGGTTGAACATGTGGTACTACCCCGCAGACGGACGCGGCCTGAAGCAGAAGGAGGGATGCGGATTGGTGGGTGAAATACCTGAATTAAGGTTGACGGCGCCAGATGGATGACGATGCGGTCGTGGTATATCAAAAAGGCGACGATGCCCCGAACTCCGGGAGACGAGCTAATTGAGAAGTCGGTCCCGAACTTTTGTGGTATAAGAGGGATGGGAGATTCTCTGGGGAAGAACCTGGCATCTCTATGCTCCAGAACGACATTGGCTCGAGCAGACTTCAATGATGCTTTCCAAACTCAATCTCCTCGCCACAGCTGTGCTCAGCTGCACGAGTCTTGTTTCCTGTCTTCCCTCATCAAGTCCCCGGAATTCAATCTACCAGTCTACCACGCGGGCAGAAGAATATGAAGGCTATGCATTTGCATATTTCACCGGAAACTCCATCGCGGGCGAGAAGATCTACCTCGCAGCAAGCAAAGGAAACGATGCGCTGCAGTGGAATGAACTCAATGGCGCTCAGCCTATTTTGACTTCTACACAAGGGACAAAGGGTTTGAGAGATCCATTTTTGATCAGATCTCATGAAGGAGACAAGTTCTTCCTTCTGGCGACGGACCTGTCGATTGGGTCTGGGACAAGTTGTAAGTCATTCAGGGATCATTACCCATATATGTGGGAGTAGATACTGATTTGAAATCATCACAGGGGGAGACTCAGTTCGCACGGGCAGTCGCTATCTCGAAATCTGGGAATCTGCGGATCTCATCACATGGTCTGAACAAAGACACGTCCTTGTCTCTCCACCCACAGCAGGAAATACCTGGGCACCCGAAGCATACTACGACGATGCACTTGGTACATACGTCGTATTCTGGGCAAGCGACCTGTACGATGAGAGCGATACCGCCCATACTGGCTCCTCGTACCAACGCATGCTGATCTCGAAGACTTCTGACTTTGTCACATTCAGCGAACCTGAAATCTGGCAAGATGCTGGAACAGCGCGGATTGATTCGACTGTCCTCAGGGAGGGCGATGTGTATTACCGTTTCACCAAGGACGAGGGGGCAGTAACTGGATGCACTGATATCATTCAAGAAAGTTCATCCGTTCTTGCAGCGAATTTGTCTTCTTGGTCAATCATCGCCAGCTGCATCGGAGCCAATGCTGGAACCAGTGCCGTCGAAGGACCAACATCATTCAAGGCTAACCCAAATGATGTCAATGGACAGAAATACTACCTCTTCCTGGATGAGTACACTGGCCGTGGCTACATACCTCTCGAGACAGCAGATATCGCTGCGCCCGACTGGAAAGTGTCAAGTTCATACAGCCTCCCAGCCAGTCCTCGCCATGGAACCGTCGTCCCCATTACTGCGGCCGAATTAGCAGCTATCACTGAGCATTATGGTACCGTAGCATCGAAGAAGGAACGCTCCACATCTCTCGAAAGGCGAAGCAGTCCCGTCCTTCCGGGCCTTTATGCTGACCCCAACATCGCAGTGTACGGCGACAAGTTTTACATCTACGCTACAACAGACGGATTTGCTGGTTGGGGTGGACAAGTTTTCTACTCCTGGTCCTCGCCCGATCTCGTCTCTTGGACGCGCAGCGAGCAGCCATTCCTCACATTGAATGGTACCTCTGGCAATGTCCCATGGGCAACAGGCAACGCGTGGGCCCCAACCATTACTGAGAAGGATGGAAAATACTACTTCTACTTCTCTGGCCAGAACCCAACTTACAACCGCAAGACCATTGGTGTCGCGATTGCCGACTGTCCCGAAGGTCCTTTCGTCGCTGACGACACAGCGATGATCATCAATGGTGGGACGGAGCCTTTGACGTCAGGCCAAGCGATTGATGCAGATGCATTCCTCGATCCCGTGTCTGGCAAATACTACCTCTTCTGGGGCAACGGAAAGGCATTGATGGGCGAGCTTGGTGATGATATGATCAGTATGAAATGGGACACAGTCAAGGAGATAACTGCCAACTTGACGGATTTCCGTGAGGGTATATTCGTCGTCTACCGAGAGGGGCTCTACCATCTCACATACAGCATCGATGACACCGGATCTCCAAATTACAGAGTTGGATATGCTACCTCGGAGAGCGTAAATGGACCATGGACATACCAAGGAGTAGTATTGCAGAAGAATGAGGAACTGGGGATCTTGGCTACCGGTCATGATAGTATGGTGCAGGTTCCTGGCAGGGACGAGTGGTACATGGCGTATCATCGGTTTGCGATTCCTGGGGGAGATGGAACGCATAGAGAGACCACGATTGATAAGGTTGAGTGGGATCCAGACACGGGCTTGATGAAGGAAGTCATCCCAACGTTAGAAAGTGTACAGCCTGTAATTATTGGCTACTAGGTCATAGAATATACCCTCAAGCGTTCTATAATAGGCAATTTCATGCTCCCGCATTTTGACATCAAACTTCACTTTATCATCCTAGCTTTACTGATGATCCTGATGTCTCGTTGATCCTGGCTTATTTTTCGTCGTCGCAGCAGTCCGGTGTTTATGATTGTTCGGAGGATTTCTTCAAACAAAAGCAGGACACCACCTTTGGTGTTCGTACGATACTTGAAACCTTAGTTTTTCAAATTTCGTCCTCTCAGCCAACGTCTCCATCCTTTCTTCCTCAAAATGGCACGAATCATATTCGGACCCCCGACCATCCATACTATCACCCAATATCTCCACCACCCTTTCCCAGAGAAGTTTCCCTTATTGAGGCCTCGGTCTTCATCTCAGATACCCAGCTATCACAAAGACTAGGAGGTCTGAGCGACTTCGTATTCGCTCAATTACTCGACGAACATTCCGTAATCTTGGTACCCCGAGAATACATCCATGACGACCCAGAGCAGCTGTGGCGGAAAGAAGCCTCTGCAGTCTGCTGTTTTCGAACGTGTATCGCGTGTGAGCTTCTGAGTGGCGACCTCCCAAATCTCGCTCGGTCAGGGCAGAAGTCTATGCCAGCAAAATGTCAGTCAGTTAACTTGAACATACAGATACATCTCTCGCGACTCATGGACCAGCTTCCCAATCCTCTCCCACCGGTCCTCCACTCGAACTATTCCTCGCCCAACATCGAAGCAAGATGTTCCCGCCTGGCTCGACCGAAATCAACACCACTTACTTACCGCTAGTCCTAAGCTGGGCACTAACTTAGAAGCCCTCTCTGCACTTCTCTTCATCCACTCCCACCCCAACTTCTTCTATAACGACCTCTCCATCTCCAACTACTGGCTATCATCCACCCTATCACTCTCACTCATCGGATTCCTCAACGCCGATTTCACAGTTGCAGAAGGACGTCTCCACACCGGTTTCGGCTCATTCAACGGTCCTGCTACGTCTTAGCAGAGTTAAATCTCGTCCTAGTGTAAAGAGTGACTTGTTTGATTGGGCGACATTTGTGTATATACTTATGACCGGTAAAGAACCAGAGCGAGATCCAGAGAACGCGTGGAAGGATGTGCCCGGGCAGATTCATGAGAGGGAGTATCCGCTGCTTGATGAGAGGTTCATTGGGGGGGGTTGAGGAGGTGTTGGGTGGAGGGGTATGAGAGTGCTGGGGAGGTGAGGAGGGATGTGGAGGCTTTTTTGGAGGATGGCGGGTTTGAGGTTGAGGGAGGTAGTGTTAGGGGGTTCGTTGCATCAGACTTCTTAGCTACCGTATCTCAAAGTGAACATTCGAATCGATTTGGCATTGGTGCTACATGGGTTTTCGCTTCGCTGTTGAATCTGGGTACTTTCTTCTGATTCACGAAGAGCCTTGAATGAGCTTTCGAAGAGATACATTATTGTTTGTGGGGAATGTCGCACAGGCGACCTTTTTCTCAAGCGTAACGATACTCGTGGTCAAGTCCCTCAAAGAGATATCAAGTTGGCATGACGAAGTGTGACATTCGGATTCTAAGCCGAGATCCGGGGATGTCCCACGACCTTCGTACCTTAAACCCCAATCCTTCCCCCGCAATTCCCCACAGCTTGATCTCAAGGGTCAAGATCTCTCTACGCCAAGAACTTCTCGCAAGTTCGGCAAAGACTTTACCGAGAATCAACATGCCTGCCACGGTTTTCAATTTTGATCATGCACCTTCCTTTTTTGTAAATACTCAAGAAAACACTCCGATATTTTACCGTTCGCATTGTATTCGCACTCGATGCTCGTATACTCGTCATTCGCTTCAGTTTCTAGCGTCCAGCCACTTCACAGTGGCGAAATATTCCTCCGCCTGGGCAGTCTCAACGCGGGGTTACTCCAGTCTGCAGCGTCGATCACATTTCTTAGTATAGAGGATTTGTTGATTACTTTCTCATTTGATGACTTATCCGATTGAGTTTTCCGAGACGGTACGGATAAAGCATAATTGCTATGGAAACTGCATATCTTTAGTGACTCGGTAATGAAGTTTGTTTGGATGAAGTGTTGTGTTTTTGTGGGGTGACCCAATTGGGATCACCACCACAGTGCCACCTCACTTGGAAACTCGTGACATGTAACGAGCTGAACAAAGAACAGTGACTTCGCTCGGATATGAGTGAGGAGACTTGGAACGGAAAAGAAGAGGGATATTCTCTTGGCTACTTGGCTGTGAATATGCAAGACTTGGACGGTGAAATTGGGAAAGAATCTATGAGATGAAGGAATGGAGCGACAATGGAATCATACGTGAAGGAATACATGCAGGTGTGCTGTTGATCACAAAACAATGGCAGAAAAGAATGAATATAAATACCATCGTGATCATGCATCCTTTTCCCCAAGTCAGCGACATCTGTTTGACATTTTTTCTGCTTCCTAGGCTTGGCTTCAAATCAAACAGTTTCTAGGGTCACAAAACTCTGCTACCATGATGCTCTTCTACCTACTGTCAGCAACGGCACTCTTTGCCTCTACAGTCTCTTCGTCCCTCACTCTCCCGCAAGCATGGATGACCGTCAATCCAGATGATACAATCAAGCCATCTAAATTCAAAGGGGAGACACGATACCTGACATGGATGGCTGAATCACAAATCAAGCGTGGCATTGCGCCGACAAATGCGTACACCACTTCTGCTGCTTACTCTGGGATCATGTTGGCGTACAACAGAACTGGGGATAAGCGATTCTATGGTACGCATTTGAAATTCCCGCCTCGAGGCATATGTCGTTTAATCTGGAGGATGAAATTGCCTGATAGTGGGTGCTGATAGTGATCTCTATCTAGATTATGTGAAGTACCAAATGGACATTCTGCTTTACCCGGCGCAGGATGGAAGCATTGTGCTGTACAATGGTAGCAACTCGATCGACGACATCCGTATTGGAAACAGTTTCTGTAAGTCATGACCGAAGTTCAAAAAGGATAAAGCTTGTATTACCGTACACATGCTGACTTTATGTCACCAGTGGATATCTACGAGCAGACAAACGATGAAATCTATCTGAAAGCTGCCTCACTTTTGAAGAAACAGATTGACGGCTCGAGGCGGACTCCGGATGGAGGTTTCTATCACCGATATCCGGACTACATCGATCAAATGTGGCTCGTACGTACTTCTCTGTTCCTTTACATGAATCTAGTGTCTTACTGACGGCATCAAGGATGGTATCTACATGCTCGATGTCTTCTATGCTCGATGGGTGCATAGCTTCGAGAACGACAATTCGACCGCCTGGGATGATATCGCTAATCAGTAAACACGCCTTCCCTACCCACCACATACACATGCAGAGCGCAACAGGCTAACCACAAACACAGATACGATCTCATCAACGCTGGCACAACCATCAACCCCGCCACCAACGGCCTTCCCGTCCACGGCTTCGACGTCTCCAAGAAACAAGTCTGGGCCGATCCAGTCACAGGCGCCGCTCCACACGTCTGGGGTCGTGCAGTAGGCTGGTACATCATGGCTCTCGTCGACACTCTGGACTTCTTCCCCGCATCTCATCCAGGCCGTGCCCGCTTGCTCACTTACTTGCAATCTCTTTGTGATGCAGTCATCGCTGCTCAAGACACACGCACTAAGGGCTGGTGGCTTGTCATGACCCCGGGGTACGAAGGCAAGTGGGGTAATTATATTGAGAGCACGGGCAGTAGCATGTTTGTCTATGGATTGTTAAAGGCATTGAGAATGGGGTATATCGAGGGAAAAGAGTACAAGAAGGTGGCGTTGGAGGGGTATAAGCTCATGACACAAACGTTCGTTTCGGTGTCGAAGCCTTCGGGCGAGTTGAATCTGGACTGGGGCGTGCAGACGGGGAGTTTGAGCTCGAATGGGACCTTTGAGGTAAGTTTTTTCCTTATTCTGCGTAGAAAAGTTACATTGGGATGAGCATTGGCTGATGGTGAAAAGTACTACGCCTCAATGCCCATTTTCCAAAATGACCTGAAGGGCGTGGCGCCGTTCATGTTCGCTTCGTATGAGTATGAGCTACAAAAGTAATCCAACCTCGAAGCGAGAAAGACTTCGGTGCACTCGGGCCGTAGGGTGAGTCGGAAGCATCAGCTCCGCTCAACTAAAATAGCCCATGAAATCGGAGAGCAAATGGATCGTGGTGATAATTTCGGTTGGATAAGAAACAGATCTGTCCGTATCTAGTACATGTCCCTAGCGAGAGATGTTGAATTAGATCCTACAGCAGGAAAGCAATGATAAAAAATCAAAGGGTTTTTGGGCACAAAATTTAGCATTCATTAAAATTCTAACTACCAGCTCACAATCTATACCAAACGAAACAAGATGTCGATAACCGAGTCAAGATGGCGATATTCAGGGGCAGGTACAAAAGCGGAACCGCGAGACCGGCATTTGCGGAGAGCCAAGCTTATTGACAAAACGCTAAGCTGGGAAGTTAAACGAGCTCCAGAAAACTAAAACTTTAAACACACTACGAGTTCCCAACTCACCGATTTACCACCCCTCACACCATCCTGAACTAGTTCACATTGCAAACATGAATTCCGTCCATCAAGTAGATCCTCCCAAGGAAATGGTGGGAATTCTTTCTGCCAATCTCACGGCTTTTCAAGGATCGTTTTCGTCAGAACAACTTTATTGCGAGCACATGATGCGGCGGATATATAGCCCAGGAACCCCTCACCGCCGCCAAGGTCTTGGAAACGTTATATTAAAGGATGGAAGCAAACACATGTACCGAAACACGGGGCAAGATACCACGAGATGGCTGTCCAGTAATCATCCGTAATTTCCTCCAATAAAACATATTTTTTTGGCAGCATATATGTATCCCCGTTGGAACCCAACATGAAAGGTACTTGTCACAATTAATATCTTGTCTTTGTTTGAAACGTTTCTAGGATAATACTGACATTATGGCAAAGTTCTCGATTATCACGGCTTTGGTTGCCCTCTCTTCTCTCGTCTCTGCTCAATGCGGCTCTGGAACCCCTGATGCGAGAGTCACTGGCTCTGGTAGCTCGTTCGTCGCTACCAAGGGGTCTACAAATGTGTACTCGGGGTCGGACTACCGTGCAGCCATTCAGGCAGCACTCGACTCGATTAGCAGTGGTCAGGTTAGTCAACTTTCTGCATTTTTCTCTCTGTCTGCATTCTCTTCATTCAGCAATCTGCTGTTGGGGGCTCAATTGGCAGCATTGCTAATTGCGAACAGCGTGTATCCGTAATTGCTTCGGGATCCATTGGAGCCAACACAATCTCCATCACTAGCGGCAAAACTTTTGAAGGCTGCGGCACCATCAATGTCGCCCTCCGCTCAGGCAGAGGAGCAATCGAATCTGTCAACACCAACGATGTCAAGATTCCCTACCTCACCATGACCGGCAACCCCTACTTTGGTCTTCGCTTCTACGGTACAAAGGGCCTCACTCTCGGCCAAATTACTATGAACCTCAGCGGTGGTATTGGCATCCGATTCGACCGTGACCAAGCTGCAAACTCAAATGTCAAGATGGATACTATTCGCGTTACCGGAGCAGGAAGCCATGCTGTTGAGACCTGGAATATCGACGGTCTGACTATCGGATCCGTCATTGCTAAGGATTGTGGAGAGTCCGGCTTGCTGCTGCAGACTACCATCAACGCCAAGGTCGGTCTCGTCGATGGCAACAACGTCGGCGCCGGAACTGGATACGGGACTCTTCGTTTCGCCAACCGCAATGGCCGTCTGTCGAATGGAGCATACACCAACAACGTCAACATTGACAAAGTCGTTTCGCGTGGTGGTGGACGTGGAATCTTCTGCGTGTCCGAGTCTGGAGGTGCAACCATCACGACTGTGGATCTGGCTAACAACGGCAACAATGCGATCTTGCTGGAGAACTGCTATGGCATTACCATCAAGGGTGGAACTGTCAATGGCGGTGGTGAGGTTAGACTGGCTGCACGTACCGAGTTTGCGAATAACAGGGATTTGTCCATTACGTTGAGGGTGGATGGTACGACCGTTCGGGAGTCTCCTTGTGGGGAGAATATCAAGTGGACTTTGACTGGCAATGGTGCTAGAAACATCTGCTAGAGGGTTACGGTACTCGTAGTCCCCGATTCTACTGTGTGTCACTGCTCGATTCGATTTTTGTACATATTTCATGATGTTCGGCCTCTTGTCTCAAACGTCAAAAAGCTATCGCCTGGTCGATTTTTTCATGTATATACTTTTATTAAAACTGTTCAATTGCTCAATAGCTTATCAATAGGGTCTTGAGTCATCTGCTAAGATGATTGATCTCGACAGACCAACAACAGAGGGGCTCAGGGTGGCAGTCAGCACCCGGAGTGCGTTAGCTCGTACCAAAGCGCATGGGCCTGCCCCACCTTCCCGAGTTCTCCTTTTTGTCGAAGCAGGAGTCCTAAGAGTTCAATCGAATGCCTGATGAAATGATGCTACGGTCTTCAGAGTTCTACTTTACCAAGCGAACCTTCTTCCTCGATGTGTCAGATATCATATCAGAAGTGAACGACAATGCGGAGAAAGACTTGAGAAGCCTTCGTCGGTTGTTCTTACAAGAGCGCATGAAAGCACGAGGAAAGCTCAAAATAAGGCAGCTTCTAGGACAAGAGGGGTTTAATCCTGCATTTCTTTAGTCATCGGCAAAAGATTTGAAGCCATGCCCTATATGTGGAGTGACGATCTATCTTTTCCCCAGCTCTCGTGCCATCAACGGGCCAAATATAAGGTCAGAGTCATTTCAGATCGCTTAGATTAGATAGTTGAATCAATTGGTCAAGCAAAAGCTTCTATAGTATCCAATCTGCAGCAGTCCATCCACCCAATCTCGTGCTATGAAAAAAACAGCGGCAGGGCCCGAAGCCAGAAATTGTTCACACTATTCCTATTCTTCTCGGCTAATTGTGAATGCAAAGCTATGATAGGCTACCATTGTAGGTGCCCCTACGCAACTCTGGACTGTGCATATGCAGCCGGATCCAACTTGCTCAAACGCACTCTCACGTGATACATATATCAGTTTCTCATAAGCTGGAGATAAGCCACCTGGAAGTCAGAAGGTATTGAAAAATAAGGCATCGTGCCCAGACTCTCTGGTGGCTGGATTTAATCGTGCTCAATCTGCTCATACTGCCGCTGGCCTGATGTGTTGAATGCCATTCCGCTGGTCTGGACTGTCCACTGATCTACATCTCGTAGGCTTCTGGCCAATTGAGAAGTTTAGATTACCAAGGAATCGCCGATTGCTTCTTTTAGTGGATTCATACACGGAAAAGGCACTACTGTAGATATAGTGGATCCGAACCCCGAATATTTCAAAGTATATGAGGACGTCTACGTTGTTTCTTAACAAGTGGGTTTCTGTCCTTGATTTTGTCCGGCCGCGAACTTGCGCTTCGTGGTTGCCTCGTACACCATGAAGTTCAATTTGATTCTTGTGGCATCATGCCTTCTCACCCAGCCTGTCTTGGGAGCAGCAGGCTTAGTTGGCTTTGGAATCTACCCATACTCTCCCTACTGCGCATATACCTGTCTACGATCTCTCGAAGGTCTCATGCTAGCTTGCTCCGAGGACATGGACATGAGCGGTATGATGTCGCACGGCGCAACCGCTACCTCAGCAGAATGCCGAGCCGAGGATACACCTTGGTTGACAACACTTGCATGGTGCTTGAAGTCGAAATNCGACGATCTCAAACCTCTCAGATCGAAGCATTCTGGGAAAAGCAGAGTACCGAAGATCCTACTGTGCCAGCGAAATGGGGTTACGAAGCTGCATTGTTGAAAATTACCGAAGGTCCGACATATGTGCTGGCCGCGACTGATGAGGATCTAAATTTTACTTCCATTGTCAATCCGGATACATACCAAGCCCAGTGGAACACTTTGACCAGCGTTCAGCGAGAGAACGTGGTTGAAGGAGCTTTTGGGTAAGATATCCATACATGGATTTACTCTATCTGAAGCGGCATTGTCACTGACGTCGGATAGCATTGCCATTCTCGTCACAGGTTTTGGAAACCCGGTCATCTTGACTTGGCTTGGCTACGTCCCTTATATGTCTGGCTTACTCGACAAAGTCCGTCCATTCCTCGTGTATCCCAGCTTGATTGGCACATATCAAGTCCGCCCGCTCCCATATCTCATGGGAAACTCTCCCACAGTAGGACAAGGGATCTGGATCATCCTCTTTCTTATACTGAACTTGATTCTCACCGCCATCAACTACGAGGTCAGATGGCTTCATTCATGGTATACAACAAAGGAGAAAGAGCTTGCGGCATATATCTTTTACCGTACGGGTGTCTTCGCATTCGTGTTGCTGCCACTCATGCTGCTCTTCTCGTCGAGGAATAATATTCTTCTGTGGATGACCAACTGGTCACACTCCACTTTCGTTCCGCTGCATCGATGGGTTGCACGCATATACGCCATACAGGTTCTCATCCACTCGCTTATTGCTCTACCACTTTACTATCCCGCCCAAGCAAAAGAAAAATATTGGATCTAGGGAGCTGTCGCAACTATCGCCGTCATGATCTTGACTTTCGCCAGTGGTTTGTATGTCCGACGATTTGCATACGAAGCATTCTTGATCATGCCATCGTCCTCTCTGTGTTCGTAATTGTCGGCTGCTGGTATCACATCAAATACTGAATCGGACTTACATGGGGCTACGAAACATGGCTCTATGTAGCCTGCGCAGTATGGTTCTTTGATCGCTTAGCATGGGTGGCACGGATATTGAAGACTGGTTTCCGCAGTGCCAAGATCACCGATTTGGGCGGTGACTACGTTCGTGTCGACATCGCTGGTATCCGCTGGGGGCTGAGCCAGGCAAGCATGTATATGCCTTCTTTCCGACACTGAATCCTCTTCGTCCATGGGAGAATCATCCATTCTCTATTATGCCGACGGCCTTACTTCAACCGAGCCAGACAAGGGTCAATACCGGGAGGATCAGTCCGACGACTGGTACGCAGCATAGCGACGAGGAGAAATATACCAGTGTTACTGCTACAGCAGTCGGCACTACGGTAAGACATGTGTTGCCTGGGATTGGCCTGACCCTGCTTGTCAAGAAGTCGACTGGCATGACGAAATATCTGCAATCGCGCGATACTTTACTCACACTGCTGGATGGCCCTTACCTAAACAACCCCACCAAAGAGATGCTCTGCTGTGATAGACTGCTGTTGATTGGAGGAGGAATCAGAATCACTAGTATTCTCCCATGGATCGCCAATCATCGAGAAGTGAAGCTATGCTGGAGCGTGAAAGAGTCAGCTAAGTGCCTTGTGCAAGAAGTTGAGGGCGTGCTAAGCACAGTGCCTGAGAAGGAAATCTTGATTGGGTCTCGATTTGATTTTACTCAGTTGTTAGTGGAGGAGAAGGAGTCTGGCTGGGGTAGAGTCGGCGTTGTTGTTTCTGGACCTGGTGAATTTTGTGATGATGTTCGACAGGCTGTTGCGATGGTTGGGAGAGGAAGTAAGACTGTATTTCAACTTGAGGTGGACGCATATTCTTGGTAGATGGTTTCCATGCCATAATGATTTTCATTACATATCATGAGTATCTAAACTAAAGAATTTCCATCAGACAGTGATTGGAATCTTTCCTATGAATATCTTATCCTAGATACTTTTCATCATCGAAGTGTTGTTGTTATCTACTATGATAGATGTCTTGGCCAAAATACTTCTGATCAGGTTGTGATTATCATTCTATGCTATGAAGATTTTGTCCTTCTTAACTCAATTTATCATTACACCTCTGAACCACCAGACGAATAATCTATCCCGGAATTCTCAGAGTCCTTCCGTCGTCGTGATAAACAAAAGAAAGCAAATGTCTCTAGGAATCAGTGATTATATGAAGAAAGCCCCAAAGAAGATGACAGCAGTAAAGATCGTGACGCCAGAGTACTGGAACTCATGCCAGAAAGTGGTCTTGGCATACCTCTGCTTCTTCCAATGTTCCTTTGGCCTAGCAATACCTGTCTTTGGGTCTCTATCCAATAGCTGCTCCCTGTCTGGCATAGTAGGTGGCCAAATTGCGTATCTGATAGGCTCGCAGCAGGCGGTGACCGAGAGTAACCACAACATTGGCGGCCAGAAAGCGTGCGTCAGCAGGTAGATCAGCAGCTTGTGGATATTAGATGAATGTTGGATGCCAATGACCGTTGAGTATGAAACGGCAGCAATGACGAACAAGATGTATAAGAGATGAAGATAGACATCGCAATCCCAGAGAATGACTTTCAAGCGACGGAGAAGCGGTGCTCGAGTCTTGGGATCCCGTTCATTGAGCTCCGATTTGATTGATCCGGAAGAAGAAAATGCCATTGCTTTGCCTCCAAGCCAAGATGGAAGAATGAATGATCGGACGATCGTCATGGCGTGGAATGGAGCCATCCAGAGTTGTGCTCCAGTATCGCGTTGAGCGAGGCGATATCCGGAAGGAAGGTAGGTGATCCACTCATTGAATCGCGTAAGAATTAGAGATGCGAAGCAAAGTCTTATTTGCCATCGTAATTGAGCATTGGTAGAGTAAGCGACAAGCTGTCCTCCCGAGACGAGAACAATCGGTATGGTCAGGAGGGCGATCAGAAGAAAAATCTTGAAGAAGGCATCGATGGCGAAGACGAATGCCGACAATCGAGCGAAGAAACTCATTCCTTTGACGAGAGGACCGAACATGCAGAACTTGAGCTTTAGAGCTGTTTGAAGCGTACCGAGTGTCCATCGAGTGCGCTGTTTGAGATGGCCGGTGAAAGTGTCTGGAACGGTCCCATATTGCAGTGCTTCATGGCAGAAAGCAGTCTTCCATCCAGAACCGAGCAAGAGTGATGATGTGAAGGTGTCTTCGGCTAAGGAGCCGACTGGCCATCCTCCAATGTTCTCTAATGCTTGGCGGCGGATAGCATATCCTGATCCTGTGCACCAAGCGACCCCATTGGCATCTTTCGTTGGCTCCATGACGTGAACAAAGGTATCGAGGGATTGCACAAGCGGGTCATTGTCTGGAACGTTGTAAAAGAGCTGAGGAACAGGTCAGCATAACATCACCAAACGTTTGCTCTGAATATATACCTGAGGCGGGCAGACAAGTGCCATCTTCGAATCATTGATGAAATGTGCTATGATGGCACGTAGCCAATCTTCCTCCGGAATCATATCCGCGTCGAGAGCAGCAATATATTCCCCAGCACCACCGTCTAGATTAGTGACGAAGTCCGTTCCACCTGTCAGGTTCCCAGCTTTGAAATGATGCGGCACACCTTTGATCTTGATCCTGGCGTGGTAGAATACATTCGGATACTCAATGCCAAGATTTATAATTGCCTGTTCTAGTGCAGCATCCTTCCCATCGTCTAGAACGACCACTCGGAATCGATCTTGCGGGTAGTCGACAGCACATGCAGCTCGAGTAGTGTCCAGGACGATGTCGACGTCTTCTCCACAGCATGTCACGAAGACATCGACTGTTGGGACATCATTTCCGCGAAGTCGTAGCTTGGGACGGGAGCGTCCACGAATCGAAAGCATTTGATAGAGTTGATGGAGGAGAGCCGGACCTGTTGTCTGTCAGGCAATGATAATGGATGAGAGCTGAATATTACTCACAGGCGACACATCCTTCAGCAGCAATGAAGAGCCATGCCATGACATATGTCTTGTTGAAAGCCTCTTGAGCAATGAGGGTGCAATGGATGCGATATGCATAATAAAGAAAGTATGCCGCAACGGCTAGGAATGTGAAGATCGGAGACAATCGATAGAGCTTTCGCTTCCAAGAAGGAAGAAACTCGACATCGTCATGCTGATGAAGCGTCTCGACCTGGTAGTTGCTGGGGTCGAGCTGTTTGTCAAAGGATGATACACTTTGGGAGAATTGACTCTGTTCTGGCGGGCTGAGATTACGATCGGCCTCAAAACTGACTTTCTCGTGAGGGGAAGCGCAAGCTGTATCGCCACCATAGTATGAGGAGAGCGATGTACTCGAGAGAGATCGTTGGTGGTAAGCTCGTTGAGGATATTGAAGCAAGTTCGCCGTTGACCCGTACTCCGAACTGTTGAGATTGAAGGTCGATGAAGCTGCAGAATTGTCGCAGCTGATGAATGTCCCAGTACGAGGCCGAAGCGGAATTTCTGGACGCAGAGGAATCTGCTGAGAGGCTGGGCAAGGGTTTGCAGGGGCCGCAAGGCCTGAGGACTCCGCATTCGCAGAATCCTCACTCGAAATAGAATTCAACGGTCGCATTGTTGTGACCTATACAAACCAGCGAAATGAAATTGAAACGAGAGTGGTTTAAACGAGAGCCAAGTTTGCATTAAGTGTGTCTGGGAAAGAAGAGGATATGGGCAGGACAGTACTCCTTTTTACTATGATCTCCACAGACCGCGGACATCGCCACGGGAGGAAAAGCAACTCACAGCCACTAGATTCTTGACTCCATTGGATCAAGTCTGCCTTATCAGTCCCACAACATGGTTCCGTGCTGAGAGGTGGAGTATATGAAAGTGAGCAAAATTGAGATCACTCTGATAACCTCAAGGTATCGCAGGCCGCTTCTGACTATTCTTTGGGTGTGGAAAGCGTCAACGCAGTCGGCCAATGGCGGCTGGACCACTCGGCACCGACATGACGGCAAGAGACGCGTTGAAGTCTGCATCGCTTCCTCATCAGTTTCAGGATACAGGTAAGAGAGCAGAAACCTTTTCATGACCCAGAAATCATCTTCGGACCCATTGGTAGAATTTAGCCCGCCTCGCTTATCCGTTGCGCTGCTGCCAGGGTTGACATTGTACACGTGACACCACTGAGACCACTATTGGGTCCCTGAAGACACAGCTTGGGGCGCTTGGACCATAGCCTGAAGCGAGAAGTCAACCCTGGCAGCAGCGCAACGGATATGGCGAGGAAACACTGACGACAAACAATGATTGCGAACGCTGCCCCGCAATGTCTACTTTGACAATGAGGCTGAAGAGATGAGTCCGAGAAAAACCACCATTGGTACTGGTGCATGGATATACGGCCCCAGCTCTACTGCCAATATCGAGCTTCGTTCAAAGATGATAATCCTAGTCGATGTAGGTGCAATGGCACGGATAAGAGCACCTAGTGCAGATCTGTACCAAGTATAGAATTGATCAAGGACATCCAGACAACTTGTAGAAAGATAAGATGAACGAATTCTGCAGCGGGCGAACCCCAGAAGAACCTTCCGCGTGCATGGCATCGTGGACTCCAACGCGTCTTTTACGGGTCCGGACGCGCGTGCACTTGTGCGCTTGATCCTGGTGACAGATAAGCTTGCGGAAGAGATAGAACCCGAAATAGAAGTCGATACCAAGGCGATCTCCTGAAAACAGCTCTTGAGAAAATATTGCCTGGTCCAACCTGGCATGCAAAGGGTAGGGGAAGTGATGTTACAGGACAGTGGGAAAGATGTCAGAAAACTTTGTCTTCTTGGCTAAGGATCTTCTAGGCCCGATCGGGATGTCTTCGCCCCTTTTCAGCCGTACGTAAACCACATACTTCAAGCCTGAGGCCTCAAGCGATATTGAAAGTGATCAATACACCTCAAGATTCACGACAAGACTCTGTCGATCTTGAGTTTCCCACATGTAACGATTGTGGCTTGAGACTTTGAGATCGAGTTATTCTCTGGACATTTTCACCATATTCATGTCACGCAGATAGATCCACAATTCTACAGGTCAAGCGACCACTTGAGTCGACAAAATTGATATTAAGTAAGTAGTAGCCTAGCCCATATGGAGGGCGAATTGCATTGATAGTGGGAAGCCGAGTGCGTCTACATCATGGCACAACAGACACGCTTCAGATCTTTGCTGTCCCAACTTCGACCTGATCCACTCCCACTCGACTGACTTTCAGCTGACGTCCGAGCTCTCGACTTCTTGCCTTTTACACGCTGCGTAATCTCATCTGCCAGTCTTCATCGCTTGAGCTGTTGTTCAGTTGGTTCCCATCCACTGGCTTCCATCTCCACACGAACGCTGTGGGCAAGGTCGCAGTCTACCTTCCACTTGACCTCGCGCTGAAGTGCTTCCTGTAAGCCGATCATGGCGTTACAGAACGCGAATCCATGATTGGTCTTTCTGGGACCACCAGTTCTCGCTGTTCGCTTCTCGCACTTCCTGCACTTGCAGGTATAGTATTCGAGGAAGACATGAAGCATTTCATGGAGGAGCGTACAGAGCAGCTTCTCACCCACAGGACTTTTCCAGTCTGGGATGGAAATATTGAGTCGGATGATATGATCTCCACTGTAGCAAAACTTACCTGTATCTTCGCTGTCATCGTAGATTTCCACGGGATTGGTGACGATTTTACCAACAAGATTAATGAAGAAGGCTCTGTCGAAAATTGGAACGCAGTACCATCACTTTCGCTTCTGCTTCGGTCTCTATTGGTGGGATGGGCAGTCCCAGGATACGCATCTCGCTGTCACCGAGTCTGGTTTTGATCTCTGTCTTGGCATTATCCCGGAGAGTCTTTGAGAGAAACTTACCACAATACTTTCCCTGGATTGCATCCGGAAGATCGTCTTCTATTTTAGGATGAGTGCCTGGGTCTATGTACCCTAAGTTGGGGTCCTTGTTCTGATGGTTAGAAGACTTCTTTGCAGTTGTTGGTGCCATATTGTTGAACGTAATATCAACACTTATCATTTCGAATTAAAATGATGGGTTCCGTTTGTTCTCTTATATAGCTACTACTAACCGGTAGTTGGCATCAAACAGTTCTCATATGTTACTCTTCATGGTTGTTTGACTGTTGCCGCAGGTTATCGCTTCCCTGTTTCACCTTTCTGTTCTTCGATTAAGCACAAAGCATTCTTCTCTTTGTCTCCAATAGATCAGCCTTCTTGTTTTAGTCAACCGAGTCTAGTGGTATCATTGGGCAGCTCAAGCTCCAAGATATTTTTCTTTCTTTTTTTGTTGTACTATTTGACTACACTTCGATGGGACCATACAAATTGTTTGACAAATCTCTATTTTTTTGCTTCGAAAGGAACCAGCCTCATCGGCAAGTTCATTGTCGATATTCAGTGCATCCTACATGATATTGCAAAGGCATATCACCCGCCTTCCCATAAATTCAACTCCCTCTTCTTGTGAGTCATGACCTCTCTCCTCATCTTCTGACTCGTATTCATTGGCTTCCACAGCTTCCATGCCTTCCATATCTCCCGCCTCGCATTCCACAGCTTCCACAGCTTCCATACCTTGCATGTCCGGCATCCTTTCGTAGCCTTGTCTCCCTAGAAATGCTCTTGTGTACTGGGTCTCTGGGGCGAGACTCACATTACGTCTCAAATATGCTGGATCTATACCCCATCCTTGCAACTGATCATCTCTAGGAACCCACCCCGTATCTACTATTTCCATGACAACGCTGTCGTAAGTGCAGGCCTCAACTCTCCACCTCACCTGACTCTGTAAAGCCCTTTCGAGAGGAGCCATTGCATTGACCCAGGGCGGTCCATGGATATGTTTTCTTGCGCCTGTTACTCCGTAAACGGCAACTTTCTCACATCTATTACATTGGCAAGTATAGATGACCAAAAAGGCATGTAGCATTTCGTGTAGTAATGTGGCAATCATGTGTCTGGCCGCACATCCAGGACTACCGTCATTAATAGCAGAGTGCATATTTAGGGAAATGAAAGGCCTGCTGGTAGGAAGAACAAAACCATGGACCCCATCTTGATCGTTGTGATATATGACGATTGGCTCTGGCTTGCGGAGGCCTTTCCGAGCAAGGTTGAAGAAAAATGCGTGGTAAAAGATTCTAGCCCATGTCATTGCTAGCTGGAGGGAATCGGGTTGCGAAGTAACGTGTGGGATATCGGCTTGCAGGGTGGCGATTTCCCATGATTTGAGGCGAGTATCTATTTCAGAGCAGAATGTGTCAGCGTGCTGTTTTATTGCAGAGGAAAGGTCCATCTCTTTGTACCTTCGGCCTTGAGGGTCATCTAGGTTGTCAAGGATGCTAGGATGGTTAGATGACTTCCTGGCCCTACCAGATGAGCGCTGGCGTGAACGATAATGATGGCTCATGGCTGTGTTCAGTCTGGAAATACATCTACAACTTGATGCTGTGATAGCCTCATACAGACAAATATATAGGGTTTACAGTCAAAGGTTGTTGCCTTTTTGAAAGACAGGTCATGGGGGACCGAAGCTTGATGTCTTTGTCTTGCAACAAACTAATTGTCGATTCATTGTTCATTCTTTATGCCTTGTTCTGTTCGGTTCTATGTATTAGTCGATCTACGAGAGTTAAACTTTGAGGTAGGGTTAAAAGTGCTCCATCTTTCGATCACCTTGCAAAGCTTCCAAAACCGCGCACTCGGCATATAGCTATATCCCTTCTCATTCCAAGATTTCCTCTGCCGTTCACTTTTCAGTATTCAAATTTTGAATTCTCGGATAACTTAAGCATTTTCCACAATTCCACATGTGATTCATACATTACGTTGCAAAGCCAAATCACCTGGCAGCCGGTCCGACCTAGATCAGCCAGCTCTATCTCCTCGGCAACAGACAGCAACTCGTGAGGATTTATGCCCCATCTTTCTAGCTGGTCGTCCCTCGGGAACCAGCCAGAGGTAGCCATCTCAAGGGCAAGAGACTCCAGCATACCACCCTCGACTTCCCACTGGACGTGATCCTGAAAAGCCTCTTCAATGGCATTCATTGCATTGGCCCAGTTTGGCCCGTGACCAGACTGACCACTAATTCCATTGCGAGAGACAGTATGCCTCTGGCACTCCGTACACTGACAGGAGTAAAGAGCTAAGAATACATGTACCATCTCGTACAGCAGGGTCGAAATTGTGCTTCTAGCCACGAAGCCTGTGGTACCATCGTCATGACTGACATAAGAGTTCAGCGAGATGTATGCCTTTACGATGAAATAGCCAGGAGTACTAAATCCTTGCCTATGCCCATTACTGTCGTCATGATAAGTCTTGATCGGACTCTGCTGATCCAGGCCTCTCCGAACGAGATTGAAGAAGAATGCGTGGTCGAAGATACGGATCCAAGTTGTTGCGAGTTCCAGAAGATCTTCTTCTGAGGTGATATGGGGAATTTCTCCCTTTATAATGGTGAATTGCCATCGTTTGAGGCGAAATCGTCTATTACTACATAGGTCTATGTTCAAGAGTACCTTCTGAAAGATGATGAGTCTTCGTTGTGTATATCATGGTTTCTCATGCACCAGTCACGTGTAATCAACAGCAGATTTGCTTTCAGAAGATGAAGCAACACTTTCGAATAACCCGAATCTCATCCCAGTTTACTACACATCTCTACAATATTTTCTTCAATGACGCCTCAAGCCCTCATTCTATGTAGTTCGGCTGCACTCAATCAAGCTTTGATCAGCTTCTCACAGACACTTTGACACCCCCAGCTCAGGAAACATCCCAAGACGATAAGCATCTCGAACGATTCAGTCAAGAACGAATAAAGACATCTCGAGACGTCTCTTATCTTAGTCTAGGCGTTAAGGCTAGTCTTGTGCAAGGGTCAAGTGTTAGGCACGCCCACAAATTGAGGTTTTCCCTAGAATAACAACCCATCCGCACTTCAACATCTTGTTCCACTAACACGCTTTCCTGCTTTCTGAAGCCAAATCTGCGTACAACGCATTCTCAAGCAGCTGCACAACATTCTCCAACCTTCTACACACAGAAGAAGCCGTTCACCATTGCTTTTGCTCTTCCATTCGCCTGCACGCAGAAAATCTTCTCGGAAACCATCACGATATCGAGACATCTCGATCACACAACCACACTGCCACAACTGAGAGGTCTCACGCAACATATCATTGGGTATTTTTAGACATCTTCTGATATCCCTCTAACATCCAATACTTCTCTGAGACCTCTCGACGCGGTTTTCCTCCTGTATTCCGCATTCCGGGCTCGACAACAAGCACGTAAACAACACCACTCACCACACTACTTTCCCAACCTCACTTCCAAAGTGAACTCCCCGCCATCTTTCCAACTCAACATCGCTACGATGTCTCGCTGGTCTCCTGCTCCACGCATCCCAGATGATCGTAAGTCCCTTCCAAACACTCATTCATGTTTTGATTTCTCCAGTCTAACATCTCCCCTCCCAGCCAACGATCCTCTCTACCAACAATTCCTCGCCATCCCTTCCCCAGGCGATGGCCTCAACCTGACCCCCATCCAACTATGCATCCTCTTCCGCCGCTCCCCCGCCGAACGCTACACTCGAGCCAGCGAAGTGTTTGGGCGTGCCTACCTAAACAATACCTCAGGAGGTCTGATCAAGTCCCGCTTGAGGAACTCGCCGATCATCAATAATATCACAAATCAGCACCTTCAGGCTGTTGGTATGACGAGAGCTCAGATCCCGAGATTTGCGAGTGGTGGTACGGCTCCGAGACCGAGACGACGGGCTGCTATGCGCCCTGCTGCTCCTGTTCGTGCACTTTCAATTGCTCCTGTTGTTGTACCCGCTATGGCTCCGGTTGTAAACGCCGGTGCAATCGTACCCGCTGCTGCAATCTTGCCTGCCGCTGCTGATGCCGCTCAGTCCGAGGCTTCCACTGGCTTGTTCGTCGTAGCATGGGAGCCAAACTTCGACGGTCCGAACTTCAAAGCCTATCTCGACACTCTCGACATCAGCGGCATGGTTCACTTCGGCACGAGAGACAGTACCAAATACGGCGTGATGGAAGTCAATCCCATTGGCATGAATTGGGCTAGTTTTGTGGGTCAAGTTAAGGATTCCATTGAACGTATGCCTGGGTTTCGGGAATTACGGAAGGATTCTCTGTTCAGATTTGAGAATGTCGAGTTGAGGTATTATGCTGATGAGGATTTTGAGGTAGAGACGAAGGTTACGGTTGTTCCGATGGTGAGGAATAAGACGGTTCGCCATCGTGTTATGGATGTTGTGGTTGGTGTTATGTCGCAGCTTCCTAGAGATTACTTCATGGTCGCTGTGGGCCTTGAGTTTAATCAGTAGGTGGCTGTTATGTTGCTTGGATGTTTGTCGGTTGCATGACCCGAAGAGGCTGAGTGGGGAAAGCCCGAACGTTGTTTGAGATACCCTTTCTTTACGACTTTTCTTCTCTGAATCGCTGCTTTTTTTCTTCTTTTTTTTTTTTCGTTTTCTGTTGTTCTGAAAGATTTTCCCCTGAGGTTGTGCGATTGAGGTGAGTGATAGGAGTAATTGTTTTGCTTAGGCGTTAGAAGATGAGGGCACGTCATCCCTGGCATATTGTGTTGGATAGCGTTGGAGTAGGGCGTTTGTATGGGTAGAGATGAGATTGCAAACTTAAGAAGACGCGCAACGGTGTACATAGATTCATCAAATTCTGCGAAAGCCAAGAAACTACTGGATCAACTGGTACTTTCGCGCTCTTATAGCAGTATCTACACACTGTAGAGTCGAACACCTCATTAATTTCGACAAACTACGTGCTTTTCAAAAATTCAGAACAGACTCTTGCATTTCCAATTCCCTTCCATATCAACATCCCCTTCTCCGTCCCATACCGCACTCTCCGGATACGGACAAATCTTCCTCTGTCTCCTCACTTCCTTCGTCACATCATCATCCACCCACTTCGTAGCCACTAATTCCTCTGGCTCAATACCATCTTCAACCCACCTCATAACCGCCTTCAAAACATCGAACCTCGCCCCACCACCACTTCCGCTTTCATCAAAACCAGGGACACCGGTCACGGTATCACCCAGAGAAAACGCTTGTCCACCACCATTGATATACCACGGTGCGTCGCCCACGGACCCACTACAATGTAGCATACCAGGCACCAAATAAAACTTATAGAAGCTCGAGACCGGAACCTTCGACGACGGGACCAGCGTAGCCATTACCTGATTATAAAAATACAGACTTGATGTAGCAGGGATCAAACCATCCGCCAGCCCATGATAATGAATCAATTTTCCTCCTCTCTTCGCAAATGGTGAGATGTCGAAATCATCCGCATTTGCATTTCCTGGGTTAAGAGCGTCGCCGAGATGCACGGTTGAGACGTTCCATAGGGAGGGGGAGGACCAGTTGTAAGAAGAAGAGGTGGAGGCGGAGAGGTTGAGGACCATGGAGGAGATCCAGGATGTGCCGTAGGAGGAGGGAATGCTAGAGTCTGTGTTGAGTAGGAATGGGGATTGGGATTCTGAGCCGAGGGGATAGGAGGGAAAAAGAACGTTATTATCGGAATCCGTCCAATCATGGTAGAATTTATACAGGGTTTTGAGTTGTGGGGCCGTGAGGCATGTCGATGTGTTCTGAGATGGCGTGCAGAGGAGTGTTGAGGGGATGAATTGGCAGGAGAAGGGACTTTGGATTATGCCGTCTACGACGCCGTCTTGAGGGTCGCATTGCCGCATCACTTCGGTGGCGATGACGGGGAAGAGGGTGGAGGGGATGTGGGTGGGTGAGGTGACGGGGAGGTTCCACAGGCCGACTTGGAGACTCCAGGGTTGAAGACGGCTGGTCCACCAGGCTGGAGCGGCGGCGACGACACCGTCGAAGTCATCGGGAAACATTTGGACTTCTTTCAATCCCTGCCGTCCTCCTGTTGAACAAGCGGAGTAGTAACTATAAGATATCTTCTTCCCGTAGTAGCCTTCTGTGATGGCTTTGCCGAGGACGACGGATCCGTGCATGGCTCGATATCCCCAGTCTGTTTGTGTCTCGGGGTTGTTCAATGCCCATGAGGCGTCGCCACTCGTTGAGAGGTGTCCAGTATCTGTTGAGAGGCCGACAAAACCAGACAGTGCGCTGGTACCCATGTCGTTCCAATTGATGCCGCCGCCAAAACCACCGTTTCCGGAAGTGAGGAAGCGTGTATTCCATTCTGTGGGAAGGAACAGACCGAAGTTATAAGATGAGGTGGGCGAAGATACGACATTGATTGCTACAGCGCAAAGCTCTGGTAGACCAGAGTTTGGTGTTGGAAATGCTGGCGAGGGTTTGAACCAAGTTCCGTTCTGGGCGACGGAGGTGGCGTAAGTTATGGTTGATTGAGAATCGTTGGGCAGGAATTGGCTGAGAGCTTCGGGAGAGCATTGCAGTGTTGGTGATGTAGCATTGCCAAAGCTTTGAGTGAGTAACAGGAGAGATTGGAGATTTGATGTGAAGGATGAGAACCAAGTCCTGTTCGTTGGAGGGGACATTTCGGCTGCGTGACCCCACTTACAAAACAAAGAGACAATAATCCAGGACTGGATTGATGGTTTGAGGAGATACATGATCAAATGGAAAGAAGGATAAAGATATACACTCTAAGTAATTGAGATTAATAGTTGCCGCCTATACATGCCGCCTGCTTGAGTGGAGTAAATAAAGTACCGAAGTGATGAAGGAAGATCGTTCCTGGCGGGGTAAATATGCGATGCCAGGGAATTTGCGGGGGATGTGGGGCGGAAGAATAACCTTCCTGGTAGATCGGATTTCCCCCATGAAGTTCAAGATGAAAGAATGATGAGATGAACCTCAATTTAGTTCAAAACAACACTTCGTCATTGATGCATTAAGATCTATTTTTCATCTCGTGTATGGTACTCTCACAGCCTCGACTTGTTCTCCTGCTCCGATACCTGCGTGATGAGCTTTCCCTTCTTGACTGCACTCTCGATATTCTCCAAGACCAGTAACTCCATGTTTCTCTGTTTCGTTGTTAGTGATAGAACAGGGAATAGCTAACTGAACGCCGAGGGGACTTAAAAGAGGGGAACATACCTGTGTCTCCACTGTTGCAGTGCCAATATGCGGCAGCAAAACCACATTGGGGTTATTCAACAGCCCCTCATTAATCTTTGGCTCCTCCTCATAAACATCCAACCCCGCGCTGAACACCTTGCCATCTGCCAATGCATCGACAAGCGCCTGTTCATCCACCAACTTTCCTCTCGCAGTATTGACCAACACAACACCCTTCTTCATTAGCGCAAACTCCTTCTTCCCGATAATGCCTACGGTCTCCTTCCTCAAACTGCAGTTCAGACTCAACACATCCGCGTTCTTCAAAAGCTCTTCAAAGCTGACATATTTCGCGTTCAGGGACTTTTCGATTTCGGGAGAGAGCTGCGAACGGTTGTGGTAGTAGATTGTCATTCCGAATGCGCGACCCCGAGCAGCGACTTCTCGACCGATTCCTCCCATGCCGAGGATACCGAGGATTTTGTTCTGCGGGTCGTGGCCGAGTTGGAAGGGGGAGCCGCGCCAGTTGTTGGAGCGGACGGACGTGTAGGGGGGGTGGATGCGGCGGAGTGCGCCGAGCATGAGGAAGATGGCGATGTCGGCAGTAGCGGAGTTGACTGCTACGGGCGTGGAAGAGACGGAGATTCCTGGATGGTGTTAGTGAAGAGTTGAATGAAAAGATGGATGGGCACGTTGGCTGTGGGATGGTGGAGATGCTATAGGGGCAGAGATGTGCACTGGACTGACCTTTGTTTGTGCATGCTGTTACGTCGATGTTGTCATATCCGGCGCCGTTGTGGCAGATATACTTCAGACTCGCAGGTAATTTGTCGACGAGTTCTTGGTCGAATTCTCCTGTGATCTGGACATGCCATCAGCCACTGCCTCTCCCGTCTCCGTATATGCTCCGCAGGGCTGGTTGGTGTAGCGCAACATACCTTCGTAGATTCATTACTTCGGTACAATGCGACAACGTCGTCATAGCTCCCACTTTCGAGTTCCTTAATGAAATCTGCGCGCGTTTTCGAGCCTGCGAATTCCTGTTGGTTGGTGAATTAGCAGGCGGAAAATTTCTGGGAGGGACGGAGTTATGTACTTTTAACGTTGCAAAGCTGGAGAATTCAGACCATTCTTTTTGGGCGTGGGTGAGGTCGCCGATCAGGAGGAGAGATTGTTTGGACATGATGAGGGATTGATTGATGATATCGACCTGTTATTGCTGATGCTGATGCTGACGCTGATGCTGATGCCAATGGAGGACAATGATAAAGGAGACTTTCTGTCTATAATCTGGGGAGGAAAGGGAAGGTCAGGGGGGAGAATGTTTGTTTTCAGTGATGTAGAACACAAGAAGGTGACGAGAGATAAATTCAATGATGAAGTGGTAAGTACTTCGGCCTAAGATTAACCCCGCCAACGAAATGCAGTCCAGGCACAGCATGGCGGGGTAATTCGCCCCATTCGGCAACCTTTCATTTGCCGATGCTGTGAACCCTCACCTTTAAACTATCACGAATGGCACGAAAACCATATAAAGTGCTCACCGTCCCTTTCGCATTGTTCCCGCAAATGATCCTCCGGCTTTTGATGACGGTAATGGAATGCACGCTGGACACGAGCAATGACTTGTTCGAAGAGCTGGCGCCGAATGGTTTGAGCTGCCAATAGCCGGCGGGGTGGTGGTGGTGGTGGTGGTGGTGGTGGGGGCGTCGGGCTTTGACGGTCATGCACGAAGGAGGAGCCCCTCCCCCCCTCCACTTTTGGTAGACCATAGGTACCTAGGTAGGTATCGAGAAGCCGATCTCGACATCTCGATTTTGTCATGTGTTAAATACATACACGGCATTATCTCGTTTGTTCATTTATGTTTCTGGGTCTGGGACGTCGTTCTCACCAGGGCTGTAGTTCAGCAAGAATGGCAATTCAGATCGTACCATTCCTGCGTTCAGGAAAGCAATTCACTTTACCTATCAATCAGGTTTTGGGAAGTTTTATTTATAGATTAACGAATATTTGGGGACTCTTTTCAGAGGGATTCTCCATTCTTCTCTTCACTCCTGTGATGAGCAAATTATATTTCACAAAGAACTGTTGCGTATTCTCAAAGTCGGGTTGGGAGCTTCCAGTGAGCTTTGTGAGGAGAATCTGCCAAATGCCAGAGTGGCCATATTGATAATAAGAGCTTGAACTTCCTAAAGAGCTGGGGTCTGGTAACACTTAAGCTTCGCCACTCTATCTTATTTTCTTTCTCCTCTGAGCTCTTTCTTCTCCTCTTTCCGGTCAAATCGGGAACTATCCTCTCTGTTTGGCAAGACCCAATCCTCGAGCGAGAAGGAGCGTTCGCGGTCTCTCTCACCGCACTGTTGCAGATTTTCGTGATGTCGCTCAGCTGCTTTACGCAACACTCAGCAGAAGTATTTTGCAAAACCCAAACGATATCATTATTCATATTCAGCATCGCGTGGTGCTAGAAACCCCATCGAAACTATCCCGTATCATGACAGGAAGCCATATTCCCACACCAAACAAGATCCCACAGATACCAAAGAGGAACCCAGCTCGACAAGCACCATCCAGTTTGCCCTTTCGAAAACGCCAAGCTGATCCTCTTTCCCTGCGACACGATCCGAGGACGACAGACATTAGCTCGAAAGACAATGATCGGAAGAGGAGTGGAAGAGTCACATTTGGAGAAGATAAGGATTTGGGCATAGGAGGAGAGATAGAAAGGCAAGATAATGGGTCTGTTCAAGATGAACCATTGTGAGTACTGGATTGCGTGGAGTACGAGCTACAGCAATATCGTACGTTCTCAGACATATATGTAGAACGCTAACATTGGCACAGGGATCAAAGTAGGCAACAGATATCCGGAATTCGCTACAGTCCAAAAAACGAGGCGGACTCTGGCATCGATCTACAACCAATCATTACTGGCTTGGATAAACCTCTTGATCTCCCAGATGACCACAAATCACAGCTTCCGAAACCCTTATCTCTGAAATCAAAACTGTCAATCGATACCGTTGTTGCTGAGAGAGAAGGAAAAGCCATACCCAACACTCCTTCTGAGCCAGCAGCCGCGCCTCCAAAAGCTTTCCTGCCATATTCGGACTCGGAATACTCGGATGATGACGATCATGATGCGCTGGGCCTGGGCGAGCTGAAGAGGAGACGAGAAAATGATGATCCGAGGAAGTACAACCACGATGTCGATTCATATGTGAGTGGTTCTTCAGAGTCTACGGTCAAGCCTGCGAAATCTGTGGTACAGTCTGCGACAAGTATACCGGAGGACATCGCTGCGGAACCTTCTTTGTAAGTACTCTTCCAAGCCATTTCCTGGGGTTTCTACTTGCACCTTCTGAGACGATTCAGATTCCGCTTGCCAGACATTTACGCGGATCTTACTGACATTTCCAAAAACCAGAGACATCATCAACGAATATCAAAATGAGCCCAGCGAGTCTGCTCCTAGCTATACATGGGATCAAGATCCACCACCAAGAGGCCGGGAAGAGTCACTAGACACGACGGAAATGTGGCTGAACGTAGACACACAACCTCTGATCTACACAAAAGCTTTCAAAAATCAACTGCAATCCAAATCCAGCGTATCACGCAGCAAGAAACCACACGGACAATGGCTTGTTGACTTTAAAGTCGGATACCTGCACGAGAAGAAACCAATCGCTTTCATGAAAGGATTCTTCCTCCAGAGAAACAAGATCAGGTCAAACTTCCAACAGGCGATAAAGGCTGTTAACGAAAGTGTATCCGATATCCCCGCTGACCTCTTTGATCGTTATGGTCGTCTCAAATGGCAGTATAAAGATCACAAGATGCTCAAGGGGACGGGAGTCTGGGCAGATGAGCTGGATCATGGAAACCTGTTAATCATCAATACAATATATCTGGACGAAGAATGGGCGGACGTGGCTCTTGGAGCGGGAATGCTTAAGCAAGTGCTTGAGGTGACTTGCCAGAAGAAACTAAACCCCGCCTTCATCCTAATCGACCCAACCTTCTCGACGCAAATGATGAAGGACCAACCAGAGACAGAAAATCACCCCGTCTCGAGCAATGCAGCTGTTTATGGGCATTCGATAAAGTTTCTGCCTCGCCAATCGGGCTTCCGACGTATTGGGTTATCTCGTTGTTTTGGATTTGCAAGTGATGAGTTACACCCCTCCCGGGAATTGAGTGCAGACCTAGATCGGAAATGGGATAATAGGGTTGGCAATCTTTGTCACCAGTTCAACATTTCTTCAGAGATGGGAAGTGAGGAGTACTTCAGATCCGGCATCAGAGCGGATTTTCACCTCCAGAAGCTTGCAACTACTCATCCGTTCCACTGGGCAACCATGATCTTGCCTGAAGACCAATGTCTCCAGCTTTACAAAGACACCAAGAGAAACTTCGACTTTGTCAGACGTAAGCAACACAGATCCTGATACATTCTCTCGTGTTGGGCTGGACACTGCTGATGTAGAATCTCAGACGATGTATTGTACAGGAACGTCCTCCATGTGGCAGCTTCGGAACAAAAAGTATATTGTGTTGACTGGCTACTCAAAAACGTTGAAAGTCTCGACTACCTAAAGAGTTCGCGGAACATTGCAGGGCACACACCATTGGAGGAGCTTGAAGCTCAACTTGAGGCACTCCGAACTACCACTCCCCATTTCCAAGGGTTCTGTCCCTATGCTGTTATCTGCCTGGCAGCACTTCGAGACGAGTACGATATAAACATCGTTGAATGCCAGAGGATGAAATTCCGCTGCACATGCGGTAAATCGGTTTCTTTACTCTATTCATGGGTACTCTAAACTGACAAATAAAGGTGGCTGCTTGGGTGGCTTCATGTCGCCACGAACGCAATTCGCACTCATTTGCAAAGCAATTCAGATTTTCTACTCCCTAGATCGCAATATCCACAAAGACGACGAGTCGCAATGGATCGAACAAAACTCCGACATCCTCAAGTACGTCAAACCCGAAGTCCAAATCAACCTCCAACTCAGCCAGCATCTCCGGCAAGGCTTCATCAATATCTTCTTCCACATCGCCGAAGTTATCGAGAAGCAAAACATCCCTAGTATCGAATCCATCAAGGAGAATTCTTGGGAGAAGGGCAACGAGCAACCGCATGTTCCGGGGTTTCTGTTTGAGGATGGGACGGTGGGGGCGGCGATGCAGGTTGTTTTTGAGGGGGCGAGGGATTGTGATGTGTGGGCGGGGAGTGGGGATTTTGAGGGGGTGTTTGGAGTGGAGTGTGGGAGGCTGGTGGTGTGTAGGAATGATCATGAGTGGGAATTGGTGGCGAGGATGTGTGGATTAAGGGAGTTGGGGACGTGGGAAGGGGAGGTGGGAAGGGATGTTTGATGTTTGTGAGGAATGGTGATGAGGTGTGAAGTGATAGCTGTGTACATTAGAATCGTATAATTTTCTGGCCAGGCAGAGTGAACGTGGTGTATTGTTGCGAGACTCAGAGAATGTGAGAGGATTGAGGTCGGCGGAGAGACTGAGATGGATAACCAGAGGGAACATAGATGGTAGTGCCCAAAGCAGAACGCCTCATGCGCGGAATTTTCCATCACAGGGTGATATACGATTCCAAGCTCAGAGATGAAAGACTGAATATGGTAAAAAAAAAAAAAAAAAGGGAAGAGGGGGGCGGGGGAATATGGAAAGGCAGTGTTTTTGAGGTTCAGTCTTGGTGGCAAGTCTTTTGCAGCTTAATTGTGGGGTGGCTTGCGTTCTTGCCTACTTGATTGCTTGCTTCCCCGTTTCTAAGTGCCTGCGCCTCTTGGACACGATGGATCATGTTGGAGTGCACAAGATAGCCAGAATAGTGTAGGGAGGGCGAGTATTAACCCAGATGCGGGAGAAAATTTACCAGCCGCCTTGAGCAATTGGGCGGATCAAACATTTAAGAGAAGCTTGTTGTGTTTTGGTTTGTGGATATGGAATGGAGTCAACGGAGAGAAAGAGGGAGGATTATTTGGATGGTTAGATTGGGCTGGTTGGTGGGTTGGGGTCGCGTTGTAGGAATAGGGGTTTGTTTGGATGATAGAGGGTTGGGAGAAAGGAGGGGGAGGACAAAGAGGGTGAGCACAACAATAAGAGGCTCCCTATACCTACGGCCTGGAAATCAGCAAAGGAGAACAAAGGTACAATTCGCGTGCTTGGACGAGAGGTTGAGAAACACCGTAGGGTTTTGGTAACATTGTAATTAATCCCAGCTCTGATATGTCTGAAAATAATTCTCGGGATTCTGCTTGCTAGCCTCCAAAGTACAGAATGGAAGCTCACATGGTCACTTGTTATCCCTTTAAGGAAAAGAGGATTTGTTAAATATTTTTCGCGCTTTTGGTAGCAACTCCAGGGATATCTCTAGGAAGCAAGGTCAACATTAGAAAGGGGTTTTAGGCGAGTATTGAAAAACATACTTTTCAGGTCTTTATGAGCATGCCAGTTCAAACAAAGGATGATCAAACTGAAGCGTGGAACTCTTCTCAAATTATCCGTCCCACTTACCATTTCAACAGGAGCTCCCACGACAAACCCTTTAACTACGAAATTTTACTCTTAGGACTACACGTGATGGAAAACTCTGCTCCCCTTGTGGGTCATTTTCGCAAAATTATTTTTCTCGATACATCTTCTCAAATAAGCACGTTTTTGACATGAATCACAGTTTAACCCCTGTATCTCAGCTCCAGTGGCGCAATGGTAGCGCGCAAGACTTCTAATCTTGAGGCTCTGGGTTCGAGCCCCAGCTGGAGTGCAAAACCTGTCTTTCCGAATCCGGAAATATCATTTTTGAATTTTGTACTTTTTGATCACTTGAAGCAGAAGCGGGTTGTTGTTGTATTATGGTTTGTTGGTTCTTCTTTTTTGCCTGATAGAATTTTCCAGCTTTAGTTCCTGTGTTCCCGGATGTGGGCTCGCTTCTGGTTGGTCCACTTCTTCTGAGTCAGAAAATCGAAGATGCTGTCTTGGAACATTCCTCAAAAGATATATCTGCAAAAATATACAAGCGATCCTTTGTTTATGTCTTCTTTGTTTGCGTCCTCTTTGTGATATAGACTGGGAGTTTATATAACATAGGAATAATGTGTATCTTAATTAAGGGAGCAAAATGTTCTCTTGTCGTTTTCGATTTAAAAAACGAGATCTTCATTCTTTTCAGGAAACAAAAAGAAAAATATATAACATAATGCGTCTCCAACAGCAGGATTTGAACCTACGCGCCCGAAGGCATCAGATTTCAAGTCTGACGCGTTAACCACTCCGCCATGTTGGATTAAATCACATGAGATGGTTATTGAAGCCCTAATTTGAATACATATTGGTGGTGGTGCTGCGCTAATTTTCTACCTGTGGACGTTATCATTAAGCGAAAAGGGCTGGATTTACAGGGTTGTCAGCGGGCCTGGAGAGTGGGGTCGTCCAGCTGCAGAAATCCATATCTGAACCATTAAGCTGCTTGAAAGGTGGCTGTAAGTTGCACTTTCAGTTTGTACCGTAAACGGTCCTTTTGAAAGCAAAAACTCCTCTCTGGGGGCCAGAAAACAGATACACTTTTCCGGTCCCATCCGCAGTCTGCACTTCGTCGGAGGGAACCTCGACACAGTCAGAAGGAAGACGGTACCAAATATTTCAACTTCTAGGCGCATACAGCTGAATACAGTATTCATGTTGTACAAAAGCAAAGTTGAAGTGGAATTTAGCTTTCCTTACTCAGCCCTCTACTCATCGTGTTGCTTGGCATCGTTTTCCAGTAATACGGGACTTTCCGTGCAGTATGCACTCCGCCACGCTCAATCGGTATATCAGTTACATGCCGTTCAGGTACGGATATAGCGATAATTTCACCTCGATTCTCTTTCGTGCAGGTATGTGTCAGGAATTGATAAGTCCTGCTGTGTAAGTTGGAAGAATGCAGCCAGCGTTGTCTGGATTCGGTCTTCGCTTGGCGGTAGCGAACATCGAACGACTTCTTTCACTTAAATCGCCGAAAGTATGAGGTGCCCGTTCCAGATTGGCATACCATGCTTACTCGCCAATGTATTGCTTCCAAGAATCTAATCTTTAAATCAGGATCCATGCTGCGGCAAGACTAGACTAACCATGACCAGAGCGGGGATAACCAACCTCGCAGGCAGTGCACGTTGTACCCACAGGACGGGATACCGATCTTCGATCTCAAAAGTACAAGAATACGTTCCTACTGGCTACCTTAAATCTGTCAATCTACTCCCGTCTGCAATGCACAAGCATTGTCATCCATTTACGAGTCTCGCTAAAACAGCATCTGCAGGGTGCGTTAATCAGCTTCTTGGCGATGCACTCCAGCCTCATCCCACCTATCACGACAAGGGTGTTGCTCGATTTATATCCTCAAAAGGATGTTGAGAATAAAGCAATAGTTCCACCGATTACGTGCTCTGCGTTTACTGGGACGCCTGGGTGCCATTCTCAGCCCTGCGGGACCGAAGTGTGGGGTCTACGAATCAATTCATGGCTGTGATGGCCTTTCGCCACAACCACAAGTGCTTGAGTGCTGCGGGAATGGGGGCTACTCATAGGCAATTGAAAGGTATACCTTGGCTAGGAATTGCTTCATATAGCTGGGTAATGTCGCTGACTGTGCTGTCTTCTATATCCAAAGCACTTCTCTCTTTACTTCATCCGTCATCAAAACATCAGCCGGTATATTAGTACTGCGGCCACCAAAAACATCAACATGGATCAAGAATGCATCCAATTCGTTCCATTCTCTCAGTATGACTGGACATTCGCTCGCCAAGGTTGGCTCCCTTGGAAGTAAGTCCTCCTCAGCATCAACACCTGACAGGCGACTAACACCAAAACAGTCCAACAGCATTCTGCCTCATTGCCTCCGTCTGCGCAGTCGCCTACTGGATGAGTATCGAGCTTCTCCTCCTCGTCTACATCACCTTCAAACGCCACACCGGCATCTACTTCTGGTCCATCATCATCACCACCCTCGGCATAATCCTGCAAACCACCGGCTACATCCTCAAATCCTTCGAGAACAGCTGGCCGGTCGTCCTCGTCGTCATAATCTGCAAAGTTGGCTGGGTTGCAAACGTGACTGGCTTCTCCATCGTTCTCTGGTCACGTCTCCATCTCGTGGTTCGCAATCCGAGGATTCTGAAATGGCTGCTTGTGATTATATTGGTTGATGGATTGGTTTGCCATACGCCGGTTGTGGTGTTTGAGTTTGGTCTTATGACGAAACATCATGATACTTATTACAGGCCAATGCAAATCATGGAGCGGATTCAGCAGACTGTCTTCACGTTGCAGGAATGCGCAATGTCATGTCTGTATATCTATCACACGCGGAAATTCCTGAAGATCGGATACCCGATGCAAACTCGGAAGGTCATTGGCCTGCTTTTACTGGTCCAACTCCTCGTCATTGCGCTGGATGCTGTACTCACGCTGTTCGATTACACGGATAAATTTACGCTGAAATGCACACTGCATCCACTCGTTTATGCCATCAAGCTCAAGCTGGAGTTCATCGTCTTGAATCAGCTACAATCTCTGGTTAAGAAGGGCCTTACTCCGGGTTTAGGCGCAGCACCGAATCCAGCGGAGGAGAACTTCAAGCACGCATCACCATCACTGTCACCGTCACCATCTGCTTCTCCTCGAGTGACTACACCTCAAGATTTGGAGGGACAGAAGCAGAGACAAGCGCCGCGGTTCGAGACAGGATTTGTTACCAAAGCTGGGCGAACGGATGTGCTTGAAGTGGGAGAGTCGAGTCCTGGTGAGTCGATGACGGATAGTATTGAGAGCGCTGGCGAGAGTATGGGTAGGAGGGCGAGGGACTCGGATCAGACTCTGATGGGGGATGGAGGGAGTGAGGAGCATAATTTAAGGAATATGGTAGGGACGGCGGATGATCTTGCTGTCGAGCGGGAAGATGATATGGAGAGGCAGTATCTGGGGAGGTGGAGTGGTGCTCAGAGGTGACTGGGTTTATTCGGAGAGATGGCGTAATGAAGTGATAGATTCTGCCAGTCGGTTCAATCAATGAGAGCGCTTTTGGACTGTGGCAAGATGAGAGTAAGAGTCCATCTACTAGTTGAACAACAGAATTACAATATTAATACATTACAAACCTCAATTTGAAACCCTCACTAAAAATGCGTGTAAGTAGCGAGGCAGGTCAGGCTGTATTGAAACTAAAATCCCGATTGAGGATCGTTTTAGCAAGTCAGAAATTGCATCTATGCAGCCCATCCTTTGTCTCCCCAAACAGGTCCCCCAGGAGGGGTATACGGATTGCTAACCGAGATATCTCTGTATTCAAGAAAAATCTGCTTATCTCATCATTACAATCTTTCTCCAATCCCAGTTCCAGGATCTAACTCACCGAAGTCTTATCGTCACTCCTATACGCACCAGGCAGCTCAATTCCCTCCGGCAATTTCGTCGTTCCGCTCCCCGTAACAGTAATCTGATGACAGCCCGGATAGAACTGCGCCAAACTTCCATATGTATTCGTCCTCTGCAAACCCAGGATTTCATGGCGGAGAATATACTCGCCTGGCGCGATGCTAGATGGGAGGGTAAGCGTGTAGGTGCTATTTTGCGTGGGAAGGCGTTTGCTGGCCCAGGGAACGGATTCGTTGGCGTCGTAGCCGGATTGGTCGATTTTTACCCAGAGGGGCCGGTGCTGCCGGAGAAGGAGGAGCAGGGACCAGAGCAGGAGGCTAGGTTTCTTGGAGGGGTCTTTATATGGGTTCCAAGTGTCGACTAAATTGTCGCCGAGCCAGACCTGTTGGACGAAGCCGTGTGCTGAGATAAGTGTGAAAAGAGAAGGGAGTAAGATGGTGGCCTTCATGTTGTTCCGTAGGGTTTTGAGGTTGAGCTCCAGACCGGACGGGTACGATGGAAAATAATGATGGGACGAAAACGTTGCGAGACTGAGCTTTGCATTCAAAAATTGGGTACTCTCGGCTATATATGAGCAGATCTGTTGCAGTGCTTGGATGGATGGCTCATTGACATTCGAGGAAAGAAATGTTCCACTAGCCAAGCAGTCTATTTACCCCAGATTGATAGGCAAAGTACTTTGTAAACTTAAATTTTAGGTACGTTAGACGACAACATCACCTAAGTTCCCTTTTCAATTCTCTTTGAATGTTCTGGTCAAGATTGATGGATCGGCCTTTACTTGCCATGAGCTGATGAGGGAGAATGTGTAGTTCTAGGAGAATTTGATCTGATATCACAAATGTTGAAGGGCACTCAATTGAACAGACATCTGAATCGAATAGGAGCATGGGGAGATGGAGCAGTGCAGGGTTGTTGTGAGAGTCCTCGCCTAGCTGCCATCTGATCTTCGGGGCAAGGATGACCATGATTCGAGGACAATTTATTCTTAACGATAATAAGCTTGAAACGTCGACGATGTTACTCGAATCACGTCAACACTCCGGTATTTACCCAAGATCTGCGCTCGTGTCATCTGAGCAATATATCTACGTAATTGGTCAATAAGAGACTGGTAACAAAACAGACAAGAAAACACGGAGTAGGTATGTAGTGTTGAAGATCAGATGACCATGTCAGTGATTTTGATCTATTGATCACCAGTCCTTCAACTGTCCTCTTCGCTTTGCCTATCCACTCCATCCAATTCTTTGAGACCTCTCTCATCACTCCTCTGATCAACAGCCCAATCCCAAACCGTCCCCTCATCCACAACGCGCTGCAACTCCCCCACATCAACCAAAGACCTCACCCTCCCCTTCCTCCTCAACCTCTCCCTACTTGTCGGACCCCCAACATGAAAATCATCCATCTCATCAATATAAAACCCTCCACTCTCCGTCCTGACAAAAGGATCCCGAACAACCAAAACCCTCCTCCGACTCACCATCCCCATCCCATACCTCCTATTCAGAAAAAGCTCATTCAGCGTCAACATAAACGTCGCTGCGAAATTGCGGATCCGCATGTACACTTCCTCGGGAACAACTTCTCGAAGTGTCTCGATTTTGAAAGGACCTTGTTGGACAGGCCACGCAGCGAATCTCGGATCAGCCGTCTCATCTTTAGGCCATCCATTCGGGGGCCGGCGAAATCCCATTCGTCGATGAGAAGTCACAATGAAATCTCTCTCTAGATCAACATACATCATTCTCTTCTCCTCAAACGGGAAGATCAATTCACGGCCGCCGCGTTGAGTTGGGAGGTTGTGCAGCTCGGGGAATTCTTCCTTGGCGGGACGGCAATTGGTGTCGAAGAGTAGCGAGTAGTGTTTGAGTCCAACGATCCGGGACTCGCGACATGTGTGTAGGAGGGACGGAACGGGACGGCGCTTAGTGCACCAGACGTGGAGGAAGGGGATGTTGGGGTGCCGGCCCGAGATGTGGATTGTTCCTTTTTCGGTCTGGAGGGGGATTAGGCGAGGTGGTGGGAGGGAGAGGGTCCATATTGAGTGGCGGAGCTCGAGGGGGAGATGCGGAAAGAGGTGGAATGTTGGGGTTGGAGGGGTGGAGGATGGAGACATGGTGTTGTGGGTTTTTAGAGATACAAGGGGGTGAAATATTGGATTGAAATGTTCGAGGGTGAGATGGTTTGACCCCAAGGTAATGACAGTACAGCTTGGTTTAGTCCAAGCAAATATCACAAAATATCGACTCGAAATAGGATGACGTGGGATAGTGTAATCGGATGTGACCTCTGAACTTGAGCTCAAATACATAAGTGCTGTGCCACAGAAGTTACGTCGCCGGGTTTCTATTTTAGGCAGCATATGTCACATGACCATCGTAGTTTAAACATCTCAAAGCCAATTATTCCTGTCAGAGCAGCCATCGAGTATGTACCTAAAGCCGAAGCTCTGAAAAGCATACAGAATTCCAATCAACCGTCTTTTAACACTTGAGAGCAGTTGACATTGCCTTGACACCAGCCTGAAGGGCAAGAATATGACTCCAATCATGGCTATCCTCCCCAGCACTCCAAGCCATCACACCACCAAGCCCCTTCGCCTTAACAATCTGCTCGAACTTCTTCGCAATCAAGTCCGCAGTATCCCATGTCCAGAATAAGTTGTTGCTCTTGTCATAATAATACTGTCCACCAGCAGCCTCATCGGTGGTTCCATTCTTCATAGCAGTCTGGAAAAGCGTGGTGATTGAAGTAGTGGCGCAAACTCCGTAGTCGGCTTGGCAGTTGGTGCAGTGTCCTGTGGTTGAGCCGCAGTAGCCGTACGCACTGCAGCAGTTCCCTGGAGTGCAGTAATATCCAACTGCTGCTCCACATGATCCATCTGGACTTTCAGTGAGGTTGGCTGGTGCGGTGGCGTAGTTGGCTATCTCGAAGGTCATAGCTGCGCTCTTCCCAGTGTCTGCACCCTCGGCATCTTCAAGAAGTACAGTTTTGCAGCCTAAGCCAGTCACACAGGTGGAGTTTGAGTCGGTAGTGAAGTATTTGGCGTAGAATGCGAATCCGAGGTTAGCCTTGGCAGCTGGGAGGGAAAGAACATCGATGTAATGCTCGACTGCTGCAAGTGAGCCTTGGATGTCGGTGTGGTGCTTGGTGATGTTATCGCGACGATTCATCAGGTCGTAGGTCATGATGTTGACGAAGTCGAGGGGCTCCCAAATGCTTGGTGCTTTCTCGGCCGTGTAGGCAATCATGTCCCTCTCGAGTCCGGGAGCAGCGATTGATAGGAGCTTCTGAGGTCCAATAGCATCTCGAATAGCAGCCAAGAGGAGAGGGAAGGTGTTGATTTGATCGACTTTGCCAGAGTTTGGATTCTGCTTGTAGTCTGCTCCGTTGCCGCCGGGATACTCCCAATCGATGTCCACACCATCAAAACCGAGGCTGGTGACCATATTGGCGACATTCTCGGCGAAGTCTGTTCGAGATTCCTCAGTTGCAGCTCCGGCTGAGAACCCATCCGTATCGGCCCACCCTCCAAGTGCGATCAGAATCTTGGTGCCATTGTCGAACCGAGATCTCATGGTACTGACTGGCTCGAATGGTGTGTAGTTTCCAGCTGGTGACACAAATAGGGATGAGTTGGCAAAGGCCATGATCACCGTGTCAATTCCAGCTGCAACAGTCTTGTTTGGAAGATCGGTAAGATGATACCTTAATGCATTAGAAATTGTCTTTAATTCTTCAGCGTACGACAAACTTACTGGTCGACATACATCACATATCTAGCGCTAGCCAGTTGTAATGCAGACAGCCCCAAGCTGAGACTGGAAGTGAGAGATAACTTCATCGTGATTATGTGATAGTGATACAAGTAGAGGAATAATTAATGAGATGAGTTGGAACAAAGTAGGAAGGAATGAGCGAAATTGAGAACAAGTCTCTGAAGAAGGAAGCCACAAATCTAAATCAGCTAGGGACATCACCCACCTTTATATTCGACGAGTCGTGCATTGCCGGCGCTCGGCATTCCATCAACTCCCTTCTGGAAAACTTTGATTCGCGCTGGATACGCAATCAAACCTTGTTGCAAATGAAGTGTTCATTCCCAAGCACAAGCGACGTCTTGTTTCACGGACATATCCTGGTCTGCCAAGCCGACATTCAGTCGGAATAAGAAGTGGAGGAGGGTCGCCCAAGTTTTCGGACCTCGCTGCGAGCAGAGAGGGTCGCGCAGGATGCCGGGGAGCATCAGAGGAACGAGGTGTGACGATGATAGGAGGTTTAGAGTTCGGGCGAAGCAAAACTGGGGAAGCCGAATGTACCGGCAGATTTATGCTTTTTGCTCAGGGGCGCGGCGGAGAGTACATGATCCACTACCAAACTTCAACCTTGGAACTTGAAAGACTGGTGGCAAGCGATCTTTCTTTTCTGGCAATCGTTTCTAAGATTGTACTTCTTAGAAGTTATAGTCTGACTTTCAGCTAGCTTGTGGAGACGAGGTTGAATCACGTGACATGAGCCATGTTTCCTTGCTTGGTAGGCGGACGGACTCGCTTATGTCTGTTCCAACGTCTAACTTTATTTCTATGACAAACTTACAGCGACTTCTGCGTCTGAGTGCTTCGAATCGCTTTGGAAATTCACGTCAACATGATGAAGTTGGTCGTCGGCTGTGTAACAGCTTCTAGACATGTCATTGGCTGTCCTAACCGCCTGGCGATGTCTTAGATGCAGCTGAGAGATGAGGCTCAAGGCAGCCACAACTTCTTCCAACATCTCCACCCAACACCTTCAAATCTAGCTCTAGCAGCCAGAGCAAGGAAATCGGCTCTTGCCAGATCAACGGTGTGTACAAACCTTCGTGCTTCATCGCGATATACCCCCAAGACTTTGATGCCATGGCTTCGTCTCAACGCGCTGCTTTTGGCTCAGCCTTGCCTTCAACATCACAGGTATAGATCGCGACACTACAAGATCGATGCTTTAGCTGATCTTCATCTCTATAGCTCTTTCAATATGATCCCCTATTAGAACCCGAGAGCGAAATCCGTCTCCTTCGCATCCTTCCCCAACTTGTCCTCACCCAACCGGTAGTGATACGTCGGCCTCGGCGCAACTCCGCCCCTGGCGCCTCTCCCCCAAGTCTCTACAATATCGCTGGGCTCACGGACTCAAACTGGATGGAACGAGATCTAGTTAATTTTGAACAGGAGCATCCTGATATCCGTTGTGAAATATTCCACGTCAAGCTCCACGAGGCTCCGCCATTCAAAGCTTTATCGTACACATGGGGGAGCCCCAATGACCCTCAACACTCCATCATCATGAATGGACGGACAATCTTGGTACGAGAGAATCTGTTTCTTGCACTCCAGCAATTCCATACCCGGCCAGAACCACTAATTATATGGATTGACGCCGTCTGCATCAACCAAACTTATGAAAATGAGCGGAATGAGCAAGTAGCGAAGATGAAGACCATCTACAAGCATGCGGAAGAAGTCTACATCTGGCTGGGGCCAAGCTACGAGGATAGTCTCCTGGCATTCCAACTCATGCAGGATATGTATGACCATCGAGACGACGTTGGAAGGATCGCTCGTCTATTCTCCCAGCCCGATATAGGAAAAGCAGTGTTCGCATTGAATCGTCTACTGGGAAATGATTACTGGTGGCGGATGTGGTACGTTGTTCGAGCGCGCTGTGCTGTTTCCTCGAATCGAACTTCTCAGGAGCATTCACTGCCAAAAGTGTTCCCGAGGCGTGAGCAAAAGAGTAGCTGCTGACTGCGCGTTCGTTGCAGGATTGTTCAAGAGCTCATTAGCGCCGAATCTATCTATCTCCATTGCGGGGCTGAGGCAATCAGCGCGGCAGCTTTAGACGAGACCCAATCATTATTGCGCGCAATGGAAAACAGAGATCGTGGTTTCCGTGATGACCATCTATTCAATTTGATGCCCACTGATTTTGAGCTGCGAGATCGGCTGCAGTACCGGGGTATTTATGACGTCAGAATGTTCCAGAACGCGTTCGATGCCCAAAAGTTGAGCTTCTTCCAAACTCTGCTTTATAACTGGCACCGCTCAACCACGGAGCCTAAAGACATGGTTTACGCGCTCGCTGCTCTGGCGAACTCCAGAAGCGAATATGCAATGAGCATTGATTATGCTCTGAGCGCGTCCAAAATCTACATTGATCTCGCAAAGAAAGAATTGCAACACTGCACGACACTGGAGATTCTTACGATGGCGCGATCAGGTTTGAATCGTCCTGGCCTTCCGTCTTGGGTGCCAGATTGGTCGCGCAGGGATAATTATTCTTTCTTGTATCATATCACGCGACCAGAATATGCATATTCTGCGGCAGGCGACAGTAAAAGTAATGTTTCAGTTTCTGATGTTGGAGATGTCCTGGTTTTGAAGGGTGTTGTAATCGGGAGAGTCGAGACTGTTGGTGAGCGCCCCGCAATGACTCACCTCACCGATCTAGAAGGTGCGGGGGGAGCATTTTTGAGCTGGTGGGCTCTCCTCGGCACAACTGGCGATCGTGGAGAGCGACGGCAGGAACAATTTGGCAGGACTCTCATTTGTGACAGGCTCACAGATCGAATATACAATGGTTGGGGAAGGGAAGAGTTTTGTAGATCGATAGCAGGAAGGTTTGTCGATGTCATTGGTGACGAATTGCCGGCTGAGGAGATCGATCCGGAGCTTGTCAGTGCTCGTTCTTGGATGCTGCAACGGTACAAAGAAGTTGAGGAGCAAGTAGGTTTTAAATTTGCTGAAGAAAAGATGAAAGATGTCAACAGATCATTCATCCAACTCTCTGCAGCTTACATCTGGGACCGCCGCTTTTTCCTCGGATCCTCCAACATCATGGGTCTAGCCACCGAAGGCGCCGAAGCAGACGACATCATCTGCGTCCCTCTTGGCTGTCCTCACCCCATGATCTTTCGGAAGTTCCAAGACCATTACATTGTCATTGGAGAAGCATACGTTGATGGATATATGCGAGGGAAGGCTATCGAGATGTTGGAGAATGGGGAGTTGGAACTGCAGACTTTTGAGTTGCATTGAAGTCTCATTCGCTGGACTTGTTGCTCAGGTATTACCAAGTTGAGGACATCATGGACACGAAATATTGATGGCACGGAGCTGCCATCATCTTGCTTTGCTGCTTCGACAAGTCCATTGGTCTATTGCAAGCACGGCTTCGCTGCTACCATACCAACATCCAATATCTCGTACCCGCTTCCCCTACACACACCAACAGCTATCGACACTCAACAACTACCACATTCTTTGCGATTTCCGGCACTGTCTCCTTCTCAGACTCCTCAATTACTCCAATGCTTTTTTATCGCCAGCTTCTCAAAGAGTAGCCACGCTGGTGCACGCTCCCGGCCATATATCTGGTCTCGCTGAACACCAATTTACACTGCTTCAACCATCAAACTTACGGCTGCCACAGACTCTAGACATTTGACATCACACTCTTTCGGCAATTGATCTCATTCACACAAGCACATACTCCTTTCTGCTTTCTCTCTGTTTTCTTTCTTGGCTTCGCAGGAATTTTGGGATGGTCTAACAATTCGCAAAGACAGTCAGGTTCTTGAGGAAAGAAAGGATGAAGATACTTGGTACAGGATGTGTCATTTCTTTGGGCCTGTTTATGCTTCACCTACTTTCCTTAGTATATGACGAGATCCAAAAGCACGAATCGCTTTTGCTCGACAAAGAAATTACTTCTTCATAATACCCACTCATGATTGAACGCCGTGAATCATGTGCGCCCGAACATCGATACTCTACATACTGAAGAAACAGAGAGCTGAAAAGCAGCAAAATCCCAGCAACTATTCTGATCTAGGTTCATCGAGCAGCTCCGACAAAATTAAAGACAAGGATGCATCAGCGCTTACATGAGCTTTTGCCCACTTAATTACACATACAGCACTGCTATGTACAGAGAGTACCCCTAGACTCAGGATTAAATCGTCCTTTGCTGGTTCCAGTTTAGTCTCTGGACGTGAGCGACTGCCTTAACCTGAGCCGAGCCTGAGCTTGCCTGCGTACCATAATGCGGAACCCATTATGGCCACTGTGTTACCCAGTTACGGTTTCCTTATTCAACTCTGCTCGGGAATCTCTTTCTGCTCCCTGGCAAAGATTGCTACCAGAGTAGATTTTGGATCCTCTTCTAAAAGAGAGAGTGACTAGTGATTCAGCATTACAATTTATCGGGCGCTTGTCCGAGATCATCTGTTACGAGAATAGGTGGTTCGATGCCGTGATGAGCGGACAGGCGCCTGTTTGGGCTCCGAGGCTACAACTGTCGCTGCCTAAACTTGGAAGCTTGTATGGCGAATTTTTGAGCCCTGTTCGGATGAGCCGCGCTAAACGACTGGCGGAGAGCCTTATCTATCGAACGTCGCAACTGCAACATATAAAAGCATGAACCTGTGAAGGTTTAGACCTCGGATTGGGGAGGTGCTGCTTATATAGCGTTTTGGTAGAGGATGCTTGCAGATGATAATAGTATACATGGCTGAATATTAAGTATTGCAGAATATGCCACTGTGCTTCATTTTGCGCCTCTTTTTGACTGAGATGTGCAACGCTATGTTATCTTTCGAGGGAGGACGAAATGTTTGATGTTTGGATAAAGTAGATAAATGGTTAGCTAGAGAGGGGATAGGGCATAGTCGCTGGTGGGTATTCAGTTTCGGCGGACGGCACACTAAAAATGGCCTCACGGATTTAACGAAACGGAGAATAGATTTCAATTTCACATGAAATAGCCTCAATTCTTTCAATTAAACTTCCCCTCTCTTATCCTTGATAGGGCTGATTCAAAATCCCCGGAGCAGCCAATTCCAACATAGCCGGGAAATTCGGAGACCCAAGACCAGTCGCAATATCCCATCCCTTCGTAGCATTCAACATTTTGTATCCTGGATAGAACTCACAACCCCCAACATAACCCTCTGTTATATCGTTAAAGATATGCGGATTTTGGTAAAGCCATGGGTTCAAGAATCCCAATACTGGAAGACCGATGCTTTGTCGAGCAGCATTCAAGAGCCCTATCACGGATGCGAAAATAGGGGCACTGGCACTGGAGTATCCTGTGTATGTTTCACTGCCGTTGAAGATCGAGGCGATGGGTATTCCTCCCATAGCTACAACATCGGGGGTAAGTCGAGCGGAGTGATTAAGTAAGTTGCCATCAGCGTCTCCGTGTTGGGAAATGAAACTGTTAGCCGCATTATCTTGGTAAGATGGTCGTGCCCAATAGTAACTACTTCCGCAGCCGGAAAAGTTCGTTGCTTTCTCGTAACCGGAATAAATATCTGTGAAGCCAACAGCGGTAACCCATGGACTAACAAGGTCAGTAAGAGAACATTAACAGAGTCTTGTGTGCTTACCAAGTAGATGGAAACATTCCTTGAAATGAAGGTCTGTGATCTTCGCTACTCCAATAACAGTAATCGCCAGGTCCGCCGTCACCTGAAGCAAACAGGTTCGAGACACCACGCGCAGCGAGGGCCAAAAATCCCTCGCAAACTTTCAAAGCAAAATCTTGCGGCACTACGGCTTCACCCTCCTCGTAGGAATATGATATGGTTGTTGGAAGATCATGATCACTAATGCTTGCCATGTATCCCAGATAGTCTAGCCACGGCTCAATACTCCCATAATACTCTGGGTAAGCTGCAGATGCAGGTCTGTGTGGTGTTAGCCTTCTTCTCACCCCTGTTTGGATATTCTTACCCGAATCCAGGAGTAACAATCTGTTGTACCGGGAGTGGGTGGGTCATTCCAACAATCAATTCAACATCAGAAGCAGCCTCACCTGCGTTGTATTAGCTACCTCATGGAATGGGGGGGAAAAAAGCATTCCATACCAGAAGAAGCAGCTGGGCCGCCCTGAATATCTGTTGCATTACCAAATAGCACGTTCGTGACTATGGAAAAATTAGTATGAATTTGATAGAAAGGCCAACGTTCATTCCCGGGAAAGTGCTTTAGTATGACAAGTTTCGAACAAGAGCAAAGTGAAATTCTTACAATTACCACCTGTAGCATTAGGAGCATACTCTTTCAGAAACAATTCGAGATCTGAATACCTAAGCTAGAGTTATTATGTTTTGCCCTGGATTCGATGGCAAGGACTTACTGCGCAGCTTGTCCTAGGTAAGACGCAAACGCCATCGGGCGACTGTTTGCCGGAGGGGTATATCTGATCCCGTACAAATCTCGAAGACATGGAGGTGAGACATTGGAAATATTACACGATGCTGGAAGTCCGGCCGATTTCTCTAATATGTCACGCATGTTCATTGGCTGCTTGGAACCTGCCATATGAATCGATCTCTTAAGGTCCTGATGGCCTATCGAACCGAAAAATGTGGTAGGTTGAACCTGAGCAGGGACTTATTTAGCTAACTCAAGACCTGAAATCATGTACTGACCATATCGATGCTATCACAGAGGTAATCGGGAACACCATATTGGAGTGTGCGCAACACTTTCTTCCCAGCTGTATTTCTATACCAACTGAATGTCGCGTTAAGGAGTGCATCAGCGACGGACACAGGAGCCGTAATAGTCACAGTATCATGATTGACTCGGAAACTATCGATTCCATGACGTACTAACCATCCAAGCACGGCAGTTTTCGTGTCTTCAGTTGGTGCTGTATAGAATTGCACCTCTTTTGCCGATAGATGTTTGCCATAATTTTCAGAACCCGGATCGGAGATATCCAAGACAACTTCTCCCAATTTCGAAGCACCATGATACTGCCTCATGGCAATCTGGAGTGGTACCACATCTGTTGTAGCTGGAGAATGAAGCTTTGTCCATCCTGGAGGCGCTGAATCAAGACTACTGATTACTCGTGAAGACACCACGGAAGCAAGAATGGCAAAGACGCCAGTCATGAATAACATTTTAAAAGCGTCCAAAGATGATGTGACAATCTTGTGGATTTTGAACATGAATAAGAATTTCAAGGCAGAGAAGAATAAAACAGCAGAAAGGGGGTGCTTGCTTCTACCAACACGGGATGTCGTATATTAAGTTCCAACCGGTGTTCTCGGGAATGGAAGGTTTTCAGTGAGAAAGTATAAACTTTTCAGGCAGGAGGACGCATTGATATTTGATCGCTTAACGTTAAGGTTTGCGAGGCTCATCTAACCCAACTCACTTCCATGTTTGGCCTCATCCCTCAGGCCACCATAGATGTTCCACAGAATCCATCTTGCAGTATTATTGTTACAACTTTGAAAAAAAAAGAAAAACTGAAAAAAAAAACTATCATAAGACAATATAGGGCAAATTATGTATAATTAGCCAAAAAGCAAGAAGCCAGAATACGTAACGATATAGTAAATCTTGCTTAGGATGCTTAGGGTTACTCAGGCGAGCTGCTCAGGGCGCTGAGGGATGCTCAGCGTGCTCAGGTTCCTCAGGCGAGTCCACTGAGCCCAGGGTGAGGCGAGGGTGATTAGCGCCTGAGCAAGAGCAGCAAGGTTACTAACCCTATACAGGGCACAAGAATGGGGAAATTGATCCATGATACCCGGATGTCACACGTGTGGGAAATGTTCCGATGTCGGGGTGTGATTGGCAGTGTGGTGATAAGCGAATCAAATATAAACAAAAACACTACGCGCAATTCTCAGCTCTCACCAGGTCCACAAGGTGCATTCAAGGTGCTTTTGACTTTCGTAACCTATAATATGCGTAGGTAGAAGTTAATACACATCATGGAAGTGAATGTATACTAAGCTATCTCGTTGTGTGCACCATCACCTTCTACCACGCCGGCGAGGTCAACGCATCAAGCGCGTCACGTTGTAATCCCCCACTGTCCGTTGTTCAGAATTCACCCCAAAGAGGGTAGGACGCTAGCGAGCGCGCGCGCGGGACAGCTTTAAACCAGATCCCCAATCCACGAATCCTTGTCAACTTCAAATTCGTTTCCCTTCGAGTTTCCCCACGATCCTCGAACTTTCTGAAATCCCCACACAAAGGTTTTGCACACCACAAGAAACAGCGCTCAAATTTCTTGAAACCTAGCAGCTCAATTAGCACCGGACGCCACAGAAGTCCCTAGACCTCCTCAAAAAGACGGATCTTCGCACCAGAGAAATGCCGCTTCCATCTCCATACTCACACCTAACCCTCGCTCGAGGCATAACTCGTAGGTTCTCCATCTATGGCCCCCATCACCTTCCTTCCCTCCCCAACCTCCCACCTCCACACCGCCAATGCTCCACCACCCCGGCTAACCTTTCGCCTCACAGAAAACCCCTCCTCGACACCCAAATCCACCACACAATCCCACTCCAAGGTACCGGCCTCTCTCTAACACCCAACCAACTAACCCTCCCCCTCCGCCTCAGCCTCAAAGAACGCCACATACGCGCTGACGCCGTCTGGGACGATCAATGCCGGATCACGAAAGTCAGGAGGGAGTTTTATGATGGGTTGGGGGATGGGGAACTAGAGGACGCGGGGTTGGAGAGGGTGTGTGAGGGGGGGGAGAGGAGACATGGGAAGGATAGAGATGTGGGGAAAGTGAGGAATTTTAAGGTTAGGGATGCGGGGTAGGTTGCGGGATGGGCGGAGGCGCAGGAAAAGGAGATTGAGGAGGACGGGGGAGGAGTATTTGGTGGAGAGGGTGGGGATGCAAGCTATGGAATGGATGGACGCGGTGATGTCAGATTTGTTAAGGGGTCAGATACAGCTCTGGCCTTGCTGGGTGCGCAACTCAATCCTCCTGTTGATGAGTACGGAAGGATAAAAGTCATGGTCGTTTGGCTACAAAGCAAGGATGTCCTCGCCAAGGAAGAAGCGTCCGAAAGCAGCGACAGAGGGTTGACCGAGTCGGACGAAAGCGATGATGGCAACGGACAGAACAAGGAAGTGGAGGAACAACATTCTCGAGGCCTTCTTCTCGACACTAAACACATCACCGTCGGCAAATTCCTCCACCAACTCGACACCTTGATCATACAAGAGTATCCATGCGATGATTGGGCATTCTTGAAGCTGTGCAAGGCCGAACTTGGTGCTTGCGATGATGATGAGCTTAATGACGAGAATGTGGATCCGGCTTCAGAGGAAGTTCTGGAGTGCTCGGAGGTTTTTGTTGGGTATGAATTTGTGGGTTAGGAGGTTGCGACGGCTGCGAGGGATGCTTGGGAGAGGGATTATTGGAGGGCGGAGGAAAAGGTGAATGCTGGTTAAGGGTACCGATGACAGTTTTTCTTGGGGTTTTGTTGTTCGGTTCCTCAGAGAAAGGTCAGCACGGCATGTAAAATTGACGAAGTAATGAGGAAATGGAAGGGATGATGTCCAACATAATCAAGCTCTCTAATCATAACTTGGCACACACCAAAACACATCACAAGAGTCATGGCCTCTCCTAATGTTTGTTCCCTCTTGAAGATTTTTCATCTTCAAATCAAAACTACTCTGGAAATATGTGTAGATACCTACACGTGAAGTTCCGGCAAAGTCTTTCGCCAAGACTTGTAGGAGGTAACCCATCCAAGTAACATCATCGTAGAAGGAACTCAGAAAACTAGTGTCAAAACCTTAACTTACCATGCCAAGATTACTACCCACTCTATTCCTTCCATCTGAGCATCATCAAATTACCATTTCCCGGCGTCCCAGTCTGAGATACAAGTGACTTTTGCACTCTAGATGGCCGCAAGCCAAATTTTGCCAGGACCACGATTTTTTCTTCTTGTTATCTTCCTTTTTAACAACATTAATAGCTATAAAACAATTAACGCTATTATACTTTTTAGCACGTCTATTATTACTATTCTTTTTCTTTTGCTTTTTATTAGCTAAGAGCTGGAAAGGTATTAAAGGGATAGCGGGGGTAGCAGCGGGGGCAGCGGTAAGGATAATAGTAATAAGAAGTTGCTTTAATATCTTTTTAAGCTTTTATCGATTGTTAGAATTCGTGAGAGCAGGAATAAGTTTAGAGCTGCTGAAGGGCCGGTCAAGGTGGATTCGCCGTTGCAGCCATGTGTTGATAATGTTGCCACTTGATAATCTCCGTTCCTCGGCCATATTTAAGGAGCCACCTTGTTAAGCAGTACAACAGGAACAGGGGGTTTGAAATGGCTCTCTGGACAAATTTTGTACGGAGCTGGGTGTGCATTGAACTGGATTTTCCGACAGCTCGATTTAAGGGCTTGTCCGGCAGCGAAAGTAATGAAAGCTTCAAGCAATATGACCTCAAGCGCGCAGGAGCAATTAATCGCAAACCCGCTTGGCCATTCAGATGAACATACGCACACACATTCAAACTGATCACAATCTAGGAGCTGGAGCTAAGCTTTCGAACCATGTTCCCAGGACCTCCAGTAGTAATCGCAACTTTTTAAGCGAGCGAGCTATATTGCTCCCCTCCCCTCCCTGACAAACAAAAAGGTTCCAAGAAAAGTCTTGTGGTGATCTTCAGTCGGACATGAAGACAACGTGATGTGAATGGTATCAGAGCTCGCTCGTTACAAAGTTCCCAGCACATCAGGCGACATTAGAGCCTTCTTTCGGTCTTGTTTCTGGTTGAATTTCATTATCCTCGGGTAGGTAAACGTTTGTAGTCCAAATTAACGGCTCGAAGACTGTCCAAAAAGTTTAGTTACTGTTCCCCGGCAAACATGTGATCAATGTCTGCGGTAGGCAATGGTACGAACGGAGCTGCGATATATATTGGAGGGACAAGAATCAAGACATACCGAAACAGAGATATGCCCAATATACACATGGTAGGAAATGCCACCATGGAACCAAATACAGCTATACCAACCCCATTCAGACTCGGCGTCAAGAGACCGTAGTTTATCAAGGAGAGACCGACTGCCAACAAGGCGTGGGACGTCATTAGGAAAGCTGCTTGAAATGTCAGCTTTGTCTATGGTCGGTGGAGGCAGGAGCGAGATGGGGTCCAGTGATGATGATTGAGTGTAACTTACCTTTCTGGTAATCGTCTGCCGGGCGTGGTTTAAGCGTGCAGAGCACAAGGGCTCGCAGTATGAAGATCGCAGATATGGAGATGGCACAAATGATGGCATCTAAATCACACAGGGTTAGGAAAAGTAATGGCTTGATGGTCCGGAATGTAGAGAAAATAGAAATTGCGCGGGGCGGTAATAAACGACAGTATATACAAAAACTCATGATCCCAACACGGGAGTGCTTCCATTCTGATAGTTCATCCTCATGAGCCATATGAAAGAGCAGAATTTTGATACGGTCCCGAAGATTTTGTTGAATTGTTGACTGACGGAATGCGATGCTTTCATCCAGTATGCGAGACCGAGAACCTCGCAGAAAATGTCCTGCTATGCTTGGAAATGATTATGCCAGTACGGAGTACGGCTAGGCTTAATGAAGCCTCGTCGAATTTGTGTGAGTGGGGATGAGATTGAGGGAGATCCAATAATGTCAGAAGAAGGCTGGAAGAAGAACAGAGCGAGAAAGTTTAGCTTGAATGTGGTTGAGGCAGATGATATTTCAAGACAGCAGTAGACCGATTTAGTTATCACGCAGGTAACTGTACCAGGATTATTGCTCCTGCTGTTATTCATGAAAACTTTTTGACTACTTATCTGGAGTGGGTTCTATCGAGAGGGATAGCTTCGGTTCGGTCTCGAAGGGATACAGTAGTTGACCCGCTTGCCCCGTTACAGGGTATGAGATGCCGAGAACACCGAGGCAAAAGCGTTTTCAGGGAAATGATATCCATTTTTATCATCAGACAACATTGTTAAGGTTGGTTGCATGACATTGGTGGAAGAAAGCATCCGGCTTCAGAACGGGATTTCCCCTCAGCAGATGAAGCTTTTCAGGTGAACTTGGCAAGGCTTATTCACGCCCCGCTCACCTGCAAGTCTGCAGAAAAGGCACCACTTGGTCAGTACTGAGCCGTCACTTGTGTCCGAAGGACGCGGAAGAGTTGCTCATGGAGTTACTGCCAAATTTCATAAAGTGGAGAGAACTGTCTTCTCGTACCGATGCCTAATTGGATATCTTCTGAGGTAAGGAAGGGGGTCTCAATTGGGTCTCACCCACCCTTGTAAGGCGGTGAGGCCTATGAAATCTGAAGGAACCACAGTGCCCTCAACACCAAGTCAATGTCTTTCCCTCTCTATTTTCTATTGATCAAGCATCAACATAATGCCTTGGACTCATGAGACCCCGACTCGTGTACGCTATAAGACTTTGCTCGACGTATTCCCAACGTGCCGCCGCTCGCAAACTCAAGGTTCCACGCTCGTCAGCTTAATACTGGCTTAACAAGTCCGATCGACAAGCGAAGCCTCCTGGCGCACCTCTCAAGATACCTGACGAGAAGATCCAAGAGATAATTGACTAATTTACAGGCTACTACGACCGACAAATCTTTACTATCCGAGAATTTCGCTAGCAGTTCCACTTAGACTGTTGTGATAATACGCTACTCGGAGCTTTTGCACGCCACTGCTACCATTACTACTCTCCAGATTGCAAGCCTTTTATATCCAAAAAAAAAAAAAAAAAAAATTAAGCTCAAACGTTAGAGCTTTTCTATTGCCAATTAGAATAAGAAAAAAGAGAATTAAAGACAAGGAAGATTTACGGACGAAACGATTACACAGACAGACCTACTACGGAGACGCAAGCTTCTTTGTAAACGAGGTGAAAGAGAAGGCTAGACTATATTCAATTTACGTTCCACTCTAGCCATAAATTAGTAAATGGCTTAAGCTGCTATTGGGTACAATTACAACTCGGCTTTATCTTTCGTCTCATACGAAGGAGAAGAAAAAGAGTTCACACAGCAAAAGTATGCTAATCAGATCTTGAAAAGGCCGCTAAGAGAGGTATTTGAACAGCTTAGAGACTTCTTTTGTATAGAGGACAATAGTAATATCCACAGGAAAACAACCACAGTCACAAGCCGTGGGCTTTGCAACGTTGTATGACTAGAGTGCTATATCTACTTAAATGAATGGCCTCCTTGTTTTCTAGAAGTTAAATCCAATTGAGCCTTTTTAGAGGGTCCTTAAGCAAAGGCTACGTGTTGGTCCACAGGAGCCATCAACCCTGTCACCAGACGTTTGGGGTATCCGCATCAGGAGCCGGACGGTGGTCGGGGGCGATTCGGAGGTGTTTCAGACACAGGTACAAATATTCTCCTTCCTCACACTCTTTTAGAGAATCAACCGAATTATACTGAATAACCAATTGCACTCGTTTTGCTACTTTTACTGTCTTTGTGATATCACATACCGGTGCAAACCCACACTACGAAATAGGAACCCTCATAGCGGGTAGAACCTTAAGGACTTGAAATTAGCAATACTAGACATTTGAGAGAACGAGATTTCTATTGAGTTAATTAATAGGTTTGTAGACTCAATACTAGAGAGGCTAGAAGAGGTCAGGTTGAGAAAAGGATGATTGTCTGGTTACTGAGTAAACATCTACACTATATTTTATTTGGCAATAGAATATGGCAGAAACAAAGGGTTAGACGAGACCCACTTGGGACCCCCTTCCGTATGTTGGCTGGACTTGTGGTGTTCTTTTGATACGATTCTTTTCCCGATTGGCTTATGACAGTACGCTCTTTATTCGGCGCTCTGCAAATGAGCTATCCACTGGTAGAGGAAGGGATTAATCGACTCGTCAGATAATCTCGTAGTGAGGACCACTGAAAAGAGGAGCACGGTGGTGAAGGAACCCCATGAGCAGTCAGACTGTGTGCCACAAAATATTAATCGTCATTTTTATCATGCCGTACGGCCCGTACCGGATGAAGAAGGCCACGCCATGTTAAACCCCTACAGGAGATCTCCAGAACTCGTCATGTTGAACACCCTGAAACAAATCCTTGATTCAACAGCGACAATTGAATCCTCAGTATGTGATGAAGGAGAGCTTCTGTGTAGTTCTTGTTTGGTGTTTACAAGGGTCTAGATTAGCTTTCATATGTGTACCTGCACGCTTCATGGGTAAGTACTGAACCTATCCACAGTGGTTGAACTAGAGTCGTCGCTTGGGTTAAGCTTACTTAGGTGCACATGGATGCTCGGTCTATGCTGACATTGGCTAGATACCTCTTTCAATTCATAACTTTCGCTCGCGACATGTAAGACCCTGCCCCGGATTGCAACTCTTCTTTACATTATCTATCACTCAGCAAAATTGATGACAACAGAACATGAAACTGTGAATTGGCAACGTTTTCCCCATCTTCACCCTGTGCTATTTTCTGGAATGGACTGAGCCCAGATTCATTGTGATTCGCATTCTCTGTGAGCTCCGGGGGTCTTCCAAGAGTAGCCCGAGGAGCGCCGCTCGCTCTTCACAGGACAGCCTGAAAAGAAGATCTAAAGGTATCATTGACCCACTTTAACAAGCTTCAAAAATGGATGTTCAGTGGAACGTTCAACACTCCTTCTATTCTAGGTATCCTTTGCCCGAAAATCCACCAGAGCTTCTCGATATGTGGATTCGGTCAGGCGAACGATATTTTCAACGAACCTGGTAAGCGAAAGATGTGACTGCCTCGAACGATCCAAGGACCTCTATATAAAGCAAGTCTACTGTGTACACAAAAGACATACAAAACGATCAACAGGAACATTGGACTCACAGCGGACCAGTATCTACCATCATTCATCTTATTTCACCAATCGAAGCACATCGTTTTCAGAAATTCCACCATGATTCTCCCACTGGTCGAGCGGTCGTGGACTTCGTTTTTTGTTGGATCTGGAATTGCTTTCTTTACCGCAATATCATGGATCGGCTATTCCACAGCCAGTGCTGTATGCTCGGCCAGTATGTGGACAGCGCTCTTCGGCCCTGGTGCTCTCGCGACGAACACCGCCGCGTGTGTTGCCGCTGGAGCTATCTCTGTCCTCGCTGGAGCTGTAGCTTCAGGTCTGGCAACCCTCGGCGCTACGCAAGGTTGGGTCTTTGAGGGTAAAGGTGCAAATCTTGGAGAGAGGAATGTGTATGCTCCATTGATCAACACCAAGTTCGGACTTGCCCATCACTATGATGCGGCTACACACCAGAATCTCAACTCGACCTTCGGTGCGATGCTCGACAAGCACAACACCACGCTGCTGCATGTCACATGGATCGAGACCCTGACCAACGGCAACTACACGAACTCCCCATTCCACGGCTTGAACATGACCCAGGGTCGAGTCATCGCCCTCAACGACAACGGCATCATCCGCACAGCTATCGGACACACCGACACCCTTCCGCAGATCCTCGAGGGCTTCAACGACTTTAAGACCTCCAACGTCACCGTGCCCGCTAAGCGAGGCAAGCGTGATACCGAGACCGTGAACTGGATGTCTTTCAACACGTACGGCGAGAACATGTCTGAGGGTTCGCTGTATGAGGAGAGTCTGGATGAGGATGCCAATGCTTCGGCAACCAGTGCTGATTATGGTGTCGATGGATGGGTCGAGAGCTTCGATTACTATTCTAGTAAGTTTTGCTTGGGAGCTAGTCCACCGGGAGAGGGTCAGGGCCAGGATTCAATCATCGTTGGTGAGGTGTATACCAACACCTACGGAGGTGTTGACTCGTTCTGTGATTCAGCCTAAGCGAAGTCATCGTTGGGGCTGAACTGTCGAAGACTCGCTGAACTTGGTTCCATGTTGAAAGGTCCGATAGGTGGACTATTTTGTGGATTAGGATTGCTTTGGCTAGCATTGGTTTCTATGTGAGAAGAAAGTGAGGAGATGGAGGTGACGCAGTTTTTGTGTGGCTCCAAAGCCAATCTGTATTATGTATTTCTGAGACGACCCCTACAGAGAATTGTGCTTCTGGGGGCGCTTATTCAACAGCAAATAGAATGGTCCTCCATGGCAATATATTGCACAGAACAAGAGCCCAGAGAATAAGACGAAATCAGAGGCTATAATCGCCAAAAGCACTTGCTTCAGCCTTCATCGCTCCCTCACCGATCACATTGATTCCCTTGTCATGCGGGCCTCCATCCGCATCGCAAAGTAATGTTAGTAAGTAGGAGTGGCGGTGAGGTTAAGCGAGGTTGAAGGGAGGTGAGACGTTATCACGTCCTCGCGAGCAGTAAATCGGCCTACTAGATTCCTTGCCCGATCCTTCCGTATTCAATTGCCACATGCCACGAACCCGGATCCCGTACCCACTGAAAGAAAGTCTGGTCATGCCTTCGCAGACCCAGCAGCCAGTCAGTGTATGGCGGAGAGACTAGAGCGCAAGAGATCGATGGCCACCTGGGTAGCTCTACAAGATCAGTAGACTTCTGTTGGCAGAGAAGCTTGCAATTGTTAAACATCCGAGAAGGCCCACTGAGAAAGCCCACATCCTTGAGGAAGATGCAGACCAGTGTCCACCGGGGATACAACTGGGAAACTGTTCTCTATCTTGTTATGTGGGGTGAGCTCCTCCGCCCGTACATCCACAGAGACTCTCGAAATTGCATACTTCACCATGGCCCAAGCCAAAGGTGATTGAGACTTACTGAGAATCGATGGAAGAAAGAGAGCGGATCAGATGGAATTGGTAAATGCTAGGTCAGTGGGAGGTCAGTGTGACTCAGAACCGGACTTGGAAATAGACACGCTGATACGATACACTCGGAAGAAAGACTGCAAGAAGTGTGCACGGCCAAGGTAGTCAATCTCTGGTGTCGAACATCAAGATTGACGCACTACTTTTTCAAGATGTCGATGTCGCAGGGAGTCAAGGACGCGTGTGTATTGGGGAGGAGGAATGAAGTCATTACATTAAACATGCGATTGTAAAGAGTGCTCTCTTCTACTCGATGTCATATTATGCTCTGCTTCCACAATGTCACGCATGGATAGGAAGCTGTGCTCAGCTAAGTTCAGCTCGGGCATTGAAGTGTCTTCTGAGATTTCAGAATTGAATTTCTTTCTCTCTATCGAACACAAGTGCCTACTACCTAGGAATTGATGAGCAGGCCAAAGGGAATATCGCCGTATTCGCCGCCCAGCTACTGCCTGCACTGATTTGCATGCTTGGTGAAGAAAGAACGCCACGCACGCCATGCTATGCTCTAAGAAGCCAGACGACCAGAGAATATGTAAGAACTACCTGCCCAGATCTTTCGTTCTCTGCGGAAAGGAGAGTTCAGCTAGACCCAGCAAACATCCCCAAGACCATATTAAGAGCAATGCTACACGCTAACACGCTCGCCCTATGCTCTATGCCGCGTGCTAGATGTCCGATACAGATTGCACGACATGAAGAAACGCATTGTACAGGAGGGAAGCTGAAGTGGATTGGGAGGAGTGACTGGTTCATAGCTTGGCTTTTGGTTCGGCTGCTGAGGCGCTGGCTTCCTTGTTGAGTACCACATCGCCACTCTTGTCGCTGTTGCCGAAGAAGATGACTTCGACTGTGAGATCATCTCTGGAATTGGATGTCAGTGATCGGGGAGAGACGACAAAGAAGGGCCAGGGAAATGAAAAGATAGAACATACCTATACCGTCTCGAATATGGCGCCGGCAACGTCAACAATGCACACACCATATCCTTATCCTTTCCACCAAGAGCATTTCTTACGAGATGCGTAGCAACGTTCTTGTCCTCCACGACGAAGCGTTCCATCTCTCCACCCTTCACACCCCACTGCTGCTGTCTAATGGGAGTCTTCTGGCCATCTTTACCCTCTGACTTCTTGCCGCCTTGCTCGACTGGAAGACCTTTCTGTTGAGAAAACATCTTAGCCCAGGAACTGCTGTTCGATTCGCCAGACTGCTTCTCGATCCATTGGCCGACCAGTCCAACGACTTCTTCGTTTGTGAGCATTTCCCAGAGACCGTCAGTGGCCATGACTACGAAATCTCCCTTCTCAGGCTGGATCTTGGTGGTTGTCACTATCGGCTCGGCTGTGACGTATGGAGGGGTGCGAAGAAGTTGAGAAGGCGTGCGGCCGAAGAAGGATTGCTTGAGGCGTTCGGAAACTTCGCGGGACCATTTGTAGGTCGCGTCGCCGAATGCTCGTGATGGTTCGAGACCTCCGAGGACTCTGCCATTGCGGATGACGTTTGGCTCTCCGGGGTGTTGTTTACGCATGCGGGCTTCTTCGTCTGGGTTACTTCCGGTTTGATCGACCGATAATGGGGTAGCGACCCACTTCCCGGAGTCTCCTCGACGACCGAGAACGGCTCGAGAATCACCAGTGCATGCTACGCGCAGTAGTTTGGTGTTGCTGTCATAGAAGGAGAGAAGTGCACATGATCCAGACAGAGCGGGTGCAAGGAGTTCAGCAGCGACTAGCTTGGAGTTGGACTTTAAGACCTTCTCAACGCTTTCATGGACGATTTCATGATCAAGTCTATTGAAGCCAGTCTTGATAGCAGCTTCGATAGCATCCGACGAAGGCGTATCAACTGATGGATCTGCAAGAGCAGCTTTGTATGTTGAGTTCAATTCCCGTGCAACAAAGCTCACCAGGACTTGACGAAGCTTAGCAGAAGTAGTCCAGCCCCTGTTGATATTAGCAATGCTACCTCTGCGGCTGAAAAAACTTACGAATGACCATCAAACACTCCCCAGAACATCCAATCGCTAGAAGCATTCTTTGCAGCCGTAGCAGTTGCCAATGCTTGCGGCAGCTCGATTATCTTCTCCACATGGTCGTCCTCAATAGGATCATTGCTGGGTATCTGAACCACATCATATCTCACAACTCCCTTTCCCCGTCCCACCAGATATGATTCCTCATTCCTCCTTAACTTCTGCGTAGCTTGATCCGGTGTCAACATCTCCAAAACCTTCCTGCCTGACTCGTCTGTGTCTTTCGATATCGGTCCGTCGCCAGTAATAGCTCCAGTGTATAGATTATCTGCGCCAACAATCACCGCCTTCCTCTCTACATCCGGCACCCCCGTCGGCTGAGGCGCGTAAAGTGTAGGTGACGTAGTCAGACCTCTAGACTGTTGAGCCTGCGCGATAGATTGAGCGTTGAAATCCCCAGCTTGATACTTATACGTATACCAAGCTCCATAGCCCACCAAACCAGAGACGACAGCGACCGAGAATCTGCGGATATACATCGACGACGATGCTTTGTGAGTTGCAGCGATCTTGGCCGAGGCGGGTGTGGTCTTCGTAGTCGGGTCTGCTCGTCCTGAAGAGTTCCGGACGCCTAGTGCATAGCTTGAGGATTGGAAGGTTCCGCTGCGGGTTCGTAGGGAGATGCTGTTGCGTGGAACCAGACGCGCTGTCCGGAATGCCCTCACTGCTGCTCGCCGCATTGGATTGTGGGTGGCGGAGGCTCAGAGCTGAGTCTGAGGCCTGGTTGTTTCGAGGGTTCTGTTCGCGACGACGGGAGGGCTTGTCTGAACTCTACGCTACGTTAGGCGGCGGCGCGATAGATTGGGAGAGAGGTGAGGCTTGGAGGTCGCAGAGAGAAGCGGTGATTATGTGGGAGAGGAGAAGTATTATTGTCAAAGCATTATGAGTGAAGCGAATGAGGAGGAGAAGAAGTAGATAGACCCCTCGAGTACTTTGGGCGAGGTTGCCCGGTTGTGAAGATGGTCGAGTGTTGTCTTTCTACTCTTTCTGTGATAGACAGGGCGAGACACCAAATCCGGAATTCTGCCGATGGAATGCGTCATTGGCCGAAAGTCAGAAGTGAGCCTTCTAATCCATTTGTAAATATTTCAACATCTAAGATCGCATTTCCTCCACAGACATTTCTCAGTTTGCAAAATAACTGCTTTAAATTTGTGAGGCTCCATTTCTGCATTTACTCCCCTAAAGTCTGCAAAATGTCCAGCAGACAATTACGAAAGCTGCAACAGCAGCGCGAGCTCGAGCAGGCGCAACTTCAAGTACAAGCAGAGGAAGAAGAATCAGAAGGCGAGCCCGTCGCACTTACAAAACCAAAGCCCAGTCTATTCGCAAATCTCGCAGCACTCGAAGACGAGAATCAAGACGAAGACGGGGACGAAGATGAGGAGAAAGACGATGCGCCAGAACCTGTAGTCGCAGCTACCCCACCTTCTGCGGCGAAAAAGGCAAAGAAATCGAAGAAAAAGAAGAAGGGGAAGAAAGCAAAGGACGCAACCGCAGAGAGCGAGGCTCCTAAGGAGGATGTCGATGATATCGATGCAGCATTGAGGGAGTTGGCACTCAGGAAACCGGCTGGGGGCGAACATGGAGATACAAGGCTCACGGTCGATCCGGAGTACGAGAGAGTCTGCGCATTGTTGGGGATCAATACACAGCATTTGAAAGTGGCTAATGAGATGCGGAATCTGTTTGGAAAGGCTGCTGTGGAGGTTATGGAAGAGCCAGGTGGAAGGGCAGGGAGGAGACCGAGACAACGGGGTCGAAATGAGCAGGTTGATTTGGAGACTGCTTTGAAAGGACATCATCAGCCTGGAAAAGGACTGTCGGAACTCACTCTACGAAGGAATGTTTTCATACAAGGGAAGGACGATTGGCCTAGAGCTACTACCGGTGGTTTGACGATGGCTGTGGTGGATGACAAGACGGATGATGGAACTGTGGAGTTCAGATATGTTCACGACAAGGCATATCAGACACTCCAGCAGACTTTCCAAGGATTTGTGGAGATGGGAGATCCTCAGAATTTGATTGGGCTTCTGACAAGGAATCGTATGTATATTCTCAAGCTTAGTCTGGCATTGCTAACATTATCCAGCTTATCATATATCCCTCCTCATTCAGGTCAGCAAAATTGCCAAAGACCAGACCGATCACGCATTATCAGCAGATCTTCTCGAGCGAGCACTGTTCAGTTTTGGAAGAGCCGCCACATCCCTCTTTCATACCAAGTTATCGCAAGGAAAGGCTCGACTGGATTTCGCCCGACCAGAGAATCGAGAACTATGGCTGGCGGCATACCAATATATCAAGTCCTTGCTGATGAAGGGAACCTATCGAACAGCCTTGGAATGGGCAAAGCTTATTCTCAGTCTGGATCCAGAAGGAGATCCATACTGCATGCGACTTCTGATCCACCAACTCGCTCTCAAGGCTCGAGAGTTCAACTGGTTACTAGATGTTTCCGAGAGTGAGATGCCAGAAATATGGACTCCATCAGCTCTTGATGGCAAAAGTCATGCAGCATCACATACAACACCATCCCTTGCCTTTGCGGCGCTACAACTCAAGGAGAGCACGCAATGCAGAAAGCTACTCAGCGACTCGATGCAAAACCTTCCTTGGCTCTTCACTCACCTATTCAAGGAACTCAACTTAGATGCGCCACCTAGTATCTGGGGTATCATGCCTCGAACCGATGCCGAGTCTCTCTTTACAGAGATGTATGTTCTTCAGACTAAAGATCTCTGGAACACTCCGGAAGCAACAGCATTGCTGATGGAAATCGCACACACAATCCCAAAGGTCAACGCAGACTCAATACCCAAACTCGAGAACAAAGAAATGACACTTGACGTTGTCCGCTTCGTCTACCTCGATAACACACCGGCCATCATGGCCCTTGCACCCAGCAATCTCCTCCATCGAAGCAACAACTCCGATGCGGACCCTTTACCACCAGATATCAACATCTACTCATATGAATCTCAACGTCTCGCAATCGAAGGTCGTGCTCGGGACGCTCGAGGCCTAGGAGGAAACTACCTCAATCCACTCGCTGCTCTGCGCGCCTTGATCCCAGGTCTCCCTCGTGGCTCAGACGATGATGACTTCGATATGAGCGATAACGAGTTCCCCGAAGCCATGCGTCGCGAACTTGAAGCTGCTATCTTACAAGGCGCGGCGAGAGAGGCGGAAGAAAATGGGGAGGAAGATGATGAAAACGATGATGCGGAGCCGGCTGATGGAATAGGTGGGGATTATAGACATGTTGATGTGGGCATTGCGAGGAGACTTCTCAATATGCTTTGGGGATCAGGACCGCCGCCAGCACCGGCCCAGGCGGAGGACAGCGAAAGTGTGAACACTGATACAGATGAGGAGATGCCGCAGTTATTGGGGCAGAGCGAGTCGGATGATGATGAAATGCCTGCACGGATTCCTGCCGAGGAAGGAAACCGGTAGATAGATAGATGCGTTTGATGTCATCGCGCAAGACGGTATTTGGAAGTCGGTGCCAGACTGGGGAAATGCAGGTACTGATCGTACCTGGCTACATATCTGGGCACAGTACGCAAGTGGATAAATGCCTTGCTCAACTGAGTAGGTACATAGACTCAGCCACATGGTTCATAGAACAATCTATTTCCAGCCTGGATCAAAAGAATACGCATCGTTCCGTGCCGCAACTAGTAAACCTTCTCAAATCGGCTCATCTTGTACCTGTTTCCCAGGAACAGATCGAAACATCTCCATCTTCTTTTCCCGACCTGCTCTGGGATGTCAAGCCAAAACACGCGCACGTGACCCTATCATCTTCCCGGATAGTGAACCCATGCAAAACTCCCTCAAAACCGGCTCACGGAAATCATTGTACTCTATCTAATACATACTATATGAATCTCAGACATAATCGTCTAAAACAAGAAAAACATGCTCATCTTCCTCCCGCAACCATGGACTTCATATCGGATGAGCAAGTTTCAGCTCTTCCAGACGAGGCTGAAGCACACCTCAGCACCATACAAACGAGGCGTTCCACGCTAGCGGCCGTACCCTGCCGTGCCTGATTGCGCCTTCTGTCTGGGCGTCGACTGGACCGGTCCGGGCTGTTACTGGGTCTGGGTGTATTTCTAATCGCACCTCAGATTAGGACAACTTGCTTCTTACTACCAAAGAGTGGTACAGATACAAATACAAATATCCGGCCTTCATCTTCTTTGGAACTTCTCTTGAATTTCATTCCTCAATATACCCCAAGAAAATAAGATACAGATAAAGCAAAGGCACCCCACACCTCACCGCCCGTACCGTACCGTACCCCGCCATTTCCATCTCCATCCACAACATTGTTCCGAGCAAGAAAGAAAGAAGCAGAACGCAATACAACAAACAACACAATCAAGATGTCCGCAGAACAAGATCACACCTACAAGTTTGGCGTTAGCATGAGCTGTGGAGGATGCTCGGGAGCTGTTAACCGCGTGCTGGGGAAGTTGGAGGGTATGTCTATATTCACTTCTCCCTCACTCTACTGTTTATTATGGCGGGTCTACTGCACCGCGATATATCTGCTCGCGCTCTTCCTATCTGCGCTTTCTTCTGCTGTGCAAAGGAGTCGGGATTCCTGCGACCCTCTGCCTTCCCAGGCGCAGAAGAGAGTGTGCTCTTGGGGAGTTCTGCCGCAGCATCTCCCTCATTCCTCTTCCCCTCCAGTCCTCACTGCACAATCCTCTTTTCCCACCCTCAATTCCAAACAAAACCGAAACTGACTTCCGTCCTCTAGGCGTAAAATCCTACGACGTTTCCCTCGACACACAAACCGCAACCGTCGTCACCGAATCCTCTCTCTCATACGATAAAGTCCTTGCTACGATCGCGAAGACGGGGAAGAAGGTTAACACGGGTGAGGCGGATGGGGAGGTGAAGAGTGTGGAGGTTGTTGCTGCTTGAATGGTATCACGAGGGAAGCAGAGCAGAGTGGCAGGGGGTGGGAGAGGGAAAGGGAAGCAAGAGATTGGAGAGGGGGGAGAAGGGGAAGGGCGTTTGGGACGGGAATATGAACATGAATACCTTGCTCGATGCGCTTTGCGTTGTTTACATGCGTTGAACATGCGCTGGATGAGGATACTGAGGGAGGGGAACAGTACTTACAGGAGAGTAGAACTGGATTGAAATAAATTGAAATGCATGGGATGCCCTCCTACCTTCTATTTCCATTTTTGATTGAGATGGACTTTGCATGGCACCAGATCCGATTCCTGCTCTTCGACTATATCTTTTCAAACAAAATTGTCCAGACCTTGCCACTTACTTTCTCTCTTGTGACTCGATCTTTTCTTAATTTGCTCGTACAGTACTCTCCCCGCCCGACCATCCATAGAAGCAAGGACTTCCACCAGTCTGGTGACGAAGATGGATGCTTGGTAAGTAGAGAATGCGCCGTGATACATTAGATATTTCCATCCCTCTCTTTGAATATACACGCACGAACAATCGAAGAGCGTAGGGACAGGCTGGGAGTAGGCCAAGGTTCTGAAAGCAGAGATAGGGGAACGGAGGTCAGAAAGCATTGTGTAAGCAAGTCTCTATTTCACGGGAAAAAGTAAAATCTTTCTATCTTTGATCTTTGACATGGAAGTGGATGAAGTTCGATACGCTGTGACTCTTGCAAGCAGCAACATGATAGTGTGGCATACCCGATTTTGTGGGGGAAGTGTGGCATGGATGAGTGAGCAAGGTGGTATGGAAACGTGAGATGGGAGGTTCGCGAGTTCTGGGGATATGTTTGGGGTTTTGAGAGGAGTTGTGGAATGAGTTGAGATGTGTAATAAAGATCCAGGGCTTTGTATATTTGGTTGAGAGGGTTTTATACTATATGGATTTACTGCTGGTTTATACATCAGGGAAGGAAAACGGAAAGAGAGAGAGAGAGAGAGAGAAAGAGAACTCGCTTAGGATTTTCTGAATTCCGTCAAATCTGTGAATGGAAGTAAACAAGCCTGGCTTCTATGACCCGACCGGATCAAGTTCAACAGCTGCATTGCATGTGAACAGCTTCGCATTGAAGTTTATTCGCACTTCTCATATGCTATAAGTAGGATCCCAGTTATCGTTTCCATATCTTGATTGTTTCCCATGCCAGGCTTAAAGATGCTGAGATTGCCATTGCCCCCACCTAGAGTCGATATTCGACCCGTACATTTTAGTCCGTTTGGGTGCGATGGAAGCAGCCAGAGCTTTAATGTTAGCTCTTGCAACTTTCTCCATTTCAAAATTTCAGACAATTGGATGTCAATTTTTTTTTTAAAAAAAAAGTATATAACACTACGTCTGGTATATCGCTAGGGTACTGAACGAATTCCCCACTTTTGACTCTAGCTTTTCTCAATCCAAGAACTGCTCCGCTCTGACCAAACATAACCTACCCATCCACCCGCTCAACCCGCCAACTACGCTTTCTTGTAAGTCAGTTGGATTAACATAACTCCACTCACTGCATCCAGCCACCCCTGATTCAATCTAATTCCATCTCAACAACACCTACGATACTAACCCTCATCTCATCTCATCTCTCCTCAAGTCCAAGATGTCCACATCCTCAGACCTTGAAAATGCACGCACAGCCCTCACCACCTCAATCCAAAAATGGGAGAAGAAGTTCAACGGCGAGACGAACACCGAGATGATAGATTTGATCAGTAAAGTGCATGAGCTTGAGGGGAGCGATTATTCGAACGTGAAGGTTAAGAAGGGGATCAAGTATGGGGAGGATGAGAGGCAGAGGTTAGATGTAAGTGAACCGGGTTCTCCAACTCTGGAGTTACTTTGGAGTTACTTCAATCTTCAAAGAAAAGGGAAACAAACTGAACGTCGAGGATTTTGAAGAGAAGAGGATGAGGGGAATCAAGAGAGAAATGAAACATAGCGTAATGCTGATATGAGATGGGAAGGTAGATCTACTACCCTAAAGACGCAACACCGGAAAGCAAACTCCCCGTCGTGGTATTTTTCCACGGTGGAGGAATGGTCTTCGGCGACACGGACGTGACGCCTCTTTTTCACTCGAATATCGGTATTTCATCCTCCTTCACCTCCCTTCCCCTCTCCTTCCCTCACGCCCAAAGCCGTTTGTTCATATTGATTTCTTTGACTATGCATTGGTCCAGTCGACTAAAATCTACAAGGCAATTTCCTCGCCAACAACTCCACAATCCTGATAAACGCAACCTACCGCCTCCTCCCTCTCGCCGCGCACCCCTCTGGCGCAATAGACGCCTCCCTCGCCATAGCGTGGGCGGTTAAAAATAGTCCGGAATATGGCGGCTCGCCTTCCAGTTCTCTGACTATCGTGGGACATTCGGCGGGCGGGAGTTGTATTGGGACGGCGCTGTGGGGAGGATTTCTTTCCGAGGATCCTCTTGTTCTTACTAAACAGGGGGAAGGGACGAAGGGGAAGAGAGACGAGGATGAGAATGGGGAGTGGAGAGAGATCATTGCCAGCTCAACATTTATCTTCCTCTCAGCCGGTCTCTGGTACGACGTTGATAATCCGCCTACAAGCATCAATATGCCCAAGTATCACCGGACAGATGATAAAGAGAAGATTAGGCGGGAGATGCCTGTTGCGCTTTTTAGAGAGGCGGCTGAGGGGATGAAGAAGGAGGGAGGGGGGAAGGGGTGGACGGGTCCGAGAATGAAATTCTTTTTGGGGGAGTGGGAGTTTGGGGAGATTATTAGGGGGACGGAGGGTTGTGAGGAGGTTTGGGAGGAGGCTTTTGGTGGGGAGGGAGAAGCAGAGGGAGAGGGGAGTGAAGATGAGGGAGATGAAGGGGATGAAGGGGAGGGAGGATCGGATTTCGAGATGGTGTGGGGCGAGAATCATGTTAGTTATGTATATGGTATTGGGACGGAGTGCAGTTGGATTGGTGAGCGGTTGTTGGAGATTGTGAAGGGTGGGAAGGGGAAGGAGTGAGGTGCGACACCTGTCCGAATAGAAGCCCAAGAACACAATCAAGAGCTGGTGCTTGTCCGATTTATAGGTTCGTATTGTACACAGAAGTCAGCTGGTGTTGTACATATCATACATTACTGGATAGCTCTCCTACTTCTGCCATTTCCATACCCGACCATGCACTACTGGCGTATCGAATATTTTGCCGGGATTCATGAGCCAATGGGGATCGAGGGCTTGTTTGATGCTTTTCATGACGCCGAGAGTCTCTGGCCCGACTTCTTGGAGGAGTTCGTGTTTCTTAAAGAGGCCGATGGAATGCTCGCCCTGTGTCATGTATCAGTAACGCATCTACGAGCCTGAGAAAGCAGCGCAATGGGGAGACGGTAAGAATGAGGGGAGGTGGTGCGTAATCTTACAGTAGATGTGCCTTCCATTTCGAGGGCTTTTGTTATCATGTTCTTGACGTGATCATCGACGGCAGCTGTCTCTTCAGCGTCTTCTCGATGGTACATTATTGCTTCGTGGAAGTTACCATCACCGAGATGGCCGACCACTGACGAGAAGAGACCGAGTTCTTCCCGGCCTTTCCTTGATTCCTCTGTTTACGATCAGCATGCGTTATCTTGGGCGACCAAAAAGGGGAATTGAGGGGCAGGAGGTGGGAAAGAGTCCACACCAATTATATCCGCCAGCCTCGAAACCGGCACGGCAATATCCGTCGTCCACAGCTGTGTACCCTCTGGTCTAGCCGCCAGTAAGCTCCACAGAGCCTGCTTTCTCCCTGACCAAATGAGATCCTGCTCTTTTTGATCTTTTGCGAACTGAAAGCCACCTCCACTATGTGCTTTTGAGATCGATTGTACCTCTTTGATATTGTCCGCGATGCTTCCTTTCGTGCCGGAAAACTTGAAGAATAAAGTTGGTGCCTCTTTCCATGTCTTTGGTGCAGTGTGCCCTCCTGCATTGAGGACTTCCATCATCTTCTCGTCCAGGAATTCCATGGCTGCGACTGGAACTCCCGCTCTCATCACGGCCGTAGCTGTTGCAGCCGCATCTCTCACTGATGGAAACGCTACAACAGCGACATTGAATTCCTTAGGGACCGCCGCAAGCTTCAAAGTGACTTCTGTCACCAGGCCCAGCGTACCTTCCGACCCCACGAATATGCCATTGAGATTGTACCCCGCAGCGGATTTCCTCGGTCTTCCCCTCGTCTTGATCACTTGACCATCAGCAAGAACAACCGTCATGTTGAGCACCCAGTCCTTCATAGTGCCATACCTCACAGCATTAGTCCCGCTACAATTGGTACCCACCATTCCACCAATCTTCGCACTCGGACTCGGATCGACCGGAAAGAAAAGTCCACTCTTTGCGATCTCTCTATTGAGATCAACCCAACCTACAGCGGGCTGCACGACAACATCCATATCGTCTTCATGAAACGCAAGTACTTTATCCATATGCATGAAATCCACGCTTACGCCTCCGTGTGGTGCGGAGAAATTGCCTTCGAGTGAACTACCGCCTGAGAAGCCGGTCATGGGAACTTTGTACTTGTGGCAGATTTTGGCGAGGGTTGAAACTTCGGCTGTGGATTTGGGATAGGCGACGGCGATGGGGAGAGTTTCGATATTGGAGGGTGACCATTCAGATTCTCCATGATGTTTTAGATCAGAAGGATCCATGCTGATGCTTTCTGGACCTAATGCTTCTTCGATTTCTTGGATGGCCTGTCACGTGGTTAATATCACTCCTATTGGATCTGTTCTGTGCTCTGGAGGGTCCTCGAAGTTGATTCTAGGAGTAGGGAGATACCTTCATCATATCTTTCACACTCCCGTATCTTGGCGGTCTGAACTTGTCTTCTCTGGCATAGTCGATATTCAACTGCTGGGCCTTTTGATACGCTCGTCCCGTCACCCACGCTAGACCAAGACCTCCTCCGAATGCAAGAGCTGTAAGAGGCGTCCATGCTGGTGATGACGAGGCTTTACTTGATGACTTGGGAGATGATGGCTTATATGGTTTCGATTCAAAGGTGCTGTTCCACCGTTTTGATGTTGATGCTGGGTGTTGGGAATGGTGATGAACGCGTCTGAAAATTATGCCCCGCAGTAAACGCGCCCGTGGTAAAAATGACATATTGCTGAAGACCCGCGAAACTATGGCACTCTGTTGGTCACAAGTTCCTCTCCTTGATAGGAAATGAGGATGCCGAAGGAAGGAGAGAAGTTGAAGAGCTGAAGGTCGAGATCTTGTAGTGCTGATGTTCGAGTTTAGTCTGTCGGGACTCGGGATGCTGGATCCACCGAGTTTTGCTCTAAATGTCACGTGTTGGGATTGTACAAATACAAATCAATAGATGCCAAAGGGCTTGAAAGTCATCAAAGCTACACTGCGAGTCATTTACGGTATTGAGTTCTCTCCAAGGCTGTATTTACGACAGATGTTGAGGAATTGCCCCTTCGCAAAAAGGGCTCGCTTAGATGTGCGATCGCCTTCTAGCCGAGGCAGTGTTTACAGCACCAGTGATCTTCCTTATTCAAGTGTTGATTTTGTCGGACTGGGTCATCACAATCTATTCTAATCTATCGATTTACCGATTTAACAGCCAGCTTTCTCGAGTTGAATATCAAATTCGCTGCTGCAAGGATACACGCAATACCGGCTGCTAGGGTGAGAATCCACCTGCAGAAGTCAGCTTTCGTGTACACGGCTCATGAGCATGGGATAAACTCACGCAGGCTGCATAGCGTCCACCAGAATGTCCAACACATCCCTTATTCTAGATGCTGGGAAGTCATCAAGCGACCCGCTCGTGCCCGATAATAATTTCTCTATGCTAGTCGACGACATCTCAGGTAGTCGTTCTCTCAGCCAGGATGTGGCTAAATTAGTGAAAACTGCTGTCGATATCGACATTGAGAAAGCGATACCACCAACTTGTGCTAGAAGACGATTAGAAACGATTCACCACAGACAGGTATAATACTTACAGATTATGATGAAGCTCATTGCCTCTCGTTTTTGATCTTTGGAAATGTATGGTCCCACCAAAGTGTACGGGATTTGCAGGAACGAGCCCATACCTGCACCGATTAGAGCTTCAGAAGTGTAGAGCCACGTTGGCGATGATTCAACTTGAAGATATACTACTTAAGATTAGATATCGCCCCCGGGCAATTCTTGGAAAGCTTCTTTATCTTACCCATGTAAACAAACCCGGGCAGAGCTATGGAAGTCCCCGCAATCGGCCACCATTTCAGGCGACCAATCTTGGGCATCAAATACCCAGATAGTGGCATTACAGCCGACATGGCAATGATCATTGGCAGTAGCCTAAGAGCTGCATCCAAAGCAGAATCTCCTCTCGTGAACTGAAAGTACAACGAAATAAAGTTGGCTGGTACGAAGGCTGCGATGCTACCCCCCGAGCCGATAGTAAATATCAGTAATACATTTCGGTTGAACATCATGTTAACTGGAAAGATCCGATCTTCAGCCGTTGTTCTGAAGCAGAATATCTGTTGCGCGGAGAACAACGTCAAAAATGTGATTGCGAGGGAGCATATCCCGATCATCGTGGGGCTGCCCCATGGAAAGCGTGTCCCGCCAGAATTGATGCTGGTGAAAACTGTGATGATCGTACAGATGCATAGACCAGCACCCAGCGAATCAAAGTGCTGCAGTCGTGCATGCAGCGCTGTCTTTGATTTCGACGGCAAACTTGGGAGGATGAAAAGGTAGACTGGAGCGAAGGCGCCACAGACGAGAAGGTTGATGTAAAACGCCCATCTCCATGATTCTTTGCCTAATAGGCCGCCGAAAAGTGGACCAATTACTCGACCGATGCTCCAGAAGAGCCCGCTGCGGTAATTGTCAGCCTTGAAAGATGTAGAGAACAATCGAGGCATTACTTACATCACCCCGAGGTACACAGGTCTTTCTTTTTCGGTGGTTAGAGACGTCAGTATTGTCATAATACCGGTGTATACACCGATTCCTCCCACTCCAGCCAACACCCGACCAATGATCAGGGCGTTCATGTTCCATGCTGCACCACATAGTGCTGAGCCGAGCATGAAGATAGCAAGGAAGCCCAGATATAATACCTTGGCGTTGAATAGGGTGTATATCTTGCCGATGGGGAGAGTGAGAGAAAGGGAGCCCAGTCCGAAGCTACAAAATGTCAATATCAATAAGTTCAAAGTGGAAATGGACACAGCCAGGGAGAGGAGCTCACCCAACAAAGACCCAAGGCAACTTCGATGCTTCGCCAAGCTCGCTCACAATGACTGGAATTAGTATTGTTGTGATGCTTTTGTCCAAGCAGTAGAAGAACATCGCAGATGCCACACCAGAGACCAGAAGTGCCCACTGTCTAAGATAAGCATACTGTTGAATGATTGAAGAGTGCGGAATTTCTACTTACCGACCATCCACTGAGTCTTTCTTCCCCCTCATTTTCGTTCTCAGGGATTTCTTGGGCGTCGTCGTCGGGATATGTATCCGAAAATCCTCTGACTGTGTGAGATGGACTTTTCTTGCCGTGCTCCAAATCAACAGGAGATGTCTCGTCCTCCGGTAATGGCGCGTATCCCGTCGCTGATTTCATTTTCCCGGCCTGTACTTCTGTTGCAATACTTCTCCTTCCCAAGAAAACACCAGAGTGGCGATCCCAAAAGTTTATGCATGATGAATACCAGACTCCCGGTATTAAAAGGAAGTCCAGATTTAGATAGATTGGTATTCAGGGGCTACACAGCTTTAAGTAGGTTTCGTCTCATTTTGGAGAAACGAGGCTGAAAGAAGCCAAAACATCTTGGGAAACTCTATACTTCGAGCCAAGTCCGAGTTGCCACGAAAATCTCGGGTTACGAGGCGGCGGTAACAATTTAAGGGTCCAAAGCCAGTTGATCCTGAAGCTTAAATTAACGTTTCCTTCAGACTTTGGCTTCAGCAAGGGGAGCGGGAATTGCTTGTCCTTGTCCTTATTTCCGGAGCTGCCGAGTGATGATCTGAAGCTACAGTCCTACACAGTACCGTGCTGTAATTCAGTTTTTTTCGATTCCAGATGCACTGCGCAAACATAAATATTTGGTACTTTAGACAGCTGTCTACTGCAAGGCACATCCCTAGCATATTCAGTCCTTTGCATACTGTAAAGCTGGTTTTTTGGGCCGCTGCATCCCAGATGTGAGTTCGTCCCAGGTGCGAAGCATGCTATGCCTGGAAAGCGAAAATTCCGCCTGGGTCTGGCCAGCACGCTCGAAAGTAGTTGGGTGCTGTCCGACGTGACGCTTTTGCGCCTGCTCCTGGTTTATAGTACTGGTCCCTTGCCAGATGTGCGATATTCAAACTTTAATGACAGCTCATGGGACTGCTGGAGGTTTCCACCGTTGAATCTGGGCCAAACATATTTCGTTATGGGCTCACAATTGGCTTGAAGGTCGCTTAGCGTGACATTAGAGTTCGATCAGCGCCTGTCCGCATGATACGGCATGACTCGCCCACACTATTCCTTGTTTCCAGAAAGAAGATAAGGTCAGGAAAGAAAAGATAACCCAGTCGGATAATCATTTGAGGTTGGATACACCTTGATACTACGAAGTACATTCTGATACCTTGAAAATAATAAACTCTTGCCTGTCGTTCCACTTTGTAAGATCCAGACGCAGGCTCGGTTGCTCGGAGGAATGTCCATGGATCTTATGACTCTCGCTTAGCAGCAGGTTAAGGTTTCCCGCCAGACAAACAAATTCCGAGGAAGAGTAAACGAGAAGCGTGGGGGACAATCTTTGTGAAAATGGAACGACGGTGAATGTATGGATTGATATGCATCATGCATGACCGGCTCGGCGTTCTATGTAGCCTATACCTTGCATATTTGGTGTATGTCGATAGATACTTATGCGCCTCGCCCGCGGTGAACACATCACGTGGAACAGACTACTTCAGTAGGATCAAGTTGAAGCTCAGTTTAGAGGACTAAACAAACTTCCACCATGTCACTGTGACTTAGACTCCCTATCATCTCATTATAGAGCAGCCACCAAATATCAGACGCAGTCTCGACTCCTGCAAGAGCTGTGTGTAGGTTTACCAAAAGGAAGGAAGCTGAAAGACGGTCAAGATGGCGGGCAAGAACAATCGATATAAGAAGGAGGAAGAATCTTTACTTCGACCTAGTGAACTCACATACAATACCTTCTCTAAGAATACTCTGGCCTCGAGGTCAACTCTCACAACTTCAAGCTCTCATGAGAGCTCTCAAGCATCCTCTTCGAAAATGATGCCGATTATGGGATCTGAGAACTTCGATGCCTTACATCACGATGACCTGAACGCCCAATCAGCTTCTGATGAGCCAGCTCAGTACGTGAAAAAAGATGAGAAAATGCCCGAAGTCGGTGTTGTCAGAATTTCCAGCAGTCATGACGCTAAGGTTGAGAACGAAGAAATCACTGCTCAGAACATTGCTGCTGAAAAGCGCCTTCTAAGGAAGATCGATCTTCGGTAAGCTATCACCGCAGCCACTTTGATCCAAGAACTAACGCCTGTAGACTTGTTCCACTTCTTATCATCTGTTACTTTCTCCAGTACCTTGACAAAGGATCGATCGGATTTGCTTCCATTCTTGGCATAATCCCAGACCTGGTTCGTTCTTCATATTTCTTTCATCTCCTGGGTCAGGTATCGTCAGGAGAGCAAAACTAAATGGGCTCGCAGAATCTGCATGATCAACAATACTCGTGGGCAAACTCAAGCTTCTTCTTCGGGTACTCGATCTTTTCCTACCCTACCTCCGTTTTGATCGTCAAGTTCTCAGTTGGAAAATATGTCTCTATTACAGTGTAAGTCTAGCCCTGGAGCAGAGCGAATCGACATATGACTGATGACTTATAGCATGGCTTGGGCGGTAATCCTCATGCTCCATGCCGCCTGTGCAAATGGAGCTAGTCTTATGGCTGTGCGCTTCTTCCTCGGCATCGGCGAAGCGACAGTCGTCCCGGCCTTCGCCATACTCATCGGCATGTTCTACAAGCGAGAAGAGCAACCCTTCAGGCAATGTGCATTCTTTATCGGCGATGGCATCGCTGGAATCACTGGTGGTCTGATTGCGTTCGGGATAGCCCATATTGACGGCAAGCTTGCAGCATGGCGTGTAAGTCTATCAACCGGAAAGAAATCCGCACAGGATCTCATAATGGTGTAGTGTTTGTTCTTGATATACGGTGCTGCCACTGTGTTTTTCGGCGCCATTCTCTTTTTCGCCTTACCGTCTCATCCCTCCACTGCGTATTTTCTTACCGAGGACGAGCAGAAGCTAGCAGTACACAGAGTACGGGGCAACGGAAGTAAGAAAACAGGAAAGTATAAGAAGAGCCAGATCATCGAGGCTTTCAAGGATCCGCAAGCATGGCTGTTGACTATGAACACATTCTGCGTCAACGTTGCAACCGGTGGTCTTTCTGGTGTAAGTCTTCTCAGTTCGTGCCTGCCAACCATTCTCGATGAAAATTCTGACGAGCATGACTAGTTTGGAAACATTATTATTCAAGGTTTTGGCTATGATCTATTTTCCACCTTGCTGCTGCAGATTCCCTTTGGTGTATCCCAGATAGTCTTCGTCTCGATCGGGTCAGTGCCTCTGGTCTCCCCCTTGTCGCCATCTTCTAACAAAACTACAGTGCATATCTTGGCTCGTTCATTAAGAATGCAAGACTATTTGCCATGATCTTCTTCATGGTTGTCAGGTACGATAATCTGACATTCCAAGTTCTGAACCCTACTGGATGCTAATCTTTGGCAGCATTACCGGAACGTTGATGATGTTCCTGATTCCCGCAGAACATCGAGCTGCTCGCGTAGCAGGAGCATGCCTCACTTCAGCATTCTCGGCGAATTTGCCGATGGCCACATCCATGGTGACATCCAATATCACGGGTTTCACCAAGAAAGCTACGGTCATGTCCATGGTGTTTGTTGCGTACTGTGTCGGAAGAATCGTTGGACCGCACTTCTTCCTTGATAGCGAGTCTCCAAAATACCAGGTAAGCTCATTTCAACAAGGGTGACATGAGAGTAGTCACTGACTCAAGATAAAACAGACTGGAATGAGAACAATCCTTTCGGTGTTCTCTATTGCTGCAGCTATCGCAATTGTTCTGAGAATTTATTTAGTGAGAGAAAATGCTCGACGAGACCGGGCAATGGAGGGTGTGACCGTTGAAGATATGAACAGATATATCGAAGTGGAGGACGAGCTAGACATCACGGACAGTGAAGATCTATCATTCAGATATTTGATGTAGCGGAGGTGACAAAGAAACAAAGAATCATATTGGATCTCCACGCAAGCTCTCTCATTCCAAAGTAGGCGGGCTGGCCTAGTGGAACTCTACTTAGTTCTAGAGAGCTTAGAGCCATTCATTGATACTCAGTCTGTGAGCTCGCCTTGCCACATCACCCTCTCGATTTCACAGTACCGAAAGCAGTTCCGAGCCTCATATCGCCACTACTCGATTAATTGTTTTGTCAAACGCATTTATATGAGCTTGAGATCGCCGGATCTCCACCTTGGTACACCGAAATCGTCGGATAAAGACAAAGGTCCCTCTCCCAAATCTTTCCATCTTGTCGCGCTTGTGAAGCTTCTGCCTTCAATACATTTGGAGGGTTCCCGTTCTCTACCCAGTCAATCAGACTATGGAGGGCATTGCTGGGATAGGCACCTATGCCACCATAGCAGTGGGCTACTCCTGGGGCTTCAAAATGGCGAAAGTACTTGTCTACCCCAGCATCACGAGCCTCAACTCGATCGTGGTACCAAGCAGTGCCTGGGTAAGGAATGTATTCATCAGCAATTCCATGGAAAGTCAGGAGCTTCCCACCTGCATTACGGAAGCCAGAAAGGTTGGGATTCTCCGTACCAATGATTGATTGAAATTGATCGATGGAAGCATCCACGATCTCCGGAAATTGGTCTGGAGTGAGAGATGTCAATTCAAACGACGCATTCTTCTTTAGAAAGTATTGGATCCAGTCCGCAGAGACGATGAAAGGCAGTCCAGTGCAAGTGCCGTTTGCAACGCAAGTAGTATTAGAATGTGCCAGCAGAGATGAGTCGTGCGTAAGTCCAGGCCATATACTCTTGCCGTCCTCAGTTGTGGGACCAGTCCAGGTGCCATTGACGACCATAGCAGCCTCGTTGGAAAATATTTTGGCTGAACCGTCACACGAGAAGTTTTGACCGACGAGAGTGAAGGGATCAAATCGACACAAGGACGGAAGAGAAATGATGCCATCAATGACTCCGTCGAGGGCATCGCAAGCTTGAATTGCCGCTGCCGTGAAGGCATTCAATTCACAAGCTTGCGGGTATACATTCAACTTGTTCATGATAGTTTGGGGCCAGTAAGCTGAAGGGATAAATGTGTTCCAGTTGAAGGCGGGCGCTTCTGCTAGAATGCCCTGGTAAGCATCCGGATAACGTTGTGCCATCATCATCCCCTGCCGACCACCTTGGGAACAGCCCTTCCAGTAGGCATAATCGGGACTTTTTCCATAATAGGCGGAGCTTAAAATCTTGCCGAGCAAGGCCATGTCGTTTAGACTCAATGATGCTAGATCCTGCAGAGCATACAAGTTGATATTCCCAGGGGAGAGGAGGCCCCATTCGGAGGCTGGTGTTGTGGCAGCATGCCCACCATCAGTTGACCCTGCTGAGTAACCTTGAGAAACGGCCCATGCAAGAGCTGGGTCAAAATAGCCGGCTACCCAGCCGCCCCCGCCGTTACCCATAAATCTCTCGTTCCAAGCATCCGGGAGCCAAATTTGAGTGTTGATAGTATCTTGCTGTCCGGGATGAGTGTATGTAACCGAGATATTACAGAAGGAAAGACCGTCCTCTGGAGCCTCGAAAGCTAAGGACGGTATAAAAGAAGGCGTGTCAAGGGTAAACTTGCTAACGTGAGCAACATTGAAAGCGAGGATTTCAGCTCCAGGTAAAGCAGGTAATGCAAATGCGGAAGGTGCACATTCAATTGCCCGAGAAGCTACATGCACTTCGTATCAGCACATATTCTAGCTATCAGAAGCGAGTGAAGCAGCATGACATAAGGGCATCCAAAGTAAACGATACTTTGTTCAATTGTGATGAGTCTCACGACACTCATGTTTAATTGGCTGAACTTACCAAGAGCCGAAGCTACAGTGGGGAATCCCATGATTGTAAGGGGTCCTAAAAGAGAGCGGAATGAGGTTTGTCGGAGGGAATAGGTGGTAAGTCTGTGCCCAAGTGACTTCCATATCTGGATGCAAAGCTTCGGTCTACTTATATTCTCATCTTTTTGTGCTGCATTCATAACCTGCATGGTCAAAGACAAGGCAGGACATCTACCATAACTACCTTGCACCGGTAAGACAGTGGGCGAAATGACCAGTTCCACATCGTAATGTTCTAGCTCACTAGTTGCAGACAACTTGCGGGGTAAACACGCACACTCAAAGTAATCTCAATTCCCCGCCCATGGATACTGTAATCCGGGACCCCAGAATGTATCTGCGGGCCTCTGAATAGGAAGAAGTTGGGGTCGGATCCTTGCTGATCCTGCGCCACCCGTAGGTAGATGGTGACTTCGTTTTCGTACACCATAGATATGGAGTAGAGGATGGCTATCTTGTCTCTCGGAATGATTATCAACCATGCCGCTCCAGGATTGCTGCAAGAATCGAAGGCGGCACGGTGATTTCTGCACAGTATTTGGCCTGCGCCTGCACTATTAGTCATCCAGATAGCGCAGAACGTCCCAGGGCTCTATCTGCTGTCACCGTCCCCGTCCCCACAACTCGGGCCGTCTCCACTATTTCTAGCTTCGCTTGCGATATTTACTCCGCCTCGGGTCATGCTAGTCCTATGTGAACGATGATCACGACAACAGTCTCGTAAAGTACTGTGGGGTCACGCAGACATACATCTCGAGTACAGGCCTAAAAGCAGACACAAATTACACGGCACAGCGGAAGAGACTGTTCACTGCGCTCGGCGAATGATATCCGGTCCGCGCTACTGCTGCCCTATCTGTTTGACAGTCCAGCCAAGTAGCCAGTGCCGAGTGATACTCGATCCCGTCCGTTACACACACAAACTAGGTAGTTTAGTTGCAGTTGTGGGGGCATCTTTCGACCGTCCTAAGGCGACATGAAACATAAGGACATGTACGCGTTGCAGCTTCAAATTTTGTGAATAAACAAGACTCGCTCAATTGCTGTTGGTATTATCTGCTACAGGTTCAAAATCCAAAGGAGAGACTATCTGTTCTGCCGACTTCACACATCTCACTCTGGCGTCAACAAGCTTGAAAATTGTCAACATGGCACACTCAAAGGATGCGAAGCTCGAACGTCCAGAAACATTCAACTTTGCCATCGATGTGGTCGACTATTGGGCAAAGCACCCTGGCAGGATGGAGGCCATGCGGTGGGTCTCAACTGACGAGACAGCGAGTCGTGTTTTGACCTTTGAGTATTTCTCTCGACAATCGCATCGCATTTCGACTTTGCTTGATCAATTGGGTGTGAAGCGCGGGGATACATTGATCATGGTTGCTCCAAGAATCCCAGCATGGTAAGCTTGTACCCCTCCTCCACGAATCGTACCTGTCGCTGCTCAGGCGCTAATTGCTCGAAAGGTGGGAGATCGCACTGTCCGCCATTCGCAGTGGCATAATTCTTGCTCCAGCCACTACCTTGGTGACATCGAAGGATATCGAATACAGGTGCACTTTAAGCCGGGCGAGCGTGTTTGTTGGGGATAGAGCGAGTGTTGGGAAGTTCTTGAAGGTACGCAGCCGGTGCCCGATGGTCAAGACGGTAATTCAGGTTGAAGGAGTCCCCTGGAAAAATGCAATCTCCTTGAACGCCAGCCTGGAGAGCATAGAGGACAATTCTACATTTGTCGCTGCAAAGCAACGCTGGAATGTCCCCGCGCTCATCTACTTCACATCGGGGACTTCAGGACCACCAAAAATGGTGCAGCATAATCAGATATCATTTCCTTTGGGTCAGTCTACGTTTCTGAAAACTTTCCATTTTATCTGCTAATAGACAAAGCCCTCACGAATACCGGCAAGCATTGGTATCAACTCTCTCCGGGCAAGCTCTTCTGGAATACGGCTGAACAAGGTAAAACTCGGACACCTTTCCTCTTGATATCTGCTGACTATTGTTCTGAAGGCTGGGGAAAGGCCGCCTGGTCGTTCTTTGGTGCATGGAACTGCGGAGCTTCCCTCTTCGTCTACGATGATCGCGGAACCTTTGACGCAAGTCGCGTTCTAAGAATTCTCCATTCATACCCAATCACCACGCTATGCGCAGCGCCCCTGGCATACAGACACCTTGTGCTTCCGCCATCTCGCAACTACTTTAAGAAACACCGCCCTATGTCGCTCACACACTGCACAGCTGCGGGAGAGGCGCTAAATGGAGAGGTAATGAAGCAGTTCTTAGACTTGACAGGGCTAAAGATCCATGATGGATACGGTCAAAGTGAAACGATCCTTCTTTGCGGTAACTTTGCGGGATCTCCGATTCGTCCTGGCTCAATGGGAAAGCCGGCACCAGGCGTCTCGCTTCACGTTATCAACAGTGACGGCAGTGAGGCTGCTACAGGAGAGGAAGGGGATATGGCTGTGCTACTAGGCGAAAATCCAGATCAGGACGCCTTCTTTGGCATTTTTGACGGGTACTTGTCAAGTGATGGCCGCATCACCCGCAACCTACAATCAACGACTTTTGGCGGTCAGCAGAAAAGATGGTATCGAACGGGTGACAGAGCTAAGACGGACAAAGATGGGTACTTCTGGTTCGTCGGGAGATCTGACGACCAGATTAATTCCTCTGGATACCGCATTGGTAGGATAATCCGCAGATGTCTTTGGCCAGCATGATTACTAACTTGCGAATGTCTAGGGCCTTTCGAGGTAGAGTCCGCTCTCCAAGCACACCCCGAGGTAGAAGAGTCCGCTGTAGTGTCCTCTCCTGATGCTGTGCGGGGAGAAGTTGTGAAAGCCTTTGTGGTACTTAAAGCAGGTTCGACACAGGATCACGAGAGCTTGAGGAAGGACCTTCAGGAGTTCTGCAAGAAAAATACTGCGCCGTACAAGTACCCTCGGAAGATTCAGTTTGTGCCTGCAAGCTTCGTACCAAGAACCACGTCGGGCAAGATTCAAAGGAGCAAGCTCAAGAAAATGGAGTGGGAAAGTGCTACGAAGGCAAAGCTCTGAATGTTGTAGATATTTGCGCAAATAGAAAGCTTGGGTCTTTCTTATGTAGTATTGTATTTGGGTTCCTTTTTTTTCAGTCCATCAAACTGTTACACGGACATTCGTCACTGTCTGGTCAAGCCGACGACTGCTAAGCCGCCTGAAGCGAGGCACGGATTAGTGAGCACCACGGTGGATTGGACACCCGTATAAGCCAAATTTTGGTGAGGCTCGCTTATTTAATGACGTCCTACAGCGTATGCCACAGTGACCAACAGGCAACAGGTCCGGGGTCTGATATTCATCTGGCGTCAGCATATCACTTTCGGCAAAGGAAAATGTTGAAATTGTTTGCTTGCTTTATTCTACAATGAAGCTCTATAGTATTGGTCCTCAACCCGATCAACTCTCTGCACAACCACAGCGGTTGCACCACCCCCACCATTACACACTGCCGCAACGCCATACTCTCCTGGCTTTAACTGGTGAACCAGTGTGACCAAGATTCTCGCGCCAGAGTTTCCCAGAGCGTGTCCCAATGAGATAGCCCCGCCCAAAAGATTCACCCGAGCATTTTCCAACCCTAGGATCTTCTGGTTCGCCTTGATCACCACCGCAAAGGCTTCGTTAAATTCCCAAATCGCCACGTCGTCTTTGCTAATTGATGCTCGCTGTAAAGCAACCTTCACAGCCTCAGCAGGAGCAACAGCATAATCAACAGGCTCAACTCCTGCATCTGCATAACCACAAATGCGACTCAAGACTCTAGAGGCATGGCAATATCGTCGAGCAACGTCCGCGTTGCACAGAACGAGCGCGCTGGCGCCATCATTCATGGTGGATGAGCTTCCGGCGGTGATAGTACCATTGGCAGCAAAAGCGGGCTTGAGACCCGGCAATCTCGCTAGGTCGACATCGAGAAAGCCTTCGTCGACACCGACAACCTTCTTGTTGCCTTTGAGTCCATCAACTGTCACTGCTGTGACCTCATCCAGAAATTTTCCTGTCTTCCAAGCATTCCGCGCGCGTTCGTATGACTGCCGAGCGTACTCATCCTGCTCATCACGGGTAATGTTGTATTTTCCTGCCGTGCCTTCTGCACACTGTCCCATCAGCAGCGGGCTATATGCGTCGAGCAGTCCATCGCGTAATATACCGTCTTCGAGCTGAACATGTCCGAAAGATGGCATTCCCCTACCTCGTGGAGAGTAATAAGGTACACGGCTCATATTCTCCATGCCACCGGCTATTTGGGCTTCTGCAAGCCCGAGACTGATATTCTGTGAAGCAAGAACGACCGCTTTCAGTCCCGAAGCACAGACTTTGTTGACAGTGATGGCGTCAGTCTCTGAAGTCAATCCAGCCAGCAGCGATGCCTGCTTCGCAGGTGATTGTCCTACTCCTCCCGAGAGGACGTTGCCCATATACACATTGCCGATGCGGTCCGATGGCACCTTGGACTTTTCCAACGCAGATTTGATGGCCACGGCGCCAAGTTTCGGTGCAGAAATCGAAAGAAAAGAGCCGCCGAACTATATATGATTAGTACTATTACACGAGGTGGGTGAGGAAATTGTTACTTTCGTGGTTGGTGTTCGTGAGGCGCTCAGAATGTAGACATCGTGAATTCCAGGCTTCTCCCTTGGCGTGGTTCGCTTCACCACTTTCGACATTATGTGAAGGTTCTTTTTGGTTGTAACACTGTCACTTTGACTTGAATTGAGATTGCTATACTTGACATGGCCTCGTCATAGTATTTCCTCGCAAAAGAACACCAACATACATCTACAGTACCGAGCCTAACCGAAGTCCACTGTAGTATCTTGATTACTGAACGTGGCTGAAGACCCCGGATTGACTAAGTCACCTCCGAAGGTATCAGGACGGCACGGTCTCTTGCACCGCGAACAACGGACCGTGTGGGGAAAGACGGTTCAGCTCTGCGGAGCACTGCGGGATGGCGTTAGTCTAGAATCAAGCCCACCCTAGCATCTTTAGGACGGGGGGTTCTCATCCTCTATTGAGAAGAAAACCTTTCTGTCAATCAGTCACAATCACTCGTTCCTTGTACATCAGATCAATCTTTGTCCCGTGGCAGATCCACGACACACTAACGAGGAGACCATTTTGACAACATCACGAGGTGGCTCCAAGCTCATTGCACATCACATCAACACTTACTATCTACTTGCCGCAAGCATTCAGACAACATAACACAGCACCAAGCTCAGGAAACAACTCTACCTTTGGACTTGAGGGTCTATGCCCTGCAGAGCATGAGACATGGATCCGCCTTCTCTCGAGTTCATGAAGCTTGAGGTCCATCACGAAAGTCGCACAGCACTACTCAAATACAATCGTCCTTTTTCAGGCAACTCGCTTCACCCAAAGCTCCTCAAGGATGCTGTGACTGCCATGCACTGGATCGAAAGTCAGCAGAGTATTCGTGTGGTAGTTGTCACGGGCGAAGGCAAATTCTTCTGCACGGGGATGGAGCTTTTAAAAATAGACGGCGAAGGGATGTCGTTCGCGATCGGTTCCGACTTTCACGAATTGAACCGTATATTCATCCTGTCGAAGAAGGTCTTGATTGCAGCTGTGAACGGCCCTGCTGCTGGTTACGGAACGAGCAGTCTTGCACTCTTCGATCTTGTGTACGCAGTATCTGACGCCTATCTCTTCACACCTTTCGTCAAGTGGGGAATGGTTCCCGAAGGAGCATCCAGTTTCTCCTTTCCGAAGATACTGGGACATCAAAGAGCGGCATCTTTGTTTCTTGCAGGAGATCGAATCACAGCACAAGTCGCGCATGATGTTGGGCTGGTGAGCAAAGTATTGCCCAAGGAGGGCTTTCTTCCTCAAGTCATGAAGATTGCACAGAGGGTCGCGGATTCTCCTTCTGAATCCTTGAGAGCTACAAAAGAGTTGATGAAAGCCCCAGTACGACAGGATCTGTTAGAGGCGAACGATAGGGAATGTGCGTTGATTCACAAGGAGAGATATGGCTACTCAGAGTTCCAAGACGCTGTGTCAAAATTCCGCGAGGAACAAGACAAGAAGCGACAATTAAAAAGTAAAATATGATAGTCATGTTGCACGGCGTATGCTTTTGAAGACCTCCAATCACAAATAAATTGAGTACAGTCCACAGCTTTGATCTACTGCTGGTCGAAGGTCGCCAACTAGCTCAGAAGAACCTGGTGGCATCGAATTGGCAAGGTCTGTAAATCGCCTTATGCGCAACGCAAAAAGGCACGGATCCAAAACCCAACAAGGGCACTGGATGTGGAATTAGAACTTGTAGTTGAGCGCTCCATCCAAGTTGAAGTTGCTCCGGTGTGCTTCACTGCTGTTCAGAGTGCAGCAAGGCAGTGAGACATGAAGGCTGAAGGGGAATATCTTGGCGATGTTCTGTGGCTGCAGATAATTGTGGGCACGGTATCATAGACATTTTATCTGAGCCGGGCCGGGCAAGCATGTTTCCCAACCACTACATACCTAGGTACAGTACGAGCTGCGCCAAACCCCGCGCATCTTCCCCAGGTCTAGGCCTTGTGACGTCCCCATGGGGCCGGAGTCAGGTCGCTCCAAACTTATCGGATAGGTCATTGACCGTAATAGTCTCCGAAAACAATACATTTCGAGTTTCTCATCATCTATTTCTTTTGCTGAGATATATCCATCTGGAGAACCGAGGCTATTAGCCTAGTCTAGGTTACTTATATTGACTCTACCTGCACCCTGCTCAGATATTCCCAAATGCAACCAGTCCCACAATTTCTTACATCTTTTTACTTCGCAGCAACTTTGCCACAATGGATACACCAAAAAGCGACAGTGTCAGAAACTCTCTAAAGCCTGGCGCAGAGCCTGCCGTTCACTATGAGACGGCGTTGGGTGGTGTGGAAGTTAGTGACCTTGGGCCACCACAGTACGACGCTGCTGCCACGAGACGACTGTTGCGGAAGCTTGACATTCGTCTCCTCCCATTCTTGGCTCTCCTCTACCTGTAAGTGATGCAGTCGTCGAAGGCGAACCAAGCCAGCCTTTATGATAATATATTATTCTGAAATAATCGCTGACACTTATAAAATCGATCAGTCTGAGCTTCCTAGATCGCACCAACATCGGCAATGCACGTCTTTTTGGACTCATTCCGGACCTGGGAATGGATCCTACAAGTCTGCAGTTCAATACTGCTCTCGCGGTCTTTTTCCCGACCTATATCCTTGCCGAGATCCCTTCCAACATGATGCTGAAGCGCTTGACTCCCAGCGTCTGGCTGTCTTTCATCATGATCGTTTGGTCCGCCATTGTGATTGGGATGGGTTTCGTCCATAATTTTGCCGGCTTGATTGCCTGTCGAGTGCTTCTCGGCTTGGCCGAAGGAGGATTATTTCCTGGTGTGGCCTACTGTAAGTGTTGTCTGCCATTCCGAATGATGATCTTTTCGGTTACAGGACAGTCTTCGTAATTCCATGCTGAACGAGCCGACGTCTTAGATATCACCCTCTGGTATCCTCGTCACGAAACAGGCTTCCGCATCGCGTTCTTCTTCTCGGCTGCAACCGCCGCAGGTGCCTTCGGAGGACTGCTTGCAGCTGCCATCGGAAAAATGGCGGGACTTGGAGGTAAAGCTGGATGGTCTTGGATCTTCATCATCGAAGGACTCCTGACCATAGTCGTTGGCGTCATTGCGTACTTCTTCATTGTCGACAGCCCTGAGAAGTAAGTTGCAGTTCTTTCATTGGCAACCATGGCACCTGCTAACAGTAGGCCAGAGCAAAGTTCGTGACAGATGAAGATAAACTGGAAATCCGACGAAGGATTGCTCACGACGCCGACGAACTAGCAGATGATTTCAACATGCAATATGTGTGGGATGCGCTCAAAGATTGGAAGATATGGGCACACTGTCTGTGTACTATCGGTGTCTTTACGCCCGTGTACTCATTTTCTTTCTTCCTGCCAACTATCATCCGGAATATGGGATATTCCAACACCCGAGCTCAACTCATGTCTGCGCCTCCTTATGTAGTCGGATGTCTAATCACGATCAGCGCGGGATATCTCGCCGACAAGAAGAAACAGCGTGGACTGTTCCAGACCGTGTTTTCAGGCGTAGCTCTCATCGGCTGGATCATGTTGATCTCGTCTCCCAGGCCTGCTGTTCAATACACCGGAACCTTTTTCGCATGCTCTGGGATCTTCGCATGTGTGCCTCTGGGAGTGACTTGGAACAGTAACAATATTGGTGGGAGCTTAAAACGCGGAGTTGGCATCGCCATGCACGTTGGCAGTGGGAATCTTGGTGGCATCCTGGCTTCCTATATCTACCTTCCAAAAGACTCCCCTCGGTAAGTTCGCTCGGACTCCGGCTTACCCTCTGTGTTTTCCCCTTTCTTGGAAGTGTGAAAGTGGCTGACTCTCTACAAAGCTTCATTCAAGGTCATGCAATTCTAGTTGCATTGATTGCCATGTCTTTATGCCTCTCACTAGGCATTCGATACTGGTTGAAGGCCGAGAACGCTCGTCGAGACACCTGGGCTGCGGAGCATAACATGGGGCCTGAGGACATGACCCGCGAACAAAAGTTTGCTGAAAGACACAAAGGCGACAATGCGTCTTTCTTCAGGTACACATTGTGAGCATAGCACTCACCAAGATCATTAGAGAGAAACAGTCGGCACTGTCGCTGTGAGGATGGGGAGCATAATTGCTGGTCTCATACATAGTCTCTATCGAGGGGATTACGAACATTGTCTGAGCTCGTTTCCTCGCCAGTGTTATCGTTCTTGTCCTTGTTCGGTGTAGATCTCCAAATGCGAAAATGAGTACCGAACCATCCATTGTCGCAACTATGAATGCTATGGTACGACTAAGCGTGTGTGCGAAATTCATGTTGATTGGCACTCACACTTCCCTGGATGAAGAATACCTTATGACGATATGGATAGTCTTCTTAAATCTGCTAGAGAAAAAAACTTACTACCATGCGAAGTGCATTGCACATGTTGCACATGAGAAGCTCTCACGGTCACTACCGTGGAACTGAATGCTCGACAGCCAACTTCGAGTGAACCTCGCGTGGACCAAAATCTTCCGTTGCGCAATGTACAGTCTGTAGTGAGTATTGGCTATACGCTAGGCCAGACCATCACTTGAACCATGGAAGTATACTTTTATATTCTTGCTATAGAAGTAGCTGATCCGTCACAAATCCTGGCATACTCTGGTCGTACTGAGGTTGTATATCCATTCCAGGCATTGTGGGATGGCCATGCGAAGCATAATGAACATGGTGATCTGGTAACCAAGATGCCTGCCCGACCGAAACCTCCCTCACCTCTACAAGTGCCGGACTAGGATCACTTAAACTTTGCATCCATTGTCCTGAATAGCCACCTGCAGAGCCAGAACCTCCAGAGGGCTGGGCCTCGTCGCGTATGAAAGTCGCAACGTCAAAGTTGGTCTGATAGCGAGATATCACATTGTAATCAGCAATGTCATACAATCGGTCAATCGTATCCGAGTCGAAATTGAGCTCAACAATTTCAGGATCGATCAAGCTTTGAAGATGAACGGCTTCGTGGTCAAAATTTTGTAGCTCTTCAAGCTAGAGTACGGTCAGTCAATTCGAATTAGAGCAGAAGAATGATTCCTACCATGAGTTTTGCATTATTCCAATATTGAGCATGCCTTGTCAAGAACGCAATATTCTTATTCAGAGCTTCTTTCGATTTCAACCTAATATCGAAGTCTATGTCGTATTGGTGAAGGGAATTGATTGTTCCGGCGACTAAGGAACAGTACCCCAGAAAAGAGGACCGTAACCGACAGCCAAGGCGATGGGCATCCTCCAGCAATAGAGTCAGAGACTGGGCATGCTCTCGGCATGTATTGAGCGCACGTATAATGAACACTTGTGGGACCCTGGATGAATATGGCTGCAAACGACGGCGTAAAAGAAAGGGATGATTCAGAATGCACTGAGTGAGATGGTATAGGGCATAGTAGAAAACGATGTGCTCAGAACCTTGCCCACCAAACTCGGAGGAGAAGTCACCGTTCAGACCGAAAACTTCTTGGAAGGGTTGGTGTATCCCAACCTGATACTCGAAATTGAAAATGCTCGATGCAATGGCGGCATAGTCGGAGTCACTGTCCCAGGGTGGCCTCTCGGTACGGAAGTTGATATCCTGCATAAGGTATTGGCTGGCTCGACTTAAGATGGTGACAATGAGGATGACACGAGCGAATGGAGAGTGAGTTGTCCGACTGCTGGCAACATCGACCCGCGACAAAGCTCGATCGAGGTTCGCGGTCTCCTCGTACAAGCCCAGCTGGAATGACATGTCTGTGCAAGGAAGGTTAGTCTTGCAGTAATGGCCATGAAATGCTGGTGGCCTTGCTCGGCCGCATGTAGTCAGTCCATCAAGCACGTAGATGGACCAGAAGGTTCGTCGTTGCTCCTCCTGCTCTTGTAGGTCAAGGAAAGAGCTAGGCTCGAACATAAATTTCAAGTCTTGTGCAATCCGAGCGGCAGTTCCGGTTTTCTTCCAAGCACTGCGACTTTTGAAATCTGTCCAGACATATATTAGTATCCCTTTCAACCATATCACACCATCAACCTATACCATATTACGTACCTGTGAAGTCAAATAATGCAAGAAGAGTTGTGGCTTGGACAAAGCCCAGATCAGCGTCGGTATCACTATGCAAGTGTTTCAACAGCAGATCCCAGGACTTTTGGGCACAAAGAGCGCCAAAATTACTTTTCGAATACTGATCTTCCATAAATCTAGCAGCTGATGCGACAACGGCGTAGATCACATGATCGGGTATGGTCCCATCGACGGCTCGTTGCCTGAACCTGGACTCGCAGAAGAAGGAGTACGGCTGATTGTGTGAATGTAAGAAGAAAGCATCGATAGCTTTCTGTATCAGACACCGGGACAGAGGAAAGAACATTTCCGAGCTTGGGATGTTTAGCAATGATACGCCATGAAACAGAACCGATAGGCTTACTATTCTAATCTCCTGGTTGACTCTGTTCCTGGAACGGGGCTAGTGCCCACGACTGAGGACCCCGTTTGGGGCCTCGAGCTAGGTGTATAGAAATTGTCGTTGGCTTGACGACTTTCTGACTTGGAAGATGTCCTACTACATCTGTCAAAACTGCTATGTAGCAAGAAACTCGACTTGCTATTTCCGACTTACGCTGAATGCGTGTTCCCCGGTAGCCTTACCATTTCTTCCAGCTGTGCAACTCTGGCGATCAAGCCGTCCTACAAATGACTTCAGCAGGAACAAAACTCGAAGGACGCACTCACTCACATACGAGGTACCCTCCTTCTCATGGTTCACTGAGCGTAAGCGGCTTTTGCCCTGCATGGAATCTGCATACTGGCAAGACTGGTCCAGTCTCACACAGAAACTGCAAGCTGGTAATTCACCGGGGCATCGTGTTTTCTTGCGTCTAGACCGAAATGTGTCAGCTGCCTTAATCGAGGACAGTATCTAAGGAGTCTGCCCCGAAGACACAAGAAGTAGCAGGCAATATTGTGACAGTCGCGAAGGGAAAGGGCAAAACCTACCTGCAATTGAGACATGCGCGACGAACGCGCTTATTCCTGTGTTGCTCCCCTGTGGTGTTCTCTTCTGACATGCTTAGTTGCCGGGCGTTTGAAGGCTAGATTGCGTGAAGTTTGAATGTAGTAGATGTAGAATATTGGGACAATAGGTAGACAAGACGTCTGGCATACGGACCCCGCAAAGTCTCGGGTGCGGGGAATGCCAAGGGATGGAGACTAAACTTAACGGAGGTGCCGGAGCATATTTTTTGATCATTTTATTGTGATCCAAGTAAATGGTTCGAGTATTAAAAGGAGACCAGCGTATGTCTCGACCCAAAAGTCTGCGAACCTGGAGTATATCCCGGCACTTGCTACGAGTTTGAAGCAATACATTGTCACGTGACTAGCACGTGGATGTCCATCTCTATTCCGAACGTCCATTACCTATGCTGGATGCCGATCTCATCCAGAGGAAAGTATTGAAGCCGAGTGCAGTGAGTAATGACTCGTGGCGTTCTATGGCACCCGCAATAATTACTTTCCTTTGTTCACTGTAAGGCATGCACAATAAGCAAATGGCAGATTTTGAAGCATCTGTCCGATGGATGCTCCTACTTCAAAAGTGGATTGAAGGTCTTGATCACCATACACTAAAAAAAATTGATGGGGCCGCAAGATACCTAGGTGATGAGCTGGCGAGCTGGTTGCCTCTCTCGTAAGATAGCCTTGCTTTTCTATTGTTGACGTCGATCTGACACCCAGCACTCCGCTAATCAATCGTATTTGTCAGAACTCAATCTTGGCATCAACGGTAGCACTTACACCTGTTACTCCCAAGGTAACTTGAGCGCTTCAATAGTTGTCAAGTCGAAAGATACACACCACTAAGCAATACTCCAATTTCGCGGAAAACACAATGCTCCCAAGAATCTTTGCCACTGGCACAGTAAGAATTTCCAAACATGCCACTCGGTTATTACATGCCTCTGATCGAGCATGAGGTTGCCTCGACCTCAACATCTTAGCTCGAGGTGTCAAATATGATTTATCTGGCTGACATAATTTGCTCACACCACAGAGTGGGTATGTTGGCGGGGACATCTTACACGCCCTTCTCGAAGGCAATGCATGGTGGGAAGAGTACATCACGTGTTTGGCTAGATCGCCATCTCGGGGAGCCGCTCTATCAGCAGCCCACCCCAATATCAAAGTGGTCTACGGCGATCTTGAAGACCACCACACGATAATTGAGAAAGAGGCTTCAAAAGCAGACATCATCCTACACTTCGCAAGTTCTGACCTCGTGGGAGCTGCTTCAGCTATCCAACGGGGGATGCAGAAGGGCGTAGGACGGTACTGGATTCATAGGAGCGGCACAGATATCTCATTGAATCCTAAGATCTTGGGTGGTGGAAGAGATAATGATGGGGAGGTGAAGGTGTATGATGATTGGGAACATGTCGAGGAATTGATGTAATTTTCTGGTAATTATTTTCCGCTGTTTCATGCTGCAATACAGGGGCTGCTGAAGAGAAGTATGCAGACGCTCATTCTCATCGCCCTTGTGATAAGGTTGTCCTCTCGACCTCCTCGGACAAAGTCAAGACAGCAATCATCTGCCCTCCAACAATCTGGGGCAAAGGCCGTGGTACGGGATCAACTCGTTCTCACCAGATCTACGAGATTGCGCGTCTAACTTTCGAGAAAGGCTCTACGATCCAACTTCTTCCCTCTGAGTTCACGAAGTCATTCTGGCCGAACATCCATATCTACGATCTCGCCCAATTGTATATGGAGATCATTGAGTCCGCACTCGTGGAGCTGCAAGCGAAGAAAGGCAAAGCTACTTGGAACGAAATTGGATACTATTTCGCTGACTATGGTGTCCACTATTAGCAAGATGTTGCTGATTGGATTGCGGATGAGGCTATTAGACAAGGTTTCTTGACAAGTAAAGATGCGGAAGCAAAGGTGATTGAGATGAGCGAGCTGTTGAAAGCGACGGGGCCTGCACCACTGAACGTGGGAGCGACCTGCAAGTCTCACCGAGCAGAGAAGTTATTTGGTTGGAAGCCAAGGGAAGGAGATTTAAAGGATGAGATCGCGGAAGTGGTACGAAGTGAGGCGGAGAGAGCAGGTTTGGGGAAGGGGGCTTAAGCGAATTGTTTACTTCGACTACATAGGCGATTACTCTGCCAATTTATGCGACAGCTAGGTGGGCAGTTGCAGTCTACATCGACTCTGGGCAATTCGTTATCAGTCCATTGGTTGCTTCGTCCAGCAATGCAGGATTTATCGTGACAATGTGAGCGTTTTCAGAATCACGTGGGGGTTATTTTTGGCAAAGAAGGTGCCAGTAGAACGTTAGCAGACAATTCCATACCCGAGTGCCGAAGTTGACTCGGTTGAAATTCGATCATCGCATCTAACATCCTCACATCTGATCTCAAGGCACCCCTCATCTATTGAACTCGCAAGATCTCGCACATGTGAGCTGAGTAATCATGCGTGACATGGATGTTGCCGCAGCCTCGGTCCAGAACCCCGCATTCTCCAAAGCCGGGGCTGTTGAAACCCCGTTGCCAGCCCCAGAAACCTTTCTTAGTCCCCAGACTTGTACAATACTTTATCTCAACCTCTCTCCTTTCACTTGTAGATACTATTGACGAGGCTGTAGCTACTGCAAAACCTTTTGTTACTATTGTTCCAAATATCTCTCCCAAAACACCTTTCAACCACGCATTCCTCCACAACCGCCAACATGGTCATCAAGCGCAATGAGCCATGCTACGTCCTCGGCGTGGGCATGACCAAATTTATCAAGCCTCGAGGAAAGGTCGATTACACAGAACTTGGCTTTGAAGCTGGCATTAAGGCTCTGCTGGACGCCCAAATCACCTACGACGATGTCGACCAAGGAGTCGCCTGCTATTGCTACGGAGACTCCACCTGCGGGCAAAGAGTGTTCTACCAATTCGGCATGACCCAGATCCCAATCTATAATGTTAATAATAACTGCTCGACTGGCTCGACAGGCCTGCACCTCGCCCGCAATGTCATTAGCCACGGAGGCGCTGACTGTATAATGGTTGTTGGTTTCGAGAAGATGAATCCAGGAAGTCTGCAGAGCTACTTCCAGGATCGAGCCAACCCAACTGGTACCAGCGCTGAGATGATGAAGGCAACTCGTGGTATCACGAATGCTCCAGGAGCAGCACAGATGTTTGGAAACGCTGGCCGGGAATATATGGAGAAGTACATCTACCGACCATGTCTTGGTAACGGCATTGACTGACTGACAACCTACAGGTACGGAGCCAAAAACGAAGACTTCGCCGAGATCGCGCGCGTCAACCACGAGCACTCCCAACGAAACCCATATTCCCAATTCCAAGACGTCTATACTCTCGAGCAAGTCATGAAAGCGCCCATGATCCACGAACCCCTCACAAAGCTCCAATGCTGCCCCACATCTGACGGCGGAGCTGCCGCAATTCTCGTCTCGCAAGATTTCTTGGATCAGCGCCCACACTTGAAGGAACAAGCTGTTTTGATCGCCGGGCAATGTCTTGCTACTGATGCGCCAAGTCTGTTCAGCAGATCGGCTATCGATCTCATGGGATTTGATATGACGAAGTATGCCGTCAAGGTTGCTATGGAGCAGGCGAATGTTACGCCAGATGATGTCAAGGTCTGCGAGCTTCATGATTGTTTCTCAGCAAATGAGATGATTGTTATTGATGCTCTTGGATTATCGGCACCTGGGAAGGCTCACGAGCTGGTTCGTAGCGGCGGGATCACGTATGGTGGAAAGGTTGTCATCAACCCCTCTGGAGGATTGATTTCCAAGGGTCACCCGCTTGGTGCTTCAGGTATCGCTCAGTGTGCCGAGCTTGTGTGGCATTTGAGAGGATGGGCGAACAACAGACTAGTTGACGATACAAAGGTTGCTCTGCAACATAACCTTGGTCTAGGAGGCGCGGTCGTGGTTACGGTCTACAAGCGTGCCGATGGAAATTCGAACACGAAGGTTGAGTCGGCTGAGGTCGGCAAGAGGAACAAGTTGGGATATAATCCTGCGGTTGAAGCAAAGGGCTTTACGGAGGCCCAGGCTACGAGTGTGAGGAGTAAGTCGAAGAGTAGTGCTTGGGCTCTGCAGGATGTGGAGAAGAAAGTCGAGGCCAGATTTTGAGCCTGCCAGTCTTTTGCCGTTCTGTATCATGAAATAAAACATTACAAGTTCAATTTAGTGTTCCATTGATATATCGGAGAACTGAATCATCTGAAAGCGATCAGGATCTGCTTGTTCACCCTCATTCATTAGCCCGCCTCGGTGAGGAAAGCGTATGATCGTAACCATTCGACCCCATAGAGTGCACGAAGCTGTACAAAACGACCCTATTTCCAGTTCAGCCATGCGTTTGTCTTCTTGGGCTAGATACTGTGTTCAAGACCCATATAGGATGAGAAAGAAGCGACTTTCACGTGACTTCCAAGCAAGCTAGACTCCGGCTGATGTTCCTAGGAAGGTACGCGGCAAGTGCCTATTTCTTAGATTTATATTGACTAGTAACAGATACCGGGCTATAGAATCAGAGGTAAGGCTGCATTCGTCTCTTGGATATCTGGTGAATCAGGATACCTCACATGCTGGGACCGGGGTAGACGCTAACATCGCTTAAAATATCATCTTGACTTTATTTTTGACCTCCTTCCTTTCTAAAGCTTCCTCGAAGCACTTTTTAGTCGGATTTAAAAGCCCTCAGCTCTGATCCCCAGCCAGACCTATTCAGATTTCGTACCTTACGATTCCTTTACTCAGGCTTGCGAGAAGCGCAATTACATCATGAACTCATCCCGCCCCGCAAACCGCTCTGGCCGGGGCCAGGGCCAGACATCAAATCGTGGACGCGGTCGTGGCGGTCGTTCACGAGGAGGCTTCAATGACCGTTCAAATTTCTCTTCAGGACCGTCTTCCGTACCAACAATCCAACAAGTCATCCCCGGCTCATCTGTATCCATTGTCTTGAAAATCGACCAGCCAACAGGACGTCAAGTCCAAGGTACTGTCGCTGAGCTTCTGACGCGAGGAAACCATCCTAGGGGTATCAAAGTTAGACTTCAGGACGGAAGGGTTGGCCGCGTGCAGAGGATGGCGAGTGAAGAGGAGGCGAAGGTGGGGTCTGAGGGGCTGAGTGGGTTGGGAAGAAATGGGGAGGCAGGTGGTGGTACCGGTGGTCAAATTGGGCTGGACGAGAAGTCGGAGCAGATGCAATCTCGGATGATGGGAGCACCCATCGGTGGGTTCACGGGGAGAAAGTATGGGGATTACAGGCTTGAGGCACCGGATGAACCGCCTGCGAACGAGCTGAGTCTGGACGATTACATTGTTACGAAAGGCAGCAAGAAGAATCGTCGTGGGAAGAGCGCGCAGAAAGATGCGGAACCGGGAGTCGACAACGATGGCATAGAAGAGCCTGCAGAGACCGGCTCGACTTCTCAATCAGCAACGATGTTGTGTCCAGTTTGTGAGGAATTTGAGGGCGACGAGGTTGCTGTTGCTCACCATGTCAGTGGGCACTTCGACTGAGCCTTTCTGACACGCCAGTCTGAAATCGATGATCAAGATGAAGGCGCTCAAATTTTGCAGAAATGTTCGCAGAGATGGATCACAACGGAACAAGTATCAGGGAACAACCCGTTGCGCTCATATATATGCCGGGAAGAGCAATGGTTGATGCGATTGTCTCATCATCTCCTGGCATCATTCCATAGGGTGGGTTCATCAATCTGCATATCACGACATGGGCAGATGCAAAGTCTCGATCAACACCGACACCAGATTGCATCCGTCAGGTTGAGCTGAAAGGTGGGAGTGTATTTGACAATTCTCTTGACGACAATTTTCAACTTCCCAACGCCCAAGACCAATCATTTCTCCGATGTCCCGACCACGTGATGTGGACGCCATAGTGGGGCGGTGAAGAGGTGATCTGCCGCCGAGCTTCATCTCAGGCAACGACATTTGGGACTTGCACTGCCTCTATGGGATTTCCATAAGGACGGGCTGAATATCACTTGGGATATCCGAGTGCAGGAGATGTCAACAGACAACACCATCAAAGGTTGAGAAGCAGATGGGTTTTAGACCCACCGACGAGCTACATCAACTGTTTCTTTGCGCCGGCTTTCTTCGTACAACACTACACGAAATAAAAGCCTGCGTTGCCTAAGACTTGTAGACATGGATCCGTTCCAGAGAACATCTTCGGATGATTCTCCAGAGACTTTACAGTCGTCCAGCCACTTTGGCATCACTCCACAAAGCCAAGTGTGGGGTTCTCCACCCGAAGTTGATCTCCCCAAGACAGACGATGGCAACGTGAAGAAAAGAGGCAGAAAAGGGCACACAAAGTCAAGAACTGGATGTTACAACTGCAAGCGAGCTCGGATAAAGGTATGCGTACTCAAAAGTGTCCCTGGTTGATAACAGACTGAATCGTACAGTGCAAAGAAAATCGGCCATCCTGTGATTACTGCGCCCACCGAGATCTTAAATGCGAATGGCCCGAGATCCAGATTCACCAAGTCGAGACAGTGATACGGAAGCCGAGCTCGACAAGCTCCATTTCTTCCAATCCTCACTCACCGCTACCAGTGTTCACCATTCAAGACTTCCGCTTGTTTAACCATTTCATACAGTCAGCATATCCCTCGCATCCGATAGGAAACGATTCTGTTTGGAGACATGAAATACCAAGCATATCACCTGATGTAAGTTGTCCTGGATGCACATATCCTGACATCACTGACTTTCCAGTATGAATTTCTTCTACATGCCATGCTTGCCCTGTCAGCTGCGGATATTGCTGCAAAAGAAGACGAGCCGGAAATGAAAGTCATAGCAATGACTCATAGAGTACGATCTATCGAGTCACTCAACAAAGCCATCGACAACGGCATCAAGACATATGTACAAGGTAACGCGATGCTAGCCACATGCTTCGCCCTTCTTTTTCATTCTGTTTTTATAACAGACGGTCTGGGCGAATACATGTCTTTCATCCGCGGCACTGTTGCAATTGGAATGAAGATGGGACAAGGTCAGATGAAGTTTCTATTCGAAAAGGCATTTGGTGATGAGCAAATGGAGTTTATCGGACCTGCACTGAAGCTGGCACCGCTTGTTCATACGGATGTGTCAAGGGCAGCGTGCAGATCGCTCGAAAAGTTTGGTTGCCTATGTGAGAAGGGCTACGAATTGATGCTTTACGGAACGCTCCTTAGCATGGCTCGGAACTTGGTGACTTCGTCACAAGATGGTGAGTTTGAGTGTGAAACTCTGTGGGATCTCTGCTGATGGGTATTGTAGCTTACATGGAGCTGCGAAAGTACTATGGCATGTTCATGTTCCTATCGCAAGAAGATTTCGTCCATTTCATCAATCCCGAAAATGCGGTCGGGAAGTTGATACAAGCTCATTTCGTGTCTATGCAGCTCATTGTCAGTCCATATTCTCCAAGCGATTAGATATGACATACTGACTGTAGTAGATGACTCCAATCACAAATAGCGAACGAGCGCATCGTCAGCTCGTCAATCCAGACCAAAAGTATGACGACCCGTCGAGGTCAAATCCCACAATCGGATGGCTATCAAGCTTGCACGCGAACATTCCCGCTGATATGATGGAGTATTTCCAGTGGACATTGTGGGTTGAGCAGGAGGTTCATAAAGGAAGACTTTATACTGGCGTTTATGAATGATCTCTTGTGCTTGACGGGCTTCGCCGAAGGCGTTTTCTGGAAGGTCTCATTGCAAGCCCATCTCAAAGCCGACTCATAGATACAGTTTACCAGCCGACGTCTCATTCTCTTGCGTTCTGCAGATCAGCCAATTACACAGCCATCCATCAAAGAACCAAATATCAAACCGAATCGTATGACCACGACCAGCCAACCACCGTTCATTTGAATGCGAAGATCCCTGCACGTCTCAGAAATCCCCAAAACGGAAGATCGGATCGACAAATAAGCAACGGGAGACAGATGCCCCGCTTGATGTTCCCAGATTTCTGGTTGGTTGAGAAGGGAAGTTGATTGGATCGCTTGCTGCCGTGTCTTTTCGCTTTCCGTATCGCTACCCTTTTTGCGTCACAGGCGAGGGAGGCTAAGCCTTGCGCCAAGCATTGGTGCCTGTGACAGCAAGGCGCAGGGGATTGGAGGTCAGGATAAGGTTGAGATGGGCTGTTATGTCCTGGTGGGGAGTAAGATATATAACGGGGTATGGCTAAGATGGAGTTCGACATCGTACCTCTTCCATTCCCACTCCAGCAACAAAGAGCCTGTCAACATATTTCATCCATCTTCTGAGCTTCGAGAACATCAACGACCGACAACAAGCAGTAACAACAAATCTAGCCGACCACCCAAATGTCTAAATCCGCAACATCGACAACAACAGCTACGGAAGTACCCAATCCTTCAATACCCCTCCACAGCCTATTCTCCAATCGACGATACACACCGTCCCTCTTCTCCACCACCTCAACCCTCCCTCCATCCTACTCCTCCTATGCACCATCTATCGCCTCCACAACGCAAGATCTTCTTCCGTTTAACACATCCAATCATCCTTTTACACCAACTACAATCCTCCAGATCCAATCTGTTGGCAAAGATCTGATCTCACTCCCTACCTCGACCAAAGAGCTCTGTATCCCTATCTTCGCATGCGATGCAGAGGGCAAGACGGAGCGCCCGAAATGGTTGTCAATCAGACCGAAGAGGGGAAGTGGTAGCTGTTACCTAGTTGATGCAGAGGACCAGGATAAGAGGTCTGTGGCCAGGACCAAGTACAGGTTTGGGCCTGGGAAGCCGCCTGTCGTCAGAATTGGTCCCGATGGTGATGGGGAGAGAGACGATCTCTGGGAGGAAGATGAGGCCAGCGCATCTGGCTGTGCAGCAGATACTATAAGACGAGATTCGAGGTCGACATCTACATCTCAAGTTGACGATCACGGCAAGAAAAGCTACGATGCAGTAACGACGCATATCGCTCCTGTCAGCAGCACTTCCGTCTCGACGTCCGCGTCCGCGTCTACTTCCACACCCCAGGATAGCGAACCAATTTCCTTTCCGCTTACCAGCCGCCGCCTCCTCGGCCGTACCATCGCATTCACATCCCCGACGTACGGGTCTTTTGAATGGCGGTACTGCAGCCGCAAAGAGAAATCAACGTTCCTTTCCCCATCCAACACCTCGTCTTCTTCATCCTCCTCGCCCACCACGTCCTCACGTCTGCACACCACCGCAACCACTAATCCAGACAACCTCCTCGTTCTCGAAAAGATATACAAGCAAGTAGATGCGAAGGGAAAAGAGAGGGAGACTGGAAGAGTACGGGTTGCGCAATTGATTCGAAGTGATGAGACAAGAACGCCGGGAAGTAGAGGGGGAAGTGCGGGGAATGGGGGGAGGTTGGAGTGTTGCTTGGAGAGGGCAGTGAGGGCCAGTGATGAGGAAGGGGAGATGGAGGTATTGGTGGATGAGGTTACGGTCGTGGTTACGTGTTTAGTTATGCTGAAGAAGGAGATTGATCGCTTGAGAGGCGCGCAGATAGCGGTCATGAGTGCCGGTGCTAGCGGTGGTCCGTGATTGGGCGCGAATTCGAGTTAGACAGGTTTGCTTAGGTAGTTGAAGTGACGTGTGCTTCTTCACCTTATTTTCCTCTTTCTATTCTTCATAGTAGCAGACTCAATTAATAGATGACGAAACCTTATTTTCAACAATCCAACTTGTCACGAGCGGCAGGTGTGGGCGAAAAATTACTTACACTCGGCCGATGGGTACTGCTGTCTTGTGTCCGTGTTTGAACCCTTGTTTCTTCTCTTGAGATATTGTTCATGTTGAGCTCGTCGCGCCTCAGCTTTATTTATTGTTCAAAACTCCCTCCAACTGGCTAGCGCTGGTCTCAGTCTCGTGATTTCAAGTCTTTGTTGACATGAGACCATCAATCAGGCGAGACTAGCATGTGAACCATGCTACGAAAAGAAAAGAAGCCCCACAGTCTCCTTGACTTGCCAACTTTCAAAGAAACGCTGATCCGGCTACCTCTTTCCCTTCATGCATTGAATACTGAACCTTTCTGAAGCAAATGTTAATCACCCGTGGATATGAGAGCGCCGAAAGCCGGTGCACCACTCTTGTTTCTTTGACAAATTGCTGACCACGTCTGCATGTGACATGGTGATGAGAGTATTGGCGTTGGACCTGTGGCAACTTTTCTACATTAGTATTTGGGCATCCCTCGCGTCGAAAACAATGCTTTTCTTCTGGCCACCTCGTCATTCCCATAAAATTACAGTACGTTCAGCTCATACTTCATGCTCTCACCAAATTGGTATTATGTACTTGCTCAACAAGTCTCAAGTCTTTCTTGGTCGTATCCTTCATCCTCTTGCCCGCGGAGACCGCTACAAGAACGAGCGACTGAATTGCCAGGATTCATCATGTTCTGATTGCTTCTTGGTAGAAGGTGCTCATGGCCATCTGCGGTCGACTCCACAGAATACTGCTCTGCAGGTCAAGAAGTTATCACAAAAAGACATTGATCGCTCGAAGACGAACGAGGTCGCAGAGGGAGTCAGATTCGTGGTGGCGGTGGCTCTGGACGAGCGCACCCTAGAGCCTAACTGGCTGCAAGACCCTCCGTACAGACGAGATTGAAGGTTACACGGCATGTGGCGAGATCTGACACAGCAATGGATTACAGAGTGCTGGGGCCTCGTGGGGACCGAGTGGAGGCATTAATGGCTCGAGCTTGCTAGATCCCAGGTGCGATTGTCCCCAGTTTGCAGCGCGTTAACCCTATGATTCATTTCAATGGCAATAAGAAAAGAAGGGCTGCATTGATCACATTCATGAGACGAAGCTACCCAAGACTTCTGTATCCAACTCTGCGAGATTTCTATCTATCGGCTTCTTGATTACTGTTCTCTTGTTCTCTTCTCTCCATAATATCCGGCCCCTAGCATGGATATATGCCTCTTTAACTGTCCACGCATGCCAGCTTCTTGCTTCGTATCCGTCTTAGTTGGGAAATCATATTTCCATGCAGATTCGGCAACTTAGAAGGGGTAGTCATGTGTTGCGTACCCTGGCCAAGAATGGGGGGCACCATTGCCTTATCTGGGAGCCCGCGCTTATCTCACATCGTCAAGTGTTACTGCCTCTCGCTCGGGAACAAATATAAATTCATTGACCTCTTTTCACCCTGATCACATCTCTTCCCCTTGCTCCAAAGTTTGTATTTTGATAACAGTAGCCAAATCCAGACAATTCTCGAGTTCCAGAAGACTCTGATAGCTATGGGCAGTATCTTGGAGCCTTTGCCCCATCAGACTCATGGGACATTCCGATATATAAGTAAAGGCATTACGCCAACACCAAGCACGCACTTCTACCATCTTCCTACCCTCTCCGAGTTTGGCGATGTTCGCTCCCTCCCTCTGACCAACATCAGACCGTCACTTGACCAAGGCGCTGATACACCTTACAAACTCTCCACCCATGGCTTCACAGCCGTCCGCTCGCCAAGTTCTATGTCCTCTCCACCATTTAGACATCAAGACTGGAACAACGAGAGTCTCCTCAAAGAAGTCTACATTCCAGAGACCGAAGCTCTGCTGAAACGCATCACAGGCGCGAAAGCAGTGCTGACAGACTCGCTTGTCATGCGACAGAATCTACATAGCGAGGTCGATGGTTTAGCGAGAGAAGAGTCCGAGGAGGAGATGTTACTGTTTCCGAAGATGGTGGGTACGAAGGCTGGTAGTGGAGGAAGCCCGGCGCCGAAAGTGCATTTGGATTATTCGCCTAAAGGGGCAAGGACGCACTTGAGGAAGTATCATCCTAAGACGAGAGAGTTTGCTAGAGAAATTGTTGATGCTGAGGACCGATTACTGGCTGAGGGAGTCAATTCAGAAGAGATGAAGGACAAGTATGATGGGCCGAGGTGGGCTTTGTTTAGTATTTGGAGACCATTGAAAACTGTTTTGCGGGATCCTCTTGCGCTGTCTGATTGTAGGAGTTTTCCGAAGAAGGATTATGTGGAGTTTGAGGTTGTGTTTCCTAGTGGTGTGAGGGAGGATCGGGAGGAGAAGGGACATCCTGAGAATGTGTTCTTGGCGTATGGAAGTGAGAGTCATGAGTGGTTCTGGATTGAGAAGCAAGAGCCGGATGAAGTGCTTATCATCCAGCTGTTTGATAGTGAGGCCGAGAAGGAGGGACGGGGTGTGGCCGGTGGGGTGATGCATTCCAGTGTCAATATCGAGGGCACAGAGAATGAGGAAGCCAGGGAGAGTGTTGAGGTCAGGTGTATTGCTATTTGGTGACGGCGTATGCTGGTGTTATTCTCTTAGTCAGTCAATGTAGTGCTTAAAAGCAGTGTCCCCACGCTCTTTACCGAGAACCACCTTTCTTCACGTTCCAAGAAATCGTCTCCCGAATTTTGCAATTCCAAACGCCATTATTGACACAGGCTGTGCTCACCATTCCCCCGCCCTAATGTCCACAGCCCAGCAGGCCAAAAAATTGAAACGTGAATCATGCTTTGAGTCATCATCGTTTCTTGGGAGGAGGAGGCGGTTGAAGCTTGCACGAGTATCGTTCAGAAGATATGGCCAGGATTACGTTGCGGGCTCAGGCTCAGCACGCTGCAGAAGAGTGATTAGCTGTGAGATTATTGGTGGATGTGAGAGACCAAGAAGTGTCGAGTGTGAGATGTAAGATGTGAGTCAGTTCTTACTGCTCTATAGTAACGATGTCGCATACCATGAATGCCTGGAAGAATGTTAATCGGAGTTATGCGGCGACAGACCAGTTCATATACACAATGACGCCTCATGATCCGGAGGTAACGCACTCATATTTACCACGATCGGAAGTATGTAGATTCGTCCCGGTCCCAGACGGTGTTTTCGACTGTCAATGCTCGCTTGGTCTGATCGGAAGAGGAGTTTAGTGCCGTCCAGAAACATTTTGAATGACAAAATCTACGAGGCTCGTTGGCCTCCCAGTGATTACCAAGGTCGAAGATAAGAGACTTGACAGATGTAAGAACTTCCCGAACGGTTTGAGTCGTTTTTTGTAAGAGTTGAGAAGACTCGACCCAGTGGCTGTGGCCTCACTCATGGCGAGCCTTCATCCGTGCTTCGAGACAAAAGAACTAGCATTGCTGCCATATACAACCGAAATGAGACCGTGAGCGGAATAAAAGGACTTCTACAAGCCATGACAAAGAAAGATGAAATACTTTAAATTGAACCATACTTTGGTCAATTACGATGACATGGCTTTCAATGATTCGAAGCAAACCAAACACCCGAGGCATCGCAGCCTAGATTCTCAGCAAACTAGATATGCGGAACATTCGCTTCATCGATAGCAAGTGAAGAAACGCCGGACAAGCTGAAGATTTGTGCTTTGAGAGGAGAGAACGTCTGATTAGAAGCAAGCATGAGAGGAATCACAGGTGATATCATTTTACCCCTGCCGCATGTTTTGTTTAATGACTTCAGACGCCTGTTAATTTACAATTCTTTCTGAAATTTTGCCAGGAAATAACATTCCAAGACAAACTGGAAGGGAACGAGTGGCTGGATTGTGACCTGGTACTCCGCCGCCTGAGCGAGTGCCATGAAACTTGGCAATCATCCAAGACAGACAAGCCTTCTTCGCCTCCTTGGAAGACTTGACGACGAGCGATAAATGAACATCTCGAGCACTTACCTGCAACATCTCATTTCAAATCCAAGAACCTTGCAAGACCATGAAGCATGAGTCATGAAGCCATGGAGTTTTCAACGCTGTCCCCAGCCTACATGGCAAGCGGTCAGGCACAGGGATTTCCAACCCCCACTTTCCCCGATACTGGTCAGCTTTCTTGCCTTCCATCCTCCACAGAACCATCCGAGATCCGGACAAACATTGAGGATAAAGATGTACAACCAAGTTGTCGGGAAACTGTTGTGGGGCAGATCAAATGAACGGGCGAGTCTGGAGATGTTTGCTGGGAGAAGATCTGAGGTTACAAGCCAGGTCGCGATAGCAACGTTTCACCGGCGAAAGTGGGGATATTCGGAGAAGATCGCCCCAGTTCACCGGCTCCCCCATCCTCGAATCATCCATTCACGATCTACCAATTTAACAATCACCCTGACCTCTTATCATCCGTCGCGTGAGGGCCACTGATAAAGTTCCCCGGGTCTTACTACTTCAGGGAGACAGTCCGACGACATACGAAGTATAATTATGTCCTCGTCTGCTCCTCGTAAAGGTTTCTTTTCGCTCCTTCACCTCTCCCCGCACTTTCATCGCCAAAGGGAAGATAAACAACACCGCAGCAATGGGCGCCCCAAGTGAAGTCGACGTCGAGAACACGGTGCGCGATGTCGCTATCGGAGACAGCAAGGTGCTCAATTCATCTGAAGCTCGCCATGCTACAGAGGTTGAGCATCAAATGACCTTCTTCGAGGCGGTCAAGTTGTATCCCGGTGCCGTCGGATGGTCAATCTTCTTCTCACTCGGTATAATTATGACAGCTTTCGATCCGCAGTTGCTTGGAAATCTATACGCTACTCCTGCTTTCCAGAAGGATTTCGGGTATTTATTCAAGGGCGAATATATCATCAGTGCAGCATGGCAGACTGGTCTCGGTATGGGAAATCCAATTGGTCAATGCGTGGGTGCTTTGGGAGCTGCCTACCCGATGGAATGGTGGGGTAGAAAGAAGGTAAATGTTCCCTTCCAATTTTTTGAAACATTAATCTGACAGCGATAGACCTTTGCTGGTTGTGTTATTCTTACCGCTGGATGCATCTTCATTCAATTCTTCGCACGATCTCTGAACGTTTTGCTTGCAGGGGAACTCCTTGGAGGACTCATTCTGGGAACCTACGCAACCATTGCTCCTGCATATGCTTCAGAAGTCTGTCCGATCGCTCTTCGTGGTGTTCTAACTGCATTCATCAATCTCTGCTTCGTTATGGGTCAGCTCATCGCCAACGGTGTAATTGCTGGAACATCCCGCCTCGACACACACTGGGCATATTCGGCACCCTTCGCTACTCAATGGTTCTGGCCATTGGTTATCTTGATTGGGATGCCCTTTGCACCAGAATCGCCTTGGTGGTTGGTACGAAAAGGTAGATTTGAAGATGCCGAGAAGTCACTGCAGAAGCTCTCTTCTAAAGGGATGGACGTCAAGCCAACCTTGGCTATGATCATCGAGACTGACCGCTTGGAAGTCGAGATGGAAACCGGAACCACTTACATGGATTGTTTCAAGAAGATCAACTGGAGACGAACAGAGATTTCCATCGGTGTCTACACCATTCAAGTCTTCAGCGGAATCTACTTGGTCGGTTATGCCACTTACTTCTTCCAACGTACATATCCTCAGGTAGCCTCATTCCTTGGTTCGAGCTAACATTTCACAGTGGCTGGTCTCCCAGGTAGTAAAGCTTTCGACATGGGTGTTGGATACCTTGCTGTTGGTTTCTGCGGTACTGTCGCATCCTGGTTCCTCATCAACAAAGTCGGTCGTCGTCGCATCTATTGCTGTGGTCTTGCCACTCTCGCAGTTATGATGTTTTTGATTGCAATTCTCGACTGCGCACCCAACTACGAGAACCGTCCCGGCGTGATCTGGGCTCAGTCGACCATCATGGTTATCTGGAACGGCATTTACGACTTGACGATCGGACCAGTATGTTTCGTGCTTATCTGTGAAGTGTCCGCCACGAAAGTTCGAGCGAGGACGATCGCAGTTGCTACAGCGGTACAAGCTGTCTGCGGTATTGCTATGACGGTCGCGATTCCGTACATGATCAACCCTGATGAGGCGAATATGCGTGGAAAGCTTGGTTTCTTCTTTGGTAAGTCGTCCACTTTATCACCTGGAACATGCAACCCTGACTAATATGTTCTAATAGGTGGGCTCTCGACTATTTCATTCGTCTGGGCTTGGTTCCGCATTCCCGAGACTATGGGCCGCACATACGAAGAGTTGGATGTTATGTTTGAGAAGAAGCTCAAGACCAGGGAGTTCAAGAATTACCAATTGTAGATCGATACTGCAACTGAGCTTGACGGGGCAGCGGGTTTCCTCCCACATTAATTGTGTATTTTGATGTACTTAATCGATTCATGATATTGTATCAAAAGTCATGGACCTTTCTTCAGACTTCACACTAGGATCTTAAAATGAAGGTGGGAAGAGTGGGCGGTGGCTTACCCAGTCACGTGAACCGAAGGGTCATCTTAATCAATTCTGTGGTCTTGTGTTCGGAGAGATGTTTGTGCATTGCGCAAAAAAAATATCCATTTTAAATACTATTCCCTGCCTAACTATGCAGATAGGATCCGACATAAGCCCAAGACCTTTCCAAAGAATATGCCGGGCCAATGACTCTTTGATGGAAATACAAACCGCGAACAGAGCACCACAGACATTCGATTGACAGGCTGATGAAGCAACTTCCAGTAACCAGTCTGCCTAGTGGTTTATTGTCGACAGACTGATATCTAGTACTCGATATTGATCTTCCCGTTCTCTCCATACTTGACCCTAGTGGCGCATCTCCCCGCATACCAGTCCTTCCACTTACACTCCAACACCTTATACATATTGTCCTGATTCCTTCGAAACTCATTACTGCTAATGCAAGTACCAGTCAGTACCCCCCGGAGCATTAAGCACCGGATCAAGCTCAACCGGCTCCTTGACCAGACCTTCTCTGCTCGCAAATCCATGAACAACAAACAACCCATTCGGATCCTTCGTCTTCACATACCCACTAGCATACCCCTCATTCATACACTCATGCTGCAGTGTCCCCACAAGATCATGTATCCCCATATTCAGCACCATCGCATCACATCTATCGCAGTTGCAGGTTTGGAGCCCAGCAGTCACGCGAAGCATCGTACAGAAACACGTGCCGTCGTTAGCATCCTTGCTCATGACTTGCTTGTTTGCCCATTTTGTGCGCTGGATTTGCCAGATGCGGCGGCGTTTACAGGTGTCGTCGAATTTCTTCTTGGCGAGCATGCAAAGTCCGGCTTAAGTCTTTTGGGGTCGGCATGGGTCCTTCGCGGAAACACCATTTGCGTTGGTTGTCGTTGGAGCAGGGAAGGAAGTCGGAGCTGTATGGCATTTGTGAGTTGCAGGGTGTCTTGTTCTTCTTTGGTGAGCGGTGTTGGACGCCAATGGCGGTATAGTTGAAGCCAGTTTGAGTTTCTTACGTGGCTTTGAAGGGACAGATATCTGTGGAGACTTGGAGCTCGTCTGAAGTATTGGTCAGAGTGGACGGTTCCCACAGGTTGAGAGATGGAATGCTGCCGGACTCTATAGAACTGAACCAGTCAATACAGTTTGTCGGCTCAGATTCATTGATGGCGGGGTGCGACAGGTCGATGTCGCTACAGAAAGGAGGGTAGGATACATTTCCCTCTGTTGGGAGAGCTGCAGCCATAGCACCCAGGCTGAGCCCAAGGAAAATATAGGCAACATTGAACTGCATCGTGGAAAGCGCCGTACTGTAGAAGCTCGAGGTATAGACGAATTGGAGCAGAAAATTGCGAAATGATAATGTTGGACGATCGACACTCGTGGTAAGGTATTGGAAGATAAAAAATCAAAAGCATATACTTAAGTTGGAAGCTAGACATGCATCTTTAGCTCATCAATATTGGTATTCAGACTGGCCTTGCTTTTGGCTCCCCCTAAATAAGCGAACTATTGTTGTCATGACCCTAGATCCACTAGCTGCCGTCACAAGACTACCAATTCACAGACGCCGCCGACAAAAGTTGTGGTGTGCTAAGTGTTGGCGAGAGGTGCTAAACCTCAGATGATGCATAGACTATTTCTATGCAGTCAAAATGAGACTACCCTTGAATTTGGTCACTGCCCATGTCACATGTTCGTGATTGGCAAATCCATGTACCTGCCCTCGTGGTTCCCTCTCCATTTTCCGCCATCTCCCATCGTACACACACGAGCTTCCATTCTTCCTTGGTATTCCAAGGATCATTTGAGTCTGCCTTGCGAGCCCGAACGATGCCGGACACCAGACTTGACGAACGAGACATGTAACGTAGTGGGGAGCAAGGCTTATCTTGGCCTCAACAACTCATAGTGTTCTCTCAGCTACTCCATGAGAAGCACGATAGGCTCATCAGATCATACACAGGCTTCAGTGGTCCGTCTTTGGGTCTTAATGGGACTCACCGCCGCAACATGACCTGCATTGCCCCGAACACGACGACCATTTGTATCTGTATCGTGAAAATGGCTAGTTGATTGGACAATCTCTTCTCAGACCTGTGGCAGCTGAGCTCTGTCTTGAGAGACTATTGGCATCGCTTGAAATTGTCATTCATACAAAATTGTTGGAGAGGTCCCACAACTCAGAAAATGGATCGGCCCAACGTGGCAAGGCAGAACTGCTGAGTTCTCTTGACTATTGAGATTTCCTTGTCTGTGTAGCCGTGACAAATCACCAGCGCTACTTATACTCGCTCTGAGTACTGCTTTCTGCAGAAATGTTCTGAAGTCGACTTCCAACACCTTTTCACGAGGTCGCACTGCCAGCAAAGTTGACCGAGTCACCCGAGACAAAGCAAACACTCGACAACCCAAGCTCCCCCACATACCCACCATAACAGATTTATCTTATCAGTACACCCCAAAAACCCAAACACAGTCATTATCCAACGCGGAATGATGTCCAAAACATTCCCAGAAGAGATCCGCGATCTCCGAGAAAACCTCAGATACCAGTCCGACCTCATCGACTCGCTCCACCGCTTCGGCATGCCCTCCTCCGCCATTAGCAACCTCCAAGCCAGTCTGACATCCAACATCCGCGCCATCGAGAACGCATACGACCGCTACAGTTCCAACTACGGCTCTGCTTTCGAACGAGGCGATGCCATCGCAGCGAGCGTTCTCAGCGACTACAATATGCAGCTAGGTATCATTAGGACAAATTCACGTCGTCTGAGGCCGAAAGATCCGATTGAGAATATGCAGGGGATTAAGACGGGATTGGATATGGAGCATAGGCATAATGAGATTGAGAGGGAGGTTATTGCTGCTTTTGAGGGGTTGGCTAGGAGGCTTGGTGGTGGTGGCAGGGGATTGTTGGCGCAGCTTCAGGGCTTGTCGAATTTTGGGAGGTTGGGATTGAGGGATAATGATAGGGGCTTAGATGTAGATACTACAATCTCGAGACGTGAGATGGAGAGGATGGTGCAGCATTTGAGAGATTCCTGGAGGGTGGAGATTTCTGGTGGGAGGACGATCTATGTCAATTTTTATGATCCAAGCTTGAGAAGATCAGACAGACCCCGCACTGGATTTATCCAGGTCGAGACTGATCGTGATCGTGATCTTGGGATGGGACTTGGAGGTCTGAGAGGAAGGTTTGACGGCAATGGTGGATTAGGAAGAGGGCCATTGGGGATGGGCTTAGGCTCTAGGAATGGCGGTTCTAGTTTTGATTAATAGGTGCAAATTGCAATTTGTGATAGCTTTGGAGCTAAGATGGGCTTGCTTACTTAATGATGTGCCAAATTGCTTTTGAGCATTTTTCGATGTGATGCAATAACAATAATGTCGGGTGTTGGGAATGGTCGATGAACAGTCTAATGAAGTACTGCTTGGTGTAAAGTTTCTGGATGTAAGCAATATCAATGTTCGTCTACCTTGTTCCTTCGACGAGATATATCTTTTTCTACTGGCCCCCATACAGTACGTTGTTTGGAAGGATCACAAACCTGGATGGCTGGATAAATCACTGGTGATCCGTTGAGTTTGAATGCTTAGACTTTTTTCTTTTTTTTTCCGCCTTTTCTTAGACCTATTCCATTGCTCGTGCCTGGGTCAAGGAACTAAGTAATCGCATTCTAGACAGTGATGGCGTGTTGACTAGGCTGCTAGGCCCCAACATTCGAATCCCCAAATTAAGCGAGCTCCCAGTCTACATCAAAATAACTCGGTTCAGATGCCAACGCCGAAGTCCAGATTGGAATCTTTGATCTATATAGCAGAGGCCCCTCTCCCAGAAATTTCTCCCATTTTCAACGTTCATCACGCACACCAAATATCTTCTCGTACTCCGGACGCAAACTCGTCATCTCAGACTTCGCATATCACTATACCAAGCACTATATGCAATCGCAACAAACAAGACCTCGATTCCGAATTTCGAGACGGCGATCTCCAACTCAGCCCTCATGAAGCTCCTCGTCTTCCTCCTCGCTACGACTCCCAGCCTCGTCCACGCAGGAGTCGTTTCTCAGTCAGCAAATCCACCATCATGCAAGGACATCGCATGGGATGAGCACGACAACGGTTTCCAAACCAGAATATGCACCGAGCCACATCCTTCCACTAATGAACAAGTCGCACAATCAATGATTGCCAAGCGCTCCGACAACGACGCCGTCGATCGATTCGAGTCCATCTTCACGTCTTTCATGCCAAATACCACCGAGACGAACATCGACAATTGTGCCTCATCCAGCCACACACCTTCCACTCTGAATGAAAACCAAGACAAAGCACAAAACATCAATGGTACCACCGACATTACCAATTCCAACAACACAATCCAACGCCGCGACACCTGCGCATCCAGTGCTCTCCCCTACCGTTCACAACTCATCGACCTCCCCGAACTTTCATCCAAGAGCTGGTGTTTCCGCCCCGGCCCCACCCCAAACCCCAACGACGTAACCTCACTATGCCGCAACATCGCCCAACTAAAATACTTCGGCGCGCGAGAATCAGCCACCCTCCCCTTCCACGACGACTACGTGGTACAACGCGCCAAGACCTCCTCCTCCTCCTCTGGCAGCACAGCAGGAGTGACACGCGACAACACTACGGTCGCCGTCGAAGCTGACGGTGCATGTGTTTGCGTCGCTGGGAGAGAAAGAACCGCCGGGTTTAAGATCTGCAATTGTGATCGCTGCGACGCGCTGGTGATAAATCGCGGACTGGCGGATATGTGTAAGACGTTGCAGAGACAATGTACATCTCAGGGTTTCAGCAGCGCGTATATAAAATCCTCTCTCCAACCCTCCTCCTCCTCCTTTACAACAAATTCCCTAATCTCGCTCTTCACCTACCCGACCTCCAAAGGGCCCAAAAGCGCGCCTATGGAACTCGATCCTATTCTAGGTGTTGAGGGTGTGGTGAGCAGTAGTTGTCGCAGTGGAGATGAGAATAGGAGAGGGCAGGATTATAGTGGGCCGGTTATCGAGTGTTGGGATTGGGTGGTGGGGAGGTTTGCGGGGGGACGGTGGTGTAGGGATGTTGTGGGGGGTGGGGAGAGGGTCTGGATTAGGGAGAGGGAGGATCCAATGGAGAAGTTGAGGGGGGTAAAGAAGGGCGGTTTCTCGCAGTTTGGGGATGAGTGAGGTGTGAGAAACAAGCTTGGCTTTGAGGGATGGGTGGTGCTTTCTTTGATTGCTTTTGGTTTCAGCTCGGGGGCGTTGCTGATTTATATTCGGTAGATGCTTGCTGGTATTGTCAGCAGAATACTGTAGCATCATCACAGTTTTTTATTATTGTAGTTGATTGCTCGGCCTATATACAGTACATTAGCCTAGGTATCCAGCAGAGTATGCCTTTACGACGCACTCGATCCCCCTTCTGTCCATGCATACCACGGTAAATTCTGTAAGTCTCCCATCATAGTGAACTCATCATACGTTCCATCTCCGTCTCTCCTCCCGGGCCCAACCCCACCGCCACCAAAGTCAAGCATCAAATCATCACCAAATCCAAATGTAGCACCCACAGCCCCAATAGCATCCCCAGGCATCGCAGCATTCCCACAACCAGTCACATTGCCTCCCCCCACCAGAACTTGGGTAGAGCTCTGCGCACCCTCATCCATCACATTCCTCCGTAATTGCACAAGTACTTTCCACATCTTGGTTGACGCAACAGGCGCATTCGAGAAGCGAGAAAAGACATTGTCTAACTGTCGTTGCGCCCTATCTTTGTCATTTGGACGGGTGGCATGTCGGATGTCGGTTAGGGCGATGGAGGTTGCGAGGAAGGGTATGGGTGTTGAGAAGAGCCATTCGCAGTTTAGAGGGGTGAAGGTGCTGATATGGTAGGTGATTGCTTCGAGCAGTTCGATGGCTGCGAGGAAGACTCTGAAGGGTTGTTAATGAGCATCTCTGAGATGGGTATCACAAGGCGGAGAGCTGATGGTCTCGGAAGAGAGAAAGCTTACTGGTATCTTTGAGGATCTGAGGGATGGACTTTTGAGTGTTCTGTTTGTCGATGGCGAAGGCAGAGTCTGAGGCTTGAGATACGTACCTCGACGAGTGCGGCGATAACTGTTTGTGATGGATTTGCTCGATCTATCCTTGTGAGGTATTTCTGGTTAAGTGATGATTCAACTTGACTAAGGATCTTATGCCTCTGATGGAAGTCGGTTCCGTCAACTGTAGCAAGTACACGAGTCGCATCGGCTATCTCACGATGAACCAGAGTATATGTCATGTCTTTGAAGTCCAGAACGTTGGGTGGGACTGAGGATGGATTCGCAAATCGACTTGCATGCCAATCTCGATCATTTGCATTTCTTGGTGGTAGACAGTCAGATGTTGGTGGAAGACAGGACTCGGCTCCATAGTATGTTACGGCTTGGGCGTCCAGGATACAGATGTGATTCCATATCCTGGCGCGAATCTCGGTTACCCAGGGTGAGAAGGGGAAGTGTCTCGAGTCTCGGTGTACGCCCATATTTTGAGCGAGACGGACCGCAACTGAAAGTAATGGGACTGCATCTTTGTACAGATTCTGTTGGAATAGGAAGGTCTACAGAAAGTTAGCTGCTGCCAGGTACATCGTGTAGAGGTTTATTACCAAGTAATGGAGCAGAGCTCCCAGCCCATGAACTTTCTCCGTTTTATGGAAATGGATCCTAGTCAGAGCGTATTGAGTTGATAGCTTAAGACGGGATAATAATTCGTCTTTTGACGTCGACAATGTCCTCTCGACCACTTCGGCGCGCAGACTGTTTACAGTCAAGGTGTATATCGAGAAGAGTAGTGCTTCGAACTCATGTGGTAGATGAAACGTGCCACGTCTGTACATGCCCAACTCGCGAGCAAATAATGACGAGTGAAGAGCTCGCGTAAATGGATTGACAGTCTCGAAGAAATATTTGCATAGCATATTACTCTCTTCAAGCGACGGATGTGCTAAGCCGAATTCCGATCCTGACAGCGGAGAGGACATCCCCAGTATCGACATCGAGGTCCACTGAGAGGAAGCATCATTTTCGGCGACTGGGTCATCGAATAGTTGCCTTAGATCTTCAACCTGGATATCTTTTAGAGCGATGTAAACATCGGGATGAACGGACATACCTCGGTGATCAGACCTGGCCAGAAATCCGAATCGAAGTAGGCACTGTAGCCATCTTGAAACAATATCTGACCAACAGGTGCACTGCCTTCATTCTGATTGGGCGACTTCTCGAAAGTAGAAAAGGCTGCAGATATACCTGGCTGGTATTGTTGTGTTGTAGAGTTGGTCAAGGTCGGCGTCGTAGAGCCTCTTAGCGACGAATTAGTGAACTCCGGGCTGCTGGTGCCCAACCTCCCCGGCGTGGTCTCTCCGACCATCATCGACTTCATCAGCGCCTCCAACCTCTCCAGTCTTTCTCGCAATTCTGCATCTGTTGACATCGCCGCATTGTTTGCATCTCGCGAAGAACCGATGGCGCTATCACTGCTCTCGTAGGTGCATAATTGCTTGGAGCGAACACAATTCGAACACGGTCGCATCTTGTCACAGCGCACTTTTCGTTTGCGACAGCCGTGACATGGTCGGCCATGTTGCGATGCGGCGCTTCCCTCGCCGTCTCCCGCCTGAGAGTTCATGAGGGCGGCGAGCCAGATTGTTTTGTTCCGATGGATCTTCTCTTTATCGTGTCGCGATGCTGTTTCGAGTCTTGGTGGCTGTCAAGTATCTTTAGACGGTACCTCGCGATGCATGTCTTGCCTAATCCTCCATCTTCCCGTTCTAGACCGTCAGTGTGTCATCATTCGCCTACGGTCCTCACAGGCACTCCCCAGGGATTTATATACGAGTATAGCTTCGAGTTTCAATGCCTTCTGTTATTCCATCCGATTACGGAAAGCTTAGTCCTCATTCTCTCGCCAGCAACATTCAGTCGTGACGGCCACAGAGTTTTGCTGTATCCGGATTTTCATCGACCCGTCCCGAGCTAAATCCGGCTACCTTGGTGAGGGCTTTCGCGGTACGGGCATGTTGCGGGAAGATATTTTGGGCCACCCATTGTTTGAAAAGATGCTATTGCTATTCTAACCCGCCTGACTCGTCGTTTCTCTATTTATCAAATGTCGTCTTGGATGACTGTGTTCCCAAAGTCTTCACTTCTTCGGCTATCATTGCCGACAGGCTCTCCTGGAACAGCGAACCCTTGGCCTTCCATCCCAGCTTCTCAATTCTGTCCGATCGACTTCTGCAATTGCCTCCCCAAATCAATGGAGCCCATGGATGTAATGCCGAAGCATCAGCGAGTGACAATTTGTCGACATCTGAAGTCTTGATCAGACCTTGATCGAATGCGATCTTTGAAACAGCTTTCGCTACGTCTGCCCATTTCTAATCACTAGTCAGCCAGATCCACGAAATCATCTCATTCTCCCGGGCACTTACGAACTGAGCACCAGCAACAAAATAGTAACCTTCCTGGCCCCATTGAGCAGCTCCCCCATTTGGCTTCAGGGCCTCTTCAACGAGAAGAATGAAGGCAGAAGCGATGTCATCGATGTGAGTTTCTGATCGATGGTCAGTATGAACAGGAAAGCAACACAGGGCTGCTCACGATCCCAGATGTTCTCTCCATCAAGTACTTGGAAACCTTTCCCACGTTTGAGAATGGCTTCGATGAGGAAAGGAACTTGAATGCTTCTTTGCTTCAGAGGACCCTGCCCGACACCATGAATCATTGGAGGAGACACGATAGCAGTAGGCACAGAGAATCTCTTCTGAGCCTCCAGAAGTGCCATGTCAACATCTCGATGGACATGGTTCTCGATTGGAAAAGAGGTGATCTCCTGCAAATCGGCAATGTCAGAGTACACTTTGGTCGATGGTTGACCTGCTAAAGTTAATCGTTGCTCCATGTTCCAGTTCTAAGAACTCACCAAAACCATTGGGAACGTCATTCAACATCCCGGTGCCACCAACGTGGATGAGATATCCCGGAGTTGGCTTCTTGTTGCTCAATCCCTCGATCAAAGCCAAAACACCTGGAATGTGGTCTGCAGAGGCAGTTTCTATCGGTGGTCAGTACTCATCCGTATGAGACGTAATATTCAATACTCACGAAGGACAACATCGGCTTTGGACCCTTCCTTGATCATCAGCTCCTTATCGTCCAAGTCGCCAATGACTGTCTCGATCTTCGACCAGCGAGCTTTCACGATGTCGCTTTGTTCTTTGTTCCTCACCAGTGCTGCGATGGTCCATTCTGGATGTTTCTCGATCACACGCATGACCGTATGCCCACCGACATACCCAGACACGCCTGTGACGAAGATTCTTGGCGATGCAGACATGGTGCCGGAAATATTGATGCTTGGTATCGGGATTATGCTTGGTCGCAGAGAGTTACTTGGCTGAATACTTGATTGCGACTGCTGTTCTTGGTATTCGTGGAGTGGGAAGCAGATTGAGACGAGTAATGATGATGAATTGATTCTTCCTTTCCAGAGCACCAGCTTCACTTATATTCTCAAATTCCAACCCATCTCTGCTAGATTCTCCGTTCCCTGGCTAATGATCGCATCTCTTCCTGGGAATATCAACCTGAATTTCTAAGCAACAATTTCAAAGCGATCTCCACGATGCGGCTCTCCTCCACCATCAAGATGAGGCTATTCGCAATGCCAAGCTTTGCATCTTCCAGATGCGGCATAGTTTTTCGCCGAAGGCTCGCTGACAGCGGCGAGCTGCCGATGACCTAACCCTCTTGAGGACAGTCAGCGAGCTCTCGCCGAAAAGCGAGCTGCATGATTGTGAGGCTTACTCAGCCTGCTCGCCTCGCTGTAAACATACGCCATTTGTAGGTACGCAAATGTCGCTGGATTATTCAGAAAGTGTCTGCCGATCTGATAGCATGTTTGAAAGATGACATGCTTATGACGGCATCGGGCAGAGTTATATATATTCTCCATGATTGAGAGATTGAGGTAGTTCCAATCCAGCACCAGCGAACAGCCTTTCAAGTACTTTTGCAACCATCTTTCCCACAGAATTTTAGCAATGGCCGATCATCAATGTCCTTCAACAATTGTGAAATCTTCAACACCAGGAACACCCGTTGTTGCGAAGGCTCCAAAGCCGGTCAATCCTCTCGAGAATGTTCCAGCTGAAAATGTACGGCAATTTTCTTTTATCTTTGGCGTTTCACTGGGTATACTGACAAGAACAGGTCACGTACTTCACACCCAGACAGATCATCCCAGCCGGAACCGCCATAGTCCACCCCACGAAACCATCCCCCATTCCAAAGGTCTTCCAACCCCTCCAACTTCGCGGTCTCACCCTCCAGAACCGGATCATGGTCTCTCCAATGTGTCAATACTCCGCCGATGATGGCCACCACACAATGTGGCACCAAACCCATCTTGGAGGTATCATTCAGCGCGGTCCAGGACTCACCATCATCGAAGCCACATCCGTGACACCAGAAGGTCGAATCACACCTCAAGATTCTGGTCTTTGGAAGGACAGCCAAATTGAGCCGTTGAGAAAGACAGTTGAATTTGCGCATAGTCAGGGTCAGAAAATCGCGATTCAGTTGGCGCATGCTGGACGCAAGGCGAGTACGGTTGCGCCGTGGATTAATCGGAAGGCTGTTGCTACTGCTGAGGTGTGTCATATGATCTTGACCGTCCTCTCGTCACTGAAGAAACGCTGACAGAGTTATGAATAGGTTGGTGGATGGCCAGATAAGGTCATCAGTGCGAGTGATATACCATTCGATGCACCACATACCTGTGTCCCTCGCTGCATGACATTGGAAGACATCGCCAGCTTCAAAGCATCATTCCTCGCTTCCGTGAAACGCGCTCTCATCGCTGGCTTTGACGTACGTGATTTCCTCTCCCCTCATCATCCATCCCGTCCAAGAAAAATAAATCTGACTGACCTCGCCGCCAGGCCATCGAAATCCACGCCGCCCACGGCTACCTCCTACACTCTACCCTCTCAGCAGCAACCAACGCCCTGCCCGCACCCTACTCCGGCACCCTCGAAAACCGCATGCGTCTCCTCCTCGAACTCACAACCTCAACACGCGCCATCCTTCCCCCAACCATGCCCCTCCTCGTCCGCATCCCCGGCACAGACTGGATGCCGCCCGAGTCCAACTGCTGGGAGATCAACCAAGCCATCGCAATCTCCCTCGCTTTGTCCCGCGCTGGTGTGGATTTCCTCGACGTTTCTACGGCGGCTTTGATGAGTGAGCAGAAGGTCGTTAGTGGACCGGGATATCAAGTTCCTTTCGCTGCAGCAATCAAGGAGGCGCTTGAGAAGGAAGGACTGGGTGAGCAGACGAAGGTTGGGACGGTGGGTATGATTACAAGTGGTGTGCAAGCAGAAGAGATTTTGGCTGCTGGTAAGGCGGATGCGGTTTTGGTTGCGAGGGCGTTCTTGAAGAATCCTGGATTGGTGTGGGAGTGGGGTGGGGAGTTGGGCGTTGAGGTTAGGGAGGCGGAGCAGCTTGGTTGGGGTTATGGTCAGAGAGGGAATGGAGGCGTGAAACCTGGTGTCGCGGCTGCGGCGAGGGGATAGCTCGTACGGAACCAGGCTGTATTGAGTGGAGATGAGTTATTGGAGAGGCTGGCGGCGTCGGGGAATAGAGAGGTTTGGGCGATGATGAATGGTGTTTGGAGGTGAAAAATCACTTCGGAGAAGCACTTATCAAGCGCGAAGAATGAAAGGATCTCATCCTGCTGTATTCAAATGATCGCTTCTGTCCCTTCATCCAAACGAAGGTCCAAATCCTGCCAGTCCCAACCCCAGGATATCTTATCATCTTTCAACACTACAAGGGCTCTCGTGACTCAGACGAGACCACAATCTTTTCACTTCCCTGGCATCAGTCAAGCGTATTGCTCCCTCCCACCATATTTCGCCACCGATTCCGCACCCCACAATTTGCCAACGTATCCAACACCCTATCCTCCACCCCATACCTCCCCACCAAATCCCTCAAAATCCACATCAACAACTCCTCAAGATCATTCGTATCCGGATACCTCACACTCCTCTCGCTCACAATATCAACAGCCATAACCAGTATCTCATGCACCGTAAACACCGGATGGCGGCTCGCTACCCACTTGACGAGGACCCAGTCTCCCTTTTCATGTTCTTCGACTAAGCCGCTTTCTACTTCGAATGATGCTCGGATCTGGTCGAGGTCGGAGCGGTGAGAGAGGCTGAGTGGGGTGGTGAGAGGTCGGGATTGGGCGTATTGGTGGGCGGAGGAGAGAATTAGGGTGGATTGGGAGTGGATGGGGAGAAGGCGGGGGAAGCGGTTGCGATACATCGATTTTAGGTTGGATGGTTTGCTGGACTACGTGGTGTGAGGGTGCAACTGTCTTTCCTTTGGGTTGTGCTTTTCTGCTGATAAAAAATGCCTTTTCCGATTGAGCGATCACTGGAAGACTTGGGGATATAGATATTGTGACTGGGAAATGCGAATGTCGAGTCATTAATATAGCATATTGTATGTTTGATGGATGGTACAAAGATCAGTAATTGGAAATGGCACATATTTGGATTGTTGTCGTTGCCAGACAGGGGAAGAAACTGCTCTATCGCCCCTCTGCAAGCGAGAATGGGAAAGTGCGACTGAAGGCCAGTTCATCTATCGTGCCAGCCTCTATTCAAGATTATCAGATACACTGTTTTGCCAGAAGCTCTTCGCTATGATTTGATATACATTGACTTGTGGATAACCAAACATGCACGGTTGCTACAGATAGTCAATTTTCCTACCGACCACCGGGAGGAGGCAAAGCGTGGCTATTGACACATCTCAGAACAGGCGGCACGCAGTGGCATTGCTGTACCCCAGAAATACGTTGTCTACGTGTCTAGAACGCTAGGAGGGGTGGTCTATTATGTCTTGGTGGAGCTAAAATAGGTCCCTAAGTTTACAACTAACTTACAAGCTAGATTGGAAGCGAGATCTTGGACTTTCCGGACCAGAAACTCATTTCTGGCTCGAATTAGCCTGTAGTGAACCTCCAGTCAAAATTGAAAGGCGAGGGATACAAGTACATGCATGAGTCGCTTTCCCAGGACTGTAAAACTGCTACACACCTTTCCACATCAAAGTCTACAATCTTAATTTCAGTCACGATTCACAAAGTCACTTTAAATTCCCCAGAACTTCGCGATTGTATCGCCCGAACAGTCATCCCAGCATCAAAATGGCGATTGAAACTTTGTTAAAGACTCCAGTAAATGGGTCGAGCCAGAGCAAGCCCATCGAGAAGCACCCCGTCAACGAAGCAAAGAACTGCAGTAATAGCCTCGTTACAATCATGCCCCCGTACCTCCGAGACTATTACCTCCGATTCCCCCACCATCGAAATCAGATCGAAGCCGAGGCTCGCAAGCGAGGAGAGTTTATCCAAGGTTTCTCATGCTGCAAGTGTGGGTTTGTGCTGGATGAGAGGTATATCTGTATCGGATGTGGTTTAACCAGTGTGATTATTTTCGAAGTGGATATGTGCACAGCCTGAGGAGTTTGAGGAGATGAGTGAGGATGATATCGAGGAGTATAGAAAGGAGAAGCTGGTGGTGAAGCGTCAGTATCAAACGAGGTTGTCTGTGAAGTTTGCGCTGGGAAATGATCTCTTCTAGCTTACGATATGAGGTTCTGAGGTTGGATGATTCTTCGTTTGTAATATGTCGAGATTTAGTGAAATTTCATCGACTCATTCCCAAGTCCCTTTATTTATTGGATGTGGCTGGGAAAGTTAATGTTTCATCATGATTCTACACATTTACATCTGCCTCGTCCACGTGAGATTGATGTAAGATTACGCCATAGGATTTTCACTTCTAAATATTGGTAATATCTTGTAACTCCTCACAGGGAGTAGTCGAAAATTTTGAGCGAACTTGAAGAACAGGAGGCTTGCTGTAGCGTGTTTCAGGTGGATTATTTAAGTGCATCGTTTCGCATCTGGTCCTTTATACCTCGTTTCTTTCTTGCTTTCCTCCCTTACTTCCTTTCCCGCTTTGTAGAGAGTCAGCATAAATAAGCGAAGCTATTCCAACGCAGCTTGTTGTGGTAACCACCTCGTCTCCAGATAAATTAAATGCTGAGATGGAGCCCATTCCTCTCAGAACGCTTACCGTTCTTCTTGCCTACGAGAAAATGACTACGGACCCGCGGTTCCAAGGACACAAGCTGGTAGCTTCCACTTCTGCGACTTCTGTTTTACTGAAACTTGCGCAAATTCAAAATCCGTGGCTCTTCAAAAACCGTCCCAAGACTATTATGTAAGTATTGTCCGTCTCTCAACCAGTTCATTGCCAATCATGGCAGGTCACTCCAGGTCGGACTGATGTTGCGCTGTCAGCCGCCAAGCCATCCAGAGCCAAATGTACCCTGTCTGGAGATGCTGTCGAAGAAGCTAGATTGAAGGCTTGTGCTGAAAGGGTCTGGAAGAGATGACAGAACAGGGATAAGGAGGGGTGGTGTGCGCATTGTGGTAAAGAGGGCAAATTGCTGAATTGCAGTGGATGCAAAGAGTCCAAAGTGCGGAATTGTTGCAAAGAGCATCAAGTTGGCGGTTGGAAACTGCACAAGCACACATGTGAGAAAGCCAAAAAGTAGAGTGATGTTTAAAAGGATAGAATGGGACAGGATGGACTCTTTGCAGTGCTGACTCTACTCGTGTGTTAGAATCATGCAGCTGCTGAAAATCGCATGCATGGCCTCGGCCGCATGCAAGTAGCCTTCCACAGCCTCACCTTTTAGAAGGCCATAACCGCCAGTTGCCAGACAGCCGCCCCTCGTCGCCAATCATGTTAAGTTATTGTGGCTTGTCATATGTCGCTAAAAGAAGTGTGCGGTGGTTGGGCGAATTATTCTGTAGTCGGCCTCGTGCATGAATGCAAACGAATAAGCCTTGGACCTCGAGGCTCATCTCCACGACGGACAATAAAGATACTAAGATACCTACAGGTCCTTATAAAAAGGCTTCTCGCACCAGAGTCTCCAGATCTTCGATTCCTAGATATCTTATCGACCCTCGCAATGCCTCCCGTATTCCAGCCTTCCCGCGAGGCACGAGGCTCACGCTCACCTCTGCAGCCACCCCCGGCACAAACGGAAAGACCAACATTGAGACCTGGCGATGTTTGCGTTGGATGTGTTGTTTGGCTTCCGTCAAAAGATACGAGTCAACGAAGCATTCGATGTATCAACGATGATTGCTGCGGCAAGGGTGAACTTGACGATGGCGGTTACAACCATCCAGTAGTCGTCCTCAAGATCAGGCAGGAGAATGGATCCGTTGTGGTTGGCGATCTGATCTGCACTGTTGCCTGTGTAAATATCTTCTTGCTCTAATCGTTTTCACATATGCTGATATCCTCAGGTTACGACTTTCTCTGACACTCCGCTGTCGAAATACTTGTCAAAGCGTCAATACAGAGAGCCGTCTATTCCAATCTACGATCCAGAAACAGCTCATCTCACAGCTTCAGGAGGTACCGCTCTGGTTCAACTCAAGCTCGAGGAAGGTAGACTGAAGAAACAGTCGTACGTACGCCTACAGCACACTTACCGAGTTCCCATGTCGATGCTACGGCAGTATGCATACCGGAAGTGCCGTGCATACAAACGGAGACTTTCGAACGACAGCTACACCACATTGATGGGCCTCCTCGCCTTGACTCCGGAGAAGTATGAGACGACAGAAACTTTGTTCGAGACGAGAGATCAACGGCTACTGAATTTGGCAAGATCGGAACTTCCTCCTGTAGTACGAGTACAACAGCCACATCGACTATTACCTCCTACCAGGCTTGCATCGCAACCTAATCAGTACAGGCCCTATGGAGCGACGAATGCGAATCCGCAGATCTCCCAATACGTTCCGCCTCACAGATACCAAGGCCGCGATCACATCCGGGCAGGCTACGGGGCACATGACGATGGAGGGGAAGGATCTTTCCTTCTCAAATTGGTGGCTGGATGTGTCATACTTGTTCTGGTTTGGTGGTATTGGAGAAGTACCTGATCATAGCTCTTGACTCGAACAGGACTTTGGAAAAGCTGGTCCCGAGAATGTCAAACATCAAGCCATGATTGGCACGGCAAGTATTGAACAGGGGAGTAACTTTCGGATACACTTGCCACAATAGAACGGAATTTCTTCTTACTTCTCTTTCTTTTAGTCTTCGCTTGCTCGTAGTTGCCTTTACATTTGAGGAACACATCAAAGGCCAGAAAGGTCGGGCTGTGAAAGCTGTTCGATGCAGCTAAGCGAGCCCCACTCACATTGTTTAAGAGCGATGCCATGACCCAATACTTCTTATAGTGCCTCTGTTACCTTTGTCTCAATTACAACTCTGCCAAATTTGGCAGGTTTCGATACCCAGCATGACTTCTTTCGTACTCTCTTGACAGAGTCTGCTTGTCACCATTTCTCTCTTTGATGGCTTGCAGCGAACAGCAAGTTCAAGTTTGGACCTAGTGATGATGATCACAAAGTAACATTACAAGTGATCTTGCTGTCATGAGCGCCGAGTACTTTTGTTATTTTCATCACTCATCCAGATCGATCACTTGGATATTTTGATGGCGAAAATGAAAGCCAACGGGAGACCCTTTTGCAGTCCACCGGGTAGACCTGATTCAAATGTGGATCAACATACTCTGGTCCAAATACGAGCGTAATATCTTGGCTCTATGGCTGCTCACTCAAAGCGTTCGCGAGGCCTCATGCTCGACAGCAGTGGGCATTGAAGTTCATTGGAGTGGCGTGATTGGGTAGAATATATGGCTTCGATGGTTGATGCTCAGCTGTGAGGCGCAGCTATATGCGACCGTGTCGAAGACCTGCATCGGATGGAATACGCAACATCGAACGTTGACTGGAATGCTTGTTGCGATCAAGTTCGTTCTTGCAAGCAAGCTTCTCAGCTCCAGATAGAAGCCGGGCCATTTGGAGCGACAAAGGTATTTGCAGCTGTAAAGTAGTGAAAGTCGAAGAGTCGCTCACCATTCTCGCGTTCACTTTGTGCCATTTAGTCATTATGATTTTGCTGGCTTTGGGGCAGTATCGACCCATGGAGCTGGTGCATAGTTGTGTGCCAAGACCCACCTTGGACTAACGAGAAGAAAGCTTTTCGGCAACTCCTCTCAAATTAGATGTGTCCTGGTGGAACGCATCATTATCTCGGTGTACCGATCGAACTCAATACCGTCTTTCTAAGTACCTAGATATCCATTGTGACGACCTGCATATTTGTTGGTGATGGTAAGGCGTTTTGGCGAAGTCAAAATGGCTCAGCCACTCATGTTGCTTCGCGCAGGGGTTGGAAATGTTGGTGTTGCAGACCTGAAGTCGATGCAACGACAATCCCATTGGATACTTAGGGTTGCTTACAAGGTCAATGATCCGCATGAGTGCTCCTGCGCCGCCATCCGTGCATGTGTCATCTCGTTTTCAAGGCGGGAGGCGTTGGTCTGTTGTTCATCTGGTTTCGCATCATGATGGTTTTTTCCGCTCACTTTTCCAGTCAAGCATTGCAGTTTTATAATCGACCTTTTCCATTCCTTGGATATGAAAACTCACTTCCACGTCGCAAGTCATGCGCCTTTCCATCTTACTATTTCACCATATCCTTCTTTATTCTACGCACGTTGCAAGCGTAGTCTATCCGTGGATCGACGATGACCTTTTGGGAGGCCAGACCGCGTACATCAGGTTCATCGATGATGGTATTGCACCTCTGCTCGTCGACTCATCGTTCTTTGAAATTGTGATCTTCTCTGGTGGAAACCAGTCACCAGTAAGTCACCAATTCTTTCCCCTCAGCAAGCTCGGCATGACGTGTGCTCCACAGGTAACGCTGTACACATCCCAGAAGTACAATTTCTCCCGAATACCTGAAATAGATGACCCGAGTCGCAGCGAGCTGGGACAAAAGAGTTACTTTTTAATTTCGATTTTCGTTCCTTGGTCGATTGGGCCAAATATTGCTCGTGGATAGTAGGTTAACTTCGCTTTTTCCAGGCATTTGCTGACATCTTGCAACCAGTTTCCTCGGATTCAGGTCCCATTTGAAGCAAAATGAGAGTGTAGAGTTCATAACATATACAGACCGTGTGTCCATGCTCAACAATGGTACTATTTCTCCGGAGGTCGAAGAAGCGGCGAAAGCGCAGGGACAAGTGAGCAGCATTGGGCCTACTAGTTCTTGGGCTTGCAAAGGACGACCATGTTCTCAAGCAATTGCGCTTTCGGGAATCACTTTGACTCAGGAGAAGCCAAAAAAGTTTAAAGAGCCGCTCAACGAGAACCAGAAATTCACGATAGGATTCTCCGCTACAATGGGAGGAGTAACTTTGATCCTCCTGATTGGTGTGATATGCCGCTGCAGACAGAGGCGTTCAGAACGCAAGGACTCCCAAAGGAGATGGTGGAACAAGATACCACCACCAGAAGCCGGAGCTTCGGAATTACAGGGACGCGTCGGGCCATACACAACTGCAGAACTAGGCGGAGATGGTCATCGTGGATTGGTTTTCGAGCTGCAGGCAGGGAGCATTCAGCAAGACCGCGAAGGAGTAGATGTTAGGAAGGAGATCGCATCTATGGAAGCCTCTGAGCTGGATGAGACCCAAAGATTGCAGCCCAGTGAGGATAATAGTAAACACGTTTCTGAGACTGAGGTGTTATATACACCAATAGAGGAGAGGGTGTGCAGTCAGGCGAGAGCCGTCGATGAGATACTACTAGCGCCCTCTAAGCCGTTGGTTTTTGCTTCGAGAGACACCGAGAAACAAGATAAAAAGCACAACTCAGCACCAACACCAGTTCCGACCACACGACCGCCACGAGATTCCTCTCCACATGAAACAACTGCAATGTTGTGGTCTTCTTCGCCAGTTCTATCCACTGTATCGGCCTCTGAAGCCGGCACAACAAGACCAGCTTCATTTCCACTTCTGCAGCACCATTCTGAGTACGAATCAATACCCAGGCATTCGATTAGGATGGCGGATGTAGATCTCGAAGCTCTCGCAGGGGTATTTGCGCCTCCAGCACCTGACCCAAAACCCCCTCCGAGAACAGGGGGTTGGGTCTACAGATAGCGTACTGGCTGCTATTGAGGGAAATACTAACAACCTTACTCATGTAAAGGACTTTTTTAACGGGCTTTCTTCGTCTTCTCATGACTTTTCTTCCGGTAAAACATTTGAAGACTTCTCAGAATTGGTGTTGGCTATGCACACGAACGTACAGGTGTAGCAAGATATGTCAATTCATGGATTATTCGCTAATTTATTTTTCGATTCATCACTCCTCTCTACTCCTTCAATGCAGGTGTGTCAGCAAATAAATAACCAGCCATGGCCTCAGGATACCTCTCGCCATGAACCTCAGCATTCTCCACAAGCTTTCTGATCTCAGCCTCCTCATCCTTGCTCAGCTTCACATCGAAAGCTTTCAAGTTTTCCTCCAAATACTTGATCTTCTTCGTGCCTGGGATAGGGAAAATATCATCACCTTGGGCCAGCAACCAAGCAAGTGTCAGCTGACCAGGGGTGCAATTCTTCTTCGTTGCGAGGGTCTCAATGCCGTTGACGAGCTTGAGGTTCTTGTCGAAGTTCTCCTCTGAGAAACGTGGAGAATGGAGACGGAAATCGTCGGACCCAAAATCGGCGCGCGATTTATAGGCTCCAGTGAGCATGCCACTAGAATCTCATTAGCATCTACAGGTTGTTTGTCCGATACCAGGACTCGCCGGCCAAGAGGAGAGTACGCAACTGTTGCGACTCCAAGCTCACGACAAGTTTTCAGAAGGCTGATCTGAGGATTCTCAATCTCGATGCAGAAAGGCGAGTATTCGATCTGAACAGCATCGACATGGACAACTTTGCATGCACGACGGAGAGTCTCTGACGAAACTTCACTGAGACCGATGTACTTGATCTTGCCCTCACTGCATTTTGTTAGCTGCTCGGATTCTCAAGTCACTTCGATGGCTTTCAGCATACCTCTGCAACTCTGCCATGGCCTTGACCGTCTTCTCAACCGGAGTCTTCATGTCAACCCGATGGCAGTAGAATAAGTCGATTGTCTTGACTCCCAATCTCTTCAAACTCGTTTCACACGATTCCTTGACATTTTCGGGACTTGAGTCGATGGCCCGTTCACCTTGAGGGTCAACTTTGAAAGCAAATTTCGTTGCCAGGAAAATGTCCTTCCTCTTGTCGGGATTCTTGGCGAACCATTTGCCGATGAGATCTTCGTTGTCGCCATAAACCGCTGCTGAATCCCAGAACGTCTCTCCGAGCTCGTATGCACGATCAAGAACTTTGAAGCGTTCTTCGTCGGAACCGATTGCGCCGTAGAAGGATGACAGGCCCATGAGTCCAAATCCAAGAGCTGGAATTTGGGGACCATTCTTGCCAAGTTTGCGAGTGGGAAGTTGAGGTGCCATTGTTCGATTGGAAGTTGTATTGTGTCGAGTTGGTTATTATTCTGATGTTGAAAAAAATATGTTTGCAACTCGAGACAGTCGTGCAATTATTTATACATTTCTATGAAAATTCAGCTTCGGCGTTTACGTGCAAGCCCTGATTGATACGTCACTAAGAACAAGCAACACTGCACTCCACAGCTTTCAAAGGTATCGGCGATATGCTCCATGGTTTCAGACCCTTGGCGTGTTATATCCGAGCTATGCATCCACATCGATTGGCTGCATAACCCCGCGCCTAATTCCGTAAAGTCCTGAACTTTATCCACCCACGGCAACCGGGTAGAGATCATTTTATGAAAATTCTTCATTATTCGATATATATCTTTGAAAGATACCGGAGAATGCTGATGAATTTTAAGATTTTTCTGGCACTTTGAACTCTAGAGGATTTAGGGAAGAAGAACGGGAAGGGACGATGACGGCAAGACTCGCTTAGTGGATGATGTTGTCTTTGTTGACTTCTACCCCGCACTTGCACGTGATTGGTTCGCCAGGCCACCCTTAGAGCCATGAACTTTTGTAAGCCTTGATCCTTCTTAAGTGCATTTCAAGACCGCTTGTGCTTCGTGAAGTCGAGGCTCATGGAGGAGCTCTCATATATTGAGATTGAAAAAGGTGTAAATAGTAATTCCGCAACGGGTATTCTCTAGACAACCCTACTTAGGGATTCACGACGTCAGGATCTACTAACAGATAAATCATAACATTGGTTTCACTGCGAGCATGAACGAGGAAGACTACGTAGATCTTGGATCCGTCGGCAAAGAGTTGTGTAGGATTTCGCAATTAGGATGATGCCGAAAAGCGAGAAGGATTTTACCCACCAGGAACCAGCGGTTCATTCGTACGATGAAGGAACATCTGAACCTTAAGGAATGGAACCATGAACCAACCATGAGTTTTTGAGCATACCTGGACCTCGGCTACACATTCGTGTACTCAGTCTTTTTCAATTTCCAGACAGGCATGGCACGGACCACAGCTCCAGGTCAAATCATCCTCGCAACTCTGCTTACACTCATCGGGAGACAACCACTTGGCCGCAGATGAAGCCAACGTTTCAATTTCTAGAAGTCTCCGCATATCATTTTGGCACCATTAAACCTAATTAAACAATTTCCAGACCGTCCAGCACAATCCTCTGCACACTCCACAGAAACATGTTCACATATCTCTGCTCTGAAATGCCACGTTGTACCCAGCACGAAGACACATCTCTCCCTTCCAGGTATTCAAGGCCACTCCAAGCGCGTTCGACAGCTCCGTTCCCATGCACCACGGGTCCAGTACCTCAAATGGTCCCTACCAATGCTCCACGTAGTGATCTGTTATGCCTCTGCTAGACAACGAGACACTGGCAATTTGGTTTGGGCTTGGTAACGGAGAAGATGCAGTCGGATACGTTGGGGTACGAGCCGCGAAGCAAAGTGCCGCTTTTAGCATATCTTTTGGCAATGCCTTTGTCTCATAGAAGGTCTGTACTTGCTCCAGAACTGTGCTGAATTCTTTCGGGCACTGTCTGTTTGATGCTGTTGCTGATGGGGAGGTAGTAACATCAATGACCATGAGAGATGTCGAGTTGGCATGACATATCATCATGTCGTATTCAGGTCCATTGTATGGCTCCTGGCAGTATTTTCGGAAACTTGTTATTGCATAGCTCACATACTTCTCTTTTCTTTGAACGTCGCCACGAGGCTGTAGATCTCGAACGGCAAGTGCGATGGCGGCATGGATGACTTGTGTCACTGTTGTTCCACTAGATTTGCAAGCTTTGATGATCGCTCGGGACTTGTCCGCCGAAGACGAGAGCGTTGAGAAACGAGTCTTTCCGGGCATCGACGTTCCTTGCTTAGCAGGAACCGAAAGAGCGTTCTCACGATCTTTGCTTCTTTTGTCTCGAACAGCCCGAAGCTCAAGATCTGTAAAGGCTTTTGATATTGAGACGCCGAGAATAGCGCGAAGCGATGGAGGCAAAGTCTTGTGCTCACTTCCAAAAGTCACATCAGGGATATTTTCCTTGAACATGAACGCCTCTGAAGTGTAGCTCAGTAGAATATCCAGGAAAGCATACGCCGCCATGCCATCAATCACATCGTGCCCACTTCGGAAGATGATACTATACTTTGTTGTGCCCAGTCTGGAATATTCGGGTTCCGCGACTGGAAAAACTAACAGTGCTGGGAATGGAACCGGAGGATCAGAATCTAGAATTTCCTCCGTTGTCTGAGGACCACAGTTGATTGTGAACGTGTGTTCCATCCACTTATCGATGACCTCCATCTCGTTGGCCACCTGACACACACGATTCCAGATCTTGGTCTCTGGGTCTAGCACAACACTCGATCAAAAATAGGACAGTGGTACCTGACTTGCTTCCAGGCATAGCGCAAAGAGTCTTCGATCCGAAGCTGAACTGCTGAACGATTGTTTGCTATCGACAAATGTAGTGAAATTCCCACATGCACCGTGATTGAACTTGCTGTCTGACCAGTTCGCTCCCAGACCTTGACGTTGGTGGTGTAGTATATATCCGGCTCATCAAGGGGTCTTGAGTAGATACCAGGAGGTATCTCACGCCATTTAGTGCGGCTTGGATCAGTCATGGCTCCTTGATTCCGAGTGTGGAGATCGTGAGGGTATCTGCTGCGCTGCACTCCTCCATTTGTACTGGTTTAGCGAGGCGCATGCAACAAGGCCATTGTTCCTTCCCTTCTTGTGCTTTCATATCTCACACATAGAAAAGACTCAGACTCGCAAACATGAGTGTCAAAGGATAGAGACAAACGCTTTATTCTACTTACTGGTTGGTACGAGCTCCCAGTTGTAGCTGATTTCAGCACCATCATTCTGATCAAAGGTCACACTGTCAAAGATAAGTTCTATGGCCCTCGCGAATGAGATAGCTCTGATAATGACACCAAGGCGAGTCATCTTAATCTTCCGGGAGATTCGCTCACTGCACTCAGGGATATTCTTAAAGGGGTGGCAAAGACTTCGTGCCAACCAACTTGGATGATTTTGAGCGTCGAAAGTAGGCTCATCAAGTTACATGTTCTGGCAGACGCAGGTCCGTCAACTCCACAGCGATTTTAGAGTAACCCAGGGAGTACTTTCGTTTCGCTCGATCATTTCTGCAAGTTCCCAATGACTTCCAGAGGTCAAGACTCTGTGTCGCAACCCCTGCCACTTTCTGCCGACACGCCATTCCACCTCTCCGAGGGATCCATCCTTTTCCTCTTTTTTGAAGATCTCCAAGTCCAAAGTTCCCCAATATATCTTTCTCGGGAATTCACGTTAGCGATTTCTAAGGAAATGAAAACATTACAATAATTATTCTTCATGAAGTTAGGTTTGTCGAATTCCGGATGGCAAGAGGCTGAATCTTTGACAACACTCACACGACTGATAATACTCTACAACATATGTGGCAGGATTTGAAATCCTCAGTCCCTCCTTTACTCACGAATACGCAAGTCTTGGTGAGAACGATGATACTAGTCTAAGACGAGGGGGGCGTCTGTTAATATAGCGGATTTGTTCCGGAACCAGGAGAATATCTTCTGTGAAAGAATAGAATTGGATCTCGTCCAATTGTAGCTTTGTTGCCTGTTCTCAGTCACAAATGAGGTGGGTATATATACAACATCGTGCTGCTGTATTCTACCAAGTCTATGTCTCCCTTGTGATTGAACCACCACCTGTCTCTCTTACATAGCTCAATTAGCGCTCAACCTCAAGTTCACTCCTCTCTTCTCCTTTCTCTTTTCTCTCTCCCTCTTCCTAATTTAAGAGTTCAACATTATAGCATTCTTAGCCATGCGAACTTTCAAGTATGACTCCCTCATCCATTCAGAAATAATCGAGTTCTCATTTTAACCCTTCCCAATACAAAATTCTCGCCTCACCATCCCTCCACTCCTCGTCCTTGGTCCAAGCAGAGATTTGATCCCCGGAAGAAAGAGAACTACATATAACACATACCACCACCCACAAGAGAGAGTCACGATCAGAAAGCATAACGTCCTAGGCTGTCATGGAGACAAAGGCCGCTGCCGTTGTCTTGTCGCTCAATATTACCAGCGAAAGAAAGGACACCCGGAACTTCGAAAGTGACGACCGCGCAATAAGGAATGAAACAGCGCGAGCTATCGGAGAGCATTCCGGCGAAAGAGTAGTCGTAAGTAGAGATATGTGGTAGTCGAGGCAATGACAACACTTCCAATATTGACCGTCAAACACTGCCCGTGTCCTATACCTCCCTCTCTATTCAAAGTCGGGTTGCCTGAACTTGTTGTAAAACAGCTCTATCTCCCTTCACTTCAAATCTTCTATAACCAGAATTCCGAAGATGAAAACTCTTCGCACCGCCTCACACCATCCAAAAACACACACGCATTGTTGCTGCGCGCTCCTCCAATCATGCAGATTGTCCTGGCAGATATACACCTCCTCTGTTCGACAAAACCATGCTGCTCCCAAACTTCAGAATAGTACTTCACAATTAGTGATGGTTAACGTTGCAGAATCCTTACAAGTCACGATCGACTCATCCAGCATTCGAGTCGTCTGTCTTCGAAGCGAAATCAACATTTCATTCCATTCCAGTAACCGGAACACCCGCCAACCCCACCCATTTTTGCCATGAGCAGTACACGCAGCACGCGTGGAAATATATACAAACGCACCATCAGCTTCGTGAACAATTGGCTTGCCACTGCCCCATACCAAGTCCTCCCCCACCTGCTCGACATGCATGCATTGCAAAAGTATTCCTCTCATCTACACAGCTCTCGATCTCTTCGCATCGCCTCGCCACCATCTCACGCCTCAGCCCTGCTACCAGGCTTCAACACAGGACTCTGCTTCACGTCACTCTCGAGCTCATCGTTTGGCTGATCGTGTCTTGAGTACATCTTATACTCGATGCTATCCTTGAAAGATAACTTTCCGCTCTCGACTTGTTTGCGGGTGGCTGAAAGCTTGGATTTGGGGAGGCCCATGGACTCGAGGAACTTGACGGCTGTAAAGAATGTTTTGTTAGCTAATCTTCTTTATGTTACCGCATTTTTGCTCTTGTGATTTGGGATTAAGAATAGGGAAAGGTAAACTTACTGTCAGTCCACTCAAGCTCCTTCCGCTTCGAGTCCCACTTCAGCTCTTGCGCCATGATATCGATGACCTTCGGCGCAGCCTCAAGTGCAGCCTGAGCATTCAAGAAGGCCAATCTCGTTCTTCTTGCCAACACATCGACAGCTGTTTGGGCATACTCATGTCTGACAGCGTATCTGACTTCTCCATCGATGAATGGGTAGAGAGGGCTAATACGCTCTCCTCTGACAGGGAAGCGCTGCTCAGTCGGACTACTGAGAGCTGCGACTGTCCAGGCGCGATCACCGTATGATTCGGTCAAGTGTTTAGCGATGTCCGTCTCGACGCCGAAGTGTTGGATGAGGTTGATGAAGAGGGTTTTGGAGAAGCCGTGAGCACCGACGAGTTTGACTTGGTGAGTCTGGCAAGAGCCATTTAGACGCGAACCGTCATCAACTTGTTCAGTACCGCTAATGTCTGGGGCATTGGCCACAGGGCGAGTCTGGAGACTGAAGGTCTTGATTGCCTCGTCAACTGCCTCTTCGGCCATTTGACGGTACGTGGTCCATTTTCCACCAGCGCAGGTGAGAAGTCCAGAGGGTGAGACGTTGATGAGATGGTTTCGGACAAGAGATTCGGTGTTCTTCGCATTGGGATCTTTGACGAGAGGACGGATTCCGGACCAGGCGGCTAGAACATCACCGCGGCGAACGTTGATGTCTGGGGAAAGGTAGTGGCGAATCTCGGACAGGATCCAGTCGATTTCTTCTTCTTTAGCGACAGGATTCTGGGAGATTTCTGTGGGAGAATCCGTTGTGCCCGCAATCGTGTTTCCTTGCCATGGTAGGAAGAAGATAACTCGGCCGTCGGAGGTTTTGGGATCAATAAGTCCCATCTTTTGAGGGCTGTAGTATCCGGGAAGAATGACGTGGACACCGGAACTGGGAGCGACAATGTCCTTGACAGTCTCATCGTCGAACTTCCGAATGCCGTCCGTGAAGGGTCCTGTGGCATTGATTATACCCTTGGCCCGGATGACGAACTCATCTGGCTTCTTTCCGTTCTTGTCTTGGACCAGATCTCTGACACGAGCTCCGCAGAGCTTTCCGTTCGCATCCTTCTCCAGACCAGTAACTTCGATGTGGTTGACAACTGTGCTACCGTATAACGCAGCAGTCATGGCAAGCGATACGTTCATTCTCGAATCGTTATGTGCTCCATCGTAGTATACCAGTGCGCCGACCAAATTGTCCTTCTTCAACATGGGGAAAGCGTCCAAAGCCTTGCTCCTCGTCAAGAAGTACGAGCTCTCAATTCCTTCCGAACCTGCCAAAAAGTCGTAACATTTGGTTCCCGCCCAGTAGTATGGAGCTTTCCACCACTTATCCAGAGGCAGCATAATTGGCAACCAACTCGACAAGTGTGGTGCAGTGTCCAAAAAGAACTTTCTCTCCCTCAATGCCTCCTTGACCAATGCATACTGATTGTAGTCCAGCTCCCAAACGGCTTTCTCCAAGTATCGCACACCTCCATGTACCAGTTTTGTACTCTTACTACTCGTCCCACTGCTAAAATCATCTCTTTCGACAACCGCAACCTTCAATCCTCTTGTCGCAGCATCGAGAGCTATTCCCGCACCTGTAGCCCCCGCACCAATAACCAGCAAGTCGTAGACATCGGCATCGTTTTGTGGTGCAGCATCCTCTGCAGACTTCAACAATCCAACGCCTTTGCTCCCACCACTGCGCTTCAGATCTGCGATTTGTTCATCTCTTGTCTTGACTTTTGGGAATCGAGGAGGTCGAAATCCGCCTTCTGCCCCATAGCCGGGAGGAGAAACTACGGCGGGGTCGGAACCAGGGATATTTCGCGGGCGGTAGCTGTAGTAAAGGATGCCACCTCCGACGGCTGCTGCTCCTGTCGTGTAAAGAAGAGGCCTCGCAAGACGCTGTCGGAAAGCCATTGTTTGCTGTGATTTTGGGCAGGAAGTGAAAATTCGAGAGAAGACCAGCAGGTCCTGCTGATGATGATGATGATGCTGCTCTGGGAGCTTGGGAGCGTGCTAATGCAGATCAGCCCGCTTTTGTTAGCCAAGGATTTGCATATGATGCTGCTCTGCGTCTTTGTCGAAAGCTGCAATTGTTGATAATACAGAGTGAAGTGAAGAAAGAAAGGATGCGCAATATACCGCAGAGTACAAAGTGCAAGCAAAAATATGAGCAAAGAAAAGAAAAAGGTGAGGCTTGGGATGATATAGCTGTTAACTGAGATTCCTTATGGTCTTGTGAAGTCTCACAAACAGCTCTCCCTGTCGCTCTGGCCTCACTCTGCATCCTCGGGATCTTCTGCCGGCTAATTTTCCGCCAATCGACGAGCTGAATTGATGCCCGTTGGTCCCATGCCAAGAAATGCACCAGCCTGTTTGTAGAATTAATCCGAGATCTCGTTGAGGAAATACACCGAGGACTGTCTAATGAGCTGCCCCTCTTTTAAAAGCTGGCGGTCATCTTGTGATGGTCTGTTTTTCTCGGCCATTCCCTCGCAGCGAACATCGTGATAGAACGGTCTCAAAACGCATTTCTTTAAACAAAAAACAACTTTTCAAGGAAGCTGCGACCATTTCGATACCTACCTGCACTTGGCCCGGAATGCAGATTTCAGCAAGGGTGGACCGAGATCAGCAGCAGAAGGTGCGACCACGTGATGATTTATGTCAACTTCAGAAGGCGTCGTACCAGTTCCCTACTTCCAAATACATTAACTAGAAGTCTTGCGAGACGTAAGTTCAAAGTTTGGGCTGACGAACCCGATTATTGGCGGGATTTTAACAAGTGTTGTGATATCTGAGCTGCTTCTCCAGTGTACCCCTCAAGCGCAGTTCGCTTCAGGCGTTGGAACAGAACATCACAGTTTGCCTCAATATTCCTCCCTGCTTTTCTGTCCCATCGCGCTGAGTATAGTCTGTAAATGCCTTCTGTTTTGAGAATTTCTATATACTTTTAGCGGTTGCGTGCGAATTGCGAGGGGGAGGGGAAGTTCGGTCAATGGTCATTTTGACAATCACCAATGGTATTTTACAGCGTTTGAGGGCACATCAACATAGCATTGTAAGGCTAGCTATCGATCAAAAGTACTTTCGTACTGTATCCCCAAAAGTCTCTCTATCGTCAGACGGCGCCTGAATCCTCCACGCCAATGTCATAACGCTGCATTGAGAAATAAGAAAAGAAAGAAAAGAGGGAGGAAAATCTCCATCCCGACCAAACCACAAACGATCCCCAAGCCCAATGTTGTCAATTTTCCCATTCAAGGGTCAAGATCTGTGAAAGGGAGAAGAAGCTGGTCTTTCTGAACCAGAATGCAGAGACCTACATCCCGCATTGAGCCATTCTTTTTTGACTCTTCCCAAGCCAATTTTCGGAGCTTGTCGTCGGTGATTTGAGAGACCAGTGGATGCTTATAGAGGTTGTAGAAAACGCTATGCGCAGAATTGAAGGCCTTATCCCAATGTTCATAGACCACACCAGGAGGAGGATTTCCTCTCAATTTGCGGAAATGGAAAGGATCCGGCTTTTCCTCTGAAATCGGCTGTTCGGTCGGACCTTGGCCATTTGGTCGATTGAACAAATTCAATACCGGCTTGATGTGAGGTTCCTTGGTATTGGGCTTGAAATTTTCGATGAGTCTTGCGATGTTAGAAGTTGCAGTCTCCTTCATCTCATCGGTGACATTGACTATATTTGGCTCAGGGATTTTGCGTAATTTTCGTGGGACTTTCTTCGGAGGCTCCTCAGATTCTGCTAATGTTGCAGCTTTGGCTCGAGATTGACGCTTGCGGGTAGTCTTGGGAGCATTGTTGATGATAGGAGGAGCATCAGCCATTTCCTGATCATCATCCTCAGTTGCATCAGGGACTGTGCTGGCCTGATGAGCATTACTTGGTCCTGCACGAGTATCCATCATCTCCACATCTCCACCTCCTGGTGAATTATCCACCTGATGATCATGGATGTCATTTGCTGAAAGACTCTTCCCATCCTCAGCTGACTCTACCTTGTCGTCATCCCCAGTGGCATTGAGTCCTAGACCCCCAACAGCCGCAGATGCAATGGTAGTCTTGCCATAGCTTAGCATGGCATCATACATCGACTTAGATGTGATGCCTTGTACCGCCAAGATATTCTGCCAGATCCAACCCCCGGTACCTAATTCTCTCCCATCAGCCTGGTATCCAGCCTCACCAGCGATCTTCTCATCAAATACAAGTCCGTTGACCGGCAGCTTATTCTTCTGCTCGAGCTCTGCCATCCACCTAAACTCTTCCGTAAAGAAGAGTTCAGGTGGGAGAGTCACGGGACTTCCAGTGTGATAGTATCGACGTCCTGATTTCAAATCCCACAGCATATGAGAAATGATTGATCTCTCGCGATCGGTGAACTTCTTCTCGTCGAGAAAGGCTTTGACATGACATGCATCTCGACCGACATCGAAGAATTTTTGGACAGTGAGGGCGGCTTCAGGTAGAAACGGCTTAATCAAACCGGTGTATTCTTCACAGAAGTATTTGATGAAGATTTCAACATTCTCGTCGGGTTCTTCCTTGGGGTATGCATTGGGATATGCTTGACGCATTGCGGTGATTGCGGTCTGCCGAGCAAGCTACATGAAAAGTTTAGCATATCTCCAAGAATTCATGGATATTTGAGCCTGTGGGGCATTATACTTACCGATAGCTTTTCCTTGATGTTCACAGCCATGGCGCACTTCTCCTTTTCGAGTTGTTCGATCTTGGCTTCAACATCTTGAACCACCTGTCTCTTCAAAGAAGCCTCCATCTTGCTGTAGCATTCCTCCACATACTCGTATTGAGCGCGCAACTTTCCCATATCCCACATGGCCAACATTGTTTCAACCTCCGAAACCTCCATACCAGCCAAGTGGGCAATAGTCTTGCTGTAATCCAATGCCATTGCGAAGAGTATTTGTATTTGAGAGGATTATGTTGTACAGGATTATGTTGTCCCCATGGAGTATCGTACAGTCGAAGAGGAAGGTATGTATCGAAGAGGACTTTTCGAGTAATGTGAGGCAGTAGGATGTATTGGACGAAAAGGGCTTTGTAGGAGAACGCAGGTAGATGCTATTGAGTAGTGGTCAGCAAGGAAGAAACGATCTTAGAACTCGAGAAGAGATTTAGTGGAGTCAGTAGGGAGCTTACCTGCTCTCGAGAATCAATTGAGTCGTGTCTTCGACTACAGTGTAGTGTGTTCACAGAAGACTCTTTCGCAATAGACTGGAAGGAGGTTAGCCAAGAGAAGACATGTTTGATGATTGAGAATGAGAGCATGTGGAGTGGAGGAGAAGCTTACGCGTTGTTCAAGAGCAGACAGAGACTTTTGTTGATATGGGCGTGCTTCGGGGAAAGAGATCTTGTTCGTGATAGACTTGAGGAAGGCTCTGCAAGGTTATGATTAGGGCTGAACGAGGAAGGCGACTGAAGATAAGGGCTGAGGGTTGGAAGAGGGAGCGTACTTATTCTTGAAGAAGACCGAAATGTCTTGTGAAGGAAGAGAGAACAGGTAAGCTTCTTTGCGCCGGGTGGAGCGTGGAGGAAACTTTGCGTTGAGGAGTCAAGAGTGTACAAAACTGAAGTTCAAGAAAATTCTTCACGAGTGAAAAGCTTCTTGAAGAATCTTCGTGTGCTGTTGTAGTGCTGTGCAGTGTATCGTACTGTAACGTACAAAGAGGCAAGAGGCAAGAGACTGGAATAGGAGGAGTTGGAATTGGAAGAAGTTGTGCTGTGTTGAATAGGAAGAAGGTTTTCAGGAGGAGAAGGAGGTTTTTATAGGCGGAACGTGGGGGAAAGTTTTCGCTCCGGGAAGCTAGCGCGGGTGGAATTGAATCACCGGAGGCGGAGCATGGGAGGAAAGCATGTCATTCTGGCCAGGAGATTAGGGCTACGGTAATCTATGGATCGAGTGTAAGTTTGTGCGGCGGGGACCTCGCTGCTTTTGACTGGGTTGAGTGCTGGACGGCTATTGGACTAGACATTCGAGGCGAGAAGCAACCAGAAAGATTCATTGTGCTTTCTTAGAGGACTGATGAGAAGTAAGGAGCTCAATAGACCAAGGAGGGACAAGGGATAGCATTATAGCATCTTACTGTAGTAAAGACTTTGTACAGACCAATATCACAGCATCTGGAGACCTCTTCAGCTCATCTGAAGACCGAAAATGGTTTTGATAGCCCGCCAGGCACTTTCTCTGATCCCCAAGCAGGGCTCGGATGAGCCCATACAGCTCCTGTTAAGTCCTTTGAATGTTAGTGAAGCGATTTAGGTGTGCGCTGCGATTTGACTAGGTGGGCCTTGCCGGGCGACTGCCGAGGCGTGCATCGGGAGTGACCAAAACTTCGAGAGATTGAAAGAACCACAGATTTCCTCACCTTCGGACCTAGGTCCCACGGGATATTCGAAGAACTAGTCAAAGTACGTATTCCGAGACTGGTTTGTCTAAAAACATTTCAAGAAGAAACTTAAAGTACTTTGCGTTTCTGATCAATGCACATTGATTGTTTGACTTGGTCGCTCAGCTTTGTTGCTTGAACAGGGTTGGGGCTGGCATTCACAGAATCTGACAAGGCTCCCCAATGCGAGATATGCCCTCCAACTTTGACAACTTGTAATTCAGGCCGAAGGGACTCAGGGCGCATACAGCTGTAGAATGCAGTGCATCCTAGGACGTTGAAGGGTTTGTTTTGACAGCTGGCTCGAAGCGCGCCAATGAGCGCTCGAGCTTGGACCACGCTAACTTTTGCCGAATTTCAGCCTCTACACGAGACCAAAACATACGAGACAGTCCGCAATAGGAACTTGTGATCGAGGGGATATCTGGAAAGCTGTAGAACATGCGTTTGATGAACAGTCGGAGAGGTTTGGGGTGGGCGCATCTGGGAGAAGAGTTTTCTGTCGCCTAGCAGCTCCAAGAGAAGACAAGGCTCAAAGATATCAGAGCTGCCCGTCCGCAAAATCAATGATTAATTTTTTCCAACGTGAAGAATCAGAGCGCTATGATGTTAACATATGCTCTAGTTGTTGATTTCAGCTGTTTATATGGGTGGAGTAATGCTTAGCAGTACCAGAAGCTTGGCAAATTCAAGAGAACGTCTAGCAACAATGAGTTCTTATTGCCCTTTGTTCAGATTCCTCTAGCAGTGATCACAAAAGAAAAGGCTATCAGAGGCGCAATATCAACTTCCAGTTTAAGACTGCTCCAAACTTACATTCATCTCAAGCTATCGTCAAGCCTTTAGAGCATGTGCCAGACTCAATAAGTAATCCCTACAACTATCCTTGGTAATTGGCAGGGTATGCTTCTCTGGATTACTTCTAAAGTATGATGTTCAATTAATAGCTCATTTAAACATTCAGTATACCCTAATCTAAGGAACTCCATTTGCCAGTCAGCTCACTTATCCTCCCGTAGTACCCCTTCTGAGAAGAACAAAGTACTACACAAGTATCGACGCCAACTCAGAACTGCGATTTACTTCTTCGGCTTCGTCTCCTGGCCAGAACTAGAGAACACTGGCTTCTTCGAAGTCGGTGCTGCCCGCTCAATGCCGTCTGTATCACTTGCAGCAGCAGTTGTAAAGTTCTGGGCCCTGGAGCTTTGTTGAGATGGTTCCGCATTTCCAATAGGATTTCTTGAAGGTTCCATAGGTGGAATGCCCTAATAGAGTCCGTGAGAGGCATACACATCCTCATCTCGCCGATATACAGAGACAGTGTAATAAATCTTCCATGGATCCTCGCCATCAAGAGGTCTCCCATCACTTCACACACCAGCCAGAGCAGCGATATCCTTTGGAAGCCAGTCCTAAACTTTCTTGACATTCACCGCCTCGCCAGCACCGCAGATGGCGGCCAGTTCTGCGGCCACGAAAAGTTCTGGTGGCATGAAGCCGCAGCTGGCGTAGTACATTCGGTCGGATCCAAGTCTCAGCTGAAGAAGCTCAGTTGGTGACAGCGTTGGGTGGCTCATAGCTTCGGTTTCCCGACTGATATCGAATTCGCGCTGGATCTCGATGCGTACGTCGGACTCTGTTACGTTGATGTTGTAGGTTGGACGTTCGTGGATGAGAGCGGACTTTCTGACTCGAGAGATCTGGAAGGCTCTGATTGCCTCGCCGTGGTCCTGCAGAGTCTTCTGCCAATAGGTTAGTAAGTGATAAAAGTAATCTGGGAGGAGCCCTTACTAGAAAGTAGCTGCTGCTGGTCAACCACTCGAGTCTCGACTTGAAGTCCTTTTGCCACGCATTGATCGCCTCTATTTGCGCGTTGGTCAAGCTCGCCTTGTCTCGCAGTCTCCTTACCAGCCTGTCGTAAATGTTGCTGCCCATTGCGATAGACACAACTGTTTCTTGTCCCAAGATTGTACAGTCCCAGACCCAGCCGGTGTATCGCAGAGCAAGCTCCTTGTCACTCATTTCGGGTGCGTGTTTCATGTCGAGCTCGTGCCGTTCTCGCATTTCGTACGCCAGTAATGAAGATCAAGTGGTGAGCACGGTAGCAGGATCTCTGTACTATCTGGAGAGAGATTGAAGTCCGTATATGCAATGCTACCTTCTCCAATAAAGAAAGTGAACCTACTGGCAGCCTATAGACTGTATCATTTGTCACGATCAAGCTAGGATTTTCCATTGGCGTTCAATTCCATGGCCTTCTAGAACTGACCATCTTCATTCGGTATTGTATATGTGTGATATTGAAACGGCAGTCTTTGTCGGCCGTTCGTTTTGGTTTGTTCAAGGCGCAAGCAGTGAAGTGGGTCTGTTGATAAGCGAGTTCGAAGGTAAACACAAGAAGCTCGCTTAGATGTCAAACCTCGAAAAACAACATTGAATACCCTCATGGAAGATTGGTTCATGATTGGAATTATTAACGTTTGTCTATTGAGTAGCGATGCCTGCATTTGCCTTGCTGTAACTCTGTTGTTGTTGTCCAGCTATATTAATCGTGAAGCATGCCCTGTCCTAAGAATTCATCGTTATGACGTGACGCAATAACCAATCTCCGGCTCTTCCTCCAGCCTCGCACAATATATATACATCACGTACTCGAAATCAATGTTTCTGCCTTATGTAGTGGCGCAGGACTTTCACCCGAAGCTTTCACTAGAAGTCAGGCTGCGTATCGTCAAGAGAACGGTGCGAGATAGGCGATTCATTACCTCTCCGTGAGCCACCGGGCCACTATCAGTCCCAATTCGGCTACTAATTTGCCAATTGACTCCGAATGGCGGAAGGAATTAGCGATTCGAGCGGGCTTTGCTCGCTAGCGTGCTTTTTGCAGACGCGCTCTCGAGTACAAAAACCCTTCTTCTGGACCCGTTCTCCTCGAAATTTCAACAAACATCAAGCGACAAGAACATCACAGCTGCTGCTCCTGTCCCAGAAAGCTGCACGATCTTCGACCTTCAAGGCTTTCAAAGCACTCCTTCTACTTCCAATCTCTTTGACTACAGACTTTTCAAGTCCCACTGCTGTCCCAGCACCTTCAGTCTTCAACTTCATCGAGCCAGCTTCGCATAAGTCCAGCACTCGCGTTCTTGCACAGCTTTCTTCCATACATCTACAAACATCCACACACCTCCACATCAAGTACTCTCATAATGTCTTCCTCCACCTCCGCTTCGCGCCATTCCACCCGTGCCTCCGGCTCCTCCAGCACCAGCGAGGCTGCCGCCGCCCTCGCTTATGTCGAATGCCTGTGGGACCTTGCCTTGGCTATACAAGAGGCAAATGTCTTCAAGGTCCAGGTGCAATACATTGAACAGAAGATCAAGGAAGTGCAGGACATGCTGGGACCGGACTTCACACAGAATGAGGCCCATGAGCTCAAAACCTGGAGAGATGAGAATCGCAACAAGATGCGTGCATGGGAAACCAGATCTGGGGTCACAGTAGGTATTCATCCTGACTGAGATTCACTTCAATCTTTCATTCATTGAAGACATACTGACATATATCTGTGTAGGATCTTGAGGCCAAGGTAGACGATCTGCGCGACAAGTATGAAGCAGCAAGAACCAAGAAGCGCCGTGGGGTCTATGAAGCCCCTCGCTTCATCATCAACCCCATGGAGAGTGAGGTGCGCCTTGATATCCAACGCAAGTACGATGTCAATCGGGAGTTCCTCATCATGACCAACACCGAGGAGGTTATCTCGCACAGTGTCATCGATGGCCTCCGTGCCATGGCAGGCAGAGGTAGAGCAGTCTACTCCAACTGCTCCCTCATCAAGCCGGAGTTTGCTGTTACTCGAGAGCTTTCGGAGTTGCAAGCTGCTGGCCCCGCTGCCAACAGCTACAAGATCTGGATTCCCATCACCACAGCTCGGCTTGGGGGAGTTGACAGATACGGTGCGCCTCTTGGGCAAAACCCTTGGCCCAGATACTTCACTTCTCTCGGCTACAAGAGACTTGAAATACTCCTCAACTCTCCGGTTCAACCTCTTCAACCGCCTCCTCCACAAGAGGAGTCGTCAGGTGACGAATCTGAATCCGACAGGTCACCTGCACCATACTCAGAACCTGCTCCTCCTCCAACTCCCTCCCCTCCCCGCCGCCAACGCCGACAGCAGCAGCCAGTTTTCCCTCCTCCGGCTGGCGTCCGTCAGCAACCTCCTCCCCCTCCAGCTCCGGCTCCGGTTCCCCGTCGTCAACAGCAGCCACAGTTCCAACCTCCGCCTTCGCCTTTCCCTCCCGCTGGAATCCAATCCCATCCTTTCGGAAACCCACACCCCCTCCTTCTCCACCCTCCTCCACCTCCAGTCATCGCTCCCGTCGCCCTCGCCGCCGCTCCCGCCGGTCCCAATCTCACCCCCGGCAACCGCTACGGCCGCCCGCAACCCTACGCCCCCACGCCTCAACCAACACTCACGCCCCCCGGCACCCACGTACAAACAAAGTGGAACAAAGTACGCGGCAACACGCCTGGCAATGTCGATGTCTTCTACTTCGATAAGCTGTATAATCGCAAGGATTCGAATTATAATAAGGCGGATCGGCAGGCTGCGAAGAGGGCTAGGGAGGATGGGACGACGAGGGATTTGGCGCTTGATGAGTTAGTTGCGTTGGGGATGTTGCCACAGGGGTTTAGGGATTTGAATCCTTAGGTTGTTTTGGGAGGGATGCATGGAATGAAGGAACCATGGAGGCAAGGTAGATGAATGGACGGAGAATGGATGGTTGGTTGGGTTGGTTGGGAGATTTTATGGTGGATTATTGATTTCTTTCTTTTTGCTTTTGTTTTTCGAAGTCATCAGGGGAGTTTGAGGCATTCGAGAACACCAATGGGCGTTGTGGAGATGCCCGGGTTGTTACGGAGGATCACTGACTTCTTTCTCCCTTTTTCTTTCCACTCAAGTCATGGGAGGCGTTCAGGACATTCGCAAGCAGCGCGATGGAGTCATGACAGGGCTCAGGATGCCATAGAGGAATCCTGCTTTTTGTTCCCTTTTTTAATTCTTCACAAAGTCATCAGAGAAGTTTACGGCATTCAAGAGCAGCATGGTCAATCAAAGCTTCTTCAAACCAAGCAATAAGAATCATTTGACACTTCTGAAACCTTCATTTCCAATCTCGTGTGATCTTAGACGTAAAGCTAGTCCTTCAGATATTCTCACTTCTTGGGCTTGACGGCATAGATACTGTATGAGCCTACCAAAACCATCAGCAAAGCAATACCGGTCGTCTGAATGTGAGGAGTACTTACTGACCCACTCGTTGAAATCAATATCTGCTACTCTCTTTGCAAGAGTCTCAGCTGACTCAGCCTCTCCTTCATCACTGGCCTTGGTTCCACAGCACGAAGAAACTGGTCCACAGCACGAGGACTCCGAATCTTTCGCCTCAGCTGCATCTACCTCGCCAGCTGCGACACGCTCTTTGTAGATGTTGAGATCAGACTTCTTGTCAACGATGAGGATATCTTTGCACTGTCAGCTACTGCCAAACACAACGAGCAGAACTAGAAGAGACAGGACAGGACAGGAGTATGTTTACGAAATAGGACATCTACCTTCAAACCCCACCTCCCTCAACCACCCCTCATACTCCCCCACCAGACTCGCCCCCGACACACACCCAACATAAAGCCCCAAATCCCTCCTCAACTCCTCTGTAAAAACCTTCTTCGCCAAAATATCACTAACAGCCAGCCTCCCACCCTCTTTCAACAGCCTAAAACACTCCCCAAAACACACCTTCTTCTTCTCCGGCTCCAGCAAGTTGATCACGCAATTGCTGATGATACAATCTGCGCTCTCATCCTCAAGAGGGATGGACGTGATGTCAGCTAGGATGAACTTAACATTTGTGGTGTTAGACTTCTCAGCATTCTTCCTAGCGAGAGCAAGCATATCCGCGCTTGAATCGACGCCGATTGCGAGGCCGCTTGGCCCAACTTTACGCGCAGCTTGGAAGACATCGAATCCGCCGCCTGAGCCCAAGTCGATGACTGTTTCGCCCTGAAAGTCTGTCCTTTAGTCACTGGGTTTGCGGATATTTTTGGACATGAGAGTACCTACAGGCTTGATGCCTGCGATGGCGAAGGGGTTGCCACAGCTGACGCCAAGGTTCGCGCCTGAGGGGATGCCGGCGAGATCTTCGGGGGTGTAGCCGAATGATTCGGCGACTTTTTGAATGTGGGTGGTGTTTGCTTTGGGGTCGGAGCGCGCGAGGGAGGAGTAATGGGCGTGGACTGCTTGGGATGTTGGGGTGGACATGGTGATGTATAAGATCCGAGGGGATGTATATTAATTCGGGGGGATGGTTTTAGATTGGGAGCAAGGAGGCGCTGTGGTTGAGGCTTGAAAAGGTTTGTGAGGAAGTCAATCAAGGCAACCGCGAAGGTGAGATCTTGTCCTTTTGTTGAATAGATACTGTAGTAGAGATTAAAGTCTGAACGAAGTGAGCGGAAGTCAGAAGTCAAAGTGAGGTTTATGAGGTCTTGAAATGCTGTTGATCTGATGGTGGTCTGTCACTGCGGTCTGTCACTTCGGTCTGTCACCAGTAAAGAATACAACTGGTTGGTCGGTTTGGCGAGCTGTCTTGGCAACACAATCAGCGTCTAGAAATTTCACTGAATCAACATAACGCAGAACGCATCCCGAAAGCTCATGATAATCCTCTTGATGAATGCTTTTGCTTCAGAAATCCACTACAAAGCCTCCGTTTGAAATGTCAAGCAATTGATAGCTAAAAAGAAGCGAACTAAACACGCTGTCCTGACAACCACTCGGCAGCATTCCGGAATCGGGACACACCTGCAGCGGGATCCGGGTGAGGGTCCTCAAGGGAGAGAGAAGAGATAAAGCACACTTGTCTTCTTGCCTCGCATGTCTCATGAATATGCGCAAACAATCAAAGGAATAACTTGACAAGTCATCCAGTAGATACTACAACATTGTGTATCCCTTACAGCACTTACAAAACTTCCAATCAAAGCTTCGAGAAAAGTTAATCTGATTCCACGTGATAGCACGCTAACCCCCACTAACACTAGTGGTAACGCCATTTTCCGCCCCTCACTCACACCAACACATCTAGTTGCCCTTGCACCCCTCCAAGCAGAAACAAAATTTCCATCACACTCACACCGCTTCCCTTCATTCCTCAACACTCCTCCTTCTTCCCCTCACAATCCTCTCCAGAATCACTTCAGTGGGATTCTTCTTCATCTACACTTCTTTGCTTCTTATCGTAGCAATAGAATCAATCATCTACCCCTCCTCCGAATACCGGAACAATCAGATTCCAAGCACGCAATTGTGTTGATCTGATCCTGCACCAATTTTCCGTTCGACTCTACGACTCTTCACAACCGCCAAAATGGTTCAATCGTAAGTCATGTTCTTCGCAGACCTCATCTACATCGCCAGCATGCTAACCTTCCTGTCTGCCATAGATCTATTCTCGGTTTCCCTCGCATGGGTGTTCTCCGTGACTTGAAGAAGGCAACTGAGGCATACTGGGGTGGCAAGCTCTCCCAAGCTGATCTCCTCGCTGAGGCCAAGAGACTTCGTCTTGCACACTGGACCATCCAGAAGGATGCCGGCGTCGATATCATTCCCAGCAATGACTTCGCTCTCTACGATCAAGTTCTCCACCAGATCCAGGACTTTGGTGTAAGTTTCCTTTTCTAGCACACTTGAAGCAGCTTGGCAGATTGCTGACTTTGATTTTGCATAGGCCGTCCCTCCCAGATATACCAAATACCAACTCGACCCTATCGATGAATACTTTGCTATGGGCCGTGGTCTTCAACGCGAGGGTGTTGATGTTCCCAGTTTGGAGATGGTGAAGTGGTTCGACTCGAACTACCACTATGTCAAGCCAACCCTACAAGACAACCAGGAGTTCAAGCTCACTGCCAACCCAAAGGCTGTTGTTGAGTTCCTCGAGGCCAAGGAGGCTGGTATCGTCACCCGCCCAGTCCTCGTCGGCCCAGTCTCTTTCCTCCAACTCGGAAAGGCTGACCGTGACCAAACTGTTGACCCAATCGACCTCCTTGAGAAGCTCCTCCCAGTCTACGAGGAGCTCCTCACTAAGTTGAAGGCTGCCGGTGCTGAGACTGTCCAGATTGATGAGCCAACCCTCGTCCAGGATCTCCCAGCTAAGACCAAGGCTGCTTTCAAGCCAACCTACGAGAAGCTCGCTGCTCTCGGTGACAAGATCCCAAAGCTTGTCTTCGCCACCTACTTCGGTGATATCGTCCACAACATCGAGTCCGTCCCCAAGGACATCTACGCTGTTCACGTTGACTTGGTCCGAAATCCAGAGCAATTGAGCACCGTCATCTCTGCTCTCGGCCCAAAGACTGTCCTCTCCGCAGGTGTTGTCGACGGCCGAAACATCTGGAAGACCAACCTCAAGCGTGCTATCGAGACCGTTGAGACTGCCATCCAGAAGCTCGGAAAGGAGCGTGTCATTGTTGCCACTTCCAGCTCCCTTCTCCACACCCCACACACTCTTGCCAGCGAGAAGAAGCTCGACCCAGAGATCGCTGACTGGTTCTCCTTCGCTGTCGAGAAGGCTTCTGAGGTCGCTGTCATTGCCAAGGCTGTCACTGAGGGCCCAGCTGCCGTCCGTGAGCAACTTGAGGCTAACGCCAAGTCCATGCAATCCCGTGCTTCCTCCACCCGCACCAACGACCCTAAGGTCAAGGAGCGTCAATCGAAGATCACCAAAGAGATGTACAACAGACTTTCTGAGTTCCCTACCCGTATCGCTGCTCAACAGAAGTCCCTTGGTCTTCCTCTCTTCCCAACCACTACTATTGGTTCCTTCCCCCAGACCAAGGAGATCCGTATCCAACGTAACAAGTTTACCAAGGGTGAGATCACCGCTGAGGAGTACGAGAAGTTCATCGAGAAGGAGATCCAAGATGTTGTCAAGATCCAAGAGGAGCTTGACCTTGATGTCTACGTTCACGGTGAGCCTGAGCGTAACGACATGGTGCAATACTTCGGTGAGCGCCTTGATGGTTATGCCTTCACCACCCACGCCTGGGTTCAATCATACGGATCCCGTTGCGTTCGCCCACCTATCGTTGTTGGTGACATCTCCCGCCCAGCACCAATGACCGTCAAGGAGTCCAAGTACGCCGTCTCCATCTCCAAGAAGCCAATGAAGGGCATGTTGACTGGTCCAATCACCTGTCTCCGATGGTCTTTCCCTCGTGATGATGTCCACCAGTCCGTCCAGGCTGAGCAACTTGCCCTTGCTCTCCGTGACGAGGTCGTTGACCTTGAGGCTGCTGGTGTCTTCGTCATCCAAGTCGATGAGCCTGCTCTCCGTGAGGGTCTTCCTCTCCGCGCCGGAAAGGAGCGTGAGGCTTACCTCGACTGGGCCGTCAAGTCTTTCCGCCTCTCCGTCTCTGGTGTCCAAGACTCCACCCAGATCCACTCCCACTTCTGCTACTCCGAGTTCCAAGATTTCTTCCACGCCATCGCCGCTCTCGATGCCGATGTTCTCTCTATTGAGAACAGCAAGTCTGATGCCAAGCTCCTCAAGGTCTTCGTCGATGAGGCTTACCCCCGCCACATCGGTCCAGGTGTCTATGACATTCACTCTCCCCGTGTCCCAAGCGAACAGGAGATCAAGGACCGTATTGAGGAGATGTTGCAGTACCTCAAGCCAGAGCAACTCTGGATCGATCCTGACTGTGGTCTGAAGACCCGCCAATGGTCGGAGACAAAGGCCGCCTTGACCAACATGGTCAACGCCGCCAAGTTCTACCGCCAGAAGTATGCCAAGTAGAGCATTCTTCTCTCCAACCTTTTCCTTTCTCTCTTTCATGTGTACTGGGGCATGAGCGATGATATTACGAAATTTGTAGTCAGTTTTTGAAGCCTTGCAGTGGAGACGATCTCAACATCGGCGTTTCTGGCAGGGCATTAAAGACAAAAGCTTTCTTCTTCTATTTTGATTTTGATATGGGGGCGTGCGTGGTTGTTCAACAGCATCGGGTAGTGATGATCCATCAACCGGACATCTACAATGGCGTACAAATTTGCAAATGGATCTGGGAGCTCTGGCTAAGATGGGGCTCTGGATGGTTGGTTGGTTGGGTGTGTATCCTCTCCCAAATCTGGGGGAGGACGATAGATAGAAAAGTAGAAAATATACCCTCTTCAACCGGGAACTTAGATGTCTTAAAACTTGATTTGTGTGTCTTCTCATGTGTGTTTACGATGTGATACCTTCTAATCATTCACAAAGTCGTCTCAAGGCATCATTTTTGAACGTGCTTATCATCAAGATCCGACTACTGCTTGCACCCTCCGCCATCTATCTGTTGTATTTTTATGCATGCAACGCTTAATCTGACCAACGGTTTGTTTACAGAACCATCTTAGCGGAGAGAGATTTGCGTCTAGGAAAACCTCCACGCCAGACGCATCGTTCCTCAAGCGATGTCTTATAAAATGCCCGTCAATTCGCAGCCTCGAAATCAGAATCTTTCATTACTACTGAGCACTTTCCGTTGAGCAGTCTTAGGCTTTGGGCGTATCAAATTAAATTCATGGACAGGGTTTGGATGTAATGGGATAAAGGTTGGGATGTTGAGACATCTTTTCTTGCTGCCTATTTTTGTAGATATATAAGGGGGTGAGGCGAATCCCTGAGTTTCACGAAACTGTTCTTGGAGTCGAAGGAGAAGAGAAAGGATCCACGCAGGCCCATCGTCCTCGTATACTTGCAATCGGTCTTCACCCTAACAGTCAGCCCGGGTTCGGTATCCGTGCTTTGTGCAATGTTGATATAAAGGGGTGAGGACTCTGGTGAGTACACTAGGGGGGCAACACATCTCGTATGCTCTCTTTGAAGATCACAGCGGCTGAAGTAAGTTTCCTAGGTCTAGGAGACGATTACAACCTCCATGCTCTTTGATCTTGAGCGATCTTTGAGCGAGCTGAAGTCTGTCTTAGAAAGAAGAACGCTTGCACATTGCCCCGTGACCTACACACGAGGCGATGAACAGTACGAATTGGTACCGAGTTTGAACTTTTGGGTGTAAGAAGCTGGTGGATTCTGGGAATGCCTGAATTTTTTCTAGTTTTAGATCTTTTCAAACACTAGGAATGCATAGATCGTGTCAATTTTGACAATGACTGGGCAGATCTGAGCAGCACCTTCGGGATTTGTTCTTCCTCTCAGCCGGGAGCATCGAATCATTGTGATAGATATATATATATATATATATAATAACTGATATTTTCTAGATCATAATTTGTATCCATTCTTACCCTGCTGCTCCAACGTCGATACCGACTCAGTCAGCACCTTGCTCGCCTGCAATTCGTCAGTGTTGCTCAGTGCCCCACAATTTCGGCCCCCAACTTCTCAAGCATATTTGGCGGAGTAAAACTAACCTCTTTCAAGAAATCATAGCCATATAACCACTCTAATCCTCCACCAGCTTTCCAATACTCATATTTTGGGTTCGCCTTGTCCATTCTTTGTGCCATCTTCTCGTCTCTTTTCTGTTGAGCTGGTCCGTCGGGCATGACCTTGTATTGGCCCGTGATGAGAGCAGTGGCTTGGATACGCTCTGCTCTTGGGCGACGGAGACTCTCGTAGGTTCTGAGAGCAGAAGGTATGGAGGATGAGGAGTGTAAATTCGGGTGGGAGAGACACTCGGCGAGGACGGCGCCGTCCTCGACGGCTGATGCCGCGCCCTATTTTCTTGTGAGCACGCTTGACAGCAATAGAGTTCGAATCGTGGGGACATCAAAATCAATAGGGAGGTGATTAAAACAGCGGGAGGAGAAGAGAAGCTTACAGCTCCCAAATGCGGCACCATAGCATGCGCCGCATCACCCAGCAGTACCACCCTCCCACTTCCATTGGCCCAAGTCTTCAATTTTGGTAGATGTGCAATCTTCCAGAGGAAGCAGTCTTCTGGTTGGACGAGCTCTGCAAGTTTTCTCACTCGGGGCTCGAAGTCACTAACTAGCTCGCGAAGTGAGGCGGTGGAGCCGAGGCGGTATGAGGAAGATGAATTTGCGGCCAAAACGTCTTCGGAAGTCAGTGTGGAAGATGGGTAGAAGATCAGGGTCATGCGGTAGAATGACGAGGATGTATCGGAGCCGCTTATCATTTGTCTGGAGGGCGCGTACCAGCCTAGGATTGTTAGTCTATGCCAATACGATGGAGCTCGATAGATTGGCTGAATGGCAGATTACGAACTGTGAATTGCGCCCTCTTCCATCAGAGGCGCTGTCAAAGGATCACTTCTCATGTCATCTCCGGAGATGGTGCATTGGTAGGCTATACTTTCTGGAATCGGCTGCACATCATCGTCCCCCAAAATTGCATTTCGTACTGTAGATTTGATGCCTGTTTTTCGCTGTCAATCAGATCTGATGTACGTGAGAAGAAGGGGAACTGACCATCTGCACCGATGATGACGTCGCCTTTGATGGCTTGTCCAGTAGTTAATGTCACTGATGGGACATTTTCATCTAGGCTCTTAATGCGGCTTGAGAGGCAAACTTGGACGCCTAGCTCGATCGCTGCGTCGTAAAGTAATTTCTGATACTTGGCGCGGGGGATGGCCATGACTCTAAATATGGTCAGCTATTTCATCGTCATGTTGCGGAATATTTTAACGAGGTCCGCAACAATGTGATCCAGTACCTCACGGAATACAAGAACGCAAGAGATTTCAACGATCAGAGCTGACTTACGGGAATCCAAATGCCCCCTCCATTGCCCCGTAATCGACCTCCTCCAGCACGCTTCCATCCTCATACCTAAACGTCGTATTCCCCCTCGGAATTGTTTCTGCCTCTTTGAATTTCTCCCAAAGACCATAAGAGCTCAGAACGCGTGCAGCATTGGGTGGTATCAGGAGACTGCCGCCGAGCGTCTGAAGAGTGCTGGTGCTCTCTAAGACGATGACTTTGTGTCCCTTGCGCCGGAGGCCGATCGATGCAGCGAGCCCGGCGACACCACCGCCAATTATTATAATTGTGAATGAAGAGCTTGATGGCATCTGGATCTATGAGAGGGCGGGGTAGGAAGTGGGGATGAAGGGCTTGCAGTGGGGAATCTGGTCGAAGGGTGATGAGATGTGATGAGATGACGAGGTTTGACGACGCGAGGGTGTCAGCTCGACAAAAAGTGCCGAGGCTCGTGATCGACGGACAGTTGGGCCGAAGCGAGTAAACAACACTGAGCAATAGTTCGACGGCAGCATAGCATATGGATGATCTTTGGGTAGATGGCCATTTTGCAAGCAGAAGATGAAGCTCTTCATAGTTGATCGATGAGTCGAAGCTTGCGGGTAACCACCAAGGTAATCCAAGGGGTTTCTTTCCGTTCAAAAGGCCACTTCCCGGAGCAGTGCTCCATGCCAAACATTCAAATAAGCTAACAGAGAGGAACCTAATAAAACTCATTCGTAAAGGAGTTCTCAACGGTGCGTATGTACAGTTGAGGTTTTCACATTCACCGATCTTATGCCGTCCTCCCGGGGGTGGAAAGGAGGGGGCTCGCTAGAGGCGGGCAGCCCCTGAATTTAGACTTCACGCAGCAAGCACCGCCTACCGGAGCGCGTCGGGCCCTGAATTTCCCCGCTGCGGGGTCTACGAACATCGAGCTTCGACATCGTCTCTCTAACAACTTCTTTCAATGCTTTAACACCTCGATTCCCTCCAAGTACCAACAAAGTACTCTGTTATAGTAACCTTTATGTATCCTGCCTATCTTTTGATCAAAGCTAATGATAACAAGAGATGGTTCTAGAGCCATAATTAAATCCAAAAAATCTCGGCTAACAAAATGCTTCTAGATATTCTGGCTGGCAGCTACTAGCGATACAAGAGCGATACCAAGATGCGTTTTGACGACAACGGCTTCCTGCGGGTATAAAGCGCCGAGATACCATCAAGAGTCCATGTGGTCGAAAGTGGAGGGCGCGGCACAGAGTCAACAAACACCACAATCACAGCCAGCTTCAGTTCCAGGTCAAGCAATAGGCGAATAAGAGAGAGGACAAGAATAACTCAATTACAGAGGAAGCGGCTCCAACAGAACCTGTCCCCACCGTTTCACAGACTGTCCGAACAGAGGACCTAATTCGACAAGCCGAAGCGGTGTCGAAGAGCTCCAAAGTTGGGATGTCAAAGCTTCCCGCACATGTCAGATATGGAGAGCTCATCTTACTCTATTGAAGGTGTGATTGATCAGGCATCCTCTTGGTTGTCGACTTGTACCATCCTGAATAACGACTGTTCTTCCTGGGGCCGATCAAATCCGACCTGGCTGCCAACGCGCCTTCTGGACATCAGCGATGCCACAAATTCGGGCATCATCAGAATGTTCTGCCCACAGGCTGTGGAATCTTTGGAGTATGCCATTCTCAGTCACCGATGGGAGACAGATGGCCAATTAGGACTCTCAACGGTGAATTTCGAGTCGTTCGTGGACGGTATACCGCTGAAGGATCTCTCCAAAACCTTCCAAGAAACAATCATGATGTGCGGGAAGCTGCAAAACAATTTCATATGGATCAACACATTGTGCATTCTCCAATACTCGAGAGAATATTGGCTGCGTAAGTCTTCAATGATGAGACGGGTCTATATCCACGTGAAGATTTGTATCGTAGCCTCAGGTGCAGCCGATGGCCGCCGGATGCCATTATCAAGTCGTAATCCCTTACTGGTGAAATCTTTGCTCAGAAGAACGACGAAAATTCTGTTTGATAGGCCCCGACGTTAACGAAACAGATGTACCATGTACATGTAACTGGTATCGAATACATGGAAATTGAAGCCTCGGAATTGCACACACGAGGCGGGGTTGTCCAAGACCGAGCACTGGCAGCTCGAAACTTGTATCTTGGATCCAATCAGCTGTTTTGGTGTTGCCGCCTTGGAACTCTTTCACAGACGTGGCCTCACAGGTTGGTAAGGCCAACCAATCTGGACTGAAACGCGCATTCTCCAATGACACTGGACCTGGCAATTTTATTATGAGTCTCTGGCGCTGGAAAACATCGTTGGAAGTCTACTTGAGGACATTTTTGACAGAAGAGGGAAACAGATTCGTTGCATTATCGGGTATGGCAAAGTTCTTTGGGGAAAAGAGTCAACTGTATCTACCTTGTTGGATTATGGTTAAGCGACCTTTACCGCGAGCTTTTGTAGCGAGTCTGGAAGCCAAAGGACCTTGAATTTACGACCAGTTTGGGAAGACCAACTCAGGATTGTGTTGGTCCGACTTGGTCTTGAGCCTGACAAAAGATCGGGGTTGAGATTGAATTGGATCACTTCGACTCTCGAGGGATATACAACAAAGGCTACGATACTTGAAGCTGTAGCCAGATCTGATGGGGATGGCTTCGGGCAGGTGTTTTCCGGTCATATTAGCATACGCGGAACATTAGTTCCCGGTGTCAAGCTGCGAAACGATATTGAAGCGTGTTATGATACATCCCATGCAGCAGCTCTCTTGATTACCCTCTATCTGGTGTTGGTCGAAATAACGGGTTTATTACGACGACAAAAATTCTTATTCGTTTGATACCGGGTCGTGCAACGAGATATGATGGCCCCATTCTTCTGCCAGTTGGGAAAAAGCGGGGAGAGTTTACGAGATGTGGACATCTCAAAATATGGACCAACATCTCAGAGATACACGTATCCTTCAATAAAGCTGCAAAAGAATTTGCTAGGCATGTGCACGAAAGTTGAATTCAGTATGAAGAAGTTAAGGGGGTTGAATCAGTTCGTCATTACCATAATATGAGCCATCAAACGTGATAGATTTAGGAATCAGTTGTTTATCAGTCTTTGATAAAAACATCACAAGCTGTCTGGCAGAAACGAAAGAGGGCGAGCCATCATCTCCTATTCACACTTTTGAGGAAGCTCGTCTTCCTTATGCAGTGCACGGAAATCAACCCCGACTACATGTGGCTAGCTCGTAGATACCTTCTCGCAAAGAGCTGAACACGCTAAGGGCCAATAGCTGCATGTCATATCCTTCGCTAACATATACATCATGTTTTGATGGCTATTATTGAATATACATAAGTTACCGTGTCATAATACATGCAGATTAATCAGAACACCCTCCCCACCAAAACAAAAATGTATCCGATGTCGTAACTATCTATCCGCCGGTCTTCCTCGTTGTTACTGTGGTATCTTGAGAACCTATAATGATCCAATCACAGATCAAGTCGGATAACCCGTCCTCCACTAACCCCAGGAAGGTTCAAAGGAAAATCGAGTCCTCCACCAGTGACAACATATACACTGTTGTAGTCATATCTAGTGCGGCCCAAAGCAGCAGATGTCGCGTTAAGGGCTTGAAGCACAGTTCGGGACTTCTTCCCTGGGATGTCGATTTCGATGAGGGAGTTTTGAGGATTGGTTGCAGCAAAAGCTCGTTTCCCGTCTCTGGATAAAGTGAAGTCGTCAATGAGCGTCCCATTAGTGATGATCTCAGCTGGGCCAATTGGCTTGCCCTGAGGCGAGATGGGCACTTGGAAGAACTGTTGCCCCGCGAAGTTGGCGTAGTATAACCTCCCGCAATATGTATGAATGCCTGTGACCCCTGCTACGCCCGGCCTCGCAGATCGGGAAGTCTCATCGCTGATGACCACGGTGGAGATCCCAGTACGGACGTCGAGTCGAAGGACTTGACCTGCACCGGAGTCCGAAATGAGAAGGGCGGAGTTATCGTTAGAGCTGATTCGTGTTCAATGTATTGAGGAAAGTGGTGTTCGAAAGGTCAGCAACAAGCGAGACCTTGGAAGGGCGAGAGACTGTTCCTTTGTTGGTGGTGCGGAGGGGACGGAGGTCAACTCTCCAGATTTTCGATGGGAAAACAAGGCGGCTGGCAGTGACTTGACTCAAGTTACCGCCAATAACGTAGAACACGTCGGGGTCCAACTCTGCTATTCCGAGAAGGCTGGTTGCGTCCGGGATCTCTGCAATGGTAACAGGCGACACAACTTGCTTTGGGTCGACTTGGACAAGAGCTGGGTGCTGATCGAAGCTACCAGGACCTGGCCGTTACCACGAACGGCGATGTTTTCTAGCCAGGTAGGGTTATTGAACTCCTTTATGATCGTTGAGGGATACTGGCGAGCCTGCTGTCCATTCAGTCCGGGTAATTTTGTGGATGCAGTTGGCATCGCTGGAGATAGAATGGCAAGTCCCAGGACCAGCAAAATACGAGGCTGCAATTGCATGATGCAAAGATAGTCGCTAGGCAATGAGCAAAGGAGATAGATGGAAGGAGTAAGGGAAAGTAGTTGATTGTGGAAAGAGTTGAAAAGCTGGAGAATGCGATTTTTATATTTAAGAAGGCCATCTTCTTTACGGATTCAACCTCTACTTTATTACCAGTTTGATTTGCTTTTGGCCTTATTTCTCGGCAAAATTTTCAACTTCATTACAACCCAAAACCATATTTCCGTTGACCTTGAGCATGAGTGCCAATTTTGCTCAGCTTCCTCGTGTGCTTGTACTGGAAGACAAAGGTCTACCCGATTAGCGGCGTTAAGACATGCTTAGGTGACCTTCTGTATTCCGGAAATTGTCGATTGAGCATATCTTCACCAAGGGAATGCGATTGATTGGTTTAACAGAGTCCCATGTAGTGGTTAGTGTCCACTGAAGATCCACTGACTAAGGGGCGTACTGCTGATATAATATGGAGATAGGCTTCTCTCTTGCTCGCCGTGTGCGTTAGGGCCGATGTGCTGGTCAAATGATTGACACTCCGGACACCATGAACACCGAATTTCACTGATAGCAGGAAGCTAGCCAGTCAGCATTTCAAATCAGTTACAATAGGGCTGCTTTTTAATAAGGTTTGCTAGAACGGCGCTACTGGGCCTTGATTCTGTCTTGGCTCTGCGTGGTGCTCTCCACATTAAAATGAAGACCATGATATCCCCCCTTCCAACATAACACACAGCCCTCGCACAAGGAAACAGTACCAAGTGAGTTTAGAACGCCATGTGAAGAACGTACTCGAGGACAGTGAACATTCTACTTGCGTTGCGGACTTCCAGGGAAGATAAGTGACATCTCCACAGCCTGGTCCAGGTGGCTGACTAGAAACTGCACGGTGCAAGCATACGGATCAGCCAGCCCCAACATCACAAAGCCGAGAAGCAGCGCGACTATTACAAGAGAATTATTCTCAGTCGTTGGAGGATTGACTTACATCAGTCTAGCCCCGCGTGAACATATTCCCCTTCCAGAACCAAGCTAGCACGAAGTGACTGACTTTGACTGCGCGAAGAATGAATTAACCTTAAATAGATTGTTCCATGGACACCTGGCAACAAACCTTGATGAAATATCTGAGAACAGACAGCGGAGATATGGAGATAGGGTTGCTGGCTTGCATTTTTGTATTTCAAAGTTTCTCGGCGATTCCTTCCTGTCAACTTATCCCGCTGATCAGAAATGTGGAACAGAAAGACTGCTTAAAGTTTATAGTCCTTGTCTGGCGCTTTTTGATCCTTAAATTATTTGGAAAGTCGGGCTGAAGTGGCTATCTCCTTCACATGTCATCAACTCCCATGCCCCACCACAAACTTAAAGAACAAATATCAAGCCTGCTGACTCACCTTCAGATCAATTCCCTCAGATCCAAACTGACTTCGATTTCCCATCCGGATCCCACCATCGGTCAACTGCTTGGCATAATCCATCATTTCCCTCAACATTTCCTCTTCCGTGATCTCACTTTTCATCATCTGCTCCAACAGCAATGCATCATATGCAGCCTGACTAGTGCTGGCTGCAGTATGTGGTCGGAACCCAGCTATGGCATCGCCCACCAACAGCAACTTGTTATCAAAGAACGACGTCTTGGGTGAGATAATATCGGTAATACACTGTACGAATGGCTGCTCGCTTTTGCGAACTAGTCCCGCAAATGCCGCGGGAAGATCTTTGGTGGCGGTTTGCTTGATCTGCTCTTGGAGATGAGGTTTGATCTTACCGACTGGCATGGAGAAATGATGAGGACGACCATCAATGTCTGTCATCAAATCTTTGTACTCGGGTGAGTCTTCGGGGTAGTTGCAGTACCATACCCAGTTCATCAATCTTGACCCTTGTTCAACGCTTCCATTCTTGCCTGGAATGAGATACCTAATCTTCTTTAATCTTTGTAATTGTTCACGGCAGGATTCTTACTTACGCTAGGATCTGGCATCCAGGTGCATGGTAAAACATGAAATGGTCCACGAATGTCTCCTTCATCAGATCCGAAGCTTCGCTCTCAGGCACCGTTCCTCTCCAAGCAACGTATCCCACATACTTTCTTTCCACCTCCGGCAGTAACAACTTTCGGATCGTAGAACTCGGTCCATCTGCAGCCAAAACCAGATCCGCAGCCTCTTTTTGCGTTCTGCCTTCGGTGTTTTTATACTCAACCTCGACTTGTTCCCCGACATCCTTGACAGCAACTACTTTGCGGTCATACAGATACTCTGCATCTCCCTCTCCATTCTGCTTCTCCGGCACAATACAATAATCGCTTTTGACGCCGTCGAAGCAAGCTCGTAATGCATTGTACAGCATATCCCAACTCACCATTTCCTGTCTCTGATCATTCTCACTGATAACTTTACCATCTCTGTCGAGAGTGCGGCGAAGATGGCTGGGTACGGATATTTGGCGATTGATCTTGACGTGTTTTGCAAAATACTCTTGGGCTTCTGGCCCGAAAACTATACCAGCTCCTGGGGATACCTGATCAGATATGGTCTTGGGCCTACGCGGATTAGGAGGACGGGGTGAAAAGCTCACCTTGATCCTGCAACATTGCTGTGGGGCTTCTCTCAAAGATTCGAACATTGTGTCCTAAGTGCTTCAACATCAATCCACTCATGAGACCTCCCAAAGAGCCTCCGACCTACATCATAAGCTTGTTGTTCCCGATCTCAGAGAGCAGGGTACCTACGATGATAACATCTTTGGACCTTGTGAACATTTCAAATCTGATTCGAGTATGTCTTATATGAAACAACAGTTTGAGGCCAGCTCTCTGTTATGCTTGTTTCTAGCCGTAAAAGATTCTGGCTAGAATTCATGTCGAACGCGCAGAGAAGAATGGAGTCTGAAGCCATATCCCGTTACGTCATGAAGCGCATCGACACGTGACGAACACCCACTTATCCGCTTCCATGGATGCTTGCAAACATTTTTTTAGTGTTGGATTGGAACCACTAATTTCAGTTCATGGATTATTGACATGTTGGAAATGTATCTGTCTGTATATTTAACCAAGTTGAACCTTCTAGGCAGGTTGGCGAGCTTCGGCATGATCAGTCATTAGTCGCTCGAAAGGATAAATCCGATATCGTGAGCACGGCGAGAAGAAACACTAGGGCCATGATCTAGCTCCACCTTGTAAGAGTTTCCATACATTCTACGAGATACTTCTATGATACTATTTTGAAGTCGAACCGTGTATACGCTCTTCTGCGGCGCTCGAACCACACAACCGCGGCACATTAACCACTTTTTAAAGTTCAACACCCTTCCTTACCACCGAAGTATCTAGATCAGAGTTCCTACGAGCTGGCCTGTCAAATTCATAAATCTCAAGTCACTTTCTGTTGGTGAATTATATGGGTTGGCTTTTGTTCTTCAAAACTACCAAGACTGATATTCATGGCGGGGCAATTTTTNTTTTNATTTAAGCGAGATCTGAGACGCTGAGACGTGGGTGGGCGTGGAGGAATATCATTGACAGCCGGAGACAAGTCGGCAACGAGAATTATCTTGACAGCTCTACAGCTTGTCTAATCATCTGAGTTCTGCCCTCCCTCTTGAGCATTTTTGGTCTTCAGTCGTCATCAACGCAAAACATAAAAGCCCCAGGAGAAATTTAGCTGCCTCGCCTACACAACGCGGACACATGTGGGGAAAGCTTGATATTGTGAATTCCAAGTTATCATTCATAAGTCTTGAATCAATCATCTTTAAGTAATCCGTGAGCTAAGAGCCACGTGCTCTCACAGTTCTTCTCAACGACCGTGCCACTGACCGCCCCACACTGAGACTCATATTCTCTCGAAAATCAATGCATACATGTTTCGTTACAATCACCTTATTTCCACCAGTATAGCCAATGACGAGCCATTTACTTGAAATCTGGGAATCTTCGTCCAGCCTGGCGGTAGGTCCTGTAAAGGCATGCCCAAGGTATTCGCGTCAGCTACCTTGATTTAAACCGACAGCGGAGACTCGTTTGACAGCATGAAGTACATCAATCAAGCAAGCTAAATCCCTCCACCCGTACTTTGAATGATTTCCCTTCCCTTTTCATTTTCTCAAGTAACCTCAAGGGGAAAGGACGGAACTGAGCAGCGATTGCATCTCTGACATCCGTCCTCGATTAAACTTCCAGGATCATGAAGGCTTATCTAGACCATTGTTTGTATCTCTTTGGCAGACCGATAGTTCCAAGTCCGGGGACTTCACCGGAATTCATGATTCAGACGCTCCCATCTCACACAATGATCTCGTTTGATCGGAAAACGCCCTACTTACCGGATTCGCCACCTCTGGTATAGAGACAGCTATCTTGGAGTGCCAAAGTCCGGCGCTCAAGATGCTGAAGTACTGTAGAAATTGGACTCCTCGTGTTATTGAGCAACGAACTTGCCAAGGCTGCAGACAGGTGTTCATGGGTAGCCTGCAGCCCACGTTACGCGCGCAGTGTTGCAGCATAGCTGCTCCAATTACTCACGCAATGCGATCCGAATTTTATTTTTCAAGAGATATCCTTTCTGAGCCGTTTTCGTGGCTGCATCTACTAGGTCAATTATGCAGTGCGGATCATCGATGGCAAAGCGCAGAGTGACAACACCCCGACAACCGATGACCGACGAGAAGCTGAAAATCATCCCCCTTTTTTCTCTAATCCACCATTCCTCACCTCTTGATGAGCAATGACTTAAGTACCAAACGCACTCACCTATATCTTACTCCATAACCGAAGCTTCCCAGAGCTGACAGTCCCACATCTGATAGGTAAGCCCCATAGCCACAAGCGGTAACTGTTTAAAGGACAGCACGTCACACAACGACAACACTAACTCAACAACCCTTCTAGCCCTCTATCACGTAACATCAGCACACTCCCCAAGACACTCCCGAAGACACAGCCCATCCCAAGCAGAAGTCTCTCCATCACATCCCTGCAACGCTCGCATCTTTATCCCTCACCCACTCTCGATCCCACAATCCCGCTCCACGCTCCGTAACATACCCGAGTCCAAAGTCCCGAGAGAACCCTCCATCTAATGAAGTCTCTCCCCACTCTTCGATCCCCGCCTGCTACAGCTCATATCAACAGCCGTCAAACTCTCTCTTATATATCCCAATCTCACAATTTCATTCACCCTTCCCCTTTCCCCCTTTCCCGCCCTCCCACCTCACCGGTTTGACATCTCCTGGTAATTTCCACATTCCCACAATTCCACATTCATACATTCACACACAAAACCCATACTACCACACTCACAAAACTCAAAAACTCAATCTCAATCTCCAATCCCCACTCTATTCACGGACCAGACCGTGCATGCAATAACACCATACATACAATACAGTCGACACTCCACCGTAGCTAAAGACACTCGCCTGCCGCGTGACGACCCTGCCAGCTAATTGTAGATATGGTCCGGTTTCTACCCACTACCGAAGGGCAGTCAACGTTGTACAAAATCACCACAAGTCAAGTGTTATACCACAGTCAAGTCAAAGTCATTTGTTTGAAGTGAAGTATACATCCCATTTCATTCATCAACTCATCATACTGGCAATAGGTATATCTCAAGGTATCGGTATCGTATCCGTATCAAGGTATCAAAAGTCCTCCCCTAACCCTTCCCACAGGGCGTGAGCCCGACCTCCCCATTTTCTCTTCTCCGGCTTCTGCCCCTTCTTCTCTCCCAGCAAAAAAACATACAGTAACATGCTTGATACACACAGTATTCTGTACAATAAACCTCCTCTATCTTCTTTCTCCATCAGTGCAATAAAGTAAGCAAGCGAGTGAGCGAGCGAGAGTATCTGAGTCCCGGAACCATTCCCAAACCCAAACCCAAACCTGATCCCATTTCCCAGCCCCAAAGACCCAAGGTATCATCGTATTTTCTCCAAACAATGCCCATTCGCATCCTCTGGACGTTTTCCACTCCTTTTCTGTCCTCTCATCTCTTTGCACCTCCTCCTCCCTCTTCTCTTCACCAGAACAAAAAGAAAATATAGTAGTAGTAGTAGTAGCCTCGGTATCGACCAGGTAGTCCTGATCCAATCCGATCCATCGTAAAGTGTAGTAGTAAAAACGCCATTCTCGCCAGTCAGCCATTCATATGTATTCCATTCGCTAAAACGCTATTCAAAGTAGGTATTGTGTCTGCGGAGTATCGGGTATCAAATCAAAAAGTAGAGTATAGGACTGTATCGATCGATCATAAAGGGTGCGGAGCGGACATCGGATGTGTGGGTATGTAAAGGTGCCGTATAATCATCGGCCGTTGCGAGAAGGTCTTCATATCGGTTGCGCAATTGTTGGTTGTCTCTCCCGGGAGTGTGTCCAAGCGAAGAGATCGAACTTGTCCGTTCGAGCTGTCGACCAAGGATTCTGACCATCGATTGGACTGGGTCTCGGTTGTGGATCGCGGGGTTCGAGCAGGAGACTCTTGCGGTAGTATTGCTGAACATTTTCGTTCTCAGATGAGGACTTGACACGAACAATCTGCGCTTGGATCCATTCTTGCAACTCGGGAACATCGGCCAATCTGTATGGGATCTGGAATCGTTGAAGCTCGCCAATGATCTTCGCAGTACGAGTATGCTTGTCGAAGTTGATGACCGAGATACCTTCATTGTCACCAAGACCTGGAAGTTGTCTTTGCGCAGCATTGCCGGCATCAACAAATGTTAGATCTGTCAAGTACATTCCGACGAATGGTAGACACGGCGGCACGTGGTCGTGAAGTCTTCTTCGGAGAATGGCGTAGTTCTTGTCCGGCTCAACAATTGCCTGCAGACCCTTGAGCATATCCTTCCGCTTTTGCGAGACCATATCCCATGTTCTCTTCAGTCTAATGATGGTTGATGAGTTCAGAGAACAAATGATGGCCATCAATGAATCGTAGTTGTTCAACTCCAAGCACTTGTGTGCGATCTTGATCCAGTGCTTGATAATGACGGCACGTTTCTTCGCGTCATCATACTGGAGAATTGTGTCCGCCACCAAGTTGGAAAGGTCGGTCGAGAGTGTTGACATGGCTCGAACATTGACTGCGTTAGATCCAGATCGCTTTGTCCATTCCGATCCAAGAAGCTCCTCTGGCATAATCGAGCAGAAGATGGTCATCTCCTTGATAGTCAGTTGACGGGCCAATTCCAGAGGGTCGAATTCCAGAATGGAGGGATTGCTTCCACCCATCTTCCAATTCTTCAACGCGCCAATCTGACTCTTTGTCAAGTTGACAGGTGGGAGAGGGGTATCGGCTGGGATATATTGCGCAATAGAGGTCGAAGTCTTGCCCATGGAAGAAACCAGGCGGGGGACGAGGGGTCCATCTGTCGAAGATACCTTTTGTGACAATTCAAGCAATCTTCGACCTGCTCCGGGAAGGACCTTTCCAAGTTTCTCGCTGGCGAACGGTTGAATGACCTCCAAAGCATCATGATCCGAGATATCTCTCCAGTGCGACTCCAGCCATCCCTTGAACACATTGTAGACACGTAATCGTACTGGCCCAGCAATATGAGGGCTCTCTGCAACGTAATCGAATCTTTCAACCAAGGCCTTAGCGAGCTCGACTGGTGTGACAAATAATCTAAATGTGAGGTAGAAAGTTGAGACGAAGATCGAATCAGGTGTCGAATCGTGGGTAGTGAGTCTCTCAACGAGAGCTGGAAGTGTACCACCCGTGATCTGGCCCTCCTTGTTATGAAGCAACTCGTGCGCAAATGTCCTCTCCAACATCTTGTTCTCTCCGTCGTCCATGTCGTCAGCGAGAGTCGATTGGCTTCCGGACATGCTGAGATCAGAGATCGAAGGTTGATTTCTTGGAACGTACACCGAGTTGTCTGGGGTTGTCGCTCGAGTCGAGGTTTGGGAGAGCATGCTTGATTCGGAGTCGCGCATACTGCTGAGATAGGTACTGCTTGTACCTGAGCTGGAGATTGCAATGCTACCAGATCGGAATGAAGATTGGAATTCACCATCGTGTCCTGACGAATGTTCCGAAGGGCTGTAATCATCTTGAGTCAACAATGGGCTCGTCATCTTCGGTAGAGGTGGTAACAGTGATTTCCTCGACGATCGCTTCGAGGATTCCGTAGTTGCGCTCTCAACAGTCTCGTTCTCGGCGACTGGCTCCAATCCCTTCGGCGACAATCGTGGACCACTTTCTTCGACTTCGGGAGATCCCAGTGGGACATCTGGTAGAGGTTTCTCGTAACTCGGGATGATGAGAGGAGGTGGAGGTGGCCGGCTGGCTGGTTCTGGGGGCGATTCTTCACGAGGTGGTGCTGATTCCTTAGTCTCCTCCGCAACCACGCCAATTGACGCTACATCGATACCACGCCCATCGTTCTCGGGATCAAACTCAAAATCTCCGATTCGCTCGATCACGAATTTGGTCTTCGCAACGCACTCACCAGCAGCCTTGACACAACCCGTGGCCGCCATGAGGAGTCTACCGTTCTCTTGAGGCATGACTACGTCCTCATCTTCTATCCCCGACATCGTGATAATTTCCCGTGCAGCCAGAACTAACTTGTTGATCCTGTCGTACATGGCGTTTCGTGATGAGTTGAGTGCCTCAGCACTTTGATTATCGTGTGCACAAATCACCTCCACGACAGTTAAGAGCTCTCGTCCTGCTGTTACAGATTGTCGTACCGTCGAAATGAGATCAGCAGACGATTGCGACTGGAGATGCAGTCGACCAATGAATGATCCAAGGTAGGAAAGGAAGGTATCATGGCTGGCATTGAGTCGTTCTGAAACCAGATTTTGTCGCTGTGCTGCTGGAATTGATGCTGATAGTCTATGAGAGAATGACTGTCTCTTGACTTGCATCGAAGAGGGCCTTGAGATTGATAGAGGCCGTCCAGTCGAGCCGTTGGTGGAGTATGCTGTGGAACCACTGGAAGAGAAATTGCTCGACATTCGTTTGTATGACTGTCGTTTTGTTTGCTGTTCCTCGGGCTGTTGTGATCCCAGGCCGCTTCCCGAACTGCGACTCGAGCTCCTGCGAGATACCGCATCTGATGCAGGGTCTCCATGCTGTGCTGCTTCAAATGAAGTCGAATCTGCTGGAGGTGTCGGGGGATTGTACACTTCCTCAGCTACTGTTGCCATTACTCTGTGAACTGGTTGCTGTCGTAACCGCATCTCATCTTCTAGGACGTCAAGGAACCGCACACCCCTGGTCACTATCTTGAACGCCTTTAGTATCATCTCGTCAATTGTGTTGTTGACATCTTCCGCCTCAGCTTGCGTGGGATGTGATCCCGCTGTGTACTCCTGTAATCGTTTCGCCGTCTTTACCAATGCTGAAAGATCTGACAGCAGGGCTTTCCGATTCCTTCGTAGTCCTTCATTGCCTTGAACGAGGTGTGACTCTCTCGTCAAGCAATTTGATTTTTCCTATGATCGTCAGCAAACATCACTACATCCTAGTGCTTACGACTGACTAGTAAATATCGCACTCCAGCGATGATCCCTCGCATGAATTCTTGGTTTCCAAAAACTTCACTATCGCTGATGATACCACTCCGCATGAGATCCCAGAAGTTCAACAACGCCTTCAGCAGATTTCGCATCGATTCTGGATCGTAAGCCTCGCAGTAATTCGTCGGCAGCCAACCTCGGGCGCCAGACACAAGTAATGTTCCATCTGCCCAGCCGTTTGTATGTATCGAATGGACCAAGATCACGTCGCCTTCGTTCAATGGTAGTGTTACTGTCGTGTCGGAGATGGCGTATGTTGGGTGGAAAGGGTAGAAAGCGCGTAGAAAAGGATGGAAGACGGGTTGTGAAGGTTCCATATGTCGATTGAGGTCCTCCTGAGAACCATTGGGTGTTGCGGGTGGTGTCATTTGAGATTGACTGCCCGAGTCTCCAGTCTTGCTACTACTCCTCGAGGAGGTATTCCTGCTGTGTCTCGATGCTGTACTTGATCCACGCGACCTGTCCTTGTTGATGAACAGAGGAGCTACGTGAGCGCTGGAGCGCGCAGAGTAATCACTCTCCTTCACCATGATGGGCAACCCTGAATGGCTACCATGGAAATTGCTCTCTTGTCGTCGTCCAGCCGGATGTTGTTTGGCCGTGATTGAATCAATGTTCTCCAAGTATGTCCTTCAAGTGTATGTTCGAATCCCAATACTCGTGGTGTTATGATCGAATGCAATGGGAGGACGATCAGGTAGAAACGAGAAATGTTGTATGCGGACCAAGCCGGGTATCAATGCGTCAGTCGGTGTCGGTGTCGAGTCGAGTCCTGCTTTCCAGATCCAGCCGGTCGTTCCTTCCTCTTGTTCTTCTTGACAATGCCGTTGTCGATATGAGGTGATCTGCACACGTCGAACGATTAGCAAGCCCGTCTAGGACAGAATTGAAGATCTGAAGTGATCTGATGTTGTTGGATGTGTAGGTGAGTAGGAAGGGGAGGTGTGGTGTGTGTGGCAGGAGGAGGAATGCATCAGTGAGGGGCCAAGGAATGCCACGATGATCTCGAGCGTAATGGAAGGCTGCATACCTCTTTCGGATTGAGTCAAGGGTTTCGGGAGGTCTCTCCAGTCAACGGTCGTCATGCACAGACTGACAGGTAATGCCGGCGAGAAGGTGTTGCTTATGCCGATCTCAAGGGGGACCTTGAAAAGGTGACCTCTCCCTTCAGTTAAGGATCTGCCTCCTTCCCAATAGTCGCAACGTTAAGTGGGTAAGGACTGGGAGGAGATGAGTGCTCGAGCAGTGGGTTGACAAGATAGCTGGGAGATAGAACCTGGACCCTGGGACGCGCAAAAAGGTGTCGAGTCAAGTCGAGCGTGCGTACAGCTAGAGAAGAGTTTGTTATGCTTTGATACTCTCTGGCAGCTGGCAGTAGCTGTGGCAGTAGAATGCCGAGTCCTGTCCAGTCCGATTCGATCCAGGCGAATGCAAATATGACAATATCGAACCAATAGACGGATCCGATTCCGGCAGCAATTGATGTGTCAGGCAGCTGAGTTTGGTCGAAAAGTACCAATGCGTTCGTTCCTATGGTCTCGGATATGCAGGAAAGGGAAGGGAGGGAGGGAGGGCACAGTTTTCGTGGGTGAGGTGTGATGTGTGATGCACCGGGGAATCCGAGCACAATCAATGCGTGAAACTGTGTAAGTCGAACGATGAACGGAATCGATATCTTCCTTTCCTCTCGCAACGCAGGAGACGCGACGGTGGTCTAGAGTCCAATTGGCGATTTGAATTGAGATGAACTGATCTCCAACCAGCAGTGAAGCCGTAGAGTACAGATTTGGGTTGTGGTGGTGGTGATGTCGACTCAGCTGTGGTATGTCGAGGTTTCTCGAATGGACGAGTCGAGGCGAGGCGAAGCAAGACACAGCAAGCAAGGGGATGGGAAGACTTGATGAGCTTCGGTGGCGGCGAACCGAAGTTGAGTCGAGGGGATTGTTGATTCGACTGATTGATTGATTTGCTTCGGAGCAAATCTTGCAGGGTGCTGTCTGGAGTGGATTTAACAACGTCGTATTTTGGTAGTATGCAAGGGCACGTCCGTATGTTTCTCGATTCCGTAACCAAACCAAACTGCACACTGCACTCCTTTTTGTTTTGTTTGTGCGTACTCCGTCCGCACTGGATTGCTTTGCTTGATAGATAACCGGAAAGCTATCGATTGAAGATGCTGGAACCCCAGATACGTAGAATGCTACTCAGCTCAGCGGATGAGTTTATCGTGACGGGCCGCAGGGGGAGGATGTTGTGGTCAAGGTCGAGGTCGAGGTCAAGGCCAAGGTCACTTTCAGACAGGGCAGGGTAGGGCAAGCAGCCGGGTAATTCTCTGTTTGGGTTAGGACTCACAAAAATGAGTGTTCGTGTGGTGTGGATTGGCTGGCGTGCTTGTGGTGGAGATGCAAGGGCCGTTCGCTCCTATCCGGCCCAGACCAGGGGCCTGGAGTTGAGTGGTGGATGTGGATGTGGGAGTGGGAGTGGGAGGGAGTGGGGAGCTACGGAACCAGGGTTTAGGGGTGATGCTCTGGGATGTGGGAGGGCGTTGGGCTTGGGCAGGGCAGGGCAGGGGCAGAGGTAGAGCAGCAGGGATACAGAGCCATGGGCAAGGGGTGAAGGGGCATGGGAAAAGAGCAACAGGGGATGGATGTGCCGAACAGTGTAGCGCGCTGCAGCAGCCCAGGCTTAACCCTCCTTGTCTAGCCTGAACTTACCCTTCCCTCCTAGGCCTCCCCTCCCTCTTCTCCCTCTTCCCCTGTTCCTGTGGGACCGACGAAACAGGCGAGGGAGCACACGCCAACTGACCCTGGAATGCCCAGAGGGATCGAGCCCAAGAATCCGTCACTGTGTCTCGGAACGGAAAGAGCTGCTTCATCAGGGCAGACAAGTACAGTATTATCAATCAGTCTTGACTTATCAATTGTAGTCAGTCAACAGATGAGTAACAAATGACATGATATAAAGAAGCAAACACCATCGCGAATATGTACGATACAATGCAAACGCAGGAGAGAAGTCAACTACTGCAAGCAAAGTCTCAAGAAAAAAAAAGGATGCAGGTCCGCCGTCCTGTCTTTTTTCTCTAGCCTCTGTCCGCCTCAAATACCACGCAAGAAGCGTGGTAGCTAATCTAGCGGCACAGGACGTCAACACCAAGCCTCGGAGTATTTTCACGGGCATTCAAACGGGTTCTCGCTGATTTTGTGCTTTGCTGTGTTCTGGGTATTGGGTGTGGTTACATTGCCATCTTCAACGGCTTTATTCTCCAGCTCGAAACTGCCAAATCGCCGAATTGAACCAATTCGAGTGTATGGCAGCGTCGCAGTCGGTCATGATTTATCATTGAGCTCAAGCTCAATGCAGGGGTAACGGGGTTGCATCCCCGCGATGCAGCCTATTTACCCCAAGAATGCATCTGAAGTGCACCGCGTCTGTTCATCTGGCACCGTTTTATAACAACAACCAAGACCAAACCAGGTCAGAAAATTCAGATCTGATCAAAACATCTAGATTTCAATCCAATTATTCGCCATAACGCCATCTCATCTCACCTACCAAACCGCCAAAGAAAAACCTTTCGATATGCAGAACCTAAATCGCATCTCAAAGGCCAAGAACCGATCTCCCCAACCATTAGGATAGGTCTCACTATTCCCCGGTTCGCACCATCCCATCCCAACATCGCCATCTCCCTCGCGCCCTCAAATTCTCTAGCCTCATCCACCACAGACGGCAGACACCCTCAAGCTCGCAGACTAAAATCCGGTAGTGCCAGTCTACCACTCACAGTCATCAAACCCGACACCATCAACTCCCCCCATTCTCAATCCCGTACCCTCCCCATCCCAAATACAACCCAGCGTCCCCAACTAAAAGCCCCCAAAAGTTCTTATGGAGTTAAGGCTAGAGACCAGAAAAGTCGAGATCGCCGCCTCCATCCAATTCACATCTCCATTGATCTTTAGGGCTTCAACGCCGTCATCGTGCCGCGACTTAGTGCTGCAGAACCCCCCCTTCGCTAGCACACTCGCCCAGGCCCGAGGTGGAGCTTAGATTTCCTTCAGCAGATGTTAGCTTGAGATGGGGTGGGATGATCATGAGCGAGCGTCCAAAAGGCAAGAGACAAAAGGCAAAAGGGCTCGCGTGGGGAAGACTCAAGAAAAGCCGTGCCGGCTCTTAAACTTCATCAAGTCTGAATAAGTCCCGCTGTGAGAGTTCGAGCTTCAAAGAGAAAGGAGAGAGTCTCCTTTGATGATCGTCGCCGCTTGTTCTCTTCAGAAGATAAAGTTTCCCAGAGAAGATTGGAATGGATTACCTCATATTTACAAAGCCAGAACGGAATCTGCAAATGAACAAGCAGGGAACTAGAGTTTCCGAATCAGGACAACTTCTGCACATCCATCTGCATACACCATTTGCAGACTGCAGCAAAAACAAAACAAGCGAAAGCCCTGACGATCTTTATGATTATCAGAACATGAGATAATCAACCCCACGACCACAACCGAGGAGCTGAAAAATTCTGTCTTGTGATGCCGAATCTGATCCAGCAGTCCATGGACCAAAAAGTGCTTTCTCCTATCCAGCCGCCTTCAGCCCTCGGCCAGAACATAAGCCAAAAGTATATCTTCTCGCGCGCGCTCTCGTACTCGCTCTCAGCCTCTCAGCCCTCATCCATCCCGTTCCCGTTCCGTCTCAACAACACAACAAGCCTCGTACCCATCCAACCATTCATCCACCACACGCGTCATATGTCTCTCCTTACCAGCCAGCCGCGGACGCAAGATTTCATCTCACTGCAAATGATTCAGAGGAAGATAGCAACCATACAAACCTTCGCGTTTCCTGCTGCAATTTCCAGTGAGAGAACAAATGAGGTTATTGATACCAGCGGCTGTACCTGAGTACACAACCAAACAGCAAGCAGATCTGTCCGCTTCAAGAGATTAGGTTTAGTAAGATGGGAATACTGGACGAATCAAATAATCCAGCGTGTCGCTTGGCCCCCTTTCTCAGCTTTTCTCCCCTTCTCTTTCGCGAACTTTGAAATTATATCTGAAAGTCATCCCAATCAATAATCTCACTTACTCTTCAAATGCTGTCGTGAGCATCGTCATCTTCGAACCCCTCATCTTATCACTCATAGCATGTTTTCTTTTCTGGTCTTTCCTTATTTCCCGCCCTACGACCTGCCCCTCCATCAGCATCGTCATCTCACCTCGCAACCAGGGAGGGCATGGCAATCCAAAGTACCCCACCCACCCAGCCTTCCATCCCTCGGCGTGGGGTCTCCCTTCTGTGCTTGCTGCCGACCAAACCCTGCAGGTGACGGGAACCTGCTACAAACCTCAGGCCCAAAGACCGCTGAAATAGAAAATCCGGCCGTTCTCTCTTCCCTTCGGCTTGAAGCCCAGACCCCTCTACTGAAAATAAGCCTGTAGCCTCGCCTCGCCTCGCTCGCAGCCCCAAACTTCAAGCCTCTCCTTTCTCAACATACCTACAGTAGGTAGCTCACGATCTCTACCATCCTCGCGATACTCACTAACAGTAAAATTCTTCCTCATCGCCTTTACTTGCCCTCTCTCTCTCTCTTTCTCGATCTCCCTTGATGAAATCCCTTCTAGTTCCAAAAATTTACATTCCATCTGATTCAGACTTCCACATTCCGTTCCATCCTCTTAATCCGAGCTTTCTAATTACACGCACCAACCAATCTCCTTCCCTCCTCAAGCGGCGAGCCTCCTCCCCCTCCATCACACGCGGCACGGCACGCACCACCACCTGCACCCTTCACTCTGTCTGGCCTTTGTACACCCACACTGTGAGTACAGCGACAGCGACGGCGTGGGCAAAAATGGATGGACAGCACAGACGAATGGCTGCCACGTTTCTCTGGAATTTCTAACCGATATCGTGGGCTCCTTGAGCTCAGGAACTAGATCAGAGGAGGGAAGAGCAGGAAAGGAAGGTTTGGTAAGAAACCGTGCGGATATTTTATCGATTAGATAGTGTAACAAAAGAGGAGAAGTCTACGGAGTGCAAAGAGATGTTCTTTCTTCTCTCCTGTCTGTTCCTTCCAGTACATACTTGTAAATACTCACCCGTATTCTTTTCCAGATCCGAATGGAGGTCGCCATTCCACGACCGCACGCGCATGCACATCTTACCAAACTTCCTGCACCTCGAAATCTGTATGTATGTCTGTACGTACGGCCCATGCCATGCCATGCAGCTTCGACACCTGCAGCTGCGTACAGGTTTGACAGGTAGGTTTGACAGGCTGACTGATGGCGGCTAATAATGACCTAATGCGTGGATTTACTGATTTGGATATTTCTCCTTTACTTCTTCCCTTCCAGCTTTCTTGAAGTATATCTCAGCAATTATAAGCTTATGAACCCCAACCATGCCAGGTACCCAACATCAGATATGAAGCTACAGACGCACAATGCAGTCATCCCAACTTTCTCATCCCACATCTACATCTGCATCACTCCTCACCACCTGCAGCAGCATAACCACTGCATCTAGATCTCACAAACGTCAAAATCGCAACACCTCTCTTTCCAATTCCCCTCTCGCTTGCATCCCAGTCCAATTCCCTCCTCTTCCTCCTACCTATTCCCCCCTCCTCTTTCCAACCCAGCCAATTTTTAACCTCACCTCACGGAGACACCGCAAAGAACCCCTCGCTACCACCCTTCAAAAGGTACAAAGCTACATCCACCTTCTCCATCGGCTCGCTCACCCGAGATGAACCCTACCTACCCTACCTCTCCCTCCCCTCCCTCACACCCTCTCGGCGGTCCCACGGTCCCAAGAAATCGGAGAATTTCCTTATCAACACCTCATCTCCTTTCTCCCCACCTTCCCGAGCGAAAAACCCACGAAATCAAATCCATAGCTTCTGGAAGCTCTTCCATCCACCTTTCTTATCTTTATCTGTGGGGATGAAGAAGATGATGGTACTCTAGTCTCTAGATGAGTTTCGAAAGTGCAAAGTTTACCTTGTGAGCTTGTCTTCGATTACAGCTTCATAATCACACCTGCAAGCACAGTAAAAGCGCGCCAAATATGTCCCCCACCTGTCCCGAATCGCGTAGACTACAGTACCCCCACCGGGATCCCAAATCTATGGAGGCAGGCTTCTATCCCCTAGCCCATAGCCTAACTTCCACCATCCCGACCAGCCTGAAGGCGTACAAACGATCACCCCAAGTTCAACACCGGACTGCTGAAGAATTCTTGGTGAAGAAGACCCGTTTCGATGTTGAGGAGGGAGCCCGGAGGTTTATCTAGGGATTTTATTTATTGGTGGAATTGTGAAGGGTTTATGAAGTGGTTAAAAAAGGCATTGTCCAAGACATATGAAGGTAGGCGTTTGAACAAAGGCGAGGAAACCACACAGTGTGTGACAGCGAGAACGTCAGCAGCGACCCTGAAATCCAGGGTCCATCCACTGATATCAGAAAAAACAAACATCAAATACTGCACCTCGATAAACGTCAATATAAAAATTGAGATAAAGCTCAGATAAAGATAAGATTTCACCATCAACTCTAAATCTTACGTTTCCCCTTCCCTTCTCTTCCTTCCCTCCCTTTCCTTCTTGTTCCTCCTGCCTCTCTCCCATCCCAAAATCCGGAAGCGACATGCATATCCTCATCCCAGCATTCTGCACTGCAGATGCACATGCAGGTCGAGTTCCTGGCCCGCACGGCGCACATACTCTGCAGCTACAGCTCAAAGCTCTACCCGCGGGCCATCCAATTGGTCGCACACGGGAAAAGAGACCCAGTGTTCGAAGGTTCGAAGAGCTGCATGTGCATATGCAGAGGGAAAGAAAGGCTTTTCTTCACTTACCAGGGCCTGCCTTTGAGAAAAGGCTCAATCGGGATGATATCACTTCGTAAAGCTGTGTGTATCTCCAATGCCACAAACCAATCGAAATTCACGAGGGAAAAGACAAGCGAGCGAGTTCCTGGAGAGAGAAATTTGAAGGCATGGGCATGGAAGAACGAGACGGATGGACGGTGGAGAGACGAAACACCAAGACCAACATCTGAAATTTACCAATAAAATACCAAGACCAACACGTTGGTTCGTTTTCTATTCTTCGAGATTCGATCATTCGAGAAGGAATGATCTCATCAGCCCAGATCGAGATTTCTCTTAAATCATGCGTTCATGCGTCCGCCGGAAGAGCCAGCCGTACAGATATCCATCCATCCCAGTTGCTGGGAGGAATTCAGTCAGATGTTTTGTCACCTCACTCTCGCTCATCAGAATCCCCTTCAGTGCCTGAACCAACACTCGCAAGCCACTTCGAACCAAACCCAAGATCAATCCCAGAATGGAATCAAGAACACAAATCTCAAACTCTGGTATCGTAACTTATCTTTCCGTTCCGTTCCCTTCGTGCCGCAGCCCTCCGAATAATACTCCTAGCTGTACCAGACTTCCAAATAAGACAACCTCAAAAGCCACAAAGGGTCCAAACCATTCAGGACTCCCCTACACCAAGCCCTACCGTAATTGAAGCTTGAAGGTCCAGACACAAGCCCAGGGTCCCCGAAAATACTAACACCCGCCGCTCTCCAGACCGTGCGTGCTGGGCGTACCGGACTGGTCCCCCACCCCGCCAACGACGATGCCGTCTCCTTAAGTCAACAGTCCAGGCGAGCGAGGCGAGTCTTGATACGAGGTTGTGACGGCACCTTACATAAAGCGTCTAGAAGAGAAGAGGGTAAGAGTAAGCAAGCTAGGTCATTAGAGGCTATCGTACTCGGAACGGTGAACTATCGCGAAAGAGGAAAATGCCACCAGAGAGAAAGAAGGAGAAAGACACGAGATCGCCATCGGCAATTCATACCTTTTGTCATAAGCCTTCGGCTTAAGCTTCATTAATTTTACTCAACCCAACCTGCACGCTCTGCTCTTTGGATAGGAGATAATTGTCCGAGGCAGTAGTTGTTGCATCGAGGCTTTTCGCTTAAACAAGACATTCATAACCATCAAAAAATAGGAGGCTTTAAAAGCAATTAAAGCTGGACTTATGCTATCCAGGGCGAGCTGGAGAGCAGCAGCGCACTGCACAGCAAACCTGCATTCGGACGCAGGAAGCATATGTGTATCAAGCCACCGCCTCAGAAACGCTCGATTCGGCTATATGGTTTTCCAGATTCGAACACGGTAGTACAATACAATGCAAGGCGAGCCGCATCTTATCTCACCCCCTATCTCTACTTCTACTTCTGTTTCGAATGATGTCAAATCAAACTCCGAACCACGACTTATCGCGCGACTGCGTTCCGTGCCTGATATCCAGCCGCGTTCGCGTTTACGTTTCCGTTTTTCATGCGGGAAGCCCAAGGTAAAGGTGAAGGTAAAGTCAAAATTTAGTCGAGACGGAAATACCTTCGCTCCACAGACGTTCAATCTTGCCAACCGTAAGGAGATTTCACCCGTCTCTTTCTTTTCCTCCCGCTTCCAGCCCAGGCGAAGACGAGATAAAGAAAATCCAAAATAGTCGAGACAAAATATGTCCGTCCCCAAAACGGTTACTTTACAACACCATTCCAGCCCTCGGTATCTCATTCGGTAAATTTCTTTTTCTTTTTATCTCTCTTTGGCTTCGCTTCGATTAGGACTTGGACTTAGACTTAGACTTGGAATGCGGCGCTGATTCATGTTTCGCCACTGTCGTCAATGGCTCACTGGCTGATGCGGGCTGCGAATAGCTTCACTTTGCCTTTCCTTTCTTGCCCCTTCTTTTGTCATCTCCAAAGCTCTTATCCCTGGACCTGAAAATCAAATGTATATCTATTCCGAAATCCAGAATGTGACATATCAAAGCGCAATAGCCGCACGTCTTCAATTTGAGGCCTATGCATGAAGATGAGTTTACTTTTCCTCTCATGTCTTGCTATCGACATTCCGTATGCACGCACGTGCTAGCTCAAATTCGTCATTCGCGTTCAAAGGACGCGACGCGTTGCTTTTGCGTTTGTGTTTTGTTATTTTGTTGATATTTGCTTTCATATCAATATTTTCTTGCTCCGCGTTGCATTGTCAGCCCGACTTCCTGCTTGATAGAAATAGAAATATCGAACGCCACGTCAATGCGTTAGACTTTTCCGATTTTGCTTCTCTGGTCTACGATTCCATCCTATATCAAAGTGTGGCAATCAAGATACTGCCCTTTGGGCAAGCGATTGAAACCTCGAGATTCATCACATATCCCTCATCTCGACGTCTCGACACCGTGACATCGTGACATCAATCACACCCACACTTTCGCTGCCCCTGCATCCACACTTCGCATTGATTTTCCCTCTTCATCAATCCACCCAGTCCCCATCCACACACCCTCTCCCTTCCAGACTGTCTCAAGAATTTTCCTCGCTTCAAACCCTCACTCTTCTCACCGGAAGTCGTTTCAGCACAACATCAGACCAAACACGCCCCACCACTTTTCCGTCCGTGCCCCGCTTCCTTCAAACACTCTCGCTACGAGACTTGCAGGACCCCTCCTTCATGTACCTCACAAGTACCCCTCCGCCTTATCACACCAAAAGCAATGGTGCAGACATCAGCTGTTACATGTAGTGACATGTGAAATGTATCGATGCTGCAGAGCACGGCCTCTTTACTTGTTGTCGTAGATTTTCTGATTGGCATGATTGCTTGGCCCTGGCTGAGTTTGATGGACGCTGGGTCCTCGATATGGATGTCATATCGTCCATTTGTGTATCGATCGCAGGGAGCATTTCTGTATCAGGAGTCTAGATCTTTCTTCTCTTCTTTTCTCGTCGTTTCGCTCGTCATCGTCTTCTCAAGAGCATCTCGCTTCCGGCTCAATTGCAGTGTTTCCGAGCCTTGTCGGTCATCCTGTAGACCGTCCGAGGAATAGTCAAGCGACCTCGAAACCTCATGGTCACCTGCCAGATGTGTTCCCGAGATCATGGTCTTCGCTTCTGTTTTCAGAGGCAGTTAGTACCTATCTTTGCATCGCGCTGCATTATCGGGGGAAGCGCTGGCATCGGGTGTCGGAAGTATTAGTATGCAATGCAGCCAGCCAGTGCTGCAAGACGGGAACAAGCAGCGATATCGCTGCTTTGTTCCGGCTTGGTGTGGATGGCTTCATGTACAGGTGAATCATTTGGATACGGCACTGGCACTGATTTCTATTCTGGTCAACGGTAGTTGTTCAGCTCGCTGGTAGATGCATATACGAGTACCTACATAGTACCTCACCATGGTTATTGTTCTCGTCTATCGCCTCGTTTCGGCAGAGCAAAACTCGATAATAAAGCCGCAAGGCTTCGAGAGCAGCTGAACGAGAATGGACATGAGAACCGGTTTCCCGCTTTAGTCTAGACAGGAAAGAGCGGATCCCTGTATGCAACATGTACACTTTCACATCAGGCTACTGCATCATATCCCCCGTTCCTTGGACCCATTATCTTCTTTGCAATGAAGGCAAGGCATGGAGTCTTTTTCAAGTGGAGTGAGCATGCAAGCAACGGAAACATGAGCACACGAAAAGCATCTTCCGCAACCCTAGCCAGCCTCACCACGTTGACAGCTGGGCATGTGTGAAAGTCAAGGTCCCACAGCAAGTGCCTGATCTAAACTCGGGCGTTTCTTCTCGCTCGAAATATAATGCCCTTGGTACAGTACAGTTTTGTCTCCTCCTTCATGTCTCCTAGCTACTGTACGTCCAATCTATCTTTCCTATCTTCCACTCTTCAGATTCCTGGTTTCAATACTGTACATGGGCTTGCACTTTTGTTTGAAGGCTCGGCACTTCTTTCGGTATCACCAAACAACGCTCTTCATCCCTCGCCGCCATGCTATCCCGTGCAGACATAAGCACGATGTTACGTCGAGTATCAGCACCCCACGTTTACTACGCGGGGAGGGGAGGGTCGAAGCGAAGGATCGGACCCTAGGGTGGTACTGTAGTGATATCACAAATTCAATATCACGTTTTTGTTTCGCTTGGTGAAAACAATGCATCATTCTCAGTTGTCGTCACAGAAACATCTGTCTAATCGCACCCTTGTTGTCTTGTTATTGCTCTTGGGTGTGACGATGACAGGCTTATCTGTTTGTGCTACTACCACTGACAGCATGGGAGGGAGCTACCTCCGTATGTGAGGATGTGTAACCGGGCCCTCCATCTGCCGGTTCTTGCTCGCAAGGCCGTCCTTGTTCACGAGCTTGGATGCTTATGCAACCCCCTCCCTTAACACAAATCTATCATGATCCATGAGCGACATGTCACTCCATCTCCACCTCTATCTCATAATTCAGCATCTTTCCAGATCGGCACCGTCACCGACTCCCCAAGCTATCTCGATATCACAAGCGACTCCAAGATCAGCATCAACACCAGGATTCAGACAAACTTTCCTTCCCGTTTCGGCCATCATGTTCCTCCCGTCTTGCGCCATAGTATTCGATAACGGTCAGACCAAATCCAAACTCAATATTTCCTTTTCCCCGCAATAGCCCCTCCTTCTCAAGCTCTCCAATAATCCACCCTGTCAACTTCTGTTGCCTGTCTCGCTTACCCATTCATCCCGCGAGATAGGGCTCAGGCCCCTCGCCGGCTCGCCCGGTACAGCACACCCGTCCGCACGGTCCCGGTACCGTTCCGTGCCGTTGAGATAATTGGTGTTGGTGGAGCCCCAGTTCATAACCTGGGCCTGGATGTGGCACATGTCTTACATGGCCGTTATCACGCTCCACGACTCAAGCAGAAGCCGACTGACGGGGACTTTCTTCACGGAAGGAACGCCGTGTCTCAAAATCATCAAACAGCCTTTTCACTGGCTTGTTGAAGATGTTGGTGTGAATCCTTCGTTCGGCTGTTTGTTGACTTGACGTTACCGTCTATTGATTTGGGAAACGGTTTATCGATTTTGGCTGCGGCTCAGCAGTTCCTTCAAGGACCAGACCAGACTCTAAACTTCTGTGCATAGCAAAATCAAAGCGTCCACCCGTTCCTCCCCGACTTCAATCTAACGGCAGGCACACAGATAATCAAGCCGCAAGTCGGCAACAGAGTTCAAGACATCAGACGGAGAATCTTCCTCACGCCTCAGCCTTTCTCTCGCGCTCAGATATGGTTGTATGCAACTAAACAATCCTTTTCTCATATTTCATCCACAATTCGGTCCTGATCACAACACACAGACCAAGATAATGCTAATTGTCAATAATACAGATACCGGCATAACTATCGGCCCCACAAAATTGGCCTCCCGACTCCCATCCCAAGCCCATCCGACGATCAACCCAAAAATCCAGAACCTTACCTATGTACCCACATCCATATCCTTACACCGTAAGGCGGACAAGTACAAGGTTGTCGTATCCATCTCGCACTTCAAACCCCGACCTGGGAAACTCAAAATCATCCCACGGAGCAGCTCACCATTCTGGCCTAGAACGGTAAGCATCCCAGGGTCCAAGTGGGGGCGTTCATGCATTTCTTCCCTCCCAGTCCTTGCGAGCCGTCTGTGCAACTCAGCAATAGCCCAACTCTGACTTTTAAACTGGAGAAGCGCGACATGCATCAACCTGCTCTCTCGTGACCCAAAAGTCTGTTTTGCGGGCTCTGATCCAGGCTCTCTCCCCGTCGACCAGGTTTTCCGTCTGGCTGCTCCTGGCCGGAAGTTTGAGTTGTGGAAAAGGAGAAGGGATCTGCTTTGCAATTCGGCAGATAGTGGGGTGGTGAACAGAGCGTTGGGTTTGGGATCTTCCTTCTTCATCTCGCTCGGGACGGGATGTCATCTTTGCCTTTTGGCTTGGGTACCTTGGGGGCCTTGGATATGGCCTTCGGCGGACGGAGAGGATAAGAAACAGATAAGAAACGTTGTTTGTTGTGACTGTTGATTGTTTTTCGGGCCATCGCCGAAGAATTGTGGAGGGCTTGTCAGTGCATTGTCCGCGAGCATTAATTGATGATGGGGATCTGCTGCTTGGCTGTCATGGACAGATGGGTGTTTTGACGGCGGGAGATGAGGTGATCTGGGGGTTTGCGAGAGATATGTTGATTTGTGGGGAAGATATACTTTTCTCTCTGCTTTTTCTTGTGCTTTTGAGTTTGACTTTACTTTTGCTTGTGGGAGCTTGGACTCCATTCTCATGATGCCTTGGGCATCAACTGAGGGGTGCTGGACGTGACATTTGTTGAGCGGCCAGATGACGACGCAAGGACACGAAGTCGTCACCTCTTGTCCCTTCTACGCGTATTTGCAATATGTAGCTTCATTTATCTCACATCGTTGTTTGCTTTTCTTTGCTGAGCTCAAAACTTTCATTGAGATCTATTTCTTGGCACAAGGGACGTGATTTACGTTCGGGCTCGTGTCCTTGAGTGAGACTCGCCATCCATAGACGAGGTTCGATGCGTTGTGGTAGGATCTTTATTTCCTTCTCGTGTCGAGTGATGGACCTGTGTATGTGTGTGCCTCTCGAGTCTTGTCAAAGATCAGCTGTCCCAGCTCAAATGAACATCACATCGAATCCGTGGCTCTCCCAGTCCAAAAAGCTTCGCCTTTTCGTGACTACTCGCACCGTTCATTCTCTCGGACAGCCCAGCCAAGGTGGTAAACAAACAGAGTTTCGGGAGCAACATACCCATTACAGCTATCAAACATGCTTCCAGAAGCCGACTTTGTCTATTTTCAGGACATTGTGCAGAAAGGTTTTGGCAAACAGATCCGAATAGTATACAGCTTACAAATTTGCGATCTTTTGGCTCTGTAAGTTTTGAGTGGTTCCTTTCAAAGACAAGCCCTTACTTTTGCCCATGAATCTCCGAAGTCTCGGAATCCACCTTCAAGCCGAGGAAATTCAATATAGCATGACTATATAATTATCAAAGTTAGTACAGCGGATACGCCTGTTTGAAGAATATTCCGCAGAACTCAAAAGATCAGGATACGCCGCCATGACTTCGCACAGCTAGGATAAAATTCAATCGATTGAATTGCAAAGCCCTGCGCGTGATACCTAGACTAAAGAAATGTTCCGATAGCTCTCGGGTTCTGACGAGAGTTCGCATACGATCGCTGTCAGAATGCTTGTCTCTGTTTTGAAGTTTTGGTATTCGCCCGGCATCAAATCGGAAGCGCGCGCTCTCATGACTCTTTTGAATCTTCTTGGAACAATTCTCTATTGACTTTCAGGGTCCAAAAGGTTCTTTCAGAAAGGTCTCTTTCTTATGCCGCAGCTGGCGCGATCGATTTTCGATTATTTTGTTTGAAAGTGTCGTATCCGTAATCAAAAACTCCATTTGTCTTTGTCGTCGCAACAACGTGCTCAGAAGTGAACAGCGTTCAGACTTACTACATGACTAGCAACCTCCAGTCTTCGGATCTAGACTCGAGTGGAGAACTCGAGTAGATCTGGGATGTATCCATCCACTTCTCCTTCCACCTTCCTAAACCTAAGTCTAAATTCAAATCCAAGCCCACGATCCCGGTTCTCAGGGTCCGAAGAAAGTCAGGATATCCCATCTTCTCTCATCATGAAGCTCACCTTTTTTCCCTCGACTGAAAATCTGGTTTTAGCACCATGACCACGAGTCGCCCACATGGAGCCACTTTTCTTATATATTCTAGAACTACAAAAGTCAAATATGCTCGCCGCGGGGTAGTTGGGCGTTGCAAGCTTAGTCCAAGGGATCCTAGACTAAGTCATTCACGCCGTTAGATCAAGAGTGTATAATAAAAGTCATCCATTTTCATACCAATCGAGAACAAATTCCAGTACGATTCGAGCTCTACCTCGCCTACGGGGCTGCGTGTCGTGAAGAGAAATTACTCGTGATAAAAAGGCTCTTATGAGTCTCGACATGAGACTATGGCCAACGAGTCGTGATACGCCTGCTTTTCTTCCAGATAACCGTGATTTACAATGTGGGACAGCTTTCTAAGTGGACCCTGATGACATTGGGGACAAGATCGCCGAGTCCTCGATCCGCGCATAATCAAAACTGGTCCGAATGGCCTCACAATCATGCCGCAGTCAATCGGCGGCAATCTCCAAGGTAGACTGCAAAGTCTGCCTCACTTCAATTAACATGTAAATGCAAGCGTAATGCTTTCTTGAGCTTGAAGATCTGCATGTGGGATGAGGCCATTTTTCTTTTCCTTCATCCCCAGGCTGCCAGGGTCAGATCCTTCGCAAGACGGTGTCTTTCTCTTAATCCTTGGACCGATGATCTCTTTAAAAAGCCAAAGAGATTCAACAAGTCCTTTCGCGTATGCTAGGTACTCTCCTGCCTACCGCTTCATGGTCCATTTGATATAGAAGTCCTTGTCGTCTGAGATTCTCAGGCTAGGCTTCGCTTACCAGGGTCGTGGTGTAAACAAGCCCGTGCCAAGAATGCTGGCCTTGAAGGTCGAATACAACTCACTGAATGGACGAGCCCTCACCTTCGCTATAGCTTTAAATTTGTGTTAGCCACGTATTACACAAGAGATTCTGAGCACGTATGTTACTGCTCCCTCCTGTCCCCGGCTTCACGGCGAGGCCAAGAAACGAAATGAAATCCTCAGCACGTGGTACATCCAAATCTCATCTCACAATTTGGGTCTGATGTGCAATGCAATCTGGTACATAAGAATCATCAATATGCTCAGTTCCAGAATGATCGCGGACTCTTATCAATGACGACCTCGAGTTTTGGTTTGAACGTTCCGCAATATGTATACAACCTGTCCTGCTTGGCTGCTCAGCAGCGAAGCACATCATGACTGCGAGCAAGAATCTCTGTTCCTTGTAGGTACGGTACAATTCAGCTACTACTGTAAGTCTCAAGTATATGAGCGGCTTGCTGAGTGTCGTTATCATGTTATTACTGATCGCACTTCAATCAACTAATGATATCCTGCTTCTGTAGCCAAGCGAAAATCGTCGTTGCTACAGCCAATGGATAAACAGTGGCTTCCAGAGGCTGAAAGCCACCACAATGCAGTCATCTATCATCTGGGGCTGAACTTGAGCTATGGCTGGCTGGCTGGTGCGACAGGTCGCTGTTACTCTTTGATTGATTACCTTGTTCGAGCTCGGAGGAAGAAACCACAATGGCACAACTTCAACTAGTCACGACTTATTTAGTTGCTCATCGTACTTTACTATAGTAACGGGACTGGTATGGAGTATCCGGTTCTCAGCGTGATATATTCAGCCGAGGGATAAAGTATCGTAGGCTTCTCCCCTTTCAGGTGGCGCTCCTACATGCAGCTTGATGAGGCGGTGCAAAGAATGCTCGTCTCTAGTCGGGACGGATTTGACCCCACAACATCGTTCCTTAAATCCAATCATAAGTGAACATCTTCGGATGTTTCGAGTATTTGTGGCACCTTGCTGTCTGCTAGAATCAACTCTTTGGCGTGGCGGGGTGATTCACGCGCTGGGTATCCACCGCCAATCGCTCGTGTCTGCGTCTCATTCGACGCCTCTCTTGCTGTTGAGATTCGTGGCGTCACAGCCAGCCTCAAAAAACGATTGTGGAACTCCAGCGGTAAGCTCATCGGGTATGACTTTGAAGTAAATTTTGTACATTTATAGGTTCAACTTCTCCTAAAATGCTATACACAAACCACATCTCCTCCATCGCTCTCCTTTCAAACATCTAAACTCGATTGCCAGACTTCGCGAGAGATTCCTGTCTTTCACACTTCCTTGTAATTATCGGATCGCATCTTCTATCAAGATGTCTACCTCACTAAAGCCTGCGAAAGAGCCCTGGATTATCAATTTCATCGAGCCATCCCGGACCCTCAACATAGAGGAGACCAGTACGACGCCGCAAGTTGCTGAGATCAATCCGGACCCGGACCCAAAGACGATTTCTCGGAACACCAAACTAGACACGCAGATCAAACTCCTCCCAAGAATATCCCAAGATCTTGCCGCAACATCAAACATCAAAATCGAGAACTGCGTTGGCTTCACGTCCGTCCCTGTAGGCCTTGCAGGGCCACTTACGCTCAACGGCACTTCCCAAACCCGCAGAACACTCTACGCACCCCTTGCGACAGTAGAGCCCACTGTCGTTGCTGCTTGCTCGCGCGGATGCAAGATATTTTCAGCATGTGGAGGAATCTCGACATCGGCACTTGAGGAGGGGGTTGCACGAGCACCCGTTTTCACATTTTCAACCGTTCCGCAAGCGCTTGCTTTCTACAGATCCGTCCCTTCACTGCTCGGGAAGTTCAAAACAGAATCGGAAAAAACTAGTCGCCATGCAAAGTTGATATCTGTGACTCCTAGAATCATTGGAAGCAGTGTTCACGTCAAGTTCACATACACTTGCGGGGATGCTGCGGGCCAAAACATGGTCACTCTTGGAACTCATGCGGCATGTATGGCTCTCATGGCCGACGATCGACCAGATGGGATGCTTGATTTCCAACTTGATGGTAACATGTCGTCGGACAAAAAGTTGTCATGGGGTTCTGTTCACGAGCCTCGAGGGGTATCTGTTTTGGCTTGGGGCACGATCTCTAGCGCTGTCAGCGAGAAGATGTTGGGGTGTTCCACCAAGAAATTGAAAGCTGTTCTCTCAAGAATAGAAGCGGGTGGAGTGAGGAATGGTAATATGGGACAATGTCTCAACCCCTCCAACATTGTGGCTGCGATGTTCATCGCCTGCGGTCAAGACGTGGGTTCTGTGTTGGAGTCTGGGTTCTCGCATTTAACTGGTGAATACAATGAAGAGAAAGAGGAGCTTACTTTGAGTTTATTCTTTCCGTCACTGTTGGTCGGGAGTGTCGGAGGTGGTACTGGGTATGCGACGCAGAAGGAGGCTTTGGAGCTCATTGGCTGTCATGGAGAAGGAAAGAAATGGGCTCTGGCAGAAACAATAGCTGCTTTTTCGCTGGCACTGGAATTAAGCACTCTTAGTGCTCTTGCTACGGATACATTTGCTGCCAGTCACAAGGACCTGGCTCGGGGGCCAAAGTCGAAACTCTGAGCTCACTGAAAGGAGGATTGAAGGGTGAAGAATAAACACTTTGTCCTCGAGTCGTGAGGCACTCAGAACCTTAGTAAATCACGAAGCGGCTGGATTTTGGGCAGTTTAGATTTGTGTTACTTTTGTACAGATGTAATGTCGATTTACGTCCCTGTCGATGATCACTTCCATTCCAAAGCTCATGGTTGTTGTTGTCCTTCGAACCGAGGAGAAAAGGAGGCTTTCACATCCACATTCTAGCTCTCGAGAATTTGCCGAGACATCATCTTCTTTAACTCTTCAAAAATCCAACAACGTGCCATTACTGACCACTTGTGTGCTTTGAATACGACCATTAATCCAAGCTCGCTTGAGCACCGCTGGAAGGTATTTCTTCCCGGGGAATCAACTAGCTCTCACTTCTGCTCCTTCGATATTCTCGCAGCGGGAGCCTTCTTCTTGATCTTCTTCCACCTCAACCCAAGGGTACACACAAACGCTATTCCAGAAACAATAGCGCTCACCACAAAAGTCTTCTTCACAGCATGATTATATGCCTCCAGTACCAGACCTTTCTGAGCTTCAGCCACAACATCCACACCAGCTCTCGCACCAGCATCGACGATGCGCGCAGTCAATTCCGGAGAGACAGATTGTAGCAATTTATTCACCAAGGATCTTCGAAAGACATTCTGTCCTATACTGGCAGCTAGTGTACCTCCGAAAGATGGTGCAAAAGACGCCAGTGCTCCCGCAATAGGAATGTGCTCATCCTTGACGTTAACTCGTAGAACTGTCGCACATAGAGCTAAGGTACTGCCAAAGCCGATCCCAGCCATTATTTGGTATCCAATGATATGTCCTTCACTAGTATCGACTTGAAGTGTACATAGCAAAGCGCAGCCGGCCACATAAATAGCGGTACCGACTATCATGAATGGATTATACCACCCAGTCCAGCTTACACCGGCGCCGACGAAGAGCTCCGTAAAAGTGACGGAGAGAAGATATGGGAGAGAGCGAATACCAGATTCTGATGCGGAAAGACCTTTCGCAGATTGGAAGTAGAATGCGAGGTAGAAGGTGTGGGTGTTAGTGCCGATGGCTAGCAGGATGGAGACCAGTAGAGCGAGAGCGACGCTGGGGACGGAAAATACTCGAGGTGGCATCGTCGCACTGAGATGTTGTTAGCTAGGCTAGAATACTTTGAAAATGGACGACGACATACTTCTCTCGGAGATGGAATTGTAGGACGACAAAAGCGACGAGGAGAAGACCGAAGCCAAGCATCAGGCCCCATGCTTTCGAATTTGACCACGGGATGCTATTTCCACCCCACTGCAGCGCGAGAAACAGACAAATCATGCTCGAGATAAACAGACTGGTCCCTAGCAAGTCCAGTTTCTGGAGCTTTTCTTTGAACGTGAGCTTCATCAATTCTCTCTTTGGCTCTCGGAAAGCGAAGAGCATTAGGAGGACTGAGATGCCACCGAAAGCTGGGAATGTTAACGACAGTGTTATCAGCTACATAGTGAGGTCATACGTAGATTTATATAGAAGCAGAACCGCCAGGTCAATCGTGCACTGCTGGTGAAGACACCTCCGACAGGGGGCCCAGTCAGACCGGCGGCACCATACATGCTTGACATGATGCTCATGTAAAGTGCAACGCGGTGAAGTGGGACGGCAAGCTGAATTAAGATCACTACAGAAAATTAGACTTATGCTACTTGTTCATATTTTAAGGGTTAGAAAGAAAACGTTGACATACTTCCGCCTCCAAAAATAGCCGCAGCGCCAATGCCACTCACTACTCTTCCAAGAATGAAGACGGGAGAATTTGGCGAGAGAGCAGAAATTAGAGAGCCAGTTTCGAAAAGAAGTAGAGCGCAAAGTAAGACATATTTGATTGAGAAGAACGTGTAGATCTTGCCAAAAGATGGCTGTAAAGCCATGATAGGCAAAAGGTAAGCGCCGGTATACCATCCGATATCCGGGATGGAGTGGAACTGAGTCGTTATTGCGGGGATAGCGGTTGCTGTTTGCATTAGCGGAGATTGACATCAACTTGCACAGCTGCAATAGAAAGAACGGATCAATAAGGCGACTTACACATAATCGTTGTGTCGAGAGCAACCATAAATACCATGAGCAAGAGAGAGATCGTAAGTATAGCGAACCTTATGCCCGTCGGATATTCGACTTCTTTAGGCACAGCGGCTATGCCTTCTTCATCGGCTTTTGAAGTTGACTTAAGATCTTGTGGGGAATCTGTGGAAGTCTCCATTGGTATCTGGGTGATTGAGTCCACTTTTTTGACTTCTGAAGTCCGGGGCGGTAGATCAGAGAGCTTGATCTCGTCTGCCATCTTGAGTGAGAAATGCGATCTTTTTTCAAAGTGAGAAATGGGATCGAGAGTCATTAAAGTCTCTTTGCAGCAAGAGAATTGTTCAAACTGGAGATAGGGAGGTAAGATTGAAGGCAATGAATGCAACCACTGCTTATAAACCAAGAGAGGAAGCAAGTCATGTGATTGGGAAATGCTGTTGAGACTTTGTGATTGAAGTTCGAGGGGCATCGCAAGTAGCTTGGGAATTTTAAAGTGGACCCTGCCTCAGAGATGGCATCTGGTTGGCGATACCGTAATATTGCTTGTTCTGTTTGGATCTCTTGATAACCTGTCATTGAGCTTGATTTCTCCAGGGGTCTGGCGGGGTATGTCAGCACCAAGCCATCTTTGGATATCTTGCTATGAATGGTTGGAAATCGGTCCGTTCAGGCGATAAGTCATACTTCGAAGTCTTGCTCATGCTTCGATAACACAAGTTCTTATATTTCTGATATTCCTTGGAATCCTTCTGGCTTCTCTAAGCTTCAAACAGCTTTTGTGTTCGGTTTTTGGCTGGCTATCATGCTGGGAACTCCGATAGTGCCTGAATCGAGAGGGAAGCAGCTTTCAACGGTGCTGCCTTGAGCCTGTAGCTGATAAGTCCATAGAGAATGCTGATGCTGACTGATCACTCGAATTGGAATTTGGCTTCCAGAGCCCCAATAATTAGGGGATGGAAGTGCCATATTGCTGTCTCTTTCACATTGATCTCAAATGGCCTCCAGAGTATAGAGCAGAAACAAAGTAAGCCGTTGGTACTTGAGCTATCAACGAACTCAAAGACAAAGTGTCGCATACGCTGAGCCTGTTCATGAAACAACAAATATCAGAGCAGCAGGACATCCTGCGAAGTCCACAATAGCAGAAATAATAGATTATGTGAAGCCATAAGCTCAAATTAGATAACGACATTGTAAAATTGAAGTGCTTTTGCAGGTGTCTGAGAAGGACTGATGGAGGAGAAAGTAGCGCTAGTGCGGGGCAACTTGCAGCGCCGTGCCGCAGGCCTGCAGGCCTGATTGTACCTAGGTCAAGCTACCTGGGTAGTCACTGCGAAACTCTCTTTCTAGTCTATGCTTCTAGAAAGCCGGCGGAATGACATTGAAATGATGTCTCCAGGTGAAGATCGGAGACGGACGAATTTGAGACGGAGTGTCAGTGGGACCCTCGTAAGTTGTTAGTCAGCACGGGTCCGCTACCACTTCCTTCTTTGCACCACGCTCTCTATCAACATATTTCTTGATACTGTGCAATAAGACTTACAGTTTGTATTTGCGGGAATTTCTTCAAATTTCTGTCTTGTGGAGAAGTGAGTAGTAGCCAACTTTCACGCCAGTGTATACTTGGTTTTTCAAAACTAGGAAGTGAAGAATGTTAAGGCCTGTGGGAAATCTGTAAGTCCTGAGCAATATCTGGAGGACGCGAGCCTGATTCAAGCTCGCAGCGAGAAGTTCTCAACAGTATCGCATAGCCTGGGATTCTATAGAGGCGTCGCAAATACAGCTCGATATAGAACAGACACCGAGCCACAGCTCCTTGGCTCGATCATCGAGACTGCTGTCGCTCGAGTGGTTTTGAAGCATCCGGCGTTATGTTGTACGATCATCAACGAGGACAGAAGAGACTCCGCTTTCGTTCGACTCGAGTCCATCGATCTATCGAGTTGTATCAGATATCACTTGCCAAAACCCTCGCAAACAGAGGATGATGCTATCGCTGAAGCTTTGAGTTTTCAGCATGGTCAGACCTGGTCAAATATCGATTTTCAACCACCCTGGAAAATCATCGTCGTTCCGACCAAAAAGTGGCCCGACACCAAAGGCACAGGCTTTGACATCATCTTTGCCTATCATCATGCACTTGCAGATGGTCTGAGCGGTGTTGCTTTTCATCGATCATTGCTGGAGGCCCTGAACAATCCTTCTGATACGACTCCGCTCACGAATCATGTTATACAAGTCCCTGAGTCTCTTACCTTGGCGGTACCGCTCGAAACGGCTATCGACTTCAAGATCGGGTGGATCTTTTTCATGAAGACTATACTGAGTACGGTTCAACCCAAATGGCTGTTTCCTGGGTCTCCGTCATCATGGACCGGCGCAATGCCGTCAATGGAACATCTCGAAAACTACAAAACGAATGTTAGACTTCTCCAGATCTCCTCGGATATCGTTTCAAGAGTGCTATCTGCTTGTAAAGCAGAGAAAGCTACTCTGACGGGCCTCCTCCACGGCTTGATTCTCATGTCTCTAGCCAGGAGGGTTCCCTCTGCATCGACCTTCACAACAGCCACGCCGTACTCGCTGCGCTCTTTGACGGGAATGTCACCCACAGATGAAATGGGCAATCACGTCGGGTCTCTCAAACTACAGCAGCCCATAGATGTCATCTCAGATTTGCGATCTGTGAAGGATTCAACCGAAGTCATGAAGCAAATCTGGAACATGGCCAGAGATTTCCGCGCCTCCATGTCAGCTGAACTCGCATCTCTGCCAAATGACAATCTCATCGGCATGATACCATATATTTCGGACATGCACAAGATGTTTATCTCTATGGTTGGGAGACCACGGTCGACAACGTATGAGATCTCGAATGTTGGATGCTTGCGAGTTCAGGGTGAGCCTGGAAGGTGGAGGATGGAGAGGGACATTTTCTCTCAGTCGGGTAGCGTGACAGGAGCTGCGATATACTTTAATGTTGCTAGTATGGCGGATGGTCCTCTGACTATCGCTACAACGTGGCTGGAGGGTGTTGTTGATAATGTCCTCGTGGAGGATGTCGTGAAGGATCTCGAGTATTCGTTGAGATGTGTTGGGGAAGGAAAAGAGATTGTGCTAGATCAATGATGTCGAACCTTGTCGGATGTCTCAAACGTCTGTTTCCATCTGTCGCGATCACCCGTACACATGAAACTCCATAGTCTCAGCAACACATGTTATTTTCCGGTAAGAATGTAGGTTTAGCCTGTTATCTGGCGTCTGTACTAGTAAACAGTGGAGTCTTGTTTTGTTTCTTCAACAGTAAGCGAGACAGAGTCATGAGATTGCTCAGGAGCATAATAGACCATTGGCCGGTGCCGGTCAGAGGGAGATTCGAACTCTCACCTTAGGATACTGAGCTCCAATGACCTTTGAGGACGTATTGTTTCATCCTTCCTTGGAGTGAATACTGATCTGAAGTACACATCGAAGAACACTAGTCCTAGCGGCCTCCATGTTCCCACCAGATAAGATCTTGTCTCTTTCCCTCTGTCTCATTCTCTTCACCTCTTTCCAATTTAGACTACCTCACGAGTCTACTCCCAGCCTCCACATACGCTCCCCCTGCAGATACAACAATTCAAGCACCATGCCCCACCAATGCGTCCTGTGCGCTGCTGCCTTTCCGGCTAGAAAGAAGGCTGCCCAACTTGCGAACCATACATGAACTATTGCTCGAGAACTTGCAGAGAAGCCGAATGGCCTCTCCACAAGCTCCTCTGCGACGACCTGGCCTTACTCAAGCTGAAACCACGCCCAACCCCCTCCTCCAAGATCGCCATCCTCTTCCCACCAACATCAAACCATCCCGATCTAACTTCGCGATCTCCAGAAGTCATCTTTGTCGACTGCCCGCAGCTCCAACGTGATGAAAAGGTCTTCGAGATGCCCGAGATCAAGCCACACTTGCGCGCCGGTAATCCTCGTACTGAGAAGAAGTAGGTGTTTCGCAATGTTTTGAAGGGCTTTGATATTGGTTATACCTTGGTGCTGTTTCGTCGTGGTGACTGGATGAGGGATGGATCGGCTCAGAATCTGGCGGCTGGAGAAGCTACGAAGGGTCAGTCTGCAGGAGAGTGGCATGGGGAGGTCGTCGTTTTGAGTCGAGTTATGGTGCCAGACGATCTTTATGCTCGGTACCAGGATATCACTTTGAGAGATCTGCGGTTTGCGGTTGACTACTTCCTGGGTTATGGAGTTTAAAGTGATGAGATGAGTACTTGGTATGGTTCAATGAGAGAAATGGAAATTGCACACCCATTGCACACCGATTCCACACGCATTGAAACTTGAGGAACGAGCGGAACCTACTTGATATCAGCTTATCATTGATAATGCTGATTCTTGTAGCAAATTGCAAGCAATTCCACAAATCCCAGTTGTATCTGCCAAGAGCTTGCGCGCATGCTTATGTATGTCCTGCCATGACTTCCCCACTCTCGTGGCTTGAAAACATCATAGAAAGACTCCGATCAATCGATTACACTCGCTGAAGTTTCAGATACTTCCCCTCATTCATTCAGATGATATGCTCAGCTTTTCGCTTTAAAGAATTGGCAGCCGCATCGACAGCGTCTTCGCTGAGCAGGAGCTTAAAATTCTCTGTTCCAACCTCAGCGATCGCTCTGATGTACTTCTCTCTTTTCGCTCTCCAGAATTGAAGCCGAGATTCATGGTTAGTTATCAAGATTTCGAATGCAAATTCGTGGCTCTGGTTATCATTCGTTGTTGGATAATGTTTGCGACTTTCAAGAGCAGGAGCCTGACGGCTGGGTGGATTTGAGCGAACGGTCGTGGTGACGATCAGTCCTTCGCGGGTGTAGTACCCGAGTCTTGTTTCCAGGTGTTTCAGATCTTCTGCATTGTCCTGTATTCCTCTGTAGCCAGTTTTGCCACGAATTGTAGTAGACTGGAGCCCAGGACGGCCCAGAAAAGTGTCCAGAGGATAGCATCTGTAACAACCACAGCCTCCACGAGCTATCGACTAGTCTTGTTTCTCAATTGGGATGTTTAGTTTGTGCTTAGCAATAAAGGCGGCGATGAATTGCTGGTAATGTGCGTGAAGAGACGGAGAACTTTATGCAGTCCGGTTATCCACAACAGATCGATCGATGGTCTTGGCCAAAGCACGAAGCAGCAGGTTGGACCCATCGTCCCAAAGATTTCCACTACTTGGTGTTCCTTCGGCAACGAGCTGGTGAATGACTTGCTTCAAGAGTGATGTTTGATCGAGCTCGAAGCTGTGGAACAGTATCTCAGCCATCTTCCGACAATATAGTCCTAAGCCATAATTCCAGGGATATTGTTCATTGTCCGAGGCCCACTCGGATTTCCATATGGAATACCAGGAGGGCTTTCTGTTTGTATCGTTTCCTTTGCCATCTTAGTGATCGCCTTCTTCTTCTTCGGCATCTTTCTGTTGTGATGTGCTATCCATGTTGTATCTCAAGCTGAATTTGCTTGAGCTCAGGTGCGCCAGATCCTTGAAATGCATGTCCGGGATTCTCTTTTCTGACTGAAGTCCCACTAGGAAAAGAAGTGGCAAGCCGCTTTCGTAGGCCTTCTTGGTAACTGGAATTAATCTGTACTAGTTAGTTTATGTGCTATGAAATTCATAAAAGATGGTACCTGTCAAACTCACACTGTTATCAGATTATCTTCTTGATCTGCCACGACGATCTTGCTCGCAACCTTTGACCTTCTGCACATCACCTGGACCTGAAGCTATACCTTCAGTCATGGTTGTATCATTGACTTTCATTTCAACACTCGCGGACTCGGTGTCTGTCGCAGTCAATGCTTCCGTTGAGTGAGCTTGCACTCCGCTGGTGTAGAAGTCGTTCTCATGTGGGAAGTCTTCGAACGATCGAAATGATGCCCCCATCATGGTCTCAAGTTGTGTGAAGCTGATACCACAATATAGATAGGTTAGATTGTGGATACTATCAGAGAACGTTTGACGCGTCAGCGAAAGGTGAGCGCGAGAAAAGAGTAATGACAGGCTAGACCCGCCCCACTTTTTCAAGTGTGCCTTCCCTTTTTATGCTCGGTAAACTCCGAACAAAAACAAATTTCAGTTCCCAATATTGAGCTTCGCCCCATCGCTTGCATTGATGCTCTGCAACAGGGTCATGGATTAAAAGATGTGATGACATATAAACGATTCTTGAAACAGTTGCATCTTTCAGCGCGATTCGCAGTACACCGCTCAACGGGCATCTTACGAAGGTACTTCCAGAACACAAGACTCCTGGAAACTATCGGAGTCAAAATAAGATCGGATGATAAGCTGCAGGACCTGTAAATGATTGAAGCCGTCAGTTCAGCGAAGACGGCTTTGTAAGACAGAGTTGTGGGGCGGCGGGAGAAAGGAATCCCACCTCTTGAACGTAAGCGGGAGGGAAAAACTGCTAGAAAGACGAAGAGGATTCGGAAGAAATGAAGGGAAAGAATTGCGAAGACATCGTAGAAGTAGCATGCTGCATGAGATGCAAGCAGCGGAAGCTTTGACAGGGAACTCTGGAAGCATTTCATAATTATATATCTCCTACCCACTAACACTTACTTCAACTCCTCGGATCCCACTCAGCATCAACCCTCTCCAGCAACTCCCTACTCAACACATCCTCCAACCCTACCAACTTAAAGCTCGCCTCCTCCGCCGTCCCTCCCCCAGCCAACTCATTCGCATCATCATGCACCACAACCAATCCCCTCGGAAACATCCCATTCAACCTATTCCCCACAGCCGCAATCCCATCCGTATTAGTAACCCTATCTATACCCCCATCCTTCGAATCCGAAATGGTGAAAGTCTCAACGAACTTATGCGGAGGCGCACGTTCATACACGTTGTATGCTGAGACGCCCTGACAACTTACGATGAGGAAACCTTCGGATGGTGTTGGACCTGGGATGAGCGTCACGCCCTCGACGTCCGCGTAGAGATCGCCGGGTTGGTGGTCGGGATATGTGGCTACGGAAGCGACTTTGTATCCGGTAGGATCAGACATTTTGGGCTCAGCGTCGTAGCGCCAGAGAGCGGAGGGTTCTTCGCCGATGAAGATGTAGCCGTTTGCTTCGTCTGTGACGCAGCCTTCGACTTGGCCGCCTGAGCCGGCGGGGAATTGCCGGATTAGGGTGGCCGTCAAAGTATCGTTTGGGAGGGAGGTGAGTGAGTATTGCAGGTAGAGGGAGGTTTTGCTATTGACGAAGAGGTATTGAGTGCCTGTGAGGGGGGAGCGGTAGGAGCAGGAGCCGTAGACTTCGTATTCGGGAATCTGGTTTCTGTCAATACAAATCTTTACGGGGTCTTTGAGGTTGAAAGTGAGTTAGTTTTGGATTTCGGGCGTATGCTTACCACAGGTTGAATGCCACCCTCGATGTTAGATAGCGTGCCATTCTCACTCATCTCAAACAAACAAAGCGTATTATCCTCCCTACAAGCCGCGAATGCAAGATCAACAGTCCTCCCACCAGCAAGCGTGAAATTATATATCATATCCACGTTATTCGGCTCACCAGCCGGAAGTGTTTGCAACAACTTTCCACTGAGGTCAAAAACTCCCAGTCCAGCACCCTGCTCTGACTTCGTCGTTGTGACGATTCGAGATTGGTCTGGTGAGATGGGAGATATCCAGATCGCCGGATCATCTCCATCGCCTCCGTTGGCATCAGTCTCCAGCTTTGGCTCGACGAGAAGGAAGGAGCAGTGTAAGCCACCCCACCCGGACTCGCATTTGCATTCATTTGCTCCGATGCAAGTTCCATGTCCGGAACAGCTGTCTGTACATGTGAAGGTTTGACAGGAGGGGCCTGAAAAACCAGCAAAGCAAGAACAGGTCGTTCCGGATCTTTTCTTCGTGCAGAAACCGCTTGAATGACACTCGTCGCATACCAAGTCTACACAGTCCTTGCATGTGGCACTGGGGTCGTAAGCCGTGTTTGCTTCTATTTTCAAGGACTTCAACGCAGATTCCAGAGAGCTAATACCGAAAGCCTTTCCGTCCTCGTCTTCAATAGCGTAAGTCAAAGCACCAGCAGGATAATCTGCTGCCTTCGCTTGCAAGACTGCCAGGCCTTGGATCTCGATATCTTCGGCCCCCGACAATTTCATGGTGCCAACGAGACGGAACCGTCCAGTGTAGACAGCGACGAGGTCTTTCTGAGCCACGAAGAGGTAGTCGGATGACTTTCCGGCATAGACCACCAGTCCGGTCACATCATCAGCTGCTTCGAAAAAGGTTTCGATCACAGGAGTGGAAGTCGATTCCTCAGTCTTGAAGCCATAGACGGTTTTGCTGTCATCGCCGCTGAAGTACACGCGACTATTGTACGAAGACACAGCACAGGACGAGGCTTCAACCGGGAGGTTGAAAGTTTGGATCTGTAAACTGAAATTAGTGCAAAGTTGCAAAGGCTCATCGTGAAATTGAATTTTACCTCCACAATCTCAACCTTCTTATCATCCCGGATTAAGTACTGCACAACCTGTTTCTTACCAAACAGATAGAAATACTGCTCCCCACTCTTGCTGCTCTTCCACGTACACAAAGCAGACCAGTCACCAATCGCATCTTTCCTCGCCTCTTCAATCTCTGGGAACACACCACCATCGTCGATTTCAAAAACTTGGAGGGCATTGTTTGGCTGTGAGATCGTGATGATCAAATCTTTGCCATCAATATCGTAGACTGTAGTCACAAGTTTCGAGCGGCCGGTGGTCTTTGATGAGATTTCATTTAGTGGCGATGAGGAGTCGAGGGACCAGATATGGAAACCACCTGTGGAAGCTGAACCATCGTTTCCGATGAGGAGGAGACCAGAAGGAGAAGAATAGACGGCTGTATTGTCGGATTCGGTCGCGGGTGTTTTGGCAGAGATGGGGAGGTCAATTAGCTTGTCTGTTGCAAAGGAGCCAGGTACCAGGCTCTGGAGGACACCCAAAGCCAGAAGTAGGTTTCGAGAGAAGAAAGGAAACTTCATGTCGAAGGTTGGCTGTTGTACACAGTAATTCAACTGAGGCGCAAGACACAACTGAGGCGCAAGACATGGAGGTCTCAGCCATGTTCATATACCCCTCTCGTAAGCTCTTGGGAGATTCCCATCTTCAACAAATCTTTTTGCGGAGAAGCTACAGTGATCAACTCCAGGATCTTTGGAGGTCGTGCGACAGAGTGGTAATGTTATTGGAGGAAAGTTTCAAGAAGTAGCGGACGACCTGCTGTTCCTGTAGATTGCCAAGGGGCTTGTGAAGCTTCTTAGCTTGGCGCATTTAAGCAGCCCACGTGGGCTTTCAGCGGTTGCGAAGCCTGAAAAGCTTGGCTGGCTCGCTAAATGGTTGGTGAAGAACAACAAAACAACATCAGATGCAAAAGAAGCAGAAAATCAATCTTGTCAAAGCGACAGGAAGAAGTAAGCCCCGAGGGGAAAAAGCTATCACGGAGATGAGAAGTATGAAAGATAGTGAGAAGTGAAGAGGCAACCATAGCATAGATTTATATCATCTTCAAGTTATGCAACCTCAGCCAAAGCATTTTTGTCGCTGCAATCCACGGCCCAAATGCCCAAGGCAAACCAGAACGGAGGCTTTGCGTATAGCAGTCGTCATTCCCCTTAACACTTCTCCTGGTAAACACAAACGTTGTAGTTCGCGATATCCCAAAATTGTCCACCAACCAAGTCAATACCATGTGGGTCAGGACGGTATCTGCAGTTCTGACGGATGCCCTCAGCGAACGAGGCAATCCAGGCGCAAGAGAAGCTTCGCGGGACGGGATCCTATCATGGCAAGTCCCAAAGGTTAGCAAGCTGGACCATGATATACGTTGGCAAAGAGAGGAGGGAGAGAAAGGAATGGTAAAGACAGAGAGAGGGCTGTTCTTACATTGTTGCAGAGATGAATACCAGAATTGTATGAGCAGGATACTCGCGCACACTTGTTTGCACCAACCCCGCAAGCAACGTTGACCTTCTGAAGGTAGTCAATGCCGTTGATGATGGCCCAGTCCTTGGCGGGATACCAGTTTTGGCCGGAGACGGGGATGCAGTTGAGGTCGGACTTGGTATTTCCCTGGGGGGATTTCTATCTCAGTCAGCAGTATTCTTTTTTGTCTCTTGCAGACACTAATTGACATGTCACAGCAAATATAAGTGACTATGAGGAAGTAGCTCACCTTCTCGATAGGCTTAACATTAGGTGTAGCAAGAGCGAGCTCCGTGAAGTTGATATGAGGATTCTCAACTGCAAGCTTGGCGAAGATCTGCTCGACGGTACCGGTGTGGTTGATGGCAATGCCGTCGGCGAAGGTACCGGTCATGTGGAGTTCGCCCTCGGTATAGCCTTCTGGGATGCTAGGGGCTGGAATGAGGTCAAGGCCATCTGTATCCAAAGCCTCAAAAGGAGTGGCGGAAACGATGGTGATGAGGAGGAGGAGAGCTGCTGCAGAGAGCAGAGCGACTTGGTAGAATGATGTGAAGACCTTCATATTGAAAGTGGTGGAGAATGTTTGCACTTATGAGACGGTGTTTTGGATTGAGGGGGAAGGGGAGTTGGAGTTGGGAGGAGCTGGGTAGAGATGGGAGAGGGTATTTGTACTCGAAAGAAGTCCTGGACGAGAAGTTCGTGCCTGAAAGTGCGTGAGATGAGATTCACTCGAAAAGGTAAATTACCACTCTGACAGCGCAGACAGAGGAGAAACTAGAGCAGATTCACCAATTTCGAACTCCAGTAGACTATGGTGAGTGTCTTGTTCTTTGTTTGACAAACAATTTGGCAAGGAATACACATCTGGATTGGCTCGCAATCATATTATGTCTTGCAATTACTGTTCAGCAATCTCACACTGCAGAAATCAACGGTAAATATGATGTCATTTTCGAGGGCTGGCGAGGGCACGAAACTAAAACGAGTGGACGGTTAGACATTGCTATTGGAAGTGGTGAACGTCGATAGAAGCACAAAGCAAGCATAATCCAGCAACTCAAAGACATACAGGGATGCAATTGACATACCTGCATGTTTAAGAGAAATGAGCAAGTCGTTGGGGACTAAGAGTCAGTAAGATTGCCACGCTTCGTCCATGCTTCGTGAAAGTGGCAAAAAGTTGACATCATATTTGCAGCCTCAAGTACGTATGTCCTGGTATCCTACTATATGCCACGAATCGTCCTGAACGCCAGTGCTATGCCTCGCTTCAAAAACCAAAAGCGACCTCAAGTCGCCACGATAAATCACCACCCATCACCCCATCCGTCTTCTTCACCCGTTTCTTTGGGCGCGGTATCAATCTTCTTAACCACCGTCGGTTTTGCTTTCGCAACTGGAACTGTCTTCTTCGCTGCAGAGCCTATACTACCTGTCGTTGCACCTCTACTTGCAGCGGCCGGTCTTCCATTTGCGGCTTTGGACAATCCCTTTGGTAATGGTTTCGCAGTTGGTTTCTTACCAGATTGAGCCGCGAGCCAGCCCGCAAAGTCTGGTTCTCCATCATCATCGAAAGGTTTTGCTGCTGCTTGCGCTTTTGGCTTTTCGGACGGTGCATCGAAGAAAGAATCTTCACCCATATTACCCCATGCATCGTCAGCATCGTTTTCTTCGTCGGCGGCAGTCGAGTCTTGGAAGTAATCATTCGTATTGGAGGATGTGGAGGTTCGTGCTGAAGTTGCGGGAGGAGACGCAACTGCTTGTCTGTGGAGAGCCGATGCCGACGCTGTTCCTGGAGCCCGCCTGGGTTCCGACGTCGGTGCAGAGGCGGGCCGCGAGGGGTTGGCTACACCGTTTGCATTTGCAGGAGACGATGAGATCTCGCCAGCTGCCGACGAGACTTTGTTGGTGAACGAGGAGATTGCCCAGCCCGCCCACGAAGCGGCTTCGCTGGGCTGTGGAGTACTCATACGAGGCGTTGGCGTTGCTGACGTCTCTGTCGTAGGAGGTGGCAGAACCGAATCAGGCATGGTAGCAGCAAATTTTCGTATGCGTTGCATATAAATGTCCATAGTCTTGTTGGCTTGGTCTCGAACGAGCTTCTCCTTGTCTATCAGAGAGGGACATAGCGCGGGTAGAATGCGACTAGCGCAATCGTCTTCGCTGAAGGCATCTGACGTGACAGCAAGAGCCATTAATGCTGCGTTTCGAGCATGGACGAATGGATCACGGAGTGATCGCGTGAAAGCTGCGATCAGTACTTTGGCTCTGTTACCCACGCCCAAGTTCTTGGCAATCTTTCCTAAACAAATTGTTGTGTTGGTCCGAATGCCAGGTTGCTCATCGTTTGATGTCTTTGCAAGATACTTAAGTAGCTCGCCATTGATGGTTCGGTCAGACAGCTTTCCAATAATAGTCAAGACAGCCTTGACAGTCTGCTCTCTCACGACAGGTGCTACGTCTGTGAAGCCAGTGACCTATCGAGTGTAAGTTTGATTCGTCCAGCGCAAGTGTTGGGTCCTACCATTTGAGGGAATATCTTGTCGTTGACAACCTTCTGTGGCAACCTATCTATCATTATGGGTAGATTATCTAACAGTGAGACCCGTATAGCTCGATCCGGACTGCTGAAAAGCCGTACAACAGCCGGTGTAACCTTCGACTCGAATTCGTCGTCTGTAAGTTTCTTGCTGATCTTCATTACCACGCCGAACACCTTTGGTCCACCTCCACCGAATTCAACAGATTTGAGCAGCTCTGGGAGAATCTTCATCTTAAAGTAGTCTTCGGGGAAGTCGTCGGAAAGCTGATCGAGATCACTACAAAGTCAGCACTTCGCACACGTCTCAGCACGTCTCTAGCTACTCACTTGAGAAATTCTTCTCGCTCGTCCTCGCTCTTCATGCCGAGATTGTCCACGCCTTCTGTAAGCTTGATAAGAGGCGTATTGAAAAAGCCTCCGCTTCGTCGTCCTTGCTCCAGAAATGCCCCCGTGCTGACTCTTGCCTTGGGATTGCTGTTTACCAGGCGTCTGTAAGTCGAATGCATACTCGGAGGGATGTTCTTTGTCTGGCCCGCTTGATCTCCTCCCATAAAATCTCCGTTGAATACCTCGAATATTAATGTTCCAAAATTATAAGCGTCGACCGCAGGTAATGGGTTCTTCTTGATCGTTTCCCATCCAGATTTTGCCAGCTCGGGTGGTGTATATCGTCCAGAGTCTGGGACAAGACTGCCATAATTCTAATCACTGTCAGCAGTCTGATTCTATGGAGGGCGAAAATTGACCTCATACGTATATTATGGCCTCATCATCCTTCATGCTGCTCAGAACCTCAAAGCCTCCAACCCTCCATTCCCCGCTCTCACTTGTGTATATCGATCCGACTCGTAGGGCACCGTGGACCGAGGCTGCTTCATCGTTTATGAATTTGACAGTTTGCTAAACAGGCATGAGTCAGGATTCCTCTGCACGAGACGTAGACTCAAGCATACCGCGACTCCAAATAGACCCCATTTCAGTGTTTCCGCGCTCATGCTCTTCCGCTTGATATGCCAGCGCAGAGGAACCAGCCTTTCTGTCGCAATGTAGATATATGTCTCGGTCTATTGCAAGATCAGTCGCATAGTACTGAATAAAGACTTGCAGTATATCTACCTCCACAGTGTCCAGCACTTTTATCACTCCAGGGTGTCGTAATGTTCGGAGCTTTCTGACAGCATTCTTTGCCATTGGCAGACGGGATTTGTTCGCAGTAACATCAAAGGAGAATATACTACAGGGCGATCCATCTTCCTGCGAGAATTATCAGCGTTTGCGTCCAAGGCTGTGGTGGGAAGTTCGCACGCGCTTGGTTCCATTGTACAGAGTCCAGATGCTGGTATCGACATCCACTTGGTCGCCAAATGTGTATGGAAACGGAGGACCTTTTGATATGGCTGAGGCGACAGCAGATTTGAAGAATTCCATGGTGGCAGGCAAAACGAAAGAATAAGTGCAGATATCAAAGGTTGTCTTACTGCCTCGACTTTATTCCCAAGCTCCCGCTATGTGGCTTTGACGGCCGGAATCTGGACTGGTGGCACGTGATAGTGGGGTAGCGCGCTTGTTCGGTTCGCGACGACGACTTCCTCGCTTTCTCCTCCATCACAACACCAACAGTCTCGTCACTTCATTCCTCGGCTCGTTGATTACATCTCTTTTCGCAATTGACGACTATGAAAGACTATGGTAGTGTCTTCCCTCGGTCGGATATTTCGCGCGTTTGTCATTCCTTGAACCTGGGCGTTCCCTGATTCTCCAATTGCCGTGTCGACTTGAATGCCTTGCTTGGCTGTGTCAATATAAACACAGAACGAAACGCCTTATCTTTGGATTATCGAATTGCTGTTCGCCAACTGTATATGTACGGTCCAGCCCTTGCTTAAACCAACATGGCATCGTCACCACCACCTCCGAGCCTCACCTCCAAGAGGCTCGAATCTCTCTCCTCGAAGGTAACTCAACCTCTTCTCCTTCCCGTTTTTCACGCGTCTATGATGAACATCTGGTAAAAGGTCCGACTGCATTAAAGCTTGTTCTGGTTTTGGTCGAGTTTGTGTTTTGTACAGTAAGGACGCTCGCTTCTTGTGCTTCCAGGGGTTGCAAGGCAGTCCATCAATTTTGGCAAGATTCCTCTTTCGCAAGAAAGGTAAGAGGAATGACATTGTAGGATATATCAATGTCTTTTGACACTACCGCTATCAGGAGTTGCACCTCTTCATACACAAGGAAGTGCAACCAAAGGCTGTGGTAGAGAGTGGCTCAGACGAGATATGCTTCTGCGCACCTGATTTCTGCTTTGAGCTAGAAGAGCTGTCGCGACCGAACGAGATGCGAAGCCGCTCAAACTGCAGGTTGATGACTAAATCAAACTGAAAAGACCTGAGACGCAATCCTTCCACCATAAATTTTGACGATTTTTTCACAAAGCAGATTGCTGACGGCTGTCATTAGAAATCAAACCGCAGTTCCGAACACACTGACGACGCAAGCTCATTCACCTCAATGTCTTCTAACTCCAATGCGACCGTCTGTAGGGCATGCAGTAAAGCTGAAGGCCTGACAACCCCTTTCGTTACTTGCCTCAGATGCAGGAGCAGGTATCATACATTCTGTACAAATCCTAGGATTTTTGAACGCAGGTAATGGCCCAGACTTATACTACACATTGTGTCCATCCGCTAATGTATTCCAAGGGCGGACTACACATGCAGTCGATGCTTAGAAAAGTTGAAGAAGCGTGCCACTTCAGCACCTCGGGCTAAGGTTGACGAGCCCATGAATAATGAAAAATCAATGGACACCGAGGAAGCAACGGGCAACCAAAAGGAGCCTGGAGCAACAATCATTATGTGCGAGGGACCAAACTGCAAGAAAGCAGCTGCACCAGGAAAAGCGCCGAGCACAAAGCACTTGTGCTTTATGTGTGATCTTATCGAAAAAGCCCGCTTCAAAAGTCAATTACCTCCTCCAAAACCAAAGCCAGTACCTCGGCCCATTCGAAAGACGAAATTATATCACGTACGTCCAGACGATCGCCCGCTCGTCACGAACAAGAGAAAGCGCTCTTTGTCTGGATATGCTTCATCTACTAGGGCTGAAGTACAACGAGCTCCAGCGCCAAGGGCCAGCGCAGGTCCCACAAAGACTGCTGTACCTGGAACTGTGCCACGAGGGCCTGTCCGTGACCAAGCAAGGAAGCAGAAGCCAGAGGCAGCCTTCGATCGGAGGGTGTCACATAACCCCTCTCTTCCAGCTACGCTCGTACCTCCAGGAGAGTCTCCGGTCGTACATACAGGCCCAAGCCATTCTATTCCTTCACTCGAATCTTCTGAATCACAAAAGCTATATCGCAATTTCCTACCTGTGGAAGACTCACCTCCGCATGGAAGTGGCATCTATCAAGTGAATGATGATAGCAATTCGAGGGATGATGATTTGCCCACTGGTCAGGCAGCATCGTCACCCATACCTGTTGCGGCCGACATGTTGCAATCTCCTCCAGTCGCCCCACATTTTGCAGAACAACTTCCGCAGCTGGAACCAACGATTACATATCCTGATATGCCAAGTCAAGACTCGCCGCTGGCTGGAGCCGACGTCGACGATGAGATGTTGGACGCAGTTGCTCCAGCTCGACTTTCTCCAGTTAGACACTCGTTTCCACAACCTCCATCTCCATTGTCCAACAGCTCTCCTCACTTGTCATCTCCCGAGAGTCCCAACTTCGATGATGACATCGAGCAAGCCGACACAACTGCTGCTATTGAGCCTGACCTCACAGCAGAATCATCTCAAGAGTCAACTTTATTGGAAATTATTACGGAATTCGATGAAAGTGAGCTAGACTGGTGCCTACAGAAACAGTCACAACGAGATCCGTTCTACGAGCCCAATCCCACAGAGCTGTTGGAGACGCAAATATGGGGTATCGTAGATCCACGAACAGTCTGGCCACAGAGACTGAGTGCTGCTCAGAAAGAGCAGAAAATACGAGAGATCGAGGCTAGAGGAGGACGAAAGAAGAATTTCGGCAAGATACTACACCCACGATTAGTGCAAGAGAGATCGGAAAACGGATGGGACATTCATCAATCGAGAGAGAAGCGTGATGATGAAGAGACAACGGAATTGACTCAGGGGCTTGCGGAGCTTTTTGCTGTACCAGTGGGGTTATTGGGAAATTGCAAGCCGAAAAGTATCAATGGCCGCCTCGTGATGCAGGAGAGAGAGCGTGAGCCAGAACCCCGTCGACCGGGAAGGCAGAAGAAAGAGGTCCCGCTGGGCGTATTCCCGGTTTATGGCGGACAGTGATTCGCTTCTGGGTGGGATCGGGGCGCGCGTGTCAAATGGGAGATCATGGACAGATGGTTGGAGTGTGTATATTTTAATGTTCTTACAGCGGATACCCAAGTTTCAAGACAATGCAATGAACTACAATCAAATGCCTGGTCTATTTCAGTGTAAGTCATTGCCCATGACGTCTTGTCTTTCTTATTCTGCCAAAGGAACCTCTTCCCGAGCAGGTAATTTCCCTTCCCCCCCCCCTCTCTCACCCTTTCCCTTCTCTTCTCAATTTCCTATAACCACCATCTCCACACGTCTGAACACCTCTCGTTCGGCATTTCTCATGCCTTTAAGAACCTGGGTTCCCGATGAAGAAGTCCCGCCTCAGCTCCGTGACATTCACTTCTACCTACCATTCTCCCTCCCCACTGCCCAAAAATTCCATCAGTCTCTCCTGCCTCATAACCTCCTCCCAGCTCTTTAATCTCCTAATACCCAGCTTCGCCGCTCCTTCAGCGGCCAAAGTCATAGACAAGAGATTGCCGCCTACGATCCTGACGTCTTTGCCTAGTGCTTGGATGATAGCGCGGGTGAGGAGGTCTCCGTCGGTGTGGTCCGTTAGTATAACGACTGTGTGGATAGTTTCTGGGTGTGTGGTCTCGTCGTTGAATGTGCGGATACCTAAGTTCTGGTTAGATTTCGTGAATTGGGGAATATAACAAGGAAGATGAAGGAGAAAGCAAAACCTACGTCTCAAAGTGACCAAAAACATATGCACAGCCTCGGCAAACTTATCCACGTAATTATCCTCCACAGCAACGACATCCTCCCACCTCAACACAACCTGAAGGTCTCTCCCAGAAGCACTCCATCCATTAAGATTCAGCGGCCACTCTTCATGATGTCGATCCACATCCTTCTTCCCCTCTCCCTCTCCCATTTCATCTCGATCTAGCAGTCCCACCTCCCTATCCAACGAATCCTTAATCAACAACCTCGCTCTCGCAACTTCATCCCTCAACTTCTCCTCATCAGCACCCCATCCTATCTCCTCCTTCAACGCCAACTCCCTACCCAATACCCGCTGATACAACTTCGTATCTATGATCTGACTACCATACGGATCAAGCGGTAAATATTTCTGCTGGAAGACCCCACCTTCGTCCCCTCCGTCCCCCCTTCCTTTGCGATTCCTCCTTTCATTTGCACGAGCCATAGCCACCACACGTCTCGCACTTACAGAACGATCTTCAACCTCATACGTGCGAAGAGCAGCGTAAAAACGGCTTTGATCCGCAATAAGTATGCGCTCGGGTCTATTGGATGGGAGGTTTATAGCTGGGGTTGTGGGCTCGGGATGGTTTGGCTTTGCGTTTGCGTCGAGGCTTTTTAGACCTTTGGCATCCCATTTCATGTTCCCATTCCTATTTTGGTGCTTAAATCGCGATTGAGCTATCATCCCACGAGTTGAACCAGTGATATCTTCAGCCAATAACTCCCTAGTCTGGGCTCCCATTCCCGCTGCAACGGTCCTCGCGATGGTTAGAGGGATGCTGTCGATACCGACTTCTTTGGCGGCTTCGATGATGAGGTCACAGAGGGTTTTGTTGAAGAAATCGGGGACGGAGAAGATTGCGAAGGAGATTGTGGTGTTGGGGTTGAGGTTTGAGGGGTCTTGGGATGAGCCAGAGTGGATGGTGGAGTTGAGGATGGAGATGAATTCTTGCTTGACAGAGAAGAGGGTGAGTTCTGAGGCGAACCAGGCTTTGCCGGAGACTCTTGATTTGAGAGATATGATGAGGAGGGAGAATATTTTGGAAAGCCAGGATGATGCATCCTCGAGAATGGGGTGGGCTGATTTCAGGGCTGAGAATTTGGCGCTGAGTGGTGTGAGGATGGGCGAGAGGTAGGCTTGGGATGCATCTTTGAGGCTTTGAAGAGCGCCTTTCTTGTTTTTGTTTACGCCCCAAAGAATCTTAGCTGTCTGTTTGGCTTCGAAATCTTCTAGTCTCAGACGGAAGATCATGGGTTGGTAGGTCGGTGGTGTGAGCCAAGAGAGGATAGTTATGTTTTTGGAAGTGTGTGCGTAGGTCGCTATCCTATAAGCTTATCAACAATTGAGATTGATATGGATTATGGAATGTAACAAATACCGTCAACTCTGTTACTTTTGGAGACTGTGGTGCAAAGGAATTAGAGATTGGACTTACACTGAGTTGGACCCAAAATCGATGCCGATTGGCTGAGGTTTCAGATCGCGACTGCATGTATTGGCCACAGCAGCAGTTGTACCAGCCACGGCAGTGAAAAGCCACACAAGTGATTTGTCGATGAGCATTCTGTTTACTCAAGTCATGGACGCATGATCGCCTGATGCTGCAAGCAAATTTATTTAGGCATCGAGAGTCTCACGAGACTGAATTTTGTAGGTGCTGCTGTGCCGCTCGGCTTGGCGGCTGAATGTGGGGACAACGGAGTGTTGTGGTCTAAGCGAACCCCCCTTTTCCATCTGGCTAGGTTATTCGTAGATGTGACTATAAACTGACCATGTTACTGGGTGACAGTTCCTCTACTGATTCATGAGATTGCCAGGTCATGACCGTAAACTTACGGCTTTTTTTTCATGAGAACAGTCCGAACAGCATTGGATATACCAGCAGCCGGCTAGTTTGGATGCTGGATATTATGACCGAGTGGAGTAGTTCATTGGAAGGTGAGACCCTCTCAGAGACACCTTGACAGAACTTCTAGGTATGGTTGCGGTCTTCGCTAGTTTTAACGCTTCTGCCTCGCTTACAGTAGATAGTAGATAGCACTCTATCAGATGTTCAAGCATATCCAAACACCACGTCACGCATCCATTTCGCAGCATTCCCCTAATCCATAATGCCCATATTTAACCCCTCTGAGCAATCTGCTCAGTCTTCCTCCCCACCTCCCCCTCCCTCTTCCTCAAATCATCATCACAGATATCAGTGAAATCCTCCACCTCGGCAATCCTTCTCACTTCAATCGTAGATCTTTATTCTCCTATGTCAGTTCACCAGCCCCCAATCCATATAGGGTAATCACAACAAAGCTTCCCTGAAACATCAAAATCATCGAAATTGAAGGGAAAAAACGAAATCAACACAGGACTCGCCTCCACCTGACAAGGACACCTCTTCGCCCACCCCACCACCTCCTCCACACTATCAACCTTTGATCACCCATCATCCACAGACTAGCTCATTAATGGATAATGGGCAATTCTGAGCCTCCATTCTCATACTGCCACCCTTCATGGTATCCGTCTACTTATCAGAACCTGGGTCTGTTTATAATGTCGAGGAAAGTACTGAGGTGTACTGGTGACATGCAACTTCATCGTTCCTAACAAATCTTGAGTCCATATCCGTTTTTCTATGGATATACCCTAGAGTACCTGCATATAGGTATGATCTCTAGAATCAATTCCAGCAAGAGGCTCTCTACATTTCCATCGGGACCTTCTACCTTGCCAAGATATTTGTGGAAGCTCACCAGCTCACATCCAAATCTTGCGCTACGAGAACTCTACTGTCATCATAGCCAGATTTTCATTCCACTATGAAAAGATGTCCCCCACAAAGGTTTTCAGTCTTGTAAATATCCGTTTCAGTAGACGCTTTGATGATTCTTAGTAATGCAGTCATCTAAGACTTCATAAGTCACAATGTCTTTCAAGATGTTAAGCGGGGTTGTTGGTCACAGTCAATTATCACAGATAGTTCTACAAAGCCATTTATGATAGGTGATTCAGACCCGAAGACACTTCAATTCTGCGGCAATCTGTCTACGAGTATCCACCCCACAACCACCAGATCCTCCCATCCCCTCAAAGTCCCGCCATTTTGGGAGTATCCATCGGAGCCTGGATACCAACACCAAACATATCCACAACCCAACCATCAACCCAGTGCTTGTTCTTGATATCGGTGTACTTGCGGCATACCCTGTTGACGCAGCGCTGGCGTGGCTCACCGTCGTTCTTTCCGCCAGCCATGGACTGGTTGTTGATGACGCCACAGAAGAGGGTGACGCCACTCTTGGTGGGCTTTCCGTTCTCGCCGGGGATCTTGACGTCGTAGAGCTGGCGGCATTGGTAGAACTCACCGATAAAAGGTGAGGAGGAGGTCTTGCGCTTCTTGGCTGGGACGGGGGTGGGAGTGACGGGCGCGGCGGGGGTGGAGAGAGAGTTGCGGTTCTGGAGGTAGCATTGTTGGGCGGAGTTTTGAGGGGTGAATTGCTGGGAGGTGGGAGTGAAGGGTTGAGGGACTTTGTAGGTGAAGTTGAAGTCGTTGGAGATGTTGCCGAAGTTGAAGGGATCGGTGAAGTTCGGGGACTCGGTGGAGGTCGAGGAGGGTTGGGTGGAAGCGGGAGCGTCGGCGATCCAATTGACAGGGTCGTCGAAGAAGTCATCGAAATCAAGGGGACCGGATGGGGTGGCTGCATTTGAGACTGCTGCGGCGGCGAGTTGTTCGTTTAGAGACTTGATCGTGGCGGTCATCTCTTGCATTTTGACTTGCATAATCTTCATTTGCTTCTCAATCATTTCTTTCTCAGCACGCGTCTCGTCGAAGAGTTGGAGGGCTGAAGTCGCAACACGCTCTGCGGTTTCGAGCTTCTTTTGCATCTCGGAAAGAGCTTGCTGGTGCTTCAGCTCTGACTCTGACTCTAAGTCCTTGGTAACCTGGACAATTCTATCAGTTCATCGATCGATAAATGTCCTCAGCTACATTGAGTACTTACCAGCTGACCCATTGACGCGTCTTGCTCCTCTGCAGCTTGTTCCAAAACACCGTCTGGATAACCAGAGAAGTACTCCATGGTGATAGAAGGGTGGTTTATCTGTGTTGGTATTGCAAAAGATTGAGAATTGGCATGAAGGTGGTGTTGCGATTGCAATTGGAGTTTGGGAAGAAGTTGAAGAAGGTAGAAGGAGGCCAGGACTGCGCGCGAGCTTTTGTACGTGAGAAAAGTTGCGCTCTCTTGCCTCGTCCCAGCCTCCTTGATTTTTGCATGGCAACGATGGTGAGGTCGTAAAGGTGATTATACTTTTTGAGAAGTGAAGTCCAAAGTTGAAGGTGAACGCGGGATGTCTTGGCGGGCACGCCATACTATCCCCGCCAAATCCTGGGGTGACGACAGGGACTCTCAACCACAGCAACTCCATTGACTTGGAGACGTTGTTCATCGCGATGAATGTAATGCACAGCAATGTATAGAGCTGTTGTATCGATCATCATTTTCTCAATCACGGCGATATAGAGTGTTGATGTGAAGAGCTGGGTGCATTGGTCGTGTTGATACGGGGTTCGGTTAGCATCAGGCACAGCGCTGTGGCTTGCCTACCAGCAACGCCGACAGTCGGCGCACCGAGGCCCATTGGACATTGATCGTTTGCTAGACGGATGCAAAAGTGAGCAGGTACTTCTCCAACTCAGTTGATTGCATTCTGAATGCCAAGAAAATTACTCACCCATCCACAATCTCAATGTTCCAAATTCCAGGAACCACTTCGCGACAGGCGTCAAAGCTGAGCGTAGCACAGTGCATGGTCACACCCAGCACCTCGACACTGGTTTGACTTGTAGTGCTGTGTGTTTCGCAGGATCATTCACGAGGAGTGTAAGGACTTAGTATCGCGCCCAACGCAAACTTCAGATTCTATTCCCATGTTGCTCAACCTTGGAGATGATCATGAGCTTCCTGGTGCCAGAACGGGTGGGCGGTGAAGAGGTCGGTAAGTGGGTTGGGCTTAGCTCAAGAGTAACAATAGCCACCTGAGAGTGCGGTCAGTAAGAAGTGTCAAGACGATTATATATATGGAAGACTGCAGACCCATAGAAGTTGGTTGAACGCTACACCTGACCTGCATTCCGTAAATTGACTGTTGTTGAAGGTTCGAGGAGCGCAGGTAGAGACGTCCTTTTGGTATACCTCGAGTGAGGCTGAACTAGCGCACCCCTGTCCATCGCTCGAATTTGATTTGCCAGCCCGACGTCAGCGAAGGCTCAAGGCACAAGAGAAGGAAGGAACATCCAGCATTCACCCATTCCTGCCCTTTGTATCAATATCCCTAGTAGAGCGAGACATCCAAGATGTCGGTCATTCTTTGCACAGGTAAGTCTTCTCTTGAATCTTTTCACAACACCACACCATTATACATCAAAAGAGAAGAACATCCAAGCGCATAAATGGCATATGTTGAAGAGCGTGCTAACCAGGACATGTGCGTGTTTGTAACAGCTGGCTATGATCACACAATAAGGTATATATACCTGTCCTCCCTCTGCGCAAGCTTCTTCTGACCTCCCCAGGTTCTGGGAAGCCCTCTCAGGCATCTGCTCCCGCACAATCCAACATTCCGACTCGCAAGTCAACCGCCTCTGCATCTCACCCGACAAACGGTTCCTCGCCGCAGCCGGCCACCACACCGTGAAGCTCTACGACATCAAATCCACGAATCCGAACCCTCTCCTCGCATTCGAAGGCCACACGGGCAATGTAACAGGCGTCGCGTTTCACTGCGAGGGAAAATGGATGGTGACCAGTTCCGAGGACGGCACAGTCAAGATCTGGGAGACGAGAAGTGGTTCCGTACAGCGCAGCTACTCGCATGGATGTCCTGTCAACGACGTAGTGATTCATCCGAACCAGGGCGAGATTATAAGTTGTGATCGGGGAGGAAGTGTGCGGATTTGGGATTTGGCGGAGAATAATTGTTCGCATCAGTTGATTCCGGAGGAGGATGTGCCGGTTGCGAGTGTGACTGTTGCTAGTGATGGATCGACGTTATGTGCGGGCACGAATTCGGTGAGTACTACTTCTTTTCTTTAGTTTCAAAACGATGTCGTCCGATGGGCTGGACTGATGTATACAGGGCAACGTTTACGTCTGGCATCTCCTCCAATACCGCGAGAAGACAACCCTGGTCCCAATTACCCACTTCCAAGCGCACAGCAACTACATCACCCGCGTCCTTCTCTCTCCCGACGTCAAGCACCTCGCGACCTGTAGTGCCGACCACACCGCCAAGATATGGGAAGTCAAAGACCTCGAATCGATGCTTCCAGTTGCCGGACAAGCCTCCCCAGATCCGAAGAATCCAAAGCCATTCAAACTAGAGAGTACATTGACGGGTCATCAGAGATGGGTCTGGGACTGTGCGTTCAGTGCTGATTCGGCGTATCTGGTGACCGCGTGTTCGGATCATTATGCGAGGCTTTGGGAATTGCATAGTGAGCAAATTATTAGGCAGTATAATGGGCATCATCGGGGCTTGGTGTGTGTTGCGCTGAACGATTATTCTGAAGCTAGATAATTGGCTGGTATGGGAGAAGGCTAGGTCGAGGCGTTTGATCTGGTCACAGTGGCGTTCGGGGCATAAATGGATGGAAGGCTGGAATGGCGTTATTTACTTGTGTGTAGTTTCCTCCAGAATTTACTCTGAAACATTGACTTCTTCTATATCTAGGCGCAATCTCGAAAGGTTCGATTACATATCTATTCTGGTATCTGATATCGCGCAGCAAGATTGCATATTATTGTTCCTCCAAATCAGCTCAACTCAACTCAATCCCATGATCCCCAATCAACCTACATAAGCGGATGATAAACCGGCGGCGGCGGCCCCACAATCCCTTCTCCATCCCCGTTCCCAATCTCAACCCCCAAATCAACATCCTCCCACCCCTCCCTCTCCCTCTGCACATACGGCGGCGGCGGATTCCCATCTCCATCTTCCGAGCCTCTCACAACAGTACGTGTACCCGAAATCGACATGATACTCGAACTACTCTCCCAACTCGCATACATACCGTACCCAGGATCCAAATCTAACTCATCTTCGGGTGTGATTTGCCGGCCTAGAATTGCCACGTTGCGGGCGTCGAGGGGGAGGATTGGTCCAGTATCCGTACCAGTCCCAATACCAATACCAGGACCAGGACCAGGACGAGGGCTGCTAGCATCTCTCTCCCGCTGAGTATTTTGCGAATTTCTTTTTTGTTTTTGTTTTTCAAGATGGCGTGAGATTAGATAGGTGATGAGGGAGATTGAGATTAGGAGGAAGGGGATGGAGAGGGAGAGGGTTATGAGGAGGATGGTGGATTTGCGTGAGGTTGCGGTATCTTTGTCGGTGTCGAGGAGGATGGAGGTGGAGTTGTTGCTGAGTGTGAGATTGAGATTCAGATTGGTGGTGAGGTTTGAGAGGATGGTGAGGAGTTCTGGAGGCAGGGGAAACGGGAGGCTGGTGATGGTGGTTGCCATTTTTGGTGTTTGAAAATTGGGTATTGGGTGTGATGTGGACAGATCCGAGCTTGTTTAAGTGATGAGTGATGTGACGGCTTGTGAGGAGTGGTAAGGAATGTGGATGTTGATATTCGGCCTTTCGGTATATGTTTGGTTTTGGAAGGGGAAGGAAAAAAGGTTAGGGAGATCGATAGATAGATACAGAAAATGAGTCTTTGAAAACAATTACAAAGTCTTGTGCGCTGTAGGAAAGAAAGATATAAATGTGAGATGTATATCTCGACTGAGATGCTTTGGCAAAACTGGTACGCTTCTAAGCGAGATTTTGGATTCGATTGCTTGTCAGTTATCATGGGATGTGAAATTTGAACATGGTACACAGCCCGTTGGGCATTTGCCAGATATTTTTTTAAAATGGACTAATTATCTTCTAGCCTTAACACAGATGGTTTTGGAAAGTGTCTTATGTTGGTTACCAGCCGGACTGGAATGACAGCGGGAGCTAGATCTAGTGAACCAAACCCAGAAATAAAAATTACTCGCCTCATAACTTCGCAGCTACCTATCATCCAGATACGAAGGTTGGAGAGTGGTTCATTGCTACTGTAAGCGGAAGACTGAGCAGTGTGAGGGCTTTGGGGATGGATGTGGGTATGGGTATGGGACTTTTGATCAAGGTGTGATGCTTGGGAGAACTTGAGAGAGGGGTATTGGGAAGACAGGAGATTGTCGAGAGCGAACCCAGTGGACGGGAGGGATATGAAGGGAGATTGGGTGTCAAGATTCTGTTTTGTGACGTCTTTGGTATTTTGCTCTATTTTATACGTACAGTACATATCCAGTCCACTCTAACAATCAAAGCAACTCCAATTTGTTTCCTAGATCGTCAACCCAGTCCTACGACTTATGCATCTTAGCAAGCAAGTTCAACGCACTACCCGCCAGGATAAATCCACACTGATCCTCACTAAGCGTGTGCTTCGTCTTAATCATAACCTCCTCTCCACTCCCCGCCTTCCTAACCTTAACCCTCACCTCACCCTTCCCCCCATTCGTCAACACATCATACAAGCCCACGGTATCAACCTCATCGCACGCATCGATCTTGGCATAATCCTCGCCATTCGCAAATGTCAACGGTACTACACCCTGCTTCTTTAGATTCGTCTCGTGGATTCGCGCGAACGATTTAGCAAGGATGACGCGCCCGCCTAGATAGCGAGGTTGCAGAGCAGCGTGTTCCCGTGCTGAGCCTTCGCCATAGTTATCTTCTGCTACAACGAGCCATTCGATGTTTTGATCTTTCCATTTCTGAGCGAGTTCTGGGATGCCAGATGTGCTGCCGTCGAAGTCGTAGGCGACGTTTACTTCGCCGGTCGTGGCGTTGATGGCGCCGATGAGGGTGTTAGCGCTGATGTTGGGGAGGTGGCCTTTGTATTTTAGCCAGGGGCCGGCGGCGGAGATGGTGTCGGTTGTGCATTTGCCGGTTACTTTGTAGAGGACTTTCAGGTTCTTGAGGTCGGATTGGGGGAAGGGGGCGAAGGGTTCGAGGAGGGCGAGGCGGTCTGAGGTGGGGGAGACGACGACTTCGGTTGAAGGGGAGGGGGATCCTGATGTGGGTAGGAAGGCTGGGTTGCCGACTTCGAAACCACCGGTTGGGAGCTCGGAGCCAGTTGGGGGTGAGAACCGGAAGGGCTCGCCAGAGGGGGTAGTGAGAGTATCTGTTAAGGGGTTGAAAGACGTAGATCCTGCATATGACATTGCAGTAACTATTTCAGGGGAGGCGAGGAAGTTCATGGTTTCTGGGTTGCCATCGTTTCGGCCGCGGAAATTACGGTTGTAAGATGTGAAGATGGCGTTGTTTGTGCCCTTTTCAACGCCGTCTGTACGAGACCATTGCCCTATGCACGGCTTGGAGAAAGTCAGCATAATCAAATCTGGGTTTCCAATGTTCAAGATATTTTGAGGACATTGGTAACGAGGAAGCAACTTACTCCACAAGCATTTGCAAGCACGATGCCACCAGCCTCCTCGAAAGTAGCAATCGTGCTATCTCTGTCAAGGGTAGCTCTAATTTGCTCACTTCCAGGAGTAATGAAGAAATCAGTAGCTGGCTTCAGTCCGGCAGCCGTGGCTTGCTTGACAAGATCTTCCGCTCTAGTCATATCCTGGTACGAGCTGTTTGTACAACTTCCAATAAGACCAGCCGAAACCGTCTCTGGCCACTTGTTGGCCTTGACTGCCTTTGCAAAGACGGAAAGAGGTGTTGACAAATCGGGAGTGTTGGGTCCATTGACATGTGGTTCTAGGGTAGAAAGGTCAATCGTGATGAGCTCATCGTAGTAGCACCCCTCATCTGCGCGGAGAAGATTTAGATGGGACGGCGAGTCGGCGATAGCTTGCGCTTGAGCAGCAATGGAAGCTCTGTGTGTTGACTCAAGGTATGGGATATGTCTGGTAGAGAAAGGGAAGACAGAGGTTGTAGCTCCAACTTCAGCTCCCATGTTGCAGATCGTAGCCATTCCAGTACAGCTCAACGAGTCAACCCCAGGCCCATGATACTCGATAATATAGCCTGTACCTCCGCGAACGGTCAATTTGCCCGCAAGAGCGAGAATGACATCCTTTGGTGATGCCCAGCCGTTCAATTTGCCTTCAAGTCTTACTCCGAGGATCTTGGGGGCTTTCAACTCCCAAGGCGCGTCCACTAGAGCGTCAACTGCATCTGCACCGCCGACTCCAATGGCAATGGCCCCTAATCCTCCAGCATTGGGTGTGTGACTGTCCGTTCCGAGCATCATCAGACCTGGCGCAGAGTAATTTTCCAAGACTGTCTGATGAATGATTCCTGCTCCTGGAGGCCAGAACTCAATGCCATATTTCTTCGCCGCAGACTCTAAGAAATCGAACACCTCCTTATTTCCCTTGATCGACTCTGGGAGATCTACATCCGCGCCTCGTTCTCCAACAATCATATGATCGCAGTGTATGCTTGCTGGTACAGCCGTCGAGGGGAGATTGCAGGTCATGAATTGCAGGAGTGCCATTTGCGCAGATGCATCCTGCATTGCCACTCTGTCGGGCTTGAGCTTGAGGTTTGCATTGCCGCGGATGTTGAGGCCATTGTCTGTATTCGAGAGGAGGGATTCGGCGGGGTTGGCTAAGTGGGAGTAGAGGATCTTTTCAGCCAAAGTAAGCTTGCGTTCTGGATTCAGGGTTTTGCGGACGGTCTTGAGTCTGTTGAGGAGGAGTGGATAAGGAGGTGTTCGAGACTCGATATCTGGTGTGTAGGTGGTGGTGGAGTTGACTGTTGCTAGACTTCGTGCGCAGCGCTGGCGGAGGAGATTTGTTGTCGAGCTCTAATTCATGGGTCAATTGAGTATTTGAAAGGGGAATTGGGGAGCACAATTACCCTAATAGCAGACCTGCTACTACTCAGAAGCCCGGCCCTCATTTTGAATGCAATTGTCACGACTGGGGAAGTTTGAGAGTGCAGAGAAGAAAAAAGTTGTGGCTGCAAGGCGATGTCGGCATCGAGGCGCGATTTTCAAATGGATGTGAGTTGATTGGTTCGGGGAAACTCCACATTTTCCCCAGATGGAGGGGATGTTTAAACAGACCTCATCTCTTCTCGAGGGACAATCATCACCAATTTGCAGCAGTCTTATCATCACCAAGGACAACAGTTCCATCATTTTGAGCAAGACAATGAAGCAGCACTATCAAACACGGTAAATGATATCAGCAGAGCACGGCAGCTGGATTGAGCGCTGTAACGATGTCAACGATGTCATTTCAATCTGATCCCTTTGTCCTGCCATTGCTGCACTTTCTGCATCGAAGAAGTTGACCAGATACAGTCTGTGTAGATGCATATCGTATCCCCACCATATCTAGCCAATCAGCCTCGATTGACAGGGGTTCGAGGTCCGCTTGATCGTCGCTGTCTGGTATACTGTGGATGCCCTCAAATTGCCCTAGGCAACTAGCGGACAAGTCCATGTCTTGCGCACTGTGTTTGTTTTTGTAATTGCTGTTCTACGTTCCCAGTCCTCCTTGTGAAAGCCAAATCGCTCTTATCCTTCCATGAACCAAGTAGAACTAAGGGCGACATGTCTGGTCATAATTCGAGGGAAGATACATCTTAGGACTGGTAGTGCCGGTCTCGTAGATGATGTTCGAATTGCTCCTGGCTCTCAAAGTGGACTTTCCACAGCCTCGCATCCTCTGAAGGTGCTCCTGTCTTCCATGCCGCCCGATTCTTGGCAAAACTGCAGGAATGGCCCAGCTGTTGTATATTGTCCGCCTGTTTCCACCCTACAGTACTTTGTCATGCTTCTTATTCGTTTCGGTCGATGGGCTTGGAGAACGTGTCGGATGTTGAACCTGGGAAGTCCTGAATTGCTACCATGTCAGCGCGTTCGTTCTTTGTCTTTTCCAGCACTCAAGTCCAAAGGAACCAGTTCAACGATGGTGGTAAGACCAAAGCTCCTCCTCTTGGTTGGGAAGCCCTCGCCGCTGACGAGCTCTCACATGATTGAGATTTGCTTATGTACCCTCAATTTTGGCACGGCACCTGCAGGATTTGAGATCTCGTAGCCGTCCAATTGCAAGATACGGAAAGATTGCGCGGGTAGTGCTAAGGCTTCTGCTGTGGTTAATGCTCCTGCTCCTGCAGATGCTTTCAAGCTGCGAGGCAAATTATAACCTCAGCCTTCACACTCAAGATTGTGTCAGGGTGTGGCATAACAACCATACAGACCTGCGTACGCAAAACTCAACGCTACTCTCGGCGTTCTTCAGCAGTTGGTATACATCGCTGAGTAGGGTCTTGCAGGTGCTGTCAGTTGTGAATGGACCCACTAGCACCAGAAAATAGAAGAGATACCAGCTGCCATATACCTGATCTCTTCTTACCTGCAATGTGCAGAGCTAATGTACAGCTCATCTGCTCGCTAATGTAAAGAGAATCTTTAACTCTGTAAAGTCAGAGGACTTCTTCGTTGAGGCAGTCATGAAAGTACTGGCGTTTTAAGAGATTCATCGTTTGGTTCTTGTTCTGCCCTCCAATCGAGCAGGGCCCTCGACTTCGGCTATCCGCCACACCCGAGCGCTCTTTCCCTATCAACATAAAGGCCTATCCCACGCGATCGTGCACCTTTCCAAAACACAAACAACAACACGAAAATTCCCTCCTCCTCTTCGGTCAATTGGCCATATCACTCTCTCTTCTTCACACCTCTTGCAACCTCTACACACTCTCTCGCTTTTGATCATCCATCAATCTTCTCCTCTCTCTATTTACTCAGCCACGAAGAGTGGCTCCAGGTGCCTTTGGTTGGCTCCTGTGGACAGAAAATCCTGAGCACGGTACGTAAGCCTCTCTCACTTTACCTATCTACCTTGATTGTCTCAACAATCCGTGCTACCTTGACGCGTTTTTCACGTCTCAATTCAACACTACGAGGGAAAGTATGTCTCTGTTGCTACCTGGGTCCGGCGCAGACTCATTCCACTCCAAAACAGCACAACACTACTAGAGGTCTGAGATTTCAATCTCATCGCGACCACTGGATTCTACGTCCGCATGTTCTACCCTCTCCTTCAATTCACCTCGTTGCTATTTGCTATTGAGAAGCACTTATCCCTTTGATCACTTTACTTCAAGTTCAAACTTCCTCCATGTTCCAACAACCACTCACACTGTCACACCCCCCTTTGGTGTCCTTGATTATCGTAGGTCGCTCTCGTACTGACTTGAAAGAACACAGAATCAAATTCGTCGTCTCATACTGATCTGAACTACTGACAAACGCAGCATCAGCTGCTTGTACCGTCAATCATGGACAACGATCCTGGCCTGCCTCCGGGCGCTGTGCCACCTGAGAAGGAATATTCTGCAGAGAAGCTAGCTCAGATCCATGCTGCAATGATGGAAGAGCTTGGTCTCGGCCGGCTGGATACATTGCATCTAGCTGACAAGGGACCATCAGTCGAAGTTTTACGACCTCTTCAAAAGCCCAAGAAGATCGCAAACACAGCAGTTGCTGCTTGGCACAGTAAGTCTAACCCCGCTATCAACGATCGAATATGAACCATTTTGCTACGCATCTACTAACGTAGTGTAGATCTCCATCTTGAAGAAGCCGCCGACCCTACTAAGGCAGATCTCGATAACATTGCCGATGGGCAGTTGTATCGTTTGAGAAGAGGTGCTTCATCGTCTGGATCTCGAGGCAATAGCGCTCCTAGAGGCGGTCACTTCTCCAGCGGTCATCGTGGTGGTGGAAGAGGAGGTCGTGGTGGACACGATTATAGCAATGGCTACCTGGGACATGGTCGTCAAAATGCCAGGTATATTGAACGCTCCTATTCCTTCCAACGTTACTAATGTTTGTGTTCAGACACTTCGATTCAACCTCCACTCCAAGATCATTCTACCATAATGCCAGAGAAAATTTAAAGAGCAGCACGCACGTCGACAGAGTCATGGCTCGCCTTCGTGGAGCAATTGAGTCCACATCCGCTAACTCTCTCACAAATCGCCATTCGGCTCACGGTCCTGGAGTTCCACCCACCAACCGTCAATCTAAAGGAAAGGCCCTTGCGCGACCTCCTCAACCCATCAACCCGCAATCCTTGAATCCACAACCTGTCCAACCACGGGTCAATCTCGATGATGGCGATGGGTTTCTCAAGTGGGCTGGTATTGGCAATTCAGCTACCATAAAGCCTTCAACTAAACCTATCGTCAGCACACCTGCCCAGTCACAGCAATACACACCTCATACCCATCCACCCAGCAATTCCACATTGGTGGCATCTACGAATGGCGTTGCTACACAAGCTCAAGACAGTTCAACAGAATCTCTGGGCGACCAAGGCCTTATGGGCTCGAAGTGGGGTCCTTCTCCACAAGAACCTGTTCAGCAGGCCATCCCTGGTCTAGAACCACCCCCGAAGTCACGAGACATTCCCGCGCCACAGCAGCTTGCTCGACCAAATACCGCTTCTGTTCTTCAACAAACTCTCACGTCCCACGATGTCCTCCATCAACAGCAGAGTACCTCAATTCTTGATCTACTCAAGAGTTGTCGACGAGTGCCTGTCAAGATCATTAAGAATGATTCCTCCACAAAGAGGGAGGGCTCAGCTGCCATGGTAAAGAAGAATAAGACCGATAAGTTCTTTAGTCTCATTCTCACCGATTCTACTTCTGGAAATGTCTTGGTCGATGAAACTGTATCTCACGATGCTCTCTTTGAGGTCAGCGGTAGTGTAGTCACTTATCGGGCGGCTCAACACACGGTAGATAAGCCTATCACTTGGAAGGTCATGTTTGGACTGCCAGTTTATGCGGCTAGTTTTGCAAACTTTGTCATTCTCGAGCGTCAAGCCTCTGGCTATATTGCTCGTGCAACCTCGGATCCGGGACCTGTTCTTCCAGAGCGTTCTTACGAGCTCGAAACCTCATCATACAGTGCTCCAGATGCTATTGATACGTCGATCAACCAATGTCAGAAGGCTGAGGAGGCCAACGAACATACTGATCAGACAATCAATTGTTCTCAAACCCATTATCGTCCGGGATACGATCTCAATAATGTCCCTGCCACAGCTGCCTTTGCTCAGACCGTCGACTCCGAGAATGCCGAATTGTTGATCTCACTTGGTGATGGCGGACACATCGGACAAACATATGCTCCACCATCTACCATGAACTCAGATGTCTTCGACCTTTTGGAAGCTGATGACTCTGATGTTATTACTGGACTCTTCGGTGTTCTTGGTGGTGATGATATGTTCTTCGAAAACATGAAGCACGCCGTGGTTACAGAAGGAGGCAATCTCGTGGGCCAAATTTCTTCCGACGATTTGAAGTCAGATCAGTTTTATCAGTCGGTTTTGCAAACAGCTGTTGCCCGATACCTTTCGAAGTCTGAGTTCTTTACTATGCTTCCAGAGGAGTATTGCGCGGCATATGTCCAGAATAAGAGTCGTAAGATCATGGACCTTGCCATTTCGAGACGATATCTTAGCCCAGAGCCGAGTACATCTCCTGCTGAAGAAAATATTGGTGATGTTATTCAAGTTGAGAAGACGCCATCTAACGCCCCAATGGCCTTGCATCAAGAGCACAAGGACATCAATGGTGCCCAGATCATGTCTCAATCTTCTAGAGACTCGACAGAAGTCGAAGAATCACAGGCGCAGTCTACACAGGATTTTAGCATCAAGTATTCTCCCGAATCGTTGCTCAATCTCCGTAGCCATGCAGTACCGGTGAAGATTAGCGAGCACCCTCCTCGGGAGCGACGCCCCACGAGAGTTGTCGCCCCTCACATTACTACTGTCAAGGAATGGCAATCTTTCAGTGCTACAGAGTCGAAGTCAACCACCCCTGTACCGGAGACTCGGTCTGTTTCCCGCTCGACTGTTCCCATTGAAGTAGCAGATGTCCCCAAGAGTAATTCTCAAGACTCAAGCCCTCCAATTCTCACGTCCAGTGAAGCCTCTAGAGCTGCTCCGGCCCCTTCAACTGCAAATTCATGGCAGGTGTTTGCTGCTGCTGAGGATCCAAAGTCTTCAGCTCGGGACCAAAGCGCTCGTGCCGCTGTACCAGCTACATCTCCAACTACGGCAGAGGCTGCCCAAGAGGTTGAGTCTACTGCTAGTGTTTCCTCTACCACACTAAGCACTATTGCAACTCCACAGCATAGTCAACACACAGACGATGCTCTCTGGGCTGCTATTCTTGGCAGTGTGGGTTCTTCGAAGAGTGTTTTTCAGCCAAAGCCACAGGTCCCCAAAGGTAACCTGCGCCATCATCCGTCAAAATCTGATATCAATGATAGGCTTGCTAAGGATTTCTCAGGATTGAATCTCAACACTTCTGTTGCTAAGTCAGCAGTTGAGCCAGCTACTTCAGTCTCTGAAAAGTCAACGGCTACTACACAGATTGAAACTAAAGTGCACTCGATTCCAGCTCCGATCGCATTCCACGCTCAGCCTCTAGGAAGCTTTACACCTGCAGTGCCCACTGCAGTCCCTGAACAATCGTTAGCTGCTCCAAAGACCGAAGTTAATGTCTTATCAACTCCAGAATCACGCTCGATGCCTCGCAACCAATCTTCTGCCCACAGCTCTACATTTGTGGCACTCACTCCAGCTAGCCAAGCTATGCAACACAAGATCACCGCAGCATTGAAACAGCCTCTCGTGGCTTCCCCAAGACTTTCTTCTGCTAGCAGCTTCTCGAGACCATCCTTCGCTTCTGGTCCAATGGATGGCGTACAGTCCCAGCTGAAGACAACTACCGATGCCGGCAAGGACACTACTGATGCCAGCAGGGAAATCCCACCAAGTGCCCAAGTGAAGGCTAAGATGGAACTGAAGGGTAGTTCGAGCAATGGTGCTACTGTGTCCTCTCCTGCAGTCATGGAAGCAAAGTTTCAAGGAGTGTCAAGTACCATCAAGACAGAGCCATCTAAGAACCCAATCTCGAGCGTCCCTGCGGTCGATTCTAGTCGTCACATTCAAGCTGCTGCTGAGCCTGCCAAGCGAAGCAAGGCTCTGGACGATAGTCTCAACAAGGTATTGAAGGGTGCCCCTGGCCTTTCGGCCTCGAAGTGGGCTGATGATTCGACCACTCTTCATACCACTGTACACACAGCCCCAAGAACCTACTCTTCCTCCTTTCAACCGACCCAACAAGCTCCATACTATTCACAGGGCCCGCCGACCCAAGGATATGCTCCGGTCATGACCACTGTCCTGGTTCCTGATGGACCCGGTAGATGGAAGGAGGTCACTGGGATGGTGAAAGCTGGTTCAATCCCTCTCGTTGCACATGCTCCGATGCCACAACCAGCTGGTCCTTACGTTGAGAATGTTCGCCCTTCAAGTGGACCTATCGACTATTCGAGCTACCCGGCACATGCAAACTTCCCTGTCCGTCCAAACACATTCCAGCACCATTCGTCCTTCGGCTCGGTTAACTCAGAGAGCAAGATCAATCCGGCTGCGCCCACGTTCAAGCCATCACCTCAGCGTGCCCAAGGATCTACCCCTCTAAGTCAGCGACAGCCCCTTTCACCAAGCAAGAACATTCAGTCGCAGCTTCAGTCAAGATTGAATAGCAGCATGACCGGTCCTCGCATGTCTTACCAGGGTCCCCAATCGTGAGCTTGTCTCATGGTAGGTGTTTGGTTGATCATTTATTTGATCGATCGATATTAGGATTGCGTTCGCAGGTTTGGACTATGGTTTGGTAGGGTCATGACTTCAGTGCGATAATGATTCGATGATACAGGCGAGCATGATGGAAATAAAAAGTGGATTTGATTTGGAGAAAAGGATTTGATCAATACTGGGCGGGCGTTCCGTAGACAGTCACAGGTCAGATATTCTCTGATGTCTTTTCTAAAAGCAGAGCAAGCGAAGTTGGCTATATCCTAGAGATAGACTTGACAATATGAGCTTCTTGCAAAAATTGTGGGTGTAATTTCTGGTTGAATATCTTGTGTTTACAAAGTGACATGTCTCGCATGTGAAAAGTGGCGAGCTCCTGGCAAGGGTCGGCCCCAAGCGAGAGACCGTTGGCAGGGGCAGCACAGTGATTGGGTCCAGCAAGACCCCTGAAAACTGGAGTGAGCTAAGAAACTCCACCGCCACATCGTACGAATTCAGGTACGAGCTGGGACGACTGACTCTATTCTTTAACATCACGTCTCAAGCTCCTAATTGACCATATCCATTCCTTACAAGCAGGCACACTACTCCCTCCTTCAAGATGCCTGCTTCAACCTCTACGATCACAACCTCGCTGCCCTCGAAAGAACCTCAGACAGCCCGTCTCCGCACCGAGAAGCAGACTGAACAACCCCCTCCATTGGAAGTCAAGGAACATGATTTCTTCTGGACTTATACTGAGGAGCCGCATCGGACGAGGAGAATGGCTATTATCAAGGCGCATCCAGAGGTATGCTTTCCTAGCTCTATCAATTGGCATCCCTGTGCTCCTTACCCGGCCTCCATATCCTCCCAACCCTCAATTCCCCATCCCATCGCACATCAATTGCAACAAGCCAAACCCAAAAGCTAACCTCCCCTCTCCCTCACAGGTAACCAAACTCTGCGGTCCCGAACCCCTTACGAAATACCTCGTCCTCCTCGTCATCTCCATCCAGATCCTATGCGCCTACCTGCTCCGCGACACGCCCTTCCTTAGCTGGAAGTTCTGGGCTACGGCGTATATTGTGGGCGCTACTGCGAATCAGAATCTGTTCCTGGCTATTCATGAGATATCGCATAATTTGGCGTTTAGGACGCCCTGGATGAATAGAGCGTTGGCGATTGTGGCGAATTTGCCGATTGGGGTTCCTTATAGTGCGAGTTTTAGGGTAGGTGACTTTCTTTTTGATATGCTCTTGACAGGGGGAGGGGAGGGGAGGCATGGATTGGGGATATGAGGTCGGATAGGACAAACATAGGAGGAGGGATGGATCGTTGGATTGGCAGATACTGGGGACATATTGACATTAAGAAACATGCTAACGAGATCATCAGCCATACCACCTCACACACCACAAATCCCTCGGCGTCGACGGCCTCGACACCGACCTCCCCACCGCCTTTGAAGCCGTATTCCTCGACTCCCTCCTCGGCAAAGCCTTCTTCTGCACCTTCCAAATCCTCTTCTACGCCATCCGCCCCATCTTCATCTACGCCGTGCCCTTCACCTCCATCCACTTCATCAACATCTTCATCCAGCTCCTCTTCGACACCATCCTCGTCAAGCTTGGCTCCTCCCACTCCCTCTACTACCTGATCCTCTCCTCCTTCCTCGCTGGCTCGCTGCACCCCTGCGCGGGCCACTTCATCGCCGAACACTACATCTTCGAGCGCCAACCTACTGCTGCGAAAGACCCGTTGACCAATACGCCTGTTCCGGAGACGTTCTCGTATTATGGGGCGTTGAATTTACTGACGTATAATGTGGGATTGCATAATGAACATCATGATTTCCCGGCTGTGCCGTGGAGTAGGCTGCCGTTGCTGCATGAGATTGCGAGGGAGTTTTATGCGGATTTGCCGAGGCATGAGAGTTGGATTGGGGTGATTTGGCAGTTTGTTTGGGATAAGGAGGTTGGGATGACGTGTAGGGTTAAGAGGAAGGAGGGGGGCAGGAAGGTTGGTGCTGGTGCGAAGGGGAATGGGAATGGGGGTGGGTGGACGCAGGAGGAGATACAGGCTTAGGTCGGGAGATAGATGTACATACGGGACGAAACGACGAAGACGAAGACGAGAATAGGAGTACATACATACGTATTATGGCGTAGATTGGCATTATGGGCAGGCGTTCTTTCTGGATTCAGTTTGATCAGAAGAGATCGAAAGAGTGTATGGTTCCTCAAGGCATGTTATAGAGATAGAGATTATGCTCAACTCAATGCTATTCTTATTCTTATCGTTTGCCAGTATTGGAGGGATAGACTGATTGACTAATTAAGAAATCACAAGAGACTGGTGGTATTACTTCAAGATCCCATACATCTCAGTGTTCCTTGCTCGATGTATTTCTTACTGTCTATTCTTGCTTTTTGGTTGCTAAGACTTGAAGTGCTTGGAGTTCTAGAAAGGCAGCTGGCTGGCTATACAGAGAGGGATAGATTGTTCAAGTTGCAAGTGCCACTTTGGACATTGGCTCTGTGGTATTAGATTGCGTTGCAAGGAGCTTTCCATTCGCTTCCTCTCTTTGCCATATTAGCTCAAGCAAATTAAACCACAATCAAAATCAATACCAAACCTGTGACTGGAGATCTGGGAATGTGGCGTATATTTACAACCCCGTCACTTTTCACAGAAACTCAGGGCCACAGCACCGTCGAAGAGCATTTCCAGGGTCAGGACTGGGAGGGCTTGCATTTTGGAATCTCCTCCTGTTCTTCTTGCTATTGTCTGTATTTTCTTAAGTGGGATTTGATGTCTGCATTGGGGCTGTGAGGGATGTGTGAGTAGGTGGAAATCGGTCTTCTTCTTGTCGAGCAAGGTAATGGGAATAGCTGTCGACGTTTTGCTTGCTGCTATGTCTACTCTCGTCGTCATAACTTCGCTTTCATTATATATACAAGTCTTGACTTCCAAAGAGTACTCAACGCATGAAAAATTAAGTCATGGAACTCGAGATCCGTAAACATTCTGGATCTGAGGTATCTTTGAATTTCGGCAGCCCTGTACATAACGTGCTGGCGGTGTCGCACAAGGTGGAGCATGGCTCCTGGAACCTTTCTGGGGGTTTTTGGGTGGTGTTTTGCTATGCTGATGCCGATGAACTGATTTGTTTATAGAAATCATGTATGCGGGAAACTTGTTGGGAAACAGCTGTTCTTTGGTGTTCGTGTACTTGGGCAGTGAAGCGGGGACTGCTAACAATTCACTGCCCTGAAAATTCCATGATCGTCCTCATCTATTCGGTATATTCAGGGCTCAGCAAGCCGCCTCACTGTGTCACGTAGTAGTACAAGACTGTGAATCTAAATCTGAATCAGCACACTCAGGTTCTAATTCCTCCAAGTCTTTCGGGAATGGGAATAGAAGGGCTCAATGAGGGGTATATATACTCCCCTCTCCACGATAGCCCATAGAGCAAGGACAGCACACGTACAGGCTTCGTATACATGTGAAGAGTTCAATCTACAGTCTACCGTGATGATGGTACCTACTGTAGCTAATGAAAATTTTGAGGTCCCTCAGAGCATAGTTTTAAGAAGTGGATGGATCTCAGCCTCTCAGTAAACATGAATCAATTTAAGCCTCATAAGACAAATCATTGTTGTTAGCTTATTTTGCCATTGTCATGCCTTGTACTGTTGTTGATTCATCAAATGTCTGAACGAGCGTTGATAAGAGTTTCGCAGTGAGTTCCTCCAACGAATTCAAGTTTCAGATCGAAAACTAGAAATTGTGCAAGGATTAGTAGAAACTTGTAGCCAGTAACATGGAGATGGTGGCTTTTTCCATGCCCTGTCGCAATCGCAGCGTTTTTGTTCCTGGATTGATCCTCGAGAATGAGAGGGGCGTCTTCATACCTGGAGAGTCGCGTCTCGACAGAAAGTGCTCATTGCCGATTTTGACCTGACAAACGACTTACTAAGGGTAGCTTCCCTTAAGGCTTTACGAGAGACGGACGGGGCTAAAGAAAGAGTGGATATAAACCCGCCTCTGCTTTGGACTGTAGGCCGCTAGGATAGAACTCATCGAACCAAGCGAGATATTCCATTGCAGAGATACCGATTCATGAATCGCTCTCATGTTTTATGAGTCAGTCTCACACGTAGAGATCGGCGGCTTTCAAATACCAATCTAGAAGTCTGTTTGATCAGAGCATGAGGGAATTTTATTCATTCTCAAGTAAAAATTGAGCTGTTGTCGATTTCATAATTCCTGTCAAATATGCCTATTCTGATACTCCACCATCCATTCTCTTCCAGCCAGACTACTTTTGAGATAACGCAGGAAGCATTTGGAATTATCATGAGTATGTTTACATTTAACTAGATCGCATCACGAAGTGAGAGCCTTGTTAACAGCACCTTGGTAACTGATTTCCATGCAGACTGTGCAGATCCATTTCGTTCTATCGTTGGGGGAGCAGCACTGTTCTTCCACTTAAGTATTTATACCTTGATAGCCCGGTACTCCGCATTTCAACACAGACCCTTCTGTCTTGCCTAGTCTACTCACTTTTTGCCGTCACAGAACGAAAATTGGAGCTCGAAGCTCCAGATTAAACCTGTGACCCCCACTCCATAAGTTCCACCTTTTTAACTTCGGATACCAAAATTCAGAAGATTCAATCTTTTCTGTGAAGGGGAAGATTGAGAAGTGAAGTAGGGTTGGATGTTTGAATTTCTATGTCTCATGGGTTTCTAAATTTTCGATTGCTAGCCAAAACGCTTCCAGTAGAGACGGTGATACGATTTCTCTGGATATCTGATTTCTGAGTGAATGGGGATGGTAGCAGCGCTCGGCGTCAACGACTGATCAGCATCTGGAAGAAATTGGATTTCGTGAAGAACAAAAAAATCCAGCAACCCTCTCACTTAAATTGTCATGCCATTTTCTGGGTGCTTGAAAGATCCGGTTACACTCTTGTCAATTTTTCAGGCGCTATTATTTCTTCCAAGAGGTCTCATAATTCCCATCTGACTGTCCACTTCTAGAATCAAGAAACGGAGATTTTGTCGTGCCTGGTTTTTCAAAAATTGATCCTGGCTTGGGAGATTAATCGATGGACCAGGCACGTTCAGAACGGGAGAGCTCTTCTGATTCGTATCGTCAACTGGATTCAAATCGATGTAACACGGCAATGTAGCAGATGTCTTGTGTTTTTCTTATCTAATCACTTTTATATTTCCTGAGAGAAGAGAAGGCGGGGCCATTCACAAGTTGTTCAACACAATCCTATGACAGTATCATTTACGACGCCTCGTTGGCTTACTTCTCTGCGCTATTCAATTTGACCTAAAATCTATCCCCGCCACTTGACACTCCCGCTTTACCGAAGAGCTTTATTCACATCATAGTTTATATTTAGGCTGTGCTTTAGAAGTCCGCTCGTCATAACATGCATCATGCCTTCCCTGCGATCTATAAAAGCGTCTTCCTGTCGTCTTCTTCTACAGATAGAGAACAATACGTGAGGTGGTCTCCGCTCCATAGACTGACGCGCTGGAGCAAGTGTGTTCATGAAGCAAGGGCTTGCTTCAATTTGAGGCTGTAAATCACTCGCCGATGTGTTAAACACTTCCCCTGAAAATTGCACAAATTTACGGGAAATTATTCCCGTCATTACTTCTTCCCTAAATATCCACTTCGTCTGCTGTCATCACATCTACTGTTATCGTTATGGTGGGCCTCTTATGGAAGATTGCTGAGCAGTAAGGGTGCACATCCCAACCCCACCATTAAATGTCAACAATGCCTCGCTTAGCTACGAGGCAGTGGCTGGGCAGACTATCCCGCCCTTTTGGGAGCAGTAATTCATTTCTCCAAAAGGTGGAAACATATCATCTCCTTCGTGTTCTGCTTCATCTTCACTTCCTGAGTCTTCTGTTCCAAGCGTAGAGGGGCGGTGTGTGGAGCGCACTGACACGACAAGCTAGCACCAAGTGCTGCATGGTCTTGTCTGATTGGAACAAGTGTATATAGAAAATAGGAGGGCTCGTCTGATCGAAATGTTTATGCAGTCATCGTTGCTGCATGGACCGTTTTGGATATACGCACCATTATGGAAATAAATCTTTACATCCTTCGATCAGCTATTCATTAAGGCGGTATTGCTTATGGAGCCAGACACAGGCTTCAGAGAACAGTTCTTGTGTGCTGGCTGAATGCTGCGTGAATCAGGACATTCAAAATACCACCTGCTCGCCACGGCTGAATTGGTCTTGTCGTTTCGAGGTCTGGAAAGCACGCATACATATTTCTTCAAAGCATCAGCACGGTTTCTGAAGTAAACCGGAAGCAAGCCGAAGTCTGCGAACCATTCCAATGGTACTGAAGGGCCCTGAAGAATACAAGGCCCGAAATGCTGATGGAGCGTTGTCGGTGTATGTTACATAGAATTGTGGAAGTCTAGTGTTTACATTTTCATATTTTGCGTTACCGCTGCCAAACGATATACTGCCGTCAAACCGAACAAGATGTCACAAATATCGTACTGCTTCCAACCCCTTCTGGGTGACGCTGAATCCTCAAACTTCCCGTCGGATGCAGGAACAAAGTGAAGTCAGAAGGCGAATAGCCATTCAAATCAGACGGAACCAGCCGCCGCCGAGGCAAAGGCAGTGGGTCGATCTTTGCTTCTAGCTTCCTAGCCTTCCTCTTAGTGTATTCGCGGGAGAAGTCATTCCAATCTTTCATATCTTCTTGGATATATAGGATTATCCCCTGACACCTTTGAAATTGATAGAGAGGTGTCAGTCGCAGTCAAGAACTTTCAGTCCTGCATTCGCAGGTGGAAAATGCGCCCCGATTCGGCGAACGTTCAGATGTCCATAAAAGGCCGAATGTGAATGATTGAGGAAAAGAAAGTTGATTTGAAACAAATGAACTGAATTTACAAAGTACAAAAGAAGTTGCTCCTTCCAATCTCCATTCTCTCTATCGCTCGGATTGTTGGTACATGAGAGTTTTGACGAGGGACGTGGTGACATTGTGATGTCTCCTACCAGATCTCATCATGGGAAAGTGATGAGGCTGCTCGATCGATTTTTCACACGGACTTTTATTTTAGAAGACGGTGAACAGCAGAACTGAAGCGGCCTTCGTACCTTTCCTTCAGAATTCAGGAATGCAATATGTTGCTGCCAAAGGCATTTCTGCTGTCACCACAAATTGCAGTGAGCAAAGCTTAATTCCTGCCCCAGATTTACCCTCTAACTCGGTTTTCTACCACACTGTTAATATCTCAAACGATATTTAATAATCCACGGAATGTAGGAAAGGTTATAGTAACTCGTATAATTCGACTCGTTCCAATTGTAGTTACTGGCAGGGTAGGCATGGGATCCTCTGTTCCGTGAAGGAGCAGGCCAGGACGCACATTATATACTGCGCCGACCGGAACAGCTAGGCGTGTCCTTCTATGTTAGCCTTGTACTTTCATTTGATATTTATCATGGGCTGTAGGTTCTTGTTGAGCATGAAGTGGCGATGTGTAAACTGCCAGTTCAAACTCTGGAGCGACTGAAAAAAGAGTCTTTCGTAAACGGAATTATCAAACAAAATCCGGAGAAAAGTGGGCGTTAACAGATATATCTGGCAGCATCCATTTCCCTTGTATGGCTTCCATCATTTCAAGAGCTTGCTCCATGTTTTCTGCTTGGGCAGGGAAGAGGTTTCTTTTTAAATACCCTTGATTCCATATCTACAAACCTCAATCCAAGTTTCTCGTGCGTAGGCCACAAGCTTCTACATAGAACACCAGACCTTTCTAGCTAACTTGTCGTTGTGAAGCGGGTGGACTGCTGCAGATTTTCTTTGCATTTTTGCAAAGCAGAGCAGATTAAGTATCTTGCTTTGCCTAATCGTACACAGTACAGCAGGTCATGTCACAGTTCAGGTCATGTCTGTCATGGGAGTAGGATACCGAAAGAAGGAAAGCAAAGAATAAAAGGATTTATATTTTCTTTTCTGGCTGAGATGAATGCCTTCATATATAGCTCCGCATAGAGAGCTCCCTCAACGGGTCCGCTCGAGATTTATCAGTTTATTCCATAAATGGATAAGACACTCAGCCCCGCGACCTAGGGACACGTCACAAGAGACAAAGCTAACATCAGGCGCATAAAGCAAGTGAGCAAGCAAAGCAAACGCAAGAGACGGATCAGCGGAATTTCGCAGCAGAGGGAGAAATCAGTGCATAGAAATGCGGAATTTAGTTTTGAGGAAACGACTTCTCTCGTCCGCAAAGTCGTAAGTGTAAGTGCGCAGTCATTCGTAATGATCAAAAAGGGAACTACTACTCCTTGTAGATGAAGATGCTATGCGATATCCATTCGTCAACACGCCCCAACGGCCAGATCAGATTAGTCTCCGCGACCTAAGAAAGAAGGAAGTACAAGAGGGTTGCTTGCTTCCGCAGCGCTGATATCGTACTGTGTGGCCACCCAATCAAAATGCCTGCCTGCCTTCCATCGAGTCTGTCCGTCCGTTCATGGATCTGCGTCTGCCCACATGCTTGTCTGTCTGTCTCGCTTTCTCCTTCCAAAGAAAACCAACGCCCCTAACGTACATATCCCCAGAAAACAAGTGCGGCTCAGAAAAAGAGATAGGCGAGCAGGAAGCTGATTAAGCAGAGAGCGGCCACGATTTGTAGTGGGACGCCTTGGCTGGATTGGACCTGGTGAGCGAGGTTGTTGACGGTCTCGTTGTTGGTCTCTCCCTTGGCTACCTTGCGCATCCGTACACCACCTTCTTGTGCGTATGATGAGATTGTAGCTTGGGCTTCGGCGAGCTTGGTCTTCATCTCTTCGTAGGACATAGGAGCGGCATTGCTGACTGCTGCTGGGATCGAAGAGGCTAGGTTTGAGGCAGACGACTTGGCTGTTGGTGTGTCCGTATCTGGCTTGGTTCCGATGGTAGAACGGCGGGTATCGGGGGTATAGGTCTCTTCTGGAGATGGGGAGCGTTGGTTGCTATAAGCTGGAGGAGCGGTTTCGGGAGTATCAACCTAGTACTTGTTAGCGCAGTCTAGCATGTGCAATTGGGCAACATACAGAGTGGTTGGAGGAACCATTTACGCCATTCTTCATGGGTGTAACAGCAGCTGGACCACTTCCTGGAGCGAGGTAGACAACCCGGATCTTCTTCTCTTGCACACTTGACTTCTCGGCCTCATCGACATGCTGCCACTGTGTCCTGTTAGCAAGTATTTCCGGCAGATAAGGTCTGCAATCCCTACGATGGACTGAATATTGGTAAATTCCTTATCGGCAGTGACGGCCACGGATTGGACCAGGAACTTGTCTCTGCACTTGATGTCCAACGGAGGATCCTGTTTCATCGCCTGGAGTAGGACTGCGGGGAAATTGTCAGCAACGAAACGTTTCCTCAAATTCTGGCTGGCACAAATGCCGACGTACCAGTGACCTCGACCTCCTTTCCTGGCTCGATTCTACCCGAGTTTGGGCGGACACAGTATCTGTAAATCTTCGTCAATGATAGCTCCGAGGTTATGTATGCGGGGGGAGTGCGCCGTACTGCTTGGGGGCTGTAGTCTTGACCTAGAGATCGAACAAATGTTAGCATATGTATGTATTTGCTTGCGCAAGAATTCTAGGGAATCGCAGACCTTGAAGGCAACAGGTGTACGGTTGGAGTTTCTGATCTTGAGCGATTGCGACACCTCGGTGGTAAATGGCCCTGTTGTTTTGTCAGATCTCCCCTGTGCAGCATGGCAAAGTACATACGGGTGAAGGCAAGCTCGGTGGGCTCGATTTCGACGGACATGATGGCGGATTGAAGAGAGTTGGTGAGGTTGGCAGGAGTGCTTGGTAATTGTATGAAACCAAGAATGACACTCAGATCAAGTATGTTGTCGCGGACATGTACCGACCGGCCTGGACAAAGATGTGGAGGATGAAGGTGGAAGCGATTGATTTGATCGAGAAGTCGAGAGAAGGAAAAGTATATCAGGTGCAGAGTCGAAGGTGAGGTTGTGATGAGTGACAGTGTTGATTCACTTGTGTGTGGTGGTGGTGTATTGTCTTACCTAGTGGTGTCTTGCTTGCTTGCTTGTTCTTGTTGCTCGGGATGGTGGTGATCATGGATCTGGAACTGAACTGGGACTGGGACTGGTCACTGGCTGGCTCCACCAACTTCTTGGGTGGGTTCTTCGCTAAAACGTCATTCACGGGGTGCGCCTAGCTGACCCAGACTAGCTTCATCATGGAGACTCGCCTCGTCTGGATTATTATTCCATTGCGTGCTCAAACACACACTTCTATAGGATTCGCCATCTCGAACAAAAAAAAAACTGCCTTTTCCTCCCCTTATTCACAACTTCTTCGACCTTCGAAACTTTACAAACAGTAACCGCATCTCTTGCAACAACAAGCAAGATGACAAACAGCGATCTGTCAGTCCTTCTGGACATGGGCTTCGACAAGGAGAGAGCAGAGCTAGCTCTCAAGAAGACCGGATCATGTAAACTCTCCCTTCTTCTATGGCATTTCCCTTTAAGCTTACTTCATGTCCTACAGTAAACCCAGCTCTCCAATGGCTCGAAGACAACCAAGACAAATCCTGGGAAGACATCACCGCCGCCTCCGCCGACGACGAGACAAACCCAAGTATCGAGCCCGCGCCCTTGAAAGACGGAGAAGTAGCACAATCCCTCGTCTGCGAGATCTGCCAGAAGAAGTTCCGTAGTGTTGCCCAAGCTGAGGCTCATGGAGAGAGAACGTATGTTGCCCCACTACTACTCAGAAATGGAGGGGTAGATCTGGTGCTGACTGCGGGGTTGATATAGCGGCCACGACCAATTTGCGGAATCGACAGAGGAGATTGCGCCTTTGACGGAGGAGGAGAAGAAGGCTAAACTGGCGGAGCTGAAGGAGAAGGCTGCGGCGAAGAAGGCGCTGAAGGCGATTCAGGATAGAGAGGAGGCGAAGGCAAATGAGGTACATAGACCTTTCACGTCAATTATGACTCCGACCACATAAGTCATGAGGGAAGTTACTGACACTTTCCGCCTTTAGAAAATCCGCATGAAGTCCACGAAAGAAGTCCAGGACGCAAAGGAGAACCTCGCAAAGCAAGAACAGATAAAGGCGGCAGCAAAGAAGCGACAAGAGAAAGTCGACGACTTGGCAGCAAAGCGCCGAATTCAAGAGAAGATCGCGGCAGATAAGGAGGCTCGCAGACTCAAGGCAGAGGCACAGAAGGCAGAGCGTGAAGGTCGAGCTCCTCCACCAGATCCAACATTGGCAGCCGCCGCCTCAGCACAGGCCAGTTCGAGTGGGAGTTCAGCACCGAAGAAGGAGGTCACGGAAGCTCGTTTGAGATTACAGACTGCTACGGGGGTTGTGATGAAGACGTTCCCAGTCGAGACAACGCTTTTCGAAGTGGCTCAGGCACTAGAGGGAGAGAACGGTGGTGCCCCAGTCGAAAGTTTCACGATGACATATCCAAAGAAGACCTTCTCTGGTGGTGTCGACTTCTCAAAGACCTTGAAGGAAGCTGGACTCGCGCCCAGTGCTGTCCTGATCGTCAAGTGAGCTTAGAGGCACTTACGAGCCCGTGGACAGATGGGTTATGACGTTTACGAGATTACGGAGATACGTTACGCATCAGCGATTTGCGTCTGGGGATGATTTCCTTTGGTTCTTGTAATCGTTTGCATGGGGTAGGTGCATGGATGGCGTTGGGAGAGCGAGGTTGTCTTCTGCGAAGCTTGTGTCTTCGGTCTTCAGCCAGTGGAATTGAGCTAAGTAGCATGCATGCAAATGCACTTATGACTTGAGCTGCCAGTCTAGGAATTTAAAAGCCATAGACAAGACACGGTCAAAAGGCTCGTTTCTCCAGAAGGGCATCAAATACACAAGGTCTAGCCCTCTTTGCTGAAGACGATGCCAAAATACAAAATCTCTTCTATTTCTTTTCGGGTCGTCGGCAAGCCAGACAATCGCTCGTGCTAATTTCTTGCTCTCATCTACTGTTTTCTAGCAAGCTATAGCTGCTCTATACCGCCAACCCATCAAAACGAGCTACTGATACATTCTACTGATACATTCTCAGCAACGTGTATCCTTCGCCAGACCAGACAGCAATGCTAAGCAACTGTATCAGAACCCATCCTTACGCCCAACCAGCAAGAAAGCCCATAATGTGATAAAATAAGATAACATGAACGCCATCTCTCTACTGCTGATCCCTATCCATTCAACCTCTGCCTCTTCACATCTCCTCCCTGCTCCCCACCACCACCCCCAGCAATCGCTCCATTCGGCGGCAAATCATGCAACGGAGCCCTCGAGTCCACTGGCCTCTTATTAGCCATCGTAGGCGGTTTATAAGAATTCCTATTCATCATCGGGCTCGGACTTCCCGGTGCTCCAATCCTCCTCGTGTTGTCCAATTGTGGATTCATAACATTAGGACGAGGACCGGCTCCAGGCGGAGCAGCAACAGCTTGGCTGGATCCAGGAACGTGTTTGAGGTCTCGCGTAAGTGGTTTGGAGGATTTGTGGTCGATGCCTGGGGTTTTGCGGATTGAAGGGGATTCCGCGTGAGGATTGAAGACAGGTAGGTGTGCTGGGATGGCGGGGGGAGGTGCGCCGTCTGTGGTGGTTCCTTCCGGGAGCATTTGGGCTGCTCGGGCGGAGAAGAAGCCTTGTCCTTGGGGTGGCAGGGAGGTGGTATCGCTGTCATTTGAGGAGGGCTTGTCAAGACGGGCAGGAGAGGCTGGTGCAGATGGTGGTCCATTGCGGCTTGGTTGGTTGAGGACTCGTCCTGCTATGGGGTTTGGAGGTGGCATTGGTCGGCCTTGAGGATTAGCATCTGGTTGTAGACGGAATTGTTGGGCTGCTCCGCTGTTGGATCTTGTGTTGCCACTGTTAGGTGTTTGAGGCTGTGGTGGTAGACTGTTGTTCTGGGGAGGTCCTGTCGGTCGTCCAGGGGGTGCTCTAGGCTGTGGACGGTTGACTTGAGGTCTGCTTTGATTCTGATTCCCAGCATTAGGCACAGGATTCCCATTGCGAGCATTGTTAAAGTGATGTGATGCTGCAGGTGCAGGGGGCTCTGGGACAACGACTTCATCTGGGTGAGAATCTGGATCAGCTACACTGAAGTCTGCTTCATCAAAATCTAAATGATTGTCAGTACAAGCTGCAGTAGATGGTGAACAGGATTCTTACCTCCAAATTCATCCTCGAATGTATCCTCCGATACTATATCTGTCAGCGAGAGTCTTTCATAGCTGACTCTACATAACTCACTTAGACTTGTATTCCCCACCATAACCTGCGGCTTCTCTTCTACCTGCTTAACTTCTGGTTCTTTCTTGGGCTGCGGCGCAAACGTAGAATGCCGATGCAACCTATCTGGCTCGAACTTCGACGACCCAACCTTCATCTTCGTAACATGCTTGACATAGTCCTTATCATACAGACAATTGCCCAACACGTTCCCAAAGTTCTTCAAAGCTCTCTTCAGCCCATCCGTCGTCCCCTCCTTCTTCGCCTTCTCGAAAGCGGCGGCCTTACCCTTCGCATTCTCCATGTGTCCATACCCGATATCCTCATGGAATGTTCCATCCCGAAGCGTAACTCGTACAATGACCGACAATCCCAAGCTGACTTTCAACGTCTGGGGATGCTCATCCACGAAATCAACCTGGACGTCCATAATCTGGCTGGACCAGCCATTGAATCCGAAGACTTCATTGGCAAGCTGGATAGACTTCTCCGCTGCTAGGTAATGTACTTTCTGGTTGGAGGGCCCAGTCCGAGACGATATGTACTCCGGACCCAATTGCTTCTCGAGACGAGCTTGTAATGTTGCGATTTCCTGGGCCGTGTAGGGGGACACTTGGGGAGTAACGGCTTCGAAGGGATTTAGAGCTGCTTTCCCAGTCGCGTTATGCTGGTCGCCGGGCCTATCTATGTCAGCATCGACACCGAGTTCACTGGACTCTGCAACGTACGCAGGCATCTTTGGGATGTAAGTTCAGCAAGAGAGAGGCGATTTCAGTATCACATTGATTGTGGTGGCTGATGTTAGCTGGACTTGTCGCGTCTGGAGGTAGCCTACGCGTTGTTGTGAGGTTGGAAAGAGGCAAGTCAACACGGAGTCACGGGTCACTCGCCACATCATTTTGTGGCTGTGCAAAACAACCCTCCAGTTCATGGTCACAAGCACATCGAGGAGATAAATTATGACAGCCTTGGAAGCTTTTTGTTAGAACGATATATTCGGAAATGGTTAAATGTGATGATGATTGGTGGCATTTGTTGGATTCATAGACTAGAGTCAAGCCACTGAGAGGGGTACACACCAGCAACTCCAATGAAATACCATGAACCCTTCTTCCTTGGCCACACATTCAGCGCTTAGTTGACATTCTCCATTTCCATTCCATTCCCAGTAGTCGCAGTCTAAGCTACCGACCCAGTTCGCTATGATAAAGAGTGTACGCCTAACATCACAGCCTCCCAGTAGGAAAGGGTCCAAATGCAGAAAATGAAATCCATCCCATAGCAAAAGCCCAGAACTCCCAAAGCATGCTCGGAAAACGAGCCCAGAGTCAAGGAAATGGGAATCGTCGTAAGTCGTAAATACTGCCGTGGGCGAAGTATCGTATAAGCACAAGAACGCCGCGGTGTGAACTGCCGCCTTCTATTCCAGTAACCCCATGCATGCTATAACAAACTTCTCTCCTGGTCGATTATATACGGGTGTCTTTCGAATCTCAGTAATTACCAAAGTCCAACACGGACAGGCATATTACCAGGACTAGCACCATAGGTTCCATTCAATAGTTGATTGCGGATCGATCCAGGGTCGTTGGAGCCCGAGCCTGAACCCATTCCACCCATCCAGCCAAGATTCGACCCAAGAGCATTCACAGCAGCTTGCATACGTCCTCCACTCTGCTCATTGTGCTTCGACAGTCGCTGATCCCATCCGCCGGAGTGTAGCTGAAATCCACCACCACGTTTCGAGGCCTCACTGATAACTAGCGCCCAAGCTCTCGAGATCTCGTCGTAAGCGTTGTCCTTGTGGTGTTTGTGGGATTGGCTGTCCCATTCGGGAAGGTCATGGATGACTTTGGTTGCGTGGTCGAGGTACGTGAGGGAGACGGTGGTTTGGTTTTCATTTGGAGGAAGGTAGTGAGGTGTGAAGTCGGTCAAGGCATCGATCAACTCATTCAGTTGTTGCTTGACTCGATTGTAGGCGTAATCCGAGCCAGCATTTCCACCGAATGGAAAGGCTTCTCGCAGCTTGTCTTGATATTTCGATAGAACCTCGACTGTGGAATCAACGGACGGTCTAGGAGCTGACGCAACCACCTCTGAACCAATCTGGGGATGGCGCTCGCATATTGTGTGGAGAACAGATCGAAGAGAATCGGCGTCTAAAGTTTCGAGGAGACGGGGAAGGGCAAGAGGGCGGCCGCTGACTTCGTTGGCTCTGACTTTCTTCGAAGGGCGAGCAAGAGGACGAGCTGCAAAAGCGGGGGATGCTTGGGGCGAGATCGACATGCTATCATCGTGGCCATCGTCGTCGGCCTTTCTCTTTCGGGTACTCATTCTAGATGGGGTATGAGGAGAAGCTGTTGTAGGAAGCACAGATTAGCAGAGGAGGCAGAAGGGGTCGCACGTCCATACCAAGGTTTTGATGGGCGTCGTGGTGATGGAGCGGGTATTGGCTGAAGGACGACGGATGTGTTGGTAGCAGAACGTTCATCTTGGTGAGGTTCACTATATGTTGTAATGTAAATTGACAGCAGGGCCTCCAGCAGGCGTTGTGTTGTGGATCGAAGGTGCTGGAGGTGATGTAGAGGAGATTCGAGGGAGTCGAGGAGTTGAAGGTGCTAAGTAGATTGAGTTGGGCTGGAGCTACAGCTAGGCGAGACTAGTGGACGTCAAACTTAGGGCCTAATCGGACGACATCAATAACAACAATGAGTGAATTGCAGCAATTTGTATGCTTTCGGATGAGGTATAGAGTGAAGAAACCTCGATGAGTGCTTTTTGTTTTGGTAGGTAAGGTTATGGAGCCGCATTGTTTGTTTTCTTCTTATTAATTATCGCCACCCTTAATTTGTTCGATAAGCCCCCACTATAATAAAATGTCACTACAGTGATGTCAACAGCAACGCAACATCAACTAAAGGACGAGACAACCAGCCAGGTCGAGAATACAAGGGAAATAATCCTACCATGTTATTCGCGCTTTGAGAGATCTTTAGGCAAGATAAAGTCGCTCGAAGCAGCCCATCACAAGCCAAGGGGGAAAATCCGCTGGCTTACGGCTCAACTGGATGTTGGATAATGGTTGGCAGGACACAAGTTTTCGAGGGCAGCATGCATCTGATGGTTTCCCATCTGCACAAGATCCTCGACTATTCTCTATCGTAATGTTTCCAATCCTATGGGGTGGCCACTTCGTTGGATCTGGTGGAGTCTAGTTTGAATTGGACTTTCTTCGTACCTTGCGCACCGAGTGGCTGATCAAACCTACTGAATCCAGAATTCCCGTTAAGAGCGAGCTATGAGATGTCGAATATCGTTCATAGAGGCCCCACTGAGAGTTCATGACTGTTCTCAGACGTCTGCAAGTATATGTCATGTTGAGCTTGTTTCAAAAGGTTACTCATTTATTATGGCTTGTCTTATTTGCTTCGTTGCTTGTCTTTGCGTCTAACCGAAATGCTTCCCGTTTTCGATACCCTCCCCCATGCCTTAGCACTATTGGAAGTATCAGTCATGTCTATTTGTTGATGGCCTTGCCACCCCCGTAGGCCATATATAAGCAGCAGAAGTTGATGATGGCGAAGACCCCGACCCCGATGCTCTTCCATTCTCAGCTAGAATCGTGCCCCTGCGTGCCTCGAGTAAGAGCTGCTTATCGGCTTGATATTTCTCTCTCAATTCTTTATCGGCTTGAAGAGCAGCTGGCTGTTCATCTTCTGGTAGTTGTGCAATTTCTCGATCACGCTGCTCCCGAATTCGATTTTCCCGAGCATCTCGTTCGTCCATACGAGCCTCGAAAGTGCGATTCAAGCCTGTAATCGTCAGTATCACCCTTCAAAATATCCATCATACAGTTGCAACACTTACAGGCCACTCCTTGCAGATTTGCGACATTCTCGTGGTGCTTCTTGAAATTCCTGATCCTGTTTCTTAATGCATCCCATCTTCCACGCGTTGCTGAGTTTGCTTCTTCTGCAGCGCTTTCGGCTTCCGAACGTTAGTAAATATTTCTTGAAATGATGGTTTGACGTACCTGACAGTGGCTCAGGGGCTATATTATTGTTTCTGCCAGTAAAAGACAAAAACCTTTCCGGTGTCTTGAGCTATGTAATTGTGTTGAGCTGCGGAAGACCTTCGTTGGCCTGCAAAGCAAACGCATGCCGATAGGTCTCAAACGCATTGGTGTCCTCGAGAAAGTCTTCACCTAGAATCATATCGCATGTCAAATCTTTGAGAAGGAAAGACATCTCGATACCTTTTCTCCGCTTTTTTAGGCCATGGGCCCATCGTGATCTCAATCTGGACTCGCCCCTCCAAGGTCGCGATGCTCCTATCTGCGAACCGAATTTTGTCATCCCGGTGCCCAACCTTTTCAAGTCGGTATCCTCTCCGCTTCCAACAGGCTACAGATACGAGATCAAATTCGGACCCGGTATATGCGTTAGCTAAAGTCACAACCCGTTCTGAGTAGGGATTGTTGCCTCGTCTGGCATAACAACGCGAGCGACGATTTGGGTTATTCAGGGGTACACACTGCAGTGGTCACCAAAGTGGTGCCAAAGAGCTCTGCAGTCGATATTTGTTTTTGGTCAGAGTCTCCGTAACATCAAGAAACTTCATGCCCATGATGAGTGGTCTGACGAGTGACTTGAGGACGTGAAGCAAGCGTTCTATCTGGACATCAGGATCCTTCGCGAACTTGCACAAGACGGTCACGCAGCCAATAGCTTTGAATATCTTGTTGTTGCCCCTGCGAAATTCCATCTGCTCTTGCGGCGACTCTTGATACTTCAATCCGAGAGCGTCCGCGAGGTCTTTGGCAATGATATTTTCCTCGGAGCCGGAACCAGGAAGAGAATGGACGGTGCGGCCGCCCAAAATGATCGGCAGATCAGTTTTGGGCTTGTGCGGCAGTCTAGAAGGAAGCATTGTTAATCAGCAATGAATCATTGTAGACACTCGGTCAAAGTTTGTCTCTTACTTTAGGTCATAGCTAGGTTTGGACAATTGCCTCCAGGAAGCTGCGAAATCTGGTTGTCCCTCTAATGTCAGTTCTGTCGTCTCAAGAAGTTGAGTTATCGTAGCTCTCTCCAATCCATTTCCGCAAATCCATGAAGCCGTCCGACTGAGCTTTTCCCACATTTCCATGTTGTTGTCGAACCAGATTGAGGCAGAGGTTCGAGATGGCCGTGGCGCAGCCGGCTTCGCTGGACTGAAAATAATCCCATGTTAGCCTCTCTCACCGCCGCATGGTTGGCGTTATAACTTACCCATCAGCTGTGAACTCTGCGGGCTTGCTCCCTTCTGTAAAGCGTAATTGTCACCCGAAGCTTTGTGCTCATCTGCATCAGGTGAAATAGATTCGCATCGGGCAGCTTCTCTAGCAACGGGACGGGGTTCCACCACAAGGGAGAGTCCTGTGCTATTTTCATCTACAGGAGATCCAAACTGGGCTACATCGAGTGGAATCCCATCTCCCCCACGGTGGACTGATTCTTCACTGCAGTTAGAGTCCGTATCGGAGTCCTCGTTCCAGCCCACAAATTCCTTCACAGCACCGTGAAGAGAATATTCTCTGCCCGTGTTATTCCATGACCAGTACTCGTCCGACTTTTGTCTCTGGGCCAAATCAACACCGACATCAGTTAGTTCCATCAAAGACTGTTGGTCGAGCAGTGATGGGTTTGGCATGACGAGCTTTCTTGGAAGCGTTTCAGATAGATATGAGGTCAGTAGCGGCCAGAGGGGTACTCCCAGTGGAAACCAATATTGAGTCAAAGCAGGCGTGTTCACGTCCTAGAGCGATATCTGGATATCCCGGGAGCCCGCGCTACTGTTGTCTTCTAGCTGCTAGAGTTTGACATGACCATGGGGTCGTGGTGACAGAAGGAGAGTAATGGTTGATGTCGATGCTGTCCTGGCTTCCGTACACCACGAACTTGGTTTCTCTACTTACACGTACGGACGGGCAGACTCGTGAGGCTAACTGCAGCTCACGAATGCGTTGTCTGCTCGGTGGTGGGAAGCAATCATAGGCTGTCGATACTATGCGTGCTGTGTGGTTCAGCCTTGCCACTCATGGTTGAGCATTCAACCGCGCTGCATCACACTCATCCTCAATAAAACGCTTCACTTCCGGAATCTGTTCTATTGAAATCCAGTGCGCCATCAGATGCATTCTGATGTAGAGAACGATGCACTGAAAGTCATCTACCTCAAAAGATATCCGTCCCTTGCAGCCTTCATCGCAAGTGACAAAGACAAGAGCACCGCAATCTATCGACGCCTCGACAGGCTTTCCGCACGAAACCTGCTCTACCTTCATAGCGAGCTTCCTGAATTACAAGCTCGACAGGATGATCTGATGCGGAAGATTTCGCAGCCAGTACAGAAGTCAAAGGAGTCGCCAGCAATTGGGAGGCATTTTGCGCCAAGGCTGCAGAGCCAAGCAACGTTAGGGAAAAGCAAAGAATGGATTTGGTGAAAGAGATACTTGAAAAAATAAAAGAGTACCGTATGTCGATCGATATATGAAAATTCGAAAGACAGAAAAACTGATCAGTGCAAAAGGCGCAGCAATTCTGCTTGAAAGCACCTTGCTCTTGATCGAACCACCATCTTCTCGAACGCTAGAAGCATTCCTCAATGTATTCCACAACACCAGCTCAGGAGATCCATATGCAACTCTTGGAGGACATAGCGAGCGAGTCTACGATGAAAAGAAGGATCTCATGAGCCTTCATAGATCAAGGGAGGAAGATCGACTGACGTCGCTCATCCGATACACGTGCCCCTGGCTATTTGTTGTAAGCGAAACTCAACGACCACCAGGACCTATGTTTCCTGAAATGCAGCTGACACTCTTTCAAAAAATGAAACAACGAACGGATAGTCCGTTAACATATATATCCGAGAGACGATTGCAAGTCTTCGTCGTCGTCATCAACATCATTCTCCCATCTGCTCTTCTCTTCGGAGCGATTTATCATCTGTACAACGTTACCAATGCAAAGACGAAATTGGCTCTCGTCGCGGTCTGTACAATTGCATTCGCAGTCTGCGTCGGCCTCTTTACGAATGCGAAAAGATCTGAAGTGTTCGGTGCTTGTGCTGCCTACGCTGCTGTATTGGTGGTGTTCATATCGGGGAATATCGGGGACAGCTCTAGTCCGCCTCGTTGATTCTGGTACAGCGGTGGCTTTTGGGAACATGAAAAACATAGACAATGAAGGTATCGATGCTTCATTGAGTGATTCGGTTCGGACTGCCAAGCTGGAGTATCAAAAAGGCGGTCGCTTAGCTTCTTGTCAAAGTCCCCACCCTCAACGTCAAGCAAAACATTCCAAGAAGCTCCCTCCTTGCAGATCTGGCCAAAGCAGCGAGAAATGACCTTCCAGAAGCTCACAAAACCTCGTAGCCCTCCCATCCCTTTACTTGATCATATCCAAGTATCCGCTATAAAAGTGGACAGCTTCGACAACCTCAGCAATCCAAGCTCAACTAGCGCGCACGCCATCCGCGCCAACGCAAAATCATTCACAGACGCCAACAGCAAGAGCCTCTTGCGGTATATGACGGCTTTAGAGTCCCATTTTTATCCTTCAAGACACAATAGACTTTTCCACTTGTTCTGCTACGCGAAAAATTGAGATGTGAAAACCTTGGTTTGCGTGACAAACGTATTCATGGGGTGCAGGAGCACGCCACTGCGTGGAGAGGATGGTATATAGGAAGGTTGGTACCGTAAGTCAAAGATTGATTTTATTGAGCTTTTTGAATTTCCAACTTCAATTCGCGTTTGAAGTTGTTTGTTTTCGGTTTGTGCTTGTTTTGTCAACATGAAGGGAACTGATGGATCTGTCGACGGTCGGGGAAACGATGACTCCAATTCAGAAGAGGCAGGTCTTGCAGAGCCTCAAAAGGGACAAGTGAGGAGAGTATGGTACCGATCAGTGCCATTCCAGATTGCGGTAGCAAGCGGTGTCTCTTTCACAGCTCCAGGAATGTGGGATGCACTAGGAGGACTTGGTGCCGGCGGTGCTGCTGAACCTGTAAGTGACAAAACTTGCACGCGGTTGCGAAATTCGATACTAATTCTTCAAACAGTACGCTGTTTCGGCAGCCAATGCCCTGGTCTACGGTCTCTTTTCCGTCTTCTGCGTCCTCGCGGGAGCAATCAACAACCGCATCGGCCTGAAATACGCTCTTGCTCTCGGTGCAATCGGCTATCCTCTTTACGGAGCCGGTCTATACACCAACAATGTTCATCCTACGACGTGGTTCCTGCTATTCGGAAGTGCTCTATGCGGAATCTCTGCTGGTTTCTTCTGGGCCGCCGAAGCAGCCGTCATCATCGGATATCCAAGCCCCAAGGAACGAGCATTCTACCTGGCTATCTGGCAGACCGCAAAGGCATCAGGTCCAATCGTAGGCGGCGCCATCAACCTAGGACTCAACGCAAATCGATCAACTGCCGGATCAGTGGGCAGCACGACATACATCGTCTTCATCGCAATCATGTGTCTCGGCCTCCCCATCGCCCTGCTGCTCAGCCCAGCCTCAAAAGTCTGGCGGAAAGACGGCACGAAAGTCCTCATCAACAGACAGCCCACTTACGCCGCAGAGTTCAAGGCTATGTGGAAGCAGTTGATATCCCGCCGGATCTTGCTTTTGCTCCCGGCCTTCTTCATAAGTTACTTCTATAATGGGTATAACAGCACGTTCCTGACTCAGCACTTCACGGTTAGATCCCGCGCTTTCTCGTCTTTCTTCACCAACTTCTCTGGGATCTTCAGCTCTTTCTTGATTGCTGCTCTATTGGACAGACAGAGTATCAACATCAAGACCCGAGCCAAGATCGCGTTCACCTGTATCATCACGATTTTGATCGGAACATGGATATGGGCTTCAATCCTTTTGAAGCAATTCATGGATGCACCTGAGATGCCTGTATTCGACTGGTTCACCGGCGGATTTGGAAAGTCATATGCACTGGTCTTCTTCTGGGCGTTTGGTGGGCAGGCGTTCCAGCAGTTTCTGTATTGGCTGGTGGGGCAGTATTCGACTGATATCTCGTCGTTGTCGCATGTCACGGGTATCTTGAGAGGGTTTGAGGCACTTGGTCAGACTGTGGCTTGGGCGTAAGTTGATCTCTTTGGTTCTGTCTTGGAATTTGATGCTAATAATCCACAGAATGCAAACGGCTGAAAATGCGAATGGGTTCGCGAGTATTGGTGTCAACTTTGGAATGACTGCTCTATGTGTCCTCCCGACTTGGATAGTGCTCTCGGAACTTGAAGGGAGTCATGAAGTCCAGGAGACCGTTGATGAGCCTGTGAATAAGGTGGTGGAGGACAGTAATTAAGAACCTGTGACACTATTTGCTCAATAAGTGTTCAACCACATGAAAATCTAATTCTGGCTATGCATGCTCAAATTGATTCCCTCAACCATGGAAGGAGAAATTCATTTCGTGACTTGAACCTTTGCAAACCGAGTCCTACCCGGTCTTGAAGAGAAAGGTTGGCGTTCCTAACACCTGCCATAGTTCTCGGCCAGCTCGCTGAGACCTTTGGTCAGAAATGGCAGACAAACAAACACAACTCACGGAGCTCCCATGGGTTCAACCCCAGGTTAATTCTCTACCACTACCCTGGAATATACGTGGGGTTCCTCGCGAGGGCTAAAAACTACCACGCGATTTGAAAGCCGGTGAGCAGGTGTAAATATTTTCGGAAAGGAGACCGTGGAAAACCTGCTCGAATCACTACTTAAGTGGTCGTGATAGTCTGTACCACGGGCAGATGTCTCTCCTCTATTCAGTGAGTGCTAGTGTATCCAAAGAGAAGTTGGGGCTGGACGGGAAAAGAAGAAAGCCAACACAAGCATTCTGGAAGAAACAAACGAAGCTACGAAATTCGGTGACTGCTTTTCTTGCCATGTGTACTGGACAACATTAAAGTTGGTGGAGAGCTTGGAAGCTAGCAAGAACGACCCAGCCGACACAAATCTCGAGCATGAACTTACCGCTGTATGAATTCGAAAGCCCCAAAGAAGCCAGTAATTTGAACTGAACGTCATAAAGCTTGATATTTTGCTATTCTAGCCAGTATGTGCAAGTGACCGCTCACTTGAGGCAGCCAGACTCTCACACTCCGAAGGACACTCCTCGAGGAGAATGAGATGCAAATAGATTCAGGAAATAAATGCAACAAGCTGACAAAGAAGGGAAAATCGAATGTACTCACCCTTTGCCACACATATGTACCCCTGCTACCCACTTGAAGTCACCCATCACTGGATTCGGGTCCATCGGGTATTCAGGCTAGCAGGGGGCCAGCAATAACTTTTCACAGAATTCTAGATGTCCTTTCTATGCTCCGTGACTTCTTTCAATGCAATTCGTAGCAGATCATGTTAGTCAACCGTAGCCAGCCACCACCACCCAACTACATGTTCTCTATCCTCCTGTAGCTTCTCTGTAGAACGAGATACTCCTATTCGCACCAGCCGTAGCGAATGCTTCACTCCTACCCGTCTTTGGCAACCACTTCACACTCCATAGCGTCTTGTCCGTCTCGCTGTGCGTTGCAACACACGTCCTCTGATCGATGGACCACACCTTGACTTTTCCATCGAAAGATCCACTGAGGAGATACTCGCCAGTATCACTCCAATCTACCGAGAAGATCCATGCCGAGTGACCTGTGAGATTTGCTACTTGCTCACCATGCTGAACGTCATAGAGGGCGATGACGCGTGCGTCTCCTGCTGCTGCGAGTCGAGTACCTGCTGGTGAGAAAGAGACTGTTCGTACTGGCTTGACCAGACCTAGATTCCATTAGACCTTTTCCCCGGAACAACACAAAGGGCCAAAGGAACATACCAGGCAAGGAATACAGCATCCTCCCCGTATCGTTATTAAAAACATAAACGCCCCCATTCTCATGCCCACTCGCCGTGAACCTCCCATCCCGACTAATATCAATACACATCCCAAAACTCCCCTTCGTCTCATACTCCCTAATCTTCTTCCTCCCGGCCTTCAAATCCCACACGTTTATCCTCCCATCGTACGTCGTGCTAGCCAGGAACTGCCCATCTTCACTCAGCGCCACGGCCCAGATCTCGCCCGCTTTGTTGCCGTCTACGATGTTGCCTTCCTCGCTCCATTCGCCTGTGTCTTCGGCGAGAGACCAGATCTTGACTTCGCCACCGAAACCTGCGCTCGCGAGGGTCTTGCCGTTGCGGGATGTGACGAGGTGGTGGCAGCCTAGCTTGTGTGCGCCGGTGAGGGTCTGCGCGAGGGGTATGTCGGGGGAGAGCGTAGAGTGGACTTTGATGGAGGAGGCGCCGGAGGCGGAGAGGACTTGTGTGGGTGTTACGGCTAGGGAGAAGATGTCGGTGATGTGAGCTTTGGGAGGTTAGCTGAAGTTCTTCCTTTGGAGGGGTAGCTTGGACATGCCATCATCCACTGTGTGGGTGGTGAGATATTGTTTTGACTGGCATGAATTAGCTTTGGATGTCTGCGTCTGATTGATAGGTATCTACCATTGTCACCTGAAGTTGGAGAGCATGTCAATGTGGTGGAGGGGAGGAACGCAAGTTGATGTTGAAGGTTTGAGCTTTGGCGGGGTTGAAGTCGATGGAAGCTGGAGTAGGAAGCGGAACATCAATGAGCTAACATTAGTAGAATTTATGGTGATTAAGTGAAGTATCGTTGCAGAATTTTAATTTTACATCTGATGTACAATACATATCTGTACAGACCCGTCACTAGAAATTCCTTCCATGACGCATTTGAAGTCCCGTAAACGCCTGGTGCTAATGCTATGCAACACAACTGATTTCCCGCCAAATCCATCTATACAAGACCAAGCCCCCATTCCTCTCGTTGCCCATACTTCCTATGCATCTGCCTCTTTGTCGGCTTTCGTGGTTTCGGCCTCCTTCCCGTTCTTCCCCTTGAACATATCTTTGAGCTCTGTAATGCATTAGTATATAGCCCTTACGAACCAATTGCACTTGCTTACCAGCTACACAATACGGGCACAGTAAATGCGCCCTCTTGAGATGTCCACATGCAGAGCATTTATTCAGCGCCGTCACATCCTTCAATCCCTTTCCTGCCATCTGCCTCGTTCTCTTCTTCATATGCGAAGTCTTCTTCTTCGGTACAGCTTTCAATATAGACTCCCATATTCCTTCTAGTAGGCCTGGCACATTGAGATGTATCGCGGAGGGAATGGCAAAGGCCAGTGATGGGATGATTGGAAGAGATAGTTGTCTGGAGTAGAGGGTCGTAAATCGAGAGGCATTCGAGATTGAAGCTGTTGATACTCGTGGGAGGAAGGATGAGAGGATTAAAGACGTTGTTGTATGAATTGCCGCCATCTTGTCGAATTCCCCACTCTGTTGAGGCTGCTGATGCGTGGGTGCGTGGGTTGATCAAGAAGTCGATATGTGCCTCTGCCTCTTTCCCTCACTGCCGTTCAGTCTCTCATCCGACTTGACAATCTTTGAAGCTTTCTCGGATGCCGCCAGGGGTGCATGCAGCTCTAAGCCCAGATGAGACTAGTGGCTCAGGTGGCCCCTTCCCCTTTTCCAGGAGCGCGACACTTATTTTGCGGAGAGACAACAGCGAGATACCCCTTCTTGAACAATTTCCCACCTCAAACCGCTGCAACTCCAACCTCTTCGATCCTAAAAACCTCACAAACGGATCTCTGGTTTCTTCTTCATATCTTGCAACAATGGCAACTATCCAGGACAGACATGCTCCCCAGCAATCGGTGTACCCACGCAGCCACGTTGGTTTCGACAGTATCACATCGCAGATTGAGCGCAAGCTTTTGAAGCGTGGTTTCCAATTCAATGTTATCTGTGTCGGTATGTACAATTTTTGTATCGGGGATAGTATATATAATTGGCGCATTATCTGACTACTCCATCTACAGGACAAACCGGTCTCGGAAAGTCAACTTTGATTAACACCATCTTTGCGTCGCACTTGATCGACTCCAAGGGAAGACTCACCCCCGATGAGCCCGTAAGATCGACCACCGAAATCCAAACCGTCTCCCACATCATCGAGGAAAACGGAGTTCGTCTGCGCTTGAACATCGTGGATACCCCAGGTTACGGCGACCAAGTCAACAACGACAGATGCTGGGATCCAATTGTCAAGTACATTAAGGATCAACACTCTGCATACCTCCGAAAGGAACTCACAGCCCAGCGTGAACGTTACATCCAAGATACCCGAATCCACTGCTGCTTGTTCTTCATCCAGCCCTCAGGCCATGCCTTGAAGCCAATCGATATCGTTGTGTTGAAGAAGCTTTCAGATGTTGTCAATGTCGTACCAGTCATTGCCAAGTCTGATTCTCTTACTCTGGAGGAGCGAAGCGCATTCAAGGAGCGCATAAAGGAGGAGTTTGCGTTCCACAACCTCAAGATGTACCCATACGATAACGATGAGTTTGACGAGGAGGAGCGTGCTTTGAACGCTCAGATCAAGGTATGTGGTTTGAATCACGCAAGGAAAGCATTCAACTAACTCAAAGCAGAACATCATCCCATTCGCTGTGGTCGGATCCGAGAAGTCAATCATCGTTGGAGGCAAGCAAGTCCGTGGCCGCCAAAACAGATGGGGAGTTATCAACGTCGAGGATGAGAACCACTGCGAGTTCGTCTACTTGAGAAACTTCCTCACCCGAACCCACCTCCAAGACCTGATCGAAACCACATCGCAAATCCACTATGAGACTTTCCGTGCCAAGCAATTGCTTGCACTTAAGGAGAGCAGCGCAGCAGGCCACGCCGGATCCCGACCAATCAGCCCAGCAGCCGACAGAGAACTGAGCAGAAATTCCCAACGGATGACCATGAACGGCTACTAAGGAGTTTTGAGGATGGAGGTGTCATGAGGGTTGTTATGATAGCAAGACGACTGGACTGGAGCTCTTCGGGAAAAGCGACTTTTCTACAGGGCAAAATTTCCTTGAGCAGGCCAAGGAGAGCGTTTAATGGCCGGGGCTTTACACTTTTTTTTTCTTTCCATGTTCTTTTGTGTGTCCCTTCGGAACCTTTTTTCATATTTCTTACTTTGCTTAATTAGCCTTCTCAGATTCCCTTTCTACGGATATGGAATTAATGGAGAACTCCTTTTCTAATTACTAGTAAAGTCAGCTGTCTGCTCGTGTGTCTCCTTGTGCCGGTGGAGTTCGAAAATGACATGATGTAGATTTAGAGCTAGGAATGCTTTGAAGTTGACCTCCGAACTTACTCTATACAATCTGTGACCTTCTGTCCGGGATCCATACTAGAGATGCAGTCTTGCATAGTACAGCTTTTCTCTATTTTTCTATGTGCAATGATACATGCAAAAAGGCTTATGCTGGACCTGCTTAGTCGAATCCATTGCCCGCTTCTACTACGGCCTCATACTATCCTCAATCTATGCACATCCGCGCCATTGACTTACTTCTCTCCCAAATATCCTCAATTCAATCCCATATATATCTCATTTCCTCGTCCATTCACCCCTTCAATCCAGCACACTCTCCCCCGCCTTCTCCCCATCCTTCGCACTCTGCTCCTGTGTCTGCCCCTCTCCCTTCCCAGCGCCAGACTCCCCCTTGAACACAAACTCTTCCAACTTCTTATACGCCTCCTCCAAATCATCATTCACAATAATCAGATCATGGACGCCCTCCACCTTGCTGTACTCCAATTCATTCTTCGCCTGCGCCAGCCGCTTCTGGATGCTATCTTCCTTCTCTGTGCCGCGGTTGCGGAGCCGCTGTTCGAGGATCGTCATGCTGGGTGGTGCGATGAAGACGTAGCGGGCGGAGAGGGAGGAGGATTTTATTTGTTTGACGCCCTGTTATTTCAAGTCAATTCGATTCAAAACAAATCCAATATCGGCACATAGTACAGTCTAGAAGAATAGGAAGAGAAGGAAAGAATGGAAGATAAAGAACGAACGAACCTCCATCTCAATGTCCAACACCACAACCCTCCCCCCAGCCGTCAACTCCCCAATCATCTTCTTACTCGTGCCGTACCTATTCCCGCCAAACTTCGCATGCTCCACGAACCCGTCCTCCGCAATCATCTGCTCGAACGTAGACATGTCCGTGTAGTAGTAATCGACATCGCGCGTCTCGCCTGGTCGGGGTTCGCGCGTTGTGTGGGAGATGGAGGTTGCGAATGTGGAGGGGTGTCGGTCGAGGAGGAGTTTGTACAATGTGCCTTTGCCGACGCCTGAGGGGCCGGAGATGATTATGGGGCGGGTGTCGGGGGGTACTGAAGGTAAATTCTGGGTTAGTATGTTGTTACTGATTCTTTGGGTATTGGGATGGGAGGTGGTGGGGGATTGCAGTGAGTGAGGAGAGTGAGTAGAGGGGTAGCTGAATAGGCGGTGGGGAGACTGGTAGAGAACGGACGGGACGTACGTGGTGCCATTGTGTATTTGCGTGAAGATGTAAGGAAGTATGTGTTTCGAGGGAGTATGCGGGAGCTATACTTCAGTCGGGAGAGAAGCATAGATATGTAGAAGGAGAGAGTGGAGTTTGTGGAGGTGTTAGTGGGTGCAAGTTGACGGTTGCTTTTTTGTGGAGCTTAGCTTTATCGGGCGAGACTTTGATGGACGAGTTATGGCTTATCAGTCAGGAACGAGTCACTCAGCATTCTGGTCAGAGAGTTCTCTGTACTTCAGCAATAGTCACTTTATTCGTGATTCTTCGATGAAGCAATTTCTCTTCTGTATCTTGCTGTGTCATACTATTAACAAAATTTGATTGCAGCCTCCTGCTAGGCTCCCCAGCCAGATTCATGCCTGCCATGCGCCGAAACGCCTCAGAAATGGAACGCCAACCCCTCGAACTCGAGGTACCTAGAGGTACAACGTATGAAATAGTGCTTCGTAAGGAGCGGGTATTTTTGTAAAAACAAGACAGAAAAAATATAAACTCCCAAGCGCCGTTCCCAATGCTTCACCCTTGTGTTATACAACCTGGCCAGTCACTCACATCACGATCTAGAATCTTGTCATGTTGCTGACGACACTGTATCTGGAGGAAGGTGGAGGTGGTGGGTTGGGAACACCTTGGTGATATGGATGGAGCGCAGTTGGTGGACGCTGAACAGCAAGACCTGGCGCAACAGGCGAGCTTCTCGACTCATCCCACTTGGCGAATTGCTCGGGGTCTTGCACGATGGGCTTCGAGATTGGGAGCTTGGAGCTGCGAACTGGCAGTCTGAATGAGAAGCGAGATTTTTGACGTTCGGCTGGAGGAGCGTTGTAGCTTGGGAGGGTTTCGGATACGGAGCGACGAGAAGAACCGCTTGAGAGGCTGAAGGTCTTGGTGATTGGATCTTTGGGGATGGCGGCACCATGGCTGCGGACCTGTCGGCCGGTGATGCCTAGCTTGGAGTCACAGAAGACGTAGGTCTGGTAAATGTTAGTGGATATTCGAATGCGGCGAACGAAGAGACTCACGGCGATGATGTTGAAGAATCCCATGATAGCAGTGAGGATACCAGAAGCAATGACAATTCTCCACATTGGCAGCCCCAAGTTCTCCACACTGGTAGCAGGCTTGTTGAGATTGCCTAGGATATTGAAACCAAGGACAATCATGGCCAGTCCAAGGAAGACGAAGCCAGCGTCAGGGCTGAGCATGGGCCAATGGCGGGCGAAGTAGGAGCGGAAGAGAGTGAGCTCGGAGACGACCAGGAAGAGACCAATGGTGCTTGTGATGAAATGGGAGACACCATCGAAGAAGTAGAACTATTTGCATTGTCAGCTGGAGAGTGAAGATGGGAGAAGGATATAAACATACACTTGAGGTCTTCACAGTCATGACAAGCATGATCCAGCTTGCGACGACGACCAGGAGGAGAGAGATGATGTTGATGCCTCGGATAACATTCAAGGTGATGTAGCCAGCACCGGTGATCTTGGATTCGGAGAACATCTTGACGATTTATTACTTTTGCTGCTTACTGTGAGTTGTTAAGATCATGATTGACAAGCGCGAGTGTACTTACGGCGATGCGAAAGATTGTGTCAGTTGTGTGAGAGTCGACTGCCTGCAGAAGAAAGATTTTGTATTTTGCGTGCGTGAGTTGGAAGGACCGAGATTTTTGAGCAAATTGAAGGAAAGAAGAAGAGCAGACGACGAGAGAATGATATATTAAGTGGGAGGTGATTTGACAATAGCTATTGAAGCAAACAGTCCATTGTCGAGTAATAATAGGAAGCAGTCAAAGGAAAATAGAAGATTCGCGAGTGAGGACAATAGGAAGGACACAAGGGCAGACGGGCACACCCAGCGTATATGAATGAATCACGACAATAGGAACGGCCGCCTCTCTGAGGCCAACAAACGCGACTTCAGTTCCATTCAAACCTTTGAGCTACTGTGGGGGTAGTCTATGCCTTTGTTCCAGAACTTAGCGCAGGCTTTTTGAACGAATGGTATCGATTCCAGACGACCATTCCTGGACCTATGAAGCTCCAGACGCGCGAGAGAAAAGGTTTGCGGGTCCTGAGATAAACAACTGGACGGGGGCAATATTGTTTGGGGTTCCCGTATGGCGCTGGAAACCTCTCGAGCCTCATCGCCGTCTGCTGGTCGAGTTGCACGCCAGCAGAGGACGCTTGTCGTGGAGAAATGGGTGGTCAACAGCGATCATCCAGGACTAGATCTTCTATTTTCAGCCAATAAGCTCTGTAACAGGCGCTTGCATAGATGACAGCCCGGGAGAGCTCATGCAATAAGCCTTGAAGGTTGTTTCGAAAGATTGCTTCCAAATCTTGTTCATTGGACGAACGCGCTTAGAAGGCGTGTTTCAAGATCGTCTGTACAGCAGGCGAGCTGTGGTCCAGATGTTTCTCTTGGTCTGAAATGTTCCGAGTACTGATGTACCAAGGGGGATCTTCAACATGATCTTCCCTGGATGTGTGACTCGGACTTTTCACAGTCACTTCAGCACTCTTTGGAGATCGGAAGAAACAACAGAGATGTTGAAACAAACTTGAAGATTCAAGAGGCAAGGGCTTCATGTGTTGAAGAGTCGAAGACTTGGCGGTTGAGCCGGATCGGATCAACACTTTCTCCTAGCTCCAACCTAAAAATAAATGCGTCCAGAATTCTGGCCAAAATCGCATTCAGCAATAGCCACGCAGGCAAGAAATTCTCCAAAAGCCCTCTCGAAAGCATCGCGGACACCTGAAGTCATTCATAATGGCCAGAGGAAACCAGAGAGATAAGGCGCGTGAGGCCAATCAGAAGAAGATGGCCGACATGGTATGTCCAATCCACTTGCGACCGAAATCCGAAGTACTTCATGCTGACTACTTTGCTCTTTTGTAGAAGAAGGGAAATTCCATGTCTGGGTCTGAGATGCAGCGCGAGAAGGAGAAGGTCGCCGCGAAGATGAGAGAGAAGCAGGCTGCTGGTAAGTACTTCCGGATAACGTATTTTTCTGCCAGGACAATCACTAACTAATTTCAGCGGATGCGAAGAAAGCAGCTGAGGGTGCTGGAGCCGCGAAGAAGAAGTAGAAGGCACTGATACGGTCGAGAAAAGTAATCCGACAATACGAGGATACATATGCGACATTACGAAGGAGTTCTTATGGTTTAACATGGATTTGTTTTGGTGTTTTGGACCAATCGAGCGTAGAAGCATGGGATGCGTGGTTGAGGTGTTTAGACTGCGTGGATTGACTTGCAATGGAATTTTATACCAGCCAGACATTCCGCTCACTCTAGCTGCTCCTTTGCTCTTTGGCTGACGGGCGCGTGCATGGCTATGGCTTTTGGAAGTTTCCCAAGCTCAGCCCATTTCTTCTATATGAGGAAGCCTTGAAGAAAGTTCTAGCGGGCACGAACATCATCTCGAATCCAATGTCCCTTGGCTGTTCGTCCCAAAACAAGAGCATGCAGGAGTTCTATGTACATGTTTGAATGTCTACTCATTATTTGACACCAGGGAGTAAAGTCGGACAATAGGAAACATCGTACAGTACCTATGTCGATACTGGTGTTACAGCTGAGGGAAAGGAGACTTTGAATCAGATACAGGAGTTTCACAGTCTCCATCATCCTCCAATCCCTCGCACCATTATTGATTATGCCATCAATACAGATATGAAGATGGTCCTTTCCGCTTGGACGCCCAAGTCACTTTTCTACACCATACTGAACAAAGTCCGCCAGGCTCTTCACAATATCCGAAATAATTAATGCTCCCGGCCCAACTACAATCTCGCAGTGCGAACTCTGCTATACAAGCTCTCCATCGTCCTTACTGGCGCAGAGCCCAGCGCCACTACTCTCTCGAGTATCTCCCACCACGTCCTCCAAGACCAACCAAGGATAGCTGTTCTCACCCACGAAATCCACAATGCTTTCACAGACTCTAGTGACATATAATCGGTGAAAATTTACCCCTACCTCTTCACCGCAATCAGCCAAGCCTCACGCCTATTCGCAATTGCCTGGTCCTTTCAAAACCAGCGCTCACTCGGAAGCCTGTATCAAGACCGGACCATGGATAGTAGGAAATGCCATGATGGCAGTAAGAAGGTGGACACTCTTCAACCAACTTCTCAATCACGAAGGGTTGCTTCCAGAACGCTGGCTGTTGCCAAGCGACTTGTCGTCCCTAGGTCTGACTGACGTTGACACACGCTTCGTTAGAGGTGTGAAGGGTGTAGTGCAGCTGTCTAGTATGGGTTCCAGGAATCGTGTTGGCAAGAGACTGGCTATGGCGGAGATGAGTTTGCTGGTCGCGAGGCTGCTCTGGGAATTTGGGGTCGAATTAGATAGTGTGAGTGAGAGGTAGTTGGAGGGCATGAAAGTATATACTTCTTACCAGCGGCCGCCGTTGATATTCAGGTTATAACCTGCGAATCGTTAGCAAAGCTGTAACATGGTCTTTGGAAGTCTCCACTATCAGATGGACACGTAAATATACCTTGAGATAGTGGAGATCAGACCGGTCAAGACATAGAGTGGCAGCAATGGACACTCGTACACGCCTCTCAAGTCAAAAGTGTACTGTGAGGCGGCGGAGAGGATCATTGAATATGCCCCCATGTTCATCAATGGATGCTGTTCCACCAGCTGCTCTTGCAGCGGTTCACCAGCACGAATACAAGTGCATCGTCCATACCAAATCATCGTGAACAGTTTTGTCAGTCCAATGGCAAATACGAGAAACATTGCAGTAAGCGGCAGTCGTCTGGAACCGACATTCTTCCTGTGCCCTTGGGAAGTTCTTGACCTTGTTTGGCTAGGGCGGGAATTGAAACCGTTCACGCGGTACTAATCGCACCAAAACTCTTTCAATTTCAAATAAATACGAAAGCGACACCATGCTCTAATACATCTAAACCCTGTAGCTAACCAACCTAATAACCTAGATCTAGCCTCCCAAATATCGCGTTCCAACCCGGCACATCCCATCGCGCCGCGTTCATATCACACAACACCAAGCTACCTAAGCGAGACCAATTTTACCATCTACATCTACCCAAACAATCAAAAAGTAGCCATCGACAAAACCGTGGGCGGACATATCGCAGGCTCAGGTCAAAGCGGTTCCTATACGAACACCAACTAACGGCGGATCGAACCGAAATCGAATCGGAAAAACGTATTAGATTACGTTTGTAGATTGGAACCTCACACGCATCCGAGTGTGGGTTTCCAGTCGAGTTTTGCCGTTCTTTCTTTTTGGCTTGTTTTATTTTTAAACTTGGATTTTTGGGAGAGGTGTATAAATGACGTGGTGGGGGTTTTGAGGGGTTTTGACTCATTTTTGCGGCGATTTCTTTGTTGATGTTTTTCTTGATTTTGCCGATAAGCGAGGTGGGTGGAGCATCACCATCACAACCATGGAAATGTTGGGTATTAGGTAGCGTCCAGTAGCACGCGTCTAGATATTGATAGAGAGCCAGATCACGATAATGAACTTTATGCTCTCTCCGAATTTCATCCTGCGGTCGAGCCGGATATTGGATTCTAGATTCAGTAGTGAATGTTGCGATCCACGTAAGCCTTGCTGATCATGACCTCTGACTGGGTCTGTCTGCAGTCGCAGAAACAAAAGATTGGGTCCTCCACTTTGTTATACTCTATACTTCTGCTTGGTCAGATGCTGTATCTATATGAATGCAGAGGGCAGTGAAGAAAAGGTCAAGAGGTACGAACTGGTGGAGAGGTGGAGAGGGTAACTGAGCGATGATTAGAAGCGAAGGGACAATGAGGAATAGCTAATGGTGAAATGGGATTTTTGTAAAGAAATGGGATACAATCATATAAGGCAGGATGATGATCAAAGTGGCTGGGGGGGTTTGGGAAGCTCCGTGCTTTATCGAGAATAAATCAGGCATGAGAGAATCGCAACGGTATCACTGGCAGGGATTACGACGAATCAAGAAGTCACAGTCACAGTCCAGTCAATCAAAGCACAACCAAGCAGTGACAAAAGCATGTCATTGAAAATCCCATACCGCAAACCCCGCAGATCCCATAGTCTACAACCCAGAGTGAAGGAGTGTGATAGAAAAATTATCACCCGCAAAGCAAAGTCTGATGATCATGAGAGATCCAAAGACGAAAAATCAAATGTGTGTGAGAGAGGAACCGAGCGCCAGGTGTGTTGTGAGTAATCAGAAACCAGGAATTCCCATCGCAGCCATTCCCGGCAAATTGACAGATACGTGGATGAATCTTTGATCTGATCCTCCTCTCAACAGCTACCTAGGAGCGGGGCGAGATAGCGATGTTCAAGGAGTCCATGGAGCGACGATCAATCAGCATAGCGAGGACAGCCTCGCAGTTTGCATCGGTGATGTAGGTCTCACCAACGTCGTTCCAACCGCTGCCGGGCAAGCCGGTCCAGTTGACCTTGATGGTGTCCAGCTTGTGGTTCTCGGTCCAGACGCAGTGTCGGAGATTGCTGCGCATCTTGGCGTCGCCCTTCTGGATCTTCTTGACGGTGTCCTCAATGGTCTTGGTGAGCTCAGCCCAGCACTTTACGTTCTCAAACTTGACAATCTCATGGCCGGTGTGGCTCTCACAGCTAGGCTCAGCACAGGAGATGCTGACACGAGCGTAGAAGCAGCTGGGAAGGTCGTCGCCAGCCTGCTTGATGGCATCCTGAATGGCGGAGATAACCCGACCGGTCGACATCTTAAATCGTGAGATGGGTGAACTCGGAGCTGTGTCAAACTTCTGAGACGAAGATGACGAAGGTGTTAAAGGCGGCGAAGATGGAGGTGATTGATCGATGGTTGCTTTTGGTTTGGGTTTGATGTGGAGAGTGTGAAATGAAGTGAAGGCTGCTCTGGAAGTTTGGATGCAGAAGCAGATGCTGATTGATCTCGATCTGAGGAGGGACACCCCCAATATATAGACTTCAACCTCCACCATCGCCGCTGAAAGAATATCAGAGAAGTGTCGGCTGACAAAGATATGAAGACACTGAAAGGCCGGAAGCGGAGAGATGTTTCGTGTTTGTTGTCTTGCGCATGGCTGAAGAGCATGTCTGTCTGCGTATGGCCAGCCTTTCATCGTCTTCCATGATCTTGATGGCTGAGGACGAATGGTGCACGTTTGCTTCTCCGGAAATTTGTGAACATAGGTTGGCTTTGACGGGAGGTTGAAGCGACTTCACGCTTCCCTTCAGCGGCTTCTGTACTTGCTGCATGTGCATGATTCTATGGCTCTTTGCAATCTGTAAGACGCTAGGTACAATAAAGGGAAGTGCCTTCAATCGACTCGTTTGTCGGGCATTGCGTCTCTTTTCTTACATTGGCTTCTGAGACTGTGAAAGGAGGATAGATGGAAGAGGTTTGCGGTCGATTGTCGGATCTCTGAATCTGCTTCACGCCAGTATATATCTCATTTCGATATCATTGAGGCTTTTTGCAGAAAGTGGTTATCAAGCTTGTAGTCATTGAAGAACCATGCAGGCAAAGAGGATTTCAATCAGCGAAGCACGTTTCCATAAATAAGCCCCGAGTAGCTGATTTGTTCTTTGTTGACCCTCAAGGGCAGCAACAGAGAGCTATCAGACCACATTCGAGCACTTTCTAACGAGACAGTCTGCAATGCATCGTGCATGTAGAGTTCCTTGATATGAGAAAAGTACTTGAACATCTCTGCGACGAAGCGAGCTGTAGTGACCCAAGGTCCTCTCAAGCGTGATCGGAAAAGCAATGTAGAGAAAGAGCAATTGGATCTTTGTCTAGTTGACCATAGGTCCCTTGGGGACTGGCAACTTTGAAAGGCGCTTGAAGTTAGTAGTTAGGCACATGGACTTTCACGAGAGCAGGACTCGTTTGCCATCTGAGACATGCAAACCCAGCGTGTACCCATCAAAAACAACTGCTCATTGAGGGTATCTTACATATCCGCTGCTATGATTCGTACCCCTCGTGAGGCCAAAGCGGTCGAATTTAATCGTAACCTTCGTATCCTTGATGGAATCGTCCCAGTTCATTCTGCGTGCTGACCCACTCCTCACTCTGCAGGTTGTTCATCTTCTCCTTTTTGAGTTTCTTTGCATCTTTATGCCAGTCGCAAGCAAAGTCACATTCCGGGACTTCCTTCTCGCCGAAGTACTTCGTGATGAGGTGATGGCGGCAGGTATCCACTGATTCGCAGTAGTCCACTAGCTTCTGTAGACTCTTTGCCCTTGCCTCCAAGTTGGAACCCTTTCCATCTTTGCTTAGCCGGTTATAAGATCGATCCCGGTCCTCACGGCTGTAGTACATGATGCATGCGCTCGCTTTGCCATCCCGGCCAGCTCTACCAGCTTCTTGGTAGAATCCTTCAAACGATTTCGGGAGCTGCCAGTGAACGACGAATCGCACGTCTTCCTTGTCGATTCCCATGCCAAACGCCGTAGTTGCCACGATCACATCATAGCCTTCGACATTATCGATCCATCGTTTGAGCGTGTCGTTCTTCTCTTCAGTACTCAATCCTGCATGGTAAGGCTTCGCTCCAATGCCATTGGTGCGGAGGCGGGAAGCTAGATTCTCACAATCATTCCTGAATATTGTATAGATAATGCCGGAAACGTTGTCCGGTCGCTCGTTGATACGTTCGAGTTCTGCTCGGCGTTCCATGTTCTCTCTCCGCCGGCGGTGTACAGATTTTAGCCAGCCCAAGAAGTCTTGCATGAACAGTCAGGAGCCGATACAAACGAATCAGTATTAAATTACTGCGGGATTATGATGAAGGAAAGAGCTGCAGCAAGAAAGTAAAGTTCCAGGGCAACGTACCGGTAAAGTGATCCTCTTCATCATTCTTGTATCGCACTTCGTAGTGCAAATTCTTTCGGCTCGTTGTCATCGTGAATATTTTCAAATTTGTCTCTGACAATCCCAATGTTTTAATAACATCATTTCGGACCTGGGCAGTCGCAGTTGCTGTGAGACAGATGATAGGCACATCTGGAAAGTTCTCACGGAACCAGCACAAGCCCTTAAACGACGGCCGGAAGTCATGACCCCATTCTGATATGCAATGAGCCTCATCAACAGCAATGCGAGCAAGCTCCTTCTGCTCATGCACAACTCTTAACTGCTTCCGGAAGCTTTCCGTGCAACATTGCTCTGGGGTGACATAAAGGAGACGGGTGAGAGGATGGCCAGTTGCGAGGTCCTGCAGCAAACGGATTCGTTCGTCGTAAGGCGTGGTTCCGTTGATTGATCCAGCTGCTATATCTGCTGCTCGCAATGCATTTACTTGGTCCGTCTGTAGACATTAGTTGATCGCAAACCGAGGAAAGCAAGAACCGGCAACTTACCATCAAAGAGAGCAGCGGTGAGATGACGATCGTGACTGGCAATGGTTAGGAGCTGATATGTCAACATGAGACCGGGCACTTACTTCCATGATCTATGACTGCTGGCAGTTGAAAGCATAAACTTTTGCCAAAGCCTGTTGCTGCTTGCACAAAAACATCTGCACCGCTGAGAGCTTCAACGATCACATCACGTTGTAGAGGTCTGGAATCATATTAGCCAATTATAATAAGCTCCTGCCTAAACTTGCTCGCCTGAAAGATCCTCTTTTGAATTTCCTCCTCAGCGTAAAATCAATATCGACACATGAATTATTCCTCGAAAGTGAAGGCATCTCGACGGAGCCTCACGTGATACAGCTACTTCGAGGTTTGAGAGTCGGAGTTCCGCAGCAGAGTAGACTTTTCTTGCACCGCTTTTCACGTCGCCTATCAGTCACTCTCATCCTTCTGGAAACTTGCTGTCAAGTTTGGGAATGTTTCGGCTGATCAGGTGCAGGCGTGTACAGTGATGGAGAATTCAGTCGCGCGACGCGTCGAGATATTGGGGGCGAGTCGAGTACGGCAGCCGGAGTAGCTTCGAACCGCCGCGGAAGGAGCGATCTCGATATGCTAAGCTGACTCGTAATCTTGAGCATGCTCTAGGTATATGTTATGGCGAAAAGAATACACACTGTGCACTTCGTTAACGATAGGAATTTATCGTCCATCCTTACCAGGGTACGCAGATTTTTCTCCTGGACATTGTCACGTGGTTCCATCCTCATGATATCACCTCTCATTGCCTAAGGTAGGACCGCGGAGTACAATCATTTCGCAGCAGACTTTGAAACGATCAGCATTGCGTTTTTTTTCTTTGCGTTTAAACAATGAGGCTTCTTATAACAATTGTGGAATTCGTATTTCAATGTTTGTTGATATTACATTCTACCCTAAGCGAGCTGTCTTCTCTGGCACAAGAGCCCTAGGATGCTTGGCGTCGAGGCTGCGAGTCAAGAGCTACATAATTATCTATACATGGGAAAACCTCTCAGTAGTTTCACTTTCTTTTCTTCAGATGTCAATCTAGATTATATGCTTCCAGCCATCCTACCCAGCGAGCAGGCTAATTTCGATGAGAGAAAATGGTCGCTTGGGAAGGGAGTCGACTGAAGCCAATGTTCGAAGCCTATGATCAACCAGATTTGATATCTCGTAAGATAACGTCTCAATCCCAGAAGGCTTTTATAAGTTTCCAAATATCCTCAAGTGAGAATAAATGACTCCATTTCCAGCACCATACATAACCTTGATCTCTTTCTTCAGCCACATCCCACCTAATTTCCACCTTTGCACCTCTAGCAGAAAGAGACGGTCCGGAATGGCACTAGTACTAAGGTAATAAAATCACGCTCAGATAACCCAAGCCAAAATATCCATATTCATCCATGCTCCACATCTTGCCCTATCCTCCATCTCCGTTTCTTGGCGGACCATTCTTAGATTAACCGATCAAAACTTGTCTGTTTGAGCGAGGATTACAGGGTCTATTCAGCTATTTTAATTACATCGCGTATGTCAACAGCACTTTCAACATCCCACAAAGCCTTACTGACTCTGTCAAGCTTTTCTCCCAATATAGACTCGCACTGATTCTTGAACTTTTCCTCCAGCTGGGCCTCTGTCAAAGGGACTTCCTTGCTACCAATAGCATGCTCTACATGCTTTTCCAGAGTCCTTCTATCCTGCAAGGTGATCATTATCCTAGCCTCGTCGGCTCGCAGTGAGTCGGATACCAGGGCCTTGACTTTGTCTCTGATAGAAATAACATGCGAATCCTGTACAACAGTGTCTTCGAATTGAGCCGGTGTACCCTTGCCGTAAAGAAGAGCAATTGCCGCCGAGTGGTAAACACTAAATTTCGCCTGAAGTCCGTCTCTTGGTTTAGTTTTCCCAGTCAACTCCAGCACCAATGGGTGGACAATCAAGTCAACACGGTCTATCTCGGTGATCTTGATATCCTGGCTAGCCAGTTCTCCGTGTAGTTGGACGCACCCATCAAGAATAGGATGGATCACAATTCCGCAAGGGAATGGCTTGAAACTGTTTCTGAGGATTTCCCATCTTCCTGTATGTGTTTTCGATGGTAGACCAAAGTCACCTGCTCCTCCAGGAGTTTCCAGTCCGATCCTATGCATGAAATCAGTACATTTTTTCGGGCAAGGTTACACCATCAATAACAAATAACGTATCCGGTATTTGGAAACCGAGTACTATCATAAGTTGGAATAGCACATACCATTTCTCCAAGCTCTTGGGTATTTCGTCCTTTGTCGAGCCAACAACATTTGCCCAACCTCGCTTCGCCTCCAAAGCTTCTTCACTGCTCTCGTATCCATTTTGAGCTAGCATAGCCGCCAGTAACCCATTCTGAGCAGCACGACCTGGATGAAAAGATTTTGTATGACTTCCAAACATCTCTCGAAGTCCAGTGACCTGTGTTGCAGCAATCCCAATAGCATGAGCAGTCTGTGTACTGGACAAAGATAGAAGCTTCGACACTCCTACAGCTGCTCCAATTGACCCCGTGGTCGATGTGATATGCCACCCTACATCGTAATGGTCAGGCCACACAGCAAGGCCTACTTTGCATTCCGCTTCAATGCCGGCAATGAGAGCCAACAAGAAGACTTTCCCAGATATCCCACCTTTCCATTCTGCAATTGCGAGTATAGCGCTCGCGACTGGACCCGTGGGGTGAATTATGGTGTCCAGGTGAGTGTCATCGTAGTCATGCACGTGAGATGATATGCCATTTAGGAGAGCCGCATGTTGAGCATCAATTCGAGCTCCGCCCTCAAATCCCAGAAGAGAAGCCGAAGGAGCTCCAAAGAATGGTTTGAGCGAACGATACTAAGGCCTCAGATGAGTAAATTGGCAGCTTGGGACCGTGGATTCCCATACCGCTATGGTTGTGGCTGGATGGTTGCTCCCACCAATTGCACATCCCGCCCAGTTGTAGAAGCTACGAACAGCTGCTGCAATGACGTCTGGAGAAAGCTCTGAGTATTTCAAAGTGCTTGCCCAGGATGCAAGATGGTGAGTCGCCATGATGGAATGAAAATGTCTCGGAGTCGTTGAGTCGAATGAGTGAAACAGACAAGAAGGGAGAAAATACAGTATCCCATATGTTATACGTAGCGCTAGATGAACCATCCAATTTAGCACATGCCAATCTTAAACAATCGATCATGCCAGGGTTGGTTTCCCACAAGGAGAGCAGATGGCGTATGCCTCCGTCGGATGTGCCGATGTGTCGGATGTCCCGACGCGTCTTCCCGACTCTTCGGTACCGACATTCTATAGTGGTATGGATAGCCTACTAAACACCTACGCCACATATTCAGTGTAATCCGCATCGGCCCTCGTTGGAACTAGCAAGCCAAGGGCGGCACGGCAAAACCTCCAAAATGCGGAGAGGGAAGCGGATGACTTCTTCCTCACCACTCTTTGATTACATCACGGCCAAATTAGGCGAGTTCTTGTATGTACATTACTTCGAAGCTCAATCTGAATCCAATCAAACTAGTCGTGCAAGAATAACAAGAAATCTGGAGAAGGTGTTTCGGAATGTCCGACAAGGTGATCTTGCATGTACCCCAGAAAGCCAGTCGATCGGCCCACAACGAAGCATATATGGGGAACGACATCTCTTGTGTTTTGTATCTTGATGATTCCTTCCAACAAGACTGAGTCTGCTCATTTCACCCTAGGAATCTTCCACCATGACTTTTCTTTTTGGACTTCGCGGCAAATCTTTGAGTGCAGCTCTCGTTTGGGCTGTGATATTTCCGGCATATGTTCTGTAAGGCCGTTGCCGCTTTCCATCACAGTCGCCCTAGCTAATTTGTTTCCAAAGATTCGGATACAACAACGCGGTTTGTGGAGGTCTTCTTAATTTGCCATCATGGATCGAAACGTTTCCCCGAATCAATACCTCGACGACCACAGGTGCACTGAAAACACATAATTCGAGAATTCAGGTAGGTGCTCGTCGAAGGACTGATATGTTGTTAGCTAATGGCATCTAGGGCACTGTGGTCGCAATATACACTCTTGGGTGTTTCTTCGGCTCTTTGACTTGCATCTGGATTGGAGATAGATTGGGAAGGAAGCGCACAATTATACTTGGTGCTTTTATCAACATCATTGGTGCCTTGCTCCAATCGACTTCATTCTCTCTGCCACAACTCATCATTGGCCGTCTTGTATCAGGGCTTGGATTTGGAGCACTCACTGCAACAGCTCCAAATTGGCAATCCGAATGCTCAGGAGCACAACATCGAGGTGCCGCCGTCCTCTTGGAGGGATTGTTCATCAGTCTCGGGTTAGCAACTGCTGGATGGACCAACTTTGGCATGTCGCATGCTACAGGGAGTGTTACCTGGAGATTCCCTATGGCGCTTTCAGCTGTATGGTCTGTCTTCGTACTCATTGCCATGCCTAACATGCCCGAATCGCCACATTGGTTGATCAAGCACGATCGCGTGCCAGAGGCTCGGGAAGTTCTCGCCGCTTTGGGCGATGTTTCCACAGAGAGTGAGCATGTCGAAAATCATGTATCTGAGATTAAGGAGTCCATTGCAATCACTGGTCAGGGACGATTCAGTGATATCTTCCGGCCATCCGAGCTAAGACTCTTTCATCGCGCCTGCCTTGCAGTTACGGCACAAATCTTTCAGCAAATGAGTGGTATTAACGCGCTGGCATTTTACCAAGCAACCATTTTCGAACAGGATCTTGGACTTAGTCCTGAAATTGCGAGGATTTTAGGAGCATCTGTTTTCACTTGGCAAACCATCTGCTCTCCCATCGGTGTGCTCACCGTGGATCGGTTGGGAAGAAGAAAGTTGATGATGTTTGCTGCTTTCGGAATGGGACTTTGTATGGCTATCATTGCTGGGACATCATCCCAAGGTCAAAGCACATCGTGTGTCATCGTCGCAGCAGTATTCATCTTCCTCTTCTCATTCTTCTTTCCGACTGGATTCCTCGGGTTGACGTTCCTTTACGCTGCAGAAATATCCCCTGTCAGCGTGAGAGTTCCAATCACTTCGATGTCTACGGGAACTGCATGGCTTTTCAATTTCCTCGTTGCCGAGGTTACTCCTATCGGTTTCGCAACACTTGGGTACAAGTACTATATCATCTTTGCATGCATAAATCTATTCTTGATATTGCCAGGTAAGTCTACACTTTCAGCCTTCCGGCTTTCGATTATTGTTAACGCTTTGTAGGTGTATACTTGTTCTTTCCAGAGACGAACGGCCTCCGCCTCGAAGAAATTGACCTAATATTTCTGGACAGCAATAATGCATTCCAGACTGTTGCCGTTTCTAGGGGAATAACAAGAGGGCAATCAATACTAGGACTTTCGGACCATCAGAAGCCCAAAGTCGGACTCATGGAGGTCGAGACAATTAAAAATGAGTAGCGGGGTAAGAGCACATCAGATTACATGGTAGGATCAACCGATGACTGGGCATCGAGCAAACACATAGAGACTGCCGGACATGTATTCTTGATTTCTTGATAAAAGAAATGGCTCACGGACTGCCCACTAGCTGTTAAAAGGTAATCACAAAAAGGGGGTCTCTTGAGAGGTTGTAGAAGAGTATCATGTTTGTAAAATTAGATAGGCATGGATGGAGTAAAGATTATCGATATGATATGAAAGCTTAGAGGACATTGAGAGATCAATTCTAGATCCATCATCCAAAAGATAGGTCCATTCATATAACAAGGCGGTTTGATGGTGTTAATATATAGCCGAGCTGGCGTAACGAGACGTAAGATAACAATGTTATCACTTTCAGTCTTGCATAGTATCTATCTAGGCTTCAATGTCTGGACCAGTATCTTTACCATCGTTACTGTCCAAGAAATGAAATTTGGGTATGCTGTGCTTCTTCAGATGAAAGGATTGGTACTTCCGTGCCCGGTTTGCGGGATGATTGGTGCCGGCTGCATCTATCCGTGGAATTTGATCGGCGTACTTTAGACTTGTTCGTGGATGGTTGGGACTCCCGACAGGACCCACATGTGCTTACAGTATGGATACATGTATATTAGGCAGTGCCGAATCCCAGCCTCCAGAGTGGGCAGGTAGTCTTGTCATCCATCTACATTCAGCGATCTTCTGTTTTCCAAGTTCCGCGCCGATGGCAACTTCAAGACCTCACGGGCCTGACGATGGGGAGTCGGATCTTCGTCCGGCAAAGCGTGCGCGAAGCACAGTTGCTTGTCGAAGGTGCAAGCGAAGAAAACAACGCTGTGACAATGGTTTCCCAGTGTGTGGCAATTGTAAGGACTCCGGAGATGAGCAAAATTGCACGTACGAGGTTAAGAACGGGATTCACCCACCCGAGTACATCGCATCTCTCGAATCAAAAATCGGCGAGCTCGAGAAGAAGCTTGAAGAAGTCAATTCCCCTGACCTGCAAGACGCAAATCGACCAAACCCGCAGTCTCACTCGCATCTACCTGCAAATGCAGGTCCGAACAGGCATGTATCCTCGTCTACGGAGGGTCTCGAAGAGAGCATAAGTACCACCAGGCTTCTCGAAGTTGGTACCGGATTTCTTGCTCTTTCCCCGAATGAGTACTTGGGCGCCTCCAGTGGAACGCCGCTGGCCAAGATCATTCAGTCTGTGATTCAGCAGTCTGTATTACATGGAACTGAAGGTGACCCTTTAGAGGACTCTAGAACCTCCAATGGAAACCAACAGGAAGCCCAGGACGATGACATAACCTCTCCTAAAGCCACCATGCCACCGCGGACAGTTTCAGAAAAGCTTATTGATACGTATCTCAGCAAAGTACATTCTAAGCATCCTTTTCTGTCTCGGCGTAAGATACGACGACTCCATGAGAGACGGTCTGAATTACGAGCGTTGGAAAACATCCCAGCGAACGAGCAGTTGCCACCGGGGAGGCGCCTCGACTTCTTTATGCTTCACAGTAAGTCTCCTCAGTGTGCTAGGTTTTTCGAACTCATTTCGGAAACGATCAAGATGTTCTTATTCCTTCCATCATGTGCTATGAGTCTATGAAAATCTTGGTGCTTTGACACTCCGATGAATGGCAGGACTGATTCAAGCTTCTGTAGTGGTATACGCCATAGGTGCGAGATACCTTCAGTTATCGAGAGACGGTATAAGCGTTTCCTCCGAGGCACACTATGCTGCCGCAAGTCAAGATGTCGATATGGTTTTCGAAGTTCGAGGACTGGAGAACCTGCAGTGTATGCTCTTACTTACAATTTACCAGTTACGGTCTCCCAGGTATGTTAGGATTTCTTTCACTTGATGCCTTGATTCTTGGGATTCATGGTCTGGACACGTCCGGAGGATTCAATTTCTAGGTTTATTATTGTGTGATAGTTAAAGCTAAGTTTCTTGAAGCGGACCCGGACTCTGGTCAATGATCGGAGTTGTTATGCGACACTGTCTTAATGGAGGACTTCATCGGAGATCTCATCTACCAGCTTTGGTAGATCAGCAACGTAAGCGACTGTTTTGGACTGTTTATATGCTGGAGAGATCTGTTGCCAGAACTCTAGGACGACCATGTTGTGTAACGGATCGAGAGATTGATGTCGGGCTTCCCGCAAACGTCTCGGATGAGATTGAAGACGAGGAGGAACTGGTCGAAGCGTTGGACCAGGCGTCACGAAATCCGTTCCAAATCACCAATCTGTCACCAGCTATTCATATCATCCAGGTCCAAAGGATTGAATCTAAGATACATCATACGATATACCGAGTGGACAAGCCTATCTCGGCTATCAAGCCTTATAAAATTGCCCGTCTTCGAGCTGAGCTGGATCACTGGAACAATCAAGTCTGGAACTACATACCGCCTGCTTCTGAGGAAGACCAAATTCCTTACAACACGGCTGACTATCATTTGATACAATACCACAAAGGGACTTTGCTCCTTTTTCTTCCTTTCCTACCATCACTTCCACCCGAGGATCCAGACTTTCGCCTCTGCCTCTTCGCTGCAGGCCAGGTCTGTCAACTGTACAAACGTCTTCATGATAAACAACAGTGTATCTCTTACTCTCTTCTGGCTCTCCATGCCACCTTTGTTGCAGGTCTGGTCATGATATATTGCTTTACAATAGATAAGTCAATCTTCAACCACCACTTCAGCGGCGACATCCGAGCATGCAGCACTGTCTTGTACATCATAGCAGAGCGATGGCCTGCAACTCGAAAGGTTAAAACAGCCTTCGAGAAGCTGGTTGAGGCCACTGTGGAGAGTGATTGCGGTGCAACATCTCGGCCGTATTCAGGGTTCCCACAACCTCTTGCCAGCGCAGCTTACCATGGGACGCCCTCGATGGTAGATGGAAGCAGCTACCCATCTTCGAATGTGAATGCAAGTGGTAAGTTCTGGGATATTTTTGGAACAATTCTGGACGGACAGAATTTCGATCCAAATTGGACACAAGACGGTTTCTTGAATGCGATGAATGCTTCCCCAGAATATGGATGGCCTCTTTAGCTCACTAACGGAGGGCACCGAGCATAAACTTTTGATTATGAAGATCAAAATTATCGATTCAATTATCGTTATATTCACCTTCAAAGTCCATTCAATGTATCTTGGGCTTTGAAAACGTCGCCTAAATCATATCAGCACAAACCTTCGACTCCGCATGAGCGAACCTACCAGTCTCGAAAAAGTCCACAAGAACAACGTTCGGTCTTCTCCCCCATTTCAGAGTGCAAAGATCAGCTTGTGCGCTAACACTACCATCACCGGTCGCAGCATTGGTCCTCGGCAACTCGATTGTTGCTGGTATCAGTACACCGAAGATGTCGAGGTCGAGGAAGTGGTTAACGATGTACATGAGACCCGAGCCATCCGATCCACTGGGTCTATCGAGGTCACAGGATGGAAAGTTGTTGTCTGTTACATCGAAGGCGGTCTCGAAGTAATAAGCAAACTCGTCAAGAATGTAAGGGACAGCTGCAATGTCGGCTCCGAAGTCTAGAACATGTTAGAAATAACTCCTTTCAAACAGAAAGTGTACGTACCCATGACATGACAAGTCGGGTCTTAGCATCAATGAGCTGCTGCAGTGTCGGCCAGTCTCCAAGTGCAAGGTGTTTTTCCGGGGAAATTGCGTAAGTAGCCAATCCAGACGTGGTCATGTCTGTCCCGAACTGGTTGACGGGCACTCCATCTCCATTCGTCAGCAGGACAGTAATTACCTCGTCCGGGTTGCTATCCATCCAGGTCTTGATGGTAGTCAGATAATCCACAAGAGGCCCTGCATCTTTCAAGTCGCATGACGTATGACACAACTGGATCACTCCATCCTTCAAATGAGACTGCGCCTGAAGGGATCTGACTCCACCATTGAGTTGTTCGGTGACAGAGAGGAACTGATTGTCCGTAGGCAAGATACCGACAAATGTAGAATCGTGTGCCCCGATTGTGTGACATTCGAGTATTTTCGGGAACACAATTCGGAGTGACCGTTACATGTTGCAGCAGCAGCAGAACCCAGGATGACGAACGACGCGAGGATGTTGAGAAGCATCGTGACTCGAGTTCGCCGATTGGAACACTTGACCGGGCTAGAGTTGAAGAACTTAGGAAGGCCTTGCGTGAGAGAAACAACTAAGGAGTCCTACTGACTTTATAGACGGAAAGTATACCCTGTAGCTGATACGAATGCCTGCCCATGCCCTAGCTCTCGGATTGCAATCATCAGACGAAATAGATCGGCATTGCCGTGGCTTCACCTGGTCTCTTCCATGTCGCCCAAACCACTCCTCCTCACAGTAATCCAAATGCGCGCGACAGGCCTGTGTTTTTTGATAGCTTGGTGATCACGCGTTTCGGAGTCGATCCAAAGTGAGATGCATGTCTGCGTGGCTGAGTGCTGCATACTGATTGGGGCCAGGTTCAGTCCTCACAGCCACAGGGATAAGCGCCTGTAAAGATCTCGAATGAGGATGGAAAGAGCTCTCCTTTGAAGATGATCTGCAACAAGCCTGTTCGGCACTAGTCTTGTTCAAGCATTTGCCCTGCCGGGAGATGTCCTGTTTCAGGAACTGCCGGGGATGATTCGCCACGAGGTTCCCCCACGATAATGTCATTCTTGGTAGAGTGCACAGAACCTAGTGTTTATAAGGTGGCGATATATGCTGAGCATATACAATTCGATCGATAAGTGGAGGAAGGGCACGAAGAAAACAGAACGTGTTCGAGTCGACAGAGGCATCGGCCGAGCCGATCAAGATGAGGCGGGTTCCCGAGATAATCACATGAAACCACAAAGCAAATATGGAGAGACTGTAGCCTCCAACTAAAGTGACTTCTTTTGGCTGCCTTCTCAGCGGAATTACCAGCAACAAAAAAGGCACAATAGAAAGGATCCAAGGAGAATCTTTGTCAGGGTTCTACCGCATATTGCGATTCCTCACTTTGACTTTTGCGCCCCACTTCTAGATGACTGGCTTCATGAGACCGTATGCTGAGGAGAGCCATCAATTTATGAGAAGTTTAACAGACTCGCAAGCCGATGCCTCAGTGGTCTAGGCGTACTGTTATTATTGATGCTGCAGCTTGGCTGGAACAGTGCAGACGATGCTTACCATGGGTTTAAATTAGATATATTTACAGAACACATCAACTGACTGAGAAAGACGTGTCAAGTCAAGTGAGCATAAAGAAGACGCGAAAGACTTGAAAACAACTTTGTCCATATTTCCAACTCGAGCAGGCGTTCTCGAGACAATCGATGAACTCGTACAATGATCCAGCATGCTACCAAGCCGAGCGAAGCCCTCCCTTCGAGCTAAGCGAGGAATGGTAAACATAGGATTCCAAATTTCAATATGAAAGACAGAACACTTGTTGCCAAGCTGCCGCAACTTATGCTTAGTCTTCTTCTTTATTCAAACAATTCCGCAATACATATTCCACCTTTGTGTCCAATCACAGGACATTAGGAGACCTTTGTATGAACTCTATGAGGAAGCGTAGCACAATATCCTGCGAACCTCAACTTGACATGGGCTCAAGAGAGCCTGCTCATACAATACTTCAAGAGACAGCATATTTCATCTTGATCTGGTACTCTTCTATAATCATTAGGTAAATCAGACTTGACATGCCATCCTCCGACAACCCCTGCCCCCAAGAAACAGGAATTGGACTAGCGCCTCGGCATGAGATTAAAAGCCAACCACCTGGATTTTTCTCTTTCTCGAACTTCGAGACATCGCCATGCGAGCACGTTGGGTGTTGATCCAGCTTTTTGCATTATTGGTGTTTGTTATATGCGCTATGGAAGAAACACAATTTCCACCTCGACAATGCTTGACATGTGCTTCCAGTGGGGCAGCTTGCGATGGTGGGTTTCCTGTTTGTAAGTAAACCCAGGTAATGTCAACAAACAAGAATAAAACTTGATGCCATCTCAGGCTCATCATGCAAAAGAATAAGGAAAGGGTGCAAAATGCCTAATCTCGAGGTTGCTGTCCCTTGGAACAAAACCAGAGTTCCAAGCCTTCACCGTTCGAATGCGACAAGATTCACGGACGATATGCTATTTACGAAAGAGTATATCAGATCTGCTCACTGCTCTATAATCGAATGGATGACTAGGGCTTATGTCACCCTGACGACCATGGCGTATCTCGATAACTCAGAGATAAAGCTTCCACCTCATCCAAACCTGTCAATGGAAGAGCTCGCGGACATTGGCGTAGATGCAGAAGCTCGTGCATTGTTACGGTATCTACCATATCTCGATAACGAACGAGAAATTTCTCCATTTACGAAGTCTTACAGCTACCTGAGTGATGTGGTAAATGCTCGTCGTGTGCTTTGGGACGGGGAGAATGACCTTGCGCCTTGGGTAATTCGACTTTCCGAGTGCCCACCTGCAGCAGCCTCACACGGGAGGACTATCATCTACGACCTCCGCACTAAAAGAATCGCAGAATGGCCGAACAACGAAGGTGGATACACAAATACTTATCTTGACCTTCCCACTTCCACGCCTGAGGAGTACTTTGGCCGCTGGGTGGAGTTCCTGAAAGACTTGAAAGAAATTCCTTGGCGGAACAAGAAGGTGTATGAGATGAGTTCTGAGCCCCCAGCACCACCTTCGGGATTCCTCGATTATCTGATCAATGGTTATGTCGACCCTGCCGAAGGTCCTCCTCCACGAAATCCATGACAGCCACAGCTAGGAATGAATGACGGCCTTTATATGCGAGAGACTCGTAAAAGACTGTATAGGAATAGCGGATGGCCTGATGACTTCGACAAGGAGGACTTCAGAGAACGTAGACAGAATTGGCAAGAAGAAAATGATACATTGAATAATGCCAGAGCTGTAGCATGGACAGTTTCAGCAGACGCCAAAGCAGCGGCCTTTGCTGAATATACCAAATTTTTTGCCAGGAGCGCTGGGATGGAGCTGATGGAGTAATGATGATCGACCGTCAAGCAATACCTTCTGCGCTTGAATTAAGCCACATGCTGCGTTTCGAGTCCCATGTCCAACCAACCATCCCTTCCAATTTACCCCGAGCCCAGTTCCACCAAGTACTCCTTGAAGTCAGGTATTTGACTAAGCTTGCCACTGGTGAAGCTCATCACTGTTCTCCCTCGGTGAACGGCGCATAATTAATGGGACAGGTGATACCCCCATAGTGTACCCATCGCCATCATCTGGTAGCTGCCGAGCCCAACATTCATCAAAGCGGCTGCTGAAGCTGACCCAGAACACAATCGCAAACACAGCGATCAAAAACAGTAGTGTGATGATGGAAGAGCGGGGCAGCTCGCTTAAATTTGTCACGTAAACACCATTCGCAGCAACCTCATTCAGTCATTGCCAGGATATTCCTCAGACTTGAGATAATTGCTTGAAAATCTCCAATCTCTCTAATTTCTGATTTACAAGACTATTCTCAAGACCAATCGCCCATATTACGTCAGGGTCTGACTCCGGTGAGCATAACGTGTTGGAGCAGCTAGTTTTTGCCTAGCTCCCGCGCTGACCAGTCGGGATCCTAATGTGCTAGTCGTGCCACGATATATGGAAGGATGAGCAACTGAGAACTTCAGAATGCTGTAATCCAATTCTTAAGTCCTATCCCACAACATAACGCCCTCACACATATCAAAACCTCGTCTTGGAAGAACAAGCAACCCATCGCCAACTAACGTGTCCACACCAGTATCAGAACCACCAATATCACCCACGTCCTCAACCAAAATGGCGCACGAAATACTCACTATCCTCATCCTCCTCGCAATCGTCATTTTCTTCCCACTCATGTTCTGCCTCATCGTAAGCGGCTATTTCGATCCCCCGCCACCCCGGAAAAGAAGGCTTCGCAGAAGGAGCACCTAGCCTGGACTAAGATGTCTGATTGTCCCACTCATGTCAAATGGATTCAGTATTATCTGCTTTCTTGGAATCTTTTTCTGATGCTTTGATGGACCCTGAGTCTCGGCATCTTCGATGTTATGATGGCCATTTGTCTCGGAACTGTGTTGTTCTGATCCGATAGGCTTCGACATTCGATCTGTCATCTCGGTGATGGCAACGCTGCTCAACTTCAATCTGGAATGTCGGTTGGATTTTGAGTCGAGTTGGTTGTGGAGATGGTCACAGAGTATTGAAAGTCTTACGAAAGCTATCAATCCAGATTGAGCTAATACCAAGGATGAAAGAAAGCAACTAGAAATAAGTGCGGCGAAGAGTGGGATGCCAAATTCAACGACTCTCCTTGATACAGTGAAATTATGATGTTGTGTCAATGCCCCACTATGAGCAACATCGACACGAGCCTATCACAATGCTTTTTCAATCAGCACTTAGCAAGCTTCCTTTGCGACGCAAACAGAATGTATATCCACATCTTTTCTTGGTAGAAGATGTTGCTGGCAAGTGTGGAGATGGGAAAATGAAAACAGATGACGCGTTCCTTTCCCAAGTACCATTCTCTGCAAATAGAGAGCTGTAAGAGAGACGTTGTAAGGAGCCCTGTAAGCACGCAAGTGCTAGCTTGAATGATGATTCTATTTCGCCGCAAAGTTCTCTCAGATATTTAAGAGACTCTAAGGTTTTCTGTTGCAGTTTGCATCAGCCTATGGCTCGTCGTCGACCTCAGCCGCCAAATGGCAGAAACTCCAGAAGGCGTGCTTATCTCAGACAAGAAGGCTATCAAGGGACTTTTCCATAACTTCAGATGGTTTGACGAGAACGACACACCGGAAGAGCGGAAATTGATCTGGAAGTTGGATCTATTGATCGTTCCGTATGCGTTGCTAGTGTACTGGGTGAAGTACCTGGACGCAGCGAATCTCAGTACGTTTTCAATGCACCTGCTCGATTCGAAACATTGCTGATGTTAATAGATAATGCCTATGTCTCGGGAATGAAGGAAGACTTGAACCTGGGTGGCAATGATCTTTCACACTTGCAGTCAGCCCTTCTGATTGGAAACTGTATCGGACAAGTACCAGGCGCATACTTCTTTCCCAAAGTACCGCTGCACATTCTCATTCCTGGTCTGGATCTCGGATGGGGAATCTTCAACTTGCTGCAATACAGAGCTAAAGGTTTGCCTGAACTGATTGCATACCGGTTTTTCATTGGTCTGTTCGAAGTAAGTAAAATTTCTTCAGCGTGTTGTCAGTTCACGAACTCACCCAAACTTGTAGAGCCCCTTCTTCATTGCAGTCCACTATACTTTGGGATCCTGGTATAAAGGTCACGAGCTAGGACGCAGAGGCTCATGCTTCTACATTGGCCTCGCCCTAGGAACACTCACCGCATCTCTGCTCCAAGTCGCAGCAGCCAAGAACCTCGACGGTATGAACGGTCTCGAAGGTTGGCGCTGGTTTCATCATCACCAGTGTCTGTACACTTCCACTGGCGTTTGTCGGCTGGTTCGTCTTCCCGGGCACACCCGATAAACCAAACAGGCTCTCGATCAACAAGAGAGATATCGAGATCGCTAAGAAACGGCTCGAGAGTTCAGGTCATCGACCGCCAGCAGACTGGACCTGGAAACTCGTCAAGAAGGTATTCTCGACTTGGCATATATATGTCTTGGTATTTTGGGATATCACGTTCTGGAATGGGTCGCTGAACACCGCCAATGGGGGTTACCTGCTCTGGATTAAATCACTGAAGCGATACAGCATTCCTGAGGTGGGTGCGATACCTTGGCGAGGCCTACCGATGGTGAACTGATCAATTTCAAGGTCAACAATCTCGGTGCAACTATGCCAGCAATCGGTATCTTCATCACGCTCGCTGTCTGTTTCGGAGCTGATTTCTTCCGATCGCCTGTAAGTGATATGTCTGAGCACCAACACGTAGAATCCAGCATCTAAATCTGTCAACAGGCATGGGTAATCACCTTGGCATATATCATGAACAGCCTAGGCCTGATCATAATCATCATTTGGGAAGTCCCAGAACCAGGCTTGTGGTTCGCATTCAACACCACGTATTTCGCCAACGCCATCTCCTCTGTTATATACGGGTAAGGAAATTTCAAACCGTCCCCAGAAGGCCTCGTCACTGACAAGACGATTTACAAAGCTGGGCACAAAACATTCTCCGACACTCCCCCGAACAGCGAGCTTTCACGCTGGTGATGATGAACGCAATCTGTCAATCGACGACCGCCTGGACTCTCATTTTGACATTCCCCACTGTTGAAGCTCCGAGGTTCACGAAGGGCTATTCGTTCGTGGTGGCTTGTGCGATCATGCTGATCGTCATGACGTGGGTGGTAAAGTATCTGCATGATAAGCAAGAGTGAGTACCTCGGGGCGCATATTGATGCGCAGGACATAGCTAATTGTTTTGCAGACGACAGCATAAGGAGCTGCAGGAAAGCGACGAGGAAAGGATCAGGGTGACAGTGGATCTGGTCGAGCCTGTCACTGTTAGGGTGGAGCCAACGAAGAAAATTTGAAAAACCATCGTCACAGTTTCAAGCCCCTAGTTGGCCATTGGGCGCTGCCAAAAAGGATAGTCATTGTTGTGGTTCTGATCTGCCGCAGCTAAAGGCTACAACATCTCCACTAAAGAACCCCTAGCTAGTGGCAGTCAGGAATTCATTTCTTAGCAGGTGAGCGAGCAAATCTGAGGCAGACATTTGACAGAGTGCTGCACTCAAATATTTATACATCTCTAATGACTTTATTCTTTCTCGTCATCTTCCTCTTTAGTAGGAAGAGCAACCAACAGAGCTCTTGCTTCGAGGTATCTTTCCTCTTCCGTCGCCCCTACTGTTGGAACCTGAGGTTGAAGTAGTGCCTCGAGAAGAGGCGTCAACTCACTTGTCAACGTCTCACGTGCTGCTTCAGCTTCCTCTTCGCTGTCCATCCAGTCGCTATCAAATCCCCCCTCACTATCTTGATCTGAACCACTGCCATCAGACGATTCATATGCAGAATCCATGTTGTCACCTCCATCAAGCTCGTCATCTGTCTGGAGACCAACGATCTCCTCCATATCCCCGACGACATGGCCATTCTCTTCGTCAGGCTCGCTTGCCAGCTCAGTTTCAAGATCTAGCTTTATTCGCAGCTTCTTGAACTTCATCTTCCTGAATGCCTTGACCCACTCCACGTCATCGTGAGATAGAAGATATCGAGCGACTGAAGGGGTAGTGCTGAGGATAAGAAGTAGCTCGTCAAGATCAAGGTGGTCAGAGACGTATTCGCAGAACTTGACGATCTTGTCATCAAGCCAATAGGGAGAGCCGCAATTCCATTCCATTCTCAACCGTTTAACGCCCTTCCAAACAGCCGGCCTGTCTTCTAAGAAGTCCACGAGGAGATATTCCCAATGATCGATGTCGATATAGACATTACTCCAGAACGCTGCCCCAAGCTCAGCGCGAAGCTGGTGATTTACTTGTGAACAAGCGCGGAGCATTTCGTAATCCTCGAGTTGAAGCCCATAGTCGATAGTTGAATGCTGTGAGTAGATAGCGCTAGGCCCGGGATCAGCGGGTGGGGCTGTAACAGCGTAGCCATTGCGGAATGGGTGACAACTGCGCAGGTGAACAAGACCAACCGCGACTTCAGTGCAGTGAGTCGATGGGTCCCGGAATGGGTCGACCAGATAACCATATATCAAGTCACGGACGTCTCTTGGGAGTTTAAAGAACGAGAATCCCGATCTTGATAGCCTAAGAAATTTCTCATCAGCTGGCATGACCAATTTATGGCGACGGAAATGCAACGAACCTTAGCTGATGTGAAGTAGTGTCGTGCAAGTTGAAGTCACTGCTTCCAATACCATTTCCACCGTTTCCACCGTTTCCACCATGACAGTCATGACAGTCATGATTGATGCAATTTAAGCGATGACTCAGAGTGAAATTCCAACTTTCACTATGGAATGCCGGGACGGACGCAGGGGCTAAACAGAAGTCCCCATACCCATCTGAGAATTTCGAGACTCGATCGTTCGGTCGTAGTAAAGTGGCGAGCGCCCGCGCATTCAGTATTGCGTGTCTTCGAGACATTATACCTGTTGAGTGTTTGCTCGGAGGTGATGCACGAGAGGAAAGCTTTCGAGAGCTCGTTTGCACGGGGAAAGGTCAAGCACACTAGCTCAAACGCGCGATCACATGACATCTACATATCCTTGTTCCTGCTCTTTGGGCTCTCTTAGACCTCATTCTAGTGAAGTTGCGTGAAGAGTGTGTTTGACATGAATTACCTTGTTCTTAATTGATATGCGAGTTGAACATAGTAACATATCAGGCCCTTCTAGGTCTACATACTGCAATCAGAGATTCAAGGTGCAACCCAAGACCGCACGATGTTCGGAAAATTGGGGCTCGATCTAATTTTCCCGACCAGCGGCACTTTCATTCTCCCTTCTGGGATCTCGCCATATCCTCAGCTAAGTTATCCTCCAAAGCGCTCAACATCAGGCTCTCCAGCCGGACCACCTCATTCTCCATGGGCAGTTCATTTGTTTCCTCCCCGCTTCGCTTGAAACAACTCATCTTGGACTCCGCCTTCTACTAAATTTTGCACTCACCCCTCTCCCGAATCTCTTAGCATACCTCAAGCACAAGAAAGGCGTCGCACAAAACACTGTAGTAACAGCCGCTGACATCGTAGTAGCGTAGTGCGTACCCATAGCTTTGTACATCTGATTCGAGAAAAGAGGTAGCACTCCACTAAGCATGGCTCGCAGCAAGAACATGCTCGAGAACGCTGATGCCAGAATTATAGTGTAGAACCTATCAGCTAGCCTCCAGGCGTGCCGTTGAACCCATTGGTAGCGGAGCCGACACGTATGAGAAAGAGGAAGGAAGGAGATATGCCTTGATCCTCTTCTGCCTAGCTCCCCAATTCAGCTCGATACACATTTGTAGGAGCTTCAACAGGATTCCTGTATGCTGAGACCTCAACCGGATGAGATGGCGAGTAGTTCTTCGAGTCTGCAACCTCGTGGTATGCCACACCATTATTTTCGTGTCCCCCGTACTGAGGAATAGATGGAGTCGCAGGTGCCTTGGTCCGTCTCCTCCTGAGAATGAAGAATGCCGCAATTGCTATGATAGCAATCACAACTCCTGCAATCCCAACGCCAATTCCGATCTTGGCTCCACTACCCAAGCCATTGGAAGTGATTGAGACGATTGATTTCGAAGGGCTTGGTGTGGACGATGCTGGATTGGGGGTTGTGGAGGCTGTGGTAGAGATCGTACTTGAGGGTGGGGTACTGGATGCCAAGCTTGAAGTCGATGTCGAAGAGCTTGTAGATGAGAATCCGATTGTTGCTGCAATAACTACCCCTTGCTTTTCGTTGCAACATGTGGCGTTGACGCCTCCACAGCACCACGATCCATCGCTACATTGGCCGACAGGTACGTTGTCTGATGCGTCTCCACCGTTCTAAAATAATCAGTAACGCCAGAACAATTCATGGTATCGCAGCCTACCTCAGGATCTGTACACAGATTCAGACAAAACGGGCTTTGCGACCGTATTAGCATGACGGTACCGGTACCAATATCTCGGAGACAACGTCAAGTAAGTACCTTTTCCAGGTCTTGTCCGTACAGCCTTGCCTCCAAAACACCGAATCTCCATTGTTCTGACAAAGGCCATTTGCCTGGCAAGTATCTGGGGCCACAACTCCAGTATGGTTCGTCCCACAACATTGCGACACAGCTCCCGCGAATTGATTGCACTGTTGATACGCCGGGTCCTTGATTTCAGAACCATCAGGATTATAGCACGCCGCTTCAATCCGACATATCTGTAGAGCAACAAGCAAGAGCAACGCCACAATCAACAACATGATTCCGAAGACGACAGGGCAGAAACTTTGCAACAACACGGGAGACGGGAGTTGGGACAAGGGGCCTTTAAGAATGCGGTGCGTGAAAGACTGTGCCTCTTCCTTTGGCCCCCAACTTCCCCTTGGGCAGGTTTATGTACATGTACCTTTTCGGCTGTGGTACAGTATCAGCCTCAAGTTTCGCAAGATTGCATTTAGCCAGTCATTCTGTCCAATGGCAGCTTGCCGAAGGACGAATAGGTTTCACGGCCCTGCAATTGTTGTTTTGTCCCCGATAACTGTTTGAGTAGTCCAATCACCACCTGGCCCCTATCCTCATGCATGCCGTTCCAACAATAACAAGTCTGGGCTTTAGTAGGCGCGCACCGCGATGCGGCCCATCAAGACAGAAATAAGCATACATACAGGCCCAAGCGCCTAACAGGAAGCTTCAAAATTAGGAGACGGGTCAGCATATTCTGAGCGCCAGGCAGAAATATATCGTTCTTCTCTGCCATCGGACTTGACACTTGAAGCATTTGTCATGCTGTTCAGCCAGATGGAGATAGAAACATGAAAACAACGACATGGGAGAGAAGTCTGAACCATAGATCAAAGGCCAATTTTGTCGCATGAGAAGTGAACTTCCTCACTACCGGCACTACCGAATTTCTAGACTTCTCTTCCGTATCAACAAAATGCTGAACTCGGTACAAAATCTCGAAGCTGGTGAAGCAACAGGAGCACATGAAAGCATGACTAATCATATCGGCGTTCACAAGCGAATCGCCGATGCCTCGGCCAAACAGCATCTTACATGTCAGCGCTCCTTTTCCGTCTCAGCCAGCCATGCTAAGAAATATATCCATCCAGCAGTAACCGACACTCCTTTTCTCCCTTTGCACAACATACTTTCCTTTCTTATTCTCGGTCGCCCCTCGCCATCATGGCGTCTGCAACTCGGTTACCTCTCAAATCCATAGCCTTTACGACTGCGGTCGTAGTCAGTGCCGGCGCATCCAGAGTCAGCTTCAGGAAACTCGCTCTCAACATCTTCACAGGCCCAGGAAGTTACTCGCGGATAGTAGCAGCATTGATCGTACTTGCGAATCTGAAAAATGTGCCGTTCGCATGGCACGTACGTACTAATCCTCCACTTCCAAATATGGTCCAATAGACTGACAACCTGACAGTACCGCGTCTTCAATGCCATCCTCAAACACTGCCTCTTCTCCCTGCCCAACATCCCCCCACCAATCGCACCCTCAACACTCTTTCTCCCCGTAATAACAACCTCGCACTCGCCCCTCACAGAATGCGACTACAACTTCCACAAATCCAACAGCACGTATTTCTCCGACCTGGACGTCACACGCTCGCATCTTGTCTGCGCGCTCATCCAGCCTGGCATCAAAGCCCTGCAGAACAACAAAATTACAAAGCTGGTGCTTGACGCGCAGGGCAAGCCTGTATTGGGGAGATGGAGTATCATGTTGGGGGGTGTGATGTGTAGTTTCAAGAGGGAGATAGGCATGTATCAGGGCTTCGAGATGTGGAGTCGTCTGCTGTGCTGGGATCGTAAGTGGATATACGTCGTCACGCACTTCGTTAAGAAAGGCACTGTGAAGCCAAAGCAGTATATCCTTACTGATGGGAGTTGGTTTGGTGGTAAGAAGGGGTATAAGACTGTGGAGGGTGAAGAGGAGGGAAATGCGTTTGAGGTGGATGAGAAGGCCGTTTTTGCGAGCGCGATTAGTAAATATGTCATCAAGCTGGGACGGTTGACAACGCACCCGGAGGTGTCGTTGAATGCTTCGGGTTTGCTGCCGCCCAGGCCAGGCGGGTGGGCGACGATGAGTGGGCCGTCAGGGGAGTCGACGCCGGAGCCTTTAGAAGCTGAGGGGAGTGTGACGCCGGAAAGTGAAGGTGCGGAAGGAGTGTGGGATTGGAAGAGGGTGGAGAGGGAGAATAAGAGGGGATTGAAGTTCGCAGAGCATTTTGCGGCGTTGGATGGTTTGAATCAGGAGTTTACGGGGAGTAGAGAGGCGGCGCTGGGGAGGTATAGAGATTTCTTGACGTAGAATGGGGAGGACTCGTGTTGGATTGTGCTATAGAATGTTAAGAGTAGAAAGTCTAGAATAATTTGAGACATTCAGAGAAGACCTCGGTAGTCGTGAGAGTACTAGGTCAATTTCCAAGTGGGGTTTGAGGTATCAGCGACAGGTATTGCAAGTTGGAACATCTTGCAACGGCAGCATGACATAATACAATTTCCTCATGTTTCTCATATTTCGTCGCCAAGATTTCACATGTTTTGACAAGGGATAGATGGTGTTATTGTGTTTGACAGTATTATTATGTCGCCAAGATTTCACATGTTTTGACAAGGGATAGATGGAGTTATTGTGTTTGACAGTATTATTATTCCAGCATCCAATCATGTTTACTCCTATGTACACAATTTATTTCCTTCCTCCACTGACATCCTCTACTTCATACAGTACACCAACCCCGCTTCCCACTTCATCACTTACAAAGCGATGGCAGCAAGGATAGCAGCACCGGCCATGAAGCTACCAACCTTCTCCTTGGAAGCAGCGTTGGTGGCCTCGACTGGTGCGGATGTAGTTGCGGTGGCAGCCTCGGAGACAGAGCTGGCAGCCTATTTCATTGAAATTAGCATTTCCGCTCACAGGATCTCAAATATAGTGCAGGTTAACTTACAGAGCTGGCAGCACTTGACATGGATGAAGCCATGGATGAGGCCATGGAGGTGGCAGAAGAGGCAGCAGAGCTGGCGGCGCTGGAAACAGACGAAGCAGCGGATGTGGCGGCGGAAGAGGCAGCGGATGATCCACCTGAAGATCCACCAGCGGCGACGAGGGCGCAGATCTGGGAGGTGATGCTCTGGGTGTCTGAAAAGAAAGAAATGTCAATTAAGTTCTGGAGATCAGGTGATCATTTGGTAGCACTTACTCAATGCCTCCTCAGAAGAGCAGCCGGAGATAACACAAGGAGTGGCCTCGCGGGTGATGGCAGCGTTGGCATCACCGCACTGGCATGCGTTATCGTCAACACCGCAGCCAGAGTTGCCAATGGCGGTGGCCAAGCAGGTTTGAGCGCAAGCTGGGATTGAAGCAGTCAACTCGGCGATGGACTGAGCAGAGACGGCGGTGGCCAAGATGGCGATGGTGGCAGTAGTGAACTTCATTTTGATTGTTGTAGTGTGTGTTGTTGACTATGAAATAGAGCGAATGTGTGTTTTCGGAGTGTGAATTGACGTTTAACGTGGGTGATGAAATCTGTCAAGAATTTTGCGCGATGAGATATGAATGGAGAGGGGGGCATCGTGATTTATACATGGGATGCGATTATCATCCTTCAGGCCAAGAGAAGCCTGTCCAACCCATGCTCGTCATGGCGCGAGTGATCGGTGGCGTTCAACAGCGTTCTGCAAACCTGGATTCTGCTTCCAGCTTGGTTGCACCGTCTTTAGGAAGTTCCCGCCCATCAAAGCTGGAGGCTGCGCCGGGTCTGGGCATGATCTTCTCTCCACATGGAGAGCTATTTGATACCGAGGTTGGATTTGGTATGATGTTTCTCCTCAAAAGCTGGGGACTGGTCTGGGGTCGCCGGATTGACTTTACTGAACAAGGGATGGACTGGTCATCCCACCATTTGGGCTAGGGAGAATGTAGACTAGATGCCGAGACGACGGATAATGATTGAAAAGAAGGGATTCGAACTTTGGGGTATCGTCTGGACCGGCGCTACCGGTAACACATTCCGTTCTACAGTCCGGCGGAATCTGTGCCTCCCAAGACTGTTTGTAAATACCTTGAGGGAGATTCCTTTGTTTCACAACGACTCCTTGAAATTTGCTGGCAGAAGGAATACTCGCATTGATGTTCAATTTTGCACTTCCAGCTGCTGTCCATATTAGGATATCATCTGAGCAAGGGTCGTTTCCAACTCCAGCGACGTTGGCTCGCTTGTCGACGCATGCATCCACTTCCCGGCAATCTCCAGGTCACGCCAATCCAGACAGGGATTTAAGGTTTTGTGCCTCTATCCAGTCTCTGTACCCGCTGAGCCAGTCAGGGGTAGCGAGGCTTGCCTTAACCTCATGTGTGGTGGATCATGACGATCGACAGTAGGTTGCCGAGGTGAATCGGGGGGTGGAGAAGCTTGAAGAAGGAGGAGATGGTGGGAGGAAACACTCGAGCCATGCCATGTGAAGATAAGCTTGGCTGCTAAGCTTGTTGAATGGGTCTCGATGTGTTGGACGCAAATGGATGAGGTTTGTCAAAGGTGCGGGGAAATGCGGGGGCGAAGCTTGATGTGCATTGAATAATTGGATGAAGGGTGCGACGGAGGCTTGATGGTTCACGTGAAAGTCAATTATGAGACGGAGCTTTTACTAAAAGTGTATTGGATCGGAAGTTTAGTTGTTGGACTAAGGAGGATGCTTCTCAAATCAAGTTCTGGTTGTTGTCACCAACGTTGACCTTCAATTCCGGGTATGGTTGGAGCGAGGTAATTCCGAGTGATGAAACTCTATTCTGATTTCGGATATATGAATGATATCATACGGTTACATTTCACTTCCCTCGACCATAACCGCGGGTATCTTCCAAAATTAAGATCTTACATGTAAGTCTGGATGGCAAGCATTCAAATTATGTCCAGAAGTCTTCATCTCAAGCTCTGGAGACAACATGTAGAGCTCCCTGCGCCAAGCGGCACCAACACTTCCACACTCCAAAGTTGCACCACAGCCAGTAGTCTGGAATGTGAGCTGTCCGGTTGCTGCAGGTACCAAAAGCTAAGATCTCAAAATGCTGCTTGCAACTCAAGAGATGTGTCAATGGCCATCTAGGTGTTTCTATTTTGATCTAGATCTCTCTGTACGCGCGGTCTGGATTGTTTTTGTTTCTGGAGTGGTAGAGAGGCTGAGAAGCACATACGAGGTTGATGTTGCGAAAATTCGAGTTCGATGATTTGAAGCATTTGCAAAAGACTGCGCTGTTCCGATTTGTGGCTGTAATAATCTGAGCAAAGAATTGCGGGGACCTTTTTCTACTGCCTGCCGCCTTTTCTGCTGTTAAAGAATTGTCAGTGCAGAGCTCATGTGTCAGTCCTCTCAAATTTTTGAATCACTGCTCGTGCCACATTCCCTAGTCTCTTTGCCAGCACTCAAGTGTTCACAGAGTCAATGTCTCTTTCTTTCCATAGCTTACTGTCATTCACAACACGCCTGTTGTGGTGAGACTTGTCAACAAAGACTGGAATGCAGCTAAGTCCTTGCAAACAAAATCTACGTTTTCTTGGCGTCATGGCATAACGCCGTAAAGCAAAGTAGCCAACATGTTGGGCCATCTCATTGCGGATTAATTACCTCTCGACGACCACTGGTAGGTTACTTTGACCGAAAGGATTCTTCAACGTTCAAGCGTTGGAACAAGCTGCTTCTAAAGACGCGCATGCCCTTCTTAATGATGATGTGTCACGTGCGACTGTTGGCCATTCTTTGCTTTCGATATCTCAATCAATTTGTTACTTCCCTCTATCAAGGTTCAAGCCCCATTACATTGTCCCTTGACACACAAAGACTAGGTTTGGTATTTCACTTGGTCATCGGGGCTGACTGGTGGGTGCGGCTCACAACTAGATTCACTTCATCACGAAGCATGCTTCGCGTAGCCTACCCCTTCTGATCTGGGGTTAGTGAACGCATCCACTCGTACACTTCACTCGTATACCCACTGGCCCTTCCAGCATCTTACCAAGATAGAGCAAACCTTCCCCTTGTCTTCCTGTACACTTTCTCTCCGGACCCAAACGGCATACGAATATTGCTGTGCTGCACTCTTGCTTCTAAGCTGGGCATGCTTCTGGGATGCAGCATGCCAGTGTACACCATACCACGAGTAGGACCGGAAATCGTCAGAAGTTTGAGCTATTGTTCCATAAGCGAGGACTTTCGTCCGATGTTTACTCGAAAGGTATTCGCCACTAGCCTGACGTAGAAACAGAATCCAAGCAATGTCCTCAGCCTTTTCGGCTCTATTTAGCCCGCAATGGTCAGAACCTATGCGGTAGTTGGTTCAACATGCTCGATTACTTGGTGACTGTTCAGCTACTTTCTCTTCCTGACAGTCCTTGCTTAGCTACCCAGAGTCCAGCATCTCGAAACTCCAAACTCCCACTGGAGTCCATCCGTGATCCTATCTTACAACTCCTTCTCTTCCCATACTAACAGCGTATCGAGCTTTCCCCCCTTCTCCCCACCTCCCTCCTCCAACACCGCCTCTTTCTTCCCAACCCCATCCGAATAATTCTTATGCATCAAATACCTATTCTGCGCAACCCTCAACCTCTTCTCATCCATATCCACCCTCCCACTCAACCGTGCATAATTCCCCGCCATCAACCACACCCTTTCTCCATCCTCCCTTACCACCCAGTATCCCTCCTCCCCATCCCCATCCCCATCCCCTCCCTCCCCACCCTGCAAAACAAAACCCCCTCTCATCTCAACTCTCCAAAGCAATTCCAACCACACCCCCTCCACCTTCCTATCCGGCTCACTAGCCCAGGGACTCCACATCCCACTCGGCCGTTCGTACGCATCATTCGCGAGTGCTATTATCGCTGCATGAGAGGTTTTGTAGTCGAGCCAATTAGGGATGTTGCGGAAGAGTAGTGGGAATGCGAGGGGTTCGAGACGGTGGGAGGTGAGGCGTAGGGAGGTTAGGGTGCGTGGAGAGAGGTGGGAGAGTATTTGGAGGAGGAGCTCGGTTGGGAGGGTTAGGAGAGACATTTTTGGTGAATGCGGAGGGATTTCGATTTGATCTGAGTCCTGAATTGAGTCCTGAATTGAGTCCTGGGTTGAGTCCTGGATTGGGTTTGAGGGGTTTGGATTTGTGGACATCGTAGGTGATAGGAAAGCTATGTATCGGATGAGACGATTGATAGGTTTTGACAGGTGGTAAGAATTTGGTGATTGTCAAAAGGGAGGCAGTATAGTTCACGGTGTCAAGCACGTATGTCCCTGCTGTGCTTTCAGAAAAAGGGAATGCAATTGATCAATAAGACAATGACCTCGCAGCGAATACAAGTCAATTGAAAGAATAAAGTGCGATTGAAAGGGGAAAATGTTTGGTTCCTCGAGAAGATGTACCTTGGCGGCTGATGTGAGCGTTCCAAATGCTTACTTGTGGAGCTCGGCTAAGTAAACAGAGACGCCGATGTACGAGAACAAGGCTTGACACAAAACACCAATACCCGGATGGGCAAACGCTGAATCGCTGAATGAGAAAACGCACGTAGATCACTAATCTGTGGGTACCAAAACTTGATGGTCCAGTCACTTCCTCCGTAACAAACCCTCCGCTTCCCTTTGCTCATCTTCCCACCAACCTTTGAACATATTCAACCTCTCAGTGCGCTCACGAGCCATTCTCCTCCCTGGAGCAGTCTTCATCATACTCTCCAGCTTCACCAACTTATCATCAAAATGTTGGATCGTCTCGCCCATGTCCCTCGCGTTCTTTGCCCCACCAAACGTAAAAGTCCGTCCAATCCCCACAGCTCCAATGGCGTCCAGCCGATCCGCATCTTGCACAATAGCGAGCTCCGGATACTTGCCAATCATAGTCTCTACATGTCCTCGATCCTTGATCTCAGAAGAGTACGACACTGCAAGGACGATCCGCTGTACCTTGAGAGCTAGATCTTCCGGCGCGCCAAAACCCAACAAGGTTGCCAGAACAAGAGTCTCCCCCTTCTGCCCCGGCTCCAAGTACTTCTTGTCTCCGACATCGTGCAGTAAAGCTGCGAGAGTGATGACATGTAGATCCAGCGAGGACTCCTTCTCGAATAGCCCAGATTGCTCCTCTGCCTTGATGATCTCCGCGTATATCTTGTGTGCCAGTCCAACGACCCTCTTGATATGGTTGAAGTCGTGGGAGCCGTCGTACTTGCTCATGTACTTCTCCACGAAAGCGGTCACTTTGGGTATCAAGGCAGCATTTGGTGGGACCCTTTTCGCTTTCTTTCGAGGCTTCTTCGGAGACGCTTTGGGCGATGAAGTGCTTGCTTGCAGAGGATCATTCTCCAACTCCTCGTCCGAGTACTCTCTGAACTCGGGGTATTTTGACCTTCTTCGCATTCCCAATTTCTGCCGCAGACGAGCCAGGTTCCGCGGTTTGATCTCGTACCCCTCAGCAAGCAACGCTCTCGCCATTTGGTCATCGTTGAGATTTTTATTGTAGTGGTAGATGATGCGCTCCTGCAGCTCCACCGACGCGGTTGTGCGAGTCTTCTTCCGTGGGACCTTCCATTGCGTCAACCGTCTCGAGATGGTTCGTTCGCTGATATCCAGGCCATGATCCAGGTTCAACCGCCTAGCAATTTCAATAATGGGCACATCTTCGTCGACGAAAAGTCTCACGATCTCATCTTTGTAAGGTTCGAGCGGTGTGGATTGGGGACGACCTCGCTTTTTGGTGGAGGCTTCGGGCTCGGAACTGGAGCTCGAGATGTCGCTATCGCTGGCGGACATTATGGTGGTGGGATATTTGGCCTAGAGGTACTTATGGTCGGGAATTGCGTGGTTGGGAATGAGGTTTGGGTATGTGCGGAAAACACAGCAGAATGTCGATGTGCCATGCTGGTTGCTCCGGACCCGCCGTACAGCACGTCTGCCTGCGGGTGCGGGCCTTCAAGCAACATTCGTCGAATGTTCGCCCTACACAATTGCAATTTGGCCATATGGATGGTCTGCATTTAGAGCAAAGACAACAAGACATGAAGACTTTCAAGCGAAATCTTCAGTAATTGGGAGCGAAAGCTCATTGCCCCGGTTATAGTTCTCCTCCTTGGTTCAGTACCTCGGATCTCCTCAAGTCCATCATGTCATTTCCCCTCATTGTTTCAAGGTGGGGTAAAAAGCATGTATAATGGATCTTCCCCAGGTTATCGAAAGTATAATATATTTCCATTATTCATCCGCTCTTTGTTACTTCAGTATCGAAAGTGTCGTTGAAGTTTGATTTATAAAATGGCAGATTCAGCAGGAAAAGCAGCAGGACGACTTACGCAAGTCAGTGACTTTCTTACGGGAAACAGGACAGCTACTACTATTCCCTTTGACCCGAATTGCACCAAGTTCCCGGTCAGAAAGGATGTTCCAAGAAGAGAAGACGCACCTGAGGGAGCGTAAGTACTTTTCCAATGGGATTCTGTGTATCGCTAATCTATTCCAGTGCGTGGGTTTGGGGACAAAATGATTATGTGAGCTGAACTTAAAATAAGCTAAAGAGTGATGCTGATAATAAACAGATCGGGAGAATCAACCTTTTAACGCCTACGCGAGTTCAAGCAGCTTCAAAAGAAATCAAGACAGGAGAAATCGTACCTCTCAACTTGCCATTGAACGTCCCCGAAGTCCCAGCTTTCAACCGAGAGGCTTTCCGGCATGAGATCAAGGCATTGGCCGAAGGTATTGCTTATGATGACAAGTACCAACTAAATACACAGTCTGGAACTCAATGGGACGGCTTCAGACACATAGCGCATCTCCCCACCGAGACCTTCTACAATGGCACGAAGGGAAAGGATATCCAAGGAGAAGCTGCGGATCCACAGAAATGCGGCATTCATCACTGGGCTGAACATGGCATTGTTGGCAGGGGCATTCTGATCGATTACTGGACGTATGCCAATGAGAATGGGATCGTTTATGGTGAGGACCTGAAATGTCCGAGTTTTCAGAAATGCCGTTCCTGACAAAAATCAGATCCATATGACTACCACACGATCTCTTTTGCCGAGCTACAAGCTTGTGGCAAATCTCAAGGCGTGGATATCAGACCTGCCGCACAGGGAGGAGATATCCATATTGGTGACATTCTCTTCATCCGTTCCGGGTTCGTCTCAACTTATCACTCGAAATCTCCCGAAGCGCGTGCAGCAGCGGCCCTACGACCTCACTCAATCGGGAAAACCGATGGTCAGCGCTGGGCCGGTGTGAAGCAAGAGACGGCCATGCTCGATTGGTTGCATGATTGTTACTTTGCGGCTGTCGCTGGTGATGCGCCTTCGTTCGAAGCATGGCCAAGTCAGGAGGAGTACATGCTCCATGAGTATATTCTAGCTCTTTGGGGAATGCCGTTGGGTGAAATGTTTGATCTGGAGAAGTTGTCGAAGACTTGTAGGGAGAAGGGAAGATGGACGTTCTTTGTGTCAAGTGCTCCGAACCATTGCGAGGGTGGTGTGTCCAGTCACGGAAACGCTCTGGCAGTCTTCTGAGTCATTCCGTGGCTAGTAAAAGGGCTGGCAAAATGATTTCAAAGATAAGCGATATTGATGCGTAGCACAATTCGCAAGCCAGTACTGAATATCCACCGGATCTAGGTATCATAATCTATGAGGCACTCGATGCTACAAGCGCTTAATACTTCTATACTGTCGCAGTGCAGCTTTCGAGGCATGAATCCGGATTGGGCAGTTGCCAAGTGGCGTGCATGCAGAACGCTTGAGGTCTCGGTGAGCGCTTCAGGAACCGATCGCGTCACTGCAAACCACAGCCTCATTCTCAGACCCAAGATCAAATATTCCATTTAACCTTCAGACTTCGATGCGTCGCACCAAGTTGATAGCAGCTTGCCAGCATCAATGACCAGCCGTTCACAACACTGTTTGCTGGTGAGATGCAACCAGTATCGCGGTCACCAAGCGAAAGTCTTTCTGACAGCAGTGTACGGGCTCCCGGGAACTTACAAATCCGACGTCCATTTGGAGAGCTGATAATGTGACAGGAACAGCCAGAATCGATCCCATCGTGTATTATGCCGGGCATGGGGGAATGAACACTTCTCGACAGCCCTTATGGACCTGGTAGTGTTTTCTTGTTCGGATTTGGCCATACTGACAATTGACAGTACTGGCGACCCGAAATCTCCATATCTGCAATGGTACGCCGTACGGACCATATTCGAACAAGCCGAGTCAGATGTCCTTTTACTTCTTGTCTGCTGCGCTGCAGCAAGCAGTGCCCCAGCAGACGGCCAATGCAACAGCGTGACAGAAACCATCGCAGCTTGCGGCTTCGAGACCTGGGCCCCCCAACCTGGCCGGCACTCTTTCACCAATACGCCCATCGCAGTCCTAGATGACTGGCAAGATCGGGCAAGCTTCACAGCAACCATGTTGTACTGCGAGGTCCTGAATAGATTACGACACGAGAAGCCGGAGAGGAGACGAGACATCAAGAACTTCGAGTGCCGGAGGACGCCTGTTCACATTCTCAGCACCATTGATCCTCGCGCAGGCAGTGTTGAGACATGCCGTCGAAGTGATCTAGAGCATGTGCCAGAGACCTCCACCGCAAAGGGCAGAAAGGAAGAAGCAAAGGATGGTGGATCGGCTATAGACATTGAGTCCACACCATCGGCTTCGAGCAAAGACCGCTCCGCAGATTTATATACTCCGGATTCAGTGAATACAGTTCTCAAAATTGGTGAGACAGCTCTCCCACATGTCCTCATTTCAATGGCGCTCGATGAAGAGCAGCTGCTCGATTTGGAACTGTGCACAAAGTGGCTTCAACGATTCCCCGCTCTCGCCAAATCCGCCAAGATTGAGGGTGTCTACAGGAGCAACTCAACACTAATTATACTTTCGCTACCTGTACTCATCTGGGACTGGCTCCACGATGATATGGCTTGCTCTTTCATCAGTTATACACACTCATCTAATATTTTGATTCAAAACCAGCACGAGCCAAAACCTATCCCGGCTGCAACCTCCAACACCACAAGAACACTCCAAGGTGTAAAAAGTCTAGCCGACTACGACGTGTCATATTGGACAAAAATCAGCCGAAAATTCGTGTCAATCCAAGAGCTCTTGAAGAAGGGAACGAGCTGTTCGAGTCTTCGGACGAAGATGTACTTGTGTTGAGAGCCCTGTTCCTTGACGAAGTACACGGCTATGCAGAGGCCACTCGAAAGATCAGAGGTATGTGTTCTTCTCAGTACAGTTTCATATAGTGACTGAGTATCCCACAGCCGCGGCTCAAGAGGTCAAATGAAGGGAAGCCGGAGCAATCCGCGAGCGGAATCAATACAGACAACAGTTGTCCCTAAAAGCGCCTTTGGAGCGTGAATCAAGATACCCTAAGCCCCACATGTTTAATCCGGATTCTGATCTGGGCATGTCAAAGATTGGATCGAATCTAGAGACGAGTCTCTGGGACTAGGCCATTTACGAAGTTTTCAGACAAGTTTGAAACGCTTCTTTTTCCCCCGCTAAACAACATTCTTTACTTTAAAGACTACTTCCCAAGAATAATAAATACAGGTAGGGATACTCGCTGCAATAACGGCAATCATCATCCCCTTCTCCAGCGCTGAATACTCTATAGTTACTTGTTAGTATCGTACCTAAACTGCGAAGTGTGCTCACGCTTCTTCTGCGGACCACGTCCCCCGGCCGCTTCCCCCCCCCCTCTCTCCTCTTGTTCGACGGCGGGAATGTCATTTGCTGGTCGAACATTCTGCGGGGCAGGGCGTCTAAAATCGTCAGTTGACACAACAGAATTGAATAGTGAAAGGCTGTCTTACAGCTAGCCGGAGAGAGGGGGATCGACGGTTGGGTTCCGAGGGTCCGCAGATGGTGGGTCGGGGTTGACCCAGGGGTTCTCGAAAGGGATGTCGTCGCCATGACTAACAGCTTGTTAGTAAGTAACCCACCAAAAATTCCAATGATAGTCCTACAGTTGGGCTAATAATACATAATCATACTCGGAAGACATTTCGATATTGGTCGGTAACGCTATTGATTTGAGATGTCTTAGGTGTATGATATGTTTTCGATGAAGCAGAATGGCGAAGTAAGAAACCAAATTTCCACATAAACATTTTTGCAATGTTCCTTCCTCCTGGACACTGTATTTGCATGCTAGGTTCTCAATGTCCTGAATGAAAGAAAGTACCTCCCACAAACCACCTCGCTTATTCGGAGCACTCACTGCAGCCAGTACTACAGTGACACCGAGGTCTTATCCTGAGCATAAATGGCACAGGTATAACTGCCATGATGTATCTACTGCCATGGTTGGGCAGATGCCTCTCAAACCAAGAATCAAGTTTTCCCAAATAAATGAGAATAAATACGGTGATGAGCCCGAGTAATTCTATGGCAACTAAGCAGAGTGCGAAAAGGTCCCAGAGGTCTTTCATTTTGGAGGACGTGTTGGCGACTTTTGCGCAGTGGGATTTTGGCTGTGTCGATGTCGACTTGGTGAATTTGATAATTTGTTCTGAGCAACGATGACCGATTGTGAGAGCGGTGTGACTTTTTGAAGTATTATGGTATGTTCAAGGATACGACTAATGAAACTTGGAAGTATTGGATGAAAAGTAGTGGGAGCTAGCAATAACGCGCATGACGTCGGCACCCAATGAATGAAGCGGGTAGTCCGCCGGTTGCTATAAATTTTATTGGCAGTGTGTTATGACAATTTGAGATGCTTGTCATGAGCAATTGACAAAGGCAATAGTCAACAGTAAGGCTCCTAAGCTTTTGGGCTTGTGGTACCCGTCCTGTATGGCTCAGAATCGGCTGAATGGTGACTGTTGGGAAGGTTGTCAATTGTTTACCTCGCTTACAGAGTGGGTCAGCCTAGGGCGCAGAAAATCCTGTGAGCGTCAGGCAAATTCAGCGCTGAAAGGATGGCATTTGCCGCTGATTGTCCAGGAGTTCCCCGATCCAACTGAATATCACGGTCCTGATGCATGTGTTCGGTCTGATACAAAGTAACTTGTTGGGGTCATAACCACCTGTTGGAAGAGCATGCAACAATGCTGAAGTAAATGGTTGATGATAAACATGAATATTATGAGTACTTGATGCTGGGAACGTTCCAAACTGAAAGATGGTAAGGCGTAATATACTGGTGAGAATGTGAGATGAATCAGGTCTTCAGGAAGCCATTGCTTGGCTTCATCCAATGATGTCGATCATTTGCACAATGTGTCGCGGTCCGTCCAACGAGAAGAATGGAGAAGAAGATGAAGAATCCCTTTTTCATTTCATGAAAATCCCCGATCGGGAAATCATCTTAAAGATCAGACACAAATCAAATGACAAGAAACGAGCATAGGATGAGCCATGGAGACAGCATGCTTGGCCGTCATTGCCATGAAGAGGATGTTTCAAAAGCATTATTCAAACAGAACTCAAAACATTAGCGTTTTCAGTCGACCTAAGGAAACACAGTCCCACAAATGTCGTACTTCCCACCAGCCTCAAAAGCCTGTGGAACCGAATCCGCATTTCCATATGTGTAACTCGCTACCCCGCTCATCAGTCCTTAAAGATCTCACGAGAGAGAGGAATACTTACTGGGAACAGCCAAACCCGTAATCAGGTTGTCAGCAGCATAGTATGCATAATCATCACTATGATAATCCTTCTTGTTGACGATGGCCCCTAGGCAATCATTGGCGAATTTGTCGTTGAAGACGACATCGACGTGGTGTTTCCATTTGCCGAAGTATGCTTTGGGGTGATCGCGGTTCTTGTTGCTGTTTTGGAACTTGTCGGCATCGCTTCAATACTCTAGTTAGTCTTGTTGGGCCGTTTAATAGATGGTAAGAAGACGTGCCCATCAAAGGTATTCGGAATGTTTCCCCATGTGACGTAAGGGCGGTTCCCATCTTGTTCGAGCCAGACTCCATCTCGAACATACAGCCCATCTGCATTCTGCACGAATTTCACAGCTGCCCATTCCCAATCGTATGGATGTCCCGTATCCTAAGTCGGAATCAGCTTCATTACTCATCTCCGCAACAAGAGACTAACCTTCTGAAAGAACACATCGTACACCACTCTCCACGATGCATCCTTGTCGCATTTCCTGATTGTATAATATGTCGGAAACGAAGTCGAGAGTTGAGCCTGCTGCGTCTGTTTCGCTTGCGCGGGACAGCCTTGATTAAGTGGCCCAAGAATCATACATGCATCTTCCGTGAGGTTCTTCGTCTTGCTTCCGTCTGGTTGTACTGCTGCTGTGGGGAAGCAAGTCTTGGTGTCAAAGTGCCACAGAGGCGCTGCAGATTTGACAGCAGTGAGAGGTTCATTGACGAAGACTGAATTATCAATGGGCGTATTCGCGAATACTGCGCTTGTAAATGCTCCAAGAGCGGCAAGAGCAAATATTGCTAGCATTTTGAGCAAAATTTCCGGTAAGTAGATACTGCAGAGTACGCCAGGGAATCCCAACTTAAAGTGCAGGCGTTTCCATTATAACTACTGGGAACACAGCCAGGGGTCATATCGCCAGCACCATCATTATCCGAATGCAAAACATCCTGACCAAAGAGCTGTGCAGCTACAACGATCCGAACCGACCAAATCTCCACGTGTGCCCCCATGCCCGGCGACTCATAGGATCTTCAGGCTCTCGGAGCATTGTTTTCTCGCATGATTCCAGATCTGCAGCAGTGATCATTTCCCTATCGGTTTGAAATGTGGCTCACAAACTCGGGCATTCGATTCTGATTCGTCGTCGGCAGAGATCACCTGCATATCCGCCTGCCTGATTGGAGAGACTTAGTGCAACCATATTTCAAGAGCTGTCGAATCTGCACAACCAGCTGAACGGAGCTTTGACTGGTTACAGTGACTGGTCCCTTTGACTTCCTTGATGGGTATAATAAGTTCGGCATTGCTCTATCACATGGGCAAGCCGGAAATAGAGTCAAGTTCTTGTGTCTTCGTTCAAGTGGCGACTACCCCACCCTGCACTTGGCGCGGGGTCGTAGCAGATTGAGACTCTCCCCATTGACCCATAAAGTTGAGAGATACAGCATGTTCAATCATCGAAGCCAGGCAATATGCCGTGTCTAGACGAATCTGAGGCAGAGGGATAATCTGCATGCATGGATTGCTGTGTGTAATAAGCTTCCAATTTTCATATACTGCGAAGTGTGTTGATAGCATTTTCCTGGCCGCTCGATGCATCCCGTCGAATGGACGCGCCAAAAGTGCTCTCCAAATGTCCAGCCATGTTCAGATACCTTCGAGGCTGTCGCAATATTCCCTTTTAATCATCTTCCTGAGTATTTTACGGGGGTTTTCTCGTTTTGTATTCCTTTCACTCCCGCATAGTTCGGCAGCTTCGTCCTCTTTGTGATTATGCTGAGGTATGTCGTTCAACTGAAGATATTGTGATTTCGTTATACCGGTGAAGGAGCGAGAGGAGTAAGTTCGATGATATGGTACAAACAGGTACGGACGGTCTGTACTATCGTCAGCGATCTTTCGAAAATCTCCAGGTTGGATTCAACAGCACATCGTCCCAGCAGTATTTCAATCGCAACAGAATAATCACCGTGTAGCAAATCCGCGACTTATCTGTGCTATTCCTTGAGCTAACCTCTCCCTGCTTATTGTGTTCCTCGCTGTGTCTGTTCCCCTTCCTTTGCATGTCCGACGCAGATGTAGATCTTCCGAATGTCGTGTGCCGCGATGCCAAATCTTGCTCGAATTCCTCCGCCTCCCAAATTCCCAATTTGATTCGAGAAACCATTCAATACCGGCCTCGCTAGCATCCTAATTCCTTTCTCCATGTTTCAGAAGCCCTGAAGCGGCAGAACGCACGATGCGGCGTACTCGAGAGGAGGGCCAACTCGGTCGGGGGCAGAAGATCTTTACCGGCCATGACCTGCTCGGCGAAGCAGTGCCTTGGAAAATACATTGTGATCTGGATCGGCAGAAAGTAGATCTTGAACTCCTTCAATCCCTATATTGTATTTATTGAGCCTGTGGATGTATGGGTCTGCGGGAACGAGGCAATGTTTGCTGGAGGACTTTACTACTTTGTACGTTATTGGCCGTTTGAACCTTTGAAGAGCCTTCAGAAAGACGGACGAATTGAAGACCATAGCTGAAGTCCAGAACATGGCCTTCTTTGTAAAGAACTAATGCCTCGTCCTTGAGATCTCAACACCAGTCGCACAAAAGTTGTGCTCCACGAGGATGGTATGCCAGGAGCTGTTCCACGGTCCTCCGCTCCTGTCACTGAACCTGATCGCCTGCTAAGAATGGTGATATATCTTGTTCCCAGTCCCAAAATTCTCGGACGTATAGAATGGACTGAGGCGGTTCGGCCAATACCTACTGGTATCATCTCCCAGGATTTGCCTCCTTGCCCGTTCTGTATTCTTTCTCTTGCCATTCAGGATTCTCAGAGAGTCCTCAAAAGCAGCACAGATGTATCAGCGACTTTTTTACCGGAGTTTTGCTCTGCTCCCAATCACAATTATCTGTCGCTGCTCCAGAGCTTCGCGTCGTGGTTGGGGAAGTTTGGTATCGAAGGAGGATTGTGATAACTGTTTGGATAGTTCTTCATCAGCTCAAGCACCAAGAACTCTCTGATCACAAGTGTATGTACAGCTGTTGTATCTAACCGAGGTCCTACCTAAAGACTTTCCAACATATCAGAAGGCGGTACTTACTTCCAGGAAAGCTAATACACAGATTAGAGCTTCCGTCAACCAAAGATCAAGCCCCGAGCCCCGAGCTTTTGCTGCAACTGAACACCCGCGCTGAGACCACCTATCAAAGAAAAATTATCTGAAATAAAGACAATTATCCACGGTCAGAAGCTACTTCTCCGGTCTTTCTTCAACCGATGCTTGATTCTCCCACTGAATCATGCAAGACCGGCTTCAGCCATTGTTGAGACCGCAAGCTGGGAAGGTGCAACCAAGGAGGAGACGGGTAATTAAGTATTTATAGACTGACCAGCTCTCAATCCTCTCCAACCAGCAACAACAACTCCTCCAAGCGCAGCTATGGACTTGCATTAAGAAGACAGTTTATGTTTACCACAGCTCTTGTATCGGGGCTGCTGTCTTCCCTCGACTGACGACTGTTCCAATATCTTCAGCAACCAAGACTATTGCCATATTTGCAGGTCTCCATTGGAGATATGCACCCAGGGAGTGAAGGTACTCTTGTTGATACTGTCAACGTCACAAGTTTGAGTCATTCTGCCACATCTAACAATGCCAGAGCATCTGCCACGGTTGCAAACGTGTCCTTCGAGAGGATCAGGAATGCTAAGCATACTGAATAGCAGATCGCAGGTTGAATCTCCAATCTTTCTTCAGGAGACGATCCCTTCAGCCACAGATCTCCGTCACGCCTGCAGATGCAGCTGCAGGCATGCGTCTGGGGTAAAGCTTGGCTGCGTTTCACAACGCCACCCGGCGATCCTGTATGTGAACCATCCCACTTTCTAACTCCATGTCCCTCCCAAACAGGCTTTGTCTTGTTTATTGCGACTTTTCTATCCGTATTAGGTCGTATGAATGAGGTAGAGGCGTAGTAAGAGTGACGAATGAGGCGATTGCAGTCGTTGGATTTGGTTGTGCAGCTGCCAGGGAAGAGAAAACAGAACAAGGATCGCATTGGTCGGATTTTCGACGCGGTAAGAAACATTTGGTCTCAAGATGGATCTATTCATTTGTTAACGTGAGACTACCAGCATCATTTTGGTGGCACCTTTGATGGCGCTGCTTATAGCTGGCAATCCGCTGTTGTTGTTCTGGGAAGCTGGGAAGCTGCGGTCGACTTCACAACTTGCTGTAGCTGCGCCAACCACACATCAAAGATCAGCTGCTCATCCGACTTTTGACGACAGTCTATTGACCACATCGACTTGTGTCAGAAGTTCGTGAGCGTAAACAACTCACCAGGTCTTTGTTAGGGTCGCTTTCTTGTCGCCGACACGGTTGGGGCTTTCCTGCAGACCAAGAACACGTAAGTATGGCCAAATTCTTAGAACAAAACGCGCACAAGCTTCTCCATGCCCATTATGGTGCATTCCAACGACTCAGGATGACCTGTATGTCTGAGCTAACAAGGTTGAAAGCAGAAGTTGTCCAGTTCTCGCTTCTTCGTATAGGGGTTCGCTTCGAGTAGCGAGCTGGAGTTAAACACAACACAGGACTCAAAAGTTCTTATTCTTGACCAGAAGCTCTAAAATGCATATATGATCTAGCCCAAAAGAGTGAACTAGGCCTTTTGTTGCTTTTGAGAAGGTTCTAGGTCTATGTGCTGCCTAGAGCGCTCGCTTGGCCACGTTATCGCAACCTTAGCAACCCCCGCGCTAGACTTTTCAAGATAAAAACAGCGGCTCCTTCTCTTTCCTCCTCAAACAACGCAACCTCTTCTTAAAGAAACACCTCTCCGATCTTGCTCTCCACTTCAATTCGATCTCGCATCGACTCTCAAGGTAAATAAGTTCCCCCTTCCCGAGATCAGCGCCTTGGAGAATGCCATTGTTGACTTGCCCTCCTCACATTTTCAGACAATCAAATAACAAGAACGAACTTACAAGCCATCCAGATGAAGTTCCCGAGCTTCATCACCATGATCGTCGCAGTTCTCCTGGGTTTGGGCCTCGGTGGACTTGCAATCGAGTCTCCTGTCGAGGCAGCTGGCTCCGTTGCTCTGTCGCAGGTTTCCTCTGGCGCCCCGGGCGGCAGAACTGTTACCACCTTCTACCAGACCACTACATTCACCGTTGATCCCTGTGCCCCAACTTATACCGCTACCTCCCATGTTGGCAAGGTCGACTTGCGCTCGCAACGTGTCTTGGCTGCGTCTTCTCTGCCTACAACTACGATCACTCGGACCTCAACTTTGCATAGTACCGTTACGCTTCGTCTTAGCAAGGTAGTACCAACCCTCTCTAGCTCTGTCAAGGTCATTTCGACCCGTACCAGAATCACTTCTGAGACTTCGACTACGACTACCACAGTCTCTGCTGCTGCTTCTTTGGTTACTTCAGCTCACGGTCTCTCTCATCCACCTACCTCAAAGGTTGAGTCCGACGATTTCGACCCATTCGACTATGAATTCATCGAAGACAACTCCAAGATCGAGCTCAGAGGCCTGGATGTTTCATCTTCTGCTCCAGCAGCTGCGTGCCCAACAGACATCTCCGGCGACTACCAGTTTCCTCATCTCATCGTACCAACCTCAATTGGTATGCCGGATCAGCCTCAAGGAACTCAATACGCTGTTTGGATCTCCCCTGCCGCTTCGACTTTGTTCAACTTTGACGTCCCTGCAACCTACACCGGCACCTGCTCACTCATCTTCCTGTTCCCCTACATGAGCCAACTCGACCCCTCAGCAGGCAAATACACCTACTCCGGCCAAGAACAAGTAATCTACCAAAACGGCGGTCTCAACTTCTCTCTCCTCGCCGGCATCGCTACCAACTCAACTACCTACAACTCTACTCCTCCCGTTGCAGTCGATTACGGAAAGGTCAAGATCTTGCCTGGAAATAAGTACACGGTTGCTAATTTTCCGTGCCCGGCGGGAAAGACTATCACTGTTGAGGGAAGCTCGGCGAATAGGACTGAGTTGGATTATTTCCAGAATACGGGAATGGAGCCGATTGGTCTTTATCTAGTCCCTTGTGTCTAGCTCAGGCTTGGATGCTTCTGATTTGGGGGTTCCTTATTCGGTCACGTTTCGATGTGGATGGATTGGGGTCCTTACTTCCGAGGGATTTGATTGTGGCTTTTAGAAGTCGTGACTTTGGCGTGATGGTATGGAAAGGAAAGGATGATATGGTCGCCTGGGATGGATGGAAGGATGGAAACCTAGGCCTTTGATATGAAATACACATGGGACATTGAACTCTCAGATCTCTTCATTGTCATTGTGATTAAAGTACACTTTTGTGATTCTTGATCATGACCTCTCAATATGGTCCTGGCTGTCGTACCCTTGGCTTCTTCAATGTTCCAGCTAGGTTTTGTGACTTCTGTGAATTTTCGTCCTTAATCGTATTAGTGATACTGGTTCGGATGGCAAGATCTGGACGCGCTTACCTAAACCCTATCTTGGTTCTTGCGAGAATTCGGCATATTCTTTCCAGAATCGCCTTGGTCCTAAGGACTCATTGGCAGCCATGCGAATGGCTGTTTGGATTCATTCGATCCGTGGTTTCTGATACTCGTTGCGAGAATGAAGCTGATTTCCTTACCCCGCGAGCGCTTTCATCCACCAGGCGGACTCGGCCAAACAGTATTCCGTCTCGCATCACTGGAAACAGGCACGAAATCAATCGAATCGCTAGACCTGCTCGATCTTCACGCAAGGTCAGCATTTTCACCCACTAGCATCAGACAAAAAGCTATCCTGAGCATTCGGCAGTGGAAGTCTCTGATTGAGAGTGACGAACCTTCTTTCTGAAATCGACTCCTGCGGCTGCTGCGCCTTCTTATTATTTGGATTTTGACTCTCGTACTGCACGACTTGATCTTCCGGATCGATAGCAATGCCGACTTCGATGACGCCGGATGTCATGGTGCTGTCGGTTCTCGGCGGCATGGGTCGATGGAATTGCGGGACGCGGGTATTGCTTGGGGCGCGGAGATGAGTGGGTTGTGAAGGAGGAGGAGGAGGAGTCGAGCTCTCAACGATGGAATCAGTATTATGATTCAACTCCCTCGCGAACATGCGGACACGATTCTCAGACTCCCTCAGAACCTTGCGTTGCTCTTCCGATGCAGATTTCTGCAGACTGGGTAGCCGCTCGAATTCTAAGCCTTGTGTTCTGCTCGCTTCTTCGTCGCGTTGCTGTTTCTTGCGGATTATTTTCTGTCGTAAGCCGCAGCCTCCTATGACTAAGTCGCGGTATTGGCGCCAGGATTTGGTTGTGCCGAAGACGAGGAAGGCGACGAGTGATGCTGTGACGCCGGGGATGAAGAGGACGATGTCGACTATTGAGCCTGATACGCTGAAATCTGGTTTGCCGGCTGCAGCGATGCTGGCGTTATTATTCGCCTGGAAAAGTGTAAATATTATGATGGTGATTTCAAATAACCTGGTTTGGTGTCAGTAAGATGCATCTTGTGGATGTTGGCAAGACTTACGCGAGAATGACAAAACCGATGGTGAAGCGAGTGACAAGTGCTCTGTCGTAGATGGACCTGCGTGTGCTGGAAACAGCTGCAGATACTCCTGTCTCCACTGTTCCTTGCGCATATGCTGAATCATCTGTTCTGGATTTCGACCCATCTGAAGCCCACCAGCGACCTCTTCGCTGAGAATGCCCGGCCACGAGACGACGCGTCTTCATGTATTTGTACAGGATCAAGATGAGTAGGATGCTTCCCATTGATAGACTTGTAAACACTAGGATGTCGTCAGCGCATTGCATTTTGATGCTAGGTGATGATGCTTACTTGCAAAATAGGTGATGATAATGAAAGGAGCTGGCTGTTTTTGCAGAGACTCGATTTGCATCAGTCCGACAATGAGAGCTGGGAAGAAGACCGAGAAGACTTTTGATATGGGGGACATTCTGTTTTGCCAATCACCCAACCAGGTCGAGCGAACTCCCCAAGCGCCAGCAAATAAGGCGACTGTCCAGAAGAAGACATTGAGGGCCATGACATTGTAGCTGTAGAATTCTGTGAGGTTCGTAATTAGCCAGTGCACCGCGTGCTGCGGACCTGGTCGCTTACGGATGAAAAATAGAACTTGGTCTACTATCTGAGCCGCTCCTCCGAATGCCAGGCCTTTGCGAGTCTGGGACTCTACTGCCTTCTGAAATTGTGCTTCCTTGATTACAAACCAAGCTGAGGCATAATGGATCTGCTGGATGACGGACGCAAACGTGCTGAGAGCCGTAAAGCCGGAGAAGATGGTAACATCTGTTAAGTATTAGCGCAATTGTAATGGAGATCTATACATCAGACATACATGACCATGCTTCCCCAAAGCTAATGAGTAGGCCAGTCAACAATGTCGTAAGCGTAAGACACCCTGCAGAATACAGCAGGACAATGACAGACACGCCGACAGCACCTTGAGGGATGCCACCCGTCATGCCGTTTGTATTTACGACTCTCCTTTCTCATCCAAAAAGCACATTTTCAAGGATTCTCTTCACGGATCAACGAGCCCAGGAACGATATGAGGAAGGAAGGAGGAGCAGAAGAAGAAAAAAGCATCCAGTGACGGGGATCGCCCTCAAGGTATTTGACCTGCTACATGTCCCAGCGCCAGGAAGGATCTGCACTAGCTCTGCCTTGGCTCATCTGAAGAACATGTAGAACCTTGCTCAATACTTGCATTGTTCATACGTACTCCACTCGAGGCGTTTTCTCGCCTTCTTACTGGGCTTCTTACTGGGGGCGTCGTCATGCACATGGGGGAAGAACAATCCCAGGTCCACGTGAGATCCTTGTACTGAAGTATCCCAGGGGGGTGGCGGGCGAGGCGGGACATCGGCTAGCTCTATTTCGAGTCCCTGTCAACACGAAGCGAAAGCTCCTGTTCCTGGCCCGTTTCAAGTTCTGAAGGATATTGATCATGATTTCGACGATTTGATTGGTGGATCTCAACAATAATGGAGAATGCGCTCGACATCGCAACCTTGGCCACATCCAGTCTGTCGGAGCTGTCTCCAGGGATGCCCTAGTCGTTTGACTTATTGAAAACCACCCAACAGGAGGAGAGCTGGCCGCCCGTGTGCACGCATCCGGATGACTTAACCGTTGCATCTCGCATGAGACGCGTACTTGCACCATGAGGAATCAAACTTTTATGCTTTTTCGAAGTCATATCTGACATCGGAATGTTGCTTCGGAAGCTGGAATGTTGATTGCTTTTGTCGACTGTTAACTGTCAAGTGTCAAGTCTACGCAAGACATATCCCTGCCAGCTGAGAATGCCGCCCAGTCTCGCGAATCTGACTCGAGTAGTCCGTAACTTTTATTTAGAGACTCGACAACCACCTCAACACCAGTCTGTATCTTGGATGGTTGGCTCGTTGGGCATGAATACTAGTGAACAATTATGATTTGGAGGCTACCTCTGTCAGACTAGGATCGGGCCTACAACAACTGCTTCCCTTCACCAGCTCAAGATGCTGGAAGTCATAATCCGATTGGGTGCCTCTAGTCCGATGCTAGGTCCTAGGCAAACTCTAAGTCTTTCTGGACGTGTTCCATGACACCTCCTCTGACCTTCGAAGGAGTAGAGTTCTGATGACACCCATAAGAGGAGTGTATTGAAACTTTGTAAGGTCTAGAGCTGTAGAGCTCTTCGAGCTGACTGCTCGCGAACTTATGCCGTGCTCGAACGCGAATAGAGTTCTTCCTGGCGTGCAAGAGATCTGGAGAAGCTGCCGACAAGAAAGCAAATGCAGGCATACTGTTTGAACAGCTCCATGATAAAATCATACTGTATGAGGAATTGGTCAGTGTACCTGCGTCGTCCCATCGTCCCATCTCATCTCATCTCATCTCATCACATCTCATGATATGATCTCTGGCTCCTCTGAATTCTCCATATATCTCACGTAAAATTATAAGCACTGCAACATCAAATAATTTCCTGCTGCAGAAAACTATCGATTTCGCTCCCGACGGCCGAGAAAGGTCGATATGTGCGGTCGCGCGGAACAGGAAAGTGGACTTCGAAGCAGGGGAAAGATGCAGGAGGGTGGAGGGTGGAGGGAGGTGGATTTGCAGCCGAAACATGTTCCTGTCCCAGACTTTGCCCCTGGCTCGGCCTCGGGCATTTAAGTCACCGCGGGGCAGCAAGCACGTCCCAATGTTATGTAATCTTTGCGGGCCCTGTGGTGACCTGCGGCTTCAGCCTCATCTCGCAAGGCCAGCTTGAAAAGTCAACAACTCACTCGAGCACGCTGCCTGGCACCAAGCTCACGGTCAAAATGGCGGGCACTGGAACAGCGATGCAAAACCTAATATGGTCCTCTACTATTCCGCTACACATTACACATCCATCTTCCTCCACGCCCTACCTAATTTCCGTGCCTCGAGTCTCCTACCTGCCCCTCCTACTACCCCGCCTGACGTCCTTTTTCGGTCCCTGCTCGAGCTTTTCGTACGAAGACATCCTACTAAAGAATCTTCCTATCGGTCTCCTCTGCGACTTGTACAGACCGGAATTGCCGTGGCGATTAACACTGGGACATGGCCCGTTGTTCGATATCCATGATACATTCATCAACAGCGTAAAAGAGGTACGTTACTTGCCCCCTCTTCATCCGCGAAGCAGTGCGATAGCAGAGCTGACTGCATTGTAGGCGGACTTCATACGCAATGGTACAGCAAAGGGGATCATGTCCATGTCGAAGGATAATTCCACACAGCTGTGGAATTCAGTGCAAGATAGTGAGTTCTCCAGCTCTTACTCTTCCTGCCCACCACTTCTCGCATTCAAGTTGCTAATGAATGCCGAAGATGACCTCTCCGCCCACCTGAAAATCACATCCATTCTCCTCAACCCCTCCACGCCACTCCGGAACATCCCTCTTCGAATATATATCCCCGCCTCCCCAACATCATCCACACCCCTCGCATCAATCAAGATCGTCCAAGCACTAATCCCGCCGCGTACACCCAACCGCGAGGTCCAGACACTAGGCATGGCTCTCAACAGTATATTGCCGAGTCTGTTCCCCAGTAGAAGAGATGCGATTGTGGCGGAACCCGTGCTGCACGGTGCTAGTGTGCCCTTCAGAGCGCCGCTGGAGGAGTTGATGAGGGAGGCGGCATATGCGGACGGGTGGTTGCATCTGAGTGTGCTGATGATTGACGCGTGAGAGTCAGGAGTCAGCCTACACATAAGCAGGATTGCAGACACGGGAGAACCTCTGAGTTTGGCTGAGGCGGCTCGCTCTAGCCATGCCTCAGAGAGGTGATGTACTTTCTCTACACATCCCGGTCAACATGCACCCAGCGACACGGTGGGATCTTCCAGCTGTCAAATCCAGCCAAGCTGCCATGTGTGGCAGAGCGACGGATCTGGGGCATCGCGCGGTCCAGTGCATCGTCTAACATGCACGAAACAACCCCAACGGTCTGGACGCTGGTCTGGTACAAGATCCGGAGGAAAGTATAAGCACGTGGGATAGTGTGATCGGCTGCGCTGCCAGACACCATTGAACTCTATCGCAAGGTTGGGATGGCTTGCCAGTCCAAACTCAATCGATACCTCCGTCATGCTTGCTTGCACGTAACAATGGATGAATCACGATTTATGAAGCTGGGTGGTCCGGGATTTGAGATTTAGAAAGGAAGAGATAATGTGAGATCATAATACGTTATATTGAGCCAGGTGTATCAGTACATCAATTCCACCCTCCCCATCTCCAACCCCTTTATCCCTCCCAAAGCCATATAGACTACAAATTGAAAAGGAGATAGATAAAACATGATCACAAATTCCCCCGCCCCCGCACGAAATCAACAGCCTCCTAGCTCGCTCGAGCCCACTATCATCCCACCCACCTAACTCTCATTCTCAGCCCTATACTCCCTCCCCTCAACCTTCTCCCCATGGCCATCATGCACACCAACACCCTTCTCACCATGTGCCCCCATCCCACCCTGCTGCGCCATACTGGCCCTGATAGTCCTGAACGTCGTTGTCGGCTTCCAGTGCACGCTGTGGCGCGCGACGTGGACCTCGTCGTACAGCTCGTCGACTTGCTCGAGGGTCAGGCCTTTCGTCTCGTAGATCATGAAGTAGACGAATGTGATGCAGAGGAAGCAGCATGCGAACCAGATGAAGAAGATTTTGGCTTGGAGGTTGGCATTGCCGTCGCCCCTGGAAGAAAGAGAAGAAATTAGCTTTGGTTGAACTGAGGGTAGGATAGGGATGGGTGGGTTTGGGTGAAGGATAGTGAGGGGGAGGGGGAGGGCATAGGATTTGAAATGGGATAGAAGGGAAGGCTTACCAGTTTACGAGGTAGGGCGTGCTGTACGCAATTGCCCAGTTGAGTAGCCAGTTCGTGGCGGTCGTCATAGAGAGGGCCTTGGCTCGGACTTTGAGGGGGAAGATCTCGCCTGTTACGACCCATGCGATCGGACCCTACAGTACACACTTGACATTAGCAAACTACCCTCTTGGGTGAAAGGATGTGTTAGAAATAGGTTGCGGAAGTTCTTACCCAGGTAGAAGCAAAGAAGAAGATGTAGATGCACACGAATGCGATTGAAGCCTTTTGCGATGCCAAGTTCGTGGAGAAGACGGCTCCTGTCTCGGGATTCTGACCCGTGCTGGTTGTACCGAGGACAGCGACGAGCAGTTGACTGACTGTCATTCCGATGGCTGGATGTTGTCAGTATGGCTTATGAACAGGACATGTATGACTCACCTCCCCAGAACAAAAGCGGTCGGCGACCCCACTTGTCGATGGCATACAGTCCAGGAAGGGTTGACGACACATTGACGGCACTGGTAATCATACTGATAACGAATGGATTCGTAATACCAGTATTCTTAAAAAACTGTGTGCCATAGTAAAAGATAAAATTTATTCCAGTCAACTGCTGCAGGCCTTGAAGAAGACAACCGGTCAAAAGTCTCTTGAGGACCTTGCCTCGGAAACAGTCGATGTAGGACGATTTGCCCCTACGCAATGAGGAGTCAGTGAATGCTTATTGAATATGTTTTATGAAAGGACAGTATGTGTCTTGGGAGAATCTCGAGCCCCGAAAAACAAGAATTAGGAGAAAATGGACTTCCCAAGTACTTACAGACTAAGCTCATATTCGTGGTTTGCTTGAATTTCACCAAGTTCATCTTGGATAGCGGCGTGATCGATGGGGAGACGTCTGATCTTCGCCAGAGCTTTGGCTGCTTTTTCTTGTTTTCCTTGCTTAATCAGGAATCGAGGAGTTTCTGGTAGAATGAGCATTCCGATGATGAGGACAAGAGACCAAGCGAACTGAACGGCGATGGGAATGCGGTATGAGCCGGTATCTTGACGATCCTTGGTAGCGTTGTCGACAATGGCAGCAAGGAGAAGACCGACTGTGATTGCAAATTGGTAAGAACCAACGATGACACCACGAATCCATTTGGGAGCTGTTTCGGATTGGTAGAGAGGAACTAGAATGCAAGATTAAACCAGTTGGCAGAGTGCATCAAGCTGACTTACTCAAAGCAGAGACCATTCCGACACCGAAACCAGCAAAGAAACGTCCAGCGATGAACATTGGCAGCTCAGTTGCGGCGGTCTGTAAGATAACACCAAGGTTGAATACCCAGCATGCAGCGATCAAAGCCATTCGTCTTCCGAGGAAGTCTGCAGATGGAGCTGCCCATAATGCACCAAAGAATGTACCAGCTGAGAGGATGGATACGATCAATGAAGTCTGCGAGGGGCTGACATCGGGTTGGTTGTCAGAATTCGTGTATCCAGTACTGAACTCGTTTCGCCAGTAACTGGGAGATATCAATAAGTAAGTTCCTATGAGAGATACGTCCATATACATACTCCATAGCAAGAATACCGCTGATAGTTCCAGTATCATAACCAAACAGCACACCTCCGAAGGCCACAAACAAACCAATGACAATCTAAAATTAGTGAGCACTTTGAGGTAAACGGTGCTTGAGAATTGGAACATACAGCAGGCCATGATCTGCCAGGAACGCCCTCGGGCTTTTTGATAGCGATACCCATCTTGACTTGCTGTTCGGTATTTTCAAGACTCAAAGTCTGTATGAAAGGAAAAAGGAGGAGACACTGGGGGAGTCAATAGTTCTTATAGCTACTAAAGCATCGCTGCAGATCACAGTTAAAAATCCCCAGACATGATCACGGCAGCGAACCCCTCACCGAACGAGCTTCAGGGTAGCACACTCTCACTTGGTCTGTACGAGGTGAAGATCGGCCAAACAGAGTTTCATGATTGGATTCTGGACACCAGGTGATGTTGCGATCCCTGTGAAAAGCATCCGACCCAAGCGTTCCAGCACTGGCACTGGCAGATGCAACAAAGGAATGTCGAGGGCACGCCGTCGACGTAACTATATTAACAAGGATCAATTTAGTGGAGAGATGCAACCATCCCGCCATTGCTATTCGATGAATTCCATGGTCCCCTAGATCTCCATCCATGACACCTCCATCTACGATGCAAGCGGGATATTTATACCCAATGGTAACGCCGCGGGCACGGCACAGTAGTGACTGACAGTGGCCTCGCCCCCCTTCCCCGCAAACCTTGAACAGAGGTCAAGGCTATGATGGAGGGGGCGCCAACAGGCGTTTTCTGGGGAGGAGGAGAACTCTGTTGAGCTTGGAATGTGGTAATTGTTACCGGTAAGGCAAGAATGCTCAGAATCATGCAGGATTGACTGTTGAGATGCACCTAAAGTCATAGAGTCGTCTCACTATCCATGAAGGTCCAGTGATGAGCATGTGCATTCGGTCCGTCTTCTGTAGTCGAGACAAGGTTGTCAAGACGTTCAAGACGAGTTAAGGCGACAGTTAGAGCGACAACAAGCAATCTGGGGAAGACCGCCAGGAGTTGGCGAAGTTGGCAATGCAATGCCTGTCAGGGGCGGGCTTTGACGGCTATTTGCCACGTGACCATACTCCTGCTTCAAAATCATCCGACTAGCCGACTTCCCTCTTACTACTCATCCTTCTCTTCTTGGCTAAATTGATGTAAGCTGTTTCTGTTGATCTTGTTCATATTCTTGTATGCTTTAACATATGTAGCAGCTCATATCACTGGCCCAACAGCTCTTCAGGCCCTCGTGAAGGTGGCTCAACTTTTCCGAAGTTCCGACCAGTTGTCAAGCCTTAGCTCATCCTGACCTGCCTCAGCAGCTCGTACAGTACCTCATCTATTCGACTGGCACACGCTCTGCAAGAAGCTCGGAGCGACCTAAGACGCATGTCTCGAAGTAGCTCGGAGCTTCGTTTGGCCCTATGAGTCTAGATTGGCGCCGCAAACGAGAAGTGTCTCAATTATGCAGGATCCTAACCTTGTGCTTCCTTTTCTTTCTGTTACTTGATGTAGGTATTTCTATCATGGCTTAAAGTCGATTGTTTGAGGCTTGCATCCAAACTAAGGTTGGATATTGAATGCCACATAACATATGCTCAAAGTTTTGGAGTAGCCTAGGTAGAATTAAGGTTTGACAGCTGGATTTTATGGGAATCTAGCCCTTTCACTACATCATCTTTTTCTCGATCCAGATAGCTCTACCTCCCAGGCACCATCCCGATAACAGCATTTGGCTTCCCTTTTCCTTGTTATTGTATCATCTCTGTACTTTTCTCCAGACACAACCAGCATGACTGGGTTACTCAGCAGCAGTTTCATACAACTCTTTCCCTTGGGTTTTGACGACCGACCAACAGAGATGCAACTGGCATGTATTGTCAGAACGATGGGTATCCGGGTTCGACTAGATCATCGTATACTTTTCTCTCGCCGCAATTTCCACTTTGGTTGTTCTGTTTGGTTACCGAAAATCCAAAGCCTGGCTTTGACGAGGCAGGTTACCCTTCTGAATACCCGTACCGAGCTTAACAATCTCTTTTTCGGGACTCTTCGTCCAGGTGACCTCGACGAGGTCATCGAATGAAATACTTGGAAATGATTCGAAGAGTGGTGAGAGATATACAGATAGGGAATTGTATGTCATTACCGCTCGTGTATATTAGTGCTGAGTGAGCCACTTGTCAGCTTCCTCCAGGCCGAGCAACTTTTCAGGCTTAACAGCTCTCATGTTCTGAAGTCAACATGGTACATATATCGAAGTGGTTCTTGGCAAGAAACCGGAAGTGTGCTCTCAAATTGTGCCACTCTGAAATCCAAAATGACTGTCTCCACATTTCTTTCAGTTATCAATGCAGAACTATCGAAGGAAGCCAAAGTCCTCTCTGACCCCGATACGAATGGGTTCAAAGCAGCTCATGAGCGATGGACTGATCGTGATCTGAAGACTCCCAGTGCCATTCTGATAGTAGCTACAGAGGATGATATCGTGAAGACTGTAGGTACCCCGCCTTCTCCAATTCATGATTAATGGCTGATTACAAGCAGGTCCAATTGGCGCTCAAGCACGACATTCCTTTTGTGCCAAAATCAGGCGGTCAGTCAGCATGGTCAACGATCGGACAAGAAGGTATCATTATAGATCTCAGCAACTACAACAAGGTAAAGATCGACAAGTCTACCAAAACAGTAACAATACAGTCTGGCATTGTCAACAAACAACTCATCGGAGCTTTGTATGAGCATAATCTATTCCTTCGTGCGTTCTCTCCATCGATTCTAGGGATGGTGAATTTAAATACTTAAACGAAATAGCTCTCGGAGGAGGCAACACCATCGGCTCTGTCCCTCAAGCACTTAGAGGCGGTCTCTGCGCACTTTCCAAACAATGCGGAAACACATCCGACAACGTTCTCTCCGCACGCCTTGTCACTGCAACGGGTGAGCTCATCACCGTCGACAGCAACAGACCCGACCTCCTCTGGGCTCTCAAAGGAGCAGGCCAGTATTTCGGCCTCGTCACAGAGCTCACACTGCAAGCCTATCCAATTTCAATCCTGCGATCCGATGATGGAACCCTTTGGACAGGCACATTCATATTCGACGTCGGCAAGGTTGAGTCGGTGGTTTCCGCAGCTGCAACACTCATGGACAACGAAGACCACAACTCCGTCAATCTCGTAGTCGTGACCCTCAATCTTCAAACGGGGACGCCCTGTCTCCTCGTCATGTGTCTCTCCTTCGGGTCCACAGCCGAAGCGGAAGAATACACTGCTCCAATGAAAGCAATAGGCCCCGTTGTGGCCATGGAGAATCGAAAGAAATACTCCGAAATCAACGATGGCATGGACGGTTTCTGCGCGAAAGGAGGATTCAAGCTATTCAAGCTTATGGGTGCAACGAGATTCGATCCTGAGCCATGGGCTGAAGTAGCGAATATATTCGTGGACTTGAAGGAGCGGTGTCCAGATGTTGTATCCGGCGGGTATGGATCCAAGTGGGTGACCGGGAAGCAGAAAGAGGCTGGCATGGATTCAAGTGGGCACATGCGGAGGTTAAGTCTTGGGTGTATGTGCATCTCTTTCCATCCTTCGCAATCAGACGAGTCTTTACGTGAAGAGAGCTAATGGAGAACAGTGAGAGCCTTTCCTGGTACACGAATGCCGATTCTGGACCCGTAGTAGACGAGGCTACAGAACGAGCACTGGCTGTTGCTACGCGAAGTTTCAAGCCAGAGGAGCTTCACACATACCAGAATTTCTCGAGAGACACCAGTTTAGAAAGTCGTTTCGGAAGTCAGGAAAGAGTGGAGAGGTTACAAGCTTTGAAGAGAAAGTGGGATCCTAAAGGGATATTCACCACAGTACTGCTATAATCGCAGAACATTTGACATTATGCAGGTACCCATCGCCTTCTCTCCTCCCGAGCTTTCTCCCGCCTCCTCGGCTTCTTGACAAAAGATGTTGACGACAAGATAGACTTCACCAACCCCTCAGACTTTTCATCTACGTACAAATGGACTTGATTCTTAGTCCTCCGCTCCTTCTCGGCGTGTTTGATAGGCTCCACATTCCTTAACTCGTCTCTTGCCAGATTCGCCTTGGCATCCTGAGCGGACTTCCTAGCTCGCTCCGCAATGTCATCGCTCATCTTCACTAGCACTTCATTCAGCTCCCTGACCTTACTCTGCTTCTCCTCAAGTTCTGTCTCCGTCTCCTTCTTTGCCTCTCTCTCCCTCGCCAGCTGCTCCCGCAGTCTTTCGACCTGATCCCGAAGCTTATTCATTTCTACCTGACCCCTCTTCAGATCAGATATAGCTTCATCATATTTGACTTTCAATTCATCGAACCGCACGTTCAGAGCTCTTATACTGTCGTCCCTCTGAGCCAAGCTCTTGTTCAAAGACACAATGTCCGTTTTCACGGCTCCGAGTTCCTCCTTCAGGGCCTCAACAGAAGCATCGACAAACGTTTCTGGCGTCAATGGACGATGGGTATGCCAATGATTTTCGGTCAATCCTACGCTCGGTCCACGATTGCGATGAAAGCTTTCTTGAGGCGAGGCTGGAGGCGTGGGCTCCGGATTCTTTCGATACCTCTGCTTCAGGTCTGGCAGGCACAACCGGTCGCTCAGTACCTGAAACAGCTGTACGACTTAGAAGTGATGCAGCTGGACTACTTTCAATATCAGCAGCAGCTTCTTCTGCTCTCTGGGCTCCGGGTGTCAAGATATCATGGGTTGCTGCTTGATTGCATCGGTCAAATACTGCTGCCAGCTCCTTCGTTCGGATTCCTCCGTTCTTAGCCATTGTCTTTATTCTCAGTTCAAAAAATCTCTCGTAGAACTTTGAGGATGGACTGACAAACGAAGAGCTTTGCGAGATGCTTGATCCTTATCTCGTTTATCTACACGGTGTCTCCGTGCCCAGACTAGAGCAGCACACCCTCTTCCATGAAGAGTCTTAGTGCAGTCATGTGGAGGATGGTGATTCGACACCTGCAAGACGATTATGCGTCTCTCTCGATGTATTTACTTATCCTTGAGCTGATTAGCTGGGGATGTATCAGACGCCCGGATTGGTAGACGCTTGCATGCAAGTTGTTTGATTGGTCGCATCTGGCTTCGATGTCACCATCGCGCATCGAATGTCTCTCTTGCTGAAGCATTATATTTGGCAAGCCATCTAGACCCTATCAGCTTTTTGCTGGGCATCTCTGAACACATCCAATCATTTACACCATTCGCTCGCGAGCTGGTAGCAACCAAGCGGCAGCTTCATGTACAAATTCGTGACGAAGATACCCTGTAAATGGGGGTTTAAATTACCTCAAGTTCGCAGTGAGCAAGCAGTTGTACTTCCACAGAAACATCTACAATTCATCATTGCCATTCACGACATTCGCGCATCCACATCCATCTTCGATCTAACCTGCCATCTCAAGAATTAGAAACGAAAGAAAGACTCACGAAGCAGAACAACAACTATCCTCTCTTTCACCCCCAGTACATCTATAAACCCCAAGTCATCTCAAACATCCTCCCCCACTTACCATTCTGTGTTACCCTCACCTTGTCGACCGTCGCATGGCATGCATTTGCAGCTAGGTTGCTATGCGAAGCTTGACATCCGGCCAATGTGTTGCAGTAGGCGTCGCTGGAGCCGCAGTAGCCGTGGTAGGAACAACGTGGTGCGTAGGTTGGGCAGAGGAAGTTCTAGTCTGGAAGGAGGCTGGGGCTGAGGGTGAGGCTGAAAGATTGGCGCTCGTATAGGGAGGAATGGGCGTGGATGGGGTGAATGAGGATGGTGATGGTGAGGAGGAGGAGCATGGTGAAGGGGGAGATCACGGGCGAGAAGCGTATGGGGAAGGTTGACATTGGAAGCCTGGGGAGGAGTCTAATTTCAGTCTTGAGGAATAAATGACCACCTGAGGAGGTGTGGGTAAGTGCAAGTTTTCTGAGGGAGAATATGTATAAACTTTGCTTCTAACCAGTCTTGTCGCGGATTCCGATAATAGTATTTCTCTCACCTATTCCGGATCAAATACTTGCATCACTGCTAGCGAAGTCAGCCGCTCCTTAGTGCCGCATTGTCCATTTACCGGGTTAGCCGATTCACGCCACTCATGGATGCTGCGAATTTGAGGCTCCTTACCCCTCTCTCGCGGTCTCATCAGAAGAAATACGGTTTCTTTGCATCAAAAACACAGCCGAGAAGTAAGCTCGTCTAGAGGTTGGCTGACACAAATCTGTATTCAATGCTTCCGAATTCGACCCGATGATTGGCTATACATCAAGGCAGGGTTTACAAATACTTCCCGCCCCAGTGCCCTCGATTAAACATATAGTCGGCTCATTCCTACCTACCTTGGTTGTGCAGTATAGCTCCCGCTTTGTCCAGCAATAGGGACGGGGGTCATAAGCTACGAGTGTACATACCCAAATGACAGTTCACTCCCCTCGAAGAGGCTGCAACGTATATGAGTTTCTACTTTTCAAGAACTTTTCCCGAGAAGTATCTCTTTTGTTTATTTTGATCTGGCATTAGCCGAACATGGTGCTGAGTAATCGAACGTTTGCGGACCAAGGACCCCGCTGCGGGGTCGAATCCACAGAAATTCACAACAAACTTGAGGAGTTAACTTACAAGTACCTGATTCTCTACGCCTGTGTGTTGACGGGAGCAATTGGTCTCTTACAGGCCTGGTGTTTCAACAAGAATCTACGTTTCGTGATCACTTCGTTTAGGGTACGACGAACGAAGACGCCCGGAAGTGTCATCAGGGGCTGAAGCATTTCCGAAAAGCGAATCCGGAAAAGCAATAACCATTGCAGCTAATTTATATGCAGCATATCCAGATCTAGTTACCGCTGGAAGATTCGTCAAGGCTGTAGCAATCAAGCTGACCAGGAATCTCGCGCCAGATCAGACAAGTTCATAGCCTCCAGGTCATCCAAGCACCTTAACATTATTCCATAAAGAAGAGCTAGAATTTAAAGTTTCAAAGCATCAAAAAAGCCTCAATACATACTTCGGCGGGAATAACTCACCGTTGGAATTCCGGACAACACGCATGCAGAGGTGGATCCGCGTACCTTATCTTTGCCAAGAACGCGATCAGCATTCCTAGTGATAGGAATTGAAGCTACATGCGATTCATGCCAGATTCTGATATCTGCAGTCTCGTGGTCATGCATATCGTGTATGTCGGTGAGTAAAGAATTTCACCGCTTTGAGAAAGTCTTCTCGCTTGGATTGACATCGCCACAATTCCACCGCTGATGTCCTAACACGGCCTCGACAATTACCAATTTCAATTTGGAGGCTAAACATTTCAAGCATACATCAGACCAGTCACGCGAGGAGAGGCTCTTCTGATAAACATTCGACTCAATGAAAAGCGCGCTTCAATCATCAGTACTCCGCGTGTATGCTTCCGCCTCGGCAACTGCTCCCAACGGACATCATCCCGGATTCGGTTGTGACGGCACCAGTTTTCACTTGCGCCAAGGCAAAACAGACAAGCAAATCATGATGTCTAGATCTGCGATTAGCTCATAAGGTTGATCGAGTAGCGGAAGCCCGAAGATTAGGCCATGCCTAAAAGGTACTCCAACACCGGCGAAAGAAAAAGTTGCCGTAGAGATTTCTTCCCTGGCCAGATGAATCCACTCCGCCACTTACGCCGGCCTCGGACTTGCCAACCAGTATGGAACGAGGTATTTGACTCACTGAATCCCTTCAGTATATCTTCAATCCGTTTCTCTACTCTTATTGTTGATGCAATTGGTCTTGTCATTAGCTCATTGGATCAATTGCACTCTCATTGCCTTTCATGGTCCGGGAGGAAGACTTCAACTCCCCCCACTCTTCAGAAATATTGTTGCTGTACCATGATACTCCTGTACCATTCAGAACTGAATTAATACTGCTCATTCATCATGTCTCAAACCCGCCATGAAGAAGCTTCAATCCCGCAACCTGACCACTCCTCTCAATTGAGTCGCCACCGCGACGCAGAATCGATTCATTCAGTCAGCACGACGGACGAGAACCCAAACTTATCACATACCCGGACCAACATATCCACGCACGATGCTCCTATACAGCACTACTCTTCATTCGTAGAAGTACCAGATGAAGTGTACGACAGACTGTCACCGTCTCGGAAAATTGTCATTGTGGCCCTCTTGTCGTTCTGCTCATTCTTGGCACCAATTTCCTCAACAACTATCCTTGCGGCTGTTCCCGAAGTAGCAGCTACATACAGTAGTACGGGCACAATCATCAACTTGAGCAATGCTCTATACATGCTTTTTATGGGTGTATCGCCTTGTTTCTGGGGTCCTCTCAGCCAAGTTTACGGCCGTCGATGGGTACGTTCATTTCTTACACGTCACCAAACCGTCTGACCAAAATCGTAGATATGTCTGATAACCGCAGCTCTCTTCTGCGGCTGCTCCCTCGGCACCGCTCTTGCCCCAAACCTCCCAGCTTACTTCGTCTTCCGGATCCTGACGGCCTTCGAGGGAACCTCATTCCTCAATGTGGGCGCATCATGTATTGGCGACATCTATCGCCCTACGGAACGAGCGACAGCAATGGGATGGTTCCTGTCAGGGACACTCATTGGACCAGCTTTTGGTCCGTTCATTGGAGGCATCATCGTCACCTTTAAATCGTGGCGAGTAATCTTCTACTTACAGACAGCACTCGCTGGTGTGGCTTTGATCGGTGCCTACTTCCTGCTTCCCGAAACTGCACACCACATGAAAGTCGACGATCTTGTCGGATTACCATTGAAGACTAAAGCACGAGTATTGGGAGGAATGTTGAATCCATGGCGAGTGTTAAGACTGTACAAGTACCCGAACTTGATAATGGTGGCCCTGGCATCAAGTTCTCTTGTATGGAACATGTACTCCCTGCTTACTCCCATCCGATATGTCCTCAACCCTCGCTTCAACCTCACGACACCCATCGAGTCGGGTCTGTTCTACCTCGCACCTGGATGTGGATATATCCTCGGCACGTTCATGGGAGGACGGTACGCAGATTACATTACCATCAAATGGAAGGCTAAGCGAGGCGGAAACCGAATACCTGAGGACCGCCTTCGATCAGCACTCCCGTTTATGGGTGCGGTCATTCCGTGCTGTATGCTGATATACGGCTGGTCTATTGAGAAGCGCTTTGGTGGAATAGCATTGCCTGTCATCATGATGTTCTTTCAGGGTGTAGCACAACTTTTCTGCTTCCCGAGTCTGAACACATACTGTCTGGATGTGATGCAGAGCCACAGCGCGGAAGTCATCGCCGGGAACTATGTTATCCGATATATGTTTGGTGCGCTAGGAAGTGCAACTGTGCTGCCAGCTGTGGAGAAGATTGGTGTTGGGTGGTTCTCAACGATCAGTGCAGGATTTTTGGTGGCGAGTAGCTTAGCTACTTATGCTGCTGTATTGTGGGGTGTGGGATGGAGGGATAAAGTAGATCAGAAGAGGAGGGCAAAGAGGAGAGAGAAGTTGGAAGGGAAGGAGAATATTGAGAAGGAGGTTGTGGTCAATGGAGAGAAAGAGAAGGATATGGTTTGACGTGGAACAAGTAGCACTAGACGAGACTGATATGAAGGCGCCACGAAGATGGACAACATAATGTGAAGATGAGGAAACACTTATTCCCCGACACAAATTACAGACTTTTCGAGCCAATGCCATGAAAGAAATTAGAAGGATATCCCATTGCGCTTCTTTCATTGTGGATTTTGGAATATGAAAGCTTTCAAGCATGTCTAATCGTTACTGCAACACGAACGAAGTATGACTTGCACACAAGAAAATGCTGTTCTCTGACACTATAAAATTGCTGACATCCAGGGTTTCATGACTGGAAAGCCTCACAGAATTGGACTCCGTGTCGTTGAGAAGGAAGTCCATAAAGATCGAGCGCTGATAGGCTCTTCGCCACCCCCATCTCACTATCAATATACGCTATCTCACCACCAACCCGCAGCAGTCAGCGCATGCAGATAAACTTCCCAGCGGGGTGATCCCCCTGAGACGGCCCTGCTTACAGGCTGTCTCGGACACGGAATTACAGGGGTGCCGAGTCCGAGCTGCCACATCTAGCTTGGATGATTATGAATCACCAAAGTTCCTGATGTCGACGTCAAACCTGTAGCGGAATTCCAATGTCGAAGCCAATCTACCTTCCTAGGATGAAATCCATCGATAACATAACGACAGACAAGATGGGAGCTTGAGTTTGGCATAAGGGCTGTTTAATTGGGAACAATTGCACGACAGAGAAGGACTTGGCTGCTTTGGAAAGCAAGAGTGGCGTATCACGTGCCGGCAACTGAAAGACAAACACCCCGATACTATGGCTATCATAAGTCAGGATGGGACGATTGGGTCTGTAGGGGAGGAGACCCCATTGCTAAGAGAGCAGGCGAGAAGTCTCGCTGGGGATGATAGTAGCTCGGAAACATTGACGGATGCTGAGCGGAGGGGCGATGAAGAGGATGTTGTTGAGGCGGATAAAGCGAATCAGCAAGTTGGGAGGGTGAGGGGGTCGTTAATCATCTTCAGTCTGTGGGGATTAATCTTCTTACAAGGTACGTGGTTTGAAGCCGTTCTCCATAAATAAATGACCCCAAAGCAAATTATGCTGATGTTGAACCTAGCTTCCAACATGTCTGGGATCACCACGACACAATCGAAAATTGCTGAAGATCTCGATGCTTTCGCAGAAGCTATCTGGTTTGCTTCTGTATACCTTGTAAGTCATTTCATACGGAAAAGACCATTCCTGACTAATACACTTCAGATTGCCATGTCCAGCACATCTCCCCTCGCAGCCCGGCTAGCTCAGATCTTTTCACCAAGAAATTGTGTCTTTGCAGCGTCCATTTTCTTCGCCATTGGCGGCGTAGTCACTTCTCAAGCACGGAGTCTTCATATGTTCCTTCTTGGGAGAGCGATCCAAGGCATTGGTGGTGCGGGCATCATGACTGTGTCGTTCATTTTGGTTCTTGAGTTGACTGGGAAGAAGCGGAGAGGCTTATTCATCGGTCTTGTCAATGCTGGATTCACAACTGGAGTTTCGGTCGGTGCAGTTGTTGCTGGTGCATTGCTGCCAATCACAGGTTGGGTATGTTCTCAACAACTTCAGAGACACCTAGAGCTCGGCTAATTGAGTGCAGCGATTCTTGTTCTGGATCCAAAGCCCAATGTCCGTAGTATTTGGCACAGGCATTTTCTTCAGCATTCCGGGATCTTTTACGTCTGGGCACGACAGTTCTGGACATGGCTCTATACTACAGAAGCTTGGTAGGATAGACTATCTCGGTGCCTGTACTCTTGTAAGACCGCCTCCTTCTCATCCACATCTCCTGCGTTACTAACGAGGTATTCAGACCACCACTCTCTGCCTTTTCCTCTTCGGGCTATCGTCACCAGTCGTTCAATGGGGTCCAATCGTAGCCTCCGCTTTCTTACTCGTAGCATTTATCTTCATTGAACTCCACGTCGTATCCGAACCCATCGTCCCCGTCACGGTCCTAAAATCCCGCGGCGCCCTCCTCTCCTGCTTGGCTCAACTCGGCATCATGGCCGCGCGGTGGATGGTCCTCTTCTACACACCCGCCTACGCCATCGCAGTCCGAGGATGGTCCCCCGCATCAGCAGGATCGATTCTCATTCCCACAAATCTGGGCTTCGCCATTGGTGGAATCAGTGTAGGCGGATTACACATCAGACGTGCGGGGAGCTTTTGGCTGTATGTGTTGACTTCCTTCTATCTTCGTCGCTTGTCCTCGCTAACGCGTAAACAGACCAAGCATCGTCTCTTATTTCCTGTTTGCTTGTACGCTTGTGACACTCTCGCAGATCACCAACCCGGGTACTCCAGCACCGCTCTTCCTACTGAACGTCTTCATGAATGGCATTTGCGTTGGAGCAGCGCTCGCGTATACACTTGCTCACCTCCTGCATTTGACGCCAACAGAAACACATTTCATCTCCACTTCCCTTCTGACTACTTTCCGAGGTTTCGCTGGCTCTTTTGGCTCAGCCATCGGCGGCGGATATTTCGTTCGTGTCCTGAAAGCGACACTTGAGAAAGGCTATGAAGAAAATGGGGGGTTGAAAGGAAGGGAGGACTTGGTTAGAAGACTACTGGGCAGCCCGGCAATGGTGCAGACTCTCAAGGGAGTAGAGAGGAGGATTGCGGTGGGAGGGTATGTTGTGGGTTTGAAGCAGCTTTATGTAGCTGGTGCTGGACTGGCACTTATTATGGTTCTGGTGCAGGCTGCCACGGGGTGGAAGGGAGCTGAAGAAAGAAAAGATGGTGATGAGACTGACCAACTTATCGGAGTGGAGGACGAGGAGTGGGAGGAGGGTATGGAACAGGGTGTTTGAGTATTGTTTGTGCTCGGCGCTGGGTATGTTGCTCTCTGTACATTTCGGGTGTCTGGTAGATAATTAGATTGGGCACATTTAGGCGTTCAGGCTAGAAGTTGATTTTCTATTTGCTTTAGTTTGTGGTTCTAGAAATCTTATCTAGCTGACGTGTTTTTCCAGTGAAGTATAAGCTCATCTGAACCACGGCATACTGATAGACTTCCAAGTAATTGCCTGTCTCGTAGGTGGCATTGGGGGAACTAGTCAATTTCATAAATTTCCTTTGCAATCTGACCGCACTCTCGATCTTCCCAGCCACTCTGAGGACATTCAATGGCTCCCAATTGTGAGGTACCAAGCGAGCTTTTCTCACCTACAGGCCAGCTCTGCTCGATTTGGTGAAAAGATGGTATGCAATGTGCTGCTAAACACATTGATAAAGCAGCGAACAGCGAGAGGGGAGTGAAAGAGACTTGTGTCTGGTGTGATTCTTAAAGCCAATTATCCACTTCTCATGTATGTCTCGACCTGTTTTAGGCATCGTCCTTTCGATGACCCACCTCTTTTGGCTAAAGAACAAAACGGCACATGATAGAGGGTTCAGACGCCAGACCACGAGAAGTAACCACTGGATCTCAGACATTTATCACGACATGCAACAAAAGTCTTAAGAAATATCCACGATCACTCACTCTTCCTTGCCGTTCTTGGCCCCTCATCCCGAAACTTCGGGACAAACCCGATATCTGAGTTCAGAGACACAAACCGAAGCCAAGGCAAACCTCCGAAATCTAGACCACACGCAAATAAACCTCGCAACTTCGAACGCCCAAGAAAGATTGACCCAGTGACCGAGTAACATATCTGTCTCGCTTGTCTCATGCATCGCGGACCCTCCCTCCACGCAACTCCCTTCCAAGACTATGCCAACCGCCTCATCCATCATCTATCATCTACCATTCCATCCCGCTCCCTGCCTGAAAGGTTCACGTCCACTTGCATGCGTATTTACCAGCCAATGACCAATTTTTGCCCTTTTCACCTTCTTTGCCTTATCTTGGCTACCTTAGCGTCGTGTAACCCGCGGCTTTTCGCACCGCCACAAACACCACCGACCTTGCCGTACCCCGTTCCCCATCCCCCAGTCCTAGTCTTCCCCAACCCCCCAGTCTTAGCCAATCTTTCTATACCTTCAACCCGCTCCCCGCTACCCGGAAAGGGACATGAACACCAGTGTCTAGTCTCCAGGTTCCATCCTACCGTTCCATCAAATAAGTCGTTTAAACTTTGTGAGACAGAATAAGACCAATATCCCAAGCCATACAACCAGGCATTAGTTAGTCATCATCCGTAAGACACCACACAATCCCACATCTATGCCGTACCTCCCCAAAACGCCAAACCACCTCGATCCCAACGGCCCCTCCAGGGACTCGGGCATCGTCACGGCGTGGAGGTGCCAACACAGCCAGCTTCCAGCTTCCAGCCACCCATCCATCCATCCTGCCATTCATTCTGCAGGAGCATTGGACAACTCCAATTCTGCAATGCTAGGTACGTGATTTATGCATGTAATCAACCCGTCTTCTCTCCGTTATGATAAGAACAGAACCGCGCAGAAATGCACATATGTTCATGTTCCGTTACACAGTTGAGTTGATGTGTAGGGCGGGTACGAAACGAACGATACGTTACGATACCTTGCGGCACTGTGACGGGATTGGAATGCAGTCCCGTGGGATGGGCGGGAGGCAGCGTGCGTGTAGGCGTGTTGTGTACTGTATTGTACGTGCGTATGTGCGTGCGTGCGTGCAGATATGCATGGTGTGGTTACACAGCAAGGATAGATATCTAAGTATGAGCGGAAGCGGGCGGGAAGAGGTGTGGACGACGACGTCTTGTGAGACAGAGAATTGTATGTGGAGTTCGATCGTGAGGATGTTGGGAGGGATGTGAAGATCATGGTGTCATGTCGCTTACGGATCGGTACGGTAAGATCTGGGAGAGGCGGAAGCTGAGATGAAGATATGAATGTGGATGCTAGCGAACATAATAATGTGAGTGAAACAGTAGATGGAGTTCCCGTATATAAAACAATTGAATTTGCGATCTTGTTTTCTTCTTTGCAAGATAGCGAAGAAGATATGATCTAATGATACCAGACTAAGCGTACGTGCCTGCTTTGTTGTCTTGCCGTGCTTTGCTACCCCGCTCGCCTCCCCTCGTCTTCCCATCCATACCACACAACACACGAAGACGAGTATGAGATATTGATGAGATGAGACGAATTCAATTGATCGATCAAATGAAACGGAAGGAGAGGGTAGGCAGTCACCCGAAATGAGAGTAACGATTGCTCGTCATATTTCTAGCCAATCTGGAAAACGTATATGAATGTTTCGAATGATGAAGTGTGCATCAATCGATCAATGAAATATATGGAGAAATCGATCATGGCAAGGGTAGGTATTAGCCGCCAGAGACAAATATGTGCGTTTGTGTGTCATTTCCCCATGTGTACAATAAGACAGCCAGAACAGAAAAAGAAAATTGGTTTCGCGAACACAAGAACGCCTCATGCGTGACTTTGACCCCCTTCCCTTCATAAGAGCACGCGAAATGGGATATAAATAAAACAGAGAGCCGACCCAACCGCCCCAGAAATAGATGATGACGACGATGACCACATGCCGGTGAAAAGGAAAAACAAGATTTGGTTATATGCTGTAACTGTTCCCATGCACACTGCGAAATGTGTTTGATGGCTTGCTTGTTTGTTTAACATGATGCTGCTCCGCCCGATGTATGTATATATGTGCTTGCTTTGAACAATGACGAGAAGCCGCCCACGAAAAGTGTAAGAGAAACACAAATGTTGAATGGAAGAAAAATATGATGCCGAATGGGGAATCATGGATGCGCCATCGCTAAATATGCTGATGAGAAAAGCCGCCACCGCCACCGCCGCCTGCCCAGCCGCCTGCCCAGTGCAATATACGTGTTTGGCTGTTGCGCAAAAATTTGACGAATAATGGTAGCCGTTCCATTTGAGCTCGTCGGCCAGTCACTGATCTCTATGATGGTACGAAGCAGCTCAATGCCCGGTCATTGGAACGTCGCCTGTAGTTGAACTTGAAAAACTTGATCCCGTATTCGGTCCCTGAGGTGGCGTGATGCCGGTCTTCTGGCCCATATATCTGAGGATCTTGTAGTCGGAATGCAAAGCCGACGTGGGAGATGCTGTCAACTGAAGGAAAGCCAGGGTTGTCTCAGTCAGTTGTCGCAGTTCATGTACAGTGATGAATCTGAGAAGAATCTCGTTGAGAATTGGATTCATGTATGCCGCCAGTAGAGTCACCATGTTTCCCCATTGTCTTAAAGAAAGTCAGTAACAGTGAAGACTGGGGAGAAATAGACATACGCATGAGCCGTCCCCCAGACATTCGTGACGATCAGTCTGTCCTTCCCTGGGTCCCCTAGGCCGTGAAATGCCTTGGTGCTGAAGATAAGAGCTTTGATCCCGCACTCTATGTAGTGCAGAACTTTTGGGTCGAGGTCCTCTATCCGTTGTACATTCTTTCTGATCACGGGTGCTTCAAATTTCGGCAGATATTCAGGAGCGATCTGACCCCCAGCATCTCCCGCCGAATCACGTTCGAGAACCTTCAAGATGAAGTGGCGGTAAGTGATGACCTCTGCCCCATAAAACTTGGCTCTCAATCGGGCTCGAAGTATCTCGTTGGCTGGTTCTCCCTCGGCAGGATTCCAACCCATCTTGGTGCTCATCAGGTTAAAGATGGCATGTAAATTTACCACCGATGCATCAATGGTTGGGTGATGTTCCTTGGTCTTGTTAGCCGAGTTGAATGGGGCTGTCTCGTCTTGAAAGGCCAAAAATTAGTATGCTGTAAATCCTTGATTTGGTGGAACGAAGTGCTTACCACCATCGGGCCGGTAGAACATATTATGCAACTGGTTGAGATGCTTGCGCAAGAATAACTGCCCAATGTAACTATGTACAATGTCATTATCCTTGCCATCCTCTTCCGTTTTGAAATTGGGATGAGGCATGTCTTCTTCGTAAGTGAGAATGCCAGAGTGCGGACAAGGAAGTTCAGCAACGATGTCACTGGAGTTGAGGTCAGCGCGTGTTATAGAATTGAGAGGTCCATCCAGTACCTTTCTAGCTGCAAACATGTCCAGAAGGCAACGACGAGGGGGTTGTCTTTGTCTGAAATAATGGATCCTTGCTCTTTGATTCTTCTGAGTCGATCAAGTTTCCTGGATTGTTAGCACCTGAACAAAGTATCTCAGAATAGTGTCCTTACGGTCTGAGAATGACTTGGAGACTACGGCACGCTGCTGCAATGTATCCATGACTTTCCATTACTCTGGCCAGCTGACCATGATACAATCCAGCGAGTATGTTTGCGTGCACGTGCTGTAGACTGTTTCCCGCAAGTTGATTCCCAATAACATCCGTAGCAAGAGCATGGTATGCCAATCCTGGAATGATATCGATGTTTCTCGGCCTAGCAGGGTTTCTTGCTGGATATGCTCCGTCGATAGAAGTCCTGCGGCTCCGTGGTTGACCTCTTTCGCCATCCATAGGTGACCCCATTCCCATACCAGGAGAGCTCTGTATAGGTGATGGGGGATGGCCATTCCGAACAGTGGGGGAACTACCATATGAATTGTCCAAATCGCGATCTGAAGCCCAGCCATCCGGGATTTTCCCCTTGTATTGACATATCTTTCCCAAGGCCATGACCAACAAAACTATAGCAGATCCAATAGATCGAAATGGATGTCCGGGCTTGTGTTCCAAAACCGCATGCGGTTCCGCATAATCTCCCGCGATAGGAGATCTTTTCCGCTTGTTCCCCGGGCTTTCTGGGTTTCTGTAGCCACTTCCCACGAATCCAGGTCCATTGTAACTCGTGTGCCCTGCTTGAAGAGTCGACACCTGCTTTGGCTTCGCTTGACTCTCGGGGATGGACTTTAAGAAGTGCTCCACGAGAAGATCGAGGCGCGACTTGATAAGAATAGGATGCATGATGTTGATGTGTTCCATGTAACTCTTCACCAGATCAAGAACCGTCTCTCTGCTCAGATCTGGCATGCCATTTGCATCGATTCCACCTCTGACGAAATCCGGCTGATGTCCAGGTGGAGTGAGACCACCAAGCTGGCCCCATTCTTCCCCAGCTGGTGAGGATACGTCTGAGTGAGAATCTCCAGGTGTGCTGTCCGCGCCATGGTCGCCCAGTGGATCCTTGTCGTACCCTGGAGGTGGTTCATAACCCTCTCCCCTCCCAAAAAGCCTCAACAGTCCTCTCTTTTCTTCTTGCAAAATAGGATACTTTTCGTTCTTGATCTTTGAGCTTTGCATTGCCCCTTGACACAAGGCTCTGATAGCCGGAACATTTAGCAGTCTTGCAGCACCAGTCGTATGGTTCACTGGAATCGAGGGCGGTTTTGATGGCCCTGGATTCCCAGTGTCCTCTTCCTCGTCTGTCTCACCACCTTGCGATGGATAGCCACCTGTGGCCCTTGGCTGACTCGGCGTGGATCCATATGGCGACTCGTTCGAAAGTAGTGGTTGGTTCTCAGATACTATGGACGGCCTAGGATAGTCCACCCGGTGTCTGGGAAAAGAGTCTGCTTGCTCCAACTTCACAGCATCGTAATTCGCACTGCTAGCCACTGTTCCGTTCTGGGCATGCTTGATATCTCTCATTTCGCCCGTCAGGTTCTCGATCTTCTTGTTGACATGTTCGATTTTATTGTTGAAGCCACTCATAAAACTTTCCAATCGTGCCAAACTGTCCATGATATCTGCCGACGCTTTGTCTTGCCTACGTCAATCAGTATCAAAATGATTAAAAACAAAAGCATATCAATCATACTGTTTTGGTGGTGGGTCCCGGTAACGACATTCCGTGCCCTTTTCTTTACAAGTCGAACATGCTGGTCGTCCCTCGTCGCATTTTGCTTTCAACGTTCGACAACTATCGCATGCTTGAGCAGCCCTTTGCGCCTTCTTCCTAATATCTTGCCCCCTTGGTGCTGCTGTTGGATACGTTACTGTTTGGAAATCCCGAGGTGGAGGAAGACCCCCTCCAGGTCCGTAAGGATTATTGCCGTACGGTTCCGTGGCAGACATTGGACTCTGTACGGGAGGGTATGGGTTCTGTTGTTGTGGTGGTTGGTATTGCTGGTTTCTGGCTGGATCGTACGACGGATGATACGGTCGACCCGGCCCTTCGTGGTGCGGTGATGGCATCACATTGTGGTCTACACCTGTTGACGGCGGTCTATACTGTTGTGGTTCGTCTGACGGATCCCTTTTCACCATCGGGTCTCTTTGCCCTGCATACGGCGGTATAGGAGGTTGTTGACTTGGAGGAGCTGGTGGTGGAGGAGGTTGAGGAGGACCGTTGTGATATCCATGCGAAGGACCTGAGCCTGGTCTGCGAGGGTCTTGATGGTCGTACGGCGAATGTTCAGAGGGCCGACGATGATCAAGTGGGTGTGGTTCGGGCGGTCGAGAAAATGGATTGGAAGGATGATAGTGTTGCGGACCTCCAGGGGAAGGGAGTTGTCGAGAGCCTTCGGGTGAGTTCTGCCATGGTGTAGGAGGCGGACCAGAAAGACGAGGACGTTTATCGGGCGGTATGTCCATCATAGCTTTGACTCTCATGCGATCACGGCAGCAGAGGCCATGGACGGCAGTAGTAGAGCTTCGGCTTCTTACAGGTTGCCAGATAACACAGAGATTCTCATCGGGGTAGCACGAGCTGACGTGGTATGGTCAGGTGTATCAGAGGGATATCCCCCGCGACTAATCGCCTACTGGGTTTCGCAACTAAATTGTCTGAGATGGGATAGCAGATTAGCTTTAGCTTTGCAAGTCGCAAGTGACAGGGCAGGACGAGGATCTGGCTAGCGAGCAAACAGATGTGAGGTGAGGTGGGCTGCTTGGTGGTGGGGAGGGGAGGGTTGGGTTGGGTAGAGTTGGGATTTTTAGGAACCAGGAAGCTTGAAAATCGAGGCAAGAATATATCAGAGAGCTACCTTAATTAGGCCTGTCCCACGCTTGCGCTGCGGGGATCTGCGACGAAGGGCCTGAACTTGAGTCTCCGATATGCAATGCAATGCGGTGCGGTGCGGCTTTTGCCTCCCTTCTGCCCTTTTTCACTTCGAATAGTCTGCCGGGGGAGTTAACAGTAGAGGTCCGCAACGAAGCGGGTGGGCGGCTGAGGTGAGGTGAGGTGCGGTGCGGTACGTGAAGTGAAGTGAGGTAAGGTGGGTGAGGTCAACTGCGAACCGACCCGACTCGATTTGACTCGTTAAACCACGGAGAATTCTATAGTGAGCGTTGGGTCTGGGACGGACGACCAGGACCAAGAGAGACAAGACCAATTCGAGATAATAATCGCCGGAGCACAAGAGCCGAGACAGAAACGTTAATGTCCAGGACAGCAGAAGGCTTTGACGGATAACTTAGGTTGGGCTTGATGTATGGTACAGCCTTTGAGAGTTCGGACAGGATGCTGGAAGTAGCAAGCCGTTTGAGTAATAATCGAAGATAGCAAGACGAGACAAGAGATTCGTAGAAAAGGCACAGCGCGAGACGTGATCCGTGGAGCACTCGAATAGTGGCGGATGAGGTTGGTCCAGCAAGTCACGGGTCGCTGTTATTAGTGATAGGGATAGGCGGTCAAGCTCAAGCTCCAGGGTTATGGGTGGTGGATGGTGGTGGATGGCTACTTGGCTAGGGAGGGGGAGGTACTAGCTCTTCTCGGTATGTTGCTCAGGTTGCTCAGACTGAATGAAGACAGGGCGAACGTGCGAACCAGGCAAGGATCATCGACAGCCTCGAGGCTCGAAGAAGTCGTCGAGAAAAAGATTCGCTGATCTGGTTGGTGGTTGGGTATAATTAGGTACATATGATATCGGCATGGACATGCAAACGACAAGCTGCCCCGGTCAATAGTAGATAATTAAATCGACAGACGATGCGATCTTTTGTTGATCGCGATGCCCCCAAAGTGGGATGGATGGATTGGAGAAGAGCGCCACTTGGCTCTGCAGTATGCCAGTACTGTAAGTAGCAAGCAACAAGAGCAAAGGATCAATGATGTGCGAACCGAGCCCGCCGATGATGCAGTTGTCTGTCTGATGATGGGCTGCAGAAGCAGCAATTCCGAAGACAGAGTCAGTGAGCGACAGCAGAACGATCCTCTGTGCGTTCTGTACCGAATCGTAACCCTGACCCGGACCCTGGCCCTGGGCCCTGCGATGGCTGCCGTTGTTACTGATGGGCTGAGTCGCTGTGCTGCTGCTGGTCATCCGTCCTCTTCCTCTCTCTCTCCCTTTTCTGAGTCCTCGGTCCTCGTTCTCTCTCCTCATCGGCTGCCTCGCTCCTCTTCTCCCCACTTTCCCGAGTCTGCGCTCCCTCTTTGGCATCACATCAATCATTGAATCACATCACATCCTGGGAGGCTTGTGGCGTGCACAGAAGTTAGCCCCACCAGCCAGCATCGTGTATGAACATGATTAAGTTTCTTAGCCACTCCCTGGACCGTCAGCGTCGTACGATTCGCGGCTTATCGCAAGGTCTAGCCCTCTTCAAGCCGGGATGATGGATCACAAGGTTTGGCTACACAACAAACCGTTCTCGTTGCACGGCAGAGCAGAGTAGGAGCAGCCTCAGCAGAGAGACTTCTGTGACTGAACTCAGAACTCAGAATTCATATCCTCCATCCTTCCCCTCTGTCACTCTGTGCGTGCCATGGCATAGCATGGCGATTCCCGAGTTCCACAGAAGCGGGCCTCAGAGCACTAAACGTGAATAGTCAATACTAGTAAGTACACGAAGCAGACAACTATCTGCTCTAGTTCAGCTGCCGGCTTCTAACCAGGTCATTGGCAATACATCTCCATAATCGAGGCGCACAACCATTGATTGGCAATGATGATAGAAGCACGGCTTTTGCGATGGGTGGCTTCTCCAGAGCTTCTGCGCCCTGTTCTTCGAACCGCACCCTACCCAGATTACAGGCCCTCCCATCAGTAGTCATTTACCCGTTACCGTACCCATGGTACTCACGGAGGACGCCTTAGACACCCTAGACAATCGCAGAGCCGAGATGGCCGGTATGCTGGGGGGCCTGCCCAGTTAGGCTTGCGGTCGCGCAGTGAGGCTTGTGTGAGGATGAAAGGCCTGTACCCGCACTCCACAGGGGAAATGAATCGCTCATGGCAGGGACGAAACTCGCGCTCTGCATGGCTGGCCGTTCATCTACTTGCTTGTGTAGGAAAGGAAAAGGATGTTCAGTTCGGATTTTCGCATCTAGAGACTACTTTGGTTTAGATGAATCGTTAGGAACCCAGAAAAAGAAACTGTGATCAACTGTAAAAATTACTACTGTGGAATAATACGGGAAACGGGCCCTAATTTTATCGGCTCAGGGACATAAAACTGAGGGGGCGCCACGGGCGATCCATCGTCCCAAGTCAGGATCGTCGCTTGCCTCGCCTGAGGCAGTCCTAACGATGTTTTTGGTTGAGCCTGCTGCCCCTCTTGTTAATCTGGAGGCGTGATGCAGCCGGAGTCGATGCCTCTGTGTCTGTGTGCTCTCTCAAAGGAGGGGAGTGCATTGCGAGGCTTGTCAGCCCGTCGTCATAAGTTCAGCCTCGCGACGAATCGACGGCGGCCCTCTAGACTTTAGGTTTGGACAATTCCGCCCACTGGAAATAGTCTCAAACCTTCAACATCGGAACGCGGATAGAGGCCCGTAGAGTTTAGAATCTGAGCAGGTGTGTAATCCAAGTAAGCCGTCCGAGCTAGAGGGACGCGGCATATTTAGCTTCCTTTAGGGGGGAATCAGTGTCCAATCACATATACTTTGTTCCTGAATGCCAGCGAGGTTGAGCCTGGAGAAGCATGGCCGTCCGGGCTCGCCCCTCTTTGGAGGGGTCAGTCGTCCACTGTCTTTCGACCTTCGCGAGTCATAGCCGACAGAATGTTCAAAACCTTCTTTGGCTGGCCGTTGGACCATACCAGAGAAAGGGAAAAGTGTCAAGATGTCAAACATCTCTGTAAAACGTGCCAGACTTGATAAAATTCAGGAAACGCTTTTTCCTTTTGCTGCAGCCACCGCGAGCCAGAAGGGATTTTCTGCTCTTTCAACGGCCCCAAAATTCATCTTCAGCTCTTCATTCCAACTCGCTCTCTTTGCCACAGCCGCGGGACCCACCTCTACACTCACCGCTAATGATACTATCTGAGGCGGCTTGAATCCGAAAGTTGGACGAATTCGATGAACCTGTTGTCCAGAAAAGACCGGTCTGAAGACCGAGTTTCAATCGTCTTTTGTACTTCTCAAAAAGGCAATCGAAGATAATCCCCGAATACAAACCCTGGGCGCTTGATGCCCAACCTTCTCCAGACGCGATTCAGGCCGTTGGCCGAGAGTTTCATCAGGCAAGAACCGCTTCTTTCTGTCAGATAACGGCGACCAGTTGCTGAACTTTGTACACTCAGATCAAGTAAAACTCCGAATGCCCTAAATAGTATTTCCAGACCTGAGTTGCGACTCGATGCGCAAGTTGATCGCTCACCGCAAAGCTCTGTTTCGTAGCCTCGGCAGGTGTGACCGCTCCTCCGCAGATCGATGCAAGGCTGAGACTTCATGACCTCGCCGACCTGGCCAGCTTGCTCTCGAGAACGAGTCGCGACACCGCCGTAACAAATTTCAAAACGGGTTGATGAACAGAAATTTCCATCTGCATCGGTGCGGGTTCGTTATGAACTGCGGCCACGTATGCGAGTGAGAAAGATTTGAATCAGTCAAAGCAATCTTCTCAAATAGACGAGGCGGCAAGGCTGCAGGCCTCATTGTTGGAGGGTGTCAGACAACTCTCACACCAAATACTTCTCTTGAAGTCAATTCTGACTTGCCTCTTTGAATGCGCAATGAAGATGACTGGTGAGGTCTAAACTTATCGACCTACGAAATGCTGAAGCCCTAAGAACTCGGCGGCTTGATCCGAGGTCATCCAATATTGAGAGTGCCCGCACCTGCAGATCTCAAAATGAGGCAGGGCCACAATCCATAATACAGGTAGGGGTAATAAGAGCACGGAGCGGAGCGAATAATAGTGTGGCTGACTTGCCTCAAGGTCTGTGGGAGCGGGTCCTAATCAATACAGGAGGTGGAGACGCCCAACCGCCAGGTTTTCAGGTTTCTCGGGCGAGATGCTCGACTTGGACTGCGTGCTGAGCCACTTGAAAAATGATATGTCATTTTCCCGGACCAGAGGATCAGAAAGACGATTGTCGAACTCGCACCATCGTTCCAGCATCGGTATGCATCTGCTGATCCTGGATCCAGCGGCTCGGCTTCATGGCTTTGTGACCTGTGGAGTTCATCGGCATCGGCTTCTCGATATCGGCTTGTCGATTTGACTTGCATAAGAAAACAATTCTCCGCTTCGGGGTGCATCCATGGGGTCTGGCTCCCATGCTTGACGTCGCAATCTCAAACTGACCAACTACGGCACTGTTGTAGATCATGGTTTTGCCTGAAGTTATTTCTACGAATAGAGTGCCGATCCGCGCCTGCTCATGAGTTGGCCAACGGCTTTGCGTCTGCAATCGAATGCTTTTGCATGTGCTTTGACTTTTTCCACGTGAACCGCACCGACTTTGATTTGATACAGGGCAGCTCGGTACAATGGCACTTCACGATCTCCAGATGCGGCCATACGGANGAATCGAAAATGAGATCCTGATTCATTCTTCATGCTCATTGGCGGATGCTGTTCAGTCGCATCTCCGAATCCATTGATGAAGCTCAAAGAGGAACATAACATGATCACAGGGACTGCCCTGGTCAATCTTCTGGGAAACTCCGTATCCGATGTCGAAATAGTGATTCGAGTGACAAGTCAATAACAGAGAGGTCGAATCCAACATCTCGTATTGGGCTTACTTTTGATTTGGAAGCAGAAATAAGCGCCACAATCATTGTAGGAAGTCGAAGGATTCGGATAATCTTGATGATGGAGCGCATTCTCAGCCTTTCTCAAGCTTCAGCGCTCAGAACATAGTGGCGCCGATATGAATTCGCTTTCTGGCTCTGATCTTCTTTCTGCGCTGCCCTGAACACAACATGGCCTGACAGTGACGACATGAAATCCATGAGTGAAAAGAACCGACGGCGATGATGTCCAGAGCGGCGCTCGATATTATAGAGTTTGTCGCTTTCCCCAGAACGATCAATTCTACCTATTTCAGTTGGCTCAGTCCAAAAAAAAGCAAAGAAAGAGACGGGGTGGTCGGCTACGAACGGTCGAACCTGGCTTCAAAGAAAAAGAAAACATTGAACCCCTAAAAACTACGAGCACATCCCCCAGATTCGGAACGACGCGCAGGTAGATTTCCCAGGCAATATGCTTGCTTCGTGCCGCTGTCATGGACTTGGAACTGAGCGAGCTGAGTTGAGGCATTATTCTGGGATTTGGGGAAAAGTAAACAACTTGCTCGGACCCCCTCAGCTCGAATCATCAAGTCGTCGCTTTTTCGCACGTCTTTTCGTGAACTTCCGCTCCTCGCGGTCCTTCTCCTGCGAGAATAGATCGGTCGATTGCTCTCCTTCGGTGAAGGCGAGGTCTCCAGTCTCCCCTAGACTTGCCAGTGATGCTTCTTCCATGAGGATTCCCAGGGCAATCAAAGCAGTCTCGTCCATGCTCTTCCAGTCCCCGCTTCCGCCATCTATCGTAGCTCGTGAGTAGAAATCAGATGTATAGCAATGCAAGGCTTTGAGAAGGTCCGACTCGGGCAGGTCTTTAGTGGACTGTCTTTCATTCGTGAAGTATATATCAGATTCGGCGTATCTGGTGGGGGCATTCTTGCCTCTGAAAAGGACGGTCTCTGGCGCAATCGCAGTGGTAGACGACGAGACAGTATCTCGAGTTGAAGCAACGACTACATGTTTCGGAATGAATCCTGCGATGGATATGCGACCTGTTGAACGTCAATGAGGGCTGTGCGGAAGGCCGAGACTGGGAGTACCTACCTGCAACTGCGTCGTAGACTGTAGGATGCCTAAAGTTCTGTCTCCTTTCTTCCTTTACTGAAGGTGCTGGCGAGGACTCTGGATACAGGAATGCATCCTGCGTGAATTGCTTCGAAGTCATGTTGGGCTATCGATTGTGTTGCTGTCGCGCAATGTACAAACCTGAAGAGACAGCGAAAACCGCCAGTTTGGTGGCCTTGCATAAATTTGTCAGCCTCGGCCTCGCCACCGCACCCTTCCGCCTACCCAGCCATCAACATCAACACTCCACCCGGAGACATTATCACCAAACGGCTTAACTGCTTGTGACAGATGTATGAATCAATTGCTGTTTGATCGATCAACGGGCAGTTTAGGCCCACAAGCCTTTGCCCGTATTCAGACCTCACAATGGATCCATTCCTTTCAGCCTGCTCCAAGGCTACGTTTCAATGGCGGCGAGAAAGAAGCAGTTCTCGTTGACGATGATGAGAGTCAAGCTGCACAATCAAGTGCTCCTTCATTAGGAGAAAGCACGGAGCCCAAGATATGGGCTCATCAATCTGGAGTCAACAGCTTGGCTGTTGATATCGACAATAGGCTGTGAGGATACATTATCCAGCTTCACTTAATAACTTGCTCACAATTTTAGACTTCTCTCTGGAGGTGCAGACTCTACTATAAAGCTCTGGGATCTAGATGAGAATATATCAGGAGCCAAGCACACATTCAGGCCTTCAAGTATTGTCCCAAAGTAAATTTCCAGCCATCTCCATCATGACAAAGTACTAACTTCCACTAGAACTTCTTTGACACATAAATTTGGCATCACTCAACTCAGTTTCTTCCCTTTCGACTCTGGGGCTTTTCTATCAACGTCATATGACCATCATCTGAAGATATACTCGACAGAGACACTAGCCGTTTCCGGGGATTTCGACTTGAACTCCATAGTGTATACTCATGCACTTTCACCCATCGCAAATCATCTTCTTGTTGCATGCGCGACTCAGCATCCAGCCGTGAGACTTGTTGATCTCCGTTCTGGCTCAAGTACACAAGCTCTTGCAGGCCACCATGGTGCATTGTTGTCCCTGGCATGGAGCCCAACAATAGACTATATTCTGGCAAGCGGAGGCATAGATGGCACTGTTCGTCTATGGGATATCCGCAAGAGCTCAGGAACCCTGGGTGTCTTAGACATGGAGGATTCAACTGGAATCGTTGGTACCGACGGTATGGGAACAAGTGCTCGGAGCAGAGACTCCGGCAAATCTCATTCGGCGGCAGTGAACGGGCTGACCTGGACTGGTGACGGGTCATATATCATATCAGCCGGACATGATGATCGGATCAGAGTATGGGACGCAGCAACAGGAGCAAATACACTTGCAAGCTTTGGGCCAACGCTAAAGAACGGCCATCTCTCAAACCTTCCTCTCGTTGTAACTCCTCCTGGAACCACAGCTCCGACAAAGGATCTCCTTTTCTACCCGAATGAGAAGGAAATACTTGTATTCGAGCTACACGAAGGCAGATTATTGAAACGTCTCAAAGTCCCGGGACCCAACATCGCAGCAGTGCGATCCAGGACTGGGGAAAGTAACGTCAAGAATAGGATTACTGGGTTAGTCTGGAGAGGTCTAGCAAGTGGCATTTACTCGTCGCACACAGATGGTCAGATCAGAGCATGGCTTCCCAGGACTGCGGAAGATGATGACCTTGAAGAGGAAGAGGAGAGTCTCTCGAGACGGGATGAACTCGAGGAAAGTGAAGGGGCGAAGAGGAAGAGGCAGGTGTTGGATGATGTCTTCCGAAACCTGACGAGACAGAAAATCACTTTTGGCTGAACAATTGCATCCTTCACTGAAACTGACTCGATTTCCTGCCACCATCCATGGCCTCTTGATACCAACCTGACTCATACTTCCTAATTAATTATCCTGTTACTTCTACCTCGTCGGTAGTTCATCACTTGCTCCTACATCCTCCTACCATGTCCCGATTCCTCCAATTCTTTGAACACTCCACTCGTCTCCAGCTCGCCCAAGCTCGACTGTACATCATCTCTCTTGCCCAAAAAACATGCCATTTCCGACCAAGTCTCTTGCTTGCATGCCTCCTCCACAACCTCCAACTCAATTCGATGTCCCAAAATCCTTCACTTGACCTTCGGATTTTCCCTTCCCTGATATCTTCAGCTTGCGTTTCTCTCTCCCACACACCAATCCATACCAGGAACGAAATATCGAGACCAGCAAAGGCTCTCCTAGCCAGCCAACGTATCAACATGCTCAGACCGAAGATTGCTCACGTCTTCACTGACTCCTTCAACCTGAGCTGCATGATCTCCCTTTGCCTCACTCGAGATGCTGAGATACGTTGGGAAGCAGTGAGAGAGAGAAAAGCAAGAAGACCAAGGGAGCCCACATAGCTGCCAGAACCTCGCGTGACGTAGACAAGCAAAAAGCAAGAAGTTCATCCCGGTCAGCTCCTGGTCCAAAGCCCAAGCCATCCTCACACATCACAGCTCACAAATCAAATAACCCATATCAGCGAGAGACTCACATTGCCAGAGTATCACAGCATCACAGCAAAATGCACACGAGAGGGTTGGGTTTTCGGCCGTCTGCATTTTCTATTCCAAGTAATCTCACACACCGCCAAATTTTCGTTCCAGGTTCTGCATCATGCAGAGATACATCTCTCACAATTCTCATCCATCCATTTATGACACCTCAACACTGATTTTGTGAAAGGGAAAAAGAGAAGAAGAATATGTGTACTCCAAACAGACTCATCGTAAAATATCCACCATCAGTATCCAGCTCCGAAGGAACGCCCTCAAATCCATAGAAGACCAAAAGGACATCAAGCTCTGAAGACGAGGTCAGTACGTTGCTTAGGGAAATATAAGTCGAGTTTGGGAAGCTTATAGCGAGCTTTGTATCGATGGAAGGCGGGTCGCCTTCAGGACGCCTTAATTTCCAGTCAAGGGAACTAGTCATCGAACTCCGTGCGGTAAGCAATCAAGCTTGATAGAGGACCGTGAAGCGAGCCGCGGCCCCTCGAGCGTGGGACTGGATATAACACGTCGCCACCAGGTCCAGGCTGCAAGACGTGCTTGCTACGGTGTTCCCGATAGTCAACCTCGATGGTATTTGCAGTGACCAGCTCGTACACCTTGACAGTCTTTGGTTGGCCGTGTCTAAAAGAGCGGCCCACAGCTTGAGTCATTGCTGCCTCGTATGTTTCCTGAGCACCAGTACCCAAGGTGTAGTACGGTTGTAAAAAGATGATGTTGGGAGCACACGTTAGGTTGCTGTGATCAGATTAGCTACGGTCCCAAACCAATCTCCTCGTTTGTACTTACCTCCCGGCCGCTGCGACACCTCCAATAGACATGATCAGGACTTGAATGCCTTTTTCTTCATGCTTGAAATTGTCTAGGTCCCTTGAGCTGCTCAGATTGATGAATGTAATACCAGCAACTTGGAATGCGGCTTCTAGCTTCTCTCGAGTCTTAACGTGCTGAAGAAACAAGAGTACCTTCTCGCCGTTCGGGATACTGTGGCCATCGATCTTGTTCTGGATAAGATTGACGACGTAGTCAATCTTCGAACTAAAACGAGAACCCAAGTCGGAGCTTGTCTGAAGTCTCAGTGAAGCACATGACAGGCGCTGATGAGAGGCAATTGTGGCATTGCAATGGTCTCCTTCTTGAACGACACCGCAGACTTTGGAAATGGAGCATTTACTGCAAATAAGATGACCACAATGACTGAGGAGTGTCATGTCGTCCGGGACTGCTGGTTGATGGCAATCCGAACACGTCAATTCGCTGGCGGACGAAACGCGGCCAAGAGTCACGAATAATCTCAAAGATCTGTTGCGAGAGACCAATCGAAGGCAGAACTTGTTGAGTTCGGCAACTAGAGTACGTGTCATCTTGAATCGTTCGCCTGTCTCAGCCAGAGGCTGCTCGCTAACGCTGTCCATCGCTGAGCGGATATCAGCTGTAGTGGAAGGATCTCCATAATAGTCAGTACGAGCGCGAGCGACCCATTCGTCGTAATCTTGGAAACTGGAGCCAGAACCACCACGTCGGATCGAAAGAGAGTGCGCCTTGCTTAACTTGCTGCGGAATTCGGCAAGCAATTCGGAGTACTCGCGAGCCCGGGTGCGCTCAATGGCTTCGTACTTCTCAGTCGCAGTGGTAAAATTACAAGCTTCGGTAAATTCGGCGGTATCAGCTGAAGAGCTGAGGAAGAGATCTTTCTTTCCATCGCCGCCTTCTGCTCTAGAATTGAAATCATTTGAGACCACAAAGTCCATGACTTCTAGGTAGGAAGCCTTCTCCGAGGGAGTGGGGTAGACCGCGATGACTCTCTTTTCGCACGTGAGACCGGTAACATCGGTTGCATCCTTCACATCTGTAAGCATTCACTCGACGACAAAACTGGAGTATACTTACTTGTCTCACGAAATGATCCAAAAAGGCTTGAGCATGCTTCACTCTGGTTCTTTGCCAAGCCGCAGTCGGTGATTCCGAATACATCGCAAACTTCTCCGAAGCTGTTGACTATTAGCAGAGAATAGAAAGAAACTTTGTGACTCAAGAACTTACCAGTAAACTCACTCATCTTGGTTCTCAAGACATCCGACTTCATGATCGAATGATCATCGCGTCCAAGGTTAATCCCGAGCATTGATGCCATTGCTTTCACATCATGGAAATCACCGAGACGAGGTGTGCCTGTCAATAGCCACTTTCTATCACACTTGATCTTGTGAAGAGTGATTTGTTCGTGCGGGCCCAGATAGGTAATCTCATCAATGGCAACACGAGACCAATGAAACATCTCGAGAAGAACACGCAGGAGACCATCGAGACCCTTCCCATCGGCCATCTCGCTAAAGTTGAAGATACATGGGAAGTCTTCCGAAGGGGTGACGTTGGTTCTCTTGCGCTTGTCTCCTGTTTGTGGTTCTCGGGCTAGTGCATGCGTATATTTGGCGCCAGTGACATGCTTCGATGGTTTGTACTGCTTGTGCGCATTGGCCTCGGCAATACTGGCGTCAAGTTGAGTCTTTAGCTCAGCCTTGAAGGATTCTGGATTCTCGTCGTAGCGACCAGACTTGAGTTTCTGAACGTTGTCTGCGAACTCTTTTGAAGCATGTTGGTGCCAATTTCGCCGGGCTCGCCAAGTTGAGGTGTCATCATACTCGACTTTACCTGCAAACTGAGCATACGCCTTCTTGTATTCGCTTGAAGAGCACACACTCCAGTCGACAAGGACCATCACAGCTTCCTTGACGGCGCCGACCGTTAATTTGTCCAAGTCTCCCACCTTGCTAATTATAAGGACTTTCTTGTAGAGCTCGCCCATGAACGTCTTGGCCTCGCTCGCCCACTGGCCAATTAAATGAGGTGGTACGAGAACCAGACTTGCCTGCGTACGAATTGCACCTGTGACATCTGGTACTTCGGCGATATTCTTCTGAGCTTCCTTCAAATGAAGAGCAACAATCGAAAGAATGAGAATGGTCTTACCAAAGCCAACTGCCTGGGCTAAGATGCCACCAGCAACTGTGACATGTCGTGTAGCCTTGGCTTCTAGAAGGTAACCGATCTTCTTAACAGAAGCTTCGGCAATAACCTGCTCAGAGAATGGCTGTGGGCGATGTTCTTGATCAAGCATCCAAGCAAGGGCTTTGGATTGCTCAGGTCTCAACTTGGTTGACTCGGTCGAGAAATCGGCAAAGGGGTTAACAAGGCTTGCAGGTGGCTCGACATTGTCAGTGCCTCGCAGGACAAAGCCACTGAACTCAGACACTACTGATTTGCCATCATCCGTAACTAGGCGGTAACTGGCCCGTACACTGCTTGTGTCCGGTTCCTTAGTGTCGCCGGAAGTGTTGTCCCGCAGAAGGCTGCCGATGGCTCGATGGACCAGTGTCGTGGGGTCAATAGCAATTTTAAACTCCAATCCGTCGCTAGCACTGATTCGATACATCACGTCCATAGCTGACGGTCTATTCTTAATGGCTCGTTCATGTTTGGATGCCTCCTCTGGCTCTTCCACTGGAATTTGCTTCTCCGAGATGTCGCCCTTCTTTGTAGCAAAGGTCCACTGCATCGATGGTGGGTTGGGAGCACAAAACTTGCATATCTGTGACTTTCCCTGAACTGAGGACGCATCCGGATATGGAATCCAGGACTTGTCCGATTGACGATGACCGGCGAGAACGAGTTCTTTTTCAACGAGACAAATGTGGTCCTTCCAGAAAGCAGCCTGGTTAGCGCGGTTGAGCTTTGTCCATCTGTCGATGCATTTTGGATCCGCCAGACGACCAGGCAGAGGTACCACGACTGAGAATACTGTACGCTGTTGCCCACAAGGTGACACAATGTGCTCAATCTGTTCAGGCAAACGATGATAGGTAATCAATTGCTGTGTGGATAAATCCAGGTTATGATCAGGTAGATCTACCCAGTGCCCATTCAGACATATGTCAACTACCTCGACGTGCTTGCCAACGAATTTAGCAATTGGGACTCCTTCGATTGTGAGGCCTGAAGAAGTTGCAGTAGCCGTGACTGTGGGCTGACGCCATGATGAGGGCAGATCGCAGACGACGGCCAACTCCTCAGCGAAGCGTTTACGGGCAATATCGTTGGTGAACGAAAAGCAGAAGTTCTTAGGATCTCCACTGTGGTCTCGTTGATTGAAAGTCAGCAGTAATGATTCTTGGCCATCAAGGGATTTGCGTGCATGAACGGAGTTCCAAGCCTGGCCACACTCTGCTGAGCGAACGTACTCTCCTACGATATCTCGATCAAGGCGGTCTGGGTTGTAGTCGCCCCGAGCAGCAATGGAAATTTCGGAGTAAATGAAAGTATTCGAGAACTCGGGGAGGCCTCGCTCATTCTCGAAAGACTTTTCTAGAGGCCCACTCGAAGTGATGGTGGTCTGAAGAACACTCTTCTCAGGTATCCAGAATTGCCACTGGCCTTTCATAATATCCTCGCCTGTGGGACGCATACGAGCAATGGCAAAACGTCTCAGGTATTTTCCTGTGCTTGTACCTAATGGCTCTTTAGGAACATTTGCGAAGAGCTTCCATTCAACCCCGGTAGACGAGATTTCAAGCGTCAACAAGGCGTCGGGGGAGTCGTATGTGATTTGGAAGCAGTGAGCGCGGCGGATAGAACGATAAAAGACTCTTGAAGAGAGTGCAGGTTTGATCTTATCGATCATAAATTTCCAGGACTTTGGATCGAACCCTGCAAGAGGTTCACACTTCCGAGCTTGGCAAATCAGACGCTCAGTGAGTTCCGAGCACAGACCTGAGAGATTGATTTGAAGAGGTATTGCCTTCTTGATTGCAACTTTAAACTCAACAGGCTGCTTTCGTACTAAGGAGAATTGCTCGTAGTGATGAGAGGGATTATGTCCGCACTTGACACAGGAAGTGTATTTGCAGACCTTGCATCGCTGGAGCTGTCTTGTAGTGACGTTTGTTAGACCTTCGCACAAACACAGGCGCACACTTTGTTTGGCCAGGGCCGTAATTTCGACGACGGAGACCGGATCATAGAGTGCTGGATGCGACATGTGTGGGACTAACGACTTCTCTTCAAGAAGATTCAGTGGGGCCTGAGTAGTTTGATATCGGCAATTGCGTCCATCAAAGTTGAACACATCTCGGAAACAGATCAAAGCAGCAAACATGAAGGCACCCACGACAGTGGTGCTCATGGCATTGCCGGCCATATCAGTCAGGAGACCATCTGTCATGTTCATGATATCCACAGCGTAAGGGCTGTATCCTTGAACCATCAAAGCTTCAATGCCTGATATACGGCAGCCGCGCATAGAAGAGAACATGAAGTTAGACGGTGTGACACAGCTGATAGCCCCATTCTGTTGCGTATCGTGAGTGCGATAAACGTTCTGGGACAAGTCAAAGAAGCGTCTAGCATAACAGAGTCAGTATAACACTTTCCGTGATTCATAAGGGAGAACATACGAGTAAAAGCGGTCATCGAAACCTTTGTATCGGATGTTTCGAAGATGGTTGAGATCAATGAAATCCAAGGTTCGGTCCGTGAAGCTAAGACTGTGCTTGTAAAAGTCGGGTAAAACCTTGAATCCGGTGAGGTCCCACCCAGTCATGGGGTGTTTGGTTCCCAGAGCCAGAGCCTTAGCGTAATGTTGATGATCGAGAGCACATACGTCCCAAGCCTGCGGCTTCCTAGGTGGTGCGCCGTCTTCCCTCGCAGTTACATCAAGAAGTGGCGAGTCGAAGTCTAGCAGCATCGAGTCAATCGGAATGCTTGCTGGTCGTTTGAGGTCCGTTACCAGTGCAGTGAATTCGGCCATCTTCTTTCGTAGTTCGGCAACGCCTCCCTTAAAGCTATCCCGAAGCATACAGAGCATATATCCACGGTTGCGAGTGTGAGGTAGGTAGTACTGCTTTGTGTCCAGCCTCATGAAGACTACTTCATAACCAAGATCCAGGAAGTGCTTGTCAAGGCCGATCTGCTGTTTGCCTTTCTTGACCTTGGCTTTGGCATCAAGCCATGTGGCGGTGAGAACATTCTCAAGAACAACCATCTTTGGACGATATCTGTTGACATATTCGAGGATAGAAAAGAAGGTGTCCCCTGACTCGCCATTCTCATCCAGATTCTTACGATGGGCGTTTAGACTTGAGAAGTCATCGCAACAGAACCCAGCAATGAGAACATCAAGGTTTCCGGGAATCGTGGCCTTGCCGCCATATGCAGTCGTACTAGGTTGCATTAGTGATGGGAGTACAGAAAACCAAAATACAACAACTTACAATTCCCACACTTTCTTCCACTCGGGGTCATCTTCTCTCTGTTTCAGAATTTCAGTGATATCTCGAGCACTGATCTCGGGCGAGAAGTTTCGCTCAATGAAAGCAGATTTACACGCATGGATCTCGGCACTAATGATATGATCAAAATTGAATTCAATGCCGTGAGCTAAGAAGACTGAAAAGAATCATTAGCATGACCTCAGGCGCATATTGGGAAATGATTCTTACCGTCTTGGAGTGTTCGCATGGCCAAGATGGGTGCTTCTGTACCGGAACAGAATGTGCCAACGTACAAAGATCGTCCTCTCATCAGGTCCGTAAGCTGTCTCATTCCAAGTTCGACCAAACGTCCTCCAAGATGGGTGAAGAACTGTTCGTTGGTAGTGAGCGGTTCTAATGTAGCATCGTACGCTGGCTGAAAGTTGAATTTGGGAGGCGGCTTGAAAATCTTGGCCTTCTTGGCTTTCTTGGTTGTGATGGCTGTTGCATTGTCGCCCGAAACTTCCTCAGAATCATCGATGGCTGCTAAGAGCTCGTCATCTTCGATGCTCTGATCTGACCAGTCATCCTCCTCCTCGCCTTCAACATCAAGTTTGACCTTCGAAGCCTTCTTGGATGCCGCAAGCTTTCCTGCCTTTGTAGCCTTTGCCTTTGGAACCTTTGAAGCCTTTGCAGCGAGCTTTGCAGCTCTCTGCTGCTCCTTCGCAGCCTCCTTAGCAGCTTTGGCCGCAGCCTTGGCGGCATTGTTCTCATCACGCTTTCGCTTAGTCTCAGCCTCCTTGGCAAGCTGACCAGCACTCTTCACTCTAGGCTTTCGACCCTTGGCTGGAGCAGTCTTTTGGACCTTTGGCTTAGGAGCCTCCGATACAGCTAGAGAGCGTGCATAATCAATATCCATGGGGTCTTGAAATGAGTGGCCACGGGCGACTGAAATTGGCGGGTTGAATTGAGAAGGAGTTGCGACAATCTCGTCGTCAGCGACAGGCGCATCGTCAACAACCTTTCTGACGCACTCCACGATGTTGTTGAAAGGTGGTGGATATGCGAACGTAAAGAGCTGGACTTGAGTTACAGCTGTGATGATTAGGAAGATGTCTACTGGTGATTAGGATGTTCGATCAGGATGTTCAATGACTTACCATTCGCGACTCGTTGTCTCTTGGCAGGTGGAGCTTCAAAATCAACGTCCTCTTCATGGTCATTCTCGTCCTTTTGATAGATATGCTCGTCTTCGTCATGTTCAGGCTCGCCCTTGACCTTCGACTCGTCGTCCGACTTATCAGATACGACTTGAGGCACGTATATATCGCTCACTTCCGTATCGGATTCAGGCTCTGAGTCAATGTCTTGCTCCGAATCGGCATCTGAAGTGGTCGAAATGACAACGGCATGTGACGAGCTAGCTGTATGGGAGGAGCTCGCGACAGTTCCGCCCCGCGCGGCTCTGGGACGGAGCACGCGCTGCATTTTGTAGGTGCTGTATACTCAAGTCAGCAATGGGATTCCACGTAAGTAGCTATGCCAAAAATGTCAAGGTGCAATGAGGTGGTAAGCTTGCTCGATAAAGGTAGCTGAGGCAGGACGCTGGAGGGACCAATCCTGCGACCGGCAGCGAGAGCACCCTCCCCAATACTCGCGAGCAAAATTGAGAGGATCTCCTCGTGTAGAGTATGGGGATGGATGTTTGGAGGGATAGAAGTATTGAAGTGCCAATGGCAGGGGCAATTGTGTCTCCAAAGTCGTAGGAGCTGGGGGGAGTAGAGGCAAGAGGAGGGAGGTGGGGTGCGAGAGAGGTAGAAAAAACGCAAGGGAAGACTTACTTGCTCTGCTATGCTATGCTATGTAATTGACCTCGCTATAGCAAGAGAGTAATTGGTGTTTGTTGATAGTGTGCTCGTATCGCTGCAGTGCTGGCGAAAGAATCTTTCGAGGTTAGTCGCAGGAAGAGGTTCGTGGGTGCTGTGCGGAAGATATACTCGGACCGTGGGGCTCCTCGCTTCGAAAACTGAACTCCTGGACAGCCTTGCAACTTCACCACTTCCAAGACCTGGCCTGTTCAATGCGTGAATATCCAAGAACTGGAGTACTCGGGTCTACTTGGCATAACTGCGATATTCAGTCTCTCCAATCGCCTCAAAGCTCCTCCAAGAACAGGGAAACGAGACCTGAGTCTCCCAATTGCTTGCTACCAGAGGCTTCCTATCAGAGATAAGATAGCCGCTCCGTGGTTCCCAGCTTGCCAAACTGTACTGTGGAAGAGAGCACCATGCTGACATGAGATACTGGATTGCGTTGCTAGAAGGATCCAAAAGACATTGCCCACACTGGATTCACCGCATTCCGTGAACCGAAGGAGGCGCACTTCTATCCTCTTCGGCTCCCCTGTTTGCGACCCCCGCTCTTGAAGACACAATATGACTCCACACTGCAGAGGGAGTCCTTCAGAATGAATTGGGAAACTTGACTTGGGATGGCCGGCATTGACTATCAATTTGGATCAATCCACCTCCTCTTTTCGTGCCTACTTGTGCCTGCTTGCGCCACACGTAAACCAGAATGGTTGTGGTCACCCGGAATGCAACGCGGAGGTCTGCTAGAGAGAAAGAAGTCCTTGCAATGACAGCGCCAAAGACCTAGTCAGCTCAGCTTCTCTGGACCTACAGTCTGCGGCTATGTTGATAGATATTGCCAGCTTCATTCTAGGTTTTCCTCTATAGAGAGCCACCTCCATAGAGGAAGGCTTGACGATCGGACCTTTGTTGTGGTGCTCTTTGATGCTTGTTCAAGTGGTTGACAAAGGGAACAAGGGCTGGATTGTTGAGAGACACAAAGAAATATGCATACCAAGCCTCATTGAAGCTTTCCATGGGGAGGCATGAAGGCTTTTTGTCCGCCAGTGCGAGACTTCGCTCCAGTCTACAGCCCAGGCTGTGTGCGAGAGTGCCGGCACTTCAGTACATTCCGCCCACAAAAGTATAGATGAGCCAGCAATCAATGTGCAGCACAACTTCTTGCTGCTAAGCAAACGAACAAAGCAAGGCAAAGGTCGCACGGTACAACACATACTCGACCACAAGAGGAGATCCATGGAGGTCATTTCAGCCGGCTGGCATTGGAAGGTGTACACCATTGTAACTTCTGCCTTCCAGGTAGATGTAAGTCGTGACTTTCAGAGCTCGAAGAGGCATGCTGCATGCCTCCAATCCTCCTGACAGAATAGCCATGATCCCGAGGTAGACGTCCAAAAAGAAATGGACTCGTAGTCACATCGGCATACCTCCAATCCATATAGACGGAGGCCCTTACGACTGTCATGCTCTGACTTGCATGCCCTTGGCAGAGTCTCGAAGTAGAAATTGGGTATCTAAACGCGATGATTGTTTCCGGGCCACCAAGTGGATGGTCTTTGCTGAAGGTCCTTGGAAAATCAGTAGGTGACTGCTTCGCATGGACGATATGTCAAGCATGTCAATCCTTTCTGTGCCATGTGTGTCCTATCCGAAGATGTTGGAGGTAGTCTGTGGTTGCCACTTGGCGTCTTTACTTCTCGTGCAGCAAGCTTTCCTCGGACAAGTGTTTTGTGGATCGGACTCTTTGGCTGAATCATGACTCAAGATTGACGTGTAAGACTGCAATGACGAGAGAGATGGAAGTAACGGACATGGTAGTTCTTAGTGAAGTTGCTGGCCCGAGAAGAACAAGAGTTGTTTCTTCCGGAAGGAGCGATCTGGGTCTTTCGTGAAGCAAGTCGTTGTTGCTTCGGGCATAGTCCAACAAATATCCTGGTGTGGATGCATACCAAAATCTCGGCAGTCTGCCATGAGAAGACCCAAATGGCAAAGGTCCATGGCAGAACGATCGGTAGTCTGGAAACTGTATCTTCAACAAGGGATCACGGCCAAGAATCAGGGGCACAGCAACGCAGAGGACTTCTATTGAAGCTAAATCTGAAAACAGTATCAGCACAAGTACGTTTGAAAGTTGGAAGGCTGATGGAAGCCACAAGTTTGAGGTGGCGAAGATACAGATTACATCCAGTGGATGTAGGACCATTTTGGCTCTTGTGGACGTGAGATAGCCAAACAATAGGAGCCAACATCATACCCAGAGCCGAAGAAAGTCAAGCTGAGTCTGTTTCCGCTCTGGCATGTCGTGAGGTTGAGAAAGAGGCATTTGGAAAGTGGATATACCTTGCGACAATAGAGGCACGATGTTAAGTCCATTGGATCTTCCACCTGGAGCGAGGCCTGTGGTACAGATCGCAGACTAGGACTTCCAGTGGAGCAGCATGCTTGCAGATGATCTATGGAATGAAGTATCAGCTGATGTTGACTTGCTTGGCTATGAAGACGATCTGGGAGGAGAAGAGGTTTAGGTGGGAGGAGAACAGGAAATATAAATGAGGGAATAGAGGGAATGGAGAGAGAAGTCAGATGTACTCTGGTTCGTGAGAGTGTGAATAGAAAAATGACTTACTTTGTGGACCGCTGCTGACGATAGAGCAAGTGCTCTGGAGGTCCTTTCTCCGGGCTTATTTTCTTAAGTGCCTGGGGGTTGGAAAGCTTCTGGAGTTGGTAAAGGGATTGAGACCACCTTGTGTGGTGATCGTTATATAAAATATCGGAGCTGCTTTGTTGTCATAGCGGAGAAGAGCCGAAGTCAGTAGAGTCCCTAGGGCATTGTGAGAAGCAGTAGGAAGTTTCCCAGCTTGAATTTACTTGAACATGAGTACAAAGAGACAGATCTCCGAGAGAACTCGGAAAGGGACGAGGAGAGGTATACTTTCTTGTATTGCCTGCGATGGGGGAGCAATTCTCGGCAGTGGGCTAGGGCCTCGAAGCTGAGCGGCAAACAAGGTCTGCCAAGATTTTGGTGCAAATTATCTCTCCCAAAGCCATTAAAGACTTCGCAGAGCGTAGAAGTCTGTCTCTTCACTTGCCTGTGACTTTCCTGTATTGTTTCCATTGTGCTGGTGGATGGTGGTTTTGCTTTCGAGGACAAGATGGCGTTGTGGAAGACACGCTCGAAGGGCGTTGAGAGGTGGGGCTCGAATTTTAGCGCCCTTGTATTGACAAGGGCTCTGGGCTGCGAACCACCAATCACGGCTCGAGGTTTACGCGGGGGTGGACAAGGCTGAGTTAGCAATCCTAGGCGAACAATTGTCTACGTACTTCTTGAGCTGAAGTATTTATTCTTAGATTTTCTTTCGATTGAGTTGTTATCCAACAATCAAAATGGCTCCCCAGGTTTTGGAGACGGCAGACTCGCGGAACAAGTTTGAGGATCTTTCGGGAGTCGACATTTCAGCATATGCAAATCCATATGATGCTCTCCTGGAGGCGTGTAACGATGATGCAGTTAGTGATTCCGTCTCTTCTTCATATCCAGGCATTGGACCCCGAGAATTTTACACAGTATTGGCTTCATTTCATCTCACAATCTACAAGTCATTCAGACATTCTCGAAGAAGGAAAGCTGATAATATCTCAGGCACAACTGCAGACTCGTTACGCTACACACCGCAACACTCGAAATGGGCAGCAGAAAGAGAAGCTGCTCTCACCAGAGTTCTCAGGGTTGATCATTGACCCAATTTTGGAACGATTGATGAACCCTTCAATCGAGCCCGGCTTCGTAGACCCAAGAAACTGTCTCGTATTCTGGGCCAGACCGCCATCTCACATTCGCTCTCTCGTCGACCAAGTCCAGCAGAAACTGCTCACTCTCGCTCCAAGTACGTTCATCCGGTCCCCAAAGTCTTCTAGAAAACAACGGAGAAGGAAGAGCTCCTCTCTCAAATCCTCCAGTTCCAAGATATTTTACCCCACCCCCACCCTCCAGCTCCTGATGCTGTCTTCTGACTTTCATACTAACAATAACCAGAACTCTGGCTCATGCCCGTCCCAAACCTCCATCTCACAGCCTTGGAGCTAACACACTCCCTTACTGAGCCTCAAATCACTGCAATCATCGAATCTCTAGGTCCCGAAGCTATCGAGAAGATCACAGATTTCACGTTCACGCACCGACCTCGGCTGATTAAGCCCATGATCTCCTACGACGGAGCAGCACTCGCTCTATCATTCTTACCTGCCGCTGGAGAAGGTCTACCAGCTACTGCTACACCCTCCTCAGACAGCTCAGGAAGAACGAAAAAGGATGATGATTACACCTATCACCACCTCCGACGAGACCTCTTCAACATCGCCTCCGCAACAGGCGTCACAGTAGATTCTCGCTACGTAGTTCCCAGCTCACACATCACAGTCGGACGGTTCTTGACTCAGGAGGACCATGCGAGTCCAGAGAAGATGGTTAAGTTTCTTGAACTGATTGAGGAGATTAATGGGTGGTTGGAGAAGGAGTTTTGGCCGAAGAGGGAGGAGAAGAATGGGGAGGGGGAGTGGCTCGTTGGGCAGGAGAGAGGTTTGGATTTTAGGATGGGGACGCTTTGGTATGGAGGGGGGAAGACGGTGAGGCTTGGGAAGGGATTCTAGGTGAGTGATGTGGAATTCATCTCGATGTGGATGTTTGTGGTCATATGATTAGAGTGTATCTAGACTCGGGGTGATTGAGAAATTGATATAGACGCTCATATAGCAAAAAGAATCCGGAGAATAGACTTGGACATATTCACGTCTAAGTCTGCCAAGTACAAGAAGTGACCGAGTGGTTGAATGCTCGGATGAAGTGCTATGAAAGTGGCAGCACCAATTACCGATTCTCCGCCTCGTTCAATGAGACTTGATTAGCGCTGGCGGCTTGCCTGCACAAGTCAATTGCTCAAGAATGCCAAGTGATTCACTGGCTGGCACTTATACAGCATGATGGACAAATGCTCATTCACGGAGATTGGGGCAAAACACCGAATCCGAATTCGAATTCATCGGAGTTCCTCTAGCGTAGCATATACTTGTGATCGGGGGATTTGTGGAAGAGCGTGAGTAGGAAGCGGGAGACATGTGGAGCCAGGGCCGGACACAGGGTCCGCCACATACTAATTTTGAAGCATCTCCGTACTGCATCAATTCACAATGTGCCCATTATCGTATCCCATTTCACGTCTGCTCAAAGCTATCCAGCCAAGTACAAGGTTCAGAGTTTCATGCTTGGTATGAGCGAACGTTTGCTATGCTCGATCGGTGGCGTAGAATAAGATACAGGTATCTGATCGATGCCGGAAATCCCCTGCCTCATCCAGCTCGACCATTGTATCCACGCAAAATCCGCAAGTCCGTCCATCCATGTCCATGCCCATGCCCACGTGAAGAAAGGGAGTCATTGCAAAAGCAGTTGCAGCAGAACATCTAGAATACCAGCGCAGCACCCTTGGTCTTCTTGTCACCACTGTTGTATTGTCAGCTTCCATCCATTTCAAGCTCAAAATAAGCATGCAAGAAGTAGCGGAATCCGGACACATGGAAGGTATTGAACGCGGGGCCTTCGGGAGAACATACCCAAGCTCGAAATGCTTGCAACGCTTCAACGCCAATTGTGCCTTCGTCTTGCAAGCTGTGCACTCCAGTCTCAACACAACCTTCTTCGTCGTCTTTGCCTTCTTGTGGAACACAGGCTTTGTCTGACCACCGTAACCGGACTGCTTGCGATCATAACGACGCTTTCCTTGCGCGAAAAGAGATGCCTATCCCAGATTGTCAGAACCTCATTCCTTCTGTGTGGACAGCGCTTGAAGTATACCTTTCCTGCCTTGTATTGCGTCACCTTGTGCTGGGTGTGCTTTCGGCAATCCTTGCCCTTGCAGTAGGTGCGTCTGGTTTTGGGAACGTTGACCTGTTTTTTGTTGTTAGCCTCACTTCCGATGCCTTTCAACTGTCCCAATCTCCAGCGCCTTGTGCTCAATCGATCAAATTCTATCCGGCAGAGCCCCCCACGTCATATTCGCGATCCTTTCGACATCGCATCTGCCCGATGGAATATGAAGTCGTTGCTGCAAGGTCTCGTTGATCATTCGCGATTTTCGTCTTCGAACTTTCCAGCATCCTTCATCTTCTTCCCATTTTCCTTCTCATATTCGTCGATTCCTAGCATACGCTCCAGATAGAAAATTGCACGTACCATCTTGGCTGATTTCTCGCTGTGGTCGGTGGTGTGAAGTTGTCGTCGTTCGTTTCCTGAACCAAATTTCGATATTGCAGAGTTGTGTGGGCGTTAGCCGAGCGGGAAGTCGCTAGCGGCTTAATCCCCAGTTCCAGACCACGTGACTCGATCTTTATGACTCTTCGAATCATGGGCGTCGGGAGTTCAAAGCCAGTAGATTATGTTTTCTAGCACTTGTAGTGCTCAAGGAAGCAAGTTGTGGTTTTGCGAGATTCCCCTATGGTTCTGTGATGGTTACGCTGCCGAGGAACTCTTGTGGGACGAAGCACTTCAAGTGGCAACAATGCTACCACAATTGCAGCTTCACAAGATGGGCTGCTGAAGTATTCAATCTTCCAGAACCATAAACATTGACTCGTCAGATATATTTTCAAAAATGTAAGAGACCAAGCATCCTATTATCAATTGAAGTCGTCACTCCTCGTTAGGACTTCCTCTAAGGTCAGCTCCACAATTGTCAAGTAGGACTGCCAGCCCGTTCAAAATCCAAAATTCAATGGTACAGAGAGACCTTTGCTATTCCTAAGTACTATATAGAAAAGCCCGGCTTGTATATCGCGGCCAGGTGTACCGGGTCTTCTCTAGACCATCAGTTCCCCTCTTCATTCCATAAGTCCACAAGTCCTTCAGAGTTTAGCTACCTTGAACGGATTTGAAGTATCCGGTGATACACCAGGAGAACATATTATTTTAGGCCGACAGCCACAAGCACATGTGCGATCTTCAGTTCGACGAGACGGCTGTGGCTTTCCCGAAAATGATCAACCCGAATAAGAGGCTTCCACCAGAAATTTGTCTCTCTCGGATCAAGCTGTACCGCTCTCTAGACGTCTAGCTGAGATCCCGCATTCGAAGTGGCGCGTCAACGGTCCACGAACAAGTTCTAGCTTCATATATGAAATTGGCTATCAAATGAAAGCAGCATAACAGTCTTACAATGACATCTCCGAACTCTTCGATATTTGAAAAGAAGATACAAACCAACAGTCAGGTTGAATCCCAATCGGGAACATTTGATGCGGTATCTCGGCTCAATTGGGAGAGCTGTTTATCAAGATGGGGAAATCCCACCCTCCTTGGAATCCTTGCATGTGCATTGCTTGATGAGACGGAGCCCAAAGCGTGCAAGTGGCTAAAACTACCCAACATCGCAACTGAAACCCAGGACTTGGTCGGTTTCAACCCCTCTCGAACGCGGCAATCACAATCTTGCAATTGGCTGCGGATGGTTCGAGGCTTTCCAGATGTCACTTCAGCCCCAAGCCGTAGGGCAACAAGTTTTGCCTCTGCGGAAGGAGACCTGTCCTAGCTCGTGGTCCGACGTTGCAAATCGTTGCCGTCACCACCCCTTCCCATGACCTCCATATTTCTTTCCACCCTAAATCATATTTGCCGGTCAACTACATGTTCTCTTAATATATCCTTTAACTGCAGCGCAGTGTGTGTTTCTTAATCGTCCGTTGTCATATCTTAGCTGTCAGCTGCTTCCCATCGTTCCGTGACACTTCAGGGTTACGAATCACAGTCGTTCGCCAGGATGGCTTCAACCATTGCGCTCGCAATTGCAGGGCTTGCATTCTACTGGATCTATTCAAATATTTCTGGCCTATACAAAAATATTGCTGCAGCAAAACGATCTGGCCTTCCATACATCATTGCTCGTAAGTCGCCCCTAGCCCCCGTTCGAGTAAAACTGACAACTATAGCTGTCAACATCTATAACACTGCGTGGCTTATTACTCATAAGATATGGGTTCGATTTTTCTCTTATCTACCAGGAATTTTGTCAGAAAGCTGGCTGCCGTACGTGCCTCCTCTTCTCCAAAACTCGTCAGGCGCAACTAACATTGAACAGCTATGTCATGCCTGATTGGGTATGGGATCTTCAATTCGAGCCATTCGAAGAGAGAGGCGACGTATTTTTACAGGTATCTCCAGGCGCCATTCAAGTCTGGCTTGCAAATGCAGAAGCCCTGCACCAAGTAACATCGCGACGCGACGCTTTCCCTAAGCCCCTCGAATCGTATAGGATCCTCGAGATCTTCGGCAGAAACATCATATCAACAGAAGGGGCAGAGTGGAAGCAGCATCGGAAGATTACATCTCCAGGGTTCAATGAGAAGAATAACGCATTGGTCTTTTCGGAAGCGTGCAAACAGGCGCAAGGGATGTTAAGGAAATGGACTGGGCCAGATGGGTCGGGAAATATTACCCTTGAGGAGGTGCCCACAGATACGATGCGATTGACCCTACATATTATCAGCCGAATCGGATTTGGTGTGCGTCTGCTGTGGCCTGGAGAAAAGCCCAGCGAAAAGGAGAGCGCGAGAGATGCGATCTACAGTAGTAATGAAGCTCCACAGGGGCATACCATGAGCTTCGAGCACGCGCTGGACACACTTTTGGGAAACCTTATCTGGGTCCTTTTGACACCTAAATGGATGTTGAGTAAGTTTGGATGCTTTAAAGCATTATGACTTCAAGCTAATCTCCGCAGAACGTCTCCCATTCAAGAGCGCGCAGGACGCATATCATTCGTACATCAATTGGAAACAATACATGAGCGAACTGTTCGCCCAGAAAGCCGAAGAAGCCCGGGAAGGCAAACAGAGCGAAGGGTTGGATATCATGGGAATGCTGGTGCGAAGTTCATACGGCGAATCGAAGGGTGCTCAAGGCAGGAAGTTATCCCCAGGTCGTGCTGAGAAGGGAGAAGTGGGCAAGCCGATCCTCTCGGACTCGGATATTTTGGGCAATGCATTCGTCATGATTGTAGCAGGTCATGAAACGACTGCTAACTCGATCCATTTTTCGTTAATGGAATTGGCCATCAACCCTAGAGCTCAGCGACTTCTGCAAAAGGAAGTGCAGTCGATTTTCGGAAACGAGCCTCCTGAGACATGGGACTACGACTCGAATATCAACACTTTACTAGGTGGCATGGTTGGAGCTGTTCTCCAAGAGCAGTTGCGCATTCTGCCACCAGTTATTGCCATTCCAAAGCAGGTCTCAAAATCACAGGATCAAGTTATTGTTTTGGATGGAAAGAAAGTGATCCTGCCTGCGGGTGCTCACGTGGCCCTCAACACTGTTGGTGTTCATAGGAACCCCAAGTACTGGCCTTCGCAACCCTCCAAGATTTCCGGTCGACCGAACGATCTGTACGACTTCAGGCCAGAGAGATGGCTTATCAAAGCTTCTGCGACCAGCAAGCAACAAGGAGATAGTGGCTTGGAATCTTCAGAAGAAGAGGAGGATTTTGGAGGATTCACTGGTGAAGACACATCTGCGCAACTCTTCCGACCAGCTCGGGGCGCATATCTACCCTTCTCGGACGGAGCTCGTTCTTGTCTAGGGCGAAGACTTGCCCAGGTCAAAGTCATGGGGGTTTTGTCTGTCATCTTCCAGAAGTACTCGATCGAATTAGCCGTGGACGAATGGGCAACGGATGAAGAAGTTGCGAAGATGACAGATGCAGAGAAGAAACAAGTCTACAGTAAGGCACAGGACAAGGCGAGAAAGATGATTAGGACTGCGACCACGCTCATCACTTTGAAATTGCATGAAGCTCCCGGATACATTCCTGTACGAGTCGTGAAGAAGGGCGAAGAGAGATTCATCAATATCGTGGAGTAGATAGACTATGATACCAAATTCGAAAAGAGCACGATTCCGTCCTGGATAGCACTTGTATTCAATGGTGCTATCGGCATCGTCAAGCATGCAGCCCTACACCTTCGTCGGCTTCGGTACCGCACTCTCAAATGTCACCGCCTCTTCTGGGAATGCTGTAAAAGAAGTGGCTGGTTGGCTTTCGCAATCCACCAGGACGATCTGCAAAAATTCCTCTGTAAACTGAGCCAACCAAAACAATTAAATTTAGACCTTACCTCTTCGAGCAAAATACTACCTCACTCAAGCCCTTCTCATTCGTCACTTCCCAAAATTTTATCACGTGGTGGATTTTCGCTGACCTGGATCCCGTAGCGCCCTGCTCGTCTTGTTTACTGACCTTACCCCAGCCACCCCACATATTCGAACAACAACAACAATCTCTCCCTCCACCCTACACCACATTTCTTGCTTCTACAAATTCTCCCAATCCCAGTCAAATCATATTCATTACGATCGCGTAACTTTGCTTTGCACAATCGCCTTATTCAAAATGTCCGGAGCTTCGAGCTGGTTGCAGAAGATGCGCAAAGGGGAGCTGGTCGAGTTGAGCGACACCGTGGGCTTCACAGAGTATGCGACTTCGAACATACCCTACACTCTGCGGCAGATTAGCTGACTTATCGTAGATACGACGGGTTGAAAAAGACTGAACTCGAGGTCGCACTCGATGACTACCTGACCAAGAATGCGTCCCAGTTCTCGTCCGACACGCAACTTGCGCCATTCTACAAGGGACGAAACGGAAGCTCTCCAGTGAAGAAGGAAGCTGCTTCTCTGGCTTCTGACATTGAGACCAAGGTCAAGTCGGTGAAGCGCAGAGTTACAAAAGCTGCAGAAGAACTTCTTGCGACGTAAGTATACGCGCCCCAGATGCGCGTCGAGCTCATTGTTGATATCTATGTAGCGATGATTCCGAAATCGAGCCTGCGACCACGCGTGCCAGATCCGCCTTGACTCGTACTCCACGCGCCTCTGCGCTCTCGAATATCTCGTTTGCATCGAATGTGCCCTTACCACCATCGCCAAGTGTTGTCGCCGATGTGATTGACCGCCGCACACAAGTCCTGCGCTCCAAGGTTGCGAACATGTACGAGGACTCTGGTCTCATTGAATATGCGCAAACTACGCGTGAAAGTCTCTCCACTGTCCAGGCCGTGCAAGCCGTTGTCACCCTCTTCGAGTTCTACAACTTGCGAAAAGAGGTCTTGGCTGACCGATACGCGTTCACAATCCCAACCATCAACTACCTGACTTCGGCTCCTTACGATGTCAAGATTCCCGATTTGTTCCTACTTCTTACAGCCTCTTTCTGGAACCCTGTATCGCTGTGGGCGATCACAACTCTGGTCATCCCTCTCATCGCCTCTTACTTCTTCAATTTGACGGCCAAGCCATCGAGGACCCGAAGCCACGCGCCACACTTCGCATACAAGTTTGATCCTTTGACTTTCAGCATCGCCAAGGCCTTGATGACCTTCGTCGTCTTTGGGCAAGATGTTAACTTTGGCGGCCTGGTTGATTTGGAATCTGTTGCCCGGATCAACTCCGCCGTCTATGGTGGCTGGAAGGGCGTTCTTGTCGGAACTGGCATCACAGGGTTAATCACATTGTATGACGCCGTTCTCAAGAAGTAAGCGAATCGAACTTGGGTAGCGAACATCTACAAATGTCAGCTTTGGAAAGAGCTTGGGCTGTACAGAGTATTGGGATGGTAAGGGATGAAAATTGGGGTATGATTTTATGTTTGGATTATGGTTTCTTAGCTTCTTGCTGCGCAAATTAGCATGGCTGTGAAGAGCCGCACTTTCAGAATTATGGAACAGAAGGACTAGGGAGGCTTCATTCACATCATTCGCTCTTCTCTCGCGGTCGTTCTTTCGCGCTGGTACGTGTGGTCTCGAGAGGGGTCATAGGAAAGGCGTTGAGGCGTGGCGATTGGGATACCTATTTTTTGCTTTTACAATCTTGAGTGTTTAGTCCTTGATGTGTACATGACAGGTAGGGGGATAGGATAAGGTTTTCGCTTGCTTTGGGTCTTGGGATATCGAATTCATGCTGTTCATACGATGCTTCTAATGCTTGTTTCCTCGTTCGTATAAAACCAATGAAACTCCTTAATCTTATCCCCATGTTCCTTATGTGAAGAGTGAAATCATTTGCTCGGTTTGAGTTGATATTTGCCCACCGATCATTCCGATTGGAGCTATTTCCAAGCAAATGTGCCCACTGATCCAATAAGCTTCCGGTTTATCGTCATGCTCATTCGCTTTTCATACAGATACTGGGCACGGGTACCGTTCTTGCTTCAACAATGCCACTTTGCCGAATGGGAATCTACCTATGTTTTGGGCTAAGCCTCGATCGCTCTTACCCAAGCTGCGAAGCACATTACTACGTGTGGCTCTTCATTCTCCTACTTCCTGTATATTTCCATTAACACAACCACATTCTTAAGGTGTACGTACTGCAATTGTGTCAACATCAAACATTGGTATCGCTTCCGCACTACACTCACCACTTTCTGGTCTGACGGTGAAGTGGTATGTCAAAGATCCCTTCTTCCTCTCATTGACTTTCGCATAAGAAACTTAGGACCAGAGAACTGTACCAGAAAGGTCATGCTGACATGCTGAACAGTCTCCGACAACATGTTCAACCTATCGCGAGTACTTCGAGAAGGCCTCCCAAATCCACGGCCTTTCATACCAGAGCATGTCCTCGAACAACCGCCTCAACGACTAGCTACGGCCTTACAATATCGTCTCCTGCTTATATTACCGGAGAACATGCGATTCGTGGGTATCCTAGGACAGCACCTTCATGTCCTTTTGTCCTTGCACCATTGTCCCCGGGATAAGTGGTGGCTACGTCTTCTTCTTTTTCCTTCTTCCCAAGGAATTCTTGATCCACAGCTAAATCATTGTTCGTCTTTTAGTGTCAACCTGGCCCCTGGCAACTGGCCTACCTCGACTCCGATGCTAATAGCAATCCTCAACGTCGCGTCACCTGTCTCAAGCTCGAAAAGTTCGCCAACACAAACGAAGCGGTCATCAATGAAAATGGCTATCGTTTCCGTCGTGGCCCCAACAACCAAAGTTGGTCACCTCTCAAATATGGATACACATGGCTAGCTGACAGATGCAACAAGTTCTTAACAGATGCTGGGCTTACATCGACTTGGGTATAAGTAACGATAAAGAGGGCTATCGAAGGCGTCTCAAGTTCGTCTGCGACGAGTTCGAAGTGGATAAGCAGACCTTTAATCGGAAAGGCCACCGGGGCGTAATTCAGGTCAGTAATTCTTTGGGCTTTTTCTCGCACATCATGAGGGGCGTGTTGTTGGCAACTACAGGCCTGGTGATCAGATATCCCAATGATCTCAGTCATAGCCACTGAAATTTTAGCACTCGTATGCAAAGGAAACCAAGCAGTAAACGAGATGCAGAAGCTCCGTGTCAGCTCCCAGTCTTCCTCCTCATCACTGACACTAATCACAGATGGTCCTGGAAGCTGCAGGTCTCCATGCCACATCTTTGTTCTTGAAGCAGATAAATATGGCCGATGTCTGGCAAATCGAAGAATTCATTATGAAATACCAAGACCCGCAGTTCATACCATTTCGAAGCACAGAAAGCTTTGTTCCCACAGGGATTCAGTTCATCCGTGGCCCGATGTACCAGTCGAGACGGCAGGTATACGGAAAATACTGGTTCATGAGCTGGCGATTTCGGTTCGACAACATAGATGGAAAGTCTCGCATATGTGTTTACCACCCAGGTCTGAAAACCCAAGAAAACCCACCTTCTCGTCGAGAATCTGTGGAGCCTGCACCGGTTCAACGCTAACATACCAGCCAGGCCTCGATGCGACTCACTGGGGGACTGGATGTGGTATGAATGGGGACAGGACGAGCGCTTCGATTGCAATTTTAGACGATGAGATGGAAAAAGAAGATTTTCTAGTTGAAAATTGGCGCACGTGCTGGACTGAAGAGAATCAGCGACAGATCTTGAATGCAGGGCAGAGGTAGCAGGGAGCAATTGAGGAAACAATTTTAGTTCTATCAAGGGTAGCTCATAATATGATTATTCTTAAATGCCGATTCCTTTTCTTGCCATGTGCCGACACATCCAGGGGCAGCAAGCGAGATGAAGTAAACAAAGCCGGAGTATCTAGCGCTTCGGACAAACATTTCGAAACTCGGTCGGAAGAATTGACTGCGACGTGCAACAGAGACTGACAGCCCATACGGCATAGCTACTATCCAATCGGGGATTTGAGTACATGAGCAGCCAAGCGGCCTCGCTTCGATTCTGGTGGACGCCTCTTTTAAGATGGAGAGACGAAAACATTATGACAAGATATAATTGTTTCATTCACCTCAACACACACTCCCTACAACTTGAATCCACCGGCACCATTAACCTCAGCACCAGCCACAACCTTATTGCCATCAACATCCCTCACCTCGCCCTTCTTCCCAATAACCTTAACACCACCCTTCTTCAAAGCCCCAATGGTCTCCCTCTTCTGCTTCGTCTTCTTACTCTCCGGCCTCTGCCCAATCTCCTCTCCGCCCCTCTTCTTAATCCTCTCCTTCTCCCTCCTCCTCCTCCTCAACTTCTCCTCCCTCGTCATCTCCTCTCTCGCAACAGGCGCTCCCGTCCTCGGTACAATCTCGCCCTTCTCAATCGTCGCCTTGTCCTTGCCGGCTTTGTAGATCTCCTGCGGTGCGAGCATGCTCTGGCCCGCACTGATACCACTTGCCATTGTAGGCTGGGCGTCTTCCATAGAGATAGTAGCGACGTCCGAGACAACTGTAAGACTAGGCGCCGCTGGCTTAGGCTTATAGTGCCAGCTACTGAGAGCATCAAGTTTAGCGGAAACATCTTTCCACAGCCCCTCAATCTCAGCTTCTTCTTTGCGGAGCTTCTCGTCCGATTTAGAGACGTAGGTATCTGGATTATGGGCTTTGACGTGCTCTTCCTCGTACATCTCCGCGAGACTCTGCTGTGGTTTTGAGTCATCGAGTTCGAAGAGGCCACGGCGGGAGGAGGTCGCTGTCTCGGTCTCTGGGCGTCGGCGGATCACCTCGTCGAATTCCTGCGCGAGGATCCGTCGCTTGATGAGCTCTTCGATGCTCTCGCTGACTTCGGCTGTGACTTCCAGAACTGGTTTACCCGTGCGTTCGAAATCGAGGTCCTCGTCTAAGAGGGAGTTGAGAGGGCGGTCGGCGGCTCGCGCTTCTCCTGCGAGTGTCCATTCTCGTTTGGCTACGGAGGCGGCTTCGAGGCGGCGAATCTCCTCGGCGATTTTGGCTTGTCGGCGCTCGTGGGCGGATTTGCGGGATTTGGGATCGCCGGCTTCGACATCGGAGAGGGCGTCTTCTGAGCCTGACTGGTCTGATTCATCGTCGAAGAGGTCGCGGCGGACGTCTGCTATGGCGCGCTCGATACCGGCTTCATCGTCGTTGGTTGTTGTTGGCTGAGCGGCTCGCTTGGCTTGTCTTTCTAGGTAGCTGGCTTGCATTTCGGCTTTGCCCACTTTTCGTGGGGGTGGTTCGAAGAAGTCTTTGTAGAGGATGTTGTTGGTGTTGTCTCCTATTGGATCTTGCTCCCTGTCGTCGTCTTCTGAGCCATCATCGCTTTCGCCTTCTGGTGCATTAAGATCCACGTTTCCAAAAGTCGGGCCATCCTCTTCGTCCTCGTCGTCTTCTTCTCCCTCCTCCCCATCATCCTCGACATCCATTGCTGCAGCTCGTTTTGAACTTAAGACTGGTTTAGGAGCAAGGCCTGATGGATCTGCGTCCCAGTCGATATCTTCTTCGTCGCTTGCTTCTCCAGTGTATGGATCTGCGGCTGCGTCTTGCTGTTCCAGAAATTCTGTTTGCTTGTTGAATTCGTCGATAGAGAAGAAACCATCGTTGAGTTTGTGTGGATCTTCGACGTAGAGACCGGCGGGTGCGCCATTCTCGTCCTCGTCCTCGTCGTCTTCTTCGTCAAAGCCTTCCTCTCCATCAAGACCTTCGAAGTCTTCTTCCTCATCCCCAAGGCCTTCTGATTCCTCATCTTCTTCCTCTGCCATTTCATCATCCACATTCTCACCATCGTCTTCCATACTCTCGTCATCAGATCCAACCTCAAATCCATCCTCATCAAACTTCAACAGCTCAACTCCCTCGTCCGCCGCCTCGTCACTTTCCCCCTCGAATTCACCTAGCTCCTCTAAAGCCCTCTCCGCATCTCCTCTCAGGGCATCAATGACCCTCCTGGCCTGCTCCCAAACCTGCTCGACCTCAAACCCCTCAGTATAAATCTTTCGAATCTTCAGTACCTCCCCATCGTCCATCCCTGCCTCGCCTCTCTTCCGCTTCTTCCTCTGCTCCTTCAGCCTCTCCGCTTGTTCCTCACCCAACTTCCCCGCGAAAGAATCCAGTGTTTCCTTTACGAAACCCAGACTGGCATCTGGCAAGGAAGAAGTTGGTGCAATGAATGCATGTCTATTTTCTGGTGCGAGAGCTTCCAGGAGATTGGCCATTGGGGATGCCATGGTGGACGGTTTTGCGGTTGAAGAGGTGTTTGGCAAAGATGGGAATGCGGTCATGGTATGCGATGTCGAGGTCATGGAGGAGGATGCGCTACTGTCGTTGGCCATTGCTGCACACAAGGCCCTCGAATCGTGCTGTTTGAAGTCGTTTGGAGGGAAAATTTAATTGACAGGCTTTCGATAAGCTTAGCGTCTCCTCGTATCATCACGTGTCTATGTTTACTTTGGCGCACTCCCTCTTCCTCCTCAGTATATTCCGAGTTCTTCCTTCTCGTCTCTGCTCTTTCAAAAGTCTCTCGTACCTAAATATCTTCATTGAAAGATTGATATTACCTGTTCCTTCATCACCATCTTTGAGACTTCATCGCTAGGTATTCGGTGCCCTGAGCTCCAGCAAGACCTGCGCTCAACAACCTGCAGATGTTCCATCTGCAGCAACAACATCCAGCTATCCAATTATCGTTCGAGCCTCAACAGCAAGTGCCGAAGAGCCGTTCAAGAGATGCAAGAAGTATCACCAGTTTCAACCTCATCACTTGGTGCCACTTACAACCTAGCAGTGACATCTTCTCCGAGATCGCTGCATTTCTTGCCATCTCCTTATCATCAGATATGCACGACAAGACTCAATGGTACCTTGAGCATGCAATGCAGCAGTGTCACAACCAGCAAGAAGGATACATAGGCCCGGAGCTTCTCGATACAGTTTTGGCCGAAACTAGAGCATTTCTCACGTCTTATCTGTATATTCGCAACATATCAAAGATACACTTTATTTCGGGAGCATGCACGTTTATCTCAAGCACATGCAAGAAGGGTTCAATCAACCACCCTCTTATTATACCGAGAAATACAAGAGCTGTTATTGGTGCGGCTTCATAAGTTCAGCCACAGCTGAATACGATGCCCCCACCATCTCGAGATAACGAGTCTCGGGAGGCGTTCTGTCTCACCTGCACCAACAGGCACAGTCCGATCAAGTTCGAGTGCTCGTGTGATGAATTTCCTCAAGCAGGCTCTGGTCACAACGTCAAATCTGAACTCCGAGGTGTCAATTGCTTGTTGGATTAGCAAGTGATACTTCAGTGAGGTTTTTCAACCGGAAGGAAACCGCTTTCAGATAGTGGTCGACTAACGAACGTAAAACAATAATCGGTTATCTACTAAGCAAGTCCGCACCGGCATTTTCCAGTTAGAATTTATTTGTTCTCGGCATTGGTCCACTCTGGAACCAACTGATCGTGGGAGAGACGAACGAGTGGTGCCGGAGGCTCACACCACCTTACAGCAGATGCCGGCCTGCCTGCATACTTCTCCAAACTTGAGAGGTTCGGACGACGGAATCGTTGAAGATACCTTCAAGCCTATCACGACATCAAGATCTCCAAGCAATAATTGCGATCGAGTATCGAGGCGGGCATCGGGCAAACTTCCGTTGGTGATGGATCGCCCAACTTGTGGAATTACACGTCTAAGTTCAGTTACTTTGGGACAACATACGGAGCATGCTACCCTCTGCCTCGGAATACTAAACCGGGCAAGTTCCGGTGCTAGTAACCAGTAGTATCCCACGATTTCAAGTAAAAACGTTGGGCTTGTTGATCGCAAGTCGGGTTCCTGAAGTTTGACAACGGCCGGCTAATAACGAAGGTCGACCCCGCACTAACAGCAGTTATCTCGATGCCACTTCGTTCCTCGTAGCACGATACGGCTTGCATGGTATTAATTCTTTGTGCTTCCTCGGGTTGCGTTACTTTGTGAGACTGCGTGGCGTGAAGATGGTGTGGTCGGACAAAGAGATTGGTGTTGGGACAAGGAAATGTGTATTCAGCCTCAAGTGAAGCCAGGTCCCACAGGTACACTCTTGGTAGGTATATCCGCATCCCGCTTCTGACAGGACCCAGATTTCGCTGCTATGTATTTTATCCAGGTAAGTAGTACTATGAGCCTACTAGTGGGTACCTCGAACTTTATTTGTAAGTAAGTAGTAAGTTATTCAATCAAGTAATACATGAGTCCTCAGACGCTGGATTGGCCAACATGTGGTTCTCGATCCGCAATTGAGCGGGACCCGGCTTGAAGTACTTGCATACGCGCTGTACAGAGCCTTTGGTGCATATTAAACCTTGTCAAGGTAGCAGCAGCAGTTCGTGATGCTTCGTCAAGAATATCGGTTATCCATGCCGTTTCAATGAGCAAATGATAGTGAGGTGCTGGTGCCGGCAGTAAAGTAGCACTTGGAAAATTTACCTGGGCTGGGCCAAAGGCAATCCAAGCCAATCCTAGGTAGCCTCCTACTTGCTACCGGTAGTGTTGAATCGATGGCGTTGTTTCCACCACCCGAACTTACTCCAGACTGCCTTTTCTCTCCTCTGTATATCATGACTCCCCCTCCGCATAGTCGCATTGTTCTTCCCAAATCCCCCATCCTCAACCTCTTTGAGCCTGATCTCCAGGCCGGTACCTTACAACTTGGTCGCCTTGATATCCCGTCCTCGCGCCATCATCTCAGACAGGCCAGCCTAGATTATTCTCCAGCCACAGCATCCCACCACATCATATCCATTTTGCCCCCCACCTCCCAATCACCAACAGCTGCCCTGGGCCTCTTCCCGCAGCAACCCCTGGCGTGCATGCGGGCTGAGAAGAGAGCAGCAAAAAGAAGATTCTGTACCGATTTTTCTGGATGGTCACGACAGCGTACCCATTATTTTCCTGACTGTGCATAAGCCGAACAGAAGATTAAGGGTTTAATGCTCAGCCATTCCCTCTTTTGTTCCTCCTCATCAATCGATTCAGCAACCACTCCCTTCGGTGTTCGCATTCCATCCCATCCGTCATCCGAATTTGTTCGCCGGTTAAGTTTTGATTCGGGACGGCATCAACCAAGGAACAGAAAGTGACGGTTGGAAGAAACAAGGTCTCAAGCGAAGCAGAACCTTGCCGAGCGCAGCGAATGACAACGTTCCAGTTCGACTTCGAAACCTTATCTCCCTGAATCTGTTGACTTTGACTTTGCGCCTCCGCAAAAACACCACTCAGTTGCACGCAGGCGTCCCCTGTCGCCTCCGCTTGCCAGCGTCTGCATCTGCTTTACTTTCCGGCCGCAGCGAGCGAGCGATTGCTTGTCTCCGTCTGTCTTACTCAGAGTGCGCAGCCCCAGATCGAGTTGCTGCATCTCGCCGCTTCTCCCAGTACAAAGGCATCCGGAGCCCGGAAGTCTCGAAGCTGAAAGCGAAAGCGCAAAATCAAGCTGCCAACGTCTTCAAAACAATCTTGCAGAACGTCCTGCAAGTTTGACGTGAAGGGATGAAGTACGGCCAGACGTTCCATGCGCAATCTGTGCCACAATGGGCGGCATGTGAGTCTCCCATTGTCTGACTTGTCAACTCCATTCAAGCCATCCCACGCCCTCGCAGATCACTAATTGTGACTTTGACAGATAACGTCGATTACGATGAGCTGAAGAATCTGATCAAGGCCAATACTACGAAGGACCAGGCGCAAGCAATCGCGATCCCAGGACAAGAAGACCCAAGGTTGGAGAAGTTCGAGACTTCCTTCTTCAATGAGTTGTCCAACCAACACGATCGCGTGGATCTGTTCGTGAAGAGCAAGGCAGATGAGATCAGTCGTCGACTTCGTATGCTTTATTCCTGCAGAATTGTTGGTTATCGCTAATTTCCTGCCAGAACATCTCCAGAAGGTCGTCTTACGCCTTCTTGCCCGGACTACTCGGTCCAGCGATAACGAACCTATTTCCCAAAAACATCGAGACAAGTTTGCGAGATACAATGTTCAAATCGAAAGGTAGGAGCGGAGCTTGAATATTTCGGAAGTTCGAAGTTAACATATCTAGATGCGGTGACGACATCCGGTCCCTCCAGCGATTTGTATCAGCTCAGCGGGTGGCATTTCACAAGATCATAAAGAAGTACAAGGTAGGATGCGTTGCACAGTATAGAGAGAGCAGATACTGACAAAGGGCATAGAAATGGACTGGATCGAGGGCACTCGGACAACGTTTCAATGACGAAGTATTGAGCAACCCGAACAGTCTGGTACGACGTGACTTTGGCCCTCTTCTATCGCAATACCAGGATCTGTCTATCAACCTTCAATCCTCAACCCCAGCTGGCAGCGAGCCTCCAAGTCTGACTTCATCGAGACGACCCTCCCGCCGACCAAGTACACAGATTGCGGTTCAGCAACTACCACAACATAACTGGAACGAGTACGATGATGGAAGTGAAGGAGGAGAGGACGAGCCATATCATATATATGTTAACCCCGACGGAGATTCGTTCCCAGGTGCAAAGACGATGGAGTACGTGTTCGCGAAGGTCAAGAAACCTATGGAGAGTGTCAAAGCATGGTTCAGCCCCAGCACATCACCTGGTGAGCGACACAGTCTCCTGGTAGAACGGAACGATGGATACTTCGCCGAACAACAAAGTGTTGTGGACACAGATCTCGAAGATGAAGCTTACGCCTCGTCAAACAACGAGTTCCCGGCTGGCTACATGGCACACTACGCTACGTTCCCTAGCATCAACGAGCAAAAATTCTCGCGACATAGAGAAATGCTGTTGTTCCGTGGAACGGTTGGGGCGTATGCTGGATCATTGATGCTTATTGCCATCACCAGCATCTTGATCTCTACAGGCCGTCACAAACTCCGTGCAGAGGTCGATGCGGGTGCAATTGCTGGTTGCATTGCCAGTCTTTGCTTTGCTCTAGCTGGAATTACAGCCGCTTTGTGTAGAAAGCAGACATTGAACTGGCTGCACAGGGCTTGTGTTGGTGTTACATTTGCTGGGCTGTTGTTCCTGAATTTGATGCTTCTGTTCTTGGTCTTGGACAACATTCGAGGATGAACGAAATCTGGAGAATGGCTGGGAGATTGGCCATGGCGTTCTGAGAACAGGATGCAGACCATTTTCGAGACCGGCCACCACGCGAAGAGACTGTGAGAGTTGCGTACAAACGCCGGGGAAGGGTGGGTTACGGGGAAACTATGATATCCAGGGTAAATTGGCGGGATGGAGTTCGTTCGCACATAGATTGCTGCCGGGTTTGTTTTCGGGTGGGTTGACTGGACCTGTACATAACAGGAGTTCGGGGTTAAGAAGGGTCGGCAGCGATGATTGTTCCTTTCTCAGGCGTTAATGGGACGACGTGGGAAGTGTGGCTTGGAGAAGTCGACCAAACGCGCGAGCGAGTGGGCAGGCCGAGAACGAAGTAATGCCGATAGAGCACAGATACTCAGATCTGTACATAGTTTATGAATGGAAACTATGAGATGACTAATCTTCTCGCAACATATCTATTCACAGTCACAAATCCTGCGCATCTGAGTGAAGCCAAACGCACGTCCTATTGTTTACTCGCTTAACCGCTTCCTTCTCCCTACTCATATTTATCTATCTACCTCGTCATCCTCAATCCCCTTCCTCATCTAGCTTCCCACAATAACACCCCCATTAGGATGCAAACTCTGCCCACTAATAAAACTACTATCCGCACTCGCCAAAAACACAAAACAAGTAGCCACCTCGCTAGGCTGTCCCGGTCTTCCCATCGGACTTGTGAACTCCTTCTGCGCCTTCTCGTTCATGGTAGCTGGGATGAGAGGCGTCCAGATCGGGCCGGGACAGACGGCGTTGACGCGAATTCCGTTTTCGATTTGCTGGTTGGAGAGGGCGCGCGTGAAGGCTACGATTGCTCCCTTTGTGGAGGTGTAGTCGAGGAGGTCCGGGCGCCCAATGTAGTGGTTGACGGAGGCGCAGGTTATGATTGTGGAGCCGGGGGACACTGTGGTGTGGTGTTAGTCTTCTAGTTGGGACTCTTGGAAGAGGGGGAAGGGAGGGAACTTACTGTGTGGAAGTGTGTATTTGGAGAGGTAGAAGAATGGGTGGATGTTGGTGTCGAAGGTCTTAACCCATTGCTCTCTGTAATCGCAGTCAGTTATCAGCTTTCTCTCTCCCCGTCTCATGTCCGTTCCATTTCTCCAGCCGAGCCAGAAAGGAAACCTCGTCTCTTGGGAAAAGGGGATCGAAAACATACTCGCTAAGCTCCCCAATCGTCTCCTTCATCATTTGAAACCCATGATTCAACACCAAAGTATCCACCCCTCCCATCCCCTTGACAGCCTCCTCAACTACACTCTTACACCTCTCTGCACTCTTCAAATCCGCCTGGATCAACCCCAACTTGCCGCCCTTCTCCTCAACGAGTCGCTTCGTCTCTTGAGCATCTTTCTCTTCTTCATCCATGTATACGATTGTGGATTGGGCGCCTTCCATGGCATAGAGGATGGCAACTGCACGGCCGATACCGCTGTCGCCGCCAGTGATGAGTGCGCGCTTTCCTTTGAGCTTGTTGGCGGCGAGGTAGGACTGGTAGCCGCCATCTGAGGTGGGCAGTTGGTCGTTGACCGGGTCTTTGCCAGCCATCTCGTGTTGTTTGCCTGGGGCGGATTGGTGCGAGACGGGGACGGAGTGGCCTGTGGTGTGTTAGTATTCCCATTGTGAATCTGAAGATGTTGAATTGGAGTTGCATGGTTGTATATCGATTGATGTATAAAAAGCTCACCCTTCGCAAATTGAGAATCTGTTCCTGCCATTGTGATTGTCTGTCTATCTGTTTGCCTTCAAAAACTTTGAACGAATTGTAGAAATATTCGAATGGGGGAATTAATTAATTGAGTGAAGATTTTATGTCGATAGGAAATAAAATCCGCAACCAATTTACACACCACTTCATACTTTTATCAAGCTCAATACGTCAGATAATAATTCCTCTCCGGATGTCACCTCCGCTTCAGGTACAGTAATGGTAATCATCAGTGGGGGCCAGACCACTACCTAAATAAGTATCTTAAATGGAGAAGCATTGTACAGCTCCATTTCTTTGATAGGATGGCATGGTTTCCGTCGTACAGTAGTTTGAGAATTGCCTATGATGTATTGCGGTTGTTTTCTTTGACGTCAGTATGGTTACCGTTTGCCGAGACGCTGCTTAGGCGAGGGGGGATGCTTAGTGCCCGAGAGAGGCTACGAGACTCGTTGCTTTTCTCCATCATATGTTCATGTGAGCTTGAGACCTCCAGGCACTTCAACTTCAGAAACACCAGTCCATCACATCCGAGAGTGAACTTACTCTTGCGTCGATGAGAATTTCAATCCTTCTTTGAGAGAATGCTCCATCGTAGGATACACGTTCTGAGCATTTCGTATGGCTCTCTTGCTGTTAGTACCCGGCTCCATTTTATTGAGACATACATATGTATGGCAGCATGTACCCATTTCCTCGATCGAGATTTCGCGGCCAGATTGAGCGCATCTTCTGGGATACATTTTGCAGAATCGTGTATCCGATCCCGAGCGTTCGAGCTTTCCTTGCGCTGTTCCATGCTTCTCCATAGTTCGTTGAGAAGAATGCCATGATAGCATCGCCTGCTTTTGCTCTTTAATATACTGCTTATAATTTGGCATTTTCCGTATATCGGTTTCCGTCTGATTCAGCTCATCCCTCGCAGTCTCCCTGTTGATGATTTCGTGGTCTACTCAAAGCGTTCGTCAATTGCTTATCTTTGCAGGCTTCGTTTGGCTTACTGTCAATTCATACCATATCGAGATACAATCACGAGTGGCAGTCGCTTTCTAACCTTGTTGGTACTTTCTTTCGCGTTCGGTCACTCTGGTGTCTCGTTCAGTGTCCTTTGGGAGGTTTCAAGGCCAGTTCATCCCTGGTGTGAGCTAGGAGAGCGAAACCACAATGCCGCCTAAGTTTTACCAAGAACATCTCAATGGGAGGAAGAGACATACCTCCGTACAGGTGATTCCGAGCTTCCCCAAGACAACATGGAAGGAAGTCGAATGAGTCGCATATACGTCACATGACATCAAACACATGATCTGTGTTGAAATCAGCGTGGTACTTCTAGTTGTCTGTCTTCAACCGTACCTTATGAATGCTTCTATTTTAAGATCTCTCTCTTGAACCTTATCTGCATTCTATTCTTATCGTTGCAAGCAATCCACAATCTGCTGTCTCAATGTCTTCATATCTGGTATCAAGCCACACGCCCATGAACATGGCCAAGATGACGTAGCCACACAGACGTCATAAGCGAACGCCTATCAACAACACCAGACAAACTCACGGCTCAACCTTCCTTCCAGTAAGACATTCTCCAAGCACTTTGTCCTTTCTTACCCAGTAATTCTTCCGCATTTCTTCCAGCCACAAACGCCCCTGCCAGTCAAAGTTCCAAGGTATCAAAAAGTTGCAGGCTGTGGCTCAACGGCAACCGTTCCCGACCTCCCTCTTTCAAAAAGTTGAAACAGATCCAATGCGAACCCTGATCACCAGAGTTCTTCAACCAGGTTTGAATCGTCAGCCAAGACATCTCAAATCTAAACCACCCCTTTCATTCGTTCGTTTAACGTCCCTGTTGTATTTCTGCGTACCCCATACACATCAGACACACCTCCCTCCAACCTGTTTTGCTCACCAGCCACCTACCCGTGACTTCAGCCAGCTCTGGAACAGCTGTTTGTTGTTCGATGTCCTGCTTGCACGCAACCATGGCAGAAATCCATTGGCTGTGAAGCTTCAAAATGACGTTTCGTCTCGCATGCACGCAGGGTTCGCATCCTTCAGCCACTGCATCGACCCTGCGACCCCACGAAAAGTAGGGGTCCAACCCGTTGCCAAACCCACAACAAGGAACGATAGACCTCAAAATCGTCATATCCTCCTCATCTCACATCTCTCACGCGCAAAACCCAGTTTCCGCCGTGCAAACCTGATGCATCTGCCAATCTTAATATCACGCACCCTCTTTCTTCTTGGAGGTTTGAAATTCCTATAACTACTGCCATGAGCACCACCTCTTCTCCTGATATCCATACACATCATCATCAACAGATACAACTTCCTCCAAGAACACTATCTTCATTCATCCGCATAACAAACACATCCTCACACACATCTTCATCAACAACACTCTACATACCAACACCCACATCAACACCACCAACAACAAAACAACTCCCAGAAACCGAAACCATGCACTCCAGACGCAACAACGCAACCGTCACCCGCACCACAAAGCCAACCCTCATGACCCGTCTCCGCGGCCGTAACGCCCGCACGAAGACCACCAAGACCACCACCACCGTGCAACCAGGCGCCGCACGACCAGTCCGAGCCTCAAGATGGGGAGGTAACCGCCGCGCCGCTGCTCACCACACTCACACTACCACACCAGTAGTGAGACAGAGACGCCATGCTACGATCGGTGATAAGATCTCGGGAGCTATGATGAAGCTCAAGGGGAGCTTGACGAGACGTCCTGGTGTCAAGGTAAGCTTACTATACACTTTCTGGATAGATAGATAATTTGGAATACGTACTAAATCTTCACAGGCTGCTGGAACTCGCAGAATGCACGGCACTGATGGAAAGGGATCTCACCGTGTCTATTAAGTCTTTGCGACTTCGCAGGACTGAGACTCGTGGTTGACGAGACCCGATCTAAAACACAACATCACACTTGTATGATTATTTTGATGAGATACCCGATTTGATGACTTTGAAGCGAGCGAGCGAATGATTGAATGGTTGGGTGGAATTGTATTGTAACTTTCTCAAATAGCTAGAGGTCTTTATGACACTAATTCTAAGCTATAATTATGCGACTTGTGTCCTTCCCGGATCTCCATGTGACTGATGCTCAGTGTTCGTAATTAAGTGCTGATTATCACCTTGATAGTTTCACAGCAAAGCAAGAACGCCCTCCGCGTTCCTGTATTTCTCCCATATGAGGCTGTCAAGCTTCTAGTGGAGATTTCAAGTTCGTCATCAACGGCAACCCAGTAGCACCAGATAGAATCGCAGAAGAGAACAAAATGGAAACTAGCAACGAAAAGAAACTCAATCAAGTCAAACGTCGAACCTTAACATTCCATTTCCCAAGATCTACTGTCTGCTGACCTGTGCCAGCAATCAGACCCTCTTCATGCCTATGTTATACACAGTATCATCCCATTGCAACTCATCAAGATCCATCTTGCTGGAAATATTGTTATGGCTCGTGTATCGGTTGCCGCCATCCATAGGACTGATAACCTTGCGAGGAGAATCTGGTTGCAGTGGCTTATGCTGGCCCAGGAGGAGGATTGGCAATGATTCGGTCGTCTTTAGAGATTCGAGCTTAATACCACGACGCTTGGTATCCTGGAGTCTCTTGTTCGGGTCCTTTGGAGCAAGTGCAGCAACTGGTGCCAACGATCCTCCCATGGTATAAAAGTCATCGACTGGAGGATATCCTTCAGATGGACTGAGTGGCCGGAAGTTTTGTAAGGCTCTCTCCAATCCCTCCAGCTCAGCTTTGCTTGGAGATGGATGCTTCTTCACTTTCTTTGAGGAATGATATTTGACTCCATAGTCCTTGACAAGAGAGTTCTTCCGCTTCCCGGGTTCTTGTGATGATGGCGATTTACCCATGGCGTCACTGTCGATGTCCATCTGGTCGCTGTCGAAAAGAGAACGAGTATCCGCGGGAACATTTTTCAGCAACGTCTTCCCACCTTCTTCAAAGGTTGGCTCAAGGCGGATCCGAGGTGTTGACTGAGCAAATGGGCTTGATGACATCATGGCATCAAAGTCTCCATCGTATGTAGAGGTTCTGATTTTCTTTTCTCGTGTATACTTTGGGGTATGGCAACGGCTTGGAAGATCTGAAATAACTTCGCTGCCTTGATCATCTCGGAGTCTGTTTTCGAATCTGGTGGGGGCTCGAGTGATACTGCCTAAGGACATGGGATTAGCATTGGGTTGCCGAAATTAACGCTGATCGCTCTGTTGGGGCAATTTTCTTTTTTTTTCAAGGACTAAGGGAATCACTTACTGGAGTGCGGACGCTCTGAAAATGGATCATCAGGATGGTCGGTTGACTTTCGGCTTCTCAAAGACTTTCCATCATCTGTCAGTGGCTTGCGGCGCACGTTACCATGACCAGTGAGGGTATATATCTTTGGGTTCTTGAAGTTATCACCTAATGCGCATGTCAGCTTACTCCAGATATACGAACAGCCTAACATGCATACCTTCATTTATCCGAAGTTCCATGGTTGTCAATGCTTCTGCTGACATCGATAGTTCTTCTTCGAAATCTTGGACCTCATTGAGAGAAGCGTCAAGAAGCTTGTCATTGAGCATGGAATCACGCTTCTTCGCATTTCTTGCGTTGAAGCCATCCTTAAGCGCAGTCTTCATCTTCGTCAAAACCTTATTGTCGACCAGTCGTCGCTTTCTGGGAGGTACTAATGGTCCCAACAGTACCGCACTATCACTGCCAGGTTTCAAAGCTTTGGTGGCAGCAATCATGGCTTCGATTTTGTCGTTAACATCTGATGCTGCGAATCCGGACTGCTTGGATTGCGCAGAGTCACCAGGTCTGAATGGAGATATGCTGCTCTTGAGAGTCTGCTGAGACGTGTATGCAATGCTTCGCCTGTCGCCAGCTTCAGCTCGGGGTGGACCAACGGTGCTCTTCGGGCGGCCAGATCTCCTCTTGGATGATCTACGCGGGATCTCTGGGATAGAGGACTTCCTAGCATGAGCGGAAAGGCGATCTAAGGAGGTGGAAGGTTGAGGATTATCTTCGCTGAACTCCATCTGATTTGATGTTCCAGCAGCCGTGACAACAGGAGCTGTTCTCATTGCCCAGGCATCATCACCATGGAAGATGAGCTTCGGAAGTTGTGGCAGGTTCTTGCCGTCTTGTGATTCTGTGCGCAAACCTGGAAGTGCCTTCGAGGCTGCACTTTGTGACATGCGCTTGCCGCCTTCTGGCCGGAGTTGATCGATGGTAGTATCATCAAGGAGAATGCTGGCCATCTCTTCGATGCTATCATCGTGGTGGTTAGATGGGGCCTCTTTCTTGTAATTGCTGTCATGGAACGTGGGCATCGAGAAAACCATTGAACCTGTAGGCACTATTAGCCACGGAGCATTTGCAAGATACCACTGGTCAAGAGACGCGTGGGATAGCTTCAGTTGGAGTTCATCTGCTCAATCTTGGAGTCTCGGTGGCAACTCGATCAGTGTGGAAAATGGTACTCACCTCGCTTTTTCGATTTGTCTTTCCTGGGCTTAGAGTCATTGTCCAAATCTTTAAGAACAGAGAACGAAGGTAGAACGGAACGCTTTTTCTTCCCGTACGTGGCCATTGTTGCTTGCAGAGCACTGCAGGACTATGGCAACCTTCGTGCAAAGCAGAAATCAAGCTTGGGCGAAGAGAAAGATTGAAGAAGTGAAGATATGAAGGAGTGAAGGAGTGAAGGAGTGAAGAGTGAAGGAGTGTGAGACGTGACCAAGATTGCGATGGCCAGCGTTGGGGTGATGCTGAAGCTGAAGCTGGTGTTGACTCGAGAAAGGGGAGCGGGTTGGATCGGAAGCAGGGACGATACCAAGAAACGAAGAGCATGACGCGAGGTAGAACTTTCATGATCAAAAACGGACGAAGTGAATGAGGCAGGAACGACAGGTGAAGTCGAGTTCAATCTTCCGATTTTGGAAGCGACGACCGCCAAGACTTTCCTCTTCCGCCAAACAAGACGCACCTCAGCAGACATGTAATGTAGCTGCTTCAACGTTCATTGCTTGTGGGAAGAAGAAGAATGGAGATGATGACTGAATTATCATCCTTGAATGCCATCGTAGCCTTTCTTGCAGCTCACATGCAGATTTTGATGCTGCTCGCTTCAGAACTGGCAGCGCCTCGTCAACCTACATTCCCCTTTCAGCTGGCTGTCATGTATAGACTTGCATTTCAGTACCAGGGAAGACAATTGTCTACTTAATTCAAGGGCTTAGAGGTGGAATCTCCTCAGCGCATCCGGGTGTGGTACTACAATGGCCATCTGGAATCATCTCCACGGAGACATAAAGAAAATATTCACAGTTCCGAGGACCTCGTACGGAGCGATAATGATCTGGACACGACAGATATTTGATCTTTACAAGAGGCGATCGGGGTTCGGAATCGGTATAGATAAAAGGCTCTTAGACTTTTGAGACTCAAATCCCACTTTAGAGATGATGGATGTGGATATGAAGTTGCTGATGAAATGCCGAGTCTCCGATGTTTCTTGGGTCCATGTCGGAAGGCGTTTTATGTTTTATGTACGGGAGCAAGAGAACAGTGATGCATCTTGATTTTTTCGACAGTACCAAGTATAGTCTGGCTGAGATGAATCAGCCGTATGGCTAAATGACATTGAAATCTTGACACAGTCATCAGATGAAGTTGCTTTGGAAGAAGGGACGATTGGAACATTTTGCTTGTTCAGCCTTAACCTAGGAAGCTTGGATCCCGGCTCTTTCCAGCCAATGGACGTGCGCTGGTTTCAAAATCAACGATCGACAGTGCGTAACCGAAGGTCGACATCGGAACCAGACCGCCCTCGGTCAGAAAAAGCATCCGCCACTTCTCGAGTCCGTACAAGATAAACTCACCAGCCATCCCAACTTGAGAAAGACTATTACATGTTCCCGACGATTCCCCACACTTAAAACACACCCGCGGTCTTTCCTGTTCTACTACTTAACACAAAATCCTCTCGGCCAGCACACAATGTCTTTCTCTTCTTTGGTAAATGACTTGTCCTTTAAAGACAAGCCCAGCGCCGCCAGTGAACAACGACGACAAATGGCTCGTGGCTCTTCAGTCTCAACCTTCGATGATGGCCGGTCGCATTTGTCGCGGGCTCGTTCATATGCCAGCACTTCTGCCACCAGTGTGAGCATTTCGGGTGACATTGCCAGCCAGCTCCACGGTGGCTATTCGCATCCACTGGCTAGGTCATGGCAGGCGGAGAGGCAATTGACCAAGGTAGGCCAATTCCTCTTGTACATAAGACTTGTAGCTGACAGATTGCAGTCTATGCTTATCTACCCGCTGTTCATAACAGACAATGACGATGAAGACACCCCGATCCCCTCTCTCCCAGGTCAAAATCGCCGCGGCATAAATAAAATCGTCCCCCACCTCGAACCCCTCGTCCGGAAAGGTCTCCGATCCGTCATACTTTTTGGCGTACCCCTCGAGCCAAATGTGAAGGATGCTCTCGGTACCGCTGCCGATGATCCAAAAGGTCCCGTCATTGCCAGTATCCGCCTCATCAAGCAACGCTTCCCTCAACTTTTTATCGTTGCAGATGTCTGCCTTTGCGAATATACCTCTCACGGACACTGTGGTATCCTGCGAGACGATGGAAGTTTAAACAACGAGCTCTCCGTTGATCGCATTTCCGATGTTGCAATTGCATATGCTCAGGCTGGGGCACACTCTGTCGCACCCTCGGACATGAATGATGGACGCATTCGCGCGATCAAGCTGAAGTTGATTGAGGCGGGTATTGCACACAGAGTTCTGCTCATGTCATATGCCGCTAAGTTCTCTGGCTGCTTGTATGGACCTTTCCGAGATGCAGCTGGATCTGTACCTTCATTTGGAGACCGAAAGTGCTATCAATTGCCTCCTGGAGGTCGAGGGCTTGCTCGCAGAGCCATTGAGAGAGATATCAGCGAAGGCGCTGATATAATCATGGTGAAGCCCGCCAGTCAGTACCTCGATATTATCAGTGATGCGAAAGACATCGGAAAGAACATGCCAATCGCTGCATACCAAGTCAGTGGAGAGTATGCTATGATTCATGCTGGTGCGAAAGCAGGAGTGTTTGATTTGAAGACAATGGCTTTTGAGTCCACCGAGGGAATCTTGAGAGCAGGTGCAACTATTGTTATCAGTTACTTTACACCAGACTTTTTGGATTGGTTGGAGTCATGAGCAATTGGAAGGGGCGGGAGTCAAATAATGAAGTTTTGCATGATTATGAAGTTTGGCGTTTGGGGTATTGTATGGGATTGGCAAAATACTCTAGAAGAAAATACCACTGTTTGAAAGCTCCGCTACATCATTCATTTCCACTTCATCTTCACTTTATCATTGCTCAATTACAATTATTGTCCACAATCCTGTCCCTTTCCCCAACCAACGACATGAACAACCCCTCAAATCCCACCTGCCAAGACAATCACTCGCCACTAACAATCATCAAGGTCTCCGCTCGATTGTGGGGACAGTCCGGGGTTGAAGCTCCAGCTTCCGCGGCTAGAAGGAACCTCTTTCAAAGTTCCGAGACAGCCTCGCGACTCTGACTCCCAGAACATGACAAGAATCTCGCTCCGCGGAGCAACACCATCACTTATTAGCAGGACGTGAAGCTCGTTCAATCCGCCAAAGGCTCAGAGTAGCCAGCGGTGCTCGGAACATCCAACATGAAGCGGCTTGTGACAGGCTTGTCTAAGCCTTGCAGTCATGCAAGACAAGCAACTATTGTCGAGGACGTGGGCTATGGAGGGGGTTTCTGCAAACAACAATACATATCTCCTCGAACACGACAGCAAGTACGGCATGCCTCCAGCAAAATCTCACGTCCTCGGCCTAGGACAGCACTGTTCTTCCCAGGTATACACTTCTCCTGCAAATAGAAGTCGGAGTCATAGATTAGAACATCTGCTGATACATACCTTCAGGCCAAGGCGTACAAAAAGTCGGCATGCTAACACCATGGCTCGAAGCCTTCCCCTCCACCGCGAAACCCATCGTCGGAGAAATCGACCACCTCCTCGGCTACAAACTCTCCAAAATAATCGAAGAGGGTCCCAACTCCACACTCACCGCGACAGAGAATGCCCAACCCGCCATCATGTCCTCCTCGATCCTCATCTTGCGCATACTAGAGCAAGAATTCGGCTTCAGGCCGCAGGAGAGGGTAGACGTGACGCTGGGACATTCGCTGGGCGAGTTTGCAGCTTTAGTTGCTGGCGGATTTGTCTCGTTCGAGGATAGTTTGTACCTGGTTCGGAAACGAGCTGAGGTTATGGCGGAGTGTTCACGGAAGGCATGTGTAGAGCACGGCGGCGAATACGGCATGGTAGCTCTAGTCACAGAGCCCGACCATCTCCTCCCTCTCATCGAAGCGATTTACGAATTTCTCGGCCATCACAGCGCGGGTTCAAAATCAGAGAGCGCGGAGGATGTCCCGCCTATTCAGCAGGTGCTTATTGCGAATATCAATAGCAAGAATCAGATTGTGCTGAGCGGGAATATTGAGAGGATTAGGACGCTGTTGACGCATGTTAGGCAGTTTGGGGGGCACGATCCGAGGGCGGTTAGGTTGAAGAGTGATAGTCCTTTTCATAGTCCGTTGATGAAGCCGGCGGCGACGGCTATGAAGAGGTTACTGGAGGGGAAGAGTAGGGTTAAGGGGAGGGAGAATGAGGATATCGTTACGTTCCCGGGGATTATGGAGTGCGTGAGCAATGTTAGCGCGAGGCCATTCACGAGTAAAGAGGATTTAAAAGATTTATGGGCGAGGCAATGTGTGGAGACTGTGAGGTGGTGGGATAGTATCAAGTATTTGGACCAGGAACAGAATGTCCGGAGATGGATTGGCATTGGTCCTGGGAAGGTGGGGAGGAATTTGGTGGGCAAGGAGGTTGGGATGAGAGGGAGAGATACGGTGAAGGGAGGTGGTGTTTGGGGAATTAGCGATCCGAAGGAGATCGAAGAGGTTCTCAGAGCTCTGGAGGAGACAGAACTCTCGAATGGTGACGAGTGAAACATTTCCTAGACTCTGGATCCAGATGATGACTGCTATGAGGGATATGTGGCTAGCTACGACTTTCATATTTCACGAGATTCTAGCTAGTTGTATGATATGAAGAATTGCAAACATCACCACCGAAGTTTAATATCTGAAAATGCAGAAAAAAAATTGTGCGTTTCTTCGATTACATACCAAGTGATTCACATTCTCAAATGCAACAGCATGACAAGGCTACGAGGCTGAACCTTCACCAAATCTCGGCTCCACATCAACCTCAAGTCAACAACTGCCTATCCAGCCTTCCCTTTCCCCATTTCGCAACACAACACAACACCACACCACAAAATGACTACAATACCATCAATAGCCTGCCTCGGCGTAATCGGCAAAAACGTTCGAATCCCCTCTCGCCATCATCCTCAACCACACCCAGCTAACACCATCATCCACAGAACAACCCCCTCCACATCTCCATCTTCCCCACCACGCCATCTAACAAACCGCTCCTCACACCCCTGCAATACAGTCTCCTCCTCTCCAGCACCCTCGACATCTTTGAAGCGCGGTCCAAGATAAACACGAGCTCGAGCGGGGGCTTGAGCGGAGATTTTGGACTTTTGCATGCCGTTGATGAGAGGTTGGCGGCGTATGGGTTCGAGACTAATACGGGGGTGAGGTTTGTGGTGGTGGTTGATATGAGGGGGAGGAGTGTTGGTGCGGGAGGGATAGTAGGGGGTGCAGGGACTGGAGGAGCGGGGACGGGGACTGGGTTGGGGTTGAGGGAGGGGGAGATGAAGGTGGTGAGTTTTGCTATGCTTTCACGTCGCAGCTTCACATCAGAGACCTGGGAGAATTGGGAAAAGGTAAGGAGGCTTGCTAATGGGGTCGATTGGGAAATAGGTCTTCAGAGCTATGCAAGCGGCATACGTACGGTTACTGCAGAATCCGTTCTTCGATCCGGATGAACATAGTCCGCCGACGGGACGGGGTGGGAAGAAGATTACTAGTAAAAGGTTTGCGGAGGATATGAGGAGGATTGGGGAGAGTTGGACGCCTGGAGCGGGGGCGCCTTGAGTAGTTGGTTTGCTTGATTGACTGGCGAAGGGAGCTGGAGGAGGATCTGTGATCAATATAGGGCCGAAGGCTGGTGAGTCTTTCCGCTCCATTGTGTCCGCTTCTTGTGTTTCTTAATAATATGTCTAATCATGTTAGATCTTGACTCCTTGTGACTACCGAGCATCACATAATAGTGGAAGGTGAAGAAGCAATGAGACTGATATGGGAGATTCGTCGACGATGTAAAGCAATTACCAAACTAGCATTGGTCTAGCCGTACAATGACATTATACCCATGCTTATCAAAGACCTGACCACCGGTATTGTATCAATTCGGGAACATCCTATGATCGAGACACCATCCCCTCACTATACGAGCATAGTCTGCTACGTAGCTACACTTTCGGCCGATCGCGTAATTATTCTTCGCAACAAGTTGTTAGCTTCCTCTTTCATGCGTTGTATATCATGTCCAACGGGTACCGGTAGACGACTTACATCATTACAACTAGCCTAGGCGTCAGCAAACTGCACGATTAGATGAGGAGAAGAATATTCTGGCTCACATGTAAATTGCATTGTTGTATGCACAGCTGACCCGTGTACAACTAAAGGGCTGGACCCAGCATATGGCATTCTTGAGGCTGTCCAAGTACTTCATACCGTCATCAATGTCATATCCACATGCATATTCCCAGTTTTGGCCTGGGACGGGGATGCAGAGGAGCTTGTCCTGGTTCGCCTGTATTGCTCACCATCAGCTGTCGGCAGTTTCATTCGTCCCGTCTCATTTGTACTTGACAGCTGCCTATAGCGAAGTACCATCGAGAAGGAAAGTCACTTACGTCGTTGCGGCGTCCAACAGCACGTTCAATAACTTTGCTAATGACGGGAATCTCAAAGTCAGGGTTCTTGGTAGAAATTTGGGACAGGATCTCCTCGATCGTTCCTGTATGGTTCAGTGGTATGCCATTACCTGTTGTGCCGATAACAGAGAGCGACCTGACGGGTTAGTCTGACGATGTTCTCGGAACTGCGAGTCCAGTGGCTGATAGTATGAGGATGGTTGTGCCGATGATATTGGTGAAAAGCGTGGTGGGCTTCATCGTTGAAGTATTGAAGTGAAGTAGATGTCAGGCGTTTTAAGTTATGTTTGAAGGACGATGGGAACGATTTGCGGAGGATTTCTGTGTGTAAGTCCTTGATCAATAGAATAGGCTTTGGAACTCCGTACCCATGGTCCTGAATGAGAATATATAAAGTTACTGAATGAATGAACTTGTGTGGCAAAATGGCGCCTAGCCTTTCCAGCACATTCAAATCACTAAGAGGGTACGAGGGCGAGGTAAGTAAGCTCGAAGGTGTCATTCATAGTCGGAAGTAAGGGTCGCCGGCAAGGTGTTTTTGAGTCGATGCCTCGAGAGATCAAACTCCGTGTTGCGAGTTTGGAAGGGTTTGATAATGAGAGAACCCCAAGCTTTGGCACATCAGTGTTTAGTGTGAAGAGAAGGCAAGTACGGTGCTGGGTCAGTAGTGCAAAACATTGAACTTCAAACGTAGCTGTAGAGCATAAACAGCGCTAAGCGAGAGCAAGATGAAACTGGAGTTCAAGTCACCGCAATCTTGCAATACGTGACATAGTTCACCGACCATTTCGCCAACTGAAGTCAAGGAGTTAAAACACACAGCTGGAGGAATTCTTGGGGGAATTGATAGAAAGACTGCCTCAAATCTATTTCATCTCCTACCCTTCCTGGCCTCTAGACCTTCAGGACCCTGACCCCATACTCCTGCTTTCTTTCCCCATTTAGTAATCCCCCACGCGTGCCATACACCGAACTCGGGAGGCGGATCACGCTCTTCTCTGAACGGACCTTTAGCGCGCTCTTTCTCCTCCAGTTCTTTACCTTGCAAACCTGCCGGCTTGTCGAGGATGACAGACTCTCCCATCTTCACATCTCCCTTGATCTCTATGGGCCCTTGTGTAGGAGGCAGGTTCGAGGAAGAGCGCTCCCATCTCCGAATTTCGAGAGGAAGTGGCCTCCACCAGCCTGGTTGCGATCGAGCATGCCATCTGGCACCACACATTTCCCACAGTCGACTACGTGCTCGCTTGTAAGCAAATCTCTCATCTTCTCCAGTGAAAGAGCTGGTCATTCCAAAGTCAACTTTTCGGCCAATCTCGCCAGCCTTGCCAGGGATAGGTCCAAAATCCGAATCTTCGTCTGGATCGTATCCCGTCTTTGTAACATCGGTATAGGATGAGACATTGGGTCGGAAAGGGGATGTTTGGTCTTGGTAGATTTCCGAAAGTGTTTCTGGGTAGACGGCATCGCCACCTTCGTTCTCTTCTCTTCCAGTCCCTGATGCTGTGGGCTCGGCCAGAATGTTGGTCTCTGGGAAGAAAAGGTCATCTGGACCAGCCTCTGCACGGATGAGGAGTTTGCAACGAGCCTCATATAGCGCGTCAAGAAGCGTTATTAGTCGCCTTGCTTCGTTCTTTTGCATCAAAGTCAATATGGGAACTCCGTCGAGAATGAATGTGTGAAATGTGGAAGCCATGGTGATATAATCTGCTGGACCAAACATTCCTCCGCAGAGATCTGTAAATGACCATGAAGTTACTCCTTCTAGATATCGTGGAATTGGAACTTTCCGTCCAAAGACTTGGAGTGTTGTGGACTGCCATGGAATGCTCTCTGGTATTTCTAAGGGCAGCGCTGCTCGAATCGCATTTTGCCACTGGTCTTCGGAGTCCATACTGAGTAGCAGGTACTTCTTGGGAGTTGTCCCTTTGTTCAATTTCGACTCACCATCTTGCTCAGTCACTTTCGAGTCCGCCTTCGTGGCCAGGGTCTCAAGTCCAAGGACAAGTTCATCGTGCTTCGCAAAACCCCCGATCATTTCTTGTCTCATGGTCTCCACCACCTCGGCTTCTTCCTCATTGATCTCTTCAGTCTCCCTTCTCCTATAGTCGCGACCACCCTCCATGTTCCAGATCTCACATCGTGCTTTCAGTACTTCCACAAACCCCGCGTACTCGTCGTTTGCCGGGAACATAGAAATTTTGCCTTTACTGCCGAACCCAAATAAACCTCGAACAAGGCCACCGCGAGGCTGTGCAGCAAAATCCATCCCACTTGCTTTAGCCAATTCGTCGGGCATGCGGTTTGAAGTGGCAATGAGTACCCCGCCTAACTGGAAGAACGCTGTGAACAGGTTGCTCAGAATCTTGCTCGCGGCTCTATCCGGTAATTGGAACTCGTCTAAAAATAAGATCGGAGTTTGCTCTACCATATCTTTTGCCAAACATACTAAGGAATGCTCGGCATCTGCTCCAGAAGTGCTACCTCTGGAACGAGTCTGCCGAAGCTGCTCCAGTCTCGCCAAAGTCTCCAGCATAAACGTATTGAAGTGCCATCGTCTCTTCTTCTTATTCGGAAGACTGTCGGCGAGCAGATCAAATAACATAGACTTCCCAGTGCCTACTTCTCCATGAAGTAACATCCCTTTCGGGGAGTCGATGTTCATGGCAGCATCATGACTCGTTAGAATTCTTGTCAGAGCAAGTGAATCTGTCTCCTGCTTTGGAAATAAATGGGCGAATAGAGGATTTCTTCGCAATGGATGACCGGGAGCTGCTACCGAGTTGTTATCCTTTGCCTTTGGAACATCCTCAATTGCTTGACTGATCGCCTTGAGTCGCGTGCCATATTCGGCTTTTGGTGTGTAGTCTTTCAATCGTAGACTTTACGAGAAATTAGCAAAGCGATCTTTCAAACATGTACATCATAAATCGATTCATAGCAGGCACATTTCAATATATTCTGTATTTCCCACTTGATCGGACTTACTAGATTTTTTGGAGCTCGAGAGCTAGTCTGTGTTGTGCCGGATCAGGATCGATTACTTTCGTTGCCAGTAAAGATCGATACAGTACCAGAGGATTGGAAATCGTAAGACTGGTACTTGCCACAGTCGATAATTGTGGTGGCATGGTGGGAATCAGTCTCATACAGAAATGCGGAAAAGCGAATGGAAGACGTCAACATCCAGCCGAGCTTGGAGGGATCGCGACTCTTAAGCTAAGGTCACGTGTTGACATATTTATCCTTTATAGGTATCTTCTTCCTGCTGCAGCTCATAATGAAAATGAAGATTTCCTTCTTCAAAGCCCGTGAGTCATTCGTTCCCGGGCTGTTCTTCCTGCGTGTCCTTAGTACCTTCAGTCCTGCAGGGCGAACATAGACGGATCGATTCTTCCTCTTGGCTAACTTGACCACTATTGAGTCTCAGAGGTGAAGACATTTGAATCGGGAATGCATGAGGGCGCCTGTGAACTAATTTAAGACTATTCTTGCATTTGAAAGGCACAATTAATGAATGTGAATGTGCTTCTTGACAAAAAGGCGTTCGTTTCGTGAGGTGCAGAGCTCACCACGTAGTTGACCGCCTTAGGTACTAGCGCGAGCTCGCGAGGTACTGCCAGCCAGCTCTCCTCGAAAATCTGCCTTCGATGTCAACAAAGACATCGACATAAGCCACCACCTTCTTCGACCCCCAGATGCCATCCACCTATCGCGCTTGTCCAATCTTGCGCTTAAGGTAGCTCCTTCACATACACCTTTATCATCGCCGCGATGTTCAACTCTCCATCAAATGGCGCGGCACCGCAACAAACCGTCAGAACCTCTCGGCGACGCCAAAGACCTCTTTCGAATGAAGGTAGCCTCAGCGCCCCAAAAGGCAAGCGGCAGAGGTTGAACGAGCAGACGTTTGTACCGCCTGGATCCGCGCCGGAGATGGAAGAAACTAGGAACTCGATGATTGCTAGCATTGCTCGACCTGGAAGCGCAGGGGAACCTACTGGCTTACAACGGGAGATCGCAGTCAGAGGAAAGAAGTCGAGATCAGGAGAGCGGAATACAAAAGGAGATGGGAGCAGCCTTCTCGTATGTTTCCCCTGTGTCGGGATTCGGGAATGGAACTAACTCTGTGGTGTTCAGACCTCGAATGATACATACACTGTCAGCAAGCTTCCTGCCCTACCAGATATACTTCGCGCAGACAGCACAGGTGCGTAGATGTTACAGTGCTTTGGAAAATCAACCTAATAGATGGCAGTTCATCAACATGGTGCGATCAACTCAGAAAATGGCTATGCCCTTACCCTCACACATACCCATGCAATTGTATGGCCCTACGCTGCTAATATACAATCCCCCGAAACCTTCACATTCGCTCTTCCGCAACCTTCAAAGCGCGCCTCCGATCCACTACCTCTCGGATCTCTTGTGTCCCATTCGGCGTCCTCTACAGAACCTGGACTTGTCGTCGTCATCCCGACCAGCGGCAAGATTACATATTGGGAGTCAGTTTCGAGTGCGGCGACCCTGGACCTCAGACTTCAGCGAAACGGGGTGGATTTATCAATTCCTGGAATGATGTCTGGGGAGACGGTTATCCAGATCCTGAACGCTGAGACTGCTGGTTTTGTCCTTGCCTTCAGCACTGGCAGAATTGCATACATGGCCGTCAGAGATGGGCAAGGTAGACCTGCCATTTCTGTGCAATTTCTACGAGGTGGAAGCGGAACATCCAATGGTAGCTTCTTCGGCAGCCTGCGGAATGTTTTATCCAGCTCTGCTTGGCGTGGAGATATTGCTGCGGTTCGAGCAGGACGACACGACAACAAGGTTGGAGAGCGAAGTATAGTTCTTGCTACGACCAAGGGAAAACTACAATCTTGGAACATACACCGAGGTGGACATGCAGATATCAGTGGAGATGCAGAAGCCCGGGAAGAGATCGTCATGGCAATCAAAGCAGCCAACCCTGCACTAAACGACTTGCTCATCGAAGGTTTCGAAATTCATGACTTCACATATATCCCAAAGTCAGGTGTGGAATTCCAGCACGGCGATCAAAAGGGCGTCACACAGTTGATGTTGTTGACCTCCCTAACACAAAGACACAACTCACATTACTTCTTGGTCAGTGTGGACCTAAAAGATACGAAACTCTCTGTCACAGACATTCGCCCTATCACATCTTACACGACTCCTACCAGTCCGGACGCGACTTCGAAGCCTCGACTATACTTACCCAGCCCGGCACTCATGGCGTATGTAGTGTTTGATCGCGCAGTGGTGGTTCTTTCCACAGCCAAGCGTCCTGAATCGCCAGACAACCAACTTCGGTCCGAAAGCCATCTACTCCCGCAACCCTTTGAAGATGTGATAGACTTCCGGCGAGACATGAACATTGAGATTGTTGGGTCTGGTATGGAAGAGCCACATGGATCTTCACAGGTGCTTGATGCAAAGTCTCGCCGATTCAAAGCCAAACACCCGGCAGCTGTTCTTATTGTTCGAGGGGGCGGCGTAGTTCGTGTTGCTGCCACTGATAACATCAAGTTAATCTCCACCGAGGCGCCGAAAATTGATGCAATAAGCAAACTGAAGCAGGCTGTTTTCTTTGGTGCCATCAAAGACAATCCTCTGAGCTTCAAAGTTCGGCCAGAGCTTGAGTTCTCGGCTGAAGAGGTAGCCAATGCAGCCATAAAACTCAGTGGGGAAATCTTGGAGTCGAAAGACCTTGCCAATCTAGCTGTTAGTCAAAGTCTGCAGAAGCGAGCAACTTTGTTGAAGGATCTTGCGATCTACCTGAAGTCCACCGGAGTGGCCTTGGACCGCCTCACAAAGTGGCAACTGCTTGGAGACGCCGAGAAGCTTGCAGCGGCGACAAACATGTGGAAACGCCACGATGAAACTGTCAGACACATGCCAGATGGTGCAAAGACTAGTCTGATGTCTGAGCTTGTCGAGTATATCAACGAAAATTCAAAGAACGAGCCGTCCAAGGAAAAGGGCGAAGTCGATGAAGTGAGACATTGGTTCATCAAAAGTGTCCCGAGGATACAAATTGCAATACCATGGGCATTCCAGGTCATCAAGTACACCTATCAAGATGGCCAGAAAGATCATGCATCAGTAATGGACCTTCTGAGCGAGGCTGATGATTTGGTAATGGGTGCGATACAAAGCGCCTTAGACTTTCGGACTTCTAATTTGGATCTCTATGGCCTCGGAAGCGAACAACTCGAGCATGGGATATTGAAATTTGGCTACGAGGGACTTCCAGAGTTTTGGACGTCCACATTTTTCATCGCCGAAAATCTCAGGAAGCAAGTTGATTTAGGTGGTATGCTGTTGAGAGAATATATTGGGAGACCTATTGGAAAGGGTGACCCAAGCGCCGAAGTTGTCGACAAGATTCGACTTGAATTTCCAGACCTCATCGACACAGCTATTAGGTCCAACACTGAGCGTATCAGATGGGGCCGAGCGCAACATTCGCAAAGTGATCAAGAACAGGCAAGCCAAATGGAATCAGCTTTGGGCAAAATCCAGGATACACATCTCAGCAGCCTTGCCGTGGACATGGATCTCACCGACAAGGCCCTCGCGTTGGCCGAAAAACATGAGATTTTACCGGTACTTGCACGTCTACTTCTATGGGACCTGGAATTAAGAAGCCAACAGTCCCAACAACCTGGCCTCAGTGATGAGGATTTTGAAAGCTTGGAAGCTCGGTCCGAGCTGATGAAAGATTCGGTTAGACAACTCTTCGTGAAGTTCGGCGCTAAGTGGGCAAAAGCATTGTTCGAGCACGAAATCGAACAGGGATTGATGGAACAGCTTCTGGACGAATGGAAAGAGGAACAAACATATCTGACGGAGTTTCTTCGGAGCAAATCAGAGTATGCTAAAGTATCTTGGATCAACGATATCACTCGGGAGAGTGATCTTGAAACGGCTTCCAAGGCACTTCTCGACCTCGGCCTGAAGCATGAATCGGACTTGTGGAGCAAGAAAGTTGAGTTGAGCTTGGGCAAATTGGCCTTGCTCTCCACACAGAGCTACAGCAAGCCGGTTGGGATCTTACCAGACGAAAACAATTCGGAGCTCACGTTCGCCTCTAGCGAGCTTGGACTGATCAACATCCAACAGCAGGTCTACAGTTTTGTCTTGCCATCTATCGCAGCTGCAATCGACGAAAATGCTGAACTACAATTGGCTCTCGAAGCACATAGTAACCGAAAACTCCGAAAGCAGCAGATGCTATCGAAGCTGTTGTCAGACAGCATGGCGCGTCTCATCAAGCACGAAGCTATGAATGCCTCGCAACTTGTTGACCTTCTGACCCTCATGGGAACTCAGGCAGAGACCCTCGATCAAGAAAACTTCATCAACTCTCGATTCTTCCTTGCACTACAAGCCGTGAGTTACGGGGAGTTCAGCAAGGACGAGCAACATCTGATGCAACGAATCATCTGGAGACGTTGCATGCTGAACGACAACTGGGCAGATGTAAACAACACGACTTCGAAGGACGAGCAGCAGCATGAGGAGCAACTCCGAAAGACCTCCCTGTACCAAACACTGTACAGCTGCTTCAAGGATCGTAAGTATTCAATATCGTTCCTACGGAACTTATGCTGACAAAAGCTAGGCTTCTTCGAGAAGAACAAGAACATGAAGCCGATGAACAATGAGGAAGTGCTAGGCGCCGGTGTAGCTGATGTAGAGGGTCGCTTCGCCAATACCGATGCAAGTACCCTGGAGAGAATTGTGGGTGATATGCAAGTTGAGGACGACAATCTACAGCTCGAGGACAAGAACAGGCTCAAGGATTGGTATGGAACAGTGCTAGACAAGGCGAAGCAAGACTACGAGACGGAGCTTGCGGAGGAGACAGATGTCGGCAAGAACATGCAACAAGCACAGGCTCGACTCGCTATTGCGGAAGGAGAGATCAGAGAGGCCGAGTTGAGAAGAGCCGACACTCTGTTGCACTCCAAGCAACGATACAGACCCAAGGCCAAAACCAACGGTCGCTTAGGAAAATTCCGACAATCGATCAGAACATGAAATGTGAGGGCAGCATAGGCAAGGATTTCGACAGTCACAATTGATGGATGGTATGAGAAATGACCCGCAGCGCGGTGTAACAATCTCTTGATTTTGAGCCTGGATCTTGATATCCGGTGTTCTTTTGTTTTCTCTGTCAAGTCAATCATGCACGCGAATCATCGGGAAGGGGCGGACGGTTGGCGTGAATTGTATTTAAGCATTATGCTTGTCCTTCTTTTCCTTTTCATTTGATACCTGACTACCAGTCGGCAAACTGGAACGGCATACAGTGCATGAAGCAAGCGAGCGAACTTGGAGGCGGATTACTGGTGGGATGATATGGTGGAAGCATGGAAAATGGAGATGAATTAGTGTAGAATAGCAAAAGCAGTACGGTATGGCAAATCCAGCCAATGATACAGCCATCTGAGCATCTCCGTTCAAATCAATGCAATATGTGAATAACGTCCATGATTGGTATCTATCATCTCAAGATATCTCCTTTCTGTAGTACAAAAACACAAAAACACGTCTAGCGAGATTGCCTGCGCGTCGATGGCGAACGAATCGGATGAGGGGCTGCCAGGGCGAGGATTGCTCGAGCTTGCGGGGTTGAAGTTGAGTTTGTTTTTGTTTTCAGTCTTGTCTTGTCTTGGATGGATGATGTGGGTTGAGTGGTTCCCGTTCTCAGTGGAAGGAAAGCCAAGATGCTACGGTCAGGGGTAATTGGGGGGACGGAGATTGGGAGGTTCGGCGGGTCAGGGTTGGGTAGGGTAAAAGGTAGGGATTGTCTATCGTGAAGTGGACTGGACTGGACTGGACTGAATTGTTGAACGGGGTGTGGGGCTTGAATGTTCGCCGCGGCTTGTGTGAGGGGAGGGGAGGTGTGCGAGTCGTGTTTGTTTCCTTTCAAGGAGCGGAGTGGGGTGGATTTGAAGATGGAGATGTTGTTGACTTCTTCTCTGTTGTGATGTTGCAGACTTGTAGTTGTGGTTTCACGGAAGTCAATGATTGACCGGAAAAACTCAAGGAGTTAAACCTGGATAAGATAAGTTCGAATTAGTCGGTGAATTCGGTCAATCGGTCGGCACTTCTTGCATGCCCAGAGAATGTTGATGGTGTGTATTATGTAGGTTGTTGATCACCTGCAGAGATAACGCAGTTCCTGCAGTCGGTACTTTATTAAGACACTGCAAAGCTGCAGAGGTAAGGGTAGCTTGAAGCTCAACGGTCGTTCGTGGTGCCACGCTATTCCAACACAGGCGTTCTTACAGCTGCATGCTATTTGTGAGCCAGCAGATAGGATTTGCTGATTTCTATCTCTACTTTTGTACAACCGAGCATCACTACGATTAACTTTTTAAACATCTCGAAGGAGACTAGAATTGCCGTCTATGAGTAGGCATTAATCCGGTAGCTGCCGACTCAGAGTCTCGACCTGCAGATCAGCATGCTCCAGCCTAGTACAACAAAACCTAATTCAGTGCTATGTCTGTATCCGTGCGGCTGAGATTCCTCCTCAATGCAACTGGCAACCTCGAATCTTTGTCTACACCAATCAGGTGCACCAATAGACATTCCAATAAAACCTCAACTGTCAGTATGTCGGCCTGACGATGCCGTTGGACGATGAGGAATGCTAAGTAAAAGCACAAGACGGGAGGCTGAGAACGCCATCTGTCTTACTGACTTCTAGAAGCTTTTATTAAAGTGGTGCACGAGACCCTTGCTCTGACTTCGTGACATAAGACCCTGATACGCTTCATCTGAAGAACAGGACGGACGGGTACAGAGACCAGACGGCTTTTGTCTTTGCACTCTTGAGTTTTCCGCACGACGGTAAGATATCATACAATAATCCGAGGTTTGGATTAGCGACTGCACTTTGGCTGCATAACTTCAACTAGTCTCCTCGTATCCCTAGTAGTAAATAAAGTGCATGTTTGGAGCAGGTAATGTACTGTAGCGTTCACGACTCTTCATCGGCTATCCTCACTCACCGCATCGTCTGGACGTCTGGACTCTTGCCTGCTCTCCACAAGTTCCACAAGTTCCACAAGTTCCACAAGTTCCACAACACACACCAGGTCCACCACCAATGTGATGCTCTACGGCTACGGCTATCGACAATCTCGACATTCTGCTGCTACGGTTGTCCGTCCACACCAATTCTCCCATACGATTAATCCCTGAATGGCTCGGCATCCCTCCACTGCATCTGCCTCTGCCCCTTGAATTGCAGACTGGATGCCTGTCCTCCTGCCTCAGAGCCTTCCCTGATACTGATCCATTTCAGCAACCTAATTTCCGGCCTGAGATCGATTCAATCTGTGCGCCACTCACGGGCCACAGCTCTCGCAATCTGTCTGTCAATCAATCAACACTTCGAATTTGTCTTCCCATTTTTTGTCGTCTTCAGTCGTTCGCCTTTCAATTGATTCGAATCGATCCAGCAAGCAAGCATTAAATGCCACCGCAGACTCACGACCAAGCCTCATTCTGCTGCGCCGCCTTTGTCTTCTCGTGAACACCCAGCACCGCCAAAAGTCGGAAGCCTGCCCTGCAAGAAGTCCTGCGTTGTGCTGTGCTGTGCTGTGCTGTGCTGTGCTGCATCCAACCCGCCTGCGCGCTTGCGTGGAGAGCCAGACCAGAGAGAGCTTCGCTTCATCGCTTGTCGTGAGTCCGCCCCGTCCATACTCCTAACCTCACCCTTCCATCTTCAATCCCACCAGCATCAACGACGGTCAATCGTCGTGGGAGAGGGCCGCCATCGCTGGGACTCAATCATTCGGAGGACTTCGCAAGCTGATCTCTTCCGTGCTCAGTCGTCGCGTGCATTGTTTGCCTCCCGAGCCTCGCGTTCTTCCGAGATTCGTTCAACTCGAAAACAGGCTGCCCAGCTATCCCCTAAACCTGACGCTCATTCCGCCCACGAGCTCGACTTCGAGCTCCTAATACATACTCTATGGCTTCCTCGTCATCCAATGTCGTCGGTGTACATTACCGTGTCGGCAAGAAGATCGGAGAGGGTTCTTTCGGTGTGATTTTCGAGGGGACAAACTTGTTGAACAACCAACAAGTTGCCATCAAATTCGTACGTCCACTTTATTGCACATCAACTCAGACAGCCAGCTGCTCTATACATGCTTCAACCCGACCCGGCAGATTGCTACAAGTTCAACAGCTTACACTTTTGGTCCCTTAGGAACCTCGAAAGAGCGATGCCCCACAGTTGCGAGACGAGTACCGGACATACAAAATTCTTGTTGGCTGCCGTGAGTGTATAGAACAGATACTCTGAGTTCTTAATACTAATGTACAATAGCCGGAATCCCTAATGTCTATTACTTCGGCCAAGAAGGCCTTCACAACATCTTGGTCATTGATCTTCTTGGACCCTCTCTGGAAGACCTTTTTGATCACTGCAACAGAAGATTCTCCACGAAAACTGTCGTAATGGTAGCGAAGCAGATGGTCAGTCGTCACACACCTCCCGTTCGGTTCTTTACTGACTATTGCAGCTCTCACGAGTCCAAACGATCCACGAGAAGAATCTCATCTATCGCGATATCAAGCCTGACAACTTCCTTATTGGCCGACCTGGATCCAAATCTGCTAATGTGATACATGTCGTTGATTTTGGAATGGCGAAGCAATACCGAGACCCAAAGACGAAGCAACACATTCCATACCGGGAAAGGAAATCACTATCTGGAACTGCGAGATATATGAGTATCAACACTCACTTGGGCCGTGAACAATCGAGAAGAGATGATCTGGAGGCACTAGGACATGTATTCATGTATTTCCTGAGAGGAGGGCTACCATGGCAGGGACTCAAGGCTGCGACCAACAAGCAGAAGTACGAGAAGATTGGAGAGAAGAAGCAGACCACTGCCATCAAGGATCTTTGCGATGGTTTCCCAGAGGAGTTCAACAAGTACTTGAGCTACGTCCGAAATCTTGGCTTCGAGGATACCCCTGATTACGACTACCTCCGGGATCTGTTCACCCAGGCTTTGAAGAACACTGGAGAGGTCGAGGATGGCGAGTACGACTGGATGAAGCTCAACAACGGCAAAGGATGGGAGGCCATGAAGCAACACCCTTCGCAACATATGCTACACCAGCCCAATGTCCAGCCAGGAGCATCGAACAGAGAATTACACGGTACAACACGCGGAGGAAATAGCACGCCAGGTCACCTCACTGCCGCCCGTTTAAACGCCGCGCAACCCCCGCCACCGTCCCCAATCAAGCCGGGGATGGGCAAGACGCGCGATCGACCAAACGCCCAAGGCGGGTTGGTCCCAAAACGCAGCAGCGGAGCGGCGGGGGGCCTCCAAGACGTCGCTACTCCCACAGGCTCAACCCAGGCACAGTTCCAGAACAGCTCGAACAACCTGCCCCAGCGGATGACGCCCCAGCCAAACATGAGCGCTCAACCCCAGAACGGGAGGACCTCCGAACCTCAGCCGTCAGGGTTCCAGAAGCTGATGAAAGCTCTATGCTGCGGTTAGTCTCGTCTAAGGCCGTGAAAATGAGGCTGTTGCTAATTCGTACAGGATGAACATTTCACCTTAGCTAGTCCATTCCCCAATCCACAAGACTTTCTCTCAATTCGCTTGCCATCTGGAGGCGCTCATGACCAAAATCTCTTTCGAAAACCCTCTTCCTAATCAGATCATGTACGCTTCCCGCAAGCGAACAGAAGCTTGCCCTCCTCTGTCTTTCTCCTCTGCTCTTAGCATTTACGACTCTCGCTGTTTGTCACATACAAAGTCCGGCTCTACTAGGCTTCTCACAGCCTTCGCTCGCATAAACGCACGTGTCCGTCCGTCAACCACCCGTCATAATACAACCAGTCCTCCTCGAATCCGGCGCATGGCCCATGTCACAGAATTACTTCCGAAACTTAATATCTTGTTTCCTGCCCTTTCCTCATCAGCATCATCGTTCGGTTTTCCTTCCACGGCCACAGCAATAGTAGCAGCAGCACTCCTACCCTGGAGGCAGATCGCATCTACTCGACTCGACTCGACTCGGCTCGGCTCACATTGAAGCGGTCTCTCGGGTTTGTTAGTTGCATGGAAGGGACTTCACGATAGTATTCAGTTTTTCTATTTTGGGAGCGAAAGCAATGGCGAATGGGGTGTGTGTGTGAAATAGATGAATTGCATTGGGCTTTGAGTGAGGATTCCTCTTTTTTTTTCTGGGCTTCTCTCAGTTCGATGAATGGAAAAAAGTTTCGAACACCATAATCTGTTCCCTCATAGTGTCCATCACAACCAATGCTCAATGATACTGATACATACATAAAATTACGCACTTGTGAAGATCGATGTGAAGAGGCACGACCAGAATTCATATATATTTCGTGTCAAAATGTTCTTGAATTACTCCGTCCGGCATATATGCCATGCCATGCTTTGCTTTCCGACCCTAGGTAAATTTTTCTACTTTACAAAAAGATCTCACAACACTTCTCTCGTCTCTTCCAATCAAGATCATGCTTGGAATGAAGTACTAGGTATCCCCTGGACAAACTCACTTTCCCATTCCTGCTAAAAGGTTACGCTTACGTCAACTTCTGCTTGATGAAGAAAGATCTCAGATGTGACAATTGCCAGGCGCAGGTGATGCCCAGGACGACTAGCTGTACCAGTGTCCATCGAACGACTCGCGCGTTGGTGGTTTCGGATTGATCTCTGAACTCGGCTTCGCGTTCCTGTTGGTATTGATGTTAGTATATACTTCTCAAAAATGCTTATACTAGAAGCAGAAAGGCAGGTCGGAAGAGGTCCTGGAAGTATTGCCAAGTATGTAGTATAGCGAAATAAGGAAATTATGGGGACGACAGAACATACCCTCTGAAAGACCTGCTCCCTCCTGATATCCTGCAGCCTGCCATTCAGATCCTTAACGCGCTTGACGATGTCCTGGATCTTGCCCTTGTCCGTGCTCTCGATCTGAGAGGTCTCTCCGATAGCTAGGTCGAGGGTGAGGCGCACGCCGCCGAGGGGCGTGAGGCCGGAGAGCCAGCCGTTGTTGACGGCTGTTGAGGAGGGCGTGAAGCAGATCTTGTGGTCGCCCGAGTCGGCGGCGCTGAATGTGAAGCGTCCGGAGTGAGAGCCCTTCTGGTTGACGACGCGGTGGTCGTTGTCGAATACTTCCTGATGGGCTGTCAGTTCTGCTATGTATGCTGCTGTGTTCCAATCCAGGTATGAAGTGTCCATGCAACTGAGTGTTGTATTTCAAGGGGAACAAGTATAGGGAAGTATGAATGAGAGATGAGCATACATCAACTGTGATCAAGATGTTCAACTGATCATGCTTGCTCCACGTCTTCCTATCCTCATCGAATTCCTCCGCGTCGTAATGTCCAACAACGAGCGTATCCTTAGGCAATTCCTCGAAGAAGCATTTCGGCGTCGTGCCTTCGATGTAGAAGTATAGGGATTGGACGGGAACGAGCAGCGCGCTCAGCGAGAGCAGTGGAATGACTGAACGCATGTTATCTGTACTCTCTTCAATTCGACTGAGAAATTGTGTCGAGGGTGCGAACGTCGATGGGAGGATGGGCCAGGTTGTCGCGCGAGCATGCCTCCCTCTCCCTGATCTCTGGCCAGTTCGTTCAACTTTCTAGCCCCCTGTTGCTGCAGTTTTTAGCGCATTCACGTGCTGATTGTCGCAACGCGCTTTCAGCACATTTCAACATCGGCACGTCACACTCAGCAGTCAATCCATCAACGACAAATCGCAAACCATCGATTCCATCGAGGTCTTCATTCCGGACTCGGGTTACATCTTTAATAAATCGATTGTAGCATAATGACTTCCCACGATGTGCGCGAAATGCTGGATCTGCCCGGCGAAGCAGGGCCGCGACCAGCAAAGAAACAGAAGATTTCCGCCCCTCGACCCGTACTTAAAGGTCTCGCACGCGAAGTCCAGAATCTGAGCGGCGACAATCCAATAGCAATCGTACCGGAAGTCACGACATTCAGAAAGAAGAAGTTTGGCAGCAGGAAGCCGGCTGCGAAGTGGGAGTTGAGAGGATTCAAGAACTCGGCCAGGAATGGAGATCCGCTCGTTTTGCACCATTGGAGGAGGAAGGCAGACGTTGTACCTGGGGCGGAGGAGGGAGCTGCTGAACAGGCTGAGAAGCCGGAACCTGTGTTGGAGGATTCGACGTTTGCGAAGTTCAATGTTCATGTCAATACGCCGCAGTATACGGATGAGCAGTATAATTTAGTGCTGCGGAGTAATGACTGGACGAAGGATGAGACGGATTATCTGCTTGGGCTGGTGCGGGAATATGAGTTGAGATGGCCGATTATTTGGGATCGATACGAATACCAGGTTCCAATACCACAAGGGGAGGGCGAGTCCATGGAGGGCGTCATGGTTGCGCCGCCGAAAGTCCGAACGATGGAGGATATGAAGGCAAGATATTACGCTGTGGCTGCAGCAATGATGAAGGTCAATACGAAAGTGGAGGTTATGAACCACGCAGAGTTCAACTTGCTAGAACTCATGCAAGGCTACGATCCATTACAGGAAGCAAATCGGAAGAAGTTTGCAGAGGCAGCATTCAGAAGGACAAGAGAGGAGGCTAAAGAGGAAGAGAGTCTTTTGGTGGAACTCAAGCGTATCCTGGCAAGATCAGAAAGACTGAAGGATGAACGACGGGAGCTTTACCAACTCCTGGAATCGCCTCCAAGCAACGGCACCGTGGGAATCTACCAATCAAGCTCCGGCCTCGCCCAACTCTTCCAACAACTCATGACAGTCGACAAGACAAAGAAGAGAAAATCTCTCATGGGCGCGGAAGGCGTCAGTCCTGCGCCAGGCCCCAGTGGCCCAAGTCAACAAGCCAGCTTCGACCGCCGCGACAGCAGCATTCGCGAATCCATCTCCGGACCCAGCGGAGGCAACGCACCCAACAACAAGAAAGGACCAGCACAGCCGCAAACAGACCGTCGCCAGCTCACCCCCGAAGAAGAGGTCATGTACGGCGTCAAGCGCTTCGAGCGCATTACCACCAGCGGGCCTTCATTCCGCCAGGAAAAGATCCGCAAGCCAATCGTCAGCAAATCACAGACACAGCAGGCAAAGATCACCAATGTGCTTACGGAGCTGGGCATTTCCTCTACGGTCATCTTCATGCCTACTTTCGCTGTTGGCGAGGCTTGGGATAATCTCCTCACTGGCGTCAATTTGCTGCTTGATCAGAAGAAGCATATGGATAAGCTGCAGGGCGAGTTGAATACTGCGTTGAACATCAAAGCAGAGCGCGAGAAGAGGGAACGTGCTGAGCGAGGAGAACCAGAGCCGGAGCCTGAAGCGGAGCCAGATGCTGAAGCTGAAGCAGATGCCGATGCGAATGCAAATGCAAATGCTGATGTTGAGGCTGGTATTGAAGAGTCAGCTGAAAAACAAACCGATGAGGCTATAGAGGAGCCAGATATGAAGGTTGAGGAGGAAAGGGAAAAAAGCGCTGCACCTAGCGTGAAAAGCGCTGCTGCAAATCATAAGAGAAGTGCGAGTGTCTTGAGTGCGGTCAGTGATAAGGATGCGAAAAGACAGAAGAAGTAGTGTGTGGTGTAAGAAGGCTGGACTGTACAACAAGTTCGTTCTCGCTTGTATTGAGTATTGATAGATGAATTATAAAAGCTCACGAGCAGAGCCTGAGCAATTTCGCTCCAAAGCATATCTAATTTTGAACCCTTTGTCCCAAACGGCTGCTCATCTTTATCCTCTTGTGAAGCTAGCTTTCAAAATCGACCTTCTTACTATTCAGAGTAAGCGAGATCGGCCTCCTTTGTAATAACAAACAGCATCAAGATCAGGGGGCCATCACGGCTCTAACATCCAAGTCCCAACCAGCGGATGACTTCTGCACGAAATAGCTACTATCGTCTGAGAACTTCCCGCTTCAGTGCCCTCGTTCTGAGAAGGTCAGTCATGCCTCACTTTCCTCTATGTTTACGATCCTTCTCTGCACATGCCTGTATACAACACGGTAAATGTTGAGGACAGTGGTGATCACAGAAGAAGAAGAAGCTGGCATGTGCTAGGATTTTCTTGCAGCAGAAGGGCATGGATGGAATTCCGTTGCATAGACCACTTAGCAACGAAGAACACAATTGCACAACGGGGACAGGAACAAAGCTGGGAAGTTAGCGAATCATCCACAGCTACTTCGTAAATCCCTAAAGCAAAAAAGAAAGACAGAAACTCCCAAGCTTGTTCCTCTCTCCACCTAGGAGCAGTGAAGGCGGATGTTTTCTTCCCTTGCAACAAGACACCAAACCTTATCAAATATGCTCGAAGAAGTCTTGAATTCAAATCGCTCTATCCCAGCAATAATCAAGTACACTCCTTCTCAATCCAGGTGATATTCCCTTTCAACGCATTCAGTAAGCGTCTTGTCGCATAGACTACGACTGTTATTTGTCGTACACCTTGCTGTCAACTTGAATCCAAATATCATTGGAGAAGTCCATTACTTGAGAAGCGGGGGGCAGAAAGTGGAAAGAATGATGGAAGAAAACAAACGAGTACAGAAATCTTTGATCCTGAGGGGGAGGGGCTTATATTGACGCCAAGAAGTGCTAGTAAGTCCATGGAGGGTGATCCTTCCTGCCTGAATGGGAAAGACGACGAGTTGGAGGCGATGTAAAAAGTAGAGCTGCTGTCCACCTGCATTCTTCTTGCCTCACTGCTTTAGACATTGAACATGAGGAAAGCGTGAAGAGCTTGAAAATTTCAAGGTTGCTTCTGGAAAGTGCTTTCTCTTGACGATGGCCTGCTCTCGCGAGTGATGCGAGTGTGGGCTATTTGAGATCAGACACCTAACTCAACCGTGTCTTTGCAAACGAAAGATATAATTGCAACTTCACACTTGACAGTGCACCAGCGTGACTAGCATGAGCTAATTTTGCTTGAGCAAAGTAGATCACATCAGTTATTGTCAGCTCACCAAGATGGCTACGCTTGTCGGGATGTCAGAAGTCAAAATCACGTTAGAAGGTGTGAAGGGTAAGGTGATGGTAATCATTTCTCTACATGTATATATAGGTGTAGGTGGACTTTGATGCTTGAAATATTCAGCACGCGTGCCAAGTCGCTTCTTCCGACCATGGAGAGAAGACTTCGTAATGAGACTTTTCCAGCTGGTCTAATCTGCCACTAGAATGAATTGTACCCTCGTTATCTTCGTACTGACAGATTCCAGCGCCCGTTCAACGGATTTTAACTTCATCGTGCTTTCCAAGCTATTCGTGCTTGCACAAGAGCAAATCGGCAACTTCAGGAATGCTATTTTGGATTTGCTTGAATTTACTGCAGCTTGACTCTCTCGACGGCGTCATTCAGAGTTCTTGTCGGCAGAGACTGACTTGACGCCGTTTAGGAAAGCAGAACCAGGACAGCTTTTGGATCTTACCGGTTGATAGATTCTTGATCCAAGGCAATACACAGGCATTGAGTATTTGCCATAGCCACAGCTCTAGAATATAAGTATCGATCAAATAATATTCCGCCGTTCAGCTACCTCTTTGACGTGCTGTGAAGTCATGGAATACGTACTGCGCTGATGCTCAAGCTCGCCAATCACACGAGTCCAAATTCAGAGGAACGCCGCCATCACGGTTGTGATATCTTTTCCTAAGTATCTGATCTGTGATTCTCATTGTCATCCCTCAGCCTGCGAAACTTTGGGCACCAGCCCTTCACCAGTAGTGGACACCGACGCCCGGTTTCCTTGCAATTTCAATACTCGAGCCTCGCCATCACCGTCAACAATCACACTGAACATCATCTCAAACTCTCCAACCACACTCAATTGGATGAAAATAATCTCCAAGCATCATTCAACGTAGTCCTGGGCAGACACGATCATGTTCTGACTGCAAACCACAATCTAACTATTCATCCAAGCGTCCAGATTAAGCGAGAATTTAAAGGGGCATAAAAACAACAACACCAAGTAGGCACGAATCTTCGAAGTACAATGCTTCCGCCTCACTTCAGCTAGCCTGGACTGTCTCAGTAAGTATTACCTGGTCTTGAGCATTTCTTAGACGCCGAATACAAGTTATATTTCTCAGATGCTAAAGAATGTAAACAATGTAGGAGCTCGTGCATAATTTACCAACCGAAGAATTTATCCTGGACAAAGTCGCAGAACGCTCACTAGGCCACTATTTGAACATTTAGGCTATTAGACGTACTACTGCCATTAACGGAATGCTTGCAAACTGTTTTAATTGATCTAGAAGCTTCAAAATGTAAAAGTTGCAGCAAAGTGTCAAAAATGTGTTGATTCGCGCGAAAGACCTTCGGTCACGACCAACTGATTGTGCGACATGTAGAACACAGGATTACTTCAATACTCATGCTACTAAAAATCTAAAACGCATAGAGGATAGTGCAAGAAGTCTCATGCGACGGTGTCGTGTCGAGGTGAGTACTTCGCCAGGAATTACCACGGAAGCGAAAGTCATGGCTGTCACGATCTACGGCTGATACAGGATGTATACTAAACACCAGGAAAACCTTATCATACCACTTGTCTTTATAAGAGATAGTCTGCCTGAAAAGGGATGGTTTCCTTAGCATCTGGAATTTAGAGCTCGCCCTTTGCCATTGGACCTGATATCTGATCGCAAGCATGCCCTCTAATTCGTTGTTAATGGTCGGTGACCTCGGTCTTCAAATAATTTCCGTGATCTCGCTTCAAACGATCTGGCTTAGGCCATGCCTGCCGGCCCTCGACAGATACAGAATTATTTCACCCGTCACTTGACACCATTATCGAGATATTTATACACAAACTCCACACTACCACCAAATGCATCATATCCACGTCATGTTCCAAACCACCATCACCACTCATACTTGCTCTGTCCATGTTTCCGAGACCGAAGTGCCATTGAAACAATTCAATGTTTCACTTCCCTGTCAGGGTCACTCATCCAAACATCTCGTACATGGGTCCAGACACAAAACAAAACGTACAACCCGAAGTACTCCGCTGGCCACGCAACCTCAGGGCAGGTCAATTACTTGGGTTTTCACATAGAACACCTAAACATCCGGATATGTTCGCCTGTTCTGACGATTGTTTCCTAGCAGGTCGCGTGTCTCCATCGTGTACATAAACGCGACCGGCCCAATCTAAGACCCATCTCGGTAAACAACCGCGCGTATGTAGGACGTCGCAGGTCGCAATGAGGGGTTCGTGCCTGGTCGCAGCAGGCCATTGTTTTGTTTTGTTTGTTTTGACTTTGTGATTGTGGTCTGATATGGTCGGGTCCTCTGTGCCTGCTTGCCTCCCTTTTTGTGGCAACGAGCAGATCTCGGTGGTCGTCTGTGCACGTCAACAAACGCACAGTTGATGTTTATGGTTAAAATCCTTTTAGTTCCTGACACACGGTTCGAAGTAATACCGGGCACTGGTGGCAGAATCAATCAGTCAAGAACCGTAACGCTGGAGGGGAAAGCGGAGGTATGCTTCTCGTGTGCATGCAAGACTCAGTTTTGACACTTTCCAGATAGACATTGAACGCGTCTCGCAAGGATCGAGAGGGTGATATCGCTTCTCCTCTTTGACTCGTTGATGCCGATCGCTGGAGACAGATGCTGCGGCAATCTCCAAGACAATTTCACACCTGTATGGACAGAGTCCATCGTGTCCAAGCCGCTGTCCTACAGACACGGTCGATCGCTCAAAATAACGTTTCGAGGCTCATCCATATGGGCCTACCCATTCTTGGACTACCTCCTGCGTCCGATCCAAATGAGGATATACTATTGCCGTAAATTTTCGACGCAAGAAACAACAACGCAACAACCAGAAGCAGAAAAAGAAAAACGAGGAAGAAATCTGATCGTCGAAATCGTCTTGCAACTGTATGGACGACTCCTAGGAGGAAGTGGAAAGAACTGTTCTCGATCAGAGGTAGGAGATCTTCAGAACACCCCCTTGTTCTGCAACTTTAGGCTCTTTAAGTTGGAAGTGCACCAAGAAGCTTTTCCAACACAAGACTCTGTTAGATCTAGGTGCTGATTGGCCTTCGCCTTCGCCATCTGACAGCGTTCAAGTTAGTAATCTCACTGTAAGCTTTGGTTCCTTCGTTATCAGTCTGTGCCGCTCGTCGCGATCCTACAGCGCTCGCTTCACATGCTAAAAATACTCTTCAGACCAGTATCTCGAGCACCAAAGCGAGAATTGAAAATCTTCTCCTCAGTAAGTATGAATGTGACGAGACTTAAACGCCCGACAGAAGTCCTGGAATGAAGATGAAACAGCCAAAAATAGCGGAGGAGTGCAGATGTTTACCCCTTTGGGATCCACAACGGATTCGACTGATGTTGAAATAGACTTCGCGCGTCTAATGGTCCCTCTCTACCGTTGTACTTCTAAATAAAGCACGGATAAATGCTAAGAATACCACAGTCTCCAAGTTCCGGGTCCAGCGAGATCATTAGAGGTCAGCGATAAGGTTCTGCTGTTGGATCTCTGTATGCAATGTGATGAGATCTATGCGAGGTTGTGTGTGTGACGAGATGAGGTTCTGCGCTACCCCGTGGGATGTGGGTTAGGGAGAAGTTCGTTTCGCCACTTCTCCAACAAGCTTCGTTCCCGCAACTGTTGCAGCAGTCCAATGGATATTATTAGAGCAATGTCCTCGCTTAGTATGGTATAGACGCTGGTACGTATTTTTGTATCATCAGTAGAGCATCCTAGCTGGTGGAGAACTCCTGGGGGAAGACTGCCATGCTAGTGGGCGGCGCTTCAATGGATAAACATCAAGCGCCAGCCTTACAAACCCTTGAGGTTCAAGTTAGCAGTACCTGCATGGGCGCTTATAACCTCACTCCCCGTTACATCAGCCCTATGACGTTCACCACCATATCAGACTCAGTCATTATCTGTACCTGCATCGGCCAACGTCTACCCACGCGCTGATCTTGAATACAGGCTCAGCCACAGAGACCCGGATCTCTATCCGAAGAGGCACGGAGGTTGACAGGCGTGACGCTGGTCTGGCCATGTCATGCAGGTATTCCGAGCCGCGAAATGCAGGTACAATGCTAAATTGAGCTTGTGTGGAGATAGACTTCATGAGAAATTATGCGGGTTCGACGTTGAAGACCAACATGGTGGTGTAGCTGGAAAGAATCTGAGTGGTGAAGAATGCGTACGAGGAAGAAGAGGAGTTGGAGGTTGTAGGCGTTTGAGGAAGGGGGATGGACTTGGAAGGCGCTTAGATGAGCGGCTATGACAGTCAGAACAATTTGATTGGTGAAAATCGACCGCTGTTCTTCCTGGAACAAGTCTGCTGAGTGTCTGATGACAATGGATAGGACAAATCTTTTAATCTCGAAGCGAATCGTCAGCAATTGTTGACTATGAGCTCGAAATAGAACTTCTCCTCTTGATACCTCGTCTGTGATTGGGCGGTCGAGGGTACGCTGCGCAAGCGAGAGCTCGAGATGTTCCTGCCACAGACCCTCGCATCCGAACTATTGGGTCGGTAAGGCATGTTGAATCAGAAATATGCGGATGATGCAAGTCGGTGTGAAGCATGGTATCAACACGTTCGAGAGCGATGTCGTCTAATGTAAACAAAGACCGCTGGCCTTATTTGATGACCCGTGATCCCGACCTCGATCTCGATCAAACGAGAGCAAAAATAGACGTTTCTCCGCGACAAGCAAAAACCAGCCGGCTCAACCTGCCTCGGCCAGGGGCAAGAACTTGAAACTTCTGGAGCATGTATCGCCGCTCGTAAGCTGGGCAGGATTGGGAAATGCATGTATTAGAAGTGGTAATAATGCATGCCCAGCAGGGGGAGAGGCCATCCTTGGCGGCTAAAAGTGTGCAACACCAAACGAAATCCTGTAAAGACATGCGCTTGACTGGCTCCCGAAGGCGGCCGGGGAAGCACAGGCGCAATCACGAGGCCACGAGAAATCAAGCCACTCCGCAGGATCCTTGCTTAAGTGTGAAGCTCCAGGTGCAACCTGCAGACCTGCAGAACTTGCATGACCACCCCGCGACCACATTGGAAGCCAGAGCATTCTGGCAAGCCTCGTAAGTGACTATCCTCAACACTTCCACCACCCGCAAATGTGCGGCCGCGGCCAAAGGATCAACAAACATTTATTTTGGGTGTGTCCTGACTGCGGAGTAGAGGCACAGCAAAACCAACTGCATCAGCGTAAAATGGGGATGGTGATGAGAGCCAAATAAAAGAGGCTGGCTTGGAGCCACCAACACAGGCAATAAGGCGGGAGGCGAGGAGTTCGAGAGGGGAGAAAGTAAACGAGAAACAAACCCCAGTTTCGACGTTTTAGGGCACACCGCCGTGCAATTGCTTGCAGTCAGACTAGACGGGCCGAGAGGAGGCAAGGTTTTGGGACAAGGCGTGGTGGTCACACCGCGCTTAATCGAATCGAGGGTCGAGGGTGTGCTTCAATTCCTGCCTTTGCAGCGTGGGAGGTAATCTTGTGCTCTTGAAGATCGCCATTGCAATAGTCATGAAAACGCTAGGTCTCATCACTATCCCCAAAGGCTTGACTGTTTTTGGAGAATATATCCTGGGGATGAAATGGAAGGATCATCGGCTCCCTGGCATTTGCCGGCAGTAATACGATCCGTTTCTTACACTTGTGACTTCTCCCACCCGCCTTCGATGACAGGCAGGCAGTCTCCTCCTCCTGTGTCTGGGCAGCACGATTAATGTACCGGTACTAGCTCATGCGGCAGCGGCCAGGGCGACAATATCTTCCAGATTAGTGTGCTACCAGGTCTCGAAGTATCGTGTACAGTAGAGTACTGCCATCTATCCCAGAAATACGACCATTGAGATCCGAGTTTCCATTCCGACAAGCTTGTAGTCTGCCGGCGGTACCCCTAAACCATCAAAGGTCGAGGGTTCTTCGAGTAAAAGGGTTGATTCTCCTCTTCCAGCCAGCAGAATGAGCGAAAATACTCGTAGTCAGACACAGTGTCGATCGGCTGCGAATTATCGAATCGATCGCTGATCCTGGCTTGCTCAGTGGGACTGGCAGCGCTTCAAGCTGGGAGACTCAGACGCAGCTCGGCAAAAGCAGTGGCTGTTGACGCTGTAAGCGGGTCCTAGATCTCGCCTGGGCGGCCGGCCTCTCGCTGTAAAAGTTACAGACAGTGCAGTCAGTGGTCCCTCTGTCACTACGGAAGTGGCTTTCCCGCTCTGCCGTCACCCGTTTGCTGACTTTCTCGCGCACACTGTGCAGGTTCTTGTGTAATCCTAGACGCTTCCATCACATACGAGTAATCAAAACTAAACTTCTGCGGCCTCCCAACGGCCCCCAATCTCAAAGCCTTCCTTCCTGTCGTGTTCCTTTCAGCCTCCTAATAAATATTAATTGTTCCAGCTTTATGCGATCAAGATTCCCGTACAATTACCAACTAAGCCCCCTGTGGTCGTCATATCTATTCTTGTATCCATCCTTGTCACTGATCCCTTCTTTTCGGAGGTTTGTCGTTTCAAAGAGACGCGACAGGGTGACTCGACAAGTGAAGTCTCTCCCACCAACCTGGGGAACGAGCCAACGAAATCGATGACTTCCATATTCATGCGCAGGGATTCAAGCGGCAGGAGCCTTTGACACGACGACGATTACATCCAAAGTATTCGTCCTTGAGATTGCGCGACGCTGCCCTCATATCCGAAGAAGTGCATCCATCCTGTTGAGGTTAAACCAGGTCGGCGACTGAGGTTATGGAACGGGGTCTCAGAAGAACCAACGCGCCAACGCGGTTGACTAGCTGTTGCTGCTGTACGTTTGCTGCAGGTGTGCCTTTCCCCCGGGGAAAGTTCCACGGGCAACATACATGAAGCGAAGCCTAGACACAATTGTTTCTTGTGTTGCGGTTCTATTTGTCTCTTTGGTCAATATCAGATTCTCGACGCACATCATCTGCTGGTGCCCGTCTGGAAGATGGGAAAAGGTTGGCCTCAAGTTATTGCAGCCTTGCCTAATCGAGATAACCGCCGAAGGAGAGACAAGAGGCGCGACCAATGAGGCGGCAGAGCAGGGATAGCTCCGTCGCGGTAGTACCTCCAGAGTGTGATGTGCCTCAGATGGATGCTGCAGCAGTGCAAAAGCGAGCAGCCGCTCAGCTGGCCCTGCTCGCTCGGAGTGATTAAATAATAAGGAGGGGAGGAGGGGATCAGAAGAGGGGCAGTTGCGGGCAAGGAACCCGGTCTGAATCGTATCGCACCGCAGCTCATCATCTTCCCATCTCTATCGTCCGGCCCATACAAGCCAGCCAGCCAGCCAGCGACGGATGATGGTGATGGTGAATCTCTCAGTACAGTTCAGTCCAATCCCTTCTGGGAGCGAGTGGACGAGCTTATTCCGAGCCTGTCTGTCTCTTGTTGTCTGACTTGCCTGTGCCTGCGCCTGCGCCTGTGCCCTGATCTGCCGGCGCAAGAGAGATGGATCTCTGACGGTGGAGGGCTTCCCACCTTTCCGACAAAAGTGCAAAGTCGACTGACATGCCGTATGCACCTCATCTCATACATCCGTCCTTTTCTAGCATGTATACAGCGATCCCGCTCGCTCCGGCCTTCTCACTGCTACCCTCCAAAGAGGCCTGTTGCCATGCCATGGTGCCCACCATCGTGAATCTCTGGATAATGAAAGAACTGCGATCTGTATGCTGAAACTGGGCCCAATCTGTAATCTCCCCCGTCGTCTCCAGCACAAGCAATGAGGACGAATGCGGCGGCCCATGATCGACCCGCCACGCCTCGCAACCGTGCCTCTATTTTACCTCGCCTCGATAAGTCAAGTCGCCCAGAGTAGTTTGGTGGCCACTTGCAAAGAGATCTGATAGCAAAATAATGTTAATGGTGGAGAGCAGCAAAGGAAGGCAGTGGTTCACCAGTGGTTCAGTTCTCAAGCCACCTAGGTAAATAATTGAATGCCAGCCCAGCCCAGATGTGCCTGTCTTGTCTCCTGGCTGTCTTGCAGAGTGCTACTGAAAGGCCGAACCGCCAATTGTGCTTAGCGACCCAAGGTCCCGCAATAGGCGCGCGATATGGCCTGTGGCTCCGTGCTAGGGGGGGCACGGCACCCCAGAACAGACAGGGTACTGAAGGAACCTAGGCAGAGGGACCAGGGCGGGCCAGCCAGAGCCCAGCACTCGACAGGATAGGATAGGACAAGCTGGGTTGGGTTGGACCATCAGGACAGGACCAGGACCCATCTCATGACGAATGTGAGCACGCAGGCGAGCGCGAGCGAGCCAGCGTCAATATATTGGCAGCAGCCCCAAACGGCTCAGCTCTTTGCGTCCTCCGTTACCAAACCACTGGGACTAAACATTCGCAATCCGCTCCCCAAAATCCCAAATCCTCGAGCGATCCGAGAACAATCCTCCCCACGGTTCCGACAGTGCACAGATACCCATTTTCCTGCGTTTTGGTTTGCATTGAGTGAGCAATTGCTGTATACAGCATCGACGGCGGGATAGCAAGCGCAGGGAGGATAGACGACTCGAACCGATTTCTATATTTGTCTCGCGGCTGAGCCACGTGAAGATTCGAGTAATCGTTGGGAATCACCAAGGCAGCGACGAGTAGTTGCAGGAATTCGAGATTCCATTTGCGAAAGGACTGGAGAGACAATTGTCGGGTGCTGAGAAATCTGTCCGGAGTCCGTCATCATCGCCTGTTTTCTGACGTTCGTTGATCTCCATTCTCCGCGTTACGCACGGCGCGCCAAGTTGGAAACGACGACAGCGACCTCAACCGGAATTCCTCCAGCTTAGAAAAAGTAGAGTTTGAAGAGCAGTGATATAACTCGATCGCTGAGTAATTGCTGGCTGATAGCTACAGTTGACATTCTTTCGAAGCGCTCGCTCGCTCGCTCACTCGACGTGACAGCAGCCTTGACACCAAAGATCGATCAGAACCGAGACCAGGGCTTGACCAGTCGAGAAAGGAGCGGAAGAAGCGGAATTGCCGAGAGAAAGTAACTGAGTACGACATTTCCGAATTTCAACTTTGAAAGCGACGAGTCTCGTGTAGTGGTCAATTGTTTCAGCAAACGGTTAGCAGCGCGTAGGAGAGGAGAGAGGAGTCAGCCCGATTGAGTGGATTTGGAGAAGCAATTGGAAGCTGGCTGAGGGAGAGAAGCAGAAAAGTTTCAGAAGGAAAGAGAGACAGAAGGGACCGATTTGAGGAGGACTTGAGACGAGACGAGACGAGAAGAGAAGAGAAGAGAAGTGAAGTGACGAGGCTGAGTGGAATTGTCTTCAGCTGGAAGGAATCCAGCAAGACTACTGAGGGAAGGAAACGACAGAGCCGAATTCGGGAGGCACAAAGGATCCAGACTCCCCTATATCCTCTTCGAAACGACAACCACCTCGAGCGAGCATTTGATTTGATTTTCACGATTGATGACCAGAAAGCCCACCACACCATCATCTAATCAGAATTGACTGGACTGGAGTCAACGTTCACCGCCTGACTACGTTCAACGTTGCCACCTACCTGATTCGCCTACCATTATCCATCCAAGTTTGACGTCCCTCACTCGACAGGCTCGGAAATCAGTCCTCGGCTTGATTTCTGCTTCTGTCACCTCCCACCATCGGTGAAACTGGCGACGTCTACTCAAGTAGAGTTTGCGCTCTCGCGACCGAGCGATATTCCATTTCTGTCCAAGGAACTGGACAGTACAGCAACCTACAGCAACGCTTTTGGCAATCTGGATCTTGTGAACCTGGCTAGAGAGATATTGGAGCAAGGAAGCAGCGAAGAAGCTGCAAATCAGACACACGACGCGTCTTCTGCCTCGAAGATGTCTACAGAAGAGCAAGGCGCGGGGGCTCAGAATGAGTCTCCGACGTCGAGATTCACTGCAGTGAACGGAAAGGAGCAGCCCAGCCCTGGCGCCCCAGCAAATGGTATGGGTTCTAATGGTGCCTCAAGGCGAGGATCTGACGAGAGATCCAATGGACAGCCGAGAATCTCGCCCCCAGGTCAAGAGAAACTCACAATCACTACAACAACGAGCCAAAGAGAGGATTGGCCCAAGCCACCCAGTGGAGACCGACATCAGTATCAACCTCCAAGCGGATATTCTGAAGCAGACATGTCCCACAAGCGCAAGCGATCCGGGTCTATAGATCAGAACTCGTCTTCTGCAAATTCCTACCACAGCCATGCCATACCATCTTCAACAAAACAGACACCCACGACAGCCACGACAGAGTCTGATGTTCCGCGAGATGAGAGTCTCAGAGCACCATCCCAGTCTGATCAGCGCGACTCGTATGAGACTGGTGCCCAGTACCGACAGTTCCTTGCCAATGAGGAAGCCCGTGATGCTGGTGTACAACATGACCACTGGCATTCTCGTCAGTACTCTGGTCAGTCGCATATGACATCAGATGAGCAAATAGGCGAGGCTCTCCAACGAGCGTCTCAAAATATGGATGCTCAGCAGCGTGGCGGTTATCAAAGCCCAGGAGACGATGATAGATCAGCAAACCCCTATGGCAATTACGGTCACGATAGAAGAGAGATGTCTGCAGGTTCCGACCCGAAGAAGCGGAAAAGAAACTTCAGCAATCGAACAAAGACAGGCTGCATGACCTGTCGAAGACGAAAGAAGAAATGTGATGAGAACAGACCAGAATGTGAGTTTCACGGCATATGGGCATCACTCAGGCTTAGACATGTATTTATTCGATAAGAGTGTTGAGGCTAATATGTATTACAGGCAATAATTGTTTGCGTGGTGGTTTCGTTTGCTCAGGATACCAACAACGCGGACATTGGCCAAAGACTGAACAGAAGCAGCCACCAATTCCACTGCAATCGAAGACGGATTATGAGAACTCTCCGTACGGCCCGTCTCCATATGCTCCACAGCACATTGGACAGCCCAGAAGAGAGCCATTGCCAGGCTATCGAGGACAAAGTTTGCGAGTCGATCCTCAACACGGACGACACACTGGCATGGATGATGAGCAGCCAAGCGCGTCTACTATACCCAGTGCCTCTGTGAACAGTCCAGAGAATAACAGACTATCTGCCATCTCATACGGTCATCAAATACCGACACCAATTACTGCTTCCAGTAGTGCTTACCCTGACAGGCAACCAAAGAACGCATATGAACGTCTTGGACCCCTTCATGATGTTTCGCGACAAGAGTCGAGGCAGGACTCGGATACTGGCACGCCACAATCCGCGTCTTCCACTCTGCCACAGATCCTACACCCTCAGATGCACTCAGAGAGCCCTCACACCAACCCTCAAGTTGCGGCACAGCTCGCTCTTTCAAACCTCGCTTCTACAACTCGGCAGCGTACACAGAAAGAGGAGATGTTGGCAGGTCACCATTACTTTCCATTTGATAAGGAGCTAGTCCTCGAACGCGAACGCTGCAATGGCGCATGCTGGCGATTCAACAGCAGCACCAATCCCAACAACGGCGTCTCACCTGAAGAGCGGGCACGCCTCTTCCGAGACATCTTGCAGCCTCGCGAGCATGTCATTTCTCCAACTCAAGCTTCACCAATCACTCCGGTTGGCCGGGTGGGCGACAATGTTGTGGTAGAGGCGCCCTTCAATTGCGACTATGGATACAACATCAGCATTGGCCAGGACGTAGCAATCGGGAAGAACTGCACGATTCTCGACACCTGCGAAGTCAAGATTGGTGACAGATGCAACATCGGACCCAACGTCAATATCTACACCGCTACTCTCCCTGTCGACCCCAAACGACGATTGGGTTCCCGAGGACCAAACCTGGGAAGAAAGATCACAATTGATAGCGATTGTTGGATTGGGGGCGGTGTTACAATTCTGCCAGGCAGAACGATTGGTAAGGGAAGTACCGTGGGGGCTGGTTCGATTGTCACAAGGGTACGTTCGGAACTCTATTTCTGGTTTCTATTTATGGATTTTTCAAGCCACAAAGTTCGCACAACTAACTTTCTCTTTCAGGATGTCCCACCATACACAGTCGTCTGTGGCAACCCCGCTCGAGTTATCCGCGGTCTTTATCCACCTCACGACAACTGAATCTCGTCTCCATCCACGATACCACAAAGAGCATGCTACTCGCTGAACTACGAGTCTCCTTCATGTACCCAAAAACAAACGAAGACGACGTCACACTTCATGCCTGACGAACGAAAAACCCATAATACAACCTCACTTCCTCATTTCAACCAAATTTTTGCTTTAATAAGCATCCTTGTCTCATTCTTCCATTCTGGGGTTTCCGTTCTTCTGCATAGCGTTGCGTGTGCGCTCTCTCTTGTTTATATACCAGCTTTGCCTTTTTATTGGATCTCTCTCGGTTTGTTTCCTAGATGTATTTAGCTTAGGTCTCTGCTTCATTCATTGCGTGCGGGAGGGAATTGGCAAAAGAGTGCGGGATTGATTGATTGATTGATGGAGGGATGGGAATACGATGGAACGGTTGGCCTTGGGATATTGATATGGGATATGAATCTAGATGATTGATAATGGGCTCTGGCAGCTCACGGCGAGGAGCTGGAGCTATGAATGCATGGATGGAATGGATGGGGATCATGGACTTGGACTGGGATGGATTTTGTAGTTATACTTAATGCCGATAGGCGATAAAATACATGGGCGTGAAACACATCTTTGTCGTCCTCTACTTGAGCCAGTAAGTGACGTGCTTGAATACACATTATTCGAACAACCCGCAAGACGCCAGACAGGATATCTTTACAATGGGTAAGTCAATACCACACATCATAAGTGCTGATGATCCACGAACAAAGACCCCGGCAAGTGCAAGCAATCGACGGTCGGAAAGTAAACCCTCATTGCCAACTTCTTCAATCCTCTAAAACTTCATAAACCGTAGATAATCAAGTTCGGCTCAGCTGTTCCGGATGTAATAGGATTCCCTTTCAAAATGCCGCTGTTGAAATGTTGCTTCACTATAATGCCCTCAGATAACGCCACACCGAATATATCCTAAGTGCAAGGTACACTAAACAAAATCTCGCTTCTCTTCCCACCTCTCCACCCATCTTCTCTTCCTAATCTACATATCGACCACCAAATCCGACATGCCTCACCAAGGACCTCGCACCCTCTCACAAGAGAATCCATACCCACCCTTCTCGTCCCTTAAAATATCCATTCGCGAACATCTTCCCCTTCTCCCGTTTCCACCAGTCTCATCCTTCCCCGTCCCTCCAGATTCATCCCTTTTCCCCATCTTCTCTCTCCGCTTTCCACTATCCAAACCACAGGCCGCTCTTCTCTCAAGACCAATATCGTGAAGATCCCACCACGCGTCCTACCCCCTCACGACACTACACCTCCATCTCACCCGGCCGTCTCGACTACCCGAATAGCTGAATCGCGACCCCTTCACCCACCAAGTCGAGAACACCCCTTCCGGCTCTCCTTTCCCACCTTCTCCTGCCTCACATTGCTCGAAGACGGTTTGAACGTCTATGGAAGCAACAAATGGTTTCAATGCTAGAATAACGATTTGCTCATCTTCTATCATGTTGAGAGGGGAGAGGAGAGAATGGTGCGTTCTTGTGCGTCGACGAGTTTGGATCGTGATGTGTACGGTGCAGTTGAGTTCGGGGCGTGTGACTTGGAGAGTTCTGTATTCTCCGGGTCAGCATACATGCATATCTATATAAAACAGAAATTGTATATGATTGAAGTTCAGATACAGAACATCAGATTTCTTTACGACCGAGCCTCAAGACGAAGAATGAATACGTGAATGGGTAAATGGGTGAAGGGTCTGAGATGGATGGATGGATTGATGGATTGAGAGGAAGGTGGGAGATAGAAAAGACTTACAAACACCCCTCCCCACCCTTCTCACTCTGCTCTCTACACTGCCCAGCTAAACTCCTAACCATCCTCCTCAACTGAAATGTCAGGACTTCTACGTACGAGTCTCTAGACCCGTAAATGCCGGCGTCGACGGCTAGGTTGGCGAAGGCGTGCGAGAGGGGTGTGGGGTCTATCGTTATGGAGGAGTGCTGAGAAGTGGAAGAGGAGGAGGAGGAGGAGGTTTGGTGGTTGGTGGAAGAGAAGGATGATGTTTTGGGCGTGGGGACGTATTGGTATTGGGGTAAAGAGGTTGGGGGAAAGATGTATTTCCTGGAGGGGCGATGTTAGAATTTGTGTATCTTGAGTATATGTTTATATTGTGTTAGATTTGAATTTGAATTCCGCTTGCTTGTTTGAGAGGGGGGTGATGTAGAGAGGAGAGGGGACTTACGAAGCGGTAGTCATGAATGCTGGGCACGGAAATGGTATCTCCTCGTCCTGAGTTCCCCCATCGAGAGAGAATCTCTCTGCTTGAAATAGAGCGGCTTTCTCATTATCCAGGACTTGTCGACCATTCCGACATTTCTTCCGTGATGACGAAGATGAGAACAGCGCTTTCGCGCGTGAGAGCAGTGAACAAGGCATTTTGCTTTCCTTTCCTCTCCTTTGGGTCCGTATTGCAAGCAAGGCCAAGATACAATATATTTCAGATAAGAGTATTCAACAGTATCAGACCGACTAAGCGATGTGGTATTCCTCGCAGCTCAGAAGCAGATGTGTAAGAAGGAAGCAAGAAGCTCAAGCAAGATCTCAGATCCAACTTCGAAAGCCAGAAACGCTCACGCAAAAAGACAAAGGAAGCTATTCTAAGCAGCGTCTTTCTGAAGTAAATTTCAAAAGAAACTTTGCTCATAAAGCCTTCTTGGATCTAAGATTGCAGTGCAGAAAGTCAGGAATGTAAAGTCCTTTATCTCTCTCGCACTCTCTTTTAATCCTAAACCACGAGCTTCCGTGAATAATACGAATATTATGACAAACGCATATACATTCAAAGTAAGCAAAGAAAATGCGAATAATAACAACACGAACTGAATGGAAACAAAGAGATGGTACACAAGAGGAATAATATACATAGCCACTGGCCCCCTCTGAACAGAACAAAGGACAAAGAAGCGAGGGGAGTGAGTGAGTAAGTGCTTGAGCGAGTGACGGACCCCGCGTCCGCTCACTGCTTTGACCCCCAAATCTCAACCGATCCCTTGCTTCAAACAACGGTTCGCTTGCTAAAAGATCAAAGAACCAGACCATCCATCATCCTCTTGCTGAAGAAGCGTGAGATGCAGAGGAGAGTAGAGTAACACTGTGAGATGGCAAATGCAAGGAAGGAAAAGGAAAAGGAAAAGGAAAAAGAAAGGGAAGAGAAGTGATGATTTGGATAGTTTTTTGCATTTTTGATTTTGGTTGTATTGCGAATACTGTAGCGTGCATACACTAAGGTCTAAATATTTACAAGAATCTCGATGTAAGCAAGCAAACGAGAACGAAAATCTCGTAAGCTGCAAATTTGTTTTGTTTTGTGCTCCTGGCACCCCGACCGACCGACTGCACTCCATCATAATATCATCAGTTGTATCTGTTGTTGACTTTGTTTTGTATTGTTTTGTTGACCTTTCCAAGAGAAAATTTTGACGCCATTGCATATGCCTATGCAAAAATCCACCCCTTGCCGCCTACCAGTTCCATGCTTGTAGTTTGTAGATAGAGTAAAGGAAACTCGTTGAAAGCGACGATCGAACTCGCGACCATCGTGTAACTTGTGAGAGCGCATGCTGAGAGATCTACTCTACGAAGCAAGTGTGCCTGCATGGTTTTGATATGAGAAGCGAGAAGAGCGAGTTTAGTTGAACCACCAAGTAGCAGTGGTACGACCGACATCGAACTCGGCGAGCTCGAGGAATGCTGCGTTCGAGAGATCGATGGAGTTGCCTTCGCAGCCCATGCACTTGTCGACGACGGTCGCAGTGGTGGTCTTGCTGCCCTTCTTGATGGTGACGGTTTTTCCGCAGTATGGGTTGCCGTTGGATTGGGAGCCCATCAAACCGACTGGGAGAGCGATGACCTTGTCGACGCTGCCATCGTTGGTCTCTCCACAGGCGCCGAGGCCGGCTTCGTAGTAGGTGATGTCTCCTTCGCAAGGGGATCCGGATGAGCAGACTCCGCCAGTTGAACCACCTGAGCTGGAAGAGTAGGTTGAAGCGGCGACTGGGGCAGCTGATGTGGTTGCTGCGACAGGAGTGTAGACTGGGGTTGGGGTCTCAACGACGGGAGCGACGTAGGTGGAGCTCTCTACAACAGGAGCGGGAGCAACGTAGGTCGAGGTTGGCTCTGGCTCGGGTGATGGGGTTGGTGCAACGGATGTCGAACTTGGTGGTGGTGCGACGTAGGTAGACTCTGGAGTGGGAGCGACATAGATTGAAGTAGATGTCGAGGATGGCTTGGCTGCCTTGCTTGCGTTCTCGAAGAAGTTGGCAGCGTAAGTCTGGGATGAAGCAGCGGCAGAGGTTGGAGTAGAAGCAGCGTCAGTGGGAATGACGAAGCCCTCAGAAACCCAGATGGTAGTTGTGACTTTGGCTGTCTCGGTGACATAGTCATAGTCTGTGACCCAAACAACCTCTTCGTTACGCTTGTGGTGCTTGTCCATGTGCTTGTGTTGACGATGGGGTTGAGCAATGGCAGCGGAGGCCATGAGAGCACCGAGAGCGAAAGTTGTGGACTTCATGATGATGGATTGGTAGATGATTGTATGTTATCAAAAACGTTTGTAGAGTTTTTCAGAGAGGCGTTTGATTTTGCTTGGTATCGTGGAATCGGCTAGCGACTGTAAATGAGTAGATGGTTTGGCACGGTGATGCGAAAGAATGAAGGTGATGAGAAGCGATATCTCAAAGTGGGTGGCTGCTGGCAGGAATGAATGGAAATGTACAAGTGTACAAAGGTGCTGTTGTTGTTGTTGTTGTTTGTTGGTGGATGTGAGAAGAGAAAGAGAGGAAACACAGGCTCAAGTACCGGAATGCGGAAGTGGGTTGAAAGAGTGCAGCTGGTGGTGGTGGTGTGGGCCGTGTGGGTTGAGTTTTGTTGACCCAGCCCAGCCCGCGAGTCCAAGGGGGGGGAAGAAGAATGGCGTGGGCCGGGACTGAAAAAGAGTCTCCAAGGGGGGAGCGACAGGGGCGGTTCCCCCTTGGCAGGGCTTGAAGTGGGACTTCTTTTCAGGAACAGGACGGGCACTGCCAATCACAATCTGCCGGCTTCTAGTCCCCCCTGAGGATGTGTCGTTTAGCGCAACGCCCAGGGCAGATTCTTTGACGCCAACACAGATCCTTCCAAGCGGTCCGTATCCACCTGCATCAGGTGCTGACATGGGCAGAGGAGGATAATCGAACACGATGATGGAGAGAGGGAGGGAGAAATCCCTCAAACGGTGGTTCTCCCTGCACATGCGGATGCAGAGCAGATCACACATTATCTTGTATTTTCGTCAAGATTAGAGACAGATGAGTTAAAGGCTATCGTCTGATCCTCAGTGCAACTTGTCATGTATTGTTGGACGGCGATTTCTGCCAGCTGTCTGTCCATCAGTTGGCATGATGGCATCGGACGAACACGAGCAACCAACTGTTGTGTTCGTTTTCTCCGCCCTCTCTTTCGACCAGGCCACCCGGTTGGATGTTTCAAGCCGAAAGCTTGCGAAGAACCGGCCCACCTGCTCCAGCCTTCCGCCCCCGAGCAGAAACGAAAGCAACAAATCGGATGGCAGAAGCAGGAACGAAAGGTTGGAAGAGCGTTTTTGTGGGTTGAAACTGATCCACAGGAACTGTCCGAGAGGACGAACCTGGGAAGTCTTAGGGTTGATGCCCGAGGCAAACTTGCACTATTGTCGATGTCTCACATGAAATTTTATGAACGAAAGGTCTGGATGCACAAACTAATGCACGCTCTTACAAACGAAAATAAAACTCTGCCCTCTTGGATCCTGCTCCATTTTGGATGCCAGTTGCTCATGTTGGACATGTGGGATGTGGCCACGAGGGATGGGAAATGCCGACTTGCATCATGCAAAGCGATCACCGCTGAGCACAGCGTTTGCAGTGTGGCGGTTTCACACGTCCCGAAGGAGTGAAGTATCACGATCGTATCACGTGTGGGATGTCTTCAATCGAGAGCTGAACGAAGCACGCTCAAGGCGAGTGCTGAAGAGGCTGAGCAATAGGAGATTATTATTTCGTATTCGTCGGGTAGAGCCGTTCTTTATTTGGAGTCTGGGAAGTCACGATCGTCAAGCGAGGGTTCATGCAGCGAGATTAGCTGGGCTGTGCATCACGAGAAGTAAACGTCAGTAGCTCGTGGTCTGTCCACAGGACTTTATCTTCTCGAGATCAGCTCCTCGTGCACACCTCCTTTACCTCCGAGCAATGTTACTGAATTCCTTTAATTGAAGGTATTAAGGGAGCAGTTCTCCCTTGGCTTATATGTTGGGCGCTGTTCAGAAACCTTAGTACACGTATACGAGCTTCACCAGCCATGCTACTGCCGATGCTTTGGTTTTCGTTCTTTGCTTTTTGGGAGGATGTTCATCGTTCTTCTTTACTTAACGAGGAGGGATGATGTTGTGGCATAAGCAAGAAACGCGTACGATCGAGAGGCATCATGGAACACTTGCCATCAAGAAAGTCGGAAGCTCCTCTTTTCAGAGAGCCAATTACTCCTCCTCGAAGCGCTACACGCTCATGTGAAAGTTTTAGATTTGAGTCCCAATACCTGAACAATCAAGTCCGGCGTCAGGACAAGTGGTTGACTAGCTGCTCTGTTCAAATTTAATATCTGGACTTGCTTATTCTGAATGTCGCTTTGCAATCTATGGATTTTGGCGGCTCAGTCACGTACTCCTGAGTTTTGGGGCTCGACTCAAATGCCGCTGGTGGAGAAAATGTCAAAAAAGAAAATGTCAGAAACTTGTCAATTTCCGTCAAGGATTTCCAGCTCTTGCTTGCAATTCATTTTGATCAATAGCCATTTACATGCACTGATGTTCCCCCCCCCCCCACAATCCGTGTCGATCAACGTTTTGGGATCTTTCTTCACCGGTACGTTAAGGGAATTCCTGCTATCGGTGTCTTCATCAGAGGAGGGATGCTGGGTAGGCCTACAATGAATTTTAGCAACTGATCGATAACGAAGAGTCATTTTACTGTCAAATTGAATCAACAACATCCCAGTCTCGCGTTTATAGACAAAGAGTTCCTTCGGAATGGTAAAATGTGAGGTTGTGAGAAAGGTGCTGAGCTTTCCTAAAACAGCTCTTTCCGCAATGGCTTCTCTTTTCTAACTCCATCCGTTCACGCTCCCTTAGATGGCTAAGCTTGAAAGCGTTAGAATTGATCCTCCTCCCAAAGCACACTACTCAATAATATTACCTTCTCATCCTACCATACTCGCGGCGCTGAGTGTGCGACCAGCATAACAGCTGAAGAGCCTTGCAATGCTGCTTGTACATGACTTCCAATTATGGAGTATTCAACGGGTGCTGCCTATCTTCATTTGATCAAGGAAGACTTCTCATCTCTCATTGGCTAATGTATTCTGGAGATTTGCGAGTGTGACAGGCCTGCCTGAGACGGGACGGCTCTGCACCTTACCGACAAGGCTGCGCAGAAGCGCATCATTTCCAGAGCTCTCCTTCGCGATACCCGAACCAGCCCCATGATCTGAGGAGCAAAGTGAAACTTAAGCAATGGGGTCCATGTACGGACGAAAGCTGAGCCACGCAGCAATTGTTTGAGCCTGATTCCTTCGATATGATAAAGCCAAAGTGAGGCAACCGCAAGCTTTTCGCTCTCCTTGACAGTACCTCATGGAAACAGGGAAGACGTTCTTAACGAGCAGCGTCCGGACAGGACCCAGAAAGCCGAAATGATCTCAACATCGAGATTCAAATACTTGATTCACAAAGTCAGCCATAGGGATAAGAATCATAAGACCCTCGTCCCCAAGGCTGCAGCTCAGGAACTTGACCGACGGATTGATCATAATAGGACCTTAGACTCCAATGCTGCTCAGGCACTTGGTCGACAGAACATTGATGATAAGGCCCCTGGCCAAGAATTCTCTTTATGTCAGTCATGTTCTAGAATTTTATCGGCTGCGATCGAAGTCCCTGATGGTTATACTCTACCTGAAGGTTATGCTCTCTACGCGAATGCCAGAGCACTCCTACGTTATTCAGACTTTTGCGGGCTATGCAAGCTGGTAAGATGTCAGATCGGCGGGGTCATAAAGAGAGCTGATGTTCGTAATACACACTCGACAATCACTTTAAAAGCACACAGTATGCAGGGCAAGATGTGGCTTCACGCCTATGGGTTGCATTTGGGAGAATTGCAGTGGTTTGCACATCCAAGTAAGTCCACAGGCCTTGCTTGGATTAGGGGTTGGCTTTCAAGACTAGGGCTGACTGTTTCGAAAGATTCCGTAGCTGCAGCGCTGGGTATGCCGCCAGCACATCCCAAGGTGAATAGGGACGCCTTGAGTCTGCTTGGGAGATACGCTGAGGACTGCTTTCTTGAACGCGGAAAGTGCTCTCATCTTCGCCGTCCTAACATCGACTCATCGTCTCTTCCTCCGTTACTTCCGCGCAGAGTTATCGACATTGGAAACCTTAATGTAGACCCTACCTCGTCTCTGCATCTTCACGAGTCCATCCAAGATGAGCGGGGCCTGTATACTACTCTAAGTCATCGTTGGGGAAGTGAGATCACATACAAGACTACAATCGAGAATATCAAGAATCGCCGTGATGGCATTGATTTTGAAGAATTGCCGATGTCCTTCAAAGATGCCATTAGTGTCACTCGGGCACTGGGTATTCGATATCTGTGGATTGATGCGATATGTATCGTTCAGAACGACCACTCTGACTGGATGGATCAAGCTCCACGCATGGGAAAGATATACAAGGATTCACACTGCACTATCGCCGCCCATTCGGCGCAGAATTCGTCAGACGGGTTTCTAGAATCGGAGTCGTCTCTAAATCCCACGAAGGTTGTACCTTGCCTAAGTCTTGAGGCGGGGCCAGGACAAATATGCATTGGGATACCTCGCAGTTTCAAAGAAACCATCGATTGCAGTTATATCAACCAGCGAGGATGGGTTCTACAAGAGTTGACGCTGTCGCAAAGAACAGCCCATTTTTCAAATGGGTATATTTACTGGGACTGCCCACACACGGCAACGCCACGATCAGTAGGCTGTTTGGCAGAGACCTCCATACAAACAAGTCTAGCTCTTAAAATTAAGGGTACCGGAGCTGATTTTATCGAGTCCTGGATGGATCTCGTAACGGTGTACTCGAAGTGTGAGCTTACATATGGAACGGACAAACTTGCTGCGATATCTGGGATTGCTGCGGAATGGCAAGGCCACCTCAGTGAGCGACGGGGGACCGGGTACCATTCTGGTCTATTTGAGTGTACTCTACCCCAAAGCCTCTTATGGTTTTCGGTGGAGGCTCACTAAAGAGGATTGAGAAACGAGCTCCGTCGTGGTCGTGGGCCAGTGTCGATGGACAAATTCAGTTCATGAGAACTAAAAATACTACGGTGGTGGCGACATTGAAGGCAGTGAATGATGGTGGGGGCGACGTTGTGACTGCAACCAGTCATCAATGTCGCTTGACGCTGCACACATCTGTACGCAGTGTCTCTGTCACAGGGAGATCTGCATACTTCGGGATGGAATCATGCACGGCACAGAGTTTCCTCCGCCCACGGGGAATAATGGTCTCAGGATCTCATCTGGAAATTCTCGGCGTTGTGGGAGGGGGCCAAGCATCAATTGATGACGAATCTGAAAAGCCAAGATCAGTACATTGTGCAAGAGTCTGTACAACAGAGGTAAGACAGCAGGGAGGCATGCTTCAACTCGATCTTGTACTTCTTCTCGAGCTCGTCAATCCAAGACTGGGTCACTACAACAGGATTGGAGTTGGCATAATTGTCTCAGAAGGCTACTTTGACAATTCATCACCGCAAGACATTGTCATAGTATGAATTACATATCCGATTTTCAAGGCAACGCTAGACTCCGATCTATTAAAGACTCTGGAGAGATGTCACAATTCCGAGATCAGCCACTTTTGGGAGATGAGGCTCATAACATTTAAGCGAGTTTGGCATTCATTAGAGAGGAAGCCGGTAATGAAAGGGGCTGTATCATGGATTCTCAAAGACCAAGTCGGTAAGAAAGGTCACCATCGGCCCTCAAACGCGGCGTTTTAGCCTCAGGCTACAATACGAGGATAATAAACAATCTACCTTAGTCGGAATATTTCTAGTGCTAACCACAATATCTTAGAGTTGTAACTCAAAGAAAAGTAAAGAATTTTACACAGAGGAAGCCGGTTCCAAGCCCACTGTACCTTACATATTATCATTTGTTCTGATGGTTATCCGTTTTGAGCTCCAACTCAGCCTAAGTGTAGGAGCAGAGCAACAACATCCAATATCTCCCACTAACTCCATGCAAATGCAAAGACCAGTCCGAACGCCTACCCAAACCCATTTACAACTCCAACCTCGCCTCAATGACCTTCACAATCTCCTTCCAGTCCTTCATAGCCCCGTCCCCAACATCTCCACAGGCCAACTCTTTCTCCATCGGCCTCAATACCTCAAACCAACCTTCCCCTTGCTCATCCCCCTCCTTGATACCCCACTCCTCCTCCAGAACCCTCACCTGCCTCTTCGTGATAGGATGCCTCCACATTGCCGTATTCATCGCCGGCGCCACCAGAATCCTCTTCCTCCTCCCCTCATTACTCCCCTCCACCAGCCCCGTGGTATCCCACGCCCTCACCACACTCGTCAACAAATTATCGCTGAAACCCCCCGTAACCTTCGCCAACGTATTCGCACTCAACGGCGCCACAACCAATATATCCGCCCACCGCCTCAACTCAATATGCAGGATCGAATTTCCCCGCTTCCACGGATGCACCCATTCCTCCTCATCCAGAAACACGCCATCGACGTTCGGGATCTGGAGGAGAGACGAGTAGTGCGGTTGTTCTGGGCTCTGCCCGCCGAGGAAGTTGGAGGCGGATTTGGTGAGGATGATGAGGATTGAGAGGCGGGGGTGGTGTGAGAGAGATTGGGCGATGGAGGGGATCTTGATGGTTGCGACGCTGCCGGAGGCGGCAAGGAGGAGGTGCGACTTGTTGTCGGTGGAGTGGGATGAGGCTGTGAAGGGGGATTCGCAGAGAGGGGTGCGGGGGGAGTCGTGTTCGGTGTGGATCATTTGTAGCATTTTGACTGGGTTGTAAATTTCTTATAGAGCTATCCAGGCTTGCATCTTGGTTGTAAAAAAGAAGCTTGTTGATTTTTTTGAACTTGTATTGAGGTGGGATGATCGTGAGATGCTCCGCTCTTTGTAAGTGCGGATGACCAAAATATTTCAGCCTCGTCTGATTACTACGATTACCCAACGTCTTATTGGTCAGCTGGGGTCTTGGAAATTATCGACATCATTGGGGCGAGCGAGCGGGAGCTTGAGCCTCGATTTCCGAGCATCATCCCATTAAACAAATTTGACAAGTCTATACACAATGGCTACCAAGATGTTCACAAGGCCTTTGTCGTCGGTAAGCTGCAGATTCTTCTTCCCGTCTCCATGCACAGCAAGCTAACCTCAATATCAAACAGGCATTCCGACAAACAGCAGCTCGCCCATCAACATTCGCCTCCAGATTCACACAACCTAGATTCTCACCTATAGCTTCGCGGTTCTTATCAACAGAAGTCAAAGCTGCAATTGATAAAGCCGTCAGCTCGGCGCCGGTGGTTCTGTTCATGAAGGGTACGCCTGAGACGCCGCAATGCGGGTTCTCGAGGGCTAGTATTCAGATTTTGGGACTGCAGGGGGTGGATCCGGCGAAGTTTACGGCGTTTAATGTATTGGAGGATGAGGCGTTGAGAGCTGGTATGTTCTGCCTCCCAAAGCAAATGTTGAAACAGGAGTATTGTACGGCAGTATCTGGGATGATGGCTAATTGTGGCAACAGGTATCAAAGAATACTCGGAATGGCCAACGATACCGCAATTATATATCGAGAAGGAGTTCGTAGGTGGATGTGATATCCTGGTGGCGATGCATCAGAACGGAGAGTTGGCGAAGTTGTTGGAGGAGAAGAAGGTGCTGGTTCCGGCGGAGGGTGAACCTTCGAAGTAGAGAAAGCGAAGGTTTGTACATGTATCAACAATTGTTTCTACTATGAAGCATATGGGTAGAAATGGTATAGGATTGTAAGAGCATGGTAATACTAGAGATAAGTCTTTCCTCTGTGACTTTGGCGCAGAACTTTGTCCCTTACATTGTCTTATAATGAACTTCGCTCAACTTTGGACATCGCTATTCTACTTGTTTATTCTTGTATTTGATTTCTCCTCGGATGAAGCAATTTTGCTTCTTGGATGTCCACACCTCTTTGCGACATTGAACTCGTCCTGGATCGTCGGGCAAGGCCGAGACTGGATATCTTGGTTACCTCTCCTTCGCGACTGCCATTTCGGGCAGTTTTCGGGGCTCGCTCAACCAACAATGCGAGTCAGCACTCCAGACATATAATCTATCCCCCTTTCAAACCTCAATACGGCTCTCTCTGCATCATCTTCAGTCTCACCGTCACGATGGCACGCCAGACCACGCGTCCTCGCAAGCATGGCCGAGCTGCCTCACCACTGGTCTTGAGAAAGTCGCCCAGACTCCCCAAGAAGCCAACAAAAGTCACCGTGGCTCGCAGCATCAGCCCTGCCATTGAACGACAACCTGTCGCCAAAGATGGAAGCAAGTCAAAGACCAAGCAGACCGTCTCTGCCGCTGGTGTCTTCAAGAAACAGCAGAAGACTGACCGTCGCAGCAAGAAGCACCGAAAGCTTCGCGAGGAGACTCCAGAGCCTGACCTATTCGAAGATCTGCAAGGTATGTAACCTCCCAAATTTTGTGCTTCAGATAGCTAATGGCTGTAGAGGGTATCGCTGAAGCACGTGCGGCAATCGGTGACAGAGCCAAAGCAACGTTCGATGATGTTCACGCTGGCTTCATTGAGAGGCTCTCTTCTATTCAAGCCGACGACGAGAAGTTCTTAAGAGATGCGGAGGAAGCGGTTAAGACTATCGGTGGTTCCCTCGAGGATGAATGCGTTCAGACGAGCTTCAATGTGGGTGGCAAGCTGGTCAAGAAAATATCGAAAATTGGAGATCGTGTTGCAGCCTTTAACCTTATCATCGAGCAGGAAGAAGCGAAGTTGGCGGACTTGTGGAAGCAATGGGACGATGTTCAGGATGAATATCGGGAGCTGGGCATCGACGTCTTCGGACGTGAGGCCTTTGGCATTGATATTCCAGGCCATGACAAGGGATTCTTCAAGGAGATGAAACTGCTGGGTCTTGAGCATGAGACTAGGGTTGACGAGCTTGACGAGGAAATTGAGGGTATTGGAATGGATATAATGAAGAAGATCAAGGCATCTGAGAAGGTATGGAACATCACTTGGAGTCTGATCAATGCTAATATATGTAGGAATGGGCTGCTGCTACGAAGAAGGATCATGCGAAGTTTCTCCAGTCCCTCATTCTGCCTTGAAATCAACTGCGATCCTTCAATCACGGTCACGATATCATTTGCACATAGAGCTATGAAGGATATACATTGCATGTATGGACGGATGTGGGGAACAAAGCTTTAGTATTGCTTCAGGGATGTATAACCTCGATCTCTTCTTCGACTTCGATCTCCATGTCGACCGCGGAAGACTCAGCGACCTCTACACCTGCAGTGTCGATGATCGCCTTGATCACTCGCTTTCCGGTCTCGACCTCAGGAGCTTCAATGCTTCCGGCGTCGGCGTTATCAGTGACCTGCTGGTCCCTCGATACCTCCTCCTTCTCCACCTTTCTCTCAAGCCCAGTAGCCTCAGCTTCCGTCTCGACGACAGGCACCGATGCTGTTGCCGATGCAAGGGCTTGAGCCGCCTTAGCAGCTTTGATCTTGGCTCGGCGACGCTGAGACTTAGACTTAGACTTAGTCGGTGTATTAGGCACAGCTGGGGAAGGAGACGCCAGGGAGTTGGAATCCTCCTCATTGTCATCGTCCTTGTCACCAATAATCGAGGGTTGCTGAGCACTCTGGATCGGGGTGGTGAGGGGTGTTTTCCGGGTCTTTCTGGGAGTAGAGACTGTCGTCCACTGCTTCGGCTTCTCGCGAGCTTCGGTTGGTATTGATTCCCATCCTAAGTCGACAGGTGCGGCGGCATCGGGAGCGGCGAATGGAGAAGCTCGTGTGGAGATGTCCTTTTCAAAAGACTTAGGAACGTCTGGCGTAATGCGAGTGGAAGTATAAACGTGTCGTACTGGCGTGCTCCGAACGTTGGCAGGAGTCTTGGATGGGGTCTTGATGGGGGTCTTCTCGATGTCCTTTCTCACTGCTGAGGACATTGGAACCGGCTCTGGAGACATAGCAGCAGCACCTGCAGCGGCGATCTTGGCATAAGTCATGACTGGCACAGCTGGCTTATTGCCCAAAACCTTCTCAGTACTTTGCTGTGGACTGGAAGACAAGCACTTTTGTGGTCTAGCAGGAGACTCGACGGCGTCGGTATCCTTGTTATCCATGTCAGCTTCCACGGATGGACAACCCTTCGCAGTGGAGTCCAAAGTATCAGAATGTTCGGAAACAATGGAATCAGAAGCGGGTGCAAGAGTAGGATCCTCGACGACGGTACCATCATCCTGATCCTCTTCAGAATGTCCAAGATGATCTTGGACGTTCTCGGGAAGTCCTGGATCTTCCTCGATCTCCATGCCATCGACTGACTGAATCTCGGGTGTTACAAGCTTGTCCTCGACACCTTCCATCAGATCTTCTTGTATAGCAACCTCGAGTATAGGTGTCTTGAGGGCGTCTTGGACAATGGGGTCTTCTGTATACTCTGGGTCTGCCACGGTAATCTTTCCTGGTGTGGCGATCTCAGTCTCAAAAGTTGCGATCCCATCTCGGACATTGGGTGCACCGACCTGCTCGAGCCCTACGGTGTCCTCCTCCATGGGTCGGTCCGTCTCGGCCTCGAATGTCGCAGGATTGTCTTGGAGATTGGAATCTTCAGCCTGCTCTGACACTTCTAAGGTATCCTGATTTGGTACCTTCACCTCGTCCTCCAAGGTCGCAAGATCATCCTGGACAATGGCATCTCCAGCCTGCTCTTGGTTTACCGGAGTATCCTCTAGTGTGCCATCCACATCTGCAACACCATCTGCAGATTGTCCAAGCTCGTTCTCGACATTCTGTTCCTCACCCACCTCATCCGCCCAATTGAACTTGTTCGGTCTTAGGAACTCGTTGTCGGGACTCTGGACAGGCATGTCACCAAACTGGAGGGAAGAGTTACGTCTGCCAGGTCGAGCCATCTTCTGCTCCCTGCTTTTGCGAATCCTGGGATTATGGTGGACTCGAAGTTCTTCAATGTACCGAAAATGTTTGAGTGCTTAGAGAAGGAAAGGTTACAAAACTCTGCATTCGTTTGTCCTGCCTGTCACGCTGGTATGTGGTATGCAGGATATTGGAGAAGGTAAGTCATGATTTGCGGTTGTGCAGTGCAGAGCAGACTGTCAAGTCAAATTCGAAGTTCGTGATGATCAAGAAAACATCCCCACAGCCTCTCGAACAAATAGAATGTAGGTAGCCTCGCCAGCCAGTGCGTGAATTGCTTTCCCAACTGACACTAACCAATTTAGACACGGCGGTGACCGACTTAGGAGATAGCTAGCTAGATAAGTGGTAGGTGTTAGGTGGTGGGATGAAAGGGTGACGTATTGGTTGGTTCTGGTTGTGTGGTTTGGTGAATTCGAGATTCATTTTTGCAATTATTCATTTCCCTTTGTGGTGGGTGGGCGCGCCTGTTTTGGATGGTACTAAGTAGGCCAGTATTGAAGGGAGGTGTTAGCGGGAACTGGAACCGAGACCTTTGTTTGTTTGGTTGGGACGGTGATAGTCTGGCTTGGACTGGTGGGTGAGCGAATTCGACTCGGTTAGTTCATTATTCGGAGTGGTTTGGAGATTGAGATTGAGGATATTAAGTCTGGTGTATTTGATGAGATTATATATATGAGAGATAATGGTAATGATACAATGGTAGATTAAATATGCTAGATGAAGTAGAACGGAACAAGTGGTGTCCACCTTTCGACGATACAAGCTTCTGCATGTTTGTTCGTTTCCGTTTGCGAGTAAACATGCCAAGAAAGCAAGCGACATTTGCAAATCAGGCTGGCTTAGTCCTTCCAGGAAGACTGGGCTCACTAGCACGTATTCCAATTCACACATAATGGACCAGCTGATAGTATACTGTAGATTGACAAAGACGTTACTAATTCCTTGATGCTAAATAAATGTTTTCTACTTCCTCTGGAGTTCAAAGAGTATCGGGAAATCAGACAGAAGAAAACAGATTACAAGGGCGCATCCTGAACAGCGGTCTCAACATCCAACACATACATAGACAAAGCCGTTCGAGCAGTGATGCGAAGAGGCTGAAGTGAGTGTCAATTGATGGAGTGAGCGTGCTACGATCAAACAGTCAGAGTATTTTGGTTCTCTAAATTATAAGCTTTCCAAAGGATATGTTTCAATTACAACAGAGGCTTCCGAGCATAGATTTTTGAAGGCAGTGAAGTTTTCTCGTGGATTCATGATCATTCATTTTGACTCCTAACAATGCTATCTCTTAAGCAACGCTCGAGTATGCCTGAATTCCAGTTCAGACTCTCCGCTTCTCACTTGAAAGGCGTACTGGTGCCACCGCCTACTCATTCTGTCCCAATCCAGAATCTTCATATCAAATTAGCCAACTGGTCTCTTCCACTGTAGGGCTTCAGGGAAAGTGATGCTTACCAATTTGAATCCTCTGACCCGTCATCGAAGTATTTTTGGCAATATCCAAATAAGCTTGAGCACAGTCTCCAAGGTCGGTCTAAGTATTCGCACCTCATCAGTCCCAGGTTTTCAAGATAAGTCCAGTAATCCCAATGTGATCACAATGTATGACCACGAATACCGGAAGATCGGGAAAACTTACCTCTTTCTTCAAATACGCCTTCTCATTCATCTCCCTCACCCTCTCCTCCGAATACTGCACGCCCCACTCCGTCGCCAGCCACCCAGGCAGCACAGCATTAACCCTAATCTTCGGACCCTGCGTACTCGCCAAACACCTCATAAGATGCAATTGCGCCGCCTTGGTCACGCTATACGGCATACTACTGCCACCGGGGATTCTCCCTGCGATGCTGGACGTCATGATGAAGACGCCGCCTTGAGGGTTGGAGTTGAATGTTGGTGCTGCGGTGCGCATGAGGTGGACTTGTTGCTTTACGTTGACGGCGTAGCAGCGGTCCCAGTCGTCGGCAGTGGGCGAGGAGAGATCGGAGAAAGTGGAGAAGCGGGTGAAGCCCTGGGGAGAGGGTTAGTAATTGAGGGACAGAGAGGATGATTGGCAGGTCATACGGCATTGGCAATGATGATATCAAGACCACCGAGTTTCTCAATAGCTGTCTTGACAGTGTTCATACAGTCTTCTTCAACTCCCATGTCCTGTCCAAACATTAGTCTACGACACTTTGTTTCTCTTTTCGTATCGCGAGGCGCTTCCGCGAGTAGGATTTCAACCAGCTCCAGTAACCTCCAGAAACTAGAATACAACACAACACACACCACATCCCAAAACTAGAAAATCAAGTGTCCAAGATAAGACAACAAACTAGCAAACAGGAAAAAATCAACTTACACCCTTGATCAAAACCGCACTCCTTCCATAATCCCCCTCAATCTTATCCGCAACACCCCTCGCCCTATCCTCAGCCGCCACATAGTTGATAGCGATATCACATCCCTCAGCAGCAAACTTGAGACAGATGAGTTCGCCGAGACCTCTTTAATCGTTCACCAAAATCAGTATTGCAGTTCATTCAATTCCCCAGTAGGAGCAACAAACAAGGCAAATGGCTCATAGTGCAGCAAAGACGAAATGAGAGGTATGAAGAATGAAAAGGAAAGAGCGAAGATCAGGGATTGATAACCATGCTATACATATGCAGAGATATTGCAAGCTTTAGGAAATGCATAGGTATCAGATATCCAGAGAATTGACCAATGACATGTTCAGCTGCGGGGTACAGTACGTAGGAAAATGCAGCGACAGCGATCCTCGCCGTTTGGAAAGTCAAATATGGACCGGACTTACCGCGATCCGCCTGTCACCAGGACTTTCTTTCCTTCGAGTGAGTAGACCATTGTTGGATTTGGGAGCTGAGGTTTCGATACGAGGGTATTGAGAGAGGGTTTGGTGAGCCTTGCTTTTATGCTGTTGTCGGTGTTGGTACAAGGTGGGGGAATTCCCGTTTACCGGCTTTGCCCAACCTCGGCGGCGTCTAAGCTCTCAGGTAATCATGTAATTTGCGGGTCAGAAGACGTTAATTTTGCTTGTGTAGAATCTTTAATTAATCCGTTAACAGTAAATAATGCCTATTCTTGCAATTGTCTTTCTTTTATGATGTCACTCACACATGCATCTCAAGGAAGTCAAAGTACTGGGCAATCCTTCTGTGCCTTTCGATAGCTAAAGTACAGCTGGCTCAAACCTGCCAGTGGAAATTCATCGATGCCACGATGCGTGATGAAGAAGTATGCTAAAGCTATCCGCCAGCAGACAACACATCATAAGTCTGCCTGACAACCCATTTGATATGGTATAGCAGCGACTACTTCTGGATCATCAATTCCCCAACCTAAACGCTCTTGGCCTTATCATCCTCATCGATGCTGCCATCGGAACTCTCGGTATTGACGCGGCGGGCTGATGGGAGTTCTTCATCGTCACCTGCACCGCCATGGATATCCTCCTCGAAGACGGGGTCTTGCTCAATGTGCTCGAACTTGGTCTTGAAGTCCTTCAATCCGGCAGTGTAAGAGCTAGAATTGGATCGACGACGAGCGTTGGCAAGGTTGAAGCCTTCATCTTGTACCTCTTCACCTTCGACACCCCTGTATATAGTAGTCAGCCTTGTGCCGATGGCGCCGGTGCAGCACGCAGTGTTGTTACTAACCAGCCACCCTTTCCAGCACCATTCTTCTTGGTCTTCTTTGGATCAGCGTCAACATGACCGGATTTAGCGAAGTAACGGGGGAGATGCTGCAGAAGACTATCATTAGTTCCATCGATCAGGAGATATATGGGGAATGGTTGACGTACCTCAGAAGCAGCAGCAGTTCCATCGGCCAAGCCGGCGTGGTCTGGACAGTAGCATGTTAGTTTCCATGGTTCGATGATTGCAGAGTACGAGCAGCATCCTCGAAGCTCTCATCGAAGCTCTTGATGCAATGGTGTTGTATGGAGGTGAAACGAGGGGTAAGCTGTCAGCTCAAAGGAAGGTCAATCATACCACGATCATTGAACTTGTTTGTCTTTCCCACTGTCAATGGGTTAGCAGATACTCAGAGATAGGTATGAAGGTGTTTGCAGGTCAATTGAGATGATATTGGACACCTATACATGACCGGGAAGCTTCAACAGAGGAATACAAACAGATCGCGGGAAGGCGGGGTAAACAGAAGGAGGAAAGTCGAGTATCACATACTGATTACGGTTTGTTTGCAGTTTGGGAGAGAGTGAGATTGAGTATTGGTTCGTTGTTTGTCGGAAGTTGATGTTGTTGTTGTTGAATGTAGAATGAAGATGGAAGATGAGGCTGGGAGGAGAGAGCTTTATGGAGGGGAAGGGTCTCGAAGGAAGGCGAGGGAATGGGAAGGGGTGGCCGCAGTCGCGTGATCCCAACGACTCACCATCGATCGATGTCGTGAGCTGAGAGGAGCTTGGACAATAACGGTAGGCAAAGGCAAGGTACCTGGAAACCCCCACATTCTTCTACCATCCACGTATCATTTTAATGCCTCTGTAAACACCGTAGATGTGCCGACTAACACGATTCATTCAGATCCATTTATTTACACGTCAGCTGCAAAGCATTATCTTTCTCTGTTCTCTCGTGCCTCTCGTGCTCTCGTGCTCTCGTATCCTGCATATCCGGCGTCCCTCCAGGCCCCTGATATCGGACTCCCTCAAGCGTCAGGAATCCGGGGAAAGCCAGCCAAACAGTCCACTGGGACCCACTGTGACGCTAGGCTAGTGGAGGGGTAGTAGGTGAGCCAGGGTGCGACGTCATTGGCTGTATTTGGATGACCAACTCCCTGGCGCTCTGCATTGCTAGCCTACTGCTCGCTGCCCGCATTTCCAAAATTCCGCGGCCGATTGATAATACATAGCAAATACCATCTTTCTCCGCTGCCGACTTTTTTTCTTCAAGATTCATAAGGGACGAGACTTTCCTCACACAAGACCAAATCAACAGAAGAAAGAAAGAAAGGAATCAATTCTCGACATCTTCAGAGGCTAGCCCACCTCCAGCAAAAACTCTGCGCAAAGATGGCCCCCTCATTCATGATCGACAATGACTCCGATTTCAATCCGACGCCAGCAGCAACAAAGACATCTTCATTCAACGCCCGCACTCTCCTTCTCGCGCCTCCCTCTATCGCCAGTCACGAAGAGAGTCTCCGCAATGTCCTCGCCACCCACGATAGAGCGGTCACAGACCTGCAGATGCTGGATCGCCTCTCTGCCGGTCTCGTCACCCTCCCCGACTCAACCTACGATTTGATTCTCATCCTCACCGATGCCGACGGTACGCGAAACGAATCTACACAATTGCTCGGCCGTGAAGTGTTTGCTAGGATTGTGCAGGCGTTGAAGGCTGGTGGGAAGCTGCAGGCTCAGCATGGCACGTTTGGTCAGGATACTGCGAGTGTCGAGTCAAGAGAGGCTATTATGGCTGGATTGGTCCCAGAGGGAGATGGCATGACGAAGCCAGATTATAGTGCCAGCGAGGCCGTACCTTTGCGTCTGCGAAGAAAGGAGAAGAGCGCTGCTGTATCCAATGCTGGACCTGCAGTAGACACGGCGGCCGTTCAGCTCAACGGCAAGCAGAAGATCGTTGATATGGCAGTTGAAAAGCCCACTGGTGTTGGCTTTGTGGATTTCAGTGATGATTTTGGAGAACCTATGATCACGGGCGAGGATGACGAGGAAGATGACGACGACGAGCTGATTGATGAAGATACCCTTCTGGCAGATGTTGATATGAACGCTGTGCATGTCCGTAAGTATCTACTTTCCCCCCGAAGTTGTAAACAATCATTACTGACACCTACACAGCCAAAGAATGTGCTCCAAGAGTAGGCAAGCGCCGCAGAGCATGCAAAGACTGCACGTGCGGCCTCGCGCAAAAGCTCCAAGCGGAAGACGAAGCCAAGCGAGCCAACGCCGACGCCCAACTCCAGACCCTTAAGCTCGGCGCCGACGACCTCGCAGAAGTTGATTTCACCGTGCAAGGGAAAGTTGGGTCGTGCGGGAATTGCAGTTTGGGAGATGCGTTCCGCTGTGATGGATGTCCGTATATCGGCATGCCGGCTTTCAAGCCTGGCGAGGAGGTTAGACTGCTCAATAATGATGTGCAGTTGTGAGGAATGCTTCGTTGGTAATCAATTGGTCTTTGGAACGGGCTGGCGTTTGTGATAGAGGTTGGCGAGGTCGGAGTGCCTATGCATATCCTTGGCTAGGATGAGGGACATGCCGCGGCGTTTGCATTTAACGTAGTTGATATGAATATATGATTTTCACAACCTTCCTTTGAAATTCTAAGTATGACCTAGTGCTACTTGCCATTGTGAAGAGACAATCAGATAGCTGTAGTGAGGTTTATACTGATCTCGTGTAAAGAACGTAAAGGGGCCTAAGCGAGACGAGTGTCAACATTCTGACCTTAACTCGTTTCCATTATCTTTAAGCCAACTTTTCGAATCTTAGACTAATCAAGCCCCAAGGGTATCCTCGCACGTGTTGAACGCCGAAGAAATGCAATGCAAAGCAGCACGCTAAGTTTAATCCAAACCTCCAAACCAGTCTCATCAAAACCATCTCATCATGTTTAAAACCCTCCTATGCGCTCTTTTCAGTTCAGTCTCGCCATCAACTGTCGCCTAAGACGCCTTCTCTTCCTTAACCTTCTGCTCCTCCTCCATCCTCTCCCTCCTCCTCGTCGCCTCCTCCCCAATTCCCTTGACACCCTTCACTCTCTGCCTCTCCTCATACATGTCCCTACTCTTCAGGATCCTCTGCACGATCTGACCAGCATTAACAGATGAGAAGTCGTGCTCGCCGATCTCGCGATAAATGCCCATTTCTTTGGGGGCCGTGTAGGGGTCGTATGTGAGAGGCATGAAGCTGGTTGGGCCGTGGTAGACTGCGTCGGGAGTGCCCCAGGGGAGCGACGTCAGGTAGGAGCGTGTTGGACTGAAGGGGGCGGAGAAGATGACCGAGTTGATATACTGGTAGAGCTATTAGATAGGATCTTTCTCTCTGGGTGGACTGAGGGAACTTACCTTGCACTGCAAAACACACAGTCCTCGCTCATATATATTCATAATCGGGTAATTGACTCCCTTCCAATGATTGATAACCTCATCATCATGCACACCAGCAATGACGAAAACTGGACCGTAATCCGCGCCCTTCCCAACTCTCTCCTCAACAGCTTCCTTGCTATACCATCCCTCCTCCTCACCAAGCTTCTCTTCCGCCTTGATAACCTGTCTGAGAAATTCAATATGTCCCGAGGAGAAAAGATCGAACCCTCCATCCACATACACAACTCTCTGTCCTGGCTTCGGCTGCGCCCCTTGACTTAGAAAACTAAACACGCCCTTCTCCTCCTCCGTATCCGTCTCTCTAGCCTCAATACTCGCCGTCCAAAACCACACACTAGAACCTGGCTTCAAGCCCGTCTCATCCGTAGCATACAGCTTCATCCTCTCTGTCATATCCCTCCCCGTCTCCTTCCTCTCCTCCACCGTCCCATTACCTTCCTCACCCGCAAGAAGTTTAGTGAGTGATTTAATGAAGTGCGTGCGAGTGCAGAGGAGCATGCGACCGACCAGGTCGGTAGTCGAGATACTGGGCGTGCGCTTGACAACTTTGAAGCGTCCGGCGGCTTTGACGAAGCGGTAGCAGTCTTCGCCGCTGCTATCGGAGGTGATGTCGTCGCCGTGGACTACGTATTTGCAGCCGTAATGGGAGATCCAAGGGAGGGAGGTTACGTATGGTGCGTAGGGTACGGATTGGGTTACCCATCTGCAGGCGTCGACGGCTGCGATTCTATAGCAGGAAACGAGTCAGTCACTGGCTATTATGTGTCTTCTGAGAGCTTGCGTTGGCTCTGGAAGATAGAATGGTGGCACAGTACCTCTCCTCTAAAGTCATAACTGTCGGGCCTTTGTTCTCCAGAATTGACTCGTCGGAATGGATACCAACATAGAGCTCAATTCCTAGCTGACGGGCTTGTAGCATGGCGCCGGCATGGCCTATGTAAGTAAAACGTGTCAATATCAAAACCAAGTATGTTCATCTCATCCTCCTTCAGAGCGAATGCAACCTTACATACCATGGTGGAAGAAATCCCAGCATCCGTCAACCCATATGCGACCATCCAAAATCTCTGGCGCTGCTTCGCCTGGCGGACCGCCTTCTTCGAGTTTCGAGCTGCTCATAATGATGGTTGGAGGGAACTGTGAGCTTGTTGACTTCAACTTAGTATTTGTGAAATAAATAGGTAATGGGCACAGGAAAGCTGCCCCTCTGCCCGCCATGAACGCCTCAAGAATTCCACCCACTATCGCGGGGCAGCTCACCGCTACCCCTTGCAGTTTAGCTGCTGGAACTGTTTCCTTCTTTGACAGGGATGGTGGTTGCGTTGATCATGCCTGCAAGTGCTGTGCTTTCCCCTGTGGCTTCAGGGGTCTCCCGACGTTCGGCACACTGGTTGGCGAGCGAAGATGGTGACCCCTGGACTCGAACATCACATCCGTTTCGAAAGATGAGGACGGGGAGGGAATAAGGCTGGACATGATGGACTGTATCTGGCGCCTATTAGGTCAATAGTTGATATGATACGTAGAATATAGGCAGCCCGTTTGGCTTCCATATATCTTCTCTTCTTCCATCAAAGACCCGAGGATTGTGTATCGCCAACCCTTTTTCAATCTACCTGCGACTTTTTGAGTGGGCTTGACCAGAGAGCTGGGACGGCGCGGTTGAGCAAAGCTATCACTTTTTCTTTTTTAATCTATTTCTCAGGCTGATCCTCGTGGATGTGTACACTCCTCGTGAAAAACGGATCTCGAAGGATTTTCATCTTGGAACCATTATTGTTGAGAGTTCGAGAGCGTGAGTTGACATTCGAGATGTGCTAGAGAGTTCATGAGATTACCCGCACCCCCTGCTCGAAGATGCATAGATCCACGGCCTCGACATCGACCGGCGGAGGAGGTCTGTTCAAAGGGGGCAACATTTGGGGCGGCAGTAGCAGCAGTAGCAGCAAGACACCGACATCAGCCAGGCCGAGCACAAGTGGAGGAATCTCTTCTTCGACTGCTTCGTATAGCGAATCTGCGTCCGCGTTCAGCTCACTTGTCGGGTCTAAGACACCAACCTTCAATCGAAAAGCCTCGATTTCAGCCATTACCGGGAAGTCGCATCGAGGGCGCAACAACTCCACGACTGCGACGACTATCTCCCCAGAGAGGAGAGCCCGCTCGTCTGCTGCGCAGCATAGGGAGGTGCAGAATTCATCTATAGAGGAGAATCCTCCCGTACCTGCAGGCAGTTTGTTCACACCGTGGGAAACAGAACCACAGCCAAAGTCTGCGGACAGTTTCCAGAAGGTTGCAGCTATTGCCGAAGCTGCTACTCCTGCCTCTGGGACAGATTCATTCTCTTCGACTACTCCATTTGCCAATATGTTAGCCAGGCCAGGGACGGGGTACCAGACCTCTACGACGCCATTACCACCACCAAGTCCAACGTTAGAAACAATTACGTATCAACATATACAAGAGACATCTTCAAAACGAATATCCACATTAGATTATCTGAGGAAAGCGTACGTTGGCCAGCCAGGGGTATAGCAATAACCAGACTAACAGGACTTTGTACAGACATGAGGGAAGAGTATACTGGTTCAACACCCTCCTCTTCAACAAACCCGACCTGCAACGCATGCCCTACTTCGAATCCCGCAAACTCGCCCGCCGCGCAACAAACTACCTCCTCCTAGGCCTCTCTCTCCCTACAGTCCTCGATCTCAACTCCTCCACCCCCACCGAGTTCCTCAAGACCCTCAACGCCCTCCTCGCAGAATTCGAATCCTTCCAACAAGTCCACCCACCCGATGGCTCCACCTCCCTATCCCGCGGCCGCTTCCCCCAGATGTTCAAGCGCGCGACAGGGACATCTGGAAAAGGGCGCAGGACGAGTTCAGCAGCGGAGATAGGATTGCCGCTTGGGAACGACTCCTTTGATTCGAAGACTGCGAGTGGGAATGCGAGTTCTGGGACGGCGAATAGTTCGTTCCCGATTAGTGAGAACGATTTGTTGCCTGGGGAGGAGTATACGCATTTGTTGACGCCGAGTTTACCGTTTGATCCGGATTTCTATGAGACCTTTGCGACGCTGTGTGATGTGCTGATTGATTGCTATACGAGGCTTATGAGTCTGGTGGGGAGTCCGAGGGAGTGTAGTCCTATTGTGGCGGAATTGTTTACCAAGGCGGATTCGAGGGTTAGGAAGATTATTGTGCAGGGTGTGGTGAAGGAGTTTGAGGATAGTAGTAGGGGAGGCGTCAGGAGTGAGGTTGCGGGTGTTGGGAAGGTCGTATTGGGTGGCTTGATGTGAGAGAAGGAGGAATGTGGAGGACCGGGCATGGCGTTCAGGAATTGGGTGGAAATATGCATGATTTATGGTGTATATGATGATATGATGGATCAGATGGATGGCTGGGAAGGTTAGAATAGCTTTGCATTGTTATTTCAGACAAATATATTGTAATATAAGCAATAATCAGCTACTTGGCTCGCTTAAATGGCAAGAGTTGAACCTAGATATGAAGTCCATGTTCTCATAATATCATGCAGTTGTGGATGGTACTGATTGAAGCTCTGAGCGGGTAAGATTGTGCTGTTTCCCCTGTGAAAGCCACATTACTCTAATCATGCATCCACAAAGAGGCACTTTACAAAGGGGCTCTTCACAAAAGGCTCCCTGACAAAGAAGCTGCAACCTTCAGAAGGCTATTGATAGTACAGGTCACATATCAAATCTGGTTTGGATAACTGAAGCTACAGTGATTATAGAGATAATGGCACGGGAGAAACATGGTACTCCGGCAAGTTGCCTACCAGTTTGGTGATATCGGTCTTGGAATTTGGATATAATAAATCTAGCAAGAGGTTTCATTCAAAGCTTGATGGCCAGAATTGCTTTGACTATCACTACCACCAGTAAGATTCATAACTCAGACCTATTCTCAAAGCAATTTTCAGAGAACCTGGCTGAGGTAGAGAAGCAGGGCTAGACAATACATAAGTTGCCCTGTCATGAAAACTTCTCTGAATACAATCTTGCCTGAATTTACAGATTACAAACTCCTCTCCAATATCAAAAACTCGTCAACAGTCAATACCACCACAACAAAATGAAAACTTGGAAATTGAGGGGGTAATAGGGGAAGAGCTTGCTCGGGTTCAGAAACCATAACGCGTTTGTGTCGTACATGTATCCCCCGCGGACGGGAGATGTTCAGTGCTTGACTCTATTGGATGTTCATCATGTAAAGAGCAAGCTCGAGCCCAGCTCCTTCGAAAGAGCATCTGCAACGACAAACCTAAAGCCAGGACTTCTCCCTTTTGCAAGGGAGATAGAGTGTATATCCTGACCATCAGTAGCCGTCACCGCTTTCCTTAAGCTATAGACCCAAAGAAAAATGAAGGTGAACCTCTCGCATCAAGAATAAGCCCCATCGAGTTACCACACTCGCTACCTAAGTAGTAAGAGAGGCAATCGCATAACTATCAATCTCGACGAAAAAACCTCAACGACCAGAACATCCCCAACACTCCAAGAACAGTCCACATACCTCCCACAAATCCACGTCAATCAGTCCCAAGAAACCTCGCAGTCGGAGCTCGGACTCATATCATCATCCATGTGGTCTCCTCAGCAAAGAGCCAAGATCTCAAGGTCGGTGAAATTGCGGTACAAACGGCATGAGGGTGGAGGAAGTGAAAGAGAATTGGTAGAAGAGAAGCCGCTGTGTTGCTTCTATGGCGGCGCGTTTCCGCAATCCTTCATAGTTGAAGGGTGTCCGGGGACTTTCTCCCAAAGCAAGAATAGCTATTGCTAGCCGAGAAGCCGGTAAGGACCTCTCTGTACGAGTGCTTCGAATGCGATTCTTTGAGCGAGAAGTTGAAGAAGAAAGATCTTGTTCACGATCTCAAAATCATTTTTGTAGCAAGGTTCTCTTAGTGTGGCGCTAAGCCTAGCGTGTGCCTGGGAGCCGAGCTTCTGACTCTAGCCGCATGCAGCTTTCGCGCGACGTGATTTTGAACTTCTTGAAACAGAGGTGCCTGGAGAAAGGAAGCCTTCCAGCACGAACAACAAGACCCTTCTTCTTTGCAAAGGACTTTGACCTGGAGGAACAACGCCATTATCCGGACCCTCAAGTTTGCGCATCTAGAACGCTCTCAAGATGGCAGGAATCTTTGGATCAGCGGCAACGACCACCACCGCAGCAAATACTCTCGGCGACCTCTCTCACGATGTAGCTCTAGGCTCTCCACCCGAAGACAGTGTATCCGACTTGTCTTTCTCTCCGCAGTCTATGCATCTGGCGGTCGCTTCTTGGGATAAGAAGGTTAGGATTTACGAGATCACTTCCACTGGAGGAAGTACAGGAAAGGCTTTCTTCGACAGCGAAGGTCCCGTTCTGAGCTGTGACTGGGCTCCTGTAAGTTACGACGTGTGTTCAGAAGAGGGGTGGAATGCTAACACTTCATAGGACGGAACGAAGGTTGTTGGAGCAGGAGCAGACAAAGCGGCGCGCATAATCGATCTTGGAGCCGGTACAAACACCTCTTCTCAAGTTGCTGCTCACGACCAACCTATCCGCTGCGTCAAGTACTTTCAATCACCTGGAGCTGCTGCTCCTATGATAGTCACCGGTTCCTGGGATAAGACGATCAAGTACTGGGACTTGCGCCAGTCCACAGCTGTAGCAACTGTGCAGTGTCAAGAACGAGTCTATACCCTGGATGTGAAGAAGAACCTCTTGGTTATTGGAACGGCGGACCGATATATCAACGTCGTCAATCTCAGCGACCCAACGAAGTTCTACAAGACAATCCAGAGTCCGTTGAAGTGGCAGACTAGGGTTGTGAGCTGCTTCACAGATGCTACTGGTTTCGCGGTCGGAAGTATCGAGGGAAGATGTGCTATCCAATATGTCGAGGAGAAGGATGCCAGGTAAGGACGTCAAATTCCGTCCCAAGGGCGCAAATACTAACTCATCCCTCTAGCTCAAACTTCTCATTCAAATGCCACCGCGACCCTCCCCAAAACAACATGACAAACGTCTACTCCGTGAACGCCATCTCCTACCACCCAGTCCACGGCACATTCAGCACAGCCGGCTCAGACGGGACGTTCCACTTCTGGGATGGAGTTGCGAAGCACCGTCTAAAAGGATACCCCGCCACCGGAGGCACCATATCAGCAACGGCTTTCGACTCCAAGGGAGATATTTTCGCGTATGCAGTTAGTTACGACTGGAGCAAGGGATATGCTACGAACACGCCGCAGTATCCGAATAAGATCATGATGCACCCCGTTGGTGCAGAGGAGTGCAAACCACGTCCAAGTGTTAAGAAGCGGTAGACAGGGCTGGGGGTTCCGGGCGTGGTTATGGAGAAGGACCGTAGAATGGATTCTATGGTCCTCGGGGAGGAATGAAAATGCTGTAGAGGAACAACTCGGGTACTCAGTGGCGAGAGCGTATGTACTGCTACAGGGCAGACTGTATTCTAGGTAGTTGGTTGGGCTTCTTTGATTTACACATTGGCGGGTGGAGAACTAGGGCTGGTATGTTGTGAGGAGCATGCAAAATGGCGTTTCGGATATGATTTGCAGCGAACAAGAATACCAAAAAGCCCACAGAAGCTTAGATAGGAATGGGAATGAATCATTAAGACATCACAAGTATAAAGCACGATTGTGCGCAGTGTTGGGGTTCGGAAAATGAGGTATTATTTCCGCTTCGGTACCATATCAAGCCCCATTTATCATGTTCCGCTGCGCCATTGAACTCCAGCAATGCATACTTTATGAACTTATCATCTCTTTTCCCCCATCTTCCCCTTTCCATTGGCAATGCCATTTCCATGCTTCGCTTCCTCGTCATCGCTTGCGCTGCCAACGCTGTACCGATCGCGGTCCATATCCTCAGTAGGCGTCCGGACATGTAGCTCATCTAACTCACTCTCATCAAAGTCCGCCGCTTCCACATCTCTATTGCCTCTCTTATGTCTAAAGCTCTCCAGCCCCATGCCGTTCCCCCGGACGCTTTCTCGTGCACCGCCCAAAGACATGGGCTCGGCTCCGAAAATGCCCTTGTAACCCGCACGCTTGCGGCGGTCTTTCCAGACGTAGTAACCCCACGCTCCAGCAGCGATGATGACGATGACCAGAACGATCTCGCCTGACTTGTAGTAGGCGTGCCATTTGGCAGCTTGAAGTCTCTCCTCTTCAGCTGCTTCGGCAGTAGTGCTGTTGGGGTGCCCGCCAACTGATGTCTCGAGACCTTTCTCGCCATCGATGCGGCTGTCTGTTGGAACTCCGCCAATGCTGGAGATGTCGACACCCATGAAACGGTCGAGCATGTCGCGGGTTCGTCTGGCATAGTCGAATGGGACCATGTGGGAAGAGTTGTAGAACAAGACATATGAGAGGTTTCTGGCCTCTTGCCAGAATCCTGCGTTCTGGCCTTCGAAAGTCCAGTCTCTTCTTGGTGCCCATGTCCCTGGTGACAATTCAAATCCTTTCCCGCCGTTCCACTCCATGTTGCTAATCAACTCTTCCGTTCCAATGTGGTTGCAGATGAGATCTTCGGCGCCAGAGAACAGAACTGTTGGAACTTCCTTGAGAAGTTCTGGCAAGAACTGGATTGAGGGCTTGGAGTTCTTAGCTCTGAAGGCGCTCCCAACACCACCGTTGCACTCTGTCCATCCAGTGCGTTTTCCAGGGTCAATGTGAAGAGCTTCCGTGACGTCTTTCCGGCGAAGGTATGGAGTAACGTTCTCCAAATCCGGGGGCCAGTTCATTCCACAGCTTGGGTAGGTGTCCTTGAGCCTGACATCGTACATGTTGTAACATTCAGTAGTGCCGTCTCCTTTAGTCACCATGGTTTGGTGAAGGATATCTTGCAAGACTTGCTCGCAAACCGGGATATCGACTCGATCACTGGCTCCGGGCTCGTCGAGAGCTTTCAGGCAGACAGCTTCCTGCGAGTCAAGTCTCTTTCCAATATCTGAACCGCGGTCCACCAGTCCTCGTTCGTATGCGAAAGACAAATAGGCCTTGTACTGCTCCTTGGGGGCAATCCATCCATTCCCAATAATCATGCCCTTCATGTTCCATTGATGTTTGGCACCAGCTTTGTTTCGATCCAAAATTGCTTTAGTGATGTAAGGAATGTGTTGTCCAGCGTAAGATTCTCCAGCAATGTAGATCTAGCATTCGTTAGAAAGGTTTCACCTCGTGGTGTATTGCTACTCACATCATCATGCTCATATTCTGGGAACAGAGCAAACCACTTCTCCAGAAACTGTACAAACTGGTTCGCCATCTCTGGTAACTCATGAACATAGCTGTCCGTATCCACAAAACTAAACCCCGTGCCTACAGGATTGTCGACGAACATAACACTGCCTAATTTAGTATCCAGACCTGCATGTTGAAACCCGGGGGGCATACTTTGCGAATTCATCCCACGAACCCGGATTGTACTCCAACTTGGGTCCCTTTGAATCTGTAACCCTATACGGCCCAATCTCCATCAATGCTCCATCTGGTTCTAGTCAGTGACCATTCTACCTCGCGCAACGTTCTCTACTCCAAAGGCGCAGGAAAGGGCAGTCCATCATTATCACACACCTTCAGAACTGCAGCCTGGTCCGCCATTCAACCATATCACAAGCCGTTGCTTATTCGCTATATGCCGATTCTGATAGAGCCAGAAAAAGACGTTGCCGTTGTGCTCGGGGGTAATCTCGATATGTCTGACAAAAGTCGTCAGCAAAGTCCCATCTTCGTATCGAAGACAATTGGAACATACCCAGCATGCATCTTCAGTAACGGCTCTGGCGCCCCTGGCAGAGAATGTACGAAGTAATCCGCTGCCGTTTTGTCCGCTATTGTTGCTGCAGGCAGCATCGCTATGGAGAGTAGGCCACATATCGAGAGGAGCTGTCCCGTCCTCCCTCGCAATCGATCCCGTGTAAATATCCTCATGGTGGAGTCCGCTCTGGAGTCCCGAGCTGACGAGTCTGCTAGATGCGCGTCCTCGCAGATGTGGTTGTCATGAAGACTTGTTGAAGACAGGTAAGTGTTTGGAAAGGGTAATACTGTTGGGTCAGCGCTGCACTGCACTGAGCCACCAGGAAGTAAACAGCCACGCGGCTCAAAGTGCCGACTCGGGAGGTTGAAACCCGGGAACTATATTGAGAGCGACAGGTACCGGGAAAGAAAAATGTTAAAGATGGTGGGATTTTTTGAGGTTATGTAGAAGTTTGAATGGAATGTTGCATATTGTGGCCCTTGAATTGAATTTGTGCGGCTCTGGTCTTTGTTCCAGCTCTAGACCGGATATTCTCCAAAATCGACCCTGGAAGCTGAGGATGCTGGTCGTCGATACCTTGGCACAGATCTAATTTAAGGGACCTCGGACACCATCGAACATCAAATGCAACTGTAACCGGACCACAACTTGTCGATGTTAAAACGTTCTGTTGAAAGATGTAGAAGATATTGTTCGCCGAATTGTGATTCTACAGCAAGCGCCAGAGCACTCAATGATGTAGACAGTATTATTTTAATGCTAGGCATCTCACTCAGCTCACCTCCAGAACAACACCTGGATCTGGCAGGAACTCAATCAGTACGCAGTATCAACCGAACCATCAATACTGCAACAAAACAGTGCGCTTTTCCTAGGACCGGGAGTCACCCTCAAGCCCGGTGTCGATTCATTACGCCACCTCGCCGGGACGAGTGTCAGGTGCAGTTTGACCATCCCTTCATGTTACATCCCACGAATCGTATGGGAAACCTAGTTTCTAAGCGCAAATCCCATCCATCAGACGGGTCAGCTCGAGACCGAACAAAATTGAAGCCTTTCGAGAACTCTTTTAAGTTGAATAAGGACATCTTTACCTTTGCACAAGCTTTGCGAAATTCTTGCCAGATCTGGCTCCTGTCGGCGTTTTGTGGCGGTTTTATTGAGTGACACAGCTTCCAATTACTTACCACCAACTGAGACGGAACTGCCCCATTTCCAGGTGATCTACAGCTGTGTTTCAAGGATCGGAGGAACCCCAGGAGTGGCGCTTGTCGAGCAACATGAGAGCTTCTACTTTGACAGACTGTTAACTTGACGAGACTGCCTTTTTATCGAAAGTCATAAATCTAATTGGTGACATTTGCCTAGACTTTCAACCCTGCCTTGGCGACCGATCACGACATGCTATTCTACTCACAAAAGTAAGAACTGCAAGTATTTCTCAATCACGATTTATCTCGAATTTTGACCAGCGACGGTTCGCTCAAATGAGCTGGAACTTCTGCAATGACTTCTACTCTCTGGCATCAAGGTCTCGAATGCTAGACACAGCGAATGTATTCTCGTCAAACGTGAGAATGGAGTAGTACTCTGTGTTAGGGGGAAACTTCAACATGGCTTCATAATATGCAGCCTTCCGGGAATTCTACAGCTCAGAACAGATCACCAAAGCCCTTCTCGGAATCCTTCTTAATCAGGTCGACCATTCCCTTCACCCTATTAGTCCTAGCTTCAACAATATAAGTCATTTGATTTACGAACCTCTGGCATTATCGATTCTCCATTGGCTCCCTTGACGTAGCGGAATGGCATTTCTGTACTTTCATTTTTGTTGATGCGAAGCTCCGGGTAATCGATGTACTCGATCTTTTCCAGTGGAACTTGAAGATGTTAGCGTTGTTATATGACCCAATATGCTGCCATACTCTTTTCTTGAGCTACAAGCCTCGTCACCCTGACTGCGGTGTCTGTAGTCATCTGCTTTGGACCCAGCCGCCGTCCCTCAAAGCCCTTCTTTCTCAATTCGGATGTTCTATCTGGAACATGTCAGTTGCGTACCACTTATGGTCTCATGCACAAACCTCGTGGTGGATCGTCCCCTGATTAGGTCAGTATTGAAGATCTTCGGTAATCGTCAGGGAGATATCTCACCTAAAATCCCGCCAAACAGGAAGACATCGAAGATCTCTCCGTCTTCCGGGCTCAATTCTTTGGTCGCTGAGGGATCTAACAAGCACACTTTGCTCTTGTCATTGGCATAGATTGTCTCGACGCTATTGCCATCTGCTGTGAAGCCTGGTACAGCCTTCAACGCCTCCGGCAGCACCAAAGAAGGATGAACTGATGATAAACAGAACTTTGCACCTGCCTGGTGTGACTCCTTGGCAATAGTCACATATTCCAACTCGGACCATGGGCCGAGTTCATCATCAAGATGCTCAACGATGTAGGTTTTGGAAGTCATTTTGATAGCCTAGTATCCAGACGGAATGTGACAACCCAGATGCTGGGATGAGAATTCGGATAAACTCCTTCTTAAGACACCAGGATGCTCAGCTGGTTGGCTGTCTGCTGCAAGACGAATCGGAAGCTCCCCTCCGGTGAAGCAAGAACACGGCGGGGTAGGAGATCTCTAAAGTTTGAGAGGATCTTGAATGCTTTGAGAACAACGCGGGAGCCAATGACACTGACTCAGGCAATCGGTCCAATAGACGAGCTCACTTTTGGACAAGTGATCAGAAATCGTACGAAAGACGGCAGTCGATAACACCTCAGTAAGGCTTTGGTGAACTCTCGCTGATATCTCATGCACTTATGAGGCAATCCTCGTACCTGTGGTGATTGTGAGAAAGTGAATAGTAGAATAGAGTGATATTGTCGAACTGTGCAGGAAACTTACGTCACCGATAGGAGATCAAGATCAGTTTCAATATAAAACAGGCGGAGTCGCTAATAGTTGATTTGCTAGTACGCTGATGGCTGTGCAGTTGTGAGAGTTCTGTAAGAAATAAATTTCCGCCCAAGACCCCGATTTTAAGCGAGGCAGCTCTTATCCAGACTATGACGATACGGGGATTGGCCGATTTCGACTCGAGCCGGATTTCGTAGGGACCTCCTTGATTTGAGATACCTTCTTTGTTATGACTCCTGACGATCTCTACTTTGCTGCATTCCTTCAAAGTCACGAAAGGCTCTGAGCAAATCACAGAAGTCGTTGCTTTCAAACCCTACCGGCAGGACAGTGATTGGGCTTCAATTACCCCTCGTTACCGATACGCTAGCAAGGGGGCTCCTCTGTTTTGGCAACTACGATCCTCGTCCCAAGCAACGCAACTCGGGCCCAAATAATTTCTCAGACGAAATCACAACTTACAAACCACACGAATACAATTCGAAGCTCTGACAACATCTCCCACTCAAGCATTCACAATACGCCAAGATGAACCCCCACCAGAAGAACAAGGTCGATATCAACGTACGTTCTGGAACCCCCGCGGAGCCCCTCCTACGAAGAACAATAGCGGAATACTGACAATGAGATACAGTCTCTCTCACCAGATGAGCAGCGCCTCTTCCGCCTCTATGGAAAGCTCCCCTCGAAGTCTGATCATCTTGCGAAACACCTTAAAGAAAGAAAATACTTCGATTCCGGCGATTACGCTCTCTCGAAAGCCGGCAAGGCCTCCGAAGTCGACACCGGCAGCGTTGGCTCCCAACACCCTCTCCCCGAGAATATCCCACATCTTTCCTCCCCCGGTGTCGGAAATGCGAGCCAGGGCGGCAGCGGAAACGGCAACGTCATGCATGTTGGAGGAGCTGGTGGTCTCCCGAGCGGAAGCCCAGTGAAGGAGAGCAGCTTCTTGAACAGGGAGACTAGCGCCGATGAAGTCGATGATAAGAAGGCCGAGAGAGCTGTTGACAGCACCAGCCCACCACCTGCGAAGGAGGGTATCCCGATCAGAAGATAGATGATGGGTTATGTGGCGGGTTTGGAGGCTTCTTTTTGCTTTTTGGGGGCTTACGACTGATGGCAATTGCAATGGCGTTCTGAGGATTATGACGGTCTACGGGCTTTGAAATGAGGTTTCACTGTACATGTTGCTCATGGAATTTCTCTAAGGTTGGGACACAATGCGAGACTTCACGCTCTTCGTAGCTTTGTATGGAAATCACAAAAATACAAAGTCATGAAACAGGAACACTCCTTTCGTGCGTGTCTCGCAACGAGCATTTTCATTGCTGTGCCGTCATCGGCAAATCATTCATCATAACACATATGTGTAGCTTGCAAGCTTTTCCCTTCCACCAACGCCCTGCAATGCATCCCGAAACCGTACTCAAAGATCAAGCGCCTTGATAGCCATAGCCTTGGCTCCCTCGAAAGACTTGTTGCCACCGATGAATCCTGCAGCATGTACGAAGACACCGCCGCTGACTCCAGAGATCTCATCCAACTTCTCGTCTCTGAATCCTCTCCATGCTTCAGGCAATGGCTTTCTGCTTTCGAAAGAGTCCTTGGTGACTGGTACACACTGGATTCTCCATTTCGCATCAGGCGTTGGCTTCTCTGGGTACAAGACATAGAGCACCTTCGATTCACCGCCATCCTGACCCTCAAGAGTGTAGAGATGATCCTTCCAAGGCACTGACTGTCCGTCAAACACCAGGATTCTTCCCTTTGAATCATACTCCAACCGCTTTGCGTATGCCTTGTGCACAATATCCCGAGCTGGCAACCAAGACTTCGCGTAGTAATCCAGGTCCCTAGAGAACTCCTCGCCCATACGTCCACTTGCAATCAAGAATTTCTCATCCTCAGCAGCTTGTGCCTCGACAGGGTCAGAAGGCGTAGGGTCGTTCCAGTTCGGGTTCAATCTTGAGACCATAGCACCCAAAGAAAATCCTCCATCACTGAATCTCTTCTCCAAACCAGCAGCTGTGATAGCCTTGGGATCATAAGCTGAGATACCATTGTCATGGGCATCTAAAGCTTCAATGAAACTCTCATAGATCTTATTCCAGATGACACCAACTTCCTCAGCATCCTCTGAGACACCCAGCTTTTGCGCGATAATAGCTTTGCCAAAATGCATGTACACTAGTCCTGCGGAAGAGAGCTTGGTTGGACGGTTTGGGAAGGTAGTGTTGAATGTACGCTGGTGGTGATCATATCGATTGGTCGAGGCATCGTACTCTCCACCGACATCAACCACGGTGTGGCAGGTCTGTAGAAGGGCTGGATCTCGAGTTCGGACGAGCTGAGAGGAGCTGTATGTGGGGAGCAATCGAAGCATGTACACCGCCAAAGCCTCATCTGCGTGGAAGTGGCCATTGTGGGTACCGATGGTGACCGGGGAGGTCTTAATTCTTTTCGCGCTTGCTTCTGCCATTTTGAGGGTACTGCGGATCATACAGATACGTGGAAAATTGGTGTTGGTTGGTACTTTTGGTTGATATAATTTTTGGCGAAGGCTATTTGGCGATGCAGCAGCGGCAGCTAAATTGGACTAATTAGGCCTAGTTGCTTCCCAGATACACATCGCTCAAATTATCCATGTGAGTTCAATTTTGTTCAGGAAATTTTTGAACACTTGTTCTTCCTTGTCTTTTACTTGTGATCTAGGTTTCCAGAATCGCGCAGCACTTTTCACAATAAGACTTCTTTTTAAAACTGGTGTATAGCGTGTAGATGGTGACGTCCGCAAACATCTACAAAACCTTGACACATGCGGATCTTGCCCTGAGCCCGAGATCAAGACGAGACCCTGGATCGCACGCGAGAGGGGAGATCATTGGCGCAACTCATTCAGGCCCAGGCAACATCTCGCAGATTTGCACCACCCTCCTCTGCGGCCTTCCCGTTCCGGTTCAAGAAGCAGTCCAAGTGATCAGAGTCATCCTCCAGGCAGGTTCGCGGTCACACAGCTATTCCATCATCCGCCTGCTTTTTGCGATAAGAGCTTGGCGCCTCGAAGCGCCTGATAACAACACAGCTCTTCGAAGGGTGACGGACGAGTTTTCACAACCTGGGAACGTCCAAGAACCACGACCATAGCCTGGCGACGCGTTTATTCGACTTCAAAGCCTTTTACGAGGCGCGGAATACCAGAAACACAAAGCTGGGCGCGCTTCAACGCACGCTCGGCGCACACAGCGCTTTGGCATGTGGTTATTCCGGGTTTTCTCATCTGCGATCTTCCTTCTTTCTATTATTCTCAGTATACCCATCGCGTTTGATGGTAAGTTGACCATGAGAGACCTCTAAATATTAAATCCTAACTTTGGAGCAGTTGGCGGACGAGAGTGTGGATTGGCTTTCTCGCTGAGCCTGTTCTACTTTTATTTCTTTTATTCGACATTGAAATTAGCGACACCAGACAACTCGAGGATACGATGGGCGTTAGTGAAGATAATCGGGCTGGCACAGTGGGTGCTCATCCCAGGTCTGCTGATCTGGAGCATGAATCGGTTCGCTGTCGATGCGAACAATAGCGGGGACTGGGTTGCAAGAACCTTCGATGTGAAGAGATCGCACGATTCAAGCGTCAAGGAATGGATATTTGGTGCTGGTGGGCTCCTGGAGATGTTGACAGTTGGGACGTGGGACAAGCTGCTGAGATACTCGACCCCATTTTTCCAGTTGGCAGAGGGGTTCTGTAGTCTGCTTGTAATACAAGCCGCTGGCCAGATTACGAGATGGCTTGTCAACCGTGGAAGGAGTGATTTGTGGATGGTGTGTACTCCTTTCTTTCAACACCTGCAAAGCTAACAAATTTCAGATCGGATTGCTCGTCGTCTCCGGCTCGATCATCTCTAGCTCCGTCTACTTCCTGTGGCGCATAATGAACTTCCCAGAGATAGGCAACGTGGATGCCACTCTCATCGGAGTCACAATAACATGTGCAGTGTTCCTCTGTGCTTGGGGCATCGGAAGTGGAAGAGGAAATCCAGTGGAGAGCTCCTTGCTCTTTGCATATGTGGTGCTCTGTATCTATCAGATCTTCACCGACTATCTGCCAACTTCAGAACCTCCTCCCCCTCCAGCTCAACCCGAATTTCCGCCATTCCCTCCAATCATCATGGCCTCATACAGCACAATTCTATACATTCTATCTACTCTACCTTCAGCGGTGCTCTCAGGATTCACGTTCCTGTACGCTGCTTTTCAGACCATCACCCCATCGGTCATCATCTCATTGGCCTACCGGATTTTCGTTTTCTACGCAGCAACAAGAATCATTCCCGCAGTAAGGGAATCTGGGTCAAGAGCTCTGTCTCAGGAACCCAGTCTTGAGGACAGCGATGGAGCTGGAAAGATTTTGGGCCTTCTTAGCTGGTTCAGTCCCAGCATACTCGTAGCCGTATATACGAGCTTGCTCATGCAACACTTTTCTACCACTTCGGCCGAGGGGAATCAGGCTGAGTGGTGGACGATGCAAGGCGGCGACGCTGGAGGAAACATCTGGCGATGGATTAACGTGGCTGCAACAATGGCACTATATTCATTGGAGCTCTACCTCGGAAAGGAAGACTGGGTCGATGACTCTCTAACGAGCCACTGGAAGACGGATTGAGAATACGCAGAAGAATTTTCCTTTGTCATGAATGCATGCGTACCACAAGACAGGTCGCTAGGAGACGAAAACTTCGAAATCGGTCGTGATTGACCATGAGTAACAGATTCACGAGAATCGAAAAGAGGTGGTGGAAGCGTCTTAAGAGTCTAGCTAGAGATTCGTCAGACCTACAGACAGATACACTCCGGCCTAAATGGGAGGCATCTTTGTGCACTTGGCGCGGCGTTTGGGATGTCTTGGAGGTCATTTGGCTGTACATACTCGTACCTGGAGCATGTTTGTGGAGCGTGGTCAAGCCTTGTTGTGCTGTCGAAGCATGACTTTACCTTGGGGATACCCGTCGAATTTCATCGTAGTCCACGGACTTAATTCCAATCAAAGAATCATCCAGCAGCTCGGTTCATGCTTCCTTTCTATTTGTTTTGGATGGCTTGACTGCTGCTTGGAACCCCGACTTGATACATGTGGGTCGCAAGTTCAAGCTGACGAGGCTAAAGATAAGTTGACGCCAAGGCGGACCTGTCTAGATAGTTCCCGGCACTTGAGAATGCTAAGAGGTAGTGGAGACAGTGGAATATTGGACCCAAACCTTGATGGAACTGATTCTCAACACGATAGAATCGTGAGTTGGCTGTGAAAGATAAATGATCAATTCGAAAAAGTTATACAGTACAAATCTTGTCGTTCGGCGTGTTTCCTGGAGTTCCCCTTCGGCCACCGACGACGTCTCACCGTTCCCTATCAGCCCGTTCCTTGGGAACGTGTTGAAAGGCCGGTGCACTCACTCACTTGTTGAGGTGTGCCGCTAAGGAGCTACCCTGGAACGACCAAGACCACCAGGACTCATCTCAACAACAGCCCAGAACTGTACAACACTGCACAACACAGCTTGCTCGAGTCACCTGCTGAGACTTTGTAAGCCTTGACCAGTAATCAAAACGGCAAGGTCTCACCCTCATCTCTGGAAGCAATAAATTGACCCTGCTGCCACTTTTCTCTGTCCTGTTCTACGTTCCTGAGTCTTACGACTGTACCCCAGCTTTCCATCTCTTCCGTGTCCCTCTAAGTACTGGACTTATCTTACCACTTTCCCAACAACACCATCAACATGTCTAGAGTTACTCCTCCCGTTACCAAGTTTACCCATGCGGTCCGAAGTATCAGTTCCAGTGCAAACGCAGGTCGTCCATCAGGACTTCTTGACGCTCAATCCCGAGCTTCACGATACCTACCCCGCAATTTAAAAGACCTCCGGGCAGAATGCAAGAAGAGACAATTGAACCCAATCGGCAACAAAAATGAGGTATGTTCATCTTCTCAATTTCTATGTCCTCAATCGAACTCATGACTTACACCCAATCGATAGTTGGTCGACAGACTCGCAGCCTACGATATCGTCGGCTCGCAATCGTTCCACACATCTGGAATGCATAGACCCACCTCCACAGCAGTCCGAACCATCCCCTTGATGCAAGGTTTCCAGACCTCAGCACCCAAACAAGCCGCTCGCGACACCTCCACCATCGACTTCTTCTTCTTCCCAGAGATCCCAGCCGCGGAGCCCGCAAACCCCTTCCAGAAACTCCGCGTGCCGCTCCTTCCAGATAACTACAACCCTGATCGTTCGCCGGAGTCGGGCCATGCTCTCGAGGCTCTCGATGAAGCTGTGCCTAGACCAGAGATCAGCATCATGGCTGCACATCCTGAGAATGTTGCGCCGAGTGCGATGAGTGAGGTTGTGGGGAATGATGGGTTGGATGTTGATATCGGACAATTGACTTCGGCGTTCTCGACGCTTTTGCCCTTGAAGGGAGAGAGTAAAGAACCAGGTGTTATCAAGGAGTTGTGGGGTGGGTTGATGGATGATATCCTGGGTCCTAAGTCTCCCAAGGCTGCTGTCTAAGTGCTCTAACGGTTTCATGACTTTGGGTTTTGGTTGGTAGGCGCGGGAGTAAAGATCGCCTGGTGCTGATCGGTCGGAGACGATTTGGAAATGTTATGTGATCTGTTTTTCTGACTTTGGATCTGCCTCGTTAACAGTTGTGGTCCGAGATGACGATCTTCTGCTTTGGGTTTGGAATTGCCTTTCTACTATTTCTGTTTCTTAGATCGAGCTTACGCCATATCTTGTTATAATTATGCAATTGCAAACCATCCCAACCAGCATCTTGGTCAACCTGCACTGTCTGAGAAATTCTTTCTCCTATATCCATTTATTGAGAGACAAAATACTCCAAAGAGATGCAGCCGAAGCAGCCCACGTATATTCGGTGGCTTTCGGTGACTGGCGCTACTTGAGGTACCCTTGTCTTACGGAAGAGTTTTCTTATCTGATGGGACACCTAGCTTTTCAGAAGGCTTGACTTATCAGAGCAGCAATGTCGTCAAAGTGTTTCAGACAATCAAAATTGGGTGCACCATAGACCGCACGGCCAATGTCCACCCAGGCAGTCACCAATGGACTAACACAGCCTTGCATGAACTGATGAAAGCACTTCATGATTTGCCCTGCTGTCCCGCATTCTATGCCTCCCAATAGCAGTGCCCTCGCCTCTCTGCCCTTTTTGCTGACAGTCTGCCCAGTCTCTGCCCAGAAGGTTTTTGGGCAGAAACCGGGCGTAGTGGCTGATGGTATAGCCGACCACATCACTTGCATATTAAAGAAGCTGGCAGCCACCTTAAAAAGCCTCATTCAATTTTCATCTTGAATAATTTCATTGATCTCTCTCAGGCATCCTTTGCAAGTCCAGGTCTGAAGTGTTCGAGCTTGTTTCATCAACCTGGCACAGAGGAATTATCGTCTCTCTACACACACTCTCGCCACGATAGGCAGTGTTCACGCATATCCCTTACAAGCACAAACTATTATACTCTGATTCTGGCCAGTACAACGTGCTCTCAGATCAGAGTCCGTAATTCAACTTGGTAGCTCCCAGATCAGTATAGCAGCATGTCATCAAATTGGTTTGAATCGTGGAATACTTTTCAAGCCCCGGGATTTGAAGGGATTAAAGAGTATGGTTCAGTCCTCTTGGCTTAGGCTAATTCGCGAATGAGTTCCTCTAACGCCAAACAGTGGCGGACATTGCACATGTCGACTGCCTTTTAACTCTGTCTAATACATTTCATAGTTTTACAGGTGAGTGACAACAGGGGAGGATTCGATTTTATTCTTACCCATGCTGGCATGGACTCGATTGACTGACCAAGCATGGAGGTAGCCACGTTACAACCTCCAAGCTGATTGTTTCTACAGAGGGGCAGAATGGTTCATGGAACCAATCTTAGGTATGTGCACCTCTTGCCCTGTGTTTTATATTACTGCTTCCTCTACACCTTCATGCCACGGAAGCGATGGTGTCGTTACGCTGATCAGAATATGTAGCCACGTCTGGTACTATGTTTGGTGTTCAGTCATGTGCTACAAGCGATCCGTTCGCCGGTACGTGATGCTTCTATTACCTCCGAGTTCTCTCCTGCAGGATAACCTAAACAAACTTTGTATAGGCAACCCAAGCAGCGAAGCCGTAGTACAAGCTTCCACTACTGCAGCGTATGTATTGCTCAGAGGATGGAGTTTGGGTACTGCTCATATGTTTATAGGGACCCGATTCTAGGTTCTGTTAGCAGCCAGGACGACTTTCCAAAGCCTCCCACATCCACCGGTCAGAATCAGGGCTCGATTCCGTTCTCCTGCACCTGGTCAGATTGCGACAAAACCAAAACTTTCGCTCGTGGTTCGGACTTGAAGTGCGGCCAACTTTCCTTCATGTCCTCACCTCTAACATAGAAACAGGAAGCACATGGACAAACACACTCGGCCGTTTGTCTGCCTCAATTTAGCCTGCACAGATGTCAATTTCGGAGACAAGGCAGGACTTCATCGTCACGAGCAAGAGAGACATGGTTCGACCAAGTTCCTCTGTCCTATAGCGGCATGTCGCAGGCATGTCAAGGGATTCGCCAGGAAGAGAAACTTAGATCTACATATCTCGACTTGCCACCGAGCTTCTCCCGAACAAGGTGTCTCGATGGGAAATGGGAACGAGGACGGGATATCCGAGGATGTTCATGGGGAAGATGCGTTGAAGCTTGGAATTATTGAGTCAATCACAGGCGGAGGCTTCAGTACGAATTCGACAAGCTTGCAAACAAAGTTGCAGGAGCTGGAGAAGGAGAAGAAAGAGTTGGCGTTGTGTCAAGCTCGTGTGGATGGGGATTTTCTCGCATTGAAGAGAGCACTTCAGATTATTTCTGGCTGATGCCACATCATGAGGAAAGGAGATATCGCCATGGATCATAGGCTTTGGAGATCTATCATTTTTGTTTATTAGTCGCTTATGAAGGGAAAGGATATGGCCATGACGCACAGGCGGAAGGAGCCACTCGATTGGGTCTTTCATAATATTTCTGTTCTTGGATCGACATGTTACCGGAACTTCCAATATGCCCAGTCTAATTTGCGGCTTCAAAATTCAAATCCACCTGCCATTTCAAACTTCCCGGAGGATTGTCCATCAATGTTTTGTCATTCTGCTATTTCTCGAATAGCCGAGATGTCTTGGCATTTCAATCTCCTCAGTGAAAGGACTTTACCGAGAATTTCCCCCGCCCCTGGAGCTAGAAGGGAGCTAGAAGCAGGGCGTGATCGATGATGAAGCGTGCCCAGCCTCAAAGTATGTGCATGGAACGTTCGGAGTTCACTGTTGTGTCCTCCTTCATTTTGATTGGAGAGCGCGGCGAGATTCCTCGACCTCGGCTTTGCGGATAACGACGGCAATCATTTCCTCTCCAGCTATGTTCTTGAAAGGAGGACCTGCAAAGCCCTTTTTCACATATTGACCTTCTTGTCAACTGCGGTATCGGAAATCCTAAAAGCGGTGAAATATCTTTTCGAGATACAGGTACAGCGTCACGGAAAGGGCGTACATGTCAATTATGCCTGATTCTTTCCTCAATCGATGATGTTGTACCAAGCGTGTGACTGCATTCGCTTTAGGGAGGTGCTTAAAACGTGCATCCCGGCAAGGTTATCCGTCATTTCAAGCATACGTATGTAGCAGATATGGATCTCGGCTTTATGTGGGGGATAGGAAATCCTTGAAGTGATTCTGCTGTGCTGTTTGGCAGTTTGTGCTGCAGGGAAAAGCGATTTTGCTAGCGCTTCCCTGGCTCGCCTCCTAGTTAAGTGAATTTCTGTCAACGCCCAGCCAGCCCTAAACTACAAGTACTAAGTATTCTTCCGCATCTTGCATTCTGGTCTTTCATACCTCTACAACACCAATATCCATTCTTCCGAGACAAAGAAATCACTCTCATCACCCTCACATCCATCAAATACTCGAACTCGATGGCACCTTCCGCAATTACACCTCCTGTTCAATCAGGAAATGAGCTTGACAGCGCTGCTGTTGCTCGTAAATTAGCTCAGACTGCACCAGAACTAGTTAAGAAGTGAGTACTTCCCCTCCAGGATTTCAAATTATATTTGTGATTTCGAATTGGCCCCTCGACCTCGTTGCAAGCTTGCTGTCCTGTCAAGAACCATGTTTGCTTCGATTGGGTCACACATGACTCATCCACGCTTATAGCAAGAAATTCTGAAATTGACAGCCTGATAGTGGAAAGACCGAAAGTACTCAGCTTCCATTGGATGCTTCCAAGTTGAAGTTCACGAAGACTTCCACTCCAATGACCGTCCCAGCGCCAGGAGATCCAATCATCGCCACCGCGTCTCAATGTACCGACCACATGATCACAGCCGTTTGGAAAGCATCAGAAGGATGGTCTGCTCCAGAGTTAAAGCCATACGGAAACTTCTCCTTGGCTCCAACCGCATCCGTTCTCCACTACGCCACTGAATGTTTCGAAGGAATGAAGATGTATCGTGGTTACGATGGAAAGTTGAGACTTTTCCGACCAGACTGCAATTGCCGAAGAATGGTTATGTCGAGTGTCAGATGTTCTCTCCCAGCCTTCGATCCCAAGGAGCTTGAGAAGCTGATCATCGCGATGGTTGCTGTTGATGGTCCAAAGTGGCTTCCAACACCAGGTACCTTCTTGTACTTGAGACCCACCATGATTGGATCAGCCGGTGCGTTGGGTGTTGCTACGCCAAAGGAAGCCACCTTGTTTGTTATCTCTACCTTCATGCCACCTATGGATCAGAAGACGGGATTGAAGTTGTTGGCTTCAACGAATGGTGTCCGAGCTTGGCCAGGTGGATTTGGGTACGCCAAGTTGGGTGCAAACTACGGTATGTTCTGCAAAACGGATTGGTCAGAGACCCTTAAGCTAATTATTACAAAGGTCCTAGTTTGCTTGCCAATGGTGAAGCCCGTGAGAGAGGTTACGATCAAGTCCTTTGGTTGTTGGATGGCAAGGTTACCGAGGCTGGAGCCTCCAACTTCTTCATCGTATGGAAAACCCCAGAAGGAAAGACTCAGCTCGTTACTGCGCCACTTGACGACAAAATTATCTTGGATGGTGTCACGAGAAGAAGTATCCTTCAACTAGCACGCGAGCGACTTACAGACGGAACGAACAGTCTCCCGGCAATTGAAATTGTGGAGCGCAACTTCACGATGGATGAGGTTCGTGCGGCGGTCAATGAGGGCAGAATCATCGAGGCCTTTGCCGCTGGTACTGCTGTAAGTCACTATGCTTGATTCCCCGACATTTCATCTACTGACAATGAAACCAGTTCTTCGTTTCCGCTGTCTCCGTCATCAACTACAAAGAGCAAGACCTCCAAATCCCGATGGCCCTTGGAGAGATGGGAGAGTACGCATCACTCATCAAGAGCTGGTTGGTCAACATCATGTACGGAAAGGAGCAGCACGAGTGGGGTGTTGTCATTGAGGAAGAGCAATTGTGAAATGGATTGGGTATAGCATGGTAGCATGGGAAATTTTGCTGGTGTTATGGCGTTGCTCGGTAGAGGGTAGCATGGTGGGCGGAAAGACTTTACGATACACAGCATTGCAAAAATCCAGGAGCTTAGTTAATGCAGCAAATTTCATTCTCCTCGAGGGTCTCGTGTCATATTGTTCCGTATCTGCGGGGAATAATGTGTAAACGTGAAACTAGGCGAGACCCGTGAATCTTGAAGCCTCTTCGCACCGAAGGAAAGGATCACCTAAGCTGGAGCAATTGACTGTGATACGAGTAAAATATACTTCAAACAAAACCTCTGTCTGCTTTTATTTGTTAGTAGTTTCCATTGCTCGGCATGAAAGATACCTTGACTCACCTCGATCTGTAGCCGATCCTCCTTGAGTAGTTGTGTATTTTGTGAGGCTATGTCGCTCTTAGATCGACCACAAAAAGCTATTCTCGGTCTGGAGGAAATCGAATGTTCATTCTTGACGGAACATATTGTATATAATAATAAGTAGAAGCTACGACTGGATGATGGACGCCCCCAGGGTATATTTCATCACTTGGTCTACATCGCTGAGTCTCCTTTGTTAATTGTGTCGAGTAGTCAGAAACCTAGACTTCAATCCATCAAATTCAGTGTCGGAAAGTATGGGTCGATCTATGTAGACTGCTCGCCTTACTTCCAACGGCCATTCACTAACAAAAGCACCCACATGGCCTTAGGAAACACGAGTGGACCTTCATCATCCACCACACATCCTGCTTATCGTCCCCATCAAAAACTTACCCTTAGCAGCCAGACGCTTGCATCGCCATTGCGAAGACATCTCGCTTCGCAGCCCGCCGCCCAGCACCAAGTACTGCACAAAGTGCTCACACCAACAGCTAACCAAATAAGCATTTCTTCTTCCAAGTTAGCACAAACCGTGATCATTTACCTTGGTATCTACATCCCAACCTGTCTAACAGCGAGAGAAGTGGTAGTATCGCTCTCGCACCTCGAATCGAATCGGACAAGGTTTCGCCCTTGGGCTCAGTCAACCCGTCTCCAGTTATCGGAACTGGAGGCGGGCCTGAGTTTTGCCAATTTTTTCTATATGTATGTTTTTGTGTTATTTTTGCGTGTTTTAGTGACGCCGAGATTGGTTTAGTTTTGGTGTTTGTTGATGCCGCCGCGTCGACGTGTCTAGCGATGAGGATATTCCGAGTCTTGGCGGTGGCAGAACAGTTTGGGCCAGTAGCGGAGATCATTGGGTGTTCTACAGAGCACTGAGTCCTGGGCAGCGTCAAATTCATTCGTTTCGTTTGAGATAATTGAGTACTGGACAGGGACGAGCTGGGTATTTACAAGAAGCTTTTTTTACATGGTTTCGGCCATGTCCATGATTGCCACTGGCCATCAATGTATCGCAGCGTTACAACTTCTCACGATCCTTATCCCCTGATCTTTCATTGGCCATAGTCCCCGACCCCACATCACCATTCGCGCTCTCAGCTTGCTTTAGAACTTCAGATCTCTTTGCAACAACATTGCTCCCAGCACTCTGGGATGTCGCAGGCACCTCTTTCACATCAGAATTCTTAGGTATAGCCATAAATCTGAGTTTGTCAGGTTTATCGAGTCGTGGAACCCGCACCAACTCCCACGCGTCAGCTCGTCGAATGCTTTCCATCACCGTCTTTGCATCCTTAGTTCCCTGCCCTTCGACCGTCATACGCTTCACCCTTAGAGCTTTCTGGGGCGTTAGGAAGATAACTGCCGACCCATCCTCCACATAAAGTATCGGTTGAAACTTTTCTGGATCCTCCACAAAGAAGTGGATAGAACGACCCATTTCTTTGGATATACGGTCTTTGTACTTCCTAACGCTTTCAACTTTGTTCATACGCCTAAATACCTCTGGTCGGCCCACTGTCTCACTGTCCTCGAGTATCAGTCGCTTTGGAGTCTTCGGATCGACGAGGACAGTGGTCCACAAACGACCGAGAGCATTCTGTCGCGCAGGTATATCCAGGGCAGCGGATTTGGTGTACCAGTATACTTTCTTGTCTTTCGGCGTAATTTTGGCGGCGTGTGTCAGCTTCTGAGGAAGCTTATGTTGCCACCTTGTATCTTCAACAAGTGGTGGTACGAATAAGCGGTTCTGCAGTCCTTCGACCAGTATTTCAGCTGCCGCTGGCATAACCTGCTCGAGTAGTTTCTGATATGTCATAAAATCTGGATCCAGAGGGAACCATTCCTGGGCCAGGATTTTGCCGTGGTCGAAGGATTTGTCGTCGAGAGTCTGGAGAGTGACTCCGCCAACCTTTTCTCTCCTCATAATCATGTGCTGTAGAGGTGCAGGACCTCGGTAGCTATGGCTATGTTAGAGATAAACGGCCACAAGATGAATGAGTACACCTACTCTGGCAAGAGAGATGGGTGCACGTTTAGTCCTCCATACTCAGCCGCTTTCAGAATTCGCGAGGGCACGAAGAGACCAAATGAGACGGCTACAATGAGATTTATGGATTCGTCGTTGGATTTTGGTAGCTAGATATAGTCAGCTCCTGAGGAGTGATCTGGAAATCCGATACTCACAGTCCATCCAGTAAATGTATCTCTCTCATGGAGAGGGAGTCCTAGTTCCTGAGCAACAGCTTTGATTGGCACTGGGAAGATTAGAAATGACTCAAATGAAGCGTTTTGCATAATTACCTTCCCGGATTTGTTTCAAAGACCTCCCCGCGGGTTTCCCAGGTCGACAGAGAACATCGATGGATTTTATCAATGCTGGGTCTCGCTTATGCTCGGCGTGCAGGGCTCGAAGAGACGCAATACTGAATTCATCCGATCCACAGAACAGAATACTTAGAGGTTTGGACGTTTTTGTGCTGTAGAGTTTGATTCCATAGCCTCTAAAATGAGAACACCTGAGCCTCTTAGCCACAGGTCTCATCAATAATGAAGCTACCATATTTCCCCGTGGAAGCCACCCAACCCAGTCAGGGTCAAGGTTGAGGTCTTGCCTCCCCGTTCACAATACGTAGAGCGCTAGATTTAAGGCACTTTAGGTGAGGTATGGCAAAGGCTTAATTTTCGTCTGTCAATTTTTCGTAAGTTGTCGGTTTGGACAGTCAAACAATGATATGATGTCCTTGTCGGATCCCGTTGAGATGTCTAGAGCCCAGATACGGTTCAAGAGAGTGCCGATACTTTAAAGGAGAATCTGGTCTCCCTTTTGAATACCAGAATGTCCGTGTGAATGTTGTGGACATTGGTATGAGGACAGATGCGAACTAGCTCGTCAAAGTAAATAGTGAGGTTGAATTTAAGGACACCCCTGTCCAAACAATTCGGCTGGGATGAGTCTTGGCGCCGTGACATCACTGAGCCTCGAAGCCGATGCTGGCTCTAGGTAAACTCTAACCTTGACACAAGCGCCAGCGACGACGACGACCGCTCCGCACACAGGAGCCGGGGAGCTCGTTTGACGCTCTACCGTTACATCCAGCATCGAATATGCGATGTCTTCACCAACAAGGGCTGTTCCTGCCCAGCTAGGCTTCTTGGCCATCTACAACCCTTCTCTTGGGACGACAGACGAAACGATTGAGGACCAGATAGTCTATTATTCGACGCCTGGTTTGCAGGAGAGGAGCCCGAAGAAAGGGAAGAAAGGCGTCCTGGACGATGCCGCTCGAGAGGAAAATAATGAGCAGTTGAGGCAGATTGGACTTGCCCAGGGGATGGTCGAATTCGGCAGAAGCTTCTCAGATGGCAGAGCTGTGGATACTGTTGAGACTGAAAAGTCGCGCATCATTCTGCATGAGTTGGAGGCGGGGTGGTGGCTCTTAGCTGTCAGGAATACCGTCTTTCGAAACTTCAGACTTTGCTAATACTATACATTTCAGTCAATCAACCTAACGGCTCTACCCGTGGCTGCAAAGACCAGTACATCCGGAAAAGGCAAAGGCTCCGATCAACAAGAGACAATCGAATATTCTTCGCGCGAGGTGAAGCCGGCAATACTACTCTTGGGCGACTTACTGCGAGCACATTCAACATTCCTTCTGCACCATGCCTCTTCCATGAGTGCACTGTTTGTCCGTACTAGAAGGTCCAAGTTCGTAGGCATACTGGGTCGTTACTGGGATACGTTTCTTACCACATGGAATGTGCTCATGCATGGGAACCCGGCAAATAACCTGTACAACGGCATCAAGATCGCTGCTTGTGGGGAGCTCGGTATGGGCGTTGGGGAGGAAGAGCGGGGTAGTGGCGAACGGGAGGTTCTTGAAGGCTTTGTTGGCCGGATAGACGGTCTTGTGGATGTTATTGTTTCCAAATTTGGGGAAGCAGATCCACCAGAAAATGAGAACGAAAACACACCACGTCGAAAGAGTCCCGAAAAGCAAGAGCCTGTAGAACCTTGGCTTGGCTCAGGAAACGAGCCAGGATCGGAAGATGGCGCGATATTTCTTGGAACGGGTGCTTTATCGCGAAAGTCGTTGCGAGATGTTTCACATTGGATGGAAGACCTCTACAGATGGGGTCCATACGCATACGGAGTGATCGACAACCCAAGCTCCAATCGACGAGTAAAGAAATTTCGTCGAAAATCTAAAGAACGACAGCCATCTCCTGATATGAAGAAGTCACGGCAGGTTTATGGATTGAGTATCCGTGACAAGACTGGCAACGAGAACTCTAGTCGCCAGAACTCAATGACCTCTGTTCCTCCAATGCCAGTGAATGAGAATGAGGAAATGCCCGGTAGTCCAAGTTCTATCAAACGTCGTCCTACCTTTAAACGAGGAACATCAAGCATGACTGGCTCCGAGAGTGATTCCAACGCAAAGGGTAGTAGATTTGTCCAGTTTCTGAAGCTTGGTTACGGGAGCCACTGGTCACTTGGCTCAGCATCGCACACGGAAGACGGCCCTGGGTCTCGAATTGCAGAAGTGGAGGAGGGGACGTCGAGATTGACGGAAAATCAAGCCAAGAGCGATTCGCCGAAGGCTAGTAGGACAATTGAGTCATCTCCCTATGCAACCAGAGACTCTACGGGACATTTTCTGATAGGACTTCTGGGAGACATTGAGAATGATGACGACGAAGCACTCGATCTCGATCCGGAAGAATCGCAGGACCAAGCTCAAGACGACTCCAACCCGAGATTACTTTTGAGAACACTGACCGTCGAATTGGAACGCGAAGAAGATGCCCGTAAAGAGACAGATATCAGCATCGATCTCGGTGGCAGTAGCAAAGGCTCATCGACCAAGGTCGCTGGCTCAGAACGCACTGGAACCTCAAACACCTCGTTTGAGAGTCAAGACCGGAATAAGACTAAGAAACTTCGGACGGTAGTCTACGTTAAGAAGCCGTTCATATTTGTGCTTCTCTTTGAATTGCGAACAGATGCTTTGGCATTTTCGGGTCTTTATCGGTCTTTACATCACCAGGTCAGCCCGCTTGTGAAGCCACTATTACAGTCAACAGCATATCGAGCAGCGAAACCAGAGCTTAGCACTTCTGATGAATCTGCTACGCCAATATATGATCTTGTCTGGGATCCCAAGCTTCTGACAACCAACTCAACTATCCCGAACATACCAGACCCTCTGCAGACGCCACAAGAAACGGGTTCTTCAACGTGGTCACGAATAGAAGCATTGAACACACACATGCAGATTATAAATACGTATGTTGCGTCAAGCACAGAGAGGTCAGCGTTGGAACGTACGTGCAAGACCAGCCGAGGCTGGTGGGTTGTTTGGACAAGAATTCCAGATCCTGAGCCAGCTGAAACACCCGTAAACTCGGGCGAATCGGCCGTTCCCACTCCCGTTCAGACTCCCACACCGACACCTGTCAAGGAACAAAGGGGAGGAAGCCAGAAAACCCCAGATTTGCGAGCGAAATCTCAGCAAACAAGCACATTCGAAGCAAGCATGACTTCAGGTCCTGCTCATCCCTTTCTGGAGACCACGAAGGTCAAATCTGCACCGAAAGACAAGGAGATATTCCTTATACGACGGGCAAGTGATCATGTAGCTGCTAAGATGACAGGGAGATTCGTGAGCGGATCATCAGTAGCAGCATCTGAGTCCAGTTGGACATCAGGTCCTGGTCGTCTAGCACAGGGCATTGGCGTTGACACGAAGCGGTACATTGAGGGCCTACTGAATCTGAATAGATAGAGCATAGAATTCGATGGCGTTTCAGACGTTGCGCCTTTGTATCGAAGCCCAGTAATAGATCGGCGAGTGAAGTCAATAAAGTGATCACCTCACAGGCTTGAGCTCGCCTCCACCCATTCCTACCCCCTTTCTTCGCTCCATAGACTAAGCGAACGTAAATATGGCAAGGAAGATCGAGCATCTAGCGGCTACTACCGAAGAGCGAGCACTTAGTAAGTGTATTAGCCGCCGCTTGGGTAAAGCTATCCTTACCCAGACTACCCAGGTACCTATGACGTTACTGTTTTTAACGTCTCGCTTGTTGACACCCCTAGATAGAAGTCTTTCGCCCTCCAGGACCTTTACCTCCGGAAGAAGGGATTTAAGGTGGACAATATCACAGTCCTCTCATATCCAACTGAATGTAAAATTACTTTTCGACATTCAAAAGTCAGAAATACATCCACAATGGCTAAGACGGAAAATCTGAGAGCGGACCGTCTCTTCGACGTGAAGGGGCACGTTTGTGTTGTCACCGGCGGTGGAACTGGCATTGGTTTGATGTAAGCTTCCTCTTGTCTCTTCTCGAAGACATATTCACATTCAATAGGGCCACACAAGCACTAGCCGCCAATGGAGCAAAAGTCTACATTACAGGTAGACGAATGGAGGCGCTCGAGAATGCTGCGAAATCACATGAGCCATCATTGGGCGGCGAAATCATCCCGTAAGCACTCTCAGCCTCAGGAAACAATCATTTATTTACTTGAAATAGTGTTGGGCCATGTGACGTAACAAAGAAAGAAGATCTGGAGAATCTCGTTGCAGAGATCTCAAAGAAAGAGAAGTACATCAACGTGCTTGTTTGCAATGCAGGTATCTCAGGACCAAAGGCCGAGCCGGAAAGTGAGAATGCTACGGAGCTGAAGGAAGCGCTGTTTAAAGGGGAGAGTTTTCAGGAATGGTCAGATACGTACAACACTAACGTGTCTGCTGTTTATGTGAGTCTTGTCTTTCGGAACTTTCCCCATGCTAAGAGATACGAGGATGTGGGAGTACCTATACTGACTTCTGTAGTTCACAACTGTCGCCTTCCTTCCTCTGCTACAAGCAGGTCGCGAATCATTTGGCCATCTCTCAGCCTCCGTGATCGTCATCTCCTCCATGTCTGGCATAATGCGTCACGCACAAGGTCACTTTTCCTACAACGCCGCGAAAGGAGCTACCGTTCACCTCTCCAAACTCATGTCCTACGAGTTCAAGAAAGCGGGTATCAGAGTCAATAGTATCGCACCTGGGTATTTTCCTAGTGAAATGACGACGAAAGAGAGTGACGAGGATCAGAAGAGTGGTATTCCCGACGAGAAGATGAAGGAGAAGGGTCATGTGCCTGCGCAGAGAGCTGGAAGTGATGAGGAGATGGCGCAGGGGATTATCTTTCTGGCGAAGAACAAGTATGTCAATGGTGAGATTATTGCTATTGATGGGGGTGTCTTGCTTGAGGTTCCTGGACGATAGGCGATTTCACATAAGGGGCATCAGCGATCATAGATATGGGGGATAGTTTTGGGGCAGCGTTGAGATGCCATAAACGTTCGACACCAAGGAATAAAAATTAAATCTTTGAGTAGAGCTCTGAAGCTACCTTGTAAGGAGATGACGCCGGATCCGATCCTATCCAACTCCCTTGCTTCGCTGATCAGTGAACGTAAGAACCCGGTATGACTCCTGATTCTTGCCCATTATTCGACGTCGTCTCCTGCAACTCTCTTGCCAGCTCTTGATCCAAGTGCATTGCTTCTGCTCTCAGTCTATCCACCTCTCTTCTGTACTTTTCTGCTTCCTCTTCCAGCTTCGTTGCTTGGTCTCTCAACTTCAACTTCTCTTTCTCGCTTACCGTTCTTCCAGTAGCAGAAGTTCGTAGGTCAATTGCCTTTGCTTCCTTTAGTTCAGCAGATTTTTCCATCTGAAGAGCTTGATCGTGAAGTCTCTCTGCACCAACAGGAACTGGCGTAGGTGACGAGGCGACTCCGTCCGCATAAGATGAATTGTGAGTAAATGGCCACCCGCTGTGAATTGCAGCCAAGCCAGGTGGACCGTTGCCTCTGCCGAACGGTAGGCCGGTCATGAAAGGCGCAGAAGCAGATCTTCCAAACGGGAATCCCGGGTGTTCCGGGTGTACTGGTGGATTGCCTGGCATATGAGGAGTTGCCGGCGTGAAAGAATTTGCTGCTGATGGAAAGAAAGCACCTGGTATGTTGGCTCGAGACATCCACGGCGGCCCAGTTCGTGCTCCTCTCGGTCCACACTTCTTGACCTCCTTCTTGGCTTGCCGTTCCTCTCTTTTCAATGCCCGGCGCTCCCTTCTTTGCGCTTTTCTCTGTGCCTTCCTTTCACGCCTCGCTTCTCTTCGATCCCTCCTTTGTGCTTTCTTTGCGTCCTTAAAAATCTTCGTCAAATCCCTCACTTCCTTTCGTAGAGCTTGAAGATCTTGTCCTTTCTGCTGAGCCACGTTATCTTTGGCATGGATGATGTCCTCTCGCATGTCTCTCACTGATGCTTTTGTGATTGGCTCAGCAGGGTGGTTCAGCCATTCCATCAAGGATTGCTTCACGACCGGAAGCTGCCCATCCCTCAGATCCTCGTACTCCGGCAGGGATCCAACAGACGAGTCCGTGTCTGATGAACTCGAGCTTGATGAGCTGGAATGACTCGACGCAGAGGGAGAGCGTTCTCTTCTTCTGCGGTGGCGACCATGCGAGTGTGAGCGACCATGATGACCTCTGTGACGTACTCGACCCCTCTCCGCGTCGTGAGACTCTCTTCGTGCCCATGATCGTCCTCCCAGGGTCACACCATTAGCATCCGCGTTGAACCCTCGGCTTCCACCAAGTCGAAAGCCATTCGAGTCGGCAATCAGCATATTTCCAAGCCGAAAGCCATTATTATCAGCCTGCCTGAAATTAGTCACGAAGTCTTAGAATGCTGATTAGAACTTACCCTCAGCCCGTTTTTGCCAATACGGAAGCCGTCATTGTCTAAAATTACATTAGTACTTATGGGCAAGCCAAGCAAAGGTCAGAAATGAAGCAGATGAGAAAAATAAATTAAAAGAGAGCCTCAAGGAGATTGATCGATCTAAAGAAACAGATTCTTAGGCATACGAACCTGCAACAATAGGCCCCATTTTAAAGCCTTGTGGACCAGCCTGCATAAATCCACTGAAGAAACCCTTGCGAGCGTTTGCGTTGCTACTTGGGCCAGGTTCACCATTCAACTCATGTTCCCAAGGTATCCAGGAACCAGGCATTGGTGTAGCCTCTCCCTCCGCAGTGTTTTCGATGTCTGCAACATCGTTCGATATTTGTACGCCCCTGGGCTTGAAGAAGCCTTCGTTCCATTCTGATATTGTAGCTTCCAGCCTACGAGCTTTGCCCGCGCTTTGTAAAATTTGCGGTTGTCGTAATGGATCCAGCTGAGCATCCACCTCACGAAGATCCGTCATTGACCGGCTCTCTTTCCCCAGAGTCAACCTGTGCATTCGCTCATCCACTAATTCCGCTTTGAGCTTCCGGTCTGCAACACCATTATTGACTCCAGCGGCGTGGTCTGGAAGGAGATAATTGACAAAGGTCAGCCAGTCAAGTTCACGCACATCCTTTTCTCCTAGCTCTTGTGGATATGGGATGTCTTTCGGTGCTGTTTCTTCAGTGACGGATATCTTTATAATTTCGAGCGGCGCGTTGGAGCTGTTCCTGCGTGCAGGACGAGATTCGAAGAAGGTTGTTGCAGAGGAAGAGGAGACATGGTCGTGCTCGTCTCCAAACACCTGATTCTGATGTACGGAGCCTGCGGGCGAGTATAGTGGGGTGTAAATGGTCTCGTCGACTGACGATGTTGTGGAAGGGAGAGGTCGAGGTGCTACAGATACATTATCTGCTTGCGAAGTGGCCGGAGTAAGGATAGGATGTGGTGAAGTCCCCGGATCTATTTCTGAATAAGGCGGGGGAGGGGCAATAATATCCATTTCAGGGTTCAAGGAGGCAGAAACACAATCAGTATACGGCAAAATATTGTAGCAGCAGGATTGTACGTGTTTTCAATGATATGTGGGACATGTAGAGCTCTGGAGTTAATCAATAATAAAATGAGCTCCAAGATACGCGCGATGGACTGATTGGGATGTGGTCAGGATGATATTCCTTCCAGCACATGGAGGCTCAGCCAACTTTAAGCTTCTTGCTCGCTTGCAAGCTGCGACGCTATCCTATGACTGCTGCTCCTCGCTGCAATTCGTTCGAAAGCGCCGACTACGCGTCCCCACTGCCGTTCGTGCCAATGGAGGCTGGGGTTCAACCTGTGGCAGATGAGATTACGTAGGGCAGCCTCAAGGCAACGAACTCGGCCAAACAATAACATATCGTGACTGGCTCTCGTTGAAATATATCTGTCAAAATCGACGGCTGTTCCGATAAAACTGCATCGGTAGAGATGTTCGAGTCACAGAAGTGCTTTTGTGGACTTCCCAGGAGTTGGGAATAAGCCACAGCCTGGAGCTACACTATTATTTATCGAAGCAAAGTCGGCTCTTTCTAGCTTCCGGTTCTGAATGAGGAACTATCTCTTTCATAAGCCCGAGTTCTCGGTTTGTTTACCTCGGTTCCATCTGATTCATAACATTTATGTAGAAAGAGAGTCTACTGCAACACCGAAAAAATCACACGAGCAAAAGATTTTGAAGCTAGCCATCCGAATTTGGTAATGCTTGCAATCATTTTGGTGCTACAAGACACTGCTTCCGACCCAGATCAGAATTTTAGGGAACTGACTTTAGCTCAGCAACATCCGAAGATGTATCCTCTGGATTTTGAGCAAATTTTAGGCCCCCTTCACAAGCCAGAACGAGTAGCATAGAACTGGACATGCCCTCCGTTGAAGGGAGTCCAACGAATCATGTCTGCTATCAGCGTCTCTCAAGCACAAGAAGCTCGTTTCTCTGACTAGCGACACCAGGATGTCGATGATGTATACAAGTATTGTCCGAAGACAAAGTGCTTGGCTCTCAAAACTGAAGCTCTGGCTTGTGGAAATTGATGTCTTCGGTCTTGTAGTGGTCGGCAACGATTCTGTAGAGATACGATGGAGCATGTGCGCCTCTGCATATCGGTATGAGCAAAGAAAGGTATCTTGTAGGAAGAGACTTACAGGTTAGTGATATACAGATCTACAAGATCAGGGGGCACATAGTCGTAGACAGGGTTATCCACCTCCAGCTTGTCCACCAATGGTCCATCATCGTAGTCTACAATGCATCCAGGATCCCCATATTCGATAAGAGATTCGAACTCGAACGGGTACTCAGGACTGAGTTTGTAGACACCGCTGACGACAATCACTGGTGTACTATGCGCTCTCGCTGCCTTTGCAATAATTCGAGCGCCTGCTGCCGCTATCAAACCCCCGTTTGCTATGACTGCATGGGTAGCCAGGATGACTTTGCTGACCTTTTTCATGAACGCAAAAATGGCGGCGTCGGTAATCAGGATGACTGTGATGCCAGCTTCAGACAAAGGTTTCAGAAATTTCTCTGTGCTCACGTCGCCTCCAGTCTCACCAGATTGGTTGGTCTCCCTGGTTACCGATGCGTGAGTGGCTTCGTGGTCATTGGGGTACGATTCTGCAACGATAACCGTGAATTTCCTCTTTTCGGCGGCCTTGAGCAGGAACTTCTGAACACTGAGTGATGAGGAATGCGTAAGAATGATTTCGTTGGAGTGAATATGCTCCTGGGCATATGCGGCAATCTGATCATCAACTTGATCAAGCTCATCAATAATCTCATCGATACCGCCCATAACCTCCGCCTTCAAGTCTTTCGTTGTAGTAGCTATCCTCTGTGATAGGGAGGACGCATTGAACGTAGTTTTCCCATGTGGAGAGTTTGTTCCTGGAGGAGTCGCGTTTGGTGAGGGCGTTGCAGAGAGCAAGTTGAACATGGATTGTTGTACTGGAACTCCATTGAGCACGGCGTATGATTGATGGGAAGTGAGCATAGGAGGTCTGGAGGTCATTGCAGAAGTTTTTCCAAAGACATCATCACCATTTGTTTCCGGCGCTCCGGACTCGCTGCTCGACTCGAATCGTAGTGGGCTGAATGCCGGTGGTGCGTCTATCCTAGGTGATCCAGAGTAACTCTGTTTCCGGCTTGGAGAGCCAACGTTCGATGCTGAGTCACTTCCATCTTCAGCTCTATCCTCCTTTGCCTCATCTCTTATCATTCCCAGAACTCGTCTCACGATATTTCCCACGACCATTTCTCTCGGTTGTGCTGCAATGAGGCGCTGGCCAACTTCTTGTATTCTTTCTAGCAGCTTCCCTATGTCCGTCCATTTGAACTTCGCAACCACGCGGCGGAGGAGATGGGCTGTAGCTATAGCGCACGGTCTAGAGTTCTGGATCTGTCTTCGTTTGAGAAGCCTGTATATACATCAGCTAGACCAGGCGCAAAGAGTCGCTGAGAAGGCCGTACGAGATCAGATTTTCGATAGAAGACTCCAATGGAGCAGCCTTCAGTGACTTCAAGAAGACGCTCAGATTCGGCGCATATCCAGTCTGTGGCGACGGCATGCTGAAATAATTTGTTGGCCTTGAAGCCGCGGACTGAGTGTTTGCAGCGGCGCAAATGCTGATGTGCTGGAGGGGTATTTCTTAGTACAATTTTGGCTTTCTTGCAGGCTCTTGCAATGGGTTCGAATGGAGACTAACGGTAATTTGGAGGCTGTAGTAAAACGCAGGATATTTCGCAGATATTTCGCAGGGTGGTGTAAAATTGTTGGACGTTGGAAAGTCGTGGGGGTTGAAGTTGAAGAAAGTTGCTCATGTAAACTTATTTTTGACGGATGACTCCCGTTGACCTTGAAGTCGCGAACGCTCGGCCGCTCTCAATCCACATCATCCCGCGCAACATACGCCGCGCAATACGTGAAGGTCCAATTTGGTAAAGATCCAGCTACACTTGCCTGTCAAAGCTCATACATATATCACTTCAGCGTGCCTTCTTAGTCTGAAGTAACGATTGACAGAGGGCATTGTTGTTTTCGCCGCTACCCCGTTCCCAATCTAAGCTCCGAGGCTCAGCTGCTCACCCTCGCAAGTCGTGCTGTAAGTGAGCGACAACGGGTAACGCTCAACCAAGCATACGAAACAGCGCGCTGAGACTGGTATCTATCCTGTGTGGAACTGCAGATACGCAGATTGCTACGTCCTTCACTTGCCTTTGAGGCCCTCACCGAAGCCCCGCCCTGTCGATAGAAGCTCCATCCTCCTCCTTCATGGCTCGGAAAGAACGATGAACTCTCTGAATATCCTCTCGGCACGAGTGTCTCCGCCGCAGACCCCATCGCCATCTAGAAGCAACTCTTTTGGAAACATTTTTTCTTCTGCGACAGAGACAGAGTCGAGGAGGAATTCGCGAGAGGACATATTGGACGAGAAGGCAGAATACCCAAGCGATAACCCCGAGCTGGATCAGGAAGATGACAGAACTGTCCATGAAGAGACGCCTCTTCTAGACAAGGAAACCAGCGAGACAAAAGATCCAGAGAGCACAGGGTGGCGCATAATTCCGCAACGAATATCTTTCGCTTTTATCGAATCCATACGCTGGTTCCTATCCACACTAGCTGCTCCTGGTGTTTACCTTTTTGCATGCCTATGTGATGAGCAGGGAAACTTTGCTCCCTTCTCTCAGATGAGGAAACTAGGTACACGACGTGCATCTACTGCGCAAGCACTCGACATCAATTCATCTGAGGATAGGCAGCACGGAGAGCAAAGCCGTGGCAAGAGTCCTTCTGGAAAGCGAGGGTCGATCAAGGGCAAAAAGGGCTTTTCTTCATACTCGTCGTCATCGGGACTGTCTTCTGAGTCGGAGTCAGACCGTGACCGGTCTATGAGTGAAGCAGAGCATTCAACAGCGTCTGGGACAGCGCGCCACACCCGATCGAAGTCGCTTCAAGCTTCCGACGAGATCGCTCCAGCGAGACGTTCTATAAGGATCAAACTTCATAATGAAGATAGCGTGCGGCAGAGGAAGCACCGGAAATCTCAGTCTACGAGTACGCAGAGCAATGGATCGGGTGCAATTGCTGCTAGCGAGATCTCACCAGCAACTCTCAAGTCTCCTACATCCCCAGCCTCATCTCTTTCGATGACAAAGTATCCTCGTGCTCCTGCACCCCCAAGGCCTCTCATTCCGCGCCGTCAGCCTTCCTATACCACTGATGCGCCAAGTGGAAAACTTGCTCAAAAGACATTGATACTTGACCTCGACGAAACTTTGATTCATAGCATGGCTAAGGGCGGAAGGATGAGCACTGGTCATATGGTCGAAGTGAAGCTGAACACTGTGGTTGGGGCTGGTGGAAATGCTGTTCCTGGCCCTCAACACCCCATTCTCTACTATGTTCACAAAAGACCACATTGTGACGACTTTCTGCGACGAGTGAGTAGTCTGAAGCACCTAATGATAGCATGCTAACGAAAGCAGATTTGTAAGTGGTACAACCTCGTTATCTTCACTGCGTCTGTCCAGGAATACGCAGATCCTGTGATAGACTTTTTAGAGACCGAGCGAAAGTTTTTCTCCGGTCGATATTACCGCCAACACTGTACATACCGCCATGGTGCCTTCATCAAGGACCTAAGCTCCGTGGAACCGGATCTCAGCAAGGTCATGATTCTGGATAATAGTCCTTTGAGCTACATGTTTCATCAAGGTAGGCAACGTAGGCCAAGGTTGTCAACATAGCTAACTAGACCATCAGATAATGCGATACCCATAGAAGGCTGGATCAGTGATCCTACAGACAATGACCTAATGCACCTCGTGCCATTGCTAGAGGGGCTGCAGTATGTTACTGACGTGCGAGCTTTCTTGGCTTTGAGGGGCGGCGAAGATGGGAAGCACATAGCTTAATAAACTCTTGAATTGTATTAATTGTGGCTTTGTTTCTTTATCAAATGCACTACTCTTGAAGATCAACAACAATTAGTTCCATTGCAATATGTTCCAAATGAGACCTACCGTGAAAGCCTCGTTCCTAATCTTTTCCTCATTGCAGGTCGAGTGCATAGAGAGGTACGAATATACTTGCCAGCCAAATGGTTCAACATGGTACAAGAGTAATAGTCTGAGTGTAGGGAGAACATCAAAAAGCACTACCCTAACAAATACATATCGAAGCAGATGTCTTCACCAGATTCTACAGAATCACCTTCGGTATCTTGATCTGAGGCAGCTTGAGCTGGAAGACAAATAAACAAGGCTTAACGAGCGCCAAGGAAACTAGACCCCGCCTGCCCGCCATCGGTTCAAATTCGAGCGGGAGTCATCTCGTGCCCCACCAAGAAGCTAGTCGCGACAAATTCATGAGAGCTCGAGTTCACCACCACATCGAACAATGACGCTTTTATGACCCAATCTTTAAACTGCACGCAGATACAGCTTCGTGTTTGACGCACGATAGCAGATAGCCACCAATATGCAGCTCACTTCGACTGGCGGAGAGTCTATCAAGGCTCAAGTTGTCGACAATGTGCCCAAAAGTAAGAATTTGCTGCTGTCCATCGCTGTAAGAGTAGGGGACTGACAGTGGACAGAGTTTGCCTCTCTCAAGTTCGGTATTCAGTGAGTATCCTTTGGGTTGTTTCTAGCCTCATTAATGACTGGTTGGTAGGTCGAACACCCAAATTGTCAACCAGGGAGTCCTCGAAGTTTCGGATCGCATTCTGTATAATATGGAACAGGGTCGAAAGCCTATGGAAAACGGACCATTGGACACAAGACTAGTGAGGATCACAGGCGATGGCTCAGATGGCATGGGTGGCTGATATTGAGTCTACACAGGGAACTTCTAGCAAGACCGGAATTTGCGACACATGCGGCGAAGGGCTTCAAAATTGCAATGGCCATTTTGGTCATGTTCGACTGGCTCTACCCGCATTTCATATTGGCTATCTCAAATTGACTCAGATGTTTCTACAGAACATTTGTAAAGTATGCAATACTTTCTACTCAGGAAGGGATATGGGCTAATCTTGTCGCAAGGATTGTGCCAGAGTGCTACTCACGGAGTCCGAACGACGTGCTTTTCTGAAGCAGCTACGAGTACCAGGCATCGATAATCTCAAGAGGACACAGATTTGCAAGAAGATTAACGAGCAATGTCGAAAAGTTAGAATATGCCCGTATTGCGATGCTGTCAATGGCCAGATTCGAAAGCTTGCGCCTCTTAGATTGGCCCACGATCGGTACCAGGCATTCAACAAGTCAACAGCTGCGAAGAAAGTGCCTCCCCCGTCCATGCTCGTATATCACAAGTCGTTCGAGGAGGCGAAGAAGAACAATGCGGAGCTTGACAAGCACTTAAAGAAGGCGATGGATGACCTTAATCCGCTCAGAGTCTTGAATCTGTTCAAGATGATCACACCAAGTGACTGCGAACTTCTAGGACTCAATCCTGCAGAGGGCAGGCCTGAGATGTTCATCTGGCAGTTCGTCCCGGCCCCACCGATCTGTATTCGTCCATCTGTTGCGCAGGAAAATGCAAGTAACGAAGATGATCTCACAACAAAACTTGCGGAAATTGTCCATGTCAGCTCTATGATTCGTGCTGCTTTGCAAAGAGGTCAGCCGATTCAGACGATCGTAGAGCAATGGGATTTCCTCCAAACACAGATCGCCCTATATGTAAATAGCGACGTTCCCGGTCTCCAAGATAAAGGCAATGGAAAGGCTATTCGAGGATTCTGTCAACGCCTAAAAGGCAAACAAGGTCGATTCCGAGGAAATCTGTCAGGAAAACGTGTCGATTTCTCGGCTCGAACAGTCATCTCTCCAGATCCGAATTTATCTATCGAGCAGGTTGCTGTTCCTATACTGGTGGCTAAGAACATGACATATCCCGAGCGAGTACAGCGTCAAAACATTGAGAAGCTTCGACAGTGTGTTCTCAATGGCCCCGAGATTCATCCAGGTGCCAACCAGATCGTCAAGAAAGATTCCGACCACAAAATCTCTCTTAAGTTTGCCCGTCGACCGGACGCGGCCAAGAATCTGAGAATTGGTGACGTTGTCGAGAGACATCTCGAAGACGGAGATATCGTACTTTTCAACCGGCAACCTTCTCTTCACAAGCTCAGTATCATGAGTCATTACGTCAAAGTCAGACCTTGGAGAACTTTCCGACTTAACGAGTGTGTGTGCAATCCCTACAACGCTGATTTCGATGGAGATGAGATGAACTTGCATGTCCCTCAAACCGAGGAGGCGAGAACAGAGGCGATCAACCTCATGGGAGTGAAGAACAACCTGTCCACGCCAAAGAACGGAGAGCCGATCATTTCAGCTACTCAAGATTTCATCACCGCCGCGTACCTGTTGAGCAGCAAGGAAAATTTCTTTGACCGGAAAACCTTCACAACGCTGTGCATGTACATGGTCAATGGCAACACCCACTTGGATCTACCGCCACCCGCAATCATCAAACCCGAGGCATTGTGGACCGGGAAACAAGTTTTCAGTGTTCTCATGCGCCCAAACAGTAAATCTCCGGTGAAAGTCAACCTGGATGCAAAATGTCGAGATTACAAGGCGGTGCCAGGTCAGTGCCCGGATATGGATATTAATGATGGTTGGCTCGTGGTCCGCAACTCCGAAGTTATGTGCGGCCGAATGGACAAGACCACCGTTGGATCCGGAAAGAAAGATTCCATTTTTTACATCATTCTTCGAGATTTTGGCCCTGATGAAGCTGTCATAGCTATGGACAGACTTGCTAAAGTATCAGCTCGCTACCTCACAAACATGGGTTTCTCGATCGGTATCAGTGATGTCTACCCATCGCAAAAGCTCACTGAGCATAAGGCATCACTTGTAGCCGATGCGTACGAGGCATCCGAAGTTCTCATCAATCAGTTCAAGAATGGTACCCTTGAGAAGGCCACAGGTTGCGATTTGGAAGAAAGTTTGGAGAACAAAATCTCAGGTGTTCTGAGCAAAGTCAGACAAGACGCTGGAGAGTACTGCATTAACACACTCAGCAAATGGAATGCCCCTCTTATCATGGCCAAATCTGGATCTAAGGGATCGAACATTAACGTCGCACAAATGGTAGCAGTCGTCGGACAACAGATTATCGGAGGTCAACGTGTTGCAGATGGATTCCAAGACAGAACTTTACCTCATTTCCCCAAGAACGCACGCCAGCCTCCATCCAAGGGTTTCGTCCGAAACAGCTTCTTCACAGGCCTCACACCCACAGAATTCTTGTTTCACGCCATTTCTGGTCGTGAAGGTTTGGTCGATACAGCTGTCAAAACTGCCGAGACTGGATATATGTCAAGAAGATTGATGAAGTCTCTTGAAGACTTGTCGACTCAGTACGATGACACAGTCCGAAACTCCTCAGGAATCGTCGTTCAGTTCCAGTTCGGAGCAGACAAGCTAGATCCTGTTGACATGGAGGGTACCGCTGTGCCAGTCCATTTTGTCCGTACGTGGACTCATGCCGAAGCAATGACCTGGGACAACAATGAGCCAGGACTCTTGCCATATCAGATTACAGCCGAGTGTAATAAGCTCTTGGCCCCTCAGCGAGATCGGTACAAGAGAAAAGACGTCTTTGGCAAGCCTCTGAAATATGACGATGCGACAGATTATGGTGTTGACGAATTCGAAAGTGCCCGTGGTTTCCTCGTCACAATTACAGAATTTGTTGGTAGTCTCGCTCATCGTCTCGCGAAAGCACGCCAGTTGGCAGGCCTTCACGAGTTTGAAGATCCTCCGGTCGCTGGCGATGTCCACATGACCGAAGCTGGAGAGCAGGAGAGGTTAGATCAAATGGATCGTGTGCACAAGGTTTCGCTCCGCACACTGAGAATGTTCATTTCACTATGTTTGGACAAATATGCCAAGGCACATGTGGAGCCTGGCCACGCTGTGGGTGCTGTTGGAGCACAGTCCATCGGAGAGCCAGGTACTCAGATGACCTTGAAGACATTCCATTTTGCTGGTGTTGCCGGTATGAGTATCACCCAGGGTGTACCCCGTATCAAGGAGATCATCAATGCATCGAAGGTCATCAGTACGCCCGTCATCACCTGCCCCCTGGAGAACAAATACGTCTTAGAAGCTGCGCATGTGGTGAAAAGTCGCATCGAAAAGACCTACATTTCCGACGTCCTCCGATTTGTGGAAGACATGTGGTCGGCCAAACACTCCACAGTCTGCTTGTGTATCAACATGGACGCTCTCAGTGACTTACAACTTGGTCTTACTTTGGCAGATATCGCCAATTCCATTTCCAGCAACAAAAAGATGAAGATTCGCAATCACGACATTTCAATTGCTGGAGACTGCTTGTTCGTCAACGTCACACCAGACAGTGGCGGCAATCTGGGTGCTCGAGGTGCTCCTAAGAAGGGTGCTGTAGACGAGAACTATTCGGATATTCTACTTCGGGTCAACTATCTCAAGCGTGCACTGCCTGCAATTGCTATATCTGGATATGCTGATGCAACTCGAGCCATCATCCAGAAGACAACACACTACCCGCCCGAGGGCGATAAATATGACACACACATGGTACTCGTAGAAGGTTATGGGCTTCGAGCTTGTATGACTACGGAAGGAGTCATCGGCACGCAGACAACTAGCAACGGTGTCATGGAAGTCAAAGACGTCCTCGGTATCGAAGCTGCACGAACCACCATCGCTACTGAAATCGGCTCCGTCATGGGAGACATGGGTATCGACCCTCGACACATGCAACTTCTTGCCGATGTCATGACCTACAAGGGCGAAGTTCTCGGCATCACTCGGTTCGGCCTGTCCAAGATGCGAGACAGCGTCCTGCAATTGGCATCTTTCGAGAAGACACCCGATCACTTGTTCGACGCTGCCGCTGGCATGAAATCAGATCTCATCGAGGGAGTCAGTGAGTGCATCATCATGGGACAGACAATGAGCGTTGGTACGGGTGCCTTCCAAGTCGTGCGAGAGTTAGGTTTGAAGCCCGAGGACTTGAAGAAGAAGCCCACTCTTTTCGAGGATGCATGGGCAGTCGATCAAACTGAACGCCAGAAGATCCGGGCGGCGGAACTGGCTGAGCGGAAGAGAATCGCGGCGGAGAGAAAGGCGAATGGCTTGCCGGTCGAAATGGAGTTTTGATCTTAGACTGGCAATGAATGCTTTGGGACTTTCTAGGTGCATAGCAGGCCGGACGGACGAATGGCGTTAAGGATTTATCTGAGTGTACTGGAAGGCAATGGTTGGGCATCTGCGGCGTTACCATATCCCCCCGGTTGCGGCTAGTTCTTTGACTGGCTGGTAATTCTAGATCTCGATTTATATCTCGGATCAAAAAGGATACAGTAGATGAGACAAAGAACAATGATACATTGATTGACCAACTCCATCCGTGACTACCTATCAATTTAGTCCTGGGTATCCTGATATCCGTACACACATTTTCTGGTATCCATAGTTTCGTTTCTGAGAGTCCTCGAACAAGCGCCCCTTCTATCCGTACGCAACACAACCTCGCTTATCATTTAAGCCAAAATAAACTCCCCACTGACCCCCTCAAATGCCATGATCTTTCCGCCAACAGCCTTCGAATCCCCATAGTACTTTACCCTATACCTGCCTGGCACCGCCCACTCCTCCGTCTCCCACACAATCTCAACCTCACTCGTCCCCAACACACCACTCGTACGCTTCCAATTGAAGATCAAAGCCCAATCGCTGTCATCTCTCACTCTTACCCATCGACTGGTCGGAGTATCGAACAGCTCTATGGCGGCATAGGTTTCTTCGAGACGGAGAGAGTTACGAGGATTTGCGCCGACGAATGTGACGGATACGATATCGCCGATACTGTATGCAGGTCGTGTGTCTGTTTTCACGTCCCCGAAGTGCTTGAAGATGGGCGTGCCGTCGAAGACTACGCCTGTGATGAAAGAGAGGGAGCGATTGACGTTGTCTGGCGGTGAAGGGCCTGGGAGTGGACGGGTGGTGGAGGATGAGCTCAGGTAGGGAAGGTATTTGAGCGTGAGGTTGATGTACGCGTTAAGTGTATATGGGCCGTAAAGGGTAGAAGCGCCTTCGTAGCGCTGGATGCCGTATTCTTCGGTCGTCGAAATGTAGTGCGTATAGCTGTTTGCTGGTCCCCCAATGACTACGACTGGGTCGACGGATGGTGAGCCAGAGAGCGCGAGGGAAGAGGCGGAGCTGTGGATGGCTTCTTTCCAGCGGCGTCCGGCCATTGTGGTAGCTTCACCTGGGCTGACTATGATCACGAGTTGCCCGACTCGTAGGACTTGGACATCAACGATGTTCGGTGTCCAGAGATATGGAGAGCTTATTTCTCCTACGTCCAATAGAATAGGCTTAGGATAATGACAGCGTTTTTGAGCTTCGGTAGGCTCCTTGATGAAGCCAGATACCACTCTCCATACAGGTGAAGCATTGGGGGCTCCGGGATCATTCTGGGTAAAGTCAAAAGCACCCGGTCCATCTGATGTACCCGCGGCAAAGGAGTATCCCAGAGCTGCTGGACAAGTATGGACGTAGCTCCCATTAGCCAAAGGAAAAGTGAAATTCGTCATGTCCTGGAAAATATGGAATGACTTGACGGAAGAGCCGGTGACAGGCGATCCTTCAGTGTCGAGATTATCGTACAATGCTCTCGCAGGCTCGTATTGCCTCTTGCCAACCTCGTAGCAGGATGCAGCACCATTGTCTTTCACTCGGAAGAAGGGTCCACGAGCATGGCAAAATTGACTCTTGCCGTCGCTGCAAGTGCTGTTTTTGAAGCTGCATTCTGCACCAGTTCCATCTTCACACCAAGCTCCTAGAACATTAGGACTTGTGTCTCCAACATTTGCTTGCGAGAAGCCAGCCACGAAGTCATCTGCGACGTTGTCACTAGCCGAGAAGCTCTTCTCGAACAAATCAGCTGCAACGCCTTTGTTATCTCCGGAAATTAAGGTGTTGTTTCCCAGCATCGAAGTTCCATGCGTAGGAAACCATGTCAAAACACCAGTATTTTTGCCATCAGAGGCTCGCTGAAACTTGAGAAGAGTCAAAGTCTTCTCGACAGATCCATCGTCCTCGGAGCTTTCATTGTACCTGGCCCTCTCCTCTTCTGAATTTGCCAGGTACGCGTAGAGACTTCTGTTAATGTTGGCACCAAACACTTTCGTTGATCCAACGGTCAAGTAGCCAGGCTGTAGGCTCCTGTGAGCTCTTTGAACAGACAGAACAGCACCATCCACGATAGCCCTGTAGCTTTGCTTATCAAATCCCTTACTGGTTATTTGAGGCAATAGGTAGTTCAGCCAAGCTCCAGGTCCAGAATGCGAATGGGTGCCCGTCACAGCAACATTATGTTGTCCGTAAACCGCGAAGTCCGAGCCTAGTTTTGATAGCTCTTCCAGAATACCATATCTCACTGCTGTATCTCCAGATTGTGTATCCAAGACTAGGTAGACGAATCTATCCTCGGGGTGCTTTATATCTCCAACGATGAAAGCTCGAGAGTAGAGTCGTTGGCGAAGTCCAGATCCGACTTGTTTTGTATCTGCGTAGCCCATCATATTGATCTCAACTACAGGACTATAATGGCATTAGAACTTTAACTCATTCAAGTGTATGAATACCACTACTTACCCAGTAATATCCGCCTTTCCAACACCCAATAGATACTGACTTCCTTTCCCATTCTCAAAACTCTCGCCACTTTCATGTTGACCCCAATCCAAGCTCCAAGACCGTCCAGTATCCCTCCAATGTCCACAGAAATGTACGAATATGGTCCATGCCAGCGCCGTAGCCAAGAGGAGGCTCGCTATATTCCTCCACGTCCCCCTCTGCCTTTGCCACCTCGAGCTTTCTCGTTCTTGTTGAATGAGCTCTTGCAATGGCTCGGAAGGGCCGGCCTTCGATTCAAGAAGTGGTTCCATGGTTATGAGAACTACGTTTGGAAATTTTGGCGAAAATTTCCCTCTGAGAGGGTCGTGTGGCGATCAAAACATTCTTGTCTGTTGTCTTGAGCTTGAGATAGCTCGGTGGGATGTGGTTGGTAGCTTGTCCGAGGCAAGGCAAGCTTCACTACAGCCTCGAGCGCAAGGCGACGAACATCTTGAAAGATGCTTATATTGACGTTTCCGCCCCTGAAGTTTTCAATGGTCTCTATTTTGTCCATGCTGATCAATGCTATTTACGCCTGATATCATAATCCCACCATTTTACATTCGATTTTTCTAGTTGTCCTGACATTAAATCGACAATCAACTCTCTCCAAGCCATTCAGCCTTGCGAAAATTCTCCGCCTCTCCACATCAACCTGAACCGCAATTCGATATCGAAATCAACATCTCCATCCAACCCCCTCAAACTTCGACACCACCACCCAATTACACCTTAAATTAGCCGCAAAGATGCCTCTCACAAACGCCATCCACGAATCCCTCCCCTACATCGACACCGAACCCTCAGCCTCCGAACGCGCCGCATCGCTCTCTCTCATCGCCGCCGAAGCTTCAACCGCCCCCTCAGACTCAACACAGAGCCACGACTCTCTGCCCGCTCTTCCCCCACCAAACTTCTCGCCTCTAATCGAATCCGAACTCGACCGCGTCTCCCAAAAGACACCCATAACAGGCATAACAACCAGCCACTACGAATCGCAGGACGCACCCACCACAACCCCAGGATCCGACACCAGGTCCCCCGAAACCCTCCAGAAATGGCACACGGCCCTCCGCAACGCCTACACCTCTCAATCGTACCTATCAGGGCGGCTGACAAACTTGGCTTTGCTGGAGAAGTACGGCAAGAATGCTTGGTTGGAGGGGAATAGGCAGTTGGAGGATGTGTTGAGGGCGTTGGAGAGGGAGTTGGAGGAGAGGAAGGCGGAGATTGATGGGGTTGTTATTGAGAGGAAGAGGGCGCAGGAGGAGGTTGGTGGGGAGATTAAGGGATTGGAGGAGACGTGGAAGAGGGGCGTGGGAAGAGTGCTGGAGACGGAGGTCGCTGCCGAGGGGGTGAGGAGGGAGATTTTAGAGAGGAGGAGGGAGGGCGCTTTGTGAGGGGGACTGTGAGACTGTGAGACTGTGAGACTGTGAGACTGTGTCGAGAGCTTCGAGGAGGGAACGGGCGTTCGTAGGGGTTGTATCAAAAACCTGCTGCTTTGCATGGATTGGCGTTCTACGGAGTCTAACCGGCGGCTTTCCAAAATCCGGGCAGCTTGCAATGGAGACGAGTTAGGTCTTATGGGAACGAGCTGTACACAATCAATACTCTACACCAGAGATGATTGTGAGAATGAATTTTGAGTATATTGGTCATTGGAAGAATCATGGCTCTCTGCATCAAAGGTATCCGAACCACCGAAGCCAGTTGTATCTCGTAACAAAACGAACGTAACCATTCTAACGCCTGCCAATCATAAAAGCTGAATCACGAAAACCCTCGAACTTGCTGTCGTTAACCTTGGTGAAGAGGATCAACCGCTTCAACTCCTTCATCATATGTAGTCCTTCTCATGATACTCTCAACAGGACCCAGCAGCCTCTGGAAACCGTCTTTTCCAAGCGTAGCAACCTTAACTTCTGTCTTGCTGACGACACTGGCAGCTCGTGGGGCGTCGTTCAATAGAGCAAGCTCTCCGAAGTAATCGCCTTTTTTATACGATCTGACCGGGTTCTGTGACCCGCTCTTGAAAGCCTCGGCCTCACCACTTTCCAACAAGTAGAAAGCTTCGCCAGCGTCACCTTCTTTGATGATTGTTGTACCAGCTGGGAACTTTTGGGTATCCAGTGCATCTGCAATTTTCGACCTCTCATACTTGGTGAGGGTGGAGAGGATAGGAACCTCCTCAAGGAAGCTCTCATACAAGCGACGACGCTGGAAGGTTGAGTCCATCAGAATCCGGCGGAAAGTAATACGGTCAAGAGCCCACAAAGTACATCCGGCTTCAGTTGAGATAATGGTGGCGGCTCTTGGAGATCCGTACATAAGAGCCAGCTCTCCGAAAGATCCGCCTGACTGGATCGTTCCCACCTGCTTGCCGAGACCGTCGGGACCTGGTTGCAAGGCACCACTAGGGTTGACGTAGACATCAAAAGACCCTTTCTCAACCACATAGAAGAAGTCTCCTTGGTCACCTTGTGTAATGACCTGTTGCAAATATGTTAGCATCAGACAATTACTTGGCATATGGTAATTGCAATTCGAAGTGGAGAAGGCTTGGCTGGGTTGGGCAGTCATATAGTGAAGTGTACCTTGATATCCTTCGCAGGAATCGGCTTCTCTTGCAAAGCACCAAGCACTTGAGCAGTCTGTTCATCGTCGAGGTGACTGAACAAGAAATTTTGAGAGATAGACTTCTTTAATCGTAACAGCTGATCTTCGGTCTTCTGATGATAAGGCGGCGTCCAGTTGTCGTTTGAAGAGGCTGTAGGGTTGAGCGACTCAGCAGAAACGGAAGTTCGCCGTCCCATGCCGTAGTGTGCTGGAAATCCCTCTGTGCTGGTAGGCTTGAATGATGATGGAGGACCTTCTCCGGTGGCAGCAGCATCACCTCCAAAAGGAGATCCAAATGCTGTGCCTTGACCAAAGCCGAAGCTTGCATTCGTCGGCGATGTGATTGTGTCATTCTCATCCTCCTCCACGACCTTAGAAATCGAGCCAGAGCTCAATTGATCTTTCCCCGCACCCCCACCATCACCACCGAAGGGGTTGACATTTGTGCCGAGACGGCCAGGGAACGTGCTTCCAGACATTTCGCGGTCTTTGTGTGTATCTGACAAAAGGAATCGAGCACGCTCAAGCTCTAGACGTCGTGCAAAGTAATTGGCGCAGAACTGGACGATGTCGGTAGGGTTTGTTTTGAGGACCTCTTGGTTGAGGATGTCGATCTCTTTGAGGTATGATGATGGTAGGGACATTCGACAGTGTACAATTCTCTATCTCGAAGGGCAATGCCTTTCAAAGATGCCGAGGACGGTGGAGAGCTTCTCCAGCAATATAGGTATGGGCAGAAGCTGAATATCCTGGGCGCGGGAGGTGATTGTTCGATAGTCAGGCTGTTACTAGCTATTGAGGAAAGAGTGAGTTAGCTTAGCCTTAGATAGGGTGAGGATGTTATTATCGAGTATTGACTCACTGCAGTCAGATGTCCGAAGAGGGGTTCACGCAATCTAGTCACTGTTGATCGAGCAAGAGTGAGTCTGCAACCGGATAGGAGAGGATCAGCATTGCTCTCACATGCGAAGGACACAGATAGACGAAGAATAACTCACGTAGCTGTAAATGCAAGTATCAGCAAAAAGATGTTTCTGGGGATGGCGGAGAGGTGAAATGAAGTTGGCAGCATTCAAGGCAAGTAGGAGCGAGAGATGGTGAGGTTTCGGTTGCCCCAGAAAGCCGCCAGAAAGGGAGGGGCAATGGAGCTGTTAAAGCACTGGCCTGGTACTGTTGGTACGTGCGCGATCTCAATCTAACCCTAATATGATTGGACAGGGAAGCTTCGATGGGAGTTCTCGAAGACTTCTGGAAGTGTTAGTCACAAAGTCTTCGGCAGAGTACAGAAGATTTGGCAGTAGGGCAGAAGAGGCGATGATATTGGCAGCAGCAGTGTCACAATCCACGACCCACAATTGATGATAGGTCTCTTAACCAACGCAAAAAAGCAACGCAAGAAAGCAACGCATATGCGACCTAATGTACATTTTCGCCCTGTAAATTAACGCCTAGCCTCTTCACTCGTAATGTATCTTTGGCAATTTGGCGTTGTTGTCCATCCAACTGTCTACCTTAACCTCCCAGTCCTCCTGATCTGGGCAGCCCAGCAGCTCTGCCGCCGAATCCAACATGCTCGAAAGTGGCGCGACGGTACCGACGACGGAAAGGGGCAACTTGACGGTGGGTTTCTCAACAACCTTCTCCTTTCCCTTGCCCTTCTTGGCGGGTCTCTTCTTTTTGGCAGGCAGAACTTTCTTCATATCCTCAATATCCTTCTTCAAAGCGTCGTTCTTCTTCTTCAGACTCTCCTTCTCAGATTCAAGCCCAGCGATTTTGGCATTGGCGTTGGTCAGATCTCCTCGGAGAATGGTATACTCTGCAGCCTTCTGGGTGAAACAGTCGCTCTTCCATTGCACGATCTCTTGTTTTTTGGCCGGCCCCAATGGCTTGCCCAAAGCATCCTCAATATTCTCGACGATGAGGTCGATATTGTCGGGAGCCATACCTGAAGCATCCATAATTCTCAACAGAGCCTTATAGCTAGGCACTTCCGATGGACGCTTCTTGCGCGGTGTTTTGGCATTGTTTGTTGGATCGTCGTCCGGGGACTCGAGCTTTGGAGCGATCGGTCCGGCAGAGCCATCACCTTCGTCATTGATCTTCTGGCGCTTTGGGACACGAGGGCCAGCGGGGTGGGTAGTATTGGCTGAAGAGTAGGATGCTTGAGCGGGAGCTGAATTGGTCGGGTTGGTCAAAGACGAACGGACTGAAGCGGGAGTTGAGGTGTTCAGGTTGGTAGAAAGTGAACCCTGAAGGGGATTTGGAGAGGCTTCACCGAGCAATGGTTTAAACGATTTGAAGTTCTGTATGGCGTTTGACAGCGTTGGGCCGTAGACTACAAGCTTACCCTTGGCCGAAGTTGGTTTCTGAGCGACGTTAGAGAGATTTTGACGGGTATTTGTAGTGCTAACCATTCCAGGAGCTGCTGCTTGAGCGACGGTTTTGCCCGAAACGCCAGCCATCTTCTCATTCTCTCCCTCACTTTCGTCGGATGTGATGTAAGCACTGTTCATGATGTCTTCCGCGCTCACGTAGGGCTTTTGATTTCGTCGTCTCGATTCTCTCTCCTTTTCCCAGGCTTCACCTTCTTCTTGAGTACGCCGCTTACCAGAGATGTCGATGTAAGTGACGGTTCCGTCGACATTGCACTCCTTGGTCCACGCGATTGAGGAAACACCGCCGGTTTGGAGACTCGCCGTCAAATACTCCATGTTGGGATTGGCTGCATTCTTTGACATTGTTGGCTGTTTTGACATTGCGAAGGAGGCTGAGAGAAATGAGGTTCTTGTGTTATTGTGGAAAAAGAATGGAGAGAATTGGGGGCAAGGAGGCCTTTTTGTAAACAAAGTCGAGAAGGTCAAGTGAATCCAAAATTGGGAGTTGAGTTGTCCTTTCCCTATGTTTAAGCGAACATGGGAATCGTTCCTTCTCAATTAGGAAATCAGGACTTCATACAATTTTATTCCCACTTTCAACGTTCAACTTCACTCCATCAACATCACATCACCGTCACAACCTCCTATGCTGCCACCAGTCCTCCAGAGTTGCCATTGAGAGTTCTGGGCGTTCTCCAAGGTTGTGCCAACTACCACAACCTGGTGGAAGTGTGTAACGGCGAATACTACACTTTGTCAGAGTAATTATAATTTCCATTTCTAGCTTCATCAGTCATTTATCCTACCATGGTCGTGTGTCCGAAAGGTTGTGGGCGTGCTTTCTTTTACGACAAATACCTCGATGTCCATTTACCGAATTGTGACGGGCAACCTCGAGAATGGGCCGATATTGCCATGACAAGAGGTCTCGTACTGCATTGCCTTTGCCTTCGCGGCTGTGGTATGTGGTTGGTCCCCGAGAATGCCGTCCGACATGAGGAGCATTGCGGCGAACGCGCCTTGAAGGCCTTCAATAAAGTGCAAGAGCCATTGGATCCTTTCTGGATCAGAGAATCCGACAAACAGAGGGAGATCGACGAGCAGCAACAAGCCAAAAAGCTGAAAGACGCCAAAAGGAAGAAAAGAGGGCCCTACAGAAAGAACGAGAAGGTCGCCGCAGCGAAAGATACCGCCGAACAGAAGCGAAGCAGATTGAGGGTGAATTCCTCATATACGCCATGTTTGAAAGGTTGTGGGCAGGTGATACACATTTCCTTCATTGCCAGACATGAGTTCCAATGCAAAGCTTCTTTCGCCCGTTTGGACGCCAACCCGAAAGCACAGTACGCCACTTACCTTGATTTTTGCATCGCATTCAAGCTTTTGACGACCGGCGAATCTGGCATTTTGCCCGCTGGTTTGACTTTGTCTGACACGTTGTCACTTGATGAGGATACTTCGGAAGAAATGGTCGAGCATTTATCAATGTATGACATCAAGGCAGAAGAAGTCGACGACGATGCGGTGGAAAGTGACACAGATGCGATGGAGGTCAAAGACGCGATGCGAGGATGCGACGACGGATCTCAACAAATCGACATAGATATGATGGAGGTGGAAGACGCAATGCAAGCGAATGACGACGAATGTCAAGAAAGTGACACAGATTGGATGGAGACTGAGAACGCGATAGAAGCGAATGACAACGAACCTCAGCAAAACGACATGAATACGATGGAAGCTGGCGAGACGATGCATAAGAGGGCGAAGTCCGCCGTAGAAGAGACTAATCGACGACTTTTGAAAAACATCGGATTATCAGAATCGGATATTCCAGCCCCAGATACTCCATCATGCGCCGGCGTTTACTGGCGCCACGGATCATATGCTTGTCCAAACTCCGCGATCTTGTCAATCAAAAACACACCATTATACCAGAAGACTGGTCGCAATGGAGCCGTTATCAATTCCGTGGGATGGGGTAATCGCTGTCACAAATGCCGTTCCATGGTTCATTCACTTGACATTTGGGTCAATATGTCGAGGTTCTCCGAATCTGGAGAAAGACTTTGTTCTTCCAAAACGTGTACGAAGCTGGCGATGTTCTCTGCTTCGACTTGCCACGAACATAGACAAAATGTAATGAAATCTGTCGAACGAGCTAAAGGTACGTCAAACTTTCAAGAAAGTAAAAAGACCAAGAATAACAAGTTATCGTATAGCCACACGAGCTACCCGATGGGCGGAACGCATCGTTAAGTCAAAAAGGACGGGGCTGGGCAAAGAGTGTACCGACGCTTTGAAGATGGCGGAGTGCTTGGAATCAAAGGTGTTCGACATTCCCCCCGGCTGGGAAACCGTCGCCAAGCAAATAGTCGCTGTGCGCCCTGACAACAAAGTGTTCTTCGTCGATGTCGAATTTTTCACTGACAGCAGAATCATTGAAATTGCCATTTTGGACGCAGACGGGCACTGTGTACTACATACCAACGTCTCTTACCACGAAACAGTTTCCGAATTGGCCAAATCTCCGCAGGAAGTGTATTCTGCCAGAAGGATTTATGGCGGCGAGCAGACGAACGGCATGACCTTGCCAGAATTGGCTGCTGAGTTGTTGAAACTCGGCATCACCAAAGACAGCATCATAGTGGAATGGTCAACAAACAATTGTGATTATCGTGCGATTCACCAGGCGTTCCAGGACTACCCCGACGTTATGGCCATTCTGCCACCAAAACATCGGTGGATGCGTGCCCTAACATCTCTTTGGAAGGTTCTCCTTCCCGGCTGCCCCAGCTTTGCTCTCGATCTACTCCACGACGTTGTCTTTCCGGAAGACACGGGCAATCTCCACCATTTCGCGAAGGTAGATGCGCAGAAATTGTATAAGATGGTCAGAAAGGCGTTGGTAGATATGTGTCGGGTGATTTAGCTGGGTCGTCTCGGGGCTTATTGCTGCTTTATTTGTGTTATTAGCCTGGAGGTTTTTTGGGCAATTATGGGGATTTGTCGTGCTGCAGCGACGATATTACTGGAAGGAGGACTTGCATCGGGCATTATTGCTATTTTATCTATCTCGGTTTGGGGGAACTCTTTTTTTTTTCTGGCAGTTATGGGAATTTGCTATGTTGTTACAACAATATTACTTGAAGGACCGACGGATTTGCATCCATGGGAGAAGCACAGAAAATGTATAATAATTAGCAAAGGAGAGTGGGGCGAGTTTAGCTCATGAATTTAGCGCTTATGACATATACGCACCTGCAGCAACCAAGCTCTGAATCTTTCCCAACCTCGGACTCAACCAATCTACAGACAACTGCTTGCACTCGCCACATCTCATCTGCCTCCTGCAATAGCCTCAAATCGAACGATGGAAAAATTCAGCTTCGTATTCAAGTGGTGAGTTAAGTCATTTCAACCTCGCTCATCTGCGCCGCGCATCCAACTCTTGCATCATCGGAACGTCTATCATGCAACTGCACATCTGCGAGTCTGCGAAACCTTCCTCGTTCTTGTCGCCTCCATCATGCGCCTCCAACCAAGCTCCTAGTTTGCCTCACTGACACTTTCGTTGATAGGGACCATCCCGCCGATGAGGTCTATGTGACCGGCACCTTCGACGATTGGAGCAAATCAGAAAAACTTGTGAAGAATGGCGATTCATTCTCGAAGGACGTGACGCTCAACAGCGCAGCAGAGAAGATCTACTACAAGGTGCGTGGAAGACACATTCAGTCTGACTCAGGCAATGTCCGGATCCCCAAGTCACAACCGAAATAAGAAGCTTGTGCTTCGAGGCTTTTGCGATTTCGAGGCGCTAATGCCGCCGAGTGGCCGTTAAAGAAGGTTGAAGATCTTCTCGCCAAAGCATGCTGCATTCCTCGATGCAGAAATGGCTTTAATCTGCGGAATGTGCGCTTGACCCTGCAGCAAATACCCTTTTATGACGCGGTATCGCCGAATTGCCCCAATTTACTTTTGAGCGGTGAAGCTGCCAACTCGAAAAGTATCGCTTCCAGGTCAGCTGGCAGGCTGTAGTGCCCTGTTTGACATGCTGGTGCTTGGGCCACGCAACAGGGCATGAGGCCTGTTCCCAACCCCGCCATAAGCTACTGGGTCCCTTAAAACCAACCTTCGTCCCATCTTTCTTCTCTCCGTTTACCTTCGCTCTTAAGAAAACAATCCACTAATAAGCCATTGATTGTATAGTTCGTTGTTGACGGCAATTGGGTTACCGATCACACCGCTCCTCAAGAAAACGACGCCTCAGGAAACTTGAACAACGTCCTTACCACAGACCGAATCATCAAGCACACACCCGAGACAGCTGGGATCATGTCAGGCGTTGCCCCTACCTCCACAACCGCCGACCTGGCAAAGGATGTACCTCTTGAGAGCGAGAAGGCCGCTTCTCTGGAACAGACTGGTTCTTCAGATCTACCAGGCGCTTTTCCCGAGACACCAGCTGCTGTTGAGAAGGGAGATTTCTCTGTCAACCCCCTACCAGCCGCCGATGGAGCTGTCAACCCAATAAAGCTTGCTCCTGGCGAGAAGGTTCCAGACCCAAGCACTTTCACCAACAACACAGTCACTTCTGGTATCCGTGACGACCCCGAGCTCGTTGCCGCAGACAAGGCTAAGACTGAGGCTGAACCAACTTTCAGCGTCAACCCACTCCCAGCTTTTGCTGGTGCAGTCAACCCTGAGCCAGGAAGTGTCAACAAGAACACCATCGAGTCAGGAGTCACTACCGACAAAGAGTCGTACGAGAAGAGTGGTGGAATTGGCAACGCCCCAGTCCTTCCTCCCGTTGTCACCCCTGATGCGACCCGCGCCATGAATGGTACCGGGGTCTTGGATATGCCACCTGCGAAGAGCTTGATTCCAGAATCGAGTCTACCAATGGGCGCTTCAGGTGTCGGTACCTTCGATGCTACTCCAACAATTCAATCTGCAGGCCCAACGAGCACCACCGCAGCACTTGCCGCAGACGTTCCTCTCGAGTCGTCGAAGGTTCCAGAGGTTGTCAAAGAGAGTCAAGAGAAGGCAAACGTCGATCCTGAAGCCAGCGCGATCCCAGAGGAAGTCAAGGAGAAGAGCGCAGTTGAGAAGGAGCTTTTGAAGGAGGTTCCAGTGGCCCCATCAACTTCAGAGGGAACTGCCGGAAAGGGAACTGATAAATCTGAGAAGACTGTCTCTGCAGGCGAAGCTGCAGCTGCTGTTGGCGGCGCAGCCGTGGCTGTCGGTGGCGTTACTGCAGCTTACGCATCTGGTGCCGCAAATACTGTCGCAAGCAAGCTCCCAGAATCGGTGACTAGCAAATTGCCCGCATCCGTTCAGAACTCCATCAGCTCGATGAATGCTCAGTCAGATAGCACACCAAAGGAGACTGCCAAGGACACACCTGCAATCGTCAAGGAGTCAATTGCCGAATCAGGTCAAGCACCAGAGGCTGCAGCAAACGAGGAGGCTGTGTTGGAGAAGAAGGCTGTGGAGAAGGAATTATTGTCTGAGATCAAGCCCGAGACATCAACCGGCGAATCTGCACCAAAGATCACATCAAGTGAGACGAAACCCACCGAGTCGAAAGCCACTGGTCTCACTGCCCCAGCTGCAGTCTCAGCTCCAGTCGAATCACGTGATGTTTCTCCAGGAACTGTTCCGGGGTCGCACAGCACCGAGTCCCAAACTGCTCCAGTCGTTACTAGTGGCGTTACATCTGCTGAAACCGACAAGTCCAGCTATCCTACCCCTTCTACACCCGCCAAGGACACCACCGCAAAGACAGTCTCGACACCAGCAAAGACCGAGGAAGGGCCATCGACCCCTTCGAAGGCCGCCGCCACACCAGCTAGCAGCAATGCCAGCCCTGCCAGTACGGCCGCCGATAAGAAGAAGAAGCGTTCAAGCATCTTCGGCAAGCTCAAGGCCAAGTTCTCCCACAAGGACAAGGAGTAAAGAGGTTCACACGATAGGTCGAGCATGTGGAGGCTGAAAAGCGAACGAACGAAGTAATTATTTTGGATTGTCCGAGTGTACGATATTGGCAGAGTCACTGTTTTCAGCCGGACGGACTTAATGTGGAGGTGGTTGTCCGATGGTTTGAAGAGTGAGAGTCGTGGGGAGGATCTGCGTTGTGCTTCCTTGATACCGAGATAGTTATCTGATTTGCCCATTTTTGCTTGTCTGTATGCTTGAGTTGTGTCCTTGATTCATGTTCGTGTCGTGTTTCTTTTGGGTGACCAGTGGACGGCGGTGTTTCTTACTCGCGCTCCGTTTTTGTGCATGCATCTCCAATACCAATGTTCCTTTTCTTCCTTCGTACATTGCATGCATTCATCATGGAGGACGGGGAGAGGAGAGCGGGTTCGTTCGGCTCATTTTGTGACAGTGTTTGGAAAGCAAGAAATGCAGATTCAGATACAAGATAACGGAGAGACTAGGCATGAGAGAGCAGTGTAGATAGTAACTAGTTTTGACGAATATTCATTGGGTGGCAAAGCTTGATTCTGTTGTTATTGCTCGCTTGCTATTCGCTAAATGCATTTTCAAGGTTCATCGTCTGTTTACTTAAATTTTTTAAAGTGAAGTAATGTTTGATTCGCTTAACCCACGCTCGATATACCCTCGTTGAGGCAATTGATCATCTATGTGACCCAAACAGTGAACGATTTACTATTCAAAATGGCTCCTCGTGCGACTGAAATGAGCGAGAAATTTTAACCTTCCAAAGCGGATCTTGTAAGGTAGGTATACTCAGAGTACACCCACCAGAATTTCGAGGATTCCTTTGGTTCTTTGTTGTTATATCGGCTTGAGTACATTGACTGTGGTCGACATCTGACGACATCAATACATCCCGTACTATCTGCATCAGCATACTTCCATTCCTTCAGTTTCCCTGTAGAAAGCTCACCAAGCTTGCAGACAATGCGTAACGAGCGGCGAAGCCGCGAGTAGTCTCCTTATAAGCTTGGGATTCGAATTATGCTGGCGACTACTTCGCTGGCCCTTTTCCCCTCATTTCACATGCTATATCTACTCGATGGAAGTGGCAGAGCATGGTAACCTGGCTAGTGAAGTGAGATTGCTTCGCAAGGATTAGACAAGGCGACATGTATGAGAAAGTGATATATGAAGAGCTATCTATATTATGGCTTACTGAAACATTATGGACGGACATTTTCCTGGGAAAGAATTCTATACCAGTCGCAGAGGGCGATGATCTCAGTAAGATTAAGGAAACTTGGATTGGGGGTTAGAGTACAACTGCATTTTAAGATCAAGTCATTTGTGAGCTCAGATCACAGGGATTTGAAACTCGGAAATGTGATATGATGTGATGATGAGTCTGACATTATTCGATATCATGAAATGCAGCCATGCCTAATGCCCGATTCTCCCCTCATTTTCCCATCCGCACCCTTCCCATCCATCTATTCTATCATGCAGTAATTGGTATCTATCCCTCGCTCCGCCGCTATGCTTCACTCGCTCGCTCGCTGATTGCTATCACAAATTCCAAACAACCAAATCCAATCCAATCCAATGCCAAATTAAAGCCATGCCCCCTACCGAACACCCAAGATCTCAAACGTGCTAAAAATGAAATGAGATGATGAGATGCTGCGCAACAAACACATCGTACATGACACATATTAGGTAGTGAGTAAACAGATCTCGCTGTGCAAGAAGAGAAGGAGGGGGACAGAGAAAGTAAATAGACACATGCGATGCAAAGGACAAGGAGATATAGAAAAGATAGAGATATATGAGAAAGAGGAAGTCCAACCCGTGCTAAACAAGTATTAGGAGATCTTTCGTATCTCGTACATCGTCCCTTCATCCTTCGTCTCTTCGTTCATGAGATGTATATGAAAATTAGCACCAAAAAGATCAAACGCAGAAGTATGTAACGCGAAGACAAATGCCGCCCAGAAAGATCAAGAAATGACTAGTTATGCGTGTGCTGTGCTGTGAACCCGGGAAACGCGAGATGAACCAGAAGGAGAACACAAAAACCATCCATGGAGGACCGCCCACTACAAATGCCGATTTGGAAAAGAAAGTAGAACAAATACAAAAGGGGTGAATCGAGGGTGAGGTGAGGCGCAGGAAGTATCGAGGAACGAAGTCTGAATTAGAACCAATGTGTCTTGCCGCCGGCCTTTCTGAGTTTGGTGAGCACGACAATAGCTTCGACAAGAAGTCCACATTTGTTGCCGATGCTCTCGATTTCCAGACGTTGACGGACGGCATCAATGATTCCGGCAGTTTCGCCTTTCATCCTCGCCTTACTAGTCAGAAGGTCTTCAACAGGGAGCTCTAACATTCCGTTGGTATAAGTGAGGACTTTGAGGCGGAGGTCGTCGGAGAGAGGCATGTCGTCTGTATCCATAGATCTGATCTCCGTCGACGAGCTACTGCGCGTGAGGGTCCCTGAGGTCCCACCTGAATTGGCAGTTTGGTAGCGATGACCAAATGCCCAGCAAATGAGAGCGGAGACATAGAGAGCCCAGTAGTCAGTTATGGAACAGATGGGGGATGCCATGCTACCATCAGATGAAAACGTAAGCGGTTGAGAGAGAGTCTGGGCAAGTAGCTCGCAGGCATGGTGAGCCGCTTGTGCAGCGGCGCGAGAAGTAGACCACGCCTTCAGCTTCGATTGGGCAGCCTGGAAAGCAGAAATTCCGAATTTGGATCCGAACACCCAAGTATCCCCCGCAACGGCCAAAAGACTATGAAGTGGTGTATGGTACAGTGCCATGTAGGAGTGCGCAAGTGGTGTGTTGGGGAATAGATACATGAAGTTCTGGATATCTGGGTGCATGGCTTGCGGGAAGTGCTCGTTAGGATGCGAAGGATCCTCTCTAACTGGAAGCNGCGACATGAACCAGCAAATTTGGAGGGTTTGCGTGAATGACAACGAGGTGAGGACTGATTGAGAATTCATGTCTTGTTCGATCAGATGGACTGGCTCAATGTCCGAGCTCGATCGCTGTGCTTGCCATTCGGAGGGGTTGCTTGCGGTCCAAAGGCTCTCTAGGCAGGGCTGGCGCACGAGAGAGCTTGATAGATCGCGAGGGACTCTGGACCTGGGTTGCTGGTGATACATGGACTGATGAATATCGAAAATGAAGCAGCCGCTGAGTAGCCTCTGCCGTGCTTCAGCATTAGCCCATTCTTGCCACTCGCTGCTTGCACTAGTGCCCTTGGGTGCCTGTGGATTTGCCTGCGTTCCGAAGCGATCACGTAGAGCATCGGCCGAGGAAGCATCGCCAGGGCTCTGATTCGACAAACTCGTATTGTTTGACTTGGATTCATCTAGAAGCTGTTCCACTTAGCGCGATTCTGCGTTAAGCTGCGTAAGGATCGACTTACTCTACTATATAGCTCTTCAAAGTGGCGGGATAATCGGACATTGGGTTTGCGTCCTCGGAAGCGAGTAAAGATTTCGGTAAGCAAAATTGCTTGCATTGTTTGGAGGTCCCAGTTGAGGCACTTCACGGTACTATAGTCAGCGAAGTCATCGCCAGTGGAAAGACCTTGCAAACTTACCAGGTCGATGTTCTTCTTGCAATAATCGTTCAGTTCGATTCCTTTTGCGCGTGCCTCGGTAGAATCATGGTATTGGGTGCCAATAGCGGCCATAGCGAATTTGAGTAAGTCGTGGTCAACAAGATCGAAAGTAGGTCGGTGTACAATGCGGAAGAAATTGTTGAAGGACTGCCAGTAGCTAGCAATGTAAATGTCGAGTTGAGGTTGTGATTGCTGAAAGGCAGAAGTGGTGTTGATAGGAAAGGTGCTTAAATGGTGGGACTCCACCAAGTCCTTCTTGCTTCTGAGGATGTCCAATCCGGGGTTTGAAGTTCGGGAAGGGCATGCTGGAAAATGTTGAGCCAAAGGCTTACTTATGTACGTCGAGAGGGCTGGAGTACCCACTGTTTCCATGAAAAAGTTACCATAAGAAGAACTAGGCACATCCAAGAGCTGTCCACGAGATGAAATCGGCGAGTTCATTCGGGGAGACGCAAATGGTGTATGTGTCTCATACCGGTCAAACATGGCATCATATCCCGGACTGCGAATCTCTTGGGGAGTTGTGCTCAGGCCATGGGGAGACCAGTGAGTTCCTGCTGAAAGTGGCCAATCTTGAAGCGTGGCTATTGATTGAGACCGATCTCTTGGAATCAAGTGCGGCCCATTTCGGGAGCAGTCTGACTGAGTGGAATAGGTGCTGTCTGATGCGGATGAGCACCAAGGAGAGTTGTTATAAGATAGACCAGGAATCCAATTCTCTTCTGGAATTCTCAGAAGTGGAAGAAGGGGCTGTTGTGGAGTTGTAGTATAGTTTGTGAATTGGGAAGCGCCTCCGTCTCCGAATGGATCACCAAATGCTTGCTGGACATCACTAGTGAAGTTGTTGTTATCTGGCGTTCTTTCAAATGACCCTGTTGCCCTAGATGTGCTTGGTCCGGGAGAAGTACTCGGGTATCCCTCAGTGTCAGCGAGTTGAGCCTCGCTTGCTGTTCTCTTTTGGCTAGAGCTGGGGGAGAAGTTTACGGCCTGGAAGCTACTGGTAATGGTGTTGAAACTCGTGGTAGTCATAGAGCTATCACCACTCCCAGTGGTCCTAGGAGTCATGGAATCGGTCGGCGAGGCCTGTATGGCGTTGCCAAAAGTAGCTGAAGGTTCTACTTTCAAGTCCGGTGTCCTACTTTCCGTGTCGGTTGAAGACGCTCTGCTGCTCCGGTGATCTCCAGCTTTGTAAGGCTTTTCTCCTTGTGTTTCACTATACGCTATTAGCATATTTTCTTCCTCACATGACACACATAGGAATTGCTATGATTTTGCCCCGTGCTGAAATATAGGGCTCCCAAACACTTACTGTCTATGTAGATGCCGAGCAAGTAAATCTGGTCTGTGAAATGCTCGCTCACAATCCTCGAATGTACATGGGTACGCAGGTTTCTGATGGCTCAACTGATGACGCCTGAGCGATTCATTAGACCTTATTTTTGAACAGCAAGATACCATTTTGCGACTGACCTGAGATGCTCGGCTCTTGTGAATGTCTGGAAAAAGTAAGCCATTTGTGAATGCGGCGCAAAATGTCAATACATACTTTGACTGGACGGCATATGTCGCAAGTATGGACTGGAACACCTTTCTTTGCTCGACTGATTCGTCCTGTCACCGGTGTATATTTCACTGGCATATCCGCTGCTGGCTCTGAACCTCTGGAAGACTGCTGAGGACTCCCCGAATTGCTCGCCTGGTTCGATCCTGCAGCTTGATACCCAGAAGTGAAGTCCATAGCTTCCCCGGTGGCACTGCTTCGCCGGCGTGCTATACCTTGCCGAGCTGTCGTAGGTTGACCAGGAGACTTGGAGACTCGATTGGATCTGCGCCTCTTGATGGTACTTTTTCCTGTGTTGATATCATCGACGGGAGGAGATGGGATCTCGGTTGATGGAGTGATGGGAGGAAGGGAGGCTTGTTGTTGGGCGGCTTCCCTGGTCCTTCTATAGGCTTGGGACTCGAAGGGTTCCACGTCGACATCCATGATATCTTTGAGGCTCGACATAATGCCAGACTCGAAATGGAAACGAGAACTTTTGTGGATCCTAACAGCCTTGTTTGCACAGCCGACTGGAATAGATATGCCGGGGGGGCCAAAATCTCAGCGCAAGAACAGGACAATGTTGACAAGGCAAGGTCTTGGTACCAGAAGTTTGGGATAGGCGCGCTATGGTTCAGGTGTAGCTTTTTTTAATGATAAGAAGAATGTAGTAGCTTCGTTTTGGATATCCCTAGACACTTGCGCAGTAAGTGCACAAAGATAGAACGTATCGCGGGGCATTGCTGAGCGTGGTGATTATGTTCACAAGAGAAGAATGGTGGAGGAGGACGATGAAGGTTGGAAAGACTACTGCTTCCCCTGTCTGTCGACCCCTGCTGATGTACTAACATGGCATAGCTTCTCTTACCAGAACTCGGTCGCTACCAGTCCCAAAGAAGGACTTCAACTGCAGAAGCGTCGACATGGGCCATAAATAGCCAATGCCAACGACTTGACTGACGTCTGAATTAAGCGCCCTAGCTGGGTTGAGAGGCATGGGTTGGAGCGAGCGAGGGAGCTTTTGGGTATGGGCCGTCCCAGGTTTGCACGGCTCCGGAACAAGCATAACGAGGGGTTCTTAGACGGGTCCTGGCAACTCTGACTTGGAACATGGGGGGGAAGCAATCAGGATGCAGCATCGCTGGTGACATTCATCCCGCTAGACTCGGTAGGGCTTGACAGACGCGCGAGACGGGAGACGGGGACGGGCACCAGAGGGATGAGCCACCCCTTGATCCCCTTGCTGTGTCCACGGCCTGCATATCATGAAGCCATCCCAAGACATGGGTACGGTAATTGTGCAGAGGATGTTGCCCTGCTGCTGCTGCTGCTGCTGGTGTTCTGTTTCTGAATTTCCCTGCTCTGGTGGGACTTCTTACTCGCAGCATAAGCGCGATGCTGGGACGGAATTAACAATAACTAGCATATACAAGTACAGCATGCAGTAGCGGTGCAGAGCGGTCGCCAGTAAAGCAGAGCAGCACCCTCCGCGTCCCATGTTCGTCTGCTTTCGGCGCATTTGCAGAGTTCATCTTTCGATCAGCGTTTGTCAGGTTAAGCCAGCGAATGAGACAGGCTGCCGCGGTAAATAGGACGCCAAAAATGAATAAGCAGCTGCAGGGGCCCCTGCTGCAGAACCTCGACGGCGGTGTCTATTCCCTGCGAATACCCCTTCTGAACAGCCATCAAGATTGCGGGCCGACGAGTAAACCTTGCTGAGTGCATATTCCAATCGAATCAGAACGTCGTTCAGATCCCTGGATATCCCACCATGACAACGCCGTACCACCCCCGCCTCGCCTTACCTTAGCTTAGTTCAGCCTGCCGTATGCTCTAATTTTGGAGCTTTGACTATTGCGCCTCTCTTCGAATATCCCCTCTTTGCAAAGAGCACCACAATCTCACCCACCGCTTCACACTGCTTTCTCAAATACGGACAGATATCCCACCAGGCTTCTCTCGTAGTCCTTCTGGCCTTCGTCTTGCATAGATTAACCGTTCATAGATTGGGGGCGCAGAAATAGTAGAATAGAATGTGCTATGTACAGTCTTCCTGGAAGGAAGCCTGGCGGCCTTCACGGAGCGACCGTTGGACCCGTTGTCAAAAGGAAGTGGTGGACTCCCGACTATCGACCATGACCTGCACGCATTGCATTGCAGAATCTCAAATAACCATGGCACCGAGGATGAAGTCCGTGGTGAAACCCAGTCGTCTGGGACGATAATCGACGATTCATGGTTGACATTCCATATGTCCCTGGCTGTCATTGTGAGGTATTAGACAATCTGCACTCCTGATCTTGGAAATGTTCAAGACAACTTTCATTTGATGGGATTTCCCTTTCCAAGTGCTTTGGTCGCCCAAAGAACAAGCCAATGGCCAACATGACTGAACCAAAAGCCACACAGTCGGTCATCCTGCTCGGGACGGAAGCCTCGCCGCCGCCCCAAGCAAATGGTGCAATTTGTGAGTTCTGTGCTCTTATTTGATGTTGTTTATGTCATGACCCCCGTCAAACATCTCATGAACGAGATCGCGATTTACATCTCTAATGAAGATTTGCGCAAGGTACTGCCGCACAATTTCTTCAATAATGGCTCGAACGTGGGGTCGTTTCAACTCGACGCTGATTGGACGAGTTTACGAAGAATGACCAGGATCAGTTGATATAAGTCTCGCTAGATGGGTCAGGTTGGTGGCAGACTGGCAGAAAACATCTTCGTCATGTGTCTGTACTCAGCAGAAACCTTTTTCCGTAAGCGATTTTCTGTGATGTTTACGTCTTTTCTTGCAATAGAGGCCAATCATGGACAAAATCGTTTGCAATCATGATGCTCCTGTGCGGCACTCAGATCCTTGGTTGCGCGTGGTCCCTTTCCTTCAGCTTGTCCATGCTAAAGCAGGTTGTAACCTCGCAACTGTGGATGCGAACTGGCAACTACTGCATCTCCTGGACTGATTGGGATAGCCCGACCTGAAATAGGAGCACTATTCCATTTTTGTTTTGCAAATGAGAGAGTCACAATGCCCGCTGTCTTGGTCTTCCAGAACACGTCTGTGGTACTTTTGTTAATAGTAAGTCGTACCTGGTCAACTGACATGCTCGAGTCTTGGTTGCGATGTCCTCGAGGGGTGACCTTCAGGATGAGCCAGGGCGCCTGTTGACACAGCTGGGAACCCCTGCAACGATCCCAGCATAAGGCTTGCAGGTACTTTCGGGTGGACAGTGCCATGCCACCCCCAAAGCAACCTCTAACATTTGGGCCCATATCCCGCCAGATCATCCGATGTCTTGATTCTTGATGCCTCGTCCTGGCGGCTATTGTAACTCGATGCTCTTTGCAAACAACAGCCAATTTAGCAGCAGCATGCCTTTTTTCTGCAGCCCGGCGATTTAAATTGAAGACGCGGTTTTAGGATGCGCTTCCCATGGGAACTGCTTCTCTACTCACGTTGCATTTGCACTTTTGCATCGTTGCATTCCCGACAGATGGAAGAACATGCAGGAGATCGTGTTGAACATGGCGTTGGGATGGTCGTAATGTTAGCTTGTACCTGTAGTTCGAGATGCAACTTTTCATCAGTACCCCCACTGCGCCCCGAAGCTATTTGGTGGTTAAGAGACCAGGTCTCAAAATAGGTTCCAGCCACTGCTCATCAATACCATCGAACAGCATCAACGACAGCCATTTCATTCGATGCCTTCTTGCATCAGTATTAGCGGCGCCGACCCTCAAATAGAAAGACAGGAGCCACCGAGGGCGGGACGGCTCACGGCAGGTACATCAACTTCTAGAAATCATATCGAAGGTTCCCCACATCCCCTGCATGGTTACCAACCTCAAACTTCATGTGTGATGCTGAGTGATCATAAGGACCTATTTACTCCATAGAAATGCAGCCACCCACAAATGTATTGCCAGGTCGCATGGAATCCAAGTATGACGTGAGAATGCACGTTGACCGTGAAATAGTTGCTCTTGCGAAGGGGACGTACTGGGACCAGGAATAGAAATCCGATCTTCCTGTGGTCGCAGGACCTCCATTCACACCTCGCTTAGACGGCGACACATTTTCTATCGGAGAGAAACTTCCCAACTGCCAAGGGTGCATATGTCTTCCGTCTATTCTAAGACCTTAAATGCTAGCCGTTTCCTGTACTTGTACCCCGCTGCCACTCCTCGTAGAATAAACTCCGTACACCTGAACATCGTGGCTGTCTACGCCAAGTCATTTGTAGACGGCGCCAACATGAATGCAATCGACTGGAAGATGCGACTGCTTTCTAGGAACAAGAATTCTGTTCAAAAGAACCACAGGAATAGGGGTCCATGGTGGTAAAGGTAAAGGATAACGTACTCACGCCAGCTCCGAGAATTGAATATCTGGGAGTGTGGTAATGCGTCAGTAGACACAAAAGCTTGCACGCGAGCTGGGCCTGTGCTACAATCCAATGCGATCGATACATTTCGATCGATATACGCGACTGAAGGCTCGAAGAGAGAAAAGACCGGTGGATCTGAGACTCTGTGTGCAGCCTTCGATGGCTGTGTGATGACAAGTGAGTGTTATCTGAGGGCGGGAAGTGTATTTGATAGCTCTCAGAACCATACAACTGATCCTGTTGTGGCTTTTGTCGGATATTTATCAGCACCTTTGAAATATTTGTGAATGATCCCAAAACAGAATATCGGCCCACACACTGACGAGATTGGGTAGTGACATTAAATCTGAGCCAATAAATCACGATTGAAAGTCGCAGCTCCTGACCATCACCCGCTTCCCTCAACAAGTCTGGGGATAGAGCCATCCAAATCGACTGCCGGAAAATAACTTCTCGTCATAGCCCCCTCGTATATTGAGATATTTGTATCATTTGAGCCAAGAAAACGCTTCTGACAAATCCCCGATATTGTCTCTGGAAATTTGTGCTGAAGGATTTTCTTCTTCTGGTTTACAGTTCGTCTGCGGCTCCTTCTGACGTTGAACGCTAGTGTGCGCTCTTGTTTGCACAGAGTGCGAAATTGGAGAGCCAACCATCGGAGAGATCGAGCTCATTCGAAACCAAATTTTGGGGGAGGTCGGAAATTCCGAAAGCCAATTGATTATTCTGCTCGGGATGGTTATTGAATTCGACGAGGAAAGACATGTCGTGCCCTGCTTGGCAATTGAAATGGGACGTCAACATTCGATTCGAGCAACATTCAAGTCAACTTCCAAGGCGGCATTCCATATGGAGCATGCTCTTGATATAGCTCTCAAAACTCCTCTGTTGGGACGGTGAGACCAGGTTGCTCGGATGTTCGAACCAGCCAGAAGACCAGGTTGGGTTCGACGTTGGTGCTGGACGCTGGTGCTGTGATGTTATCGATCGTCTTTCATCAGCCGATCTGGGTTTGGCGATCGTCGTGTCGAGCCCATTGTCCTGTAAACAGAGGTGAAGAGATAGTCTCATCTCATAAAGACATTTTAGTGAGGCAGGTCAATCTGAAACAGGAAGGAACGCGATGGCGCAGAAGATGCGGTGCCAAGTCCCTGATTCGGCTGTCGCATCAACAAGCAGGAGCGACCAAGAAAAATGTCACGATGCAATCGAAGGTGTAAGGGAAGTCTATGGATCCAGAATGGCATTGATATTGCGAGGTCTGAAGATCTATAAGATCTAAGTTCGATAAACTGGCATCAGACCTCAATTCTGAGTACCACTTGACAGAACTAACGTTGCATGCAGGCCTGTGTCGTCTCGCAGGCCTCATGAAGTACCCCGGGACTGGAAAGATGATAATATTTGAGGGATGCTTAGTTGGCATCTCATACCCTTTCGACAGCCATATTCGAATGTCCAATCATAAAAGCCATTATACGCCCGTCCAGCAACGATGCCTTCTGAAGCAGTCACGAGCACAACAGCTCATATGATTCCGGAAAGTATGTGTTGATAACATACCGAGCGAGGTAAAAACTGAATGCTACCGGATGGTTTTCTGGGATTTCAAATCGACCGCCGGATTCTCTTCTCGAGCTTGCCTCACCAGATCCAACGGCAGTCCGTCGGTGGTCGGATCCAGCACACGTTCGATCTGGCACTCTTCTGCTGTCCAACACACAATGGCCCAAGGTCATCGCTCTTGGACCATGTAGATTCTCCCAGGTATACAGATAGATCAATGGCACAATCAATGCCCTGTCCAGGAAAAGTCATAAAGCGTAAAACATTTTCGGCGCATCCTCTCATCTTCTGGCCGAGCCAATCCGACGTTGGAATATTCCATCACTCTTGGAAACTTTCAGCCTCATGACCGGATTCCCGCGAGCTTTCTATATTTTTTTCATTTTACTTTCGTCCATATATTCACCGCCATTGGCGAGGTTGGGAATCCAGCTCGAAAACAACACAAAAGACTTCCAAAAGTATTGGGTGATCTTGTATTCTGCCAAGTATTTAGTCTTGTTCTTGAGCCTGTCAATAGCTTCCAAAGGTTGGTAATGTTCTTGCTTTCCTCTGAACTCTTTGGCTATGACGAGGAGCAAGTTGTTGGCCATCTTATCTGAGTCTCGAAATTGGAGGAGCTCCGCCCTGCCATCTCGGTATACGATTATCTTCCGAGGTATAAGATGAGATCAAATGTAACATTTACCTCCTTCCATATTGCTCAATTGTTGAACAGTTGGTATAGTTTTGTCATCTCGCTCTTAAGATCGCATGTACACTGATAAGGCTTCGGTTTTGTGGTGTATATGACCTCGACACAGCGCTTGTGAGTCTCCGCGATCTCCAGCTTCCAAGTGTCGTACACGCTTCGAACAGCTTCAAGGCCTTCAACAAAACTTCACATCAGCTCGTAGCTAGCAAGGAAGAACGTCTGGATGCCTCATAGCGCAGATTGTCAACCTCGTCTTTCAGGAGCCTCTGCGTCTGATCGAATACGAAAGTTGGATTCTCAATCTTCATCCCTTTCGGTGAATGTAAGAAGAGGGCATCTGCCGGCCCGTCTGAAGGTCGCTGGCCGTGTTCAGACCACTTGTACACGCTCGGGCGACTGTAAGAGTATTGCCAAAAATCTATGGTACTTCTAAAAACAATGTTGTGCTTCACCTCCCGAGACTCCACCCTTCTCGCCTCCAGCACCGGCATACCTCACTTTCCAGTTGTAAGATATTTTTCCTGCTCAGCAAGCCTTCTCCTTTGCTCCTCTCTCTCTTCCACCCCAGTGTTGATATTGAAATGTGCTGAATGGATTTCGTCAAAGAAATCCCGGGCCGTGATACCTTTCAACGGCTTCGAAAACGATCCAGTAATATCGGTCGTCAGTTCATCAGTATTGATCGGTACTGATAGATGAGCTCTCATGACAAATACAATCGAATGTCTCCAACCACTCCTGGAATCTGAAGATGTTTGGGGCTTTGAGGCTGAATTTGGATAAGACCTGACGCGGTGACCACCAGCACAGTACCGAGCATTAGACAACCGCTCAAGTTGACGACCAACAAGCAGACTCCCTTTAGGTGACTCGTAACTCTGCTCGATTGGGAACCAGAAGTTCGCTCGATTGTCCATGACTTCCAGACCAGGTTTGTCACCAATGACAAAGCTCAAAAGACCGAGATCCGCATGAGCTGTGATACACAAGTCAGCCACTAGAATTGATCATATAGAACCGGTGTTCCTACGTTCTGCCACAACTTTACTCTGGCTTCCTTCAAATCCTTCGTACCTAAAGAGACGTAGCATGGTCGCTGTCTCTTCATCTCCAAGTGTCGCGCAAGGCTTAGAGAAAACAGTCAAAGCCTCAGCCGGCAAGTCCAAACTCTCCGCTACTTTTCCCAAAGTCCCATTCATGAGTGCACCAGCCTCTGCCCAGTATTTTGAAGCAGCGTCTTTTAATTCATTGGGGGTGTTTTGAATGATACGTAATGTAATGAACTCTTTCTCGCCTTTCACACGACTCCAACCTTCTTCGCTGCCATGCTGAGTTTTGAAAGTCTGCTTGTAATCATCTGGTAGGTCGAAGAAAGCCTGGCTGGCTCGAAGTAGTTCTTGGTAGCTGTCGTATAGAGCGTCTCTTGGCTTCTCATCTAGACCGACTGTCGTCCATCCTTGCTCCGAGAGAGCGACTTGGTGTTCTGGATGCACTTTAGGTAAAAGCACAGGCTTCAGTGCCGGTCGCTTATCGTTTGGGTCCTCACTAGATGATTTGCGATGCTTCCTACTGAGCTTCAGGGAGAAAGATTTGACGGAAGAGATGATAGCCATACTGAGTATTGATTTAGTGATGAGTCCTGGAAAAGGCCGGGTCTGTAAAGTTGCTGGACGATGACTTATGATGAAAGTGGGCTCGCTTAAGTTGACGTAAAGTGACGGGATGGTTGAAAGCCTCGCTAAGGGGGGCTTAGAACCAAGCCTCCCCCAATTTCTGGAGGCTGACACTTCGTGAATGTGGCTGATTCGAAACCGTAGGCAGATCAATCAGGTCAGATAATTCATCGTCGTTGAAGGCTCCAAGGCGGTTCGAGCATGGTTAGTACTGCCACTTGATAGTTACATATCTACCTGTCGATTCAAAATTCGACATCATAGATGAGAGCCTCGATTTATGTCTAATGCCGATGTCTATGTCTATCCCCTATCTCAAGATATAGTCGTCTATATGCTCGCAAAAGAGAATATATACCCGTGTATGCAAATGTCCTAGACCCGAATTCCGTAGTTCTCATACGGGAAGTTCTCCAGGCTCGCCAGTCTCACGCCCCATCCATCACCAAGCTCACCCAGTTGCTCCTCGTCCCCAATCGGAACTAGTCCAATTCTTCCAGCAAGAACATGCTCTTCTTTCCCTCTGAACTCGGAAGCGAGCTCCGGATGTGGAACCCAAACAACCCTCATCTTTGCTCTCCGTCCAGCCTCAACACCAGGAACTGCATCTTCAAACACCAGGCACTCGTCGGGCGTGATGAGTCTTTCGACCTCTGGCAGACTCTCATTGATGGTTTGTAGTGCCATTAGGAAAATATCCGGTGCCGGCTTTCCCCTTCCTTCCTTGACCCTTGGATCACCTGCCAAGACTCGTCGATTGTCAGGAAAGAGTCTATAGATCTCGCTCGTCTCGGTGCTCTGGGCTTTCAAGTCAAAGTTCTCCTTGGTGGTACTTGATGCCATCGCGAAGTGGACCTTCTCACCGTTCGCGTTATACGCTTTCTCGAGATGTGACAGAAGATCTTTGACACCGGGTAACGGCTTGCATTGAGGAAACCGTATGCGCTGGATCTCTTTTTGTTCTTTGATGAATTGCTCTTTAGGTATGGGGAGCTGAGCCCATTCGAAGAATGGTCCACCAGTAGATGAGCCCGGAACACCCATGAACTGGGCCTTCACACTCCATGGTAGATTTGGCCTGCCATACCTGGCCAAGAGCTCATTTGCACAAGCTAAATAGATATCTTCCTGTGTGAATTTAGTAAGAGTTCGATGCAAGCAGGGAAATTTTATACCGTATTGATCAACAGACCATCCATATCAAAGATGCAGGCCCTGACTGGAGGGAAACTAAGGGCTCTGGTCAGAACAGAAATCGGGCGGTGTGGGTTCACTTACACTGGGGATTCTGTGGAACCCATCACAGCAACGATATTATGGGGTTTGTCTATATTGCTGCACTAGGTAAAATGATCTGGCTTGTCGTAGTGCCAAGTTCCGGCTTTTATGTTTCCAGAACGATGTCAACAGAGTGAAGAGGTTGTTGAGAAGAATTTCATTGCCAAGACGCCCTGTTGAGTTGTGGCCGCTGGTCCAGCAACAATCACACGTGCGACAGAACACGGATCCAATGGGTTTCGTGAATCAGATGCGAGGTTTCTTTTGCTCCAAAGATCCGACCATCGGACTGCGAGCGGTTAGAAGAAAAGTTTAGCATGCTACACGTGATGGCAGTCTCCACTTTATATCATGCAAGTCTTTGTTCCTTCTCTCGCGACAGGAGTCAGTCTCGGGATAGGACAGACCATCCAGCACAGAAAGAGAACGATGAGAATAACGAAATGCCTAGAAGTGCTCCGAACAACTTAAGTGGAAAGGACGAATAATATGCACTTACCTGGACGAAATGTGGTCTTCGCTTCATGATCGCCTTAAGGGCATAACAAAATTTATCGAAGAAATGATGAAATTCCAAGTGATAGAATGTACGACTCACAAATGAACAAATGAAAACGAGACTTGCGTGAAGGTTGATGCTGATACTAAACATCGTGGAAACGGAATACAAGGAGGCTTCTTCCATTCAACCTCGGTAAGAGGAGGTGGAGAATATCTCCGATCATTACATTCTCGCAAGAACGTATCAAGAAGATATCTCTGAGCAGTAAGTATTACCGGCTATAAGCAGCACAGTATTTTGGCTGACCATGTTCCTCGAAGGGAAGTGTTGATGTTTGGAAAGACGCTCGCTAAGGAAAGGAGAAGGCCACTTTGGCTCAAGAAGAGTGGGGACATGAAATGCCACCAAGCCACTCAAGACTTCCAAACCCTCACTCCCAACCTTCAACCGCCACAAAAATGTCTTCCGAACCCTTAGATCCTCCATCCAAGACGCAAGAGAAACCAGAATCTCAAGCATCAACCTCATCAGCCGTCGGCGCCGCCCTTCTAATCGGCCAGCAATTCGGCTCTCGTGGCCTCACCTTCATCGTCAACCAAGTTCTTCTCCGCTACCTCTCGCCCGAACTCCTCGGTGTCTCAACCCAACTCGAAGTTTATTCCATCACTGTCCTCTTCTTCGCGCGGGAAAGTCTCCGTGTAGCCATCCAGAGGCAACCAGACACCGCAGACGAAGCTTCGGACAAGAAGGATGTTGAGAAAGTACCAAAAGGTCACGTGGATGCAAGGACGTCGGCTGGGAGAACCCAGGCTATCGTGAACTTATCTTATGTTTCTGTTCTCCTCGGCGTTGTTTTTGCATTTGCGGTGGGATGGCTTTACATTTCTACTCTATCGGCTGGTGATCCAGTTGTTTTGCAAACGCCATATTTCAGAGAGGCTTTGAAGATATATGGCTTGGCAGCAATTTTGGAGTTACTAGCTGAGCCATGTTATGTGGTTGTCCAGCAGAAGTCGAGATTCGGAATTCGTGCCTCAGCAGAACTGACAGCTACTGTATTGAGGTGTCTAGTATCCTGTGGCTCTGCGATATGGGCTTCTCGAGCAGGGCGAGATATAGGAGTACTACCTTTTGCTTTGGGACAAGGCATGTACGCCGTATCACTATCACTTGTGTACTATATGAACGTCTGGGGTATCGCCTCACAGGGAGGATTCTCTTTACTTGCTAAAAGGTTATATTCGAGGTATATTTTACCCACATGTTCTCCACTCATTTACTAACATATCCCAAGTGATGCAACCGCCTTCATCCTCTCCTACCTCTCCTGGCCCCTCCTCAAACTTGGCGGAAGCTTCTTCACCCAATCCATCCTAAAGCACATCCTGACCCAAGGCGACACCTTCCTCATCGCCTCCCTCGCCTCCCCCCGAACCCAAGGCATCTACGCCCTAGCCAACAACTACGGCGGGTTGATAGCACGACTCATACTTCAACCCATCGAGGAAATCAGCCGCAACACATTCGGCAAAGTACTATCCTCAGTCGACGGCAAACCCGCTAGAGGACGAGTCATGGAAGTAAGGAAGACGCTGCTCATGCTCCTGCGTGCGTACCTCCTCTTCTCGGTATGCGTCGTGGCTGTTGGCCCAACTGTCGCTCCGCTGCTGCTTAAGATCGTCGCTGGATCACAATGGACGTCTTCTGGTGCCGGACACGTTCTAGCGACGTACTGCTACTATATCCCACTTCTCGCCATCAACGGCCTGACAGAAGCGTTCGTCTCATCTGTGGCCACTAAATCTGAGATCCACAAGCAGACTGTGTGGATGTTAGCATTCTCCGCTGGGTTTGCAGGAGCTGCATTCGTGTTTTTGCGAGTCTTGCAGATGGGAGCGGAAGGGTTGGTGTGGGCGAATGCACTGAATATGCTCTTTCGTATTGTTTGGAGCACGGCTTTCATACAAGGCTACCTCAAGAGATACGATACTAGCCTCGAGCTCAGCCAACTTCTACCCAAGCCTCTCACTATCGCAGCTGGAGCAGGAACGTACGCTGTTCTTGCACAGCTGGATTCGAATTATTTCACAGGTGGACTGACGGATATCACAAAAAGCGGAGCGGTCGCAGTACCGTTTGTGATTCTACTGTGAGTAGTCTTCCATTATGCATATCTCTCTATCTCTTAAGCATACAGCTTTCTTTTGACACGGATGACTTTTGCTAACCGTACCGAACCCAAACAGCGCCATTTCCGAACGAGCATACCTTTTAGAATGCTATAGAGTGTTCCGAGGCAAGGACAAGTAAAATAGAAAGAAAATCAAAGCAGATCTAGATCTAGAGCAGATTTCAATCTAGTCGAATGTAATCTTCTTCGCCTTCTTGGTCATGTCTACATCTTTGGCGAATGCGCCGTATGCTTCGTGCTCCTTTCGCTTAACTGTTGTGCCGAATTTCAGGAGGTCAGCTGGGACTTCTTGGTTTGCTGCCTTCAAAACATTGATCAAACTAAATTATGGTAAGCATTGCTTTTCTGTTGGGGGATTGTGGGTCTTACGATCCGGAAAGAGCCTTGTCGTGTTCCGTGAAGAGGGTGATTGCGAGACCGTCCATGCCGGCACGACCAGTTCGACCGATGCGATGAACATAATCCTAAATACTCAGTCAGCTTGATGAACGCAACAATTCTTGAATATAACCAGACTCGCCTCTACGGTCAATGGGAAAGTGACGTTTATCACGAGCTGTACAGCAGGAATATCCAATCCTCGTGCAGCTACATCGGTGGCGACTAAGATTGGGGTTGTGCCCTTTTTGAAAGCATCCAAACTCCTCGTCCGTTGCTCCTGGCTGAGATCACCATGAATACCAGCAACTCTGAACCCCTTCCCCTTGATAAACATCTCGAGTCTTGTTGCTTCCTTCTTGTAAAGCGCAAAGACAAGAATGCGATCATCTTTCTGCGCGCCACTCTGGTATTGCTTAAGCAGTTGCAGTAAGCGATATTCCTTCTGTCTCCCATCCACCACCTCAACTTTTTGTACAATGCGAGTATTTGCGCGGAGGTCTCCAGTGGGATTATCACCAATGGCGATCTTGACTGGACTGGTCATGAAGGTAGCTGCGAGAGTACGTACAGATTCGGGCCAAGTGGCTGTGAACATGAGGGTTTGGCGGTTGCCGAGAGCTGGTGTGGTATTGATGATCTTGCGAATCTCCTCTTCGAATCCTTTGTCTAACATACGATCTGCCTCGTCGAGCACGACGTATTTGGCCTTGCTGAGATCCGCGCATCCTTCGTTGATCAGATCGTTCAAGCGACCGGGTGTAGCGACGACGATGTCGGCTGTCTTCAATGCTTGACGCTGTTGGTCTTTAGGTACACCACCGTATACACAGACGGCTTTCAGGCCGGAGACCTTAGCTAGCTCCATGATCTGATCGTAGCTCTGCATGGCCAGTTCTCGGGTTGGTGAGACGATAACTGCTCTTGGACCTTTATTTCTCTGGCTTGCAGGAAGAGACAATATTCCTCGTACGCAAGGAACTGCAAAAGCCATTGTCTTTCCCGAACCTGTCTCTGCGACTCCAATTACATCTCGGCCAGAAAACAAGAATGGCCAGGCTGCGGCTTGTATAGGTGTTGGTGCCTTGAAGTTCTTGAAGGGAGCTTTTTGCGCGGGTTCGGTAATGGGGAGGAAATCGAAGTTTGTTAAAGGTCTGAGTTTTGCGAAGGAAGGTAGAGGGTCGGTGACTGAGATGAAGTTGTCTGTGAGGAATTTGTCGACTTCGGATTGAGGGAGAGCTGTTAGGCCAGGCGCCTCTGTATATGCATTGTCCGTGCTGTTGGTACTGGAAGCAGTCGAAGTCTTGGTCTTCAATTCTGGTTCTGAGACTGGAGTCATGATCTCTGGAGTATCCTCTGCTGACGACTTTTTTGCCTTCTTCAGAGCCTTCAGCCTGGCCTTCTCTGCCTTCTTCGAGGCCTTCTCATCGACGATTTCCTCTACCACTACTTCCTCGACCGCCTCTTCTTCTTTAGTATCTTCAGAATCCGCAGGTGTCTCCAATTTCGCCGCCTTTGCTAATTTCTTCAGCTTCTTTAGACGTTTCTTCTCTTTCCTGGCAGCCTTCTCTGCATCAATGTCGACCTCTGCAGCGCTTGTATCATTGGCATTTGGTTCCTCCGTCGCAATCTTCTCACTCTCTTTCCGGCTTTTCTTGGATACCGGCGCACTTTCTTGCACTGGCCCACCATTGGGTAAGCCCGCATCCTCTAAAGTTCGTTTTCCCATGGTTGCTGTGAGTATTTGGTGATTGTTGTAGTAAATGTACACAGAAATCGAAATCGATAGGCAATTGTTCCACCAAAATTTACGATAGAAAAAAAGTCTCGATAAGACTGCCGAGGATTCGTTAGCGTCAGTGACCCCCGCTAAATTTTCAGTGGCCAATTCTCCAATACATACCAGACGGATGAAGGCATGGTCATTATCATTTTAGGGAATTCGGACAAGACCGGACGAATTTTTGATTGGAACAATTGTTTATTTGTTGCATTCTCCGCTGGGTATTGCTTTCTTCCTATTCAGAAAGAAAGGTTTTGTACAAGTTGTGAAGACCAGTCCTCCCGAAGACATCGCTGTGCATTTGATCCAGCATATCCTAATCATCTCATCGCTTTTCAAGGAAAGCAGCACTTATCCCTCATCTCCTTATGTGCTCAAACTGTGGCAAGCGATCTTGCAGCCTCCCTTTGTGGATGCTCACAGCCATTCTAGACACTGAAAACATTGCCCAAACCTCCTAACGCCATTCAATTAAAAACCCCAATAAGCCTACACAGTAGCAGTCTGAGATGCTGCAGGCTGCATCACTGTCTCGACATCAATCTTGGGCATACTGGAACCAGTGCCTCCCAAGTCTGTTGAGCGAGCATTCGGGTTCTTCGAGTAGTAGTTTGTAATGGCGGACTTGATGGCATCTTCTGCAAGCATGGAACAATGGACTATTTTATCAGCAAGAGCTCAGTACGGTGGGGATAGAAGGGACTCACGTTTGACGGGCGGTAAGCAGAGCTCTTTTGCGATCTCCGTATTCCGTACCCGACCTGCCTCCTCCAAAGTCATCCCCCGAACCAGCTCAGTCAAGTATGACGAAGAAGCAATCGCCGAACCACAACCAAACGTCTTGAACTTGACGTCGGAGATGGTATTGTTGGTAGGATCGACTCTAATCTGAAGCTTCATGACATCTCCGCAAGCTGGTGCGCCAACGAGACCAGTTCCCACATCGGTATCAGCCTTTGGCATGCTTCCAACATTTCGTGGGCGAGAGTAATGGTCGAGAACCTTCTCATGATACTGTCGTCGGCCTGCAGCAGCGATGGGAGATGTGACTTGAGGAGCTGTGAGTCTGGTGGCGGGTCTGGCCGATAGCGCTCTGCCCGTCGACCGAGCAGATGTCGTCAAGACTCTTCGGAACATATTTGCGATTTCAATCTTTCTTGTGAAGGTGAAGTGACAGAGTCGATGGAATTGAAGTGTTGATCAGTAGTGTTGAAAGTAGTAGGTTTGCTGAAGATTACTCCGTAGGTTGTTGATGAGAAAAGTTGAGGAACTCCGGAAGGCGTCCTGTGCACGAAGTGGAGAAGCTCTTTATGACGGTTGAGTTTGCTAATCAGATCGATCTCGGCCCTGTGGTTGGCGGAATTCGGAGATAGGGCGCGGCGAATTCGTTAGGGCGCGTACACGTGAGTACGTGAATTTGACTTACAGTACTGGGTCTTTGAAAAAGATTGGGGTGAGGCGTTTGAGAGCGAATTTTCAAAGGCTTCACGGAAGCAACAGATGGAGAGTTTATCTACCTGTTCAAACAATGTAATGCGATCGTTTGTGGAATCTTGTATGACGTATGTTCTTCTGTATCTATGAAGAAAGGGATGGAAAATGCTTTGCCTCTCTTGCTCTGAGGACTGCCTAGGTAATGCAGGGGCCCCCTGGTCACTATGGCCGCCCCGCGTTCGAGCTTCCAGGTCCCTCTCTCTTCGAAACTCACTTTCCGGTTTGTCAACATCAAGGTCGCATTTCGAGCAGCACAGCCAAAATGTCTTGCACCCACGTAAATGCAGCAGGTATGCCTCCGTTCTCTTCTCCACTCTTTATTTAGTCCCAGGTTATGCTTTAAAGAAGTCAAACGCAGTCCAGTCTGTATGCACAGATTTCTACAGGCACCCCGCCATAGTCCTGCGATCAAAGCATCTGTTTGCAGCTTCACATCAGCGGGAGAGAGATAGCTACTAACATGCCTTTCAGAGCTGCGCCCACCTAGTGTCAATCAGTCAGTGTATCGGGAGGACTGCACCCAGTGCTTTGACTCCATTGTAAGCATGCCATCGCCACTCACAAATTCCTATTCACAAGCTATCTCCCTCATAGCAGCTTCTACCACCAAAGACCGTTCTAACTTTGGGAACTAGGATGACGCGACCGGCCTTGATGTCTGCTTGTACTGCTTCAATGGAGGCTGTACCGGAGACAGAAAGCATGCTGCCCTCCACCACGTCCTCAGATCCCACCCCTTGGTCCTCAACATCAAGCGAACTCGCAAGGTCGTCGTCAGAGATGAACCCCCACAGAAGATGTCCAAGCTGTCGATCGCTGCCGAAACCGAGGCTGATAAGTACAACTTTGAAACCACTGTCAAGTGCTACGCTTGCAATATCGACAATGTGGATAAGACGGAAGGCAAGCTTGCGGGTGTTGTCGCAGGAGTCTTGAAGGCGAACACATTCTCTCGGCACGAGGAGGTCAAGGCATGGGAGCTGGAAATGACTTCTTGCGAGCATATCCTGACTCTTCAACAACACCCTTCGAAGAAGATCCAGTCCCAAGATCTTGGCCATTGCTCTTTGTGCGATCTGAAGGAGAACCTCTGGCTTTGCCTAGAATGTGGGAATCTTGGTTGTGGCCGTGCTCAGTTTGGTGGCATGCAGGGACACTCTCATGGCCTGGAACACAGTAAATCATCTGGACATGGAGTTGCGGTCAAGCTAGGATCTATCACCCCGGAAGGAACTGCGGATGTCTACTGTTATACTTGTGATGAGGAGCGAGTTGATAATGATCTGGGTGCTCATCTCGCTCATTGGGGAATCATTCTTGCTGAACGCGAGAAGACGGAAAAGAGCTTGACGGAGATGCAAGTTGACGAGAACCTTCGATATGAGTTCTCTATGACTGATGAGGCCGGCAATGAGCTTCAAAAATTGTTTGGCGAGGACCTTACTGGCTTGAAGAACTTGGGTAACAGCTGTTATCTTGCCAGCAGTCTACAATGCCTATTCGCTCTACCTCAATTCCAGTCCAGATACTACCAGCCGTCGGCAGATCTCCCTATCGTCGATGATCCTGCCCAGGATCTGGAGACTCAGCTGCGAAAAATCGGCGATGGCTTGCTCTCAGGACGCTATTCTATCCCAGATCCAGATGTTCGCACTGAGGATGAGAAGGTTGCCTACCAGAAAGGTCTGGCTCCTGCAATGCTCAAGGTGCTCATTGGAAAGGGACATCCCGAGTTCTCAACTATGAGACAGCAGGATGCGTTCGAGCTGCTGCTTCATCTCTTCAAGTTCATCACTCGCTCTCAACATAAGGCACCTCTTCAGGATCCAACTGAAGCATTCCGATTTGTAATGGAACAACGCCTACAGTGCTTGGGTTGCAAGAAGGTCCGGTATCGAACTGACGAACAAGACAACATCTCGGTCCCAGTCCCCGTTAGAAAGATCGAGGCTGCAGCTAGCGAAGATCCTGGTGAGGAAAAGAGGGACGAGTATGAGCCTGTAACTCTCAAAGAGTGTCTGGATATCTTCACATCAGAAGAGATGGTCGAACTTACTTGCTCTTCTTGCGGCAACAAGGACGGCTTCACGAAGCGATCACTGTTCAAGTCTTTCCCGGACGTTCTTGCTATCAATGCTCGGAGATTCGCTCTTGTCAACTGGGTTCCAACCAAGCTCAACCTACCAGTCATCGTTGGTGATGAACCTATCAGCTTGGACGACTACAAGTCTGCAGGTGCCCAGGACTCAGAGGAACTACTGCCAGAAGATGCCAGTGAGAGCAAGCAACCATCTTTCGTACCAAACGAGGAAGCTATCCAAGCCCTCGAAGGCATGGGGTTCCCTCGCAACCGATGTATCAAGGCTCTTCATGCTACCGGCAATACCGATGCAAACACCGCCATGGAGTGGCTATTCGGTCATATGGAAGATCCCGACATTGATGATCCGCTGGTTCTTCCCGATAGTGATAGCGCTCCAGCTACCGCTGACCCAGAGAAGATTGAGATGCTAGGCGCCATGGGTTTTGGTCCACCACAAGCCCGCAAAGCACTGAAGGAGACTGGAGGCGATATGGAGCGAGCTGTCGAATGGTTGTTCAGCCACCCAGATGACCAGGGCGAGTTTGAAGACGCTGCTCCGGCCGCTGAAGCTGCTCCCAAGAAGGAAGCTGGAAGCAACCATTTGCCAGCTAGTTTCCAACTTCATTCTATTATCTGCCACAAGGGTAGTAGTGTTCACTCTGGGTAAGTTCACCTGCTCTCTCGCTCCAGCCAACTGTTTCCCCATTATTCAGAGCAAACGAAGCTAATGCAAAACAGTCACTACGTAGCCTTCGTCCGCAAACTCCTCGCCGGAGAGGGTACTCCTCAATGGGTCCTCTTCAACGACGAGAAAGTCGTCAAGGCGACGGATGTAGAAGAGATGAAGAAATTCGCCTACGTGTACTTCTTCCAGCGTCAGTAAGGGTGGTCTAGTCTGATTTGGTCTGGGCATGGTGGTAGAGTTGCAGGCGTTGATAGGCGGTGACGATGATGAACAAAAGTAGAGCGAGCGAGTGAGCGAGGCATTTTCGTGCAATGAATGGGTGTGAAATGGGTACCATAGATAGATGGCAGACATGAGACAATGTTGATGACTGGAAATGATACCGCATGAAAGAATGTATGGCTTGGTTTGTTTATGATCGTGTGATGTAATTCTCAGTGGCACATCAAAGTTCCTCTAAATTTGGTAACGTGTCTGCCGTATAATCAAGCAAAGCACAATCGGGTATTTCCATTCAACTATCGTGCGGCGAAGTGCTATATTCTATCTAGTTGATCATCTCCTCCTCGGCAACATAGTGGAGGTAAGCACCCAGAAGCTTGATACCCTCAATGTAGTTTCTCTTGTCAAGCTTCTCGTTGATAGAGTGAGCGGCGTCTGTTGAGCTACCCATTGGGAGAAGGAGGACATTCTTTCCGGTTGCTTGCTCGAAGGTTAGAGTTACTGGGATACTGGGCAATTGTCAGTATTAACACTCCAGAATGTTGTTTGGTATGAGGTGACTTACCTTCCACCTTCTCTAGTCAAATCAGGCTTGACACCCCATACTCTCTCAACAGCCTTTCCGGCCGCAGTGAAGTTCCAGTGCTTGGGGCTCGCTACCCACCACTTGCCAGCGTGCTGTAGAGTAGTGTTGATAGTGTTCTTGCTTCCCAACTTCTTGAACTGCTCGTCGACATACTTGAAGACGAGGCGGTCGACATCCTCTGGTTCCATGTTGGGTACTGTGCGAATAGAGAACTTTCCAATAACCTTGGCTGGAATGACAGTCTTGGCACCTGGCTGTGAGAAGGCTCCCTCGATTCCGTGGACGGAGAGAGATGGGTATCTCCATCGGGCCATAAGAGTCTTCTCCTTGTCTGGGTGGATCGAAGTTTGGCTGCCGAGAGACTCGTACAGGTTGTCCATAGTGAATGCGATGTTTCCGTACAGTGACTGCTCTTCCTCGGTGAGAGGTGCAACAAGCTCAGCCAGACCTGGGATCTGAATCTTGCCGTTGGTATCAACGAGACTTCCAAGTACTCGCACCAAATCGGTCATTGGCTCTTGAGCAGTTCCACCGAAAACACCACTGTGGAGATCCTGACCTGGTCCTGAGATCTCAACAGAGTAATAACTGCAGCCACGAAGACCGTATGTCAAACAAGGCTTCTCTGTTCCCAACCAGTAATTGTCTGATATGCAAACCGCATCTGCGTCAGCAAAGTACTTCTTTGCCTCAGCGTTGATGAAATCGTCCAATCCCTCTGAACCATATTCTTCCATACCCTCAAAGCACATCAGCAGATTGACTGGGAAGTCTACGCCAGCCTTCTGATGAGCCTCAATAGCATTCAACCATCCCAGAACCGGTCCCTTATCATCTGTGCTACCTCGGCCATACATGCGTCCCTTGTCATCCACCGTTAGCTCGAACGGCTCAGTAGCCCATCCATCCTCCTTTCCAGCAGGCTGAACATCGTAATGGCCATAAACTAAGATAGTTCTCTTCTTCTTATCGTTTCCGTATCGGGCGATGACAACAGGTGGAAGCTCCAAGTGTTCCTTTCCAGGCTGTGGGCCGAGTGGTCGCTGTTCTACCTCTGCTCCTAGAGCTTTGAGCTCGTCTGCAAGGAATTGTCCCATTCGAACAACATCTGGACGGCGCTCTTCATCTGCAGAGATAGAGGGGATGGCAACGGCTTTTCGCAGACGCTCGATGAAGTGATCAGACAGGTCGTCGACCTGTTTGAAGAATCCATCTAATTGAGGAGCCATTTTCTGGGCTTGATGTGACCTGATTGTATCTGTCAGGTAGCTTCGAGTTGGTGTTTGTTTTTGTAGAGGACGGAATAGGATCGCAGATTTCGTGTTTTGGAAGGGTATTCGGGACTTGTTTACGCAGTTTCTGAATGTGATATTGTTGGTGGAAGCCTTCAAATACGATCTGAAGACAAACATGAGCTCGGAGTTGGCGGGGTAGTCAGGCTGTTTGACCAACGATCTGCCCTCCTTCTCTTTTGGGCTCCGTCTCTAAGCGGCAGGCACGCTCGGGCCACTGCAACATTTCATGGTCACGAATTAACGAATCAACATCAACATTTTACTATTCCATATGGAGTCCTTGTCACCGCCAAAAGGCCACGATAATGCTTCAGGACTGCCGGCACGTTGGGAATTAAAATTGCCCAGGCAGTCTCATATTTACGCCAGCCTCCTGAAAGTCCTTCGAGCTCCTTCAACTCCGAGCCGATGCCCGACATCGACTTGAACCCCGATATCCCAATTTGGAAGGTGGGGGAGTTCAGTTACGAGAGAGAATATATCGACCTCATTGCCTGGGCGTACCGAGCACCTGAATTAACAAATTGGTACCATTGAGTAGAATGACTTGCCTGTCAAAAAGCATGCCAGTGCATAGCACGCTAGTCGCTGCGAGTCAATTGGCAAATATCAGACCAGAACAGATGGGAACAGGTTGTTTTGGACTACGAATGCTAAGATACCATATGTTTTTGTTCTTCTCCTGTCTAGACTTCTTGCGTTGCCTCTTTTACCTGCGACCTCGTTATTCCATATCCATATTCTTGCATCACACTTTCAATGCCATGAGGTTTAGCTGCCACGTTGCTGTACGCTAAGGCTGGAAATAGAAGAGATCGAAAGGATTGACTCTATGAGGTCCGCGCTTTGCCATCACTTTCCAAGGCTAAGCAATCAGTCTGCATATGAGACACGTAAGTGCTAGCAACTTGGCTTCTCAAGGGATCTTCCTGTTGGATTAGTCCACAGGCCTTATGATCCTAGTGGAGTTGAGCACAATCGAAAGATGTGATGATATAAACCGAAGACTTTCTGGGATATCCGTTGATCATGGCGGCTTGTGGCTGTCAAAAGTGCCGAGGAGCACCGATAGGTCTGAAGTATGTTGCTGCATTCCAGTCGACTTGGAGAGTCAAGAGACCTCCCGCATACTTCGGAAACGTAAAGATGTGCATACTTTAGTCACTTTTGATGACACAGTTTCTCCATGTTCTAAGGTCAAAGTTCTGCCTTCTCGCAGGTATGACTAGACTAATAGCCTGGGTTGATATCTTAGCAACATATGTATCTGAACTAACGTCTACTCAAGTCGAAGAAAGTGCAGCTGTGATCATCAAGGAGTGTAACGGAATTACCCGTTGCACTGTGTAAACCTACGGCTGAGTGGCCAAGCATTCGCACCGCTGCAATGCGGTATCACTTTGGCTCCTAACATGATAGTTGTGCCAAACGTCAGCTTAGTTTATTGGCACTCGCTTGTTTTGAACAGAACAAAACAGAACTAAGCATTGGACTTTCACAAGAATGTGATCCGGGAGATGCCGCATCAAGCAATTTCTATGTCGTGAAGTCTGTATGAGAAGTCACTAGAAAGAGCCACTTCTATTTGGAGATGTTCCCCCACTCAGCCTTACCACCAGACGGGTTGCTGGGGTAGGGTGGACAAGGTTGTGTCATTGGTTCATCGTGCAGCCACTGACATCCATCCTTCGCGTCAACCTCAACGCCCGCTTCAAACAGACACATCGTCAGGAATCATCATATCAATGTTTCCTTCGGCCAATGTGCCACCGCGGTCCTCTCACCGATTATCTTTCCCAGGAAGAATGCAGAAACCTGATTTTGGACACGATTCCGCAGCCATACATAAGTGCAGAGCCGACGAGATTCCCGCTACGGGAGATCTGTGTGTTTGCCTTGTCTGAGGCGCACCGCGTCTATAAAGTGCACTTTTGTTATCAAAGGGCAATTCGACCCCGGTAATAGCATTACATTCCGAGCTCCCCCGATTGTACAATTACCAAATGAGCTGCTCCAAAGTGCACTTTGCTATCATGGACGCGCTCGAGCGAGTCAAGGACGCTGAAAGCAGGTCTAGCTGTCCAATCATCCACTTCTCAAGTGTCGCTTTTATGATATATCCTCTTGCTTCAACAGTCGCCTCGTCATCGGGCCGGGTGGAAGAAGTTCTGAGTGGATAGTACAAAATACATTATTGCCCCAGCCTCCTCCATTCTGCCCATGATGAAACCTCCTGTGCAGAAGGGCAAAAGCAGGATCGTGAGTCTTTTCCAGACCGGTCAACATGGGCCGCCTGAAGTACGCTACATAATTCGCCTATGTCTCTTCTATGCCGCTGCGGCATTTCTTACATTCGTTATTCTTGTTAATGCTGTCCGATACCACACCAGGCCTGAAACATATTTTGGTTGCTCCAGCTGTCAGTGAAGTAGCGGTTCTTGTCAAGATCATTCAACCATTTCACAACACCAATATTGAAAGACCTCTCATAGTTCGGAGGAGGAATGATCCCAAAGAGTCGCGTATGCTTCCGTACACTTTGTTAACTCAAACCAAACATACATCCTCCTGGCAAATTCTACCATTTGCTCTTCGACTTATCTCCAACTATGTCCCCGCAAGAACACAAAGCAATTGCCACGATTTCCAAGCTTCCACCACACTCGATACAATCTTCCATTGCTATCGTTTCTGATGAGTTTGAGCAGCTAGCCCCACCGGAGAAAGATCCTTACGGAAACACAAGCAAGTTTACCATAGACGACATGAGTCAGTCTTCATATGTCGCCGTCGTTGAGATCTCTCAAGAACACAACTCATATGCTGCGACGACGGTGTCATGTCAGCACGCAGATGTGGTCCTTATGGAGTTGACAAGTGACGATGAGGATGGAAGTCTCATCGTTCCAGGTCGAGGTTATGACATGACAGCTCGCAAACACGCAGCGCTTAACACAACCGACGAGATCATTCTCGAGATAAGCGAGGGAGATTACTTGGTGGGAATCTATTCGGATACTGAATGTACCTGTCCCTACAAGGACCTACTGGCGTGTAATGGTATGTCTTTCACCCAGTTGAATACGAACGCACAACTGATTGATCCGGAAGGCGACTTCATACTTCCCTTCGAGTCAGTAGCCAGAGACGATGGCGAAGATATGTGGTCAACAACAGCGACGATCTGTGCCGACGATCAAGACAATATTCATACCGCTGTGGCTGAAAGTTGTTGGACCTAGGACGTTGATGTTTGGATTCTCAGTGGCCTAGTCGCCGTGTCTACTCAGCGACGCCCGCCTGTTTAGTTGATGTCTATCTGATATGCTGTAAGAACACCAGTAGTTGTGGACGCTTTCGGGGGGCGGAGTTCACTGGCAGTCTCGGCTACGAGCTGAGCAACAACAAGTACAACAATGATGAGTCAAAGGACATATGTAACCTCTTCAGAATCCTCACGAACCTACACGAATGGGACCGAAAGATAAAAGGAAGGGATCAAGACCTATGTTGTATGGGCTAAAGGGAGATATGCAAAGCTTGCAGAAAAACGAGCTCGGGGGGGATCCAACGGTATGCGGGTCTGCAGGTTTGTGTGTGCGACAAAGGTACAGAGAAAGACACAAGGACAGAAGGATCCATGTATGAAGAAAACTGGTGACTTGAAAGCTCCAAGTGAACTGGGATGGATCAAAATTTTAGAGGAGCATTGGCATGTATCGCGAGATTCAAGCTTGATTAGACAGTAGATGGAGTTAGTTTTATGAAAGTGGTACTTTCCTCAACTCCGTGGGCACTCTCTATTTAACTTGCCTCCGAGAATGTTACAGTAGTATTTTGGATTGAAGACGCATCAAGAAACTGTCAAATCTTTGATTTTTAGATACATCAGAGCTTACTGTGAAGGGTGCTTTCTTTTGGCTTGCGTGAACCTAACTTCTGGGAGAGCCATCGCTTGAGTGGCCAAAATTTCGCAAGCGAAGCAGAAAGGTCCAGCACATTCTTATATATTTTAAACGAAGAAGTCTTGTTTTTCGAAAGTAAACATCCTCAGTCCCTTAAATAGTGTAGTAATTCGTTAGTTACGATTGAAGTTCGGATTGGACCGTTTTTGGGAATCAAATATCAGCCTTGGCCATATATTTTCTAGATTCACCTTGCCGCCACTGAGTTTCTTACAAATTATTTGAAAAGTCTGACAAACGCACGCACTCATCGGGTTTGTTTTGTTCTGCTCTGCCACTTTCGCATCGTGTGGCTGTGACGTGGTTGTCTGATTCATTCCGATCGCATCACCAAAATCGCTTCGACCCCAGCGCCAGCCTCGGCGTCTTCACAATCAATCCCTCCATCTCCCAGAACAAAACATCACCTGAAGTCGCAGACAACGTAGGTCGTCAAGATGTTGAAGATTTGGTCTATGGTAAGCGAGTTCTACTCTGCGCAACTCTTTTAAAAGTTGCGCCTACCAGATGATATTGAGCAGGCGCTGACAATTTCCACAGAAGCAGAAGCAGCAGCAGGATGCGAACGCAGATGCTGCTGCAGGCAACAAGAGAAAGAAGGTTACGGCTGCTCAACTGCGAGTCCAGAAAGGTATATCCTATTGCTCAAGATGCGCATTTCGCTCGCCTCCCACACTGATCGTGTGCCTAGATCTCTCTGAGCTCTCCTTACCCAGTACCATGAAGACCGACTTCCCAGACCCCGACGATACCCTGAACTTCACACTCACGATCGAGCCGGATGAGGGCATGTACAAAGGCGGCAGATTTCATTTCACATTCGCGATCAGTCAGGGCTTTCCGCACGAAGCGCCGAAGGTCAAATGTACGCAGAAGATTTACCACCCTAACATCGATCTGGAGGGGAACGTCTGCCTGAACATCTTGCGAGAGGACTGGAAGCCAGTACTGAATCTGCAATCCGTGGTCGTTGGTCTTCAGGTATGAGACAGACAGCCCGTAGGGAGTTTTTGAAGGTCTGAATGCTGACTGGAATTTCTAGTTCCTCTTCCTTGAGCCCAACGCATCAGATCCCTTGAACAAAGAAGCTGCGGAGGATTTACGGTCGAACAGAGAAGGATTCAAGCGCAACGTTCGATCAGCTATGGGAGGTGGAGCAGTCAAGAGCCAGTCTTTCGACAGAGTCCTGAAGGTCTAGGAGGTCTATTGCAGGTCTATTGGAGGGGTTATTGGGTTATGAGCATATATCTACAACTAGACATTACACGTCTAGACGAGCGAGCATTCTTCGGGCATAATGGGGCGTTCATATTTGGAGGCCTGGGAGTAAATACGGGTTGTCTCGTGCGTTTCTGAAGCGTAGATAGTACTCAGTCATATGAATCAGAGGGGTTCTTTTCCAAGACGACAATATCTTTCAGACGGAGGTCTACTCTGGGAATTTGATATTCGCGTTCACGTTTGCAACATCTTCAATGACACAAGTTCCCATTTTAGCTGCTTTGAATAATTTTCTCTCCATATTTATCCCTACCCATATATAATAATAAGCCATACGATACCCCTCGTTATCTCGTCGTAATCGCCTCTCCACATTCTGCACAGCTGGAACAGGCCAAGCCCAGACTCCCATTTCTCTCCACTCGGCTCGGTTCCGTTGTCGGAAGAGCTCGAAATTTTGCTAAAGAGTCATTCCTCAAAACACAAACAACCTTCACTTCTTCTCTCTCACAACAACAACTCCACTCAATCATACAAAATGGCCTCTCGCACATTCTCCAGAGCTCTCCGCTCCCCATTGGCAAAGCAATTAAGTGCTCCAGCCCGCCGCACCTTCGTTTCTGCCCTCAATGCCTCTGCCAGACCTACCGCTGCCCGCGCAGCTGTTGCGTCTGCTCAACAGGTTAGAGGTGTAAAGACTATTGACTTTGCTGGTGTTCAGGAGGATGTCTACGGTATGTCATAACAAGTTCGCTCCAGATGCTTTTGCTGACAATGTCTCCAGAGAGAGCTGACTGGCCTCCTGCGAAGCTCCAAGTATGTTTCACCTCACACCGCACATTTCGAACTCTATACTGATTCCTGTGTAGGAGTTCTTCAAGAACGACACAATGGCAATTATCGGATATGGCTCCCAGGGTCACGCCCAGTCCTTGAACATGCGTGATCAAGGTCTCAACGTCGTTGTTGGTGTACGAAAGAATGGACAATCGTGGAAGGACGCTCAACAAGATGGCTGGGTTCCAGGAAAGACCCTCTTCGAGGTCGATGAGGCTATCTCCAAGGGTACCATCATCATGAACTTGCTTTCTGATGCTGCGCAAAGCGAGACCTGGCCAGCAATCAAGCCCCAGATCACCAAGGGAAAGGTAAGCTGCACCAAATAAGGTTTTATTGGCCCAAGCTGACTCAATTAGACCCTCTACTTCTCCCACGGTTTCTCCCCAGTTTTCAAGGACCAGACCAAGGTCGATGTCCCAACTGACGTCGATGTCATCCTCGTTGCCCCCAAGGGATCTGGCCGTACCGTCCGAACACTCTTCCGTGAGGGACGTGGTATCAACTCCTCCATCGCCGTCTTCCAAGATGTTACCGGCAAGGCCAAGGAGAAGGCAATTGCTCTCGGTGTCGGTGTCGGCAGTGGTTACCTCTACGAGACCACCTTCGAGAAGGAGGTCTACTCTGACTTGTACGGTGAGCGTGGTTGCTTGATGGGAGGTATCCACGGTATGTTCCTCGCACAATACGAGGTTCTCCGTGAGCAAGGCCACAGCCCCAGTGAGGCTTTCAACGAGACTGTTGAGGAGGCTACCCAATCTCTGTACCCATTGATTGGCGCAAACGGCATGGACTGGATGTACGAGGCATGCTCTACCACCGCCCGTCGTGGTGCCATTGACTGGAGCGGAAAGTTCAAGGATGCATTGAAGCCAGTCTTCAATGATCTTTACGACTCTGTCAAGACCGGAAAGGAGACTGAGCGATCGCTTACCTTCAACTCTCAACCTGATTACCGTGAAAAGTACGAGGCAGAGATGAAGGAGATCCGCGACTTGGAGATCTGGAGAGCAGGAAAGGCTGTTCGGTAAGAATTTACGCTCGCGTTACAAGAAGCATCACTAACTCATTCATAGCTCCCTCCGCCCCGAGAACCAGAAGTAAGGTTGATATTTGCGCGCGACACAATGGGGCTGGTATTTTTCTGACATGGGCGTGGAACTCTGGCGAACTGTACAATACTCTCCTACTACGGGGATTTATGGTATCTGGAATTGCGAAAAGTTTATTATACCTACCTACCTTGCAAGCATTGCTTTAACTGCTCTTACAACTGCGTTGACACCGATTTTCTTCTTAGCCAAGTATGACTGTACATTTTCTCTCCGCGACCGGCATACGTTTCTCCGAATTGATCGGACTAAGTGGATACTGATATGAAGCTTCTAGATTTATTTATTTATTCTCAGGTTGCACTCTCTTCACGTACATTTAGCACTACATATTCCACATGATATCCTTCTCGAATCCTCCCATACAGCTCACTTCGTCTCCATAGAACCGCATACATGGCCAACCCCACCAAATCCCCACCACTAACACGACCCTCCGTCATCGCCGCCCATAATCTTATTCGCGAACACATCCATTACACACCCGTCCTCACAAACACAACACTCAATGACCTCGCATCAGCACCTCAATCTGCTGCCGATCTAGCGGATACACCATGGGCAGGCCAAACCGCAGCAAACCCAAAGCTGCGCTTCTACTTTAAATGCGAGAACCTGCAGAAGGTGGGCGCCTTTAAGGTGCGGGGTGCCTTCCATGCCTTGAAGAGGTTGATGGCAGAGGAGGGCTGGGAGGAGGGTGGTGGAAGGGAGAAGGGCGTTGTTACGCATAGTTCTGGTTGGTTTCTGCTTCAATCCATCTGCAAGAATGCTCAATTGAGCTTCCGTCATTCAATTAGAGGGGCGTACCCAAGCAGAAGAACAATCGACTGACTTCAATCTCCCAACAGGAAATCATGCGCAAGCCCTCGCACTCGCAGCCCGTACCATGGGTATCCCAGCTCACATCGTCATGCCTACGATATCCACTCCCTCCAAAATAGCAGCTACGAAAGGCTACGGCGCAAAAGTCATATTCAGCGGAAGCACAAGCACAGAACGCGAAGCAGTAGTCGCAGACGTCATGAAAGATACAGGAGCACGACTGATACCTCCCTACGACCATCCTGATATCATGCTTGGTCAAGGAACACTGGGTATAGAGCTACAAGAACAAACTGCGAAGATAATTGCTTCAGGGGGTAGCAAGTCAGGGAAGGGATTAGATGCTATCATTGCACCTTGTGGAGGCGGCGGCATGCTGTCTGGAACAGCACTTAGCTGTGAAGGCACAGGCATATTCGTTTTTGGAGCCGAACCAGAGTTCCAAGGCGGCGACGACTGCAAACGCGGCCTAGAACAAGGGAAGCGCATCGAGACCGTCAAGACTCTCACCATCGCGGACGGACTTCGCACACCTGTAGGTGCTTACCCCTGGACGGTGATCCATGATCGGAAACTGGTCAGGCAGATGTTCAGTGTGACGGAAGAGCAGATTAAGAAGGCGCTGAGGCTGGTGCTGGAGAGGATGAAGGTTTTTGTGGAGCCGAGTGCGGTGGTTGGATTGGCTGTTGCATTGTACAATGAGGATTTCAGGAGGTTGGTTGAGGAGGAGGGAGGTGCCGATGGGTGGGATTTGGGTATCGTGTTTAGTGGTGGGAATACGAGCGTGGAGTTTCTGTCGAAGCTGTATGCTGTTAGCGAGGTGAAGGCGGAGAGGGAGGGAGGGGTGGTGGGGATGGATGGGAAGAAGACCGTTGAGAATGTTGCTGGATAGATGGCAAGGTGGACTTGCTCGAGAATCCTTTTGACCATTTTATCATCAATCATATCGTAATAAACACATATGTTTGTTGACATGTCCTTCGCTTAGCGACAATCTCGAACAAGTAGTTGCCAAGGTACACGACTTGAAACAAATCCTCGACCTTCTATTCATGTTGTTACCTACCCTAGCAAATCGCCGGAGTGCACGTTGTTATTTCACTTGCTTATTCTTCCAAAAAAAAACGCCCCCCCTCATTCTTACTCACCGTCTCCGGGGCACTTGCATACTGCTCTGGCTCCTCAGGAATATTTTTCATGCATCTTCGCTTGCCCTGCCCCTGCAACTTGTCACCTTCCAGCTCGATATCACAGCTCTTGCTTAGCTAAAAAAGTGCCCGAAACAGTGCATACGTCCACCACCAAACAGGGGAAAACTTTGTGGCGTTTTGAACTCGTCTCTATTCGTCCAAAACATCCTTATTGTGTTCTCAAATGAGAGGTGAGCGACGCACGAGAGTGAAGATATAAGTAACCAGATTTGGCCGGTATTCAAGCTTTTTCTATTGCATTCGGGTACAGAAGTACGTTTTGCCGCCTTGGAGATATGCACAGATGTGTGATGTGCGTCTCCAGATGGCCCAATGACACTGGACATGTGTTCCTTAGCAGCGCAATTTTGAGCTGGGTATACAGTAGTGAATTGTCGTTCTAATTGAGTTGCTAATATCAAGTGAAGCTATGGACTCCAATGCCTTCTAGATTGAACTGTTCGGGCTAGAAAGTCACTTCCCGAGTACCACGATTCACGGCTCAACCTTCACTTGTGTTTCATCAGATTCACTCCTCATGTCTTCCCCGATATTCGACCATCCAGCTCTTATCTCCCCGATGACTAAGTATATTAATCCCTCCCCGCCCTCTTCCGCTACAGCACACCACCACCACCACCACCACCACATTGGAGGCACTGGCTGGAAAGCTTATAAGCTTGGTTTGAGTATATCGCGCTGCTCAGAACGACCAGAAGAGACCGGTTGGAGGAGTAAAGGTACCAGTCGTCTCATGATTGGACGATATGACTTGTTCATGTTGCCATTCCCATTGTTGTCGTCTCGACTTCCGACGAAAGTTACACTGACCTGGTGGAAAGCAAATACTGTCACGAATGAATTAATGAGCGACTCCACTATTTTGACGTGGATCGATCAGGTCGTTGACAGCTGTGAGTTTATCCTTGGCGTGAGGAAATGAGACGGATCTTAAAGTAGTGATTGGTTGTTGACATATTTCTCGCTTAAACATTTCGGACGGTACTAGCTCACTTCATTTTAATTCGGTATCGTCCATTCTGGTACCTTAATTGGGCGTTGACAAGTGTTACTTTCGATAACCAGATTATGAGAAAAATGATCTATAGTCCCGTTATCAGGCGCTATGCTAACTGCTCTAAGCTCTTAAACACAACAATTCATCTCTAACACAGAACAGTATACGAAATACAAAACAAGAACTACACGCGAACCCAAAGTCGAATCCACACCTCCTACCACAAACTTCAAGCCTCGACTCTCCCTTCGATTTCCAAGAAACCTTTCACCATATCCCCAACCGTCTCCCTCAGCCCCCTGAACTCCAACCCTAACTCCCTCCCAATCTTCCCGTTATCAACCCTATAAACATCCGGGTAAGCAATCCCACTCCCCACCTTTCCTTCCGGCACCCTCTCCCTCAACTCCGGAAATTCCTCTCTCAGAACATCACAGATAGCTTGATAAGTATACCCTCCAGCAGCAACAATATATCTCTGACCCGCGGCCCTCTCACTCTCAAAAGCCAGGACATGCGCCTCACCTAAATCACGTACATCTACGAACGCAAAGAACGCCGTGTCCGGAACAGTCTTCTCCGAGCCGTTGATGAGACGATAGATATCCGCCGACGAGGTATTAAGCCCTTTCAAACTCTCCACCGAATGTGCGGCGGGACCATACACCATCGGCGGACACAGGGTTGTGACATTGAAATTCGGCTTATTGTTCTCAACGAAATCGAAAGCAGCACGTTCAGCGAATGTCTTGGATGCGCAGTATGCTACTGCGCCGGCGGTGTTTGGATCCGCTGCTTCCTGGTAGGTGATGGGGTTCCAGTCGGATTCGGTGTAGGTGTAGCCTGGGCGGGCGCCGAGATTCAAGTCGTCGATTGCGGCGAAGGAGGAGGTTATTACGACGCGTTTGAGGAGGGGATTGTGCTTTTGGATGGAGGTTAGGACGGAGGTTGTGCCGTTTATGGCGGGGTCGAGGAGGTCGCGTTTGTTGTCTTGGACTTGCATTTGCTGGAGGTATGTTAGCTTCTGTTTACTTTTTGGTCGTTGCGTGAAATCCTGTCTCGAACCCGAGCCTAGGCTCAACTTTCGCTCGAAACCACAATGCCAAAATAAGGGAAGACTTACGAATGGAGAGGCAGTATGAATCACACCATCAACACCTCTAACGGCCTCGTCATGCGCTCCAGGTGTCGCTACATCTCCCACAATAGCAAAGGACAGCCTATCCAGATACTGCTTATGTGACTTCTTGACTTTCTCAGCTGTTGCTTGAGTTCGAACAGTCGTTCTGACGTTGTAACCTCGTGAGAGGAAAGAGTTCAAGACGTGCGCAGCGACATAGCCGGATCCACCTGTGACGAGAACTGTTTTGCCCGCACCGGTTTGGGCTGGTTGGGAGGGAGCTGAAGACATTGGATTGGTGTTTGTAGAATTGGTTTGATTCGAGATGTTCTTGAGTGGAGGAAATAGAGGTGTGGTTGAGTAGATGGGAAGTGTTGAAAGGATGATTGAATTGTGTTTAGAAGACACTGGTGTTCTGTTTCTGATGCTGATTTGGATCTTCAATTCCCAGAGAAAGTAGCCCATCTTATATATCTGAATCCGCACCAGAGATCAAGAAATTCTCCTCTCCTCTCCTCAATACCCAACCCATCCCTACCTTCCAACAGCTTCTCCGCGTCACCGAAATCTTCTTTGCAGTACTAACACACAAATCCGAGCCCAACATCAACCACCCAGCTATCGCCGACGCCTCGCGACCCAAGCACAGCCAGCAAGCACACCATAAACGTCTTCAATCAATCAATCAACACAAGAAATTCAATGCAGAAAGCTGACAAACCTCCAATCCTTCGCACCACACAAAGCATCGTGCAACCACACACTCGTGCGGCCGACGTCATTCGCAATCACCAAAAATCGCAAACCACACGAAACAGAAAAGAAAAAGGTAGGGGTGCGCAAAGCTTAAAACCGAAGCGGCCGCAGAGCTTTTCGGAGTTGGGTTTCGGCGTTGCAGACCAACAGTTGGACGTTCTGGCTGCTGAATCAGCTGCGTGCTGTCTGAAGCGAGCGAAGCGAACCGGCCTTTTCGGAAGCGATCGGGTTGTGTTGTTGTTGTGGTTGCGATTTGATTGAGGGTCGGGACAACTTCATTTCCATCGGTGTTGTTCTTGTTGAAAAGTCCGTCTGGTGTTGAATATGTCTCGTGAAACGCGAAGGTCTAGTAAGAGAACGTTTTGTCTTTCGAATCTTTTCATTCTCGTCTGAGCTCTATGGCGCTGTAGCCTTTGTCGTGCCATCACATTGGAAAATGGCGATGAGTTCTCTTGAACGTTTACTTCTCATCATTCATTCATTCAATCTATATCCTTGAGTTAATCAAGGTCGGATATATCTCTATAGACATGTATGGACTTTTTTGGCCAGATATCTTATAAACGCCGCTGTTGAAAGATGCAATGCCCGCACGTTGAATGTGCCTTCAGTTCCCTCCCCTTCGCCAATGCTGTTAAGAGCCGCAGTATAGTCAACGCCAAACCCAGGATGTTCTATAGATGACAAGAAAATTGCAACGTGTGTATAAGAGTAGTCTAGAAGAGTCCATCGATCTCGCCAGTCTCAGTATCTACATCAACGTTGAGATATCCGGGAGCTGTTGGAAGACCTGGGATGGTTTGGATATCGGCAGCTAGGGCATACCTATCTACTGTTAGTAAATGGTCATTTTTGCAGGATGAATGGACTTACAGATATCCTGCACCGGCCGCCAACCGCACGTCTCTGATCGGGACCGTGAAACCAGTTGGGGCACCCTTGAGATTAGGGTCATGAGACAATGAGTATTGCGTCTTAGCAATACAGATTGGCAAGTTGCCGAATCCTTGCTTGGTATATGTGTCGACCTTCTTCTGAGCAATTTCGCTGAACTCAACCTTGTCAGCTCCATACATCTGCTTGCCAATCGCCTCGATACGTGTCTGAACATCGCCGTCCAGGCTGTAGAGGAGCTTGAAATTGTTCTCCTTCTCGCTAGCAGCGATGACACCCTTGGCGATATCAACAGCACCTTTTCCGCCTTCGGCCCAGTGGTTGGCTGGAATAGCATCTTCGGCACCAGCAGCAATGGACTCCTGTCGGATGACTTCAATCTCAGCATCGGTATCAGTCTCAAACTTGTTGATGGCAACAACGACTGGAACACCATAAGTCTTAGCATTCGAGATATGCTTCTTGAGGTTGACACATCCCGCACGGAGAATCTCAATGTTCTCTTCACGATAGACTTTGTCGAGAGCAGCTCCAGGGGCGATAGGAGGCCCACCTCCGTGGACCTTCAAGGCTCGAACCGTAGCAACAATGACGACAACGTCGGGAACAAGACCAGAAGATCGGCACTTGATATTGAAGAAACGCTCACCACCCATGGTGAAGTCAAATCCAGCTTCAGTGATGACGAAACCGGCCTTCTCACTGTGGTTCTCATCAGGCTCAGTTCCGGCGAGCTTTAGAGCAAGCTTGTCAGCAAGGACCGAACTAGCTCCAATACTGATATTTGCAAATGGACCAGCGTGGACGAACACCGGGGTACCCTCCAAAGTCTGCATAATGTTGGGCTTGATAGCATCCTTCATCAAAGCAGTAAGAGCACCACCAGCACCGATATCATCACAAGTGACTGGGTCACCAGCTTTGGAAGAACCGATAACCATTCTGCCGAGACGTTCTCTCATGTCATTGAGATCGCTGCTCAAAGCAAGAATGGCCATACATTCACTAGCCACGGAGATATCGAATCCGGTCTCTCGAGTCTGGCCCTTCTCAGTAGGAGCAGTACCGACAGTGATCCCTCTCAAGTGACGGTCATTAACATCCAACACACGTCTCCAGGTGATTGTGGATGGATCGATATCCAATCTGGCGAATCGGTTGACCTCCTCCTCTGTGAGCTCATTCGGGTCGGTCTTTGTGATACCGAGCTTTTTGAGACGACGGAACATGATGGGCTGGAATTCCCGCTTGCCCTTCTTTGTTGGGACAAGACGGTTGAAAAGAGCTCTGTCCTTTTGTGTGTTCTCATGAAACATTCTAGTCTCAATCGCAGCAGCCAAAAGGTTGTTTGCGGCAGTGATCGCGTGAATATCCCCAGTAAGATGAAGATTGAACTCATCCATAGGAATGACCTGACTATATCCACCTCCAGCTGCTCCTCCCTTGATACCAAAAGTTGGCCCTTGACTTGGTTGACGTACATTTGCGAACGCAATGCGATTCAGATGGGCACCAAGAGCTTGAGCAATGCCCATGGTGGTGGTGGATTTGCCCTCACCAAGAGGTGTTGGAGTGATACCGGTAACGACAACATACTTGCCGTTACGGCGATGCTCAAGTCGCTTGAGAAGACTCAAGTCCACTTTGCCCTTATAGGCACCGTATGGCTCAAGCTCGTGTCCAGCGATACCGATCTCTTTTGCGATACGGGTGATCTGTTTTGGGCGCTGCGCTCTGGAGATAGCAATATCCGAGGGCACAGGAGTCTGAAGCTTGAGAGGCAAGGGGAGAATTGATCTGCTCTTTTGCTTCTCGGAGTAGTGTGCAGCCGAGTCCACAACGTTCTGCAGCAACATTGCAACCGTCATTGGGCCAACTCCACCTGGTACTGGGGTGATGAAAGAGGCGACTTCCGAAGCAGAAGCAAAATCCACATCGCCAACGAGTCTTTGGCCAGACTTCTTCGTCTCATCAGGGATGAAGTTGGTCCCAACATCGATCACCACGGCCCCTGGCTTAAGCCATTCGCCCTTGACGAAGTTTGCCTTCCCAATTGCTGCCACAAGAACATCTGCCTTCTTGATGTGATCCTCAAGACCTGCGGTCTTGGAGTGGCAGACCGTGACAGTAGCGTCAGCATTCTTGAGAAGATAGCTGACTGGGCTCCCAACAATATCACTGCGTCCTAGCACGACGGCATTCTTTCCCTTGAGATCGATACCACTCTCTTGCAACAAGACCATAACCCCCTTGGGAGTGCATGGCGTGAACAATGGGTGCCCTCCACGCTTTGCAAGCTCTCCAATATTGTTTGCACCGAACCCATCAACATCCTTCTCGTCTGCGACAGCCGAGGTGACTGCATATTCGGAGATGTGTTTGGGTACTGGTAATTGCACGAGAATTCCGTGGACGGTGGTATCGTAGTTCAGACGGGTGATATCCTCAAGTAGTTCGGCTTCTGAAACAGTCTCGGGGTATTGGATAAGTTCACAATCGATGCTAGCCTGTTATTGAATGAGTAAGAAAATGTATGCGGCATGTGAAGAGATATGTTTACCTCCTCGGCTGCCTTCAGCTTCATGCGAACATAAGTAGCTACATCTGTCAGTCTAAAACACCTGCATGAATTCAACAATTTGACAAACTCGAATCTGATCGATCACCAACTATGTCTGATTAGCATACCTCTGTAAATTTTGCGTACTAGACATACCTTGGATGATCTTGAGCGAAGGCTTGTACCTCGGGTTGACCTTCTGGGTGCTCTCGATCTCGGCATGGAGCCTCTCACGGATCTTTTTGGCAATGGCAGTGCCATCAATCTTGGTAGCCGTCATCGCAGGTATAGTGCTGGAGAATGGCCTAGATTGTGTAGAGTGTGGAATTGAGGAAAGGGAGGAGGAAGTTGCAGCGGAGGTGGGGGTGAGAAACCCAAGGCCTGACGATCGACCGTAACGAAGATTTTGACCCCGCGATTTTAACGTGTTCCTGGCTGTAGACGAGGCTGAAGGACTGCAATTGGAGAATGAACGCGCTGCACAGGTCCGGACTAACGGGCGCCGAGGTAGTGAAACTGATGGGTGTGATTGTGGCTGGGGATTGATTTGTTCTTGGTGAGTTAATGGTAGAGAGAGTGCAGAGTCAAGTCTGGACCGGGACCTGGTTGAGGTGGACGAGAAAAAATGATAGGACCTCGTCTGTAACTGGAAGGCGCACAACACCTCACTACAACATCCACTGCTACTACCACTGTTACTCCTGCCAGAGCTGTGCCGTTGCAGCTGCAGAGAAGCATGCGCTCGCCTGAACATGCCGGGGATAGCAATTGCCTGGGGGCCGAACAGTGATGACTCTGAGCAGATGAGCAATTGTACCTTACCCGGTTGAAAAAGAATGACTGCACACTTGAAGGAGCGGACAAGACCGACCCAGGGCCGAATTGAGATGTAGTGCAAGTAGTGTAAATAGTATACAAAGAAAGATGAGTAACAAAAAAGAACAGATGAGTCAAAATCTAAGGGCCCAGTCCTTATCCGCAACGCGTGGACCGGCTCCAGGATGAATTCTGCCCCTTCTGCGCCTTCTGCCCTGCCTGGCCCAAGGCTCCTTTCTCTGCTCTGGTGCTCTGGTGCTCTGGTGCCATCATCCATTTCTTTTCTGCTTAGCGGCGGCGGGGCATCTGATTGGCTGACTCAACCACACATTTTCCCACGGTTCGCTTTGGAGACCAGTGTCGGAGCCAGGCGAGGCAAGTGGCATCGCGAACTTTTAAAAAGAGAGCCCTTACCCCCCGCATTCTTCTATCTTCAGTGCAAGGAATATTGAACACTGAACCGCCAAAATGAGACCAACCTTGCTTCAAGGACATGTAAGTTCTGCCGCGCAAATCCTGACGCTTTTTGCTCTGCGACCTCTTCTAACTTAGTACCCCACTACAGGAGCGGGCTCTCACCCAAATCAAGTAGGCAAACCAACCTCAAATGCACGGCACATGGACTTGGTATTGATACATTATACAGATACAACAGAGATGGTGATATCATCTTCTCGACCGCGAAGGATCAGCACATCTGCGCCTGGTTCGCACACAACGGCGAGCGCTTGGGAACATATCACGGCCACCAGGGAGCCCTTTGGACTGTTGATGTTGACCCAACCAGCACGGTGATCGCCAGTGGTGCCGCCGACAACACAGTCCGGTTATGGGATATTCGTTCGGGCAAATGCCTGAAGGTTTGGAACTTCGATACCGCTGTCAAGAGAGTCGAGTTCAACGAGGACGGTTCGCAACTGTTGGCCGTTACGGAAAAGCGAATGGGTTTCTTGGGCACGATTGTGGTTCTGGATATCAAGGTCGATGTCGAGGCTGAGCAGTCGGATGAGAAGGCTATGGTCATTACTTGCGAGGAGAGCAAGGCTACCGTTGCAGGATGGAGCTATCTCTCAAAGTACATCATTGCGGGACATGAGGACGGATCAGTTTCACAGTACGATGCAAAGGTAAGCATACCTACGGATACTGTGCAGGAATGGTAAGACTAATGACATATAGTCCGGAGAACAACTCGACAATGTTCAAGTACATGAAATCGACATGCAAGTAACCGATCTCCAGTGGTCCCCAGATCGCACATACTTCATCACCGCCTCCAAGGACAAGACCGCAAAGCTCATCAACGCCACGGATCTCCAAGTCATGAAGACCTACGTAGCCGACACTCCTCTCAATAGCGCCTCAATCACACCCAACAAGGATTTCGTCATCCTCGGAGGAGGACAGGCCGCTATGGACGTTACCACAACCAACACCAGACAGGGTAAATTCGAAGCGCGTTTCTACCACAAAGTTTTCGAAGAGGAGATTGGTAGAGTCCGTGGCCACTTTGGACCTTTGAGTAAGCTCCTTTTCCTCACAAACACGTTCGACACTATTCTTTCGTCAAGTATACTGATAAGAACCCTTAGACACTGTGGCAGCCGACCCGACCGGAAAGGGCTACGCCAGCGGTGGAGAGGACGGCTACGTCCGCGTCCATCAGTTCGACAAGGCCTACTTCGACTTCACCTACGAAGTTGAGAGGCAAGCACGAGCAGCTGGACAGTTGTAGTGTGTGTTGCGCTGGTACATGTGTTCGTTCTTGGCTTTACTTGCTTGCGTCGGGAACCGGGTGGGTTGTGCATTTTCAGGCGTTTTAGGGATCCATCCTTGTAAAGGGGGCAGGGCACCAAAAGGCTTGTTTGTAGTAGAATTAAAACGACTCTCTTGACATCGGATCACGGTGCTGGGGGAGAGATAGACTTTGGTTCTGCGCGAATGGAAATCATCATAATCCAGATGGTTGCTTAAAGCATCGGCAAGGAATATTGGGATCCCAATGTGAATGCTGCGAAAGTGGACTTAGATGATCTAGGTTCATCGGCAATGTGTTTGGACCTCTCGTACTTGCAGAGCAGGTGACTGGAGTAATTCTAGTCAGCGAACGAAAGGGCAGCTCAAGCTACGCTACGATTAAAACCTCACGCTCCTGCCCCGAAAACAGCAGGACTATGCAGCTAGCATAGCAGCATCACTATGAAATGCAACACCTCCTATAACTCTTCAGCACAAGCATACATACAAAATACCAGAAGTATCACTGTAGGACAAATTATCTCTCCAAGATACCAAGTATGATCTGCTCCACTCCACAAATCTAAAAATACTCGGCTTCTCTCTCCCATGTAAGAAACCTTTCAACCACTCCACGCTACATCCTTTCCATCATCCTCCCTCTATCGTTTCACCCAAGTTACCCAACCCTACTCCACACTCCCAAACACTTGACTTCTTATCCACAAATCTCATTCCCATCAATCTCGTAGGCCGCTTCGGCTCCCTGGAGCCCGAGCTGGCGAGGAGGGATGCAAAGGCAAGAGACGCCAAGCAAGAGAAATCTCGTATAACACTGTACTAGGTTCCGGTCGAATCGAGTTACTAATGCTTGAACTACTTTTGAAGATTACTTCCTTCCTGCTCACGACGGTACATTCTAGCTTTTCAATCCATTCCAGTACAGTTCAGCCTTCCCACCGCCCGATATCCCGATATCTAGCTCGACTTCACTTGACTCGATGGACAGCAAACCATGTCTATACACATACAGATGCAATCCACACGCATATCTCACAGCCGTCACACAACGCGGAGCACGACATGAAGTGGTTGTAAAGTCACGAAGGGTATTCAATTTTAAGTGCCAGGTTAACGCCAACCATACAAACACACAGAGAGACCAGAAACAATCATCAGTACGGAAGAAACAACGCAACAAGTACATAGATACATAAATACAACAGCCCGGTCCCTTTAGCCAGCCAGTAAAGCTGACGAAAGGAGGCAATGATGCAGAAGAAGCAAGCCAAGCCAAAGCCAAAGATTTTTAGGTATCCCTCAATTCCATTCATCTGATCTTCCCTCCACACCTCTACACGTTTACGTGCCTCTAAAAGCAGACTAGGAACAACGAGGTAAACGCCACGTCAACCAGCCGGAAAATGGGCCATGCATGCTGTGGGTATTATTACAGGAGGCCCTTTCTCTTTCTTCTTTCCATCCCCCAACCTGTTCAGACCACCAAAATAGGTAGGTCTGTTTAGCGACGGGTGAAGCAGCACATGATACCCGAGCGACCCAGGAACCACATGCATCCGATAAAACGGACGCATGCCAGGACGGCGGTGGCGTACAGGAGGATAGTGAAGAACTTCTGGGTGCGATCGGCTGCGTCGTGGCTCTGTGAGGTATGTTAGTACATATCCCGTGTAAAGAGGAATAAGGGTTGCTTACTCCAAAACCAAACTTGTTGACACTGTCACTAGTGATGACAACTGCCAATAGGGCGTTCGAGAAAATCCAGCAGATCAGAAGCTTCGTTCTGAAAGACTTGTAGGAATCTTCGAGGGTCTTCTCTTCGACTTCCTCGACGGCGATATATGGCTTCAATGCGCGCTTGACGGTTGCCTCGAATTGACTGTCAATATCCTCTTGCGGCCTGTCAATTTCTTCGACAACTGCTCCCTTTCCGTCTTCCTTCTTGGTAGTCGCGGATGGGAGAGCATCAGCCTTGTCGGATCCCTTGGTACCCCAAGAAACATCGTGCCAATTGCTGAAGGCGTAAACCATGAGGATGTTGATGTAGGAGGACATGAGGAGCAAGTATTGACCGAAAGAGGTAAACATGTGCCAAGGATCCAGGTACATGAAGGATGCGACGAAGTAGAGACCGAAGGTGGCCAACAGGGCAATGATGATGATACCACCGCCGCCATCACTGCTTCCGAAGAAACTCTTGAAGAAATCATCCACGCTGTCGGTATCGAAAGACGAGCCCGAGATACCACGGATAGCCAGGTACATAGACAGAACGATCAGGTACGCGTTGATAACACCGAAAACGATGAAAGATATCATGTAAGTGACCTTGGATCCCTTTGGTCTGTTACCCAGTGCCAGGATGAATTGGACAAGGAGGAAAGCCAGGTAGAGGTACTTCAGGATTGTGTTGATGATCGGAGTTGCCGTGTCGCCAAATGGCCAGCCGTGATGTTCAGCAGAGGTATCAGAAGCTGCTGTTGGGTTTCCAACAAGGTCCATAATTACAGTAGTGGTGAGCCAGAAAGATGCCAACATGAACCAAGACAGGAAAACGGTGAACATATTGTAGATCAGTTGAATGTGGAGGAAGAACATGCGGACAAGATTGTGACCACTCTTGTACCTGTGAAAGTTAGCTTTCGATCAAATACAAAATGCGACGCCCAACTTACATTCTGCCGAAATGCATGATTGAGTACATACTAGCGGCGAACGAACCGTTCAGCCATCTTCGACGTTGTCCAATGAATTCAGCAGCTCCTTCTGGAACATCAGTTTCTCCCTTGGCAGCTTTGATGTACGTCAGATGCCACTTCGATCCAGCTTTAGCGACCAGCTCGAAACACAGAATTCTGTCTTCGGCCAAGAACATGTTCTTCTTGAAGATGTTCATTCCTTCAATACCCTTCTTGCCATACTTCTTGGAGAGCGTGTGATCACCGTGGAAGTATTGTTCCAGAGGTCGGCCCATGATGGCTCGGAAACGATACGCTGAGAAAGCACCGGGCAATACACTGACATATCCGAAAGAACTCTCCAGGGGTTTGTCCAGAATATTGGAGATCTTGTACTCAAAATTCTGTGCTGCCACCAGAGGGTTCAAAAGCTTCCTACCGCCTTTCCCAAGCATAGCATGGATCTCACCGCATGCTCCTCCCAAATCTTTGTCGTTGTAGAAACCTTCCCAGAGAGAAAGAAGAGATTTGGGCCCGGGCTTGGTTCCAGCATCAAGAAGAATGCAGACTTCCGGGTTGAGAAGGCGACCAAAGGCGTTGAAAAGCCATCTGTGAGAGTTGATCTTCTTGGTATTCTTCTGCTTCAAACAGAACATCATCTGCACAGGAGGGAGAGTGTTATTGCCCTCGTCGGAAGGACGAATAAGCTGCTGATTGGCAGTGACCGACAATTGCGTTGTGTATTCGAAAATGTGTGCAACCGTCTCCTTTCCATCGACATCCTTCTTCATGACACCATCCTGGTATACACCGATCGTTGCCAAAATATCCAGAGTATCCTTGTCGCAGGGATCGATACCGTCAAAAACAAGGCAGACTACAATTTTCTGCCATGCTGGGCCACCAACATTCCAGAAATCAGACTTCTTGAGGTTGACAATGTCGCGAATATTCTGCATGACACCGTGCAGAGTACGGGCTGTCAATTGCTTATCTTCGTTGTAGTATGTGACTGCAATGAGCAATTCAGTGTGACGGTTGTACATCGCTGGCCGAAGGTTGTAGCCATTCTTGAGGGTAAACTCGTCGGGATCGCAGGTTGCAGCTGTGTATCGCATAGTATTGAATTCCTCGCTGCCTACTGCATCCGCCTCCTGTCTGTACTTCAGCTGTACAGCATTCTTGATAGCGGACGGAACTGGGTGGTCAACACTCAAAACAGTGCCTCCTACAAGCTTGACCTTCCTAGTTGCATATCGCTTCAAGCCACCTCCTGCTGATCCACCGGGAACTGGTGCTTGTCGTTGCCTCCAAGCCTCTGTTGAGTTTGTGTCGGCTCTGGAGTATGGGGAATCGGACCGGGGGTATGGATTGTCCTCGAGTGTGTGCCCGTATGTTGCCGTGCTTCCTCCATATTCACTATTCGAGTATGGGGCTCGAGGTGGACCTCCTACTGGATCGGCGTACGACTCAGTAAGACTGTAAGCAGATACTGGCCTTACAGGCGGTGTTCCGGTTCGCAGAGTGTTCGACTGCCCATCATAGGGGCTCGCAAAGGGGCCGCCAGCTGGTTGTGAGTGGAGAAGAGGCTGGGCTCCATCTTCGTCATCTTGAGGGGGTCTGTGATACTGGAATTGTAATGTCAGATATTGTTGAAACTCAATCCTCTTACCCAACTTACACTGCCGACCGGGGGAAGGTCTTGCAACTGCTCTCCTTGGTAACCTCCGTTGCCGCCGCCAGGATATGCCATGGTGCTGGCGTATTATCTGTTCTTCGATAACGAGTGCTCGAGATAGAAAGGTGATGTTGACGTGTAGAAGGTGGTCGTTGTTGTAGGATTCAGGACGGGGGTGTGTTGAAATGCTGGATCAACAAACGACGTCACAGCAGACCAACCCTGCAAAAATGAATGAAGCAGGAGAAGATGATCGGGATGATGGAGATGGAGAACAGATGATTTTGAAAGAATGAAAGAGAGGTCGTGAGATTTTCGGCAGAAGTGATCTGCACTGCTGAACAAAAGGGGAACGAAGGAGGTGGAGGTCGTGGCGTGGAGAGGCAGATTTAGTTCGAAATCGCTTGGGAGTGGAGAGTGTAAGGTACAGGTATTTGAATGTCCCCAACCGAACAAAGGACTTCACTTAGAGGTGGACTTGACTCTCACGTCCAACTGCGCCTCAACGAGCCACAGCTCCAGGTTAGATGGATGCAGATATGCGATGCTGTGCAGCTTCGTTGAACCAGTCAGAATCTAATATTCCTATTCGTTGAAATTCCGGTGCGAGTGAGGAAGTATTTCTGGCGCCTCTACCGTCCTTTTCGCCTTCCGACCGTTTGACAGGTCTAAGTCGTCCGACAAGCTCGCGCTGGTGTTTCATACCCTGAGATTGGGTGTCGTGAAACAGGATCGACCATGTCACCAGAGCAAGATTTCTCCCAGCTCAAGTTTTCCTCAAGCCCTCAAAGACAACTCTAAGTCTTGATCTTCTTTCAACTTGCTCTTTGTCTCTTTGACATGCCCTTCTTACTCAAAGGATCCAATGCCTCGATTTGGTCTTACTCAGGCACTTTTTATTTAGAGCCAAGCCGGTAGCCGCAGCCTACGACGCCCCGAGGAGGCGGCTGCGTCTGGTTGCTGGGGTTTAGGGGTCAGATCTATAAATATATTGCCATTGCCTTGCCGAACTTGAGCCTTACTTTGTTAGGATACGGACGTGACGGTTTTATGGGGCAACTTTTCAATGTTGCGAAAAGCTTCATCTGCAGAAAACAGGGCGCCACCTGTGCAGCCATTGTGCCAGATCGGTGGTGATGATTCGTCGCGAATTTGTTACGTTCTCGTATTGCGGATGGCGGAGAGAGTTCAATACGGCAATGTTTGGCCGCCACAGCGTCAGGCTTGCAGAGAGCCAAGATTCGAAACCGGACAAAAAAGGGACAAGGAATGTCACGTGGTAGTCGATGATGAACCGTGGACGTGAGTTGTGTTCAAAGTTCGTTGCATCGATGGACGAGTATTTTACGGATCGATGAAGTGCGTGTACGGGCTTTTCCTCTGTTCGTTGTTCCCTCTCAAGACTCAGAATTGGCGATATACGTCTGTCGATGTCAAGGACATCTACCGTATCATGTTGGTACTCAACCATCCCAAAAGCTTGTCTAGCTGTTGAGCCTTCAATACTGGTATGAAATCGATATATCCGGTCTGGGCTGGTGTTAGGAAAGGCGACAGGTGCTCAGTTTTTATGCTTCGGTGTTTCGTTTCGCTTCGATGGCCGATGACCCAAGCAGGGCTCAGTGTTGTCCAATGTCTGCTCAGATCATCGCGAAGAGGTCAAGGTGTGTGTGTATTGGGCTGTGAATTTTCCAGAATTACATTCTGCGAGCATCGAAACAAGTGGTTCGACCTTGCAGAAGCCATCCTAAGTGGAACCAGTCAGCATGAGCGTGGACCTTCAGTCGCCTCTGTCATACCTGTCGACAAATCGTTGTTGTGCTTAGGGCAAAGTCGTACTGGAGATACTGTTGGGGACTTTTGAACATCGCCGTCGGGACTGGCGGAAAGCCTAGGTGCGGACATAGTCTCATCTCGCCTTAAATACCTCTTCCACATTGCTGCAAGCAGTGTTGTGCCCGGTGTAAATATGGTGACAGGAACATAGCATTTGGCTTCATTAGGCATCCAGTGGATTATCAGAGCTTTTTACCCTATGGAGTTCCTATTATGTAGCTGTTTCCAAGGGCTTGCTCGTGTACGATGGGATTGTCCTTCGAAGGAGTGGATGGGATACCTCATGAACCATGCCAAGCGAGTGCATCACGCTGTCTTCTGTCAATGGAGTGAACGATATACTTGGACGATATTACATGAAGCAACCTAATGTCCTAACAATGGGGGAGTTCCATAACCTTCGTAAGTCAACTTTGACTATTCCACGGTAAGGAATTGACAGCAAATCCGCTGCGTCTTACACAGCAACAAAATTTGAAATGACCCAAGCTTTTTGGCAGGGGCTTTTTGCACCGTATTTGTAGGATCGGATAATTGATCGACTGAGAGCCTTATGTAAGTGTCGATTGTCTTAATAAATTCTGCTTTGACGACACCAAATTAGCGACGTTGCCTCGGAATATTCATTTGTGAGTCTGCTTTCGTCAGAACATCGGTCCCAATAATCATATGGTAGAATAGAGTCCTTGCAACCATTTCGCCGTCTCCGCATGTCTTTATCCTTCAGATCCTTCTTCGTCGATAATTCTGGGCAAAATTGGTAGGTGACCATTCATCAGTTCATGGCCGGGAGTGTGTCACGATACCTCTTTCCCTTTTGGTCAATGCTCGCATGGAGGCAAGAATATCTGCAAGCCCTTACCTCCATGATTTCTCGCGTTACTAGAAAACCGTTTTTCGTTCTCCAATTTCAACTCATCCTACGTGACCTACCAGTTCCTTAATGGAATTTCTCAATTTGCATGGTCTGTCAACGTTTCATTTGAGTTAACATGGAGCACAGCAAACGTCGACCATGAACGAACTAAATGACATTCACTACTTAAATACGGAACCACTTTGACGACATTACATTCTCAACTGAGTACGAGGCACAATTATACAACAGAGGTCATTCTAGCTTGAGTTTCCTATACTATCACGGACAACCCCCACTTCCCAAGCGACTCCCTTTCAAAGCTTTGACTGCCTGAATAGCATCATGGGAGAAGTGCAACAACATCGTCTACAATATCTACGGCACAACACACAACACTGGTGAAACACAATGTTACGGTCCATTGTTCCGACAGATTCAACACAAAATGCCTGATAGCGAGGGATAAAGCCCACGATGTGCCAATGTCGGGGACCAGAATCCCTTCTTTTCCTTGGAAATTATCCGATTCTCGTCGCCCATTGGGTGAAAAGCGTGTTGAGGTCTTTGAAACCCCGAGACAGCCAACCATCACGGCAAGATTGATTTCTTTTTGGCTACCTCTCGTTTCCGGTCCGTTTCTATATGTATCCCTATACACGACTTCCTTTTTCTTGCAGCCATCACTTGCCACCAACATCATACCAACGAGCATCTCAAACCAACATCGCATGCCGTTCAGTTTGTCGTCCTCGTTCTGCGACACGTGATCATCGATGGACCCAGAACCGCACTGACCGACCGACGTGGAGGCTAGCCCCTGGAAGATCACTCGTGGGATTAACTTGACTGCTCGAAAAGATGTCCTAACGCAGACCGAGAGGTTTTGTTTCATGCCACGAATAAGAAAATCCCCCACGGCTGTATTCTTGAACGAACTTGTGGGCTTGCACTTGCAGCAGCAGCAGCAGCAGCTTCCTTGCCTTGCCTCGCCTCGCCTTGGCTGCTGGGCTCGCTCTCTTTGGACAAGTGGATGCTGCTTTTACAAGTTGTCACCATCCAATGACCTAGCTTCGGCACCACGCAAGCAGTGCAGTACCTACGGCCTACCTAGGTAAGTCTTTGACAAGTTCTGCACATCTCTGAAGCCCACCACCACGTTTTTTTGGCCTGTGCCTAGGTTACAAGAGGAGAAGCAAAAGTACTGAGTTTTCGTGCCACAGCAATTCTGTGCCTTCTTGTGTACTCTATCTAACCACATCTATATTCAGCTCGAAGGCTTCAGCTCTATCCAGTACCAGTACCTGTTCATCGTCGATTATTATCAGTGGAGGTACCAAGTACCAACCATACTCTCATCTCACTTCCAGGTTCCTCACCATACCTGATCTGCTCACTGCTCAGATTGGTCTTTTCTCTTCCCTGTGGTCCCGTCCCTCTCTTGCTGGGCCTGTCAGCTTCAAAACCCAGGGATCTGCCCCTCCGCTTTGGGCGTTGGCAGACCTAGTCAACGGCTCCAGCTGCATCTTCTTCCGCGAGGCACCTTGCTTGCTGGTGGACTGTACTGTACCTAGACCCCCATCTTAGTATCTTAGCATCGACCCTACCCAACTACCTACCCACAACGACAACCCTCCTCCGACAATTGCCGCCCAACTTCGAAGCTCTGTTTCTTGCGCCATTCATCCTCAACTACAAGAAAAAAGTTTGAGCTACCACTGCTACTCTCTTGTGAAGATCTTCAAGATCTCCACATCCATTCTCGCCGACGACCATCCCACTATCTCTCCCACTACTAGACCTACCCCGAGCTAAAAAGCGGCACGTTCTTTTCCTATCGCACCCTATCGAACGGAAGCCCGAGCTTTGCTACCAACACCAAAACCTAAGGTCCAGAACGACTTCTCCACCGCAGATCAAGGGCTCCACCGATTCGTGCTGGTTGCTTGTGAACTCCTCGATTTGATTCCTCCTTCTACCGAATTCTGCGATCCTATTTGCGGCTCTCAACTTCAGCCAGACGCCCAGAAGACCGCATAACCAATACCCACATCATGGCGGGCAAGATGGTGCTGTACAAATTGGTGGTGCTGGGGGATGGAGGTGTTGGGAAGACTGCTTTGACTATACAATTGACGCTGCAACATTTCGTTGAGACTGTAAGAATTTTCCGCTGCTCGTCATATGTGCCTGGAGCATTTACCCCAGCCTCGAGTCCCCATGCTTACATCTCTCCAGTACGATCCGACCATCGAGGACTCATACCGAAAACAAGTGGTGATAGATGGACAATCATGCATGTTAGAAGTACTCGACACTGCGGGGCAGGAAGAATATACAGCATTAAGAGACCAATGGATCCGAGATGGAGAAGGATTTGTCCTGGTATACAGCATATCTTCAAGATCATCCTTCACCAGGATTCAACGATTCCACAATCAAATCCAACGGGTCAAAGAATCATCAGCATCTTCGCCATCGTACCCCGGGTCGCCGATATCTTCTGTGGCACCTTCGGCACCAGTACCTATAATGCTTGTTGGAAACAAGAGTGACAGGGTTACAGAGCGGGAAGTCTCTACACAAGAGGGCCACGCATTAGCACGGGAGCTGGGATGCGAGTTTGTGGAGGCATCTGCGAAGAATTGTATCAATGTGGAAAAGGCATTTTACGATGTAGTACGACAACTGCGCCGCCAACGAATGCAGAACAATATCAAGGCTATGCAAGGCTCAGGAAGAGGGCAACGAGCCGCAACTGGCGGAGATGGACCTGTTCGAGATACCAACCGAATCTACCGCCCTGACAAGAAAAGGACAAAATGCACCATCCTCTGAATGCCCTAGCCTGTGGCTACACCAAGGCTTAGGAGTTCGAGGTACGTACGACGCTCACGAGCTCCTTTTGGCAGAGCAGGTCTCCCTGCTGCCTATGACCTTCCTTCCACCGCGAAATCTTCTCCAGTCCACTACAGCGTTGTTCGGACATCTACCTGGATCGGCGAACGGAGTACCAAAAAGACACAGAGAGAGGGGCATACGGCGTAATCATGAACTTGAAATGGGAACAAGATGACCAATGACTGTGATGAACAACACATCGAATTCCATCTCGACAAGAAAGGGAAGGAGGGGTAACGAGAAAACGGTGTTATTCTGATGTGACCATATCGTCGAAAGTTAGGAGTGGGATGGGAGGATCATGGGAGGGGTTTGGGTGTTCTCTGGCGTACGCACCTATGTTATTTCGGGAAGAGGTATCACAAATCATCTATGAAATCTTGCAAGCAACTATATTTCACCGTTCGTGTGTGTCTCACTTCAAGACATTTCTCTGCTCATCTTTGGAGTCCAGTACAGCAACGAGCAGCATTGGGACTATCTAGATTGAGAGCAGGGATCGAGGAAGTTGGCATGCAAGTAAAATTTTGGTGTCTTGGATTTATTTGGGTATTCTACCTGCAAGGTCTGATGGATATCAATTGATCAAAATTTAAAGCAAGTCCTGTCTGAGATTACCATTTCGAGCAGCAGCACTCTTTCCGATCCATGTTTGCTACCCATGATTCTCAATTGAGGCCTAATCTACACTCTACAGCACTTGTTAACACCCAACATCTTGAAATCTTTCACGTTGAGACACCTCAAGACACCTCAACAGCAAGAAAATCTGACACACACTTGATCACTACATACTTAGCCCGTTTCTCAACTCTTGCTCTGACGTCCCTATCTGCTCTGTGCCTGTCTGCCCCACCAAAGAAAAATTTAAGAGCGCGCAGGGGACGATGCGGTGCCTGCCCTGCCCCATGCACAGAGGATCCGGATGCATCATTGGCACGCAGCTTTCACGCAAGCCAATGTGCCTCCGTCCTGAAACTTGTATCTGACCTTCCCAGTCCAGCGAGAGTGCCGTTCTCATCCAAGCATGATGACGAGTTTTGAAAAGCCAGAGGAAGAAGGTTAGCTGGTACTGAACAAGCTCCGGCGGTACCCTTCATAGTTGCTATCTGGTAGTGTGTATATCTGCCATGTGGGATGGGCCTGGCATAATGGCTGGTCTTGACCGTTACCATGGGTTGAGCAGTCCCGAAACACTAGACCTGACAGCTTTAGCACATTTAGCATGGGGTGGTGAGAGGGGCTTGAAGCCATAGAACTGAATGATTTGAATGTGAGATTGGGCTTGTACGCGGAGTACGGGCTTGAAAGAGTCCTGCGGGAGAAGGTCGGATGGAAGGATCGAAGGTGTGGATGGATGGGATGTGACATCTGGGCGTGGGAAACCGTCAGGTACCTGGTACGACAGGAGTCTCTTCGAGCAGCTTCACGGCGCAGTGAGCAAAATCGTCGTCTGTAAGCGGGACTTCTCTTGGGTCTTCAAAGCTGATTACTGTCTTGGGAATTGGAGAGGTGTAGTACAACATAGGACGGGATCAGGTACCCGCTCTGTTGCTTGGGTTCTGGAAGGATGGAAGCTGAGAAGAGGCGCGGAATTGTGAGATGTGAGAGAGATAACGGATAGAGAAGGCTCAGAAGAGAAGAGGAATTCCGAAGGGATGGTTGAGTTAGATTAGCTGTACAGATTGTGGACTCCGTTCCAATTCTCATTTCTTTGGTATTGATTGAGCTTGGTGGAGCTGTAGCGGGGTAGCTTCATTACGACCTGCTACATCTGTACCCTTTCCTAGCCTTCTTAGCTTTGCTTATCACAATGTTCCTCCAAAGACCTCAACGTCCGTTGAGTAGACTACAAGATCGCCGAAATAATCGCTACCAACTATGCCCCTATCTCAATACTGCCTTCTATATTCAGACGAGAGAAAAGTGTACTTCCCAGCCCAAAGGTTTTTTTGCCCTTCAGTCATCCTCTATCTATGTCTTTATCTTCCATTGTGGCCTCATCCTCTCATATCTTATCAGTCTTGCGTATCCCCAGTCACGAATCCAGTCTCTCAAACGTGGGGGAGGAAACACTACGTGACATCGGTCACTTACCGACCTGTTCCTCTCGGTTCCAGCTTAACTCAAAGCGTCTGTCGTCTCCTCCTCCTCTAATCTACTTTAGTTCACGGCGAGGACGCCAGCGCGGGTGACAGAAGTGCCAAACGAATAAGAATCCGAGCTTCTGCTAAAGGACAGACGCCTCTTCGTCCTTCCCTCCCGCGCTGGCAGGCACGCAACACGGCTCGGCTCTTCGCAAAGACTGAGACATACAGATGCGTCGCTTGTGAGGTACAAGAAAGGCAATGATGCGCTTCTCTGTTCCAATGGCGATGAAGTCCAGACTCTTCGCGAGGTAGCTTTGACGTGTTCGCGGCAGAAAGAAATTTGTAAAGTAGGGGTCCGACTGCCTCGATGGGATGAGTCTTACCAGCTGGATCGAAGGCGGACTGCCCCGTGCTAATCCATCTTATCCTAAGATATTTGGGACGAAATACTTCTTTGGACGGATCTATGTCCGTAGGTAGTAGTGAGCGATGTCCATCTAGCTCATCTTGCTAGCTTCATAGGGCTTGCTTGCATGGCCTGTGATGGGAATTATGCAGTGATGATCCCGATGTAGAGGCTGGCATAAATGGTTGATCAAAGATACACACAAAACACATTTACGGTATCTAGAAGCGGCAGAGCGATAGCGAGTGCGGTGCGGTACGGTATGGCGGCAAGACGAACCTCAGATCCCGAGGCGTCGACGACGTGCTCAGTAGCAAGAAAACTTTGATCTCTGTGCCGCATTGAAGCAGACGGGAAAGAAGAGGAGAATTAGAAAGCACGGATGGTGGGAACATCCGCCGTGTACCTTGGTACGTACTACCTGGAATAAGAGGCAGATCGAGCCGGCCGAGGAGAAGGGTGCCAGAAGTGTGGTAAAGTTACTTCGTTCCTCGCTTGCTATTCGACCTCAAGTCCTTCATTTCGTTTGAGGACATATAATGAAACTCTTGTATTACATCAGGGAGGGAAGAAGCTGCATCTGTGTAAATTGACTGCTTTTCAATTGGGGTGGTACACGTGTTTTATACATAGTCCTTATGTATATAGAAGCCAAAGAAGAAAGAAGTACGACGTGGGCAATCATATATGCAGTTGAGATTGAGGTACATGTAGTAGGGTAGGTACGTGGTTCCAGGAGATGGGTAAATTAGCTGGTGCATACATGAATGAGGCTGTTGGCTTTTGTTGTTACCAGATATGATTGTAATCTGGGTAGGAGTGTGCTTGGTTCGGATCTCGCTAGGAAAAAGGGGGGTTTGCGATTGATGACTTATGTGCTGTTGTATATCTACATAACAAAATGCATCTGCAGAGAGAAAGGAACCAAAGGGCAAATCAAGACACTGACTGAAATGGCCACTGAGAACTTGCCGGACTTGACTTGACACTTCGGGACATTGAGATGAGGTGACAGGTACCTAGTGCAGGAGAAGTTGGTGCGGGGTCCCTGAGGTACTCCCTAGAACCCTGCTCTCAATAATAGCTCTTTAAAAGCCGAAGAGCTCTCTCAGAGCTATCCTAAGTCCAAAAGGACATAGATCAATGCACTGGACCACGCAAAGCAATGCCCTTCAGACTAGCAGCAAGAAGGGGAGCTGCCAAAGCACTTGCTGAAGATCTCCCTCCCCACCGACTCCACTAACAGAAAAAACACCACAAGCACATGCAACCGACACAAGAAAGGGAATAAATATCATTGAAAAAGCCTTCAGCGCCTCCAAATACATAACATGAAAACACTTGCCAAAATGACACCACCTTGTCTTTCAACCGCTAAGCTCCCCATCTCTTTCGGAGTACGGAGTCGACGAAAAGCGAAGCACCCACCTCAAGAAAAGCCACAAACCACTCGCCCACGCTCGCCTATTCCAGCAAATAACAGCGCTCTCGCTTCACCTTAACGCCTGTCTGCTCTGCAAGCAAAATGCAAGCACAATGCAGCTAGATACCTTGCATTGCAAGCGTGCAGACAGGTCGCAGCCATAGACTACGGTGCGCATGCATGTAGAAACGGTGCTGGCCTTCTGGGAAAAGCGGCGAGTGGTGTGGACGAGACTTGCTATTGGGTAGTATGCGACTTTGGGGAGCGATGGAGGAGGGCGAAGAAAGGTTGAGAATCTGGCTGCAGAGCTAGAAGGGCACGTGATGGGCTGTTATTATTGCGTTGTCTCCCGAGGTCCTTTTCCTCTGTTTTGTTTCCATGTTCAAGTTCAATAAGTGACATTATACTTTTTACCTTGCCATATTATTGCTTTTGATTGTGGATGCGATTTTGCAAGACGGGATCAGATTCTGGATACAGGCACTTGACTAACCACACTCTTAGCTGTGTAACCTCACATACCATGAAAGAGACGCATTGTACATACAGGCCTACATAAGTTCCCAAGTACAAACGTTCCAGTGAAACACCTTCTAGCTTCTTCGCCATTCGATGAGCCACTGACAGACACCACACAATCACAGTCAGGAAGGAAAGTAAGAGCAGAAGCAGGCTACAGAGACAATCACAGTTCCAAGATCATGAGGATCAGGATCCGGATTCCCACGGCCGAAGAACGTCCGAATCACCATTCCTTCATGTCTCGCCTCGCCTTCTAGACACATCCTTCAATATGATCGCCGGGGTAGACGTCTCGATCTCGATGTGATATGATGTGACTTGACGTCTGGTTATTGACGTGCATATGTACGGTAATATACAACGCTGTGTCGAGATGTGCTGTGCTGTGCTGTGATGCATTACTTACCGGCTTTGGTTTGTCTGGGAAAAAGAACGTTGGGTTTGAGATAGATTGGTTGGGCATGTAGGCAGGCATCGGGAGCTGAGCCGAGGAGGCTGATATGGAACGGCCCGGGAGATGGAAAGTTTCAACCAACTGCCCAACTACCTTGGTGTTACCTACTTAGGTAGCGAGGAGGTGATTCCTTGACTCGGGATGTGGAGGATGCTGTGTCCCGACGGAAGGGAGGGAAGGATGGACGATGGCGGGGTACAGGTGAGAGAGTGGTCCTGAACTTTGCGATTTGATAGAATGGTTGTGAAGCCTGTCCGGGGAAGCGACTTATCGATGTGAGGTTCCAAAGGAAGCATATCTGAAACTGTATGCAACCTGCAGACGTGACAATGTACTGAAATATGTTTACACTAGAGCGGTACTCCATATTCTGCCTATCACTTTGCGAGACAGCTGAGGAAGGTCTCGAGGCAATAAATATACGAAGTAAAAGGAGATACAATTGCAGCCTGCAACCATGTACTCGCACGGAACCAGTGTTGCTATCCTCACACCGTGTGAAATACACAGTTTTGTAAGACCGGAAGCAGATATCCTAATGCTATACTCATATGCAAGTGCACCTTTTGGTAAATGCCAGAAACTCCACGCTGTTGCTTGTGTCAAAGATACCAATCAAAACAAAAGTCAATAAAAGACGCAATATCGGATCAAACGGGCTGCGTAGCCGAGACTTTCTCCCCGCCTTCCCCAACATCCACAGGATGCTTATCCAGACTTTCATACCACTGGATGACGCTCCCGACCAGAAAGCACCACGAGCCCCAGAATGTAGCAAGAGAGCCCTGGTACACACTTCCGCTATTAGAAGCCGCGAAGCCTAGGGCCCCGCAGAGAGTGAAGCCGATGCCCTTATCAAGTGTCAATTACAACGCGGGGGCTTTGGAAGGTTGATAGAGGAGGATCCAAGAGAAAATGGGAATGACTTACTCCTATCAGGTTCCATACTCCAATGTGCCAACCCAGCACTCTTGGAGCAGGGATATACCACTTCTTCTGCGTTTCCACCATAAACAAGAAGCCAGAGATGATAAATCCAGTGCCTCCTAGCACTTGTGGGAGCCAATATGCCCCGTTCTGAGCTGCTGTTGAGGCGAGGCGGCTGTATATGGGTGGAAGTGCCGTGAAGCCGGATATCCACTGGGTAAGTCAGTGAGATCATTTTCTAGTACTGGTACATGAAGTAACACCAAATGTGGAAACAACAAAACACTGTTTTATATGGTATCCGAGTGCTATCAATATACTTTCAAGATATTCAATACTATGTAGCTTTGAATGGGGAGAGATCATCCAGCTGGAGTCAGTGGCTTCCCAAGCCTCATACATTAGTCTCATTTCAACAGAGTTCTGTTGAGATCTATCAACTCGTTTCCACCTTCTTCCAGGACTCGTGTTCGAAGCTCAGATGCTTTTCTGCAGGGCACAATATGGCAGATTCTACACATTCGAGCCACCGCTCATCAACAGACGCTTGTCTCTTGGGTGTACCAAAACGGATCTCCTGATTGTCAATACCACAGGGTTGTCTCAGCATCATTTCAGATATACTTGGACCCGATACAGACAATCAACATCTTTGTGCGTTTCCTCTCACACAGGAGATTCGGTTCAGGGACCCTGTGGAGAAAGCAAAGAAATGCTATCGACTTACGAAAATAGTTGCCCCAATCATCTGCGACAAGCAAGCCAGAAACCCGACTTCTTTGAAGTAGTGAGTCCTTAACTCATACCAAGTAGGCCACCATGTCCAAGTCCGCGCAGACTCAGAGTTCGGCTCGTCCTTTGAGGCCATCTCGATATTCAGTGAAGGTTTCCCTGCACATTACACAATTAGTAAATTACCTGGGACATAAATTTACCAAGCAGGGATAGCCTACCATCAACAGCCCTCCCCTTCCCAACCAGATTGCCCCTATTCCGATGATGATGGACACACCCATCCGGCTTCAACCTCCTCAATCCTCTCTCCTCCAACACCTCCTCGACAGCCCATCCGAAACAATCTGCGCGATTCTCATTCACAGCTTCGATCATCAACAACACACTCCCGATTTCGAATATTGTTGCGCCAACGAAGGCGCTGATACCGCCCGCGTTTGCGATTTCGCCGGGGAATTCTGAAGATGGTACTTGGAGCGGAAGCCAGACGAAGAAGGCGTTCACGCACCAGTCTATGGAGCCGATTGTGAAGATGAGAGCGACGAGGTAGGAAACGTCCCAGTAGGGGAAGGAGGTGAACATGCGGAGGACACCTTGAATTATGGCGCGGAAGCTGTTACTGGGTGGCGGAGTGAGGTAGCGCGCATCTTGGTGCAGGGCTGGCGAAATGGAAATTTGATGCCGACCTGAACATACATCGTTAGATTATCTGTGCATAGAAAATCAGATGCTCCTGAAATGGAACACTGAGGAGTCAGTAGTACCTTTCCTATTATCTCTTGTTCGAAACAAACGTTCTACATCCCCAGCTGGCACTTCATGACTCTGCTTCTTTGCGTGCTCTCGAGCCTCGTCAACAGCTCCATTCCCACTCTCTTTGTTCCGTAGATCTTCTTGGCTTGCTTGATGGCTCAATTTATGGGAAGGAAGTCTATAGTGCCGTGCTGTAGGGTTCAGAAAGCTGAAAGGTCCGTATACATCGTTTCCGTGCCGTTCACTGAAGTGTGGAACTTCCATGGTGTTTGTGCAATTGATCTTTGTTGAACTGATTATCGATAGCTGGATATGTTTGCCGTTCGAAATGGTGTTATTGCCACCCCGTTGAGATGGTTTGGAGTATGAAGTGCATGATTTCGGGAGAAGAGGGTGATTCTGTATTGGGAAAATGAACGGGAAATGTTGATATGACGCAGGGTGATCTGTTGCCAAGGAATCTGTCAAATGCTTACTTTCTTCCGACGACAGGGGTCCGTTGGCGAGCTCGGATGGTCTGGAAGCCTCGGTTGTGATTGTTTGTCTCCGCATCAAGCCAGAGGTTCGATACATGTTATTTGGTTACACCACAGATTCTGCTGTGCAACTACCTGAATATACAATAAGTTCCTCAGTGGTACTACTAGATATGTCCCAAAACTCAGACATCTTCAAGTCTCCTCCAAAAGCCTTGACATTTGATGTTTTCGGCACAGTGGTGAGTAATGTTGATTACTCTTCATGTTTACCCCTCCTTACACACTCATCATACACATTAGAAGAATGAGATATCTTTGATTCTCTGCATTCTGCTCAACTAAAGACAAGTTCTAACATAAGATAGGTCAATTGGCGTGACACCGTGACGGATAGATTAATTCAAAGTGCTGAGGCAAAGGCCTCATCCTCAGCCACTCTCAACCCAGAACTTCGCACCAGACTCTCACAACTCACCAACGAAGACTGGGCTCAATTCGCCGAAGAATGGAGGAAGTCCTACTACCATTTCGTCGTGACTTTCGTCCCAGGTGAAACCGAATGGCGGGACATAGATACGCATCACTACCTTTCTCTCATCGACCTGCTCAAGAAATGGGGAGTTGAAGGCTTGTACAGCGACGACGAAGTCAAAGAGTTGAGTCTCATCTGGCACTTCCTCGATCCATGGAAAGACTCATCAGCCGGAATCCACGCACTCAACAAGAAGTTCTCGACTTCAACGCTATCGAATGGGAATCAGTCTCTGCTGAAAGACTTGCAGGAGCATGGCGGTCTCGGATTTAAGATGCTGCAGTCGTCAGGCGACTTCAAGGCGTATAAACCGCATCCGAGTGTTTACAAGGGAGCGGCTAAGATGATGGGGTTCAAGACGGAGGAGGTTGCGATGGTGGCTGCTCATTTGGGGGATTTGAAGGCTGCGAGGGGCTGTGGGATGAAGACTATTTACGTGGAGAGGAAGCAGGAAGAGGCGTGGACGCCTGGGTCGGAGGAGTATGAGGATGCGAAGATTTGGGTGGATGTTTGGGTTAAGGAGGATGAGGATGGGTTTCTTGAGGTTGCGAGGAGATTTGGAATTGACTGAGTGCTTGCTGTATCGCGACGAGGGAATCAGTGAGACTATGATCTGACATTGGCTTTGTGTCCGTTTCGTCGCAGTCTAAGCCTGATACCAGCTGGGTAATACTGTTGATATGACTTGAGTCGCGTGTAGGAGCTCAAGACAGAGTCTTTGTAGCTGACAATGAGGCCCGACTTTCAACCGTATGTTCATGAATCAGAGGATGTTCATCGGTAATTAGGTTCGGATTCTGCCTCAAGCGCACGGCGATTTTTGACTTTACTCTTCGTGAGTCCAAAAAGGTACGCGCGGCTGACAATCGGCCGTGGTTGGATTGACTTTAGCTACTATCCTTCCCCATCCTTCATCTCCATCTTCACATCTGTCCCGTGTGTTGGTGTTTCCGGCTGGTAAGGATCGTTTGTTGCCCACTGCTCAGAGCTTTAGAGGTCACCGATCTAGAAATCCTTGAAGTTGTGGAGGGGAAAACGGGTTTATCTGAATCGGAAGGCTTTCAAGGCTGAGATGTGATGGGATCAAGGGTAGAGATAGGGGCTCGGTCAACAATCCCAACGCCCGGTTACGGCAGAAGATGTGCAAGCTCAATTTTAAATTCATACAAGGGTACGAGAACATCATTTTGTTGGTGGAGGGTTTCTGAAACGCAAAATCGCGGAGAAATTGACCAAAACGGTCTGCTCATTTCGGGGAATCGCGAGATATTTTGATAGGGGAAGGTGATACGAACATCGCGGATCGTGAGGCTGGAATCATGCAATGTTCCGAGCTTCTGATGCTTGTTTTCTTGTGTTGATAGGGGGTTTGCCGGTGTTGCCGAACGCCTGTTACCTCCGTAAGGATGCTTTCCCTAGGGATTTTCGAGGTCAGCAATTCCATCATTTTGGTTCTCCCGAGGGTTAAGATGCGAGAGTCTTTGCACGTCCTCCATCCACCTGGAAGTCACTTGGATTTGGGGATGCGCCAGCGAGGTGGCTTGAGCTTCAAGCCGTTGTGGCGCCGACGGGAAGTTGACGAAACGATGAGGCGGCTTGTCCAGAAACGCGTTGATGAAAATGTGCTTGGATGCTGGACAATTCTAAGTAAAGATTCTCGTAAGATTTAGACTTTATGCGTACCATGCGGCTAGATCACCTCTCTCAACCGAAACGATTGGATATGAAGTTGAACTGAGTCCTTGCTCGTAAACAACACTTCCACGTGCCGTTAATATGTTTCCACTTCTTGAAGATCCGGAGTGCAGACTGCCTGCTTTAGCTCTTCGTTAGGTCGTGCTCAGACCTGAAGTATGCAGTTCTAGGCAGGACTTAGGCTTTGTTGACTTACTAATACCCAGAGCCGAGACGTAAAACAATGGGACGAATTGTAATAGGCATGTAAAGCAAAAATCTCTAGCTCGGAATGAAAGTGCACAAGGGCGACCTTCAAGAATAAGCCTACCTATGCAGCATCGTCACATTCCTGCGTTCATCACACGCATATCACCAGCATCACGAAAGGCACAATTAGCCCCCACCCTTGTTGGTGCAGTTGAGAACTGGGCAGAGAGCACCTCGGCAAGCGGTCCAGTTCAAGCCATGCCCAGTGAAAGTTCTTCCTGGTTACGAAGTTACTTGCCTGTTGCGCGACTCCAGGGTTTCTTTCTGGGTATCTCTGGTTCCGAGGAACTCAAATCTGTCTGTCAGCATGTGCTCTGCTCTGAACCCAGGTCTGCTTCGTTGCACGACTTTTCTGTGCTCTTCTGTGTCCACCATGGGCCTGTGATCGAAGTATCATAAGCACCCCACGATCCTATCTGCCTATGTCAAGCTCCTCGGCAGTTCTCTTTCTCATGTCTTAGAGTTCGCGATCTGATCTCCAAGCCGCATTCTGCAGAGACTTTTAGTCTGCAGTAGCCGTTGGTTGGGTTCTTTGTCTCTTCCCGACCATTCGGCTTCACCTGAAGGATTCCGGGTTTGGCTGAGTGAGGTCTCCATCAGTGGAATGCGGCCGGGACGGCCCCTAGATGCTAGCTAGTGAACTCCCCGGTCCATCTTCCATTTCTCAAACACCCACCTCAGATGCTAGGCTGAGGTGCTAACCGCTTCGAAGCAACGCACGCCCACCAGCGAATGACAATTTGGGCTTTCTTTCCGCCATCTCGGATCGCCTTTCTGATTTGACGAGGTGTTACGTCTTTGTTGTCTCATGAAATCGACTTTTGCTTCCGAGTCTTTCAAGACAACGGATCGATGAAGAACAACACGGGATTATTGTTCGTGGGTAAAGTCTTGTTGGCGACCTTCAAGTGTCCGCCTACTGTGAATGCTTCCGTGCATGTAGCCCAATCGGACTTCCAGCGTTGAAAAGTCACAGGCTGAGTTGTTACAGGCCAGGTAAATCACAATCTGGGAGCCGGGTGACTGGTGGAGAAGATCAGCCATTTCTGCTTATGGTGCTCCTTCACAAGGACAATTTCACGGCTTTGATCCGAAGCCCTGGACATGAGAGGCCAAAGGTTGCAGGATCATCTCATCAGCCACTTCGGTCAAATATCACCACTGACAACCCCAGGTGATCCTCTGTCTCTGCCTCTGCCTCAGCCTCTGCCTCTCCCTCATCGTCCTGGCACCAGCACCAATTGATGAGCTCAGGTCGCAGTTGGGGCCGTCACAAAAGGCTGTTGATGGGTGGCTCTTGCTTCTCCTCCACTACTCCAAGGCCAGCCATGACCGTCAGCCGTCGTCCTCTTACACTTCATCCCATGATTACAAGTTCGAAGGTTTTTCCCCTCCTCTTCCTCACGTTCTCATCTTGTCTACGTTCCCGTGTGTGACTTCTGTGAAATCTGTGCACGCTGCATTGCGTCTGCATGTGCAGGGCCATGGGTGGCCTGGACGAGAAAGGTGCAGAGTGCATGAGCAGGCATACTGGAGGGACGTGAGGGCGTGACTGACCCAAGGGCCAAGCCTGAAATTAGTGTGGCCGCTCTCTAGGGTATATTCTTTAGCGTGTCATCACTGCTCGCTTGCCCAAGTTCCGCGTCCTGACTCCTTGCCCCTGTACCGAATTTCGACGCCAACGCTGAGAAGTGCTGCGTGGATGGGCAGAACATGCCAACATCTAATCAAAGCCGCCCACCTTAATTCCCCCGTAGCCTCTTGACCCCCGCTGAGGACCCCTGAGACTCTAGCCCAATACAGCTTTGGCGCACCGCTGGGTCCTGACCATTCAACAACGGTGGGAACGCAAATTGGGCACTACGACGCCGTAGACCAAAGTTGGTGCTGCTGCTTGATGAACTTCCCGAGATCTGATCTTCGGGCTTCACTCTTTCCTCCGGTCTGGTTTCGTCTCGTCTTCTCTAATCCTGCTTGTGCGCGTCTCTTCTTTTTCAGCGTGTCCAGTACTGCATTTTTTTTGTTCAATCCGTACCACGAAGACGACGAAAAACGTAGTCCGTACTCGAGTCCCGGCGATCAGATCAGCCACATGTCGAGGTAACGGTGAGACGAAAGTAAAGCCTCCGTCATAGCCATTTTGCTTTTCTCGACGCGAATCTGATAGACGACGGTATGTCCCTTTGTACTCTGTCCAAAACAATGGATTTGCAGTTATACAAATCCCCTTCTTGAGCCATTTATTTGCCCCAATGGCTCCTCGCCGAGCTGGATGTTTATCTCGAACACAATAGCTGATGATTCTGCCTTGCACAGTATTTTACGAGAGAACGATATTCCGAACTTCCTCACCGCGATTCCGCCCGCATACTGTCGTATTCTACTTTCCACTGTCTCAATTGCAGCTTACAAGACATACTAAGCCTTCCAAACGCGCCAACTCTGCAGTGCAGCAGCCGGAAGGCAGATTCGATATGAACGATTAGAGACAGTCGCAGCACAAATTCTTCGCAAAGCTAGACCGGGATCGGAACTCAAAAGCGTTGTTATGGAATAGTCTGAAGATTTCTAAAAGTGCTGTGCTTCGAAACTCGTCCGAATCATATTTTATGCCATAGACATTGGGGTACCAAAAAGGTAAGCATCACCGTGGTCATAGCTCGTCTGTCACTCTCCCCTAATTCTGCACCTATTCTTTCTCCACCAAGCACCTTACTCGTGAATACAACTGATGTCTTGTTTAGTCTCGTGTGATCAATCCGATTGTTCTACTGCATCTTTTTGAACGGTGATAGATGTACATACCATCGTATGTGTTTCTCTCTCCATGGTGGCTAGACCCCGCGTCCATTGCACGGGATCCCTGCCACGGCCGAAGTTATTTGACTGACATATATCAAAGCGTTTTGTGCCATTGTTGAATTAAATTCCCCGATTCGACTCGGCGCCGATCCGGTAATCAAAGCATTTCCAAAACAGGTCCAAGAGCACGAATTTCTGGGATTCACTGCCGTGAAAACGGATCCTTCCAAGGGTGTCCTCGAACCCCCCAATTCACTTTCGTCGAAACAATTATTGATACAACAGCGGGTACTCTCCTCATTGATGTCGAGGTTCTGACGGATTTCGTCTGAAGGGTGTTGGTCTCTTGTTCTAGACGCAAAGTATTGCCCGTAGCCAACATGACGGCCTGGGAAACGGAAGATGAGTATGCTGCTGCTGCTCAAGCTTCTCTTCCCACACCAACAGACACTCCCTACAGGACCCCGTCGAGAGGATCGCGCCGTTCATCGCGCCAAAAATCAATCTCTCCAGGTCCATCCTCGTCTCCTCCACCTATGCCAACGGGTGAGAACAATCGCCGAGGGTCTAAAGATGTAACCAACGATGAGAGGTAGATAATTGCTTTCTTCAAAAAATCAATGCAAACTGACGCGTCCAATAGCATCTCGATACTCGATCCAAGACGGTTCACTCCAACTCTACACGCAAATTTAGTTTCTGAAATCCTCGCACTTCGAAGAGATCAAGAGGAAAAAATTAGGACGATTGAACACTTAGAGACAGACCTGCATAATGCTAGAGGCGACCACGAGGAATTGGATGCGAGTCTGGTGGCTACTTCGAAGGAGAACCGATCATTAAAGCGTCAATTGGCTCTTCTGGAAGGAGGAACATCTTCAGCACTTTCGGAACTGGCTAGGGAGCGCGATGAAGCCGTGGATGCGAGTGCAGAAAGCAAGCGAAGAGTCGAAACTCTCCAAAAGAAGGTTCGAAGCCAGGAAGAAGATTCAGATCGTGTCCACGAACTATGGGCCAGAGACAAGGACAACTGGGAAGAGGAGAAGAGGAAGTTGGAGCGCAAGGTCCATGTCGCTGAAACACGGTTGAAGACAGTCTTAGATGAAGTCGCCACATACCAAGCTCAGACGAATAGCCATCTTAACAACGAAAGCGAGGCTGAAGAGGCATCGAGAGATCCTGTTAATGGCCATGGCAGCGACGCAGCGAGCGTACGGACGATGAGCATGACCAACAGTATTCGTTTTTCGATGTTGAATGGACCCAATGGTTACGGAGGGAGCAAACTCAATGGGGTTAGCTTAGCGGATGAGCTGGATCTGGACGAAGACGAGGATGAGACGGACCATGATGGACGTGAGAGTATCATTTCTGTCAGGCACAAGCGTAACCAGAGCCGTGAGAGCATGATGTCGCGAAATCACCGCCGAAACCAAAGTATGGAAAGCCTGATGCGACCTGGTAGTGTTGCTAGAGGTAGGGTCTTGGCCCAGCAAGCAGTCCTTGAGAGGCTCGAAGGTGGTATCATGGAAGACGATGAGACAACACCAGTGAAAGTGGAATATACAGACACTGGTATCCAATACTCCCCTCCTTCATCGCCGACGCTTCCCGCAGCTGAGGTTGCTTCAGTTGTCGAGCCTTTGCCAGTCGATATTGCAGCTACAAAAGTGGAACGGCAGACGGAGACTCCAGTACCTCGAGAATGGGAAATTGAGGCTAATCAGCGAAGAAAGCGTGTGCATGCCAGCCCACCGTTGATAATTGAGCCTCCAACTTCGTCAATGGTCTCTGCAGCTTCGCAAACCCTGGAAGATCCTTTAAGTCCTCCAAGAACGCCTATATCGCCTACCAGAAACCCACCTCCGCCACCAGCAGAGGATCGGGTGCATGAAACGACTTCAATTTCTACGCAAACAGATGTTCCCGAAATACAAACACCATTGCCGTCCCCAAGGCGCGCCCCACCACCGCCACCTATTCCCATCCCATCCATTCAACTACATCCTCCCAATTCCGCCCCTGCTACACCACATGAGCCTCTGCTTCCCCAGCATTTCAGAGATGCTGGTTGCCAAGTTTCTATGCAAGTACCCATCCCGACAAGGTCCATCTCTGTTCAAACAGAGGAAATTCGAGTTGCACAACGCATCAATTTACTCCCGCCCCACCTCCAACCTTCCGCAATTTCTTCAAAACCTCCCTCTCCAGAGCCGACCGAGGAACAGACCAAACGATTCTCTCCTGTACCGGGAAATCTACCACCCAGAAACCCTCGTCGTATGAAGAGTCGTACAAGTTTAGAGCAGGAGATCCCATCTTCTCCTCCACAGCTGCCGAGTGAGACCCGAGATGCTTATCCCGGGAACAATGATGACGGACCGTTGTCGAAAGACAGAAGTTCTATCCGACGCCCACACCGGATCAGCAGTTTGTTTGCTGGCTTCGACAATGTGAGTTCTGACGATGCAGAGGACTTCGCGGATGGCGATATGAGCGACAATGACTACAGAACAGCATTGTCCGCACCCAAGCCGCAGCCTGGTGGGCACAGACCAAGCAAACGTGTTTCATCACCACCAACCTCGGTTCCTGAACATGGTGAGCTTGCAGAAGTTGCCCGACCTGTGTATGGAAGAAATTCTCGGCACACCACAAATGATTTCCACAGTGAATCGTTCCCAGAGGTGCAGGAGCTGCCGTCAAGATCCACAAAGGGGTCTGTTCGTCAACTTGACAAGCCACTCACACTTGTTACAAACAACAAGCAGTCTACCATGCGTCGAGCTGCCCTCATACAAAGCGGCGTAGTTGCTCACCAAGGGCGTGCTAGAAGCCCAAGTCTTCCGGAAACTGTCAAGGAACCTCCATTCCCGATCCCTACTAGAGCAAGCTCTAGACGTCCTCCTATCAGTGCCAGTGCTCCTAGTGACGGAAACCGTAGCCCAACTTGGGGAAGAGGATCTGGTTCTAATAGAGGCGGGCCTTATCGTTCAAACAGCATCAGAAAGGTCAGATCTGCTGCTGCTCTTCCTCGGGGCGGACGTGGGAGTTACAGACGTCACGGCAGTCGGTCTCCACCACCTATGTCAGCCTCTACAGAAGCTCCCGAGAGTCCTCAGCTACCTCCCATGCCATACAATGATGTTACTACCCCTCGATACATGCGAGACACGGGAAGTAGCCGTCATCGCTCACATCAGAGACAGCAACCGTCGACGACCACGGCACACACTACCCACACCAACAACACTACTGGCTCTGTTGGAACTACAAACAATGCTACGAGTGTTGTTGATGCAATTGCCCAGACGATGGTGGGAGAATGGATGTTCAAGTATGTCAGGCGACGCAAGTCATTTGGCGTAGCAGAGTCGAATGGTATGGAGGGCGATAATGCCAATGGCGTTCGTCATAAACGCTGGGTGTGGCTTGCGCCATATGAGAGAGCTGTGATGTGGAGCAGTAAGCAGCCCACATCAGGATCGGCCTTGATGGGCAAGACTGGTCGAAAGTGTAAGTCGAGCCTGTATACCCCCAAAAATACATCAGCTGACCCAAGTAGTAACAATTCAATCGGTTTTGGATGTGAAGGATGACAACCCTCCACCCAAGGGGTCACCGGCATTGTTCAACCGGTCTATTCTGATTCTGACCCCAGCTCGAGCCCTGAAGTTCACAGCCACGTCACCAGAGCGTCATTACATCTGGCTGACGGCCCTCTCCTTCTTAGCCCACTCGTCCCAAGCAGTCCCTGAGATTGTTCAAGCACCGCTTCCACTACCTCAGCCATCGCTGCCGGACTTTGAGATGCCTCGACAGTCCAATCGTCTTCGAAAGCATGGCATTCGGGACTCGATTCGTGTTGCGAAAGGGAAGACAATACTTGCCCGTCAAGGTCCCACTAGCGTTCATTCGTCGCATAACGACAACAGCATCAGAGAATCAGAATCGATCTACTCAAGGTCAGATCCGCTGCAAGACACTTCAGCCGATCCTCCTGTAGTTCCACGCTTCTCAGAAAGGGGACAATACTCCGTTCCACCTTTACCAACTCATGGTAGAAAACGTAGTAACACGGGCGGGCGAGTCCCACCACCCCTCTCTTTTCGAGGATTCTCTGGCCCAGCCAGTAGTGGCCATGCTCCAACATCGAGCACTGCTGGGATGAGCGTTGGTACAACCGGCTCATCAGACATTTACCAATCTCAACCCTCGAGTTCGGTCGCCGGCGGATACACAGGGATGAGTGTGAGCGGCCGCTCATCAATCCGTACCTCCGATGCCAGCAACCGGCCAGGTACAGTGGTCAACAACTTTTTTGACGCGGTTGGCACCATGCGAATGGAAGCCTTCATCAGCCCCATGGCTTTGAACCGCTTTGACGATTTCCCAGACGAGCAAGATGAGATGGATATGATCGGTCAGCAGAGACGTCGCAGTAAGGAGCGCAGAAGACGCAGTAGGAACAGAGACAGCTATTACTCCAACAAAGGGCGACCAAGTGACGATTGGTATGGAGGAAGCAAGACGGCCGGAGAAGAAGATTACGGTCACTTTGACGGTGGATTCGGTCACGATCCCTTTCGAGGCTTCTAGACGCGAGGTCCGCAAAAGATGTGAGGATGAGACAGATGTTGATGAAGATCCGAACAGAATGTACATTTTTCATCGTACAGCAGGGTTATATGGGCAGCAGGCGATACCGGTATGGGGTACGGAAGCACGGCGTTAACACGAAAATGGCTCACGCCTGGCACTTTCGACCTTTTGATTTTGCAGCTTAGCCTGCACTGATATTTCTTCTTCTGCTCGTTCGTTTTGATTTTGGGATTAGGGACCGGGAGGGCAGGCAAGGAGTTCATACGTGTCTACTGTGTACAGGCAGGGTAGGGTGGCTACCTATCTCTCTTTTTGGGCTACCTCAGCCTATCTCTCTGCACAGACAGAACAACCGTCACTCGCTAGCTCAAGATCCCTTTTGTTGCTTTCTCGAGGGGGCGAGGAGGGTTTGATTTTGCGTGGTGTGGTACGTACGATGTTTATGGATGGATTCTAATTCTTGGACTTGATGTGCGAATACCCCTATTTTCGCTGCTTGGTGGATATTTTGTTTTCGTGTGTGTATACTTGTATGTAAAGAATGAGGAGAAAGATCGGAAGTAAAAAAGATATCAGTTACTTTGCCTATCCTTGTGTTGACATCCTGACCCTAGCCATGGTTCGCTTGGGCTGCTGGCTTGGTATTATTGACTCTGGTTCCTCCTGCAGCACCTTCTGTTACGATGTAGTATTTATGCTCTCCGTCGCTCGAAAAACTCGAATACTGGGGCAATTCGGACCTCGGAGGTGAAGTAAGCAAAGTGTAATAGTGGCCGTTGACAGATGCGCGACGAACTGCGATGCATGGGGCAATATCTCACTTCACTCCGTTCCTGGTGCCCAAGGTTGAACCGGTAAGCCATCGAGGATCTGCTGAAAGCTTCGCAACAAGCGGCACAGCAAGGCCCGTCAGGGAATAGGACTGGCCGATTGAAAAATACAAAGTCAACATCAGCCTCACTTGCTGAGTTGTTTCTCAAATATCCTACCGCTAACATGCCCAACAAGAGTGGTTTCGTAGATTTCAACCCTGACAATGACATTCCCCCTCTCACCGGCAAGGTGGTATTCATCACCGGAGGTACGTACCTCGCCTCTCTCAGACTCGTCTGACTCCCATAATCCACACAGGTACAGCAGGATTAGGAGCAGCATCCGTCCATGCCTTCATTAAACACAATCTAGAGCACATCTATTTCAGCGGGCGCAATGCTCAAGCAGCATCCAAGCTCATCAACGAAGTCAAGAGACTGAAGCCCTCAGCTTCCCTCACGTTCCTAGAAATGGACCTCTCCTCCCTCGCATCCGTCCAAGCCGCGTGCAAGAAATTCACGCACGATCGACTGGATATCCTAATGTGCAATGCTGGTATATCAGAGAAAACCTCTGCGGTGAGCGTCGATGGATATGAGATCCATTTCGCGACGAACCATCTCGGTCATGCTATGTTGATTAGGCAGATGTTACCTGGTTTGTTGAACACGACAAAGATGCCGGATACAGATGTAAGGATCGTGATTTTGTCTTCGAGGGCTTGGGCTGTTACTCGAAAAGGGGGCATTTGTTTTGAGAACTTGATGACGAAGCAGGATGGGTGGTGGGAGAGGAGTTTTACTTACCAGTACGGATTCACAAATCTCATATGTCAAAAGGACAGTACCGTGGTGGGGAAATAGCTGATCCGATTGCTTCTCGTAGGCAAAGCAAATTGGCGAATCTCATCTATGCTAGAGAGCTTGCGAAGCGGTTCCCGAGTATCACAACGGTATCTGTGCATCCTGGTGTTGTGGCAACAGCAATGCTCGCTGGGTTGAAAACTAGCTCGATGGCATTCATAGCTATTGAGAATTGGTTCAAAGGAGTGTCTCAGGTGAAAGAGGAGGAAGGCGTTTTGAACCAGGTCAGTGTTACAACTTGTGTTGCTGAATTGAAAACGAACAGGTGCTGATAAGTGAGATAGATGTAGGCAGCTGCTGGGGCGAAGAAATCTGAACTGGTAAACGGAGGATATTATGAGCCAGTTGGTGTGCTGTGTAATGATAAGCTGAATACTACAGCAAAAGACGAGGGTTTGGCCGAGAGGTTGTGGGAGTGGACGGAGGAAGTGTTAGATAAGGTTACAGCTTGATGGGAAATTGACATGAAAAGGACCCATCTAGACGATGCTTTGGCTCACACAAGAGCCAAAAGATGCTGTGACTTTGCTCCACCAAGTTATACTTGGGTATAAGGTCAGAAGGAAAGAAGGACTGGAGAATTACGAGGCCAGTACTGCGTTGAAAGGTCACCACCATTCTTGAATTAGAAAGCTATCTTTTCGTGCTTGAAACTTTTCTGGCCAGCTCCCTCCCCATAATCTAGCGACACCTGACCGCCTCCACGGATCTTATACTTGTAAATCATCAAACCCTCCAACCCGACTGGTCCACGTGCATGGATCTTGTTCGTGCTGATTCCTACTTCGGTACCGAAACCGAATCGCATTCCGTCTGCCATACGGGTTGAAGTGTTCCAGAATACTCCTGCTGAGTCTATACTGGCCATGAACTGCTCCGCTAGAGGTTCAGAGGAGGTGAGGATGACATCGGTGTGATGAGAGCCATGGAAGTTGATATGCGAGATGGCGTCGGAGATATTTGGGACTGTCTTGACGGCTAAGACAAGAGACAAGTGCTCGGTATCAAAATCAACTTCTTCAGCATCTTGTAGAATGACTGATGAATGTGACGAGAGTCTAGCAGTGAGCGCTTTCTTGCTGGCTGCATCGCATCGAAGCGAGACACCCTTGGCCAGTAAAGCTTCAGCGACGGTTGGAAGGATCGTCTCTAAAGCAGCCTCCTCAACCAGGAGCGTTTCAACACTGTTGCAAGCGGCAGGATATGATGTTTTCGAGTCGACGACAACTTTCGTGGCCATTTCTGGGTCGGCTGTATGCTCCAGATAGATCGAGCAAATACCATCGGCGTGACCGAGAACTGGGATCTTGGTATTAGATTTGATGTAGCGGACGAGCTCATTCGAGCCTCTGGGAATGACTAGATCAATGTATCTATCCTGAGCTAGGAGCTGGGGAATGACATCTCGAGTAGTGACAAGCTGGATGGCGGTATTTGGTACTGCTGTCGATTCCAGCGCCTTCGAAATAACTTTTGAAATCGCAATGAATGATTCTGTTGACTCTTTCCCACCTAAAAATTGTGAGTAGATGATACGGACTGCGGGTTTGGATCGGCTTACCTTTAAGTATTGCCGCGTTGCCCGACTTGATAGCAAGCGAAGCAATATTTGCGATGACTTCTGGGCGAGCCTCAAAGATAATGAGAAGCACACCAATCGGACATGAAACCCTCTCCAAGTTCAAACCATCGTCGAGTTTCGTCCGCAAAGTGACCTTCCCAACTATGAGTACTTATATTAGCGAGTTTCCCTCAAGTCAATACCATGAAAGTTGCACATACCAGGATCCTCTAGCTCGCGAACATCCAATATACCCTTCAACATATCCTCCCATTTTCCTTTCTTTCCCAAGTCTAACCGTGATACGATGCTTAGACTTAGTTCTCCATTTTCAGCAGCTTTATGAGCCAATTCCAGATCCTTAGCATTAGCAGCTAGGATTTCCTCTTTGGATGCAGAGAGGGCTGCGTGTATCGCTGTCAAAGCATTGTTGCGGGCAGAGGTTGGCAAAGTCGCTAGGACGTGTGATGCCGACTTTGCACCTTTCGCAGCATCTTCTGGGAGAGCGTTGGTGAGTGACATGATGAGATATGAGTTTTGTTTGTAGAATTGAATCCGCCCTAAAGCGTGACTCAAAATTATATTGGGTGCCATTACAAAGAGTTGAGGTCGCCACATCAAAGGAGCTAAGTAAGCGAGTTGGCGGGCCGACTTAACTCCGATCTGGGGAACCTCTGCCTATCGTGAATTCAAGCGGCAGCCTTGTCTAAACCAAATCTAAGCTTGAGCAGAATAAGTCCCTGGATTCAAACTTGAACTTCAGAGAGCGATATTGGAGGTACAGCTCTCGACTAGCTTCGACTGTCTACTTGTCTCCTCGTCACACCCACCTTCTCTTCCACCGCGAGATAACTAACTTCGAGTTGGTCTTGAACGAAGCTTGGATAGAGCTTCACCCCACCCACTGACGGTCGTTTGAGCTCTACGAACGCGCGCAACCAAGCTATTCCGACATCAATTCTTTTCAGAGACGACCAATATGGACGACTTACTATCGAAGATTCTCTCCTTTCCTCCTCATCCGCCACCTCACGTTCCTCTCTCCGACCAACAATACGATGATGGCATCAAGGACCAGATTGAAATCGTGAAGAAGATCTCTGGGCAAAAGATGCTACAGCAGACATCTGGTGGTGAGAATATGCTAGAGGTATGAGTCTGATTAGCTACACCGGAATTCAGAAAGTTCTAACGTTCGTTGTAAGGTCATCAATCCAGCCCTCAATACCGTTCCATACGCCTTCTGTTTGGTCGCCAACCTCGAAGCAGTGGCCAAAAACACCGGTAAGGGTGTGAACATGGATATTTTGTGGGGAAAGATGGTCGAATTCTTGGATGTGTTCGATACGAGGCAAATCAGATATATTGGTGAGGAGTTCAATCACATTGTCCGAGGCGTTGCGGACTTTGCACGCAATTCTCGACAGGTTTGTTTACCCTGTATATCCACACAGCGTGCAAGCAGCTAATAGCATGGAGGCATATCTCGCAGTTGCCCCAATCAGAAATGCAATCCTACGCCTGGATCCTTCTGGTAGCATGCTCACCGCGAATCATATCCTCCTCGTCAAACTGGCAATGGACACACGGAACTACCAAGATGCAGCCCCGGTTCTGAAGAAGTTCATACTCTATGTTCCAGGCTATTCGGCTCTACCGAAACCAAAATACCTCTGCGATATGACTCTCAGTCCTGCCGCTTTCATCACACCGGCAACCAAGCTCAACGTAAAGCTCAAGTACCCGGAAATCCTCGAATATTTCCTATACAGCGGAATGGCTCATATTGGTCTGAGAGACTGGGAAAATGCACTGCACTGCCTGGAGAGCGCTGTCACATACCCAACTAAGGATTCGTCTCCTAGTAAGATCATGGTCGAGGCATACAAGAAATGGATTTTGGTTGGCCTGTTGATGGAGGGCAAGTTACTGCCTCTACCAAAGTCTACCAGTAGTGGCCCCTCGAAGAATTACCACACCTTAGCGAAGCCTTACGAGACACTTGCCCAGATATTCGAGAACGGCACCGCATCAAGATTGAAGTCCGAAGCAGATGCTGGTGTACAATGGTGGAGAAATGATTCCAATACTGGTCTGATACTCCAAGTACTGGCAGCCTATCAACAGTTCCAGATTCGTCAATTGGCCAATGTATACAGCAAGATATCGATTCCCGAAGTTGTCAGCCTGACCACGAGTGCTGAAACCGGATATAAGTTAGCAACACCACAAGCAGGCGAGGCACTCGTTCAGGCCATGATCCAGCGAGGAGAGTTACATGCTTCACTCAGCCGTCCTCCCACTGGCCCCCCAATTCTTACTTTCTCTCCCTCCGGAACTGCCTTGACGGAACCTCAGATGCAGAGAGAGTTGGCAGCCTCAACAGCACGTATCCAAGCCTTGACCAAGGAGATAAAGCAAACGGACCGTATGCTCACTCACGACACTCAATACATCAAGTTTGTTGTGAAGCAGAAGAAGAACAAGTCGAACACCGAAGATGGACCGATGCAAGAATGGAACGAACTTGCCGAAGACGAGGACATCATGTCGATGTACTGAAAAGTTTGGGAGTACGGCATAAAGGAAGCGAAAAGTTGATGGTCTTACTTGCTACTCATCATTCCCACTACATACGCTGGATGGTAGCACATTGATCTTGATGAGGAAACGCATAATGACGGATGACGGATGACAGGGCGATGATGTTACTGTGTACTCAGTCGGAACTTTTGGTTCCTCTTTAGTCTGAGCAGGCGGCGGGCGTATTTGCATGGGGCTGGTTGGCTGCATTCATTGGAGGATGGCGTCGAACGACATATGATCTCATGGTAGAAGGCATGGCCATTGTGAGGCCGAGAGCAATAAGCGAGAGATGAGATATTCATTCGGTTGGTCTTTAGTGAGAGGGAGCCGGAGTTGCCAGAACAAATACCAACATAAACGATCGATGAACTCACGAAATGTATTCCAGACATGATCACTGTGACATGATTTACGGTATCCTCACTTCGAAAACTAGCAGCACTTAGCAGCCAGACTGAACTCGTAGACAAAAAGTACTTTCATTTGCTCATCCATAGAATAGCTTCCGCAACGCCTTTACCCTCAGAGTCCGACCGTCACATCTCCAACACCTGGTCACATTAGACGTCTCATCATCCCTCCATAATCTACAATGAAGTAAACCTGATCATGCATGCATATACTTCTCTCTGACTCCGCTCTAACACTTCTGTACGTCGAGAGCTCAAAACTGACCAACCACAGTACAAAGCTTAGTCAATGTGGTATGTCTTGATGAGTGCTGCGAGTTTGTTGGCTTCGACGGCGTAATTGATGGGCGTGCCATTCATGACCTGGTATCGGACTCTACGTAATGTGTTAGCATTGCTCATACAATGAGACGAGAAAGGGAGGGTACCTCTGTTGATCCTGGAAATTGTCCATCTTAGCTCTGCACTTGAAGGTCATGGTCTTGCAGTTTGCGTTCTCGAAAGCCTTCTCCATTGCGGCGGTGTCGTTCTCCTTTAGCTCCATGAGTTGATCTCCGCTCATGCCCATGACCTGCCGTCCTACATCATCGAAGCAACTCAACCACAGCTGACCCGTGTGATCGTTGACGTTTAATTGCATGATGTAACGGTATTCTGGTCTCGGGTGACTGGCACTGCACTTTTCACAGTTCCAGGTGCCATCTCCCATATCAACGACCTTCTTGTTGCAGCCATCATTCAAGCATGCTGGGTATGCAAAGTTATCTTGCTTGATGTAAACAACTGTAGCTTTGACAGAGAAGTAGTCAGGATTTTCAGACATTCCCAAGTTTTCTTCTCGAACTGCAGCGATGGTCTTCAAAGGATCACCACGACCACCAGCAGCTCCAGCACCAGACATGTTATTGTGTGTAGCAAAGCTGTCCATACGTCCCTGAGAGTCATACCATCCCTTGAGCTTGTGAGCTTCTGGGATATCAGGATCGATAGCCATGGTGCCGGAAGAGAGCAAGCTCAGACTACGACCGCCGAAATCCGAGACTTTGGTACCTTTGAAAGCAATGATTGACTCAGGATTGGCATCGAAGGAGACAGCTGATTTGCCCCAAATCGTAAGCCTGACCGAATATCCTGTGTCGTCAACCAGCGTAAGCTCACGCTTGTCGAAAGGCTGCTGAGTTGTCTTCGAAATGATCTGGTTGACGTCGGCAACTTCCTTCAAGACGCCAATGATATCGATTGTTGAGTCTTTCTCAATATCCTGTAAAGCCGAAATGGTTGTGAAGTTATATCTGATTTGAGGGACATTGTCCTGGTCTTCCGCCTTCTCCACCACTGTATCCCTCTCGAAGGTAAGTTCGTAGTCATTAGCGAGGTTTGAGAATTGCTTCTTTGCGAGCTGGACCCGACATGGATTTGAGATGTAGTAGACCGAGCCTTCCTGGAAAGTATCATAGAGCATATCACACTGCTCGTTGAATCCGGTTGCCTTGATTTCGCCACTTTCATCGAGAAGATTGACACTGAAAAGCTTTCCTTCACTGCTTGCCTTCTTCCAGGTCTTGATATCTGACTTTTGCGTGACTCGAGCTTTGATGGTCCACTTATGGGCATACGGTGACAAGCCTTCGATAGGGTATATGTTCGCATGGGACGAAGAGCTCGTAGGTCCAGATCGTGATGGGAGGGCTCGTTCTTGGGCGACTGGAGCCGGCTTAGGTTGGTTGCCATAGAAGCCGTTGCCAGCGATAGTCGTATTCGTAGGTTTAATATCTGCCTCGTCCTTCACTGTCAAGGCGACGGGTTCGCCGATCTTCTCAAGCTCGCCCAAGCTCTCTATAACTTCGAGGTCCAGGATGATCAAGATTCTAGGCTGGTAAGCAGAAGTCACAGTTTTATCTATATTTCCACGAACCTTTTGCCCTTGACAGCATTTGCTTGGTATTGCTTGAGTCTCACGATACAACCCTTCTTCAACTTTCCTTCGTGCACGACATGATTTGCCTCTGCACTGTGTTAGCAGGTTCCGCAGTATGGACGGCAAAAAGACCCACGGGTCGCAAGCATGCTCTGAACAAAATTGTCAACATCACTCAAGACGAGACGATATCTCTCTGGTGCGCCATCTCCATTCGATGCCAGAGTCTTGATCTGCACGCACTGGCAGACTGGAACTGGGTATTGTCTTTCGAGGGCGGTGGGGTCGTTGAAGATAGCGCTGCAGAATATTAGCAAAGTCCTTCTAGTTGGGAATACCGTCCTACTTCAAGGCTCCCCGTGTAATCTGAGCTCGGGCTGCGTCTGCCATTTTGTGTGTTTGGATGTTGTGTCCTATAAAAGTTGTGGCAGAATCGAAATGTTCTGTTGACTTGGACGCGCTTTTCTGAGAACGCGTCGAAGGGAAGGACATCCGTGGCGTGTAAAGTGGCTCGCTAAAAGGTGGCGGTAGTGACTCGGCCGTAAAGCGGCATGAGAGAGAGCTGGGAAATGAGGGGTTGGATCTAGTGCTGCTTTTGTCCTTGCCGATCAACCCCATCCGCAGCTGCGCAAGGCAGATGGGTAGCTGTCCTTGGACCGGAAGCTCTCTCCAACAACCTTTTGAGTAGACACCAAGTACACTATCAACAATCATGGCCGAACCAGAAGTCGCGACGAAAGCACCAGAAAGCGATGCGGCAGAGGCTTCAACAGCGCCCGAAAGCATCGTCCCAGGTGACACCCCTACGCAAACCGGTGCTTCGATGGGAGGACTTGGAGAAGTAAGAGCAATGTTTATAGGCGTAGCACACCAATGCTAACACCCAGCAGCACTGTGTAAAGGATAGACCAACTCGTCAGTACTTCCAGAACCTACTTGCGAAGAATTCGCCCAACAAGACAGCATGTGCTGACTTGCAGCAGCTTTTGGAGTCGGACCAAGTGGGGAAATGACACAGCTTGGAGGGATCGATGTATACGTCTCGAAACCAGCCGACTATCCTCATGCCCCTTCCAAGCTCCTACTTTTCCTGACTGGCGCTACCGGTCTTCACTCAGAGAACAATCAGATCCAGGCGGATAGATATGCGAAGGAGGGATACTTGGTGGTGCTGCCAGATATGTTTTCGGATGATCCTCTACCTGGCTCAGCTACATATGAGGAGGACAAGGACCCATCCATAATCGAGCAAATTAAGATGCGCGCGGCTGAGACTGCAAAGTCATTCTTGATTGATATGTGGCTGGCACGACAAACACCAGAAAAGGTCCTCCCAATTCTCCACAAGGTCATGGATGCAGCTAAGGACGAATTTGCGGATGCCGTTGCCAATGGCGGAGGAATATACTCAGTCGGTTACTGTTTTGGAGGAAGGATGACATTGCTTCTTGCTGGCGAGAAACCCGATACTGTCATGTGGGGTCAACAAGTCAAGGATGAAGAAGCCGGTGTTGTCAAGAAAGGACCATACATCAAAGCAGGTGCAATTGCTCACGCAACATTAGTCACCAGAGAAGACTTTGAGGGAACCAAGTCACCACTAGCTTTCATCTGCGTTGAGAACGATCAACTCTTCGCCGACGAAATCAAGGAACATGGCGAGAAGCACTTGAAGGAGAATAATATTGAGTGCGAGTTCAAGACATACTCAGGTGTGCCTCATGGATTCGGCGTCGTAGGAGAATATGTGGATGCAAAAATCAAAGTAGCACAAGCCGAAGCCTTTGATCAGATGTTAGCTTGGCTGGATTCTCACTGAAGGGATTGCATTTGGCGTTTGGCATGATATCAGGAACAACGAATTGATGATTTCCGGAATTCGCTACAGGAGGACTACCAGTCTATTATTTCCTCTTGTGTGTTCGAAATCCTTTGTGAAAATTGCGTATGCTTAGGACTGGGTCATTGCGAATTGGCGAGCAGATTTGTTGAGCTAGCTGTTGATGACCGTAAGACCCTCGCATCGACTTCTATTCTCATTTCCTAACCAAGAATTGGGGAACACATGTATTGGCGCCGAGAACGATAATACAGCGCATAGCTCCCAGAATGCCAGTTCGTTCTCCCAAGCTCGCGTCCTCTTTCCCTCCTCTTCGCAACCGAAACAACGAACCTCTCACAAATGCACCCTCGCAAAACAACCACCCATTAAAATCCGACCAAGCTCACCAGAACAGACAAGGTTCATGAGGAATACACGTCTGCCATGACGGTCTACGCCCAAAAGAGTCTCCTAAACACATGAAACCTCCGATATTCCGAGCTGGCTGTCGCAGATCACGAAGGAGATGAACTCCACTCTGCCTCGCTTAAGATAGATAGATCGCCGAGCCAAAACACCTCCTTTTGTTTCGACGTTTCGTTTCTTCCCGCATCTGCCTTTCGCGTTCTGTGCGCCTGCATTTCAGCCTCTTCTTACCTGCAGAACGCATACCACAATCTGTATATCGATCATAAAGTCTTATCGTGATATCCATTTACATCATCAGAGAAGCAATTACAAAGTCAAGATAGGGAAAATTAAGCGAGACAGCCAGGGGGCATCTTCCAAGATCAGATGAGGCGAAACCGCCATGACACTCTTCGAGCATCAACACCACGGCGCACGGCTAAGCCTGCCCTTCCAACCACAAAAGTCCCATACGAAGTAGAAAGATCGTCATGACCCCTCCCTCTTGCACTCCTAGAAATTGTGGACTTTGGCTCCATTTTTCCTATCTCTGAGCGTTCACTGTGCCCGCCCTCGTGGAGGAACTCCGTCTTGGAACTTGGCTGATAAGCATGCGCTCTCCCTCCCTCTCTCTTCCCTTCGCCTTCTCCCTCCTCTGTCCTCGCCACCTCATCGCCCTTCTCAATTTCCGTCTTTGAGAGTGTAAGAGCAGGCCGGCCGATTCTGGGAATTGGGAAGAACTGGTTTCTTTTGGAGCGGACTTCATTTCTTCAATTCCTATATTTGTCAATACCTACTTCTTAAGTGAAGCGAGGCCTTTTATATCATATTCCTTTTCGCCAATATCTCCTGGAGAGATAGATAGAGATCGAAAGGAGAAATCTGGAATCATGTTCTTCTCTAATCTTTTAATCCTCGGTGGTGGATTGTTGATGGTTACGACGGAGGTGGAAGCGAGGGCCATCGGGAAACTGTCTTTCTTGCGTGAGTCCAAATTTCTGTTCCTACGGAAACTCTCCTTTTCCCACATTGCACTACTTCTGGAGCTTGTCCGCATTGTTTCTTGGGCATTGCTTTTTCAAGTGAAGGGGTACCCGTTCCGTGGCTTTGCATGAGCATAGACGTAGGCATCTGGAGAATTCCCGGTGCAGTGGATCGTCTTGATTCTTGGGATCTCTTTTCGTCTCAACTCATGTTGCTTCGCCTGCTCTATGAATATCACGAGTCAAGTTCGGATGCGAGAGAGACCTCAATGGCTCGATTTCATGGATGCGATTCCTGCTGCCCAGCGGTCTCTCAAACATCCAATTCGCGCTCGAATCCTTTCCCCCAAATCAAACCATCACAGTCAGGATACAAGTACTAACAATCACAGCGCACCTCCCCTTCTCCACAACATCAACATCAATTGCCTCTATACCTCAGGCGCAGTCCGCGGAACAGACCTGCGCTTTCACCCCACACATCCCTCTCCGAACAACGCAATCCGCCTTCTCAATCCCAACATCCGCCTGGCCCCTCCTCCGAACCCTCCTATCCACCCACATCATCCCACAAGCGGCTCCTGCCCCTTCACCTCCATCCTCACCAGAAACCCAAACTTCAGCCGATACACCCAGAGCGGTCGTACAATCCCAACAACAAAAACTCATTCTCCACGACTCAGTTCAAACGCTCCACCTCCGCGATTTCACCGACGACGCATCACTAGAAGGACTCGTCCTAGGTCTAGTATTCAGCACAGGCGAGCGCGAATCCTCCGAAAAGGAACTGCGCTCCTTACCCATGCAGAACTCACCTTCCGAGGGTGTGAAGGAGATGAGGAGGAGAGGAGTGGTTGCGGGAGAGGGCGAGCAGGAGAGAAGGAGTTGTATTGAGGAGGCTGTGAGGAAGGTGGAGGAGGGGAGGGTTATGGAGGGGGTGCTTGAGTTGGATGGGAGGGGGGGGACGGTAGGGTTTCTGGTTTATAGGGTTGATTGATTGATTGGTTTATTGATTGATGCAGGGAACGGCGAGATGGAAGATTTGGGGTAGGATGAGATGAAAGCAGAAAGCTCGCTTGAATGGAAGAGAGATATGAACATGATCCTACTTTCTCTTCCAAACGCACTTGACTGACCTTTGGAAAACCAACCAAGTCAGCTGCTACTGACGATACTTCTCACAATCAGCTTGATTGGACATACTACGATCTCAATTAGTCAGTCATATTAAGCACGATGATAGACATTGTCAAGCAATAGAAGGGTGATATCGCATAGCCAAAATCACCCAGTATCGGCAATCCCTCCCTCCCTCACTCACAGCCACAAACCCAAATCTCCTCCCAGTGAACGATTTTAGCACAAGCTTAAACTCGAATTCGGAAATCAGAACTTAAGTATAAGCATAAATTTCCGGAGAATTTATTCTTCCCGAAGTAAATTCTGCTGCTTACAGCATACATGCTTGCTTTGCGATGCAGGGTCTAACTCAAAATGCGCAGTCCAGATATGCAGGTAGGTACGAAGAAGGACCTTATGTAAACCGCACATCTTACCTTGCATAGTTGCATACTTGGAAGTGTGCTTGGGAAGCTAGCTAGCCAAAGTAGTCTGCTGTACGATCCGTCTAGTATCACGACAGATGGTGGCCGAGCGGCTTAGAAAGCTACTTGCTGTAGGACTTGCATGCGCAACTGCACCTTCAGTCATCGGCAGAAATGCACGCTGTACACCTTCTTGCCTGCGCATGCTGGACTGGCACTTGCAGAACTAGCGGTTCTGATGCCAGATCGAAGCAGGATGACAGAGGTGAAATACAGCCTCACAAGACCATTAAATATATCACGAAAGAGCAGAAGAAAGTTGTAGAGGAGAGAAGAAATATTTTTCATCATGATTTGAACAACACATATAGCTTTTATTTCTCTCATAAAGTCGTTCAGTTACATAAAAGATAGCCAAGTCAGTGACCGATCAACTAGTTAGCTAGCTGGTCGAGGTCGAGGTCGAGGTTGTCTGTTTGTTTCGGGTTTGGATTCGGTTCGGTAGACGGAAAAGGAGACAGCAACTGTAGCCAACACAGAAGAAAAGATTCGACAGAAAAACAAGCCAGGAGAGTCATAAGGGTCATAATAAAGTGTAATCGACTCAAGGAAACAAAAGGATAAGTCGAAGAAGACCGAATGGTACTGGTCTGGGAAAAGTATCCAAGTAGGTGTTTGAAATCATCAAAACAGCGCCAACTCGTTTTCCCCAAAACCCGTCTGGGAATCATAACAGACGTTTTAGCCACTCGTCCCTCTGTGCTCCTCCGCTCATTCACTCGTTCCCACGCCTGCCCTAAAGACCCAGGCACGCCGCGCCGCCGAACAAAAAGACAACGCTTGCAATGTTGTATATGGGCTGGGAATCGTCTCATGTGGATCGTTCCCGGTTCATTTCCTTGCAGATGGCGTAAAAGGGTTTCATCAGGCCGTGTGAAGAGCAGAGGGGAGCCCAGAAGATTAAGAACGGCTTTTATGGGCCATCTGTTCCAAGGCTCCCCGCTTTTTTCTTCGGAATGGACATCAATCAAAGTCGTAAATCTCGTCGTCGTGTGAAGTAGAACAATATGCCGAGTTTGGTGGTTTCAGCCAGTACAAGAACAATCGTGAAAATGAAAGGAAATCGTTTTTGGTCTTTTGCAATGAATGTGGTGGTTGGAGACTTTTATGTTCGGAGGCCGGAGCCACAAGTTTGGGCAAAACATGGTTCGAGAAGTCCATGTGGCCTTGGTTCCCGATCCGTATAGAATGTGCAGAAGTCTGACAAGAAATTTTGGGGGGCTATCGCCGTCTTTGAGTGATCGTGGATCGAGCTCTGTTCAGAGGTTGGGCATCGTAACTTGGGGGTCCTGAGACGGATCCTTCACGGATTGTCTTTCTCCTCTTCAAGTCGATGTCTCCGCCTGGTCCTCTACTGGAAGGTCTGTCATCCTCGTCATCCCTTCCACGCTTGTTGCTCGCCTGGACACCGTTCATGACGGGTTGTTGAGCTGCGTAGCCGTTTGGTATCGAATTGCTCATGTCCGATTGAGGCGCATACACATCACCCCCCGTACTGCCGTTCGCGGTTCCACGCTCACTGCTCATTACATTATACAGATTACTGGAAGGTGGCTGGGCCCGCGGAGGTGTGTTGTACCCTTGTTGTTGGGTGTAATATGGCTGTGGAGCAGACGCCGTTCTTGGCGTTGCTCGTCCGGATGCTGGATGGTTAGGGGAACCAGTCATCTCGGGGGAGAGGTGTGCATGCTCTCCGGGAAGCGATCCAACTGCCGGCCCGTTGGAGTAGCTGTATGATCCTCTATTCGAATCATAATTGGTGGGGTTGCCGTGAGTATACTCGGCCTCGTGCTCATGGTCTGCTTCATCTTCAGCCTGGCTGTGACCGACCTGACCTTGAGGTTGGCTGTGGTGGATCATACCATTTTGGCTATCTTTGGGATCATGATGATCAGCTTCAGATCCTGGAGCTCTCGCAGTTGGGGGACCCATTTCGTTCTTGATGTACGAACTTGGCTGTGAGTACCGGAGGTTTTGCTGATCAGGCGCAGATTGGGGGTATGAGTTCTGTTGAGGAGGGGGCGCGGAGTACATCTGCCTCGAGGTATCGTATGACTGCTGCGAGCTCTGCTGGTATTGCTGCATGCTCTGGATTGTGGCTCCAGGTGGTGTCGTCGCTGGAGTAGTAGGCATTGAGCGTGCGTTACTTAAACCCGTGTCAATAGACAGGGGATTTGTACCTTGAACACTCCCCATAGACCCTTGAGGTCCCCAATTGAAGTTTCCATCTGAGCTTCCCATGTTTCCCATCACACTAGACGCGCTTGTTGGCGGGGTCGGGAACGTGTGTGCACGATCGATCCCTGGACGTCCCACACTCGGATGAGGAGCAATTGAATGCTGAGGACCTGGCAAAGGACCACCAATGGAATTGTTCATCGAGTGATGGTGGTGTTGGTGAAGGGATGGGAGACCAGGAGCTTGTGTGTTTCTCATCTGGTTCTGCTCCTGCTTTCGTCTCTCTGCAGCTGCCATTACCGCATTCGTTCGGGTCTGGTTTGTGGGATGATACAAGAGAGCTCCAATGTTATGAACAAATAGAGGATATAATAGCTCCGTGATTTTTTCCTTGTTTGCAAAATCCAGTGCGCGCTCGAATGGGATCCTGTTTACTTGTTAGCTCGGCTAAATGTTTCGTTTCATCTCCTCCAATGCTCACCAGACGCCTTTCAAATGCATTGGGCCAATTTTGACCACATGTCTCATCTTTTCACTCTTCAAAATGCCATCTCTTCGGCCTCGTGTCATTCCAGCGACGTTCAACAGTTTTGTACCGTTGATCATGTGATTGTCTGGCTTTTGTTAGTTTGTTTCGAGTCAATTGGAAAATTACAACATACCCTCACGTCTTGCAACGCACACTCCCTTTGCCTCAACTTGAAAACAAAGACTACCCTCATCTTCCCATAACGTAGCGGTGACTCTTGGCTTCATTCCAGGGGGAGCCACTTGTCCAGTGGTATCAAAACCTTGCTGGGCACCTCCATAACCTGGGCCTGGCATAGGCTGTGCCGATGACATTGCTGGCAAAGGCAACACATTTCCTTGCTGGCTCATTGAGCCTGGAACTTGATGACCCGCAGATTGGGGTGATGTTAATCCATTTTGGTAGCCGCCGTACTGGTTGTATGGTCCTGGCGCGGGAGAGTATTGTGCAGGGCCTGGTTGTAACAGCGGTGGCTGCTGGTGCTGTTGGGGATAGTGGCCCATGTTTCCGGAAGTAACAGTCTGTGGTGGCGGTGGTTGACCAGTTGACATGTGTGAAGGATAATACATCTCCTGGGGGGCGTGGTTCATGTTTGAGTACGAATCTTGGTTGTACGAGTACGCGGGACCAGATGGTGGAGTACTGCTGTAGGAAGTCTGTGAGAGAGAGACTGGAAGCCCAGTATTGCTGGGGAGTGTTGGAGAGGGGGTTTTCGGCCCGTTTGAAGAAGATGCGGTGGTGTAAGAGGAGTGAGAACTGCCGTTTAAAATCGACGAAGACCCAAGAGATCCAAGTGAACCAACCCGGGGTGATGATGTACCGGACGAGTATGCCTGTTGCGGCTGTGGCAAAGGCAAAGAGGGCAACCTATCATTCGCATACAGCGGTCGCTGTGCGGCGTGATGATTATAGTATGGCACGTCTGAAGGTCCCCGGGTTTGCACTTGTGAGATCGACGGGAGATCCAGCTTTTCGGTTTGAAGGTTCAAGTCCTTAGAGGACAATTGACTGACTGACTCAATGAAGAGCCGTTACGGATGCAACAGAGACTTTGGAAGTCTCCGAGATCAATCGTGTGCAGGATGCTGGCTTGGAGAGGGCAATTGGTGGAATGGTGACCAATAATGCGAATTCGCTGCGGTGGAGTGAATGATGTTTGGTCATAAAAATCCGTCAAGTCGTTTCTTTTCAAAACAAAAAAAAAGACAGAGCAGTTGGCAAGAATGCTTTACAACGAGTGCAGATGATGATTGGGGGGATCGTTTATTTTATCGTGATGAACAATGATGCATAGACGGCAGAATGAATTGACTTCGTGAAAACTGCAGCAGAGACTCGAATAGCAGGACGTTTGGCTCGTAGACGGTCGTTAAAAGAGACTTGGTAAACAAAGTCTGACAATCCAATTGCGGATGCGATTGAAGCTCCACGACAGGATGGGACGAGTGGTTGAGCGTTACGCGAAGCTGCAGATACGCTTGTGCTGATTGTCGCTTCGAATGTCTGATCTGATTGATCCGTGCTTCTGGATATTCGAGGGTGCAAAAGTTTCGTGGAAGGGTCGTTTCGTTAAGCTCGTGATGGTCGTTACTGCAGGTTGGGGGTTGATATGCAGGGCGGAACAGGTGGAGCGTGGAGGATTCGTGGTTTGTTGATTTTGTATGGTGAGAGTTTTTGGTTGTATGTACGGCGAGGAATTGAAGACTTTGACCACCTCTAATGCAGGTACGACAGTCAGCGCTGGCTGCAGGAAAAGCTGATGATACAATGGGAAGAAGGGGAGCTGGGAGAAACAAGAGGGGGAGCGCTGCAAGTGGGAGTTCCAGAGCACAGAGCACATACCTTTTTGCGATTCCGAGACCTCCAACCTAGGAAAAACAGAGAGGTCGGGAGGGAAGGAGATAGGAAGGGAGGATGTGGATCTCCAAACTGGCGCGAAGGAGAAAGAGCAGAGGAGGAGGTTGGGTAGTTTAGGAACGAAGGTTAGTGCTCTTCGTGAGAGGTAGAGAGGTAGAGAAGGAGGAGGGTGAGAAGAGGGAGTTCGTGGTCCAGGTCAGGCCAGGAAAGAAATCGATCAGGATAAGAGCAGAGCAGAGCAGAGAGAGCAGCAGTAGCAGCAGCAGCCAGTGCAGTGCAGCGCAGGAGTGGAGTAAAAGATCGATTGGAAGGCGGGGGTGCGAATAGACACCAGCAGCGGTAGGCGAGTCTGCTGGGATGGGGTGTGGTGATGGTGATGGTGGCAGGGTGGATGAGAGGAGGAGGCAGGTGGTGGGTAGCGGGTTTGTTGTGGGTGGTGTACTTGCTTGTCTGGTGGGCTGGTCTAGCTGGGTAGGGTATGGTAAGATAGGCCCGGTAGGGTAGAGTAGTAGGGCAGGGTAGGGGTAGGGGTAGGGTAGGGTAGGCTAGGTGAGAAGTCCGTAATCGAGATAGGGACCGCAAGAACAGACGAGAGAGACGAGGAGTGACCTGGCAGAACGATGAGAGTGGACTGGACTGGACGCAGGACTGGTGGACTTTGCACTGGATGGAGCGGATAGACTAGGATGAGGAGGACGGGCTGGGAGCCTGGGCCAGTCAGGGAAGAGAGTGGAGACGGATTTCGGAGCTGGTCCAGTCAGTGCTATTCGTTATCGTTGTGACTTGTGAGGGAGAGGGGGACGAGACGAGAGGAGACGAGAGGAGGCTGGGTGAGGAAAGACAGGGTTAAGCGTTGAGGCACAAAACAATTGAGGGGTGGGAAACGAGCGACCGAGCGAGGATCTTCTTGCCTGGCTGGCTGGCTGGCTGGCTGGCTGGCCTAGACGGGAGACGAGAAACAGAGACGGAGAGGAGAGGAGACAGAAACAGAAGCTAACGGACCAACTGGACTTCTTCTTCACTCCTCCGTCTGTCTGTCCGTCATCTGTCCGTCTATCTCCTGTCTCTCGCTATTCGCCCTTATTGTCGCTTGTGTGTCTTGTATGTCTCGTTTCTCCTGATTGCTTACTTGCTAGCACGTGAAAACTGCACTGGTCAGAAGTGGAAATAGAAGTAAAACGGAACTACAAACCTAATTGGAACTGGAACTGACCCTCTAGCCGGGGTGTTTCTGTTTCTGCTGACTGACTGACTGACTGACTGACTGACTGCTTGACTGACAGCGATACTACGCCGGGTACGTAGAGTGAGTAGCGGAGTGGATGTTGTTGAGCAGCCACAAAGTAGGCTTTTCTAGCCTAGCGCTAGAGCTTTTTAGCTGGTCTACGGATTTAAATCTCGAAAACTTAGTAAAAGCTAGGACATCCCCTGCCACCTTGGCCGTGCCCCTGCCCCTGTACTCGCTTAAAGATCAGACCCGCTCGCCCATCCCCCTCGCTGGCCGCCGCCGTTTTTGATTGACCACTGACCAGCCTCCTCGCCCCCTAATGCTTAAGCGAGTCTCAAGGATGCGTTCTAAGTGGCGGGTGCAATTCTGCGCCGCCGATTGCGATTGAGCCTTGGACAGGACATGGGTACTCTGTACGGCCATGGCCGAGAATGGGCATGGGAGCGGGAGACAGCTGTTGACCTTGAGATGGAAGGGATCGAAGAGCATCGGTTGGCGAGGATGGACTGGATAATTATCTTCAGCAGGTCTCGTTTGGTCTGGTCTGCCTTGTGCGGCCTCTTGAAATGGCCGATACTGTACCTACTATCCCTACTCGGTGAAATAAGGTCGTTTCCTTGGATCTACTCCCGCACTTACTTATCAGTGAGTGCACGCACTGAATTCAGCAGGAGCTGCGATGATCTGATCTGATCCGATCTGCTCGCTCCGAGGGGGCTGGCACTGACAGTGGCAGGATGGGACAGACACAAACAGGGTGAGGAGATCCCTGAAGGCTCGGGAGAACAATGCTGAATAACGGCCTGAATAATGGGTGGCTGAAGAGCGACGGGCCCTGTTGAGCACTGATCAGATGCTGGAGAGGCATGTCTTTGCCTTTGCACATGGCCTGCCTGCTGGCTAGCACGCTGTCTTGTCTTGTCTCTCCCTGAAGAAACCCGGGAGGTTGAAAGCGAGACCTTTTTCTTGTCAAAGTGGGGTCATCGCTAAAGCCGGGTCTAGGGCCGAGCAGATCAATCAAATTGACCTCCGCCGTCGCAAACCTCACTTCAACCTTGTCTTGCTACCCGAGTAGTAAATAACAACAACAATTCAGTCCCAGCAAAAGAAGATAGAACATGATTCAGCAGTGGATATCAGCATGAAATGTCTTTCTGGATCTCGGCCTAGGTAACGCCGTTCAACGCTCTGAAGGAGAATTTCTCAGAAACTAGACAGTTAGTAAACTCTTAATCATCTAGTTACCAACCACCTACCCACTCGGAGTTGCTCAGCAAAGTGCAAGCCATAAGCCACCGAGATCGTGGGCATCTCTGACACCAGGAAACCCCCGCACTACTACGGTGCTCTCGACTAGCCATCTTCATCATGCTTTGCTGCTGTGTGAGCTCATGAACCGCGCTGTCCGGTATGTACTCATGCACGTCGTCCGGTCTTGATTCGATCCTGAACCGCCCGCGTCTAGGAGGATTAAGCAGGTGGTGCTTATGGCTTCGGCGCCAAAGCATGACGAACGCAAGCCTTCGTGTAAAGTTGATGCTCGACCGGTTTTGGTGTGGATGTCACAAGCCGCATTCAAGAAAACGGGTTCTGGCCATCGCGGATCTGATCCAGAAGCAGCTCGGTCGGTACACTGATCTCGATCAAACGTCTATATTCTCGTGCTTCGGTGTACTGTTGCTTGTCCGATATGTACTAATGAAACAGTGATGTAACTGCCTTTCACTACAGAATACTCTACTTCTTTGGGGCTCAAGTGACGGTCAACTAAGGCCATGCGAGTTGCCGTCTGGAATTGCAGCTGTCTTGCCACCAATACTCAAGGTTTTGCTTGGATCCGACCTCAGGTGCTATGCTCTGCCCAGGAAAGGATTCCCCGTGCCATGTGCAGGAATGTCAGGCACACCCCTTGTTGATGCTAGATAAAGATATACTTTGTGTTTTCTCCACGAGATCAGACCTTCGGAGAGCAGAACCACATATAAACAGCAGCACGTACGGTCCGTTTTGTGGTCTGAGGGTTGAGAAATATCTTGTATCATTGGCGATCAGGAAGGGATGGTAAACAGACAGACGCAAAGCAAGAAGATCCCGCGTGCATCACAGGCGCAGTGCAGTTGCAGTTTGCAGTAGCAGCGCAGCGCAGCAGCTAGTAGTAGCAGCGATCAAGCCTGAAGGGAACGCACAGAGCCCGGCGGACAATACTGTAAGGCAGAAAATTCTCCGATTGACTTTTGCCACCTGCCTGTGCAAACTAGAGTAGCAGTAGGATGATGATAGGAGCAATTGCAGAGTTCGCCCAGAGTAACGCGGCCTGGCTGGGTGAAGCTTTTTTTGTTGGCGAAAGGGAAAGCCCTGAGTGCAGGTAGATATGCACAATTTGTCCAAAGAGGGAACCCTTCTTCATATTTTTATTAGCAGAGAAGAAAGGAGGCAGAGAGTATAGATGATGAGCAGCAGATGATGCAGCATTTGCTTGATCGCTAAGGCGGGCTGGCAGCATGTGTATGTATGTAATAAACAGGGGAATATGGGGCGACGGCTCTTTCCTGGATGATATGCACAATACATCTAGATTGCCGCCGGGTGATAGGTCCTCGAACAGCTAGATTTGAGATCTAGTCACTCATATCCTTCATATTGTAGATAGCCAAGCTGCGGAATGAACGCATGCCTTTGATATCGCGGCCATCCACATGCTTACAAGGGTATAAATTTGTAGTTGCCAATTGCGGACCCTTCGAAAACAGCCAGGGAAGTTCGGGATCTCAGCTCACTCTGGGCCGAGTCTAGAAGGATGTTGATGGTGTTGGTCCAGCCGACGAAAAGCACGAGGGAAGGCGTGCGTATCAACTGGGAGGGGTAGGTCTTGCGATTCCTAATCCCTGGAAAGACCTACTGCCTACGGGGGTGTCAACTTGCAAGATAGCGGTGGAACAGGCTTATCCGCACCCCAGAGCCATCTACAGGCCCTGGCTCTAGACTGCAGACAAGACAGGCTTCAGGCTTCAGGCTCTTGCAGGCCTCTGGCACTTGCTGTGGGGGCTGCTGGACGCAGGGCTCCGCTCTCCAAAGCATGGTGTTCGAGCGCAACCGTTTTCTCTGGGGACGCATCGGATTCGCGCACGTAACGACGCATGGGCGCTGATGCTGATGCTCACGGACTGATACCGTGACAGGACAGCAGCAGCAGGTGGCGGGCAGATAGAACACGGATAGAAGTTTTGACGATTGCGCAAAGAACCACAGAAAGCCGTTTCCAAACTTCAAGCCGAAATGGCCTCATGGGAACCACACAGAACCCTTCCTGGCCCGCAGCTGTTTGCTGCTTTGAGGTCATGTACCGAGATGTACTGGCTGGGGTATGAGGCATGAGACTGGGGTGAGAGCTCCTCGTTAGATCGGCATCTTTCTGAGCATGTATTTGTTTTGGCACCTCCAGGCTCGTCCTCGAACCTACTCCGAAGCCTAATGATTAGCTCTTTCTAAGAGAATACCGTATCAATATCGCGTTTCCCCCGAGAAGGGCGCAATTGTATTGTAAACGCCATAAGACAACGGAAGACGTGGACACGATTGCTTTGATTTTCTTCCCGTCTCAGCTGCTCCGCAAAAATCTGATCTCGAGAGCTTGTGACAACCATAGATTGGCGTCTTCCAGCCCTTGATATTCGTGGTCGAAGAAGACTGGCTGACGAAAGGCCAGCCATCTTTTAGCAATGGAACCTTCTCAAACAATAAACGCCCTCGCTTTATTCGTCTTGATTCAGACTGTTCGATTGCTTCAAGAACTGAAATCTTTCAATGATTTTTCTTTCAGCCAAACTGTTACACGAGTTCTTTTTATGCCACGGGAGCATCTCGATATGTGACACTTCTATCCCTTGTCTCGAATGCAAGATGGATCCTCGACGACGCCTTCCGCTCGCCACGACGCAAGGGCGGCCATAGAAATAGATAAAGTCGCACATTACACGCGCCGTTAAATGCTTTAAAGGCATCCAAGGCAAGCTGAATGACTTTGTAGCTAGTACCATATGATTGGTTTCCAGGCGTCGTTGTTTGATGAGCCTCTTGTCTCATCTGACCTCTAATACTCTGCTAACCGGTGCGTCATCAAGCAAAGGAAGCAAACTTTGACTAGACTTTTGAAAGTCATAGCTTATGTCTGTGATATGGAGGATTTTGCAAAGGCCATCCAAATAAGGTGGTCTTGTCTATAGTCCAGAACATCTACTCGTAGTCGCTATCAACAGCAGCTGCACTATCACATTGTCCGTGAAGTTAGAAATTGCTGCTCCGATCTCGTGAATCTCGTGATCTACGCAGAGCAGTGGGGATCTTCCAAGCATGTCACTGCGTCCATGCGGCTCCCCGCGAAACCATGGTTCACAAAGCCAAAAGAAAGTTGAAGGCTCGTCGAAACCCATACTCGGAACTTCTCGACTTCTGATCCGTCTTCAAATTAGAAGCATACCACTTTCTGATTTTACTCCTCAATCAAGACATGTTACCCATGATTCAGGTTATCTTACTCCTCCTGTTGAGAAATCATTGGCAATACGTGACCCACGTATTCGAACGACCTCACCGCTCTTGATACCCCTGCCTTCCGATTCTTCTCTTCTCTCGTTCTCTTCCACTCCCGGCAGCGGTCCCTGCAGCTCCTTCAGAGACATCTGGCCCTTGCTGTGCGCCAGCAGACTTGCATGCATATGCAGAGCGGCTACGCACAGCTCAAACATAGCCAATCAAACTCAGCAACGGGCTCAAGAGGATGATGGGCGTCGACAGGGGAGCCTTAGCCTGTTTCATGGGTCTTTAGCAATAGGTGCCTCAGGCGTTCGAATGCCAAATGGAAGCTTTCATTCCGGCCTCGTCAGCAACAAACTTGACGGACGAGCAAGCATCACCAAGCAACATCCTCAGACCTTCATGTCAAATCGCAGAAGAGGTCTGAGGTTGTAGGCAGATCATCTTGGTCAGCCATCCTAACGCCTTATCAAAACCCCTCAATGGGTGCGCCGATCAGTGTAATCCCGTGGTTGTTGTAAGGTTACCCCAATCACCATGGACCACGTCGACGTCCAGCTACCTTGTCCTCGTCCCCCTCCATCGGCCCTCGTTTTGGCGTCTAGGGTTGAGCTTTAGCCTGCCCGCGCCAAGAAGTATTTTAACGCAGCGCAGCGGCCCCGCCAAACCAAACCCCACCATAGAAGAGGGGAGGACATGAAAAAGCTCGCAGAGTGCTCGCAGCCTCGCAGTAGTGGTGCAGAGTGGTGGGGTTTGAAGCTGCCGAGCGAACCATAGCAAGCGGGAGTATAGCCCTGATATCCGGTGGGTGGAGAGCAGGACCAGAGTGCATTTCCAGTTGATGCAGGACCTGGCTGCCAAAGGGAGAAATCCTCATAGGGCGGATCAGCAAAGAAATTCAGAGCAGAGCCAGACCACAACTCTACGTAGCGAGCGACCTCAACATACAAGCGCGGTAACGGTCCGTCTACATCCAGCAAGGATAGCAGCTCTTGGCTGAGACTCCCATGGCCTGTGGCGTCCTGATCCAATCAAGGCCCTGAGAGCCATAAGCAGAACACACAACGCACGACATCCTCGAGATGGGGTGCAATTGTGCACGCGGGAGGATATAGCCAGCGGGTTGGACACTGTTGTGCAACAGCAAGTAGAACACGGCTTCCCTGGTCGAGTCTTGAGCAAGGACACCCGCAACCACAATCATCACCGAAACCGCAATTAGAGCAACAGTGCAATCATAGTCGTGTGCTTAGCCATCCTGTAATCTGGGTTTCCGGGCGTAGCATCGAGCCGAGTCGTTATGGATTTGATGAGTTTTAAGCGAGTTTGTTGGTGGGTTGTGGCTTCCTGAGTGGTGCACACCGCTCTTCCATCGAATCCACAGACGGCAGGTACGGAGTACTTGCTGGTCTGGAATCTGGACGAAGCACGGAACGACAGCGCCTTGTGGGATAATGGTGAGATAATAGTGAGATAGCGGCCATTTAATCTTCCCTGGCTCCGAGTCATGGGTCTCATTCGTAAGTGTTAAACTGGTGGCTCATTATTGTAGGCGTGTAGCTTGAGCAATCCCGCTCACGGATGATGCAACGGCCGATGAGAGATAGGACGGCCGGAACTTCCACCTGTCTTGGACAAGGACTGAGTGACAATCCTTATCTTTGTGCGGCATGCATAGAACAAATCCAGAATACAGAACGAGCCGTCTTTGTAGCTGTGAGATACTTTCACTCGAGATAAAGTGCAATAATAGCAATAGCTCTCGACCACATACTCTGCTCCCAGTCTGGAAAACTCAATAGCAGCTCTCGCTGTTGACGGCTATAGCCTCAGAATACCCCCTCTTCCTCAGCCTTGTCCCGTACAGGAATCAATTTCTGACCCCACCTGGTCCTTGTTAGGTGGGTTTGAGGCGTAGAAAACCAGCAAGGGATGATGTGAACGGCTTTACCCGTTTCTTCGGAGGCATTTTGAACCTGTCGATGTTCTCGTACTGTCACATGGACGTTGTCCGACTTTGCGAAGAGCCATGAACGAAACTGTGCAACACTCGTGTCCCAAAGGATGCAGAACCAACTCGGTTTTATATTACACTTGCATGGGTGGTGATGTCTCGAAAAAGTCATGTATAACATCGTCAAAACTGACTTGAGAGGCTGGGCTTCTTCCAGGGTAATTCGGTGCATATTCGATTGCTTGCTGTTTGCTTCATAGCCGCGAGTGGGAGCAGTCTTTGGGGGGTTGTGTGGGTGGAAATGAATGTGAGATGACAGAGATGCGCGGTACATGCAGAAAAGGCTGTCCTGGCTGCTTGAATGCAGCAGCTCTCACGCACGACATACTTGCGTTGCGACTGCCTCGATCAAGGCAGATCTGACAACGATGGTGCAGAAAGCCGGTGCCTGCAAATGCGGCTGCTTGCATTCCCTCACCCACCATGGAAATTTGAAGGCTAGCGCCATGTACCTCTGTACTTTCGTAATCACTTCATCACTTCACTACCTGAAGGAAACGGAAACATGAAGCGGTCCCGAGAAGGAAGACTTCTACCGTTGTGAGCTGAGCAAAGAGGGTACGTACATCGGATAGTATTAGATATTAGGGGCTAGGGGCTCGGCTAGGAATAGATCCTATCAGGAAGATATTTAATTTAGAATGACGACAGGCAAAGGATGAGGATGTATGTCCGTGCTCTACTCTTCTGAATCTGTGTGGTGAAGGATGCATCCTTCACTTGGAGTTTAGGCAATTATGAGAGTTGAGTAACCTGAGCTTGAAGGAGTGATGTTGTACAAACTCGAGAAGTTCTCGCGAGGTCCCGTGCCGACGCGGTAGCTTCGCCCTGCCAACGCCAACGACTCTCAAGCATGTCATTTTACCCCACCAAGCGCGTCGAACAACTGGAACAACTGTAACGACATGCAATAATCGCATTGCATCTATTCTATTTCCTCAGCACGATAGATCATGCCAGATAGGTTGCGCCTATAAATTCGGTTGTTGCGCAACATACCGACAACATGCCGCCACCAAAATCCACCATCCCCCCTGCTGCGCAGCCAAAATATTCGAATTACTTCGATGCATGGAATTCGTCGTCTACAGGACATCAGAGGGCAGAGAATACATTAGGGCACTCGACGGGATGGAGGCAATCGAGAAGCATGAAACTGTCGCATCAGTTCAAGAGCGGCGAAAGTGGTGGGAAACGGATATCTGATCAAGTTGGCGCGGGCTCTGAGCATTGGGATGAAAAGGCCAAGGCATTAATACCCAAGGAAGTCAGGGAAAGGGCAAGACACAGCGTAGCAGATATGGTAACTGGGAAAGATCCCATCGGCAAAGGAATAGGTATGACACACCAGTCACAAGGAGACGACCAGATACTAAAATATGGAAAATCAGTTTTAACGAATGAGGAAAAGCTTATGGCTCAACGAAAACGAGAGGATGACTTGAAGGAAGAGAAGAAATCAAGTCGCAAGAAGGGCGTCTTTGACGGACTTGTGATTTTTGTCAATGGAAGCACGTATCCCTTGATATCAGATCATAAGCTTAAGCATGTCCTTGCTGAAAATGGAGCCAAAATGTCACTTCATCTCGGAAGAAGACAAGTCACACATGTCATCCTGGGAAGACCTTCCGGTACTTCGGGGGTTGGAGCTGGGGGTGGTCTGTCTGGAACCAAGATGGAAAAGGAAATCCGTAGAGTCGGAGGCTGTGGAGTCAAGTATGTTGGGGTTGAATGGTACATTGTCCAATTTTCTACCTCAGAAGAGTTCAGCCAGTCCAACTTCAGCCTACTCTTGTGCATCTTACCCACCCATTAGACCCATACATGTCTTGAGAGCATTGCTTGATCATAAGCTGACACTACAAAACAGGGTCCTCGAAAGTCTCAAAGCCGGCAAACGACTTTCCGAAACACCATTTTCAAATCTCAAAGTTGCTCCCAAAGGGCAGAAGAGTGTTTATGCATTGTTCCAGAAAACAAACAGTACGGGGTCGATAGCAGATTCTGGCTCTGAAGCATGAGACAAAGTCATGGCAGCATTCAAGGTCAGCGTAAGCCGACTGCCGTGAGGGCTGCATGTATCGGTATTCTACTGCTTGAGAGCAGCCCGTTTGGAGTCTTTCTCGTTGCGAAGACTACCAGGTGTCTCATATTTACGTTTTCTTTTGGCATCGTTTTGGTCTGCGTTGGGGTTCAGGTTGGCGGCTGGCTGCGGTTTTGACGTCGGAGCATGGTAGCATGGAAGCATGGAATGGGTAAGGAAGGGAGCATTGGGATAGGTGCATTGCATGCGGTCTAAGCAAGAATACGAAGTTATGATTTTATGGTAACTCAAATCCTTTCCGAATGGTTTGTGCTACTGGTGTGGTAATCTTCCCAGTTGAAGAAAATAGATGTTGGGCTTGCTAGGAGCATTTGTTGATGATACCCGCTAAAATTAAAGGGGCAACTTCGAGAGATTACAGATTCAACACCCAGCAGAGCATGAAATTCTCAAGTTCCAAACCCTCAGTTGCGGAATATCTTCTAAGTAGCAGTAGATAGCCTCCAAATCAACAGGCGGTTGCCCTAAACTTGCTTTCTCTGCCCTCCGTAGAGAGGCTGAGAAATTAAAACCATTGTTCGGGGGTGTCCTTGGTAATGTGCTTGGTTGGCTAGTGAACTTGTGAGCGACGCGGGACCCGCGAACATCAACACTGTGATCAACATCGGTATTTTTCTCCAACACCACTGCAGATTGACCTTCGACCCCAACGTCAACGCATTCGCGAATAATGATCCACGGGCTTTGCAATCAAGTATCATCTACAATTGGAATGGCATCGCCGTTGACCGACGCCAGAGATAACGCGCTCAACTCTGCGAGTCCCAGGAAGAATCAGAATCTTCAGGAGTACGAGGTCACGATGGAGTCCACAACAAGCGATAGTCCACCCTCCTCGCCCTTCGTTCCTAATGTTTCGTCGAATTCATTGGAAGATCGCGAAAATCTCTCGCCCATCAAAACATCCAGGCTCTCAGCAAAAAGTCCCATTGACAGAGAGCACACCTCGCCTCTGAAGATGCTAAAGAGTCGCACATCACCTACATCCACATCACGATCTCCCCGCAAAGATCAATCGCCTACAAGGAGTCCGCGAAAGCTCTCCCAGCCGGAGAAACGATTCCCTGTCAAGCCCTCGTCACCTATAAAAGTTGCTCCGTCGCCCGTCAAAATCGCTTCTCCAGAGAAACGCCCTGCAGTCATGGAGCAAACCCTCAGCATTGAGGATGTTTTGAGAGACAATGAAGGTCTCACAAAAGCAATTGAGATATTAGAGGACGGGGACAGCGACGATGACCACCCTTCGGACGACACTATGTTAACGACTATCGGAGGAGGCCAAGGACATAATGAAGAACCCAGCATGGACGATACAATGGTCAGCACATTCAGCGAATTTTCTGCCGTACCAGATATGACCATGTTTGCAAAGATCGGACACAGTCCTACGAAATTCGCAGAGTTAGGTCCTACTCCGAGACGACCTCAAATAAACACTCCAGCAACCCTTCGCAGACCAGCAACGCGTGATCGATCTCCGTCTCCCACTCCTCGCGGCCATCGGTATGGGAGGAGTAAGGATGATGGAAACACAACGAATCTAATCTTGGACTTTACTGAACAATTCAATGGGTTCGCAGGACGCGCACAAGGCCAATCTCCAACAAGACAAGCGAGACAATCACCTTTGAAGAGCAGTACAATGCCAGACATGTCTTGGGCATCAACCCCATCAGTAAACAGACACACCATGTCAAATCTTCTGGATTTTGATATTCCTCCTGCGCCGACACCAAGAAGCATGCCTTCAATCACACCAAGAGAACTCGAAAGCCTCAAGTCGAATTTCTTGTCCGAAATAAGCAGTTTGAAAGCTTCCTTGAGTGGGAAGGAAGCCGAGGTACAGTCTCTGAAGACTGCTGTTGGGGATGCCGAGAAACGTGTTGGGGAAAGCATGGAGCAAGTTCGAGAGGAGAGAAATCTCAAAGAGCAACTAGCAGCCGACAAGGAAGATTGGGAGAAGAGGGGTAGAGAGATGGAGGCTGTTCTCAGGAATGTCAAAGAGGAGATTGTACATGGCGAGCGGGAGCGCGATGAGCTGGAGGGACGTTTAGAGGAGAGTGAGAGGAGGAGGGAGGCTGCTGAGATCATGGCGCAAGAGGCCGAGAGCAAGATGGCAGCCATGAAGGCAGGGAAGACACCAGCCAGTCCAGGAAACAGTAGCTCGAAGTCTGGAGAATGTGGATGTGGAGGCCGAGCTGTTGAAATAGCAGTCGAGAAAGTCTCTAGGGAGCTCCATACCTTGTACAAGGAGAAGCACGAGACAAAGGTTTCGGCACTGAAGAAGAGCTATGAGCGTCGTTGGGACAAGAAGATCACGGAACTTGAAAACCAAGTTGAGGATCTCAGCAAGGAGAATGAGGAGCTGAAACTTGGACGAGACACCACCATGACCAAAGTCGAACCAAAGAGCGCTCTAGAAGTCACACAAGATCTTGAGAAGGCAGCAGCCCGAGATGCAAAGACAAAGGAACTTGAGGCTGAACTTGAAGGACTTTCTCAAGAAATCAAGAGCGTAAAGCATGACAACAACGATCTCCGCAAGCTCTTGGATGAAGAGCGAGTTGAGAAAAGTAAACTGGTCCAAGCAGTCGACGAGATGATTCCTCTCGTAGCAGCCTTTGACGACATGCTCGCCAACATGGACTCCGTTCCAGCAAACCTCCCAGAGACGACGCCAGCTCCACCAACTCCAAGCCAGAAACACGCCAACGTCGAGAACCTCCGCGGAAGCATTTCCAGAGCCTCAGGTCTTCGAGCACCAACGGGGATTGCAAAGCCAGGTGAGAGCCGAATCGGCAGAGGTGGATTCGGTGCACCTGCTCCAGCTGGAAGCAGTCGTGAGAGAAGCGGCAGTGCTCAGGGTGGAACCCGTCCAGGCAGTGGGATGGGATATCGTAGCGGGATTATGAGCTCCATTGAGAAGATGGGCAGCTACAAGGGGAGAGGAGAGTAGGAGATTTGCGGTGAATGTGGTGATATTGGGAGTTTCTTTTGTTCTTATGAATCATGAGTGCTCTTGTTAATGCTGGGGGCTGGTGTTTTGTGTGGAATTGGTTCGATTCTGGGGGCGTCAACACCTCGGGCCTGAGGGCCACTTTGTATATGTCGGTAGTCCTGATAGTCCAATGAGTTAACGTGGACTACGCTTCCTGCTCGTTATAACTCCGTGTGGATGGCACTTTGAGATGGGTTTGGCCTAATGACTGTCTTGTTGCTCACACATCGGACGAGTCAAGTCACAATGTTTACATACAACCAACCCCCTGTATCTCGCCTCGCAAGCGAAAGTCTCATAATGCTCCGAGTAGCAAGGATATGTACATCTCAATTTCCAGTTCTCTCAATTATTGGATATCCTTTAAGAGATGGTACATATGATCTTACCCTTCGTGGCATTCTTCTCCATCAATTGATGCGCCTCAACAACCTGTTCCCAAGGGAACACTTTCTCAACGAAAACCTTGAGCGTACCATCCTCGAACTGCGGGAGATATCTACGTTCACAAGTCAGCAGCTTCGACCAAGACATGCCAAGAGTAGGGATTTTCTGGAACATACTCTTCCAACTTATCTCTCAGCTTCCCCTGATATTCCCCATCCCGACTCCTCAAACTGCTTCCCTCAAATCTCAACCTCTTCCTCACAAACGCACTGATATCCACACCCGCCGGCAACTTCGCACCACTCATCAGCCCCAGGTTGACAATCCGTCCATCTTTAGCTGCTACGTCCAAATTACCCTGGAAATAGCTCTGTCCAACATAATCAATCACGATATCCATACCCTTACCGTCTGTTGCAGCAAGGATTTCCTTCGCCCAGTCTTGAGTCTTGTAGTTAAAGCCATCTGTGGCGCCAATGGACTTACAGAAATCGAGTTTCTCCTGTGAAGAGGCAGTGGCATAGATTGCCGATGCGCCGGCGAGTTTGGAGAGCTGGATTCCAGCGATGGAAACGGATGATGCACCGGCGTGCCAGAGAATGCTTTTCCCCTTTGCAAATTCGCCGATGAGGTACATGGCTTGGGTTGCTGTGATCCAAGTCTATGTTGATCAGTATCTATGACACAACCACTTCAAATTGAGGAATGGGCTTGCCTCGGGGATTCCAGCAGCCTCCTCCCAGCTCAGATGATCTGGCTTCTTGAGCAGCATTCGAACATCCACCTTGATGTATTCCGCATATGCTCCGCCATACGCCAATCCAAAAACTGCGTCTCCCTTTTTGAAACCCTCCTTCCCTCCATCGCCCTCGCCGAGATCCTCGATTGTACCGCTGAATTCAACACCGAGGATTGGGCCAGCTTGAGGTGGTAGTGGGTAGTGGCCTTCTCGTTGCAGGAGGTCCATTCGATTGAGTCCAAAGGCCTTGATCTTCACTACGGCATAACCGGAGGAGACCGTGGGCTTTGGGATTTGGTCGTTGATGAATAGGGATGTGGCGGGTCCGGTCTTGTTTTTGATGTCTAGGGCATGTGAGATTCTCATCTTTTAATAGGAAAAGAGAAGAAATACTAACCAACTGCACGCATTGTGGCCATCTTCACGTTCTGTCTGTAAAGTTGTAGTTGTTTGAAGCTTCAAGAAATGCCGCGGGGTAGATTGAGCTCCAATTGCTTTGATTTCAATCTGTGAGCAGATGATTGAATTATAAAGTGAGGCTGGAACAAAGTGCTTGGAAAAAGTTTGAAAGTGAGCCGACTTTTTGAATAAGATGAGGATGTATTCTAAAAAGAAAAGTTGAAGTAGCCGCTCGAGGGTGGAGGGGTTACAGTAGCATGACGACAGCGGGGTAGCTCGGCTTTGCTTATAAACCTCAAACGCCAGGAACAACCTTTAGCCCTCAGATGTGAAATACAGGGGACAGTTTTCTAGTTCGAAACAAGCAATGAGCGTCTCCACAGTCTATCAACTCCGAATCTGCTATCGCCTCATTTTTTAAGCTGGGCGTACATCTTGGCCTGGGGGTCTGGCCGGGGTGGTTCGTGTTTGCAAGTTTGTCCGGCTGTCATTTCAATGAGTTCTGCAAGAATAGCGTTTCCGTATGTTGGGATCGAGCTCATTGACTCTCTAAGCTTGCTCAAGACCTTCGCTTTGCGGTCACTTCCAAGTGGAGAGTGTCCCTTAGTGTAAAACATGTCAGAAGTAAAGGCTTAAAGCCCTTGCTTGTGCAGAGTTGGGGAGCATAGTTTCTTCCGTCCCAATTACAGGGCGATCCAAGTCCTCTGGAGGTTATCAGTCGTCCGGGTTCTTCCACAGAAAAACTTACGAAGGAAATCTCCTTCTCAAATATATGCTGCGTCCAGTTTTGTTCATCCCATCAGGCTGCCACGTAAGCTGATGCCTGAGTTCATAATCAGGAGAACATGAGCCCAAAATTCTGTCTTGTTCTTGAGCAACGAAGCAAGTGTTGATTGCAAATCCGTTCACGGACCTCCCAATTTTTGATGCTTGGAAGGCTTCAGGACCCAGAAACGGCATGACATCAGTTTCTGATTCCCTTTTGTAAGAAATTTGGAAAGTGATCCTTAATTCCAGAGGATCAGGTCAGAGCATAGCAAGAGTACACAAACGGCAATAAAAAAAAGCCGGTTCAGTTGGAGAATGATCTCTTTGCTGGCTATTTAAGTAATCGACATTTCGCCTTCGAACTTTATGATCTTGTCGTATATTTCCCCTAGCCAGAGCGCCTCTCCTTTATGAGGACCTTTCCGGATCGTTGCCTCTGGACTTCTACATTGATAATCGCTTGTCAACATCGCTTAGATCGAGGTGAATATCAGATACGGATCGATGACCAGGTTTAGAATATTTGCACATTCGTTACGAGTCTAGAGCCATGAAGGGCTAGTACAAATATCGCATATGGTTTCAGATTCAGGGAAATTCTTAGATTATATAAGAAGACTGTCATGTTACCTAGATGGAACGTTGACATCGCCACCAACACCGCCAACAGCAGCACCACCACCACCATGATGAGCTTTAGAGTAGCTCCTTCCGTCAAGCGTATTGATTTCCATGTCGATTGACTGGAAACTCTAAGATCATTAGATTTGAAACGAGATTTCACATCACGGCTGAGGTCTGGTGAAGATTTGCTACTTGTGTCCACTCAATGTTTGCTGCCAATGTCTTCCTCGTTGTCACTGCTATAAGCTACGGATGGTATTTTGAATACATTTTGACTCATCATCAAGTTCAGCAACGAGTAAAGGACCTGGGATAGACCGGTATGCAGATTTAAGGACTACTCATGCTGATAGATTCGGTGTGGAGAAAGAATCACCATGGCCTTGTGTTGCTGTCCTGTGTACAGGCGATCCAAGGTACGACGAAAGCCCAGTGGGTTATGCAGGCCTCGTTCAAAATAACTCGATGCCTATATATAAATAGCTTCCGAAAGAGGGTTCCATTGGATTTTTGAACTATTCACCATGTCTGAGAGGATTTGAAGCCATCTGCCACCTGCATTTGTACGACATTTAGTTCACCTTTGGATATTTCCGTTATACAAGCATAACCACAAGCACTAATGCTGACTATCAGAGAACGATTCACTGGCCTTGACCATCACAAAACCGAGATAGCCCGGATCTTTACTCAACAAAATGAAGCGATTTTCGAGTCTGATTATCAGGAACTTCCAAGAGGAGGACCAGTAGCATGACAGGTTTGGGTACTTTACTCAGTGATAACCGTGTAACAACATTTGAAAGCAATCTGCTATCATTCTGATGGCACTTGTCAGTTCTTTTGAGTGGAAGTACTGGCCAGGAAATGCGACTTCACTTGAACTTAACAGAATGTACCAGGTCAACAGCCTTTACAACTTTGAGGATATGCGACAATTCTCTTTTTATTTTCACCCTGACCAGATTTGTTCCAGATCTTGGAAATCGTAGACATTGTCTTCAATCCGTTTTCCAACGGTTGATGAAGTCCAACCAAACGTGAATCCAAAAATTAGCCGAGACTAGCATCTACATGTATTTCAATAACACACTCCTCGTCATCAACACAGCCCGGTTGGTCAAGTCGTAAAAAGGTTGATCGATTGAGTTTCACGGAACCCTCCTGCCGATGAGGTCTGGAGCCGGACGTGAGGCTTGGAGGTTGGTCCTTTGAAAACCGGCAATGGCATATAAGTCCACCCGGTTTCTGATGGATCTCCTTCAACAAGAGCGAACAGTTGCGAACGGATTAACCAGTCCCTAAAGGAACCTCGTAGGAGCTTTCTTTTTGCTGTTTTTTATGTCCTTCTAATTATGATAAATCGTGTCTGGCAATAGTGAATACGTATCGTATGTATACGTTCAGAATTCACGAATCCGGATTTTGACTTGGTGCAATGGACCTTTTGAGCTTCATAGCAGCACTTTTGATATTAATTGCAGATTTTCCAATTTGATGTCCTCGCAAGCTTTCTTTCTTTCGAGATCAGAAGACTGAAAGAAGAATACTTGTGAATTAATGTTGAGTTTTGATAAGAGGCTCACTTAAATGTATACTGGCTCCCCTCATCATTTCCCTTCTGCTAAATGTGCCAACTTCTCCGCCCCGGGACTTCAATTAGCAAACTAACCCGTGAATACATCATCAGAAAGCTGGATGTATGATAGATTGTCGTTCCAGATGAAATGGATTGGAGTTCAGTTTGATCTTTAGTGGCAGGGGAGCTTTTGTCTTTCCATAAACGTAAAGAACACATCGTTTGTTGTCAATTTACTTTCCATTGTCACTAAACATGACAATTTCAGATATCGCGACAACTCAAAAGCTACTTGGCCATATTAATGGGGGCATCCTTTGCCACTTTCTGCTCTTACTTAGCTGCGCTTCTTTGTGCTCTGCATGGAGGCGGTCATCGATTCTCAACGATGATTGAGCTCAACGTCCGCTGTCCGCACCAGGGAGAAAGTCCTTTTCTTGGTTAGTCCAATCTTACCGAGTCAAGTACTACCTTTGTCGTCTTTCTACAGGCATAGCCCATCTGTTCATTTCACCGTCCTGTCTGGGATCATCCTCCTGAGTGTTGTTCTCACTTAAAATCGCGACGAAATGTGCTACCACACCTTCATGTATCGCATAAATCCGGGTTCCGTTCTACTTGGGAGTACTTGAGACATTAAACAACCAGAAACACAGAGTTCCGACAATATGTAGCCAATCAGTACACGTCATGCCTGTGCATGTAAAAAGGTTATTAGCGGTGACATCCCGTTCGGTCAAGCCGGAGGCGGAATCTTTCAAGATCACTGAGAAGGATGACAGTCCGATTGGCAATTCAATGCATTATCAAATTGACTGTTGCCGTCTAACCAAATGTTCACATCGTATGAACTATACTTTGTGACCCTTTGACTCCAGTGCCTTCTGAACAGCTTGTGCTAACCCCGCCCTTCGCCTTGTTGAGTTCCAAGAGCGAATCTTTTGGGACAAGCAGCTGCGGAAGATATTGTTCAGTTGCCATGATCAGTTTAAGCCGTTCCCTGTTAAGCGTTGCCTCGTTTGGAAAGCCACGTAATTTTGTACAGCAAATCCATCAGACAATAAATCTTGCACGGTTACATGCTTGACTATTCTAGCTGTCAGTGAGCGCTGAAAGTCAACATATATTCATACCTGGGCCCAGAAATCTTCTTTTTAACGTCGAAAAATATTCAAGTTTCTAGCTGCTTAATGGATCAGAATCAGAGCTCGTGCAATTCGATATGTCTCCTCTTTTTTTCTTGGAAGGTCAGCAATAAAACTCCGAAGCAAGAATAAATTGTTGCGCGCGGACATTTGGAAAGATGCTAGAGAGCCGCATACCGAGTCAACAGCAGTCTAATATTGTCATTCTCATTTCCACTGTCAAGTTCTCGACACCCAGTCCACCTCCTAGGAGAATGACTATGCCTGCCTGTTGATGTGAATTTGAGAAGTTCGTCCTTGTGTAGACATCCACACATATCCTGTACTAGAGAGACCTTCTTGTTCAGGCGATCTACCTCTTTCATGGCTACGCATAAGTTGCTGTTTGGTCTGGGCTGGTTTTGCAACTCGGAACACAACGAACTCCGGCGTGATATCATGTCATATAACCTTCCGCCCCACACGCAGAAGCCGCAGGAAGTTCTTTGGTCAATCAATTCACTCTGTCTTGATCTGGAAGCGCTCTCAAATGTTCGGTGAGTAGCCTGACATCACAAAATTATATGATTAGAAAAGTCTATAAAAGCTGAAGCAGATCTGAGATGTCGACGGCAACGTCTGGCGGAGATTTCCGCAAGCTTTCGCGTTGTTTGCTAGTCGTCGGGAGACAGTCGGTATCCTAGAAACACATCGGTCATTGTTATTTACTTCATACTGTAGAATAGAAAGATCTTCGTTCCAACCAGGTGAACACCGACAGAGCAATCGGTCACTTTTCAACTGGATTACCATTGCTGCAATTTTGCCGTCAACTGATCTGACGTTGCCATCGTCACTGGTTAATACGATAAAGAGATTAATTGCAGGAGTTGTCGTGTCTGTGTAGGGTATCAGAGCAGTAACCGTATATTAATTGGAAATTCGATTCAGATGGCCTAAGTTCTCCCTTTGTGACCCTACAGCAAAGTCCTTAAGTACTTTAGTAGATTCCAGCACAGCGTAGCTCGTACCAAGTCCCTCTTGCAGCAGAGGCAGACTTTATAGACCTGATAATCCAAATCAAGTGCCAGGCACACACGCGCAGCAAAACATTCTCATATTCTTGCACGAGCATTGGTTTCGGTATTACTTAGGGACATGAACCTCATCAACCATTTCGCCACTCCATACTCCAAAGCCCTCGGAGAAATCTCCAAACTCCCTTTCCAGCCTCCAATCTAACATCTAGTGATCTACAACTTCGCCCTCGCCTCCGTAGCCTTATGCAAATCACCACCCTTCTCCTCAAAATACTCCCTAATCTTCCCCCTCGCCACCTCAACAACACTCGCATCCTCCACCGTAGCCGGAACCTGAACCTCCTTATCGAAATCCTCATGCACCGCATTTTCCACCAGTTCTCTCAACACCCGCCTAAGCGTCTTCCCAGACCGGGTCTTTGGAATCATGCCTTTGCCTTGGATCATGCCGCCGAGTGACGCAATGGCGCCGATCTGGGTGCGGACGAGCTTTTGGACCTCGCCAAAGAGTTGGTCAGAGGGGACGGCGGAAAGTGGATGGTCGGCCGTGGAGAGTGTGACGAACGCGAACGGGAGGTGGCCTTTCAGGGCGTCCGGGATGCCGACTACGCAGCATTCGGCGATCGTGGGATGCGAGGAGATGGCTTGTTCAATGGAGCCTGTTGTAATGTGAGCATATGGAGGCCAACCTTGGGAAGATGTTCTTACCAGTAGAGAATCGATGAGCAGCTACGTTAATAATGTCGTCCGATCGGGACATGACATGAATGTATCCATCCTCATCAATCATTCCAGCATCACCTGTGTCTACCCATTTGCCCTCGAATCTCTTCAAGTATCCTTTGTAGAATCTCTCTTCATCTTGCCAGAGAGTCCTGAATCCAGTTGGAGCAAGTGGCATACCGAGCACGATATTACCCATCTTTCCTTTCTCGACCTCCTTTCCTTCATCGTCGACAACGCGCACGTCCCAGCCTGGCATCGCTTTACCTGCACTTCCGGGTTTGATGCCAAGCGGTGCCACATCTCTCTTCGTGGTCTTGCGATCCTTGCCTGCGTGTGGGACAAGTGCGATACCTGACATTGGTGACCCAGATTCTGAAGACCACCAATGATCGACCACTGGCGCTCCGTCCGCGTATTCCTTGAGAAGACCCTGGTACATCGTAACGATACTCGGTTCCGATCTCTCTCCAGCTAGGAAAAGTGCATTCAGACTCTTGAACCCGCCTCGCTTGCCGACTTCCTTGAACTTCTTGTTCTCGGGGTCGTCTCTCCGGATGGCTCTGAGCGCTGTTGGTGCTGTGAACAGGGAGTTGACTTTATACTCTTCGACAATCCGCCAGAAAGCACCTGCGTCGGGTGTGCCGACTGGCTTGCCTTCGTAAAGGATAGTCGTGGCTCCCGTCAGGAGAGGTGCGTACAGGATATATGCGTGACCAACAACCCAGCCAATATCTGATGCGCAGAACATCACATCTCCAGGGCCGTGAATACCGAAGAGATAGCTGATGGACAGATGAAGACCAACTGCGTGGCCGCCTGCATCCCTGAGGACTCCTTTTGGGAGCCCAGTGGTTCCAGAAGTATAAATAATGTAGAGGCCATCACTGGACTTGACAGGCACACAATCAGCTTTAATACCTCTACCTTTTCCGCTCTTCACCAATCGCTGCCAATTTCTCTCGCCATTGTTCTTGTCCACTGGGTCCCACCTCAGCTGATCTCGTTGCCAGATGATAGTCTTCTTGGGCTTGTGTGCTGATTGTTCAATGGCTTCTCTGATGAATGATTTGTATGACATGGGAGGTTTGGCACCGTCAATTCCACAAGAAGCTGTGAGGATTGCTGCTGGCTTGGAAGCTTCAATTCGTTGAGCCAGAGATGTTGCTGCGAAGCCTCCAAATACCACTGCGTGGATAGCTCCAATTCGTATCGTAGCGAGTATACCAATGAGCGCAGCTGGAATCATGGGCACTATAGAGAAATTTAGCAAGAATTCAATGCCATTGACATACACAAGTCGAACGCCAGGTGTGCACTGTGTACTGTATCCTTCCTCAATTGGCGACTTACTATAAAGTAGAACCACATCCCCCCTCTTAACACCCTCTTCCCTCAACACCCCCGCAAAAGTCTCCACCTCCTCCAACAACTCTTTATACGTAATCTTTCTCTTCGATTTCGTCACCGGACTATCCCAAATTATCGCCGTCTGGTCTCCATTGCCTGCCTCTACATGTCTGTCCACGCAATTGTAGCAGGTCGAGATCTCGCCGTCCGGGAACCATTCCCAGTGACCGTGCTTGGTGCCGGACTTCAGCGACTTGGAGGTTTTGACGAGTGTGGAGCTGGGCTGCTTGTGCCAGGTGAGGTGAGAGGCTTGTTCGGCCCAGAAGGATTCGGGATCGTTGAGAGAGTGGTGTTGGACTTCGTCTTGGGGATGGGAAGGCATTCTGGATTGGCGCGGGGTAAGTACTTGGTGTTTGCGCAATGGTAAAATGGGAGGGAGAGACTCACTTTGTTGTACTTGTATAGTTCCTGAAGCTTGGAGACGTGTCAACTGTACCTTGATGGTAGCTCTGTGGCACTTGCTTAAGCTTGAATGAGCTCCAGATCAGTCGAGGAGGTGTAAGCAGGTGCTTGTGCACGAGTAATAGAGGTGAACGTGAATATGACTGAGAAAGAAATGGAATTGAGATAGGAAATCGTAGTGGTGAAAGGCCCATTTATCATAGAACAGAGAGAAGCTGCATGGTCACCAATTGCCACGGTTATGCTCCGGTTTTGAGGATGCAATGCATCAACACAACTCTTGCTGGTTGAAGGTTAGTATTGAAAGCTCCCCGCTTCCCCAGACTCCACTCAAGCTCGGCTGGCCCAGCCGTTCGACCGATTGCCAAGATATCAGGCTTTTAATCAGAAAGCATACCAGTGTGAACCACATAGAATATTCAGAAATCATCGTTGTAGAGAACGCTTTCTATTGCTATCTCTAGTGTTGGGTTACCATTTATTGGCATGCCTAAAATGCAGCTTTATGACGAGACGTCGCTGCGATAGGACAACCTGTCCATCCTGATTGATGTCTCCAAATTATTCCCGACCATTACACCGAAGTCGAAGATTGGATTAGAAATTGTCGAGACGACATAGAGTGAGATGAGAAGAATGAGGTGAGTGACTCTGGATATGAACAAGTAACATAGCGCAAGATCTGCTATCTTCCCGTTCCAATCCATGTTCCAGAGATTGGTTCTTGCTTGAATGCAGCAGATGGCGTGTAGGGACTGTGCAGAGCAAGGACCGATCGAATGTTTTCTGCTTCAGCAGCATGACGATTGATGAAGTCCGCATCCTCGGTAGCCAACCATGCCCCATATTCCAAAGTGCTGTCTTTGTACTCAAGGGCGACAATGCCATTATTGGGATTGGGCCCGCCGGTGCCAGACTCCCATTGCATCTGATTGACCAGCTGCTTGAACACGATTTCCATGGCAGAGATGAGACCTTCGAAAAGCTTTGCAGAGGAGAGAAAGCGAACATATTGCCCCGCGCCGATCGAGATGAATTCGACGAAAGCAAGCCAGAATTTCTTGTCATCAAGCACAACGCCTTCGGGACACTTGAAGCAATCGCTCTTCTCTCCTAGGACGAATCTGAATGCACGTTGGATCTCTTCTGTGGTTCTGACAGTGGTTTCTGCGCGGTGAACCTCGATCTACACTTGTGTTAGGTATGCATTGACACGGCCAGACACTTTCTACTTACAACGACCTTTGCTCGTTTGGCAGGCGGGAGTGCCTTGATAGCCTCCATTATATCGGTACCGTCCCATTGCTTGAGAAGCTCAGTGAGATCTGAGATGTTGCGCTTGCTCATGTTGAGGGCTGTTGGGCTGAACCTCTGGTGTGGGGAAGCTGAAGGCGATGATACTGGAGATCGAAGGCGAGAGGTAGATCGCTGCGAATGTCAACAAATGGAATGAAGACTTGGTCGAGGAACTCTTGGTTGAAGTTGCGAGATTTAAGGTCTGAAGAGATTGTGGTCAGGTGTGAGCGAGCAGTTGACTGGCAATGTACGAATTTGTTCCTGGGAGGATGTAGAGGCTAATGTTGTTGCCATCACTTGAATCTAAGATTCAATATGAAGCACAAGAGAGATTGGCTGCTTTCCCCATACCGGTTGTAGGTGTGTTTGGTGAATAATGGAAGACAATCAGAAAGTCCAGAAACCATCACAAAGTGCATTGAATGAGAATGTACTCAGCTTTCCTACTCGGTAAGCTCAGGTGAAATGGTACGTGGATATTTGCCAGCACTTCAATACCCCGTTTCAAAGAGCTCTTACCAGATCAAAGGTATCTCCTTGAGCTCGTAAAATGTTCCTGCTCACCTTAGATACTGGGGGAAAGAACGTCGTCCTGTATTGGACCAGCTTGAAAACCGGCGGCGACGAGGAGATACGGTGATTCTTAACCAGGTCCGGAACTGAAACGCTCGTCGCTTTTCAGTCGAGGCAGACTTTGGAGGATTTTCAACAGACGGAAACTGTCACACAATGAACCCCGTTCCAAGCGTCAGAGGGATGTCGAGGAGCGAAATTCTCATTAATCTGTAGTCGAACAAGATTTAACAGGAAGCCTCGAAGAAGACACAGCCACAGGCTTGCGCAGCTGTGCACAACTCATTGAGATTCTTCACCTGACTGTCTACTAACCCATTACTGCGACACGGGTCCGCGATCCAGTTGTCAACCTGAGGGCTGCATCCATAGTGATGACGACTCTATGCGTCCTTGTCGGATGTAGCTATCGCAGCGTGGTATCGGGCTCGCTTCTGTGTTTTGAACACAAATGGCAAGCAATGAGGCAGTATCTCAACGATCAATGAAGAACATTTTCAAAGAGCAAAGTGCCAGTCAAATAGTCAAGGATCCAAAATAGAACTCCGAACCAGCTCGAAGATATTCGAGTCGCAGCATTTGATGTGGCTCATAAAACCTCGACGGCTTTTGCTCTAGCAGTCGTCAACCGATCGACTCGACTTCTGTGGAAAGACTCCATACCCAGAAGGCAATAAGGTTTCCCCGAATCGATCGCTCTCAGAGTCTCGAGCTGGATTACCTCCGAATCAGACATTTCGTCTTGCTGCCGACTGTTTGGATAATGCATCATGGATTTATAGCCAGCGACAAGGTCCAAGATAGGATGCGACGAAGAAAAAACATTCGGCAACTTCAGACTCAAGGCTTCGCCTCGATGACTCGATGAGTGAAAAAGGAAGAAATGTGAGAAAGCAAAAGCTTTGAGGAAAACGGGAGAACTAGAGCAAAGAGCGCTTCAAATCCTCCTCTTGCATCGGAAATCAGTGGTCCTCACCTGCTGGCTGTACAGCGACGAAGGAATAGGCTGAACAAGCTGGAGACAGCAAAGCCCTGTCAGCATTGAAAGCCAACCTACCAAAACCCCAAAATAATATTCACACAGCAAGCGGACGTGTAAACGAAAACTCGCCACCAAACTTTTCAGTGCTCTAGCAGTTCTAGCACAAGAGCAGCTCCCCATCAAAATTGCGCGTACCTGCGCCTAGGCTGGGAGCTGACAGCTTTCGCAGCGCGCGCGGCCGGGCCGCCACCTGCGTCGTGGAATTTTGGTTGGCGGTGGTGCTTTGGAGCTCTGGAGCGATGCATGCCGCTTGCGCAGGAACAAGACCGATAGGATAAGCGAGGTGAAGATCTTGGGGATCTAGATTTTTATTTTTGCCTCTGAAAGACGGAGGGATACTTGCATGTCGAAATGAAAAGGAGGAGGGGAAATGGACATGGAGGTAGCATGAAAGTGGAATGAAAAGGCGGTAAAAGGCGGTGATGGTCTTGCTTTAACACGAGGAAAGTAATTCGACTTTTTGGAGATGAATGAGAGACAAAAGGACTGACTGATTTTGATCTATTGAAAGACAAGAATAGAGTTCTAGATCATGTTGTTGGGCAACGTCCAGCCAGAACGAACGAACGGCCAGCGAAGGAAGACATCCGGCATGAATATCGGGGAAAACGCCGTGGGTCAATCTAGACCAAGCGGACGGCGGACAAGCCCGAAGAACTTTGGTGGGACCTACCTTGGTCCATCTGCACTTGACCTGAATCGCCACAACCCGAAGGCAGCTCGCCAAAAGTCAAATCTCGCCTCGACAGTCGGGAGATTTGATGGGATCCACCTGTGCAAAGTGTGATGCCCAAAGAGGCAACTTGTCTGGCGCCAGTTGATTTGTTTCCCCATTCTTGCTTAGTTGTTCTTTATTTGTTTAATGATAGCTTCTATTTATGGTCGGCAGTCTACCGATTTTTGAAGCTGATTCTGTGCGGCCCGGAGATGGGATGGACAGAGGAGCAGAGAACGTTCTTTTCGGAGATCAGTGGAGATGCCGTGTGAGAAAAGGGCGGTAACCGTGACCGGCGGCCGTGAAACTTGTCTTGACTCTCTTGGAGTTCGGAGTTCGTGTGGGATGAGGAGTGGGAAGTGGGAAGTGGATGTTGAAATCGACAACTCTGGACTCGAGTCTTGGACACCTGTAAATTCAATATCAAAGCTTCGACAAGGGGAAGGCGGCGGGACGTCAAACGGGTGGGAACAGCCCTAGCCATGGCATAAATGATTTGAGGGAACACGAGATGCTTCATATCGAATCTCAACAACGAGTCCAAGCTGCGAGATAAGGTTGCAGCTGGTGCAACGGCGGGTGTGATCTTGCCGTCTTTGGGATGAACATGAGATGGAAACCAGCATGGATAGAGAAGGGTTTCCAAATTCCTGACGGGCAAGCCACCAAGTTTGAGATGACGGGTTGCACAGATGAACGATGGCTTCGGCGCACCATTCCGGTTCTTGAAACTTAAACATGATACAGATATCTGAGGGTCCGGACAACTTTGGACACCTTGAACAACATCAAATCTCGAATCGTTCGATGCGATTTCCTCTTCGGGTGTTGCTTTATATTGTTGTTGTGCATCCAAGACTCAAGAATTGCATCAATGACGATGTGCCAATGCAACCGCCGGGGACACCTGCCCCTGGAAAATCTCTCGTCTGAAGTCTTCGCCCTGCGAGGTTTGGTAAATAGGAGGCCATGATTCGTCGAAGCTGGCATGGCAATCTCCAACACCCTGGCGGAATCTGCTGCTGGTGGTTGCAGCCTCATATTAAAGAACCCATTCCATACGAGAGCCAACTGCACAGGAGATTTCATGTGTGTGTGAGTAATCAAGAAGCAGCCAGTAGGACAGGGTGTAACTGGAACATCTGTGGTCTGTCAGTCGCTTGTGAACATCCTATCTCCATAACACCCGCACGATTTCCCGGTGCCCTTGAGCCGAAGAACAGCTGATTCCCTCTAGGGCTGCAAGCCGAAATTGTTTTTGGCTATCTGATGGGGCTCTTAATGCTGAATTTAACCCATCAAAGCCTGAAATATGGTTCTCGGTTCACAGTGAAGGGGATGAATGGACAGGTCCATCCCCAGAGGTTGTTTTTAGTTTTCGCTGGCATTGCAAATCAGGGGAAGGGTCCTGCCTGCAGATACAAGCGAGCCAAAGAGAATCACGGTGTGCGAGGTCGGATGAAGAAAAATTGGGTTGAATGGGCTATTGAGAATACCTTAGTGGCATGGGGAAATGGGTCACGGCATATTGTGCACCTTTGATATGATGGGAGACGAGAGAAGATTTTGGTGCATACTGGACTGCATTGCTGACCAAATCCTGCAGAGAGGAAGGGTTGCACAGCTGGATACTTTTCGTTTAGCATGTTTGCACATTTTTATATATATTGTGCAGCCCTTCCTCAGCAATTTACCGTGCCAAACCTACGGCCACAGCACACCACTGTAAGCAGCAGTCATACTCCAAACAACAGCTGAGATTCCTCTTCAGCTGGGAATCTCTCTGGATGACCTCACCACCCCATTCTGCTCTTCCAGGCCCTCCCCAGTCCTTTGATGCCCCCGCAATAGGAGATGGACCAGTGCTCAAGGAGCAGGCCTTTTGCCCCTGATTTCCACACTGAGAAACTCACCTGGAATTGGCATCTCAGCGGTACGAAGGTGCAATTCCAGGCTGGAGAGGAGAGCTCCAGTGATGCGAGGCTGCTGAATGGTTGGGACGATGAGACCCCAGCAGTATTCAGAGGTGACTGAGCATGACTTCCCCTGCGAGCAATTTCTAAGAAGCCGGGATTACTAGCAGAGAAAAGAGGATAAATCAAGTAAACAATAAATAGACTCAGAGTCTAAACTGTTTCGGGCATATCTACTGGACTTTCCCCTGACGTTTCCACCAATACCCACCTGCCCCTGACGCCGTCACCCCAGCAATATCCTAACTTTTGCTCTAGCGTACGCTAAACCACGGAGGCCAAGCTAAACGTCCAGACCCCCCTGCTCTGCCCTGCACCAAATGGTCCACCCGGCCGTCTCTGTTCCCTCGTCCTCCCCGTATAAAGCACTTCTGCCACCCATCTCAACTCCTGCTTTCTTTCTTCACCCACACTCTCGTTCGTACATCAAACAACATACCTGACTTTTAGTCACTTACATTCGTTCAACCTACGCACGAAACTCCTCAACCTCAAACCTCAACTCCAACTCTCCCACCTAATTACTTTTCAAGTAACTTAATACCAACCAACCCGTCAAAATGCAATACTCCGCTGTCGCCGTCCTTGCTCTTGCAGCAACTGCCTCTGCCACCTACAAGAACGAGACCGTCTCATACACCACTGAGATCGTCACCGACTATGTCACCTACTGCCCAGCTGCCACCACCTTGACCTACGGCTCTGTCACCTACACTGCCAGCGAGGTGAGACTACATCCAGGATTGGGGAACGCGGTCGGCGATCGAGTTCAGCGAGATTGCAACGCGCTTCCCCGATCCGATATCGATATGCGAACAGAAGCTAACTCTTTTGTAGTCTGAGACTGTCACCATCCCAGGCACCTACACTGTCGTCAAGCCAGTCACCACCTCAAGCGCTGTGTACTGCAACACCTGGTACCCCATACTGTTTCCAAACACAGTTTTGCAGCTTTAGCTAACGTTCTCAACAGTGCCCCAACCTACACCCCAGTGTACCCAACTGCCAACGCCACCACCGTTGCCCCAGTCCCAACCACCTACCCAGCTGGAACTGCCGCACCAACTGTTGCCCCAACTGCCACCCCAACCCCATCCCCAATCACCGCCAACGGTGCTGGCAAGACCATGGCTCTCTCCGGAGCCTCCCTTGCCGGTCTCCTCGGCCTCGCTGCTTTCCTTTTGTAAGCGGTCTGATCCTTCCGCCGATTCAAAGTCACGAACGTACGAATTCTCTTGTCGATAATTGGTAATTTCATGACGGAGGAAACAGCGCCTGGATGGTGGTCGAGAAGTTATGGATAAGCGTGGTCTTTGGTCATAATGGTGTTCTTGCATTGCTCGGTGGAGTCCTTCGTCTAATGCAGGTTGGCATCTTTCTTGTAATTGCTTATGTGGTCGAGAGTGTTGTTCATCAACACGAGGATCCATCAACATACCCCCCAAAGTGTGCGGTCTTTCAGGTGTCTAGAAGGCGATATGGTTTTTCAGGTCCTTGTCTATTAATGTTTTTCAATGCTGTCTGAAGCCATTTCTATTACTGTCGCGAGGGAGTAGGAGATTTGGCAATCCAGAGCTTGGTAAATACAACTGAACAAACTTGCTCCACCTGGAAACCTTTACTTCTCATTTTGGGCCTTTGATTTTTGTTTCCTGCTGTTGTTGTATGTCAACCTTCTCATTCGATTCTGTGGAATACTTGTTTGTTATAGACTTCTTGTCAGATGCCTTATACCTTAATGACTGTTACGCTGGGAGTGTTTATTGGTCTCTTCAATATATTCAAAGTCAGAAACTTCAATTAAGATCTTTGTGATCCCAAATGTTGTGAACGATCTATGAGTCCACAGTACTCGCGCCTGTTGTGTGTATATTAGACAATGATGAAAACGGCGGGCACTGTCTGGAGCCCAAGTTTTTGGCCCGGCACCCTTCAATTCACTTCTACCTGACAATCCCAACCAATGCTCTTTTCTAGTGTGTGTTCTGACAAGCAACAACGACCTCATGCACGAACCACCATATCCAAACAAAAGCAATTTCCACAACTTTTACAATCTAACGACCAGTCGCAAATCTCACGATGATCGAAACGACGTCTCATAAAGCCAATCAAAAGCAATTCTTCATCACTGACTAGCTATCTGTCTCAGACACGCAGGAAGCTTGTCTCTTCTTCAATCTCAACCATGTGTCTGACAGTCTATTACAAGTAAACCCACCCCCTTGCTTCCCTTCCCGACGAAAAACGAGTGAACAGTGAACACCATGTTTCGTTTCTTCGGGACTCGGATTGTCTCAATCTTGGATGTGTCTGAAGTTCGTGAGGCTGGTGAGAGAGGTTCGTCGCATGTTGATTGCGAGTAAGGGAGAGAGTGGGAGTGAGTGGTACGGCAGGAGGCAGGAAGAAACAACACATCGCGCATCAGGCATCATGCATGTGGAATGTTCTATTTTTGAGTTATATTCAAATGATGTATATTTTTGAGGCTGACACTGATGCTGATGATCTTATGGCAATTATACCTCCCTAGTATACAATTCCCAAAAGGAATTATCCAGACTGGCAGGATTCAGCTACGATCGCACCTAGAGGAGGACATCACGCTATCGCATCCGCAACCACACGGCGGCGAGGGCGAGGGCGAGGCGGTTGCATGAACGACTGGCCTGGCCTCCTCACTGTGCCTACCTCGTCTGAATATTATATTAATATTAAAGCTGAGCTCAGAGCATCTAATTCGCAATCAACATACCAAAACAGCCAACCGGCGTAAATAAATAGACAGAAATATCTATAGTTATCTCCAACCTCTCTCCTCACCACAGGATCATCCTAACAGCATCAACCTGGAAGACCCTCTCAGCTGGAGCGCCGCTGACAACTCACAGCCTGCGCTGCTCTCGTCACCACCGGAAGAAACAGGGGAATCCCCCAACCCCCCAAAAATCGAAATTAGCTGTAGCAACCCCCCGACCAAACACCGACCAGCCCTGCAACTGGTGTCGGATCGGCTGCTGCAAGCTGCGCTGCAAAAGAGCGGAAGCTAATGCAGGGGTGCCTTGCCCTGCCAAGTGCTTAGCTTTTGTGAAATTATTTTTCTGACGGGGCTTGGCTGGTTGGCTGATTTGAGTGGTCGGTGATGTGATGTGATTTGATGGGATGTGAGAGGGCGGCTGGATGGATGAACGGGGGAAGTTGGGCCGAAGATAAGAGCGGGAAATCAGCGGGATTTGGATATGATTTCCTGTTGGGTGAAATGGGAAGGAGGAAGCGAATGGTTGAGGGGGTGGTGTGATTGGGTGGGTGGAAGAGTTCCACTTGGTGGAGAGATGGAAGTTGAAAGAGATGTGCTGAAGGTGTATTGAGACTTGGGAGATATGACTTTTGTTTGGAAAGATAGGGTTCATACCAAGGTAGGCGATAGAATGTGTGTGAACTGGCTGCTTTTATTACTGCAAGAGCAAAGCTGTAGAATTTTGAGGCGAGCGCGAGAAGACCCAAGGAGCAGATCCCGTGACATTCACGTGAAGCTATATCTTGGACTTGGACGGACGTCGCTGCTCAGCTTTTTTGCCTTTGTACGCGAGAATTTCTGGACCTCAAGCTTCTGTTCTTGTTCTTTCCTTTGCTTGTTGCATTATGAAACCGGTTAGCCTGTGGGTGCCACGTCCGGCAGTTGTTCTTCACGCTTTGCCTTCAACGCATCAATCCCATTTCTCTAGCCGGTCAATTTCTTGTTTGCAGTACAAACTACGCTCTACACTTGGTGCAGAGAGAAATTCAACTTTCGAGTCAGTAACAAGAAGTAGAGCAACGAAGCGCATCGCTGAGTTCTTCTGAAAACCAGATCTTTTTGCTTGTTGTATTGATATTAAGTAACGAGCAATGTTCTCTGATGGCGTGTTCGAGATGTTCTGGAAGAAGGTTGTACTCTCTCGACTTCAATTGCGTTCAAGCTATTTTGTTGATTGTTGGCAAGAACACACTAGTAGTATATCGTGTGGCAGCAAATGTGGAGGCCAGCATATCAGTTTCCTGAGGTACAAGATCGGCACATATCTCCGAAGTTCTCTTGCGTAGAATCTCAATTCAGTGCTTGAATCTTTACTCATGTATGGCTTGGTGCTACTTCTTCTTTCTCGCACTTTTTTTTCCAAAGCATCGTCAGACACTTTTAAATAGTCTTCCCAGACCACTTACCCATCGATTCCTCGCTGGAACATGCTTAATAACTTCAGAATCTTGAGCATGTATCTTACTGGCCCAGGTATAAAACGCACAGCTCTACTTAATCGAAGGGAAGAAGAAACATTCGATCTCTGTTCGAAGAGGAGTAAGCTCGGGCAAGCTCCGATTGACCCCTTGGCCCTTACTCAGAAGCCGTATTCTTAGCTGCATCGTTCTGCCAAAGCCTTCGAAGCACAGTTTTCCAGGCAGGCAGATTCTCAATTAAATTTTGACTGCAGGCAGTTGCTCGACATAGGAAGTCGCGTAAGTGTTGACAACAGAGAGGATCATGACACGAAACGGAGCTAAAAAGAAGCATTGGACTTTTTGAATCCATCTTGTGTCCTTGTATTTTATAAAGTGTAAAGATGAGAGGCGGAACGAGCGCCCACTCTGATCTACGTAAAGACCTGCGGAGTCGCGAGCCGACTGTCTCATAAGATACATTAGGCAGACTTTGCTCAAGGGAATGATGAGCATCGACTGACTTACCGTCGAATATATAGAACAGATGAGTAGTGGAAGTCGCGAAACGCGATGGGTGATTAAGCGAGAATTGTTGTTTACCCATAACTTGTCCTCAAGCTGGCACGCACATGTAAAAATAAAATCGGAGCCGAGTGGAGCTGTAATAGTAAGCACACTTGGTCTTTTCATTCTCCTTAGAACTACTAACAGAGCTAACAACGCAGGGCATGATTGGATGCTGTTCCGATGGAGAACTCCTAGGAGAGCTGCCTGGGCCCTAGCACAGCTTGGCTGGGTGTGCATCTTCGAACATATCCTTGGCCTCTTCAGGCTTGAGAGGAGGGTTATAGATGTGTATCTCTACTGAGACCTCCTTTGATAGCAAAACTCGTAATGACAGCACGAATTCTTCTACCGATGGCGTCACTGACTGGTCAGCTTCAGCCAGAGCACAGGTCATGCTCATGGGAGATCAAGGCATGATGATTGAAATATCTGATGACTGGTGGATAAATATTATCCAGGGTTAACAATGGAAAATTCCAACACTGCCTCTCGAGTCATGATTTTCGCGTCGTGTATCAAGATTGCACCTTTCTGGTACGAGATGTTAGAATCTTTTATATGTCTGGTTGCAGACTTTAGACATACCATCGACCCTTACCATTTGCTTACATCTTGCAACTGGTGGCTCGGTCAAGGCTTGAATTTCCATCCGCGAAGATCTGCACAAGGCTCATTAATCGTTCGGGAATATAATATCATCCCGAAACAGAAGCAATTTCGAGGTTGTGAAACTTCTTGACGAGATATCGAGGTCGGTTCCATGTTTTCTGAAGTGGTAAAAGAAATTCCTTAGGTTGTATGAGGGATCACACTATAAATTGTTCATAGGATGCGTCCCTTGATCGTCAATATTCATCGAACCCTCAACGAAGGTTGAATGATGGTGATGACCGAACCAAACCTACCTGGCTCAACGGGTTCTTGACGTATCCGAACAATAAGCTCGATATGGACCTTTTTATAGATTCAAGTAGTCGCTTCAATGCTGATTGCCCAATTTTGATGTGCCAGAAAAGATATCCTTCCATGACATTCCTCCCTGACGATAGTAGTATGAAGTTGACAATCGATTATTATGTGACAGCAGCACTAGGCTTTCGGCAGAGATGAAAACCGAACGAAAATTCTGTGTATGATTTCTTTAAGAATCTATTAGAAGGATAAGAATGAAGGCGAGACGTTCCGACAAAGCGGGGCTGATATTCGTCTACATATTAGACGGCCTTTCAATGCACTCCGCCCTCGTCCCATTTTTTGAGGTCTTTGTCCTTTGATAGTATTCTGGAGATTCACGGAACGGTGAGAGATGCTTATATGTTGCACTAGAAGGAGGATCAAAGCTACTATCAAATATGAATCGCAAGCCCGAAGAGAAAGAATGAACGACACCCTTCTCTTCCTCTTCGACAATGTTGAAATGCCCACAGTCGTAGGCCTGCGGTAGAAGTGCTCGCACGAAGTGCTCGAGTATGTGCATAAGATAAGTAATAATCGTATTCATCTTGCTTTTTATGCCAACTCGGATTCAAACCCAGTGCAAGCTTCCCTATTCTGCACTGACCTCCCTTCCCAATTTTCTGAAAGCATTTCCAAATATCATACACCCGCAACCCTGCTCCACATCTACAACTTACTCCCCACCAGACTCCCTCCATCCAATGCAATCGTCGCTCCATTAACGAAAGCCCCAGCCCTACTACTCAAAAACAAACACGCTCCAGCCACATCCTCCTTCTCTCCAATTCGTCCCAGTGGAATTCCACTCTTAATTGCCTCTCCAAATGTCTCCAGCGTCTGCTTCATCATCTTACTTTGGAAAGGTCCACAAGCCAGCGTATTAGATGTAATATTGCGCTTTCCGAGATGGTTGGCCAGCACGCGGGACAGCTGGTGAAGACCTGCTTTCGAGGCAGAATATGAGAAGGTTTCGAGGGAGGGGACTCGGAGACCGTCAACAGATCCGATATTGATAATGCGGGAGGGGGAAAGTTCCGAAGCGCCAGCTTCAAGGAGAGGAGTGAGGGCTTGGGTGAGTGTAAAGACCCGAGTAAGGTTGAGGGTAAGGACTCTGGTCCATGCAGACTCAGGAAACTCGTCGTATGGAGCCCCCCAGTTTGATCCAGAGTTGTTGACCAGAACATGTAGCTTCGTCTCGCGTTTGCCCAACTCCTCGGCTATCTTCTTGCAGTCTTCTACTTTGTAGAGATCGGCTTGGATGTAATCGGCGCTTCCTTTGCCTGTTGGTCTCGAGTCAGTATGCTTTGTAGAATTGAGTTTCGGTACCGAGGGGAGGGTCAGACGAACCCAGAGCATTCAACTCCTTGCATGCCTGCTCGCAGGCTTTTGCGTCTCTGGATGAGATGTATACTTTCGCTCCATTTGCTACGAATCCTTCTGAGATCATACGACCTATTCCTTTGGCACCGCCTGTAATGAGGACGACTTTGCCCTAGGGAGCAGCGTGTCAGCATGAGGTTTGGGAACTTGCCAGTGGGTGAAGGCTTGCCTTGACATCGAAAAGAGTGGATGAATCCATAATTAATTGATATGGGAGGGATTGGGACACTTCCGAGCGTGGTACAGAGGCGTTTGTGAGATGATTTCGAGGAAGAAGTTGAATGATCTTCGAGCGATGTTGATATCCGGGGTAGCTTTGGCTCGGCCCCAGGCTTATCGGATGCCGAGGTTCGATAAGCAGAGCTTTTGTTCGCGATTATTGAATCTTAGGAGGGGTAGATCTTGAAATCAACAATGAAAGTTCGGAGCCCGGGAAATGTAAGGGAATAATTAAAAGCCTATTTTGGGACCAGTAAGGTAGTGCTATTGTAGGACTCCTTCTAGGAATCTCGAATATCAAACGCCATAATTTCAGTAATTACAAGCTGTCGAGAGGAGATGGAAACTTGTTCTTCATGAATCGATATTGGCCTTATGTTCCATGATCTTGCTGTCATTTATATGTTCTAGGATCCACAAAAGAACAGGCTTACCTACCTGTTATGAGAATTGGATGTGTATATTTATCTAATTGTATTTCCAACCGCCTGATATTGGGAGACCCTCCCATCCGTAAATGTACCCCGCGTTGCCCCACCATCATACGATCAATTTGCCTCCCAAGCTTCAACAATAACCTTCTTCCGTCTCTACTTTTCAAACCTCGCATCCTCCCTCATACACTCCGATCACAATGCCAGTCGACCAACCAACCGACGCCCGCGCCCGTCTCCTCTCACATTTCAATTCCGCAAAAGGCAGCACCGAGCACGGCACGAAATGGGACGAGCTATGGACAGAAGGATTTCTCCCCTGGGACAAAGGCTTTCCCAATCCAGCACTTGTTGATCTGCTTTCCCAACGTCAGGACATTCTCCCTACGTCCACCTCCCCAAATGCCAATGGCCAAGCTAGTAAGAAGAAGAAAGCCCTTGTCCCAGGTTGTGGAAAAGGGTATGACGTGTTACTATTAAGTGCTTTTGGGTATGACGCGTACGGGTTGGAGATCTCTAGTAAAGCTTTGGAAGAAGCGAGAAAAGTAGAGGCGGAGGTGAATGGGAAGGATATATATGCTGCTAGGGAGGGATTTGAGAAGGGAGAGGTGCATTGGATTGTAGGGGATTTCTTCGAAGAGGGCGGTGAGGGGATCCTGGGAGGGGAAAAGTTTGATTTGATATATGATTATACGGTATCTATATTCTCTTCAATGTGCTCTTCAAGCGAATTATTTTTCATGCTGACAGTTGAAGTTCTTATGTGCTCTACCTCCCGTCATGAGACCAGCGTGGTCGAAACGCTTCGTAGATCTCCTTGCGCCAGAAGGAAGAGTCGTTTGCGTGGAGTTCCCAACATACAAGCCGCCATCAACTGGAGGGCCTCCTTGGGCATTGCCTCCTCAAGTGTATTTAGCTCATTTGATGAGACCGGGAGTGGAGCTGCCGTATGCTGAAGACGGAGAACTCTTGGAGATGAAGGTGGAAGAGCCGAGTAAAAATGGCCTAAAGCGAATTGCCCATTTCCAGCCTGAGAGGACACATCAGATTGGGTATGATGCAGAAGGCAAAGTTACGGATTGGGTTTCCGTGTGGGCACATCCAAGCTAGTAATTCAGTTGTCCATATTGCTCTCGAAAGTTGTTGTGCTCAAGGAGCTTTGCGCAAAGAGTTGTAATGTTCTCCAAGTCCGAATCCATGTCGGTAGTATGCGAGCCAAATCCTCTCCGGATCCTTCTTCCCATCACCAGGCTCAATAGTCTGCGCAGCTCCATCCTGCAAGACACATATTTCCACGTTGTAGGTCTTAGCCAAAGCCAGAAGTTCAAGATGCCCACCCCATTCCGCCGTGTCCCTAATTTTCTCCACGTATTGCTCGAGTGGCTCATCCAGCCACGCAACGAAGTCGTCTGGATGTCCCTCAATATATCCTGCGGCTGCCCTTCTGACAACCTTATACCTTTCTCCCTCCTTCACGTCCTCGCTCTCCGGACCCAAGGATACCCCAACTTGTGATAGCTGATCCGCCACAGCAGAAAACAGACAATGCCCATCCGGTCTTATGCTCTTCTCCAACAAGCCCTTCGCAGTAAACTGATCCAGCATCTTTTTCCTCTCTACAGCCTTCTGGTCCGGCTGATTAGCTGCTTCTTTCTTGGCCTGCTCAATCGCAGCTTCTTGTTCTGCCGCGCGACGAGCTAGACGCTCTTTCTGTCTGTTCCGTTTTCGAGGCTGTCCATCTTCCGAAGGTTCAGGTTCTGAGATGGCAGTCTTATCCAGCTTTTCAGTGATACTGTTCATTCCATTTGTAGCAGGCTCCTCGAAAGTATCTTCCTCGAGATCTGGCACATCTGCGACATCTGCGGCCTCACCGTTCAGAGCCAAGATTTCTTGGTCTTGCTTCTCCTTTAGCTGGCGCTCTAGCTCTTCACATTCGCTATTTACGCCCTTGCGTGTCTTTTTGGTGGCATTCTTCTTTTTATTTGTGATTCGACCTTGCAGATCCTTTTGCTCTTTGCGATGTCGACTTTGCATGTCCTTGAAGGTCTCCATTGTGGGCAAATCGTGGTGGGGGCGGGGTACTCGCGGGATGGAGGCAGGCGGTATTGGAAGGAGGTATTAGAAATGCAGCTTTTGCTGGTAATATTCTGAAGTTTTGTTGGGTTTGGACACTATGTGCTGTTTTCCTTACTGGTGTGTCGAGGCTAGAAGCAGTCGAAGCAGTATTCCAAATGTCGTGGAACTCGAATCGTCGGTTTATTTTGCATCAAATGTTTGCTCGTCAAGCAAACACCCCTCTCGGCTCGTCCCGCCCTCAAACTCGATTTCGAAGTCCAAGTCCAAATCCGCTTCGAACTCTTCACCAATCACAACAATATTATCTTTACCCACATATCGCGGAAATTCCGTCCTATCACCACCCATCAGTGCCGATTTGCCGACCATACCCAGGACCGAGGGACGGCAACTACAATTATTCCCGCAGCAGAACCAGCAATGGCCGTCCGCTTGTTGGAAGAATGGGGAGAAGGGCATGGGCAATGCACGATCAATAATCGTTGGCCGTCTCCCTACTCCGTACTTAGTGTACTATCGGAGTCCGGGGAGCATCTTTCTTTCTAGTCTATTGCTTGATTGCAAGATCGCATCGTTCCGTTTTACCAGAAGTAGTCTGGCAATGGTGATCTGACTGACACATTAAGTCTCTTGTTCTAAAAGTCCTTCTCTCTTTCCTCACTTGTCGTCATCTCTACTCTGCTTACTTCTCGTTCAATCTGTCTGCATGCCGCTCTACTTCGGATACAGTTGATATCTGAGAGCTGAATCCCACTACTGTATCAAAGCCTGGCGGTCTGGTGGTCTACACCCATGATTTCTACTTCCTCCCCGACACCGCTCACATAGACCCTCAATCAAACAAGTGCACCAAGAAGTGAACAAGATGGCTTCTCACGACCCCGAAAAACAAGTTTCGGAGAGCTCATCTTCGCCACAAGGTCTCGAAACCGACAGTCCAGTCTCACATCTAGGTGTCTCCACTCTTCAAGACAACGACCAGGACAAGGAGCAGGACAAAGACAAAGACTCGGATACTACTACCATCCACTCCAATACGCACTCCTCTATCGGCAGCATCTCGCCAATTCCCGACCAAGATGAAGACATTCAGAAAGGAGACAAACCTCCCCTATCAAAAACAAAGTCCAGATCCTCATCTGTGAGATCACGAGCGGTGACCATCGTCCCTCGAGCAAAGAGACGAGGCCTTCTAGCGAGGTTGACTGTTATTCCCGAAGTAGAGAGACCGTACGAGTATAAAAGGAGCACGAAATGGTTCATTACATTTCAAGTCGCTATAGCAGCGGCTGCTGCCCCAATGGGGAGTGCGATCTTACTGCGTAAGTCTGAACCCAACCTTATCACTCAAAGTTGGAGATAGAGTAAAGTGCTGACGAGATTTCAGCGGCACTCCCAGAACTAGCGATAGACCTCAACACTACGCCAACGATTACTAACCTGTCTGTTGCTATGTACATGTTAAGCATGTCCATTTTCCCTCTCTGGTGGTCCTCATTCTCAGAAACGCTCGGAAGGAGATCTATCTACTTGACATCTTTCGTACTCTTTACCCTATGGAATATCATCTCCGCTATCTCGACATCAATGGGAATGTTGATCGTTATGAGAGTCCTCGGAGGTGGCGCGGCGGCCTCGGTGCAAGCCGTAGGTGCTGGGACTATTGCTGATATTTGGGAAGTGAGAGAACGAGGCCGGGCCATGGGAATCTTCTACCTTGGCCCTCTGCTTGGTCCCTTGCTTGCACCGATCATTGGAGGAGCTGTGTCACAGGCGTGGGGATGGAGAGCTACACAATGGTTTCAAGTGATATATGGTGGATTATTAGTTATTTTATTAACGTTCTGTCTCCCTGAGACCTTGGCGAAGCGACATCCTCAGGTCACCCCGCCGATGGACGAGAAATCCGGAATCAGACCTGAGCTGACTCGGATATCAACGCGACAATCCGTCCACCTCAAGACAAAGAAAGCAGCAAAGGTCTTCAAGCGCTGTATTATCGACCCATTAAGCGTGTTGGCATATCTCCGTTTCCCAGCGGTCGCTCTCACGGTATACCTCGCAAGCGTAACCTTCGGCTCATTATACATTCTCAACATCTCCATCCAGCAAACATTCTCCGAGTCTCCGTACGACTTCACGGTCATCATCATCGGCCTGCTATATATTCCAAATTCTCTTGGCTATATCCTAGCGTCCCTGATCGGAGGACGATGGACTGATTACATTATGCATCGAGAAGCTCGAGCTGCTGGTCGTTATGATGCTTCAGGAAGATTGGATTTCCGACCCGAGGATCGCATGCGAGAAAATGCCTGGATCGCAGCTGTCATGTTCCCAGGGGCCATGGTATGGTACGGCTGGACGGCGGAGAAAGGTATCATATGGATAGTACCAATGATTGCAAATTTCTTTTTCGGTGTCGGCAGCATGATTATCTTCGGGGTGGCGACGACCATGCTCACGGAGTTCCTTCCCAAGCGAAGCAGTAGTGGTGTAGCCGTGAACAACTTCGTCAGAAACATCTTCAGTTGCGTTGGGGGTGTGGTCGGTGAACCTTTGATTAAAGCGATCGGCAACGGCTGGCTGTTCACCGGACTAGGTGTCATCTGTTGGATAAGCGCGTTTGGAGTAGTGTTCTCCATGAGAAGGTTTGGCCCGAAGTGGCGCATCACGATGGATGCGCAGTTGAAGTGATTGGGAACTAGAAGTATCCTGCCATAGATGCTTCGGCAGCCTCGAGCATGCGCGAGCCCTGAGCCTCCGTATGCTCTTGCCACGGCTCAACTCCAATCTCGAGGACCATTGGAGTGACGAGCGTTGTAACACTCGAATCATCTGATGTCCAAGCGACCTGCCCTAGACTAGGATTTGGGAAGAGTGCCATCCGTTGGGCTTCTGTAGCAACTTCTCTAGCACTTCCCTCGTTAAACTCAAGCTTTCGCTTCAAGCTTGCAGAGGCAGCTTCCGACCACTCTATCAGGCGGTCACTGTTCGGCGAGGCACCCATAAGCTCCTTCCAGATCTCGTAGATCTTGAAGTCATCCCGTTTCTGCTGCCGGAGCAGACCTTTGATTACGAGCGACATAGACCATCGTGGAAGAGGGCCGACTTGCTTCTCGTAATGTTCGGCGATGTGGATGAATCGTCCTGCTCACAGGTCAGAATTCTAGTCTGCACTTCGAAAGATGGGACCCTGCAAGCCCAGCAGTTATATGCGAGAAAGACTTAAATGGAAGTTCCCATATCAGATGTCACCTGTTATTGTGGAACATAGAGGAGCAGATGATAAATCAGGGCCAAAACTATCACAAGAGACGTACCTTCCCATGTATACAAGCAACAACCACAGTACCCACAACCCCAAGCGAACTTCTTCCGGGGGGATTCGTGCCATGTTTCCCACAAAGTTGAGTCGTCCGAAATGGAATGGACTTGCTGCAAGTGCTGTTTTAGTTTGTCTTTTCTAGTAAAAGTCCTGTCCTCGTTACTCTTCGTTTTGCAAGATCGAATGTTGTGTTGCTCGATCAGATGCATGACCATGTCGTTACGCAGGCGTCCTAGCGTAAAAAAGCCACAAAATACACAAGTCCATCCAGCTGTCGAAAGTATCGCCGGCTCTCCGAGCATACAGGTCCAGAATGTTTGAGGGTCATGCGACTCTTCATGTCTTTTCCAGTCACCCTTACGAGAAAAACTCCAATGACAAGCAGTGCATTGATATTTCCCTTGCTCTCGTGTGTGATCGCGGGGAGTGTCTGGCAGAGTATTGTTGATTGATTTAGCTCTTCGACTCGTGCGGCTTGCCAGGTGCAGTACTCCTGGTGGATCATTCTCTGCAATAGTGTCGCAAGAGGTAAACGTCGACGTGTAATGGCCTTTCTTGACGAGTCTAGAAAGCTTATCTACCGGGCACATCGATAGCTCTTGCTCAACACCGCTGTGATCATCGCCATAATGGTCACATATCGATGCGAGTGTCGAAGAAGTACCCCATGTCAGCGCTGACCCGTATGATGAGCGATCTGAACCAGTCGCACAACTCAAGTGCCGAGATGACGGGGATAGCAACGGGACCGTATCGATCATAGAAGATGCTGCCAGGGAGAGGTATGAGCTCGAAGGCTCATCCTGAGTCGGGTTGAGAGACCACTCGAGTGCCTCTTGCGATGCAATTGTGGAGAAAGTAGAGAAATCTCCGCCGAGGTCACCGAGTGTGTCATTTGATAGAGTTTGACCTTGGAAATCATGCTCAATCATCTCAGCATTTGTATTTCCAAAGCCCCGGAAATAGCCTGGTGCTTTGTCTTCTGCAATTGACGCAGGCGTCCACGAAGTTGAGCCTGGAGGCAGGGATCAGTATGATTCTAGCAAAGGACGACAGTAACCTACTGGCCGATCCCATCGATTGATCATTCTTCTTCCACCAATGATCAATTTGCTTACTACTGAGTCCTTTATCTGCCCGCAAGAAAGCTTTGTCACGTTTTCTTGGACGTGTCTTGACGGTAGATGCCCACCTCCGAAGTGTCGACTCTTGGTCCTCAGTGATCGGTGAAGGATCCATTCCAGGAGATCATGTGCAGACACTTATGTGAGAATCGCTGCAAGTACCGAATGAATCATTCAGATGCGCTATGCGACAATGGGTAATAGTTATGAGAGTATACCACAGCTTCAAACGAGTGTGTGAACACAGATCCAGCCAAACAGTAACAATACTAAGGTTGCCAACGACCCCATCATTCGGACTTATGTATCGCCAAAATCCCATCTATTTCCAGCTTCTTGAGTAGGGCTAATTTAGAGGGCGCAAACTGTCCAGTTTCAGCGGCATTCGCCCTTCAGCCATCCCGTATTCATGATCTGGCAGTCAGGGGTATTTTCCAGTGCCTGGGCAGCTCTCAGCTCTGATAAGCCAGAGACCGACGCCCTGGATCGTTGTCTACGCGAGTTTCCTTTGGAAGTGAGCAGTGGCTTGATCTTGAAACGCGCTCGGTCCCACGAAAATACCACAAGTCGATTGTAGAGGCTCTGCAGGACGATTTGCTCGAGGTGATTGGTTCCTTTTATGAAACGGGATGAACTCGACTGAGGTGGCACAACATCGAATCCAGCCAGGAACAGTGCGTCACTGCTCACCGTCGGTGTGCGTCTTGCTCGAATTCGCTGCTAGGCATCATAAGACACGATCTACAGCGAAGCTGCAGTAGTCAATGTTGCGTTCCAGCGAAACCGGAGCATAAGTGACCAGAATGAAATGTCAGCAAAGGAGCGAACGGCATTTTGTTTGGTCGATTCGTTGGGCTTTGTAGTTGGCATGAAGAATCAAAAGCACTCGATGCGTGCCCTGAGACATGTATCCAAGGGATGCTCCATCATATGTGGAAGGTACACCTGATCAAACTTTGCGGCATCATCCGGCAAACGAGAGGTTGGGCTTCCCGCCAAGACCAGTACCAGGAAGTCACACCAAATGCACTTTCCCGCGCCAGAATCCTCAAAGCTACGCAGGAGATGCTCTGTCGGCTGAGTTGCCTCGGAATGGAAGCCTGAGATGTTGATGTCATTATGGGCTTCGATCAGAAACGTCAAGTTTCAACGAGTGCTCCATTCTGAGTCGAGTCAATTTGGGCCAAGAATTCTCGCCGGCATAGAGAGCAGAATTTATGGCCGTCACATTGGATCACATATCCCCGCGAAAGTTTTGGTTCTGGATGTCAATGCTATTCCGTCTGTGACACAGGGAACATGGTCACCTCAGCCAATTTTCTGGACGTCGCCTAAAGCAAGTCTAGCGTATTCCAAAATAAACAAACCCTATCGAGCTCACCAGGCCATGGATCACAAACTAGAGCGACATTGGATAGCTTCTTTAGCCTCAAAGAATCTTTGATATATTTCTAGTTTTTCTAATAATATTGCTGGAGATCCATTCCAGTTGTGCCGTGCGCTTTCACCAACAGACCACCTGCGAACTGATAGCATCTAGGTCTTTATGAAGCCGGCAGTGGAAATTAATGATGCTTCCATGTTCAGTCGAACGACTTTCCGTTCAACCACCTGCTGAGCATATCCAAAGCCACCTCGGGCTGATCTTGAGGTACCTGTCCAGCAGTTAGCAATCGTCAGATATATGCCGTGAACGGGCAGCGTACCATGTGTCCCGACCCATCAATTGTGACAAGAGCGAATCTCGTCTTCTTCTCATCGCCCTCGACCATCTTGATATTGACCTCCTTCCATGTTCCGGCAACGACTTCTTTACCGTCCTTGCTGCTCTTCCATGATTTCAGATCCAATGAGTTGAACTCGGCTTGTCCTTTCCAGGCCATGTTGGCAGTCCATCTCTTTGCTCCTGCAGTGTTGCAAGCCAGATCCAGATTGCCTTGGTAGATGAGCATATCGATCTGGTGAGCAAGAAGATATTGGACTTCTGGAACCAAGGTAATGGAAAGGTCATCTGTCAACTCAAATGCACCGGCTACGGCGGGTGAGAGAACCCCAAACTTCTTGATTTCCTTGGGTACGCCGAGAGCAGCAAATGAGGAAGGAAGATTCAGGTAATCTTGAATCCAGAGGGTGTTGGGATAGCAAACATCATCGATTTCGCATGGGAGTGTAACTTAGATGGTCAGTGTTATACTCATATTAACAGAACGAATAATTGGGAAAACTTACTATCGAATCTGTTACGGCCGCCCGCGCCCGACTCTCCATCATACCATTTCACGACGCCGTCCCAGCAAACCTCGGAAGCAGCGGCACAGATTGCAGGATCTGGGCGATCGTAACAAGTTTTGGCGACTGACATGCACCTGGGCAGGTTGGTGGCCATAATTTCGCAGCGAGTCTCGTTGAAAACTGGCTTCTTAATGCCTGGATTGGTCGTACAGAGCGTTTCCCAGTACCCATAGGCTGTATCAAGAGGTGAAACATAACCGTTTCCAATTGCCACAGATTTGAGGTGTACTTGTGGTTGTCTCGGGTGCAGGAGATTTTGGGAAACGATCTGGGCTCCGAGAGCTGGGAGATAATGCCCCTGGAATTCAAGTCAGCTGCGATACTCCAAGGCATCGAAGTCGCTTGGATCACTGGAGGATTTGACTTACAGCATAACTCTCACCAGTAATAACTACTGGACCATTCTTATGCTCCGGGAAGACTTGGCTCACAAACATCTGCAAAAACAGATGCATGTCTGCCGCGCTTGTGAATGAGTCCCCTGGGATCAGTTCACCCTCATCAACATACGAAAATCCAACGCCTGCTGGTTGGTCCACGAAAATAAACGCGGTCTCCTTGTTCCATCCATAAGGATTGTACGTAGTACCGTTTCCATGCTCGTTGATGAGGCATGGTCCGAGCTCTTGGAGCATACCCAGCATCGACGAGCCTCCAGGGCCACCCGTCAGCCTGTCCATAGATTAGCATAGTTTGAAGATGTTTGAAACTATCTTATGAGTCCAATTGGTAACAGAACGGCTCAAAAGTGGGAACCACGTCATGCACTTACCATAAGCCCAACGGTTCATCGTCAGCTTTCGAGCTCGCACTCTCGCTCTTGAAGTACCAGAAGAAAAGATGCTTATGTCCAACATCAAGCCATCCAGTATATTGATCAACTGGAGTGTTGCAAAGGGTCGAATTCTGGCGCTTCACGCGTATTGAGTGGCTGGGAGACACCTGACTTTGATAGACCGCAAAATCACCGGAGAAGAACGATGGCTCAACAATTGGAATTTGAGACTCTGCAAACGCAAATCCCGACGCGATGATCGCTTGAACAAGAACCGACAACTTCATTTTGATTGTGTTGCCAGTTAGATGTTGAAGGGATGATGCTTTTATAGATCAGATCAAGCTTTTGAGGTCGTCAAGGTGCTCGGTTACGCTTCCCCACTGCGCCCAATGAGGAAGGAGGCTGACGGAACACCAGTACAACGTTCATGAAATTACTGGAACCGGGGATGCGAACAGCACCCCACTCATGATGCTTATATGCAGGAAGTTAGATAGGCATCAGTATCGGGGACCGGAATTGCGCTGTCAGCCATAACGGTGGGCTTCGAAAATGACTCTTTCGGTGCTCGGCATTGAAGAGAACCCCGGTCCAAAAATTGAAGTCCGTACCGCTTCAAGGTGTGTCGACATTCAATCTGCAAAGACTTGTTAGACAATTATCTGAGATAAACTTTCTAATGTGTTGGCGACATCGAAGCTGGAGGTGGGAGCATGCCGGTTTAAATTCTACTTCTTCGCAAGCATGATATATATTGTCTGCCTTGCCTGCTACTGAATAGAAAGTATGGAAGAATGAAAGAAATTTCTGTAGCGGAGATCTATGGTCGGCGGTAAACTGCTTAACTTATAACCTGGCTTCTGACCCAAGGTCACTATTCATATGAGTTCATGCCCATCGGCTTGATGTCAGGCATCACTCCTCTGGTTCTGTTGCCAAGCTCCTCCTATTTACTTCCTGAGATGCGGACTAGCATAAGCGAAACTGAGAAGACAGCAAAGTTTGACCGCAGACGGGATGGAGAATAAAGTTGTGGAAACAAAAGGGGTCCTACACCTGAGACAGATTAGAAGCTCAAATAGCTCTGGAGATGCAAGCTGCTCAATCTCTCGTCAGAATTCCATGAGAGGTTGGAAGGCTCCGAGCCAGCACAGCAGAAGTTGACTATCCACCAGTGGCTCTATGAACAAAACCATTACTTTTCGCTTCTGAGCCTGTTTTCTATTGATGTGTAAGATAATATGTCCAAAATATCTCAAACATTAGCAACCTAGATTTGATCCTAATCCCGTAATCACACTCCGTAGACGAAAAGCTTTTCTAACCCTGACCAACTTCGGCAAGCTCAGACCCACAAAAACCGAACCAAAACAAACCCCATGATATAACCAACCAGGCGATTCTGCCTCATCATAGCCACTTCACTGTAGCGCCTGAGCCGTCAAACTCAATGCTAGCTTCATTCAGATATGGAACTAACATCTCACAGTTCAGAACCACAACGCACTGCGGGGTGGCCTTCTTCACTCAACCCCTCGCCGCAATTGTGGACACACTTCTACCTCACCACTTGATACTACCAAGTGTCTACTACGTAATTTACAGTTCACACTACTTGTTCCACTGCTGAGGGTTCAAATTTTTTCAGTCAAAACCGGCCATACATAACAATGTATTCGCCTGTGTTGCAGCTGTCAAAAGCGTAACGCCATCTGTCATTCCAGTGTTATAGCCGTTAAAAGTTGCACGCTATCAGTCATTCAGTGTTGTAGCTATCAAAAGCTCAACGCCATCTGTCCAGCCCCCGTGGTCCTCCACGTGGAGCAGCTGCTTGAAACCAGCTGCAAGCATACCAACTGAATCAGAATCGAAACACCAGAAAAAAAAAAGACGAAACACTTGAAGATAAGTAAGCATATCCTCTTCTCTTTACATCAGAACATCTAGCGAGTTTGACGATTTAATTTCTTTTTTGCTTTCTATCTTTATGGTTCCTCGCAATTTCCTTACTTCACATTTTGACTCTTGTGTTAAGCGTCGGTATTCTGTCAATCTTCATTAATCGATATTTACCCAACTAAAAAACTTGCCTTCGTCGTTCGTACTTTACTTTTCGTCAAGTCCCTCGCTCGGTATTTGATAAGCCCAAATCAACAAAACCAGTATCAAAACAAACCCCATCACATAACGAAATAAGTAGATCTCTACCACAACAGAGCCGTCAAACTCGGGGCTACTCAGCATCAAGCAAACATGAAAACTAACACATCAATAGCGTATCGTCGAACGACACGCCGAGATCTCACAACTACCAATCGCCCCTGGCCTTTGGAAACTGACTACAATTGCCATGCATCCAAGATATTGCATCTGCACGAGATGGTCAGCATTCAAAGCGCAAATTACCCCCGGTTCGCAACTACCACACCCAGCCGTCTTGGCGAAGTAGCTGCTGCTTCAAAATTCCAGCCGCAAGCATTTCAACTAGAGCAGTAGGGAAACACAAAAAAACTTGAAAACACAATGGACAAAAAAAGAATCGGTAAGCATATACCTCCTTCCTCCAACACGAGCGGTGAGTTTGACGGCTCGATTTCTTTGTAATGTTTTGTGCCCCCACTCCTCACTTCCCCTTGACTTCTTGCTACTGTGTCCGAGCCTATCTGCTGCTCTATATATTTCAAGTGCTACCTTGAACGTTCAGACCCACTCAGCCAGCCAGCCAGTCCAGCACACGCTTGAATCAAGTGAAGAGAGAACCATCGCGCCATAAACCATGATATTCATTACTACTCCCAAACCTATGTACTCGACTCCCAAGGTAAACTAAACGTACCCACCCACTCCTCAACCTCACTCCTCAACTGGACAATCTCACGCTCATTCTCGCCCTCTCCAAGATATTCCAAGAAAGCCTTCACACTACCCGGGTTCTTCCTCTCCTTCGCCTCCGCGGCCTCCTTCGCAGTCTTCGACAACCGTTGTGTGATGGTCACTGCTCTGTTCACTACATCCGCTACTCTGACAAAGTCTTCTGGTTGGAAGCCTCGTGTTGTCATGGCTGGTGTGCCCATGCGGAGACCACCAGGCTTGAGAGCGGATTTGTCGCCCGGTACGGTGTTCTTATTGGATGCTACGCCTACCAGTTCGAGGACGCGCTCTACACGGGCGCCGTCGACGCCTTGGGGCTTGAGATCGATGAGTACGAGATGATTGTCTGTTCCGCCTGAGACGATGGTATAGCCTAGACCGCCTTTGTCCTTGGAGTCACCTAGACGTTTGGCGAATGCTTGGGCGTTGAGGAGAACGGCTTCTTGGTAGGCTCTGAATTCGGGACTTTGGGCTTGCTTGAGAGCAACTGCCAGAGCTGTGATGGTGTGATTGTGTGGGCCACCTTGGTGTCCTGGAAATACTGAGGCGTTGATGGGGTCCTCCAAATTCCACATCTCTTGCTCCTTGGTCTTGGGATTGGTCCGTCTCACTCCTTTTCTGAAGAAGATCATGGCGCCTCTTGGACCTCGGAGAGATTTGTGTGTAGTTGTGGTTACGACATCTGCGTAATCGAAAGGAGAGGGAATGACCTTAGCCGCTACTAGACCAGAGATATGTGCCATATCTGCTAAGAGATATGCGCCAACTTTGTCTGCAATTGCTCGCATGCGATCGTACTCAATAAGTCTGCTGTAAGCAGATGTACCAGCAATGATGAGCTTCGGTCTGTAAAGCATAGCCATTTCCTCCAACTTGGCATAGTCAATAAGGCCAGTAGATTCGTCCAGGCGATATGGGAAAGTTTCGAAATATTTGGAGATGGCTGAAATCTTCTTGGTAGGTGTTTGGTATCCATGAGAAAGATGTCCTCCATGTGGTAAATCCAGACCCATTATCCGATCGTGTGTGTTGAGAAGCGCAGAATAGGCCATAAGATTGGCAGGGGATCCAGATAGTGCTACTTCTGTTAGTCGAGAGAGTCAAATGCGGAAGCTGGTGAACGTACGCTGAACATTGACGCCCCATTCCGAATCCTTCACACCAAAAGTCTGCAAAGCGCGCGATTGACACAAGCGTTCTGCCTGATCAATGAATTCGTTTCCGCCATAGTATCTTGCTCCTGGGTATCCTTCAGAGTATTTATCTGCAAAGTTGTCAGAAAAGAGTCACCCCACTTCATACCAAGACCTTACTTTGCATAACACTTCCTAGAGCATCTAAGACGGCCTGCGAAGTGAAGTTTTCGGAGGGAATGAGGTTGATGAAATGCTTCTGCCTTCTTTTCTCCTGTCCTGCATGTCAACACTTATTACAAGCTCCGACATTCATAGGCATTCGTACATTTTGGAGGATGTCGTAGATTGCAGGATCTGCCTGCTCAAGGTTCGCAGAAAGTAACTGTTTGACATTCGATTAGCATTTGGGACACGGAGGGAGCAGCGATCTTCCCACCTTTTGCTGGGACTCTGCAGTCATGGACGATGCAGCTCGCCTCGATCCAGCTGCACATACTGGCGCCACTCTGTGCGCAGAAGCTCTAAGCAAAGACCTCGAAGCTCCCTTGAAGAGAGACATGATGATCTGAAATAGTCAGTATTAATCAGTCAACAAGTCGAGAATCAATTGAAGCTCACCTCTTTTGTGCGTACACAGAGTCAAGAGTCCTAGAGAAAACACCGAGCTTCCAGAGTATCAAGTCGTCCGCTTCACTTCCCCGCCACGGTACTAGCGTATTCTGCGTTCTGTGGCGCCTTCGGCCGACATATATGTTCCAGCCTCGCGCCCTCTCTGCTCCCCTCCTTCTTCTTTTCTCCTCACAACTAAAGCGGAAATGATGAATTGCCTTTACGTCAGGTACAGCACTGGCCTTCGGGCGGGCGACGTTGACATGTCTCGGGCTCACAATCACCACTCTTCGAGGGACAATGTGAACATATCTGATCCGTCTTTATGTTGATTTAACTATCTTCTGAACTGTCGTTTCTAGACTCTATTCATTTGTGGCCCATGGCCGTTGGTTGATCTTGCACTTGCACCAGTTGATTGATTTACCTTTCATTGTGTCTTGATGCTTTTGCGTATTTGAAAAGGCGCGTTTGTGTCTTGTTCAGAGCTGCAATTATGGTGATGGTAGTGCTTCGCTATCATCAATTGCGGACGTGTCTCCGAACAGAACTTATATCCGAGCTCTGGGCAGCTCAGCGTTATCTTTCGATACCCCTGCTCCTGCTCCTCTTTCCCCTCCTCTTTCCTCTATCTTACAGCCCTTCGAAATGCAATTGACCTTCGTACATTCAGCGCCATTGGTCTGACATCATCGAGGTGAACCTCAAAATGCCGATTTTGGTTCGTTCCCCTGTGCTGGCTTGTGTGATAGTGATGTTGCCAGATATTGGGAATTCTGCCATGGAAATGTACAGATCCAGCTGCTTCAGATAGAGGCGATTTGACACATTACACAGTCACTGTGAGTTCGCATAACTTGTAGATAGCACCAAATACCACATTGTTCCAAGTTCATGTTTCCATTCCGTGCAGATGCAAGAAAGACTAGTAAAAGCAACCGGCCTTGAAGAAAGCCCCTGCCCGATACACTCCGTTTGCTACCGTCACAAAAGCAATTCCCTTTACTTGGTCTCAGTCTCCTCGTCATCTCCGAACTGTGCACGTTGCTTGGCCGCAACTCTCTCCTGCTTTCGCTCACGGGCAGCCTTAACCTTCGCACGCTTGCCATCCATCTCCTCCTTGAGGATTCTCTCACGCGCCTTCTCAGCCTTGGCTCGGTGGATCTGTTATATTGTTAGATTGTAGCCCTCACGCCTCCTGCAGTATAACAACTTACGTGCTCAACCAATGCTCTCTTGTGCTTGAATGTGTTACCCTTGCTCAAGTGGTAAAGCTCGTGGTAAAGGTGCTTATCGATCTTGCCGCTGGCACGGTACTTGACTAGGAGACGGCGGAGGACACGGAGACGGCGCATCCATACAACTTGGCTGTGAAGAAATTATTAGATTTGCCCGTCAATCCCACCCATGTGATGTATTGTAGCATACCTAGGCATACGGGCGTCGGCCGTACCCTTACGTTTACCGAAACCGCGGTGTCTACCAATTCTTCGGGCGGCTGTGAGCTCACGGGCGCGGGATCTTGAGTGCATGGTAACAGGCTTCTGGATGATGAGGCCATCTGCAACGAGCTTGCGGATGGTTTGACGGGAGTTGGCGTTGGAGATCTCGCTGGTCTCATTGGGATCGAGCCAAATCTTGCGCTTTCCGCAGCCTACGACGGAGGCCGCCAGGCGCTTTTGGGTGGTGAGGTTGACCCTATCGAGAGAATTGAGGTCAGCATCTGTTCGAGAGTCTATGACGCATCGTGCGCAGTCCACAAAGTCGGCAGAGAGAGCCAAAAGGCCTCAAATCGCGATGTCGTTGCAGGAGATGGAATGGCTTACATCTTGACGTTGTCGCTGGTGTCGTCTGGTGGATGGTCGTCGTGGTTGTCGATGGGCGAACTTCTGGTGCACCTTGAAATGAGGAGTTGATTCTCACGCTAGCGTCTCGTCTGGGAAGACTAGCTGACTAATTCGCGAAATTCTTTGTGAACGGCAGGGCTTCCTCCTCGCCTAACCCTCAAATCAATTGCGCTATTCTCAGTAAAGTACCTCTCAATTTGAGCGCAACGGTAGCTGAGGGAATGGAATGTCTGTGCAATTGGCGATACGGGAACTGAAAAGGCCTGTTCTCTGGCGCAATCTTTCCTTCTCCAGAATGTGCAGAGTTCGAGGGCTGGGAACGAGTTCAAATCGAGCCCCGCTATTACACGTGACACGACTTGTTCGACCAAGTGCCGTACGGCTTCTTCTTCTTCTCTCTAGGCAAGAAGAGCGCTTCAAGCTTTGAGCCGTATCAGGGAGCTTGATCGGGACTCAGCATACTTTGAGTGTACAGCGTACGCTTTGGAAGGATTTAAGGGAGACACTGATGTGCCAAATGCATTATCTACCAACATTCGACCTACGCAATGCACCAACCCTTTTTTCTACCAAATACATGCTTTTCTCGTCACTCATTTCACTCATCAAATGCTCCCTCTCCAAGATCCACCTTGCCTACACTCCATATCTCTCGCTCATCGTCGACTTCATCATTGGAAAGTCCCAGTCCACCCTGCCCTCCCTCGGCTTCCTTTCTCTCTCGTGCAGTGTTTCCCAGTCTCAAAGCGACACGCTTGAAATAATCTTGCATGCTTCTCTTCTGGTTGGCAGGTAGGTCTTGTGTGGAAATGTACTTATCGAAGACCCTGCTTTCATCATCCACAACGTTGAAAAGCGCCATGAAAGCTGCCTCTGCGGCGAGCTTCACAGGAATAACAGGGTCTCGAACACTTGCGAAGACTGGAAGTGCCAATAACGGCAGATGTGGTCGAATGATCTCCATGTGATGTCGACATGTTGTGCGAATAACTACCAGTGCCAAGCGACGGGTGTCAACAGAGTTGCCAGGTTGAATAAGGTTGGCGAGTGCTTCGAAGAGTGGCTTGATGACTTCGTAGTCACCGCTACGGCTATCCAGAAGCAGGTACTTCCCTGCAGCTAAAACACAATTGTCGGAGATAAAATTCTACAGCAATTAGTCTTGAAAGATCTGGAAGATTGTTGTATGCTTACATTCTTGCTTGTAATGCCTTGGCAGATGGCCGATGGCAGATCACCTGCAAAGGCAGTCTCCGTGAGTGATGTTGGTGCTTCCAGCAGGACAGCATTTAGGGCCAGGACGGATGATTGGCTGAAGGTATTTGGCAAAACTCGATTCTTGATGAGTCCAGCTGCGCTCTCTGCTGGTACGTTCTTGATAAGAGCAGCAAGCAATTTCGCATTGGTAATGGCCATAGAGACGTCGTTGTCTTCGGAATCTGTATCGATCAGGCTGAGAACTGCTCCTCTTGATGCCTCGCTCATATTGGCTCCTGCCTTGCTGATGACTTCATACAATGCCTTCAACATGGCATTCCTGACCCCGGGATCTGATGTTTTTGATCCAGTGACCAACTCTGCGATCAAAGGATCGATACGAGGAGTCAATGTAATGAGAGTCCCTAAGGCTTTAGCTGCCCGTGTTCTCAGAACCTCGCTCGATGTATCAGCCAAGGATTTGGCAAATGTTCGCTGGAGCTGGGGCAAGAAAGGCTTGAGGAACGTTGGAATCTTCTCAAGAAGGTTGTTCAGCGTCAGTAGAATTGCAGCTTTGACATCCACGGAACGTTCAGACACAACTCTGATCAGCGGGCCAGTAATCTGAGTAACGAAGGGTTTCAAAGAATCGCCGCTTGTTCGATCAACGATATCCGAGATAGCCAAAGCAGATTGAGTTCTCTGTTCCGGCGTGCCGTTCATCAAACCCTGCAAGAATATAGGTAGGATTGCGTTAATACCCTTTGGTAGTGCGAAGCCCGGAAGATTTGCGCCTGCGACGCCTACATGTTGTAGGATTTGTCGAGTACTTTGAACGAGTGCTTCCATTTCCTCTTTTTTCAGGTGTTTGGTGAACTCAGATAGCGCAGTCCAGGCAGCCTTAACAACTTCCTTATCGCTGTCATCGAAGGAAATGAGTAATGCCCGAATGATATCTTGGTTGTACCGAGAATAGTCGACAGTTGCCGAAGCAAAGAACTTTGCAAGATGATAGTCGGTTGCAGCTCTTCTTCTATGATCATCGTGCTTAACAAGCGCAAGCAAGACACTCATAGCGGTGTTCAAGCCATCGAATTCGTCGATAGAGAGAACAACGGTGTCAAAAGAAGCATCGAGATCAGCGCGGAGGTCATCATCCTTGCATGCGATGATGTTGTCCATAAGTGAGTTCAAGATAGAAGGAAGTCGTCGTGTCATCGCAGATCCAGCAACAGTGGACAGAGAGGCTAGGGCTTTGGCGTTGAAGGATGATATCGGAGATGTGGTGAGAGTGGGTATCAAGTTGGGTAAGATTATGTTGGAGCGTGTTGTCTCAGTCAGAAGTGTCAACAGAGCAGACAACGCATTATCGGCTTCGTCCTCGGTTCGTAAGAGACTCAGGAGATAAGGTAGTACCTGGTCTACAGCTCTCTTTCCGAGAATCTGCTGTAAGGAGTCAAATGCTTCTGCTGCTGCTTCTCGGACGTCCTCATCGGAATCGGTCAAAGCTGTGCGAACAACGGATATGAGCGTCTTCTCATGGTCCTCCAAGGCATCCGGGGACGCAGATGATATTAGTTCGCGCAATGCAATACAAATACCTTGCTTGGCATCTCTGTCGGTCGATGTTTGGAGACCCTCTTCAAGAGTTGGCAACAAAGTTGAGAGGACACCATCTCCAGCCTTTCGAATCAACTCTCCAAGAGCATTTCCTGCGATAACCTTCTGCTCCATGTTAGAGCTGCCAAGTCGTCGAATAATGAGTTGAGATAGGGTAGGGATGAGCTCCTTCAGCGTTCTTGGACTGGCGACAAGTGCCTGTTCTGCGTGTTAGCTCCAAATGATTCCTAAAGTATCAGGATTACGATTCTAAGATATAAACCCAATTTCGATAAATCACTAAAGCAAGGGAGGATTATGCTGACCTTCCAGACGTTCACGGCAGCAGTCCTAACCAGACCAGATGTATCGCAGCGACAAATGTATAGTGACGACAGAACCTTGTTCCTCTTCTCTTCGCCGAGCACCTCCAAGAGTGATACTCCGGCCTCTTGTGCTCCTTCCTCAATCTCATCTGCTTCTGTAGTGGAACTGATGCCCGTGAGATTGAAGAGAAGGTCGCCGACCAATTCAACGGAACTGAGACGAATTCTGTAACTGTCATCGGCAAGACCTCGCTCAAGCTCTGGCAGCAGAAGGTCAATGGATTTGGTGGCAAAGTTCTTGACAAGCAGTCGACCTGCACGAAGAGAAGTGTCACGAATCGATTCCACATCATCTGCAAGACCAGACAGGATGGGAGGAATGATCCTGCTGAGGTAATTGGCAAAGCTGTTTCCGAAGCAAACGGGTAGGAAAATGAAGAGCGACATGAATCCTTCCCGAACAGATGGCTTGGCGGAAGCAACATTTTGAAGGATAGTAGGAAGCGTCTCTTCCAAACGACTTGTTCCGAGACCTGCAAGGACTTCTGAGAGAGCTTGAGCAGAACCAAGGCGGTCACCAGCACCAGTGTCTGATTTGAGGGTTTGCATCAGGCCTGGGATAAGATCTGGAAGTGCGTCCTCGCCCAATTTCTCGATCAGAGAGCCCAAGGCCTTAGAAGCAGTTGCACGAGTTGTAGGAACAGGATCGACCACAGCGATCTTAAGACCTGCAACTAAGATTGGTAGATGAGCAACAAGATCTTTTCGCTCGGTAAGATGTGCCAAACTACCAATGACTTGAGCAGATTTACGCTTGGTTGCCGAACGATCTCCCAGGCCGCGCTCAAGGATGCGAGCTACGAGAGCAAGAGATGGGGCGTCCAGATAATGGATGAATGAGACCTTGATCAGAGCATCCAGAGCACCATCTGTGTACTTGGTAGGATCGCTCAAGGCCTTGAGAAGGACATCGACGAGGCCCTTGATCTCGGGATTATTGATAACTTCACCGAAGCGTTTCAAACTTCTGTTGGCAGCAAGTCGGACTTCCTTATGGCTATCATTGAGTACACCAGTCAAAGGTGGAATGATTTCGGGAAGACTTTGCGCCAACTGTTGGGGGTCGAGGTACGCCATAGCACCGAGAAGATCGCAGGCGCCCTTCTTACTTCTCCATTGCTGATCATCGAGACCATCTAGCAAGGTTGGTAGGATTCGCTTGACACCATAGGAGCTCAGGCTGGCAAAGCAAGCTTTGGCAGCTGCCAAGCAGCCATCACGCACATCGGCACTGGCATCACCAAAGCTAGAAAGCAACTGGGGGACGATTTGAATGACATAGGGCTCGAAAATACGACCAAGGATGGTCGACAAAAGCTCATATGCAAGTAAAGCACCCTCGCGATGGTTGACATCTTTCTTGTTCTCGATCCCGCTTTTCAGTGTTGACATGACGCGATATTCTCTCAGTGCTGATATTCCTTTGCCGTGAATAATACCAGCAAGACCATAGGCTGCTCCACGTCGCCCGGCGTACTTCTTGGCGTTGAACAGGCGATCGAGGACATACTGAACATATTCGGGGGTGTTCTCGCGTGATGCTCTCACGAGGGGTGGTAAGCATTCGGCGACTGCGTACTGAACAGCCTCGGAAGGTGTGCTCAAAGTATCAAGAAGTCTCTGGACAACCTTTGGCACACGAGAATCTCCCGGATTCAAATGACGAGCGAGAGCGCCGTACATGATGATGACAGCTTCATTGACTCGGTCTGCAAATTCGGAACCTTTATCAGGCGCCTCGAGGGTTTGCTCAAATGTCTTCATCAGGTCCTCTACTTTGTCCTTGCCATGAATGGCAATGATGGCAGTCGCAGCTTCTACCATCTGCTCTCGGACGTTAGAATCTCGGTCACCTAATGGACCTTGCTCGATGAGGAAACGCAGAAACTCATCTAGCATGCTTTCCTCGAACACTGCACCAAGTTCTTTGAAGGCAAGAGCAATGCCATTTCTGGCCTCCCATGGGTCCGAAAGATCCATCTTTTTCGGCATGCCGTACTCGTCCAGCTGAGGGACTCGTGGCTTAGCCAGCTCTTGATACATAGATTCCAGCCTTGACAACGCATCAGGAAATGTCGATGGTTGAATCTTAACAGCCTCAGCTAGTGACCGCGCAGCTGCTCTTCTGAGTTGTTTGTCGGAGCTTTCAAGATATGCCAGCATTCTGAAAGGCGTGTCGGCCGATATCTTGAAGTCACTTTCCTCCCATATCTCTTTTCCGATGTCAACATTTTCGCTGACATCGTCATGACAAGCTAGCCAAATCTCTTCTGAAAAGTCGAACTCGCTCATATCGATGTCGGCGCTGATAGACTGCAAGACGGACGTTCGGACTGATACTTGTGGAACAATGGCACCCTTGGCAAGAATTTCGATCTCTTGATTGGTGATATTTGGAGCAAGGCATCGGCAAAGGTCGGCCAAGCAATCCTTGACGATCTTATAATGCTGATTGTAGGTCTGCATGGAGAATATCAATATCGACAGTACTTCCTCGCGTGGTACGAGAACATCAGAGCATGCATCGGTGTGGAAAGTTAGGAACTCCAAAGCTAAGACAAGCTGTGCTTCTGCGTCATCCGAGTCACCAAATCCACCTTTTCGGAGCACCAGAAACACAAGGGGGAGTATGTATGTCAAAGACACGGTGTCAAACGGTCGCTGTTCTCCAGAAAACCGAAGCCGATAGAGAACTCGTGTGATGAGAGCGCCTAGTGGTTCTTGTACCAGCTCCTCCGCTAGATGAGGAACATCTAGAGCTCTCAAAGTGGCAATGCCGATGAATGGTCGAAGGACACCAATGCGACTGGGTAGTATCTCTGCACACAGAATGTATGCCTCTGGAGCCGAATTTGCAGTTATCAAGCCAGCACCAGCATTAATGACATCCACTAAAGCTTTTACAGCGGAACCCATCCAAAGGCTTGCCTCCGTTGGAGGACCGGTTGCAAGACTCCTGATAATTCCGATTCCACGCAGAAGTCTTGCTTCAAGGTATCGAATCTCGAGACGGATGCCAGCTTCCTTCTTCAGCTGAGCCTTGACTTTAGCACCTTCTTCAGGGGTAAGCTTCTTCTGCTGACCCTTCTTGTGAGCGAGTTGTGCTCGTAATTCCTCCTCCCATTTCAGAGTATCGTAGTCCTTTGTATTCTTGTTTGGGACGTAAGTCTGAGATTTCGAAGCTAGGACATCCACAAAGGCAGTGCCCTCCTCAGTACGAAAGATAGCCGCTTCTGTTGGACCGACAGTTGCAAGCTGAGAGGGGTCAAGATCAGCTTCAATCAGCTTCACAATACGCGGGATCATTGTGTCCGGTGATACGAAAGCAAGTTCGGCAGCAGCATCAAACGCTGCTTTCTTGACGCGTTCGGATTTCTGTGATGTTTCCTAAAGACAAGGTGGGTTAGTCAACATTACGCAAAGACAATATCAAAGGATACGTACTGATTCGTGGAAGCTTGTAGAGTCAAGAATTTGCTGTATCAAAGCATCTTCGGAAGTTTTCGCCAACTCTCCTGGGTCAACCTGAATTCGGAGGCATAATTCAATCCAGTTGACTCGGGGAATCAACTCCGGTCTTGACAAAACAAGTAAAGAGATCATCTGCTGTCTCCGGACTGCAAAATCAATCTCGCTCGTCAGCTTAGCCATCTCGGCCGTAGAGAGACAAATCGATTTGACCACCATGTGGAGGTTCTGATTTTCTGTTTTAGCTATCGACGCTGCACTATCCTTGTCCCCCGACTCGACACAGTAGTGCCAGCGCCAAAGCCCAGAGATTATGATTGCTGAGATATGTGCCGGCTCGCGGGTGTAAAGCTGTGAAAGCGTTCTTGAACCAAAATTCCGAATGTCTGGTTTGACGCTAGATGAGCAGATGCAGAAGATGACGGCTTGAGACCAAGCAGTGGCGACTGCTGAGGACGAATCCATAGTCGCGAGTCCTTGTGATGTAGAGGCCAAAGCACGAATGAACCACATGAACTCATCCACGCTGGAAAGTTTGCCGTATATGCGCTGATTCAGCAAGAATGAAGGTTTCGGCTCCATGGTGAGGGCTTGAAGATCAACTTGTGCCTTCTTGAGTGCTGAGTCCACTTTCGCATTTGAATATAAGGCAAGCTTAGGCCGAGCAATTGCCGTGAGAATGTAGGCACAAGTTACTAGACCCGACTGTGCAGCAGCCAGAGGATTTGTAAGAACCTCCTGCCATATTTCCATTAGTGGTTGCATAACAGACTCTGCAAGCTTAGACACTTTGGACTTCAGAAGCTCTTCACTGTCAATGGCCATGAATAACTCCCCCAGACGAATAGCCCACAGCTTCTTCACAGGCACCTTCTTATCAGACAGCCCTTTGGCAAACGCATCAATGACCTGCTTATCGATCTCTGAGTCATTGAGCAGACCCCAGGTGACATAGTGAAGAACCGTTGACGTCTCTGACTGAAGAGCTGCTTCGTTGGCCTCTTTGCCGGCAATGACAGCCATTGCTGGTGCCACATGGGTAACCGCGGCCTTTGAAGGGGGAAGCACTGTGAGCATATCCGCATAATAAGCTCGCTGCTCCGCAGACGGTACTTTTCCACTTTTCAATGGGACAAGAATCTCTTGAGCAATCTGGATAATTGAGTCTGAGTCGTGACTCTTAAGAACAGCAGCCTTGAAGGCTGCAAATGCACCCTGCCGCACAACAGCATTTGTAGACTTGGTGTTAGCCAGTAAAGGCTTTAAGAGATTATTCCGTAGAACAATCGAAAGGTCTACCTCTTCCGAGAAAGAATGGAAAAGCGGAGTGACCAAATCATTGAGCACGATTTCAGGAGCTCGGAGAAGAGCCTTTTCGAGTGCTGGAACAAGCACCTTCTCTACGTCTTCAGACGTTGTAAAAGCAACGAAGAAATCTTCCAATGCCTTGGATATATGGTCTGGAACCTGAGTTCGTGATCCAATGATTTCTCGAATATAAAAGGCATAGTACTCAGATGTGATGCGTGAAAGGATCTTCTTTGCCTCGGCTTTCCTCGCACAAACTCCAGCAATGACACCGAGCATAACGGCATTCTTCGCGGAGGGCTGTGGGCCTTTCGAAGAGAGCGTATGCACTGCATCCCCTATCACCTTGTCCATCTTGTCGCTGTTTGAGAACACTTTTCGCAGCCCACGCCTAGTGATGACCAGCGCCGTCTGCCTCATGTTAGACCTGGTCGATTCGCCAAGACAGAGTTCGAGAACGCGGGCGTTGCTCTGAATGATAGTAAGGCCCCATTTGTCCCAGTACGCCGTACCAGCGATTTCCTGCAGCAATATGCTACACCATTCAACCAGGACGAAAGCATTTCCGGGAGCAAGCCCTTGTTTTACAGTCTCCGTATCAATGGTCTTCACAAACTCTGCTAAAGCCTCTGGATCGCATTTTGAAGTGAATATGGCGCGTATGCATCGTTGTACAGCTCGCCGTGAGTTTCGATCGTGGTAGTATGGGTACGTGATGAAAAGAAGTCGTAGAAGAGCCGGGAAGAGGTCGTGGCTGATTTCTGGCAGACGAATAGTGTTAGCATATAATCCCGAGCTTGTTCATCCTATGTACGGGGAGGTACCATTATTTGAGAGCCTTTCTTCGAGGGTGTGTAGATTGCCCAAACGAGTCGTGGTGGAGGAGGAAGACAGTGCTACCTTTGTAGCTCTGAGATCCAGATCCACCGCGCCCGTACCGTTGACCTCCACCTCAGTCATCTCGTAGATTCAAATTCCTTGTCATGACCCGAGGTTGACTCGAGTTGGGTGCGGTGTTGTTGGGTGGCCTAATTTTATCTGGCCGTCGTTGGATTGATTACCCGACTTTTAGAGATAAATAAAAAGTCCGACTGCAGTCATCGACCACCCCGCATTCTGAAATTCGAGCTTCACGACAGAACAACCTCAGTAAATCCGCTTCTATGGCTGGGGGCAAAAAGAAAAAGAAGCCAGCGGCGAATCCGGCCAGAGGATTTGCAACTACATCTATTGCATCCAAACCAAAGATCGAAGTTGCTGAACAAGAGGCTCCATCAACAGCGTTATCCGAGCAGCAGGGCAATCTCAAAACCGAGGAGAACGAGCAGGCGGCATCCGCAGATACAAAATTGGATCCCACGATTACATCGAGTAAAGTTTTGACTGCAGAGGAGTTTGAGAAGCAGTTAGAGGATTCGGAACTACAAATACTGGTTGAGAAACATGCCCAGAAATCGAAGAGAGATGCTCTCCGTCAGAAGACGAGACTGGAGACAGATCGCCGTGTCTTGAGGAGTCAGGCAGAAAGCCTCAGCACGAGGAAATGGCTACCTCCAGAATTGATGGAGGAGATTTTAGATTTGGTCAGCGGTGAAGGTCGTTTTACAGGGCAGTCAAACGACACCGCTGGCAGCACCAAACAAGCGTCTGAGGAGGAGTTAACAATCCGTCTCTGGACACTGCAGCAAGCTCTTGTGGGGGCAGGATTCATGGAGGAAAAGGCGATTCGAGCCATCAGGCACGTTTTGGACATTTCGGACAAGATAGCAGTGGGGAACAAGGACGCAATTTGGGGCATGGAAGAATCCTTGGAATGGCTTGCTAGGGAATGCACGAGAGATGAGCTTCCAGATTATGAAAATCTCTACCGCAAGGCTGCAACGTTGTCAAAATCTCAAACAGGTTAGTATTCGTCCACTTTACTCCACGTATCAGGCTAAACATTACCAGACACCCCGATCGAAAGTCCGCTACCATCTGGGGCTACCACTCCTCGTACCGAACCTGATACAAGACATATGGGGACTATCGGTTCAAACACTAGTCTGTCAAGCCTGGATAAACAACGTACACCTGCTAAGAAGCCGGTGACCCTCGACTATGACAGTGATATTGATCCTGATGACCTTCTACCCGTCTATCTGGAATGCAAGACAAACCTATTCATTACACAGCAGTCCATGCCTAAGAAAGACCTTTCACGAGGAAATGTACGAAACCTGGCTGCAAACAATAAGACCGCCGCTGCTAGCACAGATCCGGAACCGGCGAGATGGCTTCGAAAGATCAAGAGAATACAGGATGATGTCTTATTCGACCAGTACATTGCTGATCAGCAGTGGGAAACCAAGCGCATTCAGTTGGAAAAGGATGCCGCAGCACAGCGGAGAGCTGCGGAGATCAGCCAGGATAACAGTGATTCGAATTCGCAAGGATCTCAGACCTTGGTTGATTCTGATGATGAGGTTAGCAAGGAGGCTGCCAGAATCGGTGCCGAGCTCCTCGAGGAGAATGGCAGCGATGACGACGGTGCTTTGGCAGACTTGTTTGCGAGCTTACCGGTTAACGAGATTGACCCCGTAACTGGCAAAAGCAGTACTGTCGTTACTGGCCTCAATGGTGTGAAGGTTACGATTCGGGAATTTGGAAAGTGGTCTGGTATCAACCCCACTAGAGTCCTCGAGGAAGCTTGCCGTGCTCGGTATGTCAATCTTTAACTACATATGCTGATACAAACATGATATCATGCGCTGCCCGAAATACTGACCAAATGTGCAGAGACTCATCTGTAAAATTGAGCTTCACTCTTATTTCCGATTCAAGCTTCTCAAACCGGCACTCGCTGCGCATCATGTGGTCGAAAGCACAAGACATTCCATTATTGACGCCGCCAGTGCAGATTGATTGCATATCGTCGCCAAAATCACAGATCTTTACCATGATTTCTGTCTCAACCCCTGATTCTAAGCAGTCAGAGGCTTACATCGCTACTGTTGCACTATTCTTGTTATTCAGCTCTTCAGCAAAAGAAGATAAGGTCTTTCTACGTTTGCCTCCTGCGTGGAGGGATCTATGGACGGAATTCGCAGAGGCGAAGAAGGAGAAGGCCGACGAAGCGGATCGTACGTGTATCCGTGTCTTCCGGGATATGGTCCGCGATAAGAGAGACCAGGAACTTGAGGACGGCGTCCTCATACAGGGCGCTTTCAGAAATCGAAACCCTGCGCGAGCTCCCGACAACGGTGACGAGTCTGGCCCAGACAAGGTTAACAAGGGCCTACTTGATCCTCAGGCTTATCAACGAATCTGGTACGACAAGTTTAATACTCCGAGCTATCAAATGATGCTGGTTAGTCCATCTGATCCGAGTATTTGACCCTTCTCACGTGCATTTAGAATTCTCGCATGCAACTTCCAATGTGGGGTTTCAAGAATGAAGTCCTTTCAGCCATTGATCAACATCAAGTTGTCATCGTCTGCGGAGAAACAGGATGCGGTAAGAGTACACAGGTTCCCTCATTCATTCTTGAACACCAGCTTTCCCAAGGCAAACCGTGTAAGATCTACTGTACGGAGCCTCGCCGTATATCAGCTATCTCACTAGCTCGGCGTGTCAGCGAAGAGCTTGGGGAACGTAAGAACGATCTCGGCACTTCACGGTCTCTGGTTGGTTACGCGATCCGCCTCGAGTCGAACACTTCCAAGGAAACACGCCTTGTCTATGCGACAACAGGTATTGTGATGAGGATGCTCGAAGGTTCTAACGATCTTAAGGACATCACACACATTGTCCTCGATGAAGTTCACGAGCGAACGATTGACAGTGACTTTCTGTTAATCGTATTAAGAAAACTTATGGCTCGCAGAAGAGATCTCAAGGTTGTTCTGATGTCTGCCACCGTTGATGCTGAACGCTTTTCCAAGTATTTAGATGGCGCTCCAGTGCTCACTGTTCCCGGTCGCACCTTTCCTGTTACAGTCAAATATCTTGAAGACGCTGTGGAATTGACTGGCTACACATTGGATAGTACCTACCAAGAAAAGTTCAAGGATCTCGATGATGATGAAACCGAGCCTGCCGAGGCCGGTCTTACTGAAGCAACTAAAATTGAGAATACCAAGGCTCTTCGTGGTTATAGTGGTAGGACCAAGAACACGATTGCCCAGCTGGATGAGTACCAGATCGATTTCGAACTAGTCACACAGCTTCTTGCAAAGATTGCTGTGGACGATCACCTGCAAATGTTTAGTAAAGCTATTCTAGTCTTTCTTCCTGGAATCGGTGAGATTCGCCAGCTTAATGATATGTTGGCTGGACATCCCGTGTTCTCTACGAATTGGTATGTTTATCCACTTCATTCGACGATCGCCAGCGAAGACCAAGAGGCTGCCTTCCTCGTACCCCCACCAGGAACAAGAAAGATTGTTCTCGCCACGAATATCGCAGAGACTGGTATCACAATACCTGATGTTACGTGTGTCGTCGATACCGGCAAACACCGAGAGATGAGGTAATTAACCCTATCAAAAGTCAACTGAATCTTACTTACTTACTTTATGATAGATTCGATGAAAGAAAGCAGCTTTCAAGACTTTTAGAGACATTCATTAGCAAGGCAAATGCCAAGCAACGAAGAGGGCGAGCTGGAAGAGTTCAGGAAGGCTTGTGCTTTCATCTTTTCACCAAGCACCGGCACGATGAATTGGTAAGGCATATTTCTCAACATAAATTTCGATGGTACTGCGTACACTGCTAACCTATGCTCGTGAAGATGTCGGATCAACAAACCCCCGAGCTTCTCCGCCTCTCGCTTCAAGATCTTGCTATTCGTGTCAAAATTTGCAAGCTCGGCGGTATCGAGGAGACATTGAGTCAGGCTCTAGATGCTCCGTCATCTAAGAATATTCGCCGTGCAGTCGATGCTCTCATAGATGTCAGAGCCTTGACACCAGGTGAAGATCTAACTCCTCTCGGCATTCAGCTCGCACGGCTGCCACTGGACGTCTTTCTCGGCAAGCTCGTACTTCTTGGCAGCATTTTCAAATGCTTGGACGCATCCATCACCATCGCAGCAATTTTGTCCTCAAAGTCTCCATTTTCAGCTCCCTTTGGTGCACGAGCTCAAGCAGACACTGTTCGACTTGCATTTCGGAGAGGCGACTCGGATCTCCTCACCGTCTATAATGCTTACCTGGCTTGGAAACGAGTTTGTGTAACTGGAAATTCGGATTACCAATTTTGCAGAAAGAACTTTCTCAGTCAACAAACATTGCTGAATATTGAAGATCTCAAAGGTCAACTTGTGGTCTGCCTCGTCGATTCGGGTTTTCTACCCTTGACTGGGGAGGAACGTGCGGCTCTGAATAGGTATTTGAAAGTGTCTCGACTACGGAACTTGACTAACAGTACAGAACCCGCTACTCTAGCAAACGCCGGCAATTCTTCGAAATACCCCAGCGAGCGAACGTCAATAGCGATAATGACATTGTGACCAGCTCTGTCATTGCGTGGAGTTTCTATCCGAAGCTACTTATCCGAGATGGAAGAGGTTTCCGAAATGTTGCGAACAATCAGTCTATTAGTCTTCATCCATCCTCGGTCAATAAGGGTCATCACGAGTTGAAGTGGTTGTCGTATTACCACATTATGCAAAACAAGCAGTAAGTGTATCTCGATTTATGTCCGAACACTGCGTTGACTCGATTCAGATTCTACAACGCTCATGAGACAACTGGAGTAGAAGAGTTTGCCATTGCTCTTCTTTGTGGCGACGTTCGATGTGATGTAGGTCCTTGGCCTAGGCCCCCAGCCATGCGAAAAGTAACTAACTTGAGGTCAGATGTATGCTGGAGTTTTCATCCTCGATGGAAACCGAGCACGATTTGCCGTGTCTGATTGGAAGACAATGCTCGTAATCAAGACGCTGAGATCCAAGCTGCGAGATATCTTGACGAGATCGTTCAAGAGTCCCGGGAAGCAGCTCACAGGACAACAGCAAAAGTGGTTGGAGGTTTGGCAGAAGATCTTTTCGCAGGAGTTCAAGGATAAATGAGTGGTGACTGCGACAGACCATTAGACTGCATAGACTTGGCGTTTATACTTTGTAGGAGAATATACACGGAAAACGACTGCGCTGCACGCTATCATGATGGCCGCATGTATTCATTAGAATTACAGCCTTGATATTATTTACCGCATTGTATGATGCCCATAAGTTGTTTCCGAAGGTGACTATAATTCCTTGGTTGGACCCAATCGTAGCCAGGCAAGCGCGATTTAAACCCTTCAGAGATCCCTTGCTCCCGAGAACAAGAATTTCATGCTAATCTCGTGCCTGAAGTTTCTGAAGCCCTCTTCCATTCTCCTTTCTACGAAGATGTTGGTAAACAAGTAGCCGACCACGTGATTTTGTGTTCGAGAACCTCATGTTCCAGTTTCGTGTCTGGGTGAAAGTCACATTTCCACCGTTTGACTTGAAGACCCATGAGGGGCTGATGGTGGTTGGGATTTTATAGATCTGCAAAGCTCGGAGAAGTCGCAAGTGTTGTTCTTTCCTGCCTGATCTTAGGCTTATCAGTGTCTTGTTTGACACAAAAACATATTTCAGCTCCTTAGTCCATGTGACAGTGTAAGTATAACGTATTAGGTTGAGTCTGGACATCCTGTTTCATGGCAGTGGGATACATTGAATGAGCCGACTACCGGTACATTGTCGTGTCGGCGTGCCGCCGGTACCTCATAGGACTCCTCAGCCAGAAAGAACGAATTTTCTCCTTCCGTCATCACTTTCCGGTTTTCACCGTATCAAATGGTTATAGAGTTCGAGACTTTCCTGCTAATCTCGACCGGTGCTCCAAGCATTCTAGAGCAAGGTTAGTGAGTTGCTCAGGTCGGATGTTAAAATGGGGTGATGGTGAAGATGGGACAGGCTTACTTCTTCCCAGGTTCACTTGCTCAGCATCCACAGAATCGTGACGCGGGCCAGCATACAACCTGAGGGTCATATCAGTCTTCTTGGTACACAGAGAGAACGCGATACTTATTGGTGACTTACGGCAAGCACAACTGCGGTGAAGAAACCAAGAGTTGGTCCTACAACTTTACAGTGACACGGGTTTTGGAATCTTCCGCATTGTATGCAGACCCACGGAATTGGAAGAGGAGCACCGGCCAGCTATGTAAACTCCAAGATAGCAGTAAAAGGAACGGAGGATTGAAGCGTCGTAGACCAGAAGAGACAGACTGGGAGCCGACTTGATTATGACTCCTTCGACCATGAATGCGTGCCCGAACTACTCTCAACAGAGCACCAAAAAGGGTGACGTAAAGTAGAACTTCTGGAGCACCAGATGGTAAAATCCGATGCTAATAAAGCAACTAAAGACATAGCATCGCACTTGTGGAAAACCTCGGATGTACAGAATTTTCTTGCAATATTGCCAAGACATTCTGCGCAAAGGGGATAGCTTGATAGAGACTACATTCGAATATTGCTGGCGCTGCAGATATGTTTATTTTGAAGTTTCTAAACGAACAAAAACAGCTGAGGAGAAAAAAATATGCTGGAAGAAGATACCGACATCGTAGATGAAACTAGCCTGGGAGCCGGTCTCGATTAATTGGCTAGATTCCCCCAAAACCATCTTTTTGGGAGGTTCTGATCCATGGAAAGCTGCTTCACTGAGGGTCTTAGACTTCTATCGCTTGAAAACTTTCAGAATGACATATGCTCATACAGACAGCCTTCATACGGCTTTTGTGTGCCATACTATGTCCTAGATTTGTCCACACACACGTACAAAAACAAGTCGCATCGCTTCGATCCAGAGAAACAAACAAATTCCCTTTCCTCAATTGAAAGCCTACGCTGGACAAGATGGATCGAGATTGGAGTCCTGGCCATCGGCTTCTGCAGCTGGATGGGGGGACTGATGGTCACGTGAACGACAATCCCATCCGGGGCGTCCAACTCCAAGACTTCTTCAGCGACACCAGTAGATCGCATATGTTCAGCACTGATCCCAGTTTCCTCGACTGCGAGGGATACTTGCCTGGCCACACTACTTCCGTGGTAGTGCACCTGCGTTTGGATGAATTGTCGCCTTCTCAGCGGACGACAATGATGACTTCAAATGCCACCCCCAATGTTGAACCGGTCGCAACTGCGAATTTCGACGATCCGCAGGACAGCGACAGCAACAGCAACAGCAACGAACTCACCGCTGTCGCACGATCCCAGGATGTAACTGAAGGTGCGCAACATGTCTCGCCCGAAAGAGAGAAAACGCCGCCCCAGGAGGACATACAAATGGAGGGGATGGAAGGGCAGGCCGCTGCGAATACTATGGAGGGAACGGTAGAGGCAGCGGCAGCGGCAGAAGCAAATGGACCGCAGGGAGCGCAAATGGAAATTGCTATTCCGGACCTCGAACAAGCCCCGACACCAGCAATCCCAGAGATCGATCCAGACGTGGATGATCCTGCCCTTAAGAACATTGCGGTCATGATATCTGATCCAGAAGCCTTGGGGCAGATGAGTGAGCAGCAACGATTCCTTCCAGAACTCATGAATTTGCCTCAGATACCGGGCCCTTCACAAGACCTAGAACTGGCAGCGCATGCTAGTATTCCTCATGATGGACAGATGGACATGGAATTGCCAGGCGTCTATGGCGCAATGGCGCCTATGCCAGCCCCAATGGGGTTCGGGGACAACTTTCACAATCCTCCTTATTTCAACCCCCCTTTTGTCGAACAAGTCGAGCCAGAACAGAAAGTCCAAGGTTTCGCAAGGATTGATTTCGACGACGGGAGTTTCTATTTGAACGCATATGTCCTCATGATTGGGAGAGATTTGCGCCTACAGAAAGTTCAGTCGAAGAGGGACGCAAATACAGTACAAATCTCGACAACCAAGCCAAGGCCAGCAGGGGCTTATAGTGAAAAGGGGGGTTTCGTCAGAGGTTTCGACGATGATGAGCTTGAGGAAGGGCACGACCGAAAGCGAAAACGGAAAGCTCGAAGTTCCAGTGGGCCAAACAAGCGTATCAAGAAGTCAGGATCTTCAGGCTCATCTTCACATCCACGATCCAGAAGACCCTCTATGGCTCCACCCGTGGATATATCTCAATACTCAGACTCCGAACGTCCTGCCAAACTTAACATTGAGGATCATCAACCATCTCCTCATAAGATGGTTACGCTGTACATCCACCCTCCTTACCCAGCGAAAGAACAAGATTGGAAAGCTATTTCACGAGAACACCTACTGATAGCATTCAATTTTGACAAGAATCTTTGGGAGGGTAAGGTCATGGGGAGAAACGGATGCTTTGTGGAAGATGATCTCAAACACCAACACGAGACCTTCGAACTTACAAATGGCTGTCATCTACAAATCGGCGCGGTAGAACTGTTGTTCAGACTCCCGGAGCACATCCCGATTGGTAAAACAGGTGCTGAGGAGGCCGAAATGTCTGACGAGGAAGCTGTCGGGACCGCGGCGGACGCCCGTCAATTCGCAGATGACGAACGGCTAAGTTACGTTATTGCTGGTAAGGAGATGAGCTTAGAATTCAAGAACGAGCGGCAAAATCTGGACATGGGCGATGAAAGTGACTCTGATGAGTATGGCGAAGAACGGCATGATCAAGATGGTGAAGCCAGTGAAGACGATGATGACGATGATGAGCTAATTGGTCAACCGCGGTTGTTCAGCGATGATGATGAGTCGGATGAAGATGAACAGCTGGATGCAGAACAGGACCTGGAAGACGAACAAGAAGACGGAAGGGGATATGATCCCGATGACTTGAGGCCTGAACCCGAGCCCATATCCCTACCACAAACTCCCGAGCCCAAGAAACGTGGGGTGGGTAGACCGCCAAAGAATGGAATTTCCAAGCGGCAGCAAAGAGAAGAAAAAGCAGCGCGACTTGCACAGGAGGCTGTCGAGAAAGAGACTAAGAAGACCACGAAGAAGGAGGAGAAAGTCGCCAAAGAAGTCAAAGAAGCCAAAGGGGGTAAAGGGGGCAAAGGGGGCAAAGGGGGTCAAGATGGCAAGGATGGCAGGGACAGTAAAGAGAATAAGGAGAATAAGGACATCAAAGAGGGTAAGGAGGGCAAGGAGAGCAAATCGGCGAAGAAAGGAATCAAGACGGAGCCTGGCAGTCAGCCGAATGCAGAAACTAGCAACAAGTCTGGTCCTGAAGGTGGTGAGAAGAGGAAGGTTGGCCGTCCACGCAAGCATCCGAGACCAGACACGCCCCCAGAGCCAAGGGAGAAACGCAAGTACACCAAGAGAAAACCCAAGGAACCTAAAGATGGAGAAGCGAAAGCCGATGGCGAGGGTGGTGATGGTGAAAAAGATTCCAAGGAGCAGAAACCACCGAGATCTCCTCGATCGCCAACACCAACCTACAATGAAGCTGAGCTTACGGAAGAACAGCTGGCTAAGCCATCTTGCAACTATGTCCAACTCATCTACGAGGCACTCTCAGAGTCAACGCACAAGCAAATGTCGTTACCACAAATTTACAGGGCCATTCAACGGAAGTATCCATACTTCGTCCTGAAGGTAGCCACGGTCGGATGGCAGAGTAGTGTTCGCCACAACTTGGGACAGAACGAGGGTTTTGAGAAGGTGGAACGTGACGGCAAAGGATGGAAATGGGCTATCAAGGAGGGTGCTACGTTCGAGAAGGAGAAAAAGAAGAAAGCTTCTCCACCACCTCAATATCCTCCTGGACACATGCAACCAATATATCCAGGCTTGCCTCATGGGTATTCAATGCAAGGGTATCCTCCTCCTGGAATGATGATGCCACCTCAAGGATACCACATGCAACATCAAATTCCTCCAAATTATCGCCCGCCTGGTCAGCCGCAACCTTATATGGGTCATATGGGGCACCAGCCGCTCATGAACGGGCTCTACCAGCCAGGGCTTCAGCCTCCTATGATCAATCAACCTACATTGACAATTCCTCCTGCACTGGCCCCTCAAGCCCCCACCTCTTACAGCTCCCCTTACGGTCCCAAACCTGCCGCTTCGAGTGCACCTTCGACAGCTCAACCAGGCCCCCCCCCAGGTCAGGCTCCTTCTTCCACGGGTCAGCCTGGTTCTTCGACAACTCAAATGGACGCCCAAACGGCTCAACCAGGCACTCAAACAAGCCAAGTGAGTGCGCAAGCACGTCAAGCGACTCATTCATCTACAGCACAAGCCGTCGGCGAAGCGAAGCAGACAGTACCTTCGACAACTCCACCCACTCCTTCAGGTAAATCAACACCCTCGGCTGACCAGTTAAGCCTCCTAAACGTTCAACCCATACCGAATCAACATGCTCAAGGGCCAGGCTCACCTGGGGTAGCACCTCAAGCTGGTTATCAGTATTCACAGCAGCCGCAGTATCCTCATTACGCCCAATCACAGCAATTTTCTCCATCATTCCCTCCGCAGCAGCCACAACAATCTCAATCGCAGCAGAGGCCAGCACCGCCAAGCTCTCAGTCGTTCCAACCGCCGCCACAGCCGCAGACACAGCAGCCAGCACCTCCTGAAACCCAGCCTCAGGATGTACAACAGACGAGCTCGAGCGCACCCTCACCTGTGGTGAATGAGAAGATCTTGAAGGCCGTCGAGTCGTTCAGGAGTGCTCTAGCCAATGAAATGGTTAATAAGCCCAATGGCATGGAGACACTAGACAGCGCGGTCAGCAAGGTTCTTGGACACAAGAGTGACGATGTACCTGGTTTCAAGGAAGAGGCTAAAATTGTAGACGTTTTGCGGGAAATGCTCAAGAAAATCGGTCTTCTTCCACGAACTGGTGCTTCTAGTTCACAGACTGATCAGAGATCGCCTCCACCTGCATCTCAAATCCAAAAGTCCTCATTCCAACAAGCGAATCACGGCGGGACACAAGAAAGCGCAGCTCAACCCCAACCGCCTGCAAGATCGACTGGATCAGCAAAGCCGAACCCTACGATCATGCGGCCCACTTTCACACAGAACCAGAATCGTTCCAGTGGTCCTCATGTGCCCAGACCGCCAATGAACAATATGGCAAGATCCAATTCGAATAGTTCCAATGCACCATTGCGGCAGCATACTCCTCTTGGCTCACCTGCACCTCCTGCAAATCTCGCGAATGGCTCTCCATCTACAAAAGCACCATCTAATGGGCCCTCCTCGAATGGAGCCAACACGCCGATGCGCTCAAGCGAGTCAGGTCAGGTTGAGGGTCCGAAGAAGGAGGTTGTAGACGAGTTGGTGCAGGTGAAAAGTGAGCCAGTAGCTGGGCCATCACCACCTAGGCCACAGACGACAGAGACGAACTCCTAGGTTGGGACATGCTTCGAAGAACGAAGTCACGAAATCATGATTATGGCGTTTTTGATCGGGTACGGATAGGCATAGGGATATTTGCATTCAAGGGGGGCTTTTCGGTTGGCGTCAAAATGGAGATGGGATGGGCCAGGATGGCATTATCGATCAAAGCATTTGCATTTGGTTACCAAAAGGCGTTACAATCCCGTGGCGCGCATTGCTATGCCGGACTTAGGCGGGCGGGGTACATCTGGTATCTGGAGGATTTTGTTCACGCCAATCTGTCATTATGGATATTCACATAGTATTCTACTAGCCAGTATCGCTAGGAATACATGTTCTCCAAAATATTGCTTCTTGTTTTCTCCTCCCCCTCGCGTTCACCGTGTATCGTTTCGGTCATGCCAAGTCTCTAACTTCCAGAAAGTCATGCGCAAGTGTGCCTGCAGACGTTCGTTGTATCGAACGGCGGCGCGGTCCGAAACCGGAATTGTGCAGCATGATAAGTATGCCTCTTTACTAGTATCGGAACTCTGTGCCACTCGCTGTTCCTGAAATCTGCTGTTGTGGGGTGTTGGGATTCGCGTTAATCGCGGATTGGACTCTTGTTTTCGTTGTGCCGTTCGCTTGCTTGCCTTTCTTTGTCCTTTCTCCTCAACTTGTATGGTGGTATGGGGAGACAATTGCCCTTCCTATTGCCCTTATTGTTGATTTGGCGGTAACGAGTCAATGTGTAGGGCTTCCGACATATCATAGGGTCGCCCTTTCATTGGGGATGCCTCTCGTATCTGCGACTCTGCGAAAGACGACAATCGGCCAGGGCTTGCAGATGTAGAGTTAGTCAAACGGAGACTTCATTAGTGTGAGGGTACTTCTTGTTGTCAATGCTGGCCCCCTCAGTCTTGTAGAAGACACAGTTGACACGATTTAGACCGTTCTTCTCACTGAGCTGCGCTGGTCAGCCCAGAGGACGTTGCTCCAATAGTAATTATGCTCGATGGCTACGGTGCTGGAGATGACAAGCATCAATAGCAACGGAATCCAACGTTCACAAATGCACCTAGAAGTTCACCGGTGGGTGGTATTTTCACAGCTGCTCTGTGGAGCTGAAAATCCTCGTCAGAATTCCATACACACCTGTCCCTCCTCGGACTGAGCTAATAATATGCAGATTTCCTGGTGGCAATGCCGAAGCCATAGTACTAAGCACGACTGTGGATTAAGCAATGTTTGCGAAAAGCCTGGGGTCCTAGACGTCTTCGGTTTCGAGAAGCGTAAGGAATTCGCTTCGTTACCTCTCCCGGGCGTATGGATTAGAATTGACCTCGCCGCCGAATCTTCTTGGCAAATCCAACGATGTCCCCCAGCTTTCGGTCGCCGACCGGTGTGTTTGTAATGTCCCTCTGAACTTTCAGAATATTGCTTTCGGCTCCGGCGTGTACATGTCTCCAACGCCGATGATACACAGAGCGACTGAACTATGATTACTGTCGCCCTGCTTTCGAGGTAAACGCACGGTATGTGGCACTCAAGATACATTCCTCTCGAAGTTTTTGGAGCTGATGTCTGTTTACGGAAGATTTCCCGTCCAGCGTTTTACACTTCCAGGCGCTTCTCAAGACTGAGGTATTGTCCGCCACATCCGAGATGAGACATACGCCCGACTACACGGCAGTGGGAAGGCCGTAATCACAAGATGAGCTGCTCTGTCGGAATGCAATTTTCATTGCCAATCTCTTCAATATCGTTTTGTCCCGAAAGTGTGGGTGGAGGCGTTTGCAGCCTTACGCCACACTTCTCTCGGGCCATGTGCCACGAAAATCTTGCTGAAATCCCTCATGTATAGCTGGTGACAGATGTTTTGCCCTTTGGAATAGAAACTCTGGGATAGCCAGACCGACAGCGAAGGCCAGATGTAGGCACAGGACTAGACATGACTGCCTAGAAGTCCATTGTCGTGTGCAGAGCGGCTTTCCCTGTGCTTCCGCTCCTCGGCCCCAGGAGACCTTTGGTTTTTGAATAAGCAAAGCCGGAACTTCTACTCGTAGGGCAACCCTGGAGAACCCAATGCTTGCTCAGAACTAGGAAAAGCCCTGGTGATATGCACGAATGGTCTTGACGGAACTGAAAGGTCGTTCGAAAGTTTTCTGATTTCCAATGTGATACCAGGGTTTGATAGCCAGGTTGTCTCCCGGGTGATTATTCCCCGTAATTTGGTTGTCTACATTCTTGATGGAAGGTAGAAAGTGAAGCCTACTCGGTAGATGACTGCCCTTTGGTGAATCTCTCTGTAGTCGGTGTCGATCTCATGGCCATTCTGGCATGATCGTGGTGAGACTGTGCTCCTGACTTGGGAACTGACTAGTCGAAGATGCTCGGCAGATTCGATTTTGAGGCGAACGCAGTCGGATGGTAACTGAGTATGGAGATAGAGAGACTCCTGCGCGGGGTTGGCTGGGAAGAGGGTCCTTGTTAAAGCGCTTGGGAATACTCTTCTGTATCCTTTGGCGAAGATCTTGTAAGAGCATAGGAGAAGGTATCTGTTCATATGTCGATCCTAAAACTAAAGTTGTTCTTGGGCTGGGTGATCTGGGATATATGTAGCACACTCGCGAAACCAGAAAACTTGCGGTCCATTGAGAAGCTCCGACTGAACGAGGCGACACCAGACGAGGAGATCGTCGGTCAGAGTCCAGACAAGTGCTCAAGTCCATTACTAGCTTCCAGACCAAGGGTTCTCGAGCCAGTTGGTATTTTAACAGGTGAAACGCATGAATAAATTTGCCCGAATTCTAATGAACCATTTGGTCAACACTTAATCTCAAATGCATACTGCAGCTGCGTTTCTGCAGTGACAGCGTTTCACCGCTCTTATGGAACACTCTTGAATGGAATGCGGCTGCAGTCTCGATATCGAGGTCATGAAGCAACGGATATCAATGGCTGTTAGTGTTGACCTCTTGGGGCGTTGAGAACCAATCATAAGCGCTCGTTCGTTCGCCTCGCCGGGGCGAGCTGCACTCAAGATGCCACAACAAGCACCTGTTGCAGGGAGTTGTAAATAGTGCATACGTGGATCAAGCCGAATCTCATTTCGAAGAACACGAGGGCGCTTGAAAGAAGCCTCTCGACACTTGCATGAAGCATGGCTGACTCTATGCCTAGCACCAATGTCGTTGCCACTGTTGCCGGGGACTGTCATATAAAGATCTTCGAAGCGACCTCACCAGTGGGAACAGGAGCTTCCAAGATCCATACATCATTTACATCCTTGAAACGTTAGGTACTAGTCTCATGATCTTGTAGAATTAGCTGTCGTTCATCCACCTATATTGCGAAGCATGTCTTCCTCGGAGAAGAATCGATATTGGATACCCCATGTCGACATCAACAAAAAAGTGATCACCGCGGAAATTCAGTATTATCTGGGCCCTGAGTCGACCGTGCGGGCATATACTCAAGATGTATTTGATACCGGTATCCTCTTCTCGATTGCTTGAGGGGGGCTAACATAAACCCTAGGGTGAAGACGGATTCCTCATCACGACTCCCGGTGAATGCTTGACCGATGTAAGCATGAAGCCTCCACCATACTGTATCCCAAAACAATGGCATTGACTGGATTCAGGAGCAAATAGATGATATTTGTCGCAAATCCAAGGAGATTTGGGACAAACAAGCAGCAGCTCGAACCAAGAAGGAATCAGACAAGCAGCTCAAGCGACCACTACATAAGCCCGTTGTGGTATCACGCGGATCTAGACACGCCGACTCGACTCGAAGTCGTCGGCACTCAGGTGAACGAGACAGGGGAGAAGGTTCGGGGTCAGGATCAGGGCGAAGACGGTCAGACGAGCGAAGCTACGACAGCTATGATCGACGCGACAGCAGATGGTGAACGGTGAACGAGAGAAGCCGATTCTTCCTCCATGAAGACGTAACGGAGATCAAGGATAGTCTGGACTTCGGAGGAAACCGTGTCTGCGCTGGTCTGTTGCAACTTGCAACAGAGATAGATTGACAGCCACGATGAAGAGGGAAAGGACGGTGAAGGGGAGGAGTCCGCCCTGTGACTGCCTGCGAGAATTTGTTGCATAGCGTGGGTTTGATATTCTGCTGCTGGTAATTAATTAGTGTTCGATCCCCGTTGTGTATACCTTCTAGAAATCCCAACTCAGTTGTCAACTTCTATGTTGTAGCCATGAAGCTGTGAGGTGTAGAATCTTGTTAGACCTTGTGCATGTCACGAAGGGCAAAACAGCCCAGTGCCATTCAACATACCCTGCTGTAGATCGACGGTGAATGGGCAATCACAAAGCCTGGCAGAGTCTCAACATCGCAGTGCGGCTGAGATATGTTTCTCGGTATTGGGCTGTCGTTGATAGTTGTCGTTGGCGAGGCTCCGCTTCTGGGCAAGGCAAAACTCCTGACGATGCAGGGCTGTGGCAAGAAATGGGCATCGCATTCTAGGCTGCCCGAACGCCACTTCCGAGAGCCTCGTGCTTCGACTCCGTAGAATCGAGATACAGGAAATCTTGTGATTTGACACCTTTGTGAAACTGTTGAGGACGAGTTGTGCGAGGTGAAAAGGTGGAGAGGTTAAGAAAGCTAGGATAATGACATGCGGGGAAAGGCCTGCAACGACCACAAACGATGTAAGCATCTTCATATGGACGACTCTGAGCTTGATCGATAGGGAAACAGAGCAATTGACAGTCCGGAAAGAGATAGAAGTGATCGAGTATTCGAACTGATTATCCAGATGCCATGCGCGTGTTTCTTACGACTCGACCTCGGGTCAGGTTTGCACTTGAAGTAGTCATCCACAAGATCTTGCCAATGCGGTGCACGGGAGGGAAGTTGCTTCTTGTCAAACACGAAAGTCCTTGTGATTGCCATCGAGAGGCACGTAGCACAAATTGATGATCCCCTGAAGTGTATATAACAGGACAGTATGATGTGAAAGCTGGCTGACCAAAGGAAACTGTCTGGTCTACGAGTTACACCAACATGAAGATGTATCCTTCACTTTTCGGTGTCATCATTCCGATGACAGTGACGGCAAACTCCCAGGCTTTCGACACGTATCAGTTCCACGTCTGGCCATATCCCCCACTGCTGAACATCTTAGAGTCCGAAGTCTCTTTTGCCACTGGTCAGTACTTTGATCGTCCTTAGATTGAAGTGATATACACTGACCATATCAGAAACCCTCTGGGTCGGGTATACCAAATACAGGCAAAGCTCAGAGCCCTTCTGTCCCATAGTCGGAAGCCAGTTGTCATTCACGTCATGGCACCAAACACCCATTGTAAGCACTTGGAAGATCTATGATAGTAGCTCTAACACGCACACCTAGCGTTCGTCGCCCTTACGTATTGCTTCGATCAGGGCTGCGGACCACGAGCTATGATGAGAGATATTCAGGGACATCCGCTGTATGCTTGAGCGTACTTGCATGCATCGAGGATGCCCATCCTTCTTCGAGCCGCCTCGCAATTTCGGTCCATCGTTAAGATTCTATATTGTTCTTTGAAATGGCTCAAATGGAACAAAATCCGACGTTCTCGTCGTCTAGGGACGGCAAAACCCATACGTCTTCCCAAATAACACCGCAACAGTGCAATTCACTACTGCACATGGTCACTACGTCCCGGAAGAGGCCAGCGCGGTCGGATTTGGCCTCGATGGGGACGGCAAGTAGACTTTTAATGGCCTGAACGAATTTGTGGCTTGTCAGACAGAAGACATGGTGAAGCAAGGCCCTTACAACGGGTATCAAATATGGTGGAAAGGCGCGGGATCCGTGAAAGGTGTCAATTGCAGCGAGCCACTATCTCTGGTGAAAGACGAGAAGGCTGGGAAATGTGGAGCCGGATACTAGAGCGCAAGTCTTGAGGATTTCCAAATTTGGAGGAGCCGAGAGTGGCCAGGTTGCTCATGAAGGATCCATCGCAGAAGAGAAAGATGTTGTTGGTTGTGATCGTGCCACTTTCCCGTCGTCTCCTGGCATTATGTGGATAATTAAATCCCGCGGTTTGACATCGTTCCAGCGATTTTCAAGATCCCTCCAGTGCTGTTTGCTCATCGGCCGCCTTCTCATCAAGACTCTTTTCATACCCTGCAAGGCTGAACGGTCCGGCAGACCATAACACCAATGCCTGGACACCAATCTGGACCTTTTCTTCGTCGTTTACTTTCTCCTTTTGCCCACCTGTGATATAGCCCATCACATTGACCCATTCTCCAATATGAGTCTCATTTGACTTCAAGGTAGTAATGAGAAGCTTGACATCCACTTGGGCTTTCAACGCATTTCCTGGTGGGTGGTTGTGTTCCAGAGTAAGCGTTGCTTCTTTTGTAGAATAATTTGTAACACTAAAAAAATGAGCTTAACAAAACCGCACATAAATAAGACCGATATTGAGATAGTGGAAATACAGAGAAATCGTGGATGACAGAGACAATGTAGCGTCACACTAGACTTGCGGAGTTGTCAGGATGACGGACTGGCCCTTATTGTCAAGACACCACTGAGATATGGAGTCCCAATCCACGTCGCCATTGACACCATGTGAAATGCAAGAATAAACAGAGCTTTTGATAAACAAAGAAATGCTCACCATCCCAGGAAGCGAACTTTAGAACCAGGAGAATGTGATCCTAGGGCAGAAAGTAGAGTCAATCTTGTCGGGACTGGCCCATTGTGAACGCCAGCCATTTTGGGACAGGATCTGATACTTTCGTCTCATTGATTGTCGAATTTGACAACGTGAAGCTATTCAAGATCATACTGAATATGCATAGAGCGGGATGAAGTCACGATCTACCGACCACGTGCCAAGAAGTGCGCTAGGCCTCAATCAGCGATTGGTGGCCTGGCGCTAGCTCGTCATCGTCGAATCTCTGGTCATTCACAATACAGGCAACGAGAACAAGACAAGATATTGCACCTAAGTCCGCGTCACGAACCACCTGATAATCTACTCAACCCTCGATACTTCATATACGAAGCCTCGCAGTCGCACTATTTTCTCCACACTCTGCGAAGCCTCTTTGTCCAACGATCAGACTGCCCCACTACCTCCAACCTTCAGATAGCGAATCTGGACCGGAGAGGGCTATCTTGATCCCTTGTCAACCTTTACCAAGTTCGAGCATCAGCAGAAAGAACTAAGAGCGTCTCTCGGGACTGGGCGGTCCGTCGATATTGAATTTCAAGGGTAGCGAAATCTCATAGTACAAGATGTCTGGAGTGTGGGGTTGGTTTGGCGGGCAGAGTGCCCAGAAGAGAAAGGATACGCCCAAGAATGCCATCCTTGGTCTACGATCACAGCTGGAAATGCTGCAGAAGCGGGAGAGGCATCTGCAGAATCAGATGGATGAACAAGATGCTATTGCTAGGAAGAATGTGAGCACGAACAAGAACGGTACGCAGTCACCCCGCCCTGTGCTGGGATCACTGGCAGATTTGAAGATAAACCTGAAGCTGGCCCAAAGATTCGAGAGAAGTATTTCGAACTGTTGCTAATACTTCTATACAGCGGCCAAGGCTGCCCTGCGACGAAAGAAGCAACATGAGCATACTCTTGAACAAACGACCGCCCAAGTAGCGACCCTGGAGCAGCAGATATACTCGATCGAGGCGGCGAATATCAACAGAGAGACTCTTGCGGCTATGGAGCGCGCGGGCGAGGCTATGCAACAAATCCATGGCAAACTCAATATTGATAAGGTTGACGAGACAATGTATGTTATTAAAGAATCTATCGGGAACCGGAACAAATAATGCTGACCTTCTGATTCCAGGGAGAAACTGAGAGAGCAGCATGCTTTGGGCGAGGAAATCGCTCAAGCTATCACAAGCGCTCCTATTGGCGAACCGATCGACGAGACGGAGTTGGACGATGAGCTTGCTGAGTTGGAGCAAGAACAACTTGATAATAAGATGTTGAAGACAGGAACCGTGCCTGTGTCCGACGAGGTACACAGATTACCCGCAGCAGCGAATGGAGAAAGTAAGTTGCCCCTTCGACATCTATCTCTCGCTGACTCACACCACCTCCAGTCAAAGGGAAAGCACCAGTGCATGCGGAGGAGGAAGACGAAGAGGAAGAACTTCGGAAGCTACAAGCCGAGATGGCTATGTGATTTTCACGACGCCGAAGTCACCGCTTTTCTTTCGTCCACCGCACGACATCTACGTTGTGTCGGGACCTGCATACTGTTGAGGGGTTGGGGTTATGGTTGCGTTGGGATTCCACAATTACCTCTTTTCAGATTCTTGATCCACCTTTGGAGCCGGCGTTTAGGATTTGCTGCTGTACATCTTTCAATACGAGAATACCTATTCACACGGACAAGACCCAGAGGTGCCCTCAACGTCATCTGCTATGTCCAGTGTCCAGACCTCTGTGCCACGTGAGACACACCGCCAATTGCAGGACCCGGAACCTAATGTACCTGCCTAGACAAAGCGGGCAGGTAGATCTTTCGAAATGAGGCTGACACGGAGTACTTCTCATCAGAACCTTCCTGATTGGAACTTGAGTATGCTCCATTCTTACTGAAACATATTTCCGCTGGCATCCTGACTAGTCGATTGTTAACAGAAGAAGACTGTCGTTATGGAAAAGCTGTTCGGTCGAACTCGGATCGAAGAGGAAAGGGAGAGACTTCCAAGTGCACTGGAATTCAGATCGCACTCCGTTCTGACTTGGCTCACGGCGGCTGTCTAGTTCAGTGAAACTGAGGATATCGACTTTAGTAGCAGCAGGTGCGACAAGCCCTCCAGTCCCTTCACAGATAAAACGTGATATTCCCACTACTATGTCTCTCAATAGCACCGAACTATCTTACATAATCAAAGATTGCAAGAATTACAGAAAGAAGTTCGCCAGAACTTCGGCTCAAAAGGTTGTGTTTTTCTGGTGTCGACATGAGCTCGCTAAATGAACCCCTGAAGCATGCTGGCATGCCATGCCATGCCACGAAGAAAAAATCGCGGGACAACACAGCACTAGGACTTCGATTTATTCCGTGTCATCAGCTATCCCCACACTGATGCTTAATATTAGAAGAATACTTCTGTCGATGCAACCCACGGTCTGCCTTTCATCCAGCGAATGGAAATGGCGCGATCGGGCACCGTTGGCTTCTATCAGCGAGGCATACAAGGCGAACACGTTGCACGGCGCACCGCATCAACCCGCTGCGAGGGAGGGACATGACAACCATGGCTCTGCATCGTGCTAAGCAGTTGTTGGGTGGATATTTCTCGATATGCTTCCTACTGGTTCGCTGCTGGGTTCCTGGCTCTGAAAGGGAGGTCCTTGACTCCCGCTCCCGCAAGCCAGGCTTGCATGCTGGCTATCAATTCCAGCAAGTCGAGAGCTTTTCTCCCTGCCCGGGTAACCCAATGTGTGTTGGCTTCGTTGGGCCGCATTAGATGTGTTGCGATATCGTCGACAGCTGCAGCATCCGATCAGTGCAAGAGCATGCGACGTGGCGCCAGTCCCTTTCTCTGCTCCAATTGATATCGAGCACGATATTGATCATTTGGCTTATCGAGTAATTCTCTCGTGGGGTGTCCCCGCGGGTCGAACGTGGGTCGGATTATGTCGAGTCCTGTCTCTCACTGTTTCTGCCGAGTGCCAATAGTAACGCTTTCTCTGTTCCTCTATTTCTGCTATTCTACATCATAGGCATTTCATTGTCTGTTCAGATTCTCGATAATCTCTTCTCAATTCTCAAATTGTCTCTATTGCAACCCAACCTCCCAATTCACATTTCTTAGGCCGACGTTGTGTATGCAAAATATAATTCGACCTTATAATCCCCGGTATTGGGTACCCGCAGATTGCCGAGCATTCTTTTGACATGGGGAGAGAAGAATAAGAGGGATACCCAATACGTTCTGTGTGAAGCTTTTCGGTACTCTGTTGAAGAGGTATACTCTCTAGTATGGCAGAATCACCTTTCACAGTATGTCCTTACAGGACACAAGTCCATGACCCGTCGTCCATTCAGACGGAACAATACGAAGTACAAACGCAGAAATTTGAACTTCAAACTCAGAAGTATGAGATCCAAGCTCCTCGAAGATTTGAGGTCCAGCAGGCGAGATATGGAGAGCCTCAAGTTTTTACCGGAACAGAGAAAGACCTTGCATTGCTCGCGAAGTGCCAGGCGGGTAGCCCGTTTGCATATCAAGTAGATGGTAAATTATCCGTCGATTGTCCTTCTAGTTGTGTTCTGGGTGATCCATGCTCTCGGGGGAATATTATATCCACATGCATTGAAGCATTGAACAAGGATCAATGTTCTCAAACGGACTTGGATGACCAAAAAGAAAAAGCTAATTTTGGTTGCTCAGACGATTCAGACGATGAACCAACAAAACAAGACGAGTCCTACGACGATAGCCCTGGTCCCAACTCACCTGCTGAGCTTGCCGGTGACAATGAGGGTCAGAGCAATATGGATGGTGGGGGACAATCAAAACATGACGAAGGTGGCGGAACCCCGATTGCTGGGGAAGCCAGCATATCCCAACCTGTCACATCGGAGATCAATGAGAACGGACCTGAAGACGTTTCCAAAGTGCCGCCAGCTGCCCCTGATCCTCCTACCCGGGATGATAATGTTCAGGAACAAAGTTTGGAGACCAAGGAGGTTTCCGGTCCAACCGATGCATCACGACCGACTAGTCGCAGCAGCGTTCATTTCGCTGACGATACGGCTCCACCTGCTCCTGAGTTCAAACCTAAAGGGAAGAACAACAAACAATCGAAAAAGGAAGCCAAGAAGGATAAGAAGCAGGATAAGAAGGCCAAACAACTCGAGAAAGAACTTGAACCAGAAATCATTGAAGTTGCAAAATTTGAAGAGGACCTACCCAAATCCTCAAAGAAAGGAAAGGAATTTAAGAAGGATAAGAAGCAAGACAAAAAATTGAAACAAGCCGACAAGGACGCCGAGCCTGAGAAGTCAATTGAGATCGACAAAGTTGAAGACGAGACACCCAAAGGCAAAAAGGGGAAGAAGGGGAAGAAAGCTGACAAGTCTTGGGAGCCTGAGCCCATTGTCGAGAAGGAAGTAAAGGAAATCAAGCAAGAGAAGGGTGGTAAAGGAAAGAAGGATAAGAAGGGTGGAAAGGGGAAAGAGAAAGCAGGCAAAGCTTTGGCTGGTGTAGCTGTGGTCGGTGCAGCTGCAGCTGTCGCCAGTGAGATGACACCTCCGCCATCAGATGAGTTGCCTTCGGATAGCCCTGGTGTGGGTGAATCCAGTCCCGTCGATGAGATTTCACCTTCTTCGGATCCTGCCCCATCTGCGGATGGTGAGCAGAGTGCGGAAGCCGCTTCAGCTTTGGAGGAGACGAAAGACGGTCCTATCGAAGGCGGCTCAACACCATCGGACCCCTTACCAAGTGCAGACGAGCCTGCTAGCGAGGCGCCTGTGGTGAGCTTCTCTAGCTCCGATATGTCTCAGTTATCTAACGTTCTAAATAGTTATCTAACGTTCTAAAGGAAGAGGCAACACCTGCTGTGGAGTCTAATCCAGAGCCAGTGGTCTGTTAATATCTTAAAGCAGACAAATGACAATCAGGTGTACTGACAAGGTATCAGGTTGATGAAACCCTAGCTCCAGCCGTGGATGACTCGATTAACGAGCCAGTGGTATGTGGTAGTCCTGATTTCAGCTATCAATCATCACCGTGAGCTTAAGATTGTGTACCATTTTTGGCTAAAACTCTTCTAGGTCGAGGAGGTTCCTGCTTCTGTTGAGGACCTAACCAGTCCGGACCCTGTGGTAAGCTTCCAGGCGTCACTTATGGTTCACTGGTACAGTGCTGATGTTCTTACAGGTAGAGGAGACTCCTGCCCCAGTTGTTGAAGAGACGCCAGCGCCTTTGGTAAGTCTTAAATCAATGCTCGCTATGCTTTATCCTGGTTTAAAGACAATAGCGTTGCTAACTTGATGTAGGTCGACGAGACGCCGGCCGCAGAAATTCCTGCCGTAGGTTTATGTCCGATGGTCACTACTTTTATTTGCTAAATAAGATAGGCTGAGGACGCGCCAGCCCCAATCAATGAGCCAACACCCGTGGTAGGTCCTCAGCGATGTCCTACCTCCAGGTCTCTGTCTCATCCCACACGCAGACCACTGACTGTCTCTAGGTCGAAGGCACGCCCGTCCAAGTAGATGAAGAACCCACTCCCTCCCATGAGCCTACGGCAAGTCTCCATCATCTTTCTCTTCAATCAACTTCCTGTGCTAAGTGTATTTAGATTGAGGATTCTCCCACTGCAGTGGAAGAAGAGCAGGCCCCGGCCGCTGTGGTAAGTCTCCATCGAATTTATTCCTGATCCGCCTTGACGATACAAGCCTCGCTAACGATTTATAGGCTGAAGGTGTGACTGAGCCTACCGCCGAGGAGCCCAGTTCCATTCCCGAGGTAAGTCTAACATTGATCAAAACTTACCTCTCAAGGTTCCAGATGCTGACTTGGATATAGGAAGTGGGCACGCCAGCTCCAGTAACCGAAGAATTGTCAGCCGTTGAACCTTTGGTACGTTAGATACTCCCCATAATGCATTCTGCAATCAACTATTTGTCTGACTTGACGAAGACTGAGGATATACCCGCTGCTGAAGATGGCCCGGTACCTGCAGTAGGTTTCACCCTGAGACACCAATTCCCCTAGATCTTTTACCAAGATAGACTGCTGACGTTCACATAGGAGGAAAGTGTGATCACTTCTGACCCAGCAACAGAGGAGCCTGGCTCAGAGCCAGTGGTAAGTTGTACCGTGTGACCGAACACCATTCCCAGGATAATATGAATCTTTCCAGCGCCTGATATGCATATCATACTGACCATCATCAATCCAGGTTGAAGAGTCACCAGCGACAGTTGAAGAGACCATACAGGTTGATTCCAGCCCATCTGTAAGCCGCTTTACCTCTATTCCTCTACTCGAGGGCAGAGACTCTGGCCGCCAAGCTAGCGACTCTGCTCGAAGACTAGCATACGTCAACAGCCCCATGTCCAATGATGTGTTCTAACTAATTCGTTATAGGATGGCGATAGCTCAGCTCTCGCTGTTGAGGAAACGTCTGTGCCGGATACAGAGCTTATGGTACGTCAAGAGCCCCAGCTGTAGCTGTATACCCCTATATACTTAGCTAACAATGGTCAGAAGGAAGAAGAATCCTGCCCGCCAGCTTCTGAAGACGCCCCTGCTTTGGCCACGGAGTCGGAATCGGTGTGTAGCGGCTTCTTCCTTGGGCAACTGATCCAAGTTGCTTTAATCTCCGGAGTACATGCCTGACGAACATCATAGACAGCTGATACTACAGATGCTCCAATTGAGCCTGTTGCTAACCCTGCAGAAGAAGAGGCCGTCTCAGAACCTGTAAGTCATTCTTGCGTCACTTGATTCTCATCAGACGCATTTCTGCTACGGAACTGGCTTTCTTGGGGTTTCTTTCACTCACAAAAGACAGGTCAACGATGCACCGCAGTCTGTTGTCGAAGAAACACCTGCTCCTGTAAGTTGACGAAAGACTCTCTTATATATCTTGCTCCGTACTGGTGCAATCTCAAGCATTGAATCTCAATGCAGCTGCACGTGACTCTCCTTAAACTATCCTATATTTCTACCCTCTCGAGCTTAATAGCTAACTCTTATAGGCTGAAGATGAACCTACAGCTGCTGCTGAGGTCACGGAAGAAGTGGTAAGTTGCCGTGCCCACATCTAGGCCTATCTTCAGACTTTCCAGCCTCCTGCAGACTCCTATGACTCGACTGGCACTGACATATAAAAACCTTAGGCCGATGAGAGCTCCAAGCCTGTGGAAGAAGAGCCAGTGGTAAGTAGTTATCGAAATATCACCCACGTGTCGCCATTCTCGGCGCAAGACATTGTCCGAAATTTGAAACTGACTTTTCAAGGTTCACGAGCCGCCCCTATCCGAAGATCAGTCAATACCTGCGCCCTTAGCAGAAGAAGATAGCCCAGCTCCAGCAGTAAGTATACATTTGATTTGGCGTGTTTACGCCCGTGTGCCCGACTTCGCTTGACGAGCAATCTTTGTAACACTGTCCCGCCCCTTACCAGTGTTAATAATTTGCTGCCACATGACACATCTGAATGCTTGGTCGCTGCATATTCCTATTGATCTATCTTGCAAACTAACGTTTGTTCAGGTTGAAGAATCGAAAGAAGAGCCCACCTCGATAGATATTGATACACCTTTGTCCGACGGTGAACAGCCAGCTATGGAGTCTACTGAGGAGAACAAAGGTTCGGATGATGCAACAGCAGTCCCTGAGGCAGCTGCTGAGGAGGCCGAGACTCCTTCGTCAAGTGATGACAAAGAGGCGGAGCTTGTGAAGGAGGACGACTCGACTTTGCCTCAGCCCAGTGAGCCCGAGGCTTCTGAGTCTGCTGGTCAAGAAGAGTCGGCCCCTACTGATGAGGTAGCAACAGCCTCACTGGATAGTGAAGTATCCTCAGCGCCTGATGTAAGCATATATCGTGTACTTTTCTTGTGATATTGGCAACTGACACTCGTAGGTTGAGGAGACGAAGCCAGAAGAGGAGGTGACAACTTCTGCTGATATAAATGACGAAGAAGAAAGTTCAAATCCTGGAGAGAATGTCGATTCGACTGCAATTGAAGTGGTACGTACCAAACTTCATTCGGCAAGCTTGCTGGTGACGAAGCATATCTCGATCCGACGATCACATATGCTCGTATTGAGTCAAATCTCGAAATCCTTGCCGACGTCACATAACTCCTGGAAACATTGTGGACTGACATAACTATAGATCGAGGACTCCCAGCCTGCCGCGCCAAGTGAAGACCCAACTTCAACCGCAGGACCTGGAGATGCAAGTTCTGAAGATAAGGAAGTCACACTTGATGTTTCTAATCTCGAGGTCCAGGTATGATATATGTTCCACTGTTCTCTCGGCACATGAGAAGCTAACATGAACACAGGCCACCGAGCCAGATGAAGAAGAACAGGCTCCCTGCAGCTCTTCTGATGTCGAAAAGAAAGAGGATGAGGCCCAATCGACTCCGGAACCAACGTCTGACGAGCCTGCAAGCACGGTAAGTAACGGGCCCATTCCTTGAGATAGGCGGCAGCTAATCGGATGCAGGTTGAGGGGGCCAAAGAAGACGACGCTTGTCCAGCTGACTCCTCGCAGTCAGCAGTGGATAGCAATCCCATATCAGCCCCTAATCATGTCAAAGAAGATGCAGAAGGTGCCACAGACGACCTGGCCGATGCAACTCAAGCAGTGGAATCTACCGATGGCGCTGAAGATTCCAAGGAGGAAATCGAACCCATATCAACTGACCAACCAGACCAGACCCCTGATTCCGTTGAAGACGAGCCAGAACCTGATTCCTTAGCTGAGGTTGAGGCATCTGAGTCTAGTCAAGAGATAGCCGAGCCAGTAGTCGAAAGCTCCCTGGACCAGGAAGATATTGATACCTCGAAGTCTGCCGAGGTGGAGGGCAACGATATCTCGGTGGACGGCACTTCTGCGGATGATCCTACATCTGGCCCTGCTACAGAGGAGAAAGACGAGTCTTCTGGTGATTCTGGTGATTCTGGTGAACCAGCAATTGAGCCAGAAAAAACCCCGGGACCTGAGACAGTTGTGGACTCGACTGCTAACACCGCAGTGGTGGAAAGCGAATCTATGTTGGCCGCAAGCTCCACTGAGGAGATCCAAAGTGAGGAGCAAGCGCCAGAGCCCGTGGTCGACGATGTGAAGGAAGATGATCCTGCTTCTGACGAAACTTCGACACCTATTGATGACACTAAAGATGACGCAGCAATCACTGGCGACACGCCAAATTCCTCTATTGTAGAACCAAGCGATGCTACTGCCACCCAGGAGGAAGAGGCTAAGGATGTCCAAGAATCGCCTGTGGCTTTGGAGGCTGCTGGTGTACCAAGCCCAAATGAAGAAGCGTCTGGAGATAGCGAAACGAAAGAGGACTTGGTCCCCGACTCTTTGGAGACTCCAACAGATGAGCAAAAAGAGGAAGCTACTCCTGAGCCTTCCGAACTTATCGCCGAAGAGACCAAAGAGGAAGTTGCTTCCGAGCCCTCTGAGTCGATTGTTGAGGATTCCAAAGACGATCCAGTCCCCAGTGAGACTGTTGATAGCGCCCCAGTTGTCGACGACTTGAAAGAGGATGATAGCAAGCCAGAGGAAGGTCCTGATTCGGCTGCCTTGGAAGAGGTGAAAGAGGAACCTCCTGTCGAAGAGGCCAAGGAGGTGAGACAGCTCCCCTTATATCCCCATATTATAGATCGCCGCCGTTACGGTGGGCCGGCAACTTTCGAGCCTGACTGACGTTCCTTTACAGCCTGAACCAGAAGCAGTCGAGTCAGCAGACGAGCCAGCTGTCAATGAGGCCAAAGAGGTAAGACGCTCATTCCCGGATCTGGGCGGCATCGCTACAGCAGCCATCTGCTGCAATATTTCTAGTTCACGACTGAAATCCTTCTTACAGCTGGAGCCAGAAGTTATTGAACCAGCTGCTGAAGAGATCAAAGAGGTATGTCGCCTGAGCTCACAATCGCCGGAGTACTTGTGGTTGCTATGATGTGTCGAGAATTTTGAAATCAACTGACATTTTCCTAGGCCGAGCTAGTCGTTGAAGAGACCAAAGAGGTATGTCTATGAACCCAAACTCCCCCATAATCAATCAAACTCATTAAAATACTTGCTCCGTGAACTCCGCTGACCTTTTTAGGCCGAATCAGAAGTTGCACCTTCCCAGGAAAGCGCCTCAAGTGAATCTTCACCTTCCAACGAAGTTGACGGTCCGAATGGGCCAAAAGAAGTTGAATGCGAATCTCAAGGCTCACCCGATGTTGTTGTTGAAGAGACCAAGGATATCGAGGATGCTGTTCAAAGTGTTCCGGATGTCGTTGAGGACACGAAAGAAGTACGTGAAGGCCGGCCAAGAAAATTATATTCCGCAACTAATATCTCTCAGGAGGAACAAGAGCCCATTGCTGAGCCCGTTGGAGAGTTGAAAGGCACCGAAACCGTGACGGAGAACTCTCCTGGAGTCACTGAAGTAGCAAAAGAGGTACGTTACATGATGATCTGTTGATGAGCAGAAATAAGATCGACGACTAACCTCATAAAGGAGGACCAGACACCCGTTGTGGAATCGGCTGGTGATGACTTGAAAGAACCTGGAGCTGTTTTAGACAAGTCCGCAGAAGTCGCCGAAGAGGCAAAAAAGGTACGAATATTCCTAGCGGCACTCAAATACAGTCCTTCAGTCCTTCAAAGAGCGGAGACACGCCCTCATTTTGATACAAAATCTAGGAAACTTACGTTAAATAGGAGCCACCGGTCGAGGCCGCCTCAGAAGAAGCCAAAGAGCTAGAAGCTGTAGTGGAAAGCCCCGAGACAGTTGAAGTGGTAAGCCGATTGCGTTTGCGTTTTTGGCACACGAGCCATAACTTTTCCACAGGCACAGCCAGGAGACGCCAAGGCGCTAGAGCCTGAGGCCGGAGCTGATAGCACTCCTGACCTTGTCGAAGACACTAAGGAGGTATGTTTCGAGTCCTACATTTTGCTCTCGTAGCTTGTGCTTATCTATGATAGCCTGAGTCAAGTCCTGATGAGACCAAAGATCTGGGCGCGGAGCAAGTGGTTGAGAGCGCCCCTGAAGTTGTGGAAGAGGCTGCGAAGCCAGTACGACAACTAACCCTACCCTTGTATTCGATGCTTGATCGCTGACCGTTCGTAGGATGAGCCGATCGTTGAACAGGATCCACCTGCCGATGAGACGAAAGAACTCGAGCAACAAGCAACAATTGAGGAAGTCAAGATAGTATGGGATCTTCATCATTACAAAGTTTCAGTTACTGACAATGGCAGGTCGAACCTGAGAACGATAGTCCATCCCCACCGAAGGACGAAGCCAGCAAAGATATCGTTGATGGAGCAAGCGATGGACCCAAAGACAACTCTGCGTTGGATGATGCCTTGCCCGTAGTGGCTGAAGCGGCAGCTGCCATTGCAGTCGGAGCCATAGCTGCAGAAGTAATCTCTGATGACAAGCCGGTAACCGACAAGGCCATTGTTGAAGAGCCTGAACAACTTGCTGGAGTGGAAGAGGAGCCAGGGTCCGGAGAAGCGCCATCGTCTCCCAAATCCGACAAAGACAAGCGTAAACATCGATCTTCGAGACACTCGCGGTCAAGCCATCACAGCAGTTCCAGCAAAGATGTACCTCGTGAGGAACGACCACACCACAAACGTCGCGAGACCGAACCTTCGCCCAAATCCTCGTCCTCTCCAAAGACTTCCCCGAGATCTGCAAGGCCAACCCGTCATGACAGTGGGGTAAGCACTGGAAGCACCGGCTCACACAGACATCGCAAGGACCGAACTCCTGAGGAACAAGCCGCCCACGACAAACGAAAAGAGGAGAAGCGCGCTAAGCTCAGAGAAGCAGAAGAACTGTTGAAAGCTGCTCCGTCCGAAAGTGCCATAATCGAAGAGCACGACCCAATACCAGCTATCCCCAGACGTGTGTCATCGTCTCGAAGATACAGTAGCGGTAAATCTGCCACTTCTCATGGTAGCACAGCGGACGGTGACAAGAAGCCAAATATTTTGGGTATGAAGGGCGTATCCATTGTCAAGAACCCCTTCGTCGCGACCGACAAGTCGCATATCAAAGAAGTGGTAGAGAAGGTCAAGCCCCCTATCATCGACAGGCCTCGCTTCTCAATGGATCATGAACGACCAAAACTCTCTCGAAGAGAGACGACCAGCCATCACACAAGATCTCACCGCAGAGAGAAAGAGGAAAGTGACCGGGCGGAGGAAGAGAGAAAGGCCAGGAAATCTCGGAAAGAGTCTGAGAAGGCCATGGCTGCTGCTCGGGCACAAGTCGCTGAGGACAACAGGAAGCTTCAGGAGAAAGAAGACGAAGAGCGCAGACTCAGACGTGAGGAACGACGGCTGAGAAGAGCTGAGATGGAGGCTTTGGAGAAGACTTCTGAAGTCAGTGGCGGGAAGGCTTCGGAGGGTAGTGCTGATAAGGGCAAGGATGTGGAGAGGCCGCGAGAAGGCGAAACTGTTCGAAGTAAGGAGAGGGTGCACCGTCATCGTCACAGACGTGAGAAGGAGAAGGAGCGTGAGAAGGAGAAGCCTAAGGGGCCTCTTACATCGCTCTTCTCGTCGGTGAAGAAGGTGTTCAAATGATGATATGATCATGTGGGGTATACGTGGGTTTAAGGTTTTCGGGGTCTTGCGAACATGGGTTTATGTTTGGAATATAAGGTTGAGGTTGCTTTGTTGATGGATCAATGTGTTATGAGATACGTGTAATGTCCGATATGTATTTCGTAAAGTAAATATGCTGGTCTTTGGGTGTACTTCATAACAGCGTCGTGGCAATTTGGGTGCCGGTCTTGGACACACTAAAGCAAAGTTCTTCTTTCGTTCTTATTAGTGCTGTTACTTGTATTGTGACTCGCCTTTCCCGTAGTCTGAGTGTGTATTGTAAGATTTCGAACAACTATGGTAAAGTACAACAGAGTCCCTGTTCTCTTCTGATAATAGAGGTCTGGCATGTTTCCTAGCTCTGTGGAAGCCATTGGCTTGCTGTATGATGCAAAACTTGAGGTCAGTACGCCTTAGCTTCAGACCGTCTGAAATTGAATGACTTTATGTCGCTCGTGTGGGTAGGGTCTCCCAGTCGCTCGAAGCCAACTGCTGCCCTAATTTCCGAGATACTCACAATCCAGACGATTCAACCCCTTAACAGACACTACTAACGAAGGACAGGCGACCTATCCGTAAAAACACTCTTCGACCCAACGACCGGACTTCATCATGAGCATATCCGCTGGATGAACCCTAATGGTTGGGATTGCGCTTACAAAACGAGTCTGTCGCAAGGTCCGTGGATGCAAGTGGCCTTGCGAAGGGGTCTGTGACAGGGCAGAAACTACGTTGAAGGAGCTTGGAGAGTTGGTTGGTCTAATTATTCTTACTGCTATCTGTCTTGATTGCTTTGGACGTTCTCCGGGAAACTTGAGGGCTGCGATAATGCCGAGGACGAATCTTCGGTTCGGAGGTGCTCGTCAATGTAGCTCGCCACAGCAGTGAATGATCGGGTCCAGTGAGAGTCAAAATTTCACTGAAATGTCGCAAGTTAAGTGAATTGAAGTTTCCCAAGGACCTCAAGCTGTGGAGAAAACTTCCACGGCCCCGCAGATGAAGTATCCGAAATGCCCATTTAGCGAATAGTAAACACCACGTGACATTATGTTTGACCAGCGGTGAATCGCGAGAGCATAAGGCTCGAGACACGATCCTCGGGTCTAAATTCGATAATTCGATGATTGGCATGTAATTTATTGAATTAAGCACTTTTCAGGACGCCTCCCTTTTGACAGGCACTGCTGACGGAGATCAGATGCCCTAACCGTAAAAGTCCTTTCTAGAAACTAACGGCTGGATTTCACTAAACGCATGATGCTTGAAGATGCCCCAGAGACGATGGGATTGATTGGACAGCATCTATCTGCATTCAAGTTCTTGTATCGCGAATAGCTTTAAGAAAAGATCTTTCAAGGAGGACAGAAATCAGGCTGAAGGATTTCTGAGAGTTGATCGGCCTGCTCTTTTTTTCTCTTCCCTTCTAGAAAAGGTTCACATAGCTTCACTGGCGACAGAAGCTAATACATTTCGTTGGACTTTGCTAAATCACTAGTGGCCTGTGGAAATAAGGTATTTTGTCCTGGGGGGAGCACTCTCTATTGTCGCATGATGATGAAACTACCAGAGCCATGCTATTTCGCTACTCATCCCTAAAAATCTAACGAAACGCGCCTTTCCTCTCCCCAAAGCCCATCAGTCTTCCCTCGCAATCGAATATCGCAGGGTTTAGACCGCCCCATATTCAGATGCCAACAGTTTACTCAACCCTGGTTATTGAGGCGAGTGAAAAGCTCCTCCATGTTTTCGTATTCGATATTTGGGCGAGCAATCGGGACAGTGATCTTGATGTACTCATCATTGGGTTTTACCTGACGAAGAACCTCTTTGGACACTGCCAAGCTGTATTCACTTCCTAGGGGCTCTCCTTCACCTCGATTGCCATGCTCGTCAACGTAATTGCGACCGAGACACTCCTTGAACCAATCTCTATTGAACTCCTTTGCCCAAGCGATCTTCAGCTTTAGACAATCTTCTTCACAGTCCTTTGCGAAGCGTGCGGCCGATACTGCCATGCCCGGATAGTTCGCATAGTTCTTGGCATTGTGTGAAGCGAACTGGGCGCACATATCGAGCTGCTCGACGTGAAGAGTCATGGTGAGTAGTTCGAGAGCTTGGGCATTGCGCTCAACGATTCGACTTTGGGACTCGTTGGGTTGGACGGGAATTTGGGTGTTTGCTTCTCTGACTGCGATATCGAATAGGATCTTGGCGCGTGGAACACTGCAGAGGACCTTGAGTTTCTAGTAGATCTCTTCAATGCTATCTGGACCCGACGAAAGCTACAAATTGGTTACACTTCGCCAGAACTTTTTGAAAGAATCCAACTTCCAACTTGCATCGGAATGAGCTCCAGTAGCTTGGACTCCAGTGAAAGCCAGGTTGGTAGCCGGAGTTGGCATTGTGGCAATCAAAGGGCGTGCGACGATCTCATAATTTGGCTGTTTAATAGAAATTAACGTCGGAGGATTTCAGAGGTTGTTGGAGTGTTTTAAGTGCTGACGAGCTAGTCTGGAGGAGGTTAAAGCGAGATTGTTTCTTGACGAGGGCCGAAATACTGCATAAATCATCACCCATCGACGTCACATCACAACTGAAGCTCACGCGTCTGAGTCAGACGGCGTGGAAACATTGAACAAGTGAATTTGACACTAGTAAACTTCAATAGTGGTTTGTCTTGTTTCATGCCTGATCAGATACCCCGTTGATTTTGTAACAAATGCGGACTTTGATGAAGCCCGTGATCATACATCCAAAAGCTTCTGGTAGCTCATGGATTCTAGCTTCTTGCATCGTCCTGGACGTAAATGAAAGTGCCTAATGTCATTGTTGTTGTGGTTGTGGTTGCTGCTAAGCGAGGACTTATATTGCTTCATTAGTGATTCTGCAGGATCTCCGTCATTCCTCAACGAACAATCAATAAAATGCATTTCAGAGCCTATTGTTCTTTACACAGCATCAAGCAGAACACTGCTTTGTATCTACAAGGTCGTATTCTACCTTCGGTCAGGCCAATATCATTTCCACAGCATGTGACTTTAACCCCACCTGCCTAATTCGGTACCTCTCGTGTACAAAACTTTATATGAGCTTCCAATCAAGAACGTTTCTTCTCTGCCACCAGCTTCGTCGGGTTTTGTTGTCTCTTTTTAGTGGCCTTTGTTCACACCGAAGGATATCCTTCCAGACCACAAAAAGACACCCTCGAGCCATTGACAACATCAGGTCCTTGAGTGAGCGATCTGGGACTAGGCAGCTGGACTGCCCTTGCGATGGACAGCCTCATTCCATTCTTTCGCAGAAATCGGGTTTCACCAAGATCAAAGGACCAGATCCCAATGTCTGATATGGCTTCCAGCACAAACCATTACTCAGGATTACTTCGGCTGCCTCTCGAAATTCGCCTGGAAATATATGCGTACCTGTTCTCGGATCGACGCCTACATTCTACTGAGGGAAAGCCCGAAAAATACATGATCCCTTTCAATCACGCAAGTAGTGGAGTCATATTTACCAACCGCCAACTACTTTCAGAGACAGTAGACTACGTATACCTGATCCCACGCATTACGTTTCCCCGCCCGGAGCTCTGCTCTTTCATCCTCACGGCAAGTCGAGGTCTTCTTAGTCATCTCACAACATTGGAAATCACGCTCAAGGCATACGAGACACACCAGCTAGATCCTATATTTGATCTCATCATCACAGCACAGGCGCCGCTGACCAATCTGAGATTGAATCTCGTTCCAACGTACCCAGGTCAGCTCATGTTCCCAGTTCCGCGATATGTCATCTTGCGCGAGGAGTTCCAGCTACGCCCTCAATTTGAAGGCGGGGGACGACCTTGGGCTCCTCGATGCTACCACGATCATTCTTTCTTCGTGCACCATTCCAATGCTTTTGGCCCTGGTGATCAAAACGACTTGTCCCGAACATCTGTGGGAAGAGTGATCGGCCTACGACATCTGGCGATTGCCGGCCAACCCGAGTTCTCGCCAGATTTTGAGCTGGCAATCCTCAGCTTGCATGCTGGAATGAGGATGTTGGCCGCACGAGAAAGGAAAAATGCGGAGCTAGCAGATTGCTGCGGTTTACTTGATGGAGGTTTCTATTTCGAAGTGTGGATTTCATGAATGTGTTTGCTTCCACTTAAATGGAGGACACGCAAATCATTCTGAACCTTCCTCATGCCAGACCCGGCGCTATCACGAGGATCTGACAGGAGACTTTCCTGATACTTCTAAGATCTAATCAAGATGCTTCTGTCTTACTGGAGCTGCTTCTCAGAAGACGGGTGTAATGCAGATGTTTCGAGATCTCCTTCTATCCAATAAGGAATTCTGTACAAGTAGTCGCTGTGATGTGAGCAGTCTTTTCATGAATATCTGGATACGAACAGGGGTATATTCCACATAAATGTACATATATAACACTATTTGGCCAGGAACTTCTGGAAAGCCTTATGGTCAATCGTGATATTCCCGACAGCCTTCAATTTCTTTCTTCCCTCCTTCTGCTTGTCAAGCAGTTTCCTCTTCCGGCCAATATCCGCCGCGTGCAGTTTCTGCAAGACATCCTTCCGGAACGGCTTAATGGTCTCTCTGGCCACGATCCTACGCCCGGAAGTGGCTTGGATGATGACTTCGAACATTTGCCTGTCAACATGCTCCTTGAACTTCTTGACCCACAGTCGCCCTAGTCTTTCAACTTGCGTGCTGTGCACTACACGAGCGACGGCGTCGACGGGCTCTTTATTGACAAGAAGCTGCATTTTGACGATATTGCTGCGCCTGAAGCCTGCGTCTTCGTAGTCGAGGCTTGCGTAGCCTTTTGTGCCACCTTTGAGCTTGCCGAAGAAGTCATCGACTAGCTGTGAGAGAGGCAAGTCATATTTCAAAATGACTTGTGTCGCGGTAAAGAAGTTCAACTCTTTCTGCTCGCCACGATTGGCCTCGCAAAGCTCGATCACTTTGCCCAAGTACTCCTCAGGAAGAGTGATTGTTGCTGAGACGTATGGCTCTTGCAATTCTGCTATCTTCTGGCTCATCGAATCTGTGTCGGGGAAATTCGTTGGAGATTGGATGATCTCTTCTCGTCCATCACTCCAGATGACTTTGAAAGGTACCGTAGGCGGCGTGATGATGATACTGGCCCCATGTTCCTGTCGCAGACGATCTTCGAAGACGGAGCAGTGAAGTGTGCCCAGAAATCCCAATCTCCAACCAGCGCCTAATGCTTCCGAAGACTCCTTCTGTAGGGTGACACTCCTGTCATTCAAGACAATCTGGTTGATTGAGTCCTCCAAATGCCCATGGTCACTCTGATCGACTGGGAAAGCCGAGACGAAGACCATAGACTTCGGTTCCTCGAATCCTGGGTATGGCTCCACAAGATGTTCTGAGCCCACAGTCGTAAACGTATCTCCACTCAAAGCCTCCTGACTCTTCTTCATTCCAGGATTGAAATATATGTATCCCACTTGGCCAGCCCGTATTACATTCTGCGGTGTCTGATGGGGATACATTATTCCCACCTCACCAACAAAGTACTTCAGTCCGGTAGCAAAAGACACTACTTGATCACCAGCCTTGATCTGCCCATCGAATATCCGCACAAGGAGAATGACGCCCTTATAATTGTCGTACCATGAATCCACTAGTAGCAGTCTCAACGGCTTCTTGTGATCCCCTACCGGACAAGGGACCTGCCTAATAACATTCGGAAGGATATTCTCGACGTTCAGCCCCGTCTTTGCAGACACCAGAACAGCATTCTCGGGCTTCAACTCAAATGCCGTCTCCATCTGCTCCAAAGCTCTCGGCGAATCCGCAGACGGTAAATCCACCTTATTGATAACCGGCACCAGAATCAGTCCCTGTGAGAAAGCTAGGTAGAAATTAGCCACCGTCTGCGCCTGCACGCCCTGACTTGCATCTACAAGCAGCAGCGCTCCCCCACAACTAGCATATGACCTCGAGACCTCAGCCCTGAAGTCCACATGTCCTGGAGTATCCACTAGATGTAGCAGATAGTCCTCGCCCTCATAGTTGTATAACATGCTACATGTCTGCGCCTTGACCGTAATGCCCCTCTCACGCTCGACATCTAATTTATCCAAAATCTGCTTGTTGCCACCAGGTTCGATTGTGCCCGTAAGTTCGAGCAATCGATCACTCAGCGTGCTTTTCCCATGGTCGACGTGAGCTACGATACAGAAATTGCGGAAGCGCGATATGGGAATAGCTTGGATGCGACGCTCGAGGTCAGAAATCGGCTTGGATGGTTGAGCGCATCGTGCTATTGAGGTGCTGAAGCCGCGCTGGGCTGTCTGCGTGAGGAATTGGGAGGCATAGTGTGTTCGCAGCGAGCTAGGGAGCCGGAGGAGTTGCAATGGACATCGCTGCATTGGCCTGTTGGTGCGAGGTGTAGATCCGCCGTGGTGTTCCTCTTTCCTGCAGTTGAAGCTTCAAATTATTTTAGTGAGGCAGACATGCCATTGAGCATCGCATGCAGGGGTGCGGCACTTCCCGAGCCGATGGGGGAATGGTCACTGCAGCAACAGCCTGCGATTTATTGATATGCCGAACGAACTTCGCACCGCAATTGTAACGCAACGCAGCTACCGAGAAACCATACACGAGCGCAAACAAGATGTCAGGCGAAAAGGAAAAGGATAAGGCGAAGACGCATAAGCTTTCTCTAAAAGGTACATTTGAAATATCACAGATTTGAAGCTCTTTCTGACTCTGACAGGATCGTCGAAGCTCGTCGCGGAATTCGTAAGTCGCAGAGTCAAGCAGCTTTCAGGAGCAGAATATTGACCGCAGATAGTTCCAATACTCTATAAACACAATTCTGTAAGCAAAAAGGCCCGAAAAGCCCGGAATACAGAGTACTAACACTTCAACAGCTTCCAAAGAGGTGTCTACCCCGCCGACGACTTCAACCCGTCTGTTCTACCCCTCCTCACTCCCCCCAAACAATACTCTAACACCACCACAGAGTCAAGAAATATGGCCTCACAATGCTGGTCTCCTCAGACGACCAAGTCAAAGCGTATATCAAGAAGATCATGGGCCAGCTAGATAAATGGATGGTGGGCGGCAAGATCTCGAAACTGGTCGTTGTTATTACGAGTAAGGATACCGGGGAACATGTTGAGCGGTGGCAGTTCGATGTACGTTTCCCCCACCATTCTTACATTCTTGTCAACGGAATGAGTTTGGCAGTTCAGCTGTTTGTGGAGTCTGAAGACGATGTGCTAATTATTGAGATACAGGTCCAAATATTCAACAAATCCTCCTCGAAAAAATCCTCCAAAAAGGCAGCCGACAAAGAGAACGTCGTTCCAGAGTACGTATCCTCCGCCCCGGCCAAAGTCACTCAAGAACCAAATTAACAACTCCAGCACATCCTCCCCCGCACCACCCTCCGAGAAGACCGAAGCAGAAATCCAATCCGAGATCCAATCGATCTTCCGACAGATCACCGCGTCCGTCACCTTCCTGCCCCAACTCGACGGCGAATGTACATTCAACGTGCTGGTATATGCCGATGCTGATAGCGAGGTACCGATGGAGTGGGGCGATAGCGATGCGAAAGAGATTCGTAATGGGGAAAAGGTGCAATTGAGGAGCTTTAGTACGAGTAATCATAAGGTGGATACGTTGGTTAGTTACAGGGTTGGTGATTAAGGATGCGAGGGATGTAGGAAATTGGAAGGAGAAGTGTTATGATATGGGATGGGCTGGATCGAGCCCAAATCGGGGCGGGCTTCTATTCTCGAATTCTTCTATGGGATGTATTGCTGGCTGGCTATGTTGATATCACGGTTGACTTGGGAACTATGGCGTCTTGACTGAAAGGACGGATGGAAGCTTTCCTTCCGATAATAAAGCTAATTGCATATTCCAAAGGAAAAAATGATATGGACATTGATGGGTATACTTTGAAGTCTTACTCTAAGTTATATATCTACACGTATTCTACAGCGTCATTTTCTGTACATTTCTGCTTAACAAATCTACTGAATATCGCATCCTCTATCCTTTCACTATCTCCACTCCAAATCCATCACCAAAGTCCTCTTCGTTCTAACCCCTACCCTGATAGCTCTCCCGTCCAAAAACCACTCCAAATCTCTCCCCCTATAGTCCTCCTCCGCCTTCCACAGCGTATCCATCTCCAGAGCCTCAGCCAGCATCTCCTCAAATGGACGCACCGGCTCCCACTGCATGAACATCTCTAGATCCGCTTCCATGATATCTCGCAGGATAGAGACTTTGTAGCGCGGTAAGCGGTGGCCGACTTTGGAGGGTCCCCATGGTTCGAAAATCTTGGGAAGTCGGCGCTGCTGCAGGTGCCGTTGGTATGACGGGGACGAGCGGTGTGCTTCGACTTGGACGGGCGTGAACTTCTTGGTCCCAGGGGACGGTTCGGGGCGTTGGGTTGCGGGCTTATTAGGGTCTACATATTGATTTGGATCTGGCGTGCCGGACTGGTTGCCATGCTCAGAAGTATGCGGACTTTCAGAGCCGATCCCCTCATCTAGCTTGCCCTGTAGTGCCTTTCGTTCCAACCTCTCCAATTCAAGTTGCGGAATGATGCGTTCAAGGTATCGCGAAGGATGCTCCTTGATATGATTGATACCAGTAATCACAGGTCCAGCAAACTTCGCCCAACGCTCTCGGCCCGTCGCAGGCTCGCCAGCACTATTCGCATTCTCCATACTCTGGTAAACACGCTGCCGCATCCGGAAAGATGTAGCACCGTACAAACAAGCGTATCGCCACACCACTTTCGCAACGTTGTATGATCGCATACGCCACGCTAATTCGAACATGATGCGAAACGTCTCTTCACTTGGTCGGAAGTTCATGCGTCGTGGGAGGCTGCGGAGGATTTCTACTGCTCCAGCCAGGTTGGTGGCTTGCTTGCAGTGGTGGAGGATGGTGTGGACTGCATAGCTTTCTGGTATGACTTGTCGAGAATCCATGAAATGGAGGAATTCCCAGCAGCGAGATATCAGCCCATGAGCGCCCAGCGAATGCACTATTTGAGCTCCGCTGCTGTTGCTGACCCATGTGCTGCCGTATCGGGAGTCCATGTGAGCGATGAAGTCTTGTTGTGTCTGGTTCTGGTCAAGCGAGGACTCGATTTCTGGGTGGGCGAGTTGGGAAGTAGCTTCTATCATTGTTTGGGGGTGGTTGAGAAGTCCTTTCTTTTGCATTGCTGTCAAGATATGGAGCTTGATCCGGACATCTGAGAATGCTCCCATGAAATGAGTCCATGTCCTTCCGTTTGGAGTGATCCCTCGATTCAGCATCAGATGGAGGATAAAGTGAAAGTTGTGTATGTCTTCGAATTTGGCAGCTCCGGCTAGCAAGATATTGAAAGTTTCGGGAACCATTGGCAATTTCAAGATTTCCATGTGGACGAAAAGGACCCTGGCATCTTGTATATAGTTTCCTCTTATCCAGAATTTCATAGCCTCGTGACAAGCTTCTCTTGTGATCACAGATCTGACATTAGGATCCTTGAAGAGGTCTCGGAGGAAGTTGGCCGTCACTTTGTCGCGATGATCCGTCGACCGAAACCCATATCGGTTGACATGGTTGCTCACATGAGACTCCGTGAGGCTTCGAACGTAATCGAGAAATGACTGTTGCGTCCAAGTCGAGGGTTTCTTGATATCTGCCGGACGTAGTGGAGTGACCGGACGGTATTGTAGACGGTTATGATTTGCCATAACATTGCGGACCCGCACTCCACTGTCATAGATTCTCGGACTATTATCATTCTCCAAGGCGGCGTAAGCCTCTCCAGAGGGAAGACCGTCTCTGAAAGGCGTAATCTTGACATTCGGGGCAACGCTCAAAATCTCAGCTGCACATTTGCTAATGGCAGTTGCAGGCCCCGAGATGACGAAACTCCTACATCCCACAGCCACATCATCCCGAGCTCCCAAATTCATCTGACATCCGTGTTTAGCTCCAATCTCCAGGAAATAGTCGTCAATCCCATGCAGAAGCTTCTGTGCATCTTCAGCAGCCAGCGAGAATTTCAAGGCATTCGAAAGCCATTTGCCATGTTCTGGTGTATGTTTGACAAGAGTCGATAGCACAGCCCGCCAATCTGGGACCCAAGTCTGCAACTGTGCTTGCCTGTATGCCTGGTATGCTTTTCGTGAGGACCTCGCCAATCGTCTTGAATCTTCATTGTCCGCTTTTAGAGAAAGCACTTTCCGAACCGTCTTTTCCGTGCTCGATGTAGGCGCACCATCCTTAGCAATTCTCTGCTCATTCTGCAGAGAGGCTATCCCATCCTCCGTTGTGATGTTGGGCGGGCGGCTCCTTAGGACTGCAGGTTTAATGTCGAGAGTTTGCTGGTCATTGGCGGAAACAGCTTTGGGTCGGTTGAACCGCCTGTCCAGTACCGCCTGGTCTTCGTTCAGAGTGGCGGCATGTTTGGGGATGGAGATCTGCTTCTGCTGGGTTGAACATTCCGAGTGCGATTCGTCTTGAGGTACTGCGGACGCGGTCGAAGAGTTTCGAATCCAGGACGGGTAGAGAAACAGTAAAGGTTCCCTGGGAGTCGAGGCTAGACTTGCAAAGACTGCGACTCTGCCCCGTTTTGCAATACGACTTCCCAGGGACATTCGCTATGATGTCGGCATTCTCTGCTGGGTGGTGGCTCGATTGGCGTTGAATGTTCACGAGGCTTCAGAATATTTTGGGTAGCAAGCCGTCTGAAGCCGATGATGGGCCGAGGGTTTTGATTGGCTATGGCCCAACCCCTGATTTTGGCGACGATTTGTTGACCTCCCAAATGCTTCATCTCAGTGACTTCAAGGAAATATATCTGAATCTCAAAAATCGTCTTTATATGAAGGTCTATTTCTAATCTTAGTAGATCTTGTAGCATAGACTTAATCTAGTCATATATGAAGTTCTTGACCAGCTCCAGTTGTCTCGACTCCCGAACAGTAAGAAGTCAAAGGTGAACAGCCACTTCAACTTCCTCCGTTCACCTTTCTCATGCCGAATTGTTAGCCACTACTTCTAATCAAATAAGAAGTATTATCACAAGCACCCACGTTCTACGTCACGGTGATGCCCCCTTTAAAATTGTTACATGCTAATAGTTTTCAACGGACTAATCGCCTCTCGGTCGGATCTTTCAACAATTTCCGCCTCATCGCGGTTAGTCTGTGAGTTTTGCTATTTCCCCCCCTTTTTGTTAAGCTATCTTTTGGTACCACGTCGTCTGTCTTCTAACGATCTGTCTACTTTTTGTTTTAGAAAGCTTTCTCAACATCACATAACCGCTTCACAACCTCGCTTGTAATGTTTAATTACAATTCGGCTGAAATGCTACCTATGCTCCAGTCTCCATACCTGAACGCCATGGTCCGGGAATTTACTCCTTTGCCTTCCCTTTTCCCTTTCCATTTACCTTCCCATTTAAGATAGCCGTACCATTGCCTTCGCCTTCCTGGCAGTCATCGCCTCCAGGAAGTTTCTGATCCGATATCACATCTTTCGGAGCGCTATTATCGAGTCCAGACCACCCTTGGTCCCAACCTTGGCTCTCATCCACTGCCCCTTTGGTTTCTCCCTTCTCTGCCATATCTTTGACATCACTCCAGAACTCCAGTTTCTTCACTTCTTCATCGGCGTGCTTTACAGCTGCTTCGAGATTCTCCAGGCGTCTCTTTTTAGCTGGATCCACCTGGTCTTTTTCGACCGATTCGTTCTCCTCGGATGCTTTGTTGAAGATCTGGAGCAGGTGGCTCAGGAGCAATCTGCGCGAGGCCTGGAATATAAACATGCCCATGATTTCGTGCATGTGGTCCCGCAGGAAGTATAGATCGTCGCCCCCGTGCTTGATGAAGCTCTCCACTGCCTCTGTCTTTTCACGATCGATTCGGGCAAGCCGAAGAGCTTTCAGAAGTGTGCCAATGTCCTGGATTTCTTCAATGACAATACCTTCCTCCATTTCTCGCTTCGATATAGACATTACACTATATCGCTTAGTCTGGCTTTCTGTTGTTGATCCGCGACTCGAACCTCGCAGCTCAGCAGGATGAATGGTGAAATAGTCTGAGTTGAGCATATGCCCCGCATCAACTCGATACCCAGCACTCTTCTTCACACGCTTTCGTGTCCAAGCCCTCCGTCGGACGAAGGAGCTATACCACGTCTTCCCATGCCACGAGAATTTCTTGGAAAACATGAACGAGTATTCCCATCCATCCTCGTCAACCTCGTCTGTGTGATTGATATGCCATTCCGGCCATGCCCATTCCCATGAAGGGTCTGGAACTTGTGCATTCGTGATATTGGTAGCGCTTGTTTTCTGGACACTATTGGTCCAGGGAGACGGGTCCAGATTCCCCAGAGCACTGGCCGAGAAGAGGGGCATCCCGCATAGGAATCCTCCTCGTTGGTTCTCGTACAGAATGTCTATAGCAGAGTCGGGGCTTCGTTTCGACTTCTTCGCCGGCTCAGAGTCCCTTGGTCGACCTCGTTCTTCAACCACTCCTTCCCCTCCGTCTACTTGCGCATTGTCGATCTCTCCGGTCGCCTCATTGTCAGGTTCTCCATCATCTGAGCCCTCGGCTTCTCCCAATCGACGGTCCTGGTATTTGGAATATTTTTTCTTTGTGAGTTGCTGCCGCAGATGCAGCGGAGTGGTGTGTTTCCGGAGCGGCACATCGCTATGCCGTCGTGAAGAGGAGTCTGAAGCAACACCTAAACTTGGTCAGTATACAATCGCACGGGATATCCTTTATAGACGGCATTGTTGGTTCGTACCTGGAGAAAGTGGCCTCTCACCAACAGAGCGGCTTCGTGCTACTTCTGGGCTCTCTGGCCGTGTATGGTCGATAAGATTGATTTCATGATCGTAGTCGGTATCTTTCAGGGGAGAGGGTCGACGTGTCGAAGAGTGTAGGAGCGACATTTCCTACCAATGCCACAGCATTCTGTACAGCCTTTCCAGCTCTGGAAGCTGCTGGTGTCGTGTTCCTGGCGCAGTGACAAAAGGAATCTCGGTATGATCCACAAGTAGGTCGATGGGATGGTACAGACAGGTGACAATCAACGAATTGAGTGAAAATAACAATGTTGACCCTTCTTCTCGTTCATCCAGGCGCCTAAACTAGACGCTCGTAGCTTGTGTACTTACCTTAGCGGTTTCCTGTTTTGCAATTAGTTTAGTTTTCTTGCTTCCTCGGGAGAACCAACCAAAGATTCAAGGTTGATCCAAGGTTGATCCAAGTCGTCGTCGCCAGTCGATGACGCGTGGGGCGGGCTACTCAATGATCTGCCAACTTTGAATTGGATCCAGACCGAAGAAGGCATGAAGAGGGTCTCACCAGCCACAGTTGCGAAAACAACATGAGAAGCATGAGCTTTGCAGCTGAATGTCACGGGCCATTTGCTGATCCGGGCCCCCTCTTGGCTGAACTTTGGCCCGACTTTTCCTATGACGTGGTGTGCATTTCCCGATGTGGTGTGGGGAAGCTGCATGGAAGAGCTTCTTCGACACCGCTGGCCAATCAGCAATGCACCTGCGCAGTCACAACAATGCCGGTGGTTGTCTCCTCATCTTCCGCCTTCGAGCTGCATCTTCGTCTCGTCTTGTCTCTCTTCTTCACACCACAATCTGACATCCTAAACCCTTGACATCCTCCCAATAAACGTTAAATCGTCTCTCTCAATAATCAACAATGGCCCAACCAAAGTCTAGAGCGCCTCTCTACCTCGGTCTTGCCGCCGCTGGTGGTGTTGGCTATTACCTGTACAACGCTGGTGGAAACCCAAAGGTCGCTGAGAAGCAAGTCGAGGGTATGTGCATAGCTGGGCTCGTATGATGCTTTCGAGCTACTTGAACTGACTCCATCCCAGCTGATCTGTCTCGTGCTTCTGCAAAGATCAAGTCGGAGATCCCAGGACGTACCAAGGAAGCTCAGAAGGAGGGCGAGAAGTGGGCAAATGAGGCTGGCGCAAAGCTTGACAACGCAGTAAGTACTTCTAAGCCTTGTCTCTTCGACCTTCAATGTATCTTTTTGGAGCTTGGATTATGATCATGTTTCGAAGTCTATGAGAAGCTGCCAAATCAATTGAGCTACCCCTCTCCGTTGTCTCGAATATGAACATCACTAATCATCCTCGAACAGGTCGATAAGAGCAAAGCAGAGCTAGCCAAGGCCGAGGGCAAATTCGATCAATACCGCAAAGACGCTGGTGCCAAGATTGATGCAGCAGACCGAAAGATTGAGAACAAGGCAGCAGAGGCCAAGAGCGGTATCTCTTCTTGGTTCGGTGGAAAGTAAATATTAGTGAAGGGGGACATGACGATATGAAGGGGATGATTGATGATATGATGGTTGACTAGGGCTGGGATTGACTTTGGAACTCGTGCCAGAAGGGAGGGTGTGTAAGACCAATGCAAATAATGATCCCCTCTCCATTGTCTTTTCTCTTGGGTTTGTGAATGAACCCCACATCGAGATGCAGAAGCTATGGTCTCACGACACCATACATGGGAGCCTATTTAAGTCAACTTCTTCTTTCTGTGTCTTTATTTTATTTATTTTTTTACGGCTAGCTTTATTTTGTGATTGGTAGTTCCAATATTTGCCATCCTTATCTCTTTCTGCTTGCAACAAAAGTCTTGCTGGGCGTTGATTTTTATTTAGCCGACACAAAACCCATATCCGATCGACCTTTCGCATTTATCTCCTCAGATCATCAGACAGACGAGAATGGGGCACGTAGAGCAATTTAGTTTCCTTTCCTGATTATGAATTTGCTTAAGCTAAGAAACGCTGAGGTATTGTAATTTCCAAATGTAGTCAAGAATGGAACTGAAATGCCGTGAGCCCCTCGAACCCAATGACCGAAAAAGAAAGCTTCGCTAATGGAAACAATAAACACATCAGAGTCCAGCTCCTGCTTCCCACGACCACCTCGAACCTCAAGCAGCCCTTTCCGAACTCGCAAAATCCAATACACGCATCCGGATCTTCAGCTCCTCAATCACCACTCCCCTCAGCCACCTCCACCGGCCACCTAAGACACTCACCCCAAACCTCCACATCCACCTCTGCCCTCACCGCAAAAATTACATCCCTTCCCCACCCCTTCATCCACAGATCCCTCCTCAACGCATGCAACAGCACCCCATAATGCGCCAGTATAACCAGCGCCATCGGCCGTTTCCTTCTCATCTCCTCCATCACATCCTCCCTCAACATAATCGGACAAGGCAGCACCACCATCTTCGCATACGGACGATCCCTCGCCCTCAAGAACCCATTCCGCAAATCTTGAATCGCAGAATGATAGGATTCACGGAGTCGCTCATCAGATGTCGTAGAATTGTTCTTCGCAGTGAGAATCGCGAGCGCGGTTTCGATTTCTGAGGAGAGGGGACGGGGACTTGGAGATGAGGTCGTGCGGAGAAAGGGAGCGAAAGGACTGGCTTCAAGCCAATGACTGCCTTTCTCGATGATGATAGCTATTCCTCCAAGCAGAGTAAACAAATCTATAATCTCGATCAAGGCATCATTCGTCTGGTCCGCCAGCGCCGATATAGCCAGGTTCCGAGAACCAAATGCGTAAACGGGGACGAGACACGAGAAGGCGAAGAGCGCGGTCACGTTCTCGGATGTGATGTTTAGGAGGTGGTTTCTGAAGCTTTGGAGGCCCGTCGTATGGTGGTGGAGTGCGACTTTGCTGTGGAGGGCGGAGGGGAAGAGGAGGCCTAGGTGGAGGGCGGAGACGGAAAAGATGCCGGAGAGGAGGAAGGGGTGTTTGAATGCTAGAGCTGGAACTACGTCTCGCCAGATTGGGACGCAGTCGTGGGAGTCGGAGATGCTTTTGGAGGTTGAGGCGCCGAAGTGGTAGATTAGTCTGAGGGGGTCTTGGGGGTCGTTTTGTAGGATGTAGGATGAAGAGAGGCTGGCTGTCATGGGTTCCTTGCGGCAGAAGATGGATTCGTAGTGAGTTGCTTTTGGCGTTTCTGGGACGGAGGTGATGGATCGGCTCTTTTCGAATTCAAATGGAGGGATGGATGGTGCGGTTGTAGGGACGCTGAATGAGCAGCTCTCTCCTCGTTTGATGCATTTGGCGCATCTTGGTTTGCCTTCATCACACTATATATAAGTGTCAGTTACGGTCTCACTCACAATGAGGGCGTTGACGGAGATGCAATGCCTTAGTCTTTCTCCTTTTACACTGAACGCAGCCATTCCGTGTCTTAGAATGAAATCGTCGGGAAGCCATGGCAATATCATACGATGTATGCCCTACACTAGCTCGACCGCGCAGTAGCTTCAAGATCAGGGGGACCGGCCACACTTCCTAGACAGATGCTAATCTATGAGCAAAGTGATGAGCAATGGTCGTTGCCTCATGCGGCACATTTGTAACATCCTGTCAATTGAGCCTATTGATGTTTTGCATATTAATCACCTGACCTTTCCGACAGCATCGGTACCGATGTAAACAATCTGCTTCGAGTTTAATGTGCTCATGCCTTACTACAGCTCTGTCGATACAGTAAAATACATTACATTACGCGCTGCTAGACTTGACCCATGAGAGTCGTGCATTTAGCGACGATTTCCAGGCTTTGCTTGTAGTCTGGATGGTCTTCACCGAAAGTGTCCCTGTCTAGCTTCGCCGCCTGAGCCGCGTATCTTAGACCGTCCTTGAAGTTTTGCAAGCCAATGCTGATTTCGGAAGCTTTTAGATACCTGTTGTACCGAGTCAGTACAGACGTCTCCCTGCAACAGGCTGCAAACTCACAAGTTCGACAGCTCCTTCCCAGCTATTCCCTGCCGCTCGTAGAGATCAATGAATGCCTTCATCGTCTCTATCTCAGCCTCTTTATCCGCGGCGTCCCCAGTCATAGGCCTCTCAACAAAAGCTTTCAACACCTCATTCATAGCAAGCCTCTTCTCCTCGCCATCCTTCCCTCTCTTCCCATCCATGTCACACGCCGGACACACACAATCGAATCCATAACCCCTACTCAACTTATCCACCCTGACATTTCGAAGCGCCCCAGTCTCCGGGAGATAATTCAAGCTGACTTCCTCATCAGCTTCAATGTCCCGCGTAGCATGTACGTTGAACCTGCCCAGCGGCTCATTGAAATTCCCCTGCGCGTTCGGCAAGCAGGAATGGTTGAGTCTGGCAATCTTTGGGAACAGAGAGGTACCCAATCTCGGACTAATATTAAAAGAATTACTTCGGAAGATACTCAGAGCTTCCACGTGATCTTTCAATGAGTTCCTCTTATTCGGTGGCGAGAATGCTTTCTTTCCTACGAGGCCACCGAGGAGGGATGAGATAGTGTTCTGAGCAGTATGAGCGAGCACCACAGACCATCTCATGAAATCCGTCTCCCTATCTCGAAAGCAGCTCAGCGCCATGAACGCATCGCGGTCTTTAGTGCTGAGCAGTTTGACGGCTGGGTAGAGCGTGCTGGCATCGTGGCCGTGGATGGTGAGGAGTGGTCGTTCGGAGAAGATGCGAGTCCCACGAGGAATGAGTTTCTTTGCGAAGACGCCTAAGCCTTTGGCTCCTGCTGAGCGGACGTCTATCATCGATGGGTTGACAGTGTCGTGTGTTCTATATCCCTATCCGGCACACCTTGGAGGTGTTGGATAGCCACGGAGATTGCGGCAGGTTTCACCGGGTCCGCGAGGCGAAAATTTTGGTGGTTTTGAGATTTCCATCTTTTGGGGCGTTTGGAGTTTGTGAGAGATGATGCGATGTTGTGTTACTCAGATTTTGGTATATTTGTTGTGTCAAGGCATAGCTTGGAAAGTAAACAAAAGGGAAGAGGAAGCTCGCTTTTGCCTGAGGCGAGAAAAGGGGTCCAGGAAGGTCTCGATTTGATTGGTCAGATTACCCGTCGGCAACAACCCTACCTCGAACCTCTATCTTCCCAAACAAACATTAAAGTTCGAATTCCACTGGATTTAAACAGCGAGATCTGAGTACGGAAATTGCTGATCACCTTGATGCAACTAAATCTCGTACCAAATTGAGATCTCTCCTCAGCAAGTAAGACCGGTATCGGATTCGGTCGAACTTGATATTCGTGAAGCTACCCCACTTTTGGTGACTCTTCAGATCTGGGGAGCAAGTCAACAAGTCACTTCAAATCCATATCGTTGTGTTTCTTCTTTGCTCGTTATACCCATTGATACCCTGATTTATTCACATCGTCCATTCGAACATCATGGGAGCATTCTACGAAACCATCCCCAGAAACCTCATCACCTGGATCCTCGAGCAAAAAGTCTTCTGGGTCGCCTCAGCTCCTCTCTCCGCCGACGGTCACATCAATGTCTCCCCCAAGGGCGGGCAGTACTTCGGCATTGTCGACTCCACAACATTCTGGTACGTGGACCTCACCGGCTCTGGCGTCGAAACCCTTTCCCATCTCCAAGAGCCCGGAAACGGCCGCATCACGATCCTCTTCAATGCATTCGAGGGCGCCCCCAAGATCGTGAGATTGTGGGGATGGGGTGAGGTGCTAGAGTATGGGACGGAGAAGTATTTGGATTTTGTAAAGAAGAATGAGGTTAGGACGATCGATGGGACGAGAGCTTTAGTGGTGGTGCATATCCATCAGGTAGGGAGCTCGTGTGGGTTTAGCATGCCGTTTTATGATTTCAAGGATTTCAGACCGACGTTGAATGAGTTCTTTGAGAAGAGGGTTGCGGCTGAGAAGGCGGGGAACAAGGAGGGTGGGATCGAGAAGTGAGTTTACCTTTTCCTCCCTCTTTCCCTCTTCCCTGCCAGTGTCATAGCTCGCTTAAAGCGATAATCACAATGTTAACTGAGATGGAGGTACTGGGCTTTCAAGAACTCGGAAAGTATGGACGGCCTACCAGGTATGCGTCGTGGCGTCGAGACCGCAAAAAGAGAGAACGTCAAGCCGATCAAGAAGATGGTTGGGCCGTATGCGCTTGAGGCTAGACCACGATATAATCCGACGCGCTCGGCTTTCTCGCAGATTTTTGTTGTGCTGTTGGCTTTCTTCATGGGCATGGCTGCGCAGTATGGTTATTGGTATCTGAATCCACAGACGAAGCTGTGTAAAGCTTAAGCAAGGGATGAATCAGCTGTTGAATTCGACGAGTTTCTGAGACTCGGGGAACTTGCGTCTGATTTGCGATGGAGTTTGTTGTCACTAGGTAGAGATACCAGGGAGGCAGAGAGGGCGTTCGGACTTTATAATCGCCAATTCAGTGCAGCCTGTTTTGTATTGATTTTGTGGTGTTATCTCAATTTTCGGAGGTTTGGAGCGTCTAGTTGCGATTTGAGACTGCATGAGTCATCTCATTTGGAGCTTGGTCTGAAACCGAAGACATGCTACAAGTGAACAAACAGAAGGGAGGTAGGCACAGACTCTCAATCAGTCATCTCACTGGCACCCTCGAACAAATTCCGACCAGAGACCCATGTAATAAGCAACTGTAGCTTGACTACTTATTTGACAGTGGGGCAAAAGAAAGGGGCTACAACGCGACGACATGGTGTCCCTGCTAGACTGCAGCTTCTTTTGCTTCTCAAAGTAGCGTATGTTAGACCTCCTACTTGAGCAACCATGTATTCTTTCGGATGAAGCCATGTTGGTGTTCGTGTAATTTGCTAAGAAATTACGTCGACAATGACGAATCTGTTGACAGTGAGCAACGGGGACAGCCGAGATCAAAGACAGAAAATGTAACATCGGGAAGGGAAGAATACACACAACTTCTGTGCAACTGCAGATAAGGTTGTATGATGTAATTGAGCTTGGGTGAATTGTCAATGGAGAAGCTATCAATTAGAGATCGAGACTCATGAAATGTCCTCAAACTCTTTCTGGAGGCTGTAAAGGTGTAAGATCTTCGATCAAGGTTAGATATCTGTATATCGCATGTGATTCTATCAACAAAATCGGCGCGATATCATGTAAATCAAGAAGAAGAAAAAGTCAGTAAGACGACTGAGGGAAATAAACCAATGGGAAGCAGAAGCTCTCAAAAATTTGTAATGTCTCGTCTATAGTCTATGTACAAAGTTTCAAACTTCCATCAGTATTCCTCGTGGCTATTACCTCATGCCGTCGGGGCAGGAGGTGGTTTCGAGCACGTTGATATCGTCTCCCATGGAGCATCCTTCTTCGGCGGTCCGGCGCCAGGAAGTGTCTCCGCCTTAACCAGCACAGGTATCGCCTGTCCAGTCCCAAGTCCGAAGGCTCTATGTCCGAGAACTGTCTCGAGTTAGCATCGAGGATCTAAGTAAATCCTCAGTGCTGATCATCACTGACCTCTTAGCATCGACGCAATCTGTCCCGAATGTGCAGAAATACTAATATAAGTACTTTTATCCGACGAGAACAGCTCCTCCACAGCCGTTACCGTTCTCTGATCAATCGCATCATTCGTCTCCCTGAGCGTGGCACTCCAAAGTGGATCTTCCTCAGCGAAGCCCTCTTCGAAAGGCCAGTCGGGGTAATGGCTGTGAATAACCGTCTTGCTACTTCTCCTATCACAGGTATGTGCGCCGATGACTTCTCTGAGGTTTTCTTTGATGGTTGGAATAAATGGGTGTTCTTTCGGGAGGTCGAGCCCGGAGAACGTGATGCTTGCTGTTGCTAGGCAGCGGAGGAGAGGACTGGTATAATATGATTCTGGGGTGGGGATCTTCTGGTCTTTCATTTGAGAGCGCCAGAAGTCGTTGGCTTTCTTGGCTTGGCCTTCTCCCACGGGTGTCAGGAGGGCATCAGCCCAGGTGCTGGTCTCGTTTCCGTCTTGGAGGGACCAGTAGCACTGTATTCTGTCAGGATTTTCAAGCAGAGGGAAGTGGACTACTGACGTCCCAAGCTTCGGTGCCGTAGAATGCTTCGGCGAGATTGTGGTAGCCTTCACCATGGCGACCAACTACGATTGTCAATACTATACTAGACAGGTGTAGAGGACTTACGGTAAAGGAGCTTGTAGGTAACTTTAGAGCTACTGTCCCGGTTCAACCTTGATACTTCACGTGAAAAGCGCTGCCATTGCGTCAATTTGCTGTTGGCGCTCAAATCCGCATCTGCTGGATATTGTCGATTCTTTAATCCAAAATTCGAAGTTGTCTGCAAGTATTAGACCTGGACAGAACCGGGAAAGTTGGTAACTCACGAAATCGAAACCTTTGGGATCGGTAGCTTCATCATCTTGGAGAAAGTATCCCGTGACTGTGCTGTACTTGGTGTATTCTTCTGATGGAGTAGGTGCTTCCCCCATCATGATCATGAAAGCTACGATGACTGTTGTAATGAATGCAAATGCACTACTTCAAGTTAATTACATTCAAGGATGGAGAGGTCAAACTTGCATGAATGAATTCAGACTACACAAATTTCTCCTCCTCCCGAGCATGTGCGCGGGTTGTTTCAATTTGTTGTATATCGCTTCTCCGGCCATGGAAATCAACAAGCCATACTTGTTCTTAGCAAATGGTACAAGTGAATCGAGTTACTGTTGACTTCAGATTTAGCCTTGCCGATGCAAGGAACCAGCGTGCCGTACAAGCTGAAGCCGCGGATCGGCCAACGTGGGGGTGAGTTACCGAAATGCCGGGTACAGGAAGATGGGCTCGATTGGTACGACAAATCTTGATGGATATTGGAAGGCTGGATCGATGAAGACGAGGCTGAACATTCGACGAAGTAACCCGAAACAGAAAAGGGGGTCGGATATCAAGTCACGGGAGATGCAATCTCGATCATATGCTGACTAAGGTGAGTTTCTGGGCCATTTGCCACAGAGAGCTTCAGCCACAATGATGTAAGAGCTTCCAGCGGCTTGGCATTACCCCACAAAGGGCAAAGTGGACCACTTTGACGACGAGTCGTGGATCATCGACTTCCGGTTCTTGGTCTGGCAGCTGAGATGTCCCGAGCTGCATTGTGGCTCAAAGAAACCAAAGATGCTTGAATCAATCAATCTCTGAATAGGGGCATCTACGTCATCATGGATGGATGAGAAAAGCCCAAGAACCTCGGCGTAAACATGGAACAGAGCTCACCAAGCTCGCTCCTGTCCGGAGGTGCTCTGCCGTCTCCGATGGTGAGACTTGCACCTGCATGGCGAAGTGAAGGGAGAAATCCCATCATTTTGGTGGGGACCCACACAAGGGCAGGCATGAATCGGCTACCTCCTCGTGATCCTTGTTCTGCCTTGGAAAGAGCACTGAAAGAGAGCCACTCGTCCTAGCCAGCCAGCCAGCCAGCCAGCCAGCCAACCAGCCAACCAGTTAACTGCTCTCGGCCAGCTCCTGACAGTCACGTCATACCCCTCACTCAATTCCAGCACCCCTGCCACTTGCCGGAACTCACCCTGGGAGCTGCTCTGCCCTTCCCCTACCAAGCTAGATCGTGGCTGCTCTCCTCTCCCTTAAAACCCTTTGTGTCCTGCACCTCTTCCCTTCTTCTAAATCTTTCTTCTTCATCAACACCACACATCATCAAACGTGGCATCAATCCAAGTACTCGAAGAACCTCCCATCAACCTCTTCAATCAACACCACACTTTGCCCATCATGTCCCTCCACTGTATGTACTTCCCCGTTCCTCGGCTCCAAATGGTGACGACATTGTTTGTTTTCTTTCGTGTTTGTGATGCGGGCATCGAACTTTGAGCTGCAATTGGGATTAAAGCCTGGGGAAACTCAGTCGAGCTTCCTCAGCTTCAACCTGTCTTCCATTTTGAGCTTTTCGACTTTGAATCAACTCTCACCGTCTCTTCCGGAAATGGTCACGTTTGTTGATGCTTGAGACTAACCTCTTCCCCGCACAGATCTCCCACCCGTCAAGCCATCCGCCATTGCCCTCGGCACCATCTTCAACCACGCTGCATCCCTCGCAGTTCTCGGCCCAGTCTTCGGTGACACTTACCACCGCGCCCAAGCTGCCAACTCAAAGGAGGAGTTTGTCAAGTCAAAGGAGGCTGCCTCTGCTGCTGCCGCTTACGGAACTTCCCTTGTCGGAAGCGCCATTCAATCATACGGTGTTGGTGCTTTGATCAATGCTACCGGTACTCTCTCCTACAAGGGAGCCGCCTATTTGGGATCTTTGATCTTCTTCGCCAGCTCTGCCCCATCTGTATGTCATCTATTATGGATCTCAAATCCAGGTCTCCGTATTGCTTGATTCATTACTAATTTTACATAGTTCATCGCCCAAATCTTTACCGAGAAGCGTCCTCTTGATACCGTTGCCGTTGGTGCCGTTGCCCGCAGTAAGTTCCTCGAACGATCTCGTGACTTTCTGTACATAGACTGACAGAATTCACTATTAGTATTCGAGACTGTTGGTCTCTCCCTCTTCCTCACATGGTGGGGAACCCACACCAACCCATTCGAGTAAATGCATAATATTCGTTGGTTTGGGATGTAAGAAGGATTGTGGACAGGAAGGATAGATAGAAGGGTAGTCATAATCGACTGTGTATCAACTCAACTCCAATCAGGTGGTGATTCAGCGGTGTGCTGGTCACTTGCTTTGGACAACAATGGCTTATGAATAAATCTTTAAAGTATGAATTGGTCTACATATGCTTGATTTTCTGTCTCAATATGTTGAATCTTTCTTTCACGCGAGAGAGAAAGTCTTCTTGTTCGAGTTCATTCTTTGCTGTGTTCACCTGGCTGTTCACTATCAAAAGTCTAGTAAAGAGACCATCTATCAATACGGCAGTAGCTTTGAGGCAACTCTGCGTGAGGTTGTTGTCTTACTACTTCCTGCTATTCTACCAAATCGAAGTACAATGAAGCAAGACTGCAGCTCTATTTACTGGAGTTGGTGAATGGCTTGAATTCGTTCTTCACCCACCCTGCATTGTATTTAACCTCTCTTCATCACGTGGACTTAACAAGCCTCAATTGTTCCAGGTTGTTGTTACTGTATATTCATCTTCTACAGTGTTTGTTGAAGTATCAGCTGTTACAAAAGAGAGATGTGCGTACGTTCTCTTTCCTACTTCAGCGATACGGCAATAACAACAGGAAGGCTTTGTACCGTGTGAGAGCTTTTGGGTGTTTGGGATGCAGTCTTTTTTTCTATAGATGTCTAGGTTGTGAGGAAGGTGGGTGAAATGATGTTATGCATTGAGAACAAGGTGTCTTGGAAGAGCGGCGAAGTGAGGAGGATGAGACAGGTGGGAGGGATGGTATTAAGATGAGATTGGATGAGTAGATGGCAGTCACAAGGAGATTGGCAGTGGATATCTCCTCCTTTCGCCGTTGAGAGAATGGATGAGATACTGGGAGGGTCTCATTGCTATTGACGGTTGTTTTGTTCATGGATTAGTGGTCGTGCAGGTACATAATTACATTACTCTTTTGAGGGGAAGAGGGGTGGGCAAGCTGTGGTATTAATACTGTCATCCTACACCAATATCGATGTTCCTTTGCCTTTAAGAATACAAATACGGGCGAGTTTTATATACGTTCTGAAATTAAGGGAAATAGGTGTAGATATTGTCAAGGATTGATGAGTATTTGGGTGCTCGGAGCTCTGCTCTGTCTGATAGGCTTGCATAAGTCAAGTTATAGCTAGAAAAGGGGGATGTTGACGATCACCGAGACGAATGCTCCACCATCCCGCTTCCTCTCCATTTGAGAGTGAGAATTTGAATAGCCAATTGTGCGCTTTGCACCGATCATTCCATAAGGATGTGCGGCATCAAATGCACATGTTGTAAGACCATCTTCAAATCGGTGGTTCCTATTAAGTAACCAGAGTCTTTTCTATGAAAGCCGGCTTCGTCTTCGCGTTACTTCGGACTGTATTTTCTCATCAACAGAAGCCAGTCTACCGTATCTGCAGACCCAAGCTCATGTTAAGATTTGTTGAACTTGACAACAAGCAGAGATATGATAGTGATGATACCTTCGGCAGCATATACCATAACATCGGCGTTGGTTCGTACCCGCGGAGGGGCAAGGGAACAGCCGACCGATTCTATAAGGTCTACGATCTTTCTTACACTGAACAGCACCGGTTATGGCATGGAAGAGAATCCGAAATGGTGCCAAGCACTGAGGACCGCGTGGGTCAGACATAGGTCAGCAGGATGTTTTCAGTGAGCTGAGAAGCTCCGCAGCTGAATGTCTGCGGGTCTCCATACTTCGACAACTGCAGCTGCTTACGCGAGGCGAGGGAAGGGGTGAAGTACATCTCTGTGAGCGAAATCCGCGTTTCAGTACTGTTCAAATCCAGTGATTCCCCAAATTCGCTTCTTCGCTGTCATCCAAAAGAGCTTTTGGAATTTGTGGAGGCATATAAAGCCGTGTAATCTCCTGCTCTTCAGGATCTCCATCCCGAGACAACAAAAAACGAGGAGTCCGAATGTACCTTCACGGTCTCTGTTCTTCGGTCACACACCGCAGCACTTGAATGTTTCTACCCTGGTAGAGAGGCAATATGCATATGGTGTGCTTGGAGATTCGCAGAGACCGGCTTGCCAAATCTCAGCTCGAGATCCTACACCAACTCAGAATTCTTGACAGTGCTAGAAGCATTGACAATCACTCATGCTTTTGCTAAGATTGAAGGAAAGCTTCAGGACAGCGATGTAGTCGGAAGAAATGGCTGATAGAGGACGAAGCTTGGCTTCAAGGGACGCATGCCGTTTCCAAGATGAGTGAGGTACGGGCATACGAGCAAAGCAGCCACTGTCCATATCATTCTAAGTTGGATGCAGGTGTTTAGTAATGCCACTCATTATTGCATAAATGCATGGCTGGATTTATAGGCATTCAAAGTGAAAGAGACGAAGTCAGTAGCAATTAGCAAATTCTGAAAGACTGGCTCGTTTTGACATGTGTAAACAAACAGTAATTTTGGGACTTACTCCCGCTCGTCAAATTAGCGCTTAACAGAAGTCATCCGGAGACTTAGAAGTCTAGCATAAAAGGCTACCGTAAGCTTTTGAAACAAGCAGGAAACCTGAAACTTCCACTGGCAGCATGAGAACCTTTTCCGAGCAGGTCAGCATGTGTTGTTGATGAAAATTGAGTAAATTGACAAGCTTTACCTCCAGAGAGCTCGCTGTCCATGTTATGTTCGTCAGAGAATGGTAAGCATGGGTTCCTGAGCAGCACCATGATGGATAAGAGTAAGATGCTCAGTACATTCGACAACAAATTCAAAGTGGACAATAAGTGGCTCAGGATCAGGATCAAGATCCTTGATTCATATATGCAGAAGTCTTGCATTTGGGCTCATCTGATGCAGAAAGTAGCTCACTACGAGCCGTTTATATTCCCTGTTTTCCCAATTCCTCAGATCCAAGGTATGTGAAGTCTTGTCCTGGGAAAGGCTGCAACTTTTCTCGCCGCGACTGTTGATTCTTGGCTTGGAATCAGCGCAGAGACTTAGGTATCGAAAAGACGCCAACCGAACGCCAGAGAGTGCATGGAAGTTCTCCGTGGCTCACTCAAGCTTATAAGATTGAGCTGAGGTAGAATAGAAGAGACAATACTCAGGATTCAGTTCTCTCATCCAGTACGAGAGAATGGGACTTTACCTTCTCAAGGCAAGAAGTATACCTCGCCACAATTGCATTAGGGAACAACAAATTGTATACTGCGATAGAAGTACCCCACACGGAGCATGACTCGGCCACGAACGCCTTGAGTGAGCATGGTGCGCGGAGCATGGAAGGAGAGATCTAAGAAAGAACAATCGACAACAGTCACCCATGTGACACTGATAGGATTAATGCTTACGAGTCTAGCTCAGACTTTATCAAGGGGTTCAGCGCATTTTCAGGCAAGCGAAATCCAAGTGATAACGTAAATCTGCGACGTGAAATGGCGAAGACTGAAGGTTTCAAACGCATCAGGACCTCTCCTCTCAAGTCGGATGTCGTTGTCATCTATGTGCTTGCTAAAACCGAGTAAAAAGCTATGGGGATATGCATTTATAGGAAATGAAGTACTACTAGCAAGGTCCCGGCCAGTACCCAGGAAGCCAGTGCAAAAACTCAAGAAGCGCAGATCAAATTAAGCACTTGCAACAATACGTACTGAAAAATGGCGAAAGCACAGCGCATTAAACAGCTGCAGAGGTCCATACAGCCACCTGTTCTTTGCTTCTGACATAAACAGAACTCTCTGCCGAAGCCGAAGATTCAAGCATAGTAATGCTGGACCGAACAAATTGTGAAGGATTTTCACAGGTCCGAGTTCATTGCTGAGTTCACCTCGAACTGAGTATGAGGCTCTGATATGGGGAGACGGGCTTCGGGCCCATTTGAGAGTAGTGTATATGCAGGGTTGATGGGCCACAAGTAAGAATAAAATCGCCGGAATCACCACGGCGCTGCCAAAGTCGCTGTAGTTACTGAACACAAGACTGCTGTCAATTGACAATACTCTACTTGAGGTGATAGCTGGTGGTAGTGATAAGTTACAGAAAGCATGGCAGTTGCTGGGTTGATAGAGAGAGAAAGAGTAAAAACCATACGTAAAATCTGCCGTAAGACCTTGGTCGAGACTGGTCAAGGGACAGGCTCAGCTTCTCCAAAATCCAGCTGGCCAAGTGTATGATAGGTCATAGATCTTGGTTGTTGCCTCCAAGCTGTTATTATATACACTTGTCGCTTTTGTTGTTGTAGCTCTGCTGAACATGCTTCTGTGCCACCGCAGAACTATTCGCAGAGCTCCAAGTGAACCTTGTGAGAGATAGTGGGCTTGGATATTGCAAAACGAAACGAAATGAATCAACCGTGACAAAGGAAATAGAGACATTGGAGCAACTCGACAATCCCAGCACCTTAGTAGTTTGAAGAAATAGCATTTTGTAGCAGGATCTATGGCGCCTTAGACCTTTTGAACTCCACATATGCATGCACCCCTCCAGTCCAATCATCCCAGCATATCCATCCTTACTTATGGCTTTCATCCCTCTCCACCAAATCACCCACGCCCAATCCTCTTCCAACCCTAACCTTCCTCTTCTTCCCTCCCTTCGGCTCCTCCTTGCCATCAAGCAGCACCAAATCGTTCTCCTTACCCATCTCACCCACCGGCTCGCCCTCATCAAGCTCCTTGTCCATCTCGTCGACCAGCTCCTCGCGCAGGGTGCCGAGATCGAGCTTCATGCTGTAGGCGTCCTCTCCATCAGCGTAGTACTTGGCTTCTGTCTTTTCCATTTGGAAGGACAGGGTATCGCGGTAGAGGTGTAGGGCTGCTTTGTTGGAGACACGGACGTGGAGGGAGACGTATTGGGCTTGGAAGGTTTCCACCATTGCTCGTTCTGGGATGTGTTAGTTGAACTTCAGATCTAGTATCTTCACCATGCGCCTGCGCCCTTCTACTCTGACAAAGTGTCTGGTTCTGCTCCTCGAGGTATGAGGAAGAAATAAGCGGTTTAAACATACGTGATTGCCTCATCAGCTTCTCAGCTATGCCCAACCGTCTATGTGTGCGCATAACGCTCAAACTGGTGATATGACCGTGCTGGACTCCATCGGGTGGATCCTCCTCCATCTTCGCAAGTACGTATCCTACGATGCGAGGGTAGTCATAGGGAGACTTCTGGGGGCGGGAGACATCGACGGCGACGTAGGAGAGCTGTGGCCAGGAGAGAGCATGGTAGAGGTAGTATTTCATAAAGTAGCTGGCAAGCCAATTAGGTTTCAATTCTTGCTGAGATCATGGTGAAGGTTCAAGAGAGGGAGATATACTTCTCAGGCAAATTGGTAATGTTTGCATGCTGTACATGCGGTATGTCCGAAGACCGTAGCAGTCGGATGTCCATGGTCGCGGCGGTGGTGTCTTGAAGTAGAGCTACAGCTGCCCTGTGGATGTCAAGACATCCAGACCGACCAGGAACAATTCTTGGGAAGGCTTGGCTTCCCATTGGTGCGCTAGTATCAAAGTGGGTCTTCTACTCATGGCGGGGTTGTTGAGCTTCATGTGCCTCGTGAGATTCAAATTTCTCTTTCTTTGGATTTTTAACACTCAAACTTATAAATAATCAGATTACGCTTCTTTCCCTCTTCTCCATCTCTCTTAAAGAGTTTCCAAAATTAAAAAATGGCAGAAACACGTCCAATCCACTCCAGAACTCGATCCACGAACTTAGGTGGGGTAAGTTCTCGGATTCTGGAGGGGAAACTTGCAATCGTAACAGGAGCTTCAAGAGGTATGTACACAATATTTTGCGTGATGGACTTATCCTAATAGATACTCAGGTATCGGAGAGGCGATTGCCCACAATTTGGCTTCCAAAGGCGCCAATTTGATCCTCAACTACACTTCCGACTCTTCAAGCAAACCAACAGAAGAACTCTCTTCTCTCCTTACAGCAGAATATGGAGTGACTTGTCTGGTGATCCGTAAGCCATTCCCTTCTCTCTGGTCTTCGTTCCTAGTAGTGAAAGCTCTCAGAAGAACAGAGGAACCGTCACTTACTAGTTTCTCGAACCTTAAGAATAACCACTAACTCCCAACCAGAAGCAGATATGGGCATCCCCACTGGCCCAGCTCACATCGTCAACACAGCAAAGAACCACTTCGCCCACCCCAAAACCGGCAAGTTCCAGATCGACATCATAATCAACAACGCCGGCGTCTCCAAGAACCTCACTATCCCCGAATGTACAATCCCAGACTTTGACTGGCAATACAAGATCAACGTCCTCGGCCCGCTCTTACTCCTCCAAGCCGTCCTCCCATACCTACCAAATGACCGAAGCGGCCGGATAGTCAATCTAAGCTCTGTATCAAGCTCACAGGGATTCATTGGACAGAGTGTTTATGGAGGGACCAAAGCTGCTTTAGAGGCTATGACGAGGACGTGGGCGAGAGAGTTGGCGGAGAGAGCGACGGTTAATGCTATCAATCCTGGACCTGTGAAGACGGATATGTGGGCTGGTACTACGCCTGGTTTTAAGAAGAATTTGAGGCCGTTTATTCAGCAGACGCCTGGGAGTGCGATCAGACCTGAGGTTGACGACGAGGATTTGGTTGCGGATGCTGAGAATGCGGGTGGCAGACCGGCTTATGTTGGGGAGATTGCTGGTGTTGTTGGAATGTTGTGTACGCCGGATAGTCTGTGGTGTACAGGACAAGTGGTTTGTGCAAATGGGGGAATGAGAATGGCGATGTAAGACAGAATTATCTGGCAGTATGTAGATGACTTGTGGACGAAGGCCCATTGTATGTAAGAAACGGATGAAATAGAATTCATGTTGAATTGAGTTTTACTGCAATTGTTCAGCTACCCAGTGACTGCCTTTCAATTCTTTCTAACGCCAGACTTCCCACAATACTTATTCTATGGTGCAGCAGAAGGTGGAGGTGCTTGCTCTTCCGCTGTCACACCCCTCAATGGCAACTCTACCTTAGTGTCCTTTGCCGTCTCAACCTTTTCCGCGGCTTCTGCGTACTTGATCTGTTCCGTTCCCTTTGCTTGTTTAGCCTCCTCTGTTCTTGCAGCATCCTTGGGAGCATCAGTGCTTGAGCTGGCTGCCTTTGCAGCTTCCTTCTGGTATGATATCAGCATGGTAATCTTCTGGCTTAGCAAACGAAGAAATCTCAGGGGTCCAAGCCCCCTAAAGCTCCACACACGTCTCCATAGATCAAAAGAAGAAACCTCCCAACCGTTACGAACCTTAGCTTTCTTGCGCTCCTTGTCTCTCGCCTTGTCAGCTGCCTTCTTTGCCTTGGCATCCTCCTCAGCCTGTCGAGAAGCCTGTGTACCACCATACTTCCCACGCCACTCTGCTTCCTTCTCCTCTGGGATTCTAGTAAACAAATATGCAGCTTTTCCGATCTTATGACCACCAGGTAGAGCACCTGGAGACCATTTGTCTGGAATGGAGAGAATAGGGGCATTAAGTTGTTCGGCGATTGAGACTCCTGTTGCTGGCATGAATGGAGATGAAAGAGAAGCTAGGAGGTATGCGAGGTTGAGAGCGAGGCCGATGATGGCGTGTGTTCGTTCTGGGCTGTTGGCGAGATTGGCGTTATCCAGACGACCAGCTAGAATGAGGTTACCCTTCGCAGATATTTCCATGAATTTCCGCAGTCCAGACCGCAAGTGAACAGCTTCCATTTCAGCGACGTATTCGGCAAGGAGAGTGTTGACTTCGCCGATAAAGCCTGGGAAGTCGAACGAATTATCTGTATACTCTGCTGAGAATTCCGGAATGACACCACCAAGCTTTGCATTGACAAACTTGACCAAACGATTAACAAAGTTTCCAACATTTGCAAGAAGCTCGCTGTTATTTCCTGCGATGAATGCCTTCCACTCGAATTGTGTGTCTCCAGTCTCCGGTCTGTTTGCGATCAAATAGTATCTCCATACTGCTGGAGGGATGCCAGTCTCTTTCGCACCATCACCAAAAACACCAATTCCTCGAGACTTTGAGAACTTTCCTTGCTCGTAGTTCAGGTATTCGGTGACAGAAATGTTATGCAGTTGCGTCCACTTGTCCTTAGTACCTAATTGGGAGCCCGGGAAGATGACCGTATGGAATGGTACATTGTCTTTGCCCATGAATTGGAAGAGCTTGACTTGTTCCGGGTTGCGCCACCAAAGCTCCCAGTCCTTCGTATAATTTGCGGTAATTGAGGGGTAACCAATACAGGCATCGAACCAAACGTAAAGTACCTTCTTCTCATATCCTGGCAGTGGAACTGGCGTACCCCAGCTCAGATCTCTTGTAATACTCCGACCCTCAAGACCCTTGTCAAGCCATGACTTTGTGATGCTGATACCATTTGGTGACCATCCTCCCTTGACGCTCGATTGTGCAAAGAACTTCGCGATGTCCTCCTGGATTTTGTCTAGGCGCATGAAAATATGTGTGGTATCTTTGGGTACAGGGGTTGTGCCATCGACCTTGCACCGAGGATTGATGAGTTCGAGAGCATCCAGGAGACTTCCGCACTTGTCGCATTGATCGCCCCGTGCGTCGTCGTACTGACATTTCGGACAGGTACCTTCGACGAAACGGTCTGCAAGGAAGGAGTGGTGGTGTTCGCAGTACGGCTGTAAAGTTGTTCGTTCCTCCAAAAACCCATTGTTGTATAGCTTCATGAAGATATCCTGCGCAATCACCGTCTGCTGCTCTGTTGTCGTCCTGCCAAAGTAATCGAACCCAATCTCAAACCAGTCGTAAATCGCCTTATGCTTGAAGTGAAATTCGTCACAAAGCTCCTTGGGAGTTTGTCCAGTTTCGCGCGCTCTTGCCTCCGTCGCTGTGCCATACTCATCCGTTCCGCAGATAAAGAGGGTTGGTCTGTCGCGCAACTTGCTGAATCTCGAGAAGACGTCCGCACTGAGCACACTACCAATGACATTTCCAAGATGAGGAATGTTATTGACATATGGCAGAGCGCTAGTGATCAAGATGTTGTTTTTGCCCTCCTCGGGCAAGATAGTTTTCGCGTTGGCCATGCTGTTTGGTGTAATTGAGGAGGTGAGAGTCGAGGGGTAGGTGTGGTGTTTTAAGCTTTTGGTGGGATGGTGGGGTTTGACTCACGCGCCAAGAGACAAGGCTGAAAGTTGGGTGTTTTGGATCGCTACGGCAAGCGACGACGAGGCTGAGTCGGGAATGACGCATGAAATGTTTGGGGACACCAAAACTAATAGAAAAATAAATATTGAAACGATATCAAATAAGCGTTATCAAATTTCTACAGTCTCATTTAATTGTCGGAAGCTCTATGTGGATATACATGCCATTCTGAACTGCCAGCCTGCCAGGTCTGGAAGGTGGCAAAGTAACAATCTGACTTCTACAAATATACGTTGGAACTCACTAAAGAATCTCACATATTTACTTTTTGGTCAGACTACTGTCTGGAATTCTGTGAGTCACCAATGGATGTCAAAATGTCCCCGAGCATTGAACGGACCGTACTGTAAATGTGCATTGGAGAATTGCGAGACTTCACAACTAATGAACGTGCCTTTGAAACATCATTCTAAATATAATTCCGGTCACAAAATTCGGAAAATCTTCGTATCAAAGACAACAAAGGACAGGAAGACATTCACATTTTCGAATCATGTTCTGATTCAGAATTCCGGAGAGGAAAAGCACTGAGCTCCTTTGACTCGAGCAGAAGCAATGGTCGTGTTCATGGTGGAATAAGGGACACGAAAGTGGCCTAACTCATAATATATGACTACGCTTAAGTAAACAAGTCTACCAGGTTCATGGTCCTAAGCAGGTATCCCGAGCTGCAGCAGCCGTCTGCAATTTTCCAGGGAATTGAACGAAGTAATATCCTATACTTGGCAATATGAGCAGAGCTACGCAGAGATCGCTCCGATCACGTTCGCCTGAGCCATTTCTTGATTGTGAAATCGAAAGAAATGCAAATTCGGATATCCAAAAGACCATTTCTGTAGGACTCTCTTGTCGATTGGCGACCTTTGTTAGTCGTATCTGAGGCATTCGGTAAGAAAAAGAGCAACATCACTTTATACTTTTTACGTGTCATACTACCCCATAAGCAATTGTTTGGTAGTGCTTAGGCACGAGGGGCGTCATCAGGGCGGAGGTCGCAACATTTGCATCAACAACAAACATGCTTGTCAACCTTGCTTACAACACAGGCTTGACATCGACTAATTGCGAGACAACCTATCAAGAAACGAAGTTATCTATCGTCTTGAGCCAAATAAGCGAAAATTTCTTCAAGCGACATCAGTGAACAGGGCACTTGCAATCCTACAAGGACCATAAGGGCATATTCTGCGATGTACTAGTAGTAAATTTAGCTGCCAGACTGTCTCAGGAATTACGGGTACGGTCGTCTGCTCACGGTCAGTGCTGTCACAAATTCAAATGGAAACAGCGAATAAATGCTTGATTGGATACAGATAGTAGATCATTGGTCAGCCTCGCACTCAAGCATCAATACTGGTCAGGCCAGAGGAGGATGAATGTATATGTTCGGTTAGATCACGTGTTGTGACCTTCTCGGGGGAAAATTTCCTGCCCACGTCAGAAGCATCATACATCACAAGTCAAGGATGCAAGAAACCACCACGCAAACCAGCACCTTCGATGAGGTTCTCGGGCTCGAAGAGCAATTCTACGAGGATGGATTCCGGCAAGGCTACGAGGATGGAGTCAAAGCAGGGAGAGTTGAGGGTCGGACGTTCGGGCTTGAAAAGGGGTTTGAGAAATACGTCGAGAGTGGCCGACTACATGGCAAATCAATCATCTGGGCAAATCGTATGACGGGTCATCAAAAGCTCCTCGATAACGCCGACGGTGAGCCTGGCCGTACGCACGTGCAAGATTCGGCCGAGTCATCAACCGTTCAACCCTCTCAGCCATTCAGCCTGCACGCGATGCCCGAAAATCAAAGACTTGCAAAGCATCTCAAAGTGTTACACGCTCTCGCCGAATCTGAAAGTCTGTCCACTGAAAATACCGAAGAAGCTGTCTCTGACTTCGATGACCGACTCAAGCGGGCTCAAGGCAAGGCGAAGATCATCGAGAGGATTGTGGGGGAGAATCAAGGAGATGCGACAGCAGTCGCAGGTACCAAAAATGGTGCAAGTACATGAGGTGCTGAATACACTGACTAAGCCCTTGCGATACATATCAAATAGTGGTAATGTATGTTGCACAACTTCATGATATCAAGCGTGGTGATGGACTTGGGCACTCACCTTAACGTGATTCTGATTATATCTATATGCCCTACAGTTCATCGAGCAGGGCTTACATTTCCAGGTGCAAATCATTAATATTATTACACGGCGTTTCTGTCAAGTTTGAGGATCAGACTTTGAAGTAAGGCAAAAGTACCATTTTCAGACAGGGCTGTTGAGCTCTTCTGGCAGGGTACAAGGCCAGCCCACTGCTCGTCGCTCAATAGGTCACTAGCAGTACCAATCAACGATCAACTTAATGTTGAACAGAATTTTAAGCCCATACAGCTGATGGTTGAGCTTGCCATATATCACAGTGCAAGATCCTTTCGTAAACTTTCCAGTATAAATCAGACAGGCTGCCAAGTATTGCTGTCAAATTGTCCAGCACTCCGAAAACCACAGGTGAATATCTGCGATCTTTAACGCTGGTGAACCAGGCTCAGTATTAGTACGACCTATTCACCCCCAATCTATTCACTGCGCTAGTCAAGGCGAGTCTGCTTTCATTTTTGAAGCTGCTTTACAGGTGCTTGTCTAGAAAGCCTCGAGACAACAGCAACCACCCTACAGCTGTCGAATGACCACTTCGTTTTGCTCGAGTCACACATTTACAGCATCGTCCCCGACCTTTCGACCAATATCAACAGCAGTAACGGTCTCAATTTCTCAGAAAGCCATCATCATGGATCGTCAAATCGTAGGCATCGACTTTGGAGAACACTCTACGTGTAAGGACAGGACTCCAACCGCTGTATGTCAATTTTCTTGCCTATTCTACCAAGATACATTGGCTAATATGTACACAGAAGGACCATCAAAGATACGAACCCTCATCTTACGGTCTTCTGGTAGCGCAGCAAGAACACCAAAAGTTACGAGAAGAGATCAAAGCAGAGTTTTTTAAGGACGAAGCGAAGAAGTTCTACAAAGTTTTGACGAATGGATACAAGAAAACCGCACGACATGAGGCCAGACTCGATCTTGAGGACGACAACAGAAGAGAGCTTCTAAAGGTGAAGAGAAAGCTGGAGGCTGACACGTTGGGAAAGCAGAACGAGCAGATGGAGAGCTTGCGAAAGCAGTTGAGAGAGAAGGACGCTAGGATCAAGGAACTTGAGGCACGAGTGGAGGCATCGCAGAATGATGAGAAGATCCAGCAGCTTGAGGCGATCCTGGCGGCAATGAGACAGGTTATCGAGGGACTACAGAAGGTTGAACCTGATCAGCAGGGTGCGCATGTGGAGGAAGAAGAAACTTGACTTGGATTTGATGGTGTTCCAATTAGTCCATGGGATTGGGTTGCGCTCGCCACATGTCAGTCTGAACATATCAGAGACAATCGAAGTTCGGTCTTTGATTCTTGACAACCTAGCTTGAACTGGATTTGCACGCCTGTCAGCTCTTGTTTATTACTGACGTAGCTATCAGTGTCTTTGACACAAAGCTAGAAGTGTCCGAACTCTGTCGGTCTTCCGCCGTGAACCCTCTCAAGCCCAAGCCCAGTTTACGAATGGAACCAAACTCTCTTACTAGGCTTGAAACATGGATGATCTGGAGTCTGCGAAATCTCGCCGCATCCCGCCAGCCTGATTGGGGTAATTGGGGACAAGTATGTAATGTATCATAATTGATCGTTAATCACTAGCAATCCACCGATACGGACGTGAGATATGAAAACCCAGACCCTTAATTAAATCAGACTGTCCAGACTTGGAAACGGGTCTTAAAAGACTACGTCGGTTGATCAATGGATTGCCAATGACTACCATTCCTTCTCATGAGCTGCTAGAACACTCAACAACTCAGAAGTAGTAGTCAGCCAAGTATGCTCTTCTTCTATGATGCGCTTTGAGATCCATCTGACCAACTTTGGGATGACTCGAATGTCACATCTTGAAATTCGACTGACTTTGGGCAGCTTGTGGTTCTATAAGAACACTTCTTCGGCCCACCTCTGGGATTATCACACCAAGACCATCCCTATTCATACACTTCACTACCAGCTATCCTCATAATTGAACACAACATGATGCCGCCAAGTTTTTGGAAGAAAGACCAAAAAGATAAAGACAAAAACAAGCATTCTCGGCATCATACAGCTGATAGCTCGAGTTCAAGACACCACCAAAAGCCAACACCTGAAGAAAACGAATATGCCGAATCCTCATCTCGCAAACAGAGATCGGTGCTGGACAGCGCTTTCTTCAGAGATGAAACTGTAGCACCCGTCATGCCAAGAAATCACAAACCCAAGGATACCAAACCATCCAAGCATGAGAGTAGCAAGAAGTCAGCGACTAGCCACAGCCACCATCATACCAAACCTGCCCATCAAGACAGGCATGTGAAGTCTCCAATGAAGCATGAAGAACGACCCGAGAAGCCCAACAGGCATGAGAAGCCCGAACCAAAGATCAAATTCAGGACCGCGTTTACTGATCCTAAGGACATCGAGATGGCGGAAAAGCAAACCAGACTCAAAACTTTGAAGCCTGAAGAACCGGAGAAACAGCACAAATCGGCCCAAGAAAAGCTCCAGACTCATGGATTATGCCCTGCAGGATTTACATGGTGGGAATATAACAAGGGAGTTGACGAAGCTGGCAACCACCTAGAGGGATATCGTTGCTGGGCTGGCAACCATTTGGTGACCCACGAGCTTTTGGCGGAGGCGAAAGGTGGTTGCTATACCAAGCATAATTTCCATGTTGTAGCCAACCTCAAAGCAGCGAAGGCTGCTCGTGACGCCTTTGGCGTGCCAGGTTCTCCAATAAACCATTTGATGCCACAATACCCAGACGGAATCAATCCCATGATGCCCGGATGGGGAGGTGGACCATACCCGGGAATTCAGATTCCCCCAGGATTCCAATATGCCTCGAACTGTCCCGGTTTTCAACAATCTGCTCCTCGTGCTCCCATCAGACCTGCACCTCCAGGGTACAGAACCTGGTTTGGCCCAGATTATACAGCTGCAAATAATAACCCAGCGATGGCGCAGCCTGTTGCTCCTGTATCCGATCAATTACAAAATTTTCCACCACATTGGGTTGTGAGAGGAGACTAGATGATCATTCACAGCATACCTGTAAAATAGATAGATGTTTTAGCTCCAACGGATTTTGAATGGGATGGAATAGCTCAAGGGGATGTTCTTGACTCAACTTGACAGACTGCTCAGGCGAGTTCTCGCTACAGACAGTAGATTGTGATTGAGAAGAGAATTTTATGTGACTGCTATTTCTACTTTTGCCCCCTCTCTGATCTATAAATCTCCCCGGAGACTTCACACAAGCACAAGCCAGAACAACTGACTTCATCCACACACTTACACAAATAATTGGAACCATGTCTTCACGTCGTAATCATCACCACGATTCAGGCTCTGGTCCGCTGAAGAACTCTGGCAGGGATGGAGGGCATTCTCGAAGTCGAGAAAAAGATGGCCCGCTCGCTGGCGGTCCTAGAACATACCTCGATGACATGAATAAAGCCCGGAATGGACGAACCATTCAACCAACCACCGCCGTCCCGCATATCCAGCCAACTGGATCTGTCTTACCATCCGGGAACTTTCGGGACGAGACAAAGTTCAGAACAGCATACACTGCACCAGAAGATGTCAAAATGGCTGAGAAGCAGCGACAGTACACTAGTCTCCCGCCTGCCGAGCAGAACGAGCAAGACAAATGGGCACACGAGAAACTCAAAGCACACCTTTCTGCATGTCCTGAGGGGTATTCTTGGGTTCCATGGACCCAAAAAGGATATGAAGGATACAGATGTCGAGTTGGCGGACATCTTGTTACGCACAAGCTTTTGTCAGAAGGACAAGATGGTTTTTATATGCTGAATCTGGGGCTTGATGGCAAGTATGGGTCAAATGCTACCTCTACGCCCAAGGGTGCAATATGGACTCATGATGCGACATGGGTGGGGCCGTCGTATCCTGGCAATGGTGATAAAGTGCATAATGCTGCTTATCCAGGACGTCCTCTCAACCCAAACTTATTCGGGAGGAGTGGCTTCGATGGTAGTGCCCGACAGTCATATAGAGGCATGCCTACAGATCCACGAATGATTGGAGGTACCCATGGCGGACCTATGGGAAGTATACTTCCCAGTGCCGCCTTCAGGGACGACACCAGGACTCCGGATTCACAAGTCATGCCCTTTACAGGAATTTCGCCTATTGAGCCACGTGGAACCTACGGTGGTCGTACAATGCCCAAAGGATGGAAACCAGGCATGCCAGACAATGGCCAGGGACGACCGCGCGTTGCGCCCATCAAAGTTGATCAGCCTTGGTCCCCAATCTCTGAGCCTCGTGATTATACGCAGGGCGGTATCAGACCCGAGCTTCTGGTCCCGCCACCTGAAGCAGTCAACGACCCCAACTACCGAGGAAACTACAAAACTATAATTAGCGACCATGACAAAGCCATGGCGGAAAAACAGTTGAGGTTCAACACGCTTAGTCCAGCGGAGCAAGAAGTACAGAAGAAATGGGCAAAAGCACACCTTACGAAGACAAAGACTTGTAGAGAGGGCTTCAGCTGGTGGTCATATAAGACCGACGAGAGGGCACCCGATGGGGCTAAGCTTGAGGGGTATCGTTGCTGGGCTGGCGGGCATATGGTGACCTATGAATTGCTGGTTGAGGACAAGGGAAGATTCTACACTCCCGGTATCAACGAGAAGGGTAACGATAAGTGGGCCGGGCCTGTCTGGCCGAGAATGCCCAGACCGTTTCCTGGTCCCGGTATGGTGATGGGTCCCGAAAATGAACGTGGGAAACCGTTTTGGAAGGATCCTAACTGGTCATACTCCTGGCTGGCTCCGCCCGGAACACCGTCGAAGAAGAAGAAGAAGAAGAAGTGGTGGAAACGATAGATTGACTGCTTTTTGGTGGTGTCGTGTGAGAGAATTGTCGCCTTTTATGTAGGCATCTGGTAGATTATCGTTGAGTCATACAAACCATGATCCCGACTTGTGTTCATCGATTGAGCTGTGAACAGTCCTTCACAGAACCTTTCCACGTGTCGCTGCCTACTCCTTTAATTAAGCGAGGTTGCTGTAAACATCATGGGGAAAGCACGGCCTAGCCTAGAATCCCTCCAAAGCAGCAGCTTCATGACCGGGGAAAATGGGACTTACTGTAACTCAAACCAGAGAAAAGGGTCGACACTTGCCGGCTGACTTCTCAGACGAAGGAAAACTCACATCTCTAGAAAAAATCCACAATACGACAGCGGAATCTCAGCATTGTATTCCCTGCTACCAGTGCTCAAGTACTACCATCACAAATCAAGTAATGGCTTACTCCATCCGGCAAACTATGCATCCCACAAACCGTGACAAAAGAACCCAGCAGCCAGACAGACCGCTTTGCATACGCCGCCCAATGCATGTGTATTCCTTCCATCCCTCCAAACCATTCTATCACGTCGTGTTTCTATTTTCTCGTCTCGTCTCATGGACTTCATTCACTTATTCCGGCTCATTCATGACCATTTGATATCTCCGCTCGGCTGTCGCGTTCTTCGTTTCGATTGTAGTTGTGGCGCTGTTCCTCCCGGTGCTGGCGACGCCCCAGAACGTGACTGATCTCTTGTAAGGCGTACGCCGTTTTCTCTTCTGCTAGATGTGGGCGCCGACCCGGAGTCTTCCCCTACAGATACTGTAGCAAGTGAGGATCTTGAGCCCCGGAGCATAGATGTGCGAGGCAATCTGCTTTTGCTCATGGAAGAACTACTTGCGATCTCAGCGCTGGTTCGACGAGTCATCTTTGGACCGTCTCTGCTTGCGGGTCGGTAAAGTATCGAATCATTGCTTCCGGAAGGTGCAACCATACGGCGTGGAGTGACATTTCCTTCGACGAAAGATGATTGAGATGCGCGGCTCACATGTGTTGGTGTGATTGGTGTTGATTGGCTGTGGTAAAGCGATGGCGGAGTAAATGTGCGCTTCATTTGACCAGGTCGTGGTCGGCCTCCGCTTCCACTCTCGGGATCTTTGTCCAAGTTTGCCTTCACCAGTTCGCTTGCCATATTTCTTACCAGAACAGCGTTGTCGCTTTCTGCCAAACGTTGAATGGCTTCGAAAAGGCCGTGGCTTTGCACATTCTCGGCTTGCTCATCGTTTGGATCGCATATACTGCGAACAATACGCAGGAGATTCAATCGCACAACCGCCTTCTTGTGGTTGAGCTTCTGTAGAATGCCGGAAAACATGTCGGTCCGGGCAAGTGAAGCAGCCACCGGCGAGCTGAGTCGCAGTAGCTTTTGGAGCGGCTCAAGAAGGTTGTAGTCGAAGGCGCTCGCTCTTGGTGCATTGAAGCACTGGACGATGGCTTCTGTGAAATTTCCTTCGAGCAGGCACTTCTCGACTTTGGCGGTCTCTTCTTGCAGCCTATAGGCAAGTTAGCAAGTGGCGACTATATGTAGCGAGGACATATGTGACGTACCATATGAATATGGCATCCAAAGCCGTGACCTGCCAATATTGATCCTCCAAAAGGGAAACGTAAAATTGCAAACCCTTGTTCTGCCACAAGTATTTTCTACCCACTTTTCCTGAATGCGCCATATCGCACAAAATAGGAAGTGCAAACTCCTTCGGCGGCCTCTTCGTCTTCATAATCTTGAGAAGCAACGGGATGATGTTGTTGATAGCCGCGTCCTCCTGTCTGACTTTACTCAGTCGGCACAAATTGTACATCGTGTTCAAGACCTGATTTGAAATCTCCCTGAAATGTGCTGTATCCTTTTTCATGCTCGAGCCAAGGAGGTCAATCAACAGCTCGATAGCATTTGCAGAGTGCAGGCTATCGAGTGTGGTTGATAACATAGACAAGTTCTTGATGAACTTAAGCATGGTTATCTGATGAACGGGAGTCATCCTTCGAAGGTCTTTCAACACGCCTGATGTGCGTTAGTGGGATTCATGGGGTGGAAGGAGTTACATACGCTTTAGGACGACACGATCTGCCACAACTTCCTTGACATAATTCTCCGCCTGCGAAAAGAGATAGAATATGTTCACAATACGGCCCTCGACGAGTTCGGAAAGCTCGTCATCTTCATCAAGCACGCGATCAAGAACCAATGCCAATGGCGATAAGATCTTGCTTCTCGAAAAGATACGACAGAAGTCGTTCTTGGGAGTTGGGCCCTAAATTCGTCAGTGGATGTCGGTTATAGCGAGAGTCTAGCTTTCAAACGCACCTGTAGCTCGAAAACGTTCCAGATGCCATTAACACCGATCAGTACAAGGTCTCGTGCTTCATCATAGTCCTCATCTAAAAACTCTACAAGAACATTCAGACCACCAGCGCTGACGAACATCTGTAAAGTCAGTGTCGATGTTTGGTACATTTGCCGTACAAAGGCAGCTGCCTCTAATCTGATCTCGTTCGAGTATTGTCTTGCTGCAAATTTCGTGATGATTGGTATGCCACCAACGAAGCAGAGATTTTCTTGTATTTCAACGTCATTGAGAATGATCTAGCAAGAGTCAGCACTTACTAGGAAATATCTAGAAAGGCGCATACCGTATTTACTACCTTGAGCAGCCTCAGGATCATACTTTGGCGGCTCTTGACAGTACAAGGCTCAAGGATCTCGAGAATCGGAAGCATACCATGAGCGCCGATGATCATGGCCTTTGCATCGTCTGACTCGTACAGAACATCGAGCTAGATTGTTAGACTGGATTCTACTTTGAATCGCGCAAGACTTACCAATTGCTCAGACACATCTGCGATAGTATCATGCTCTTCGGTGACCTTCAAGGAGCTCACTAAGCCCTCAACTAACGTGCAAAGTCTTGCGTGCTTGTCTCGAGCAATGTTTGCTTGCAGATCCATCTCGTCGAACCCTTGCTCTAACGATGCAAATGGGTCGTCTTCGTCGTCCTCGTCACCAAGCCAGGAATTGTTGGACAGCTTCGAGTGCAACATCAAGGCACCGACGCCATCCTCAGAGCCTCTATCGCTCTCGTCTTTTTTGACGATAGCGCCTTCCTTGCCGAAGATGTCGGAGAAATCTTCATCGTCTTCATCTTCTGCATAGCGCTGAATCTCGACAGAAGATCTTGTCCGCCTCATCGCTTGGTCTTCAGCTCGAGGAGCTGCTTTCCTTCGTATACTTCCATTAATATTCGTTACAGGTGATTGAGCAGAACGGGGAAGGCTTGTCAGGTCCGATGGGTGGAAAAGCTTTGGTGACAGAGCATCATCCTTGAGAAATTGTTAGCAATGAATCCATGTCAAGAGAGGCTTCGGGCTTACCTTGATGATGCTCAGTCTCCGATTGAAGACGCTATCATTATCTACAAACAGGTCTGAATAGTCCTCAACAGACTGCTCCCTGTACATCGCTGCCGGTCTTGCCGGAAGATCAAATTTATGTTCTGCATGAGCTTTTACTGGTGATCTTGGTCGAGGCGGATCACTCCTAGATGTTTTCCTCGACTGTGGCTTCAATGCTACTGCAGGCTTGATATCTTGGGTCACCACGGTCGGCTTCACTCGGTACGGACGGATTGTTTCAAGCTCGTGGCTGTCTGGCTCGATCACCTTTCGTGGGCCTTTGATTGTAACAAGATCACCCTCAAAATTATTGTCCCAATTATCATTTTCATCATTTGTCATGTCAAATGATGCAAAAGCTTTGAGGCGGTCAGAAGAAAATATCCCACCGAAATTATCGTGCGGCTTGAATTGAGGCAAATGAAGCGCACTCGGTGATATCGAGGTTGCGAAATCATCGTCCCAGTTGTCGTCAGCTAGATATAATGTTAATGTCCACATCTTCAAGTGCCTACGATTCATTCAGAATTTTTAGAGGTAACATACCTGTAGTTTCTGGTGACCGAAATGCCTCCGCTTGAGTTTTTGGCTTAGCTAATGAAAGTGGGCCTTTTGCAGGAGTAATTAACCCAGCAACTTGTTGGTCATTGTGGATATTGCGTAAAGGAGGGTCTCGTCTTGTGGGTAAAGGACTTGCAACGGTTGATCTGGTTGATGCTCGAAATGAGCCCGCACCGGTTGGCGATTTCAAGGCTTCGTTCCATTGCTTGACCTCTTCAACGGCTTCGCTAAAGTTGGCGGGTGGTTTGGCAACTGGAGCGTCTGTTCGTCGAGAACCTACGATCCAGGCGTGCTTGAGGAGTTTTCTTGCGGATACTCTCAAATTCGGGTCTTTCTGAAAACATTGCATGAGAAAGTCTCGAGCAGCCTGCGAGAAGTCAGCACTTAAGTCAACATCATGTTAAAGTAGCCCTTAACTAACCGGCGAAACTCCTTCTGGCAACGGCGGGTGATCATCATTGACAATAGCGAAAAGAGCTGGCATGGGAGCCAATTTGTGGTATGGGGGCTTGCCTTCCAGAAGCTCAATGACAGTGCATCCCAAACTCCAAATATCAGACGCAGGTGTAGCACCAGATAGTTGGATAATCTCTGGGGCCATCCAGTACGGAGTGCCGACCACTTGTGCTTCCTTGTCTGCTCCAGCAAGCGTACTTGTTGAGACCCCAAAATCTGCGAGCTTGACCTTTCCATCTTTAGTTGTGAGAATGTTGGCTCCTTTTATGTCTCGATGTATGACACCCTGGTCGTGGAGGTACAGAAGTCCTAGAAGTATCTGACCCATGTAGACTCCAACGAGGTTCTCAGGGAATTTGCCGTAACTCTTGCATATCGAATGCAATGATCCATTTTCGCAGTACCTAGAAACATATTAGTAACAATCTATAGAGAGAAAATCTGCCAAGGCTTACTCCAAAATGATGTTAAGGCAGTCAGACGACTTAACGAAACCTAAATATTTGACGATGTTGTCATGCTAATGCAGGTCAGTATGCCGCCCTGCTTGACCACCTGGGACTGCTATTCTTACATGCAAGTTCTTTAGCAGGTCAATTTCGGCCTAGAAAAACAAGTCAGACTCCTGTGCTCTCACTAATTGAGCTTCCCTACCTCGATCATCCGCAGTTCGCTCTTTGGCAGGTCCCCGAGCTTGATCTGCTTGACAGCCACAGCTTCTCCAGTACCCCAATTGAAAGCTTTGTAGACGGATCCAAAAGCTCCCTTGCCTAAGCACTCTCCTAAACGCTGTCCACCGTATAAGCTGCTGTTCTGTCCCACGTCCACAAGCTTGACCTACATAGTCCTTCAGCCCAGGATCCTGAACCGCCTTGTCTTTCCCTACTCCGCCATCTTTCCTCGGTGTGCCTGGTGTCCTCTCACTCTTGCCATGTCCGTTACCAGCCCCTGATCTGCCATTCGCTTGCCGGTCCGACGAGGATGGAGGATGGGAGACCATGGCCGATGTTGGGGCCTAGGAATGGGTTTCAAAGGAGGGAGAGGAGAGGTCGAATGCTCTGGCAGATAGAGGATCTCATCCCAACCATCGATGCTCGCGTTGTGGACCAGGTCCTCGTTTCGAATCGCGGTATCGCGGGGTTAAAGGAGGATTATGGCTTAGGTTGTCTTGTGTATATGGCAGATCCTGGTCTGGTCTGCGGAAGCTGGCGAGGGCGGACGGCCGAATTCACAAACAGTCGAGAATGGGAGCTGGTGACGGGCAGACGATGAGAGCTATATTGGCGGCGCAAATGCCACATTCTCTGCCGTAGTGCTGCCGTATCAAACTCAAAGTTCTAGGAAGGGAGATTTAGTGCAGCGTAGTGTTCATAAGTTCGGTCGCGGAGCGCAGCGAGAAATTGGCAATGTCCAAAATGACAAACAAGCCGTGCCGGGATTCGCGTAAGGCTGAAAGTCCAGGATCTGAATCGCGACTGTTTATGAGCAACTCCATTGGGCTCACTCAAGACGCCTCAGATACGTGTTTCTTTTTTCTGGTCTCTGGCGTCTGCATCGGGCCATGCGCTCTGCCTTGTTTGTAACCAATCAACAAAGCTATTGTTTTCATAGAAGTCTGGTCATCTAAAGCGGTTATCCTGTACGTCAGCCATACATATAATGCGGGTCTCTGTCAGCTCTATTCGTCCCTTGACATGCAGGTTTGAGATCGGATCACAGCAAATCATTCTGATCATGATAAATATTTATCAGAAAAAGGCAGACAAGTTCAATTGTTTCTCATCATTGACCAAATGATCATTTAAAGCTTCACCATAAGGAGTTAATCCCTGGTCACCAATTATCAGAACGACCCTCCCTTCCACCATAAACTCCAGCCGGAGACTTCGTCTGTGAATCCAACCATGAACGCCAGAATGTCCCAAATCCCCAGGGAAATGACTCTAAGAGCTTTTGGAAGTAATCGAAACAAGCTATGGTACAACAAGTGGTATCACACTTTTGAATGCAGCATATTCGCAAGAAATTTAGTAAAATGAGGTCCCCAATTTTGGTATCTGCTTTTCAATTCGTAGGTTCCCGACGAAGGTTCCGGCTCAGTCCTGCTGAGGTCCACCAATTATCCGGAATTTCATCCCTTCGAGCCAGTCGGGAGATAATTCGATGCATTCCACCAAGGTCGGTGTCTTGTCGCGCAGCCCTATCAGCTCTTGCTGTGACGACATCGGCATAAGTTCTCCAGAAGCGATCTCCTCTTCTGCTTCCATTGAAGTCCTGTAGTTCATACATGTCTTCCTCCTCGTCCTCGGTATTAGATCCTGAATCTGACACATCACATTCGTGGTCTCCAATGCGATCGGGACTTGTCATTGTAGTACTGGCAGAGGCTGATGCTGAGCCGGAAGACGATGTAGCAGCCGCAGCAGCAGATGTAGAAGCGAACGAGGATCCTGCACTTGGTGGCTGTGGATCAGGCGTAATGCTTGTCAGAAGAGTGTCCCAAGCAGCGCCTCCTTCAGGGCTCATGCTTCTGTCTCGGTCCCCTAGGCCATCCAAACGTGCCTGTCGAATCAGCCGTCGAGACCTCTCAATATTGCTTGCGGTTTGGTTTAAAGACCGCACTCTTTCCGAAAGTGATGTTGTTGATCTTCCTATCAACTAGGTGATAAGTCAGTATTGTTCAAAATTGCGAAGTATTGGCAATGTAGAGAACATGATGGTAAAAAATCGACTACATCCTTCAAATGCTAACCAGTAATGAAGACTGGAAACTCACATCTGTAAAGGGTCCCCTGACAGAAGTGAAACTGAACTCGGCATCCTCGAGAGAGCGGCGCGGTGGAGAGAACGAATCCCCAATCGAAGCTTGGTGGGATGGCGATAGGACTGGCGTCATAGAGGACGACAGCCTTGGAGAGTCTGTTCGGGCTAGAAATGCCAGATCGCTATCGGTGTATGGCGGTGTTGGAGCAGGGTGCCTTCGTGCCATTCTTCGCAGGTCCTGCCTGACTTGTCGTAGTCTGTGGATCTCCCTCTGGCGTTCTTCAGCAAAGGAATAGTCTCGCGACTCTGGAACCGGTGGCATTAATGGACCATCGATGTCCGAGTTTGGGGGATGTTGTCTTTCAAAGCTGAGTGCGTCGCGCATTCTGGTCCGCTCTCGTTCTTGTTCCACTATGCGCATTGCTCGCGACTGTAGGGGTGCTGAGGATGGCAAATCTGCTGTGATTCCTTGTTGACCTTCGGAAACCTCGAATTCTTCTGGCTCAGCCTCGGGCATAATGCCCAATATTCTGCGCCTACGCGCCTCGGAGGTCAGACGTGCATGTGGACCTCGCAGTGTTCGCTGTCTTCGTATCGATGAACGTGGGCCAGATGCGATCTTCTCTGCTGCCTTGGACGCGACCTCAGGCTCGACTGGCGTGATGAATAAACTGTGATTTGATTAGCAGCGCATGCGAAGGGGGAAGAGGCTGATCGGCGTACGGCAGACCCATTTTCGTAGATTGAAGGCGTACGAGGATGAGAAAAGTTGTGCGAAGGTATTAAGGAGTGTTTGCGACAGCGATTATGCGGGGTCCGGTGGGTATTTCGATGGTTTTCAATCTGGCGGTGATGGTAGTGGTGTTCTGAATGTTGATGAAGGCGAGGCGAAAGCGCCGCCCGTGAACCGAAGGAGGAAAGGCAGGGCGAGTTTGTTAGCGTGGCTGGAGATCGCTTCTTCCTGCTGCAAGTCATCTGGCTGTGTGGGGCAGAAGGACGTGGGGGGCACGGGGGCAGGGGGGCAACAGGGGCAATGAAAATAATCGAGAGGCTGATATCAATTCACCTCAACTTCATCTTCGAAGGAGGCCTGACTCACCAGATACACCGCTACCAGCGGTCTACACCACCACCAAAACAACGGCTGGAATATCACGATCCTAGTCTGGTGCCTATTAATCTCCTTCGAACCACTTGAATCGCCTGTGTCCATATTTGGCTCTTTGAGGCCCTCACATGAATCGCCAAGTCACATATTCATGCAGCCAAGACTATGTTCGAGTTGAACATCTCTGTTGCTAAGAAGACCGGCGCCCATTATTCTAAGCGTTGATGAGGAAGGGAAACAGAAAGCCAAGAGAAGAAAACAGACGACGTTGAGGCGACCGGACCCAGAGCCGAAAGACTCTTCTACATAGACCTTTCTTTAGGGGTTTACAACTGCGATCTTGGAACATAGAATAAATACTCTGTTCCTCATTTTGGAAGTCAACACTTGCTAGCCTTGACAACAGAGCCCCTCCAGCGTCAATATGATAGAACTAGGCTTAGCCCGGATAAGCAGTCTGCTCAGACACACCCCTCAACCATGGAAAGCTATTCATGTCGCTGGGACAAACGGCAAAGGTTCAATATGTGCCTATTTATCAGCAATGCTTCATGCTAGTGGAGTACGCTGTGGCCGGTTCACCTCGCCTCATCTGATCGACCGATGGGACTGCGTCACCATCGACGACAGAACCGTCAGAGAGTCGGTATTCAGAGAGGCTGAAGATCTGGTGCTGAAGAGAAATCAAAAAGAAAACATTGGAGCATCGGAATTTGAGCTTCTCACAGCTACAGCGTTCGAGGTCTTTGCGAAGGAAAAGATTGAGATGGGAGTGATTGAGGTTGGACTTGGAGGCCGACTAGATGCCACGAATGCGATGGAGAAGAAGGCTGTGACCATTATATCGAAGATTGGTCTAGATCATCAATCCTTTCTGGGAAACACCATAGAAGAGATTGCTCGCGAAAAAGCTGGTATCATGAGGCCAGGAGTTCCGTGTGTGATGGACAGCACAAATCCGCCCTCTGTGCAGAAAGTTGTGCAGGATTACGCAAAAGAGATCGGGACGGATATAGTTCTCAGCTCTACAGAATCGTCGTTTCTAGACGAGTTGTCTCAAGAAGACTTTGCGCCTCATCAATGGCAAAATCTCGCCTGCGCATACACTGCTTTCCATCTGGCATACACCAAGCTAGAATCTCCACTGCATCGACTTCTGCCTGCAATTCAAAATATAAATTGGCCCGGTCGTCTACAAACTGTAGATATCCGGAGTCTCACAGGACGCCCCGGGACTACTTTGCTCGATGGCGCACACAATGTCCAGTCAGCCGAGGTCCTAGGTGCCTATGTTGATGGTAAGCTTCGGAAAGGCAGTCAGAAAGTGACATGGATTCTCGCAGCTTCGCAGGGGAAAGAGTTGGAAGGCATTCTGAAGCCGCTGCTACATCAACAAGACTGCGTTGCAGCAGTACAATTTGGACCTGTTGACGGAATGCCCTGGGTGCAAGCAATGCCTACCTACGAGATTCTTGAGGCTGCGTTTGAGCGTGGAGTGGACTCTGGTCGAATGTATGATGCTGGTGACAACTTGTCCGGAGCATTGCGTTGGGCTGCTACAGTAGCTGGACCAGGTCCTGTCGTTGTAGCTGGTAGTCTATATTTGGTTTCCGACTTGTTGCGACTCCTGCGAAAAGCGAACGACATAGAGGCTCAGCTGTCCAAATAAATGTGCAAAGTTCAAAGAACCTCTAGGCCTGCTCGTGCCTTGTGCTCAATTTGGGTAGCTGCGGTGTGGTCTTGCTGTTGGCTCCTTCCCGTTCTTGGTCCCCTGATTGACAGCGCTTCTTCTCACTTTTCCCTAAACTCTACTCTTTCTACATCATCAAGCATTCTTACTTTCCGCAACATATAACCATCACATCAGTCCTTGTCCAGATATTGCCTCTGTCGACCTCATCGAACACAGCCATTCGGCGGCGTATACAAGCATCAAGATGTAAGTCAGGCTTACTCGAGCAGCGAGCAGCGCATACGAAACAGCAGACTAATCACCACAAAATCCAGGTCTTCCAGACCCAGACACGACTCGCCAGTCCCATGCTACGCTCCAAGAACAGAAGAGATGGAGCTGCTTTCAGGAAAATGTAGGGGAAGGGAGGAATCAGGTTCAGAGACGTCTCATACTACGGCGTCAACTTTAGATCCGGCGGAGAGATCGCTTGTAAGTCAGAGCAGGATGCTGTCAATCTCGGTACTATACTAATCCAGTAGACTCACCAGGAGATTCTACCCGCTTTGTGTGATGCCAGAACAGGTTCAGACTGTAACACTCCAGTTTCCTCCCCTAAAAGGAAGTCCGAAGAGACGTTCGAAGGTCAAAGAGCTGTGAGTACAAACATGGTCTGTCCTGTATCACGTTTTTGACGTATAGTGGTTGCAGAAACGATCCAAATCGGATCCATTGCAACCTTGCACCACAGCGCCCAGCCCTACTTGTACGGCTCCTCGCAACGAACGCGACAGGGTCCCAGTTATCACAGGAAGAGTGCACAAGGGTGACCGGAGAACTTCGACCGGTACCATCGACGAGCTGCTCATTTTGGATAAGAGATTGAAGCACCTAGAGACACTTCTTGACGATTGGAAGGAGGCGAACATGTTTGCAACGGAGCTCATTGGAACCACCAAAGTAAAAGATCAGCGTGTGGAATATCTCCGCTCGAGAACAACGCAGCGAGACATTCGAACAGCGATCACAGCTGGAGAACACAAGAAGTCAAAGGTAGCATTGGACACAGCCATGCCATATCCATCGCTGATCACTTTCTGCAGGAAATTATTTCGAACCCACAATCTAATGAGATCGCTTGTGAGATTGTGCGTCGCTTGCGGAAAGAAGTCGGATATGCAGAAGTCGTGAATCTCAGTCTGGAAATGAAGCACAATGCCAATCTTTTCTACTTGTTAAAGATTACCGAGGAACTCAACAAGATTCCGTATGATGTGGGTTGCCAAAACCAGAGCCTGAAATAAACAATTGACAATCCTAGATCGGACCTTCCATATGGTTCATTCTACCCACGCTTCGCGAAGAGAGGGAAAATGCCTACTACGCATTACTGGCCCATCCTTACATCGCCCAGAAGACTGCGAGCTCTGTCACGGGGTTGAAGAAGAAGTTGAAGCAAGAGATTATCAACTTCTTCGACAAATCCTTCACCTATCAAATTGCGGCTGTGCACCGTGTACCGGTTCTTCTGACTGGCCCTCTGCTTAGACTTGGAGGCGATACATTATTCAGAGCCACAGACGGACTCAACACCGGTGGCGAGAATTATCGACAACTCGACGACTACAATCAAAAGCTTTGGCAAGAGATAGTCAGTCAAAATGTGGGGTGAGCGAACCATTGTCTTTTCGTCGTCGGGCTATCAACTACAAGGCTAGTCGCTAACAAATGTCAGAATTTTGTCCCGAAACGTTAGAAACCAAAGTTGACAAATGAGATCTCGAGGCGAGTCAAGTATTAGTAGCTTAGGGCTTACAGGCTTGTTCCTTGGAGATGATCAGGAGTCAGAGTATGACGAAGGTGGTGAGGCAAATATCGAAGTGATGAGTCCATTCCCCAAGTATCGAAAGCTCCGTAGGGATTCAGGGGCTGATTTAGGATCCCCACCAAACACTTCGGAAAGCGAATCCAATGAGTCCTTCTACGATCCATACGGGGAGGAAGATTCAAGGATCAAGATGACTGTGATGAACAGCTGATGACGGGTGGGCGCTACCTGCCCGTCCAGGAGCGTGTAGTGGGCCCCGATTCTTGCTCAGAATGCTGAATTGTGTATCTCTAATTCCGACTGTCGGCATTCCTTACGAGTTCGGCTTGTTTGTATATTGTTTGCTCAGAGGATCAGGAACTGATTCCATTGTTCCTCACATGGTCCTCTAGATAAACTGAACCCCATGATCCGATTGCATTCGTGATGCCTACCTCACGGAACCCCCTCACTCCTCCCCAATAGCTTTCCAACTCTCATCCTCCCTGCTAACAACAATCTCATCAATCCCCTTCCTCCTCCCCTCCACGATCTCCATCCCATTCGGCAGATCATTCTCTCGCGCCCTCGTCCAAGCTCCCTCCTCATCCTCCGCAACACCACTCTTAACATGTCTCTTCACCAGCCTCCGTCCCGCAACTTCCTCCTCTACCTCTACAAACCAGTGCTCATCCATCAACTCAGCAGCCTCCTTCCAAGTCCCCTTGTCTAAACTCAGATAATTCCCTTCGAAAATGAGTATCCGGCTTGTAGCCGGAATGGGGATTGCGTTTGCTATGGGATCTTTGGTGGTATGTGAGAAAGAGGGAGCGGATATGGTGGGCGTTGAGGCTGAAATTGGGGGACGAAGGGATTGGATTAGAGAAAGGTAGGCGTCGGAATCGAATGTGAAGGGGGCGCCACGGCGGGCAAGGGCGTGGACTGGGTCGGGGAGGGAGTGTAGGTACGAGAGTGGATAGTGGTAGCCGTCCATGGGGATGTAGGTCGCTATTGGTGTTGGAGAGGAAGAAGAAGAGAGGGCGTTGAGACGGGTGGTCATGGTTGTTGCGAGGGTTGTTTTGCCTGGGTGGGGAGTGTTAGAGGAGGGGTCAATTGGAGGAGGGAGATAGATTGGTGAGGAAGAGAGGGGAAATACCGGATCCTGGGATGCCGGAAATGGCTATTAGGAGTCTTTCGTTTGGTGGGAGAGCTTGGTATTTAGCTGTTTTATAGGTTCAGTATTGTTGACATGATGGTATCAGTGTTAGGGCTTTACGTACACCATGTCTTTTGCACGAGATGGTCTACTTGTTCTTCCATTTTTTGGTCTGAACTCTGGATGAGGTTAATGGGAAGAAGAGGGGAAGTTGAAGAATTTCCTGAACAGGAGTAGATTGAGGAGAGTGAAGCTTGATACAGCTTGACGAAGTGAAGTGAGTGAAGCTCAAGTGGAGTAAAGCTCGATGGCGGGGTCGTTCTTATCGATAAGAAATTTCTCCTCTTTTAGCCATCATCATCCAACCAGTACCTTCAGCGTTCGTAATCACATTTTTTTCTCCAAAGAAGCTCTGTCAAACTTAAAGAGGTATGGCATCCATTTAGAACACCGAAATATCTTAAGACTCAGAGCATAAGCTGCTTGGAAAGGGAGAGGAGGGATGGACGGAGAAGACGAGAGCGGTGGACTCTTCAACATCGAGTTCGACTCCGAGGACGAAAAGGCAGCCGCCGAGCAGGAGAATAAAGTACCTCGTGATTTCCAGTCTGAAGAAGATTTCCAGAAACAAGTGAGGGAGTGGGCGCCAAAAGTTGAGACTGGCGAGGTATGTACCTGCCGTACGGCCTTCCCATTGCAGAGGCCTTCTATACACCTTGTTAGAAGACGAGAAAATAATATCAATTCATAGATCTATAAAACACTCTCAATGCCAATAAAGAGCCCCTCGAAGCCAGTCTCGCAAACGATTCTTCATGCCATTGAAGAATTGTACTTCTATAGGCGGTATGAAGAAGCTAGGACGACCACTGTGGAGGCTTTGAAGGCCGAGGGGCTTATTCCTGAGTTCAGGAAGACCTTGGAGGGATATTTAGAGGTAAATGTGCCAGGTTTTACGTGTATTTGTCCGTTGTATCGTTCATGGCCATCTGTTTTGTTTGCTGTTCTTGAGGAGAGCAAGTTTCTGACCAGTGTAAAAGAGGTGTGAGGCGAAATTGAGTGGCGAGAGGAAGGGTGAAAAACAGACGTCTAGTTGAGAAAGAGACTGGCGTAGAAGGTGGTGGACCGATTAGCTTTGTGATACCTCGACATTGGAAGCATTTGGCAGATATTGCTGAAGGCGCTGCCAATACTGCAAACCACATTTACCAGTGCATGTCACACTGCGCAACTGCACCACTGGGTTTGCGGTGTGCCGAGTATACGTGGGGACCCGAGTGCAAGTGGGTTGAGAGCCCTTCTCAGTACTTCAAATCGAAGAGGAATACAGTCTGACAGCCGAGAAGCAGTATGAAGTTAGTCGACTCAGAACGCGATCAACAAGGATTTTCCCATAGCAACCAGTGTATGTGGATAGATTAGGCCCACGAGCCCCATACCAATTATGGAATTGTGTCCCTCGGAACAGGAGCTTTCGTGTCCATCATATCTGCAGAACCAAGCAGATGGCAAAATCAATGTCTAGCATCGCCCACTGGATGCACAAGAAGGCCTCGACATGAAATTCCTTGTCGGCCAGTACACTGATGAGGTTGACCATCGTCTCGATACTTCAGGCGGGAATAGCTGTTGTAGAGACCCTTTCGGAATCTGCGAGATCGACGTCGAAGAGCCATCTTTCCTACTTTACATCGTTGATTTCTAGTAAAGGGGTCATGTATGTAGACTTTTGATTGCTGTAAAGATCGAGCTTTTGTGCTATATTCTTTTAATGCTGGCTGGGATGACACGGTGTTGTGAAGCTGCGGGAAATGTTGGTGAAAGTCATAACGACAGAGACGCAGTCCAAGGCATCACGGAATGGACCGTTGTCGGTCGATGTATGTAAGATAACTTCTGCTCTATGGAGTGTATAGGCATGTTTCTTGGCAAATAGATACCCCTGAACTCGCTTAGTCCGCGGCTCGGGACGGACGACGGACGTCAAAGTTCCCGAAGATATTTGTGTCCAGCCTTTTGATTTCGTACACACTTCATTTAGCAATTTTTGTGATACAGCGATTCTACATTCAAGAGCCTTATGTTGTTCCTTTTGGGTTTCAAGAAATCGGTCGAAGCAGGAGCATGGTTCGATGCATCACGTGATATACCATATCAGCCCCTGACATTCCTTTTGAGGGGTCAAATCAGGTATTGTGTAGCTGAGAACGTGGATAAGATCTGCGCCTCGCGTTGGGGAGGACAGTTGCTTGACTCGGAATGAATTTGGCACGGAGCAAAAGCACCGGGAAGATGTTGTGGCCTGTATTTATACGACACCTCATGGATGCCAAACTCGAAACTCGAACGCCATGAAAGCCCATCATGCGGTTCTTGATAGAGAGTTTGTGGTGCTAGAGCCAATCATAGTCGCGTATCTATTAATTGCCTCGCGCCCCATAAGTTCCCCAGCTTCTTGATTGCTCACCCAGGGGTGTTTCGGGTGCACAAACCTGCCATTCGTGCTGGGAGACAGGGCTCCCATTTGCTGAAGGGGTGGCTGGTTGCTTGCTAAGTTCTGGTCTGGCCCAGGCGGATCATTCAGAGTTGCGGTGCGGAAGCCAGCCCATTACAGTGCAGTCCTCCCTGTGCTGTGCTCTGCAGTGCGCCAACCATCTCCCCTGACCTAGTCCTGCGTAGCTTTGGGTATGAGGAGATTGCTCAGCTTATAATCCAACGTCCCTCCTTGACCTCACTTCTTCTTCCCTCCTCTCTTCTCAAATCTAACATCTGTTGAGCTTTCGCGCATCAACAACACTCGTCGCATCGCAAGAACGCGTCTCCATTGATATCCACCCACTCACCCCCACTCTGAGCTCGACGGCATCTTAGCTGCACCAATCACAACACTCAATTCAACCACCACAACTCCCTCGTCGCAAGCACTCTCAACACCGCGCAAGATGCCTCCTGAATTAAGAAAGCGCAAGGCGCCTGCTTCTGAGCCAGTTGCAGCTCCTCCCGCAAAGAAAAAGGGTCCTGTCGCAAAGGTTATCGCAAAAGTCAAGGACGCAGTGAGCCCAAAAGCAACCAAGACGAGCAGTGCTACAAGCGCTTCAGTTGGTGAAACCATCACTCTTGAAGGATTCGGCGGAGAAATTGAGACCAATGATGGTTTGAAGACTACTCTAAAACAACTCGTTGAGGAAAGCAAGGGTGGCGTTGTTCTGTTCACGTACCCGAAGGCCTCAACACCAGGTTGTATGCAAGCCCCATTACACTGGAAAGAGATAGCGCGTGACGGTATGCTGATACTGACCTTTTGTTTTCACAGGTACTACTCAAGCCTGCATGTTCCGCGACCAATATGCTCCGCTCACATCTACCGGTTTCTCGATCTACGGTCTCTCCAAAGACTCTCCAAAATCGAACACTACCTTTAAGACCAAGCAGAATCTCCCATACCCTCTCCTCTGCGATCCCAGTCAGACTCTCATTGGGGCTATCGGACTGAAGAAGGCAGGAGCTGGCACTACTCGAGGTGTATTCGTCGTTGATAAGTCCGGAAAGGTCCTGGCATCTGAAGCTGGAGGTCCCGCGGCTACAGTTGAGATTGTCAAGAAGCTCGTTGGAGGTGGTGATGCAGCTCCGGCTCCAGTTGCTGCTCCAGCTCCAGTTGCTACTGAGCCAAAGCCCGAAGTTGCCACCAACGGTGTCAATGGCACTGCTTCCAAGGAGGATGAGGACAGGGCTGCCGTTGCTGATGAGGTTGCTGATACTGCCGAGAAGCTTGATAGCAATGAGGCTAAGCCAGTCGCTGCATGATTTAAAGGAATGGATGATATGATTGGGACGTATACGAAGGTCTCAATATCATGTGTTGCTGAGCTGGAATGGGACTTGGGAAGCTGGAAGAGGGCGGGATGGATTCGCTTTTTATGGGCAAGGCGTATTATCCGAATTGTCTTTGATAGCTGAATCAATGATTGACCAGCAAAATGGAGCGGAAAAGCATGTACAAAAATGAGCAGTTTCTGATACCTGTGTAGCCTTTCTCTAATTGAGTTCTTGATAGTCATTATTTGGAAGTGACGTTACAGTGAAAATACTCTTTCGCAATTCAATAAATGCCAAAATGACTTTCAACCAGGCTATCGAATGCTTGAAATCCAAACGTGTCATACCTGAGACTCTCTCGCAATTTATGAGAGCAGGGAGCTCAAATCGAGGAGCCGTTGTAGTGCCAAGATATAGCGTCGGCAGATTGTCGGCTATCGAGCAACTCGCTCTTGAACCTCAACGACACCACCCTCAGCGACCGAACGTTCCAAGAGCTTTCTCACCCCCAACGAGCCCATTGATCTCTCGTTGCGTAAGAGAAGCTCACGATGTCTTCAACAACTGTCGCAAAGGCAGCGCAAGTCGCCCAGCGGGTGATGCCCGTCCACAAAGTAAGCTTTTTGAAATCGCTTTTCTCTCACCACCAGCGCCCAATTCCACCTCTTAGCCATGCCTCACCTCTACACCAGCTAACAGCAATACAGAAACAAACTATGCAATCAACTGGAATCTGGGAACGTATCCGCCGCGCCCTCGCCGTCGCCCCGGAACGCTCCAATGGTGTTCCCCTCAAACATTTCCGCAACCCACCCCCCGGATCCAACGACCCCTTCTCTTTCGAAGACCCCGTCACCCTCCCAGCAGGCGACATCGCCAACAACCCATACTGGAAGCGCGACTCCCGGCGTTCGTACCCTCAGCTGTCGTTCGTCACGCAGGGGGATGTGGTCGGTCTCCTAAGCGTAGGCAGCGCGAGCGCGCCCAAGAAGGAATTGATTGGTGAGGCGGGAACGCAGGCTTTGGTGCAGGTTAAGGAACAGGGTGAGGGTGGATTGGCGAAGTATCTCGAGAAGGAGGGGAAGAGTGCTACATTGGCTGCGTTGGGGAAGGATGGGTTGCCGCCGATGCCCAGTGGGTTGAGTTTCAAGGCTGGGGCAGATAAGTATAACTTGACGGCGGAGAGTGCTTATCCTGAGCAGTAAGTTGTTATCGCTGAGGTGCAGATTCCATGGCTAACTTTCGGCAGTTATCCTTGTCGAACATTCCAATAGAGGGGGTAGAACGCTGGTGTTTGCTTTGTACATAAGAAATGAGATCATTTTCACATCACAGGATAGAATGGAAGAGCAAAACTGTTAAGTGCCCCTCCCACGACTGGCCAGAATCCACGACCTGGTCGGGTGAGTTCTTAAGATGTCTACTAGTTGCCCATCTGAAAGCAGTAGGCTGCCCATCGGAGCTTAGACAGCTCTGTGGTCAAGACTGGGGCTGTATCTCAGTATGTATTCGACAATACTCAGTTAAAGACACGAAAAAACGTTTTCTGATTATCACTACCCTAGTAGGTATGGAAATTTTTCATTTGAGCTTTAATATCAGAAAGGCGTTTTAATATTTGTGGTTTAAATACTTTCGACAGAACTGTTCAAGGCCTGTATCAGTACGTATGGCTTTCTCATATGCATACTCGTTTTCATTCATTCCCTAGTCGACATGGCAGTTATATGAACTACCAATGACGAGAGTCTGCCTTGCAAGCCACCATATGCAAGTGCTGTGTTTCCAGCCAACCATACATCATTATGGTACGCGCGCTTGAAGCTGGACCACAATGCACTTCAATACATCTTGACACCGCTTTAATAACTGACGTTCTCTCAAAACCAGTGTTCGGTCTCAGTTAGAATATACGTTATTGAATACTTTCGATCAATCAGCTATTTACTAACTCGCCAGTATCAATTTGCAAGAAACCCTCCACAACCTCGCCAAACTTAGCAAGATGTCATTTGGATTCGGCATTGGAGACTTCATCCTCCTGACAGATCTCGCCTGGACGACCGTCGAGAACGCAAGGAAAGCATGCGGAGCTCTTGACAGCCTCACTTGCGAGGTCAACAGCCTCCACATTGTCCTCCAACGGCTCCAAACCGAGGTCTCGAAGCCCGAGTCTATCCTTAACCGCAAGGGGGACAACAGACGCAAAGATCTCAGGACTCTCGCGAAGGGTTGTAAGCGGGTTTTGGGCACACTTTCTGGGGTGCTGGAGAAGTATAATAGGTTGTCAGAGGAGCAGAGGAGTGTGACCAAATTGTGGCAGAAAGTCAAATTTGGGAATGGAGAGATGCAGGATCTGGGAATCATACGGACCGAGCTTGCGACATACACTCAATCCATCACACTGTTCCTCAATCTGCTATCGATCGGGGAGCTAGGGAGGGTTGGAAGGTACATGGATAATCATGGAGAGGATCTGCGGGACATCAAGACCAATTTGCATTGGGTCGTTGCATCTATGCAAGCCAATTCTCATGAAGAGAAGTCGATCCTGACCACTTATACCGAAGATGACAAGGCCGTTTGGAAGGAGTTTCGTAGGGAGTTGATTAAGCTGGGAGTATCCAGTAGGGTTTTGAGGAAACATGAAGATGCTATCAGAAAGTATGTATTTGCACTTGGGAAGAAGGGAGCCTTGGACGCACCAGTGGTAGGGCCCGAGCAGTTGGACGAGACACATGCAACGGATGGAGTGTTACAAGATTTGGTCTACAGCTGGACTCAAGCAAATGGGGAGGTTGTTGATGACCAGTCTTCTGAATTCGCAGGACCTAACGAAGAGGATCTGGACACAACGCATTCGGATGAAGGCTACGGAGACGGGGAAAGTAGAGCAGCCCAGCATGATGCACTGAAGAGCGACGTCGAGAGTGTCAATGGCTTTCCTGATGTGGCAACTTATTCTTCGGCGCGTGCTTCCGAGGTCGATGGACACGGGACAGAAAGCAATGCCAAGAACAGCGGCCACAATGTTGACTTTGCCCACGCAGACAACGAAAAAGTCATTCTGGATGATCAGCATGGGACTGACTCAAGCCACCGAACCGCTGACCCTGATGAAGTGGTGATCCAAGTCAAGGACCCCAAGGGCGGTGCGAAGAGTAATCAAAGGCCAAGCACTTCGACTGTCGGTCGTTCTAGAGATCCTCGACATGGTGGTTCTGGCAATAAACACAAATCCACCAAGACGAGAAAGGGGCTCCATTCAAGCAAAACCGAGCTTTCTAGACTCAAGAACCGTCACAGCCACAAAAAGCTTGAGAAGGATGCTACGTTAGAAAGTACACAGCAACTGCCAGCCGTGAGTCCAGCTCACCACACAGCTGTGGGCCATGACTATCTGGAGGTGAGAGACCAGCATTCAAGCCCAAAGCCATTTGATTAACCAAGTTTTACACAGCCCCCGTACACTCCTGTTATTGCCATGCAGGCAAACGAACTCCCGACACAGCAGATTGAGACGTATGAAGTATCAGCCTCTAAGCTTGAACTTCAACTTGCACACTGGCGCCAGCACCTTGCCATGCGTTGACCCATCGGCGCTATAGTATGGCGCTGATATCGACCATACCTGGTATATGGTCAATCGCTACTGGTGCTTTTCATTCCGATTTTCAAGTCAGTCGGAGGCTCTTGTCGATTTGAAATAGACACGAAATTGAGACGCAATATAGCAAATCAAAACAGCAAATCAAAACAGCAAATTATTCGAATTCCATGTTACAAGCTGCTTGATGGTGGTGGTGTTACAGGCAGCTTCACCAGACCTTTAAGCTCCATGTTTTTCCATCTAGAGGCACAATAGTCAGCACATACTGTTCAAAAGGGATGCGAAGAAGGGCAGGTCGTATGCAGTGCAATGTTCGCTTGAGTACTAGCTTCGATTGTCAACAGGGAATGCTTACTGTAAGATCTTCAACAGTCCATAAATCATCCTCAAATTCGGAGCTGGTACACCCAGACGCTCTGACTCTCTCAAAGGCTCTCCCACGATATTCTCAAATTCGATGAAATTCCCCTATCTCCTATTAGTGAAAGTCCCAAAAGTCCCAAATGCGGCCCAATACATTACCTTCTCAATATCCTGCTGCATACTCGGCTTAAAGAACGTCAATTCTGGATCAGCATTGATCATCTTATCCGCGATCCCTTCTGGCAAATCGTGACCTGCCGCCTTCGCAATAGAAATAACCTCGACCATTAATGGGCGCACAACATCCTCGATAGGGAACTTATACATCCGCATTCGGCTCGTATCCATACGCACAACCGCACATGCCGAGTTGTAACATGCATTGTAGACTAGCTTTCTCCAGCGCACGAAACCTACGTTCTCGTTGTACTCGCAGTCTACTTTGCCTGATGCGCTGTAGAGCTCAGCGAATTTCTGAGCTGCGGCTGTCGAAACTTCGTTGGGAATGTTGGGATTCTCGTATGGGCTTACGATGAGCTCGTCTGCGATCTTATCAGTTCTATATACAGATATATTAACCTTGTACATTTCCACATACCAGGGTCGTCGTGCAGTACGTGGGAATGAGAGGTTTCGGTAGCTCCAATAAGAGAAATACCTGAAAGAACAGGATTCTTTGGGAATGCTTCAATGATCGGCTTCTCGATGTTGAGACCGTTCTGTAGCAGAGCGATTGTTGTGTGTCCCTCTGTCACGGCAGGGGCAATGAGCTCGGCTACGGTTGGATGGACATCAGCGACGTTTTTGGTTGCCACCACAATGAAATCGTATGGCTTTTTATCCTTGCCAGCTGTAGGCACTGCATTGATGACTATGATTCGATGTCAATACTGTTCCCGAACTTTTGGAAAGTAGGAAATATTTACTGTTTGTTGGCTTCCAGCCTTTGATGTCACCATGGTCTACCGAAGTGATTGTGAATCCATTTTCGGATACAGCTTTGAAGTTTGACCTTAACACAGCAGTGACAATAGCCAATCCTCCAATCTCAAGGTTGTAAGCTGCCATTGTCCCCACTCCTCCACTGCCTACAAGCAGCACATTTGATTTCGTAGCCATTATCAGTGATATCACGTGGTGGGCAGCTCGGGAATCTTTTGTTGATTGATATGTGTTTGGCGAAGACAGATGTTGTCCAAGTATTATTTAAGTATGTAGATACTAGTCAACGCTTACCTGCGGGTGAGTTTGATACAAGAATACTAAGAATGGACAGTCATTCCGAATCGAGGTCAAGGGTGGGATGGTGGCTTTTTAGACCGTTCCTTCCATGTCTTGCTGACATGTGTCGTGGAAACCTTCCATCTTCATCACACTTCAAAATCCCACTCCTGTACTGCCTTTGGTACAAACTCATAACACAATGTCACCTGAATCGTCGCAGTATGCTGCCTAAGTCTATACCCTCTTTCGTTATATGTTCAAGTCGCGCAATCGTATTGTTACATCTTGTTTTGTTTCAACCTTTTTATTTCGACCTGGATACTTCTGTCAAGATTGAAGAAAGCTGTCATCGGGTTCGTCAAGATATTCTGTAAATAAAGAGTTTTTTCCCTCTGGAGTCTTGACTAGACCCTACTTTGAAGCCAACAAGCGGATCGCTGCTCACTGATCAAAATGAGTGATTGTGCAATGGTAGATTTGTCACTTTACTCTTAACACAAAGTGAAGGTTGTTCCTTCCGTGAAAAGCAAATGCCGGTGGCAAATGAATCAAGAAAGTAGAGCTGCCAGTCACGAACAAAGAAATGCCCTCGGTTGTCCGCCGCCAACTGTGCTGCCATATGCTAAACATCATTCCTTCATTCTTCGTCTTCTGCAAACATCTTCAAAGAACCCCAATTTTTAGACTTCCATACGGCAAAATACACTTGACTATACTCGAACTCTAGGAAAGGTCGTAAAATTTCTCAGAGACATGTCATGGAGGCATCGTCTCCTGAATCATCAGCCCCAAAAGCCCTCCCGGGAGATGCAGGCAGATTCATCTGCAGCAGCCCAGATGGCCGATATGAGGTCCGCAAAGCCATTATGGTCAACTTTCCAGCGGCGGCCATCGTCAATTCTACAAACTTATCCATGACTTGTAATACAGCGACGATACCAGCAGCTAAATTCCAGATCACAAAAGGTGGCGGGTCACATATGTTGCAGTGGCTATGCGAAGCTCTTCCGAACGGACTGCCTGTTGGTGAAGCTGCTGTATCGCCCAGCTTTGACCTGCCGAATTGCGATCATATTATCCATACCAACGTACCGAACTACCGAGGCAGGACGAGGTCGACGATCCCGCTTTTGAGACAGCAGCTGGTCGATTGTTATAGAAGAATTTTGGAGGAGGCATATAAGGTTGCAGCAGCGAGTATTGCGTTCCCATGTCTGGGTGCTGGTTTGGTACTTGGGTGGCGGCGGAGGGATGTCTCGAGCTTAGGACTCAACACCGTAAGACTGTGGTTCAAACATCCCATCCACGGGGCGAAGAGACGAGAAAGGACCCCTGGACCGATCTATTTTCTTTCTGACCCTGTCGGTCCGTACGAGCATCAGGTTGACTCTTGGCTTGCTGCATTCGAGTGAGTTATTGAAACTGAATGAGACGGCGAGGGCTAATGAAACGCAGTAATGTTTGGCCGCTTGAAGAGGATATGGACCTTCCGCCAATTGAAGAACAGCCGCCCAGAACCCCGACCATAACAATAAGGACGAGGAGAAGACAACCTAGACAGAACTCATCTAGGAGAGGTGGAGCCCGGAGAGGGCATATTACACGAATTGACGTAAGGTATTGTTTTTATGACGAGGCGATTAAGAGTCGGGAGCAAGATAAAGGACTTGGACAACAGGAGCAACAGCTTATTAGCCAGCATGAATATCCGGAACAACGGGAAGGAGACATCCAGGTTTGGCATCCAGAATTGGAGCAGTCGCAGATGGAAGAGCAAGAAGTGCAGCAGAAATCCCCAAAAAGAAGAAGAGTAGGACAGCGCGAACTCAGAAGCTTGCAGGAAGGAAGCTCGGAGGATCATGAGCATATGGGGAGGTCCCGAGATAGGAAACCACCCCGGCGGTATGGATATTAGCTTGGAAAGGGATTTGGGATAGAGTCTTATCAATACAAGGTGTACAGTACATCGAGTGAGCAGCGAGTAACTTGAAGGCAGAACGGAGGCAGCTTTGGAGCTCAGGTGACAGTCGAAAAGTGTGAAGGGCGTGAGGACTTGTATACCATGAAGCACTTGCTTGAGTGCTGCTTTTGCCCTGGGGTAAAAGAGATTGAGACATTCAACGAAGTACAGGACAGAGTCCTGAGTATTGGTATAGAACTTTCAATTTAGTCATGACTTTCCGGTCTGTCAAAGCAGTACTTTCGTCGCAACGCTCAATAACCACGCAGCATCCTGCCAGCCTCCAACATCACCGTCCTTCATTGGAGGTGGCGGGACCTCTCCAGCAACAGAACCAACAATACCGTCTAATGTTCGCCTAGAAGCTCTCGAAGATATTTCTGAATCCTCAGCCTTCTCGTCTGTTACTTCTTCATCCTCGCCATCTTCTTCTACAGCAAAGAGACTCCATCCAAGCATCCGCTCCACCCAGCCGGCAACACCCATACTGCTTGACCTTGCTAACTTTCTCACTTCAGCCTCATCTTTCCTAGCTTCTTCCTCGTTCTCGTAGACTTCTTCATCCTCAGCATCCACAAAGTCTGGTTCTGTGATAAAGTCCTGGCGCACATAATCTCCCTGATCGAAATACCCATCCCGTTCTCCACCAATCGGTGTGAAGAGCTGAGCTTTACTGCCTCGTCTGCTATGTGTCCTGCTACCAAACCTGCTTGTAGGTCGACTTCCTGTACCAGCTGCCGGCCCAAAACTTAGACTTCGTCGAGTTGTGACTGGGGAGAACTCATCGTCGGCATCGAATGCCACAACACTGCCCCTCCTACTAGCACGTCTGCTTGATCGCTCCCTCTCTTTTGCCAACTCTCGTTCTAGTTCTTCCTCATCTTCGTCCCTCTGTCCCGTCAGACTTGTAGAGCTCGCCCTTGACACCAGCCACGATTGACCCTTCGATTCTCTCGTCGAGGAAGATATGGCAGCTCCAGCACGGAGCAGCCAATCTGAATCATTCCTATCCTTCGCAGAAATGGTGCTCAGATTGAGCTCATTCTTCAATCGAGTTCCACCAGGTGTAGTAGCGCCAGACCGAGGCTGTTTTCGGCCGGTACCAAGATGAATACTTGATTTCGATTTTGGCAGGGCTAGATTCATAGGCTTGCGGAGCGATACGCGGGAGGATGATCGAGAGAGTATCGATGGAGAGGTAGGGGCTGAGCGGCCTTCGATATAGGAGAGGTGCGTCGAGTCTGGAAGGGCGTCTGGGTCGGAGAGGGGGAGTCGAGAAGTCAAGGGAGCGAGTGTTAGTTGACCGAGATTGGTATGGGAGCGACTGTGATGCCGCGAGTAGGGCGAATGCTGATTGTATGCCACGTCCATATTGATTTAAGTGATAGTATCTGCAACTCGAGAACAATGGGAGAAGTGGTGCGTTTTATAACACGGCGAAGAGTGAGGTGATTTGGAGAGAGCGTGATAATCCGGGGAAAAGAAGTGGACCTGGGACAGCAAGGAAGCGGGCCTCGCCTCGTCAAAAGTTTTGTCTTGTGAAAACGGCAGAGAACAAGACCCACTGAAATTTTATGAAGATGCACCAACCCCGAAAAGGATGAGATGATATTGAGGTCGTGACTTTCTTATGATATCTGGGGAATAACAAGATGCGCAATCTCAGGAATACACGCTTCGATCAGTGGGCACCTCCCAGTCAGTTCAAGGGAAAGCCGTTGACAGCTGCGACTTGGGACCTTGCCAATGACTCTGTTGTTTGCGCCATTGGACCAACCGAAAATGATCCTCTTATCGAACTGGTAAGAGTTGCAGCAAAGGGTGGTTTATAGTACGTAATCTAGATTCCCATTAGGACTTCTACTGACAATTACATAGTGAGCATACAGTTATCACCTCTTGGGATGCACCATGTCCCAATCCAGAGCTGGTCTGTGACGAAATTCTGAGTCTGCATTACTTCGGAGACAGCTTGACAGCATGTTTAGTCCTCGCTGGCGGCGACATCACGGTCGTCAGAGAAGAGCCTCAAGCTGGAGAGGATCGAATTGAAATTGTTGGCTCGGTGGACGAAGGCATTACAGCTGCAAGATGGTCACCTGATGAAGAGCTACTGGCTATTACTACGAAGGCGGAAACCTTGGTGTTTATGAGCCGGAGTTTCGAGGGAGTCACTGATGTTGCCATGACCTCAGAGGATCTCAAAGCATCAAATCATGTCTCTGTTGGCTGGGGTAAAAAGGAGACACAATTTAAGGGAAAGGGTGCCAAGGCCATGCGAGATCCAACGATGCCAGAAAAAATCGACGAGGGTGTTCTGAGCTCGAATGATGATTCAAGAGCTAATATAAGTTGGAGAGGAGATGGTGCATATCTTGCTCTCTCGACTATCGAAGGCGGTGCCCGACGAGTGATCCGCGTTTACTCAAGAGAAGGTGTACTTGACAGCGTTAGTGAGCCCGTTGATGGTTTGGAAGGCGCTCTGAGTTGGCGGCCAGTAGGAAACCTCATCGCCGGGATTCAGAGACTGGATGACCGAGTTGATGTGGTATTCTTTGAACGGAATGGCCTTAGACATGGCCAGTTTACTCTCCGACTTAGCTCAGAACAGTTACACAAGCCCGAAGAACATATCAAGCTGGGCTGGAACTCGGATTCAACGGTACTAGCCGTTGTGATGGGAGATCATACAGAGCTGTGGACAATGGGTAACTACCATTGGTATTTGAAGCAAGTAATCAACACGGAGATCTTGCTTGCCTCGAGTCCTTTGGTATGGCATCCAGAGAAACCTTTGAGATTTCTGACAGCATCATCCGGTTAGTACAATTACTCTTTACATGGCCAAATGGGTCTAATTGACTTGAATAGATGCTCTTGGACTGCACGACTACATCTTTACTACAGCTCGATCGTCTGCAGCGCCACCTCATGATCATGGCACCGTCGCTGTAATAGATGGGCTTATCATCAAGATCACCCCTCTTCGGACTGCTAATGTTCCTCCTCCAATGGCATTACACGAAGTCGAAGTACCAACGAACGCCATTGACGTAGCATTCAATGTTGACGCCTCTTTGATCGCAGTATTACATCAGAAGGGAATTTCGATATTTGAGTGGAAGAGTGTTGCCTCCTCAGCTCCTCCTCCTGAGCTGACAGGAAGGGTGACCTTCGAAAAGGGCGAGTTCTTCACGCCCACGTACCAGCAGATCTCGTTTGCGGGTACGAGCGAAGTGCTCGTATTACGGAAAGACGAAACGGGAGCCAACATTAATCGCTACGGCTTCAATGATGATACAGGTAGAATGGAACTAGTGGAACCCAATGCCAAACCTACATCTGCAATTTTCACACTTTCGAGTTTCACAAAAGATGGAGTAGCATACCCATTCGTACAAGGAAGAAAAGGAGATCTACACAGCCTTACTTTTGGCTATCATTCTCTTGCTCATTGCAGTCTCCCAATGTACCTGCCTTGGGTTGAGATTTCAGGTGGTGAAGATGAAATTGCTTTTGGGATGTCCACCCACGGCCACCTCTATGCCAATTCGCGCCTATTGGTCAAGAATTGCACCTCTTTCCTTGTTACCTCCGCGCATCTCATATTTACCACTACTACACACCTTCTTAAGTTTGTTCACATCACTCAAGTTAACGGTAAATTATTCAATTCACATGACAAACTTCGCTAACATGTAAGCAGAACTCGAAGTCCCGGCAGATGATCCAGAAAATGATGAGAGATGCAGAAGTATTGAGCGGGGAGCTCGGCTTGTCACTGCCATGCCCACAGCTCTAAGTCTCGTTCTTCAAATGCCGAGAGGAAATATCGAGACCATTTACCCTCGAGCAATGGTGGTTGCAGGCATTCGAAAACTGATCGAGGAGAAGGATTACAAGAGAGCTTTTACGCATTGCCGAACTCAAAGAGTTGACATGAACATTCTGTATGATCATGCGCCGGAACAGTTCTTGGCATGTGTTCCATTGTTCATTGACCAGGTCAAGAAGATCACATATATTGATCTCTTCTTGTCGTCTCTCAGGTATGCTTCGTCATTCGCTCTTTTCTGGCGCAAGAATCTAACGAGAAACAGAGAGGAAGATGTCACTCAGACAATGTATAAAGAGACCAAGGTTCTCCAGCCGCTTCACAATAGTCTTCCGATCACCAATGGCACAAATGCCGTTCCTACAGAGGTAACATTCGGCAAGAAATCCAAGGTTAACCGGGTCTGCGACGCTTTCCTTGAAGTTCTCAAGACGAAGACGGCTACGAATCTTCAGAATATCATCACTGCGAATGTGTGTAAATCGCCTCCTGCCCTCGAGGATGGCCTAGAAGTCGTTGCGAAGCTCATGAAAGAAGATTCGCAAATGGCTGACAAAGCCGTCGAACACATCTGCTTCTTAGCCGACGTCAATAGACTGTACGACAATGCTCTTGGACTCTACGATTTGGATCTGGCTCTCCTAGTAGCGCAGCAATCCCAAAAGGATCCTCGAGAGTATCTGCCTTTCATGCAAAACCTGCAGGAAATGACTGAATTACGCCGTCGCTTCAGCATCGACGACTATCTAAATCGTCATGCCAAGGCACTGACACATCTCCACGCTCTGGACGTCTTCGCCGAAGTTCAAACATACACCCAAAAGCACGCACTCTATCAAGCAGCTCTATCACTTTACCGCTATAACCCAACCCAACATGCTGCTCTCACTCTCCTCTACGCCTCTTATCTCGAAACCAAATCCTCCTTCAAAGAAGCAGCACTCGCCTACGAATCTCTCCACAACTACGAAAAAGCCACTTCCTGCTACCTCGCATCCGGCCCCTCCTCCTGGCGCGAAACCCTCTTCTGTGCCCTCTCCCAAACACCACCCCTCTCCGGGCCAGCTCTCACCGATCTCGCCACATCCCTCTACGACGCCCTCCTAGAAAGCAAAGACTACTTTGCAGCCGGCACGATCCAGCTTGACTACCTCTCCTCCATACACAACGCCTGCCGCGCTTTCTGCAAAGGCTATTTCTTCTCTGAAGCACTGCACCTCATAGCGCAAAAACAAGAGCCTACACTCCTAGAAGAAGTCATTGACCCAGGCCTCAGCGACGCCTTCGCCTCCTCCACCGAGCTCCTTGCAGAATGCAAAGCCCAGCTTCTAGCCCAAGTGCCTCGAATCCGCGAACTTCGCGCAAAGGCCCGTGCTGACCCATTGGCTTTCTATGAGGGTGAGAGGGGAGGAGGAGATGGTGATTTACCGGATGATGTCTCGGTGGCGGCGAGTTCGCGGCTGAGTACTAATCGGAGTTTGTTTACTAGGTATACGGGGAAGGGGAGTCAGGGGCAGAGTATTGGGACTGCCGGGACGGGGGTGAGTAGAGCGACGAGTAAGAATCGGAGGAGGGAGGAGAGGAAGAGAGCGAGGGGAAAGAAGGGTAGTGTGTATGAAGAGGAGTATTTGGTTGCTAGTGTGGGGAGATTGATTGACAGGGTTGAGAGTGTTAGAGGGGAGGTGGGCAGGTTGGTGACGGGTTTGGTGAGGAGAGCGATGTGGGAGAGGGCGAGAGCTGTGGAGGTTGCATTAGCGGAGGTAGTGGGTATGTGTAAGGCTTGTGTGCCGGAGGTATTTGGGACGCCTGAGCAGCCTGCTGAACTTGTGGCGGACGAAAATGGGTATCGGCCGATTGGAGGTGATGCTGTGCTTCAGGAGAGTATCGATGCAGCTGGGAAGCGCAAGGAACCTCCTGTTATTGCGGCTTTTGAGAAGCTGTCTTTGTTGGGAAACTAGAAATTAGATAGCACGCGAGATATGAAAAGTAATGGTTTATACAATACAGTTTTCATACCAAGAAGAGATAGTCTAGAGTGCCTATCTACCGGCCGAGGATTTCTACAACGCCCACAAATGCCCAGGATGCTGTACAATCCATGCCACTTCTACATATCATACATATATCTATCACGCTGTGACGGTCTCTGCCGCCTCCTTGGACACACCTACAGCATCCATAACCAAGTTCCTCTTGCCAGCAATCACTTGCCCGATCTTCTCAAGCATTTCAGGCGTCAGTTTGCCCTTGCCCAGCTTCTTCCTCTCCTTCCTCGCTTTACGATTCGCCTCGTTCAAAGGCGTCCGCATCTTCTTCGCCAACTTCTTCCTCTCAAGCTTCTCCTCCTCCTCAAGCTGCTTCTTCTCAATATACTCCGGCTCATGCCTCGTCCTGAAAATGGAATACCTATTTCTCAATTCATCGATAACACTACTCGGCATCGGCGGCGTCAAGAGACTCGGCACAAATGTCTTCCTCTCTACATCCAGACGGACGGTATCACCCGCATAGTCTTCGTATGTCTGGGCTTCTTGTTTGACCCAGGGGATCTTGATGTTGAGACCGGGGATCATGCGGGTCCATTTTCTGCCGCCGTATTTGTCGAAATAGATGTTGCCGCGGGTGACTTCTTTGACGATCACGTCGCGGATGACGCCTGTTTCGGCGTCTTTGAGGGGGGTGACGAGGCGGATGGATTCGAGGGAGATGGGTTGCTCGACGGAGCGGAGGGGGCGTTTGTCTTGCTCTTCGGCGCTGATGGCGTAAGGTGGGACGTGGATGTCCATCTATTGATAATGTAGTCAGTAAGTATTCTATGCTCCATCATACGTTGACTTTAGGAGTATTTATAACGGGAAAGAAGAGGAACGTACCATATTCAGACCCTCAACCATACAATCTGCAGCCTTGGGATTGATCTCCTTTATCTTTCCAATCTTCCCCTTATCTCTCCCTTCCAAAATAACAACTCTATCTCCGACCTGGATATTCAAGAACTTGCCTCCCCAGAAGTTCAAAATATCCCATTTCTCCTTTCCGTGCAGTGGCCGACCTTGCATCCGCGTCAAGTTAACAGTTCCATACGAATCCTTTTGATCTCCCACATCTCTCCTCGGCGCCAGAGGACCCAATTCGTAGTCCTCCCTCCGTGCAAACCTCGCATCCTTTATGGTCTTGATCTCATCCTTGCGGTGGTAAGTGTTCTGATCCCTCTGGTTCTTCCAATGGTCCCTGAGCTTTTTCTGGCTTCGCTTCGCTGACCGTCGAGCCACTTGCTTCTCTGCTAGAATGGTGCGCCGGAATACCTTCTGCATGGTTGCAGAGAGGGTGAGCGTGTTCAATTGGAGGTCCTGGTGCGGTCGTGCTGGGTAACTTTTTGATCAATCGAGAGAGCTTGATATTTGGGCTTGGCGCGCTAGGGCGATGAGTTGATCCGGATATATGACACGTGATACTACATTTTCAGGGGTAGATGGATTGCATGTTTGTATTTGTTGATTTTACGAGCATCCAAGAGGGTTGTATCACGAAGCTGAAGGCTTAGTTTTGTCAAATCTGTGGTAGAGCTGCGTTGTGACATGGAAATCGTGGAAAGGAGGTAAGAATCTAGGCTGACTCTAGGCATGGATCCACTTCCGAGACCTGGCAGTTGACATAAAGCTTCATACCGTTCAACACTTGCATAGAGTCTTGCATAGAGTCCTGCAGATATGGTCTTGGGCATGGGGAATTTGGGGGTGAAAGTCCTACTCATGGCGGACCAATACCGCTCTTGAGATACCAGTTGGCTCAATATCAACCAAGTAATTTATGGGACTCGCGTTGCGTTCATCGTGCCAAGGCTGCGCCTCATAATGCTGCGTCAACTCGGGACGGAATCGATTGGTGGTATTCCTCATGCAGCCTAGAGTCATATAGATTTTGGTGGTCCTCAGCTGTACAAGGACTCTGGGGCTCGTACCGTTGGTGGCTCGGAAGCAGTTTGTTGCAGACTGCAGTAGTCGGCACATTCTGGCATGCGGTGCGGTCCATATGGTCCTGATCGTCTTGTTTTTGTAGGGCGAGCGAGCAACGGACTCGGGAGGCGAATCTGATTCTGAACTTGATAGTGGCTGTTTCTGGGCTTCTAGGCATGATTCGGATAGGGAGGCTTGAAAGTAGTCCTAAACAGCGAAGCATGTGAGATAGCAACGGTCATAAGAGCAGCAAGCGGAAATCATCATAAGGTGAATAAAGCCATAGGCTGGATGTGTCTAGGCATTGATACAACCAAATGTTCGAAACGGCTTCGATGATTCACAAGGTCTTGCCTAGAGCTTCAAAGCAGGATGCAGCGAATGACGGAATATAAAATGTATAACTGGAGTATTATGGACTATCCCTCTTTGATACCACTCTCAGATGTCACTGCAGCAGTCTACCTGGAAAAGCAACAACAACAACAAACAAACAACTCAAAGCCGAAACTTAAAACCGAACAGTAGTACTAATAAAGTAACTGTTTTGAGACTCACCTTCTTTGCGCAAGGAATAATCACCTCCTGTCTTATTACTTGACTTTCTAATCAAGGAGTGAAGTGAAGTTGGCCGTCAAAATCCGAACCCACCCCGAACTGATTGCGGTGCCTGCCATTGTCCACCGCTGGCTGGCGACATTCAGCACCTGGACTGCACCGCAGCTCGAGCAGGCAAGGCAGCGCAACCTGAGGTCTCAACTTCCCGCGCTAACGCACCCTGCTACCCATTGCCTCGTCTTCAACTCCAACTCTCAACATCCAACTACTTCTTCTTCATCTATCACCGCCACGCATTCTCTCTTCCCCTTCCAACGCACATAGCAAGCCTCGAACGATCCTCCACTACCACAACACACACTCACAAAATGGCGGAGATTCGCAGAAAGCTTGTCATTGTTGGTGACGGAGGTAAGTAACCTGTTCCTCAACTCTACTAACTATACTTTGATTTGAAACTGACAATCTTGAAAGCGTGCGGCAAAACCTGTCTCCTGATGTACGTTACGCTGCCGATTTTTGGTGTTCAAAAACTGACTTGAGCACAGCGTCTTCTCCAAGGGTACATTTCCAGAGGTAAGCCTTGAATCTACCCTCTACGATCATCCGAAATCTGCCTCACGCGCGGCCTCATCAACATCTCCGATGACGATGACGATTATATATATGCAGGATATGGAGCTGATAAGGATGGAATTTAGGTCTACGTCCCAACCGTCTTCGAGAACTACGTTGCCGATGTCGAGGTTGATGGAAAGCATGTTGAGCTAGCTCTATGGGATACAGCTGGACAAGAAGATTACGACCGTCTCCGACCTCTTTCATACCCAGATTCGCACGTCATCCTCATCTGCTTCGCCGTCGACTCCCCCGATTCTCTCGATAACGTTCAGGAGAAGGTACAATTACCCCTAAATCCAGGAAATCCCGACAAGGAGATAAGAACCTGCTGACACGTGCTCTGCAAATAGTGGATTTCCGAAGTCCTACATTTCTGCAGCGGGCTCCCAATCATTCTCGTTGGTTGCAAGAAGGATCTCCGTTACGACCAGAAGACCATCGAGGAACTCCACAAGACAAGCCAAAAGCCTGTTACTCCCGAGCAGGTAAGATAAACACAGCATCCGACCTAAGCTTGGACCAAAAGGACAATGCAAGATCCGGGGACCCCTGGAGCAATGCTGACAATGATATAGGGTGAGGAGATCCGCAAGAAGATTGGCGCCTACAAGTACCTTGAGTGTTCAGCAAAGACCAACGAGGGTGTCCGTGAGGTTTTCGAGCATGCTACCCGTGCCGCACTCTTGACCAAGAAGAAGGAGAAGAAGAAGTGCATTGTCCTGTAAAGCTACCAATATCGACCTCTCTTTCTCTAATGCGATCGGTTCTCACTGTACGACTCCTTGGGTGATGTGGATGCTTCAGGATGGGACAACGTGCTGAAGATTGTGCATTGCTCCTCTTCCGACAAGCATTTGATCTATCATTTTTTGATACTCGTGGAATACCTCACAAGCCGCGCAGACTCAATTCATCAGACCCCCATCATACGCATCCTAACAACAACACGTCCTCGAAAGCCTCTTCGTCTCTTGGTTCGGATACATCTTGGCATGGGGGCTTTTTTCTTCGCTATGCTGCGCTATTTCTTCTCTGTCTCTCGGAATGCGTTTCTTGCAAGATCTTTGTGTGTGCTCTTCTCCTTTCTCTCTTTACGTTCAGAGTGGGGCTCTGAAACGTAAGGCTATGGTCCTGCTGCTGCGTCTCTTCTTTGGTTCGTCGTCATAAGGGCAGGCTGGGAGACTGGATGCGCATTCTTGTACGGTATAATAGCAATAGGCGTAGTCTATCAGAGATGCTTTTTGAGAATTTACTGTTCTGCGTGATTTGAGCGTATTTGTATCTGTGTTTTGGTGAGGCTTATGAACATTGAGGTCATGCCAAAATCTCACTGGACTGATCCAAGTGAACTCACTACCAAAACTCTTGAACTGGAAGCCGCTCCAAACATGAGCAACATTCAAGTATAGGTATTATCGAGGGTAATATTCAATGTCACATGTATCAAGTGTCACTTAGAACATTACAAGACTGGGACGATACTTCTTTACGTCAGTACCTGACATGTTCCATATGCGATACATACTCTTGTCTTTACTGTCCATGACATTCACAACATGATAGTGTGATCGTCGTATTCCTGCCAGCACATGATCTCATTCACGCATAGCGGCTTCAGGTGCTGCTTCCGCAAGACATCTACATGCTTGGGTACTTAAGATGGACTTCCAAAATACACATCTAGCATACCTGCGGTTCCCCTTGAGAGAGCACTCACTACTGGATTCCTCGTATATTGCGTGGCTGACATTTCCCGCTGGGTTTTTGCAAATATCGACATTCGTGGAGCCTCAATGTCCAGATCGCTGCTAGACAATGACTGTAGGGCGTGGGACCTGTGTTCTTCCCCATGAATGGGAAGTCTACCTACATGTTGCGATCCTCCTTCTCAGCTAGCCTTAAAATGGCTTTAAACATACACTTGCTGCTATCTCATGAAGCCCCAATATCCTGTCTGACGTTTTGGTCCTCTAATTGATCTTCCATCGTCAAATCGACCGCGTAGCCCTTATTTGTTGCCAGAATGGTGGAGTCCTCTCCAACTCTCGCTTAGAGGTCTAAGCCAATGTGTTTGTTGAGATCTCATTCCTACAACCATGTTGATTTCCAGCTACTTTGTGTCCTCAAAATGCTGAACTTGGATCTAGTAACTCGTGCTTCTCACCTCCACAACTGGCTCGATTTCAATCATCTACGAATAGTAGACATACATAAAGACATTTTTCCGGTCATATCTGTTGCCATTAATTCCTTCATGGGTGGGTATGGCATTGCCGAAGTAGTAAACCTGCTTTACGACATTGAAAACTGGTGAAGGCCGTAAAAGGTAGTACAAGCTCCGGCTTGAAGGAAAAGGAGAGGGTGTAGAGGAAGAGCGAATTCAATGACAGCTTGCGCAGGTTCGAGAGCCCCCAGTTGTCCTTTCCAAAGTCGCTAATGTAGAATCAACAATGAGTTAGCACATGGACAACAGATACTGGATACTGGGAGCTGTGATACGATTCCACCAGCCTTGCGCTTGAGCTCATCTCATCGATTACTGCAATACCTATCGCATTCATCTTCACCTTTGTCACAATTCGGCGCAGAAGTGAATTCGAGTTCACCTCGCGTCATCAGCTCCAGACTTTCCTCATCGCCTTATCTCTAGCCAACAACTTCCTCTCCACACCCGCGAACAATACACTAATCTCACATCACCACAACCTCATATACCACCACGCCGCAAACACACAACCTCCAACCAACACAGTCAAAATGTGTCTCCAAACCACCACCACCTACGACAACTGCCTCGCCGTCCGCGTCCACCTCGATGTCTGCGCTTCCCACATCGAACACACACGCGTCCAGCTCGACAACCTGCCCTGCCCCGACTTCGAGAAGAAGCACCAACACGTCAAGAACAGCACGCGCTGCTACTGCAAGGCGGCCGGCAGCATGAGCCGCGACGCGGGTTTCGCTGTCGGCGTCGCCTGTGTTCGCATGGCTTCTAGGGGTTATGGTGAGAATGGTTTGACGTGGAGCTTTGAGAAGGGTCCGGATTTGAATTTGAAGGGGAAGAAGGAGAGGGCTAGGGAGAAGGTGAAGCAGAGTGAGAAGGAGAAAGAGAAGGAGGTTGAGGTTGAGGTTAAGATGGAGGAGGTGGGTGATGGCTTGGACAAGTACTGGGCTGATGCGAAAGCTGCTGGTGGGTTTGGTGGTGCAAATGGGAATGGAAGGAGTGCTTCGTCGGGTACGGCTGAGGATGCGTGAGTTTATTTATCTGAGCAGATGATGAGACGGGAAGAACGACTGACAAGTGGATAGTATTCGTCGGAATCAGATGATGAAGGAGTCGTGTTATCAGCAAAGCAAGAAGATCAAGGTTGAGAAGAACTATGAGTTCGCACCATCGTGAGTCACAAGCCTTGCCTCCTCTTTGCCGATCAGAACTGACATTGTTGCAGTCCACCTCTTGATCAGCTCAAGCCTCGCTTCGATGATGACCACGAAATGAGTTGAGAGATGCAACGGTGTAGCTTACACTCATGATTTGCGTTGGTCTCTAGAATCCCTGATGCCCGAAACCAGGGAAGGAGTATGCAAGGATATGGCTGAAACTTGCTTGCGCTTTGCAGACGGATTATCTGGTTCAGCGAGAGCTGGCAAGAAATGGAAGGATTCGTCTTTCAGCTACTTCAAGCAGCTTTGACACCATGGCATGTCTTTCCGCGAACCTACGACTTTTTCCTGTCCCATTTTCTGTCCTTCAAATTCAAAATGGGATCAACTAGCATCGTTGGGAGAGGTATCGGTAGTCAATGAAAAGGTTCTTACTCTCCTGAGGCAGATGCTCCTCCGTGAAAATGTAGGCCGATACTCTTCTAGCAGCTACGACGTAAATCGAGGGTCTTGCTTTCTTGAGCTTTAACAGAGACGACTTGAACCTTCATTTGCCTGAGCTCGACCTGTAGGCGTGACTCTGGTACCTATGCTTCTGATACCAAACATGTTGACCTGAAAGTGAGATACTAATTTTCCTGTTTTCTCGAGTCTCGAGTGTAGTGCCCCAAAACCAGCGATTATCCCAGGCAGCACGATGATGTGGGCAAAAACAAGCTTCGCACATTTCCTCGCTCAATTGCGCCATACAATAGTACTCTAATCTTTTCTTTTTTTTTAACTTGATACTGGTTTTCTGCCATATTCCTTACCAACGCTGTGCAAAAAGAGGCAACTCGAACGCTGCTGTTCTCCTTCTGAAAAGTCCTTGACCTGACTGACAAGAGCTCAGGAGAAACACACAATGATGGGCCATGATATTGCTTACTTTGTGTTCGCTCTATTCAATTAACCGTAAGCAGAGTAGCAACGCACGAGTCTCTGTTGGCAGTGTTACTTCGTCTATGTACACGACACCACGCCTCGCCCCAGAACCGTCCACCTCGCTAAAATCCTGCCTGCCAAAACAAACATGTTGGAAACCAAAAAGCGGCCGTAATTGAAAGGACAGAAGTTTAGTCAACCACCCACACCTCGTAGCATTCTCAAATGATCAATATGTGAAAAGGACTAAGAGCGATCAGGGGCCAAGAAGCCAAAAAGGTGACCTGGTTTGAGAACATCAAAGATGAGGAGGCTAGTTTTGGGGTATTATTGCAAATGCATCTTTGTACAAAATACCACTCTAATGCGTCTGTCTATATCATGCCATCTAAGCAGGTCCATCCCAAAACCCATCCCAATATCTACAGTCCCACCTCAATTGAATCTCCCATTTACACATCCACTGATTGCCCTTCTTCTACGACCCAGCAATAACACCCCACCCCCTCTTGACAGCCAACCACGCCTCAAATACCTCCAACTTCATCTCCACCCTAAAATACCCCGCCCAAGCCCTCAACAGCCCAAACAAATTCCCGGGCCACAGCAAACTCCCGCGCTCCCTCAACATCTCCACCTGCTCCTCAAATACAGTCCTCGAGCAATACCTCGCCAGAATCAGGAACGTCCGCACAGGTCCTTGCCTCGTCTGTAGATTCTCATCCAGACTCCTAGTCAAATCGTTTGTTTTCAGGATAAGCAGGATAATGCGCGGGACTTGGCCGAGAAGTTGCACGAGTTGCTGTAACATGCCTTCGCCCAACGCATCATTGATACTCTTCTTCTCCTCTGCTGATCTTGCCATAGATACGTCCTGTGTGAGGACGCGGTAATCTCTACCTGTGATTGCTGAAGCGAAGAGTGGGAACTGCTCGTCGGTGATACCTGCTACTTCCTTCGAGTACTTGCGCATGCGAGGCTCGTCTGCGTCGATGACTGCTAGCCAGAGCTTAGCGTATGAACGTCTAAGATCGAGGGGGATGTCGCGGTAGAGACCGTGGTCGTAGAGCACGACGTCGAAGTTGCAAGGCCCGCGACGGGTTGTGTTCTTGCGAATGGCGATGTTGCCGCCGTGAGGGTCGCAGTGGAGTGGTGCATCGGTGCCGAAGATCATTTCGTTGAATATACGTGCTAGAGCTGCAGAGACCTCGTCCCGGTCGATGCCGTTGGCGTCCAGGAACTCGAGATCGTCTGGTCGGTGGCCAGAGACGTTCTCCATTACTAGGATACGTTTCTTACCCCAGAGGACGTTTGGGATTACAAGCGGTAATTCGGGCTTGTGGGAGAAATATTCCTTAGTCCGCATGGCGTTTTGGCCTTCGAGATAGAAGTCCAATTCTTGCGGTAAGGAGATCTCCATTTCTGATGATAGCCATTCCAGGTCGTACTCAGGAAACCATTTCTTCAACGTCGAAAATGTAAACCTTGTGAGTGCCAAGTCGAGAGTTGCCCATTCGGCCAGTGCTGGATGTTGCACTTTGACCGCCACTTTCTGCCCTGTTTCCTTTACTGTTGCGAGATGTACCTGAGCCAGTGATGCAGCACCGATGGGTTTAGGATCGAATTCTGAGAAGTAGTCTGATAATTTCTCGCCTGTGTCCTTCTCGAACATGGCTTCTATTGATTCGAAAGAGGACACTGGACATTTGTCCTGGAGGGGTATAAAGGTCGTGGTCCATTCGAGAGGAAGGAGGTAGTTCATAGCACTCTAATATTTTGTCAGTTCACTGCTAGATTACTATGTCTAAGCAAGTGAGGGGACAAGACTGACCAGATGCTGTCCCAACTTAATGAATATACTCCCATTTTTCTCCAGCACCTTAAGCGTCCGATCGGCACACCTCTGATGGCAGGCCTTCAAGCTGATATTCCTCTCCTCCTCATCTGCCAACTTCTCGTTCTGATTCAGCGTAACGCGGTAGCTAAATACATGTTAGTCCACTTTCTTCTCAACTCCTCTTTCCAGAAGTCTTTCCAAACTCGTATAACTTACTCATTTATACACACCGCCAGCGTACTAGCAACCCTCCCACTCCTCTCCACCGCCCCGAAAGCATGCTTCACATCATCCCCAAACGCCAGCGTCGAAGCACCAACACCTCCGAGGGCTGCAGCAGTCAAAACTCTGACTTTTTTCCGTGGTCGACCGCTGTCTGTATATCCGTCCCCATTGGCATTTCCTTTCCTGCTCCCACTCTTCGAATTGTGGTTGTTTTGCGCATATCCCCTGAATTGGGTCTGATTCCCTACTCGGGAAGTTTTGGACTGCGATAGACATCTCCTACATGTCCAAGCACGCAATTCATTACACCTGCTCCCAGCGCCCCTCTTTGCTAGACTCGTGAGGTTGAAGCCTTTCATCTCCCTAACCGTGTCGCCTCGCAGCAAATCCAACCCAATCTAATCCCAGATACCCAATCGAACTCAATCCCGCATCACGACTGCATATTCGTGTCCGTGTATTACTGGTATGTTTAAAGTGAGTCGTGTTAGTCGTGTGTTATGCGCGCAGAACTTTCTCTTTATGAAAGGAAAGTGTTGAGTGGCAGCATCGCGCAAAAAAGTTGACGATCCCCATCCTCGGCTCACTCGATGATGTCGTGTAGTGAGATGCAGGCAAGGGTCATCCCTGCAATCGCATGACCTCTCGAATGTCAATTGCACTGCAAGTTTGGAGCTTGAAGAAGAGCTCCCCTCACTTCAACTGACCTCTATAATACTTTTTGACGCTCCTCTTTCTTGAGTTTACTGTGCTTCAGAGCATCGAGAGATGTGAACTCGCAATTGATTTCCACGCCTTACACAGAACCATACGAAGGGAATAAGCTCGAGGCACAATCAAGATGCCTCCAAAATGGAATATCAACGGCAAGGTATTTCTCCCTCTCATTTCCCCCATTCTCATTCCAAATATACCTAGGTACAGCTCTCTAGCAAAAAAGAGTGTGGAATAAACATGTACACCTCACTAATCCCACAGACCCTAACAATGCCCCTCGCCGCCTTCACAATGGCAACCCTCCTCTTCGTCTACACACGCACCTCCATCCAAGCCGCGAAGCGCAACGCCCAGCGCCACAGAGAAGCAGACGGCGGCCAGATAAATTGGCATAATGAGAGTTTGAGGCGGCACGGGAAGTTGGATGCGCCGGGAGAGGGGAAGACTGTTGTGGAGGAGTTGGTGGGGACGTTGAAGGGAGATAGAGAGAAGGGGGATGGGGAGGGAGGGAAGATGGGAGGGGAGAGGGAGACGGTGGAGGAGAGGTTGGTGAGGGAGAGGAAGAGGGGCGGATGATGGGTGGTTGGAAGAGTTTGAAGTAGATGCTGGTCTGGTTGGTTATGGCGAACGCATTGGAAGGTGTTTTGGGGTTAGATGAATGTGATCGGCGCAATTGTGCGTACAATCGCACAGATGGTGCGGCATCTAGTGGCATCACGTTGACGATATTGTACAAACAGCAGGTTTAAAAGGTATAAAGGGGATAGGAAGCCACGAATGGCTAGCTTATCTCCAGGCAATATAGCTACAACACCTCCCCTAGCCAGGTGACGGTGATCAGGTATCATCCACAAGAGGTATCCATCTGTATATTCCCCCAAAAACATAAACGTTCATCCCATCCCAAAGATGCCGGACTCTGAAAAGATATGCGTTTGCCCATGATCAGGGCAAAAAGCGACCCCCGGCACAAAATAACGCCAACTTCTGAAAGAGGGGCTTTCCAAAAATGCAAGAAGAGTCCCATGCCCCGCTGCAAGTTCAAAATATTGCCGGCAAAGGTTGCCGCCTGGGAGAGATCTATTACGTATCATCCATCTCCCGTACTCCTTATTGATCGCCCTAATTCTTCTTTCACCAAGCACTCGACTTTTGTATTCCCTCGGCTCTGGCGTCGTTTAAGTTCTTCATTACGAACTCATATGTGAGCATTGTGGTAGTTGCTGCTGGGACCGCTCGCATCATGTTGGTACCCATCCCAGCATAGAAGGCTCGCCAGCCTTCTTCTCTTAATATAGTCTTGAATGTCATAACAAGACCCTTGTATCGACGACCCGCCTGGATTTTTGAAATGATCGCTGTTGGTCCGTGAGTTTCGGACCCTTCTAGCCCACCTCGAAATGCAACATATTCGGATGTTGAGGATGGCATCGTTCTTTGCTGGGTTTGTAACCTCGTCCGGATGACCTCGTGTGGATAAGTGGCAGAGCTTGCCATGACCTTGCTAAGCACACTGGCTGAAAAAATCCCAACCCAATGGGCACTGTCATCACCCTCTACGGACTTGCCCATTCCTTGTCCGGTAAACTTGGTTTTGAGGTACTCGTATGCTGGAAACTGCACGGCAACATGGGTCAAGCCGAGAAGAGCAGGAGTAAGCCCCGAGTAAAATGAAAGAATCCCTTCCGTTCTGTACATCTTCCTGGCTGCATCGAAAGTCGACCTGTAATGCCACGGCGGCCGGGCTTCATTCGAGGTAGCTTTCCTACTAACTTGCGACATCAATCGAGTCTTTATTACCCATATCGGGTTCGTAACCATTGTGGAGCACGCTCCAGCGACTAGGGATGAACAAAAGTTGACACCGTAGGTATTCTCTGGTTACTGTTAGTATTCACTTCCTGATAATGAGGTGCGATACACACCAATATAACTGCTGAAGAAGACTTTCGATCTGCCATAGACCGTAAAGTAAACAGCCCAGGTCGGTAAATACCCCAATATTATCGGTCCCAATCCTCGATACATTCCCCGCAGCCCCTCTTCCCTCCAAATAACCTTGCCGGTCCCTATCAGTCCTGAATAAACGACATGTGAAGGTACCCCAGTCGTCCGCGGCCGAAAGCCTCCTTGTGCTTGTAGTTTCGTCTTTATCACATCCAACGGGCAAGTCACTATGCCTGACGTGAATCCTCCTGTAGCCCCAGCCAACGCTCTGAAGCTATCATCCGACCTTCCCATAGCCCATTTCTCGAAAGGTGTAATGCCATTTTCTCTTTGAAAGCTCGAGGATGTCCTTGCGAATGGTTGAGCGGCCGATGGCGGCGGCGGCGGAGCAACTGTAGTAAAGCCCTCGGATCCGGGAGATGATGGCGTGCTGCGTTCATGCGACATTGTATAATTCTTCTTGTGCGCAAAGGAGGAGGACGGTAGAATCGAACGTTTGCTTGCTTGCTTGACAAGTACCTATCCAGCCAGCCAGCCAGCTTACTCCAGATACCGCAAGAAGCCGGCAGGAATCGGCTTTTCTACTGGCGAGGCGGGCAGAGAGGCAAAGAGCCTCTATTGACTTGTCGGGACTTGTATTTTCTTCCTTTCCTTTCGCGTTGGGGAGTTTCCAATCTCGTGTCCCGGTGTGCGGGGAAGATCCCACGCAGCACGCCAGTGACACTGCTAGCGATTATCCAAGGCCATTGACGACTGACCCTGAGTACTTGTTGATGTGGTTGGAAAGGAGAGGGCGAGAGTGCAGGAATGGTGTGAGTTTTGCAGGCAAAGAAAGCGAGTTCGGGCGGCGGGCGGTGATATTTGAAGTGGGTATGGGAAGTAGCTTCCTTTAGCAAGCAAGCTTGTAAGATTTCGCTTATGAGAGGGAATGTGTTGTTGATAGTGGGAGTGGAGGGAAGTTGAAGAATGGGAGAACAATGAAGAGCAAGAGATTGGTGAATTGAGGCTGAGGCTCTTCACGACAGGTCGAAAGGTTGGAAAACTTGAGTTGGCTGGCTATCTAATTGTAGTGCAGGAATGCGATGCCGCGTGTGCGGGAAAGCAAGCTTGCTTCTGGATCTTGGAACTGCAATGATGAGAGAGAGAGCAAGCGCAAGCACAGCGCAGGCAAGTCCAGCCAGAGTGGGGGTGGAAAGTCAGGGGTCTTTGTTGGCTACTGCTGCCAGCTGCTGTCCATGTGCCGAGCTTCGGCCTTCCTTCGCAAAGTGCATGGGCCATCTCAGTCACAGGACCTTGATCACATGATACAGAAGGCTGCTGGCCAATCAAATGTTGATTACACTAGACCATCGAAAAGTATGCGGAAGCTCTCCAGGCTCGAACGACATTCGATTCGATATCCAGCTTCACCCACGCCTCGACATCGACCTGACGACCTACGCCGGCACCATGTCTCAACCCTCTCTCGCAACCTACATCGTGAAGCGGCCATGGCTGAAGAAGATGATGATGCCGCTGTCCAATTGGTACTGCAACGCCGCCGGCTACAGGAAGCTCGGCTTGAGGTACGCACACCTACTTGCCACGCCCGCTCTCAATTCGACAGAGTCAATTGATGGAAGGGCTATTTGGGTGTATAGATGGAAGAGGTGCTGATATGTTGTGTCTGCAGAGCCGATGATTTGATCCCCGAGGAATCCGAGGCCGTTCTTCTTGCCCTCAAGCGTCTCCCGCAAAAGGAGGCCTATGACCGTGTTTTCCGCCTCCGAAGAGCTTTCCAGGTTCGTTGAAGACACACATGAAAGAGTTGCAGGAATAGAATAAGGTGCTGACTCTTCCAGGCTTCGCTCGCTCACCAACTTCTCCCCAAGGCGCAACACACCAAGCCCGAAGAGGTACGCATTTTATGAACCCTTTGGACAACCGGGTACTGACATATGTGGTTCAGGACATTGCATACCTATCACCCATCATTAGGGAGATTGAGGCCGAGGCACAGGAGCGCGCGGATTTGGAGACTTTGTCGATTAAGCGGAAATAGAGGATGAATGACATGGAAGGGAAGGGTGGATGTGTACAATGAACGGGATGGGTTAGACGTTGGAGGGGAATAAGAGCGCCTGTATATCAGTGATCACCAATCCAGAAAGCCTTAAGAAAAGTGGATGTGCCCCCGGTGTTTGATATTATGATATGGTATAGAAATTGAAGCCCACCTACATTGAAGACAACCTTCACTTCTCAGCATTTCCTAAACGCGAAATTCATGAAGGATTTAGTATTAGTGTCCATTAACAATTCTACTTTATGTGCAATTTCACTCGTCACAGAAAACAAGCGGTTTTCGAAAAACTTCATGTACAATTCCCAAGAAAAGCCCAACTCAAGCCAAAGAGGGTCATCTGAAGATTGTCTCCATTCCATACCAGAGCCACAGGTCTTCTTTATATTACTTTCCAATTCCCATACTTTCATACGTATCCATACAAAAAGTGCCCGCTCTCAGCAACAGTGGCTCCTCTCGTTCCATCCCCTCACACTACACACTCAATAACGACCACTCCATCAGTTCTGCTGTATCAATCATCAAAGCCAGCCCACCCACCCCTCATGTGCAAAGAGACAACAAAAAAGGAGCATCAAATCAAAATTCAAATCATTCTACTACAGTTGTGCCGCGGGGATGTTGCATTCCATGCCATCCCGCACCGCACCTGGGGTTTATGCATTGCCTCCTTGCACTCATAACAGACCAGATCATCCTATTCCACACAGCTGGTCTTTCATGTGGAACAAAGTCTCGATCTCTCTCAAGATATCGAGAGCCGACCCAGACTATGAAAAATAACTCCTTCCCTGATTGACAAACACAGAAGAAAAACCACAGAAGCGCAACTTGACGTGGAGATCCATCCCAACAAAGAAGGAAAATATCAGTACAAGAATTGAATCCAGGGCGGAAGGACGGAAGTGATTTCGGAAGTATCTCCCGTTTCCCTTTCCGTTCCCTTTTCTTCGATCGTCGATATCGCTTCCCAGAGGAGGTTCCAAGAAAGGGGGCTTCCCTTCTTGCTTTGCTTTCTCTTCACTATAAACTCCGTTCCATATATGCGTGAAAACATGGTCGAGGTGATCTGATATGTGATCTCTCTGTGCTTCGTATAATGGAAATGAATGGATGTTCCTCTTTTCATTACGCGTTGCCCGGCTTCTCATCTGTATCTATATGCCATACCACGTAGTTGGGTAGGCCGACGACCTCGTAGCCTGCTCTTTTCGCCATCTTCGCGAATCCTTCGGTTTCTGCCTGGTTCTCGAAAGCATAGGCTGGGAAATTAATGCCTGTGTGGTGATTAGTGCTTGATTCCAGGTATTCGAGGATGATCCGTACCTGATCTGTGAACGTCGGCCTTGACAACAATGTTGACACCTCCAATACCGTCAAGCTTGAGTTCCTCGTCCTTGTTCAGGCGCCAGTCTCCCATTTTTGCCATGTATGTACGACCGGTATCGAATTCCTTGTATCCTAAAAATTGTCAGATCATACAATTCTTCCGTATCTTCTATCGGCCTGTACCTTCAACAATGATGGTGTCCTTATCCAGTGATGAGGCCAATTTGAGGGCCTTGTCTGATTCGATCCACGAATTATAATCGACTGAGGGGTATTAGTAGCTTTCGTGCCCCTGATTTGAACCTTAACTTACAACGTCCCTCGATATCCTTGCCATCTCTATAACGATGAAACCATACATCTGCTCATGTTAGCGAGGCCTTCCATTAGACAGCTGTACACATACTGGGCACAAGAATATCCCTGTTGTGTGCAGTGAAGTCTTCGATGATCTTTTTGGGGCTGTCCACAATGTCTACATCTCTCCAATACACCCAAGAGTGGTCTGACTTCAATGCTGCGCTCAGAAGGTAATTCCGGGCTCTGGCCATGTTCTTCCTTCGAGGTCCTTGAGCCGCATATCCATGTCGCTCCTCAACGCTTTGGGCAGTGACAATACCGAAGTCCTTTTCGACGATCAGAACACTGTTGAATGGATCACTCAATGTATCCGAGGTTTTCTGTATCCTTGCCAATTCGGCGCTCAGGACTGCGAGGGTATCGTCCTTAGAGTCGCCAACCAGGAATCCAAGATCAATCAAATGATGGGGGTACGACAATTCTGACAGGAGATCGAAATATTTTGGGAGATAGCTCGCGGCGTCTCGCAGGGGGGTCAAGATCAATACCCGTTCCTCGTTCGCTGCCGCCTTATGGGTGGACTTGATGGGGTTAAGGTCGACATGCTTGATGGTCGACTCGTTTATCACCAAAGGTTCATGGTGGTTAAATATGACGGGTGTTTGTAAATGCGCATTCCAATTGACAGCTTCATTCGGCGTCATCTGCATTGGAGGTTTCGAAGGTCCCCAGCAGTAGAATCTGCGATATCTGTGTCAGTACTGAGCCGTCGTGGATATGTCCTGCAGCCTAGCAGTACAGGAGCAATTTAAAGGAGCTCTGACCTTTGCATTTCTGATGCCGACGTCCTTACTCCTCTCCATAATAACAGACAAATCCCCGCCAGCGCAACACAGAGGAGAAATCGCGTTCGTGTGAGAAAGACCCATATCGCTCTCGTGGGAGGCAGTTGAGCCTTTGCAGACTTCCACGTAACGCCGCCTTTAGGGAGAAGCATGACAACTAAACCCCCGTGGGTCGCAGCACCACCAAACGAAGGTATGCAATCAATTCGACCTGGAAAGCAGAATGCGCCGCCGTAGATAGTGGTCGAGAGGATATGCGAGCTGGTGCAAGCTAGAGCTGGATTGTGGGCGGAGGGCGGAAGGGGAGGAAGAGAGAGACGAAGGGTGATTGATGGTTGAGCAGTGAAGAAGTCGCGAGTAGAAAGAGCACGCAGGGACTGGCTGGACTCGTCCTGAGAGGAGCCAAGACCCACGCCGTTGGGGTTAGCGAGGTTTGGGCCAGATAAATGTTTGTCCCGAGACTGGCTACTGGACCCTTATTATTCTGTCAACAGTGACAGGTTTGATTGGCAAATAGTTTTTCTATGACAGTGATTATGCTTTCTATAAGTGTTTGTCAAGTTTTGTGTATTTTGCTCCCTTCAAACTCTGCTGTCAACTTCCGCTAAAGATTTTACAGCGATTGGCAAGCCTTTCCGTCCCATTTACGTCCAGGACTTCGTAAAGGGGCTAGATAATCACGTGGAAGAATAAAAGATCGGATGGTTTCTTCCACTTTTACTTCCAGGGTTTGTTATTCATATTCTTCCTCGTTTTGGGGTTCTGGTCCTAAAAAATTTCCCAATGCTGCTTTGCTCTTCATTCTTGATTTGGCAGATGGCATGTCGTGATGTTTATCTCAATCCTCCTTTCGCGCTTTAGCCTGCATCTACCCCTGTTTACACATTTTAAATCCCAACTCTTTTCATCCTTTCACTTCGAGACTCTCGGATTTTTATCTATATGCATCTACACTTTTTGTATTAGTTGCTCTGTTCAACATTTCCAGTCCAGTAAAGGTCTAAAAGAACAAGATGTTGTCAGAATTTCGGTGTTTATTTATAGATTCATGCAGCCAAGTACGCAGCTGTGGGTCAATATTTTACATTTTCTGATTGTGGCGATATCACCGTATGCCATCGATGTTCCTTCTCATTCTCACCAGGATCTCCTTCTAGCATACATATCTGAATTCCTTGTTTTCCCTGTCCGTTCGATCCTGCTCGTCAATTTCCAGTCCAGTCACAATTGCATTCTCGCCAGGTCTTCCATATGCTGCATCTCTTCTCTTGTTCTCGACCACAATCAAGACCCAGTACAAGACACCAGTTGCTGTCATAACAGCGAAGCAGCATAGCATGGCTCCAATTCCCAGTGGATAGTGTGGTGCTTGATCTGTTCGAAAGAACTGGGGTCCGATGATGTTTCCAACAGCGTAGAATACCGCGATTGAGACAGAGACGAAAGATTTCTTGGTCATGCCCGCGGTATTCGAGGATTGAAGACTGAGCATGAGTACCCAAGGGACGTTGTAAAATCCCATTAGATAGACTCCCGCAAGGGAGGCTGAGCGATGAGCCTCGATATCAAGAGCTGTCCATCATCAGTATCTCTGTCGACATCTGGATATGTAGAAGTACTTACTATGAATCATGACTGCGCCAGCGAGAGCCGGAAGACATGATAGTGTCCATAGCAGACAGCGAATGTTGGGGATGTAGAAAGTAGTAGCTGTGCATATAATCTGTGCAACCAAAGCAACTGCTGCTTGAGGTGTTGCCATGAGTGTCGTCTTCGGAGCGCTGAAGCCATATCCAGCGATGATTAGAGGATTGAACTGCCATTCAATTAGTAAGATACGAAGTTATAAGCTTGTACTCCTACATTGGTAATTCCAGCGTTTGTGATTGATTGAGCGATTACGAAGATCGCAACGCAATAATACTTTGGGTCTGTAAGTGCTTCGAGGACTTGTGAGAGTTTCCATTTCTAGTCGGCATCAGTATCCATCGTCCCCTGAAAATGTCTGTTGTACTCACTTGCTGAGTTCTCACACCAGTCTGGTTCTTCGCTGCGCGAATTACAGCTGCCTTCTTCTCTTCAGCGTTGAAGAACCATGCCTTGGAGGGCGCGTCAGGCAATGCGAAGAACAGAAGGATACCGAAACCCATGGTGACAGCGCCGTAGATCAGAAATATATACTGTTCCGAATCAGCATGAGCTTATACTCAAGTGCGTGTAGAGCAGTACCTTCCAGGTGGCCAGTGGAGCTGACATCTTGCCAATGGCGTAACTCAAAATACCACCAAATATCCACATCAAGTGTTAGAGAGGCGCTACAATATGAGGGTACGGCTACTCACTCCTGCAAATGTGTTGTACCAGAGGGCGGTTCTCAATGGCTGTTCTTCTCTGGTATACCATATCGAGTTGACGATCATCAAACACGGCAGTATACCAGCTTCCAGAACTCCTAGAATGAACCTGACGGCAGCCAAGCCTGCAAAGTTGTGGCAGGCAGCCATACAACACAGCACGCCTCCCCAAGAGAATAAACATAGGGCAATATATTTTCCAATCGGTACCTTTGTCAGGAGCCAGAGTACTGGAAATTCGGCAAATAGGTAGCCGAAGTAGAAAATTGAACCAAGCCAGGAGTATTGTTGTCCCACCAGATGGGTATCCTTCCTCATTCCATACACTGCTGCGTATGCCATTCCATTCTTATAGGTGTTAGTCGCAAACGTATCAAAGAATCCGACGAACATACCTTATCCAGGAAAGCAAGTGTGGAAGTAATAACAATTAGAGGAAGGATAACGAGATCCGTCTTCATTCGGAGACGTTTGTTCATCGCTGGTGTCAGATCATCGACCGGGAGCTCTGTATTTCGAACATTGCCATCTTCCACGGACGTTTTCGACATGGCTTTGTCCATCGTTGCTAATTTCCACAACAAGATAAGTTCGTAGGAACAGTACAGTCGGATATGTCTGTTAGCAACAAGTGAACTGGAATCTGAGGTAGTTCTTATAGCTTCACCCGCGAGCTATCAGATAGGAGTCCATACCAAGGTGCCGGGACGAGTGGAACGATGCGATAAGATGGCATTTTGGTACCAAAATATGCTCCTTATTGGTCAATGTCGGGACTTCAACCCCCAACTTTGACATCTTGGTCCCTGTTCGCTTAAGTCATGACCCTGACTCGCTCGGTGGGTACCGAGCAATATTCGCACCACACCGAGATTTAGCATGGAGCTAAGTAAACTCTCTCAGCAAGAAGTGGCAGCAAGTGGCTCAAGCATCTGCCGTTCTCGTGCTGATTCCACTGACTACGGCTTGAATAGCTCCACTGTGGGCAGAAAAGGACGCCGCGAGACGGAGGTTGACGAGCTTGAAAGACTTATAAAATTGTACATCAATGAGCACTTACTAGGTAAGTAGCACGCAATCACTCAATTTTCAGTCCGAAGGATAAAGATCGAATCAGTTCTCTGAGAACTTAGTCAAAGCCATGGCAACGCATGCGGTTGTCCACGATGAGAAAAATGAGAATATTCTCGTGAGTTACGCTAATGAAATGAAAGTTGATGCGAGAAAACTGACGAATGCAATAGATTGGAATGAGAGATGGTCTGAGTGGTGACTTCAGATTGTGCTCTCGCAGTAATGCGACAGTGTCTGTATTCGATTCCAATTTTCTGGTTGGTGATGGAATATGGGAAGGTCTTAGAGTCAACTGCGGCAAAGTCCAATTTGCAAAAGCACACTTGGACAGGTTATTCCAATCGGCGAAAGCAATGGCCATGGATCTGGGTCTCACCAAGTATGACCTTCTTTCTCTAATCCATCAAACCGTGGACGCCAACAATATGGCAAAGTCGAACAGTATTCACATTCGCCTGGTCGTCAGTAGAGGACTGAAATCGACGCCCTATCAAAACCCGAGGGTTAATCTGGGCCTGCCACTCATCGTGATCATCCCGGAATATAAGCTTGCGGATCCGGTTGCGAAGGCAAGGGGCCTTCGACTGGTCACATCACACATTCGTCGCGGTACCCCAGATGTTAAGGATGAGATGTGGAATCACATTTCCAAGGCAACAGATATCCAGGCTTGTATTGGCTCAAATGTGGTCGGCGCAGATGAGGCTCTGATGTTGGATGTCCATGGATTTGTGAAGACATGCAACTCAACCAACTTCTTCATCGTTCGTGATGGTGTAGTTTGGGCACCCACCAGAGCGTATCAGATGCAGGGCATTACGAGAGCAATGACAATCAAGTTGTGTAGGGACAATGGGATTCCGGTCATCGAAACCGACTTCACATTGACAGAGACATATGGGGCTGACGAGGCGTTCTGCACTGGAACTTTCCCAAGCCATATACCAGTTGTAGAAGTAGACGGTCGGGTGATCGGCGAGTTCAAAGGACTTGGGCCTGTGACGAAGAAAATCTCGGATTTGTACAAGAAGCTCGTCGAGGCTGACACGGGGAGGTCGAGGGAAGCGATTTCAGCTGAGGTCTCTCCAATATTGTCCAAGTTGTAATGATTACGCATAATTCCGATACCATACGATAACGACTGATCGTGAGACGCGGAAGTTTTATAAACGATCTGGTATCTGGAACATCTCCTCATTCATCGTGAAGTCCAACAGCAAGTTGTCACCAGCTCCGGTAAAAATTTCATTGAAGCACCCGTCCATCCAGTCGAACCCCAGGGGGTCGAAATCTGGGTCACTGTTCGCTCGTTGCATGCTCGGCAGATGCTGTGACTGGCGACGGCTGAGAGTCATTGCTTGAATCTGTCTGAAGAATTGAATGTGTTTGCCACATTTTCTTGTCTTCCGATCGATATAATCAAGAACTTCTGTACAAGTTGTTCCGATCATCTCTACTGAGCTCTGATCGATTGTGGACAAATTGCTGCTTTTCAGTTAGCACTTGATGAATATTAACTGCCGAGGAAAGCCATACCAAGCACAGTAAAACCAGACTAGACCTGTCACAAATACATCGTGGAAAGATTTCCAAGATATGGCGAGTGCACTCCGACCCATCAGAAACTTCCATGTCTCAATTGCTGTCTGACACGCATCGACGCACGCATCCACTGCAGGCTCCGTTGGGCTAGGAAAGGAAGGAGACGGCCGGTTGAGCAATATGATCGCGAGGCACAGCTCCACACGCATTTCCAAGCTCTCCTGGGATTCGGGCAAGGTGTACTCGCCTAATGCAGAGTGCCATCTTGCCAGACGCTCTCGGATGCTATCAGCGACTACAGCGGTATCTTGAATGGGCGGGTGATGGCCAGCACGTGGCCGAGCAATGTAGATGGACTCAAGGATGTCTCCACTAATGTTTCGTAATCTGAACATGTGAATAGCAGGGCTGAACCCTCTGGCGGCGAAGGTTGGAGAGATTTTTCGTTCACTCTCAGTGAGAAGATCGTCGTCAGTGGCTTTTGGAAATGGTGCGTCAATTGCTTGGTTGCGAATAGACAAAACTCGACCAGTCGACACGGCAATGTTTCTGGTCAAGGGGTTCAGCCATTGTAATATTATCTTCTGCTCAAGCTTTTGCCAACTATATGCACCGTGAAACACCATCTGAAGCTTTTATTCTCTCTAAGCCAAGCGAAGTTGGGAGGAAGCGTGGAAAAATGCTGAGCGTTGGCGAGAACTAACTTACCTTTCTAGGTCATAGGTACACCACCAGATTCTATTTCTCAATTCTCTTTCCGAGGAACTGATCTCCCATCTCGGGTTGTTACGGTGGCAGCCCAACTCAATGGCCAAGCTCATTGCAAACCTGCTAATTTGCCAAAGATACGAGTTGTTGGCAAACTTTGATACCTTTGTGAACCACATAGCGAGAAGTAAAGCAGACTGGAGAGATTGCAGACTGCCGATGGAAGATATTTCATCGTAAAACGTCATTCCCGCGGCGAAGTACTCGGCTGGTTCGCGGATGTTCATCGTAGGTCTGCATGTTGCGGTCTGCTCGGCTTCGTAGGATCCTAGAGCAAGTACTAAGAATACAGAGAATCTTCTGAAAGCATCTAAAGTCTTGGGGCTTGAATATGCCTGCTGAAACCAGCTCCTGAGCTCCTTTAGATTGAATATGGGTCTCCACATGTGGAGTCTGACAATATATGTGGATAGAAGCAGAAGTCCAATTTTCTTTGGTGGAAGTGATGCATGCGTGGAAAACGGGTCTGAAAACCGCAGGTTGGTCCCTAGGTCGCAAATGTTGTCCTCCGCGACCAAGTTCAGCCTGAGGTAACGTAATCTCAGCAAAGACACAATCATTTCGTAAAGACATTGTAGGCAAAGAACGTAAGGTGATTCCCTGGAAATCCCGAAATGTGTGAAAGAGAAAGCACCCGCGCCTTAGAGCACCTACTGGTGAAAGAAGATCCGACAAAAGCTAGAGCCAGAAGCACTGCCAACTACAAGTAGCAAACTCTTAGCGGATAGAAATTGGCATTGCATGCTGATCTTGACCTACTATACTGCTGTGAAGATTGCTGGCCAATTGCTAGACTGCCAACTTCTTCGGCAAGAGTTTCGATGGTCGGCAGATTGTCGCCTGGAATACTTGGAATTTGAGATGCTTGATTGCCGGAAACTCTCGCGCTGCCTCTAGGCATCTCACTAGACTTTTCAGCGGAGAAAGTCTCCATTCGCTGATCTACATGCGAATGATGGGAGCTGAACGATGCTGGCATAAGAGTAGTCGCAGGCTGACGAAGGTCATGTTCAAGGCGACGGACACTAGCCTGAAGCTTCTGGACCGTCTCGTAAGAGTATAATACGTGATCTGTAATGTCACATGTGATGCTATGCTTTGTACAGGCCGTACATCGAGGAATACTGCCATCACACTATCCTTATTATGAGTGGTTGGCCAACATGATGAAGGGACAAAGGAGACTGGCCTTTACTTTGCGAGTTCGGCATCGTGAGCAAGCACCGATTTGAGCTGGTTCAGGCTCCAGTAGATGGTCCTCCATGCGTAACAAGTATCTGGCTAAAGGCAGGAGCGCAATTTGTATTGACGATGTGTAGCGAATTTCGGAGAGGGTTTGACTGAGGAATAGAGCGCCAAGTACGGGATCGCTCCAGGGGGACACCAAACTCCATTTGGATAAGCGAGCGGGAGCTAGGTCTTTGGGACCTCACTCTTGCTCTGGAACTCGACCTGCCCATCATTCAACTGCACTCGCCTCAAAAGATATCAATTTCGGCAATCGTGACCTATCCTCAAGTCTGGCACAGAGCAGCTCTGACCAGTGTCACCATAAAACCTGTTACAACACAACGACGTTTCTGATATCATCAGCCTCTAGGCTGCAGCGCCTCCCAGAGGCAACGCGGAATTCCGTATTGACTTGCCTTCGCTCACAGTTCTCGGCAAGGACGCCCAGTATGTCGTCTAGAAAGTCGGCGAGGATCAGTGCAGCATCCCTTGAGGCCAAGGAAAATGCTGTTCCAGAGCAGACAACGAAGAATGTCAATGCCTCAAGAAAACGGAAGAATCCTGCAACTGAAGCGGCGCCATCCTCCAAAGAGCTGAGTTCAGGTCCTTCGACTCCAAAGAGAAAACGAGCAGCAATTCCTGCTCCACCTCCTGTGACCCCAACTCCGTCGGCAATTGGATTAATAGCTGCACCAGTACCTTTCGGAGATATGGCACCTCATGCTGTAAATCGTCTTGCCCTTCCGAATGGAACCAATGCAACACTTGTCACACCTGAAACCCACAGAGTTGTGGCCAATAAGCCTCTTGATCAGGTGTCCCCATCAAAAGTATCCAAGGTCAAATCTACGAGCGGCAACATTCTTGACGAAGGCGTTGCGCACCTGATCAAAGTCGAGCCTAAGTTGAAGCCCGTGATTGAAAAACATCCATGCCATATGTTCTCCCCTGAAGGCCTAGCCGAGGAAATTGATCCATTCATGAGCTTGACGAGCGGCATCATCTCACAGCAGGTAAGACGAAATGCCTAATGAGGGACCACACATACTCACCGTACCAAGGTTTCTGGAGCTGCAGCGAAAAGCATCAAAGCTAAATTCGTTGCACTCTTCAACACCGATGAGCCAGATGTCGCTCTCCACAAATTTCCCACGCCTTCTCAAGTATGTGCTAGCAAGATTGAGATCCTCCGAACCGCTGGTCTTTCTCAACGCAAAGCCGAGTACGTCTTTGGTCTTGCCGAAAAGTTCAACAAAGGCGAGCTCACTACCTCCATGCTCTTTACAGCCTCGTATGATGAGGTTCTAGAAGAATTGATCAAAGTCCGTGGACTGGGAAAATGGAGCGTTGAGATGTTTGCTTGCTTTGGTCTGAAGCGAATGGATGTCTTCTCAACAGGTGATCTTGGAGTACAACGAGGCATGGCTGTGTTAGCGGGGAAGAACGTGAGCAAGTTGAAAGCTAGCAAGGCTGGTAAATGGAAGTATATGGGAGAAAAGGAAATGGAAGAAATGGCAGAGAAGTTCCGGCCTTACAGGTACGTTCATTATGGTTGGGAAAATTCATGCTCACAAAATTCTACAGGAGCCTGCTCATGTATTATTCGTGGAGAGTAGAAGACGTTGATATCAGTTCTTTGGGCAGCTGAGCTCTCCATATCATTGTCCGCTCTCTTGGGTGGGCAGCTGATCGAAATCATAACGAGCGGTAAAGTGTATGAATAGAATGCCGATATTGCTGCCTGCAGACTCCTCTGTGCACTGATTTTCTAATATTCGGGGACTTTCATCAGACTCAACCTCCGAATACTCAAATAAGTCGAATATGAAGCAGAAGCCTGCCATATCTGCACAATTCCAATGCCTTGCCGTCGAGCAATGACTTTTCAAATGTCAAACAACTCAATTCGGTCTGTGTCATCAGTCACCATGATTTGGCTTTCAATAGTATGGGACTGGACTGGCTTTGACTTTGGTAAGGCTGCGCCCTTTTACCACCATCGCGTGTGAGCATGACCGTCACACAAGGTTGCGAGATCTGAGTCCTCTAGTGAGCGCAGGAGCTGATTCAAGCGCCAAGACAACGACGCCTCTTCAGTCTGACAGTCTCCCTGCGAATGGTCGCTGTTGACGGCGCACATAGCATACACATATATCACTCCTTCTCGACTCTACTTCTGTACCATCCCAGCTGTCTTTCTGGCATCTGTTATCGGACTCTTACAAATCGAGAAAGCCAGCTCTCGAAATCCGGAGAGGTTCAAACATGATCTGGAAGGGGAGTTCGCGGTTATAGTCATATGTTTGCTGGACGAGGTGGGCAGTAATACAGCATTGAGAGAAAGAAAGGATGGTAACTACTCATGGTCACCGGTCGAGACACAAGAGTGTAGAAAGCAGAATCTGTACATTCCTTACACATCCGTGATGGAAATCAGTCTCCGGCATCCTATTCTGGAGAATCGATACTGCGTACCCAGCCATTTCCTTCTTACGCATCGGTGTTATATTTTAGGCTGTTCCGTTGATGGTTGTTAGGCAGTATGAGCGTGCCATCTGAATCTGCCTGTGTTGAGATGGTAGAGTGTGGAACCTTGAGCGGTTTACTAGTGTTGTACGATCTCCCTGAGAATGCTGGAAGGTTGGGGAAGTGGCGTTCTTGGATGATGGGGAGGTATGAATGCTGAGAAGCATTGTCTGAGTGTTCTACGGCAGCTACTGTTTGAGTATGATTTGGCTGCTGTGCAACCAAGGGCATAAACTGCCGCCATTTAGAAAGCACCATATCATGCAAGTTGTATGCCGGAGCGAGAATGGATGAACACTTTACGCATATTACCATGCTGCTTATTATTCGGTCGTTCATTCTTTAGATATAGGTGCTATTGCACTGTTGTTCGACATCAGACCATAAATTCCCATTGCCAAAGAAAGTTTCATGTGTTTCCAGCTTGTTTGTTTACCTTGCTACCTCAGTAAACAGTCAGATATATTTAGATGTGGACATTCCATTGCAACCAAATTCCATTGTGAAATTGCCATCAAACATTCTTGGAAGAGATCTTCATGAGCTCTCGCTCTGATCCATAACTCTGCGCACGTCGATTCGACAAACCTAGCCTATCGGGCAATTCCCACCCCTGGGTGAAAGAGTGAGTAGATCACCGAGTGGTCTGGATTTATCACATGCTCCAGTGTCACTAACTCGTAGTGAAACACTGACTGTCCTAGTTATTCTACGGAATGCCAATTGATCTGTTGTAGTAGAAATAAAATTCAGGCCCAGAAGATAAAAACAATATCGTGGCGTATTCCAAAAAAAAACCGATCCCAAATCGCAAGCGAAACCTCCAAAGATTGACTCCGAGCTTTGAAACATATCTTCGGAGGCATCATCAGATTTACAGCGTCACATTCAGCCGATGGCGTCCAGACCGTTGCGGGCGCATCACGCATGTGTCGCCAGCGCGAGGCAATCTATATCCCGGTTGGTTGGCAACAAGGGAGGGCAACGAAAATTTCGTGCCGTTGATACGAGAAATGAACCCGCGAGGCCTTTTGGGAAGGTTGGATCTTTGACTTTGTATGACAGCCGCCAACTCCGATGATCACAATTCGTTGGGAAAGGCTGGGTGTCTCGCGGCCCGCCAGGGGGCCAGCCCATCTACGGAAGCTAGATGCAACGGAGGACAGACTACTTCGTCACGATCTTTGGAATGGAAGAAAGCAACAGAGACAAGACTCTCGGTTCCCCAGATGAACTTGTAAATTACGTCGTGTGGATCGTGATAGGGAACAAAAGCTTGGGTGGCGTTTTCCAGGGACCCACGAGCCAAAGCAATTTTGAATCCAGACCGCCATGTCTTGCTCGCCAATGGTGATTGGAGGTTCTGCTTCCGGAATCGAAGGTGTGGAGGTATCCTGGCGGCTGAAAAGCAGACTTTCAACAGAGTTTCCCATAAGTTGTGCATGGTTGTGCAAGTGTTGAAGCTTCATAGCCAATGACAAGAGCTCCTGACCATCCCAGCCCCTTTTTGCGCTAATACGGCTGATAGAGTGACCTGCTTGTTCCTGGGCACACAACCCGCCAGCGCATTTGAGGAATAGCATCATCAGCATGGCGCTCAAAGAAGACTGAAACGACGGCAAAAAAGTGGAGGAGAGACCAGGAGGCAAGGGACTGAGAGGAGAGAATCCAAGGATGTCAAGCCGAACAACATCCCCTGCATCTGTGGGTTCAAGGATTGCGCGCAGATAGGACCACGGCCAGATGCGTGCAAGCGCAAGCTGATCATCAAGAAACTCCATCTTGATCTCCAACCTCGCCCTCATCTATCCACCTGCTCTGTTTTCATCCTCCTTCACTCGTTGTTCCTTTCCGACCTCCTCTTCTTCCTCCCTCCCAATCCGTATCGTCCTGCAGATATACCTCTACCGCGTGTGTCATTTTCTTTGGACCAACGACAAAAGATACCCGGATCCGATTCTCGAGTGTTTCTTTGTTCCATTTCCGTCGCCTGTTTCTCTTCGGCTTCCGGATCCTCGAGATATCGGTCCCTCCTTCCTCCACACGGCGAAACTCAGGACTTGTGCATTGTCGACGACTTAATTGTCTTCGGCTTGCAAGATCACGTCATCTCCATGCTGCCCAAATTATAATATCTAATCTCGCAACCAAGAGTCTGGTACTCGGTGTCTCGAAGTTCAACTCCACGGTCCTGTAGTTCTATCTGCACGATTTTTGGAAGGAAACGATTCACGGAGCAGCTCTTAACTCAATTGACGAGTTTTTGACTCTAATTATCGACCCGTATAATTCACTGGCTCCTTGGGTACATTACGAGGGACCTCGAAAGAAAGTTTCTACTGTTATTCTTTTGGATAATATAATTGTTGGATCCTCTGCGACTGCTTAGCTATGTTGGTTACTAGAGCTTTGGCTACGGCCGTTGTATTGGCATCTACGGCAACAGCTTTCTTCCCTTGGTTCCCCGACTATCTTTGCGTTGAGGATCATACTTGTGTTGCAGAGCGTGCTGTGGAAGACCATGGATTAGTAGCAGCCACTCTCAAACTGGTGCAGCGGATCCCAAAGGTAGCTACATCTTGGCATGCTCTTCTCTCAATCACTAACATTTCAACAAGAATGACGTGCCTCGCGATGTACAAATAAAACGCCTCGCAGAGCGGTTGACGAGGAAATACCAGCGCGGCACTCCAGTTGAGCCTGTCGAGATCTTTGAGCGCGATGGCGTTGCAAAAAGGACCAATACCTACAAGATCATGCCAGCTGCTACTCCCACACAATCGATGAGTGCTCCAATCGACCAAGACGGCACGGATTTCTCGTATTTCACGGAAATTACTCTGGGATCAAGCAAGACTCTCGTCTATATGCTTCTGGATACTGGAGCTGCTACAACCTGGGTTATGGGAAAATCATGTACTTCTGGACCTTGCAAAGTTCACAACACATTCGATCCATCGTCCTCGACTTCTTTCAAAGATATCGGGAAGACGTTCAACATCTCTTATGGTTCTGGACAAGTTGGCGGAAAGCTAGGGACGGATACCATTTCCTTTGCTGGCATGAGCTTCCCTATGACTTTAGGTGTCGCCGATATGACTTCCGATGATTTCAATTCGTTTCCGATCGATGGAATTCTAGGCTTGTCACAGTCCAAAGGTGATTATCCCATCTTTCTCGAGACTCTCGTCGAATCGAAGAGCTTGAAATCAAATGTCTTTGGAGTCAGCCTTAACCGAGCCGCGGACGGAACCAACACTGGAGAGATCAATTTCGGAGAACCAAACACTTCAAAGTACAGCGGCAGTCTGAACTATAACGATGTATCGAAAGACGCCGGTGGTGACTGGGCTATCTCTCTGGGCAATGTTGGAGTGGGAAGTACCCAAGCGAACGTCAAGGGAAGGTTGGCCTTCGTTGACACGGGGACTTCGTTCATCTTCTGTCCACCAGAAGACGCAAAACTCGTCTATGCCTTGGTCGCTGGTGCTGAAACAACAAATAATGTCACTTACACGGTCCCGTGTACTACGACCACAGCCTTAACTTTCACATTTGGATCTACCACATATAATGTCGATTCTAAGGACTGGGTCTCGCCTATGGCCAACGGAATATGTACCGGTAATATTTATGGTCAAGCCGTAACACCTGAGAACTGGTTGTTGGGAGATACATTTCTGAAGAATGTGTACAGTGTTTTCGATGCAGATAAAGATAGACTTGGTAAGTAGCAAATCGTTACTAATACAAATGCCGCAGTCTTTGACTAACATTGCTCCAGGATTCGCACAGAAGAACGCGGCAGCTGCTACGGTATCCTCCACGTCAACACCATCATCTTCCTCCACTACTTCTACTGGTATGGCCACTTCTTCTCCTACTGGACCTGGAAGCACAAGCGCCACCATGACTTCTTCTAACGGAACACCTACAGGAACCACCTCTGCCACTGGTACTGATTCATCCACGGCGGGCAATTCTGCTTCCACAACAAATCCTAGCTCTTCCAGTGCTAGCTCCAGTGCAGCAGCTCCGCTTTCGCCAGGACTCAATGGCCACGAGACTTCTGGCACTGATCCTGCTGCTGCCCAAACACAGTCGACTACCTCTGCAACTCCGACACCGAAATCTGATGCCAGACAGCTGTTTTCGGCTCTTCTGCCAGTTACATTCGCTTTTATGCTCGTAACTTTAATAACCTAATCACTCTGGGGTACTTTACCCTTCTTCCAGTACACCACTCGGTGGCCTCTTTCACGAACGTCAACTCTGGCCACGAGATATACTCAGGCTCTCCAGCACCAGAGAACGTTCAGTCCGCTCCCACGCAGGGCTCTTCCGTCTCTCGTCGTTTTCACATGACTTGGCAATTGAGCAAGTTATACATGTACGGGGGCATCAAAATCTGGCCCGGCCAGTGTACAACATACCATAGGAGAACCCACTGGATCTCTGTCCAACTTTGTAATTATTAGCGCAGCATTTGCTTGAGCGAGCATACTGGGGAGTGGGCCAGATGGCCTGCGCACCCGGCAACAAAAGGCAGAACGCCACGATGTACATTCTAGAAAGAGTCACGTACACAATAACTGACCAAGCATGAACTTTTCACCGCAAATTCCCTTTTCTTTTTCTTGTGACATTATTTCAGGGTGACCTAAAAGTAAATGTGTCGGCTCCCCCTTGCCCCTGAAATACCTAGCTTTGTTCAGCCCGCAGATAAGCGAGCCATGAGGCATGGATCCTCAAGAATTCCGGAAGACCAGATCAGCTTCACTCTGATCATTATCACCCCGCCACAATAATGCTTCCTCGATAATAGCATGGCCAAGGCCAAAACAAATACCACCCGCAAGGATGGCGAGAGCACAGCAGATCCAGCGCATGAGGAAGACCGTGGTCTCCTATCCGGCAACTCTTCAGACGACGACGACATAGTCGTAAACCCTGGCCGTGACAGCTCCCCAGAAGCCGAACCTCGAACCCCTCGAACTCCCAACCGCGTGCGATTCGACCTCCCTCCAGCTCTCGATACAGACGTACACATCAATGGCGCTCCTCCTCCTTACAACGATTCTCCCCTTTCCGGCCGCCGTGATCCGCGCCCGCAAGCTTTCGTCCCTCTGCTTACGGATATCGAAGCGCCATCCGTTACTCTGGCAGCAAGTCCTTGGGGCGACGACGATGTGCATGAATGGGCTGAGAGGGAAAGGCTGCGACCCAAGTCAGGGCTACGGTCCGCGTTCATGAATATGGCGAATTCAATCATCGGGGCGGGGATTATTGGACAGCCTTACGCCTTCAAACAAGCTGGGCTTCTGACAGGCATTATATTGCTTGTTGGGCTTACGATTACGGTGGATTGGACGATACGTCTGATTGTGATTAATAGCAAGCTGAGTGGGAGCAATAGCTTTCAAGGGACAGTTGAGCATTGCTTCGGTAGAACAGGCCTGATTGCCATTTCGGTTGCACAATGGGCATTTGCTTTTGGGGGTATGGTGGCGTTTGGCATAATTGTGGGAGATTCCATACCACATGTTTTGGCGGCGGTCTTTCCAGGCTTGGGGGATATACCGGTGTTGGGGCTTTTGACGAATAGACGGGCTGTCATTGTCATTTTCATACTGGGCATAAGCTATCCCTTGAGCTTGTATCGGGATATTGCAAAGGTAGGACTAGTGCTGCTGGGAGTGAATAGAAAGCTGACAGAAATAGCTGGCAAAAGCGAGTACACTGGCGTTGATCAGCATGGTCATCATACTATTTACGGTTGTGACCCAAGGCTTCATGGTTCCAAAGGAATCAAGGGGCACGTTCAGTACCCCTCTTTTGACCATCAATAGCGGGATTTTCCAAGCAATTGGGGTCATATCATTCGGTTCGTTGTCAGCTCCCTTCGCCCCTTTTCGCTTGCTAATGCACGGACAGCATTCGTCTGCCATCATAATTCTCTTCTCATCTATGGCTCACTCAAGACTCCTACGATAGATAGATTCGCCCGTGTTACCCACTACAGCACGAGTATTTCCATGGTAGCATGCCTGCTCATGGCTCTCGCCGGCTTCCTTACCTTCGGCTCTCTTACCCAAGGCAACGTGCTCAACAACTTCCCGTCTGATAACATCATGGTGAACATCGCCCGCCTCTGTTTCGGACTCAACATGCTCACCACTCTCCCGTTGGAAGCATTTGTTTGCCGCGAAGTCATGTTCAATTACTGGTTCCCTGGCGAGCCTTTCAACATGAACCTCCATCTCATGTTCTCGACGTCGCTCGTCGTGAGTGCGATGACGCTCAGTCTCATCACTTGCGACTTGGGCGCTGTATTTGAGCTGATTGGAGCCACGAGCGCCTGTGCTCTCGCTTACATTCTTCCCCCGTTGTGTTATCTGAAACTTAGTACGAGGAGTTGGAAGACTGCACCGGCCGTTGCTTGCGTGGCCTTTGGTGGAGCTGTGATGTGTATATCATTGGTCCAGGCCGTCATGAAAATGATACGGAATGAAGGGGGAGTGGCACAATGCCAATAGCTAGAAGGAGGATATTTACAATAGAATGTAAGATACGAAGATACGATTTGTTGACGCTTAGTCATTCGCACACGCTACCACCCTTCTCTCATCCATCCTGTGCTTCCGGTGCTCGAGCTATACTCCCGCATCCTTATGCAGCTCGGTCTGAATCTCTGGCCTTTAATGCTCCTGGGCATAGCTGCCTGAGCTAGAACTTCGCCAGAATTCCATTCGGCTGCAAGATCGACAGATGGCTTCTCGAAATCTCCTTGATATTTTTGCAACTAGACGGACGTCAGACAATTACCACTTTCCAAAATTCCATTTTAAGGAAACCTCACTCAGCAAGTGCCATCGTCGTCTCAAACTCTTGTATCAACAACTTAATCGCTAAGTCAACGCCCCTCTCACCATCATACTATGATCATATCATCAGCATGCTACACGAGATCACTCCAGAAGCTGACTTACAGCTAGTCCCCAAATTGGCACCCTCCCTACAAAATAGAAACAATCACCAAGAGCAAGCGCCTTAGAGATGTCCGTTCCTCGTCTGATTTCTCCATCTACAGCGATAGGAATCTTGCGCTGCCACAGGAGCACACTCTCTAGGTGCATCGAGGGTTGCTGGCGCGATGTCAAGTTGACGACCTCCGTGGTTGGAGAGGATGATACCGTCGAGACCGTACTGAATTGCTAGGAAGACGTCTTCTGCTGTTTAGACTATCGGAGATATCCTTTAGCAAAAGAATCTGTGAATGGGATAGAATTTGGAGAGAATCTTACTTCCTTTTACCCAGATAGGTAACGTGGTATTGCTTTTCACCAAGGGGATGACTGTTGCCCAATCGATGTTCGCGTCTGGCAGATTTCAGACGTGTTCTTGTGATCGATTCAAACGTGTACTTACCATATTTCAATCCATCGGCTGCCCCTTCCAGAGCACTAGGATCAAGATCTGATTCAATATTCGGGAATGTGACGCCCTCGGGCAGAACGAATGAGTTGCGAAACTCGTTGAGCCGATGACCCAAGACCGGTCCATCAACTGTGAGAAGGATCGCCTTGAATCCATTACCTTTCCACCCGTATCTCAATCAGCATAACCCCAGCTTCAGATGATCACGTTCTACTCTTCTCTTTCAAACTAATTACTTACGTTCAGCACGCTTCAGCATCTTCAAGGCGACGTTGCGATCTCTCAGAATGGTCACTTGGAAAGCGTGCGGATTCCTCTTTCCATGTGCAACGACATCTTTCATGGAACAGGTCGACCAAGAGGATAAGCCCATGGCAATACCGTTCTTGGCTGCTGCTCGAGATGTGGCGATTTCACAGTCGGGGTGGGCAAGACGGTGCATGGCTGATGGTGCGAAGCCGAGAGGGAAGGAGACCTAAAGGATTGTAGTGAGCTTAAAATCAAAAGGCTGGAATCTACGTCTCTCGAGAATGGACTTTTGAGAAGGCATGGCAGACAGCGAATGAAGACATGATAATGAAGGCTGGGAAAGACCTTCGTCCCGAATATCTCGGTTCACATATCGACTTTCGACACGTTGACGAGAATCCTAGGACGGATCTTATATCGATTATATGCTTCTTCGTTGTCGTGGAGTCTAAATGTTGACATTTAGCTCGCCCTCCAGCTTACTGGCCGAGGGGAAAGGCTCACGTTATCAAGTCCATGGCGCCTTCGTTGAAATACTCTGGAGCATAATTCAGTATGCAACCTGTCGCTGCGAGAATGTATAGTTTTGGTCATATACCGCTATACATTTTCGGAAGCTTCTTAGAACCTGCTTCTTTCAGATCCTTGATGGTGAAAACATTCTTGTCCACTTCGAGGAAGAAATCAGCATGTAGACTTCAGTGTACTAGGAGGATATCACCATCACTTACGAGCTGAGAGTCTGTTAGCCATGGTCGGTATCAAAGGACAGTAGTGAGAATCTTGAAATTGAGGACTGAGCTGAAAATTTCGCTTTGTTGTCAGCAAAAAGGTAAGATGTCTTTGATATTCTAGATCTCTAATGCTTATCGAAGAAGTACTCAGAACTTCAGCATCAATCCCTTGAAAGTGCGTCTGATGACAACAAGCTATCTGAAGCTAAGAAATTAGGTTTGTCATGATCCAAGAGCCAATAGAGCTCACTTCATCATAGCTAGATACCCTCAAGCAGCGAAAGTGGGATGCACGAACGAGGAAGCAAGCTGCACCTCGCGGTGTCTTTTCTATCATAGAAAGCACAAAGCTGCAACCAAAATAAAGCAGTCTTTGGATGTTCTGGGATTGGAAATGGCCTCAAATTCTACAACAGTCTATCATCAGAAGCACTTGCTTGCTGATCTGTGTCTGCGCAAATTTGTATATCTCCTCTACTCCGCCAAGTATTATTCTTTCATTCACAGGCTCATTCTCAAATAGCTAGTTTTGAGAACATACACTCGTATCAAGATTTCTTCATTTAGGATCGGTTGAAAATTGTCGGGTTGGAGGTGCGCCAAGGTTTCCCAGCTCTTGTCAGCGGAGGACAGAGTGGTGGAGATGAGGGCGACAGGTAATAAGTGAAGGATCAGACCGCAGTGTGACGACAATGAGACTAGAGTAACAAGTCTGTTGCAGTCATCTTACAAAGATCACTTTAGAAAACGTCAATCGGCCGTGGGAGGTCGCTGCACAACGAACCGGGCGAGTCAGGAAGTCCAAATATACACTAGTAGATTCTTGAGCCTCACTTCTCATGTATCCGAGAATATCGATGGTTGGAAGTAGTCTTCTGAAAAGGTGCCGAGGAGAAATGTTTGTAGTTCTTTGCTTTCACACCGTAGGACGATCTCTTGGAAAAATCACAATTCATGCCTTGCCTTTCGCTCCGAGTGAATATTTAATGTTCTTTTTGTATTTAGACAGAGTGTGATACTTGTCGACATGCCATTCCTGATAATGCCATCAAATCATCAACAGCAAGATACTCCGCTTACGCCAGCCAAACCCGAAAGACAAATTCCGCGCTGCAAGATGCGACTGTAGAGTTGATAAAACTCAATTAAGCAGAAGCCTTGGCCTTCTTGACTTTCTTCGACTTCTTGGCAGTCTCTTCTGGAGCGGCAACGGGAGTGACAGTTGTCTCAACCAGGGAAGTCTTTGACTTTTTGGTCTTGAGCTTCTTCTCTGGAATGTCGGCCTCAGGTTCCGGGACAGCTGCCTCACTGGTTTCAGCGGTCTCAACAATCTTTGTCTTCTTGACCTTCTTCTCCTTCTTTGGCTTGGACTCGGTGGATTCCTCGGTAGCGACAACAGCAGGCTCGTCTACGACAGCCTCAGTAGCTTTGACTACCTTGACCTTCTTTCCTTTCTTTGGCTTCTCAGCTACCTCGGCGATGAGGTCATTGATAGACTCCGCAACGTCTTCCTTCGTTGGTGGGATAGTAACTGCTTGGTTCTCCTCCTTGCTGACGCCAGCTTGGGTATTCTTAGCCTTCTTGCCCTTCTTTGCTGGCTTGTGGGCCTCTTCGACGACAGGCGCAGCCTCGATGGCCTTGACCTCGCTCTCCCCATTTGTCAGCTCTTCAGGTGCCTTAGGCTTTGCAACACCAGTGGCAGATTTGAGCGCAGGAGCCTTGAACTCGTAACCGATCTCCTTCAACTTCTTAGCTCTCTTCTCCCGCTTCTCCGCCTCCTGCTCAACCTTCGTGTTCCAGGTCTCCTCCGACTTGCCCTGCTCAAGGTTTCGGCCCTGCATCTTGTTCCATGGGACCTTTTTGAAACGCTTATTGGCACCCTTAAACCAAGCCTCGTTGACCTGCTCCTCTGGGATGAGCTTGACCTTAAGAATGTGACCGAACATCAGGTAGTTGTCCATAGTCCGAGCGACAATATCTGCGACAACAGAAGACTCGAATTTGATCCAGCCGTAGTGCTTTCCAGCGCCGGTCTTCTTGTTACGAGACATGCGGAGTTGAAGGATCTTGCCGAATTGACCGAAGTAGGCTCTCATCTCGTTCTCGTAGAAACCGTGGGGAATACGACCGATGTAGACCACACCAGGCTTTTCAGATGCTTCGGACTCCTTAATCTTTGCTAACTTCTTCTCCTCCTTCTTGCTGAGCTGCTTACGAACAGGAACCGCTGTGCCCTCGGGAAGTCCATCATCGACCTCATCATCGTCTCCATCACTCTCGAAACCCTTTAGCATAGCCTTGGTCTGGTCGTTGGGCTCCGAGTCTGACTCTTCGTCCATGTCTTTGTCCTCATCCTCGAGACTAGAGTCTAACTCTTCGTCGGCTTCGATTTCAGGCTTTGCGAGCTTGTCAGCCTTCTCCTTGCTGGCAGTCTTCTTCGCGGACACTGCATTCGTCTTCTTGGGCTCAGCAGTCTGCTTCTTTGTAGAATCCGGAGCCTTCTTTGAATCCTTCAAAGCTTCCTTCAATGTACTACTAGATTTCTTGGGAGCTTTGTCGGTGGGGGTGGCAGCTTTGACTTCTGATGTGTCTTTGGGCGTCTTGGTCTTCTTCATCTTTGTAGGAGCAGCATCATCGGTGGCTGATGCGAGTGTCAGTCAATGAAAGCGGTCTTGTCGGTACAAGCAATAAATACCTTTGCGCTTCTTTGCTGGCGCCTCGCTGGGGGTTGCGACAGCATTCTTCACCTTTTTCACCTTCTCAGCCTCGACTTCAGGAACTGAAGCTATTTATGAATTAGCAGGAGAGAAATAACAATGCACCATCACTCACCCTTGCGCTTCTTTGATTGTGTATCCTTGGCCATTGTGCGGAGTTGTTCAATGCTGCAGAATGTGTGTGCTGAATTCGAGACCAAGCTTGGGGAAACTTTTTTTCAGTAGGAAACAAACTCGAGTGTTTCTGCCATCCAAAGCGGTGAAACCCCTGTACGTAGCGTTATTGCTAACCTCGAGCCTCATAGCCCCCTCCTCACCCCTCCTATGCCCTCCCTCCCTCCCTCAACACTCAACACTCATGCGACGGAATTTCCGAAGATTTTAGGGAGCTTGATTTAACTTGAATATATTATGCTTTCATACTCCTGAATAAAGAGCAATTTGATAGCTGATGGGAACACACCATCAACGACGTCTTGCTTTTTGTTGTTGTACGCTGGCTTGTGCTTCAATCATTGGCAACAATGGTTCGATTTGCATCATGACTTCCTTCTCTTCAAGCACCCACAGCCTCATGGTGGCAGTTCTTACAGTATCTTTCATTCGTTGCTTTGTTTGTTCTTGAGCTGGATTGCTATTATGAAAAGATCATGTAGGCAGAGCATGACATTTCTCCCCCGCATATTGACTTCGGATTCTCGGATTGAAGACGCCACCTGCGGTGTAATTAGGAATTCCGACGGGGTAGGTTGAGTATATGAGGGAACTCTTAGGTGTCCCCCTCTGACCTCGTCTCTACATTGCATACCTATCCAACTGTACTGTCACCAGCTTCTTTTCCTTGTGTCACCCTTGACAAGGCTTGACAGTTAATGGATAAGCAGAAATGTTCGACCCAGATATCGACATTCCTGATCTCATTGGCAGGGTCATGCTTGTGACAGGCGGTTAACTTTCCAGTTGTTCGTTCCCACTAACCACCCTTTAACATCAGTAGGTAACACCGGAGTGGGCAGAGAAACTTGCTCGTCTTTGGCAAAGCATAACCCGAAGCGCCTGTTCATTGCTGCTCGCAATGGCAAAGGCGCTGGAGCAGTCATCAACGATATCAAACGGATGGCCCCTGAAGTTGAAGTCGTCTTCGTTGAATGTGATCTGGCCTCTTTTTGGTCGGTGAAAGAGGCAGCTGGAAGGATCAGCTCAAGCACTGACCGTCTTGACGTACTTTTCTGCAATGCTCTGGAATTTAGGTGCTTCCCCTGGAATGACGTCCGATGAATACGAGCTTCATTTTGGTGTCAATTACCTTGGGCACGCTTTGCTTGTTCAGATACTTCTGCCAAAGCTCCTTGGAACGACAGTCGTTCAGCCAGACGTTCGTGTCATCACCAGCACCTCAGAAGGCTACCGGTTCCATGCAGCGGAGGGTATTGTATTCAAAGATCTTCATCCAACTCAACTCAACCTGTCGTTCCTGAGTTCGTTGGGTGGTAAGGATTCATGGCGCCGATACTTTCAGCCTAAATTGGCGAACTTGGTTTATACTGCTGAATTGGTATACCGGTACCCTGCTATCAAGTTTGTCGCAGTTCATCCGGGCGTACGCGACACAGAACTGACTCCAGCCTGGATTAAGGGCAATGCTCGTTCGAGGAGGCTTTTTGCACCGGGAGGACTAAAGACTGCAGAAGAGGGGTCTTGGAATCAACTCTGGGCTACAACGGGGAATAATGTGGTTAGTGGACAGTACTATGAGCCTGTTGGCATTGTTGGGTATAGAACTCCAAAATTGAAAGACGAGACGCCGAGAGAAACTTTGTGGGATTGAACAGAAACACAGCTGAAGGATAGGGTAATGTGAGATGTTTTGACTTTTTGAAACAGGTATTGAATCTCCAACTGTAATACCGTATCGACTGAAATATAATGCCATGGTGGCATAACTTTTACGTAGTATATTGATAGTTTGGGACCTGGCGCTGTGAGCAAGAGTGGCGGTTTAAAACCACTGTTTTACCATTTAAAAGCACTAGAAATCCAGAAATCGATAGATTTGGACCTGGCGGTATAGTCAAGATGGCGGTATCAGCGAGAGTGGCGCTATATGCCAGTCGATACGGTAATCAGTTGTAAATTGCATCTTTGCCTCATTGAATAGTCGACTTCTTGGGAACAGACGAGTATCGTTAACTGACACGTGATGTAAACATCAGGAATTGCTCATGGTATTTATGCCAATTTTAAGCCCCTTGGCTGACTGAAGATATGAGTAGTGTCTGATTGAGTTTTTTACGTCGACGATGTCTGTTCTGTGACGATGACCTCTGTACAGAAGGAGCGCACCTGACGTTGAAATTGAGGTTCGCTAAAGATGGAGCTAAAGTTCGTGGTTTCCTAGAAAGACCCAGACGCGCTGAACCACAACATACAAAGCTGGCAAACATCTTCACACAAACCAGAAAAATGGCTTTCAACGGCGATGTATCGCAATCCCAGATCTGGGATGATTCGTCTCTGGTGGACTCTTGGAACGAGGCTCTTGACGAGTACAAGGTGAGAGCCCGTGTTACAAACGACGGCTAGAACTGACTGTAGGCAGAAATACCACAGCATAAAAGCTCGAGGAGAAAACGTTGAACAAGTTCTGAAAGAGGCTGGAAGTCCAAGCCAGCAAGTGTCAGTCCAGCAAATGTCAGTCCAGCCAAAATCAACTAGATTTGACAAATCCTTAATGATTGATCCAGGGGCGAGGACTTGCATTATGAAGAGGGTGTGGATTCTCATGCCAAGAAGGAGGCATCCGAGAAAACAGCTGATCTTGACATCACTTCCCACCAAGAGCACGTTCCGGTAAGGGTTTCGAACCAGGAAGAGTTAAAATTATGGAATATCGAAACTTGGCGGGCCGAGTGCTAAGTCTTGTCTCCCTTTAGGTAGTGGAGCAACGAGAGCACTCAAACAGATCGCCAGCTCTGCCCCAGCATTTGATCGGTCAAGGTGAGACAAACATCCGGCTCAGGCTCTCCTCGGAACCGTGGGATTTGCTAATATCGGTCACTTAATGCAGTTCATGATGAAGACCTCAAAAATCTGCTGATGTCTTGGTACTACGCAGGGTACTACACCGGACTCCATGAAGGGAAGCAGACAGCAAAGGGAGACAAGCTTGCCAAGCATGAAGCATAGGTGGATCGTTCAGGCATGGACTGAGTTTCTGTGACAGTGACAGTTTGGCCATCCGATCATAGCAGAAGCTAATCAAGCAAGCCTGAAGTTCAGGTCCGAGCGACCGTTTGTATCTGGCAGGTGTCAAAGGACATGGGATAGGCTCGACCGTGGTGCAGAGGAAACAAAGCGTGACCCAGGATGAGAGTATGCGCCGTTTCAGGACGAAGACCAGATGTCGTTAGGCGCTCAGCCTCATGTTTTATCTCTTCCCGAGCCTCCTCCGCTTGAGACCGGATGAGGTATCTTTGATTGACAGCCTTGACAGCCTTCACAAGCGAAATCAATTCTTCCCTCGACCACATGCATCGGCCACAAAATTACGTGTTGACTGTGCAAAGGAATCACCGCCAATGTCGAACAGCTCGCTTGGCTGTTTGGGCGATTGCTGGCGGCTGCGCATAGCACGCCTCCTATTCCATTCAATGCTGCATCCGCCCCGCCGCGCTCTCCCACTCCTGAATGCCAACTCTTGGGATGTTGAGATGGCAGTCGAGAAAAATCTGATCTCCCGGAACACTCTAACCTTATCACGTCGAAATCCACTTTTTGAACCTTGATCTGATGTTGTTGCCCCTCAGCGAGACATTGGCGTGCTCGGTTACCCCTGTTCACAGTGGTTCCGAGACGCTTCTGCAACGAACTTTAAAACACTCCGCGTCCGAGGGTCTCCCCCTCGACGACCGCCCTCACCACTCTGCAATCCGTGCCCACGCTGGCTTTCCATCATCCAGCACTTCAGATAATTCTGTCTCGGATCACACATCAGATCCGTCCCAAGCACAATGCCGTTTGGATGGCTGTATGTCCGGACGAGGAGCGCTCCGGCCTGTTTCGCGCCAGGATCTCCTGCAGCGGCCACCCACGAGGATTGCCAGCCATGCTTGGGACCAATTTCATGCTTGATTTAATACCCTTCCTCCCCAGAACGACTGAACTTTCATCTTGCTCTTATTCATTCGACTTTGCCGTGAACACACTCTTTCACTCAGTTCTTATTTCATCTTCAGCTTTTCTATCATCTCACGAGCAGGCCCTCGCCATCTGGCTAATAGTATCTCCTGTCACTTACGATCACTTCAGCCACGACAAACCAACTTTGATAGTTCAGCTCTTCCGCAGTGCGGCTTTCATCTATTGCAATACTTCTTTACATAACGACGCCTAGTCAACTTCATCTAATATATTCATCATGAGATTCTCCGCCATCACAGCACTTTGCGCCGCGCCTCTGGCGTTGGCCGGGACGCTCCAAGCAGACTTGGTTGCAAGAGGGGCAGTCGACACGGAGCTTAACGTACGAACAAATCACGAATCATCCAAGAGTGAGGGTTCTTCGAAGGGCAGCAACCAAGTCATCCACGCAGGCTCCTCAAACGCACAAGTAACAGAAGTCATCATCATCTGGATCAACGCTGGAAACAACGCCGCAACTCAGACTGTCACATCCACAATCGCCGCACCTGCTGGAGGAGCAGCAGTTGCAACACACACCGTAAGGGAACGCACCTCTGGGAGAGGCATCAACTAACGTTCGCAATAGGTCACTGTCGGTGGAGCAGGTGGACTGGTCTACACGCCAGATCAAATCAGTGCCAACATTGGAGATATGGTTATCTTTGAGTTCCACTCCCAGAACCACACCGCAACCCAGTCAGCTTTCACCACACCCTGCGATCCCCTTGCTGGTGGAATGGACACTGGCTTCATGGCCAACCCCAACAACACCATGAGCCCACCTCCCCAAGTGGCTATGCAAGTCACCGTTGACACTCCCCTCTGTAAGTCCTCGAGATGACTTTCATCTTTCCGAGAGCGAAGAGACTGACTTTGTTTTCAGGGTTCTACTGCCGTCAAGCCAACCACTGCGGAAAGGGAATGACTTTCTCTATCAATCCAACGGCCAACAAGACCCAAGCTATGTTCCAACAGATGGCCGTCGCCCAGAAGGGTGCCGGAGCCACCGCTGTCATTGTAGGAGGACAGCCAGCTGCCACTGCTGCCGCACCAGCTGCTTCTGCTCCAGCCCCAGTCGCCGCCGCACCACCTGCGGCTAATGCCCCAACTATGGTCGGTGGAACTGGACAAATGGCCAACGGTGCATGCGCATGCTCTTGCCTCTGCGGCGCCGCTGCCTTCCCCAACGCTGCAGTTCAAGGTGTCGGTGCTTTCGGCGGTATCGCAGGTCGGTCCTACTAGACGTCCTCAACCTATCATGTCTAACGAAGAATTCAGGTGCCATGCCAATGTCCGCACTCGAGGCATAAATTCAGCGATTCCTAACCGAGGCGGTCCATTCACGGAGCGATTCGTAGAAGAAGAGAAGAGGCGGTTTCCAGCGTCGCCGTTGAGAGGCTTGACGCGGAATTTCACGTGGGGATATATATATGACAGGCTCGTATGCGAGGATTGCGCTTTAATAGTCCGATGAATGGATATACCTTTATTGCATTCCGCTCGGCGTTCATACAACGATTTCTATTTTTTCCTTCTCTGTTCTTCTATTTGGGTGGTTCAAACTTATAGACATATCCAAACTTATTCTTCAATGTTTACATGTATATGAACAGTTTCCGCATCTTTGCTTTGCTTTGTGAGTGACTGTTTTCAACGTCTCACTTGAAGCAAATTTCCTTCTTTTCGAACCACTTTTCTTCATATTTCTCAGTCTTGTCAAATCCGCTGCAAGTGCATGAACTCTACCACATGACACATTTGATCCTCATCCCAAACCGTCACCTAGCATCCGCATCTGGGCCAAGATCCGAGCCGCTGCGAGTGTCAAGGGTGTCACGGCCGAGCGCAAACCCGTACGCATTGCCTGCAAATTTCCTCCTGGTTCCGAGCACCGGAGATGCAACATAATGCTGCTATCCGTGCACTTCCGATGTATTTCCTCATGCGGAAGATCTTAGTTGAGCTTCTCCTATACCAAGCTTCGTATGTGGTCTGATGTCTTGAACGAGCTGTTTGATTTGGCTGAGTTCCAACTTCCAAGTGGAGATGCCGCAAGAGATCTCATATGTGGAGAAAAGTCCTTCGAGAGACAACATCCAATGGCATACAATAGGGCAGATCCACCAGGTTTCCGTTCACCTGAAGAGCCGGCGACATCGACAATAAAACTGCATGCTTCCTGGGAAAAATTAGATGCGCGGTTCAATAGCCCTCAGAAGATCCAAACTTCTCCTCATGCAATAGTCGAATAACATTGTCTTGAGGTTCATGTAGATGCCGGTTTACGGATGGTCATCGCCCAGATGTAGGATCACTGGCTATTACTGAGAACACATTTAATGGATTCGAATGCAACAAAGACGATTACAAGCAAACGTAGAAGGATAGTTGTGTCTCGCTCATTCGACCAAAAGCTACCACACAAAGGGACGTTTCCATAGTACTCTAAGGCGGAATAGCTATACTCCCGATCGAGAGCTGCAGCGCATCGACTTCGATGAGACTCCAACCCAAGTCATAATTGTCGTTACAGCTACAGTCCCCAGCAAGAGGCTTGAGCCGGCAATGTCTAAAATACAGAAGCTAACTTTCATTCACTGGAGCTTTTAGTCTCGTCTGAGCTCGTCTCGACCCTCTCCGAAGCAGAATCGAACTTTTGCAGATTTCCTTCCGAATCGTGTCCTGCCACCAAGCCAGACCGTTTCACTATGTTGAGCTCGATATCGACAGCCCATCCATTTCCAACCTCATCTCGGCAAGTCCACCACAGACGCCCGTCTTCGTGATACCCGTCCAAGTATTCTGCAACGGACAATTTTCGATCTGTGCAAGCCTCCCAACAGGCTCGAACTTGCTTTATTGCGTCTGCAAGCGTAGTGAATAGGCCAAGGATGGTCTCCTCCTGGGCTTTGAAGCTCTGGAATGATGTTTCCTCAACGGTGTAGACTACCAAGGGGGACGTGAGAGCTTTAGCATTGTTGTTGACTTGGACTTCTGATGGGATTGAGTTCGGAGGCAAAGGTTTCTCAACTTCGCCAGGTTCGTTAGACAAGGTTTTTGATACGTCTCGAATCGAAGACTTGGGATAAGATTTGTGTCTTTTGGCCACAGGACCAGTAGTACTGCTTTCCAAGTCTTTGCTACTTCTCGTAGAAGATCTCAGTATAGGAGTATTAGTAGCTGTCTGGCTTGTCGATACTGCTGGCTTTGCAGCAACAAGATCCCACATTCGGGGATCCTTGAGACGCCGACAGATGTGTGAGTCTGAGCCTGGGCATCTTTATGCCTCTTGGGACAGTCTGCTAACTCCTCCTGATTCGAATTAAACGCCCAACGACTGACTTCAATGGCATCCGGCTGACTGCTCAGATAAATTGCCTCATCCCAGATATAATGTGCAACAATTGTGATATCCCAGTCCGGTCAGATCACACGCAACAAAGTCTGATTGTCACCTCCCTCGGGAATGAGGTCTACCTTCTGTGTAAGAATGAGACCATCATCATCGTCAAGCGTCGAGAGATGATGTTGAATGAAGTCACGAGCTTCTTTGTACGAAGAATAATCGCCTATATTTTCGGGCTCCCCGTTGTTGTCTCGATAAGTGGTAGGTCTGTTGGTGACTCGGAACCGGTAGCCTCTTCCATCGATATTTTGTTTGTCTTTGCCTTTGTCAAGCTCCGGTAATCTCTTATATGCAGCCCACGGCATGTCTACAGTCTTGGGACGTCCTCTCAGTGATGCTCGACGCTCTGGAACAGACTGGCTGGGTGTTGTCAGTCGTGGGTATTTGCCTCTTTTGGTGTCCGAAGGCTTGGCTGTATCCATTGCAACTTGCCTGCTTGGCTGGAGCGAAGTGACATTAATCGACGGCATTGATAATAACTATTGTATAAAGTATAATTGAATAGCAAGCAAGTGTAACGGTTGTCTGATGGCTTGAATTAGCTAATTCATGGAAGCATGGCACAATGTCTTTAAGTGTTTGATGACCCAATCTGGGACTATGTGGGAACTGTTGAGAGAAGGAAAGAACGACAGTCTCCACAACTTGATTCCCAATTTACCTAGGCATGTTCTCACTCTGACCTTCTATACCCTTCATATTGGAAGATTCCCAGGATCAAGTTTCTACTTTCCCAATTGAAGATCATTTTAATGAGGGACGAGTATCATCTTTCTTCGCCTACCTTTATCCAGCTATTTGCCCCGAATCCACATGACGAGTCGCGCCAGGCCAGGATAACAACCGGTACTTGTTTAAGATACATATTTCAGGTTGGACCAGAAAGTAGATATTGGGGTATACGAGTACATGTGGGGTAATACTTTGGATGTCTTCGAGTGTACGCGAGTCGTGAGTCTGAACCTGACGGAAGTTGATATTGACCAACATCGAAATTTGGGCGTGCTTGAGACTTCCCTGACATTTTATTCCAGATTTTATCCAAAACAGTTGTTTCAGTAAGTGAACCCACCTCACCTCCCCTTCCCAGCAATTGACGTTCAGATTGACTCTTCCCTCGGGGAGGACAAGCTAGGTGTGTCTCTATCACGCCCATCTCACGCCCTTCCACGACCGAAACCCCACCATCAACCCCACCTCACCTCTCCAAAGCTCCCGGAGCTCCCCCATCCTTCCCCAACCATGTCACTCACTCTTCTCTTCCGTCAAAACCTCAGAACGACTTGTATCATCCCTTCAATAACAAGATTACCACTTACTTCATCACCACTAATCCGAACAATGGCTTCATCTGCACCTGAGAAGTTCGAGTGGCTGGTCATCATGCCGGATCAACCTAACAAGCTGGCTAAGCGCATGGAGATCAGACCGTATGTTTACCCATTTGAGCATTGTATAAAGGGAGTTGAGTGAACGGTGGAGCTGATTGATGTGTTTAGCGCTCATTTTGAGGGCTTGAAGGAGGGTCTTGAGAGTGGCTTTTGGAAGATGGGCGGTGAGTTTTATTTGCTTTCTTCTTGAGTCAAAATCGGGGTTGAGACTTTTTCTTACTCAATAGCCTCGAACTGAATTCTGGCTGGTTACTAACTGGCTACAGGAGCTTTGCTGGAAGAAGTACCTAAAGAAGGCGATGGCTTGAAAATTCAGGGAAGCGCGATGGTGGCTCTTGCTTCCTCCAAGGAGGAAGTCATTGAGAAATTAAAGGCGGATATCTATGCTAAGAATGAGGTCTGGGATTTCACCAAGGTATTCCTCTCCTATTATTGTGACAGGAAAAGAGACATTGACAGTCATTGCAGATTCAGATTTACCCTTTCAAGTGTGCTTTCAGACATCCATGATCTTAGCTTCAAGCTCAGTTTATAAGAACGAAAATCACCATTCGGAGCATCTTGAACATGCTGAATGCAGATGTTCAAAAGCGTCATCTTCATAGCTCAGACGTTGCAATTATAGACTCACATCATCATAGTGCTTCTCGTTCTGATCCATTGCAAGTCCAGAATCCTTTGATTCATTCTAGCTAAGTGCTAGCCAAAATGCACGCCTTATTCAGCAATTCTTCTGAAGCAAGTGATCAGTCTTAACACTCCTTCGAGCCATTCCAGCAAAATAAGGGCAGACAAACAAACGGCCCCTCGAACAGTCCTTCCATGACCATGATCAGTCTCGCAAAACGCCAAACAGTATCCCAAAGTTGCAACACACTACTCGTACACCTCCCCCCGCGCCCCCCTCCTCCTTGCAAAATGGCAGCAGAGTCTTAACAGTTGAAAGTCATGTAGACTCCATTGATTGCTCCACCAGCACCGCCGTTACGTTGAGTCACTAGATGAAGGATCAAAATTGGATGGCGAACAGTCGGAGAAGAGGATCACTTACTGGAGAAGTATCGACTACGTGAGACATCACTGTCCTTCAACTCGAACACAAATTGCAAATGGCCATCCTCACTACTGATCCATATTGTCATCGACGTCATGGTAAGAAGGGAATCGAAGGAAGGCGTTGGGGACCAGAGACTTGACGGAGATTTTGGCCATTTCAGAGTCTAAGTTTGAGGAATGCTGATCGCCAATATACACGTCGCTTTCGATCGTATGACCTGCATCAGTCACGTGGAGAGCGCAGCTGTAGGATCCAGGGGGAACTTGGAAGTCAACAAATTGGCGCAATTCGTGACGGTTGTTGGCCTTGATGTTTTCCTGGAAAAACTTGAAGCTTTTGGTGTCGGGTCTGTCGATGAGAGGGCCGTTGAGGGCGTTGGGATTGGAGCCGCTGTCAGGGTCGCTGCTGAGCAGAAATTTCATTGCATGGGGAGTGATTGTGGTGCAGGCTCGGGCCTGAAAGGTCCGAGTTGGGAGTGAGGCGCCTAGTGTAGCCAACATGGCGAGGAGACTGGTGGTTGCTAGTTGCATTCTTTATTAATTTATTGATTTTGAGCTTGAAGCTGAAATTGGTTGAGATTGTAGATTATTGAAGCTGAGGAAGCTATTGATGATTTAAAAGCATAGAGGAGAACCGGCTGTTATATAGACTTCGCGGCATCTTAACCTCAGAAAGCTGAGGACGAGACGAGCAGAGAAAGACGGAGCTTCGAAATCGTCCATTTGTCTTCTGGAAATGACCCCGGAAACAACAGTCTTGTAGGACATGGCCAATGGATTAGGCATAGAAGTCATGTCTTCAGAAGTAAACAAAATGGCTTTCACTACGCCAAGGGAGATGAAATCCACTAGGATAGTTTGTATAAACCATGAAGTGATTTGAGACGGGAGGCGTTGAAAGAGTCAACAAGAACCCATGAACAAACGCAGTCCTTCAAGATTTTGCGCAAAGTGTGAACACAACAAAAGGAACTCTTTCAAACGTGAAGCTGGACACGAAGAACAAGGTGCATGGAAGAGAGCGAAAAAATTCATGGCAAGCAGACTCCCGTTCAAACGAATCGACGTGAATAAAGTAACAAAGTATCTGGTGACCATACCCCTCAGACGGTACTTCAACAAGGCTGATCTCACACATAAAACCGTTGCTGGCGAAGAATAGCTGTGGTGGATTCTGTGGTACAAGGAGAATTGGATCATGCAGTTCTTCGCAAGGAAGTTTCAATCACGTCCCATCGACGGATAGTCCGAAGAGTTCGCGGACCACATATTGAAGATCCAGAAGGCGGAGATGCCTTATTCAAAGTCATCGCGACTCAATTTTTGCTGATCTAGAGCGGAGCCCAGGCAAACGGATTTCACATGTTCACACCTCCAGCAATAGACATCCAAAGTTCGGAAATCCTCATGAGCTTGCTTTATCTATGAAAGCCTACTCGACCAGCCAAATGTTGCACCGAGAGAAAAACCGTGGCCATGCATTTGAAAGAACAAGAAAGACGAGAAAACCTCTCTAGTCGAAAAGACCGAAACCCATATCCTCGTCTGACTCCTCCTTGGCTGCAAAACATGTCAGTATATGAGTCCAGAATATCCAGGACCGGGGAGAATATCGTACCCTCTTCCTTTTCTTCCTCCTTGGTCTCCTCAGCAGCGGCCTCACCACCTGCGGCACCACCAGCAGCTGGGGCAGCAGCGGCTCCACCACCGGATCCGACGTTCAACAGGAGGTCCTTAACATCCTTTCCCTCAAGAGCCTGTAAACTCAATCGTCAGCACTTACTTCCCACATCCTGTAGCCATCGTGATTTTGTTCGTACCTTGGCGAAGAGAGAGGTCCAGATTGGCTCAACATCGTCGATCTTAGCAGCCTTGATGATGGTCTGTAGCTTGTCGGCCTGGTAAACAGTATTAGTAACCTTCCAATTGTTATGGTATCCAGCCTGCGGGCTTTCGAGGGAATTGGCTTCGTACAGTGATATCGACACCGTCATCGGCGAGGATCAACGCGGCGTAGGAGACAGCGAGCTCGGCGTTCGACATTTTGAAGTTCTGTAAATTTAAGGATGTTAATTAGCAAATGCGCCTCTGATATAAAAATCACCATCGTATGCGACTTACCGACAGCGGGTTGGGTTGTCGGTTGTGTTTGTTCGTCGTTGAATAACTTCGAAGAAATTCTAGAGGTTGATTTCGCAAAAGACAGCGTGTGTAGGGAAAGTGGACCGCACTCTCTCTGCTATTGGTGATTTAGCGAGAATCTAGCATATGTGCCTTGATGCCTGAGAGTTAAAGCAGCGCTAAGATTGCCCCTCCAAGAATGGCTCGTGAGATAACACGTCGCCTGCAATAGTTGCAGTTCGCTGACCTGACTGATTTACGAGTAATTCCTGGTTCTAATGCAAGGAACATGTATCTATAACCATGGGATTTTTGCCTCGCAAATTCCAAGGATGTCTTAAGTGTCACTTCCCGCGATTCATATCCGATTGTCAAAGTGAGCCTCAATTGAATGCCGCTTTATGCTCACTCCCCGACGCATGGATAAGCCTTAGCGGGGCGCTGATTGTTACCTTTCCCCGCCTGGATGCGGGCAGATGTCATATGGATTTCTCTCTTTCGCAGAAGTAACTCACAATCCCAACACATGTTACATTCTTGGAATTGAACAACTGACGACCCACTCGGCCCAACTTGCGACATAATACATTAAACCATCGTCAGAAACAACTAGCCTCCACGACCCCGGCACGATGGCGGATACGCCGACGATCCCCATGCCTCTGGACCCCAGGGAACAGCCCATTCTCGAATCTTTGATGAGGGTTCGAGATGAGTTGACGCTCTTGAAGCAAGACAGATCAACATATGTCAAGTCCTCGGATGTTCTGGCTTTTTACGATAGAGTAGTAGAGCAAGTCAAGATACTCAATGAGATTCGTGCGGATAAGCCCCAGGAGGACAATAGAGGTATGTACAGCCTCCGGCGCATTTGCTCGAAGGCTGACAATAGTACCTGTAGTTGACCGAGTTTTGGACGGATGTTTCCAACTGCTATCTCTATTCTTCATGACAATTGGACGGAACAATGAAGCTCCAGCAGCGTATGCCCTGACCTCAACGATAAAACGATTACTGGCACACTTGAGAGAGGTGGACTTGTACTCGGAGAAGGATCTTACTCACTGTTCGCATACCTTGGAAAGATTGCGGAAGATTGTCAAGGATGCCGAGGGAGAATATTCGCCATACTTCATCACACTGCTCTCGAACCGTGTTGAGCTGTGCCAGGCAACACTTACAGATCTTCAAAATAGACTCGACCGACTTGGCGGAGATCTGCTTTCAATCCACGAGAAGCTTATCTCGATCCTTCGTTCCATTTCTCTGGCGAACACGAAAACCAAGGTACGACCTGATCTTCTCTACTCTGCTTACCGGCTCTCGGATGTGGCGTCGGCTAATACTTCCTGATTTAGTTCTCAACGACAGAAGTCGAGAAATTGCAAGCTCAGTTGAAGGAAATCGATGCTATGCGGGTCGATGGTAAATTTGTCACCGCAAGTGGTGAAGTGCCAGCTGGAAATGAAGAGACTTGTGAATTGCTAAACAAGTGCTTACTTTGGTCGGAGATTGTGCTGCAACGGTACCAACTGAGATTGCGACCTTATTGACTGCGACTGACAGAAAGTAGGAAAGGCAAAATGGTAGAAAGCTTCAATGGACCATACCAGGTTCTTATCGAAATCCGGAACAAGCTCGAGAAGTTGTCACTTACGCAAGCCTGGTCTTTACGAGAAACCGATCTGTACGACTATCAACGGCAGCTGGATAAGATTGACGAGAGCCGCATTGATGGGAACTTCGTCGACGCAGACGGTGTGTTTGCTGAACTTTACGTCCAAAGAGTAAGTTTTGCGGATTGTTTACCAAGGTCTCGCTAACTTGTCAGACACTTCTCTACCTCATTAGACGAAGCTATGCTTACATCTACTACCTGATGGTCTCATCAGAGCCTGTCTCTGAAGCTCTCCTACCGGTGTACAATCAACTCCAAACCTTGAGAAGGTGTCTTATTGAAGTGAAGAACTCAGGAGGAGTCAGCTCACCACGCGAACTGTATCCTTACAGCATGAAGGTAAGATCCCAAATGTCTTGGCATGGAATAAGACTGACTATCATTTAGCTCAACTCGATCGACAATATGAGAGTAGATGGAAAGTTTCTAGTTGGTAAAGATATCCCAGAAGGTCAAGGAAGCGTGAACGATTTGTTGGCAGAGTGTTTCGAGCTGAGTTACGACCTTCGGGTGGCAGCCGAGACTGACGGCGAAGATTGAGCGACAAAATCAGTCGCGGCGTTTGGAGAGATACACGGTGGCGCTATGGTACTTGCTCTTTGGATTTCTATTGATTAGCAAGCTGTATTATATAGCAGCGGAACTGGTAATTGGCTATCTGAGCTCTGGATGTTACCATATGGGTTGTGAGGCGGGGATCTGGGGGTGCGGGAAGGCAATCTTGCAGCCATTGGCCAAGATTTTTGCTTCATTCGATAATGCGATCGAATCTCAGCAGTGATTTCAATAAATGAAGAGTCTCAAAAGATAATTGCAAGATCTGAAAGTCGTGAAATTCTGGCAAGCAAAATGTCAAATGCAGGATCCTCTACAAGAAGGCTAGCCTCTTTACACGAGGTCGCGCCGCCGCGTCCACAAGCGCGTCCCACCAGCCCAGCCTCCGTTCCTTCAACATCACCGAACCAAACTCTGCCTACCTTCCCCATCGACCAAATCCACGAAGATGTTCAGCATGCTCCCTTCGCATCCACAGGCATATTTTCAGTCGAACCACTACTACACACCACATAAGCCATCACCATTGTCCTCCTCGCCACTCCGCAACACCACTCCATCTCCTCTCTCTTCACGCGACGCCAATGTCCAGTCCGCGCGCGCGCAGCAGCAACAAGACGCAATAATGTCATCTCCTAGCAAGAGCTCGATTTCATCTCCTCCTTCACACGACTTTAGCAATTCATCAAGCTCAATCTTCACTACTCCACCGGAACACAGCACCAAGCACCAAACCCAGAACGTGAGCGCAGGCTCGCTGATCTCTCCTCCACCCAGCAAGAGAGAAAGCACATACAGCAAGCGTACTACGAAACCCAATCCGCTGATGAGTGGACGTGGCAGTGGAGATGAGGGCAGGGAGACGAGGAGGAAATTATTCTTGAAGAGGGTTCGGGAGGGGAGTGAGGAGAAGAGGTGGGCGGGGAGGGGCGGCGATGAGGAGATTATGAGGTGTCTTTGGGTGGCGGAGGAGAGGCGGAGGGTGGAGAGGCAGAGGAGGGAGGCAATGGGTATTGAGGTGCCGATGGAGGAGGAGGATGATCAAGAGGCGCAGATGGCGAGCATGGATGAGATTATGGCGGAAGAGGTTGCTATGAGTGAGGAGCAGGAGTTGGAGGCTATGTTGGGGAGTATGAGTCCTGAGGTGAGTGCTTTCAATTATGGCTCGGCGAACTCGAATCAAATGGGTATGCTCTTCGAGGAGATGGATACGGGCAACCGTAATTCATATGCAGCGCCTGTTGATCAGCAGTCGATATATGGGAGCGATGATGATGAGTACGATCAGCTCTTCATGGATGTCATTGAGCAAGAGAGTGGGATGTCAAGTCAACAACAGCCTCCGGATTACGTTCAGAACGACGATATGATGGATATGAGCTAGAGTTCTGTGTTGGAATACTCGGCTATCTGTGCATTTCGAGCGTAGGCGTTAAGGGGATCTTTTTTGGGACTTTATCAGGAGGATAGGGAATGGTGTTAGGCGTTTAACCGTCCTGGATTACTTGTGTTACATTATTCAGGTTCAGGTCACGGATATTTCGAAAGAGTACTGGGTATCAAGACTTGTTCATTGTGTCGGACAGCCTTCTTCAGGAGCTCCAAACGCTTCTTGTGCTGCTGCCATATCACCTACCAAGTCTGGGGGTGGAGAGCCAGCTGCTTGCATCTACAAGATGTCAGTAAATAAGTAAGAATCAAGAATTGAGAAGAACAAACCTTCTGCATCCTCTCCACAATGTACTCTCTATCCTTCGAGTTATCATCCGTGTAGGTCTTGGTCTCAAATCGCTTCACAATCTCACTAACATAAACCTGCTGCTCCTTATACCTCTTCATATCCGCCGCATCAACCTTCCCCTCGTTCTCCTTCATCCAAGCCGGGAACTTGTCATCCAACTCCTTCATCGGCTCGTACAGGATCTCCTTGTTGGTCAACTGCTCCATCATACCCAGCAACATCTTCGAAAACTCCTCTTCACCGCCCTCACCGTCTAGACCTCCTGATTCCATAGCTTTCATCATCTGCGCAAGGATATCGTCTGTGCTGTCTGATGCAGCGGCAGCAGTAGCTTGGTCTCCGCTATTCTGCATGCGCTCCATGGTCTTCTTGATCGTTTCCTGGAAAGATTCCTCGCTTGGTCCGGCTTTCGCTGGCGCAGGCGCTGACTTGGACGAACTTGGTGTCTCTTTCTCAGCTGTGGATGGGGTTGCGGAGGACGCAGCTGCGCCGGCTGTTGCGTCGAGCGCGGCGACACCACCGAGTTCCTTGAGCATTTGCTCCAGTTGCGATTGCATGTCTGGGGAAGTATCTAGCTCGCCCATGAGCTCTGCCATTCCGGCTTGCAGTTGCCGCGCGAAGTCTTCGTCAGAGATTCCATCTGCAATGGGGTTGGTGGCTGTGGGTGGTTTGGTGGGCTTGGTTGACGAGGGCGGTGGTTCGGGTTTGGAAGGTGTGAACTCGTCGAGCATGTCTGTGTTATGATGTTAGCATGTGTCCTCTTTTCTTGCGAAGCAGAAAGACATGGAGATAAGCACCATCTAGATCATCTAAATCATCCTCATCTGGATCTGGAACTTCTTCTGAAGATGCGACATCTTTCCGTGTAGGTGCTGCTGTCGTTGATGCGGGGTCCTTGGATACTGGTGCAGGTTCTTCTTCTTTCTGTATGGCCTTGCTGGATACCTCTGCAAGACCCTCTAAATCCCCTGGTTTGGTCTCCATGGTTTGTTTGCTTGTAAGATTGTCTAGTTGTGGGAGTAGATCTTTGTAAAATACTTGAGAGTGGCTTGTGACGGAGACAGGTCCAGGTGCATGTGTCGTGCGGGGAGTAAAGAGTAGTGGATGGCTAGTAGTTGGCCTGAACTTTGTCTTCTTGGAAATTCTTTGAAGTGGGAGGTTCTTTAAAAAGGATTTCTAAGAGCTGAAAGTTGCAAAGGAAAATCTTGGACTTTAAAGCAAAATGTTGATGGATGAATTCGTGGGTTGCCGTGATTCACTGTTGAGACCGAGGTATTCAACAAGCACCCTTGCTCAAGCCCGCAAAACTCCCCCAACTCAGGGACCCTCGGTGCTCCAATCAGGCGCAACTTTTGCGATTACAGTGCAAAATCTAGAACCGCGACGAAGGCACCTTCTTTCCTCTTCAGCCTCATCAACTCGACAGCCGCCCAGATACTTCGGCGTTCAAAATCTGCTAACCTTCCTCTTCACTCAGGATTACGACCTTCACCTTCGAACGCGCAAGTGAAATCCCGAAAGTGCAAGTCCAGATTCACTATCTGCTACTTTCATTTACGAGAAGATCTCTCAGCCTCATCTCGTTCCCCCGAAAACCAACAACCTCGGAAATCACACCACAACTACACAACCGGCAAACATGGCGCTCTGCCAGAACAGACTCCAAGAGGAGAGAAAGCAATGGAGAAGAGACCATCCTTTTGGTTTCTATGCAAAGCCTCAGCGCAACGCAGCCGGTGTTCTTGATCTGAAGGTTTGGGAGTGCGGTATTCCAGGCAAGGAGAAGACGATGTGGGAGGGAGGCTTGTTCAAGTTGAGCGTGATCTTCCCTGACGGTGAGTTTACTTCCTGCAGGATGTGCCCCGGATGAGAAAACAGAGCTAATGTACTTCACAGAGTACCCAACGAAGCCACCAAAGTGTATGTTTGACCCGGTTCTTACCTTGTGAACTGCACAGTACTGACAAGGCTTAGGCAAATTCGTCCCGCCCCTCTTCCACCCCAACGTCTATCCCTCCGGCACAGTCTGCTTGTCCATCTTGAACGAAGAGGAGGGCTGGAAACCAGCTATCACCATCAAGCAGATCTTGCTCGGTGTCCAGGACCTTCTTAATGACCCCAACCCCGAGTCACCAGCTCAAGCCGACGCCTATAACTTGTTCAAGAAGGACCGCGCTGGCTATGATGCTAAGATCAAGAAGATCGTAAGAGACCATCCCGCGCCTTGAAGAGACAAACAGAGGAAAGGAAGATCTCGCAGGGTAGGAGAACTGGTCTGTTTGTTTGCGGACCCGGAGTCAGTGCATCTTTTAGGTGTGAACGACGGAATGTGGGTGGGATTGTGAGCATGGCGTTGGACGGTATCTGCGAGGGATTTGATTTTGAGACTCAAGACTTTGAAGCTCTAGGCTGCTTGCTGCTGGAAAGAACTGCTGGTGATTGCAGAGTTGCACACGCGACACCACAACAAAGCACTGGCTCTCTTTTACGGCATGGATTTTTCCTTCCAGACGGTCTGCGATATGCGATAGATGAGCTATGAAAATGAATATGGCATTACGAAGATTCGGTTTGTCATTTGCTATGGTTACTAGATTACTTTCTTTCAAGCTAACACCAGGCCATGTGTTGATGTGTTGGCTGTGTGACTGACTCCTGCGTCCTTTCCCCTCCATCCCACCTCACTGCAACGGAGCTTTTTGACCTTGAGCCGTCGGTTGCATTTCACAACTCCCGTCCTGTCATCGGCATCTGGTCATTTTGCCCCCAATACCCCACTACTTGAGGCGCAAAAGGGCAAACAGAAGGGCAGAGAATCAAGCCTTGCCGAAAGTTTGGAATCCCTATGACCTTGTCTCCTCTGCCAGTGAGAGTATTCGTGGTTCGGATGACAATGGCAAACCTAATCGAGCTTCGGGAGTGGACGATTGTGCCCGCCCGCATTCGCCCTGTAGTGGGTTGTAACACCAAGAGTTGCCCCTGCCCTTGCCTTATCAGACGCCAAAGCATGCCAGTGCCAAAGGTGCTGCCGAACATCGGCCTTAAATTTCACCCCACCAAACGAATCTGAGCACTATCAATAAATTTCGAGGGGGAGTCATAATCCAATTGCCTCTTGACCCAGCATCACAAACCGACTACTTATACCACTGCGACCAGGTCAATTGTTCCGGAAATTTTCATACTCATTCTTGACTTCCTCAAAGTTACAATACTTTTGTCCCTCCAACACTCAATCAATTGCTACTGAATTGTAGTTTGATCTCAACCTCCCCCACCGCCTCATCAACACTCCACCAAGATGTGTGGAATCGTGGGTTGCCACCATGTTCCTGATGCGAAGGCATTCAAGCCTACGGCATTGAAGATGGTGAAGCAATGCCGTCACCGTGGTCCAGATTGGTCTGGCAGTTTCGTGGGCAACAGCACCAGTAAGTCAATGAGCAAGAGGCGACTTTGGCGGTCACAGAACTTCTGACTGAGTGATACTTTTCAGTCCTTGCCCACGAACGTCTAAGTGTTGTCGGTGTTGACAGTGGAGCCCAGCCTCTCACCAACAAGGACGAGACCATTGCTCTCGCAGTCAATGGCGAGATTTACAACCACAGAGTCATTCGGAAAACCTTGACGACCCCATACCACTTCAAGACTCACTCCGATTGCGAAGTCATAATACCATTGGTAAGAGAAGATACATGTCGGTAGATGCAAAGGATATATGTTGATATGCTCTTAGTATATGGAGTTTGATATCGATGCGCCCAAACACCTTGACGGCATGTTTTCCTTCGTCCTCTACGACAAAGCCCAAGACCGAACGATTGCTGCCCGCGATCCTATTGGAATTACAAGTCTGTATCAGGGATGGTCGAGCAAGATGCCAGGAGCAGTCTTCTTCGCCTCCGAGCTGAAGTGTCTGCATACCGTTTGCGACAAGATCATCTCGTTCCCTCCAGGACACATCTATGACTCAAAAACCGACAAGACGACCAGATATTTCCAGCCTACGTGGTGGGATGGTACCAAGGTTCCTTCCACACCCCTGGACTTGAAGCTGCTTCGCGAGACTTTCGAGAAAGCTGTCAGAAAGCGTTTGATGGCCGAGGTACCTTATGGTGTTTTGTTGTCTGGAGGACTTGACTCAAGTTTGGTCGCATCTATCGCGCAACGGGAAACCCTGCGCTTGAAGGCTATTGCTCTGAAACAGATGGAGAGTGCCAACGGAAACGGCGAGACTGTAGGAGATGAGGACAAGGGAGAAGGTTTGGTGGGTATTGACGACCATGACAAGCTGTCTACCGTGACATATCTTCCACAGCTCAACTCTTTCTCGATTGGTCTTCCCAACGCCCCGGATACCAAGGCGGCAAAGGAGGTCGCGAAGTTCCTCGGAACCAAGCACCACGACATGACTTTCACTATCGAGGAGGGCTTGAACGCCCTGACGGATGTTATCTATCACTTGGAGACATTTGATGTGACGACTATCCGTGCTTCAACCCCTATGTTCCTGCTCTCGAGAAAGATTAAGGCCATGGGTGTGAAGATGGTGATGAGTGGTGAGGGAAGTGATGAGATCTTTGGAGGGTACTTGTACTTCCATGCTGCGCCCGACAAGAGTGCTTTCCATCAGGAATGTGTTCGCAGAGTCAAGAACTTGCACTTGTCTGATTGTCTGAGAGCTAACAAGTCAACTATGGCTTGGGGTCTTGAGGCTCGTGTTCCTTTCTTGGATAAGGAGGTAAGATGAACTTGCAGGCGGAGCTGAATGTTCACTGACATGAAACAGTTCTTGGAAGTTGCCATGAACATCGATCCTGAGGAGAAATTGATCACCAAGGACAGGATCGAGAAATATATCATCCGCAAGGCTTTCGATACTTCTGATGAGCCCGGAGCTCAGCCATACCTCCCAGAAAACATTCTGTGGAGACAAAAGGAGCAATTCAGTGACGGTGTTGGTTACGGATGGATCGATGCTCTGAAGGACACCGCAGAGGCCACCATTACTGATGAGATGATGAAGAACCCAAAGCCAGAATGGGGCAGTGATATCCCAGATACTAAGGAGGCGTAAGTACCGAGCATCTGCCATACTCTTCATCCACTGACAAGGAACAGTTACTGGTACCGAACGATGTTCGATGAGCACTTCCCACCATACTGCGCAGATACTGTCATGCGATGGACTCCCACTTGGTCTGATCAGACTGATCCTAGTGGAAGGTAAGCAAGAAGCGTGACAACATTAAAGGGGAGATGCTAACGACGAAAACACAGAGCAATTGCCATTCACAACCAAAAGTACGAGACGACAAAATAAGCACGTCTTACTGAGCCAGATTTTTGATATCCTATATCAATTTCCTTGCGTTGTTGATCATCTTGGGAGTTCCAGGTACCTCTGGCATCAATCTCGGGTTCCTCCTTTCAATATGGATGGATGGCGTTGTGATTGCATGAACCTAGGTAGATCGATGCGAATTGTTTGTAGTAAATAGAGTGACGGCATGGAGACTAGAATCTGATTGCCAACGTGACAGACGCATGAATATCCCAATTGATGATCCATGACAAGTCTTTCTTTGCATTTTGAGAAAGTCGTGTTTTCCAAGCCCCTTTCCATCAGGTGCCCCCATTGCCGGCCCATTGAAAGTTCGGGCCAATCAGCACCCCACGTTTTGTCTCATCGTCGGGTGGAACCGTTCGCGCATAATTTCCGTCCAACAACAACTTCAAAGTTCTTCTCTCAACCGACAACATCTCCAACTCCATTCCTCCAACATCAATCGCATCTCTCCCATCCATCCAATCCCTTCCGCTACCATCACAATGTCTGTCCCAGCTTTCTCCGATATTGCCAAGTCGTCAATCGACGTAAGTGTGCCTCCTGGAGCTCCAAAAAGCTTCAGCTGGATCCATATGCCGCAAATGTAAACTGACTATCTGCAGTTGCTCTCCAAGGACTTCTACCACTTGAACGCCACTACCTTTGAGTTGAAGAGCTCAACCCCATCCAATGTCGGGTTCAAAGTGACTGGAAAGTCCACACACGAGGGATCGAACAGCGGGCTCGTACGACAAGCCCCATGAGGAGCGGGATAGATGAAAATACTGACTGGTACTATAGCTTGAGGCCAAGTACGCAGACAAGCCATCCGGTATATCTTTCAAGCGATTTACACTCTATTCCAATTATCCCCACCGATTCAACCCCATCGGATTTTTGGTAGACATGTGTCCAGCAGGACAAACGCTAATGCTTTTCTATCGTCGCGCAGGCCTTACGCTCACCCAAACATGGAACACTGTCAATGCTCTCGACACCAAGATTGAGCTCAACGACGCGATCGCCAAGGGACTCAAGGCCGAGGTCTTGGGCTCTTTCCTCCCTGCCAGCCAGAACAAGGGCGCAAAGTTCAACTTGCACTTCAAGCAAGCCAACTTCCACGGCCGTGCTTTCTTCGACCTCCTCAAGGGCCCAACCGCCAACGTCGATGCTGTGATCGGTCAGGACGGCTTCTTGGCAGGTGCCTCTGCTGGTTACGATGTCCAGAAGGCTGCTATCACCAGCTACTCTGCTGCTGTCGGATACGTTGCTCCTCAATACACTGCTTCCGTTACTGCTGCCAATAACCTGAGCGTCTTCTCTGCTGCCTACTACCACAAGGTTAACTCCCAAGTTGAGGCCGGTGCTAAGGCTACTTGGGACTCCAAGAGCGGAAACCAAGTCGGTCTCGAGGTTGCCAGCAAGTACCGATTGGACCCCGTCTCATTCGCCAAGGTAATTACAACGAATTTGGAACTCAAATTGAGCTTCGCTAATACATGAAAAAGGTCAAGATCAACGACCGTGGTATCGCCGCTGTCGCCTACAACGTTCTCCTCCGCCCTGGTGTCACCCTTGGCCTCGGAGCCTCCTTTGATACCCAAAAGCTCGACCAAGCTACCCACAAGATCGGTACCTCCTTCGTCTTCGACGCATAGATTACGCATGAGAGAGGATTTGGGGATTGGGCCATACAGTACGATAGACGGAGACAAGACGGTTCCGGCGGAGTTTGCATAGCATAATTTGCGCGGAGACAGACGGCTTGTACGTGTATAAAATGACCTGAGATATCCAGCCAAGTCTGTTGCTTCTATGTGATATTATCTTTCTACTGCAATAGTCCACGAGTATGCAGATCTGCACCTCCAACCTTCATTTCTCACTCTTTCCCCTCCTAGTCATCTTCTCGAAGACCAAGCTAGGCACCAAAACCCCCAGACTAATAATTCCCCCAACGAACAAAAAGTTCGCCAACATACTCCTCGGCGCCTCCCCCGCCGGGACCTGTCTATCCTCCATGCCCCGCCTCCTCTGCCACCTCCGACTATGATTCTCCTGTGTCCTGTAATGGCCCTCGCGATCGAAATGCGGCACATCATGCGTCTCATCATGGCCCCACGGTTTCTGACCCGGTCCCATACCCGCCGCGCCAGCAGGCGACTCCGCGTGTGAATCCTGCGCTGCCTTGCGCTTCGCGCTCTGTGTTCCCCATCCTCCTGAGCGGTAGAAACTGGGAGGCGGGCCTTGGAACTGTGTCCGTCGTCGGCTTAGACCACTGGCGGGACGGCCGCCTGCTGGGCCGGAGGAGTGGTAAGACCCGTGTGGGCGATGGGCGTGTGAGTGTGAATGCGTACGAGGGGAGTGGATGTTCAGAGACCGGTCGTACTCTTGTCGTTTTGCGGGCGTGCCGAGCGTGGCGTAGGCATCAGAGATAGCCACGAACCGGGAGGAAGCTTCGGGGTCGTTGGGGTTGCGATCTGGGTGGTGGGTTTTGGAGAGGGCGTAAAAAGATCTGTGTTTATTGTGTGTTAGTTGAAATATTATGGTATTGATCCCGAGAGCGGAGGGGTAAGCAGAATGCAATTGAAGTCCATGTCCAAGCATTGGAAGATTGTTAGAGGCCGAACTATTGAACAATGAAACTCACTTCTTCACCTCAGCTGGTGTAGCTTCCGGCGATACCTGTAAAGTCTCATAATGATTCTGCTGAGGACTACCGCTCCTCCTCACAGCGCTCGAATGAAAGGTCCGCGATACTGTTACAAGGCGCGTGGCGCGAGGGAAGAGAAACGAGCGGAGTGGCATTCCTCATCACGAATGAGCTTTCCCTGCCAAACGTGGGGAAGTCTGATAGTGTACAGTAGAGCAAAAGCAAGGAAGAAAAGGTTGGATTGTTGTTGATCTTGGAGCTGGACGAGACGAGACAGTGACGGCATGATATTGAGATTTGTTCTAGGCTTGAAAAGGCTAACTGCGGGCACTAAGATGGCTAGTCCCACCCTCGAAATTTCGAATGAAAGGCACTGTTGATCAACCCGCTAAAGATTGCCTTTTTGTGTCCCGCAGCGTTTGATGCACCGAACCCCGCTACTGAACTTCAAGATTTCTTTTTGTGGCACTATCCTACTGTCCAGCACTTCCTGAATACCGAGGGGCTGAGAACACTACATGAGGATAACTTGAGATATTGAGAATAATTCAGAGGGAAACACAACAGGGCTTGGCTCTGCAAGACACCATGGCGGCCCCAACTGCTAATGCTCTTGCCAACCTGAAGCGTAGGGACATCCCGACCTGTCCAACACGAACTGCACTGACAGCCCCTTCTAGTAAAGGACCCGGAAGCCGTCAAAGCCTCTGCGGCTGCCGCACAAGCAAATGGTAACGGTAAAGCTCCCGAAGCAGAAGACTCGGACGACGACGAGGACGAGAAGGGCGCAACTGGGGAGGGCGGGGCAGAAGGAGGAGCAAAGAAGAAGCGCAAGAGGAAGAGGAAGCCAAAGAAGGCTGGCGGTGCCAGCGCCCTCCCTACGAAGCAATCAGATCCTCCACGAGTCCTGCTTTCGAACCTTTTCCCCAGCGGAGAGTACCCTGTCGGAGAGGAGGTTGAATACAGAGATGAGAATCTGTACCGGACGACAAATGAGGAGAAGAGGCATTTGGACCGCATGAACAATGATTTTTTGCAGGAGTATAGACAAGGTGCTGAGATTCATCGCCAGGTTCGACAGTGGGCAGCGAAGAATATTAAGCCAGGACAGACCTTGACGGAAATTGCAGAGGGCATCGAGGACGGTGTTAGGGCTTTGACTGGACATCCTGGTTTAGAAGAGGGTGACAATATCAAGGGTGGAATCGCATTCCCAACCGGTGTCAACTTAGATCATATCGCGGCCCATTACAGTCCCAACGCTGGAAACAAGACTGTTCTTAGCAAGGATAATGTCATGAAGGTCGATTTCGGAGTTCACATCAACGGCAGAATCGTGGACAGTGCGTTTACCATGTCGTTCGACCCGATGTACGACAATCTCCTGGAGGCCGTCAAGCAAGCAACAAATACTGGCATCAGAGAAGCTGGAATCGATGCTCGACTAGGAGAGATCGGAGGCATGATACAGGAAACCATGGAGAGTTATGAGGTCGAGATCAATGGCGAGACCTTCCCAGTAAAGTGTATCCGGAACTTGAACGGCCATGATATCAGGCAATGGCAGATTCACGGTGGAAAGAGCGTGCCTATTGTGAAGAGCTCCGATCAGACAAAGATGGAGGAGGGTGAGGTGTTTGCTATCGAGACTTTCGGCAGCACGGGCAACGGTTACGTGAGAGATGATGTAAGTGCAGCACGGAACGATAATGGAGTTGAATCTAACAACGTCCCAGCTGGAAACCTCACACTACGCTAAAAGAGCTGATGCTCCAAATGTAGCTCTGCGTGTCCAGTCTGCGAGCAAACTTCTGAACGTCATTAACAAGAACTTCGGAACTTTGCCTTTCTGTAGGCGGTATTTGGATCGATTAGGTCAAGAAAAGTATTTGCTTGGAGTCAGTATCCCGTTTTGTATGCAAGGTGTCTTACTAATGAAGAACAGCTGAACAGCTTGGTCACCGCTGGTATCGTTGAGGCATATCCGCCTCTAGTCGATAAGAAAGGTTCGTACACAGCGCAATTCGAACATGTAAGATACTTCCATCACCAAATTCCTCTCATTCGACCTTTGCTGACAGGATATGTAGACCATCGTACTGCGTCCAAACGTAAAAGAAGTTATCAGTCGAGGCGACGACTACTAAAAGCATTGAACCACATTTTCAGGGTTGTTGGGAACTTGAGGGATGAGAAATGATTTGATGATTCCTTGATAAGCCACGCATGAGAGTCTTCGTAGCCAGAAAAGGTTACGGGATAGGTGCATTGATGAGCGGATAGCTTTTCTAGATCTCTGAATGAGAATTTGAAATTAGCCATCCACTTGTAGTACCTAGGTACCCCTTCATTTTGCTAATTGTATGTGACTTGGTGTATCCTGGATATCGAGTCGAGGAAGTCTGAAGGAAACCACGCGAGAATCGATAAATGTGATGAATGCGAAGAGAGAAAGGAAATGTGACGCAAGGTTCTGATTCTGAGGGGGGGCCTTATAGTCGTGCTAGTTCTCGATTCGGTTTTTCTGCTCTTTGTGCCTGCTTCCTCATTACGCTGAAGGGCAACCGCGAACTGAACCTCGAGATTCGCCCATTGATCGCAATTGCCTGACAATGTGAGATGCAAGGTAGGTTCGATGCAGAAATTGCACCAGCCGTACGAATTCGAGCTGGGAAGGTCAAGCTTGCTTCTTCAGACAACAGACAGTCTTGAAGTGATCTCGAGAGCAAAATAGATTTGTATCGCACCTGCCTCTTCTGTGAGAGGTATTCAGTCTCTCGGATCGTAATTCCACCAAAGGCTTGCATGCCATTCTATGGTATCGATGAGGATTGCAGGTACTAGGTGGACATCACATGCTAAAGGATCTTCATGACTTCGCAACCGTAAAGCCCCATTATCCTCACAACTTAAGACTCGATATTTCCAATTCTATCTAATTTATCAGCCAAGCATTCGCCGACAGTTACATGCCCCTAGATAATTTCTGCAATGACAAGCAGTCTATCTGGCTTGCGCCCCTGAACCTTGCAGTATCCAAAATTTACCCCTGAATCCCTTTCGCTTAGAGGTTTAGCGAGCGAGAATGCAACATTATAACGACTGCGATATATGCTGCACTTACAGGGTAGAAATCTGGTTTTCTGGATGGCTAATTTAGGAATCGATAGAAGAATCGCATCTTTTACGTCGTGTACCTTCTCGTATTGCTCGTTGGCTCTTTCCCCTTCACTGTATTGAAGAGATCCATTGTTTACTTCCGTCTTAAGCGGTCCCACCTGGTAGACACGAGTCCAACATCAACCATAGCCATGAACTTCACAGCCTTCCTATTTATGCTCAACCTCCTGTTCACCATCACAACGAGCTGCGCTTCTCCCGATCCCTTCACATCACATGCGCATTTATAACCTCAAGTCCAGCAAGGCGATATCTCAACTATCCTCGCAGACATCTCTTCTCTCAACACCCTAGTTAGCTCACTCACCACCACAGCAACAGGTTATAGTGGTAGCTTGACGGAAACACTAGGCTTAGCTTCCACGGTCAAAGAACTGAAAGGTGCGTTGGCGACTGGAACGACGGATGTGCGTGCTGAGGATGTGTTTGAAGAAAACGAGAGCAAAAGGGTGGTGATTGCAGTGGAAGAGTTGGTGGTGGGAATTGGGGGATTGTTGGCGGTATTGGGTATGAAGGTATGCACAACCTTAACATTCAGAGGGTGAGTAAGACTGATATGAGAGCAGGCCCCCGTTATTGCTGAAGCGGGATATACCTCCCTTGTCTCTGATCAGTTGAAGTCTTTGAAGGCGAGTACGAGTGAGGTGTTTGTTGCTTTGGAGGAGAATGTGGGTGGGGAGGAAGCAGAGAGCGTGAGAATGATGCAAGGGACTGTTGGGGAGGCTTTTGAGAAAGCTCTCACCTCGTTCTCGGGAAAAGTTGTTAGGCAGCGTAACGAGTTTGTTGGGATTAGGATAGGTGTGTATTAACATAAATGGTTTTTGAAATTGCGTTTAATGCGTTGGTCATCTGTTCGATTCCGATACCTTCTTGTAGAAGCCTTGATGTCCACAGGCTTGAACAATGTCTGCAAGAAGCAATTCCAGTCCTTCGAGTCCAGCAGACACTCTCACGTTAGACTTGTCATACATATGATCTGGCTCGCAGACGAGATACACAAGCTCAACAAACATAAAGTTCGAACCACATTCTGCGGTCAGATCAAGCAAATCCCATACCTCATATCTCTTAGGCAAGCTAAATTTGACAGCTGAAGCAACCTTGTCAAGAAGCCAAATGTATTTACATTCCTTTAAGTTACGGCGCAAAATATCGGAAGTCAATAGAGTTTTGAGAACGTAGACTCAACTTTGCATTGATTTTGATAAGGCTTCTGATGTCGCTGGCTTGACCGAAGACTGCTTTACGATGCACCATTGTCCAGCCATGAACATTGGGCATTTCCTAGCCTGTAAAGTCTTCTGAATGGTAGGAATTGAGTAGCCTGCGATGGAGAAGGTTGGAATCCTGGTCCAAGGACATCGAGGACAGGACCATTCCCCACATCCGATGTGCTTGAACGGGCTAGCTGCACGGCTACGCCCACCAAGATGTAGAGCAAACCTGTCGGTAGATCAACATATTAGAGAGGCAGATTGAGATATGGAGCTATGAGCAGTATCAGCTCCAAGCAGTTGTCAAAAACAAGCACACTGGATTGTCTAGCCGAAACGTCGAGACAGTCCCGGTCGCTCGCTTCTTCCTTGATACTTTTCAATAAATAACTCGTCGGTATGATTACACTCACGGCGTGGTTATTTTGAGACTAGATTACTATGAAGCTATCATACAGGGCCTCGCTGCTTCCACTTCTGCAGAGGATCATGGCTTCGAATCTGTGATATTCGATTGTCTCACCCTCCTGCGTGATCCCAGCAGTGATCGTTCAATTGAGTGATGTGTGCTCTTCAATTCTCAAACCTCTTATCAGGGAATGATTCAAAGTCGTACCCACAGGCGGTGATAGGTTTCCTCTTAGAACGCGGCTTCAGTGTTCACTTGCTAAGCAGTCATTACCTGTGGGTTTGAGGAGAGCTGAGCGAGCAGCATGATACTCCTTCGATCGTGGAAAGCATACTTCGGTGTGCACCGACAGATTCCATACCGGAATAATAATGTATTGCCAAGCTTACAACATCATCTGAAGGAAGCTCTCCCATCGGCACCTGTCACCATCACCCGGGATCTCGCCTTCGTGACATAGTTACATCATATCCGTACAATAATCCTTCCTGCTTTCCCTTCTGCTATATCTAATTCACGGCCAAATTTGAGCATCCTCTACGTAATCCGAACGCTCAAATTGCTATCATCCGCACCAAGCCCTCCATCAGATCTGTGGACGCTACAAGTGGCGAACAGTTCCAATTACCTTTCCATTACATTTTCTATCCTGAGTCAGGTCAGCGCCACCCCATTGCACTCAGATGGCAATGGGCTAAATCAAGCGAGGCCTTGCTCAAGGTATGGTTCACGCATAAAATCAAGGCCCAAGGTGAGTTTAACAGCAACATATGATTGCGTTCCACCACTTCTTCTACCGGGACGAGCGAACCCCTAGAAGGGGCGTTGATTCATTTTCGGCCGAATCAGATACGGTACTGAGCATCCGTGCCGGACAGCCCGGTTCCTGAAATTCTGTGGCGTTATATCCATTCTCAACGTTGTGGGGATGGGCGACTGTGACGCATGTGGTTCGGTCACGAATAGGCAACGGACTCGCTGCAGTTGAATTGGTTGTTGTGTTATTCGCCAATGTCGTTTGCTCCGATGGATTTTTAGGCAGTATTGTACTGTTTTTAAGCGGGACATTAGCAAGCGAAGGCTCGGGTCCGTATTGTTGTCCAACTTCGGGTACCTCAGTTGTATCATTGACAGCGGTCCTGATTGACGACATGCCCCGAGACCTGGGCCCCGGTCCTGCCATCGCGAAGTCAAGACTAGCTATAGGCTCACCATTCATGAGCTGCGATATGTTATCAGGAATGGCGTCGGATTGAAGTTCAAATACTAAGCCAATGCCCGAGTCCTGGGGTTCGAATCGAACTTTCTTTGGTGAGGTTGTCAATGGGGTTTGCCTTAGAACTCTGATAGAAGTCCCTCGTGTTTCTGTACCGTGTAGTTGCCCATCGATATTATCCTTTGTGGCTATCTGTAGTTCCATGAATTCTGACAAGTCTGTAGGTGTCCTTGCGGTATTATTGCTCTGTCCAATCGACTCCGTACAATATGTCCCATCTGCTGAGCATAGGGCATCGAACTTCCTGAATTCTTCGACGATCACGTCGCAAGATGATCTATGATCGGGATCCATTCGTAGAAGTCTGTTTTTGATTAGATCAAGGACATCTACAACAAAACGAGTAGCATTTGTATGGTTGCGTAAAACCCTTATGGCCTAAGAAGGAAGTGTATGATCAGCATAATTCATAATGGTTCTGACGCAGGAGATCTCACATTCTGGGCTGACTTTTTGAACCTGGTCCCTTTCCTTCTGTGACCATCTCGAGAAACATTTATGGCGTTGAAGTAGTCGTCCAGTTTCATATCAGGAGGCCCGTCTCCATCGTTCATCCGACTAGTTTCAAAGTCGTGCACACCTTGCCAGCCCAGAAGGTACCAGTGAAAGAATTCCAAAAGGACACATCCCAAACTCCACAAGTCACATTTGGGCGATAGTTCCTGGGAGATATCGCACTCTGGGGCTCTGTATGAGTGTGAAAGTGGCAAATTTTCATTTTTCAGGCGGGATTTTGTTTCTTTTCGATGAAAACTCGTCACGCCGAAATCTGAAATGACGAAATAGCCGAAATTATCTTTCGAAGTTGCGGTAGGATTCGATGCGAACCACAGAATGTTCTTTGGCTTTATGTCTCCGTGACGTCCGTAGTTCTTGTCTTTGAACTGGGGTTCGGTGTCCTGCGACGGGCGAGTCTGATCCGATTTACACAAGTGTATTGCTTCAAGGCCTTCGACTAAGCCAAGCCATTGTTTGCATACCCATTTCGCAAATGTCTCATTCCTTTCGGGACTATCCTTGGATGGATATCTAATCTTCAAATAATCGAGGAGATTGCTATCGGCCCAGTGGAAGACAAGGTGGTAGTGATCACCGTGGCTGAAGGTTAGGAGTAGACTAATGAGATGCTGCTGCTCATTCTCTCCGACGAAACGTTTGAAGAAACTGGCCTCCTTCCTGAACGCGCCTCTATCAACAGAGTTCAATCTTTTGACGGCAAAGGAAGGATGGCCCACGTTGTGATTCTGTGTTGGAAGAGGTAATTATTAGCATTAAGCTCTTTTGGAGACTCAAGCACGACTTTGAGAGGGGTCTGACATACGCGGAAGAGATTTTGGTGTGCTCGGTGGATCTTTACGTGTCGGACTTCGGAAGTGCCGCCGTACTGAGTTTCTGGCGCGTCCACGGGGACGTCTTGAATGAATGGGAGGACTGTGTCGATCTTCAAGTCGTAGTGAAACCAGCTGCCATTCTTATCAGGGACGAGAGAAAACCATGGGGCAAGTAAACGCCACTGGTTGGTTTTGAAAGATTCCACATCAGTTTCCTCCCAACTTTCGAAAAACCGGATTTTAGTCCCAGTATTCTCCTCGTCAGGTTTAGTCGACATTCGATAGACATCAAAACACCCCTCACGGTCCCCAACACCTTTGCGAATATCAAGTGGTAAGTCGCTGTCGTATATACCTCCTGCTATAAAATCTTCTATCGAAGCGACGCGATTGATCAGAACAAGTATGGCGAATATTTTGCGGCGCGTTGTCTCGGCATTTGAGGAAGTCAACTTTTTATCCAAAATAGCAGACACAAGGGTTATCTCTTTCTCATTCCATTGCAGCTCCTCAAGAACTGCGGTCCGGGTGATTATGAGCTCCAGTTGGTCCATCGGCAGGAAGTCTTTGCATTTGTTCTCCCATGAAGATTCCTGTAGGGCTGCCCGAATTTGGCGTCCTAGCTTTTGTCTGGCGTTCTTATGGCTATCACGACCTTTTGTCCGGAGATCATGCTGTTTAAATTCCGGGTCGCTTGTATCCAAGAACCGCCCTTCAGGCACAAGCTGTCCATTGGAATGTTGAAAGCTAGTACCTGCATGTGAGAATAAGATTTCTTTCCCTGCTTCAAAGCCGCCGAAGCGATCAGGGTCTTTAGGTTGAGCAAGCTGCTTGGCGTCACCAAGATCGTTTATGACATTGCTGACGTCTGACTCTGACACCGTAGCACCTGACGTATTGCTCGGTCTGAGAAATGACTCGTCGACTAGTCCGAGTTCTGCTTTCCACGGCAATGCTGCTTTGGCGTCATGCTATAGGACCAAGTCAGCTGTCATACAAAAATTCGAGAAGTCTTTAGGCCTTGCGCTTGAGTCATCTGTATCGGTAATCTGCTGTGGCTGTATTAGACCTTTTTCCGGAGCTCTCGCTAATGGCGTCTTTCTGGGTTGTTTACCTCTATCACATGCATGTCGTGTTCAGGACTTGCCCTCAAATCTATTTCAGGTAGAGTATAATCTCCTCCCTCTGATATAGTCGTATCCATGAGTTCAACAATTGCATCAAGCAGTAGCCTTGATCAATTGGCGCCGTCATGGGTTCTTCATTAGAGAAAGGGGAGAGAAGGGAAGCATCTTTCATCTGCATGGAGAACCGCACATATACCCAATAAAGCCTACGAAGGAAAAGTGCCATTCACACCTGCATCGAGTAAAGTGATTCAGCCTCCATCCATCCAGAACATTTTGGTCAATAGCGCCTATTAGCCTAGGTGGCGTAAAGGTGCAGTCGAGGTGCCCGCCACCCTGAAAAAAGTGACAGCCTCGTCCAGCTGGGGGCCACACACAGGCTGCGATCAATGTAATCACTGTAATCACTGCGTAGTCGATATTTCCAAAGTCACCAAATTTTGGTCCTGAAACAGACCCGCCAGAGTGTTTTGGAACTCAGAGACGTGGAGCAATACTCTTAAGAGATTTATGTGCTCTTTACTGCTGTGTCCAGGACCTTCCCGTTGTGAATGAAGTGGCATGCTCATCTTCTTGAATAGTTGCATCCATCACAAAAAAAGCAACGAAAAACGCCACTCGGGCTGTGCACGCAACCACATTCGGCGATGAATCAATGGAACTCGACCAATGGTTCAACATTCCTGGCTTCAAGTGTTGAAAGTGCATGAACCAGTAGGCGCAGTTTGTTTTGTGGCATTCTGAAACCCTTCGTCGTGACCAATAGTTGCCGAGCGCCACGATGATTACAAAGTAGATTCGTTAGAACCTCGCCCGATGTGACGGCTATTTGGGAAGAGGATGGCCACCAAATGCGGCCACATAGGCTCTCATGACTACCAGGCTCCCAGCACATCAGCAGGGCTACGTTGCAATCTGCATACATAGCGCACACGCCCGGTCAAGACAGTACTTGACTAGTCGATGAGCGGATCATCACAGTCGCGAGATATCTTTACAGCTTATATTTTTCATACTCGATACCTTATCTAGCTATTCATGGCAACCACTTCTGAACCGTCCAGTCTGGAATTAGGGGTAGAGAGGAGTCTGCAATCCAAATATGTCTCAAGTCCGTGGACACTTTCTGCCGAGCTCAAAACCCTCCTCGGTCCAGGTCAATACAAAGTCGAAATGCGCCAAAATGTGTACACTATTCGGTCATCCAAGGACTTCGATTTGGTAAAAATTGTACCGTTGAGGAGCAAGAAGGACAGAATGCTAATATATCTGTAGAGCGAACTCGTGAGCCGCTGCAGGTATCGATCTGTTCTATAATGACAAGGCTATGACAATGCTCGTGCTTTGACTGCATCGTTCCCTCTGTCAAAGACGAATTGGTGGCTTGTATGAGCTGTGGAGGGCTGGAAGCGGTCCTGGGGTCCAGTCTCTGCGTGGAAGTTTCACTTTGCGAATATGATGAAGAATTGTGGAATGGGACCTTCAGTGAAATTCGAAGCTAGCAGGAATATTGGTTCCGCACAGTTTAACATGGAAGTGACTCGCCAAATACCATTTAAGGGAGAACAGCAATTATAGATTCAATAATGGAAACTTACATTTCGCTTTAAAACCGCTATTTCATATACTTGTACCCTGACTGACATGTGGCGTTATGTATGTTGAAATACGTTGCAATACTTTTGGCTATTGAGTTCAGTCTAGGACCTTGAAGTGATGCTGCCTGCGTCTGATCATATAGGCCCTAGTGAGTACTGAAAAGCATTCCGTGAGGCGGATTCGATCTTTTCACCAAGCCATTCATTGATTATTTCCTCTTCTAATGAAGCTAGTTTTAGCAGTTGAAGCAAGCGAAACTATAAACACAATATAGAAAGAACTGCTCGCAATTACCACCTAAGTGTGCCCCTTCCCTATCATCCTTGACAGGACACCAAGCCTGTAAAAGGAATTATTATGTGCCAATCGCCGTTCCCAAGGTGGTACCAACGGGTTAAGTGGCAGGAATTCCTGCAGCTGAGCTCGATTAGATCTTGAAGCCAGAAGAGTACTGACGTATCTAGATACGATGTAACGAGCCGAGTCAGCCAAACAGCAAAGTCTCGCCATCAGACCAACAATATATCCTCGTCCATCTTCCCCTTATTGGGTCGCGATTGCCGCCATATCACGAAGTAATACCAAGTGCCAACTGTGACAAGAGTGAAGCAAAGTGTTACAAGCACATATATCCAGATGTATCCAGATACCTCTGCTTCTCCATCTGAACCTGACCAATTAAAAAATGTCATTGAAAAGACACTCTACGTAAACTATCATGAGCAAATTATGCAGACATTTCAGGGATAAATCACTTACTGCTAAAAAGGTGCCTGGCAAAAAGACCATGGTCAAGAGTGCAATGGATCTCATATGCCTCGAATCACGGCCAGCGGCAAGAGCAATTTCGACATTCGTTTCTCCCTGAGCCTATGCTGAAGTCAGCAGTTTCCTTCAACCTTCTGACAGTGAGCTCACCCATTGAGTTGCCATGGCCATCCCATCCAATCGCATGGTACAGTCTCGAATCTTCTCCTCGTATTCATCAATGATTGCTTGAAGTCTGTCCTTGATCTTCCGGCCTGCTTTCCGCATTCCCTTTTTGGACTGTTCCAACTTGTAGTTCTGACTCGTCAGGCAGGCATTAAGCTCAGAATCACTGTCTGATACTTCGTCTTCCTCCGGTATCTCTCGATTGCCGTATCTGTGCTGCGCTATAAGAAATGTAGGATCACCGTAAGTTACATTCGTATTCAGGCCATTATGATCCGCCTGGGTAATGCCCCCTGAGCAATAAACCTCGCTGTCCAGATACTCAATTTGCTGAAGCATCCTCAACAGTTGCGTACTCCACCCGAAAAGACTATTTCGAAGATAGGCAGTATCAAGATACGCTGTCCTTTTCTCCTGGTTTCTTCTTTCCGCCCCCGAGGCCTGAGAGCGTTCAGTATTTTCTGGCTGGAAGTCTAATTCAAATATTTTACTTTCAAGCTTATCAATCATAGCTTCAATCACATGCACATGCCTAGATCTCTCCAATTCCACGAATATTCCAGGAAGTAGCAAAGGATGGGAAGCCTCATCAGTTGCAAACGATAGCCGCCTAATAACTTCTTCTTCAATCGACAGCGGACAGCCAAATAAAATGGCAAAGGTTAACCCGCAATGCGGGAAGTGAGTTGTTGTTAGTGCCAAGTCCATGTCCCAAGCATTGGATGTTCGACAATTGTATACTTTAGCATGTTAGCACTAATACATCAAGTGTCCTCCTCAATAGTGATATAACCACAGACTTACCTTCTGCTAAGTAAGCTGACTTATGCCCGTCTCCCATCTCAACTTGCGAACAAGAGAATGTTTGCACGTCTGCCCGACTTATCACTCTAGAAATAGATCCGTGGATATAAAACCTTTTGGTGATAGCGCGAAAGACATTCTCAGAGAATGGAAGAGTGCGAACACCTCTCCTTCCGCTGCCCAAAGGACTTCCCTGAAGCCTGCTAGTCGGCATGTTCTTTTCTGCTAGTGAAGCAAACGCCGACGTCTTTTGGGCTCTAGACTTGGAGGGCATTTCCTGCTTGTATGTTTCAAGCCACTTTCCGGACCCGACCCGGCGTGGGGTGGAGAATATGGGCTCTCCTGATCGTTTCGCAAGACTGTAAGAACAATCAGAGGATTCTATCTGGAAAAAGAGGAGGCATACATGAGAACATAGCCAGACTTCGATCCATCTGGACGGGGTTGCTCCTCCTGTGAAGATGGATTAGTACCATGCGTGATATATCATAGGAAACATTTACTGATTGTAGCCAGGAAGCCCAATCTTCTTCCGATTCTAGCGTCAATACCGAAGGCTCCTTTTGCTTCATCAGTAACCAGAAAATTGTTTAGAAGTGTGGCCTGCACCTGCTCCCCATCCGTCATTCGAACAATAGTTGTTGGCTTTTCCTCATACTTGTATACATTCTGATAATCGCTATCGGTGATGCCAGCAGCATCTCGAGCCCAGTCCATATCTGCGAGTTCACACGCAAGACGACGTGTTTGTTCGAAGAAACGGTTCATGAAAATGAAAATGTACGAAAGGAGTGAGATTGGTTCAGAACGGGGCTGTGCAAGGCTGTACCGAAAATGTTCGAAATATTGCCGGACAGTCATTGGTCCATGTTTCAAGCCCTGCTACACGCGGCATGACACGGAAGTCGGCCCCATACAAGTACATTCTTGTTGAGTAACGCGACAACGCATACAGTGGTGCAGTGCGTGCTCAAGGAGTACGAGTTCGCCTGCAAAGCCTGGCAAGGCTACCACTGGCTTGCGAATCACTACGGTGGGCACTCATGCTGCACTTCGCCTCAGCAGTGGTGGCGCTCATCATAAGTTATGTATTTCTTGCTAGACCGCCACCAGTTGACAGAACTCTTCCGCCCAATCGAAGCGCCCCATCTGACTCAACAACGGCTTGAAGCACCAGACATCATACACCTTCAAATATATCTGTTTTAAAACTACGAGAACCAGTCCCCGCTGTTGGCAGTTTTCAAAGCGAAGTCTTTGTTGCGACATCGCCTTTATAAATATGGCGGTAACTCTTTTCGTGAGAGCGACATATACAGAAGAGCGTGCGCTGGAGAAATTTTTCGTGGACACATTTGGCTGGGGAAAGACTACTATTTTAGTAAGTTGTCTAAAGCTACTCTACGACAACGATCATGAGCTGCGATGCTGATCTCTGCTGATTGCAGTGGAAGCGCGGACGCTTTCAGTGTACGATCCCGCGGCCGCTGCTGCCGGTAGGTCTAAGCTTCAGACTTTCCTGTTAACCCAAGAAATCGAAAACAGCGACGCTGACGAAGCTTTGTGTCCAGAAGGAGGAGCTCTTACTGAGTGAGGCTGTCCAAAGGGAGCATTACGAAGCGGGCTCATGATCACCCGCATGGATGTTCTCTCATGCACTCTGAGAGTGGAGATTTATTCGACATGGATCTAATCTGTTCATGGTTGCGAGTGATCTGTCGGAAAGCATGGCAGGGTTACGACTATTGAAGAACTTACATATCATGCGATAGACACTTAGGTAGCAATCTGTTCGGAGAGACTTGAGTGATACGACGAAGTGAGGTAAAAACCCGCGGAAGAAAGATAGGCCTGGACTAGACGATTGATTCCCAAGCATTTGCCTTTGCAACGAGATGGGAGCGTACAAACATCAGACACGAAACATATTCTTCACTTCTCGCTTCTATCTTCCACACGGTAATCAATATTCCGGCCCCGGACAAGAAAATGGGCGATGTTCGGATTTATGCTCATCAAACTGGCTTCGCATGTTACGTCTCGCCAGCATGTCTGATGCAGCTTTGTTCAGCTGACCTCTTGTACCTCTCGAGTTCTGAGCTGCAGAATAGTGCTTATACGGTGCTGCCGCCATGCAGTAGTCTGGGTCATATGAGCACTTCTGAGCCATTTCCTCAAGTTTTCCGAGCAGAACGTCTGACGATTTCCGCTGGCGGCCATGCTCGACAGCCTTCACCAGTAACATGTCCTGTTCAATGACTTTCAGAAAGTCATGGATGTACCGGGTGCATTTCGGATGACAGTGAAGCTGATCGAACATCTAGCCCGAATTCTCTATTAGTGTTCGTTTCCATTCTTATCACCAACAATGAAAAGAGACTATTGACAAGACCGGAGCTGGAAGGAACATACCTCAAGTACCTGCTCCTTTATCACGAATATGTAGGTGTTCGTGTCATCTTTATCAAGCTCGATGTTAAAGAAGATGTTAGTAGCAGACCCAGTGAGATAATCGCTGGTGCGATCTTTCTCAAATTGATTCTTCAACTCCCACCCTCCAAGAAACCAGCTGAGCATTTCGAGGTAGAAGCAGCCTAGCGTCCAGATGTCAAAGTCTCTCGAGACGGTACCATGTAGGATATCGCATTCAGGCGGCCGGTACCCCGGGGTCCAGTTGACGTTCTGATTGGGGATCATGGAGCGGCTAGCTTCACGATGGAATGCTGCGAGGCCAAAATCCGCAATGACCCACTGGCCGTATACTGCATTATTGGGGGACTTGTACCAAAGGATATTCTCAGGCTTTAAGTCTCCGTGCCGCCCGAAGAGGATGTCCTTCTGCTGCTGGACAGAGAGGTTGGCGTTGTTGGACTGGTTGTGAATGACATTAATAGCTCCCATCAGACCTTGAGACTGCTTAGCGAGCCAAAGCACTAGATCAATCTCTTTATCGCTAGGATTTGGCATTACATCCTCCCAGTATCTTTCGATGTCGCCTTCTGCTGCTGGAAATAGCATGCTACTTTTCTCATTGTGCTCGAATGTGGCCAATAAGGTGACAAGGTGGGGATGCGTCAAGCCGTTATACTTCTTCAGGAAACCTACTTCTTTATCGAACTTCTTGGCGTCAAATTTCTTGAGTGATTTGATCGCGAACACTCCGCCAGAAACATTGATCTGTTTTACGGAATCAGCTTCGCTTAGCACGAGGAGAGGTCGGGGAAGAAGATGGTTGCTGGGAGAATGAGGCTGTTTTAGATTGAGAATAGAAGCTCAGTGAATGGGGAGAAATATACCGATTTCAGAAGCTCATGGTAATCATGACAAAGTGGATGAACCCTAACCTTCGTCACAATTCCTTCCCCGCCCTCGTCCTCTGTGCCTGTTTTCCACCAGGGCAGGACATCGAAGCGGTCCAGCTTATAATGCTTGATAGTCCGGTCATTGTTGAGAGCGAAAATTGGTACCAGTAGTCTCCATTGAAATCCGTGGAAACTTTCAAGTTGAACGTCTGACCAATCATCGAAGCAGCGCATCTGCCTCTGTTCTTCTCGGCGCCAGAGTTCCACTTCACCAGTGTCCAATCTTTTCATGGTCAAAGGGAGATCTTGATCACTAGGTCCATTCTTGTTTCCAACAAAGTCGTCCACGACATCTAATTTACCAACCAAGGCCAGTATGGCAAATATCAAGACATAAGTCGTTGCCTTTGCACCACCTGGTCTTGTTCTTGTTGCTTCGTTGCCGCGAAACATCACGTCAATGATAGTTTGAGGAGTGAGTCCTTTCTTTTGGCTCTGAATCTCATTCCTAACAACATCTTCGGTCATCACTAATTCCAAAACCCTTGATGGCAAAAAACCGTGACCATTTTCGTCTCCTATAGCTCGAGCGGCGGCGGACATGCAAGCCCTCAAAAATTGCCCAAGTTTGGTTCCACAAGCCGTATATGTTGGTACGGTCTCCCAATCGAAGTAAGGTGCGAAGTGCGTCTGTGGAGGAATGGTCTCAACCCGGACTAGACGACGTTCTGCCCCGCCGGGCTCTGTGAGCTCTAAGATAGGAACAGTTCTTGTCGACATTGTAGATCAAGTCGTGCTACTTCGCAAGTTGGGACAGCTGCCTAGCTCATCAAAGTGAGCAGTAGTTTCGTGGTCCAAAAGGACAGTATTGTGAAGTTATGCTATGTAGCCTTGCGTTCTTATCGCGACTGGGCAAAGTGGTATATGGATTTAGGCAGTAGTTAGGTAGCACAGCATGGTGATCACGTGTAGAATCGCTCTTCCTGAGACCAGGCTGGCTCAGTGCAACTGCCAAGCCTATTCGGCTTGGAATCGTGACTTGTGACGAGATTGTGGCCCTTTTATTGTTTCTTGGTACAGAGAATCGTAATAACTTCGTGAACCACATATCAGGTAGGAAGAACAAAGTGACTTACAAGTTACAACACATCTTCTATGTCACTTAGGCTTAAATTGAAGCACTTTAAGCTTGGTATTGCGGGTAGGATGAAGAACTGTCGAGTTTCGGTGAAAGAGTACGTAGATTCGAAAGCTTGTACCAAGGATTGTGGGATACCAAAAGTAAGTTGTTTTTCTCGGAGTCGGCAAATCGCTGTAGTCAAGTCGTATAATGCATTGATTCTAACACAGTCACTTGTCTGTCCGCATGTTAGATCATCTTGATGAACATTATAGAGCCTTTCGACCCATCAAGTCGAAGCTCTTGAAACCCATATGCATGGAAGGACTGCTGTGGATTCCGCACGGGACAAACCCACTAATTGTCGGACATTTCAAGAAGCAGCTAGCTACGAAGGTACAGTGCCTTGGGGGTTCTCAAATTCTAAATGCCAAGCAATGGAAGGCAAGCTGCCCCGTTCTCGGGACTATGACCAGTCTGGGGTTGGAGTCCAAGTGACTTTGCGCTAAGAAATGAACCGTCTGGCGTGTTGGCAGCGGGTGAAAATAATGGACAAAGGTGCTCAATGCCATACTCATTCAATCTTTAGTGATCACATCATACTGACCCGCTTATTAGTGTTCTCTACGAACAACGAAGCAAAATGTTTAGTGAAGTTCAGCTATTCGGTAGCACTGGTGGCATTTCGACATCTATCTTGATGGGGCACTAGGGCGAGAATCGCCCATCAGTCCGTTGTAATAATATCTATCTCCAGTATAAATATGGATCTTGGTCCTCCCTCCTTCAGAACTGCAAGGCGAGCATAGTGAGCTGCTCATCATTCAAGAAAGCTATCGCTATCCTGAGCTCCATCATACTGTCCGGAATTTCATCCTCATTGACACATCGCCATGTCTTATCTGGAAGCCACCAGCTTGGCCCCAAATCACAACGACATTCAGGCATTCACCTAAAACTGTCAACAAGAATCGAGCGGGGCTCTTCAAACTTCTACTTGACCACATCCAACGTCTTGCTCGCGACGGCGGATGAGCAGCATTAAATGCTTGATTGGAAGCCAGCGAGGATAGCTTGACCACAACGATGGAAGTCCCTCAGCCGTGCCCCTCATGCCACAACATGGCTGGCATTCTTCTAATACCAAAGACTGCAGGAGATATCCTTCAAGCAATAGCAGCCATGAAAGAGGTAGCCATACAAAAGAGTGCAGCGGGTGGGTGTCCATTCTGCGAACTGGTCAGCCAGATCTGGAACCACGATATGAATCGTGACTGGCGAGAATATCATACCGATAGGGGTCATGTGTGCCAGAGTTCTCTTAGCTGGATGAATGATGGACCTGTGGTGGTTGAGTTCTTCTATCCCTTTGCGGAATGTATCATGGGCAAGGATAGGGAGGTGCCTAGCGTAGGCCAGCCAGGTATTAGATCTTCTGCAAGAATGTTGGTTGATAGGTGTCACACCTTGCCACTTCAGAAGACGAGGAGATTGGCTATGGTACAAGTCAAGCAAACTCATCAGCTGGATTAGAGATCATGTATCTCCTCGTATATTCCCACCTCGGAACAAGATGGCTGTGACTGGGACGACTTCGTCAAAACTTCTCTAAATGATTGTGTCACTCATGAAAACTGTCAGCTTTCAAACACGAACGAAAATTCACAATAACACGACTGCTAGAGATCGGACTTGATCCTGAAGATATCTGCTTGGTTGAGACAGCTGAATATTCAAGCATCAATTGCTACTCAGCATTAAGTCACTGCTGGGGTCCGTCAGGCTCAGGCAAACATTTCCAAACCACGCGAGCAAACCACGATGCAGTGAAGAAGGAAATACTCTACGAGGATCTCCCAGTAACCTTTCAGGATGCAGTCACAGTTTGTCGTACGCTAGATATCCGACAACTCTGGATCGACTCCCCCTGTATCACCCAGCAAGACAAGTCTGACTGGGATATCGAGTCCGCGAAAATGTGCGATTACTACGGAAACGCATATCTTACCATTTCCGGGACCTGCTCTCCACGAAGCTCGATTCCGTTCCTCAGAGCTCCGAAAAGTATCCTTGTGAGACACTTCACTTCCAGCTTGGAGAAGAAGTGCAAGTTCGACGACTAGGTAGAGACGACAATTGGCAGATTCCCACCCAGCCACGCAAGAACCTAGCTTCGCCAGGTCCGATACACGAAACCAAGCCGATCCTCTCACGATCTTGGGTTTTCCAAGAAAATTCACTGTCTACCCGTGTCGTCCACTTCACCGAAGAAGGGGTGCTTTTCGAATGCAAGCACTCCCTCAAATCAGATAGCAAGGTTTTAACGAGAGGCACTCAAGATCTGTTTTCACGCATTCAAAGCTGGAACAAGATCAAAGATGACTGGGATAGAGTGCTAGAGGTTGACCCGTATGGAAGGTGGCGTCGAAGTGTAGCGTCGTACTTTCCTTTACGGCTCACCTGTGAGGATGACAGATTACCTGGACTCAGTGGTCTTGCGGAGAGCAAAAGTCGACAGATCATCTCTCTGCAGAAAAATGCAGTCAAAATGGAGCAGGTAAAGCCATTCATGAGCCACCATTGGTCCTAGCCGGCCTATGGAAAGCCAGTCTAGCACCAGATCTCTGCTGGCGTTTGGCGGGAGAAGATGGCATCGTGCCGAGCAAATATGTAGCGCCGTCCTGGTCGTGAGCTGCACTGCAGGGAGAGGTCATACATTTTGCTGTTGCGACGAAAGACTTCGCACCCGCTTTAGAGTTCGTTCAAAAGCAACCATATCATCCTGGAAAAGTCCGAGTCGATGTTCGGGAAAGTTACGCAGGGAAGTTATATTGTTGTTTCGGCGCCGATGAAAGCTATGGATCTCATCTATACACACTCTTCTCTCACCCTTCCGGACAAACACTCTTCCTCGCACCAGGTATCCAAGGCGTTAATGAGGATGAGTTTTTCGTAAGTATAGATGTAGCAGCTACAGGAACAGAGTTGTTGGGAAGAACCGAATATACCGAGATGTAGGAGACTTGGAAGATAGATCGGCTGGTGCAGCCTGTGTTCTGTATGCTTGTTGGAGAGGCGTTGGGAAAGCTTCATGGTTTGATATTGGAGGAGGTGGAAGTTGAGGAGATGAATCAGAAAAGGGTGGCGCAGAAGGTTGAACACAGGTGTTTCAAGAGGATTGGATACTTTCGAACGAGAAGGATCATGTATGCTGGGAAGTGGGGTGAACCGATTAAGGTCCAAGATCAGGAAAAGGTGCAGAGGTGTAGAGATGCTTTCCTGGCAGGAGGAAAGGTGGAGGTGAGGTTGTATTGATGGAACGACTGATTCCCGCGTGGTAAACTCGTGCTCGAGATTCACTCGTGAAGCGTCCCTACAGCTGTGTTGAATTTCTGCAACGGATTGATGTCAACAAATTCCCACATAAGCGAAAGGTTCTTAGTTTTCTTGACACATGGTTACTTGGGCATTCCATAACAAACACCAAATTTTCATTAGCGCCCACGACCTAGGTCTCGAAAGCTGATTCTGCTACCGCTCGCTGGTACGACTCGCTTCTAATCATCTCTCCATCACCGCCTTTCCGTCTCCCTTCTCCCTTCTCCACAATCCCAACACTCCGATACTCCACAATATCAGACCTCCGCGCCCCAGCATGCCTTGCATATCAGCCAAGCAACAAATAAATAATAGCTACCTCGATACTCCACTTGCATTTCTCATAACATAACAAGAAGAGTAGGAGTGAGTCTACACGAAAACAAGCCGGACCAAGCGAAAACAACTTAAAGGCTTATTACGTTACGGCGAGGAGCTTTAACTTGCAGGTGTACCTGGCGCCTTCTCGAAACCTTAGACAAGTCGTCAGTTAGCCTTCCCCAGAAAACACTGTGTCAAGCGAAGCAAGCCATCAACCACTATTTTAGCAGCCGCCTTATGCCGCGGCGCTCCGCTGCTCCAAAGCCTGGAAAGCCGCTTGTTAAAAATTCAGTCAAGCCGTCAAGCCATCACTTCAAGCCACTGACACGCACCCGAGACCTCAAAGTCAGCCCTGCGCTACTATATGCGCTTGCTCTGCCGTGCCTTTCCCTAACTTGACCTGACCTGACCTGAACAAGGAAACGGAGGAAGGTACGCTTATGGCTGCGCCCTGCTTCAGCCCAAGGATTCTTGAGTGGAGGTTCAGGGCGGGGATCGTGACATTGCTTTTCAAATTACGGAACTACTGTAGCTAGCGTCTTGTGGAGGCACTGCGGGGACGATGGGGTAATAGTTGCGTCTTGAGATGGGGAATGGCCAAGGATTATGGGGTAATAGTGTTGTAGTTGCGTCTTTTTATTTGATAATAGATGCGAAGAGATTTTTCTTTCTTGGGGTGTTTGTGATGTGAGAAGTTTTTCACTCTATCGTGATGGGATGGGATGTTCGGGTTGAGAGGTGGAAAGAGGGACATGAGGATCCGGAGAGTTTGGGGAAGTGCCGGGTGGAATGGTTTAGTGTGGAGTTGGGCGGGGAATCGAGCTTGGAGAAGGTATTGAGGGCAGAATCATGAGGGTTTGCCGAGGGTCACTGACTGATGTTGTGTAGAGTGGATTAACGACAAATGAAGGCGTAGATCACGTTTTGTAAATCAATATTTTGGAGACAAGAGGTTTGTTCAAAATAGCTTTCTCTATTCATATCTTCATATAATATCTTGTCTCGTAGATTATAAGCTTTTCCAGAAGAAAGCAATGAATCAACAATGTAGCGACAGCGCAGGGTATAAGCAGCATCTGCACCCATCCAATCCATCCCAAGATTTAGAATGCCCATCCAAGAGTGTAGCGATAGATCTTCTCCGCCTTGGTCTCTGGGCCACCCTTCCTCTCCAACTCAGCAGCAATGAATTCCTGCTCCTCACGATCGATCCTGGCCTTTCCACCGTAAAGATCCACGTCCACGGACTTGATGATCTTGGTCTTGTGCCAGAACTTGTACCCGAAGTACATAATGAAGTAGAGTGGAATGCCGAGGTAGGTTGTAACGAAGGTGTCCGTATCAAACTTCTTCTCGCCAAGTCTACGCCAGCAGAAGAGTCCGAAACCCTTGAAGAAGGCGATCAGGATCGAGAAAGCGAGTGCACCAACTGAGCCCCATTTTCCGAGTGGTGCGACGTATGCTAGTGCGGTGTCTGGAATACCCTGAGCCTTGCGAGCGTTGACGAAACAGATGTGGGCGATAAGGATGGATATCCAGGTGAGGAGACCGAACATAGTGACAAGGTTGACGAAGTAGCCGAAGACTTTGTAGGAGTCAGTGTTGACACCGAGGAAGGCCAGGAGACAGAACGCGACTGAGAGGCCTAGTGCGTAAATCGGAACACCACGGTTATCGGTTCGGGTGAAGATCCTGGGGGCCTTGCCTTCATGAGCGAGTCCGAAGAGAGTTCGGGAGGCAATGTAGAGATCGGAGTTGGCGGCTGAGAAGACGAAGATCATGATGCATGCATTAAGAATATCTGGAAGAACTGGAATAGCAGCGAGCTTGATGGCGACAACGAACGGAGAAGCGGCAGCAGTGTTACCTCCCTCTGCGATAGCTGTCTTCAACTCTTCGGAGTTGTATGGGACGAGCATACCGAGGAGGAAGACGAGGACAACGTAGAACAAGAGAATTCGGTAGAATGTCAGCTTGATAGCACGTGGGATGACCTTGCGTGGGTTGGATGCTTCGCCAACAGTGACACCGACGAGTTCGGTTCCGAGATATGCGAAGACTGCAGTGGTGAAAGTGGCCCATGTAGCGAGGAATCTACCTCCAGCACCATCTACTTTGGGCATTAGTATTTGTTCCCTCTACGTTGAACTGGTTTTTACGTACCCAAAACATATGTATTGAATGCGCCAGGGTTTCTCCAATACTGAAAGCCAGTTGCACCTCGAGGACCTCCACCACAGGCAAGGATCAAACTAAGGAGGATTAAGCCCAGGATAACGACGACCTTGATCGAAGATAGCCAGAACTCAAATTCTCCAAAGAAGCGGACACCAAAGTAATTGATGATGACGATTGCCACTAAGAAGATGGCGATGAATGCTCCTGGGTTGACCTTCTCGCGCGAGACCCAGTATTGTAGAACAAGCGATGCAGCAGTCAGATTATTCGGTGTGACAATAATGTACTAAGAACAAGTTAGCTATCAGCTTTTAGAAGTAAATTGCTAGCCGAGACGAAGAGTGATTGATGTCCTTGTCTTAAACATTGGTCTCCGAAACAATGCAGCTAAATATTGATGGATATATTGCAACGTACCTTGAACCAGTAGTTCCATCCCAAACAGAATCCGAGAGCAGGGTCGACAAAGCGAGTGGCATATCCAGTGAAGCCAGATGGGAGTGGGAGCCATGCAGCCATCTATTTAACCGTGAATTAGCAGGATTCTCGGCCAATGCACCTCATCTAAATGTACGCGAGCTTGCTTACCTCTCCGAGCGCAGCCATGACCAGGAAACAGAGGAATCCGACGAGAGTATAGCCGATAAAGAGAGGAGCTGGACCGGACTGCTTGAGAGCCTTTCCACTGCAGATTTGTCAACATGTGTCTCTCAACATGGAGCGTCTGGGGGCTACTTACGTGCCAATAATCAAGCCAGTACCGATTGCACCACCAATTGCGATCATAGTAATCTGGCGCGAGCTCAGGTTACGGTGAAGATGGTGGTTGTTATCGACTGGCTCGTCATCTCCCACTGTTCCAGCGACATTTGGATCATAGGTCTTCTCTTCGTACTTTCGCTCAGGAGAGCCCTCCGAAGAGTATGTGTTGACGTTTGCCGACATTTTGGCGACTGCGCCTAGAACTAACTGTGATATTGTCAGTACAGGTTGTACGATGTACAAAGATATATATAAACAGCTCCCAACTTCGAATTAAATTCAATTGTAAGGCTGAGTGTGTGATGGTAAAGCGAACAACGAGGATGTGAAGTCATGGAGGAGTGAAGGGCTATATACCTAGTGACGTAGAAACGGATTGACCCGTTGGGGTTGAACGTCTGGACTTCGACTTAAGAGAACGCGCGAACAACACGTCCAGCTCAACTTGATGATGCGTGGAAGGGATTGAGGGGAGACAGACAGAAGATGGCGGGGGAGAGCTGATCTTTAAGTAAAGTAAGGCCGAAGAGACCCTTGAGCTCGGTCAGCCTTGTCCTGTGGCCTGGTACAGGTGCTGTACGGGCAATGGGGACGAGATGGGAAGGGTACAGACATTAGTGCAGCTCCGTGCAGATGCAGCTAAACTACTGTACGTGGGTTCGAGCCTAGTACTCTGGAGTTACACTGGTGATCTTACGGAGTTGGGACTGGACTAGGCAGATAATATCTGTCTGGAATGGATATACAGTACTACACCAGATTTATATATCTTTGACTCGGAACTTCAGAGACCTTTCCCTCTCTCTTGCTCTCTCATCTTACAGCTTCTCACATTTCTCTTTAACAAGAAATATCTGCATCAAACCATTTACTCCTCTTCCCAACTGTTGTCCCTTCTCTTCGCTCTGTCTCTCAGGTGGGTCACTGGCTTTTTCTCTTGCCCGTCCGAAGTCTTAGCACCTTCTCATTCAGGATTCTGCGATGGCTATCTTCGTGCAGCACCCGTTGACAACTCCACGAACAAATCTCTGGGCGCCCAGACTCTTATCAACTGCCAATACAGCTAAAGCTCCTGCTGGCCAGTCTGAGCAGTGGAAGATGACCTGTCCCGCCGTACCAAGCCGCTAGAAGGATTGGAAAAACGTAAGAAAGCCTATTTGAGCCTTTTTCAACCTATCAACGCACACAGCGAAGACAGCCGCAGGGGTGAAGATTGTCCAAGTCGGCGCCCATGTTCTTGTTGCGATGCCCATGGTCTTGCCCCAGCTTGTTCGTCAGTTGTGGATTTTGTGGCATGCTTGGCGGCTGCCGGGTATTAGATAACGGGAGAGACAAGCCTGGAGCAGGCTTTTTCCCACTGTGAGGAGGCTTGGAATGGCTGAGCGCGGTGAAAAGAGGCGCTCTCTAACTACAACAGGCTTGGTGCGCGTGTCAGGTGATAATGTACCGAAGCCTCTCCCTCTCCCTCTCCCTCTCCCTCCCTCCCTGCTCCCTCCTCCCGCATGTCTCGAGTCTTCACACGGCATCCCCGACCAATCCACAATCACCCGAATTGACAATTCCTTCGTTAGCTACTTTCCCATCGCCAACGTCCTGACTTGACACTTCCTTATCTTCGACACGCAACCCGCGACATCTCGGCCCAAGATCTCGGTCTTGGAATTCAATCTGACTTTTACTTTCTCCATTTTCTCCACCCGTCAGTCCACAACAAGCACGACATTGTTACAGAATCGGGTCCGATGTCAAATTCCCCCGGACATGTACCGATATCTGCTCTCTCATTATGAATTGGACGATAAAATTGGTAAAAAGCATTACTCGCTCTTCAAGGTCTACTTCGGTCCCACCAAGATTCAAGAGGCAAGGGAAACATCTACATTTCTCTTCCCAGCGCCCTTCTCGAATCAGATGGCAGGTGTGCCACCCTCACCTCACCACACTGGCTTCATCCATCCACATCTGCTGCCACATCGCCACACATCTGCAGCCTCGTCGTCAGAAAGACCGCCAAGGCGGCAAACCCGTTCTTGTATCTCCTTCCACATTAATTGTGGTGCGGTTATCGTTATCTTCGTCCTCGAATTGCATGCCGTTCCAGATGATTTTCATATACACGCTGGCGACTCCTTCGATAGTTCGAAGATGTTCCAGGCCCAAATACATCCATAGAATCCTGGGCGTATGTTGCGTATCGGATTCAAGTTTTCCACAATCGAAAGTTCATGCTTCTCTGCAATGATGGTACGACTGCTATCATGCCATGCCATGCCATGCTTTCACAGAAGACGTCTTGTTTATTTGCGATCCTCAGGAACATTATCTGAAATGAAGCAGTGAGGTCGCTGGACTCCAGTCTCTGTTCGATGGCTAGCGGTGATCACTATTATCGTGAAGGCTTCAAGCTGAAGTTTAACTTGGTATTCTGACCTCAGCGACGGAGACACCCCCAAAGAAGCTAATGCTACACGCCCCACGTCAGCGTGAGGCCAGTCGTTAATTTCGAGCTGTTAAATCCTCCGTCCCATCAGCTGGCAAGTTCGACCCAGGCGGCTTATGTACTTATGTATTGCATGGGTAAGTAAAATCATGCGAGAAAGTGCGGTCAGCGATCTCGCAACGTCTCTCATCGGCGCGAGCGACATTTGAGGGGCACGTTGTATATTTTTAAAATTCGAGTTTGGCCAGTTTGGTCGACTTTGCGTGTCGTCGTGTTTAGGGAAATACCCATCTCGAGCCGAGCCTGTGGTCGCTGCGAAGCTTTCAGCGCAAGATTCCAAGATCTCGCCAACCCAGCCCAGTCTTGGGGCCGAGGAGCACATTTGAGGTGGCTTCTCTAAGTATCAAAAGTGGCTTATCATTTCACGACTTCGCTTTACCTTCGATGGAAGTTCACAAATGGTACAACCCTCCTAGTATGTCGGCTCGTAGGATTGAAGTATTTGGTTACTCATTGGCAGTTGCAGCATGCACTCCTAGGTCTTGTGCGCTCAATACTGCGCCCCATCTCGCATTCCTATGGTTATCTAGCATCATCTGGGTCAATTTATGGTATTTTGGTACCTGGCTGGATCAAAGTCCTATCCTGTTACTCCTTTTTCCAATCATTTTGGTTTGTTTCCCCAGCCGAATTGTTGTCAACACTGTTGGCCGCGTGAAACATATGCTAGCATCCGCCCAAATGTCCAATTGGTAAGGCAAGCAGATCAACAGTGCTGTGCTATGATGCTTAAAGTACTGTATCAATATTCCTACTATCAGTCTCACCTGTCTTTCTTTGCTGCCGCGAATGAGGCGTGATTTCTCAACGTTAATCACGTGGAAGATCCATATCACGTGAATCATTGTGTTGCACTTGTCTAAGCACGGCTTTCGTTGTTGGGGCCTCTGTTTCCAAGGAGAAGTCCGGTATCACTTCCGATCTCAAATTAGTGTCGAAATGGAAGATCAGACTTGCATTTACTCGCAGCTATACTATTATCCCGTTCACTAAATACAACTGACCCAAACTTCAGGCATGAACGGCAATGCAAGTCTCTCCGAGTGGCCTATCAAGTCTCCAAACGCAACTATCAACCCTCAACAGCGATCGCTGTGTATGATGACATTCCAGTCATCAGTATCCCAGAATTGCCCTCCAGTGATGTCATGCTGGAAGACCCCACGATGAATACGACATTTCTTTGCCATCACATTCGCGAATGCGGCGATGAGATCGCACGTTGGATGGATCGCTTCGTCTTTCTAAGGAAGCTGTCAATACGCTAACTCGAATCGGATTTTCTTCCCCTTCACGAGGAAATTTTACACTTACATTATTGCAGATGTATATAGCAGAGTTCCACGAACAGCTGACTCGCCCACAAGATCTGGGTGGAACATTGCACATCTTCCAGCCTTCTCTCAAGTACGCGACACCCTCAGAAATTGCAGTCACGTCTGCACCGGACCAATGTTGCCCGTCTACTGGGAGACAGTGCAGATCGCTTGAATACCTCTGGAGCCCGGGTCAGTTTCTGAATGAGTTGTCTAAGCAGGCGATTACTACGCACCTTCACAAACTGTTCGAAGTCCATATTATCGCCCCGTCTCTGGATACTTGCTAAGTCGGCAAGCTTAAAGCTGTTGTCCTCAGCATCGAGCTGCGCAAAGACTTCCTATACTCCCGGTCAGCATTGACTCATCTTTTGCTTCTCCCAGGTTGAGAATCACAAGAGAAATCCGGTACTTGGAGTCATATCGGTCGCTCGACTCATGACCATTACGAGGGGATGAAATGAGATGCACTGACCTGAACAGACCCCGTATGGTTGATAGCGACGCCGCCAATCTCTCCAGTGATGTGCATCTGACCGGCGGTATATCCGTCGGGAACAGCAAAGTCCTGAGTTGAACTAGTGTCTATGGTAGGCAGAGCCAAGACGAAACCCGTTGCGAGAAGCGCGATGGCGAGGAGCGTAGACTTGGAGAAAGGGTTGAAGCTCTTCATTGTGAATGGGGGCTGAAGTATATATAAAGTTGTGGAGACTCAGGGTCACAGGCGAGGATCCGTTGGCAGAAACGAGTAATGTTGAGTTGAGACTTATTGGTGTTATTGGTATTGAAGGAAAGGATCACAACTGCGAAAAGCTGGAACTGATTGTGTTTATATACCTCGTGCTCCTCCGTTCGTTCCCTCAATCGACAATCATGAATCACGACTCGTTGGACGGGTTTAAGAGACTGGACTTGACTGATATAATTTCAGAACGAGCAAGCCACGAGTCGTCCACAATCACCCACTGGTCTTCTCCTTCACTCTATGTAGCTTAGGCAACCTTCTACGTTTAGTTCGAGAACTGCAAAAGCTCTTTGGAAGCATGTCTATCTGGTCGGTCATTCAGCAAGCTCCGGCCTTGTGAATCACAGAACGAAGCAAGTCCGAGCTCTCCCCAGACCGCAACTCGCCTAGCATGCATCTCAAGCACTACGAAGCTTGCAATATGCAAAGGATTACACTTAGCGGGATGTGAGGCTGAGTACCCAGTCCTCCCAACATGAGATGCACAGATGTGCTAAGCAGCTGGTTGTGAGTTACCAGCTCTTTGCCTTTCCACATCCAGGGCCATCTGAAATGCTTCGCCCCCACCTCGCTTCTCGTTTCCACTATGAAACTATAACAACAATCCTCAAGCGTCAAGACATATACCCCTCTACTGCCTACGAGTGTACATGAGTCTTAGAAGACTGACAAATTTCATGGGAATGACCATTTTCATTCTCTTCCAGTTATCTGCAGGTCATGTTCAATCCTCAATGCAGAGGTAGATATTATTGTTATTTTCTTAGATATTTGTCGGCTCCCGTTATCTATTAACATACTTGAGTTTGCAGGTTTTGACCATTACCTCCTGTCCCCCATTCTGCTTCTCGTCTGTCCTGTCTCTACCAGACGAGAGATGCTTCCCCTGATTATATACAGTTTCACCTGTCGGTCTCGAGCGAGGGACGTTTCTCGCTCTTGCCCTGCGCGTCCAATAAGTCCTCGTTCAGCATTTCCTATCGACATGGCGACCCTTCCATCGATCATCCATCCCGTCGCGAGTGGCGCGTAGGTCGGATCTTCCCCCACTTCGATTTTCAGTACGACTGAAGGTCAGCTCAAACTCCTTTTAGCTTCGCGTGTCTCCTTCAAGATGAAAGGGGGCCATCTTGCCCTTCGGGTATATCCTCCTATGACCTCGCACTCTTCCTCTCCCTAGCTCTCTTTTAAGCTCCAATACGGGTGACTTCGATATAACCACTCCAGCATATTTCCAAGCCCGGAAGAAGCTCACGACCCCTTCTCCGTCGGCCACAACAACTTTCTCTTCCACACGGCCCAGATCGTCTTTGAAAATACCACACACCAGACCCCAATCAATATTACCCCCAACACAGTCCCCAAAATCTCAATCACATTATTCCCAAACGCATGCCCCACCATATGCGTCGCACTCACCAGCGCCGAATTCGGAAACACGTACGCAAAGAAGGTGACGTCGAATTTGATGCCATGTCCACGATCCCTCAGTAGCCGCCACTGTCCGAACACACTCAGCGTGAAGAACCAGATCGCGAATCCCCAGATCACGAGACCGACAGCGTAAGCTAGCACACGCACGATGACGGATACAGTCCCTGCATCACCAACTTTCGTTACAGGGATAGCCTTCGAAGCCAGGGAGCCGAGCTGTATGACTCCTGTAGCAGTGAATCCTGCTGGGCCTACGGACACGAACATACTCGGGAGTTGGCGGCGGGAGGGCAGGCCGTTGGTCATGAGGCGGTAGAGGAAGGCGCTGTAGATGAGTGCTGAGACGAGGAAGCCGCAGCCTTGAAGGGTGATGGCGCCTGCGATGATGGTTTTGGATGAGATGCGGAGGGTGTCGTAGGGGGTGGGGACGGAGTTGATAAGGGCTGCGGCCATGGGGGCGAGGATGAGGAGGGGGTAGACGGGGAAGACCCAGATGGGTGTCATGTCGCGGAGGGAGAAGTGCTGGGTTGACCATCTGGGTGAGCACGGAGACAGTTAGTGCTGTGTAAATAGAAGTGTTGGAGCGGGCCGGGTTATGTAAGTGTTGTTTACAGGTACGGTTGTACCGTACTAGTATCCTCGCTTATAGGAACCCTTGGCGAAGACAATCAAAACGAGAGTGTGCTTACAGAATCACGTATATAGCGCAAGACGAGAGGAACGCCATAGCAGCATATACCCAGAAGAGAACTTCAAGTCCAGTCTGCAACCACTTTCCACTGCTTGGAACGCCGTACTTGGCGAATGCCATCAGCATGACTCCGCAGCTGACTACGCTTGCGGGGATGAAGAGCGATTCCGAAGGCTCGAGGAAGGACTGCCTGAACGAGCCTGGTTTGGAACAGAATCGAATGGTGATGAGGATGCAGCAGGTGATGAAGAGGACGATGGTTAGGATGAGGAAGATGTTGCCAATGGTGTTCAGGCCCTTGAATTTGAATGGTACTGAACAAACACGGTTGGTCAGAAATATGTACAGAATCGTGATGAGGCAGTGGAGGAATACTTACTTGAATTAATCGCATTTGCGATTCCACCCGTAGCCATAACCATCGTGAACCAGTTCCAAGTGAAATTCTGCAAGCGATCCTTCCAAGTCACATTCGCAATGCTCTTCCCCTCCTTCACCCTCACCGCCCCAGACTCATCGCTGCTATCCTTTCTCTCTTCTTCATTTGGAGGAGAGCCCGTGTCATGATTCTCTTCGTCGGCTCCGAATTCAGGCTCGGGACTTGGTGGTGAGCCTTTGAATCGTACACGGCGAGGTGGTGATTCGTGTTGGGACTCCGGGTCGTCTGAGGATGAGAGTCTATGTTTGCTGGAGAAGGGACGGGATGGGAGGGACAGATCCCACATATTTGATTGGGTGATTGATGTGACTTTCGGGGCCAAGGCGAGATGAGATGCTTGGTATCTGATGGATTTGGATGGTGCATGTGAGAGATCTTGGTCACGACGATATCAAGGCCGTGAAGGTGAGATTGTTAATGTTGTGAACAAGCGAGTGTGGAGTGGTCGAAGAAATATATCTTCGTGAAAGACCAGTTCAAGTAGAATGATTTAAACGTCGTGAGGGTTCGGATTGGAATGAGCGAGAGATGGAGACGTGAAGTATTTCTGCCCTGTGGCGCAGATACGAATGATGCTTAAGATGCCGCAATTGCAATTGGCAGTCACGAACCTCCTCACTGGTGGAATTTATCTCTTCACTTGCAAAGGAGGAGGCAGCCATGATGTAGCAACGATGATGTAGGGATCAGTGCGTATGTCGTTTTTGTTTTGCTGCTTGTTATCCGTCTTGCCGACGACGATTGCTGTGGACATGCATACCGTATACCGCTAAGCAACTTAGTCGGTACCCTTCGGATGCAGGGGCTCCAGAAGGAGGCGCTTTCGAGCTGTGATTGATCGATCAAGCGAGAACGGTGAGAGACCCACTCTGGAAAAACATTCTGGTTGGTTGTCCTCAACGTCTTTCTTGCTGCCCTGAGAGAGATCCCACTTTGTGCCATGGAATGGTAAAACACTGCTGGAAAAGACTGCCGTGAACCAAGTGGGCAGCCACGCAGTCCTGCGTTTAGTTACCGTACCACAGGACCCTGCTTGAGCGATTTCCCCTTGACGTCCAGTCAATGAAGCGGTCAAGGATCGGGGGCTGAGAAGATCGGAAATGATGGAAAAGAAGCTGCAGCCATGTTCTGAAACATCGTGAGAAAGTCAAGATACAAGAGGGCCCGCATTTAACAAAGGTACAATTCAGAACAGTTAAGACTGTCGACTGCTGTTATTGTTCATGCAAGGCTTCATGCATAGATATTGTATAATGCCCAGTATGCACAAGACCATCAGATTTCCCCAGGAAATTCTTCGGGTACGTTATCGCGTGCTCAGCAAAGCTTTCTACTGGTGATTCAGAGCACACCGTCTCGGATGAAAGGTGCCGTACTACAAAGCCAAGTATGGAATATCTTATTTCCAGCTGCATGATCTCCCTCCTTGGACGATTGCAAGGCTGGACATAATGCTCCACGGATTGTCGGATGTGCATCTTAACGTTGATTGGTGATCCTCGATTTATGGTTGATAGAGCATCGTGGTCTAGACCACTTGAAATCCTCGGCGCCCAGTTGTCTACGACAGCAATTTTGGGGAGGCATAAAAAGTTCGATTCCCTCACTGCTTCCTGAACATGGTCTCCATCCATTCTATTCCAATTCTTTCAAGATGAAGTTACACAAATCATAATCGTTACAACAGCTGTCATCCAAGTTGAAAGGGGGGAAACATCTCGCATAGCCGGACCGTAGTCGGACTCATGTACCGTACAAAGCGATTGACTACAAACACAACCAACCGCACACACAATTCAACCCGCAAGACGAGGCCTGAAAGCCCCGTTTCAGTGTAGCCTGAGCTCAGACGAATCAACTCGTCATAAGTAGATATTTCCCAATTCCAAGACCCAATCGCAAAAAGAGAACTTTTGCACGCGTTCCAACACCAGCTAACAAATCTAAAAAGGAGTCTGGGACATTTGGTCCGATTCGGGGGTCTGAAGTGCCCAAGCTTGGTCCAGCCACGCTGGGGGAAACACGGGAAAGGAGTTGGTCTCTCCTTCAAATCCTCCATCGTGGGCTGCCAGAGGCATTGTCGAGCCAGACGCCGAGAGAGGCGCATCAGTCATGAGCGTCAGAGGCGAATGCATCGACTGATCGAAAGTAGGAATTTGAGGGGCACTAAGACCCATGCCCATCCCCAACCCTACTTCACTGCCGAGTTGTGGTCCGGCGGAAGCCATCGGAAGCGAAGGAGGGGTCATCGCGTCTGTATACAAGTCCATATCTTGGTTACCGTTAATCATCGGAGGGGTAGTCAAGTGTGCCGATGAGATCTTGTCGAAGATGTTCTAATCATGGTCAGCATGGTTACATCGAGATGTAGGTGAGTTGTAATGATCTTACCCCAAGAGATGCGACGCATCTGGCAGCGGAAGCACTTTCAGACGAAAGTCTGAAGAGTATCGCCCGCCCCTTTACAGCTGCCGCCATTGCCTCACTTGCTGTTGGATCACCTGCGTTACCCAAGATGAACATGCAGAGTGACATAACTGCAAAAAACGTGATGTAAACAGTAAACCAGTATGCTCCGATCAGCAAACCATGGGTGTCCATCTGCTCCACGATCCAGATGACCTGCATAGAGGCCGTAACACAGGCCGACGCGCAAGCGTAGGAGCGCATCTCGGGAACCTCATCTGACTTAGCCCTGACNAGATGCTGTATGAATGGCCGGTATAAGACCATTTGAACATGTGCGTAGGCTAAGCGCAGAAGGAGCTGCAATCTGCATATATGTTAGCCCACAATCTAGACCATAAGTGCCGTACGACCCACCCTAAAGCTTTTGGTGACACGGGAACAGCCACTGTTGGAGGTTCCGCCACGTTCCGAAACCAGTCTTCTAGTTCGGCTTCCACGTTCACCACGCGGGTGTAATCAACCTGATAGGAAGAGCACTCTCGACTAAGTTGCTTCTGATTGGGGTAGATACGTGCCACGACATTCGCCATGATCAGAAGTAGCTTGGTGTGTGCGTTAGCGACCGCCATGATCGACGTATGGCCGTCAGGCATTGGAATGATGCCATCGGCCGTAATGAATTCATCATCAATATCTATAGGTAAATCTTGATCAAAGTCCTCGGCCCGGATGTTCTTTGGCAGACCTAACATTGTTGCGACGTACGTATCCATTGTCTGTAGCACCCAGAAAGCCCTCTTTCGGACTTCCTGTTCGATTGGATCAAAGAATCTCAGCACAAGTGACCGATGAAGACCCATACGAAAGGCAGATGCAATTGCAACGGATATATACGAGTAACAACAATGCATCAAGCCCAAGGACTGAAAGTAAATTACCATGCAGAGAATGGTTTGTAGAGACGTGATGTCATGACAATCCATAGCATCGATCAAAACTTGTCCAGCTCGGAAGTACTTGGCCCTGAAAATATGTTAGCACTTTCCAGAGAGTCTGGATTTGCTGCGGGAACTTACCCTTTGGCTTTATCAACCTCGCTAGAAGCTGGTCGGTCCTCCTCGCTCGGCTTTCCAGCATAGAGCTCCCCGAGCGCTAAGGTCACGTACAGAAGAGACATGAAATCTTTGTCCTCTGGACTGTAGTGGTCTGGTCCGATGTCGTAGATTCGGTCGAGCCTTTTATCGAAGGATGGCTTGTGAATGAACCTCAAAAGACAGCAGGCGTCTCCAATGGCGATTGTCGTCAAATATGTAGCGACAGTCTTCGGTGGTAAAGCTACATTCCTTGATGACTCCAGTGGTGTTTCTGGCTCCACGTTGGACGGCGAGTAGCCTCTGGGTGGGAATAATTTTGAAGATATCTCTTTCTCCGTATCTCGATTGAGTAATTGACAGCAGCGCTCACTAATCCTATCGAGGAACGCTAGGCCAGAGAAGTCTCCATGGTAGTCACATCGTCCCATACCGTCAATGTCGAGTCGACCCGTTGCTTGGATCATGGTATCCAAGAGCTCTTTGTCTTTCGAATGGGCTCTTGAAAGTCTCTCGGTCGGACGCTTGGCGATAGGCGGCTCGATGAAAGTGGGCAAGACTTGGGAGGCATGATCCGATGCCAACACTCGTTTGATATTGATGCCGGGCACAAACTGTACCAAAGCATATTGCAACCGCTCGATCTTCTTCTCTAATTCTTCGACATACAACGGGCCGCCGTATCGCGCCTTCTTGTCGGTACTGTATGTACATTCTAATCATCGTCAGCAAGACAACAAGACGGCAGCGTAGAGTTGCGGTGGAGGTTGCGAAAATCGCTGTCCGACATGTTCACATACCTTGGTTGTAATTGATGCAAGCCTCACAAGGCTGTTCCCCATCGCATTTGATCTTCCTCCCTCGGCAATCATCACAGGCCTTCCTGATACGCTTACGCTTGGAATCAGGCTTCGGGCCGGACGAGTTGTCTGATGACTCTGGCACAGCAGCAGCAGCAGCAACAGCAGCAGGAGTTGCCATTGCTTATCTCGTCCTGTTAGGGAGCTTGGAAAGCACTGTGGGTTGCCTGTAGGAGAAAAGAGACTGTATCAGGACACATCAAGACGACGCAACGCCAGCGAGGGCAGCAAGCAGGCAATTAAGAAGTGTGCACAGAGCAGGGAAGCAGTCAGACAAGTATTGGTCTGTTCGGCTGCTGTCTTGTGTTGACTTTGAAGGTCGAGTCCCTCTGGAAGGGGCTTGATCTCGCTAAGGTTACTTCAGCTTAGCCTCGCTTCCGCGAAGGAATATCCCGCGATGACCTAGCGAAAGTCGAGAGATAAATAAAGAAGCAAATGCCACGAGGAGGGCAACGGAGGTTGGGGAAGGCGAGGGGAAGGCTGAATAAAAGCAAGGTGGGGTTCTAGCACAGACGGGCGTGGAACTTCTTAATTATTAAACAGTTCTGTCGTTCAAGTCCGTTCGTCATGCCGCCTTGGCAGGTCCCTTATCCACTGTCGCACAACGTCCAATCACTACTCGCCTTTGAAAACAGGAACTAAGCTCTATCTTGCCTAGCTGGACCCCAGTGGGTTATTCTCCGGTGTATGGTGCTGCAAATTACCCCACCAAGGCCTCGCTTACCGGATTACCGGAAGCTTGAAGATTGGCAGTCTCGCGACGGTCTCGAAGAAATCGAAGGGATCTTTGTGGTGACCCAATGAGGGCGGACAGAGTCATGCCCTATTAATATTGTGGCATGTTTCCATCGGCAAAGATCCAGTTTTCTCCCAGCTTTCTGGATGATTTGAAATCTGAACGTCCAACAGAATCAAAAGTACTTACATCATGGAGAATACTTTCATCCCGTTGGTGGTATCTAACGAGAGCAGGTAGGGTAGGTATGGTTATATGGGCTGGCAAGCATCGGCTAAAGGACCAAATGCCCAGCAACCGACAAAAGAACTTTCAGGATGTCAGCCGCACTGAACAAACAAGATTCTCTGTGGAGAGGTTACATCGAGGGAGAAAGGATAAGGGAAAGGGGAATTGACACGGGACAAAGAAGGCAAGCCGCATATTTGAGTGCTCTCAGGAAACACAAGAGTGCAGCCAACGTCATTCCATCAACGAAAGTGTGGAAAATATGGAAGAAGGGTAAGCATCGAGCTTCTTGGTTAATCTTCAACCAGCCAGTGCCAGTCTTCATTAGACACACGTTTCGTGTAGAGGCGGGAGACCACACCACACTTCGTCAATACTTTGAGAGAGAGCAGAATAGGCTTACGAGAAACAAATCGAGAAAATAAAGCCACCACAACTCGTCATACTCTCGTCAGCGGCATCAGACTCACCAAAAAGAGAATGGAATATGTACTGCATCATGACCCGTCATGTCTTCCTCAGTGGCATCAGCCTTAACGGGGGACACGGGAACAGTCAAGAAAACGCCCGCCTCGTAAAGATTGGCAACTCGGCACAGCACCTTTGCGATGTCATCCATCAGGATAGACACGAACACGCCCATCTGAACCTCCAGAAATTGAAAGAAATGCAGACAAGTATTGAGTTTAAGACCATAACCGCTAGGAAAGTCCACTTCGCTGATCTGGAGGATGACGGTGATTACGAGTCAGTGTACGGAGCATCTTGACCGGAGCAGAAAACAGGGTATCGGTTCACCTTCCTGAAATCGATTGATGGGGGGAAAGAGATGGAATGACATGACAGTCATATATTGATACCTGAGCAACAGCCAGGATCAAACACCAGCTCGCAAGTGCGAGAGAGTTGAAGAGGGAAAAGTATGTACAGGAATGGAATTTTACACCACCCACGGCAAAGAGCGAACTCCCAGAGATCTTCAATCCTCCTTCCCTTACAATCACCATCAACCGATCATGCCTCACAGGCATCATCGTCCTCCGCCGCAGCTGAAGGAGCTACAGTTGGTGTGGCTCTTATTCTGGTCGAGAAGGTTGTGTACTTGTGGCCATGCTTTCCCTTGTACTTCGACCAGGAACCTGCGGGGACCCTGCCTGTGGGGAAGCCTGTTGGGAAGCCAGTGGGAAATCCAGTTGGGAAAGCTGTAGGGAATCCAGAGGGAAGTTCCGTAGGAATAGCGGTAGGGATAGCAGTTGGAAGATCAGCAGTACCATCTGTAGGGAACAGGTCTGTGGGGAAGCCCGTTGGGAAGATGTTGGTAGGGAAAGCGGTTGTGAGTCCCTCGGATGGGAATGTAGCTGTGATGAAGTCTACGGACTCAGTGCTGGAGCTTGCAGGTGCAGGAGTGTTGACAGCACCATCAGCTGATGAGGTGGCTACAGGTGCCTCTGAGACGGCTGGGACTGAGACGGTAGGCTCTGCGCTTGTCTCTACGGGAACGAGACTTGGGTTTGGGGTTTCGACTGGGGCAGCAGCGTCGGCGGTTGAAGAGGGGACGACGACTGCTTCCTTGCTCGCACTTACAGCGGGCGCGGCACTTGAGCTGGCAACGACAGCTGCACTTGAGCTCGAGACAACAGCACTTCCACCTCCAGTGCTGGCACAAGCGAAACTCATCTTTGTGACGGGCGTTCCGGAGTCCTTGGGTTTGCTCAAGTCCCAGGTCATGTCGACGTATGGCCAGCAGACCTTGTCAGTGCCCACGTTTGCTATGTCTCCACTGACGAAGACTTTGGTGTCTGTAACAGCTGCGCCGACTTTAGCACCAGTATTATCGATGACCTGGAATGAGGTTCCAGCGTAGGTTCCGCTGCAGCTGAGAGGTACTGGCTGACAGGTTGGGTTGGTAAGTGTCTCCCAGGTAACAAGGGCGAGCGAAGATGAGATGGCTGCGACGTGGACATTTTGGTGGTCATCCGTCTCGGACTTGGTGATCCAATTCACCTGAGAGTCACCATCAGCTGCACCAACAGTCGATGAAGCCTCGGCACCTGTGAGCTTGTTCTTGCTTGACATGGTCGAGATCGCGACGTTGTGGTTCAACCAGCGTGGGCTGCACTGAGTGTATGGAGCTCCGAGCCAAGCATTGGTAGTAAGGTCCACTGCTCCACGGGATTGCCAGGCGAAGACGTAGTTGGTGCTTGAAGGGAAGAGAGCCAAGTTGGAGTAAGAGCCCGACATGCCTCCCATGGGCTCACCACTGACGCCGTTGGTGGTGTTCTCGTTTGCAATCTTGACTCCGGACATGTATTGCGTGTCGGTGTTTAGCCAGATTGACCCTTGATCTTCAGCACAGATGGTGGCAAAAGGAGGAGCATCAGCAGCCTCGATTCCGATACCTGTGTTGTGAGAGCAGCCAAATGTGCTTGATGATGCGATGGTTTGTAGAGCTCCCGCGTCGTTGACATACTGGATGGAGTCTCCAAAATGACCAGCAGCATTACCAGTGTAGGCTGTTTAGAGACTTAGCACAGCAAGGTAAGACCCAAAGAGGGTAATCACCTGTGACAACGAAGTATGCGGAGTAGAGCCCAGCAGTTGCAGAATAAACGAGATCACCATTCGCATCAGGGGTAGCAGTCAACTAGTCCAGTCAGCTTTCTTCTCCACATATATAGATGGGATTACTGACTCCCTCTGACTTATGGACGCCAGGTCCATTTAGTGGTGTTCTCCAGGCTTCTGCTCCATTCTTATATCGGATGAGAGCCACGATTGGCATGTTGTCAGTTGGGAGATCAGTCGTTCCAGACGCATCGATAGTTGCCATGAGGGCAAACCCATCATTGTGAGCCACCAAACCGGCTGCTTCATAACCAGGAATAGTCACGGCAGTTCCGACAGCCGTGAACGCCGCTGTATCAACCTGCTGCACAACTACATTCTTCTTGGTCGAATCCAGATACGCAAGGAAAGCGGACTTTCCATCAGGGGAGACGGCAAATGGCGTACGACGATGATGAGGGAGGCCAGTCCAATATGCTGCAATGATAGGATCGAACGAAGTTGAGAGTGTGAGAGAATTTGGGAAGGAGGAGATGCTTGGATCAGCAAGAACAGTTGAGGCACCAGCCAGAAAGAAGAAAGAAAGAAGTGAAAAACGCATTGTTGCTTGTATATTCTGAAGTAAGGACTGAATGAGCACACGTGCTCTGGGAAAGGTGTTCCTCGAGAAAAAAGAACGAAAGTAAGTCCCAAAAGATAGGATGGATAGAGGAAACGAGACTCAAGTGCGGGAGACGGAAGTTTATTAAGTCTCGCCACTAACCATGCCATGCGAGTACGACATGTTGGAATGATGTATGTAAGCATCAATTTCGTTCCGAAACTTTGCGGGGATGCTTGGTGGAGTTACCCTATGGATGAGGGAGATCATGTCTTAGCCGTATTGATTTCCAGGTTGACCAGCAGATTCGATACGATGGAATCAGCCCAGTCGCGGGAAGAATGCGGGGTGATTTTCGAATTACGGTGGGTTGGCCCCTTCAGATCGCTGAAAGGAGAAGTTTCGAAGCGTCTAGATGCGAGATGCAAGGCCTAGAATTTGAAATGAGAAGGCCGTGATGGAGGAATATGGAGACGAAAGTTTTAAGGTTTGCGGGTGGTAGTTGTCAAGTTGAAACATCGGAGGATCCTTGGGGCGGCATTAGGCGAGATTCAGGGGCGGGTGGTCTCCTATACAAAGATTCTAATGAAACAAACGGAAGATTTTGCTGTGCACAGCATGACACAGCTCAACATCGGCGTTATTGATGGGCCGATGGTCGACATCTTGGGTGTGGGTGTGGAATGATTGATATTACAGCAAGAAGACGCCAGGTGCCTTAGACTTCGACAGCGAGCATCAACAAGGACGAGGCTCTCGCCAACCGAGTCCCACTTTTGGTTAGTAAACAACATCCTCGACACGATGACTTGTTCCGACCGAGAGTACTGTAGGGTTCCTGGGTACTTCTCAGACTCGCCCTCATCTTCATGGGAGGATCCCTTGGAGAATCCAATCTGATGAAATCATCGTACGTAATCGCGCAAAGGGCGAAGCATACCATGAGAGTAGATTATCGACAGCTTTATTGGGGACTTAAATTACTACGATTACAAGGTATTCTACTGGATTAAACACGTCTGTATAAGATTGAACTAGTACTGGATCGACATCTTTTGCTTATGAATATTTAAAGACTTCAATTGGTACTTCTTGTTGACACTTGTCTGACGTAGGAAATATTCATTCCCAGGACTTTTGCGAAACCGAATAGGGAAATATCTATTCGAACACGCTTCCCAGAAGAGGTCACTTATACAACCGGGAGGGGGCTTGAAGAGGACACAACAGAGTCCTCGAGGAAGCCTCGCTACTTTGAAGCCTCAGGTTAGTCTTCGCCGTAGTAAGATCGCCGAAAGTCCGACTTCTGTGTTGCAATCTGTCCGAGGGACCGGCAAGGACTCCGTACAGTTATATTGACCTTGATTCAGACTGACAAAAGTCTGCTCAAATTGTGCTTCACTAATTTTCATACCTTTCACTCTCATAAGGCTCATTTGGAATCCATGTTCCAGTACCACTTCAGTCCTTGTGCTTTATCTACCGCACCGATTGAGTTCTGTCAGATAGACTTGTCAGAATCTTGGTGTGCTCCGCCGCCAGATGCTTTTCTGCCTCAGAAGCTTCTTCATGAGCTTTTACTGCTCTACATATTGCATCACCTAAAGCAATGTCGCTGTGAACCCCTTCAATATTAGGTGCAGACCCGGGTGCATGCGGACCTGGGGGATGTCGTTGAAGATCTGAACAGCTTGGCGTTTGTCTAGGTGCGTTGCTCGTCGCGGAATGGACTTCACTTTTTGTGCTCGTGATCATGGATCCTACTCGTCGGTAAAATAATCCAAGATTTTCGTCACTTTCCTTTCGAGCAGCTGGTAGGGAGTACATCGCAATACAGCAGAACACTGCAATAATGACAACGATGAAAACAGCGCGAGATTCTCCAGAACCAGCATCTGTATCCAGGTTGCGAGTCCAGTCCAGAATAAACGGCCAGTCCAGTTAAGAACGAGCCAAGGGCAAGATATATCAGCGACCGCGGCATATCCAAAACCAATGCAGATAAGAGTGATGCTACAGCTTGTTTCTCCTGATCACCTGCAACTGCCGAGAATCTGGTATCGATCTCCAGTTTCAGCTGGGTTCCCATGTCGCTGTTCCCAAGTCTCAACATTTCCTGATAAGCGTCGCGAAGCTGACGAAGCTCATCGACACTGGGAAAACTAGCCGCATTTGACAGCCAAATCTTTATGGATCGTGCTTCATACAAAGTCCCAATTGTTCTCTGGAGAAGCACTGCAAAGAAGACAGATAATGTGCCAGCAACTAGACTGATCACGAAGCATGCTCGAGCTACCCAGTGAGTCTGACTTAGAGCTGGCAGAGAGAGTGCAGTGATTGCGACTTGAGTAATAATAGCTCCCTTAACTCCTGGTCAGCTCGGAAGAAAGGAATTGGTAGTTTTAATATGTGCTTACAGCTACAGAGGTCATGTTACAATCGTTCACATACGACTTTTTAAACTCGTGGATCACCTCGTCGCCATTATGCAGAACATCCCCGTCAATGTGCTCCATCCGATCAATCACTCCAGGAAGATATAACTTCAGTAGTATGTATGCGAGGTCGCCATAAGTGGTGCGGATGTGCCGTTCAACAGCAGTCGGCTGTCTTGGATAATTAAGACCTCGTGTAGACCAGAGATCAGCTACCTTGATGCTGCCTTGGAGAACCTGCACAATTGGCACAAGCAAGCCAACGGTACTAATTGCGAGGGCGATTGGCTCTGCCATGTCATCTGTAGTCAGTCGAATAGGTGAGAAGTTTATGATGTTGACGTTGAGAGAAGCACGGTGAGGCTGAACGTCACAAAAGGTGGTCCTACGGCTGACTGCCTACCCTGCAACGCAAAGTGACCATATTGTCACAAGACTCCAGTACATACTTTATGAGATCCTCGCCAACCGAAAATCTCCACTTCATTAAATAGTTCCTACCTCGTCTCCTTGACACTTCCAACCTGAATGAATGAAGTAAATGATCCCGTGACACAGAAAAGTCCCATAACGATGTTCAAGCCCAATGACCCCTGTACGGGGCGGCTGGAAATCTTACTGTTACAGATTTTCTATATCTGAGCGAAGTGATCTCATACGACTCCCAGCCATCCAGAGTTGTGATACACCTCCTTTTGTGATATCACATAGCAACAATGGCCTCCGTCTCTCATAAACGAACAAGCAGCACTGCTGGCAATACCGCACCAGCACCTGAGCCCAAACGGCAGGACCTAGAGGAGGCTTCGAAAGAGGTGCCGACATCGAAAGTATCAGCTGGAGCTGCTCAATATGTCTACGTGGTGATAGTAGACTCAAATCCGCAGTATCTCGAAGCAACATCAGACATCCACGGCATCTACGCCTCGATCAAAGACGCCAACAATGCACTGAAGGGCATTGCCAATGATTACGGTGGAGCATTGGAATGTGACTTTGGGATCAAAACCGATGGCCGTGCCTTTTGGAATTGTCAGGATGCTGGAGAAGGGGAATTCGTTGAGCTGTCGATTAAGAAAATGAAAGCCAAGCGTGAAGGGTGTGAGCCTGAGCGTAAATGGCGAGACGTTAGTCGAGATTGCTGTGCAGGGACGGCAGTCCTGCAGAGGAAGAGGAAGACGAGTAGGAGGAAACAAAATTTGGGTGCGCCAGTACGAGGTATGAGAGTCGATCGATGGTAGTGATGTGGTGAGAACCCCCGCCCCCCGCCCCCCAATTTATGAGAGAATTGCTAAAGGCTTGACCAGAAAGGAAATCAAACCCAAAACTCCTTACAAATGGATTCTGAGATGTTCAAGTGGCACCATGTGGAGAATATGACTTTTATGTTGGCCTCTAGTGAGTTAGATACGCTAAACGGAAACTGGTAAAACAGAAGTCAGTAATCGGTACTGCAAGTCCTGAGAAGTGGTGAAGCGGGTATCTTCGCATGTCAATTTCGACAGCATGTATTTCCATGGTTCGTTCGGACTGCGAACTCCTTCCAAAGCATGCTATTGAACCAGTTTGTTTTGTTTCCCCTAAGTCCTCGCGCGCCTTCCAACTTGGGTGTTCGTTGAAGTGTTCTTGCCTGACGCGAATCCTGTTTGCTTCCCACACTTCTCTCTCTCGTTCTCGATGCCAACAACACAGACATCGCCCATCTCTATCATTACCCAAGACTGTACGAGAAGGTGACTGGTCTCCCAGAAATTATATCAGACTACAGGACTGACTTTCTACAGTCATCGCACGATCTCAGAACATTCGCCATCCAATTCGGTTCTCTCATTCCGCCCTAACCCATTCTTACACTGGACTTCGAGAGACTGGCGATCCCAGCGTTAGAAACACATCCACACAATGGAATTCCCTCGTCCTGCACCCACAACCATCCCAATAGTGCTCTCCAGCGAAGACTCCATCCGAGCCAGCCAGCCATCTCCACAGTCGTTCCCGAGTTCGAGAATTAAAGTCAATGAATCCATCCACACAATAAAGAGTGTAGACGGTGCATCCGACACGGACACGGATGTCTCTTTTCCAAAGCCCACCAGACCTAAGACTGAACCCCTCCCGATGAAGAGGGCAGACTCACCTCACTTCTGGAAACCTACCAAAGCTAGCAGAGCGAGGAACCAAGCAACGAAGGGAAAGTCGAGCCGAAAGTCTACGAGTAGTCATGATACCGTCAAGAATTTATTCCAAAATGGTAGGAAGAATGCGGAGAGTGAGGAAGCTGCAACCACAACAGTGCAATGTTCCATCACAGCCAACAAATCTACACCCCCGGACTTGACAGAGATCTACGTCATGCTGCAGTATGACGCTTTGTTTCCACACTGTAAAGCTCATGGCGTGTTCAAGAACGTAGTCGATGCGAACAACAAGGTACACTCCTCCCCTCCCCCGCAACAATCTCATACTCACCATAGATGTAGGTCATCGAGCTTTTCCGCGAGGACGAAGCACAAAGAGGCGACGGAGAGAATTGAGGCAAAGTCAAACCTTATATATCAGAACATGGTTGCCTACAATATTGCAGGACGAAGACGAACCCCAACAGTATGGTTTGGGTCACCAGAGCTCCTCTCTGCGAGAGTATGGCAAAGGCTCTTGTACCTTGGCCAATGAGGTGGAGATGAAGATGCTATGGGTCTCATCGGGTTCAGCTAGGAGGAGAGCGGCTGGCTGGATGCAGAAGCCTTGAGTGCAGTCGATGGCATAAAGGATACTGAGTTTCTGGGCGTACTTTGATTCGGCACACTGTATTGTCGGGACTACCGGTGTCAGAATGATCAGGAAAATGGAAGAAGACAGCAAGAGGTGCAGTACCATGAACGGACGAGTCGCAATGAAAATGGGATTATGACAGTTTTCAGTAACGCATCTGATTTGTGACACTTAGCAGCTGTTCTGAGCATCGCGAATGACTCGCCCAGATGATTACATGGAATGGGGCTCCTTGATTCAAGGATTGAACTTTCAAGGTCCCCCACTGCATGATCCAAGACAGAGTCAAGTCGGGCGGCATGTTAGCTAGCTGCCAACCTGCCAGGCATTACCCACTGACAAGCGAACTCACAGAATGATAGGTGTAGAAATTTTAGGTGAATCACGGCCTATCCACCCAAACCTCTTAAGAAAAATCATTGCAAATGTGTAAATGCCAGATGGGAGGGGTATCTACCTTATCTCGTAGGTGTGAGTCGGGTGTGGTTCACCTAGAAGGGGTGGGTGTCCGGAAATTAAGCGAGAATTTATCGGGAGAGGATGTAAACAAAAAATGAAGAAAAATTTAATTCATGGCGCATCGCGTTCTCTAGACTTACATATATACACATGTATACCCGTATCTCTCACCGCCGTTCCCAAACTAGAAATACCAATGCACAACGATCACCTGTCCGAGAAAAAGTCGATCTACTAAAACAAAGATGATCAAGAAATGCAAAAACTCAGAAGACACCTCTTATTTCTTAGAGACATCTTCGTAGAAAACCTTTTCTTTCGAAAGAGTTTTTAAAGTACCATTTTTGAACTCGTGTGCGTAAGCAAGTGTCTCTTTTCCCGTTAACTTGCTAGGTGGCGAAATTTTGTGTTGTCGGATGCCTCTCGGCGGAGGGAATTTGCGTGTTTCGGTAGATATACTTGTTAGAACTTTTAGCCGAAGTTTGCGAGATGGTGAGATGAATGGATGTATGAATGCTGGCGAATTCAAGTTTAGTTTTGAAGGGTATCCCGCTAATCTGAGATTGAAGTATGGAAAACGTCATGCATGTCCTTAATGTGTTGGGGATAGGGTATAGTTCTTCAGAATCTGGTTGTTTTCTTCCTTGAAGAATTGATGATAGGGTGAGGCTTGGCTTGTGCTCGATTCAGAGTCTGTTATCCATCTTACCCTTCTGGACGCAGACGTGAGAGGGAGACAAGACTACCAGGATGAATACAGTATAGCTCTTATCAATCATGTGTGAGTCTGGGACGCTGAGGCATGAATGTAGATGCTATGAATTGGCGTACGGACCAGGACGAAGAGAAGCAAAAGATAGCTGATATCCTTTTGTAGGTTAATTTAAACAGAGTGCTTCTTGACTGCTTGTGTGCTTGCTGATCGCAGAGGCCTCTTTTCATGTCGTCGTCTTTCTTTTGCAAACAAGTTCAAAAGGCGCACCTTCGCACCTTTCACTATACCAAGCATACTTTGACGTCAAGGCGTGAAAATAGAAAGGTAATTGATCTTCATCTATGCATAAAAGCGTGTTTGCCCGATCATATCCCACTGCCTTCTATCCCACCCACCCCCTGCATTGGCGCAAATATCCCCTTTACGTATCCCTCCGCATCCGCCGATATCCTCGCCATATCAATCCTATTCTCGAGTGCATTATTGACTCCCTCAACCACAGCCCTTTCCTCCATCACACTCCCCATAACCTGACCCTCCCTAACCCAATACGCGCTATTCCTCCCTCTTAACTCATCATCCCTCAGTATCGTATTCCTCAGTATGCCCGTAGCATTCAGCTTCGCCCTCGCAGTATCCAAAATCCTCGCCGATACCTCGATACGTTCTTGTGTAGTAGGGGGCGTCACAAAAGCCCTATTCGTGCTAGACAAATACAACATCCAGCCTATCAGGGCATCCAGAGCAGCGAGTCCAACACCGCGATACACCCGCATTTTCCAGAAGAAGAAATCGAGGTCTTCGGCTCTAGTAGCGCGGGAATTGACTTGTGGCTGGTACGACGCAACGAGGTATATTTCTAGCAGAGCTAGACAGGCGGCGCCGACGGTGGCGGTGGTGCGCCATATGGCGCCTTCTTTACCGATGAAGAGGCCCGAGGTGACGAGGGCGAGGATGACGAGGTTGAAGATATGGGGGGTGAGGATGCTGGGGAGGGAGTAGTAGAGGTAGGAGTTTGGGTCGTCGGAGTTGCAGAATGTACATTCTGAAAGGACGAAGGGGCCGTATTGGAAGAAGAGAAGGCGGGAGTCGAGACTATTGAGACGATTTCGCAAAAGGTTATCGGTTGCTGTGAGGCCTGCTGGGCGCAGCGCAGAGAGTCGTGTGAAGAGGACATCGGTGGGGGTTTGGATTCGGGATTGGGTGAGGGTGAAGATGTTCTCGGGGTTGAAGATGGGGAGGGTTTTGAGGAGGAAGATGGCGGATGTGACGAAGAGGATTGTGAGGGCGCGTACGACGTGGGGAGGTACTGCGCGGATCGATATACCGTGAATGGAGGGGGCGGTGCGTATTGATCGGTAGTATGCTAGGCCTTTGGGAAGGAGAATTGGGCCAAAGAACAGAAGAAGGGATTTGATGCTGTGGCAATTAGCAGATATTCGGATATATGGTAGGATCTACTAACGTCCCCCAAGATATTGCCATGATGTATAGCTGGGAGCGACTGCGCAGTAGTGAGGATCACTGATGTGATGTCAACAAAGACACAGTCGCATCTCTCGAGTTTCCGAGTACATCGTGAAGTGGGCAGTATTTAGCTTGGCACTCTCCACCGCCATCCAATACGGCTAGCTCGATTGTCTTAGCTTCATCCGAGCATCAAAAAGCTCTTCCGAATTTCTGTACCTTTTTCAAGAACACCGAAGCTCAAAGTTCGCAATCACACTTCGAGCGCAAAGAAAGAGCATTTCTCAACAATGGTTTGTAGATAGCTATTCAATCAACTACTTCACAGCTTCCTGGTCCTTCAATCCCCGACACATCTTACCCCCACACAGCAAAATCCATCCCGCTCACACGCAAGTGGCACTTTCGAAGCTTTGGGCGACTCTCTCTCCATGGTCCTCAAAGTCAAAAAGTATGCCCAGATCTAGCCCAAGTACTCTGCCAAGAGTCATCTCACTCGTGTTGCAGAATCTTAGCTTTTTTTCCGAAAGGGAGAAAGCGATGGGGATTTTTGCGTCTTTTTGATGAGAGACATTTCTTCTTCCCCAACCATGACCGCGTACGTGGTTTTGTGCCATAGACCTTGAAATGGAACCACTTCCACAGTATAGAATATTGTGTCCAGTGTATGGTGTCTGTATAAACCCAAATGTGATACCTTATATACCGATCGAATAGTGTCTCTTTTCGCAGCTACAATTCCTTCTTCTCCCCTCTCGCAGCACCAACCTTCTCACCCGGAACCTCCATAGCCTCCTTCTGCGGCGCCTTCACACCATTCCCCTGTGCCAGCGCAACGAGTGCGACAATCGCATCGCTGACCAACAGAATGACCGCTCCACATGCTAGAGCCCACGCCTGAATACTGACACTTCCCAGCGGCGCGCGGGGAAACGATAGCAGCCATTCGGCATAGTATGGCACCCAGCCCTTGGGGATCCAGAACATGGCTTGTTTGGAGTACCAGAATTGGAGGAACATGCGAAGGCCGTTTGTGCCGAGCCAGCGGAGAGTGGAGACAGCGCTGTCGAATTGCGATTTGGTTGTGTCGGTGGAGGATTCTGTGTGTACTGTGCGTCAGTCCTGGGAGGCTCTGAGGATTGCTTGCTTCGTGAAGGAATTAAACGTGATGGAAAGGGAGACAAACTGCTCTTCTCTAACTGCTCAACGACTTTATCATGTTGTCTGCGTAGCTTTGCCCATTTTGCAAACTCGTCTTGACTGCTGGTTGCATTCATCTCCTGCTTGATCTTGAAGTATTGCGCCTTGAGCTCTTTCTGCTCGGCTGTGGACTTCGAAGTCGGTGTTGGAAAGAGGTTGAAAAGATTCCATAGCTGCAGATCTATTAGATGTCTGCGAGTATTGTGCTATGCTGTGAGTAGAGGCTTACCAGGCGATTTATGGTTGCAGCGCCGAAGGTGTTCACCAAATGGATCGCCAGTTGCAGGATGAAGACGAGGAGAAGGAGAGACGGCATCGTGATGGATGTACTGTGAAGAGACATTAGTTTCTATTGAGACCATTCCGGGAGTGGTAGGTTCATACGTTGTATTGCGTGAAGGCGATTTACAGATGTCTTGAGCAGAAGGTGATTCTGAAGCCTCATCGTCAAATCGTGTTCAAAGTGGCCCGGCCCGCGACCTCGCACGAGGCTAGCCCACAAGGCTCTGGACTTTAATGCAATCCATGCCCAAAATTCAAGCCACACTCACTTAACATCAAAACCTGCATTTCGTTTGAACGACTTTTTGAGTTGCACGATGTCAAGAGCACTCGATTCAGAGACAGTTGCATCATTAAAAACGTCCAACCTCCTAACCGTCTATAACGACATAGCGTCAGCCCTCTCCACCAAATCTTCAAAACTGTTGGAAATAGAGTTTCTACCAAAAAGCCACCCACTACCAGATGGCTGCAATGTTCTCATTGAAGGAAACAGTATTGCTGTCACAAAAGTCAAGTTAGTGCAAGCATTTATTGTGGCTCGGCAGGTGTTTCTCAAGCACATGAAGGTGTGTGATCAGGAGAAGGAGAAGGAGTTACGTGATGCTACTGCTGTTATGCTTTTGCTGGATCCGGAATATCTCACTGCGGCGAATACACGGAAGAGACTCATTCTGAGGTATGAGGGTGGCTCTAGAAGCGAGTTCGAGGAATTTCTGAAAGATGAGTTGCGGTTTGTGGATGGGTACTTGACTTCACGGCTTCATCGCCATACGAAATCGCCTACCGTTTGGAGCCATCGTCGCTGGATCCTTGAGAAGCTCAAGGATTTGAACATGGAGCATGATATTCTGGAAGACCTCGGATCTGTGGTATTGATCGCTGCTGAAAGACATCCTCGGAATTATTATGCGTGGTCTCATATGCGGTGGCTCGTTCAAGTCTTCCACAACTCACGTACTCGGACGGCGGATGACGCCAAGTCACAGTCTGATTACTTGAAACTGACTTCTGTTGTCAAGGACTGGTGCCTCAAGAATCCTAGTGATATCTCTGGATTCGCCTTTCTGCTGTTCTGTCTCTTCAACCTTGGACCTTCGAGCACTGCTGCCAGAACCGAGAGATGCTCAGGAATTTGTGGGGATGTTCTCAGGCTTGCTGTATCCTTCAAATGGACTTATGAATCTGTCTGGGTCTTCCTTCGAACTGTCGTTGCTTCGAATATTTGCACGGAGCAGACCAGAATCGAGTTTCATCAAGCCATCGAAACGATTTCGACCGCTCGTCCAGATGGGAGACCTGTTCTCGAAGCAGCAAAAGAGTGGCACCAAAGAAATCAAAAGGATTTGGGAAGATGATGCAGTGACCTTGGTCGGAGAAAGAAATACCCTAGCCGCCAATATTGTTCCTTATCGAGATTATCAACTGGACAATCTCCGGCTTCCAGGCACAGCAATAACAAGGAATACATTGGAAATCAATGTCACTAACCTGCCTGAAGAGGACGGACACAATGCGAAGTCGAATAGGATATTGCCACTGTCTCTGGTGCATGGTTTATCTCCAAATTCTCCTGGCACATGTCCCAGGCCAGTTTATCAAGATTTCGCGATCCAGACCACTTCTTGATACCAAGCATTTATTCGAGATCTTTACCCTGGCCGGAATAATGTTGGTAAACAGTGGTTGGACCAGGGCCAGGTTCTGAGATTGAGCAATGTCCACTGCAGAAGCGAGAGACAGGGGGATAAAAATATCCTTGGATTGTGGAGGTGACCACAGACATCGAGTATCGTCATCGACAACGTATTTTACACTTTGAAGTCGTACTGGATGAATGCTGATATGGTTCTGAAGGTTGCTAAACGTGGTACTGGATTCGGATCATGAATCTAGGGTCAACACGAAATTTGTAGGAGAAGGCAGCTCGAGACGTGATATTGATACAGTACCGGGCTTTTTACCCAACCGAGGTAATGCCATAATTTTCGAGAACTTTGTTATGATATTCGCTTCGGAAATTCAGCGTGGATACCGAAGTATTTTGGGAATCGAGAAGAAACAAGCTCTTCTGGATACATTGATGGTGGGGAGGCAAATAATGTGGAGGAGTCCGTATGAGGTCAGCAAATGGGATCTATTTCCAGACGCAGCGCAGACGCAAATTCGATGGTGCGTTCTGTTGGTGGGGTCACTGGGTGGCATTCTCTCGAGTGCGATTGCAATTCGGCATGTGTTTGCCGTATCCAAGAATCGTAGTCCGTGTTAGATGTGGCGACGCAAGACTTTTCTGTGGCTGGATGCACCTCCATTCTTCGTGTTGTCGTCTCCAAGCCTGGAAGTGTTGAAAAGTCAGAAGAAAAGAGGTCGAAATTTGCCAATAGGAGACCCTGGAAATGCGGGAGCGCAGTTAGTGCTGGGATAGGCTTCCACTCGTTCCACGGCTTCTACGCCATCAAGATGGCGCTTGACCTGATGCAACCTAAGTCGGGACTTGGACCAAGAGGACGCCAGCAAGATTGCGCGTGCATTGCAGCTATTTTGGCTGGAGATATCAAATCAGAGATGCACAAAATATTCGTATGCGCTCTGGGGTCGTATCGTACGTTGGCTTGGTGCTGATATCGAGCCCTTGGGAGACAGAACCATGAGCGAATTCTCAGCTTGCAACGTGCTCTTCTCGAGTCTTGATCTCGTCGAATCCAAGTATGTTCAGGGACACAGCACTGAAGCACGATTGGGGCAACTCGCGTCTCTTGAGCTTTCTCCCAGCTGGCTTGTGGCATGTGTAGCTCCCCAAAATCGCCGCAGCCAAGACAAACAGCCAGAACGGGCAAATAGCAACTCGCATCAGGCTTTTTACCCGCAGATAGGCTGGTTTCATTATCTTACAGGCCTGCAGCAGCAGCAGTCTTTGCCCCCAGTTGGAGTTCGCGCAAGAGCTTGCGTCTGGCCTGGCTTTGTTCAACCGGCCTTCCACTGACTGCAGTCCGGGATGTCAGGTCAGTTATTTCATGACTTTTTGTGATAGTGGTTGGGACACCATCAGTCCCGTCCTCCCAATAGAAGCTTGCTGTCCCACCCAGCCCAACCCAACCCAACCTCCTGCGGCCGCCATTGCATCTGCAGAACCGACTGAAAATGAAATGCAACTACGAAGGTACTGTACTGATAACAACGGCATTGCAGGTTATGCAAATGATGATATGGCGATCGTGACGATGCAAATCAACAGGAAATGTCGAGTGTCTCAGTGATAAATTACTGATAGGAGGTCGAGCTCATCTCGGCGTCTCCAATTTTGCGCTGGAGGGAATCTTGGAAATCCTGGTCAGAAAACACTTTCGGCCTAGCTGGGTTAGCTTCACTGGCGACCACAGGCACCGGGCCAATGAAAGATGCCATTCGGACTCTGATCCACCCCACCTTTCCCCTTAACTGGCTCCACCCCTGTGAACCCACCCCTGCTACTTCCCTGCTGTTGACCTGCGCACCTTGCACCTGTGAGTGAGCTAACTCTCGCGCATCCGCCTCTCCTTGCTCCTGCTACTGCTACTGCTACTGCTACTGCTACTGCGACCCTCGCTGGCCCTGTCCTCCGTCTTCTGTTCTTCCACCTTCAAGCCACTTCTTCTCCTTGAAACTTCTCGACAAGTTTGGACGTCTCGCCTGTGTTCTCTTCCTCTTCACCACTTTCGTTAAGATCTATTAATTCGAACGTTGTGTCAATCGTCCAAGAGAAGAGCAGCTATCTCTCCCGTTGAATTCTTCGGTTCTGCTTCAGTCAACAAACACGAGCCACCTCCCAAAAGAAGGTACGTGAGGTGTTTTATCTTTCCTTCACCTTCCGTCCCCGATCCACCATGACCATACAACCACAACACCACCGCAAAACAAGCAGGAAGCAGTATCCGGTTTGACAAACCGTCCCTTCCCTGCCTGCTTCTTGTGCTGCAAACCTGAACTCGTCCCATCAAAGAAACGCAATTCCACCACACCACATTCTCATCTCCACAACCACCCGCGAGAGCCATCCACGCGGCTTTTCATCCATTCTTCGAAATCACCCCAACAACACCTGACAATACTATCGACGCCGAACTCTCCGGCCATCACATCGTGCAATTGGACTCCGCTGACCTTGAGAAAGTTATTGTAACAGCATAATAACATCAAAATGTTCGCCCAAAAGCTTCTCCCGGCCCTCGCGGTCTTCAGTGTCGCTGCTGGTAAGTCATCAACAACACGTCCCATCGACTCTTTTCGATCTCGCAGATCATCAATTCATTGCAAGTGGATGTCTGCGGAGAAGGAAGACGCGATACTGTGCGATATGGGAACAAAGGAGAGCCTGTGCTGACATCAATCTCTTTCCAGCCCAGACTTCAACCATCTGCTCCCAGCCCACAGTCACCGTCAACTCCCAAGCCGATGCCAGCCAGCTCTCTGACTGCTCGACTGTCTCCGGAAGCATTGTCATCGGTAGCACCGCCAGCGGCACCATTGCCATCGATGGACCACAACAAGTCAGGGGAAACCTGACCTCCCAGAGCGCTGGTGGTCTGGTCAGCTTGACAAGTTCCACCATTACCTCGATCGGCGGAGAGTTCAGACTTTTCAACTTGACCTTTCTCTCAACCCTCCAATTCGATGCCTTGACCAGCGCTAAGACCATCTACTGGGAGGCTCTTCCAGCTCTCCCATCGTTGGCGTTCGCTGGACCTCTCTCCAAGGCCGACAGTGTCACCATCAGCAACACCTTCTTGACCACTCTCAGCGGTATCAACTTGAACACCGTTGGCACCCTGCAGATTGACAACAACAACAACTTGAAGCAATTTGACACGCAGATCGCCAACATTACCAACGCCGTCAACATCAACGCCAATGGCAACCAATTGGCTGTTACCTTCCCCAACTTGATCTGGGCTGCCAACATGACCTTCCGTAACGTCTCCAGCATCAAGATTCCTTCCTTGGCTACCGTAAACGGATCTATGGGATTCTACGGAAACTACATGGACAGCATTGCCGCACCAAACTTGACCTCCGTCGGTAGCTTCGCCACCGGTGTTGGAAGTTTGGCTATTGTCGCCAATGCTAAGCTCGCCAACATCTCCTTCCCAGCCTTGAAGAGCGTTGGAGGAGCTGACCAGATCGCCAACAACACCGCTCTGCACGCCATTGCTTTCCCAGCATTGACCTCAGTCGCAGGCGCCATCGATTTCTCCGGAAACTTCACTACGTATGTGCCCTGAATTTACACAATCCTAAAAGGATAAAATAAGCTAACATGTCTACAGCCCAGAATTGCCAAAGCTTGAGGATGTCAAGGGTGGTTTCAACATCCAATCTCAACAAGCCATCACCTGCTCCGGTTTCGAGGAACAATCTGGTGGAAAGGGAAGCATCATCCAGGGGAAGTTCATCTGCAAGAGCGCCACCGCTACCACCGAGACCTTGGACGGATCTGCCTCCACCACCGGGGGTTCCAGTGGCTCTTCTGCCACACCAAAGAGTGATGCTACCAACTTCGGCCTCAGCCAGGCTGCTCTCGGCGCTTCCTTCATTGGAGGTCTGTTGCAAATGATCTTGTAGAGAATTGGGACGTCGGCGTTTTTCTTGAGTTTGCCTTACCTTAGACCTAATCTGCCACGTTCTCATTGTCTTTTTCTCATTACAGATCATCAGCAAAACGAAGCAAGTCATCAATTGAGCGTTTTGTGCGACCTTCATTAGGATCATTCTGGTTGCGGTTCGGGGTGCGTGCTTGCGTTCGGGGAATCTAGTCTGCTGGCTCCGTCTCGGTCTAGATTATTCTCATGTGTTTACGACCTCTTCTGCTGGACGTTCCGCATAATCGACTGCATGCATTCTGGCGGACGGACAGTGGATGTGGTCGCTGCGGGAGGGTGGTTTGGAATGTCTGGTGTTGCTTGGACGGACACTGATGGTAGTGTGGAGGATAGGACATTAGGACAGTGAAATTCCATACACCTTGTACATTGTCTCTGATTTGCATTCAATGCTCACTTTTCGTTTGTGTGAAAATGCTCATATGTGATCCTGTGCTCTTTCTCGTCCTTCCTAATTGTGGCTGTGGTCATTCCTTATTATTGATCTCATGATGAAAATCCCACAACTTCCTTCTTCTGGCACACTCAAAATCCACGATACTCCCCAACTTCGCAACTCTCATCCCAAACAACTAGACTTCCCCAAAAGCCGAAAATCCTTCATGGCCATCCCGACCTGTCAAACCACAGTTACATCCACTTCCCTTGACGGAGGCGGACCGAACCTCGTTCTCCAATGCTTGACGGATGCAGTGATGGCAGATAGATTGAAACAAAAAAAAGTCAATTCGTTTCAATACTTTCTTGGAGGGGTGGATGTTCGGGATACTTGGACAGGGAGGTGACGGGTTGCGCGTGTGCTGGGTGTGTGAGGTTGACGATAGGCTGTTTCAGGTTTGCATGGGAGGGGGAAAGGTGGAGGATAGATAAGGACATGGAAGGAGAGGAGGGGAGGGAAGACGTAGGTGGTGGCGGTGAAGTGGCTGGTGAGTTACAGGTTGGCGATCGAGTCAAAGATTGATGTTGCGTTGAGGCTGAAAGGATGTGTGTAATGTCATTGTTGATTTGCTGACTTTCTGATTTTGCTGGGGTGGGAAAATGGGCCTTTGTGTTATGGAGATGAGGGTGAGGCTGAAGCTACACTACCTGCTGAGAGCAGACAGACTGTGCGGTGGATAGGCTGAGATGTCTGTCGAATAGGCAGGTAGGTGGGTATGTCTCTTGCTATTTGCGTGTTCATTCTGTGTTCCTGATGACTTTGCAAATCTCCATGATTGACATGAGCTGAGAAGTCAACAAGGGGGTACTACTGTCCAGTAGGACAAGTCCTCCCGTCTAGATCACTCATGTTGACAGAGGACGAGCGAAAGATGCTGTATGAGAGCTTTGTACTTCTGTGTTGTGGATGGTAAGATACCACATTTAAGAGTGGATGGTATTGATATTACAAATATCTCTACATTTCCTTTCTATTCTAGATCTGTTTCTACATCTATCTGCTCATCTATCCGTCCTTCCGTGTATCTTTCTTACTGACCGTTTTTCTGTCTATCTACCTAAGAGTCTGCAGCCCCCCTAATTGATCTTGAGCCCTTCTATTTACTGATATCCGGAAGATGCTTCCGTCTATCTACCGGTTTCCCTTCCATACTCTTTCTATGCAGCCCTACTACGGCCACCCGACCATTTCTCAAGTGCACGGAAATTGCAAGACGCAGCGGTGCGACGTGATGTGTTTACAGCTTCGCCTTGGGCGTATCCTGCTTCATCATGATCTCGGCCACGATGCGGCGCTGGACTTTGCCGGTGGCTGTCTTGGGCATATTGTCTGTGAAATAGACCTGCGCTACGATTAGCAGGAGTTCAAAAACACAAGCGAGCTCCGAACAGTAACAAACTGTTTGAAGCTTGGAACGATGCGAGGAAATGAAGACTAACCTTCTTCGGCACTTTGAACTTGGCCAACTTCTCAGCAACCCACGCCTTCACCTCCTTCTCATCAACCTTCTCGCCATTCTTCGGTACGATAGCAACCGCAACCTCCTGTCCATACATCTCATCTGGGATCGCAAAGCTCACAGCTTCGCCGACCTTTGGGTGTCTAGCAAGCACGTTGTCCAACTCGATCGGCGAGATCTTCTCGCCTCCTTTGTTGATCAACTCCTTGATTCGTCCCGTGATGATCACGTACCCATCCTTATCCAGCTTGCCCTGATCACCAGTACGGAAGAAGCCTTCGGCTGTGAAAGACGACTTGTTTGCTTCGGGGTTGTTGAGATAGCCTTTTGTGACGTTCTCACCGCGAATACAGATCTCAGCTTCGGAGCCCTGAGGAACTTCTTTGCCAGCTTGGTCGATAATGCGTATTTCGACGCCTTGGCCGATGCCCACACTTCCTGGTTGGCGCTTCGCTGGTGGGAGTGGGTTGGAAGTCATTTGGTGGGCAGCTTCGGTCATGGCGTATGCTTCTAAGACCGGGGCACTGTAGGCTGCTTCTAGCTGGTGGAAGACCGTTGGTGAGAGGGGAGAGGAGCAAGAGCGAATGAAGCGGATCTTGGGCTTGGTGTGTGGAGGTGGGTTCTTGAGAAGGATCTGATGGATTGTTGGAACGGCGGTGTACCAATTGGCGCCGTGGGTGATGAAGTCGTCCCAGAACTCAGAGGCTGAGAACTTTGAAGGTACGATGACCGAGCCGCCGCTGTAGAGAGGAGCGAGGAAGCCCGCCAGTAGACCGTGGACGTGGAACAGCGGCATGACGAGCATCGTTCTGTCGGCCGGAGTAAGGTCGTATGTAGCTTTGATGTTCTTCATCGTGCGAGTGAGGTTCTTGTGTGTCAATGGCACAGCCTTTGGACGGCCTGTTGTGCCACTGGTATGGAGAACGAGTGCAATATCGTCTGGTTGGGCAGTCTCGACTTTCCGGTTTCCCTTGCCCTTGAGCTTTCCCTCATCCTTCACATCCAACACAACTTCTTGTCCGTCCCAATAGCACTCTGCAATGGCAGCGCTGTATTTCCTCGCAGCTCGCACGGCAGGTCCATCTTTGGAATAAGAACCCTTTGGCACAAGCGCAACGGCAGACTTCAAATCGTCAATGTAGAACTCGAATTCCTCCTGCTTGTATGCCGAGTTAAGAGGAGCTGCGATGCCTCTCTGCCATGCGCTAGCCAGGAATGCAACAATGAATTCGTAGGTATTTGGGAGAGCTATTGAGACAGCAGCTTCTGGAGTGACGCCCAACTTGGCGAGCTTCTTTTGAAAAGAGAGAATTTCAGCAGAAAGTTGCTTATATGATATGATGAGAGGATTAGGCTTGGAAGGAATGATAATGGCCGTCGCATTATCTCCTGCTGAGAAGGAATTGGAAAGTGTCGTAGCCATTGCGAATTATTTGTTGATGTACCGAGGATATCAAGTTATTGAAAAGTCTGTAGAGGATGTGAGATATTAAGAGTAATTGAAATGTCCAGCAGTGCAATTGGGAGGAGAAGAACTAGCTTCTGATTGGTATATGCAGCACGTAGATTTTGGTCACTTGCAGATGTCTGGATCAACTGACGTCTGAACTTCTTCTGGGGGCTTGTTGTCTGAAGTCTGTATGGCCGCTATGGCATCTTCCTTATCGCCGAGATAGGATGAGCTTAATCTGCTGACTAATATCTGCTCATCTCGAATCCTAGCCTCACGGAATGAGGCTGAAAGCTGCATTGAGTGTGAAGGAGCCTCGAAGTCAGCATTTTTCATATTGCCTCGATTTGACCAGTATGTCGAACCCTAACCAGACTCCTACGCCCAGAACTGGTGGTCTTTCACTCTACGCAAATTTGTTAGACCCAGAATCCTCAGCTCCTGGCACAATTTCGAAAGCTCCAGTTGTCTTCAAACCAGCAGATGCGGCAGATGAAGGTTCAGCTAAGAAACCACAAATAGATTCGGGTACAAAAAAGTCCCTCGTAGATACTTGTTTCGTATTACTGACAAGCAAATAAGCTGCACTGCGATTCCAGCCGACAAAAAGACCTCAGCTGTCGCAAAAACCAAAACCCAAATCAACATTTCCCAAATCCGCGCCAGGAGACGCGACAGGTTCGCGCAATGTCTCTACGCCTTCCTCCGCCCCTCCCAAGCCAGCGCGGCCAGCAGCAAAGACCACGCTGGCTGACTGGACAGGCATTGATGACGACGACGTCAATGGTTTCTATGGAGGGGAGAAGAGACAGAGAGGTGGGAAGCGAAGGAAGAAGAACAAGCCGAGGGAGGAACATGTTGCTGTTCAAGACTGGGACGATATATATGACCCTTCGCGACCGAACAGCTATGAGGAGTATAAGCACAGTGATGAGAAGATCCGAGAGGTCAGGGAATGGAAGGATAGGCTGTATGCGCATAGGATGGCCAGGAAGTCAAGCGAGAAGGATAGTGACGAGGAAGATTATCGTCCGCAGATGAGCAGTGAGTATTGTGCTCTGCGAAATATTTTGCTTTTGCTAACAGGCCCAGATCAATTTGCTCCTCCTCCAAACTACTCATTTGCACCACCAGCTATGGACTCTCCAAAGAAACCCCAAGAGAGTACAGACAGCAACATCGATTCAGATACATACAGTCCTGCACCCCCTCCACCGCCACCTCCCGAAGATGCTCCACCTCCAGCTCCCGAGCCATTGCCAGCAGGCGCAATATCCCGAGCTCCTGTCCGATACAATCTTCCACCACCTCCAAGCGACATCCCCAGCTCAGAAGCAGAATTAGAGAAAGCCCTTGCAGAAGAACCAGATGACGATGAAGCGGAGAGCGAAGATGCTCCAAGGTCATTACGACCAGGTCAAAAAGGCTTCGCCGAACGACTCATGTCCAAGTATGGCTGGAGCAAGGGCAAAGGTCTGGGAGCCGAAGAATCTGGAATTGTCAATCCTCTTCGTGTACAGATTGAGAAGCGGAAGAAGAAATCAGATGCCGAGGGCGGTGGATTCAGAGAGCCAGGCGGAAGAGGAAAGATTATTGGGGGGAAGAAGAACGTTCCCGAGAAGGAAGAGGAGGTTGGGCAGTTCGGTCCTATGTCTGAAGTTATTGTTTTGAGAGGTATGGTCGATGGTATGAACCTTGATGAAGAGGTTGAGGTTGCTGGAGATGGAGGCTTGATGCAGGAGATTGGCGACGAGTGTGCTGAGAAGGTATGTTCGTATTATCATGCCTTGCAAGCTTTGGCTGACGGAAACAGTATGGTCGTGTGGAACGTGTATACATTGATCGGCATGGCACTGCACCGAAGGTGTTCGTCAAGTTTACGAGTCCCCTTTCTGCCTTAAGGGTAAGTTTCTCTGATCTTTGTTACACTTGTCACGTAATAACAAGTTTAGGCTGTCAATGCACTTGAAGGCCGGATTTTCAATGGCAATACTATTTCGGCACTGTTCTATGAAACAGAGCGATTCGAGCAAGGTCTTTATGACTAGTTACTTCCTCTTTAGCGCAATACAACGATACCCAGCAACACCATCAATACCACCACAACCGCTTCACTTTCTCTCTGATGTTGATATACTTGGCCTTCTTGTCAATAGCAAGCAAAGCTTCGTTGATCTCATTTCCCCACGTCAAAACATCTTAGCTTATGTCTCGAACAGTACTCTCTCCAGGCAGAGAACCCCCCGGAGGAGCCTTTGCACCGTTTTGGACCCTCGCCTTGCCGGTGATCTCAATTTTGACTTTCTCAAGAAGCTCTGTATCTCTATTAAAAGCCGCCCACCATATTCTATGATCTATCTCCTTGTCCTTGACGTAATCCGTATATCCGGTCGAGTGCTCTTCTTTCCATTGCCTGGCAACCTTATTGTTGGCATCAATGAGGTCGGTGAAGGATCCGAGATACTTTGAATAAGCGTAGGGGAAGTCACTCTTGGTACTGATTCGTTTGTAGACCACGTAGCAGAGTTTACTGGGGCCTCGACTTGATGGACTCGTGGCAGTGAATGGAGGAATCGTAGTGTTGGATAAGCTGGCGCCTTTTGTCGGCTTGGGCGTGGACTTAGATGATAGGGATGATAGTGATGATCTTTCTTTAGAGGATCTGAATCGCTTCTTTCTCGTAGTGGTAGTCCGCTTCTGAGTGTCAAAGACCTTGTCTCGCGCAGATACGGGTGACTCGACAATTATCGTAGAAGATGGTGCTGTAGATACGGATCTCGACTTCGACTTGGGGGTGTCATTGGCGGACGTTGATCGCGAGGACAATCTGGATCTCTTGTTTGGTTTGGACGTGGATGAATCGCTGGAAGGGTCACTTCCGTCTCGCTTATCCATGAAGTTGAAGCGTGCCCGGCAATAATAATATGATATGTTGTGTTTATTGACAATGTCTTGAAACTCGCAAGTTATGTTTCTTGTTAAGGAATTACATAGGTGACTCTCCAGCTCTTTGATATCAGCAGCTTTTGGAACGTACTACAGTGAAGTAGCGATCGAGTATGGTCCCTTGCGGAAAGAGCATTCGCTCTCTCAGGAAGATACTGAAATAAGTTGAACGTGCGCCAGTATTTGTACAGTAGTCCCAACTTTAGATGAGCCACTTCTCCAGTCAGCCTGATCGTCATCACCGCTTGAATTCTCAATCTGTCTAATACTAATGATCTTCTACCGCCTACCACCACAGTCCTCCTCGCCAATCTTCGCCCCTTTCATCTCTCGTCAAGGCTATACAAACACGCATAGATATTTATAATCTCTCTTGAGGCATTTACGATGTCAGGAGGATTGAACTTCAACTTTTGCCTCTGTTCTTCTCCGTCTTGACTACAGTGTAACGTCTCGAGAACTATTGAGACTCTCCCCAAGCCGCACAGATTCTCACACTGAGTCTAGAAGACATGTCTGCCATCTCAAAAATGTCTGCTCTCGAAAGGTGTCATTTTGACAAACCACCGAACTTTGCCATCCTTCGATGTCATATACACCATGGTACAGTGACCTTCTTGCCAGAGCGGCAGCTTTTGGAGCTCTGATAATGCGGAATCACGGTCCTTTGACTGTCCGTGTGCGAATCGTACCCTCTGTTGCTTATTAGGTCCCCTCTGCGGGCTCAACCACACAGTATAATCGCCTCTCCAGTCAGGTCCTTCCATTATCTCCTTTAACTTCTGTTCAGCTGTGTCAATTGCATCGGCATGGTCTGCATGCAGTCCATTTACGTGATCCATGCCAGAATTGCCGCCTAAATTGTTCATCAAGAAATCGTGATAATCGCACTCCACCAAGAAGAATTTGGTCGTAGGTTTGAGTGGGTCGTCCACAATGTCGTATGACTCTGTTGGGAATCTGGACGGTTCAGCAGCAGTATCTTCGAATTCAACAGCTTTGGATGCGGGATAGAAAGGCTCGTTTATACTGCTGTCCGACCTCAGAGTCTTGTCTCTTGTTTTGGTGCCGGAAATCTTTTCAGCGCGTTCCGTAACAAGGTTGCCTCACGTAGCTTGTCCGTAGGCTTGCGGGAACGGAAACTCCTTCTCTTCGACATTGGAGAGCTTCGGTCTTTCTTACGAGAGGCGATATTCTCATCGAAAGGTTTGGAACTCGCTCGAATGGTTTTGCCGTTATCCTCGGAGCTTTCCATGTCCGAACTCTCCTCACTTGACCCAGCATCATCCTCTCCAGTCATCTCGTCATCCCCTTCCGCACCACCATCATCGTCACTATCATTGCTTGTGTAAGACTCGGAATTTGTAGCCACTGATCCAAGCGGCGTCTTTGGGGCGATCTTGTAATGATTTGCTTGTGCTGGTGCTCTCGACCCGGATCTCATGGCATGACTTTTAGTGACTGCCATTTTGTCCTGCGAAGACGTTTATGAACTGAGATTGATCTCGAGGAGTTTAGCTGCTCTTTCCGGCAGTGGGATATGTATGTTGGTGGAAATGATGATATCGTGGTGCAGGCCTTTCAGGTTTCGGACTTCAGAAGCTGAGTTAAATGGTTGGCAACCAACTGCCATTCGCTCCTTCTGTCTGGGAATAAGTAAATCACACCGTAAAAAGCTCGCAACCATATCACATGATATCAGCACCCAAAGCGTTGAGATTTACAGTCGTTGACAAGTGTTGTGTTTGAGCGCCGACTCTAGTGATCGATTATCCTGGGACCTGGGTATTTGTTTATATACCTGCTTTTCGTCTCGCTTAATTGAAGATGACATCCAAGTTTGCGACAATCGAACTTATGTGAACAAACTGGTGAAAGGCATCCGCTGAAGATATCCAAGGTATCATACGATATTCCAACCAACTTCAAGAAAACAACGACTTTTACTTCCTTTCCTGTCCATTCTCTCGGCCTCGCCATCCACTGACCCACGAGCCAGGTCTTTCGCGCCTCTAACAGATTGACACCTGATCTCCTTAACAGCGTACCTCACGAGCCAGCAAGATCGAAGCAAGTACTCAAGGCCATTATCATCCACCAAGTCTGTCTTTGATCTCCACACAACAAACCCCTCATGATCATCCACACCTCACGTAGAAGGTGACTTCACGCAGGCGACATTATTGCGTACAATTACTGGACGACTGCTGGCGTATAAAGAGAGGGACAAGGGGATTACGAACCAGTTGGTCCCGCTTCTCCACCACTCTGGCCGCTGTTCCACATACAGAATTCAGCTTTCCAGCCCCAGACCGCATACGACTCGCTCGCGACTTCGGCTTCGAACCCCCACGACGACCCAACCCTAAGACTGGATCATCCCTTACATAGCGCATTTCTAATCTATCGCCCGTGTTGTTAAGGATCCAGACCAGAGCTTGGCACGTGTCGATTCGTTCTGGCGCCGTGGTGGGTTGATGTGCAGAGATGATGTTAAGACTTTGTGTTGATACAGGGGGATTGAGATAATTTCGTTACCGTCTTGAATACTCCAGCAAACTGGATCAGTCCGGTATTTGAACGTGAGCCAAAGATTGTAGGTCCTTTGGGAAGCCAACACATTGTCTGGGACTTCTGTTTGTTGGGATGCGGACATTTCGAATTCACCAGCTATGTTATTTGCTCGCAGAAAGAGCTAACCAAAACTAAAGCCACAATGCAAACAGGTTTGCAAGTAAATCTGGAAGTCGATGGAGCAGCAACTTTAGGACACCACACGGGGACTTCATCGACCCTATGGTGCACCAGAACACAACGCCATTCATCACTCTTGATCGTTCATCATGAGCACCAAAATGTACGATAAAGTACATTGAGACTTTTGAAATACCAGCAAACATGAATTGAGGGACTTCCAGACACTTCAAGCGGTCGGCGTGGTTCGTAGTAGGTGGCCCGATGTGGTACGGAGCCGGATGCCGGACACAGTGATGTCCCTGAAATGTAGCGAAATAGGCAGATTTCCAGCATCGACAAGGTTATCAACACGAAAGTCGTACGAGACTGCGTGGAGTATCAGCAAGAAAACAGTGCAACACCGAGACACTTGCTTGAGAAATGCAACTAACAACCTCTTCAACACAATCGGCAACCGACGAATCACGACACAAAAAAGAAACCCTCATTTCGGAGAGGGTGGCTTCTCTCATCGCACCGGCGGTGGGAGCTTGTTTTGCCTGCTGTTCAAGCGTGACGCGTTCGTGACTGTTTTTGTTGTTTGTTGACTTTGTGACTCGCTTCGTGAAAAGTGGATCTGCCACATCCGGCACTCCCATCAACATCTAGAATCAGCAAACTCGCTATGTTGAGAAAATGACACGTCAAATCTTGGATGCTTTGATTTTTTTGCCTTATCTAGGCTTCCGAAAACGCTGCAGACTACAAGATGATGTTCGTTGGGTACTCGATGCTCAATTGGAATGAGGTCGGCTGATGATTGAAACTTTGGTTGATGGCAGGGCCATTGACAGCCATCTGACTCTGAAAAGTCTCCTAGATATTAGGATCTTATCCTGACGACTGATATCGTCCAGAAAATCTTCCTTCGTAACCAGATGAAGTGCCCTGTCACTCTGCTTGCAAATTGGGTTCATTAACACGTGGCGAGTGCTCTCACAACACTCTGAAATTGCATTGGGGAAAACGTCTTTCAAACCCAAGTCATTACATGGTGATCTCGTGGCAGGAAATGTGAGACAGTACTCATTGCCTAAGTTGTGCCGTACATTAATCATGAAGCAGTCCACCCAACCAGAAGCGTGAAGAGCGCTCATGCTTCAATATAAATTATATGGCTGGAGAAAGTTTGTCAGCGACCTCTGTAGAAATCTAGCTTGGTCCGTGGCGTGATGTCTATGAAGCCTATAGGATTGCTTAGGAGATAATTCCCACTGCCCCTCTGATACGCATCCACGCCCACAATCATCAGATCTTGCCCACATCTTCTTCGAAGCAGATCGATAAATGCCTCGCAATTGTTCCTTCTCAGGAACAACATAGTAAGGTGGTGCCCTGCAGTGTCAACGTAGCCACTGAACTCCCGTTGCAAGGATGTCCAATGGCTCTCGAATCGGCTTCGTGTAGCTGGTGAACCAAATGTAGATGCATCCTAAGATGTCAGGGCTGAACAGTATTGGAATCGCCAACTCGTCGCTGACCCGAGCGAGAGATTCGCTGATCCGAGAAATGAGCTGATCGTATGTCATCTTGGGGTGAATCATGATCACGCAGGCGTCGTCTACCAAGCGTGTTGAGGCGCCTTTCACCTTTGGTACCTGCTGCCGCGGATTTCTATTAAGACAGAGCTCGACTGCGACCGGAACGGCGAATTCTTCTCGTGGGTCCAATTCGTTAACAGAATCTGTTTCGAACAGATGATGGATTGAATCGATATCACCCTCTGCATGTTGTCCATTTTGTCCATCTATCACGATGTCGGCAGAGTGACCGCTCATCTGAGAATGGTCCTGACTTAGAGCAGAATCGGCGGCTCGAGAGTGGAAATCATTTGAAGGTCTGTTTGAAGATGTGTTTGAAGATGTGCTTGAAGAGTACGAAGTCGATCGATCGCCATGGAGCCAGTACAGAGCATGAAGTCCGCCGCGGAAAAGGCCGTCCGGAACGAGTTTGGGCATAGCGGCTTGTGTTCGATGAGAAATTGGTTTCGAGATTTCTGCTTGAGGTATGCAGAGCAGAATTGAAAAGGTCTTTGGCGGATTGGGTCAATTATATAGAGTATTGTACAGACCACACGACTCTCAATCATGTTTGCTTAAGGTCACTGTCTGAGAGCACACATCATTACTTCAATGACAACAATCAGAAATCGATGAAGCCAGCTGCCACTGGTAGTCACACTACGCTGGCAGGACTACATTACTCCATGGCGGGTTGGCACATGAGGATCTTTTACAGATACACTAGTATAATAGGCCATATGCTCTCAGAGTAAAGGTGATATTGCGACAAATTCAAGTTGCGAGGCAGCCAGCCAATCGCGTCTTGCACCCAACGCCCATCGCAATGTATTACATACAATACAAGAAACAGATCTATCATCGTCACACACGGCCTACTATCTCGAGCCCTCGCCACCTCTCGTTTCGGGCCTCACAACAGAACTGCTCACACTACCACTTCTACTTCCAGCAGTAGAGCCTTCTTCGGCGCTCCTTTCAAGGAAGCCTGTCCACAGGTCTGCCAATGACTCCTTATTCGTGGGCGTCTCAGTAAAGTATTCTGAGGAAAGAGAAGGCGTACTTGGAGTACGGTAGAATGGTGACATGGGTAAACGTAAACTGCTGTTCGACGCACCTGGTCTCGCAAGACCTGCTTGCTCTTTCTGCTCGTCCGTCCAGTTGAGGAGTGATGCTATCAACTGCAGGATCTGGAACTTCTTGGGATCGGAGCGGTCAAGAGCTAGGAAGTGCAAGAAGTGGTTGGTGACAATTTGTCTGAGAAAGTATTAGCATATGCTTAGGTGTTTGTGAGATTCGACCTTACCTGTCGATATTGTCTTCCGGTTTGGCTTTCTTGAGATACCTCAAAGCCTTCGTGAGGTGGTCGTTTAGTATGATTGCTTCATGCCGTAATTTTCCAACCAGAAGATTTTTCTCCTTGATCTCTTTCTCAAAAGGTATCAGACGGTCAACTTCGGTCTGTAGGGCTCCTTTTGATGCCTCCGCTTCAGTGGCTCTAGAATCAGAATCCTGGACAAGCTTCTTAAGAGCTTGGAGCTGCTCCTCGTACGACTCTACCATTTCCCTCAACTCCCTTTTCCGGGATTCTTGAACATCTTGCAGGGCTCTTTGTAGTCCCTCCAGTGTCTGTGACTGACTATCTCTTTCAGACACGGCTTCCTCGTAGGATTCTTTCTGCATCGAGAATTGCTCTTCCAAGTCCTTGATTCTCTCAGCCAGACCTTCTCGCATAGATCTCTCCTCCATAGCCAGAACCTCCCAGTCTCCCATTGCCTCTTTGGCAGCTTCGGCCTCGTCTCTCAGCTGCCTGGTCTGCTGGACTAGATCTTCTCGCTCACTGACCCAGTTCTGCTGGGACAGGTTGTGCCGATTCCTTAGACTGGAAAGCTCTTTCGAGGTTTCGTTGGCTTCTTGCTCTAATCGTTCCACATCACCCTCAAGACTTTTGACATTCTTCTGCAGAGACTCGTTCTGTGATTCAAGCTCTTCAATTTGCTCCTTTGCTTCAGCAAGCTCTTGCTTATCCGCTTTAAGCCTTTCCCCCAAACTCGACTTAATTGTGTTAATGCGCCCCAGAAGCGATTGGTACTGTGTTTCAGCATGGTCCTTCGCAGATTCGGTCTCTTCAAGCTCGGCTCGAATTGTTGAAACTTCCTCCTCATGCTGGCCCTTGATCGTTGAAACTTCCGTCGTATGCTTTGACTCGATGCTTGACAGTTCTTCCGCATGCTGTCCCTTTATTGTCGTTATTTCTTCCGTATGCTTTTCTTGTATGTCTTCTAGCGCCTTTCGCAATTGCTCCACCTCGACCCGGAGAGCTTCTCTTTCCTGCGACATGGCATCAAATCGTAAGCTGGCATCTGAGGTTTCTGATTGCTTCTCTTCTGATCCGCCCAATGTCTGGCGCTGCGCTTGAATTGTCGGTTGTGACGAAGGCTCGACTGCGTGGCCATTGCTCTTAGATTCATGATTGTGACCGTTCGTTTGCACTTTGGTACTTTCCGGGAAAGCGACATCGCGGGGTGTATTCTGCGAACAAAGTCAGAACTCATAGGTCTTCCTCAAGAACGTTCGTGAATTGAACAGGTGTCATTCGTACCGCGGTGGATTGCCCTGAATCCTCGTCACCCTCTGCGTCCCCATTTTCTGAACCGGCATCTTTCCCATTTCCGGGGACTTTGAGTGTTCCTTCAGTCGGCTTCCCTTTGCCCGCCTTTTTCTTCTTGTTGCTCTTCTTTTTGGGGGCTAATCGGAATGTATCAGTAACAATGAACCTGCTGGGCGAATGGGTTGCGAGCTGATGGGAAAAACGAACCTGTGGAAGAAGACTGAGAAGGGTCTGGAGGGGCTACGGCAGACATAGTTAATTCACGTTGAACAACTGTCGATGGTTGGCAAAGAAGTCCAGCGCAGGTACTCGTAATCCTCAAAGCCCAATGTGATCTGAAGCGTATTTGCTCCCTTGCGGTTTAGCGCAGCCCGTGTTGGATCCCTGCCCAGTTGCACGTTTCATTTCTTAGCTCAGTCCAGGCCACGAACTCCAAATCCACACTCAACACCAGACACCGATGCAGAACTTCCAACTCTACAAATCCATCAGTCTTCACCAGCCTGCAATGGGAAAAGGTCAGATCCGAACAAAACCTTTGTAACACACTTATTGCCCCACCTTCGGGATCCCGATCAACGTTTCGAGATGCCCTTGCTCGACAGGTCCACCTCCACGTACAGCCTCGGGTCACTCAGTGACTTGAGAGTCGACCGGTTCGCAATAGTGCGGGCAGCTTAAGGATAGACTGACAGACTCACCAATGGCCGCTGTCACTTTACCAACTAGCATTTGCGTGCTGAGATAGTATGCATTTCTCTGAAAGTCGATGACAACATGCCTACATATATTCATCTGCCTCTGAATTGCTTCAATCAGCAGTTCTTCGCGTCAATCTTACATGAGCCAAGTGTCTCACTTCAAATCCGACTGTTATCTCTTACCTGTCTGAACACTAGAAAATACTTCCGGTATCATTTATTGAGTGATCACAATGGGGTCAAACGAGGTGGACACAAGCAAATATTTTCGATGGGACTCAGGCGTGGAGAAATTTCCACCAGGAGAGGCTGAGGATATCTAGGCCGTTGCGGATATGATCACTGCTATGCAGAAAGCTCAGTTCAACAATCATAGACATATGTACGGTGGTAGGTATAAATAGATCGGCCACTAAAAACATCTTCTGATCTGGCCACCAGGCACTCATGCAAGAACCCAAGGAATTGTCAAAGGCAAGCTGATTGTGGGAGAGCACCCTCCTCATCTCGCCCAATCTCTATTCTCCAAACCAGCCGAGTACCCAATTGCGATGCGATATAGCTCAGAGCCCGGGGACCCACGCCTCGATGACCAAATTCCTCAGCCCCGTGGTTTGGGAATGAAAGTCTTCAATGTACAGGCGAGATGCTCGATATTGTGAAAGACTATCTTACCCAAGACATCGAGTTCAACAGTGCGCCGGTGATCGAGCTTGCAGATGCCAAAACTACAAGAGAAATATTCGAGCTTTGGACAAAGTACGGCGGTGACAAGAAGGAATTATACAAGCATCTTGAAGCGCGCAACGACACCGATCTCCAGAAAGCTCGCGATCAGATCCCAAACAAGCATCTCGAGGTACGCAGTGCATTCTCATATAGAGGCTTGAAGGTTGATCCCCTTGCAGTCAACCCGACAATACTCCCAGACAGCCTACAGGTTTGGCGAGTATGTCATCAGATACTGCCTTGTTCCCTCTGGCGAGACTCAGAAGAAGCGTGAAGATACCGTGAAGCCCGATTCGCACCTAATCACATCCTCAGCGATTGGCTAAAAGAATTCCACAGCAATCATGAAGCAGAATATACGTTCCAGGTTCAGTTTTGCGAAAACCTCGAGGAGCAGCCTGTTGAGTATGCTGGTACGCCGTGGGACGAGGAAAATTATCCTTGGTAGACTGTTGCGAAAGTTGTCATTCCGAAGCAGGATAGTTTTATATCTGTCCGTAAGGCTTTCTGGGAAGATCATATGAGATTGAATCCATAGCATGGATTAAAGTCTCTTCAGCCTTTAGGTTCGCCGAATAGACTTAGAAGAGTCGTGTATCCCGCCAGCAGTAAGCTTCGCCAGGAGACGAATGGAAGGAAGGAAGTGAATTTGACGAGCATCGACCAGATTCCCGATGGAGGATTCATCGATGCATGAGTATTCCTCTGGGTGAATGATTGCACCCTAGCACAGCGGGGATGAATTGATGATACACATGGACAAGGCAACGAGATATGATGCAATTATGAAGGTTCTGCACCCAGTGTAGAATGCAAATGTGACAGTGTAGATGTGTTCTGAACATGAGAGCCATAAAGACAAGACAAGTCAGTCCAACTCCCGACCCTCGAACAATTCTCAGCCAAGAACGAGCCCAACACAAACCATCATTTCTTTATTAGAATTTTGTTGGCACTAAGCGAACCTAATGAAGCATTGAGTGAAAACTCGAGCCATCAGCAGGATTATAAAAGGCGCTTCTTCTGGGCTATTCGTGAATATGACAGAGGCTACAGACAACACAGAGGATACGAAGTAAACTCCATGCTCCATTGCATATCGCAAAGCGATAAAACAATGAGCCAGAACAGGATGTATAGGTGAACGCCTTGAGACTGGAGAAAGAAGAGGGACGATCCGAGAAAATTTTGGTTTTGGAGAGTAAGGGCGCTAAGTCCTAATCAAGCTTAGCAAAGTCAGATGATTCGGCGTTGAAATGAATCTTGGCGCGCGCGACTCTCAACCTCGCTTCCTGCTTCTGTCGGACAAAGCATTAACCATCATCGCCACCTTCGAAATTTGAATTGAAGGCCGGTTCCTGATTTCACTTTTTGTCAAGCTCAACCGCTCGGCGACCATCTAGATCAAAGTCAAAGATCTCAATTGAAGCCTTCATCATATCTCCTCTCCGACCTTGATTGTGGCGACCAATATGGCGGCACATACTTACGTCTCACCTCTCAAATCAGGCACATCTGGAATATCCCCTGTGAAGATGAAAGCTTCCCCAGCCAGAATAACTCCCTCCAAGGGCCCAACACCTAGAAAACGCAAAGCAGTTCAATCCTCTCCACCATCCACTTCTAACGGCCAAGTTGAGCAAGGCTTCTTCGCTGCTCTCGCCTCAAATGAAGCACAAGCCGGCCTTGTACCATCATCAAAAGCCAAGCGTCAACGCAAGAAGAAGACCGAGGGTGAAGGCGAGGAACCAGAAGAGAAGCGTCTCAAGAGATTCAGATCCAAAGCTCCAGTCTCGTATATGGAACGCTTGCAGCGCGTGACTTCGCAGCGGATGTTCTTGATCGATCGAGAGAAAGTCGTCGGTGAGGATGGAGAATGTCCAGAGGAGAAGTTCGATATTGCTGGTTCGACGGGCAATATTTATCAGGTCACTATTTGTAGGGTTCCAAGATGTACTTGTCCGGATGCGGCGAAGGGCAACCAGTGCAAACATATTATCTATGTGAGTCTACTCTGATATCCTGTTTAGGATGGGAACTAACAATCTGTAGGTCATGGTCAACGTCCTGAAAGCGCGGGAGGACCTGGCTTACCAGCTTGCACTTCTCAGCACGGAACTGGTAGAGATTTTTGCCAATGCTCCAGTCACGCCTCAATTATCTGATGGTGCTCCTTCATCTTCTACTGATACTGGTGGATTCCGCAAGCCAATCGAAGGCGATTGTCCAGTCTGCGTCATGGAGTTCAATGAGAGTGACAAGTCCGAGGAGATTTTGTGGTGCAAGGGCGCGTGTGGAAATAACATTCACCGACATTGCTTCGAGCAGTGGGCGAGGAGCAAGCCCGGTAGGATCCTCTTTGCATTCTGAGATACAGAGTTGGAACTTCGCCGTAACGATTCATATGAAACTAACATCTCGCAGGGCCAGTTAGATGTGTTTACTGCCGAACACCATGGAAAGGTGACGAGGAGAGCATCAAGCGCATTAGCAAGAGCGGAAAGGTGAACGAAGAAGGCTACGTCAATGTCGCTGGTGAACTTGGCCTTGGTGGTCAGCGTGACATGAGCACGTATCACCAGTACTGGGTTCGACGTGAGTTTGGTGGCGGCTACAGTTAGGTGGCTTAGGGATTTGGGAGTGCTTGTACGAGACAACGGTACTTTAAGATATGTGTTTGGGATGAGGACGACGGGATGAGATGATAGTGGGATAAGGCGTTGCTTGGAAATACCCATTTGCTTTTGGGGTGGGGAAGTGGGCTTGTGAGAGAAGTATGATGCGGTCGCTTTGAGGTGGCTACAAAAAAGGAATGAAGCCTTGGGGGCAGGAACGTTCTTGCTCCTATCTTGACACGAACCAAGCTGCTACGACACGAGATGAAATCAGATTAAATAGAGCCATGGCAGGGACCACCGCTATACTCCATTATTGATATAATCTTAAACGCCGGACTTTTGTATTAGTATTTGCCTAGACTTGGCGTCTAGAAGGCTTTCTTGCCCTCAATTTCGAACACGTCTCCGGACATTGAGCTACCACTGTAAGATCTTAAGCTAGGTCTGAGTTCTAGTGTTGACTTTCCCGAATCTCCAAGCGAGGCCGCGTGATTTACACGATCTTCCCCTTGTTGACAACAAAGCCTTCCAGAGCAGCTACAACCAGTCAGCAAATCACTCAAAGGACTATTTCAGTACATCATGACTTACAGATAGCAGCCCAAAGCCTATTCTCCGCCTCTGGGAAAACCAAGCTCCTCGGACTATAGAACACCTCATCAGCCACCTCCTCGGGATGCCTTGGCAAACAATGCATGAACTTCCAGCCCTCCTTCGCACCACCCCTCTTCGCCAAATCGTTCGTAATCTGATATCCCGCAAAAGCTTTCAACCGCTTCGCAGTTTCCTCTTCCTGCCCCATCGACACCCATGTATCCGTCACAAGGATATCCGCATTCTTGATAGCTTCTTCTGGGACATTGGTCTCTGACAGTTTGCCGGGCGAGGAGACGCCTTCTGTGGAGGAGAGGATGATGTCACGCATGCGCGAGGGGATCGTGTAGCCTTTTGGCGCAGCGACGGAGATGTCTACGCCAAGTTTCAAGGCGCCAATTGCCAGGTCGAAAAGCACGTTATTTGCGTCTCCTACCCACGCGATCTTCAGACCTTCCAGACCCAAACTCGAAGCTCCAGCTCCTGATGAAGAAGGGAACGCTTCGTGGATTGTAAGGAAATCAGCAATTGTTTGGAGAGGATGGTAGTCTTCTGATAGGGCGTTGATGACGGGTACGGAGGAGTGCTTTGCTAGATCTGCGACGTCGGAGTGAGGGCCTACGCGGGCGACCATGCAGGATGTCATGCTGGAGATGACGAGGGAGGTGTCGTAGAGGGATTCGTTGACGCCGAGCTGGATGTCGTCTTTGCCGAGGAACATGGGGTGGCCGCCCATTGTTGTTACTGCTGCTTCGGTTGAGACTCGTGTACGTGTTGAGCGCTTATTGAACATCATTGCGATGGTCTTGCCCGAGAGGGCGCCTTGGAGATGGGAGGGTGTGGACCCGGATTTGATAGCGGTCTTGGAGGAAGAGGCATTGCGGACGAGGGTGGTGAGTTCGGCGGGTGTGAGGTCTGCGATGGAGAGGAGATGGCGAGGTGCGAAGGGGGAGGTGAGTGGTGTTGCTGGCGAGGGAGCGAGAGAGTAGTTGCGTTTGGAGGTGCATTTTGAGAGCTGTTGGAGAGCTGCTCGAGCTGGACGGAGGTGGGCTGTTGACGGCATCTTGCTATTCGAGTCAATTGGCTTGATTGCGATTCAATTCATAGAAGCAAAAAGACACAAGTAGAAGTGGAAGTAAAGCAAGATATACTTGTGTGAGTTGTGAGTCAGAAGATGGAATCTGAGATTGTGAAATCCACCTACAGTAAGTATCTGAAAGTCTCGTCAAGAAATTTTGCTCACTCCATGTGAGTCTTTGAATCCCGCACCATGCAGATGCGCAGCTGGTGGGTGGTGGCATGCATTTGCAGGCATGTTTTAGCGTGAGGGATTGGCCCAATGATCGCTTCCGGATTGCTTCACTCAGTGTCCGGTTTCACTGTTTCAGGAACGACGAACGATGAACTGACACAACTATGACAAAAGCACAGAGTTGCCATCGTGAACCTTGATATATACCTTCGTTGAACTTGTCCTCGAAACTTAGAAGTCACAAAACCAATACTGTTGAAATCACTGCCGATGCTATCATCGGATCAACTTTTCCGGTTCCTTGATCCATCAACAACTCACAATCAGCGCCAAGGCATGGGTGGCGAGCTAAGATAGGTACCAACGCAATCATCCCCAGCCTCAGCTCTCCATCATCGCATCAACACACGACGGCCAACATCGGACACAACATAGCTCACATAAGTATCTCGAGGGCGCTGGGCGTCAATAACACCATTTGGACAGCTTCACGACCTCACATCCTCAACAATGTCAGATAATCCCTCATCACCGCTGCTGCGGCCGAGCAGCTCATCACGACCCACCTCGAAGCAGTCCGGGGAACCCCTCGAGAATACCCCTCTCTTATCACGAATCGACAGCGCTCCAAGATACGATGGAGAATCAAACCACGAAACGAGCAGACGACCGTCGCCTGCAACAAGATCGTTACGCACGATTCAAAATGGCGGATCTATCAGGTCAACGAAGGGCGATCGCAGATGGCCGACTGTCGTCGCCATCATCACTCTAGCCTTGGTTGCAGTGGTCATCATACTTGGTGCCTTCTTTGCCCCGGCAGTGGTGCAAGAATACGCCAAAGAAGCACTTGTCATCGAACCTACGAATCTGTCGATAGACTCATTTACAGCAAGCGGGGTCAGAGCTCGTGTGCAGGCCAACTTCCGTATGGATGCTTCAAGGGTTGGCAGCAAGAATGTTAGGAATATCGGACGATTCGGAACTTGGGTTGCTCGGAAAGTGGAGAGCGAGTCATCGAAAGTTGAGGTCTATCTCCCAGAATATGGCAATATCCTTGTTGGAACTGCCGCTGTACCACCTGTCGTGGTTGATATTCGAAATGGGCATATCACCGCGATCGATTTCCTCACTGATCTTGAGCCTGGAAACATCGAGGGTATTAGGCAGGTTGCGAATGACTGGCTCGAGGGTCGTTTGGGCCAAATCAGGTTATTGGGCAAAGCCAATGTTGGCTTAAAGTCTGGAATCTTCCCGTTGGGAACCCAGTCCATCACCGAATCGCTGGTTTTTGAAGGTCAATCTCTCTATCGTTCCTTTGCATCTTTGTATCTTGGAGAGAAGACATTGGGTTAAATTGATGGCTTCTACTTAAGACTATTTGTACTCTGGGGCCCAAATCTAGTCTGATAGGTCTCTTAGACACATAAGGGTCTCTTGTGTCTTCAGATAGTACTATCAAACCGAATCTTAAGCTAATTCTTTCTTCAGGCAACGACCTTCCCGCTATTCCACAGTATAATATTACCCGCCTTAACTTCCGAGACGTACCTATTTCCACTGGTGGCCGCCGTGGTATGGCTGCGGACGTCTCACTGGCTCTGACAAATTCGTACCCTGTCAAACTCACAATCCCACCGCTTGGTTTCGACATCCTTGTTGAGAATTGCAATTCGAATGACAATTACATCAAACTTGCTGATGCGACAACTGGTACTATCGATGTCGAACCATATTCTGACGTCAAGGTCGATGTTGGAGGCATTGTTCGAGAGATCCCAAAGACTCTCGTTCAGGCCTGCCCTCATTCTCGCGATTCACCGCTTGACCTTCTCCTTGGAAAATACATCCATGGCAACAACACCACGATCTTCGTGCGAGGTTCAAGTTCGCCTGACACCGATACTCCCGAATGGATCACCAAGATCATCTCTAGCGTTACTGTTCCAGTTCCTTTTCCTGGCCACAGTTTCGATAAAGTGATCAAGGAGTTTTCTCTCACAGACACGGAATTTTTCCTCCCAGATTCCTCTGCCAAGCCAGGATCCGATGAAGAGAACCCTCAGATCTCAGGAACCATCGTCGTGACCGCCGGACTGCCCAAAGAGATGAACTTTGGAATCAATGTCACTCGTGTGCGAGCTAATGCCGATGTGTTTTACAAGGGCAAGAAGCTTGGTGTTCTCAACCTTCACAAATGGCAAAAAGCCCAATCAGAGAGAATCGAGCCAAAGGATGGAGAGGACGCCGCGCTAAGAATCAAGTCTCGAATCGAACATGCACCATTGAATGTCACCGACGACGATGTACTTACAGACATCCTCATGTCTCTCTTCATTGGCAACCGAATCACGCTCAAGGTCGTAGCGCTTGTCGATGTCGAGGTGTCCACTGTGTTAGGGGAGTTTGTTGTCAAGAAGCTCCCTGCAGAGGGAGTCGTTCCTGTGAAACGTTAGAAACCGTTTTAATTAGTCAGGTCGACCGCACCGAAGCTGACGAGATTTTTATGCAGCGATCTCTAAGGGTGGCGACTTCAAACATTTCATGCCTCAAGTCGGTAATTTGAAGGTATTGAGCACCAGCAGAACCTCTCTCGACCTTGAAGCTCGCGTCAATTTCACAAACCCCACGGAATACAGCGCACAGATACCCTACTTCAACATTCATATCCTTAACAATGGTTCCGTTATTGGGGACGCTACAGCGAAAGACATCACAGTCATACCCGGTAACAACACCAATATTCTCGTTCAAGCGACCTGGGACCCAACTAGATTTGGCGGCAGGAAGGCAGCAAAGATTGGGCGAGAGCTTCTCTCACAGTACATTTCTGGATTTAACACAACCCTGACATTCCAAACCCACAAAGATTCCATCCCACACCAGCCAGACCTCGGCGAAGCACTCAGCCAATTCCATATCGAGATACCTACTCCAAGACTCAACACAAACGGTCCCGACAGCGACAAGCCGCACTTCATAGACGACGCAACTTTCCATTTACTGTCTTCGACCGCAACTTTCACGCTCATTTCACCACTGCAGTACAGCACTATCTACATTGAAAACATAAATGCGACTGCTTTCTACAACCATACCGAACCAGTTGGCCAGATTCTCTACGACCTGCCTTTCAAAGTCCCTCCTGGAGCTAGCGAGAGTCCTAACCTGCCGGTTGATTGGTCGTTTGATTCTGTTGGATATGAGGCATTGAAGAATGCTTTGGGAGGGACCCTGAAATTAGATGCTAAGGGAACGGTGCAGATAAAACTAGGGCAGTGGATAGAGACTGTTTGGTATGTAGGGTCTGGTATCGGTGCTAGCGTCAGGTTTTGAGTGGCATGAAATGGTAATGGATCTATGAATGAAATGTAAATACGGGGCTTTGGTTGGGGTTTTGGGAATAAGCAGGCGTCAGGAAGGAATGGGTATGAAGGCGTTTGGAGAAATCAGTGCGAACGCGATTGTATAGAATACATAGAAGCAGATCTTTCTTTCTTCTAAATCAATCTATCCTGCACGTGCGCGTGAATTCTTCGCTTTCATTTCGCCAGCTGCTGAAATAGATACAAGCGCAGACGCAGTGAACTCATAATAGAGAAAGAGAGATAGGAGGAATGAGATAGACGCCAACTCCATCCATATTCAGAAACCAATTTTTTGCTATCCATCCACGTGAGTAGAATCCAGACCATTTCCTTCTAAGCTAAGTAATTGATTTATCCTGGAGGAAGAACACTAGCGTCAACGATCTCGTCGGCGTCTTTGATGAGCTCGGCTTCGTTGGGGCCGTAGAGAGGGGAGCGGGGAAGGGCCATGAGACCCGTGCGTGCAGATTCGAGGATGCCGAAGGGGGAGATGAGCTTCATGAAAGAGTCAATACGGGTAGGCTTTGCGGACCTGTGTTTTGGGTTAGTCGTAGTTCTTTTTTGGGCCAGGATGGGGGAAGAGCAGGGTGGCAGGACTTACACCTCAACAATACAGCTGTTTGTGCTGATATCCAAAACCTTACCACCGAACTGATGCGTAAAGTAGGTAATGGACTTCAAATGCTCATGCTTCAATCTCAATGCCTGACTCAGAGCAAGCTTGCTAGGGTGGAAATCACTCGACTCCGAGTTCCTCTGAGCCCATTCCTCGCCCTCCGCGACCTCCTCCTCACCACCCGTAATCTCCCTATGATGAGCCATCAACTCCTCAAAGTACTCAGGACCCAGGATATTGATCTTCGCAAGTAACAGCTCCCGCTGGACCAGAGGCGCAGTAGTGTAGTCCAGAACAGCCCAGACTGGTACCAGGTCCTCCAATTGGCGACGGGCCTGCTCGACAACGCCATCTTGTCCGGACAGCACGATCGTCATGCGGGACAAGTCTTCGACTTCGGTATTGCAGACGACGAGGGAGTCAATGTTGAAGCCGCGCGCTGCGAGGATACCCGACACGCGGGAGAGCACACCGGGCTCATTCTGCACGAGACAGTTCAGGATATGCCGTTTGGGCGGTGCGCTGGAAGGTGAGGGTGTCTCGTAGAGGATGTTGGAGACGGCTGCTTGAGCAGACCAAGATGGAGGTGCATCGGAGGTCGGGAGAGGATATACGCGTCTGTGGAGGGCTTTGTATGCGAGTGCTGAAGTGGAGGAGGCTGTCGATTCGGCGCGGTGATGTTGGAGGGGAGCGAGCAGCGAGGAGGTTGTTCTGGAAGAGCGAATTGCTCGGGTGGGAAGCGCAAAGAGAGCTTTTCTTGAAGCCATTGTGAGAATCGGGAAGCCACTGATGGCTGCAATTGTTGTTCTTTGAGTCTCCCTCCCTCCGTGGTTCTCAATTGAGAAGTTCAAAGACGGTGAGTCAGGTTGAACAAACGAGGGCATTCAGGATGACGGGAGCGAAGTCGCAGTGAACAAATTCGCTAAAAGTCCCCAGTTTTTGCAGGCACTTGGCTCGAGCTTACGCTAACGAGCACCCTTGTCCTTTCTAGAAAATCAGCCTCATTCGAACAACCAATCTGCATGACCGAGGATCAGTCCAACCTTGCCAACTATCACTCTTTTACAGAACAATATTCTTTGCGTCGCAACCACCGCAGTCGCGCGCATTCCTTCCTTTGCTGAAGAACACAGGACACAAGATGGACGATACAGAGAGACGCACGGCTAAGCGCTCACGATTCGATCAAAAGGAGCCCGCGAGGAATTCGAGATTCGACCGACGCTCACGCTCTCCTCCTGCTGTCAAGCCCGCCGAGTCGAGACGTAGCAGAAGCCCTCTTGCAAGAGATTCTGGTAGTCCAGCGCCGGAGGCGAAGAAGCCATCTGCGGATCCAGCGGCTGCTGCAGGTACAGAGCGCATACACCCTCACATCTTTGCGACACCCGCTGACATTTGTCTTCTAGCTGCGGCGGCTGCGAGAATCAACGCTCAGATCCAAGCCAAGAAGGGAATTCAACATGTCGATGTTCCTCCGATCCAATCTACCCTGAGCCCAGCTCCAAAGTCGGCATCTCCAGCTGCTTCGGGATCAGGCAACAGCGCAGCCTTGGTCAACGGTGAGATGTATATCGCAGACGGTGATTACATACGCGATATTGAGGTCAACGACTTGCGAAACCGCTATACACTGACCAAAGGTTCTACACAAAAGATGGTAAATACTCCTTGTGTTAATATTCCACTGATACATCAGGCTCTTCTCTACCTCGATATAGCAAAGTTTGCAAGCAGACAGAATCCTTCATTCCCGTTTCATTTTTCAAGCAAGTCAAAGCAAGCAAGCAGGCAGGCAGCGCGAAAAGTATTCTATGTCCAAAATACTGCGAGAAGCAAATTTTTGTATTGGGGATTTTCAAGCTTACCTTCAAGCGCTATAGCACTACTACTCACTACTACAAACCCTCATTGGCATCTGCTAACTCCCGCTGCGTGACATATAGATCAAAGAAGAAACCGGTGCTGGTACGCTATACCTACCTATCAACTTACCATTTTATAGAGTTCTCATGTTGACTTTTTAAGATGTCACTACGCGTGGAAATTACTACCCGGACAAGAGCATGGCAACGGCCGCTGTAAGTACTCTGTCTCTTGATAGTGAAGAGCCTGCTGATTTGATGACCAGAATCCACCACTTTACCTCCACGTCACGAGCACGTCCAAGCAGGGCCTCGAGCAAGCTGTTGCGAAGATTGAGGAACTAATGCAACAGGAGCTCCCGAATTTAGTTGATGAACGCCGTTTCAGACGAAGAGAACCAGAGCAAGTTGAGAGAGACGAATTCGGCAGAGTAAGTAGCTCGCTAGCCACGAGTGATCTTCATTGACCTTGAACAGCGCAAATGGCCCGAGGAGAAGATTCCTATTGACTTTGAGCCCATCCCTGGCTTCAACCTTCGTGCTCAGGTTGTTGGTCATGGTGGCATTTATGTCAAGCATATTCAACAGGAAACTCGCTGTCGTGTACAGATCAAGGGACGTGGTTCTGGATTCATGGAGCATGGCACCGGTGCTGAGAGCGATGAGCCCATGTACCTGCACGTGGCGTAAGTTCTCAGGAAACTTCGCCCAGAAATCTACTGACTTTAACAGTGGCCCTGATCCAAATGAAGTCCAGAGGGCAAAGGAACTCTGTGAAGACTTGCTGAAAAATGTTAGAGAGCAGTACGAAGAGTTCAAAAACCGACCTCAACAGCAGCGTGGCTATGGTGGTAACACTGGATATGGAGGCGAGCGAGGCTACGGAGATCGTGCCCCAGATCGATCCAACTCTTACGGTGGGCGTGACAATTCGTATGGCGGACGCGACAACGGCGGTGGGTACGGTGGAGGTTACAATAATTCTCCAGCACCAAACTCGGGCGGTGCTATGAGTCCAACTACCCCTTCTGCACCTGGTGCTGGAAGTCCAACCGCAGCAGCTGACTACGCAGCCCAATACGCTCAGTACTATGCAGCTCAAGGTGGCCAAGCAGGTCAAGATCCATATGCAGCCTATGGTGGATATGCCGCATACGTCCAGTATTACCAGGCCTACATGGCTCAAGTCGCTGCAGCTCAACAACAACAAAGCCCACCCGGTGCTCCTGGTTCCGCTCCTCCACCACCACCTTCCGAGGCACCTCCTCCGCCACCTCCTGGAGGCGCTCCTGGAAGTGGATACAATGCTGTGGGTACTTCTCCAAAGCTGCAATATCCAAGATACTGACGAATGACAGGTTCCTCCCCCACCTGGAATTTAATTGGATCCCAAACATGCTAATATTTTCGATTTTCTCCTCTCCACATTCTATGCTCGCATTGCTCTGGTAGAAGCAGGGAAAAAAGGGCAGGATATTTCACGCAATAGAAAACAGTGTCTCTCATTCTCACAGAACTGATCATAGGAACGCAGTCAGTCAATAAGGTCTATTATAGCCAAAGCGTCTGTCCAATCTTCAGATCCTACTTCGGGTTCCTCTTCGTCCTTGTCCTTGAACGTGAGTCGTTGTCCATAGGAAATGCACAACTCTTCTCCTGCCTTGATATCTCGAAGTGTGATGTACGTGACGAGGAGGTTCTTGACGTCTCTGTCCCAGCCAACATTCTGGTGAAGTGTCGAATGGTTGAACATGCTGCCAAGTCCAAGAATGACTGCTTGGGTAGTTGTGGGAGATTTGGCAGAGTTGGTGTTGCCTTGGGCATTGGCTTCAGAAGGAGGTGTGTATGGCCAGTTGCTGCGCTTTGTTAGCAGAACTCTCCCTCCCTTCCTATCATGTGATACGAACTATGTGTAATTGTACAAATTCGTCTTCCTGATATGCTCCTCGTTCTCAACTGGATCCAAGACCAGGACAGGTGAGACCTCAAGCACTGTCCTTCCCGGAATATCCTTGCTAGCAAAAACTCCTCTTCCTATTTCTCAAATTCGTTAGTAAAATCCAAGTATAGAGACTTTGGCAATGAAGAGGCAATGTTACTTAAACGCACCTTTTGGTGTATCCATGACCAGGACTAATCCCTCGGCCCTCTTCAGCGGAATTCCAGCATCCAAACTTTGAACCCCCTGCTTTGCATCCTCCATCTTGCCAATTTTTAGACCCTTGCTCGAATTTGGATCTGTGGAGGAGGGGCTCGATTGTTTTGGATTCAGTATTTTCTAACTGGGAAAGCGGTGTATGCTTGGCATAGGCAGAATCGCGTGCTAGTAGCTGCAGCACGGCCTCGTTTCGGAATCATTACTGATTCTCGAGCTCTGCAAGACCAAATTGAAAGCTATATTGCAGGATCCTTAAGTTGGACTCTCCGTACTTTGAGGCGGATATATGCCGTGAAAGCACTGCAGATATGTCACACCAAAGGGGCGGCTCAACAGTCGACAGTATCAAAGAACCCCATTCCGTTTCCCTCAAAGTTCTGAGGTAAACAGTCCCTTCATCCACGCTGTATTTTCCCTCTCTAACACCTGAATAGACTCTCCCGCCCATCCCTCTCAGTTCAGCACCCCCTACCAACGCCCTCGCCCTCGCCCTCGCCCTCCCCTAAAGTCTCCCAAACCAACTTCCCAACACCCTCTGCCTCTCTAGCCTATCCCTCCTCCAAACCCGACCCGTTCATCCTCTCACCTCTCCTCACTCTCCCGCCCGCCTTCGGCAGCGCCTATGTCGGCGAAACATTCTCCTGCACGCTCTGTGCAAACAACGAAATTCTGCCAGGCTCAGCAGCAGCCTCAAAAGTAATCACCAACGTACGGATCGAAGCCGAGATGAAGATCCCTAGCTCAGCTGTACCCATACCCCTCATCCTCGGCCCGGAAACAACACCACCTAATACTGAAGGAGAAAAGAGTGAAGAAGAGGAAGATGCAAAGAAAGAAGCCGAGAAAGACAAGGAGCATAATGGCGTAGATCTCGATCTGGGGAAAAGCCTACAGAAAGTCGTCAATTTCGACCTCAAAGAAGAAGGTTCTCATGTCCTGGCTGTCACAGTCACATACTCCGAGACGACGCCCACAAGTGGTCGGATCCGCACATTTCGGAAATTATATCAGTTTGTCTGTAAAGGGTGTATGGTAGTGCGCACGAAGACAGGCGATTTACCTTCTGGTACAGGAGAGAAGGATGGCAGGAAATGGGCGCTGGAAGCTCAGCTGGAGAATTGTGGGGAGGAAATAATTACCCTTGATATGGTTGTTTTGGAAACGAGGGAGGGTTTTAGGAGCCAAGGGTTGAATTGGGAGGTTGTGGGCCCTGGGGAGGAGATGGAGAGGCCGGTGATGATGCCGGGGGATGTGCAGCAGGTTTGCTTTTTGGTGGAGGAGGTGCTGGGTGGTGAGGAGGGGCCGGAGCCGGTTGATGGGAGATTAGTGTTTGGGATATTGAGTTTGGGGTGGAGGGGGACCATGGGAAATAGGGGGTTTCTGAGCACAGGTGCTCTGGGTGCGAGGGTGAAATGAAGAGGCACTGGCTAAATCACTCCAGTCTTCTTTTTGGTGGCTGTAGATAAACCCCGGGCATTCTGTTTCGCTGACAGAATGTTCAGGCATTCTGGGCATACCTGCTAAGGCCTCCAGGCAATTCGATCCGAGCGAGACAGTGTATCGAGATTGAGGGCAGGGCTCTGAAAGCCCGGATGCTAAAGAAGAGCAGAAGGGCACGACAACCAGCATCTATTTGTCAATGTGCTCGAGCTTCTGGCCATAGATGGTCAGTCAGGAATTCTGTACATTACCATGAGAGCCTTTGATGCCACAGTTGCTCTGCTGTACATCAAATGGACATCTTCAGCAGTTTCCTCTAGATTCAGATCATGGAGGTCATATTTTTGTACCATGACAATCAATAGATCTCATCCCAGCCGCAATGTATTGATATTCCATACTCTTGAATTTTCTTAGCAGCGATATCGCCGATTTCTCCTCAACATAGGTTTCTTCGAACACTCCATATAGAATAGCAAACTTCTTGACCACCTATATGAAGATCGTCTTCTAGCATTTGTCCAACGTCCGTTGGGGTTTCCCAATATCATGGTCCGCATCTACTTTTTGAAAACGGAATATTGGCTTAAAATAAGCTGCACTTTCAGTCCGGTGTTGTCGGTGCTCTGATGCGATGCACGAGAATAAAGAGCGCAAGTAATATCTAATAATGTTGCAGAAATCTTTGCTTCTCAACAATCCACGTAATGCTCTTTCACTCAATTGTAATTTTGGGAATACCATTCACATCTTCAGCCATGACAGGCAAGGATATTGACACAATCAGCGCCTTCGAGCACATTGAGCTGCGACTGTGCCATGCTTGCTCTTACAGCAGTTACAATCAATCGTGCTGGCTCTTACGTGTCACATGAAGTTTAGCGTAAATGCTCATTACATGCCAAGTTGTCCTATGTAGCAGTGGAGAATGATTCCTTGCTCACGTCGAGAAGCCTCAATGGCATCGTGCACTCTGAAAGCTCACCGATAACATTTTTCTTGCCCAAATCGATCGCTATGATTGCTATGATCTCACAAGTGAAACAGTACTTGAAGTTCCATAGTTTGCAGTCATACTATGTACATCTCTTCTGCAGGGCAGAGTTCGGAATGGCGATATGCTTATGGACTTGAGTTTGGAGGTGACTGGGATGTATGTATTCTGCAGCTCGAGGGAAAGGGCCCAGCTAGCAATGGTCCGAGATACTGCTATCTCTATAAATCGAGCCACAATCTATGTCTTGTTCAGAGTGCCTTTTATCTGACTCATCAATAGAGTGCAGATAATTTTGGAAGTTCCACCCACCCACCATGAGTTGGTCAGGCGCCAAGACTTTTAAGCGAAATCAACAAAAATAACAAGACTGCGACCGAAAAAAAAAAGAAAAAAAACATTCAGCCACTGGCGGCCACATCAACGCATAAAAATACAGAAAGAGAAAGAAAGCGTAAAGAGAGGAGGGCAAAATGGCAAAACTCAACTGGAAGCTCAACTCTCGGATGCGAGTGAGGTTCCAATTTACAAACGTAATGTAATACGTTTTCCGACTCGATCCGCCGATTTTGTAGTGTTCGTAAACGCTGAAGCTGAAGGAAGAACACCGCTTTGGCCTGAACCATACTGTGGCGGCCCACGGATGTAAGGGATTTGCTTATTTGATTCTATGTTGTTGTCAGCGGTGAGCGTGGTTTTGCCGAGGAGCGAGCGTGGCGGCTGCGGTGGCTATGGTTTGGGGAATGTCGTGGGTAGCGAATGGATTTCTCTCTTCTATATGGGAAGAAGTCTCTATGGGAATCTTAGGTAGACTCTGGAAGGACAATGTATTTCTTACATTCCCAATTATGGCCTGGATGGTGTCTGGTGGTATGTGATCCGGACACTTTTTTTTCTTTTTCACCGCGTACAAACGAGACAGGATGGCCCCCAGATCCAAGCACACACTCATGGGATCTTTGAGAGGTTTTTTGAGCATCAGAATTAAACGAATGTTCTAGGCTCGTAAGAGTGCTTTAACACGAGTTGACATAGCAGTTCTTGGGTTTTCTCAGTAAAGACCTGTGTCTCTTGGAGAGAACAACATTGAGCACAGGCTCATTTTCGCAGTCTGTTCATCCTGTCTTCAATTTGTACGCCTGATAACACTCCAAAACCGACTAGAGCCAGCCAAATCCACCAATTTAAGCAATTTACTGCTCCAAATTCTCGTCAACTGCCTTTACCTTCCCTTTGCCCGTTCCGCATCCCGCCTTCCTCCTCTCAACCTCCCTCATCAATCCCTCCATGTTCCTAATTTCCTCCTTCTCCTTCCTGATCAACTCCCCAATATCCTTATTCAAGGTCTCAAACTCCTTATCCATACGCAATAGCTCCTCTTTCTTCTGAATTGTGTACAGACGCTTGGCCTCTTGGTGCATCTTATCCATCTTCTCCTCATCATCCTGGAAAGACTTGGATCCTTGGGGCTTGGCTGGGACAGTCTTAAAAGACGTTGGAAGATCATGAGTAGCAGACACAGATGGACCGGCTTCAACATGCTCCTCAATGGGATCCGGACTGCTCTTGGCCGTGCTCTTGTTCGTGTTTCGGATGCTGACATCGGGCTTGACCTTGGAACCATGAATCTTGACGTCGTCGTAATCCTTCTTCTTGGGCAATGAGCAAGCCATACTGAACGATCCTGCCTTCTCATGTAAGAATGTGACGAGTCCTCCATCATTCCCAGACTTGGGCATCGATACGGCGACGGTTGGTGTGGACTTGTTGGGGATGAACTTCTTCATTTTCAAGACTATCAGTATTAGTATATGTCTTCTTCTCGTCATCTGCGAGTATGGAGACCGATATCTACCTCTCACTGGAGTGATGACTTATAACAAGTGATGATTCTTGTTGGAGAGCGAATTTCGTGATGACAGCACGCGTCTGAGGAAAGCGGTTGCTAGAGACGGATAGCTTGAACTCGTCTTTTGGTGCCAGAGATCAATGAGATGACTGTGATGTCTTCAAAGCTCAATCGACGTTGTACGGGTTCAAATTCATAGGAAAAGTGATCGAAGAGAGTGACTATGTAAGATGTCGTTTCGTTGTTGAAAAGAATGTTGCAGGGGGGTAAACATGCCATGGCCGATATCTGGTGCCTTGCCTAGCTTGAGGAGTACAATTCACCAGAATTGTTGTCTTTACTGGAATTTAGGGCCAAAATTTATTGGCGATTAGGCTCCAATAGCTACCACTGGAATTTGGAAGCATTTTGTGTGAATATATAGATTCAGAGCTACAGCTAAGGATCACATCAGGGATCGAAAAGTTACAACGTGATGAAGGGCGATACACCGCACATGTTATGAGAGCGATGGTTTAATGATCTCATAGTCCTACTAGCCCCAACGTCTGTGAAGGAAGCAATTGCTGCTGGAAATACTCAACTTTGCTACAACATTCTTCTGTTGTTATCATACTGAACCAACAGAGCAGTCTGTCTGTTCCACATCGTACATTAGAGTTCAGTAACAATACAATCCGTTCTTTGACAATTTCTAATCCTGCGAAGTCTTGTGCTATATCAATGATCTCTCTGTGCACCTATTCGTGGTATTGGAATCTGCTTTCTTGCGAAACGGATCTTGGCGTTGACTTCGGGTCTTGGAAGAGAGACATATCTAGGTGTGATAAAGCAAACAGGATATTTTGGGGGATTTGCTGGCCCAAACTCGTTCGTTTCATTGACAGTGTTTTTGGCATTGGCGAATCGTGTGGTGGAGCTTGGAGATGAGGGAAGATATGAAGCTATATCTGTATCCGACATGCCAATGCCAGAATCCCTCCTTGGAGGCTTCTTGTGGCCTATACCTGCTTGCCTGGATACTGTATGCTCTGATCCGTCCGTTTGGAATTTCGAAACGTTGATAGGTACTCCTCCAAGCCTTGAAATGGTCGCATTGATATTTTTGATTTCTGCCAGAAGAGCTTTCTTCTTCTGATCCCAGGCCTTGTATCGTTGCCACTTGATCTTTTCATAAATACTTGTCAGCAAAAAATCCGTCAAGAGTGGCTGTTGCTCGAAAGGTTCAAAGTGTGATTGTAGATCTCCGCCATCAAGTTGTACGAACCTCGTTTACATGTTGATCTCCAGAACGATTGAAAAGATATGTATTGACGCTCTGTTTTAGTGCAACCCATTGCCCGTAGACTTCTTCGAACATCTTTGGATTATCTTTGCAAATTGGATTCTCGTATTGGATTCTTTTGAGTAGGTCGAGTCCCACGTCTGCTGCCTTCTGAATGATTTTGAGGTCAGAATCGTTGTTAAGAAACTGTTGTTCTTCTGTGACGAAGTCCCTGTACTTGTTAGACAGACGTAAGATTCAATGAAGGTATTAGGCTTGCTTACGTCTCGCTGTTGCTTATCTTCAGACGTTCTTTTTCCAGCTCTGAAAGCTGTATCAGAAGGTCCGACCTTCGCATATTGGCCTCCAATATCTGCAGCCTTGACTTTTTCACAGTCACCAAGCTATCCTCCGTAATATATTCGATATGCTCCACGGTAGCTTGATTATCGCCCCCATTCGAGAAACGTGGTTTAAGCGGAGGCGTTCTGGCCATTCTCGGCTTGGCAGCTGTACATTCGTGTGGCTCGCCTTGGGACGGTGACAAAGAGCCCTTCGATATTTCTGGCGACGAGCTCAAGGACATTTGCTCGGAAGGGCTAAGCCATTCGAGAATTTTGTCTGGTGTCGGGTCGCTTGGCAACTTTGGCAACTCTGGGCGAAGAGACGCTTGAGAAGGAGTCGTTGCAGATTCTGCCTCGGAAGTCAATTGCTCTTGTAGACGTCTCTTCGCCAGTCTCGCTGCTGTGGCAGCAAGCGGATTCTTCATGACCGTGCCATCTGCCGGGTCCTCGCATGCTGGCTTCTCGAATATGATGAGGGGAGCAAGTGCTTCGTCCTTGGAAAGCTCGTACTTCTCGCGTTCGGGTGATGGCTGAATCTTCATGGTCGGAGCTGAAGATAGCAAATTGTACAGTGATTGGTGTATGAAATGATGTGGGAGAATGGATGGTAAAGCTGCGCAATGATACAGCATAATACCTGGAAATCCAAGGAGCGGGGTGTGCTATCAATTCAAGCAGGATAGGACATGCATCGGAGCATGCGATGTGTGATGCTGCTGCTCTATTGTTGTGTATAAGTGGGATGGAGAGAAAAATGTGCAAATGTATCTTCAAATGAAGCAGAAGAGGACGGTGTGTTCTTATTTGGCTCACCCAATCTCTGGGCTGGGAAGCCACGATGGTGGTGCTCCCTCGCTCCTGCACAATCCCCACTAGCCTTGAACGAAAATGCGAAATCTGTGCAGGAACCATCGCACACAAGTCTCTACGAATAGAGGAGGACACTCGTGATCTTATACGTAGCAATCAGTCTATGACAAACGTTTGCTGATTTTGGCTTAGTTTCTCGCTTCGAAAGGGGTTGTTTTGTTGCCTCGAATAAGCGAAATCTGCGCATGTGCAGGCTCGAACACTTGAAAACATCTTCACGCAAGTTGGCCCACCCGTCCCAAAACACAAGTGCAGGAACTTCTCAACAGGATCTCATGTATTGAAGCAGTTTGAGCATATGTGAACCATGGTTTTGACGTCAGTTCGATTTTTACAGCGTTTCACTATGCCTCTGCTTCAAACATCGAACGAAAACAACACATTACCCTCAAAGGGGTATACCACCTCTTCTACAGTCGTAGCAGCAGCAGCAGCCAGACGCACGCCTTCCACCAACAGAGCATTCAACTCCCCAATTCTCTCCGCAACCAGGACCATCGCCTCCTTGACCTTATCCTTGAGGGCCCGAAGCTTCTCCACCTCCTCCAACAGCACCTTCCCCTTCAACTCCCGGTCCATCTCCAGTAGCGCCATGTTGTATATGGCCAGGATCTCTGCAATCTCGGTGGCGGTGGAGGTGTCCATCTGTTTGTGTGTTAGCTTGTGGCTGGTGTCTTGGGGCGGGAAATGCTCACTGTCTGGTGTTGATATTGGTGTTGGTGTTGGTGGGAAGGTTGTCGGTGTCCTTGAAGGCTATGAGCTTTAAATATTGGTGAAGAAATCTCTGAAGTGTCTCAGTAGTGTTGGAGCTGAATTGCAGCTGGACTTACGGTTTGGAGTGTTTGGGATTGCTGGGGCTTTGGAACAATCTTCCCACTGAGAAGCTACACCACCCAGCATCGTGAACTCGCTTCAGGGCGGTAAACCAGGGCAGTTCTCTCCCTTTATGTTAGGGCTAGATCAATCTTGTCTATCTATGACTTTCCTGCGATTTCATCTGATTAAGATTTACTGAACTGTTCATTCCAGTTTCTAGGGTGTCATCTTGCTAAGATGTTTATCCCTGTTATAGGCTTCTTGGAACGTGATGAATCCCAAAGAGATAGCTGAGTATGATTCTGGCTTCTGACTTCCTATCTCCAGGAGACTCCTTGCGGCCATCGAGACTGATGTAGAAAATGGCAAGATCTAATGGTGTCAAATATCCCAGTCTTTTTCTGGCTACCAATCGCACGTATTATTGGTAGAGAAATACATGGTCTAACACACACAAATAGCTTCCTTCGTCCGCTTCGTCAATGTCTCGCAGCAGAATTGAGCCGTATAAGCTTTACGATTGTGCTACTACAATAGGAGAGGTCACATTCGTTTCCCTACCCAGCTCTACCCAACCCTGTTCAACTGAAAGTGACCCGATCAACAAGTCCCTTCATGCTCTTGCCATCCTTCGATACATATCTGTGGCACACGTAGGTAGTGAAGGGGTCACAGTGGAGAAGCAAGTGTGAGATCCACCATGAGGATCCCCATGCACTCATACAATCCCAGGCTCGATCATGAGAATAGATCTGGAACGAAAATGTAAAATTAGGATGGTCTCAGAGAAACGTTGTATTTAGTATTCTACAAGTCTCCTCCCCTCATCTCCATACAGCCGCCGCCACTCCATACGCTCGCTCACGCTCACGCTCACACTTTCACATCACATTCATCACATTATAATACTCGAAATTCTCCATCTGCAAGTCCAGTCGCTGCTCATCCATCATTTATCGTCCCCTTCTGCTGGCCCATACACATGCTGTGGCTCAACTCAATCCAACTCTCAACAAGGCAATTAAGCAAACAGCAAAAACCAAAAAGAAGGCCCACCCAAAGCGGATCAAAACGACCCATGCGCAACTACTCCTACTCCTCCGCTCCCTCCTGATATGGATATGGATATGCCCGAGTTCTATCATGCCCGCTCGAGCCCCAGATGAGAACAATGGAATGAGAAAATTCAATCGGTCTCCCTATGTACTCCTTTCCTTCTGACACCTGTTTCGAATGCTTTTGAGTTCCTCCTTCGGTATATCGTACATGTTGTTGCCTCGTTCTTCAATCGCCGTCCATCTTCTCTCGGCTCGTTCTCATCTCATCTGATTATGACTTAAGCTACGAGAGCTGTATGACTTGTGTTTCCATCATCGCAACAGACTCGGCACTGCTTTGCGTCCCACCCGCTTGCCAGGCATGTCCATTCTCGGCACGCCCTGTATAACTCTCGGCTCGCGCATCAAAGCGACATCCAGCTGTGCTGGAATTCTCGACACCACACTTCTGTAATCGCCAGGGAACTTCGCGCTAGGCGTTGGCACGGCTGCGCTTCTCCAAAGGTGTTCGGAGGTATCTTCGAGGAAGGAACTAGACTTCGAGCCTTTTGAGAAGAAAGAAGTACGACCGCGTGACTTCTTGGCGAGGATGATGCTGTCGAAGAGCTGGATACTGGGTGAGCTTGGGGAGGTTGTCTCACGTTCGTGGATAAATTCGTTGAATGCTATTAAGCTGTTAGACAAGGCTGTGGGTAGTATTGTGAGAATTCTTACCTTGGGTCTGCTTCAGCATAGCCGTGTACTCCTGCTGTTCATGCGGCAAGCTCTTCATGAATCCATCCATATCAAAACCGTAAAGCTGTCCACTGCTCTTCTGCTCTTTTGTTGGTCTGTTCAGATACTTTCTGTATGTGTAGAAGAGACTCGAGAAGCATCTCACAAAGGAGGCCCGAACTCTATCAGGATGGAATGCTGACGGGCAGACCAGTGAGACGTGACCTAAGCATCGACCATGGGATACTGTGCTGCAGCTATTGCATTTGTATATGCCATCGCCTTCTGGCTTATCATCGCATATCGAACACACCGATGCCGTATCGTTACGTTGCCATACAAAGCAGTGCCCTTCAACCCACACCATGGTATCTGTGTTTCGGACCGGTTGCATGAGCATATTTGGCATGATCGTAGATGCTGCAAGTGTGGAGGCAGCATAAGTGGATGGTGCATAACCGTATGTTGACTTGGCATCGATCGACAAGGCAGAGGTTGAAAGACTTGAGGAGTGGCCATTGCTGAACGGAATGCTAGGTCGTCGAAGCGTCGGTTGCCTATCGACTCCAAAAGAGGAACTGCGTCTTGATGTTCCATCGAAGTGGCCTGATCTCTTCTCTCTCAATGTAGCTGTCAGAGCGAAGCCAGAATCGTTCCTAGAGACGGGTGTGGTAGGTAGCGGGAAGTGTCCAGATATTGGGGAAACCGAATTCGGAGGGCTAGTCTTGCTTGATCGGCTCGTTGTAGGTCTCTCAACTCGGCTATGGTCATTCTTTGACTGCAAAAAAGCATTAAAAACAGATGCTCTTTTGGAAGCAGCGGGATCTGGGTCCCCGAAGGTTGCTGAGTTTTGGCCCACAAATTTCCCGAGCGAGCTGAGCGGTGCATTCTGNGTGTAGATTGCATCGTTCTCGGAAGAGAATGCATCGTAAGGGTATGTCTCGATAGCATATGGTGGTGGCCCGACAGGTACACCACAGCGGTTGTGATGAGGAGCAGCAAGCTGGAGGAGAGACACCAATTTCCGTCGTTGCTGTCGCGGTAAAGCGGTGGGTGGTCCCGAAGCCTCGATGATATCCTGATCCAGATCAACCAAAACATAATCCTCCTCCGGCAGCTCGATGTTCTCGTATCGTCTCTCGATTCCGACTATGTAGGGGCACGGTGCTTCCAAAGCAGACAGCAACCTAGCTGGCAACACTGGTATGAAGATGCTTGCCCACTTTAGCGGATAGAGCAAGCTCGCCAATGCCTTGCTCGCTAGATGCAACATGGCTGTATGTGACGAAAGGAAGATAATTCTTGACTCCGAGAGCGCAAACTCGAAAAGAGCCACGATGTTCGGTATGCTGAGAGATCTGAACAAGGCGTAAAGGTCGGTATTCCGTGAATCGGGAAGCTCATTTGCTGCCTCTTTCCGAGCAAACAGCCGTAATTCTCTGACAGCAAGCTCCACCTGAGTCTTGGATGATATGGGACTCAATGCCTCTGTGCATAGATTGACCACATATCTCTCCAACGGCTGCCATCTTCCTACTTTGGGCGAACTTGGGGGTACTCTCAGAACACCTCCATCGGTCATGGGGACAACGACAGCTCTCAGCCATTCTTTCCAAAAACTGGTCAAACTAGCATCTCGGCCCAATATTCCATAAGCTCTCGGTGTCCAAAGTCCAGTCTCACCATCTGTTAGCCCATCGATCTTAGCAGCTGCACCGTGCCTGACAGGCCTTAGCATATCGGTCATCAGACCAATCTTCTCTTCCACCGCACTGATTTCTTCTTCCAATGCCTCTCTAGCTGGCGACCCAGATGCGGCGCTGGGCAGTTTGGCGAGTAACTGGGACAGGTTGGCTCTCTCCGAAGCAAGTCGTTCGCCTAGACTAGCTGCCAGTTCTCGTTCCTCATTTGTCATATGACTCTGTCTCCATTGTTCACATCTTCTCTCAACACTTTCGGCAGCATCTGGGTTCAAAGGCATCCATACAATGACAGTAATACCGTAAATCTTTGAGTTGTCGTCGCCGGTCATAGCAAAGCCATGCCATGTTGACCGAGGTCTCTCGTCTGCGGACACTATGTTGATATCATTGGGGAATGCAAACATTGGTACGTAATCTGGAAATCTGCCCCTCCGCTTCAGTTCGTCTGTAGCATGTTTCGGCGGATATCTGTCAAGCAACACTGGCTCGAAGCGTCGTTTCAAAGGGTGCATATCGGGGTCTGCATTGAGAGGTTCGGGAGGGGGAATGACAGAGTTGTAGTTACTCAAGCGTCTCGAGGTCCGTACTGAAGCTGTCAAAAGTGATTAGCATGGAACCGCAAATCTCGAATACAAGAACCATGTAAATGATAACACGGATGCTTGCAACCTGTCATAAAATTCGCTTCTACTTGAACAAAAGCATGAACTTACTTGTTCTCTGAACCATCGAGGGCTGTCTTTTCATACTACTCATGTCCCTAAAACTGATCCTTCGACGGATACTTCCTCCCACACTTCTCAGAGGACTTCTCTTGCCCAGTCCAGAGCCAGATCCGTTTGTCTCCAGTGTATCCTCAATTCTAATCCTATCTGCCCTCGGATTTGTCATTGGCGGAGGTTTCTGTATGGGAGCCCCCGCACTGAAGCTCAAATCGTCCAAGAAGTTCTCTCTCTCATTTGCAAACTTGAAGAGCGCCCGATCAAAGTCGAAATCGCCCAGCACACTGTCTCTGTTGCCATTGGTGTTGCCATTCGTAGTCGGTGCCTTAATCGTAATGCTGCTCCTGTTGCTCTGCGTGTTCCCAATATCCTCTAAGCTTTGTATTGAGTTCCGCACCTCGGTGGGAACCTTGCCAAGTTTGTTCCATGAATTGTTGCGAGAATGGCGGGCGGTAGCTCGAGGGGGCGGAGAGGAAGCTGCTTCTCCTTCGCTGCCTTCCTCTATGGTCGCATCAATTCCAGGTGAGGGTGGGCCTGCGCCATTGGCAGCTTTCTCCCACAGATTGGGACCTCCCAAGACAGGGTCAGTGTATGATATGGAATCGATGCCAGCGATCCAGAAGTAGTCTGCCAGAGGAGCAGAGGAGGAATCCATGGCCATGGACCTCGTGGGTGAGGAGAATTGGCAGGCCCGTTGTTCGAAGAAAGCTGTGGTTTGCCCGTTTAGGTCGACATCGAATGCTTGTGATCAGTCTCTCGCGAGGAAAGGCGAGAGGTTTTCGAGGACCTCGTATAAACACGGCGTTGTGTTTGGAGCAGATTCTCCTACGCCTCTGTCGACTGGACTTTCGAGGAAAGAAGAGGGTCTGGCGTTTGGCGTCTGGAGAAGAGAGGGTCCACGTCGTTGCCGCTGTAAGTTCAAGGTGGGGAATTTTGGGAATTTGAGATGATGCCGGATCTGGTCTGAAGCCCCGTTGTTCTGGCAGATCACCGACTATTTAGGAATAATAGCACAGCAACCCCGGCACAAACTGCAATGCTCGGCTGGACCGTCTCAAGTTGATAACTTTGCAGATTCCAGAGTCCAGATGAGATGATATGGCACTTATCTGAGGGCCGTTGCCGTACTCCGGATGTCAGGACTGGGGAATGGAATTACGGTACACCTTCTTGTGCGAGTGTCAATGCAAGACCCGGGGACGCGGAGGTATTTTCGAGAAGTACTGTAAGATTCTTGTACGATACAACAGGTAAGTTCAGTAGTGAGTTTTCTTCTTTCCTTTTAGATCTTGGGATATGCGAGGTGAGACTTGGGTGCCCCTGTCTCATGCCGACTTTTCGACTTTCTGGCGCTCTTATCGGGATGCAGATCCGAGCGATGATCTTCTTTTAGAATTCAATACGGATACAGTAGATGAGGGGAAGCAATATATTAGAAAGGCTTGGACCATTTGCGGGCTGTTGCTTGTCAATTTATCAGAAGTCTGTGCAAAATATGGCATTCAACAAGCCGATTGATAGCTCAAGTCATCTCGTCTGGAACAGAAGAAAGGNGAGATTCACTCTTTGGCAAAAAAGAAGAGATGGTGAGAGAGGCACACTAGGATAAAAAGTTTAACATCTTTGCTTTTGTATGGTCCCTCCCAATTTAATTGTCTAGCGTTGTCGATGATACAATCGCTGCCTTTACAGATCTGCAGAGCTTATAAGAAATACGCCCAACCAAAAGGCACGCTTCTAGAGATCTAATGTTCTAATTGGATACATGATATCGAAAGATAGGGCTCGAAATATAAGAATAAGAACAGCAATGTGCTCAAAAGGCGCCAGACAATTAGACTGGGGAGGGGACCATAGTGGTGTGTAGCCAGTGCAGAGTCGGATGTGTTATGCAGAAGAAGTCTGGGGCTGGACTTCTCGGGGGCTTTAGCCTACGATTCAACCCCCGCGAAAGGCACGACGAAAGGCCGACTCAGGGCAGTCGGGCCACTCAGGGGCCAACCCGTCATGATGGGGGTTAGTGTCTGCGGTTGCTGGCAGCCTCTGTTGAACCCACCAATGCACCAAGCCAGAAGAGCACAAGACTTTTGTTTCAGGATCCATTCGGCCTCTCCACACCATGGACTTCCCATGCAATTAATGTTCTAGATTTTCGAGGCTCGTTTATGACTTCATCAACAACACATCTAATTTCTGATAAAAGGGATACAAAGCAAACAATGTCTTCTCCCGACATCGTTTGATATTGAGCGGCTGTGCCTGACTGGCGGCGAAATACATATCTTCACCCCTGAACTAAGGCTCAACTGCATCTCACCGCGCCTCGACAAGTCAGCGCCAACGCTGGAGGCCCTGATACTCGTCTCCCTTTCGTTTGCGTACCAATCCTCAGTACGGCCTTACGACGCAACTAGCCGCAATGGGGGGAAGACTCAGTACTTGTTGCATTACTGTATTTATTCCTCCGTAGTCTCAAGCATGTGCGGAAACTAAACTTCCCGTTTCTCCTTTTCTCCCACTTATGTTTTCTTCCGCGCGGCTGAGATGTACCAAGTGTGCCGGCTCAGAAATGTTGACGAATAAGACGCGTAAGTACTGTAAGTCGAAAGCAGCATGTGTTGGCGGACTAAGACACGAACCTTTCGAGCAGAATATCAGCCGCCCCATAAAACTACTACCGTACCTGAATGTAAACAGCGCACATCGTCATCTGTCATGCACATGGCTAGGATCAAGGATTTGAAACAGAGTTTCTGTCACGCAAAATCGAGATACCCGTCCCCTGCGACGAGATCTTGTGCAACTGGGAGTGGGCACTAGGAGGCACAGGGTTGGACGAGCAGATCGGGTGGAAAGTCAAATATCATTTAGTTCATTGGCAGATCTCGAGAGACGCAGGACCATGGCTCGGACCCCGAGATGGTTCTCCAGATTCAGAGGTGGTTCCAGGTATGGTTGCTCAAGTGCCGGGCGAGACAAGTGACATCTCGCCGTGATGAATATCTATGGTCTACTTGTGTAGGTTCTCTCATCTTGAAGAGACTATACAAACAGAAGACGCTCCAAAAAACATCGAAAATAAACCAGCGTGTGTAACCACCATGGCTACAACACAAAACTCCATGCTCCAAACCATGCATACTTTTCGTTTACCCAGACCATTATCGCTGCAGTAGTAACAGACCGATCGGGGCGTAAACTTCAACTTACAAGTATAGACTCTGGGCAGCAACGATATCTCTTCGGATCTTCGAAAGTGCTTCCTCGAACTTTGCCGATAGTTCATCAGATCCCATGACCTTACCAGCTTGCGCCATCTGTCTAAGAAGCTCTTCGAGACGGCGGAACAGGCGGATGAGTGATCCTTCATAGACATCTGTCATTTTGCTGTATGCCTTATTAGCCGTGCTCTTTCAAACAATGATAAAGTGGGGGTGGCAGCGTACCAGATTTCTGCAAAGGACTTTCCCTGTGCCCATAGAAGTACGACTTCCATGAGTTCCCATTTGAAGCTATCCACGTACTCCTTCTCGTTGACAGCTAGCTTACTCTCCTGACTAACTTTGGCAATGACCTTGGCCTGGCTCTGGATTTCTCTGAAATGCTTCGAGAGTTCCTCCTTGAGCGGCTCCGCAGTTTTGCTCTTCTCCTCGAAGATGAAGCAGGAAAGTACAGATGCGCAAACCTCGGGGCTTAGCTCATTGAAGAAGCGATTGAAAAGTAGTTCGGAGAGCAACAGCTCGTGACCATCACCAGTGGACGATATCTCACAAGCAACACGAGCCTTGAGTTCAACAACTTCTTGATCGTTGATGAAGCCGAGACGTCGCAGTACACGCTTGCGAGACTTCAGTTCATCCAACTGCATGATACTCAAAGCTGACGTAATAGCTTTCTTCTTGTCCTTGATCTTACCACCAAGAGCTAGCTTGGCAGCGTATTGATTGTAGAGTTCAGGGAGACGAGGGGAGTTGTGAAGGGGATTCGAGAGTAATCGAGATTCAAGAACTTCAATCTTTCGTAGAAGCTTCTTGAATGAATCATCCGTGATTCCCATATTTTCGATCGGGTCTAGAACTGCAATTCCATCTGGAAAACGGCGTTTGACTTCGTCTAACGACTTGCGAACAGTGTTGCGTTGATCTGCAGGCTTAAGGTCATTTGGTAGGAAAATCCGAACATGTCCAATGGCCTCGATGCAAGAGAGCAGCACTGGGACAACTTCCATCTTTCCTTTGTCGTCACCAGAAGGTGGTTGAAGTCCTGCCGGGATAGGGCCCTGAGTCTGTGTGCCTGTTGAGAATTCGCTGGACACTAACAACAACACATCGAGCATGAAGGACTCTTGAGGAGGCACTTCTTCAGCACTCTGGCCCTTGACCACTCGTACTGGGTTGAACTTGACGACTGCACCCCAGCCAAAGTCTTGGTCCTTGTGTTTGATGTGAACAACACGGCCAGGCTGCATGAATTGCAAGCAGTAATTAGGGTGATTGATGACATTGCGCATGTCCTTGGTGTATGACGTGAGCTGTTGTCGCAAGTCGTAATATTCCTTGATGGTAGCTTCATCCGGAATCTCAAGATTATCTCGCTCGAATTGCATTGCTTGAAGCTCTTTTTCTAGCCCAGACACACTTGACGTATTCTGGAATTGATAGAAACAGTGCTCCAGCATGAACTCTGGGGATATACCTTCAACTCTCATCAAGTTCAAGATCATGTTGTATCCGAGGTAGAAAGCGGAGTTAAGCTTATCTTGTTCTCCTCTGACGATCTCTTTTGCTGTTGCTGGCTCCATCTTGTCGTTGATCATCATGATGACAATGCCTCTGTCATCAAGGCCTCTTCTTCCTGCACGTCCAGACATCTGCACAAATTCTGACGGGGTCAGATAACGCATGCTAGACCCGTCGAACTTCTCTACACTAGTGAAAACAACGGTCTTTGCAGGCATGTTCAAACCAATGGAGAATGTTTCGGTTGCAAATAGGACCTTGATCAAATTCTCTTGGAACAAGATCTCGATCGTCTCCTTCAAAATTGGAAGTAGACCAGAATGATGAACACCGATGCCACGGCGCAAAAGGGGCAGGATATGTTGGATTTGAGGTAAAGTCTTGTCCTCTTCGGACAAAGATTCAATGGCGCTCTCGAAGACCTTTTGAACCATTGCCTTTTCCGAGTCGTCATTGAACGCCATCGAAGCCATCTTCAAGGCATAAGCTTCACATTCTCGCTTGCTGAAACTGAAGACAATAACAGGATTGTAATGCTTCATCATGATCATACGGACAATCTTGTAGATGTCGTTGGTTTCATCCTTACTGCCTCCCTTGTTGGTCTTTTTGTTCTTTCCTCTGCCTTTTTGCTTGGCATCAATGTCGGCTGGATCTGCGCCCTTCTTGTCCTCGATCGTCGCCATGGCTTTCTGAAAGTTGTCCTCTCTGAAGTTACCCTTCTCGTCAACGATTAAATGGATGCCATCTGCGCCAGCAGGGAAGAAGTAGTGTTGTAAGGGAGTGGGGCGGAAATCGGTATAGACAATATGACAAGGCTGTTGATGTGTCTTTGTGATCCACTCTGCGAATTGCATGGCGTTCGGAATCGTAGCAGACAAGAAGACATATCTGACCTTATCTGGCAGTAAAATGATGGTTTCCTCCCAGACAACACCTCTAGATTTATCTCTCATGTAATGGATTTCATCAAAGATCACCCACTGCACCTCTCTCATGATTTCAGAGCCTCGATACAACATAGATCTCAGAATCTCTGTTGTCATGACCAAGCAAGTCGCAGTGGGGTTGATGGTAACATCTCCGGTCATAAGTCCAACATCCCCAAACTCTGCCGCGAATTCTCGGTACTTCTGGTTGCTCAAAGCTTTGATTGGACTCGTATAGATAACTCTCTGGTTGTTCTTCAAGCTTTGCGCGATAGCATATTCTGCAACAACAGTCTTTCCTGCACTGGTATGCGCCGACACTAGCACACTCTCCCCTCGCTCAATGGACGCAATAGAAACTTTCTGGAAAGGATCCAACTCGAAGGCCCATGTTCGCGCAGGAGTCGCGGGCGATTTGTGCTGTGAGATGGGAACGTAATCGTAGTCCGGAGGTAAGGAAACTTGATGTTGAATATTGTGCTGGATCACCAATGCTCCGTCATCCTTGGCCTGTAGACCTGCTGAAGCAGCAACTTCTCTTGACTGTTCTGTTTGGAAAGCATCTGTAACAACTGGCTCTGCTTCTTCTTCGCGGCGGCGTCGTTTGGTGTCCTTCTTCTCAATAAGAGAATTGCTCTCCTCTTCCTCAGCTTCTACGGCCGGCTCTGCATCCTCCATCTCAGCATCTTCATCCTGATCCTCTGCAACTTTCTTCACTTCGCCGCTCGCAGTTCTCTTTTTTGTTCGATCCTTCTTGTCCTTCTTTGCCTTCTTTGGGCGCTCTGGAACTGCTGCACCCGCAGCATTATCGTCGAATACGTCAAAGAGGTCGTCCATCTTGTCCGAAATCGAAGTCTTATGGTGGACAAAGTCGAGATCTTCGTCGCAGGAATATATGTTCGCAAACAAAGTAACCCGATTTTTAGCAAGCTTCGATCAACAGCCGGAGTTCTACCGCATATCTGACCCCTGTCAGTTTAGCGCTTCTTTTCAACGAGCTTCAAGATCGTTCGACTTTCTCATGCCCTGAATTAAACCAGCACAATCAACCACACAAGTCTTCAAGGTACCTACGGTTGTCGCAGACTCAATTGGCATAGTACATACTGACCGCCATCTCATAGATGCTATCCCGAGCAGCAGTCCGCGCCACTTCCTCCACGGCCTCGATGGTCGCCTCTCGCCGAGCATTCTCAACCACTCGCGCTCAATTCTCGTCACCATACCATTACCCAGAGGGCCCACGATCCAACATCCCATTCAACCCATTGACGAAGTGGTTCGCTCTCAGATACTGGTCCTTCATGGCGGTTGGATTCGGTAGGNATTCGAAATCAAGATAGCAGGGGCACGAGCTAATCATTTGGCAGGTACTCCTTTCGGACTCGCGGTCTGGCAAACATACAAGAACCAGTAGAAGGCATTGGACTGTGTATATGGAAGCAAATTGTATGGTTATAGAGAAAGCATGGGTCGATCGGAATATCTGGGAATCCATTGTTGAACAGACATGCTCATCCGCTGTTCCGTGATCGAATGATGTGATGTGTTTTTACGATGACATTCCAAACCATGCAATTGATCATATCAAGACGATTTCTAAATCGGTGAAAGAGCGAATTGGAAGATTAGTTCCAAGTCTATGGTATATCTAGCTACCGTAAAGTCCGTTGCCTGTTAAACGCCATCATCCTAGCCGTGATGAAATGGTCCACCAGAATTACTCGAGGTCCTCAGAACTTGACTCTAGTGTCAAATATGTGTCTATCCAGTACTCTGAAGTCAAAGCACCCATTAAAGTCATCCTTGATTGCCACCAGCTGATCTGTTCCCTTCTTCACTTGTTGTGGATTGTCCCCCCTCGTGACAATGGTAGATGCAGTCAAGATCCACTTGTTCTCCGAGTCAAACGGTGTAAGGCTTTCAAAGTCGGGCAATTCATTTCTGATGGTCGAAGGGTTGTCGTTCTCGCCCACAGGAAATTGCAAATAGCGTGTCAGTTCGAAGATGACATCGCCGTGGACGAATCTGTTACTTTCTTGTATCACCTCTCGAACGAATCTATAGGCATAAGCATTAGAACATGAGGATGGCGAACCAAACAAACCTATGATTGATCATTTTCATAAGTGAGCAAAGCCCTTGATTCTCAATGCTGAACATCAGTCGCATATTCACAAGCTTTACCGCGTTAGGATCAAGGGGGCGTCCATCTGGTAGTTTCAGATACTCAGTCGGCTCTGGCAGATCATTCCATCTCAGAACACCAAGGCGCTGGTCCAGTAGTCTAGATTGATGTTAGTTCTTGTTTATATGACAGTATAAAACCTTGAACGTGAGACTGAGGTACCCTCAAAAGCAAAGGATTAGGTCAACTTACGATGGTGTTGGAGAACCTTGGTTGGCAGGCATGGGATCACTCTCAGCCTTTCCGAAGGACTGGCGGTCGACATCATACAATAGATGCATGATATACGATTGTCGCGAGAGTTGTACAGATAAACCACCTGTAGAGACAAGAGAGTTTAGCATCGGATCTGGTAAACGCGATAGGCAGGATGTTGACAGCGTCAGGTACAGGCCGAACTCCGTCACAGAAAGTATGTTGGGACCAACTCACTCCACTGTGGCACCTTAGCCGGAGGCTGATTTTTGATGAACTTAGCATCGATACCTGCTGGAGTGCGTGTACGAGGACCCTCCCAAGTTAATTTTCGAGTCAGGACTGGGATTGGGCTCATTGCACAGTAGCCTTGAAGAATTCGTAGCGTCGTCTCGAAATCCTCATTGGCGATAATGGCTGTAAGGAAAAGCTCATGGGCGTTTGGCAAATCTGGCCTCACTGTATTTCCCTGCTTGTCTTTCTTGGATTTATCTATTTTGTCCATCGTGACGAAGTCTCAATTTTGCAATGATCTGTCGAGGTGGACGCCGGATGAAGTGAAATCAGGATCAAGAAAGTTGGCCCAGAAAGTCCTCCCGAAGTGTCACTGCATCAGAGAAGTGGCGGATTCACCTCTCTTCTCCGGAAGAGAACGTATTGTGTAGAAAAACTAAATTCGCACGCGATTCAGTTACAATATAATCAATCTCAAATTTATATGGACTTACAAGATTGACAAAGACAGCAAACAGTGACTCTGTTAGCTGAAAGCTCTGACACCTGGTTGTAGGTACGAATAAACGTCAATTTACTCTCAATTAGTGATATATTATGAGGTATTGAGATGCAATCCTCAGATCTTCATTTTTGATTGATATTGACCAAGGTTTGTGAAAACGCTGTGCTTGAGCTCCAGCGCGAGGTTGCGATGTGAGCTGCTGTAGCCAATGAAAGGCAATGAAGAAACATCAGACGCCAAGTCTCGCCTCATGGTCAACGACACACCTCCTCCTTGGAACTCAAAATCAACACAACTTTGGGACCATGGTTCAGTTCGAATTCATCTATGTCACTTCCTGCATTCTTTTCTTGGGAAGACTTTTTCGCAGAGAACATCTGCAATTTTGTAAGTATTAGTCAAATGAAAACGAGTCAACGCCGGCACCGAAGGACCCATCACTACTTCGGATTTGCTACTCCAGCAGCACAACAACTATTGTATATATGGCAGAAACATTTGGACATTGGCAAATTTTCAAGCATCAGTCCCACTGTGGATTCGGTGGCCAAACCTATACAAAAGGCTTCCTGAATTTACTGACATGGGTTACTCTCACGGGCTGATCCACATGCCAACCTCGGCAATTGGAGCAACCTGGTTTTGGCCTCTTGCATCTTTGCGCCGTCTTCGGTTTTGGTTTCTTCTTTCTGTTATTTATCCAAACGAACGTGGGGAATCCTTGCTTAGCACATGTGTAGAATGGCATTTGGCTGTTGTGGCCTCACATAACGTCCGAGGCTCCGAATAGCTTCACTCTTAGTACCTTCTTGGCCGATTTCCCCACAGTTCAACTTCCCCGGATTTGCTGTATGTCTTCGGCAGTTCCTGTGTTTGATCTTGAACTTGATCTAGTGAGAGATCTGCCGCGTTCTGAATTCGCTCGCCAGCATTTGGCAGAAACGGTCGCCTAGTGTCTACTTGGGCAATCTATGGTTGTCAACAGACTCGTGGAGAAACACCTTTTTCATACTCTCGTCCGGAGAATCTCAAATATTTCTGATCCAAGTTCTAACGCGGGGTTCGGAGCGGGGTCAAGCTCTCAGACAAGGTCTCGTCTTCGTGTAGGCCTCAAAGAGTTTAAGTTGTCGGGTATGGTAACTACCTGGGCAACAATTCCGTGTTCTGGCTTGTTTTTCTGACTGTCGTTATTGAAGATCCCCCTCTTTGGCGTCAAATTATCGGGGTAGTGTGCCATCTCTGTTAAGACCATTGCATTGGCAGGAGGGGAATAGTCGTCTGTTCTTGTTCCTCCACGAGAGGAAGAATATTGATGCTCGTGATATTGACCTGTTCCGAGGCATCATAGACCTATAAAAGCTCCCAAATATCCCCAGATATCACCTACATCTTCAAAGCAAGCAACAAGACAGCATCTCATTCTTCTTATCAAGCCAAACAATCCAATCAGCTAAAATGGTCGCTATCAAGTCTCTCCTCTTCCTTGCAACAGCTGTGACAGCACTCACCATTGGCAAGCGAGACACTGCTACCATCCTTAACGACATTTCGGTCATCAACTCGGACGTCCAAGCACTCACAACGGCAGCCAACAACTACAACGGAGGTGTTCTAGCAGCAATTCCCATCCTCACTGCACAAAACAACCTCGAGTCCGCCATCGATCAAGGAACCACCGATGCCCAAGCCACTGCTCAGCAGACTTCAGCCGAGTCTCAATCTGTTATTGCAGCTGTCGACAACTTGATCCCTAACAGTGAGTCTCCGCCGACCAATTCCCCCACTTCAATAGTCTTTTGGTCTGGTACTTCTCAGACATTGCCGGATCCTTTTTGGATACTCCCACAAGAATGTTTGAAGAATAATGCTGACCCCAAATTTGTCAATAGTCGAGGCTTCCCTCGCAGCAATTCGGGCTAAGAAGGCTCAATTCGCAGCAGATGGGCTCACATCTACTGTCCAGACCAGCCTTACCAATCTGAAGGCCAAGACTGATACCTTCTCTGATGCCCTCATCGCCATCGCCTCCGAGGATACCAAGGCGACAGGAACTGCCCAGAAGGCCACGATTGATGCCGACTTTGATGCCGCCATTGCGGACTTTGCTTCTTGAATAGGATGAACTGAGAATGGTGGAGCTGCGAAAGGTTTTGATGAGAGGACGGGTGCTTATGTCTTTGGGAGATCTGAAATATGTTGGTGTGTGTCTGAAAAGTGTAGCCGAATGCGGGAAAAGGTTCCTCATTGGGAAACTCACACAGATTGACATAGATTTCAAATGTCAACAGACATCACAACCAAGTCTTCCAGTGAAAGTTCATCCCACTCTTTGACGCCGAACTTCGGCATGGCTCTTTGCCCCACTGCAATTGACAATGAGCTTCATATTGACAACGAACGATGAATTATTGATGTGCTGGAGAAATCAAACGACAACAACTTCAGATCCCTGCCCACCAAGAGCATGTTAGGTCTAGATCACATATTTTCGCAGCGAACGCCTGCGGAGCTCGGGAAGGATACCCAAATCTAAGTCGAAGATGCAGACAAAAATGGGTCACCGCATGTGGGGTAGGAACTTGCCAGCGCCAGCGCCAGCGGCATCACTGCAGCACTCTGTAAGATAGCAAGCCCCATTACTGGAGCGGCTCCAGATGACTTCCCAAAATGATGCCATGAAACCCCCATGTAAATTTTCTATCACGCCATTAAATGCACGGAAGCTTTTGCTTCCCCAAGCACTACTGCAGTGCACTGCACCATGGACCATGGGATGTAGGGATGGCTTTTTGGAGAGCTTCGTATTCGCTGACGGTGATGGCCGCTTATCAGTAAGAAAACCTTTCGACATTTTTGCATTTCCCCTCCCTCACAATTCAAACCTTCATGGAGCTTTGACGCCCAGATCAAAAGTGCAACATATCCCAACGATTGAAAACCTAGCCAGCAGAATTTCGACAAGTAAAATTCCTGCAAAGAGAAGCCGATAGCGCTGTGCCACGTCAAAATTGATACCCCCATTGCTGTAGCCGGCAAGCCCCCTTGAACTTTTAGCGAGGCACGAACTCCGTCCCGCGGATTACCTTTCACAAGCATAAAGCTCCATCCCGCTCGAAAAACACGCCGAACAACCTCAACATCAACAAGACTACCACAAGACAACAAAAGCGCAGCTTTGCTCGCAGGATCCTGGAAAGCAGTCGCCAGCTCTATCTCAAATCCTTTCAACCCAAGTTTCGCTTTGAAGATGTTTGCGACCAAGTGTCTCCGGCAGGCCTCGGCAGCTGCACATGCTGAGCGCACTCCTATGATCAAGTTTCTGGGGAAGCGTTCGATTCCTTGTATGTTCTTTCAAGGCCTCTACTACTGTTGCAATATTCAAGAGCTCAACTGACAATGTGGTAGCTTCTATCGACCACACCCCTCACGCTCACCCTGCCTCTCCCACCCACGAGCTCCCAGCAGACTTCACGTCCTCCCAAAAGTCCTCCTCCGCATCCTTCTCCTCCTACAGACAACAGGCTCAACAACACGGTCCTCTCGGCCGCTCCAAGGCCGCAGATGGTACCCTCGGTTCCCTCTCTGGACAATCTTTGGGCTCTGTTGCGCCTGCTAAGGGCGAGTTCTTCGATCGCAGCGAGTTGCCGGCACGCTTCCGAAGACAGCCCATTGATCTCTCCGAAATCGATGCAATTGAGACTGGCGGGGCTACATTGGTCTGCTGAGTAGCTATGACGAGCTCATTGAGGAAGATTGCGATAATAGACTTGTGGGGGAGGCAAAAGCAATTATACCCCACGCGGCAGGAAGAGAGATGCACTTCTATCATGTCATGGGACGAGGAAACGACGGTGACGATGCGGGATGCGGATCACGATATTGGGATACGATGATCCCCCAATGGCTTGAGATGAAGCCGGTATGAAAATGGCAGTGTGCAGCAGTGGTGGGAAATGTAACGGGTCGCTTGAAGTATGGACATTTCGGGCAACCTTTTCTTGAAGGCTCATTTTCTAGGAGTCATTCGGTCATAATCTGTAGCAAGATTAGTGTCCTGTACATAAGCTATGAAAACCAATCTCCATACCAACATAACAGCTCTGAATAGCTCTCTGGCCAGCTGATGTCTCTACTAACTGTATGCACACGGAGGTAACAGCTTCTAGTGACCACGCATTTTTAATCACTCGTTTCTGTATTGCAGATCAACAATCATAGAAATCGGATCAAAGCACTTGCAAGGCTAAATAGCCGTTCGGTCGCCACACATATATTTGTGCCACCAAACCAGGCTATCAAATCAAGGCTTCGCTTCGCTTGGACTGCTGGCGAATTGAAGCTATCTGCAATCACCCGAACTCAGCCTTAGATCCAATCAACACCACCGCGATGTGATCTGTCCAACTCTCAACCCGACTCCTCCACCCAAGTGACACAGCAATAGACCGGTTATCATGAACCAGAAACCTCTTTCTGAAGCTCTCCACGAGATCCAGGAGATAGACCAGGCGAACAATGTTGTTGCTACGTATATCAAGAGCCAGACTAGCGAGAAGGAAGAGAGGATTGACGTCGTGGTAAGCTTTGCTCTCATAAATTCTTCGGCAATTCTGAAATTTGGAGTGATCATTGGAGCTGATTTGGGTGTAGATTCCCAAGAATGTGAATAGCTATGCTAAGAGTGTGCTCAACGCTTTCTTGCCCGCGGGGTACCCTCACAGTGTGACAAGTGATTATCTTGAGTATGTCGCAAGATCCAATCGAGTGTTTGAATGTCGCTAAAATGTTTCAGATATCAAGTCTATGTAAGACTCATTCATTACATGGGATGAAAGTTGAGCTAAGTCACATCAGGATTCCCTACAAGCTTTCTCCAGCTCCATTGCCGGAATGCTGTCCTCCAGGGCTGTTCTTGAAGGTTAGTAATTTCTTAATCATTACAAGTTCAATAACTTAGCCAGTCACAGGAATTGGCGTTGGGGACTCGCATGCCTCTCCAACAGCTGCTCTCCTCCTCTCAGTCCTACAAGAAAGCATGGGCCGAATAGCCACTATCCTATTCGCTCACAGACTAGGCACATCACTAGAGCCAGAATGCAAGATGTATCGACTCGCAGCAGATTTCTTCAACGATGCTGCTATGATTCTAGATTGTCTATCTCCGGCATTCCCAAAGGCTTCTAGAGTAGCATTATTAAGTCTGTCCAGTGTGCTGAGGTCTTTATGTGGTGTTGCGGCAGGGAGTTCAAAGGCTTCGCTGAGCGCTCATTTCGCTACACAAGGCAACTTGGGGGAGTTGAATGCTGTACGTTCATATCACTCTCGCTCAATATCTACCTTTTAAAAAAGCTTGCGTGACTAACTCGGCAACAGAAAGACTCCAGTCAAGAAACCGTCATCTCACTAGTAGGGATGCTCGTTGGCAGCATAGTCGTCTCTCACATCACGTCCAAGACCGCAACATGGACAGCACTTATCTTCCTTCTCGCTATCCATCTCGGTACTAATTATCTCGCTGTCAGGGCAGTTTGCATGCGAACCATAAATCGTCAGCGAGCAAATCTTATATTCTCCTCTATTCTAGACCAGATATCCATAGCAGAGGAAGAAGTACCAGATATCAAGAAACGCAGCAAGTTCTGGTGCCCCGTACCAGATGAGATGGAATGGCCAGAGCCCGAGTCAGTGATGCTTCAGGAGAGGGTCTTCGAAAGAGATGGTGTGCTAAGGTGGAAGGGAAAGGTGCTCGGTTATTGCAAACTCGGTGTTGACTTGGGTTCGGTTATCAAGTGCTTTGGTAGTGGTAATGCTGTGACTGGCAGTCACCTTAGTGACACAGCTACTACTCTCAGTAAGCTCTTCGACGTCTTCAAGTATGAAAAATATGTCGTTTGGTATGATGAGCCCCGCAAAACCTTCTTGGTGGTACTGGAAGAAGGTGCAGAAACATGCGACATGTTGTCTGCTTGGATGTTTGCGCTCTGGTTTGCGAAGAGTGGGAAGCCGCCGTCCAAGACGATGATGGAGGCGTTGGGTCATACTGCCGCTTACATGAGGAGTATTGACAGAGAGATCTTTCAGCGCCTGGGAGAGCTTGATTGGGATCTGGAAACGGGGGCTATGGAGACGAAGTCTGGAGTGAGGATTAGGAGACCTGAGAATCTGAAAGCGGAATGGCGAGGAAGGTGATGAAGCCGGAAGTAGTGTATATCATATCTACAAATTCGGCCCGATGTTTGAGGCTTCCTGTTGCTTGCCTGCCAGACTCCATCGCTCGTGCGTGTATTTCGGTCATCAACGATGCTCGAGAGGCAGCTCTCGGCTCTTCATTATCCCATACTGTACAACTAATTTACAGCCAACTTACACTTCCGACCCTGTTATGCACCATTCCGGCGAAGCGGAGATTTCAACAAAAACCACCCAGACCAACGCCCATGCCAAATCATCATACACTAAGCCAGGCCAATGATCTTAGACGCTCTCATTTTCCATCCCTCCCATGTATTTAACTTTGGTCTTACATCCAGGAAGAAATTGAGCTTGCCGTTCGCAGTTCCGTCATTTCTGCCAGCATAGAAATCGATAATATAATCCACTCTTGTGCCACATCTGTCTACAACCCAGTCGTGCCTATCGAAGGGAGCTGTATATCCTAACCAGGTATTGATTCGAGCCTTTGGGCTCAACGTCTGGGAAAGTCCTAGGAAGGAGTGAAGTCTCGGTCCGCCACATCTATATTCGCAATTAGCCCAATTCATTTGTTTTGTTTTCTCCGTAGAAGTATTGCCACATACTTCTGCTCACTTCCATACGGTCTTTCCCATTCCTTGATCTCCTTCCACGCCCTCTCGTTAACCGCATTATGAATCGGCACAATCGTCTTCATATCATTCGCCTCACTCGCATAGCCCTTTCTCTTCATAGCGTCAAAGAACATCTTCTCCGAAGGATAGATCCAATTCCCGCTCTCACTGACCCCGCTCTCCTTCTCGCTGTTTGCCGGCTTTGCGCCTTCTTCATTGTTGACTGGAGAAGCTCTCGGAATCGTCGAAACTTCGCGGTCGAGGCCGAGCGATTTATTCGCATCGGCTGGCGGTGGTACAGGTGTTGCGAAGCGTGAAAAGAAGCTGCGTTTGGGAGGTGGTGGTGTCTGGTCTATTGTTTTGGAATCGCAACTGTTCCCTGCACTGGCCTGGCTGGCTTCTTGAGTGATTCCCGGGAAGACAGCTGGTTTGCTGCCCTGATTGTTCTTAAGCCATGCCGCACGGGTAGCTGGATCAACGGGACATGTTTCTGGTGGGGTTTCTGTTTCTTTCGACATGTTGTATAGTTGCGAGTTGAAGCTGGGGGCGCTCGATGATGCTTTCACAAAATATATTTTGGTCAGGTCCCTGGATGTCGGTCACTTGAAAGCAAATCGCCGATTGGTTGGTGCAGACCGCCTCGAATTTCCACCTCCCCTTGCGAACCAAACAAATAATTGAAACACAGCAAGCTTCACTTGATAACTTCAATAAAGGTTCAATTACTGCCACAGCAGTCAGTCATCTTCACGGTAGTAACAGAACTTCAAAATGACAGACCAGAAAATCTATCAAGCCAGCACGACTGCCCCAGTCAACATCGCAGTCGTCAAGTAAAACCCCTCCATGCGACCCCTCCTTTTGACAACACCACTAACAAAATACACAGATATTGGGGAAAACGCGATCCAAAACTTAATCTCCCAACAAATTCCTCTGTCTCAGTAACACTCTCTCAAGCCGATCTTCGGACACATACCACAGCAGCATGCTCTGCTTCATTCGGCCCAGAAGACAGCCTCCTTCTCAACTCCTCCCCTCAAGACGTTTCAGGCGCCCGAACCCAAGCATGTTTCCGCGAACTGCGCTCTCTCCGCACAGCCCTCGAAGCCTCCGACTCCTCTCTTCCTAAGATCGCCACCCTTCCCCTCTGCATCGTCTCTGAGAACAACTTTCCTACTGCCGCAGGCCTCGCATCCTCAGCTGCTGGCTTTGCTGCCCTTGTGCGCGCAATTGCGAACCTGTACGAGTTGCCTGCCTCGCCCACGGAGCTATCTAGGATCGCAAGACAAGGAAGTGGAAGTGCCTGCCGCTCGCTGTTCGGCGGATATGTAGCGTGGCAGATGGGTGAGAAGGATGACGGATCAGACAGTCTTGCCGTCCAGGTAGCGCCAGCATCACACTGGCCTACGATGCGCGCCCTGATTCTTGTCGTCTCAGCCGAGAAGAAGGGAGTCAGCAGTACATCCGGCATGCAAATCACTGTCTCTACATCGAAGCTATTCAAGCGCCGAGCAGAGATTGTGGTTCCAGAGAGCATGCTGTTGATGGAGAAGGCGATCAAGGAGAAGGACTTTCAGAGTTTCGGAGAGGTCACGATGAGAGAGAGTAATAGCTTCCATGCTACATGTCTGGATACTTTCCCGCCGATTTTCTACCTCAATGATGTCAGTCGTGCGGCTATAAGGGTTGTTGAAGACATCAACAAGAAGGCCGGCAAGATCATTGCGGCGTACACATTCGATGCTGGACCAAATGCCGTTATCTACTATGAAGAGGAGAACACGGATGCGGTTGCTGGAGTCCTGAATGGTGCTTTGAACGGCCTGGATGGATGGCAAGCACGGGACATCAAGTCACAAGATTCCAGTGACCTCGATGCTAGGGCTGTGCAAGTGCTGAAGGATGGTGTTAGCAGAGTCATCTTGACTTCTGTTGGTGAGGGTCCAATCAGGACTGAGGAGTCCTTGATTGATGCTGCTGGTGCGCCGGTAAAGAAGTGAGACTTTTCAAAAGTTACCTGATGTGAATAGAATGATATCCTGCGGGCAAAGATGCTTGTAACAGCTTTTACATTTTTGCTCAGCGGACGGTTAACGGTATACTTGCTTGCCATAACTCAGTAAGTATTACATTTGTCCCAATTCTGCTATCGTTTGTTTCGATCTCTGCATATTTCTTTAGTCTACAGCGATTGAATTGAGTCCGGTCGTGACTCTGCTCCATAAGTCTGCCACAAGTCTGGCATAGGCATTTATAGAGATGGGTCCGCTGCGGAGAGTTTACTTCTCACCTTAGCTCCATGCTTAAAATGGAAGAGGTTTTAATAGTGAGGTCGACATTACGCTCACCCGTGGGCCATAATGTGTTGACATAGAGTTCCCAGGTACTCGTACATCTTGATACCCATCTACGTTGATCGCTGGAAGTCTCCTTATCTTGAGCACATTACCAGGGTCATACTTCGTCCAATTGGTCGTCTATATCCGCTTCATCCCGTTGACCTCCTCGAAGGATACATTCATACAATTCAATGAGCTTCTTCATGTGTCGCAACGCTATACATGTAGCACTTCAAAGCACAAATTCCGACTCATTCCCAACCCCATCCAGCAGACGTGACGATGCCGTTAACTTGAGTAGTCATTGTCTGGATGGTATCCAGCAAATCAGAGGCACTGCGAAGGGCGTGCTCCACACGAGAAGACTTTTCTTGCTCCGCGGCTAACTCGCCCTCCAGCCTGGACACCTCCATTGCTCCGTAATGACGCGATTCGCCCATGATAGTTGNATTTTCAGTGTCCAGCTTTGCCTTTGCGAGTTGTTCTTCAAGGGACGTAATGATGTCGTCTTTCTCCTTCAGGCTTGGCGGTTCCCCTGTGACATGCTCCCAGGCAAATTTCAAATCTGCCTTCATTTGATCCAACTCGGTTTTCAATCCATGGACCTCGAACTGCTTCTTCTCCAATTCTGCATGTGCTTTAACGACTTCGATTCTCAGGTCATGAGTTGCATTACGCACAGCTTTCGTGATTTTGTCTTGCTCCACTTGGGGATTGGTCCGATTGGATCTCGCTCTGGCCCGTTCTGCCTGCAAGTTCACCTCCAGTGTATCTTTCTGCTTCGGGACCATCTGCATCGACGGCAATATTCGTGCCAATCTGATTTGTTCGTCGAGAGCCTCCTGAGCATTTTTAAGACTGCCTGTCAAGACTCTGATAATCTCGTCCTTATCATCGATTGCAGGTTTGTCGTCAGCGATCAGTGCTAGTATATCGTTCAACATGAGCCGCTTCTAGTCTAACTCGGATTCCTTCTGCTGTAGCGCATCTTGCATATCACAAAGTTCAATTTGGAATCTCTCGATCTCGGCTTGTTTTTGTCTAGACTCCGCCTTGGCGCCGTCGACTTCGGTCTGCTTTGCGTGTACAGCATCCCGAACGGCTCGTTCGATGTTATCTTTTTCGATCTTGGGATTAGTTCGGCTTGACCGTAATTTGGCTAATTCCTACTCTTGCGCCAGCATCTTCGCATCGTGCTCGTCGGAGGTCTTCTTCGTAATATCCTTGAGACTGTTTAATTCTTCAAGAGTCGATTCGTAATCCAGCTTGAAGATGCTATGAGCCTCGGCTTCTTGCTGGTATTTTTCATCAGAAGTCTTCAATTGGGCTTGCAACTTTTGGACATAAGTTGAGTGCTGCTCGACTCTCTTGGTGATTTTCGTCTCGGTCTTCTAAAGGCTCTTTTTGGTGTTCTCCAAATCCATCTCCAAATCGTCGATTGTCTTGCTCAAGTTCTTCTTAAGTGTTACATAGGCACCACGTTCGGACTGGAGATCTTCTGCTGCCTTAGCTTCCCTGTCGTAATTCTTGGCTTTGGTCTCTCGGAGATTCTCGTGCATCGATGCCAACTGTTCCACCGTCTCGCTCTGCTCTGTCCGCATAGTGGTGATACCTTCATCTAGGATATAATACATGCCTCCAATTTCCCGCCTTTTGTGATCTCAGAGTTGTCCAAAGATCTCAAGAAAGCCTCTGGAAACTTTTGTCTCACAAATGAAACTCATGCGATCCACAACCTCTTTTCTGCTTGCAAACATGGCTTGGTCATCTGATACGACATCACACTTGTCCATAGAAATGGCCTCGGATATAGTTAAGGGCGGCGGAGGAGGTTTTGCATCGGTAGTCCTCGGGACTTTGCTTTGTAGTGTTGACAGAGATGACGTTGTATGAGACTGCCATCCAGCAATTGAAGACTTCGGCAGTGACAGATGTTCTTCTAAAAAAACTTTCAGACTTGAGAAGAGCTTCGATAAACAGCAGACTTCTTCAGAGTCTAATAAAACAGGGCGCGGCTGCCTGTCGACGGCAATGGCGTTGAGTTTTCTGATCGCCGTTACCTGAGGATGGGCTGGATCTTTTGCGGCGTTGACTGTTAGTGCTATTGGGTCTTCAAGAACGGCCTTGCAGACATCGAGAAGTGGTACCACATCATCTAGTGGAATCTCCAAAGACTCCATAGCACCTAACTCAGCGCCTTTGTGACGAAGTCAAGAAGGCTATTTGTCATCATTTGTGCGTAAGTTTGCGAGCGCGAGTCGATGTGCATTGGAATCGGACTTGAACCGGTACTAGTACTGGAAACTTGCGTCGAGATCCCTTTTGAGGACACTCCCGGGGGATGAATTGGAAAAAGGTGCGCGCTGCGGTTTGCGGGTGCTGATATTGTATGAACAAGCTTAGAAGGACCTGGACGGGGTATTGGCTTTGGTCGTGGAAGTATTCCGCCAACAGTGCACAGATTGATTACTTCCTTGGCTGTGAAGCTTGCACTGCTCGCGTTCATTGTAGGCGTGTAGACCTTTTGATAAGCCAGGTCCATGGTAGGATCCAGCAGTCCATCCGATATGGAGAAACCGTCGTTCACCATGTGGTAAATGGAGAGCACTTTGAACATGGCATGTACCTCGTAATGGTCAAGCTTAACGGCCTGATTATGCATCGCACATGCCTCCAGTTTTTCCCATTTGCTTATCATGTAAAATTAATCATTCTTGACAAGTGCTTCTACCTGTCTCCCGAGTATTTCCGCGGGTTCTTGGTCAGTCCGAGGATTTTTTCCAAGATAAATCTTGTTGGGGTCGTACTGGAAGTCCAGTGGATGCTACGTGCCTTTGCTGACAACCCACATCTTCTCGTAGTTCTGGATGGCAGCCGTGATTGCAATCCCACCGCGGTAGATGATTTGATCCATGAATTCGCACCACACGTTGACTTCCTTGTGTGAGAGCAAGATGCCGTTCTGCTGATCGATAAGAAGTTCGGCTTCAGCAAGCTCTCAAAGTCTGCCTTCAAATACCCAGCCCATTGTATATCAGTGATCGACTTGCAGAGATCTGTGAGTCCTCTCAGCAACTCATAATTCAAGAAAAATCCTTCGCGGTGATCTCTGAAGTTGGTCAGGGTCACAACTGCTTTGACAGCATGATGATAATCGACCAATTCGTCTCTGTCCATCTCGTCGACTCTAGCTGATGTCTGACGTCAGCGACGCAGACGAGTGTACGGATCCGAGATCGAATGAGCCAGCAAGTTATTGCTTGATTTTCCGTAGAGTTTGAGGCTCTCTTTTGTTGATAAGGATCGAGGGTGAAAATGTCACGACGAAGACGTAATTCTAGTGCACGCGAAGATAACGAGCAGAGTTGGTGGCCACTGTGACGAAGATCGATGGATTAGCAGCGATAGTACAGAGTTGTGGTAAATTGCGAGTTCGCGAATATGACGCGTAACTTTGTTGAGGAGGAAACGATATCTGGTCAGCGGAAGCAGAGGTTGAATTGATGTGGGGCACTGTTAAGCGAGGCAATAAACAATGAATGGGTCGATCATGCGCGTCACAGAAGGTTCCAACGCTTGGACTGAAGATGAATAGAGCAAGCTACTGTCATAGCTTTTGTTCCTCAAGAAATGGATCTCGAAACGACGGAATCTTGACGCTGGCCTCCAGGATACAATGATCAGGTGGCTTCTCGGTGTTGGTAAGGACCAAGGAGGTTATGACAAAGCTTCAAAAGACACGCCTTTTCAAGAACAATTTCAGTCAATCTCCGATAATCTAGAGCTTTTGACTCGGGGTCATAAATTAGATGATGGGTCTTATCCTTCGTTCGGTACTCCTCATTAGGACGGGACTTGCATCATCGATTATGTCTCCTCTGATCTACAGAACTCCTGCGCACCTCTATGAAATGAAGCATGAATTCAGAGTGACATCTTAAAAAGATGGTCCATATAGATACATCTATTATCGATTCTGTTTTTTTTGGGGGGGGGGGGGGGGAGGGGGTTCTTAAGGATTTGATTGTCCCAGACCGAGGTCAGTCCTCACCAATTTCCACACCAACATCGCGACTCCAAACCCCAGCCTAAAACACTTTCCGCATTCCCTTTATACATAAACCTTGACCCACACCATTTAGATGCCGCTTCAATTCTAATGCAATGTTGGGATGCCACGTGTACAAACCTTACATGTCTATCAATTCTCATTAGAACAGGGCATCAATCATATTTAAATTGTTTTCCCATTTGGAAGCTTGGTTGGATTGGTATGATTCTGATAGTAGAGCAATTTCAAAGTGTGCCATTCGCAACAGTCCACTAGTTGGCCGTCAATAAGAATGGTGTCAACCCTTACTCCAGGCGTCCTGATCTTACGCGCTCCTCCGCCAGTTGAGCTTCCAAACCATGAATCTTGTTACTGGTATTCTTTTCAATAAGAGCTGGAGATAACCGCACATTCTCAACCTCGTTCAGGGTCGAGCTTTGTACATCCTCCATCTCTGTCAATCGACCTTCGTGGGCAGTGATCGTCTTCTTGCACTCAGTATCCTGCTGGCAATGGCTTCCAGCTGTCTCGATAAAAGCTGTACCTAGTGCGGTTGTCTTCCGGTCGGTAACTTCAGGCTTCTCAGGGGGGCCGTACTGTCCGATTCGTGGGATGTTCTAGACAGCTTGAGCTGCAGCTCATCTCTCTTTTCTTGCAGGGAGATGTATTGGATCTTGAAACGCGCCAGAGCCTGCCTTTGCTTCGTAATCTTGTCCTTCGAGTTTTTCAATTCCTTCTCGCAAGCCTCGAGATCCAAGTTCTACACTGTACACGCCTGTTCCTTCTCCATGACCTATGCATTGAGATCATGTATCTTGCTGTTCCGCTTCTCCACCTTGTTCTTCCACTCAGCCAAGTCATTTTTCGCCTTGTCTGCCGCACTCTTCAGGTCCTTCTTAGAGTTGTCCAGCGCCAGCTCGAGTCTATAAACCTTCTCGCTCAATTTCTCTTCTCGGGCTCAGTGTTCGCAGTAGTGCAGTTTGGGTACTACTAGCGCTGTATTTGAGGCACTCGACACGCACGTCGTACCGTATAAGTCAAAAGAATATCACTAAAATATACTGTACAGTAAAGAAATACGGCGCTAAGACCATTTAACGTGCATAAAAGGGGTTGAAGATGCCCGAATTAAATATAGATCGAGATAATGTGACGGAAATACCCCTCGATTTAGCCCGCTTCAGGTATAATAGTATACGGGCAGTGATATCTGATATCAGATTATCGTTCTAATACGGAGCTAGTAATACTTTTCTCACTGAAGTGGGGAATACGCTTGATACTGCAGATACTCTTGCGAACACTGCGCGGGCTTCTTATGCCTCCCATGATCGAATTAGATCCGCCTCCTTCTCTTCGAGCTTTCTTTGCTTTGTCTTGATTGTTCGAGTGAGCGGTTCCTATTCCTTGAGAGCCGCGTCTCGCTCTCGAATCACCGTCCTGACCGAAGATAATACAGGAACCAGCTGAAGATGAGACTCCAGGTCGTTGACGCGGGTGCTGAGTTCGAGGAGGATTCCTACTACGTCTTGAGCGGACTTGGCAACTTTTGCGGTATTCGTTTTAGAAGTAGCTACCGTATTTGCCATCTCGACAATGGACGTATTGAGGCCCCGGACGGTTTCCAAGATTATTCCATCTTCTCTTCTGACGAGGAGCCTGATAAGCGAATGCAGGTACCAAGGATATACATGACTTCATTGAAGAAATCATCAAATCGACTGTGCCGGAGTGCATCCTCTCCATTGTATTGATAGTATGTAGACTGGTTGTTCGTAATCTTGTAATCCAGCTTTGAGTCGGCAAACACAGGTAAGAACTCCGAAGCGCACACAACGCCTTCCGGAAACCATGCAATAGCTCTGTCTGAGTTATCCAAAGACTGCTAAAGTTTTCCCTTGAAGTTTGTGGGGTTCCTCCACAGATTTGCCTAAGTTTGGTGGCATGTTCAGGCGAGAGTTGTTCGATGTCGTACATCAAATCCAAAATAGAGCAACTTTCGGCACGGGTGAGCTGCGCGCCGATCTTCATATATTTGCATTCACGCAACTTCTCTAATTTAATCAATGACAGATAGAAGAGCTGGCGAATTAGAGCATCATTTTCTTCCACCGAGGTACGAGGTTCGGGTATGAGGGTACCCAAGAGGTCAAAATTGAGACCAACACTGTAATCCTTGGCCCTATCGAGCTTGATTCCGTGAGGTTGGCAAAGGGCGCCATTTTTGCCGTTCAAGTGTCGAATGCGACTGTCTGCAGGATACGACTTGGAGTTATATTTGTACCCTGTGGAAGTTCTCGAATAGACGTAAGTCAAGACATGACTTTCTCCTTCGTGAGCGAAAGATTGCGACCTGAAGCATATGCCTCGTTGACTTCGCCATTATCAGACCATAGGATTTGATTGTTGTTGTATCGGAATGTGGCGGAGCTTGTAAATTTGAGATATAGATGAAGGTGCTGATATCGGCGTGCGAGAAGGTGATCCCCTGGCTGGCAACATTGGCATACACAATTGTGTACATCAATTGACGTGCCATAGCAGAGCTCAAACTACTTTCTGCGGGAGGTGACGCCATTTTTTGGTTGTTGATATGCTCGAGATGTGTTTGGACAGGACGCAGATGCGAATCCTGTTTCAAACGAGATCGTGTCTCCGGACGTCGCAATTCGAAAGCAAAACGTCAGATTCAAAGGAGTAGACAATTTCTGTAGGCAGAAATGTGCGCGAAGTCAACCGGATTTAAGTTGGGTTGGCTCGACGCAGAAGTGGATGTTCGGCCAAAGAACACATATCCGTCTAATAGTTACGAAGTGCGCTAAGGTGTGTTTACTCGGGAATGAATTGAGCTTGGCGCGGATAGACTTCCTTAGATGCGACATAAAACGATCTTTCGACCTTTGTCACGCGACATTCACTATGAGCTTGCATAATCGTGACTTTCATGTTACGAAATAGTACACTAGCAACGCTAAATGAATCGGCAAAAACGTAATGCTTCGTATCCGCAATGAATTTACTTCAGATAGCCTTCTAGATAAGATCGAGCCGACAGCCGAAACACCGCTTAGTAAAAACAGCAAACACTGTTCGCTATAAGCCGTCTCTGCTCGTAAGGGCGCTTCTTGAAGGAGCTCTCGAAGTTTAGTTCTCAAAGCGTCCCGCCTATCCTTGTCTTGGGGTAATACTTGAATGAACCTGTTCCGAGACCCTCGCTGATTTCTTTCCTAGCATTGTTCTAAATCAAGATATTCTCGGCAGCTTCTGCCTCTAGATTTGTAATGTATTGAGGTCGTTTCTCGACTTTGAGGTAATTGCTTGATTGTTGGACTTCGAATTCGACATGCTTCGCTGTGGTGGGGAATTGGTTCCAAGCCTTGTGCAGTTCTAAAATTGCCTTCTCGAAATCGTGTTTCATAGCTGCCAAACTTGACTCAAATCTCAAGAATCCCTTCTTCGATTTCTTGTCTCTTTCTCCTTGGACACATACTCAACAAGAGATAGAACTACTACTCGGACCTGTTCAGTATTTCCTATTCAATAATTGTTGATCTGATAATGCTAAACCTCTCCAAATGCATTCACTTGATTTGGGAGTCCTAAAGGGTACGGAAATAACGCTGTCAATTGGACCAGGCTCAAACAATGGCCTCTCAATGTTGACATTGAAAGCCGTCGACGTCTAAACTCGGCAATGGTTGCCGTTGGACTTGAGACATGGATGCAGGGATCCACACAGGCTAAGGGCGGCTAGGCCCAGTCTTAAGGGCTTTTCACATGACTCCCGACAACGACATCCAACATACTCTTCTTTCGGCCTGACGTGTAAATCGTCTTCCTTTGAAGGCTCAATTGGTCTTTTACGATAGATAAGCATGGCTTCGTTTGCCAATATTTACACACACCGGAAAGTTGCCGACACCGCCTCAAAAGCATGCGAAATATGCTATAGACCCAGCACTAGCGTTCTAGTCGCATCAGAGAATAAGGTCGGTCATCATTAATCACTATGTGCCTGTATGGAACTTGACTTTGCATAGGACTTCTTCTACGTCTGCCCTGCACATCTGAAGGACAAGGGATTCTGCAACCCTATCATCGATGAGGCTGCAATCGCCGCTAAGAAGAAGAAGGAGATGGACGCAGAGATAGAACGGGTCAAGCTAGAATTTGAAGAGAAGCAAAAGAAGAAAAAGGAGAAAGAGTCAGCAAAAGATAAGGAGAAGGAGAAGGATAAAGACAAGGACAAGGATAGTGATGAGAAGACCACGGAGAAGAAAGTGGACGAAAAGGTACAAGGTCCGCTCTCAATATCATGCAGACTTGTTGATCAGATATTCTCTAGAAGAAGTCCGATGAGCCCACACTGGGCCCGGTTGAGGAAGAACCCAGGGTGTTTGCTCTGCAGAAAACTTTCTACCAACAGCGAATCGAGAAGAAGAGAAATGCAGAGATTGCAAAGCGCAACAGGGAACGTCTCCAGAATCCGAATCTCTTTCCACAGGTCCCGAAAGGCTTTCCTTAAATGGACTTTACAGCCGTGCCATGGAGCATCCACGCATTCACGAGCCCCCATTGGCACATCGACGTTAGCCACGTGATCAGATCTGCTTTCGATCGCATCTGACCATCAACAGGAGTCTCATCTTTCGACAGTCTGCCAAGCAATCTGGTTCCCCGGTTTTATCGGGCACGCCGAACTGTTTAGTGCTTGTGCCAGAGTGGTCAATGTCCCCAGTGAGATACAGTACAGTCAGCCCCAAAAGCTGGCTTTACTTCTCGTTTTTGGCATCAACTCCGTCTGCGTAACGCGAACAATACCTCTTCAGTCTGAGCTACAGTAGGCTGACTTCTTCGAGACACGTCATTACTCTGGGAATTGAATCATATCATCGACGAGGAAGAGGGCCGATGAGATGCATCCCTGAGATGATCGACCCGTCAGTCCGTCCTGCCATGTGCATGAAATTCAACAAGGATGTATTGGCTCTGACCAGGCTCTGACCATAAAACCTTGTATCTTATCCTGGTAGACAAATCAATGATGATCGATCGCTTACACGGCAGTCACCAGGCTGAGTCGCGCTGTCTTGAGGGCGGCCGACGTCTTGGAAACGTGCAACGCACTATCTCTGCCAAGCTACATCTTCTAGATATTCCAGCTTGGCTCGAGATAATGAGAATTACGAAAAGCTCTTTCAAGCAGAGTCCAGGTGAATGGGGTCTCGTGAGGGCTTCCAGCCTTGCAGATAGGGGTGGGGTGTTGAGTTCGCTTGCAGTTTTGAGGACCTCTTGTGCTAGTGCTTACTCTTCAGCCTTTACCATCCTTGACATCAGCCACATTTCCTTGAATCGATATGAGTCTTTCTACCCCTCTCTGAGATTTAGGGGACTTTAGGTGATGGAAAGCCAACAAGGAACCCCGCTTGTCAGCAAGTTCGCTTGATATTTCCAGATACATCGGCAACGGCGGCTTAGTACGTAGAGCGGCTTGAGGAGAATCCGTGCTCGATGGAGCTGCATGTTGCGGCCTGGCAATCTGACAGTCGTCCGGATTGACCCTGATGCTTCTCTTTTTCACGTTGTGAGTAATGATGACAGCCTGGAAATCGAAGAACACACACTTCTGCTACTCCTCGCTAGTATCGTCAAGTCAATATCTATAACATTTCTCTAGTCATCCTATGTCAGCGAAGCATGAGACCTCATAGGATGGGAGAGCGAGCACTATCCGCATCTGGCGTTACCGTGCGGTGCAAACTATACCTAATCACAATCTTTCGGTGCTACTCCTGAAGTCTCATACGCCAAATGTTCTGAGCGCATCTCGGACTTTCATTAGAGTACGGCGTATTTGGCTGACGGAATTCCAGCAGTCTGGTCTTTCCGTGTTTTGTATCATGCAAGTTAACGTTGCGGTGTATGGATACCTTGTTTGTTGATAATCTACGAATCACCTAAGGCTTACCGCGGGAATGAGAAACAGGAAGCTATCACGAGCAGTGGCCGATCATCAAATCAGGAATTCGCACCGTGGTTCCTCAAGTGTGTCTCACCGTGCCGCTTCCGATTGATGCAAACGCATACTGCGAGTGCGCTGGTCGTACTTATCATCCATACATGAGCACCTATCAATTGCTAGCTATCGTGATCTAGTCTGGAAGGGCTCTTGACGGCATCGACTGTTTCCATGTATGCTCGATACCGGGCGACAGCGGCGCGTGCCGGTCGAGAACGTGCTGACCTGACCTGCATGAGTCCAATGATAACCCATGCCGTGCTGTGAAGCCATAAATTAGGCTCCTTCTACTTCATGCACTTCTGTGTGAAGGCTTCGACTATGCCATCCGGTTTCCCCACCCCCTCCAGTTCCTACAGATTCTCCTTTCCCTTCATTCCCGGCGGTAGCCTAATCCCATGCCCTGTTCCTATCTCGGCCCTATCCCCCACATTCCCTGATTTGCTGACACCGTGCTCAATCTTCTTGGTGACTTCGTCGACGCGCCCCTTTTGAAGACTGAAGGCTGGACATACCCATACTCCGCAGCTACATCGCATACCCTGCCATGCATAGCGTCCTAATTGACCTCCGCATTTCGGGTTTGGACACTCTAAGCGGCCGCTCAGCAATCCTTGCTCGAGAGCAGGCCGCATCCAGGATACAGGATGCAGGAAGTGATGAGTACACGCACTATGGAGCGGGGGAGGTGGTAGAGACGGGTTGAGTGAGGATATCGGCCCATCTGTTGATAACGCTTGGGTTTTAGATGGCGTGGGGATGTGATCGACGAGGTATGGAGTTGTCGCTAATGTGCGACTAAAGGATATCGTTAGCCCAGTTTCGAGTGTAGACAGAACAACACTTATGCGTTGCTTGTACTGAATACTCCAAGTCTTCGCCCGTGAACGGGATGAGTCCAGCCTAGACTTGTGCAACAGCATGCTAAACGGATACTACGTACCGACATTTCCTACAACGCAGCTCAACCTCCTTTTCCCCACTTTCCCTCTCAAGTTGTTCTTCTTCGTCTCTGAAGCGAACGCGTTCTGGTGCCATGCCGGCGGCAAGAGCAAGTCCCACCTCTTGATCATAGAGCCACCTCTGATATTTTGGGTGTGCCTCTATATCACGTGGACAGCCCATCTCCTTGTAGAGCTGGAGTTGAGCCATGAAGCCATCATTAGGTTCGGCGATGGGTCTTGACTCTCGTATAAGCTCAAGAGCAGACTTGACTGTGTGCTGTGGATATTTGCGAAGGAGATAGGCAATTGTGATGGTGACAGAGCGAGACTTGCCCATCGCACTGGGAAAAGGGTTAGCGAGATCGACTTGCATGAAAACAATGAGCAGCTTTGGGATCTTGCCCAAAATGGAATCCCGCCGCTCCCAATAATTTGAAAAAGACACAGTTTACCACATTATAACGTGGATAACCATGAGTCTCCCTTCTCCGAGTTTGCGCAGGTTCAGGTGTTTACTCCTTGCTCCCTGCTGCTTCATACATCCACACTATCGTTCTGACCAATTCCCACAAACAAAGCCATGAACATGAGACCCGAGAATCCGAGAGAGGGAAATGCACTAACTCACCAATGAACCAGTACACCTCCTTTCTTGCCATCCTTCTCACTCTTCAGGCCTTTCTCGATGAACTTTCCCGTCCGCTCAAACTCCACCAACAAATTCTCATCATCGACATCATCGACCTCGATGCTCAGATGCTGGTACTGCTCCCAGTGCTCGAAGTCCTTGAAATCGTACTTGAGGACCGAGACTATGTGAGTGATTCCCTTCTCTTCGAGAGCGGACTTCCGGCGCAAGGTGAAGATGCTGTCAGCTTCGTTAGCGCTGATGTCCCCATTCTCGAAATTGATTTCGAGGCGTTTCGCGATTGTGCTGTGCATTGATTTCACCTAGAGAAGGAAATGTATGGGCCCATCACGTGTAGCAGATATTTTGAGGAGAATGAGGCCGAAGTGGCAAATAGAATATGGATATTGTACCTACCCACCAACGAACAAGTCCTCATCCCCTGGGACTCGTGAGAGCGCCATGTTTGACGGAGGCGGCCTGTAATCCACTTTGCTTGCCTTCTTGGAAGTCTCAGTTTGATGCTGCTCCTGGTGGCCAAAGCCCTCGTCGCGTCTCTTGGTCCTTGAGGTGACTTCTTGCCCACAGTTGCCTGATCGTCGCTCAAACAGCCTCGGTCTCTCGGTTCCCAAGAAAGGGGTCAATAGGGGGCTTGAACGATCAGGTAATGATAGGTCAGCAGTTGTATTGTTTCGTAATGATATCTCAGTTGTCCTTTGTGCACTTTTGTTTATCCCGCTTTCGATCTTGAAATCCTTGTCGACTAAACTGGCAATGATTTAGGGCTTGTCTCCCGAGTCGGCTAGTAGCTTTATGCCTGAGGCAGATGTCCATATTTATTTCGGCCGTTTGTTTCGGAGAAGGTCATCAAATCTCATGAAACACGATCGATGGCGATAGACCTTGGTGATCTGCCGTGGGCTCTGACTGCCGCACTGTATCAATAATGCCTGCTGCTCCACGAGGAAGCCTATCCACCTCCCCAAATCAACCTTGTTCTCCGCCTACACGCCCTAGCCGTCGAGCCCAGTTCCTGACATCCGAGTCGTCACCATCGGTGATTTAATGAATGGGAAATTTCCGAGTCATCCGTGGACTGTGGGGAACGGGACGATGAGCATGTCCTGGTCGTCCTTGGATATATTTGCAGTTTTCATACAACGTTGCGCGGCTGGACGGCCTCAAACTTTGTGAAAGTGGATTCTCAGAAAAAGTTACACCGAAGATACTTGTTGTTAGCTTGGGAAGTTACGAAGCCTGATCAACAGTTCATCATACACGGCTTACAAGGCTGACACAAAAGTCACTAGTACTTGGAAGTCTGGAAGTATAAATCCGTTCCTGGTTAGACGGGCCTCAGTTGTGGAGCAAGAACATGCCTCCTGTTTTGCTCAATTGGGAAAACTAAACGGTACAGTTTACGAGGTCACACAAGAACCTGTGTCAAGGAGTCTGGCATATTTCCAGTGTTATCTATTTGGCTTTTACCAGTGGCGTCAATCCATCATCCAAGGAAGCGAAACTTTGTGTCACACGTGGCCGAGCATTGGCAGAGCAGGTGGCTTTGCCAGCTGAAAAACCTCACTTCCGTCATCTGCAGTTCTATCCAACTTCCCAAGCTACTTGAGGCCGGCTGTTAGCGTCTGCATCTGCGTCCGATTTATGCGGCCACACAACAGTAAGGCTGGAAGATGTGTCATTGAAAATTGAATCTTGGACCCCTGGATCATTGAGCATGTTAAGATCTTATTTCCCAGTCATCTGGTGATCATTCCTTCTGCTAGTCAGCATGTAATCGCCGACCTGAGTTGCAAGCGTGATCCCAAAGAACTGGTAAGTATTACTACCTAGCTCTCCTTGGTTTGGCCTGATTTGTAGGCAAGGCTTGATCAAGTCAGTAAGGTCCTTTTGCCGGCTTCTTCTCTATCACCGGGAGTGAAACCTGACACGGCTCGGAGATACTAAGCCGATTGAGAGGTCAGCCTTGCCATGGCTTAACGTCTTCTCAAGATTTGGGACTCTCACCGTGATCGGGTCATTATTCGGCTGCAGGAGATTTTGATTCGCTCCTTGATATGCCATGGCGGTTTGCCCCTTCTACGGTGTAGATATGTGTCGAGCGCCGAGGCTGCGAGATATCGGCAGAAGGGGCTTGTGACTAACCTATAAACATTCTCCCAATGAATAAGACCCCGAATGTCATTTGTGGGCCAGTATGTCCAGTTAGGGATTTAACCTCCCCTCTGTCTTACGACTCAAGATAGCCTTGATTCGATGACCTTGGCTACCAGCGAAACGCCCTGCCAGTTTCCTGGCTTCCAACCATGACGTGCAGATCTTCCAAGACTTTTTCTTTGCAAACTATGTTCATGGGAACCAGGATTTTTGGCTGTCACTGGACGGCGACTGTAGATCGGTTGGTGAGTCGGTACGAATTCGATACTTGCAATCAAACCGAAGACGCGTACTGAGGCGAATAATGGTGGATCCTAAAAACTGCCACCAAGCGTAGATGTCAGGAAAATACCGTTAGTCTATCAATTAGTTGACTTGTCGCAATTACTCCCTAGTATGTGCATGCGATGGTTTGTAGGAACTACCGGTCAGCCTCTCCAGCTGAGGAATGCATCATGATAGGGCGCCTCGTCTTGGATAGGCTCGTGACATGGTGACTAATATGGGATAGGTGAGATCTGAGCGCTATGCATTTGCGCGCGCGGCAATCGAACCTCGAGACATCTCACCGACTCTATTCTTGTCCGCGGTTGCGATGTGCCGTTCGAGAGCCTTTATGTCACAGGCCTCTTGAAAGGCATTTGCAGACCAAAATAACACTTCAGCAGATAAAAGCATTCGGCCTTGCATTGGTCCTGCCCGTCAAAGGTCCCTATCCGAGCAGCACGCAGTGGTTCACCAGCTTCAGTCAATCAGAACCCTCGCCGGCGTTCTTTCGGATGCGTACCATACATACCTTCGGCCCGCAATCGCTGCATGTTGCTTGCATTGCGTCGGCCTGCCTGGGCTGGAGGCTGGGTTGGGGATTGGTGTTCGATTAGGAGCGAACAGACGAGTCGTCATCCATGGGTGGTTGTGTCGAGCTAGAGGAAGTGTCGTTGTTGCCCACCATCCTCGCCTAAATTTCAATAGGCGGGAAGCTGAAGTCTCTGGCTGCTCTAGACCATCTGCATGATCACTTTTCTGGAATTGCAGTATAGTGCTCGTATCCGGTGGACTGGTAACAGCAGATAAGATCATGCCATTGAATTGGCTTTGGGGTCGGTGGCGGAATGATCTCGCGCCTCAGGTACGTCTCTTGCGCTGAAGAAGTATCGTACCCCTCGGGAGCTGAGGAGGGGTACCTCAAGCTGAGCTGCACGATGCACAAGGCGCCAGGGTGCGCTTCAGGCTCTGCCGTGGCCTCGAATCAGGGCTTCGTACAACAAGATGGCCTTTCCCAACCTCGCTGGATAGGCACTTTGTGATTGGCAGTTGTTGGTATGCAGCTTACATGTTGCTTGGTAAGGACGTCCGCTTCACACGGTGGCTGCAACACCCCCACAGCGTGCATTCTTGTGCGTATGTCGTAGGGCAAAAGGATTCAGCTGTATGCATGTGTGAGAATAATGAGCACTTCTTTGTTTTTCACCGCTGGCTTGCTATAATTAGGGCTTGATGTTCAAATAGTCTCGGACGGCGAACCATACATTATCAATCTAATAGAGAACTGTTTTGGGAAGCTGCAAAGGAAAAAAAGTCCTCTCAAGAAGCCGCTTTTGGAAGCTGCATCCCCTTCTGGACGAGGCCAATCTCCGTGGTGTCAGAGAAGGCTGAAAAGTTGGAGAGCGCGCCAGCCTGCTCAAGCCCCATTCCAGTGCTAGCCGGGTCCCGAGGTTGTGTGCTCGTGTTCACTACTCAGGGCTGACGAGCGACGATCATCAAGGGCTCAGGGCGGGTTCAGGGTCTAACTCGTTTGAACAGGGAGCTCTTGGTCCATGACTCCATGTGCATCGCGGACACTTCCTTCCCTTCCCTTGCCCTCCCGCAGGCTCTGGCTGAAGCGGTTCGTCGTGCGATGCTTGACTAGCTACCGTAGTGTATACAGTAGTGTTGCAGGCCCAGCCGTGCTGATTTAGCCCAGATCTGGTTTAGGGCAGGGCAAATCGTGGTGACGAAAGCCCATTATTGGAGCAATGGAGACGAGGTTCCGAACGTGTGGGAGCCCGACTTCATAGGCTGGGACTTGATTTGCTTTCTCCAGTCTGCAGCCGGGAAGAATTGATTCAGCTAAGGATCGAGTCGTTGAGAGTCTCCGAGTGATGAATGATCCACGCAGTGCCAGACCCTCGCTTGCTGGCTCTCATCTTGGTATATTGAAAGTCGAAATATTGAACACCAGCCACCAATGTCTCCAGCCACGACAGCATCTCTTCCGTATAACGATTGGCTGTGGGCTTCGCAGCCACGACCGTTACCGTTGCACATGCATCTGATCAAGATTTCTCTCTTGCCGAGGGCGGGGCAGGGTACCTAGCGATCCATGCTTGCTTTTTGCTGGGATTTCTTGGGAGACGTCGAGGTCGAAGGTCAAAATTCGAGTTCAAACTTTAGTAGCCTCGAGTCATTAGCGTGAGGCCTCGTCGCCGTCGCTATCGCCATGCTTTTTCGCCTTCTATCCGACGGTGACGATCTCGCCCGGCAATCTTAGACTGAGGGCAAGCCACTAAGTGCCACTACTGAGCAACTGATCTTTCCAGAAAACAGAAGGTGCGATCTAGTGTCTTGTCAAGTGCTTGCCTCGTGGCGTCTAGATTCTTTTAGATAGTTCCTGGATCAGCGTGACCATAGGCGCGCGAGTAAAATCTTCTGTATTTGAGATTTTCGCTCGTACTACTGGCCCTGTGAATAATTTGCTGACGTTGCTTCCCAGGAGAAACGATGCTGGGAAGCTTAATGAGATAGTAGCATGGGCTTAGAAGCAGCAGAAGTGGTGGGCTTGCTGTGGAGACCAGTCGCTACAGTAAGGGTAGCAACATCTAAACTCCGAAAGTTCGTCCAGAATTTGAAACATCAAACATATGCCGAGAAAAGTCCCGTAAGTGATGATCTCAACCTAACACCAGAGAATACGTTCCAGAAGCAAGACATGGTAGCTTCCATGGCCATATCTCCAACGAAACCTCGGAGAGTTTGTACGCTGAGTCAATCCTCAAGTAGCCATGTGGACATGAGATTTTTAGACATGGCAAATTTCGAGTAGGTTTTAGAACTATCGCTAGGTACTAGCTACTACGAACTGTGCCTCATGCAGTACGGAGGCGCTTCATCTCAATCAGCATCGTCAATTACTGGATTGAGATTGAAGGATTGAGGACATGACCAGGGAAACGAGTAAACAAAGCAAAGTCAATTGACATAATTACATCTGCCGGAAATCCCCCCGCGGGAGTCTGAATGGCATCAAAATTAGACACGGATATCCTCTCAGGCAAATGAAAGGCAGTAGTGTTTTCAACGCAAAATGTGAATCAGCTTGGCAAAGATAGAACGGTAGATAATCGCCCTCGATTCGTAATTCGGTTCCAATTTCCTGGCATTCTCATTTTATGAAAGGTCGTCGGTGGCGCAGCAGAAGATCCAGACAGGGCTTGAGGCGAGGCGAGTCGTTGGCTGCAGCATCACCAGCAGGCTCTTTGGAAGGCTGCACACCTGCAGATTGTAATTTGTAGCAGATTTGTCCATTGGCCAGTCGTAATATAGCCAATGGAGGACAAGGGATGTCGAGACACACCTTTCATTATAAGCTAAATGATCCTCTTTCTGGGCATGTGAATATGGAACCGGCTGTTTGTTCTTCACTTCTCTTTTTCCGTCCCTTGAGAATTTCACTGCAGTCCAACCACTGGAGCTATTGGACTCGGATTTGGCTGTCGTATCCAAGGAGGCGGCAAGTACAGAGAGTGGACAGTTAACCGCTGCAGTGTGCCGGATCAATTGTCGTTTAGCATCAGTCATCAAGCAATCTCAGGACGGTCATATTTTCTGAGCATGACTGAGGTTCAATTTAATATTCGGTGGATCGCTAACGTGCGAAGTGGAGCCCAGCCCAGCACCGTACTCATGTAGTGGTGATGCGAGAATGAGGCGAGGATGAGCCTCGGAAACTTCAATGAGTGGGAGTGAGAGTGAAGCTGGGTACGACCTCAAGATCCCACATCCTCTACGAGCTGCCTTGTCCTGCCTTGCGACGCACAAGAAAATGGCTTGGAGCTAGATAGGGCTGAAGGGTCAACTTGATTGAATGGCCGGGATCGAGCCCACCGATCCCTGCATGAAGTTCCCTGCAAAGACACCCTGACCGCCATCCTTTTTCAAACCCCGCGAGAGAGACTAGGAACCCCTGATAATTGGCCACCTCGGCAAACCCCTGGACTGCAGAATGCCGTCCCAAGGTGAGGCCCGCTTGACAAAGCGTGGGGAAGGACAGGAGTGAAGCCGAAGCCTCTGATTCTTGGGTTCGATTCCAACAGTCGACCTTTAGCAACGAGACTGCTGAACATCGGGTACGCCCAGCATATGATATGTACAATTATCCGTGAGAAGAAGATAGTATATTTCAGGAGCTCTGCTTTAAGATCTCCTTCTGGAGTCAGGTTCGTATTCTCGTGACAATTGACTGAGAGCTGCAACGAGCAAGTGTGTGTTCTCAACTTCAAAAGCATAGAACTACTATATGAAGGGAGGCTTGAATAAATGAAAACAAGAGGGTCGCTAATTCAGGGATGGATGAGATGATACGTACTGAAACAAGCACTGAACTACGGTCCAAGTAATGGAATGACAGAACTCAATCCTCCAGCACCAGCCAGTATCTGGATTAATGATCTCATCCGCTTGGATTCGAGAGCCTGGTTAACTAGTAATCATGGGGTCTAACTTGTTCACCGTATAGCTGACATAGGAATGATTATAAGTGCTCGGCCTTTCTCCTCCTGAGTCTCCTCTCTCACACCGTACAACAACACCCTGCCTGACCTTGACGATCCCACCTTCTCGCCCTACGGCCTTGGCAACACATAAGACGATGAGCATGGTAGCATGGGTCAGGCAGGGTGCGGGCCTCTGCGGAAAGAGATCTCTGGAGCAGGGGATAGAGGTAGGGATGCGATAGGATGGAGAGGAAGGGAAGGAAAGGGAGACGAGACAAGGTTTATGTGTGGACAGCATGGACAGAAAGTGGATTGACAGACTAGACTTGACTGGGCAGATTAACAAAAACATAATGTCTAATAAGTGGGCACTTGGAAGGCTGTGCAACGACAAAACAGCTAGAACACAGCTAGACGATCTAATTCCATCTACATACCGCNGGAGATCAGTCCCCTGCCTACTCTGTAACCTCCGTAGCTGTCTACCCAAGGAACAAGTCCCGCCGGGCAGAACAGGGCTTTCTCTGAGACGTGCAGTGAGCAAGCAGTGAGCACGCATCGTTAACGCCAGCGCCAGCTAGTTCATGACATATTCTCCTGCTCCATTGTTCTTTACCTACCTGACTGGGCACTGTGGGCACTGGGCAGGCTCGCTGGCGCTCATTCTCATCGTCCTGGCCCTTGTCCTTGTCGCCGTCTTTATTCATGAGCTACCTTGCTTAGCCCTACCCGCAAAACCCTCAGGTTCTTTTAACCCTCCTTCCCTTCTTCTTCTTCCTCTTGCAGCCAACCAACATCTAACTACCGCTCTCCACCGAAACTCTACCAGTCCCAGTCCGCTTCACGCCTCCGAGCTCCACAGATACCATCTATTTCAAGTAAATTCACGTACCAGAACTGCTCCTATCTACGACGCCACTCGCCAAATTGCCAGACCTTTTGAATCTACCTACTCCCTTTCACACCCGTTCAGCACATTATCGCGTCGCCCTGGCCAAAACCAGACCAGCGCTATTGTCAAGTCGCCGCCTTCAAATCCTTACCCAGCTGGACCACTTTACAACTATCACTACTACATGACTAGTCTCACCAACCATCAGCCTTCCAAGACATTTGTAAAGTCCGAAGTCCCGTCGTTCATTAGTCGTCACTAGGCTCCTCCAGACTCCTTTACCTCACCTGGAACCAAACAATATACGCTACCTCCCTCTTCCTCCTCCACCACGAACCGCGAGCACGCTACTTGCCCTACCCCCCAAGCCGATCTGACTCCATCTCCCAGAACAGGTCGATCTCGCGAGACTTTCTACTTCTTACAACACTCCAATGACATAGCTTTCCTCGACTTAACCGGCGGTCTTCTCCCTTTCTTAGTTGTATATTGCTTGTTGGAATCGATATCTATGTTTGCCTCCATTTTCTCGTTCAAATCGGATCTCCCGAAGGACTGTCGCCACTTGCGGACCGAAAGTTTCTAGGAGCTCGTGGCCCAGAGTGTTTACCGATACCACTGGCCTCCCCTTTCAGCTAGTGGCAAGCAACGCAATCCTTTTCAACATGGAGATACCCAACCCCAATCGAGGAGCAAGGCCTATGGGAAGCCTGCCCCAGATTCAAATACACGATCCATCCGAGATGTACCGCAAGTCGAGCAGGTCAAGTTCGTACAATTCAGCGGCATCTCCAGGTCTATCTTCGATCCCAATGTCAATACCGAACGCTCGAGAATTCGTCCCTCCACCTCTTCCCCCACCACGACATATAGCAGATATCGCAGACGGTGGACACAATGGGCCTGATATCGCCTGGAAATGGGGGAACAACTCGCACACAGAAAGCAGAGATTGGGGCAGGGCAACGGCATCAATTCCACAAGGCTCCAGCTTGCATGGCGGGACTGGTAGTTACATGGGTAGAAAGGATACGCTGGACGAACAACTAGATTTTCAACGCCGCGGAAGTTCTATTTCAACTATAAAATCAGATTCAAGAGATGGCCCATATCAAAGAGATGAAGGGTACGAGAGTCTGGGAGCAAGTGTGTGGTCGAACAAGTCAGTTTTGCATTTCCTTTCAACAAAATTGGGTGTTCCTACCACTCCAGCCAGCTGTTCACATTCTTTCATGCTTTCTCAAATTAGGGAAGTCTTGCCAATGGCAGAAGACTAACTCTGGAGACTGGATCTTCTTTCTGGGTACCCAACACCAGGTGGTCATTTTTCACTAACGATTCTATGCTAGATCGAAAACCCAAGAGTCTCTACCAAGCTTTCAAAGTTTTCAAAGTTCAGTCCACGAGAAATACCAGAGTACTGCTCAAGCATTTGACAGAACTCAAATACAGAAGCTGGATGCTAGGAGAGGAACTGATAACACAACACCTCCGAGAGGATACTCGAAACCTGGCTTCAGCTCATCTGTCAACGACGTATCCCCAACAACCCGTGTCCACCATGAGCACAGATACCCAAGTCAATTGAAGCCCCTGTCACTTCCGATTCTTCCAGGAAGACCAGGGGTTGTTGAAAGCCCGCTGAGCAGATGGGCCGATACACCACTCTCTTCTGCCATTTCGCCTGGCAATCCATATCCACGATTTGGCATGCAGAGTCATTTCGACCATAGATCACCCAATGATGCAGATCCCGACAGGTCTCCACTTCCATACATAAGGCGCTCAGGAAGTAATTCGGTCATGAACGACGACCCCTCTAGTGTAACTAGCAGATCTAGGGAGAGTTATGATCAGAGGGCCACCCCAGACCACGACGATTTTCCTATGGAGGACACCGGATTCAGACGGTTGCACATCGATGATTACTCGAATCGCCACGAAGGATATTCACCTGGTGCAAATGTTGGTCAGAAAAGACGTGCCTCCTCTCCACCAGGGGATGATGGTCCATCTCTCCACACTGTCGGTAGCGCAAGTGACCTATACAGACGAAGAGAGTCTGCATCTCGTGCTTCCCCCACTCCGCGGTTCCACTCGAACTCTGGTTCAGTGTCATCAACAGCTTCCGGACCAAGGAACAACTCATATGCATCCACTCTTTCGGTTACTGCAAGCAGCATCACGAGCATGAGCTCATACGGGCGGCTGTCACCTGGTGGCATTTCTCCTGGTGGTATTTCAAATCCTGGCTCGGACATGTCAGATTCACCATATGTGACCTCGTTGTCATTAAACCCGAGTCCGCGGGGGTCCTTGTCGAGAACGAATCATAGTCGGGCATTGTCAGAGTCACGTCCTTTTATGACTTCTCGAAAGTTATCCGAGAGTCTTGGAGCTTCTAAGCACGATAGCCCTCCCAATATGCACGGTGTTTACATGTGCGAGTGCTGCCCAAAGAAGCCAAAGAAATTCGATTCACAGGAAGAACTTAAGTATTATTTCCCGTCCACAATTTTCTCCAAATGCTGACAAGATATAGCGCACATGAGCAAGAAAAGCAGTACGAGTGTGCATATTGTCGCAACCGTTTCAAGAACAAGAATGAGGCTGAACGACATCAAAATTCGTTGCATCTCAGGCGTCACTCGTGGTCTTGTGCAGCATTATCAGGCTATGCCGCAGCATTTCATAATTCTCCGAACCGGCCTAACGAAGCTGACACATGTGGCTATTGTGGAGAGGATTTTCCGCGATCGGGCATCTCGTCCCCTTCGATATCCGGGCCAGCAATTGCTATTGCAACTGATCACGATTGGGAAGTTCGGATTGGCCATCTCCAGGAAATGCACAAATTTGGGGAGTGCAACCACGCGAAGAAGTTTTTTAGAGCGGATCACTTTAGGCAGCATTTGAAGCACAGTCACGCAGGCACCAGCGGCAAATGGACCAACATGCTAGAGAATGCATGTATGAAAGACGAGCCACTTCCTGAGCCGATCCGGGGTCCCGAAAGGGTAAGCCCTGGTGGTGCCAGAGTTGGTAGGATCAGTGAAGAGGATGAGATTCTTTGAAATGGGAGGTGGTGGAGAAAGCGTGAAATCATACGCTTCGGATTCGAGGGAACAAAAGAATTATAAAAGAGAAGAGACGACCTTGTTAACGGCCATACACAAGATACCCGGTTTACGGTTCTCATGCATTGCTTGCATTGCTTGTCACATTATATTGCGACTGGTAGGACAGTATACATTTGCATTCCGCAGTTCGCATTTCGCGGTTTCCCGCTTCTTCGACACATTCTATATACCTTCACGGAAACTGAGGAAAGGCTGCATCGCAGGACTGCATAGGCGCATGGTTAATGATTTTTTACGTCCGACAAAACGACATGATTTTTTGTTCGGCGGAAAGGGATACAAGGGAACGGGACGGCACTGGGACGGTTCCACAAAGGGAGTCCAGACTTCGACTATATGGAGGGATTGTAAACCTCACATCATGTAGCAACTGGTCTGCTACATTTGTTTTCGCACGCATCACGTTCTTGCCGGCTGCTGGCCTGCTTGCATATCGTGCATTCACTGATCAAAATTGATCAGGGATCTGCCTATTGAAATTAAGATAATGAAAAAGAGATACGATACCAACGTGATGAGATCACGCAGACCCCCAAACATCTTCACATCTTTCCTTTCATAAGATTTTCGGTGATTTTGACTTTGACAGGAGCTAGTCGGTCATGATCACTCACCCGACCATTCATTCAATGCCTTAGTGTCATCATGTTTTAACTTTTGGTCATGAATGAGTGGCACAGTTAGTTAGTGCACAGCTACTCTTGGCATGTAGGACGAAATCGAGGAAAGATGCATCCGAGCTTCTCTTCCGGGTTGTGAAAGCTAGTGGAATGGCACAATCCGACAATTAGGGCTTGCCTTCCGATATTATCTAAGTGCTTACGAAGGTACTTGCCATGGTCTCGGTGTATCGGCTGTCAGGGGCTGCGAGCAGTCTCGCTTCGCCTTGTTGTCCTTCTCTTACAAGTAAGTCCGTTGAATGTGTTTTCGGGTCCACACAGCATGGATTGTGCCTATGCACACCCTTCTGGATTTGTTCCACCGCTCTAGGTTTGACTTCACTAGGCTCTTCAAAAGAATCAAGGGCAGAAAGTTCTTCTCCCCACAAGGCAGTTTTTGACGGCAAGGAGACACTACCATGTGAGAAAGACGATCCGTAGAAACAGATCTTCCCTCATCATGCCGGTTCCAGGATGCAAACGCGCAACCGTCTTGGGCTCTTGTCGACCACCTCGTGGCCCACCTACCGAACGTAAAAAGCCCCGACGCGGGGTCAAGGGACCAAAATGCCAGCCAAGACCAGATCTGCAGGCAGATCCAAAATTCCAGGTCTGTATCTTTCATTTAATAGACTTTATGCGCTCAGGGTATTTCTTGGACGAAGAAAGTCTCTTTGTTGCCATTTCGGATGACTTACATGTCACTAGCTTCGCCTTTTCTTGGCGCATACAGACAGCCCTATGGATAATTCGCAGAGGTTTTCCTGTTGTGGAATGGCTTGGTCCCCGACCACCCCTCACTTGGTTTGCAATGTTGCATGCAAGGCTGAACTCTATTTGCCATCCTGCCGCTGCATGGGACTCGGCTAGGGCATTTTACGAATACGCCTGGCTGGTCTGAACGTGGGACTGAGTCCGAGCTTCCCGATATCGTGTCTTAACGTCATGGAAACCTCGAACTTCCATGCGACTTCAGCAAGTTAGGTGGTTCAAAAGTTTGGACTAAATGGTTCTAGTTGGCTAGATAGATGAATTGTTGAACTACTTGTTTTGCTATTATCTAGAAGATGGCCATAGCATTGGGTGGGCTGCTCACGCCGCCGGGCATATTGAGAGGCATGGATGTGATGAAGAAGGAATAGCGATTCAGCTCTTGGCAAGTTTTTGACAGTGCCTCGAGGTCGAAGAGCTCGCCTATAGACGAAGGAGTTAGCCGTATCTTACTCTCTACGTTTTCTCTGCCTCACAAAGGTTTGATATTGCGCATCATCTCACTGTTGACAATGTCTTGACAGAAGTGGAGCGGGAGTTCGGAGGCTCGGAGGGAGAGAAGAGGAAATGAGGAGCGTCCTTACCAATTGGCATACCCCATCCAGCTAGAAGATATTCGTGCACTGAGATTGCGCCTGGGGTTGGGTAGACCTGTGGCGGTAGGGCGTTCCTGTCAGTATCAATAGTTCCGGCATGTCAAACATTCCGTACGTCAAAAGACGGCACGGCTGCCTTGACAATGGAGAACATAATCTAGACTATTCAACATACCTCCCAAGAGATAGCATCTCCAGCCACAGCAGAGATACCGCTGTTCCAAAGCCATTCCAGGACCTCAATACAGGCTTCTACGCCCGCATGTTCTGGCTCTTTTTGTGCAGCATAATCCTGTTTCTGGGTCGACGTGTATTGATCCCATTCTGGGATCACGCCCATGCGGATGAAGAGGACATCGCCTTTTTGTGGTGTTACGTTGAAGGTTTTGCACATGGCGAGAATTGCAGTGAAAGGAATCGCGTGGGTGGAGAAGTTCGTGTAGGTTATTGGAGGACTCTGTGAGGCTGCCCAAAGTTGATAGTCTAGAAGGATTCCACGGCCTAGAATGGTTAGTTAGCGTATCCCATGCGGCTTCGAAGCTGCCCGCAGGGCTAGAGAGTCCTCAAGTAGATCTAGTCTGGCCTGGGCATGATATAGAGCAGGGCATGCTTTGTTTCGCTCAGGAACTGTTTTCGAATGTTCCGGGGAGGGTCCAAGTCCAGGAAACCACGGAATTGCATCTGCATGGATAAACTATCATCCGTTACATATCCGCAGCTTGCAAGCTACAAGACTGTGGAGTTTGAAGCGGGATATCATCATGGCGTGCGGCCGGGGGCTGCTCAATTGGTATTCGTGTTTCAGGAAAGCCTAACTTTACGAAAAGCTGTAGAAGACTCACCGGCAATCCCCTCACTAGCCCAATGCTGAAGACCAATTCTGTGGTTACTGATGTCCATTATCTCCTCTTTGGTCGTTCCACCATAGAAAACTCTATCTGGGGTATTCGAGGGTCCTTTCGGGTCTCTAGGCTGCGAGTAGTGTCTGAACCCGTCCCACTGACTGCTCTGCTCTATCTCATCGTCAGCACTTTTTCGGGAAAAATATCTTCGTTCTTTTCAAAGGTATTCAATCTTGGTCGACGAAAACATCATTCTGTCGCCTCAAATGCAGAGACACTTCACTCACGAGGATTCATAGAGTACGCATCGTCAAAACAAGCACCCAGGCCAGGTCCACCAGGAACAAGAAGTGGAATAATCGTATGGCCACACTTCTGTCTCCCAAATTGAGAGTACTCGAGCTTGGTCATGTCCCAGCCTAGACCAACCCGTCTGCCGGTTTTGATCTCGGAAGCCGCCGCTGCGGAGACGACTTCTGGAGTCAGAAGTGAGAGACGGCCTGGATCAGGTTAGTGTATTGACATGGTATGAACTTGAGGCTTTTGACGTGACACAGCTCGTGTTGAATGTTGGACAATGATGAGATATGTACCTAAGCCTTCTAATGAGGAGGACGGTGACCCAAGCCAGACCCGCTTGGGGTTGGGAAGTTGCGAGAAAGGCGTAGAATAGATTGATGGATCATAACGAGGGACATCCGAGACCTTTTCAGAAGTGATATTTGAAGGCTGCTCGACTTTCAAAGGGCCATGCATCACGAATGCTGTGCAAGAGCGGCACTGTAAGGGTCGAAAGGCGGGGTACGCTGCTGATTGAGGGACGACTTGTGGGACAGTTGGAGGTGAGATAAGTGCTGTGGGGATATTTTCGAGACGTGCCAACTGTAGAAAAGATGTTAATGTGAATTAGCAGTATTTCTTGGTTGCGAAGCTCTCTAGGCTCTTGCATGTGCTGCTCCTTGCCCCTCCCTCTCTCTACCCCCACCTTCGACTCGGTTTTCGGACGAGATCTAACCGAGCCCCTTTTGGTAAATCTTCTTTCTTAAGCGAGACAACAACAATAGAATTAGGGCCTTGGAGACTGATGAGAGGCACCGAAGCTGCAACTGGGGTTTGCAATTATATGAGATTGATCCAATGGTGCCATAAGATCCAATACTATTAATTCACTATTCAGTTAGCTCTTTCTCGATCGTGGGAGAACAAGAAGACATGACCTTGGATGCAAGTATGATGAGATGTCATTTGAGACGAGATCAATTGTAGATTTCTGTACCTCATAGCGCGTATTTTGCGCAGTCCGTGGATACTGGCATATATATCTGCGCCATAACGTGGAATAGGTTAGCAACGTTGCGTGAAAGCACTACCTACTGAATACAGAGTATCAGATTCCAGGACTTTTTCTAGTTCCTGCAGTTGAACCAGACTTAGCTAATCTAATCCGTACTGTACTCATCATGATCGCGACATTACTCCATCAGCACCCTCGCAAGTGCCGAAGTATTCGCCTAGCGGAAAATAAGGTTGACAAAGAAACATTTTGCCAAAATCGAACCAAAAAAATTGTCAATACATCACTAACGGGCATTTCTTGGACCCAGAAACTCCAAAAAAGCAAAAACAAATCAGACAGAAAAAGAAGCAGAAGAAACCTAGAGGGGAAAGAAAAGCCCTGCCGATCCGGTAGGGGTTTTACTTTTTTAGTGGTTTGTTGATTTTCTGTCGGATTCGCCCGTATCGCCAGCGATTCACGCCATGATCCGTAAGATCTCCAACCCCATGAACACATTTTGCCCTGACCGCTCGACCATAGAGGGCTGCTTGCTGCTGTTCATGTTGAGGTAGTGCTTAATTGGTTATTTGAAGATGGTAAATTTCTGTGTAGGTCTGCGGCTAGGCTAGCGTACCGAGCATCTAGTTTGGTGGTATTGTCTAGGTCGGATGCAAAGCTGAGAGAATGTTCTAGTCGAACATGCTACACATGTGCTATGAAATAATGCTTACTGGTGTAGCTGAATATATGATATGGTAGGCTTTTTCTATTTTTTCAAGTGTTACCGCGAATAACGTCTTGGAAACATGCATGTTATGGCTTCTCCGATATTGACTTTCGAGAAAGATCCTGGGATATTGTCTCTGGGTTTCCATCGTTCCAGTCTGAGTGGCTGCTGTATCATTTTGATCACTTGTTATTATACACGTAGCCAGAATGACAAATCTATAAAAGAATGATCGAAGTCCGCAAATTCCCTCCTGTTTGCATCCATATGGCAGGGGATATCAACACAAATAAGCAGCCTCTTTGGCCCCTTCTGGGGTTGACCTCGTTTCCATCTTGTTTTGCTTGTTCCTTCCACGCGAACACCGTCCAGATAGAGGAAAGACAACCTCATTCCTTAGAGTATTCTGGGAAGCATTGGCGCATATCATGGCTAGCTATCCTCCTCTGCTTTTCAGCATAGACACCGTACCTTCCAACGATTCTATTCCCTGCCTGACATAGATGCACATTAGAATATCAAAAGTAGGGTTTCAAGACTTATCGATTTTCCAGTCACGGAACTGCGTTATTTGGAGCCATGTCGGCTCATGGGAAGGACATGCTTTCCAAGCATACTGGAGGTATGACCTGGCTTTGGAGATATCTCGCCAGTACCTGTTCTGTTGGCAGCGAATCACACAGCTGGTAAGCAGCAACGTTGATGGGAGTATGCATGTAGGAGGATCCGTAGAATAAGTGCTCGAACATTGCCCTTGACTAGCTCCAAACACGAACTTGTTGACGATGTTGGTTGGTAGGAGATGGGCGATGTATGATACTCTGTGGTGCTCTTTCCTCTGATGTCAACAGTGATGTATTCCAAGCTCTGCTAGGGTTTACTGGGCAGCTCGCACTTCAAGCTCGTGTTTGTAATATTCCACTGCTTAGAGGATGTGATGTTCTAGTAGAACTTGCCGCTCCTTTGTGACTTTGCAAGCCCTGAAGTGAACATCCCAAATCAAGTAATGTTTTTGGCAAAGCGTAATTCATTATCTATGAACAGATTCTTCCATCCAATACAATGCAATCATATGTATACCCTGATCTTCAAACACTCAAAACTGGTACAGACACCATGATGCGAATCCCGCCGCCGCGACTCCTAACATAGCCACGCCGATCCTATGCGTGACCTCTTTCCTCCTTGGAGCGTCTCCCTCGCTTATAGATATCGAGCCCATCATACCCGAGAGCAAATCTCCTTCTGGGCTCGGCTTGTCAGGAACGAAGAGCGACTGCTGCCTCATGTCCATGCCACTTCTTCCAGGGTCGATGCTGAACTTTGTTGATGGTTTTGTTGTGAAGAAATTTTCTTTTACTTGCTGAGATACGAACGTTGGCCTGTTTGGTGGGTTACGAAGTCTCTGTGCTGGCGTGATGGGTGCTGGTGGGACTTTATACCAGAATGGCGATGTTTTGTCGCCAACAGGTGATTCATTGAATTTTTCAGCCGTTTGCGGCTCTGTTGGAGGGGTGAAAACGCGGAAGGAAGAGGTTTGAGGTACCGTCGGCAACCACTCCATCTCGTCGTTTCCGTATGGTATCCTTACTTGTGGGCTGTTTTGTTGAGGGTTGAATTGTTGAAGGCGCGCCGGAGTGCGTGACTGGGATCCTGCTGGAACATTGAATCGTGGAGATGAGCCAGGAATATCGTCGGGTTCGGGCGATACAGAACGCGGGGGCCGAACATCTCGTGATATTTCATCGAGGAGGTCTCCCAGAGATTCTATACCTCTGGGAGGGTTCGGAGAGCCTGAGTTTCGGCTGGGTCTGGTATTGGCGAGTTTCTCTGGTGTGTTCGCCCACAATGGCGCCCTGTCGAGCTTGAAGGCGCTATTTGCCGTGAAGTAGAACTGTAAAATTTAGCAACAATTTGTGGAAGGAGTGTCTTTAGACGTACGATTCCGACTGCAATTAAAGAGCAGAAGTGTGCTAATATTGTTAATGGTGCACCTTGACCACCCAACATACCCTTTACTATGATATAGTAGAGAAGTGATCGTAAAATGATGAGTATTATTTGACGAGTATACCAAACGTCGAAACCCTTCAGGCGCTTATTGAAAGCTCTGGTTACCGGATCGAATTGTGGATTCCACCACGCTGATGCGAACCCACAAATCAAGCTATATCGAGCCCAAGCTTTGGTGCTACAGACGAAGACGAAAGCCATAAGAGCTGGCAATATGGGCCCTGTCGAGGGAGGCAGTCGAGCATCCAAGTAATCTTCGGTCAGAACCCAGTCCACAATGTAAGCGACATTCCAGAGGACTTGCCCCATAGTGCTCATATACCAGACTATCCGAGTAAAGAACAAAACGATCCCAAACCACGATATGCCCTGAGCTGGTGCTGATCTTGCTTCTCGAGATTTCTCCATCATCCGCCGCAAATGGTCTGTTTTGGCAGTTTTGCCAGCTTGTCGCATCTGCGACAGGACTTTGGGCTCGCAGTCTCCACAGACTTGAGGAAATCGATGTTCGAGTCCTTCTTTGTATTTGAGGTACTCGCGCTCATCTTGCAGATAGCCAGGACGACGCGTATCTGTATCGAAGGGATATTCAGCGATAGCCGTAGCCACAATGTGTTGATTTTTTAGGCATGTTGCGCAAAATACATCGTTCTCTAAGAGTTCAGGCGAAACTGGGCGCGTCGAGTATTGTAAATTGGCTGGAGCCGCCAGGTCTGTTGCTACCGGGGGATCGGTGATGTCGCCATTCTGAAGGATACGATCAGTATAATGTGGCATTTATGTAGGCATAGTACTTACTTCGTCGAGGTAATTCTGTGCGTCGCAGTATGCACACTCCCATTGTCTGTTGCCGTTGTATCTGATGCCGGATCGAGTATTGCAATAGAAGCAAATGAGTTGCTTGCGACGGCCGCGCACTGGAGCCATTGGAACATGATGTTCTGCAAGGTTCCAGGAAAGAAGAGAGAGGGATTGTCAATATCGACGAAGACAATGTATGCGCAAGCAGAACAAAGACTCGGGATTATCGCTGGTTCCAGTCAAGTCAGGTCAAAGGTCAAAGGTCAAAGGTTCAGCCTCACCAATGAAAACAAGCCAAGCCCAGTGAATTTCTCGAGCCAGCCTGCCAACCTCAGCCAGCCCGCCTTCTAAGTGAATCCCTGTAGCTGCAGTTGCGATTAGCTTATCGCTTCCACCGCCTTCGCTTCAACGTCACAACAAGCCCATAAGGCTACCATTCTCTCGTCGGACGACTCTACTTCTTCGACTTCCAACAAAGTCGCCAGTTCGATTCCTAACAGCATTGCATATTCGCCCATCATGGAGAACGACCCTCAACCTCCTGCTAATGTGCCAGAGGCACCAGATAAGGAGAAGATGGACCAGGTATGGCTTATTTAGATTCGCAACGGGGTGGAGACCTTCGAAGTGGCTAACTTTGTTGATTACAGATCAGGAAGAGACGCATGGAGAAGCTCTCAGGAACCCCTAATTCCAAACCCGAAGGAGAGAAAGCGAGCATCTCTTCGTCGTCTTCACCACCTGCGCCGGATAATACCCGTTCTGCGGACTCTGCACAAGCTCCATCGAAAAAGATCCAGATTTCGAAGGCAGTGCCGTCAAAAGTAGCTGATACTTCTAATCCATTCACGAAAATGGGCGCGCAAGCTCGCGCTGCGAACTTGACTTCTGCTCCATCTACAGTAAGAACTCCTGATATGGCTGCTTCGACATTAAAGAGAAAGCGAGCTGAACTCGACTCGCAGACAAGCCCTCGGCCGCCCCGAACCTCGACTATACCAGCCGCGGACGAGCCCGTCGAGCAATGGGAGAACCGAATCTTAAGCAATATCTTCCGGATCACGTTGGACCCGCAGCAGAAGACGGACGGATCCCACAAACTCATCTTGCTGCCGAATCTGAGACAGGAGTTGATAGATGAGGAGGCCCCGGTTCTGCTGACAAAGGATCGCCTCGATTCTGCTCTGCTGGAGGCAGGTTCGACAATTCAGCACAATAAGTCGATATTGGATTACCTACTCCCTTGTTGGAAGAGAGTTGTGAAAGCAACCAAGGGACTTAAAGGATATGCCGGTGCGAAGGATGCAATATTGAAGGAGGCAAAACGGCTGTGCATGAGCTACTGCATATTTGCTGTAGAGATGCCAGAATTATATGGGTCAGTTATGCCAAATATTTCGAAAGTCCTGGACGAATTGCTATGCTAACATTGTGCAGCCGTAATCCTAATGCTGCGACTGACTCTCTGACACCGTATTTGCTGTTCGAGGGCGGAGAAGATATGGGCATCTGTCCCGATTTCTTGACTGAGTTAGTGGGCAGATTTGAGGAGGATGAGACAGTCAAGCCGATGATCACCAAGGCAGTCTCGGGAATCAGTCTGCAGCTTTCAAATATGACTATGAACGACAACTACAAGCCTCATGTCAACGTAGGTACAGATCATCATCTTGCAGCATGATCAAAGGACTGATCAAGCTTTCGTAGGCACTAAAAGGACTATGCCAGTTCAAGCCGATTGCTACTGCAATTGCGCTGGATCCCTTATTCCAGATGGCTACATCAGCACCTGGTATTGAGAAGCACACTCTTCTGGGCCCTTTCTTCCGCATCTCCCCTCTCCAGCCTGAAGTGACCAAGGAGTACTTTGCTGGTCCAAAGACTATGGATAAGAGACATATTCATAATTCACAAGAAGCGTTGAGATTGACTTTACAAGCCCATCAGAGAGATCTGCTTGATATCGTCAACCAGCTTGTGCGTGCTAGTCCTGAAGCAAAAAATCAGACATTACAATGGTTTGCGTACATCGTAAATTCCAATCATAAGCGCCGAGCTATTCGACCGGACGCCACTCAGTTGTCCACAGACGGGTTCTTGATGAATGTTACAGTCGTGCTCGATGGGCTGTGTGAACCATTCATGGATACCATGTTTTCCAAGGTTGACCGAATTGATGTTGAGTACCTAAGGAGGAAGCCGCGAGTTGATATCAAGGAAGAGACGAAGCTGAATGCCGACCAAACTGCCTCTGATGAGTATTACGATGTTGAGGTCTCTGGCACGTCGAATTTCATATCCGAGGTCTTCTTCCTGACTCTTGCTGCACATCATTACGGCAGTGAGGCTACAAACAGCATGCTCAAGACTCTTGACAAGGATATCAAGTACTTGACAGGCAAAGTAGCGGAACTGGAAGCAGAACGACCTAAATTTGCCAATGTAAGCTTTGCAACGATTCGATTTGAGAGTATGCTGACGATATCTAGTCACCAATGAATATGGCCCGATTTGAAGAGCAGTTGAGAAGATTCAACGAGGTTCTGGACAAGTCAATGTCCCTCAAATATGCCATCGAAGGCGTACTGTTTGATAAGGTCATGCAAGCAAAGTCTCTGATGTTCATGAGAGTTGTGACTGTCTGGCTTTTGAGAGTTGCGACTTCCTCAAACTACACCCCAGACAAGACCATTCAGTAAGTTTCGCACATCAAGCTTTAACTTTTAGGATACTAATGAGCCACAGACTGCCTCTATCAGACGTACAGCCAGATGCCTTCAAGTACTTGCCCGAATACGTCCTCGAGGATATTGTTGGGAATTTCAACTTCGTCTTCAGGTTCGTTTCCATGATTTCTGCGATCTTGATCTTCTTATTGACTTGATAGATACATTCCCGACGTTATGATATCGGCAGTGGGAGATGAGCTCATCGCGCTCTGCATTACTTTTCTAACTAATTCCGACTATATCAAGAATCCATACCTCAAGGCAAAGCTTGTATCGCTTCTGTTCAATGGGACCTGGCCCGTCTACCACCGTACTAAAGGTGTCCTGGGGGATTCGTTGATTGGCCTGAAATTCGCCAACGATCACTTGCTACATGCTTTGATGAAATTTTATATCGGTGCGTATCTGTCAATATTCCATGATTTTCTCATACTGACGATTCCACAGAGGTCGAGTCTACAGGAGCGCATACGCAATTCTATGACAAGTTCAATATCCGCTATGAGATATTTCAAGTGATCAAGTGTATCTGGACGAACGATGTCTACCAACAACGGTTGACTCAGGAAAGCAGGCAAGTCGAGATTGAATTGAAACTGAATCTTGCGGTCTAACCATTTCCAGAACCAATATTGACTTCTTCCTCCGATTTGTTAACCTGCTTCTGAACGATGCCACATACGTTTTGGATGAAGCTCTCACAAAGTTCCCCAAGATCCATGACCTTCAAGAAGAGCTGAGAAATCCTCACTCTGGCTTGACTGCCGAGGAGCGAACCACCAAAGAGGAGGAGCTCGCATCGGCAGAAAGCCAAGCACAGTCATACATGCAGCTGACCAACGAAACGGTGTCCATGATGAAGCTGTTCACCAAGACCTTGAGCGCTTCGTTCACGATGCCGGAAATTGTGGATCGCGTAGCTGCTATGCTCAACTACACACTCGACACTCTGGTTGGTCATAAGTCGGCGAACCTGAAAGTCGATGATCCCAAGAAGTACGCATTCCAGCCTAAGACTCTTTTGGGTGAGTTTTTCGACATCTATCTCAATCTTTCAGTATCAGAGGCATTCATCGTAGCGGTCGCCCGTGATGGTCGGTCTTATAAGCCAGAGAACTTCGATGCGGCCACGCGCATCATCAGTCGATACAGCCTCAGATCTGGCGAGGATATCGCTGCATTCGAGAAGCTGAAGGAACGCTTCAAGATTGCTAGATTTAATGATGACCAGGAAGAGGAGGACATGGGAGAAGCTCCTGAGGAGTTCATGGATCCACTGATGGCAACGCTGATGACGGATCCTGTAATGCTGCCTGTCAGCAGAACCATCTTGGACCGAAGTACTATTCGCAGCCATCTTCTCAGTGATCCGAACGACCCTTACAGTCGTGCGCCACTTAAAATCGAAGATGTGATTCCCCAGCCTGAGCTACAAGCGAGAATTGAGGCGTGGAGAGCGCAGGCGCGAGCAGCGGCGAGAGCCGCAAGAGCAGCGAAACTGCAAGCTACTCAAACCGCGGCACCAGAGACCACTGCAATGGAAACTACGGAATAACAGATGATGAAAAGGGCATCGTACGGTGGAGTTGGTGCGCTTTGGCGTTCTTCGGAAATTTTTATGCATAGCTGTGGTCAAAATGGAGGCATGATTCCACCTAGCCATAGCGAGGTGGGACAAGATGCCCACAGCCAGCAGTAAAGTATCATACTGAGCGAATTGATGTCTTTACATGAGTCTTGATCAGCTGTTTATATGACTAGACTTTCGCTCTTACTGAAAATGACTCCATGCAAGGTGCAGCATATCGATGATCCGAAGGAGGACGTAAGAGTTGACATGCTTGAGTAGGTGGACAACAGGACGTGCCCATGATTCCGCACTCAGGGGGAGGTGTCAGCCTCAGGATATAGATGGAACGAAACGAGTGACTGCATCTGTATCATAATGCAAGATTCGGGCGATTGGCAGACATGAGAGCGCTCTGAATCCCATTATTTTGGAGTTGAATGATTTATTCTTGGCTGTCAGGACCTAGACCCTGAAAAATGCACAATCCCCTGCATAAGAATGAATACTGCATAACACATGCATGGTGATGTAGTGATACCAGGCTAACTGAGCTCCGCTAAGTCCGGCACAGTCGCGAAAACCGCCAGCAGCTTTGTCGCCACTCAGCTCATGGCAGTTGTCAGCCTCGTCTCTTTGTCACCGGGACCGTGGAGACCCAGTCAAGTCATCCTCATCCTTGCTATCTCCCAAACATCCCCATTGTCTTGACACTGTCAATCAATCAGTCATTTCTCCTCTCTCCGCTCTTCTCCAAGACTTGATTAACCAGCAAAGCTCATCTAACGGTAATTGTGCATCTGCAGGGTCATTATGGTGGTGGTGTGAGGCCCTAGGCTGCCGCTTGCGACCATCCGGCTCTCTTAGACTTCGAGCGAACATCCTGAACCTCACTTTTCAAAATCTGGCACCGCAAGTCGAGCCATGCCATGAAATCACACACCAAAGGCAAACCCTCGAAATACTGCCCTCGTCGATTCTCTGCCTGAGACTCTTCCCTTCAACTCAACAACCTCCAGCCACATCAACCTCCTCCGGACAAGAAGACATTCCACCATGCCTTCAAACCAATCCAATATGCAACGCGTTGCCCGCGGCCTCCTTTAGGAGATTCCATCCAAGCAGATTTCTGCCTTGGAACGGGGTTCGACCGGTCGCAATTCCAGCTGCAAAGACGACAAGTGTGTCCGATCGATCACAGCCACGAGAGGGCGTTTTAGACAAGAATATGACGAGTTTGACGGAGATTAGAAGCGAGATGTCGAGAAGGTCAACGAGGATATTTGTAGAGGAGCAGGAGTTTGTCGACAGGACCAAGATCACGATGTCGGCCAGCTCGAGAGAGAGCAGTGTGGATGATATTGAGAAGGCGGCACACCAAACTAAGTCAAAGAGCACAAATGCCGGTGGTGATACTACGCAACAAGCGATGGTCAACGTAGGAAGGAGTCTCGACATATTTCCAATTACCTCGGAAGATATTAACCTACACAGTAAGTTTTCTTATCTCTTCAATTCTTTACTTTGCTATTCCTGCTCTCCATTTACCCCAAACCGGAGGTTCTACGGCATCTGCAGTTCTATTTCAACTTTGTCTACCTTAAAGCACACAGCTATTCTACGTACAACTTTGCTAATATTCAAGTAGTCACCGAGAGTCTCCAAGCAGCCAAAGTCTCCACCAAGGCAAAGGAAGATGGCCGCCCAATCAATTTTGGCGTTGTTGTTCCCGGCAAGATATACCGGAGCAGCTGGCCAATGATCGAAGACTTCCAGTACCTGGAAACACTCCAATTACAGACAGTTATGTAAGTCGTCCAGCCAATCGAGCTGGATTGGTTGCTGATACTCGTGACAGCTCTCTAGTCAAGAAGGACTTAACTCCCGACTTCAAGGGCTTTCTCAAGAACAATCAGATCCAGCACAAGGTCATTGATATGCCTGGCACCAAGAAGGTCGACATCACCCAGGAGCTTATGCAATCGATCATGGAAGTTGTCCTCGATGAAGCAAATCATCCAATACTCATTCATTGTAATCATGGAAAGGTATTGCGAGGCTTCTTGACGCTCCTGACAAAAACTGACAGGTATCAAGCATCGAACTGGTTGTGCTGTCGGCGTTATTCGACATGTTGCTCGTTGGGATGTTGAAGGTATGCGGCTGGCCTTCTCTGATTCCTATGCTTTAAGACTTGCTTCGAACATTGGAAGATGCTTCGTTGCAAGGACCCGTGCAATGACAGCTCAAAGCTGCGTAGGAAGCAGATCAGTGCTGACAGGATAACAGCTATTCTTGAAGAATACCGAGGATATGCGGAGCCAAAGATCCGAGACTGTGACGTGAAGTACATTACCAGCTACGAAGTCTCAAGTCTCCAGAATCTCTTCACCAGACCAAGGACTTCCAGTAGCATTACCGACCGAGACCGCAAAATCCTCAAATACTTCGTGCTGGCAGCCATTGTGCTAACAATTTGGATCGGAAGTCTCTGTTGGGCTAGTCACAGGGGCTTGGTCACCTGAATCTTGATTTCACGCGCAAAAAAAGCAACGGCGTTTATATGGAATATTGGGAAAGGTCATAAAGCATGGTGTGATGGTGTTTACAAATATAACTTGCTTTGCTTGCTATGGTTGAAGAGCGTTACCAACAGAACCAAGATCTTTGGGTTTAGAAAGTCGTCGGCGGTCTACGGATGTCTCGCAAGACGCACGGAGTTGGGGTGGAGAGAGAGTCCGCGGGCGGCATAGACTTGCCTACTTCTCTTTCTTTTGTCGCTGCATTTGGCTCGCCTTTTCGGCAAGTCAGGAAGGGAGCTTGTTCGAGTATCAAAAGAGATATTGCCTCCTGAGCTTTGGCTCGTGTGCATGCTTTTCTTGAATCTGTGCTGATGGCAGGATGATGATGTGGCTAAGGCTGACACAAAACCTTTTCTACCATTCTTCGCTACTTTTGGATTGACAACAGGTTCTCCCGTCTGGCTTCTACGACAACATCTTTCGCATTTGCGTTGCTTGCTGACCCGCGCATGTCCGGAAGTCCTCGTCTAAAGTACCTCCTCAAAGCTGATTGAAATATAGAATGATAATACGAGTCTTCAAGGCCGCTTTCAAGGCTCTATGGTCATTCGGCAAGATCACCCAGCGTGAACTTACAACTGGGCATCTGCAAGTTGCTACCTATTCTTTGGAATCAAGCCTACTTGTGTTTTGAAAACTTTGACTGCCGGCATACTCACAAAGCAGCAGAAGAACACAATTCTTAAAAGGTCTTCAGGTAAGGACAGTCTTCAACTCAACTCCGTTGACTCAATTGAAATGGGCGCGGGTTCTTTCAGCTGTCATAAGCTCAGAGTAACGAAATGATGTTGTACCGTTACAGTCACTCTCATGCTATGCCGTCTCACTACCGAAAGGCAAAAGTGTCATCAAGGTAAGCACATAGCTGAATTCGAGTTGCATCCAGCCAATAGGGCTGGATCCGAATTTCTTATTCTCATGACGTGGCTTTCACAGGCATAGTACTGTTAGCCTATAAGATGAGATGGACGACAAGCTTCATGGAATTGGTCAATTGCTAAAGTATTTAGAAGCATATCAGGCATGCTAGCTCTTTCATATACAAATGTTCTAATGACGAGCGGAATTTCTAACCCCACAACACGTTTATGAACACATAATGTTGGCGTCTACATTTAGCATTAAACAATACAATCGTTGACCCCGCTTCATCCTCTTCTCATGACCATGTGGTCTAATATTTTACAAGCATACAAAGCCTCTTCCTCTACTTCCCCAATACACATATCCATATATCCTCAAATCCACCCACACCATCCTCCCCTAGACTTAACACCAAGGTCCCCCCCTACGGCGCCCTACCCTCAACACTCCTCCTCCCAAAAGCATAAGTAACACCACAGCCCAGCACATTAGCACCAGCCAACACCATCGCCGACCCCCTCGTCAATCCCCTCGCGCCAAACTTATTCCCAATCCTGGAACTAAAGCTCGAGCCAGCGACCTTCCTCCTTCGTGCGAGTAAGAGGTAGAGCCCAGACCATGCGGCTGTGAGGCCCGCGGAGTCGACTTTGTAGGATGAGAGGTTGAGGTAGGTGCTGAAGAGGAGGACGGGCGGGAAGAGCATGGGGAGAGGTTGGAAGGGGCGGGCGTGGAGCGCCGTGATGAGGGTTGCGAGGAGGGTTGGGGGGAGAGGTGATTCTGGGCGAGGGCGTTAGTTGAGAGGTTCATTGTAATTGGAGTGATGGGAATTGGAGGGAAGCTGGATTTGGTGGAATTTGAGAGGTTGAATGGGAGAAGGCTGAGAAAGTTTGACTTACTGCCCCAATCCATTGCATAGGATATGGAAGCCTTTTTGACTTCTTCTTTGTCTGGAACCTCGGACGACATGACGGGCTGTTGGCTTCAATTGAATTGATTTGACCTTTGAGTGTTGAAGTTGGAGAATGGTCAAGTCGAAGGAAGTAAACTAAACATCGTCATCGAGCCTCGTTAGGCGCATGGTTAGGTAGTTCATAAAGCGGCGTTGATGGAAGCTACCCTGCAGTGTAAAATTCACAGCATGCCACATCCGAAAGTGAGACCTATTCTGGGGAAGCAACTTGCGAAATAGGGAACAGGCTTGTTGAGCTCCAGAGCCCGAGGCTTGAAGGTCACAAACCATTCAATATGCTTACTTCAAGTGAGATCCATCACTCGAGGCTTGACGGCTTCTCTGGCCGCTTTTGTATTGACTAGAGCAGGTAGCATGTGACCGTACTTATCGATCAGTCCAAGCCGTACGCATCAAATCAGGAAGGCCATCAGCCTGTGCATCTGGCCATAACAAAAAATCTCCCCTCCAACGACGACAAACAATCCATCGTATTCCCCGAGCTCACACACATCCAGCTCCTGTTTGATATCTCCATTCCTGAGGACTCAACACAATTTCGCTGCGCAATGCCCGCAGCAACCGCCTCGGGCGCCGATGCGAATGCCAATGGCTCCGCGCGATCGCGCGAACACAAGCAAGGAAACCAAGACAAGGAAGTGAAGGAGGAGCACAGGCGCGAGATCTTGCGGATACGGAAATGCAACCCGCTGGCCTTCTACGACATCTTAAACCTGGAGGCTGTAAAGACGACGTGTACGGATACCGATATCAAGAAGGCGTACAGGAAGATCAGTCTATTGACACATCCGGATAAGAATGGCCATGAACATGCAGATGAGTGCTTTAAGATGGTCAGTAGGGCTTTTGGGATCCTAGGGGATAAGGAGAAGAGGGCGCAGTTCGATAGGCATGGTGGGGATCCGGATAGTCGGTTTGGAGGGGGTGCGCCGCAGCAAAGTCCGTTTTCTGGGTTCTCGAGGGGAACGCCGAGGGCGAGTGGTGGTGGAGGGTCGATGTGGGAAGAGGAGATAAGTCCTGAGGAGATGTTTAGTAGATTCTTTGGTGGTGGTGGACTTGGAGGTGGATTCGGTCCTTTTGGTGGTAGGTCTTGCGAATTGATACTCGTGGCACAGGACTGACAGTTCTCAGGGGGAGGGTTCGACAATGGGCCAGGATTCGTGTTTAATATGGGAGGCGGACCTGGAATCAGAGTTCATCAATTTGGAGGAGCGAGACCAAGAAGAAGACCAAGAGATCCAAATGCGCCAGAGCCACCACCAGCGTCACTTCAGCAGACACTTATGGGATTGCTACCTTTACTGTTTATCCTGATATTACCTCTTCTCTCGTCATTATTCTCTGGAACAACAGCTGCAGGCCCATCAATGCGATTCGACAGCGCCGTTCCACCGCATACCATGCACCGCCATACACGGAAATGGAAGGTTGACTATTACCTGAATCCCACAGAAGTAGAAAACTACACGCCATCTCAGTTTTCAAAACTCGACCAGTCAGCAGAAATCAACTTCGTGCAAAGACTAAACGTGGATTGTCAACAAGAAGAAGCCGCTCGTCAAGATCTGGTCAACCAAGCACAAGGCTGGTTCTATCAGGATAGCGAGATGATGGCTCGGGCGCGAAAGATGGAGATGAAGAGCTGTAGACGGCTGGATAGTATGGGTGTCTCGAGGAGTTACTAGACCGATCCAACGTCAACTCATCTCTTACTTCGCCCTCTCATTCTCTGTACTAAGTTGGGGAATCTATGTTTCAGAATGTAGCATGGCGTTGGGCATTTTCCAGCAAGCATTGTTGGAAGGGTGGTGAGGCTTCGATTGACGATTGAATGGGCTTTCTCAGGTCGTCATTTCGTATCGTCATAATAGAGAATGCATTCATCTCCTACCTACAAGTATGGAACCACTCTTCATCCATGTTTTGATATCAATAGGCATTTCAGCCTCATCCGTCGTCAAGTGTGGTCCTGCTTGTTGTTTTACCTGGGGGAATTCTTGTTTTGATGTTTTGGAATCACATATGTCACGATTGTCAAGAGTGCTATGATTGTGAAAAAAATGTCAGACAGGTTCCAAGTCTCAGCCTTGTCAAGCCACAGCCTCGCGAATGTTCCTCGACCACAACTTAACAGATATTTCATTTTTGAGATCCTACTGCAGTAGAGAGATAGATGAATGTTTGTAAGCTGTCATACTGAATACAATCTTAATGGGAACTTATTGAAGTGGTCTTTTAAGTGTGATTCTTCTTATCGACTACCTTATCGGTGACGCTCCGAGACTTGACACTTTTCAGTTGCCAGAAGAGCTTCTGGAGATTTGAACAAATACACCACCTCGCCATGTCTCGCTCACTAGATTTTTCTCAAGTTTTGCCGTAGTACCAATGGCAATTCCTCCGTTTGTACCATCTAATTCAACGGTCAAAACATCACAGATCACAACTGCTCGCACAAGCTGCCCGCCATGATTCTTTCAGCCTTACGCCTGCTTGTCGCAGCGCTCCTCATTCTGGTTCCTACAGCTTTCGTAAGTTCCACATTACACTTTTGAAGCGTGCCTACTAACACCAGACAGCTTAGACTTCTATACATCCTTCCCTCAACTTCGCGACGGCGTTCGAAACCCGTCCGCTCAGCTGTTTCGCATATGGTCGTGGTCCTAGGCTCAGGCGGACACACGGCAGAGATGATGTCTCTCCTACGAGACATAGATCCCCGACGATATACGCACAGGACATACATCGTGTCTTCAGGTGACAGCTTCTCGACTGGAAAAGCGCTGGAAATCGAGCGGGTTATACAGGGGAAGCACAAGCTCACGGCGCAAGATCAAGTGGGGCAGGAACAGGAACAGGAACCGACGAGAGCTGGAGAGAAGAGTCTAGAAACTGGAACTTGGGACGTCAAGACCGTTCCGCGAGCAAGGAAAATCCATCAGCCGTTATATACCACGCCATTCTCGTCACTGTGGTGCTTCATTGGGTGTCTGCGTGCGCTGGTCGAAACAACGCGGACTTCTAAAGCTACACCTTTCGAGTACCCGGAAGTGATCATCACGAATGGACCAGCTACGGCGGTGATGGTACTTTTGGCTGCTATGTTCTTGAAATTTGTGGGCGTGGCACCGGTGGACAAGATGAAGACTATTTATGTGGAGAGTTGGGCGAGGGTTAAGACGCTGAGTTTGAGTGGGAAAGTGCTATTGACAATGGGGATTTGTGATAGATTTTTGGTGCAGTGGGAGGCTCTAGCTAAGAGGATCAATGGAGAGGGGGATGGGAGGAGGAAGAAGGTTGAGTGGCTTGGATTTCTGGTTGACTAGTGTTACAATAAGATGTCAAATCCAGCTGCATTGCCCCTTGTGGAATCTATTTTTCCTTGTAGCTGCGGCTAATCTGAAGGCAATGATTGGAACTGGTATCAAGGTTGTAAGGTTGGATGGAGGGTGAGTGACTTTAATAACAGCCTTGTATTGGGAGCGGAGCATCATGTCACATAGGTTGATTGGAACCGAGAGACATGCCGCAAATACAAGTTTGTATATACATAGACAAGCCCGAATGTTGTACACTCTATCATCCACACATCATCTATCGAACAATGGTCATACAAGAGCGGCTGGCTCCTCATCAGGAAGTACGGCGCTACCCTCCTCCTCTGCCCCGACCCCGGTGTAGGCTGAATCTCTCTGTATCGTCATAGTCTCGACCTCCTTCAGAGCCCATGCTTTCCAGGACTCGTACGCCTTGTCTTCAAGCTCCATTCCGACCTCGATAGCTCCCTTGCCGAAGTATGCTCCTGTCCACAATGCTTCCTCATGCTGTATCTTCCGCTCAACTTCCTCCTCGTGCCGTAGAGCGTAGAACTCCTTCCGAGCTACATCGTATGCTTGATTACTGCTCATACCTTGGTTGTTGATGAGCCAAAGCTGTCTTTGAATAACACTGACATGCTGTTAGAACCTGATTGTGCCATTTGAACCTGTCCAAAACCTACCTCTCTCCATTCAACTGTCTCCCAGGCTGCTGTATCCGGCTCCAATCGCATCTCTGGCCATCCTTTCCATCATTTTCCAATACCACCCGCGGTCTTGCCAGCTCCCATGGGTGATCACCATAGAATTCCAGCCGTAGTTTGTCCTCCTCATACACGATCGGTTGTGGCCTGAACATTTTGCTGGGCTTGCGAGTTTTGGATTTGCGGGTGACTTCCCGATGCTGGACAGGTTGTGTTCGAGTCAAGATCTCTGATGGAGGGATTGATCCAATTGTCTTGAACCACGGTGGTGCTTGAGATATACTCCCCGTCTCGAGCAATTGCGATGCCGTTTGGTAAACCCGTGAGGGCTTTAGATTGAGTCCCCTCATTATGCCGGACACTTCAATGTCTTTGCAATGTATTAGTATTATAGAAACGCTCGTGGCATGTATACTCACTGTGTCTGGGTGGAGGTTGAGGTCTGGTGCTTGTTGAATGTTCTCGGTATTTTACTGTAGACCCGCGCTCGGCAAATGCCGTCAAAATTTATATACACCCAGTCGCGACTTATATCTCCCATTTGCAATTCTCCATTCGCCCCCATCAACGACCAACAACAAGGGAACAAAACTTTGTGGTATTGTTACCTCCAATGCCTCTGCAGGGACGGTGACCATCAAATTCAATATGTCAGGACGCTCATGTCCCTCTTTTGCAGCTCCTCCCCTTCGACGAGCAGGCCGATTTTGTCAAAGCTAGCTCCTCGACAGGTCCTTTCCTTCCTGTATCCCATCGAGCTTTCCAGGGATACGAATTCTCAAGCCAAGAGGAAACACCGCCGATATCTCGCTTCAATTTCATCGGCTTCCATTGGATTCGAAGCATGGTTCATCAAGTCTCTTGTAGACGCGGGCAACTGCCACAAACAACCTCGAAAGCCTTTACAATTAAGTACCTTTTTTACAGCCAATCGACCACGGATACCTTTAGGGAAGCGGGAGTCACATATTGTATCATTTCAGAGACATCAGCACACTCAGGATGGTGTCGAGGAGGATCCGCAGGAGGAAGCTGTTGATAATGGGAAAGGCGCCGTGGAAGAGCTGCCTCCAGAACCAAATCGAACACGCGAAGAGCTTTTGGAATTGGTAGACCAATATGAAGGGATACAAAATACGGACCAGCTTCCTGTACTGGAGCCACCGCCTCGTTATCCGCCCAGCGATGGGCCCAAAATCACAGTTTCTGACAAGCCCGAGGATGAGTGGCCTCCTCCGCGTTACACCTGGCCCGCAGATACCGACACGAATATAAAACTTTTCGAGCTTGACACATACCTCAAAGAAGTCGAAGACAAAGATCCTCAAGAGATATACCACCTGTATAGAGCTCTGCCTACTCCGCGGGCTGCATATCTCCCATCCAAAATGCGGCATGCCATGCTTCATTCCTTGTCAGTTGTGGAGAAGAAAGACGAGCATTCTATGCTTCGTTATCTATCCGTGGTCGATGACATGAAGCAATGCGCTATCCCATTGCTCGTCTCTGAATGGAACAGTGCTATCTCTTTCGTCGCCAGTTATGTCAATAAGATCACGGAAGTCGAGGTCGAGGCTGCACTGCAGATGTGGAGAGAAATGGAGCACGTATCGGGTGTGAAAGGAAATGAAGCTACTTTCAATGTCCTCTTCGACGCAGCATGCAAGGCTGGCAAGTTCGTTCTGGCCGAGATGATCTACAATGAGATGGAAAACCGTGGGTTTTCAATGGATCGCTTCCACTATGTAAGCCTCATTTTCTTCCACGGCCTCAAGAAGAACGGCGATGAGGCTCGGGCAGCATACAAAGCCCTTGTGGAGGCCGGCGAAATCGTGGACACAGTGGTTTTGAATGCCATGATTTCGGCTCTCATTCGATCATCAGAACCAGCAGCAGCAGAAAACGTTTACGAACGTATGAAGAAAATGCATTTCGGGCAAAAGCATCCCAAGCTACCGCAAAGGGATTGGAAAAAGCGGCGGGCAGTCAACCTCTCATTAAAATTAATGGGTCAATTGTCTAGAAATGACCTCGAGCTGCGGGAAAGTTTTCAGAGCGAGTCCATGGTGGCGCCTGATCTGCATACCTATCGGATTTTGATCAACTACTCCGCTGTCAAAGCCGGCGACCTCCAGATGACTGTTCGACTTCTTGACGAAATGAAAATCTTCGAGATTCATCTGCACGGGGCTCTTTTTCTGGTTGTCTTCAGAGGCTTTGCTACTCACGGTGGAGTACGCTATACAGAATGGGATGAATCGCGTCTAGAATCTGTTTGGAACTCCTTGCTCAAGTGCATTGATGACCAAGCCGAAGACGTACAACTGTCGAAATGGCTGATCTCTTGGGCTCTTTGGGCTTTTGGAAAGTGCGCAGGAAAGGCAAGAACGATGGCTGCTTGGGAGGAGGTCAGAGAGAGGTGGACGGATCCTACTGAAGAAGAGCTCGACTTTGTGCTAGGGAACTTGAGATCGGTTCTGGACGGTCCGGACTTGGTTGCCAGACGTCGCGACATGTTCTTAGGCTAAAGTCATGTATGGAATATTGTAAAAGTAAGATGTTGAAATAAGCCTGGATGAGCTGTATATATTATGTACAGTAGGAATATATAGACGGGCAAGTGCTTTTGTGCTGGAGAAGCTGATGATACCAGTTTCTTTTCAAGTGCATGATTTTATTACAAGGCGAGGTCATTCGAAGTGAGCAATCGGGGCCATTCTTCATCTTGTCCAAGCGTGTTTCAAGTCACATGAGCCTCAAAGCCTCCAACCCTCTCTTTCGTCTCTGGTTATGTACTACTCTTTCATTTGAGCTTGAAGTGGCTGCGACCTCAAAAAGATGAGGATATACGTAAATTACTCTCAGCGCCGATCGCCGCTGCTTTCAGACCGGACATTCGGATTTGACACAACGATGGCGGTGCCTATATCCTCTTCCTCCAACACTATGCGTGATCATCGTCTGTCCACGTTGCTACGATATGTCAACTTCCTGTTATAATATCAGACGCTCCTTGAACCGCTCTACACATCTCTCCTGATCAAAATGAAGCTTCTCTTCTTCGCCCTCACTGCCTCTGCAAGTTGACCTATGGTATTCCATCTACGAAGGATCTCTCCAATCAGGTCTCAATGTCTGGCAAGGCATCATATATGCCGCCCCGCCTGAACGCTGGCAAGCTCCTCAGCCGCCGGTCACGGACCGGAAAGTCATCCAAGCAAACGGCCTCCCCAATCAATGTCTTCAAGCAGGAAGCAATACTGATGTCCCCGACTCTGGTCTTGATTACGCTAATCACCCTTTGGGCCTTTGGGAGGAATAGGCTCTGAGGATTGCCTGTACTTGAGTGTGTACGCGCCTCCCAACGCTCGCAGCTTGCCCGTTGTAGTCTGGATCCACGGCGGTGGCTATGGCCTCGGAAATGGCAACCAGAACCTCCTTGATCTCATACTGGCGAACAACAAAGCTTTCATTGGTGTCACGATCCAATACCGGCTTGGTGCATTTGATTTCCTTTCTTCTGATGAGGCCGATCGGTATGGGACTGTGAATGCAGGACTTAAAGATCAGACGTTTGCGCTGAGGTGGGTGCAGAAGTATATCCAGCTTTTCGGTGGAAAACTGAGAGAAGTCACGATATTTGGGGAGTCGGCTGGGGCGGGAAGTGTGATGCTTCAGTCGACCATTTATAATGGTAAACTTGGGACTTCAATGTCTAAGAATGTAGGTCGCTTAACCCCTGAAATGCTCGCTTCGTTTTTGAGGTCGGCTTACCGAGACAATAAAGGCTGTTTGATTATCAGCATTTCAAAATATTAGAGAGATCGTGGATTTCAGTAGCGCTTTTGGGGAAGGAGGGCTAAAAAATCATCAGGTTATTGCTGCATCACCATACCTACCTACGCAGCACGATTACAACTCCTACATCCCAACGCAATCTTATTACGCTTTCGCACTTGCAGCTGGATGTTTTCCTGGAGTCGCTGTCGGAAGCCCGTCAGGCCAAGGCGACATCTTCAAATGTCTCCTCGAACAGAGCATTGATACCATCCGTAACGCAAGCGCCATCGTAGCGTCGTCTGGAAACTACGGAACCTATGGATTCGCACCAGTAACTGATCGTAAATATCTCATGCAGAGACCGAGTGTGCAGTTCAAGAAGAAGCAGGTGAACGGGCGGCGTGTTTTATCGGGTGTGAGTACTATCTACTTAGGGGTTACAAATACTAGCTAATGTCTTGCGACAGAATAATGCGGAAGAAGGCTCAAACTTCGTTCCCCAAAACATCACGACCGAAGCACAGCTAGTAGATTACCTTACGGAGATATTCCCACTGTTCTTCAAAGATGACATCTCCAAGATTCTTGAAGCTTATCCATCGAACATGGGCGACGCAGTAGGTGTCAACTTCGCTACTCTCGGAGCTAGTGGTCCGACAGCACTTGACCAAAGCGCCGTTGGAACGGAACAGCAGCAGCATGCAAATATAAGGATCCATCATCTCGAACTTATGACGAACAGTAAAGACTAAACCAGACCAGAACATCTATGCTGAAACAACATTCGTCTGTCCATCATACTGGCTAGCAGAAGGCTTCAGTAGTCCAAGCCACAGCGCATACAAATATCAGTACTCCGTTCCAGTAGCGATTCACAGCACGGAAGAAACGGCTTATTTCGGAGGGTCCCAGCCTAAATATCGGGCCAGATTTCATGAAGGCTTTTATGAGTAAGTTCTTAATCTTCCCCAAGCATACAGAACCATTTGTCATGCTTGAAGCCCATGGACTAACATCGGCCCAGCAATCTACGGAGACTTCATCAGAAAAGGCGACCCCTCAATCTCATCCTTGATCGCCTACGGTGACCACGCAAACACCACGAGAAGCAAATCCAACCCCATCTCAGATTGGCCACGCTATACCGTCGATAAGCCACTTCAGATCAACTTGAATGAGACAGGAGGTCAGGAGTTTTCGGCTCTGACGGGTGGGTTTCTAGATAAGCTTGTTTTTGCGAGAGAGCATCAGGGTCCAGGACTGAGGAATGATATTAGGTTGGTGAATGCGTATGATTGGGAAGGGGGGAGAGGGAAGAGATGGGAGATTTGGAGGGAGATGGGAGCGCTGGTGCCAGAGTGAGGTGTGATGGGTGGTTGGTTTGGGACGGAAACGAGGAAGACAAGATCATGTGATAATAATAGACAAGTACCTCGAAGTCCCTGGGAGGTACTTCAGAGGTTCACTGGCGATCTCGATGTGAAATGCCTGAGATACTGGAATTCACAAGGAGACGAAGTAGATGATTTTTAATGATTTATTCTTGATATCTTCCGCCCCCACTCTCCTGTCTATCTTCTCTACCCCAGTGACGCACCATATCTACACTGTCATTACTTCATTCGCTAGACTGCGCTCTCCCCTACGACCCATATTGGCATCTCAGGTAACAGCCGCCATATTCACACTTCGACCTCCCCAGTTCTTCTCCTCTCCTTCTCTCCTCCCGACCAATAATATATACACGTCTCCTGTCCTCTTGACTCTTGTCTTTCTCTTTCTTTCGCTCCAAAAGCCCTGAAGCGCCGGTCCTGTATCTTTTCCCAGTATCCCTGTCTAAGAGCCAAACCCAGCCAATCTAGACCAGGCACCAGGCTGTTTCCGTTCCATTTTCCAAACACCAAAGAGAGCAAAAAAGACAATACAAAATAAACTTTATCAAATAGACAATATGGTGATCTGCCCTCCGAAGAGAGAGATGTATGTGCTCGTGACGCAAACGTTACGAACCGAGAATCCAAAAGAAAATAAATATCAAAAATTTGCAAGGAGTGTATCGAGGCTAGCGTGCTAAGGAGCGTGGGGTATCTTTCTTTCTCTCTCTTTCTAAAGTCCAAATCTTTGACGCAAGAAAAAGCAGAATGGCCGTAAGATTCGTTAAGGTTCTGTTCTGTTGTTACATGGTCCCCAAGAACAACAGTAACAAAACCTTTTTGTTTCGCAATTAATAACGAAAAATGAAAATAGTAATTAGCCGTGAGGCGAGGCGAAGATCGATTCGCGAAATTCTAGGAACGCCCTAATCCGACAGGAAATTTCTCGGCGAAGAATTTGAAGAGCTTCGCTTTCTTGGATGGGCTGCGTTGGAGTTGTGCGGCGACTTGCACCATGGGCCCGACGATGTCTTCGTCGCCTAGTTGAGGGAATTTGCCCTCGCTTCGAGGGTCATTTAGTGATGGAATTTTGGTCATGATGTTTTTGCTGTTTCCCTCACCAAGAGTAGTGTGCTTCAGCGTCGCAAATGCATCGCTGCCGCTCTCTACGGTATTGGTAATGGTGATCTCGTTGTTGTTTCTCCAGGCCGCATCGATGGCTGCCCACTTTTGTTCTGTGAGCTTGTAGGTCTTGGAGGTAACGCCATAGTGTTCGCCAGTTCGGACGAGATGTTTCGTGTAGTTGCAACGGGCAAGGTCCCAGTTTGCGCGTAGCTGTCGACAGGCCTCGAGGTCAAAGCTCTCGGGGATGTAGGGTTCAGGGTAGATTGTAAAGTTTGCATGGCCGAGCTTGTTGGCCCATTCGTCGTTGGGGTCAGCAATGACGATGGGTGGAATTTCGGATGATGGCACCAGATGGCCTGGGCGGCTCACGGTGCTCCGGTGAAATGAAGAGATTGATGGTTTGGTGCTAAGAGGTGGTGAGGGCATTCCCGGTAGTTGTGGGGTGGCTATCGCATCAATTGGTGTGACGGATCCAGAGAATGGATCATGTGCTTCAGCGACGGAAGGTGATTGCAGTGGTGATTGCATTGATATCTGCTTCGTATTGGCCGATGCATCCATCATCAATGGAGGAAGAAGTGGCGTAGTAGCGAAGCCCTCCTCGTGATCCGAACCCTCTCTGTTAGCTTTCTCGATGTCAATCGGAGCGGCCATCGACATTGGTGTCTCGTCTCGACCATCGAAAATACTCTTAGTCGGAGTTGGAGGCATTTGAGCCTCAAATGACTTTTCAATCGCTTGTCGTGCTGAGTTGGAGACAGACGACGAGCGACTCGACGCGCCGCGCGAAGCAGCATTATCTCTCTGGGCTTCTGAGTTGATTGAAGCGGCGCTTGATCCTTTTCTCATTCTCCATTTTCGCGAAAAGGATGGAAATCGCGTCCCAAATCTCGTCGCAAGACCGGTAAGCGGCGACTCAACAGCTCTTCGCTTCTTATTCCGTGGACTTGTCGAATAGTCCCCGTCGCTGAAAAAGCCGTCGGCTAGGTCATAATCGAACTCCGCTTTTGTGGACAATTGCACTGAACTTTGAGCCATGTTCCCTGATTGATGTGTGCATTGATAATTATCGCCTGAAATTATTGACAAGCATTAGCTCTCGGATCAAAACAATGTTTGTTGACGACCCCACGATGTTTCGACTTACACAAACAATCGTAGAGATCATCCTCGTCATCGAACATGTCGAAATCCTCCTCTCTTTCTTGCGGCTCCTCTTGAACATCTGGTAAAGATCGCTTGCTGGCTTTTGTCCCAATGAAGGTAGGTGAAGATGGGCTGTCGGTTGTCGAGTTGTGGAATGAAGACTCCACTGAGGATGCGGAACTGGGGTATCGCATATGCCCCCGCGTTGAAAAAGTCGGTGTTACTGGAGATGGAATGTCGGATGCCGAAGAATTCTGCGTGTAGAATGATGAAGATGCGAGGTCAATTTCTGCATCAGACATGCTCTCTCTCTTCCTCCGCTCCTCTACCAACTGCGGAAGCAGAAGTGGCTTAAGCTTGGGGCTCATAGTTGTTGTGTTCTGATTTGGTGACTTTGATGTTGGAAGAAAAGTGTGGCTGGTCGCATCCTTATATTGCGAGTACAGGCATTGTGGAATATCCGGTATCTTGTAATTGAGTCAGGTGCTGGTACGAGTGTTCGCAGTGTACGTGGTCACGATCTGCTGGAATAAGTCGCTCGATTTCGAATTGTCCACGTAGGAGTCAGTTCAATGGATGCCGTTGTCGATGTGATGCTGCGAGGACTTTTTTTTCGCCAATCAGACTTTGCTTCGCGTAAAAACAGGGTGGGCAGGGTTTTGTTTTGGAGCACCACTTACAGCACTGGATGTCAGATTTCCACTGCAATGTTGGACGAATGGCAATTGAAGCTGTGAACGACGTGATGCGACGTGATAGGGAGGGGAAGAGTGAGAGGGACAGCGAAGAGAGAATTGGGAGCAGAGGGCAGACGGAAGTGGGTTGGGGATGGGCACTGATTTTGTGCGTGCAGCACTCTGCACTGCTGCTCTGTTGTGATCCATCCTCGACCGTAACCGTTGGGCTACGGTACGGTACCGCAAAAGCACCTCCCATGCCCTCACGCCAGCTTAGTCCATCGATGGGGGAGCCCAAGCACGGGAGAACTTCCCCTAGTTGACCTAGGCTGGTTAGACTCCGAGAGCTTCCTCCTCCTCTCCCTGGCCTTCCCAATCTTTATCCCATGTCCTTGGCACGTTGGCCCTGCTCGACCAACGTGAATCCTTGCGATGGCGAGGGCGAGCTAAATCGTTGGGTGCACTGGTGGCAGTGGTGGTCCCTGAAGCCAAAGAGCTTTCCGCCTTCCCAACACGCATCTAGGAAGGTCGTGATTCATAGTGTATGATATCAGTCCGGGGAGTTATCACAAGCTGCACCCCGAATTTCATGTCTTTTTCTTGCGGCGAGTCTACTCGAGTACGTTGGCCCATCGAATCTGGTGGGTGGAAGACAGATAGCTTCCCCCCTGCTTTGCTCTGATCATGACCCAAGAAGAGCCTGCAGAAAGAAGCTCCAGAAATCCCAGCGCTGGGGGGGGGGGGGGGGGGGGGGGGGGGGGGGGGGGGGGGGGGGGGGGCCAGGGCAGAGCTCGGGGGCAAGGGTTCCTTCTTCGTCTTCGCTGAGGACCTTCCATCAGGCCCCTGCACGACGAAACGACGGGTCGATAAGCTCCCTGGTCCATATCCGCGCCGTTTATGGCTGAATTCCGTCACTCTAGCGCCTAAAGCTTCCTCCTCATGCTGTGTGATGGTGATGGCTGCCACAAATTGTGGCATGCTTAGCGAGCCTATCTCAAGCCTGCCGGCCTGTACTTGCCTCAGTCATTCAGTGCCACATGTCCTGCCGAGCAAGCCAGCTTCGGAGCAAACGCAAGCTCAACTTGCTTAAGAGGGAGCGACAAACTAGGACCTAAGGAGGAGAGGCGCCGAAAGAAGGAATTTGCCGAAAGTCTTCGACAAGATTCCAGTTCCCAGGCTGTGGACCTTTTCTGTGGACCTGTGGAGCATGCTGAAGAAAGTCAAGACCCGAGGGATAACAAAGCCTGAAGAGGGTTGGGAGGAACATGAGCACAGCGAAGAGCCGTGAAAGTCACAGGCCCCGTCTGAGACATCCGCCGGGTACCTGCACCTGCCTGAGGAATTCCGACGATCTGTTCGCGACTCAATTGGGCTGGTTCTTGTTGTTTCACACCCATAGAGAAAAATCCTCCCGCGGCTTTGTTTCGGTGACCAAGAGTCATATCTCACGAAGGTCATTACGACTGGTAGCTGTGATAGAAAAATGCGATGAAATGCACAAGGGATGACTTCATCGTACGTAAGGTACGTCTGGGAGGATTTAGAGAGGGTGTGGTGAAAACCCTGAAGAAGCACTCGAGCACATCCTTTCGCCGTGGTCTAAGGCCCGCGGAAGCTGCATCTGAACGTCCCGACGGCGGGTCTTGATTGGATTGTGCCTGTTTTCCTGGGGCAAGGTTTGCCCGGGCCATCCTGACCTGCCAGGAACAAAATGATAATGGGCTCAGTCCATGCCTCAGAGTTAAGGACGAAGCCCCGTCTGCGCCGGTTGCCCAGTGAGCATGGTCAGGAAAAGACACACGAAGAACATCGCACATGCTGCAGAATCCAGGAATTGCCGAACGTGGTATGATTTGGATGGCCTCAATCATGAGTGGTCTACTTGAGCATTATGCTCTGCATGGCGAGCCTTCTGCAGTTCTCATGATTAAATAAATGCAATTCGTGTTGGGATCCGCTCCGTCTTCTTCCTCAGGGCACTGCTGCGCTGGAGAATTCCTCGCTCCACACTTTCAACTCAGCGATCAGCCACCTGGCTATGCTGGTATTCTGCGCTGCTCAGGAGGTTGAAGGTTCACAGAAAGCCAAACACCCACCAGTGTTTCTACGAAAGTCTGTTGTCTGCAAAAACTGACAGAGCGTCAGTCCGAGCATGTCAATAGCGTGACTGCGACGTCGATACAACTGTGGGGGGCTCGGGGTTCTCACGGCGTCGCCCCAAGATGAGTTTGGTTGTCGGCCCACATGCTGATCGGGAGGTCCAGAACAGCCTGTAGAACTTTGGTCCACCGACGGACTGGAACGGTCCCACTAAATCACGATTCGGTCGTGGATCCCCCCATCCGTCAATACTGCAGATCTATGACTCTATTGCCTTTGAAAAAAGTCATGCCGATTAATAACAAATAACGCGAGATGAAAACTCGAACTGCCACCACTATTGCCGTTCGCCAATTGCTTTTGAAATCGATGATCGAACAACGGATCTTTGTTGAAATGCTGCAGCAAGCTTTATGGATTGTCGAGACTGATTGTGACGTTGTATACCCCACTGCATGTCAATCCGATTCGGGAGATGCGAACCTGATCGACAGATGTGTATGTCAGAGGATATACTTGAGATGCACTTAATTGGCTGTATTCTGAATCCTTGACAAGCCTCCTAGTCAAGTTAAAGTATTGCTCATTGCATCACTTACACTTAATAATTTTCCGACTGGACTCCTGCCGAATTGTTCCTTCGATATGCAGGTCATCAAATATGTCGACGTACTGATTCAATTTGCCGAGGCCATATTGGCACTCTTCTGAGTGCAGAAGAACTTTTGACGACCGCCTCATTCACCCCAGTACTATTGGGAGAATGTTGGGACTGTAACAAACCCGGAAGTAGGGTCCACTTGGCAAAGATAGGAAGCATGTTGTCACTTGTCAATTCCTGTCCCTGCACCTAATTCTGCGGGTGTGACACTGCAAGCCATTGAGAGTGCCCGGATTCGATTCAGCTATATGATAAGCATGCAGAGCACACGGTATATTAATGCAAAACATCCATTCTTGTACAACTCGCGCAGGCGATACGTGATTTGTCAAGTCCAGTGTCGAGTCCAAGTCTGTTGTTCAACCTCGTCCCCGAGAAACTGCATGGTTCAGTATGGATCTGTTCAGATTGAATGATGACTGCATGGCGCGAGCGTACCTTGAATGCTACTTCTGTGATATCCTGGAAACCCTCGCTCATCTGTGGGCGTTTGTACCTGGTAGCAAAGCTCCTGAAGGCCATGCCGGGAAGTATCGTACGTTTTTCGGGGTTCATCTGCTCTGGCAATTAGCAGTAGGTTCACATGCCAAGTTCTAATTTGGGCAATGGCAACACAACAGTCTTCCCACGACAGATTTATTGGTTGGGCAACAGGGGACTGCATACTGTGTTGTTGAGTGCTCGCACGGCGTCGTTGTGCTCACAAATCTGAGATCCTGCTGTGAACAGCACGCAGCGAATTGGGACAGAATGCTTAGCCGCCAGTTCTATCCATTTCTTTCGCACGTCGGGATCTGCGTTCGTATTATCTACATTTTACAGTAAGTCAATGCACACGTTAAAATGTGGTACTGGGCTCTCAGCGACCACATACCGATTGCAACAGCCTTGCCATCCTTAAGGTACTCTGCGGCGACCCTAAGACACTTTTCTCGCTTTTCAAATATCAGATGATTTTGCCGGAAGCGTGCATATCGTGCAACTTACCGACTTCAGAATATCTTGGTTGACTCTTGCGTATCCTAGAGGCTCTAGATTCTTCCAGTAGAATGTCGATTTTCCTGCAGCTGGGCTGCCACAGAATAGAACAATGTCGCAGGGATTCTTCTTCCTGTAGGGTTCGAGGACTAGAAGGAGTTGAGCCAGGGTTCGTGTTGATCATGAAATCTAATTTCAACGCACCTTCATCTGCAGATAGTTTGATGTATTCATTGGGGTCGAACGTCCTCGTAAATGGGCGCGGTGCTTCGCCAAGGAAATATTCCTCTGGGGTGTAGAATTTGATGCCAACATTGTGCGCAAAGTTACTGCTCCGTGTTAGTGCATGCCGCACATAATGTCTGAGAAGGAGACAAACCGATCAGAACACGAAAAGTCCTTCGGCTGGCTATTCAACGCTTCACGACCTGCAGCATCACCAACAAAAATCGAATTCTCGAGGTCGAGATTTTCCGGACTCATGCCGTAGTCGTCAAGGAGTTCTGTCCACATTCCTGTCCTTGGCTTCCGATAGATGTCTTTGCCAGTAGCTGCGTATATGCTTATCGGGATGTCCAGCTGACCGAAAACGGCTAAGACTTTGGTCTTGAACGTGGTGAGTTTGGACATATTAGCTCGCGGGCCTTTAGCATCTGGCTTCAAAGAGATCCCAGCTTGGTTGCTGACTACCACAACTCTGAAACTGTGTAATCGTGAGTAACGTGCTGCTTTGATAATGGGATTTTTTGTCGACGTACCCATCTTCAAGGTACAATCTTCGGAGCGTGGCAGGCACAGATGAATGCCACCACTTCCAGTCCTTGGCCTCGGTAGCAAACTTCTTGCCTGATGAAGTCTGAATGAGAGTTGAGTCCTGTGTGTTGCATGACACGTCAGATGATGTCCTCTAAATGCCATTTGAAGGATGAAGATCAGGCTTACGAAGTCGAACGCTGCTATCTTGCGACGTTTTGCATCTCCACCGGTGGGTTGTTGGTCTTTTGCGGCATCCTTGGCTGGCTCGTATTTGCCAACGAGGAGGCTCTCTGGTGCATCATCATTCGGGGCTCGCTCCTGCCACGTGATTTTCTCGGGTGGCTTCTGGGAAGATGGAGTGAAGAATGATGCGACAGCGGTTTCTATCAGCAGGATGTCAGCTTAGCCATATGGGCTCCAGAGCCATTGGAGGAACGCACGTGTTGTGTTGGACTGGAGCTTGCGTCGCAAAGGAGGAGGGGAGACGGGGGCATTGTGGTCGAGCTTTCTCTTTGGCGGTATTGGAGGGCTCGCCATAGTGACAAGATATCTCCGAAGAATTCGTTTCAGTAGGATCTCCAGGGCGAGGCAGATAGTCTTCGTGAGTCGAAGTGTTGTTGTTCGAAGAAAGTCGAGATAGGGTTGTCGCCTAATTAAGTTCAAACGCGTGGGACGTGCTTGCCAGCTCGCGTAGTCACGTTTTGTGTTCGGGCTTTCTATGCATCTATCTCCACGTCTTCCTGGAAGCATCTTCATTTTACAAAATACGATTTTCGGACGATAGACACTTCACACAATATTGTGTCGTCAGATCTCTATTTCCTCGTTCTGTGTGCTATTCGGAACAATCTTGGCCCATGTCGATTTGATGCTAAAGCTTGTCGCTCAAAGCTACCACAGCTTCGCAAGCTATAGGTAAGGTTGAACTACGGCAATGGTGATCGCATCTATAGCTTCTTCTTCACTTAATCATCTGTCTGCTATGCTTTCGATATGAGCATGGAGAGGTAGGCAGTCTGTGCTATTCTCACGCGAAGAAACTACAAAGCTAGCTACCAGAGATACGAGCACGGAACCCGCAAGGCTCAATACCTGACTGCTCATAGGTAATCCCGCGCTTGGTATGTATTGGACTGTTCTTTTCGATATCATTCCTGATCTGTATGCTACTGGTCACATCTGGCCATCATGTGGTTCGATTCTACTTCGAGTTCACCGGAGTTGTTGTGGCGTTCAGCCTGCATCTTCCTTCGACGTCTGACTGGCTGCCTTGTCTTCTCGCCTTAATCTTTCCACTTTGGGTCCACCGGAGTTTGTCATGATGAGGCTGTAGAATTTAAAAGGCCTTTTGTCCAGCACCTTCTGTTCAAGAACTTCATACCTACTATTTCTAAAAGTTCTGAGCAGACACTTGAAGGACCTCCCTATCACCCATATATGGTAATCTTACATCAGTCCAAATCGTCTAAGCGGCGATAATCTCGAACGCAATTCGGATATTAGCAACAACCCCTTTTCCGATTTCATTTTCTGGGACTCTGATGTTCTGCAGTCTAGCTTTGTGCCCCTTTCTTCGCCTTTGGAAGACCGCCTCGATATCGACATGACAGAAATGTTTTCATTACCCGATCCGTTTTCATTCCTCGATGCCGCAGAACTCCACAATATCCAGCACAATATAGACTCTCAGGTGTATGCAGGATTACCTTCGTCGGCTCCTGGAGCCACGCTTCAGGGCTCTGGCCATCTTCAAATCTCTTGTCTTAGCTTTGATCCTCAGACGTTGAGCCGGACCGATAATGCCCATCTTGAACATTGTGATCAAGCACTTCCTCCTAGGTCGATCAATAGAGATACATTTCCATCGCAGTCAGATGATCCCACGCTTCAAGGGTACTTACACGAGTTCGTTGCTGGCCCAAGCACTGTGCTTGTGAAAAGAAAGCGAAAGCAATTTTCTCTCCAGCGGCGCAAACAAGTTGAGAATCTACGGAAAGTTGGAGCATGTCTACGATGCAGGCTTACCAAATCAGCAGTAAGGAGTTATCTTGTCGCAACTTCAGACTAGTCATAATATTTAGCAGTGTCAGCTGAATTTTCCGTGCCCATCTTGCATCAAATTATGCGGTAGCCCGACATTGGGAAAGATCATTTGCACAAGGAATAGTCTGGTCAAGGAAAGATTTACACTTGGTATTCTCCGTTCGTGATTCTCACTTCTTCTGACTAACATCGTTAGATCTATGGAATCGAGACGCAGATATTCTCTGGTTAGAACAGAAAGTCACATCTTTGGACGGCCCGACAAGAGTAATACAAGTCTTGCTAGACGCCCATATTGATTCGAATACTGATTGCCATCTCGGAGACGAGGATTTGTCCCAAGGATGGCGAAGGAAGATCGAACTTCTCCCCCTGGGAGTCCAGCATTTCTCCAACATCCCGATAGTCCAAGTTGGCTGTAACAGCGGCCCATACTTTATGCCGAGTGATGATTACGCTATACCTTTGAATGTACTCCCAAGTCTAGAGCAAATTGAAGCATGGGCATCAGGGGTCTACAAGACATCTTTCGAGAACGACATCTTGCATCCGTGTCTTGGATTCTTTCGCTCTGCTTTCGTTAATTTTGCCAGTGCTTATCATGTCAGCAAAAATGATTTGCCCCAGGTGAGATTGTCTCCTTTCACGCTCATGGGACTAGATGGATCATGCTTGGAAAACATCGACTGACCTGCACAGAAAGATTTGGTTCGAAAAGCGGTCCGACTCACAACTCTTCATGGAGTCTGGCGCCGGATCTTAGTCGAGGACTCTACCGCAGTGAAACAAGTGTCTGAAGCCGTCCACATTCAACTGGCAACAATCATTACCAAAGGTATCATGGATTTGGAAATTGACATCCTATCAGCTTTGGAGAAACATGTATTGGGACCCAAAGGACCCGGCAAAGACAACATGCTGCCGATCTGGACTTGTTTGTGGCTGATGATTCTAACCTACCGCGAAACCATTGACGCCTGGTCTGATCCTCAGCACGAGAAGAAGGGACTACCACAACTAGCTCGGCACATGTACGACATGCTAGTCACTTTATACTCGGCACTTTATCGGCCATCATCGCCACTCCGCTTGAACTGACTGTTCGACGACATATACAAACTTTTCGGAAGAGACAGCAGACTCATGCTCAGAATGGGAACACTCAAGACGGAGTTCACACAGTTCAGTCAGCCTACCCTCCTCCCCTCATCTCACGCATTACTAAAAAAATTGCAAAGATAAGTTCGGAGGCCACAGTCACCGGAAAGACGTGCTAATGAAGAAGCTGATCTTCGAGCGTGAAATCAAAGGCATGCGTACGTGGAAGGGGGATGACCTTTCTAGAGGGCACTACGAATCGTCTAAGATATACTTTCCACTTCGAACCAACGTATTCAGCTATCCAGACCCATCCGTGGCTGGTCCAGAGGTCAGTTTCATTCAGTCAAACTGAGAAGTAACCAAGCTTTGGCCCGGTGCGTTGTATTTAGAGCATGAGATAGGATGGAATACTGGAATCTACTCGTGGACTGGATGGCCGAGCCGGAATTTCCCATGTACTTTCGTGTATGGCTAGGAACTTACTGGCAAGGAGGGGGTCTCCTTTTTCCTTTGGCGTTAAGGATTTCTCTTCGTCCTCTCTGTGTCTTTAATTTTCGATGTATGTGGCTGGCTGATGACCGATATGCTTTTTGTTTTGTGTTTCTACCGATGTCGTACTTTTCGCATGATCCAGAGTATTTTCTAGGGCATACTAAGATCGTGCTTGTGAATCACAGTCCCAATGCTAAGATGTATATCTTGAACCTATATCTTTTTCAGACACCAAAAGCATCCGATGATCACATTAAGACGTTAAATCATGGATGGATTATAACATGGACAAGCATATACATATACATCGGGCAGTAGGCTGCCCAAGCAAACTGCGAGTGGAGACCAATAATAAGGCAGAACTTACTATTCATGTACGTGAAGTCTGTTCATTATGCATACATATCTATTTTGCCTGTGCCATCTCCGGTCTCTTAGCAGGTGTAGCTGCGACTCTAGCCGCCCTCATCTCACTCTGGCTCAACCTCAGATCCTCACTGTAGTCACCAAACGCATTCACCAACTCGTTCAGTCCGGTCTTCAGTGCATTAAGCACAATATCAACCTCGGGACAGTCCTTTTTCCTCTCAACATCCGTCCAGTGGAAACCCAAATTTTCCTTCAACGCTTCCAATTTCAACACCGTTGTAGTAAGTGTCTGGATAATCGTCTTTACGTCTCTCTGGACGTGACCATACTCGTCCTCTGCGAGACTGCACACCGAGAACCTGGTGACAGCATCAATGGCATCCACGATTACGCCAACATCGCCATATGGCTGCCCCAGCACGATTGTCGAAATTCTCCTTCTGTATTCTTGTCGGAATGGCCAACCGACTTGGTACTTCAAGAGAAGAAGCGACCACTCTTTCAAAAGTGCCGTGAAACTTTGGTCTTGCTGCTCCTTCGGAGCGACCGCCTTCTCTGCCTTCTCCACCAACTTCTTTGCCCGTGGCGATATTGGAGCAACAGGTGATTGGCCATGGTCCTTTGCGATCTGACCAACTTTCTCCCCCACGCCGCGTTTCTTAGGCTGAGGCTTGGTGAAGATGTCATCTTGCTTGATAGGTTGCGCCATACGGGGAAGCCCTGCAATTGGAGGCTCTGGGATCTTCGTAGGATCTGGCCCTGCTGTACTTGGTGGTCGCTCGTAATCGGCTATCCGTGTGTGGATACCGTTAATAACATCCAGACATACTGTCAGAATCTGTGACCATGTAGACCCGCCTGCTCTGTCAATATCTTTGTATATATCCTTCCGGCGTCCTTGGAAGCGCTCTCCTATCAGAACAAGTTCCCAGAATGCAAAAGCCTGATAAAATGTAAGCTAGGTAACAAAAAACACGAGCCTGAGGACTTACTCTGGTTTGTAGCTTCTTGCCCCTCAAGCCAGTCAACAAGGTGCCGTTCGGATCTCGAGATTCATGTGTGATTGGTCGTTCGCTCTTGAGTGGTTCCTGTGCCACATATGCGGAAAATGCAGCATTTGTGACTTCCCACATCATGATCAGGAAAAATCCAGATGTTACTGAATTCTTCAGAACGCTCCAGTGGAAAGGCTTGATGCTAGGAACGGACGTTGATTTGGAAAGTGTCCAGAATAGTGTTGCCCATTGCCTTGTGAAGCTCCACGCCATGCGCCGAATCGAAGGCAGAAGTCCTAGATCAACTATATAAATGACGGGGAATACTGCTGCGGCAATGACAGAGCGTTTTAGAGCGCTTATGGCAATGGACGGAAGCTTCTCCTGGATTTGTAAAGCTGGCGGCATCACAACTTCTTTAGTCTCCTTAGGGGCGCCTATTGGCTTCGTTTTTATTGCGGGCATATCGATACGATCATAGTCGTAGAAGAGGTGGAAGCCTGCTTGGACCACGGCGAGGAACAACAGAAAGCTGGTTAGGTAGATCGGCTTCTCGTTGAGCATCGTGCGATCGGTCCTGGGTATTAACTTGATCCTATTCAGATCCTGATCCTTTGATGCCGACCAAACATAGACCTCGCTGAAGAACCATGCGGAAAGGAGGTACCATCCAACGGTTTGTGGGACCGCAAAGGTGGCGACATATTTCTTGAAGGTTTCCAGAGGGGAGTATGATGTTCGCAGACCAACATGCAGCTGTCCGATTCGCGGAATGAATATCATAAAACCAGGTATGAAGAGGAGAAGGGCTCGTATGCCAGCTCGTCCCAATGGGAACCACGACCAGAAGACTGAGGGCCATAATTAGAAGAGTATACATAAGCGCATGGTCCAAAGATACTCACAGGATTTCTTCTCTCCTATAAGGAATGATTCGACATAGCAAAGCGCGAAAAGTATCGCCGAGGCCATCGAGAACCATTTGTGCAAGGCTGGGGTTAAGAAGTCCTTGTACGGACGAATTCGCGGCGCAGGTGGCATATTGTGAATTGGTGAGGGTTTGCCTCCTCTGTACCGTAAGGACTGTGATGAAGTATTTGGTTCGATCTATGACATTGGTCTTGTCAGGTCATCGTGGGTCGCGAGGCAGCTGGAAGTCGGTTGTATGTTGACATCGGTTGCTCGCGCAAAATAAAACAGAAGCTTTGACGCGGGCCAGCCTCGCCAAGGCCAAGACCTCCAAATCAAGCCTACCTGGGCGGGAGTCGTCACGTTCATCACGAGCCATCTCTTATCGACAGGCAACGAAGATCGAACTTGTACATAAACAACCACCCTATCATCGACCTTCGGATCTACAAAGTACATACCTCACGATGTCGTTCGATCAACTATCGTCTTTGGAGTCGCAGCCTACCACTATGCAGAGGCAAGATGATCCGCAATACTCAGACGACCCCGAGTTCCAGAGGCTGTCGCAAGAGCTCATGACGAAGTTGTTCACATTGACTGGCAACATATCAAGGCTTTCAAATGAGGTTGCTTTGCTGGGCACAAGGAGAGATACCGAGAGAGTTAGGGAAAGAGTGCACGATCTCTTGGAGGAGTCGAAGGATACATTCAAAGAGGTCGGGGAGGGGGTGAAGACCATACAATCATGGGAAGATGTCAGCGTGAGTGCCCCAATCCATCGGAAACAACAATACAAATCTAACAATACTCCAGCCGTCTCAAAAATACACACAACAGAAGCTTGCCCGCGAGTTCCAGAACAACCTCTCGGAGTTCCAGTCTGTACAGCGACAAGCGCTGGAGAAGCAACGATCCTCAGCAACAGCGGCGCGGACCGCATTAGAAGAAGGGTCATCACCTGGAGCTGAAGGAAGCGGTCAATTTGGACAGCAACAGCAGCAATCTCAGCAAGAATTGAGACTCGCATCGCAGGATGAAGTCGACTTCCAGGACTCGTTGATCGTAGAGCGGGAGGCAGAGATCCGGAACATCGAGCAGGGTGTGACGGAGTTGAACGAGCTGTTCAGAGATGTTGCACACATCGTCAACGAGCAAGGCGAGCTTCTTGATAATATCCACGAGAATGTTGAGAATACCAGAACGGATACTCGGGGAGCAGATCTGGAGTTGAGGAGTGCGGCAAGGTACCAAAGAAATGCTCGATCGAAGGCTTGCTGTTTGCTATTGATTCTGGCCGTCATTCTGACCGTGGTTATTCTGGCAGCAACCCTGGGATAAAGTGGTATGGGGACGTCATTGGGGGAATGTACAGTATTCTGTTCTGGAGTTTGGAGTTTGATGACGAGCATGCCTATACCTGGTTCACATTCATTTGGTGCAGTTGTATCATTCAAGGAGGAGAGTGGAGATAATTGACTGATTTTGGGTCCTGTGATGGACTTTCCAGCCGAACATAGGAGACTAGGAAAACAACATAGGAGACTAGGAAAACAATTATTTCCGTCCTTTTGTTGAACTTGACTTGATAGATGTCTCAATTATTGAAACCTCATAGTAGAAACCACAATCAATTCGAAGGATCGAGCTTGTCAACTCAAAACGCGGGGGTTTAAATATAGCCGACGGTAATTGTTTGGCTCCGACTTGAGCTGTGGCTTGAGCTTGCACAAGTCTGCCAAAGGTTATCAACTTCCATTCCGCCAGTCGTGGAGTCACGAAGCAGCATATTAGCGATGCAGTTCCATCAGATAATCACAGCCACTTGATGCAGCTCTACTCATCGGCAGCCAGTCAATAGCCGAAAGCTGCGATTACGGAGAATGGACACCCCTGGGCCGAAACACTGATTGTGATGTCAGTTGGCGGGGCCGAGATGCGAGTACATAATAAAGCTATGCTGCAGCATCATACGACTTTTGTTTTCTGGCGTTTTTCTATGGATTTATAGCTCCGTCCTTCCTTCTCATCAATTAGACTGTCCAATTGAACCCTTATTTTCAACATGTCTGGTCTACTAACAGCTTCAGCTGCGCTGAAGTCTCGCGTCAAGAGACCTTCTATGCTCAAGAAGCTTGCCCATCCTGAGGATCTGATAAAGCATTTCCCTGATGGAGCTTACATTGGGTGGTCGGGATTTACGGGTGTTGGGTATCCTAAGTAAGTCCCAATCCGAAATTGTCTTTCTCATAGCTATCCCTTCTTTTACACTCCAAGCCGGCGATTTGGAGGCGCCTTCAATTGTACTTAGCTGACTTTTCTGCAGAAAGATCCCAACGATGCTCGCAGATCATGTCGAAAAGAACAGTCTACAGGGCAAGCTGAAGTACTCCCTGTTCGTGGGCGCGAGCTCTGGAGCCGAAACCGAGAATCGATGGGCGGCGTTGAACATGATCGAAAGACGTGCGCCACATCAGGTCGGGAAGGCCATTGCGAAGGGAATAAACAATGGGGATATAAAGTTCTTTGACAAGCATTTGTCAATGTTCCCGTCGGACTTGGTATACGTGAGTGCTACCGTTCCCTAGCTTGCCTGTCAGGCACTTAGTAGGACTTGGCGGGGGAAAGCACACGAAGGAATCATCGGACTTGTGTGTTGGGTATGGCTTGGGGACTTTAGGTGGTACAGGGAAACCTATGTTCTGAAAAGAGCAGAATGGAACAATTGGTTGGCTTCAATTGTGTTTCCCTTCACACGGGAATATCTGGAGAGGGGGTTACTTTGATTTTGAGAAGTAAAATGTGAATGAATACTGACTGATCTAAATAGGGCTTTTACACTAAAGACAAGCCAAACAACAAATTGGATGTGGTCGTAGTTGAAGCGTCAGCGATTCTCGAGGACGGTGGCATTGTGCCTGGAGCCTCTGTTGGGGCGTCTCCAGAACTTATCCAGATGGCGGACAAGGTCGGTCAAGACTGATGATATCGACGTATTTTCTATATCAATTACTGACAACTGCAAGATCATCATCGAAGTCAACACCGCGATTCCTTCAATGGAAGGACTCCATGACATTACCATGTCTCAAATCCCACCACATCGAAAGCCATACTTGATCATGGCTCCAGAAGATCGCATTGGCACAACTTCCATTCCTATTGATACAGAGAAGGTCGTTGCAATCATTGAGTCGGATTATCAGGATCAGACGTTGCCAAATACTCCAGCCGACGCCTCTTCAGCAGCAATTGCAAGACATCTAATTGAGTTCCTCGAGCACGAAGTCTCGCATGGCCGTCTCCCAGCTAACCTCCTCCCTCTACAATCTGGAATTGGGAACATTGCCAACGCAGTTATTGGTGGACTCGCGGAGTCTAAGTTCGAGAACCTCAAAGTATGGACGGAAGTGCTACAAGATACCTTCCTAGACCTGTTTGACAGTGGAAAACTGGAGTTCGCAACGGCAACTTCCATCCGCTTCTCGCCAGATGGCTTCAAAAGATTCTACGATAACTGGGACCAATATCACAACAAGCTCCTTTTGCGATCCCAGCAAGTCTCGAACTCGCCGGAGATCATTCGACGTCTAGGTGTTATCGGCATGAACACTCCAGTCGAGGTTGACATTTACGCCCACGCCAATTCCACTTGTGTCATGGGCTCCCGCATGCTGAACGGACTTGGTGGTTCTGCAGACTTCCTGCGCTCAGCCAAGTACAGTATCATGCACACACCTTCCACACGACCTTCCAAGACCGATCCTCACGGATTGAGTTGTATCGTGCCTATGTGTACACATGTGGACCAGACTGAACACGATCTTGACGTGATCGTCACTGAGCAAGGATTGGCGGATGTACGTGGATTGAGTCCCAAGGAGCGTGCAAAGGTCATCATCGAGAAGTGTGCTCATCCTGATTACAAGCCCATCTTGGAGGACTACTTCAAGAAGGCAGAGTTCGAGTGTATGCGAAGAGGATGGGGACATGAGCCCCATCTTTTGTGGAACAGCTTCGATATGCACAAGGCTCTCGACCAGGAGGGAAGTATGAAGAAGATCAAGACATGGGGTTGAGATACAGACCTAGATAATTAAAATCCAATTTATGCATAGCTAGCGATGGGATAGGACAGTATATAGATCGTGCTTATTTGGAGTAGGGAGATTTGTATAAATTTTGACCTACGGGATAGGACGGAGCTCTGATAGCAATCGTTCGATGGCCTTTTGCTCTTTCGGGTCCTTGTGACTCAATCATTGAATGTTTCTGCCTGTAAAGATGTGATGGGCTTCTAGGTCTCCAATCTTTCGTACGACATAATGATGCTCTGCTCAAAAAGCTGTGGCTAGACACTATCCTTACTTTTTCCGACATACCCGATACTCGAGATGCCTTCTCCATCTGACCGAACCGAATTTCCACATGGAATTCCAAATTCAGCCTCTTGAAGATCTCCAACTACAGTAGGCTTAGGTTGCCGTCTCGGTCTCGTTACTACCCCTGAGTATAGCTCGCTAATTTTCCCCTCCTGAATTTTCTAGGCGAACATTCTGCCTAACAAATGAAAAATAGCCCTCTATGCGCCGGCACACAAATGAATAAATATGAATGTAGAATTTTGCGACTGAACCATGGAACCCCTATCCTATTGTGTTTGTGAGCTCATGACCGGGTAAGAAACACAAGCGAAGCTCGGCAGCGTTGCTGACCACCAAGAGGAGTGACTTGGTCGGTCCCTGACAGCTTGGTTGGTGGCCAGGTGGTGAGGTGTTCGCAGCGTTGATTGGGCCCAAACGTACCTGCATCTTTTGTGGGCTGCCCAACTCGCCCGGGCCTGGCTAGCAAACGGCTAAAGCGTGCTTCAGAAAGAAGCGACGCTTCACTTCAAGGGCGGGCCTGCGGGCGGGCTTGGGCTTGGGCTTGGGCTTCTTCTCCACAGGGATCTCGCGACCACACCTCACTCCTCTTCAACGACATCCAAGTTCCACATTACTCCATCATTTACTCCATACCAGCCCCCAAACCCGACAACTCAGACAAATAGGCGACCGGCCATGGTGCGAAACCTTACTCCTAGCGATGCTACCAGCTCCTCTTGACCGCCTACCCTTCAGCCTCCCACTCGACTTGACTAAAATTCGCCAGCGTTTGCGCTTCACGCCGGTTTGTGTTGCTTTTCGCGGCAGAAAAAGTTGAAACAGTATCTGCCCCGACTCGCAAGCACGACTACAATCATCATTAGGGCCATAGGAAAGCGAAGGCATCAATCGAGATGGACCGGCCATCTGGACCGCTAGGGGCAGCGACACAGTCGACAGGCAGGCCGATGGTAGATAATGGGGTCCCGAGGCCTGCCGTCCCTATCACCCTGAGCAACACCGTTCGAAGAATTCCGAATAATACCGTACGACATGAGGCATCAAGCTCCTCACTCTCCTCGCAGATTCCTATCTCTGCGGGGCAAGTGGTGGCACTCGCCCAAGAGGCCATGAAGAACGCCATCGAGGAGAATCGGACGAAGGCTGCAGAGGCCAGTGGAGTCAGTAATGAATTGAAGCCAGGGGTCACAATCGATTTGAGTCACAAGCAGATCCAGAGGTTCCCCGAGGAGGTCGTCGATATCATAAAGAATGAGCTTGAACGGTATTGTCTATCATGTCCAACGTAACTCATTGATGCCGCCAGCTGACGTCTGTATGTGTTAGACTTGCATTGTCGCACAATATGATTTCCACGTTCCCCTCGAGGTTTTCCGAATGTACTTCTCTTCGATACTTGAATGTTCGCAACAATGTCATCCGAGAATTTCCACAATCTGTAGGTTCGCACGAGGGACAGCATGAGCTAGGCTAACAAGGGATCAGATATGCCAATTGACGTCTCTCGAGATTCTAGATCTTGGCCGGAATAAACTCAAGATATTACCTCCTGAATTGGCAAAGTTGACTTCGCTGAAAGTTCTCTCTGTTCAAAAGAACCGAATCGAGGCCTTGCCCCTTTGCCTTGCCGAGATGGCGTCTTTACAAGTTCTCAAACTCGATGGAAACCCTGTACGGTTCCCACCCAAGGAAGTGCTACAGCCGCAAGCTACGACCCCTCCCAACGGTGGATTCCAGGAAAGCGAAATGGACGACATCGCCGTCACATCACAAATCAAGAGGTTTTTGAGGCAGAAGGCTATATCGGATCGTTCTGAGACTGAATCTGGTGGAGAGGAATCAAGTGAAGGGACCGAGACCCCTCGGCCTATGAAGCGTGTCATGAGTGGCAGATTTCCCATCAAGGTCAATGGTACAGATGTGCCTGATCTACGGTCACCAGCTTTGCCTCGACCACCTCCGATTCCTTCTCGTTCACATTACAGAGGACTGTCACAACAGAACACGGCGCTTCGTAGACCAGGTGTGATGCCTCTCACAATCGGAAACGCGAATGAGCGACTTCGAAGTAACAGTGAAAGCTTGTTACAAGCGACTCGAGATCGTTCGTCAGACCGCTCAAGAAGGATGGGGATCGTATCCAAAAAAGCGGCCGAACTGGATACTGTTGACGAAACGAAAACAAACCGCTACAGTCATTATAGAGGGCTCAGTCATGGATCTGCGATGCAAGGTCCTAACGGTGCGAATGGAGCTGCCAATTCCAGGAGTCCGGCAAGTCCAGCAGATTCTTCAATTCAGCGGGCGACCTATGTTCGACGTCTCTCGAGCCTGCCAGAGCGTAAGCGAGAGTCACTTTCCCCTGACCCTGTGGTGGAAGCTGCAAAAGGGATTTTGTATGCGCTATTCCAGGTACACCCGCTCATTCAAAGTCTTCTTGGTGTTACACGGGATGGCACGAATAAGCGCACAAGTTTGGAAAGAGTCTTTTACAATGCAACAACACATGTTGAAGAATTGGATCGGCACATTCAGGACTACATCACGTATTCTGAAGAAGATGAAGATGCCCCTCCCCGATCGAATGAGAACGTCCATCGGGCATGTGTGACCTGTGTCAGTGCATATATGCACGTTTGCAGTCTCCTCCAGCGGAATGTGGAAACTTTACTTGAGAATGGAGATCCTCGGTATATACGCACACTTCTATTGCTTGTATATGGCAGTACTGCAGAGATTCGGAACGCGGGCGTTGACTTTCTGAAGAGCCAATCCCAGCTGTCAAAAGTCACGGAAATGGAAGAAGAAACAGAGACAATGAGGTTCCAGCCACGAGACAAATCAGTCACCCCAACACGTGAGAGGCCTGGGACGAGCTCACGGATAAGGAGTGCAACTGTTGTTCAACACTCGAACCTTCGAGTTGCCACGAGTGGTCCTCCGCCTCCCTTCCTCAACGGCACTGGGAGATCGGCCACTATGACGAGTGCCACGCCTCGCTCTGGGGAGTCGTTTGCCTCCTCAACCACGTCCAGCGGTAGAATTGGTGGTGACTTCACAGAAGAGGACAGAATATTTGAGAAGATTTTCCTGCGCCTACAGGATGCTTCAGAAATGACCATCAGGGCATTACCACATGTCAATGGCCATTTTGTCATGGCAATGGAGGCCGGTATTCAACAAAATAAACCAGATCAGCCAAGACAATTCTGGCAAGCATTGATTCTGAAATGCAACACTGCTCTGCAGACTGCCGAGGCTCTTAAATCCCGACTATCACTCATCAGGCTCAAGGATCCAGGGATTCGGACTCAGAACACGTTCTGGGAGTTGTGTAATTCTTTTATCCAGGTAAGCACGTTTTGTAGACTGTGAATACTGTGATAGAAGCTGATTCCTTGCAGACATACACAGACCTCGTGATGAAGGTGAAGGAGGCCAAAAGTCTCTCAGCCGCATTACCCACTGACGTTATCATTCTTCTCCGGCCGCTTCAAAAGGCGATCAAGGAAACTAGTCAGCTTATTCAGACATCGCCTTGGGCTTTCTTAGCCACTCCCCAGGTGAATGGCATGTCCAATGGCAATTATTCCACTCAGTCGCCAGCATCTCAAGTACCTCTGCCAATGACACCTCAGAGTGCAGCACTTGGCCCGGCTGTACAGGCAACAGTTCCATCAACACCTCAAAGCGCTTCGTATAACGGAATATTCAACGGCAATGTCTTTGACCGCGCCGACACTTTACTCTCTATGAACGGAAGCTCCGTCTCATCATCACGAACAGGTACCATGACATCCGCATTTGGCTCCAATGACGGAACCATGACACCTGCGTCGATACTCAGCCCTATGAACTCATTTGGATCACGGTTTAATGGTAATAACAAAGTAGCGTTCTGATCAACACGCTATGTATCTTTCTCTTTTTTTGGTCGGTCGAAAATTTTTACTACTCACAATCATGTTTGCTTAATCTGATTTCCCTGTTCTGTATGTATCACACTACACTGTCATTAGCGGTAATTGAACGAGCGATGTTATCGATGTTTGCAAAGGAATGAATCAGGAGTTTTGGGGTGTGGATCACCATGGCATTGCGGTTGGCGTTATCTTTTTAGGGGGATTTGCGTCGATTACGCAGAGGGGATTCGGGGAGGAGAGGAGATGAGAAGAAAGGAAAGAGGTGGTCAACGTGATGGATACTTATAAATCCTGTGCTATATATAGTTGTGCTGTCTGCGAGCAAGACAGAGAAGGCAAGCGAGGGACGGCGGCGGGTTCGCCATTGGGCTGCCAAGCTGGAAAGTACTATGTATGGTGTTACGATATGATATCGGACGTGCAATAGATAATGAAGTACGAATATTGTATTAGAGGATATGGAAGTCTGTCCAATTTTCTCGTTCGTGATTGACAAAGTTACTCATCTACCCTTGGGAGGTTTGGCTGCGCTGACAAAGTTCAAAACCTCACAGCAGGACCTCAAGCATAATCATGGGAAGTATCACAAGATGAGAATCAACCTCACACCATCAAAGAAGCGCAAGAAGATCGATCAATCTAGTCGCTGACTATTGGTTATTCAATTTTCGCTCTACCGAATAAACACCTTGCATATCAAAGCTCCTCCCAATCGTTGCCGATCAAAGAAGCCTCCTCCCAGAAATCTAATTGTCTTTCTGACTTCCCTCGCTTTCAATCGCCCAGGCCTAGCTTTAGGTCCATAACATATAAGGGCCCCCATCTAAAAATAAATCCCGCTCGCTATTACAAAGGAAAGAGACGACGCCATGTGAAGCGGTCGGTTAAAGTAAACGCAGGCTAAACCTTAACCCCCAAACGATCAATATCGACGCATGAAACAAAGCTGCAAGAATGAAATTTAAACTCCGCGCGGATTTTCCAAACACCGATGAATATCCATGCAAATTTTGGAACCCAAACACGCCGAGCCAAATGATGAAGAGCAGCGCGGGAGAAAAAAATGTGAAGTTTCTAAATTACAAGTGGGAGTCTTCCGCGCTCAGTACTGTTCGGACGGTTGTGGGTATCAGAAAAAGGAAAACTAAGATGCCAGTAGCAAGATCGAGAGGGAAAGGAAAAGAAATGCCCAGTCATGAGCTGCAGGGCTCCTCGTCTACCCGCTTCGCCATTCTTCTTATTCCGAGTCGATGCTCTTTTTACTCTCGCGCTCTCCTTGACCATGGCCATAATACAATGATCTTATCGACATTTGTTTCCTATCAATAATACGTGAAGACGGTGGCAATGAAGCACTTCGGTGTGAGGTATATTGTAGGTTGTCGTTTCGCCCTTCCATCATCCTCGGCTCGGCTTCTCTCATCAACTCGGTATTTGTTGCAATCTCTATTGCTATTGGTCTCGATCCGAAGCTGGTGATATTCAAGGCATGCTTTTGGCCCGTTCAGAATTTGATGATTGCTCCTCCTCCGCATCGGGATCAACGAGATAAGCCAACGGCGCCCAGACTCTCCAATGCAGGATACCGATGTGAGCCATCCTAGTGGCCATCTCAGAGACTTCCTCTTTGAAGCCATTTCCCGATGCGGCTGCACTTGTCGAAGCGACTCTGGGAGCTGTAGCAGCCTCAAAAATTTGCAGACTTGACAGAGGGGTATAAGTTTCAACAAGCTTTTTCAGTTCGGTATGAAGATGGGCCAGAACGTGGTCCTCTGCATCCTGGTAAAGCTTGGACCGTGGATTGGATACGTGGAAAGCTAGATGCGTTTCGAATTGCGGAAGTCGGGTGAGCGATGTGGTCGTGTGACGCAGAATCTGAAGGGCAAGATCAGGCGAAAGAGCCTCCCACTTATTGGAAGATGTCGATGAGGCCAGAATAGCGAGAAGCGATGTTCGAAGCTGGGACGTCGAAGCAGAATCTGATGCTACAGGTGTCAAATAGAGTGGGGTAGGTGGAAGCGTGTCTGGAGTAGAAGCTGTTGACGAAGGTGATGACCGCGGACTACAAGCCAACGAGCCGGCACGACTTCCCTCAATGTCCGGTACCCACGACTGCTTTCCGAGGGGATGCCGAAGTGGGTGGCGATGATCTGGACGGCTAGACCGAGACATATCGAAGTGATGAAGAGATGGAATTGTGGGTAGCGAATACATGAGATCATCCGCTGGAGAGTCAGCTCGATCACAGGGCGTCGATACGGAAGTAGCGGGAGTGTCGTCCCGATATGACCTGCTCTGAACTTCCAGATTGCGGTAGAGTTGCATACAGATCTCGAGATTGATCATATCCAGCATATCCGTGCGTAACTTGATCAGCCGCTCTTCGTCAAAAAGGAAGGTATGCGGAAATAGCTCGGCCTTGGAAGGAAGCGTGAGGTTCACCATAGCCTTCATGAAGTCCCAAGTCTGAGAATTCATCGCAGTGGTACTTGATCCTGCTTCTGGCAGGCTGCTTGCTCGCCGGAACCACGAATGGGCCCCACCGATGTCAACTTTACCCAGTGCTATTTTCTTCATGAAGAACTTTTGCTCAAAGTGAACTGTATCATCGATCAGAAGGGGTCTGAGACATCGGATTTGATGATTTGCCACATCCTGAAATTGTTTTAGTAAAGTAGTTGAAAATTCTTGGAAGTAATCTCACCAGCTTCATAGCCTCTAGAACACCAAGCAAGTTCTTCATGCCAGCCACTAGCATAGAAACATCACCGGTTTGGTTTCCCTTGCTGAGTTGCGTGACCATATCATCAACCCAGTTGTCCCTCATTGGAGCACAGTGACATTTGAGCAGTTGAGATAGCCACAAGGCAAGTCTGACCAAATCCGCGACTCCCATTCGGAATTGCTGCATGAGAAGCTCAACATTGAACGTCTCTTCGACAGAGGCCTTGTCCCGCTGAGGGACCAGAGTTTCCAGGATGCCACGTATAGCATTCAAAGTGGCAGGTAAACACCATTCCGAGTCTCCGAGTTCTCTTTCGAATTGCTCCTGGTCTGTAAGAAAGGCCTGCAGTTGCGCCCGCATCGTGTCCCAAAAATAGTTGGCTTTTTCGGTTTTCCTTCTTCCTTTGTCACCATCCAAGTTCGGTCTGAAGTGGAGTTCAGGATCGAAATTGATATCATGTCGCAGTTTCGGATTGTTTACGATCTTGGTCACGTCTAACTCGCTCAATGTTCCTTTTGTCACCGGCGGTTCTATGGAGATCGGCTGAGGGCGGGTTGCAACTCTCGTCTGTTTCTCCATTACCTTTGAGGCGATTTTCGTATGACTTAATCTTGAGTTCCTGTCTGCTTGGCTCGGAGCATAGTTTGGGTGGCTTGGTCTCGAAGACTTTGTTACTTCACTCGGCTGGTAGCTGGGTTGATTTCTCGGCGAAGGGCTGCCTCCCGACTTGCTCCCTTGGGCGATGTCGAAACTCTCGTCAACGACATGTATCTCGAGCGCACCTTGAGACCTCGATTCCTGTGTTTGCTGGGAGGCCATAGATCCTTCGTTATTGGAAGAGGCATTTGGATGATCGTTCGCCGCAGCAATGCTGTTCGTCCTGCCCCTCTTGTGTGCGTCTGACGCCATTATTATTATATCCTCCCAGTCCAGCTGCGGAACCTCCTGCTTCAAGCTTTGTATCGAGGGGTGCTTTGGGTACGTTTTAGTATGTTGTCCAAAAGCGGATCTTGCTCGAGTTCGATAACTCCGCGAAATGAGCGAACCTGCAGGTCATTGATATCAGTATACACTTCCAGCAAACAAAATAAGCCTGGGCTGTGTGAGGATCCAATGGTCCTCGTGGAGTTCAGAATGCGGCTAGCCACAGACGGTACCACAGCATCCTTCGAGCTACGAGTAGATTTCTCGAGGCAGCACGGATAGGTGCCAGTGACAAAAGCAAGCTGGAGTGTTTGTGTTTCTGCAAGTCGGCATGCGACGTACCTTTTGTGTCTCGCGATAGATACCCTATCCAAAACCCGAGATTCGTCTACGTTCTACAACCAATTGCCTCCGGCGAGTACAGAAAAGACTGGAAGGGTCGAATATGCTCGTCGCCCACGATGTCGAGGTGCAAATCAAAGGCTACGAAGGAAAGTGACAAAGGGCCGCCCAAAGAGTTGGAAATGAAGGAGAAGTTGACGAAAACAGAACTGAAGAAAAGGAAAGGAAAGAAGAATGTATGGACTGAAGAGGGCTGGTATGTACAAAGGGCCGGGCGATGTGAGCGAGTAGGAGCGAGCGTTCCAGGGAGCGTGAGACAGGGAGAGGGAAGGAATGGTGCTGGAGCGGAAGGAACAAGGGGCGAGTGCTAGCAAGCCTTGACCACCCAATACACCGGCTCCTAAGGTATGGATCTGATATGACCAGTATGATCCCTCTAAACCGCAAGATTGAGCAACATGCGACGTGGAAGATCGGGTTTGGGAGTGTTGTTGCTGTTACGGTGGTTCTCGTTGCCGTTGTCGTCCTCGTCTGAATAAGTTGGCCGGAAATGTACAAGTGTGAAGAATAATAAGTATAGTGAAGTAAGGCAAAAAGTATTGGTGGCTATTGAAACTGTGCCAGAGTCTGCCACAAGGATACAGGCAAGGCAGTAAACAAAGGATAAAAATGTAAGGGGGAAATGCGAATTCTAAAGTAGGTTCCGACGATATACTGACAGGGCGATTTTAAAATGACGAATGTCGTCTTAAATCCCGAGTCCATTGAGGCGGGACAACACGACTAAGTACACTAATTTACTTTTCCCAGATAACGATAGTCACAAATGGCCACCGCCATTTTTCTTTTCGCCCCCCAGGTTGCAGTAGAATAGACGTGGCTATGGCTTGAAGTGCCTCTGAGTGGCATTCAGATGAAATCGTCATGCTCGGATGGGGGGGTGGTGCTCTAATGGCTGACTTGTCGCTGCCTCCCTCTCCTCCCTTGGATGGATCATGGAATGATAGTAAGCAAGCAGAGCTGGGTCAGCCAAAGTCAACAAAGACCATCGCCAAGTAGTCCCGTCAATCATTATCGCCCGAACTTTCCAAAAGAAAATATATGTATAAGTATTTGCCCAGGCCAAGGCCATACATGCACGACGGCACGGCGTAAGTTATTCTTCCCTTCCACCCAAGTTCTCCCTGTCTTCCGCAAGCACATCACAGCACATTTTGAACACAGTGCCAATAGTTCTTGCCCACGCAAGTTTCTTCTCCTACTGTCGGGCTCGTCAACCTCCACGTCTCTTCTGTAAGCCCCTCCCTCGCTTCTATACAACACATTTACTCCTTGCCGCACACCGTCCTCTACACCGCATCGTCAGTTCGCAACGCTATCCACTCGACGCACCCACCAGTGCATGAGCTTCACTCTCTCATTCATGCCGTCGGGAAGGCCGGCAGCACGAGCTGACCACACTGACTGACTGACTGACTGACTAGATGGCCAACCGACCACGGAGACCTGTGCAGCGATGCGCAGTGCATTGCATCGAGGCCTCTGCACACGATGGGGCCTGAATAACCAAAGCAAGAAGAGTCAGTCGACATTCAACGGCTTTCCGCGAGTAACGCAGAAAAGTAACGGCACTGAGGCAAAGTATATCCCTGATGCTTGTGGTTAGGCCCCATGCAGAAAGTCGATTCATCTCTCGACGTCGCCGACCGAGTGGACCATCCCAGCTGAAAAGGACTCAGACCCCAGGAGGCAAAGAGAGGCAGAGGGCAGAGGCAGGCAGAGGCAGGCATGCAAAGCCCCATCGCTACCGAACAAGTGACACCGGTGCACCCGCATCCGTCCCCTCTCCCCTATCCTTGTTAAATTCCGGCTGAATGTTTGCAGGCGTCCAGTCTCAAGCTGGTGGCGGACTGTACGTCTCAACGATGCAGCCAGGCAGCCTCATTACTCTCTCAACCCTACATAGACATATATATTCTCATCCTACCCAGTTATTCAACACTTTTCGTGGGCTCTACGCCATCCATTTTCACGCCTCACAGCAGCGATCTTCCACGAGGATCGGCCACAAATCTTCCACAAGAGCCTGTACTGCTTTGGCTCACCATGGCAGAACATAAACTGCACTTACACGTTGGATTCTGCACGATCCCTTGCGAATGCAGCTTTACGATACTCGACCACTGCTTTTGGACACCAGCACCACGCTGACCGGGCGTACTTCCAAGTCATAGCCGTGAGTGTTTTCTGTCTGAGATTATCCCCGCGCCTCAGGACAAGCTCGGTGGGTTTGGGCTTTCGGGGGTCAGCTGGCGTACGTGGGGTTCAAGCGCCTCGTGATGCCATGAGGAACCTCGAATTACCATCCATCCCGCTTATCGAACACATTCGGCTGCGAGGTAACTTCGTACACTATCACGACTTTTTGGCAGGTCAAGCAAACCTCGATTGTACCCGACAAAGCTGAGTACTTCGGGTCTCCTTCGTTTCATGTGTGAATCTATCACTCTGCGGTTTTTGTATCCTATGGATTGAATTCCTGGTCGACCTCTCCCATTCCTCGAAATCGTCGGCACCATTTGTGCCTGTCGCCCGGTTCATTACTGTACCATGGAATCCGAGGTGCTCTGGCTCGGGAATGGGACCGCAAACGGATCAAAAGTCCAGATGGCGCTCCAAAAGCTTTAAGCTAATGGCTTTTGATACGCACACAAAATTGCGCTGGCTTGCTTCTATCCAAGTCTGGGAAATTGGCAGCTCAAGCCTTTGATTGCCCTTACCGTGAGCGCCATGTAGCGCAAGTATCATAACTGATCCCAGCATATGCCGTCTCACAAAAAAGTGAGGCGGACGACGGGAAATGCTGAGCTTCGGATTCGCCACGTGACACAACGTGGTTATCTGCATTTGGACAAGATGACTATCGTCTTCACAGCAAGGATTGAGAGACAACTCACCATGCCCATCGTGCAGATCATTAGATTGGAATTAGATTCAGCCTTGCTCGGGAAACGAAAATCGGGGCATTTCGTCCCAAACCTCGGGAATCCACAAACCGTTCGCAAGCGAGCTTCTCCTATTCTTACAAGGGCCATCTCAAATCTCGAAACAGGAGACGATTTGATGCAGCAACGAAGCGAATCATGGCGATGCTTAGCTATGCGTCGAATTTTCGCATTGGCATGTTTCGCATTGACTCTTACATTGTTCTTTCCTTCGAATTTGCCAGTATTCTAGGTTTGATCAAACATCCCGTGGGCGACCAGGTACACCCTCGAAGCGGCTTGAACGAGGCGAGGGATCAACAGTGCTTCCTTGGCCATCTGTTCATCGCATCCAAATGAAGCATGGCAGCCTTCAGCAGACTTTCATGTTCTCATTTCATGGTCCTTGATCATATACGAGGCTTGCGATGTCACAAGAATGATCCTTGGTGCGAAAGTCAGCAGAGCACCATGGCCGTTTGGACGAGAACACAACGCCTCGCACAAAAGGTTGTCTTTCATTTGCTCATGCGAATGTTTCTAATTCGTCTGATGTTTTCGATTTTCGCGTTACCTTTAGCTTCTCAGACAACTTCTTTTCATAACTCCTTCCTGCTTCTTAGTGTTTTGTAGCAACACGCCTTGTATCCTCTGCCTAGGGTTTTCTGAATCACTATGCATTTCAAGTCCTCGCGACGTGTCCATCTGACAGCCTCAGTTGCTTTCTAGTGGAGAGTGTTGCAGTAATTTTACCGGGAGTCGAATTGACAAGGCGGACGATGCTCAGACTCTGAAGTACCCCACGTCCCAGATCGCCGACACTGGCTCGTTACTTTTGGCAGACTTGCAATATGTCCCTCAACACTACCATCTTCCGGCAGTTTGAATATGCTCCTCATCTGGGCACATATCTGTTTCCTGCTTCTAAGGGCACAGAAGACATGCAATGCTGAGTTTGTTCTCTCATCTTCAGTGCCACATCGCCCGAACAATGTCATGAGAATCGTGAGATATATCTCCTGTTTACGTGGTTGCTCCTCGGAACCGCAGCTCAGATCTCCGAAAAAGTCCGAGTCTCGAGCGAGGCCGTCTTTCTGGCAGCACAGAAGCACCCCCATCCAGTTGACTTAAGAAAGCCTCAAGGAATCGCTCAGAGGCAAGGACATCATGAGATCACAAGACGGGAAGTACGATTCTCGAGTCATCAGTGGGGCGGATGCCGTTCGATCATTGTTGGATGTTAGTCGTACCACCTTCAAATTGCCGCAATTGAACTGCACGCACATTGCTCCAAATTTCCTGAAAGCCATGCTGGGAACAATCGACTTGCTGGGCTGATCGCTGAAGAAATGTCGATGTCTCGACTTGTATGCTGTTCTTGTTGTTCCCCGGAGCACTCCCTTTCTCGCTAGAGAGTTTTCCCTGCTTTGGAGCATTCATTCGCAATGCGACAGCTTCCCGGATTCCCAACCCAAAAACTCGGCATATAGCCAATCTTGTGCTAATGAATCTGTTCTCGTAACTGTGAACAATCACAGACAATGAATTGAGACCATCGTCTCTCTGGTCTTTGTGAAGCGAATAATTTGCAACTACACATCTATGCCTCTTGCCCTGCAGCAGTGATTATCTCAAAGTGTTTAGAAGTACCAAGTCAAGCGTCTACGTATTCTGGATTTGGGTCTTAGAAGTCCAACAAAGTAAGTCCTGAAGCCCAACGCGGGCTGGAGTGTGGTAAGGGTAGGCTATGTCTGCTGGTCAAAGATGGTGTTGTTCTCCGTTGAGTTTTAGCCGACGAAAGGGAAAAGTGCATTATTGACGACGGGTCAAATCTCTCTCAATAACATTCTGGGTATTGAGGTATTTGAATTGGCTTTCATCTTGTCCCAAAGTGCAACATCCCTCCCACACATTTTTGTATCGGAGACAATCGTCGTTCTTCCCCAAATGTCGATGTCATTGCCTCCTCAAACCACCTCTGCCAATTGCTACCAGAAATGCAATCGCTCTCACGTAGTAATGCATGTGTACTCGTCTTCAGAAGCGCGCCATTGCAAAAGCAATATTCTTCGTGGGGTAAGCAGCAAAAGCCAGAGAAAATACCTTGACTTTTAAAGTTAAGCATAACCAGGGCAACAAGCAGAGGTCAAAAGTGCATCTATTTCTACGGCTTTCAAAATCACAATCTGAACCCCCATGGTATTTACCGTGTTCCATTACCCAAGTTATTCCTTGGACTCCGCTTAATATCTTTACTACCCAACCAGGCACCAGCCCATGAAAATGCCTCAACCCCCATCTTCATGCAAGGCTGCGGAAGGCGTCAAATTATGCACTTAGGCAACCAGAGCAGGCCGCGGAGGGAAGTCTTGCTCAATAGGGAGGCACATCAGCCTCACGCCCTGATTCTACTACACCTTTACTTCTAGCATTTTGATGTCCAGAGTCAAGCTCAATTGTTTCTTCCTCTTCCTCTTCCTCCTCTTCTTCTTCTTCATCCACACCCCCACGAAGCATAGCCATCTCCTCCTCCGGTCTCCCGCTCTCGCCCCTCCCCAACATCTCAACATCCAATCCCCTCTCACCAGCACCACACCCCTCATTCTGTCCTTGCGCTTGGCCCTTCTTGACAGCAACGAAAATCGCGCTCCCCAGAATGAGGCCACTCCCCGCCAGACTCCACCACCCAGGACTCTGTCCAAAAACCACCTTATCCAACCCCAACGCAAAAAGCATATTCGTATATATCATGTTCGTCGCTCTCGCACCATTGCCTCTCCCTCCAGCAGCCAAACCCTTCGTCAGCAGATACTGCATGACGAAACCGCACACGCCGAGGAAGATCAACATGCTCCATTGGCGTAGACCCGCGGGGAGGGCGAAGCGTAATGTGTCTGAGAGGTGGAGGGGTTGGGCGAGGGAGAGCGCGAGGGTAGAGATGACGGTGCAGAAGATGGAGAAGTAGTTCACAGAGAGGAGGGGATGTGCTCTGTTTCCTATCCAGCGTATGGAAGTGAATGCTCCTGCGGAACCGAGCACGCCGATCATGGCTATTGCTACAGCCGACAGGCGTTGAGAGGATGTTGGGATGGGGAAGGAGGATGGATCTGTTGGGTCTTTAGATGTTGCTGCTGCTGTTGTGTTGGATGATGTGGTGAATCCCGTGGAGGAACTAGAATCGGATGTGAAGAATGAGGTTGGGCGAGCGATGAGTACGACCCCGAGGAGGGAGATTAAAGAGGCGTATTGTGCTGAGCGGGGAAAGGGCTCGCGGAGGAAGACGTAGCAACCATAACTTGCTACTGAGGGAGCAAGGAACGTAATCACCACCGCGTCCGCCACAGGTAAGTATTGTAAAGAACTGATGATATGTTAGACAATCATCGAAAAGCGAGATGGGAATTCCTGGAGTGAACACTCACTAATACATCCCAAAAATTCCAAAGAACCCTGTCAAACTCCTCACAACCAGAAGTCCACGAAGTCCTTTCGCACCAAGTGGGAAATCAGGCACTTTGCCATACCACATCCATATAGTACAGAAGATAGCCGTAAGTCCCTGTCTTGCAAACAGGATCTGGAAGGGATCCATTCCTTCCCCCTCGAGTTCTAGTAGTCTCGTAGTAACATTCATTAGGGCTCCAAATAGCTGGGAGAATGTGACTAAGAAAAGACCTTGGTTCTGATCCCAGAAATTCCACAGAGATTCTCTCCACGTTCTCGGGACACTTGGATGCCCTGGGTACGGTGACACACTTCGATCTCTTCCTCTGCCTATCGAGGAGATGGTGCTCATAGATAGCCTCCTGAACGCATCTGGTTCCAACAGCGAGGCATCTGCTCCCTTTGCTGGATGAGGCGAAAGATAATTTCTGTTTGCTCCATTGTTTCCATTGGTATTACCATTGAGGGCCAGGTCGAAATTAGACGGAATATTCTGGAGCGACTCTAGGTAATCATCATGTTCATCGTAATTGGTTGTGGAAGTCTGATTGAGAGGAGCGTATCGTTGTGACATGATCACTGGGATTCATTGCAGAAGCCGAACGGCCAACAGAGAAACCAAATGTGTATGCTTTGCTTATGTGAGACTCATCCAGATAGCTGTGCTAGTCTTAGAGGGAGAAAGGAAATGGAACGACTGCAGTATAGCAAAAGGAATGTTAACTGTGCAAATCGTGAGAAGGCGAATTGTCAGCCTCGAAGATGGGGGGATCTCGAAAGACAGGGTGTGGGCGGCAGGCTGGGGTAAAAAAGGATCGGACACAAGTTTTCAGTTAGTGAGGACAGGAGCATCTGGACTAGCAAATGAGCTACCAAAGGAAAGTGGGCCTTGGATGCTACTCATGGATATGTAAGCTTCGATGCTAGTGATCAATGAGAAGGCCGGATCATCCAGAGATTCGGTACAATAATAGAACACTTGGCCTGGTCTTTGTGTCATGACTTAAGGCCATTGTCTGAACATGCTTCAAATAGAGAAAGAAAGCGCAGAAATGTGCTTGTGATCGTGCAACTGCACCTCAATACTGAACAAGAAGAAGAGTCTGGGCTTGACGGACGGTAATTGAAATGATGGAATTGATGGAATTGGTATGGAAATTGGTGGGGGTTGCAAGGATAATGTGAGGGGAAATCATCATTGGCGCGGAAGATGTAGATGGAAGCCGGAGGCTGGATTCTGCTCCGGTTTCGCTACTGTACCTGTTGCTGGATTCTGGAAGCTGTGAGTGGTCACTGTCAGTATTATCTTGTTGCATCTGGTCCTAGAGAAGGATATAAATTCCAAGCGAGGCGAGGTTTCACTGCAGCGCCATGTGACAACGCAAATCGCTGTCACTCATCCTGCACTCCAATCACGAGGATTCCGAATTTTATGAAACTCCATTTCTGTGTAGTCGTTCTGTAAAGGAAACAGTGGCTCCTTGCCGGGTATTTCCCCATACGCCTAAAATGCTGCCTTCAAACTCCAATATAGATGCATGCCAGGAACTTGTAGTCCACCATCCAAACCATTTCAACCGAGATCGTAGCAAGAAGACACACCGCAGACCATCCATCGTAAAGAGATTCGTAGGTCGAGTCGATATAGCTCGAGCATCATGTCCAAGCCAAAATCTCATCTCCCTGCACCAGTACCAGTGCTTCTCCCACCAACTGTACGAGAATCAAGATCCATGTCATCATCTGCGTCGCCCAAAGGTTCCTCTTCCAAGGCCTTCACATTCGATTTCGTGATCTTGTCATCGTTCTGATCAAGCAATTTCCGAGCTTCCTCTATTGCCGTCTTCTTGTTAAACGTTTCATTAATCTTGCCCAGATATTCCGGATTTTTTCGACAAGCGAACTTGATGTCGTCTGGCTTGATTTTTTGTCTTCCTGATAGCTGAGCGGATCGATGGGCTTCGAAGCAGAGTTCCGTGATGAAGTCGGTGAGAAGTTCGTCGAGGACTCGCTTGGTTGTTTCAAGGGAATTGGGGACGTCTCCGTGTGCGAAGAGGAAGTGTTGGACTAATGATAATTTAGAGATGGATTCAAAAATGCATGATGATAACTTACGATCTTGGTCAGCAAAATTCTGCTGGCCTCTGTTCTTTCCAACACGCGCTCTGGGCTCCATGGTGGCACGTATTCCTGGGGTGATACTCGCTTGATCTCGTTCCCTGCTGGATTTCCCTGCTTTTCACTTTCTGCACTTGGTCCTAAGCTTGAGGATTGATCCGTTTGTGCGAAGCTGAGCTGTACAGATTCTCCCACTAGGCGAGTAGCTGGCCGGCGGAGTGTCTTATCGTAGTCGGGAATCTTGAGATGCCTTCGTTACTCTTGGTAGTGTGGATTCTTCTGCCGGATGCCTGGCTTGCTTTCTTCCTCGGCGCAATCAATCTCTACCACCTCGATACTCTCTCCTTAAGTTCGCAGAACCTGTAAGTGCGTATATTCCTGTCGGAATTCCTGTGTGAAATCTGCTGATAGCCTGGAGGGGATTAATGGGTTTGGTCGAGTCGAGGGTGTTGACTCGAGTTGACGCGTTGACGTTGTGCAAGATTGAATCGATGGACTGAGAGGCAGAGCTGTCGGTAATACCGCTGAGAGAGGCGTTGTTAACAGTGGTCGTAGTAGCAGCTTCCACAGCAATTACAGGGTCGACAACGAGTTGCTCGTTTCTTGGTTGAGTTCTCTGCGCAACGATGTAGTTGAAGATGGTTTTCGTCTGCGCGAAAGTCACCGTTGGACGCTTGCTCGAGCTCGGACCAGCTAGAGGCTCGAGATCCTGGTACGCCATTGCGCCTCAGCAGCCCAGGTGTCCTATCTCGTTCAGGACATCCAAGTGGCCCTCGTCAAGAGAAACTGACAGTGGTCGCAAACTCATTGTTGCAACAACACAGCACTCTTGTTGACCGAACGCAAAGATGGTATGTAAAGAAAAAAGTGCGAAGGTCAAAGCTTTGACCATCATTGACTTCACTTGCGCTAACGCCAAGCAATTTTAGACTGCTCTCTTCAACTTCCAGTCTGCACTCCTGGTGCTCCTCCTCTTCATCTGTACGGCCGCCTATTGCCACCAGCTCTTCCCCGCCTTTATGGATAGGAAGAAGGATTCGTATGTACCAAATATGATTCAGTATTATAGGAAGAGGGATCTAATACATCGCAGGCCGGTCGTGGGCGTTGCCTGGAAATGCGCGAGGATAGGAGAACGATTAAGTCCATACATAAGCGTTTGCTGCGTAATATTTGCAGTAAGGAAGACAACGATATTATCAAGGACTTATCTGACAGATACAGGTTCGTTTGTTCATCGGCGCATAAGGGAAGGGATTACACAAATTGGCGTTCTGGGGGTCAAGGCCGGATGGTCACTCAAAGGGCATGTGCGAGAACTGTATGGTTGCATCAAGAGCATCAGCGTTATGATATTAGAGAGGAGGCCGAAAACTACGGCACTTCCAAAATATTATGCAATTCGAAGCATTCAGCCTCGATCAAATCCATCCCCTGCAAACGCCGTCGCTATGCGCAAAGCAACCAGATTCCTCATTCATGAAGACTTGTCCTAGCACTGTCATTCTCTCCCCAGATATCCCTGCTTTCCTGCTCAACTGCTTTCATGGCGTTGGCGACTTCTTCCAATTTGGCGACGACATCCAGCACACCCTCGTTGACCCTCTGGAAATACCGATCGTTGGCCTCTCTCCTCGTCCTTGCTAATAAGATATCTGCTTCAGTCTCCTCTTCCATCTTGCTTCCCATTGATTGCGCCGTGCCCACAGCAATACCACTACTACCTGGTCTGCCACTTGCACTGGGAACCGTACTCCCAAGAGTATCCAGCGCACTCCTACCTTCACTCCCAAGTGCCAGACCCTTTCCTCCAACTGACTTACTGCCCTTGTCTGTACTTTCGATAGCTTCATCAGCTTCACTTCTAGCCCAAGCTTGCGCCAATTCTATCTGTGCAGCTCTTAAGCCTTCCAAAGCCTTGCTGTGCTCAGCGCCGAACACGTGTGTGCCACTGACAGCATTCAACTCCACCTCCTCCAACGTAGTCTGCATCTCCGCCCAAAGAGCATCTGTTCTGTCCGCTTGCTTCTTGCCCTCTGATATCTGCTGTTGCCGAGGAAGCGCTGGACGAGGTAGTGCCGTAACAGAAGCTGTGTCTTGAGGGCCATCGAGATTGGTCCTTCCCGGCATACGCTGAGAACGTTGGCGGATGAGGGGTGCTCGAGAGGTGTTCAAGGAAGAGGGGTTAGGAGGTTGAACTGCTGTGACCCCTGGAAGGGATACATGGGATGCATTTTGGGATGGTGGTCCTAGAAATAATGATGGAGGAGGCTCGCGCAGCTGTTTTGCCTTCGTCTTTGGTGATTGCGACATTGTTACATGGTATTATAAGTCAACATGGAAGGTCGACGCTGAGGCTGGGTGAAGCTGGCTGAGAGCTTCAAAAAGCGGCGTTGGTTGGGAAGTCTGGATAGAAGATTACACCAAAAGTCCCAATTGCTGTATTGACATACCACTAGACCGGAGATTGGGTTTAAGATGGATCTTGTGTCAAGACAATCGAGATTTTTGAAGGTTCTTTAGAGTTACTCAAGTTCCTCCCTTAGATTTTACATAGCTGTTACTGGCGTTGCTGCTCTTATTCTTGGAGCTTCCACACTCCGGATCGGCGTTTCTTTTCGCCGCCACACCCAGGCTAAGATTCTGAAAATTAAGCGAACGCACTTTGCAGCCCATTGTCGGAAACTTCACCAGATCTCGACGACACGACAACCAACAACTCAACTACTAACCTCCCATCATCGCCATAAACCGGTACGACTCACCATCTTCCTATCCAACGTCTGCGAACCTCTGATCTCCAATTCTAACATCTACAATAGCAATCATGGGTAAAGGAAAGCCTCGTGGTCTCAACGCCGCCCGCAAGCTCCACAACCACCGACGTGAGCAAAAATGGGCAGATCTCTCATACAAGAAGCGTGCTCTCGGAACCGCATTCAAGTCATCGCCATTCGGAGGATCTTCCCACGCCAAGGGCATAGTTCTCGAGAAGGTTGGTGTTGAGGCCAAACAACCCAACTCCGCCATCCGAAAGTGTGTCAGAGTCCAATTGATCAAGAACGGAAAGAAGGTCACTGCATTCGGTACGTTTTGGGCTGCTTCTCTACAAACATCTGGCAGAGGGGAAAGAGGGAAGAGTGATTGAGATGGGCTGGGAAGGGAATCAAATTTAAAGAAAGTGAACAGGATGGGCGAGAACAGATGGCTGATTGGAAAATTTAGTCCCCAACGATGGTTGTCTCAACTTCGTCGACGAGAACGATGAAGTCCTCCTCGCTGGTTTCGGTCGTAAGGGAAAGGCGAAGGGAGATATTCCCGGTGTTCGATTCAAGGTCGTGAAGGTCTCAGGTGTTGGTCTGTCTGCGCTGTGGAAGGAGAAGAAGGAGAAGCCCCGTTCGTAGAGGAGCAGGTTGTTTTCCGAATCGAATCGATGGGTTTTGCGCAATACGGGACAACATTGGGAACGGGGGGGTGTTACTCTTTTGCGATTTGCGAATGCATGGCTCGTCAAGTGTCTGATACGGATGGATGGGCAGGCAAGCATATGACAGATGATGAATAGAATCATCAAATCACCTACCACCACCTCCGAAAATACCAAAGTTGTTCCCGACATGACGTGCTGGGCAATCGTGACATATCGAAATCGAACGAGATGCCGGAAAGAATTCCGATGGGATCCTAATCAGGCAGATTTATCCACTATCTCACAGCATTTCACGACCCACAGCAACGCATTCTTTGACTGCAACAGGGTCCCAGATGCCTTCTTGCAAGGTCACTTCGCAATCACTTTCCTAAGCATCTCTTCTTGGCGTTGCGCAGAACATGTCACTGTCCACTGTCCACTGGCTATTGGCTCAGTCCCACTCCTTTTATTCGTGACAAGTGTCGCATACCAGAGGCCGGAGCTGCGTCTTGGTACCACTTTTTGGAGCATTTGGTCACACCCCGGAGTATCTCACCCCGTTAGCCTTCATCACCATCACCAACACGCGCTATTTGAGTCTCATTGCTCTTCTCATCTGATTCGCCTATGTACTCTATGGTCTTCGTGTTCTCTATGAAAAATATTACACATTCTCCACTCCAAGCCATTTATACTGTCTTAATAAATCTCCAAAGCGAATGGCAAGAAAAGAATCATCGCTGCATCAAATGATCCTACGGCATCAGCCGATCCCCACCTACCTCTATCATCATGTGCCACCACCTTGCACGAGCAATTGCTCAGGCGCGCCAGCCCCCCTTCCGATAGCTGCCTTGGGACTCACGATACCCTTGACGAACTGTGGCTTCCCAGTATTCTTGACAGGCACCTCGTAGCTTCGGACTTCACTGCCAACCAGACTCTCGAAATCCCGCACAACGGTGGAGTTGACAGCCTCCACATTCCGGTAATAAAGCTCTTTGTCCACCACAGCTCCACTTGCGTCCACACCCCTAAATGCGAATTCCTGGGCGGTACTTCCAAACCCACTGCTTACGCCGACGGATGGGGCGCCGAAATAGAATGCTGTGCCGTTCTGTCTGGTGCTCAGAGAAGTCCCTGAGAAGCCGGACACGAAAGATGCGGTGCGGGGCAATTGAGCGAATGGTTGAAGTCCAGTTGGAAAGACTGGTTTGCCTTGGAAGGATAGATCGAGGCCCAACATGAGGTCTGCTTCTATGGTAAAGTTACCGCTAGGCTGTACGATGTAACTGCTGTTGGCGTAAAGCGGATACATGTAGGAGGATTTGTAAGATGTTCCTCCAGCAGATTGATCAAGCCCTGTTGTTGTATGATTGTTCTGTTGAACCGCGCCAAATGCAATGAACTTGCCATAATTGGTAACAGAGAGCGATTGCGTCCATGTCGAAAGGAAGGTCTTGTTCTGTGTAGTGACCTGAGATGATATGAAGATGGATCGTTTGACGTCCGTAGTGTAGACCAAAGTCTCGTTTGCACCAGTAGAGTTCTGGATAAGTGATTGTGAAAGGCTAATCGTCGGTTGCGGGAGATGTGTAGTCGGTGCGTTTCCTGTTGTTATTGACTTCGAGTCACTATCAAGCCATACAAAGATCTTTCCCGTCACTAGCCAGCTGCTACCGACGGACTCGGATATTGAGCCGCCACTTTTTCCGTCGTCAACAATGCCAACCACCCGAATCTCGAAAGTATGTTCTCTGCCATCCGAGAGTACAGGAAGCCAAGGTGTGATGTCGATCTCATGTTCTCGTAGGTCGAACGCATCAATTCCAACGATGGGGCGCCATAGACCTGCGGGATGAATTAGTACATATGCGCTACTGTCTAAATAGCTCTTCAGACATAGCATCCAGAGACCAAGCCGCTAGTATGATTGATTTTACTTACCAGGAACAACGCCTCCCGTGAATATGACAGGGAAAGGCCAGTGTACACCGGCAAGTTGGCCGTCGATCAAAACTTGGACCTCGCGGAACGGAGAATATCCATACAATGTACCAACAACCGGCACAAATGTGCTGACATCCGACTGCAGCACATTACTCCACCAGAACTCTTCAGTCGCTTGTCCGCATGCTGAGACCGAGAACACCGCGCGAATTGCATTTCTTGGAAATGCGACAGTGTTGGTTGCATTCTCGGCGGGCAATGTAAACACACTTGCTGCATTTGAAGCTCCTTTCCTTGCCGAGACGGGAATAATCATCGAAGCTGGGTCAACAGTATCCTGGCTCGTGAAGAAAGTCGCAGAAAGCGTTGTGTTGAATGCACCTGTATAGGTATCGTCTATCAGATTTCCAAGGTCAAATATGATGGTTTGAGGCGAGTTCCAGAAGTACAAGTACTCGGACATGTCCTTGATGTATTCCCAGCGAATGCCATTAGCTGTGGGCTCTGCGGTGGATGTCCGCCACACTTCAGTGTCGCCAAAGTACATGAGGGCGAGTCTGTCAAATTGATGTCCTTTAGAGGTGACCGTGAAGTTCATACTAACGCGATTGAATTTGCACTTCGGGGGTGTATAGTTCCCTGTCTTGTTAGAGTTTGTTTGCAGAGTTTCCGGAAGAACATTCTCACCAACAAAGGGTATGCCGTAGCTGAAGCCAAATGAATGCTCCATTAGAAGAGTCTCGCATCTACCAGGAGCTACCGTCTGGGCGACAGTGGCCGCATTCTCTGACCCATCTTCGAGAACAGTCTCATCAACTAATCCAGTGGGTGTGAGAACAGGCTGGTACACTTGGAAGACTTCGAGGATGCTTGATGGTGATGCTGTTACCGAGGGGGTAGGGACTGCATCTTTGACGAGAGCGAATGCTGGTGAAGAAACCACAGTCTGCCACTCGATAGCCGGCACACATTCGGCAAGCAGCCATACCAGAATTGCACAAGATGCTGAGAGAGCCAGAAAGAAGGCTTTGAATGAGTGCGCTGGGTAGAGAATGCTACGAGTAGTTGCCGTCTCTTGCGCTAAGGTAAGGCTTTTTGCTGTATTCGGATCAATGAAGGCCTCGGAGTTTGCGGGCTTGTCGAAACGTGTGGCGCAAGAGTCGCTACTTATATTCCTTTTTGACGAGAGCATGGCGGGAGATCCTTCCGGAGCAATAAGGCGCTGGGGAGAGACGAGTGCTTTGATTGGGAAGCCCCCACTATGCTCCGTTGGTGAGTTCCAAGTGATCCCAGTATCGTCTTCTTGCTGCAGCAGCAAGTTGTTGTCCAGCAAAGCGACTCTGAAAGTAGTTGAAAACAGCAAATTCGTCTCTGGTCATCACATAAGAAGCTGGTTGGGCTTCAATCTTCCTCCAGATATCTGTTAGTGCAGATTCAAGGATGCTCACAACCGTCGGATCTTGTGCTCCCTCTGGTGTATCTCTTGCGACCTCAAGAGCTTGTGTAACTGTTGTTATTGTTTGCTGCCTGGAAGCTCCATGGTTACTACCGCTATTACTCATTGATGAAAAAGTTGAAGTGCTGTATGTGATGATTGCAGTGTCGACAGCAGCAAATTGAAAAGGAAACGAGATAGGAAGATCTGCACTGCCTTTGAGATGCATCGTGGGGGATGGGTGCTTGTTATGAGGCGAATAATGTATAAGTGATGCAAGTATATATAAGCAGGTAAATTACAGTGGAGGGATTCGTATGGAAGTTCGATAGAGAGTACCGATCGCTTCAGCCGCTGTGTGACCTTGAAATAGGGCTACAAGAAACGCGACTGGGCAAGTTGTATTGGGCACGCCTCTTATTTGTTCTTTTTTTTTGCAACGCAGCGGGTAGAGCACCCATGGAGAAGAGACGAGCAAGGGCCGAGGAAATGACAACTCACAATAAGCGTTATGCAGCGTGCTCGAAACTGGTAATTAACAGAAGCCTGTTACTTTCTTTGGAGCCACAACCCGGTATGGATCGATAGGAGGAGCCACGCCTGTCCGGCGGAAAGAGGAAGTGGCTTGACTGAGGTCAGGTCTCGGGAATAGCGTGTAAGACGCTTGGGCAGTGGAGCATAACAGACGCGGGCTAGGATTTGAGTGTAAACGATCAAACGATCTGTGGAGGCATCTATCTGGAGTGGAGTGAAGCTGGCATTGAAGGCTGCAACAGCTCTGTGAAGAGTCTTGACTGTGGATAATGAGGATACCCGGGAGGGTCTCGTCTCGGTGATAATCTGGAAAGGAGGGCCCGGCAAATGCAGAGGCAGCTGGAAAACATGAATAGGCACTGGGAGGGTCGAGGAGCAAAGTCTCCAGCAATAATCCAGTGTTGCGAGACCTTCGTTCGATCTCGATACCGATTCCGATGCCCTGTGTAGTGTCACGAACACGGCTGGGCATCACAGACGGAACTTGAATTGACGGCACAGTAGCGAGCGCCGATAGTTCAGGGGCCAGAGGCCAGAGGCCAGTGCAGAACAGGGCATTGGCAGGGAGGTCTAGGGCATGACAGGGTTGGGGCGGACCCGGCGAGCATGCCGCATCCGCTGGCTAAAGTCGTTCTTAACCACCACTCAGTCTCTATGGTAAAGTAACATCGAGATAACTGGCCGAACACAACGGCTGTAGTGCTACTACAGGTAAGTCTCACCCAGGTCAAACGAAAGGCCTAGTGAAATTTTGCGGGCCTGTCCTTGCGGTCCTGAGCTGACCAGCTCCACCTCAAAGTGTTTACTTTACCAGACGAGCTCGAGGCCAGGCCCCGGGGAGGACAAGGAAGAGAGACTGTTTTTCGTCTCCATGTTTTATCCTAGTTTCTTGAGTAATGTGCCAAACCTGCAGCGCCGGGGCTGACTTGTAGTAAATAGCTAGTACAGCAGTCCTTGCGCAGCAACATTCAAGACGCTGTGGAGCATATCAGTGGGCGCGCGTGGGAGGGCTCGATAGGACTTGCAAAGATATGACTTACGAGAGCAAGCGCCAGGAAGAGTCGAGAACAACACACTTGCAGAACTCAGGCCATCCTCGTCGCCTGAAAACGATAATTTTAAACAAGGAAGCTGAATTCGGGTGGACTTCCGACTGGCTGGATGCAGCCATCAAGCCTAGCTTCTATGTCCTTGCCCGCCATCGTTCGTTTCCACCTTCACATCCATCAGCAAAACGCTTGAGTTGCATGCATTACCACAATCTCGCACTCCCAAGCTCTTGATGCCTCGGCTCTGCAGTTACAAACTCAAAGTTGGGACGGATCTCCGTCCTGCTGATCCACTGATGTTCAGCTGTCGTCCTTGCCTTGCAGTGCATCGTTTCCGCGCTTCATGCAAACAATATATTAGACTTTCTCGAGCGTGGAGGCTCAAAATCTGACAGCGGTACCAGTGTACCGGCCTCAAAGACGGCAGTCCATAGTTTACCAAGAAACCTAAACTTCCCAGTGGAAACTAAGGGTCCAATAAAGTTTCATTTGCCTCTCCTGCACATCACTTTTCATGTCATGCTTTGAAAATATTTTTCTGTTTTGAGCTCGACAGCAGTTGACGGGCTTCACCCCTCCGTGGCCCTGTAAGATGCGCCAATATTCCGCGCTATCACTCCACTCTAGCAAGGTTCAGTGGCGTGCCGAGCTGGGACTTTGGGAGAGCTTGAACGGGATCCGTCTATGTGTATTCGGGATGATTCAGTAAGTGTAGCTCTGTGCGTTAGCATGCGACTCAGGCATTTGGAACTTGGTGCCGCAGAGTTATTCTGCTCATCAACATCTGAAATAAACCTGGCAAAAAATGCGGCACTTCCAAGTGTTCCCAGCCTTCCTTACAGTGTCAAGCCGAGATCTGCTCTAACGCCACGATCTCCATTTGAGTTCCCTGTGCCCCTCACTCCCACTATTCGTCATTGCCTGTCACGAACTCCTTCAGCATCGTAGCAGGACTCCGTTGTGCCACAGAAATCATATTTTTGACTTTTCGCCTCCAGAGACAACTCCGTGGAAAAATTGATCGCCTCGCGGCCCGGAACCCAAAGGAGCAACTGTTTCGCCCATGAACAAGTTGAGTTGCAGGCGGTTGTGGCTCTCAAGGATTTCCATGATTGCTTCTCATGCAATTCTCCGACTCGGAGCCCCGCGCATGCACGGCCCTTTAAGTTGATGATAAGCCACAGCTATGCTCAAAACTGACATATCTCCGGTCCCAAGAAGCTCAAGAACAAATGGATTTGTTTGAGGACGACGACTGTTGCAGGCTGAAGCCCTAAGCTTCTAAAAAGCGTGTCTCAGACCATCGGTAAGAGATCATGGGGATAAACGAGAAACCTCACTGCCGTTAGAGGTGTTGAGAGTCGTAAGTCCATGGCGCATCGGAAATTTCAAGTCTTATTTATATCGGTTTATATCATGCGAAGGATGATGTGCCGTGCTGTGCCACTCTCGGATCAACAACTGGTACCTACATGGACAGGCAACTTGGACGTGCAGAAGTCAAGCTGTCAAGACCGGCAGTCCTGGTCTGTTAAAACCGATGTCGAACGGATCAGCGCCAATTTAATTCGCTCCAAAGACTGGGGAAGAGAGCATCCGTCCCAGCTTTCCGACTAAGTTCTTGAGTGACTCTGGAATATGAATGTCCTGAGATCTCGGGTTCGATTGGATGAGACCAACGCGTCAAAGCAACCATTCCCAAGAATGACTTACAGGGGTGTCGGCAGAGACATCCGGGCTGGTGTCCGAATCACTGGGTCGTAAGAAACATCGACTCAAACGTGCTACACCACGAATCCGGCGGTCCCAAATGCTTGACTCGATCTTACAGTTGTATGCCTACCGTACCATCTATGCTTGTCCGAATACCGCCGAGAGCTACGCCACTGAATATATTGTTTCGCCATCTCATTGATCAATCATGAAGTTGAGGCTGGCTGGATGCATTAGGAAAATCTTAGCGAGGTCTGCAATTGAGTTTGATACTCCAGTGTGAGCTTACGAATGGTTGTAGGTCAATTTAAAGGTAATAAGGCGTAGGGCTAGGGTCTATTCTAAGACCATGGGTGAACGATAAAGCCATGAGAGCATTTTTGAGGCTTGGACGGGAAAAGACAAGCTTGAACCTTGTTGTTGGGGACATGTACATGCACGAATTCGGCTGATTTAGCGCGGAGACACCCAAATTAAGGTTTTCTCCAAGGCGAGTCCTCATCAGCCGATGTTTTCACCATGCGTACTGAAGCCCTAGAGAAAAAGTCAAAGTCGAGGGCCAAGTCCCCACTCTCGAGGATTTTTTTTAGTGGAGGATCGTCCTGTTCTGGTGATACAGGATCTGAAGTGACCCGGCGCTGCGAGTCAAGTAAATATCTCCGCACCCGCAGCCGCAATACCCACTAAGCGATGTTGACAATCCCCTCCCCTATCATGGCGCGCCGAGCTTCTTCTTCTGACGCTAAAAGGTGATGGATGCTAGGAATATCTCGCTTCACCGGGTGACCGGTTATCAGGATCGAGGTAGTCTGTTTGGTCATTCGATTCCCGACAGTATGGAGCTCAGGAGATCGTCACTTCTCTGCATACATGAAGTTCAAGGTGGCGGTGGAGCCTGTTCGAGATCGCATCATATGTGGATTTAGTGTGGAAAATTGAAGCTAAGGACTTATTTGCGGATTCCTATCAGCCGGTTTACACATCCCAAAGGTTTGGGAGTTCTTGCTCCGGAACTTGCGCCCTTCCTTTCGAAATTGATCTACATTTACTTCGAGCTATTAATGGCAAGTTCCGTATGGTGTGAGTCTCAGTCTCAAAGGAAAGTCACCTTGACGTAATGTCCTAATACGGTCTTCAGTCACTCCTGTTCGCAAGAACCTAAGCAAGCACACAAATTACTTGATGATCCCTGCCTTTTGAGCAACGAATCCAATCTCAAAATAAAGTTCAATATCGCTCATCCCAAGCGGGCTGGGCCGCACATAGTAAGCTTCGAATTACAGGAAATTCAAGTCTTGCAGATCCTTCATCAGAGACATGGATCCGGGATAATCCCGTTTGTAATAAGACTTCCACGAGTGCGTATCCCTGTGAGACTACATACTAGTATTGTGAGATCTAAAGATCAGGGAAGTGCTCACTGCTTTCAGTTCCGCCTCTAGAGTTTAGTCCTTGCACATACAGGTTGGCTCGAGAACCAAGAGAAAACATGCGAAGCGAGCTCAGCCCCTGAAATAAGCGAGACCATAATCTAGTCAATAAACATGAAGCGCTGTTGTGGTGCAGCAGCAAGTGGTTGAAAACTGTATATATCGCCTGGCGGACTGTTAATTATCAGTAGTGCTGCTAGCGAATACTTTAGATGATGTAGGTTCGTTGGTTTAGAAGTCGGAACATCGTGATGAAATACGGTAGCGAGGATCTGAATCTGAACTGGCTAGCGAATTGGCAATTGGACTGGCGCAAAGGAATATTATGAACTTCACAGAACTTCATTTTTCACAATCTTTTACTTGACACAAGCGTAAATATATGATCAACCCTCTTCACAAATATTTAATCTCCGTCTTCTTACCATCCGTATACCTGCCGTATTTTCATCGCGCAGGCAATTCACCCGACCTCACGATAAACACCCAGGACACAAGATCAAACATAATTTCTAGATCATCAAAATGCGGTCCAATAATTTCATATCAAGCGTACTTATCTGCCTCCTCTCGGGCGCCTCGCTCGTCCTCGCAGGACCAGGCGGCTACGTCGAACTCGCCAACCTCACACCATACGACTGGAAGCTCAAATATACCCACAGCTACCACATGGACTGGACATTTCCGCTCACTATCTCGGAGGGCACCACGCAAGAACAGTACATTGAATGGTGGTATGACCACGGTCCCAACGGGGACTGCGCTGCAGAAGCGACATATGAATTAATCGGCTCTCCTGAAGCTGCTTCCTTCACCGTGCAAGCGCGCCAAAATAATGGAAAGAGAATTGAAATTCAGTACAACGATGAACTTTCTTCACTCGGCAATCCTATCGGCTCCCTCATCACCCTCGGATACAAGCGCGACGGAACTGTCCTCTTCGTGTTAGCTGGCAATGAGGCTGGCTCATATGTCTCCAATAATGCTCCTGTGGCCTGGCAGCAAGCTACACTCTCTACTATTGGAAATAAATCTCTACGCGAGATTGCAATGCCAGCTTCTCATGATGCCGGCATGTCGCAACTGATTCGCTACTATGGCGGCGTTGCCCACAACACGCAAACACAATCGGTGCACGTCTACCCACAGCTTGTGTACGGTGCCAGATGGTTCGATATACGACCCGTTCTTCGAAAAGGAAAGTGGTATACCAACCACCTCTCCGTAGTATCAGGACTCGGATACCAAGGAGCATTCGGTCGTAAGATTGCAGATATCATTAAGGACATCAATCGCTTCACGGCTGAGAATCCTGGGGAGCTTATTATTCTCGAATTATCGCATGAGATGAACCGCTTCAAGTGGAAGCCAAGACTCACGAATGAGCAATGGCAAAAATTGTACGATTTGCTGTACAGTGGGATCGATGATCTCTGGATGGCGGATCTGGCGTGTTTGCCGGATGACTTATCGACTGTTCCAATTGAGACGTTCATCCAGCCTGGGTCGAGATCTGCGGTTTTGATCAGGGTGCCGGATTACGCTCCTGTCTTCAATGCGACAGTTAAGAAGAGGCAGTTAGCTATCGATGACTTGCCCACTGGAAATGCGGTTCAAGAAAACAACACTGCAACAGATGAGCCACTAGACCCCAGCGCCGCCAGCATTGTACCCGGTAATTCCACTTTAGACGGTGACGATGACAATTCACCAGATTCATCAGGTTCGCCAGATGCTCCAGACAGCCTCGACGAATCCAACACTACTCTCCCCAAACTGCTGAAGCTCCCCAAACTCCCCGAGCTTCCCTCCCACCAGAAGCCCACAATCCTCACTCCAGCATTCATCTCCGCCCACCGCCTCCCGACCTCCGGATCCTACTCCGACACCGATTCACCAACCTATCTCCAAACCGACCAACTCACCAAACTCAGCACGCACCGCTCCTCTCCAAACAACCGCATGCACCAAAGTACCTGGACCATAACGCAACGCATCGGCCACATCCTCGACGTGTGGAACCCGTCCACGAGCATCATCGCCGACGCCGTATCTGCACATCGCAAACTTTTCAGCAAGATCTGGACGGGTCTGAGCAGCAAGACGTATCCGAATTTGATCGAGGTGGATGATATACATAATGACCACATCAAGGCGTTGTGTATGGCGATTAACCAGTACTTTGCTATGGGGAAGGACCTGCAGGTACCGGCGACTATGAAGAGATTGGCGAAGAGGAAGATGGTGCCAATGATCAAGGGAAGGCCGGCTGATTTGGTGATGGAGAAAAATGAGTGGGTGGGAAGGAGGGTGGAGTGGTTCGTAAAGGCGGTTTGGTGTTCCTTAAAGATGGAGCGAAACCCTTGCTGGACTGATTCGGACGTATAGATGGAGGAGAAGAATCATGGTTCACAGACCTGCGTCATGAAGATTTCGAACAACGGAGCTCCTTGGCTAGCTTGAATTTACTTCCCCCCCTCCTCCCCCTTCGCAAAGGTAGAGTGGGACGACGAAGACAATGAATGAGGAAGGAAAAAAGAGTGGGGCGAAAGTTACAGTACATAAACGCAGTTATTATCCCATCATCAATTCGAACATGAATAATCTAAAGGGAGAGGAAAGGAGATGTGAGAATCGAGCTCTTTGAGATGATGGTGTGAGAAGGATCCCTGTTGAAGGCTGCCTTCTTTCTTCCCTGATAAAGCTTGATAGAGGTCAAATACAATCCTCCCATTGATATATAATATACAAAGCTACTAAGAACTCCAGAATGGACTCAAGTAATTGGCTTTACCGACCTAACATTCACAGCACAGCCACTTGGGTGCCTGTAGAGGTCCAAATCCCGGCTAGTCTACATTTGCTGAGGAAATGACAGACCACGATACTTTGGAAGCGACTGGACGTTACCGAAGAAAAAAGACGACAATAAACTACTGTAGATGGCTCCATGTCTACTGGAAAGGCGAATTCACCGCACTGATTTTTCCAGAGCCGCTCCAGATTCGGGAAAGTAACTCACTCTACACGGCAACTTGGGAAATCCAACCTCAACAAATCCGGCAACATGCAGCAATCGAGTGATTCGAGCACTGATCCAAAGGACCTCGTCAATCACCACATTAGCAAAAGCGCCACTAAGCCCTCATCCAATTTACAGAGCGGCACTTGCAGTGAACCAGATCGACAGATCTCCAGCTAACAGTTCTAGTTTGTGACAGAAACGGCTGCTAACCAAAGTCCAAGCAAATTAGAGCGTGGATAAGAAGCAGCAGCAACAAATATCGACAAATTTTTGCAAACGAAACTGATGTTCAAGTGGTGCTCGGTCATCAAGTATGTTGCGTGGGAAGCAGAATTGAAAAGCCGAAGAACGTGGCTCAGGGCAGTATACTAGGTTGAGAACTCGGATTGAAAAAGATAGACTTTTGGAAATAGTAGAAGATTGCAGAAATAGGAAGAGCTTTTAAAAGAGTAGGGTAGCTGCACCATCAGACACGAGATTCGCGTTGTGTCTGTGACTTTGAGAAGGGGATATACTATAATTTGCATTTCCCTTCTGGCACGGACCGCGGTGTACCTAACGAGAGAAATACAATGGAAGTAGGAGAATATTAAAGGAGCACTTGCAGTCCCTATGTGTGGATTATATGCCTGGCTCGTATCCATGAAGTCCCGTGAGCTGAATGAAAGGCCCCAGTAGCTGAAAACAACATTGACATGCAGCTGAAGTCTTGGACGGCAATTGAAAGAGACAGTACGTGGAAACGATCTGAACTCACAGGCCTAGTTCATACGCTCAACTCTTATTTCATGCTATCGACATGTAGATAATGCAAGACCAGTATCCAACCCACGCTTAAAATGCATCGCTGTTTAAGTTCTCTGAACGCCTCTACCCAGATTTTTCAGTATCCCAGAATCGTATCAACACTATGTACAGTCGATGCCCTCCTCTCCCCACATTCCACATCTAAACCACCTCCCCACTCGTCCTTCTCCGCATAAACTTGGGCATCTTCCTCCACTGCCTCCCATTCAACGGCCTCTTCTTCTCATCACTGCCCGCATCACCATACGCACTCATTCTCCCCTTCCTCCTTCCCGTCCTCACATCCCTCCTACTAGCACAGCAACAGCTCATACCGAGATGAATCAAGAACCCGAAAATGCTAAACGCAGACCCAGTCCACATAAAGCCAAACATCTGCTCGCCGATACTAGCGCTGATATTTAGATCTGGCTGCGAGGTCGCTACGTTGCGGAAGATCACCGCCATGACGGTCGCGATGATGGTTGCAGCTGTGGTGAGCAGGGCGGCGATGAACGTCCAGATTGCGAAGGGAAAGGACCACCATCTTGATTTCAGGGTGATGGGAGCGATGAATATCGAGAGGAAGTTCATGCATATGCCGGTCAGGTAGAAGCCGAACATGACGTGGGAAGCAATCCTAATCAATTTCAAGATATCCGTAATCTCTGCGGGGAGAGCGATAGTGGCGCCTGCCAGGAGCTCGTTGAGCAGGATCTCGACGGGGTTGAACCAGTAGAGTGGTTTGGAGTTGGAGCAGTATGTGATTCCCTCATCGTTGTAGCCTTCGCAGAAGTTCCAGAGGCCGACTTGGTAGAAATCGTGGAGGCCGAGGGAGCGGGCGAGGGAGTTGACGAGTTGGATGTCGTTTGCGGAGGAGGGGATGATGTTCGTGAGGTCGAGGGAGTAGAAGTAGGTGTCGCGGATGACGGGCTTGTTGTTGATGTTGCCGATGATGGTCTGAGGATAGCATTAGTACGGCTTGGTCGATTTAAGGTTATTTTGTGTAGGTTTGAAGCTTACCAGAATTAAAAAGATTACAGAGATGAAGAAGAAGACGCAGGAGACTATGATCGAGATTTTCCGAGTCTTGGTGGCTTCCTTGACGTCGACTCCGGGCGTGTATGTAGGTGTCAAAGTCCGCTCTGAATTCTGCTCTGGCCCTGTTGCTGGACCATCAGCGACCCCATTTTCCTGCACAGATTTCTCCTTCTGTCTGCGAGCAGCGAGTGATCGAAAGGTAGGAAGAGCCATGCTAGATTAATGGGCGTCAAGCCAGAGCCAGAGGGACGGGTCTGAGTGAGGTCGAGGATGGGTATCACGACCTGGCAACAGCGAACATTACACGCAACGGATGGAGGAGATGGAAACGAGGAGGTCAGTAGTGTATATCAACAGACTGCTAAGCTGCAAAACGACATCATCACAGGCCAAGGGCAGGGGATATCAGCCCCCATTGCGCGTCTCGACAAGTCCACTGGAGTGGAGCCCTTGGCCGTGAATAGCGCCCTAAGAAAAGGTTATCAGCCACTGATGCGTGAGATCCACCGCCATGGGTTCTGGACTGCCGTCAAGAAGTGTCAAATAGCCGCATTAACAGCCGTACTCCGAGTCAAGACCCGATATGATTTGAACTTTGTTGTGGTTGACCATTACTAGTCGTAGAATGTTTGCGGGCAAAAATTACCATTTTTTTCTTTTTTGTTTCAAGGTCATCTGAAGCTTGGGAAGCGTTGGTGGTGATTCAGTGGACGGGAAGGCTTGAAGTCGCTGAGCTAACAGCGTATTAGGCTTGATGGCACAGGCATCTTCGGAAGCGACTCAGTGGATTCAGTCTTTAAAGGCTTCTATGACCAATTGAATTCCAGGGTACTGGGTGCTGTACCGGCTTCTTCTTAATACTTCCGTGTTATCCTTGGGTCGATCTATTCCCCGACAGCAACCAAATACAGCAAGGCTGTAACTCCAGACAACCTTTTTCCTTTTCAAACACGATTGAGACGAGCATATGGGTCCGGCAGCAAGCAAAAAAGCAGAACAGGCGTTCTGTTTCTTTGGCTGAGGTCTCTGCTTCACTCAGAGTTCCAAGCTCTTGGCCAGATATCATCCCATCCCCTTTCTTTTGTCTTGACGCTCGTGGCAGAAGGACAGCAAGGTCTCGTACCCATTTGCCGGGATAAAATGCTCAGCCACCAGCACCTAATAGCCCTTTCGGAACCTCGGATCCTTGACCTTTGAAAATAAGAACCAGCAAGAAAACCAACCTCTTCATCTGAATAGTCTGGAATTTCCTCTATTTGTCAATCTTTGCAACTATTCTCAAGTGTCTCTCGTTCTCGCATTTCTTCATCACTTGGCTCCAGATCTAGAATATCTAGGAACAGCTCTAGCCTGCTACTAGTGTACCAGCCAGCATCTCCCGCCGGGCTGCCGAAGCCTGAATCGACGTCATTGATCGGATAATTTTATCCACTCCACTCTGTTGAGACGACGAGGCAGCGGCTGGGCTTGAGGTCGTGCGCTGTATTTTAGCTTTTTGGGACATGTTGACGTGGACGAGGCTTGCTTTTAACTCTGGATATATTGTCAACCATCCCCTCTTTCGATACCCTGTGGACGACTTTGATAGCATTTGCTTTGGTGGATTTTGATCTGGAGAACTGCTCCAATTTGGAGATTTGTTACCATCCCCTGGTGTCTCCCATTGAGGTTGGATACAGCTCAGAACAGCCATGATCTTCTCACGCATACTTCCATATGGCTCCCTTTTTGCTCTTGCGGCCTCTCAAGATGTGCTCACATTGAGTGGGACATCCATAGGCACGTCTTCAGCAGCCGTCCCAACAGGAAACTACATATCATATTCTTCGACTTCGACCAGGCCCTCGACATCAGCGATCACCACATCTGCCATTGTTTCAACAATAAGTAGCGGATCTACAACTCGCACAACGACCTTGGGATCAACAACATTATTTGGAGTGGGCGGGAGCATAATAACCGCTAGCAATGGGACAGCAACGGCAACTTCTACGAGTGAAGACTCCCAGCTCTTCCTTACTGGACGACCACAAACAACACTCTCCGTAAACGGGACTATGAATGGCACCGCGACTGAGACGACCTCTACTGCACCACAACCTACAAATACCACACCCTGCAATAACTACGTGGAGTTTTGCGGTCGAAGTTACGGAAACATCACTGAGGTAGCAGCGCACAATTCGCCATTCATCAGGCCAGGAAATGCAGCATCCAATCAGGCTCTGGACGTGACTACACAATTGAACGATGGGGTCCGTCTACTACAAGGACAAATGCACTTCGTAGGAGACGTACCACATTTTTGCCACAACTCTTGCGACATGCTTGACGCAGGACCTATTGCAGACTACCTTTCGACAGTCTATGACTGGGTACACTCGCATCCGTACGACGTTATTACCATCCTCCTCGGAAACGGTGCCTACAACGCCGTAACGACCTACCAACCCTTCATCGAACAGAGCAACCTCCAAAACTACGCATACATCCCCCCAAAGATTCCCATGGGCCTCAATGACTGGCCAACTCTCGCCTCCATGATTCTTTCAGCCAAACGTGTGGTCTTCTTCATGGACTACGAGGCAAACCAAACAGCCGTGCCCTGGATCCTCGACGAGTTCTCGCAGATGTGGGAGACGCCATTCGATCCCGTCGACCGTGATTTCCCCTGCACTGTTCAGCGTCCCCCTGATCTCGCTGAAGAACAAGCCAAGAACCGCTTATATCTCATGAACCACAATCTCAACTACGACATCAACCTCCTCGGGAACTCGATCCTAGTTCCTAACATCCCGCTCCTGAACGTCACGAATAACGTTACCGGGTTCGGTAGTCTGGGAAATGCAACGGCGGATTGTAATTCCACTTGGAATTTCCCGCCGAAGTTTTTGAATGTGGATTATTATAATGTGGGGAATGGAACGGTGTTTGAGGTTGCGGCGAAGTACAATAATGTGACGTATACCAGGGAGTGTTGTGGTTTGCCTGCTAGTGCTGCCATGAGTGCGTATGAGAGGACAACATGGTTGGCGATGGTATGTGCGATTGGGGTGGGATACCTGTTGCTGTGATGAGATGCATGAACCGCACAAAATGCTTTTTGGGAGAGATCATGGTTGGACTGGTGCATTGGCTTAGGCGTTCTGGAGATATCTTACCTTTTGCTAGTACATAAGCGATTCAGATAGTTCAATTGTATCTGAGTAATGCTCACTTGCGAGCTTCATTCTCGATCATCGTTCTCATTCTCTTGCTGTTCAAACCGTAAGTTATCTCTGGACAGTATAGTGGCTAGCGATATGCACAGCATTTTTCATCCTCGTCTTTCTAAACACAAAATCCGGCGGATCAACTCACTGCGTTCCGTTTAGTTCTATCCTGATTTACCAAAACAGCAAAATGCTGCGAGAAGGACGAGGTTTCCTATTGCCACACAGGACTGGCCACAATCCATTATTTTACCCATGCATTCGAGCCTAAAACCAGCTTGTATTGCTGCAGACCAGGAGTCTGGTGTTAAAATAGCATCTCGATTTCAGAAGCATCTACGCGTCACTCTGTACACTTTGGCCAAGAGACGTCGATGTTATTATAAAAGCTACTCGCATACTAGTGAGATTCTGCCTACTCATCCACAACAACCTTTCCTCACACTCCTACATTCACTCCTTGCAATTCCTCCTTCAACTCCACAATTGATACCTCCGGCTTGATGATAGCAAGGCCCTTACGCACATTCCAATAGAAGTCATCATTCAGAATATCCAAGCCCTTCTCCGTCTGCCACGCATTATCATTACCACGGCAATAAATTTCTTTCCAACGAAAGTCCTTCCGTGGAAGATGCAGCATGAGCTTGAACTTCTCCAGGCTTCTAAGCCGTTTGATGGCAACGTGGAAGTCCGCTTATGGCTGCTTCCCTTCATCGAAAGGATTTTCTTTGTCGCTATCAAAATACTAACCGTACTGATACTCTCCCTCAAACGGCCAATCCTAGAAGTACGCATAGTTGTCAGTAAAGTGCAACACGATCGCATTCAGCAAGTCATCGGGTCGACTAGAAAATCCAACTTACATTCCACGACATCTTACAAACACCCACAACCTTGAATCTATCCGAGATTGTCTCTGGGAAAGGGAAATACAGCGGCGGCGCGACACGCAGTTCCTCGCCCTGGAACTTATGCGGAACAGCATTCGTAGTGAACCATACCTCTCCATTGCTGAAATTGAACCATCTCCGCTGCGTCACATCCCTTTCCAGCCACACTCTCTCATACCCATTCTCCTCCGCTACGCATCTCGATTCCTGGCACATAGATAGCAAAGGTAAGATCTTCGCGGACAGTCTCCATGTGCTCATGTAGTCGCCGTCGTGCGGGTTGTAGAATGGGTCGTTGGTGTCGCCGTTGCGGAAGTGTTGCGTGTAGGCGTCGTAGTTGGCGCGGAGGAGTGAAGGGGGTGAGGAGGTGAGGATGAGAGTCCAGATTTGCATGCGGAGCTCGGCGGGGAGGAGGGGGAAGTAGTGGAATGTGTTGAAGGGATCTGCTGAGGCTATCATGGTTGATGGTCCGGTGGAGGTCTTGAGAGGAAGAGGGTTCTGAAGCGTCGCTTCCGGAATATGATTTGCTGGCTGGGCGGCTACAGGGCAAACTGTCTCTTCGAGATCCGAAAGAGTGGTGGTGCTCAACGACGTACCAGATGCTGCTTCATCCTTTGTAGTCTCGACTTGAAGCGAGCCAATCTCTACTGGCGCGGTACCGGTGCTGATTCTGAGGTCACCAAACAGCGAAGTTACGTATCTTCTTTCAAAATTCATGTCTTAGCTAAATTCTGCCAAAGGAACTTGTTTGTGTAGTACCAAACAATGATGTAGTAGGATGATGGTTATATATAGAGGAGTGGCTCAACCCGCGGAAAATTCAATTATGAATCGCAGCTCTACCATCGAAGGCATATCCTCGCCTTCGAATCATGACTGTCGGCATGCTATACGCGATCGTGTAATACACATTAAGGCTCATATGCTGTTTAATATTTAACTTAGTTAATGGTCGCGTCCGGTCATGTTTACTAAACTCCTTTAAGCGAGGATTTCTTGCCCTAATTCATTGGTCGGGAACGAATGACGACTGCTAACCAATGCAGCTTTTTGAATCACAATTGTACATCGTATGAATGAGTGCATCTATAGTCGATGTTCTCGGTCGAGTGGCTGCAGTAGGAATTTCACCATACGTATGGCTCGAGGTCCATGGCGAATAAAGCCGGCTGATTCACACCTCAACGACTGGATTTTTTCTTCTGTGGCTCAGAGGAAGAACGCCCTGATTATTTATAGAGAGTCTATTCTTGCTGAAACTGAATTAATTCCAGCCGACGACCTTTTTCTAGACGCCCAGAATCAATACCGATTCATACCTGATACGCAGAGTACTGTCATATTTCCACCTTTCGAAGCCACCAATCTACACCACCGAGACGAAGCTCGTACGCACAGCATTTATCCTCACAAAAAATACCAGAGCAGTCTATCCAGGGTTCCACTCCACACGAGGCCATGCCTGCACTGAAAAAAAGCTCCGCCTTGTGGGCGACCAGTGAATGAGGAACACCCAACTGGGTTCCACTTTTGTTCTGGTATGCCACTCGAGCCCCGCTTGAAGATTCTGAGTATCGCCAACGCACCAGAGGACACCACGAATATCGAACATGAAAATGACGCTCACACGGACGATGTCACCAAGAGCGACGCCCATAAGTCTGAAGTACCATGCCATCACGTTTCGAACAACGAAGTCGAAGCAGCTGCTGATCTTGGTAACTATCAGCAGACCCCTGCTTCAAAGGAGCAAGTTGATCCTTCAGGATATGGTCCGATCGAAGAAGCCGAGCAAAGAGCGAATGACTTACAATCAAAGATCAAAGCAGCCCAGAGAGAAGCAAGAGCTACGTTCTAAGCCAAGTTTAAAGACTTTCATTTGCCCGGATGGGTCATCCCGGAGCCGCCACCTCGTTCAAGTTCTCATGCTACCATGGCAGACATTCCCATCACTGCTCAAGAAGAAATTCACTCCCAATATGAGTGCTCAGCATCTCCTGTAGAATTCGACATCTTTTCGTACCTGTCCAAGACGCCGCCTCCTCGACCAATTCCTCAAGCTCCTGCGCCAGTCCCTCTGGAAGTTATTCCTGTCACTGTCAAAATGGAGTGATACAATTAAGATGAGGACTCAGAACCAGTTACAGAATTCCATTTCTTTCCATACCTACCCCAGACCATCCGTAATCAAATCTAGAAGTATGCCACAACCCTCTCGCAGGAGCCTCGTACCCTCGGAATGCGTTACAAAATCAGAGTCAATTACAGTGTCGATGTGTACGGAGACCCATGTGGGGTCTGAGAATTCAAACTTGGACCCAAGGAGAATCGCATCTCAGTCAAAGCGCCTCTACTACACGTGTGCCACGAAGCTCGGATCTGGATCATGGACGATGGCTGGGAGATGGTGCCAATTAATGATTCCTCCGATGTGATGGATGAGTATGTAGTCTCCGAGCGACGACTGTTCAATTTCAAGACTGGGAAAATGATATGGATCTCCAACGCACCGATGATGAATAAAGAACTGAAATTTGGGAAGAAGGAAGCACCGCATCCTCCGTCTCCGCCCTTTCGGTGGAGACCTGAAGTTTTGGAAAGAATCAGGAGACTGATAGTTGATCAATCGCTGTGGGGTGTAAGTGTCTACTTTGTTTTTGGAAGTAGGAGCGAAACTAATGGAGGTAGGATTGGCACTCTGGTCCCAATAAGGACTTTGGACAGTCAGACGAAAATTCCCCTCTCACGATGACTGGAAAGAAGCTGTCAAGTGTTTACCCCAACTAAAAACTCTACAAGTATTAGTGAGAAGAACTGGACGCACGAATCATTCGAAGTCAAAGTTTGTAGAGATGTTGGAGATCGATATTCCACTTGGTACTGGGGCATGAATTGGATTTGAACTTGTTCGTGCGGGAGATTTTGCTAGGTAGAGGTAAGAAGAAGAAATGATGGTCGAGTATATCGGGTCCATTTAATTTACTCGTGCTTCTATCGTTGGTTTCTGGGTGCGGGATTAGTGGACATCTTGTCAATTTTAGGTAGTCTTGATATGTCAATAAAAGCGACAGCATAAGCGACAACTGGAATTGTCCACTTCAACGCTATGGATATTTTAATGAGCCGTTGTCCATTTCACACTAGACTCAATCGCCAATCTACTGTGAATGGATACTATTTCCAATCCAGAGGTAAGATGCTCCGCTGATGTGCATGGAGACGCATTCGCAGGACAACATCCCTGGGCTACAGCAGGATACTCTTGAAGAATTGACTGATTCCTTGCAAATCTCGGGATGGCCGTTTCATCCACACTCATGATTACACGACTCTACATATTGTGCTGGAGAAATAGCTTTGGCGGGTTGTATCTTGTTTCATTCATTCGCAAGCTTGATTGGAACATGGTATGAAAGATTTCAAAAAGCCTTGGTTGAAAGACTAGCAGCTCAATAGCTCTATTTCGCACAGCAAGTAAATCCTTCACACACTGTTCCGCAAGCAATCCGACATTTGACCAGATTTACTTGACTCAGGACTCTCCTCCTGACATCCACCGCACTGCTCGCCTCCCTTGTGGACGTTGACTCACCCACCTCAACAGCCTTTCCATTATCCACAGCCCCTTCAATCTCATCTCCTCGTTTTTCACTCACGCCGCTCCTTCTTCCTTCCATTTCTTGCTCGCTCACCAGTTCAGGCTGCAAAGTCGTTGAATGGATACCATATGCGTGGAGACACTCGTTGATGCGCTTGGCCTGCACCATGAAATTGCTCAGCGAGTCGTCGGATGTCAAGACATGAGCTGATGCGAGAGCTTTGTGCTGCGAGAGACTCCAAACGTGGAGTTCGTGTATTGAAAGAACATTGGAAACTTTTTCGAGATCGTGTTGGATATCGTCGGGGTTTACGCCAAGTGGGACCGATTCGAGGAGGATCGAGCCACTGTTCTTGACTGTATTTTATTAGTCTTTGAGATTCAGAAAGAAAAAATTGCAGAGCGCGGAGCAGGAAATGTGGTCTTACCTAACGGAATAGCGCTGGCAAAAATCATGATTGCAATACCCAGACTCACACCAGGATCGGCATAAAATCGCCCCTCGTATTTGGCCTGCCAGATAACAGCAGCGGCAATGATGACACCGATGTTGTTCAGTGCATCGCCAATGACATGGACGAGGACACCCATCATGCCAAGATCATGGCCGTGGCCGGCCTTACTCGAGTCAACTTTGTGTCTGTGATCTTTGTGGGAGTTGCGTGACTGCGAATGTTAGTTGGAGTTTTGATTAACAGAGACAGAGACTACATACATCGGTTAGTTCGATACTGGCGCTGTCTTGTTCCTCCACGTTAGGAAGTGAGGACGGACCATGGTCGTGCTCTGCAATTATCAGTAACTTTCCGAGGTATGACTTGGCTAGCCGAGTATACATTCCGTGAAGGAATACAGCGCTGATGATGTTCAATGTGAGGCCGACGCAGCCCATTATGAGGACTAGCATGGGATTCTCGACTCCTAAATGCAAGATCAGATTATGTGCGTCCAGCATAAGCGAGGTGATATTTACTTTCAAGTGACACAAATCGTTCGATAGATTGTAGGAAAATACTGACACCGAGTGCCTGTAGCTGCGATGTCAGTCCATTCTATTCCAAATAATGAATCAAAGGAGGCGAAGGTAAAAGGACGTACCAGGAGGAAAACGCCATTGAAGAATGCTCCTAATAGCTGTGCTCGCTGCCACCCAAAGGATAGACCTTTTGGTGTCTTCTCTTTCATTGAGATCTATGTCAGGAACCATCAGCTTCTGTATCGAAAGATGTCTCAGTGGTACAAGACAACTGACTCTAACTGCTACTAGAGCTACAATGAATCCAACCAAGTCATTCATCTACGCGTTCCGGTCATTAGCCAAGCTTCCTTATAGCCAACCAGATGCAGTCACTTGATACATACATAATGAAATGCATCAGCTACCAGAGCTAACGAGTGCGTGTAGAAGCCAACTGCGGCAATCACAATCAGCCAAAGTCCTCGCATGATGTAGAGAGAGATCGGTGATAAATCACCACGTGATCTCCTTAGAGGAAAGATTATGGGCAATTACCAGAGATTTCTGCAATGAAGAAAGAAAACGAGATGCTAATAATGATCATCAAGCGTGTCGATTTGCTCAAACCTTTGGAGTGGGAATGGGCATGATCGTGGCCATGCTCGTCAGAGGCGCTATGCTCATGGTTATGTGGCGCCATTGTTGATTCTCGATATCAGAGTATTTCTTTGGCGAGAATAAATCAAAATAGTATTAAATGTGAGGAAGAAGAGGAGAGAAAACGAATTATATGAAAGACGAGGAATAGAAGAGAATGACCGAGGCTTGATAATGCTTGATTTATGAGTTGGCGATCAAGTCTTGGAGGCGTATCAGGCGTGTTTGGTGGGTCAGTGCGATCAGCCCAGACCTGCCACAATGCCCTGCGAATTGGGAGTCGAGAAGCCTGGGGAAGGCAGAGCCGAACTTACGAAGCGAAGATAGTGTGACGTGTGTGGGATGGCGCCTTGAATATAGGCTGGGGAGTTGCTTGTTTTTCTTGTGTCTTGGAAGCTCTAAAATAAGGTCGTAGTAAGGTTATTTCAAACCTCATCATGAATTGCGCGTATGACTGGCTACCTTACCCCTAGCATTGCTTCTAGTCATTCAAGAAAGAGGAGACAATGGCGTGGTGTGCCGTCAGAGTGAATCACGTGTATTATTTCGCCACCTCTTTCCAATCCTCCGTACCATCATTCGCGATTTATTGGAAGTCAAGGTGTCATAATGCTGAGAGCCAATCGAACTGTTGTACTGGTACATAGAAGGTATACTCGTCAAAAAGACAAGAATCCTGTTATGTTGGGCAGCTGTTCTACAATGTGGAAAATCCTGCATCCGAATGTAAGCTTTCTTTGGTATATATTCAATACGTTCCGCCTCGAAAGTCGGCTCTATATTACCCGCTGATCTAAATCCACAGCACCCCATATATTGAGATACAAGATCTGGTTCTACACAAAACTTACCATCATATAAACTTCAAAGTCGACCCATCGATAGTCTCTGCAAACCCGGCTCCGAAAACGCTTGCTGGTGTCTGGAAGCCAGCCCGAACCTCCCCACTCACAACTCGTCTAGCAGCCTCTACCGAAGCACAAGCTGTAAAAGTGTAGCCGTTCACAGTATGAAGTACAGCGCGCGTGACAGTTCCATCCTCGGCTGTTGCAACCACAGAAACCTGATACGGACTCCTCTCCCTCTCCTCGAGTGTCGGGCCGTCAGGTAATAGAGCCAGCTCTCCAGTCGGAAACCCCCCAGAAGCGTGGACGAAGGTCCTGATGTTCGGGACTCCTGTCGACTTCCATAGTGTGACCAGATCTGGTAATGTCACTGGGAATGAATCAGCGGGGCCTTTCCCATTGTCGAAGTCGAATGGGATAAGGTCGACGGATTTCAGGTTTACTAGTTCACCCGCAAAGCGCTGAAGAGTCCCGCCTGTCGATGTCTCAGATGCGCTGACTGCAGATCCTCGAGACATAGGTCCGGCGACTGCCATAGCGATGTCGATAGACTTGATTTGTTGGCCAGGCTGGATGGCGCGTCCAGCCAGAGAACCAAACATCGCTACGCTGCCGCCAGCACCCGGCATAAGCATAACACCTGCCTTCTTTGCTTCCTCGTCTCGAGTCTCGGCCAGAAGGTAACTGTAAAGTTCTGCCGAGATGTCGAGATAGTGTACTCCATTTCGTATGCATGCATCTATCAAGTGCTTTGCAGTGTGCAGAAAGGGGCCTGAACAATTGAGGAGCACCTTGGCGCCTTTCAGGGCTGAGTCTACTATGTGGCGGTCATCCACATTAAAGATGAGGAATGGAACGTCGAGTGTGAAGGCGAGATCTTTCACCTTGTTCTCGCTTCTCCCGGCTATCGTGAAGTTGAGCCCGAGGCTCTTCGCGTATGAGGCAATGAGGCCACCAGTGTATCCGGTAGCACCATATATGATCAAGTCAGCCATGCTGATATGAGAAATTTGGCAGATTTTGAAGTGATTTCAGGATGAGAGAGGATCGAGATGGGCAGGAACGTTGAATTCTGCTCGATCAAATTTGAATTCATAGATGTAATGAATAGATACTTATATGTAAAAATTGATACATGCAAAGTCCACAATTGCTGAGTAAGTCTACGAGTTGTGCCAATTCCGCAATAGATATCCTGGTATAAGAGGATCGGATTATGCAATCGCAAAAAAAAAGAAGAAAAATGGGAACGCATGAGAAGGGCCAACTCTGCTGGACACAATTAAAGTCTACCCGGAACTCCGAGATCCTATCGGTATGGTGACAAGCAGGAAACAGAAAATCAACTTGCCTTGTAAATACCCAGCAAGTTCGACATGCCACGTCAAAGTATGTAGAGACTACTTGGAGTGGCTCACTTTTAGCTCAGGGAGGTATGAGTCATGGTGGGAAGAGGTAGAAAATCCGAAATGGCTACCAGATAAATGATAGCGCAAGCTGTAATATCTTTGCATTGTAGCTTGAAAACCAAGAGATTTCTCAAGAAGACGCCAGTGTTTAAGGCTGAGGTGCAGCAAAACATTCAAGTTTGATATCCTTCTTACTGCTATGGTAAGCTTTTCGGCTTACGGCGGTGTCGATGTTTACATTCTCGCTAATTACAGTCGCTTACTTCCCCTACTCCAAACACCATGACTCCTCTTCCTCACCCCGCCCGTATTCGGCACACCCGGTGAAGTCGAAGCCAGCATCTTCCCAAAATCCGGCGTCCCGATACCAGATACTGGATCCCAACCGTCAGTCGCATTCCAACTCGCGCCAGGGACAATTGGACTCCCATTTGGACGAGCATTGAAGCGTGTGAGTCCATTGCAGCCTGTTGATGCACCGGTCGTAACGTCGTTCATAGCTGAAGTACCGTTGGAGTAGAGCCACTATGTTCCCTTCAGCCACGCTACCCTTACAACACTTCAAACAAAGGATCTGGTCTACTCACCGGATTCATAAACCCCATGGTCGGCATTCCCTGACTCACCCTCGCCGAATTCAACATCGCCACAACCCCCGCAAACACCGGCGCAGCCGCCGACGTGCCCCTCGAGAACCCCAAAACCCCCTTATCAACCACAGCAAAATTATTACTCTGCGCCGATACATCTGGGAATGCTCTCCCACTAGCATTAAATAACCCTTTATTCTTATCCCCAATCTTGGATAGGTAAGCTGTGACAGCAGCATCTTGATATGCTGGTCTTGCCCAAACATCCGAGAAGCCACCCGACGAGAAGAAAACTGCTTTCTCTGGTGCCACAGATGCCGTTCCACCTACAGAAGTGACATATGGACACGAAGATGGGAACTGCGCATTGAAAGTCGTCCTATTCGACCCATCATTCGCCAGACAGAAATCACCCACTCCCGAATCCCCAGAAGCGAAAATAACAGTCTTGCCTCTCGCTCCAAGCTGCGCAAACATATTGCACACTTGCATCGCGTACGTGGGTGGGATTTCTTGCTCGTTCTCGCCGTAGGATATGGAGATTACGTTGGGGATCTGCTCGTTGGGGAGGGCCATGAGAGAGACGAGGAAGTCGAGGTACGGCTCGTTTTGGCTGGTTGCTGCTGGGTCTGGCTGGTCGCCGTCTGGGACGAAGGGGCCGCGGCCGCCGACGGAAAATTCGGTTACGGGTGTTGGGGAGCTGATGCCGATTATGTATTGGTTGTCGAGGTTGGCTTCACCGCTGTCGTTGGCGCTGTTTTGGTCATTGAGGCCGCCGTTGAATTGAACGACTTTGAACTGTATGTGAAATTCAGTTGAGTACTTCTATACTCTGAGAAAGGCAAAGTGGCAGGAAGATGGGAAAGACATACACTTTGGTTCATCGCGTATGGAGCTAACGCCTGCTCAAACTGTATTGTATCCGCGTTCCTCGCATACTCCTCTAAGAACGAAGCATAACCCACAGTATTCCCATTGTTGGGATCGGCCTTGTAATGGACATTGTACAGATCCAGTAAGCATGTAGGCGTTACCATATTTGCACATGAAGCATTGACTTGAGTGGCTGCCCACTTCGCTGGACTCATATCAGTTTGGTACTTGATTTGGGAGCTGGTGTACCGTGGCTCTAAAGAGCTGAATCTTGTTGTTGGTTGTACGAAATTGATGTTTGGCGCTATCGCTTCTGGGACAGTGTAGGAGAGTGTTCGGAGGATTGGCTTAGAGGTATCGGGGTTGGTGTACCAGTTGAACGTGGTGCCAAGGAGGGCGTTGGCTTTTGCTACCGTGGTAGACAATAGGATATATTCGCCCTCATGGTTGATGGCTGTGATGTTGTTGTCTTGAAGCCAAGATATAGCTGCGTCTGAGGCCTCTTTTGTGGGCTGTAGCAAACTCCTGAGTTCGTGTCCGGAATAGTGGTTGCCATATTGTGGATGGTCTGGCGTGGATACTTCCAGGAGTTTGTCGTAGAAGGTGTTGAGATTTTGTTGCTTGAGTGATAATCGAAGCTTGATGTTCTCCTCACCAGTAGCAGCTTTGACCTGCGTCCATCCTCTTGGTACACTTTTCAGTGATTCGAAAGTGTTTGTTGCTTGAGTGAGGCCCAGTAATGAGATCAAATATATTAGTTTACAAGAGAGCATTTTTTTGATTGGAGAGGCCTGCTCTGGTTAGTAATGAGTGAAAATGAGGACGAAGATTGAGACTGTGCGAATCTCGACTTAGCGGCTGATCAACTTGTTGCTACGATATATGGATCGGACAAGCTTCATATGTTGGTGGTATATCCTGGCGCCCGCATTGATCTTCGGCCCCGAAAAAGGCTGTTTGCCGTTGTTTCAAACAACGGGTATGCGAATCCGATCTACCGAACAGCTACCGTCAGACGAAACATGAAAAGTAGACATTTGATGGGGGTAGACGGGAAACTTTGTCAGGTTTGAGGACAAATCATATCTACATCTGTAGCTGTGTAAGTTGAAGCTGATACTCATCCAGCGGCATCTTTGTGCCTATATTGTAAGATTACCTGCAGGCACGCCCAGGACAGGGCTACAGAACCACCAATTAAGCTTAATTGAAGAAACGTGTTAGAGAAGACAAGCGGCGACAAACCTTGAAACTTGGTCCGAGCCGAACTGCATAGAAAGCTTCATCTCTTCTTGGCACACGGTGACCGGCTCATACTCAGAAGTACCTCTTTTATAACCACCCAAATCAAAGACAGTATCGGTTGGGAGAAGCAGTAAACACCATCCATTAAAGCCTAAGGTATATGCATTTCTAATCATCGCTCTCTCCACAGCATCAAGTTCTCCGCTCGTCCCCTCCAGATTTTGTGATCGATCAAGCAAAGAAGAAAAATCGTCATAGGTCGTCGTATCATCATCAAAAGCCACCGCATCTGTCCTTTCTCGCAATCCCCTCCCCTATCAATATCTCGCGGCAGTTCAAACTCCAGCTTCCGCTCACTATCCTGACAGTCCCACACGGATCGGTCGATCAGGCCCGATCCATGTTCCATTTCTATATGTCTGTAAATAGACACAGTGAAAACAAAAATATGAAGAACCCCGCGCATATGTGCAAACAATCCACCCAGAAAAGCTGAGATGCTATCCAGTAACACTCATAATGGGAAAAGATTGTTGAGCGGAATATATTCCGTTATCGTGAGATATTATGCCGAAGTCTATTTTTCTCAGAAGGTTTCGGATTCGCCGCTTTGATTACTCGCTATCGTGCCAAATGTGTCTAGAAGTTGTCAGTCTTGGATTGTCTCGAGATAAGGGTGTCTATTTACCTCTATTCTTATTTCGACGAATGACTGTCTCGTCTCTGTTGAGTTCGCCGCTCTTCGACGCCGAACTCATACTTCTTGGGCCAGTTGGCTTTCTGGCAGGGACGCCGGTAGGCATTGATCTGGGAGCGGACCTTGGTGAACTTGCCGGATCATAGTCCATGGGCAGGTGCTCGTTGCTGAGAGGGCTTGGCTTTTGAAGCTTGCCTGTTCGGATCTTTGGTGGTCGTTCTGGCGCTAACGGCTCCTTTGGTGGACGTTGGGGAGGCTGATTCGATGCAGAACCATTGGAGTATCCGCCATCGGAAACGGGTGACATGTTCCCAGTGTTATTCGTGCCATTGCTATATCGGTTTGTGTGTTGCGGCGGCAGGCGATTGAGACTTGTCTGAGAGCCCCAATCGAGGGATCTGGGAGACATGGGCGAATCGAAGTTGTCGGCTTGCGATTCCAGAGCTGTCTGGTAACGATGAGTTGGCCCAACCCGTGGTTGAGGATGTTGTAAGTTGAGCGAGTTGCGATGAGCCTTGTATTTCGGATCCTCGGGTGGTAGTAGCGACACAGGAGGCTCATTCTCATCGTAATGCTGGTCTATCTGATCTTGAGAGAATCCAGAATGGAGCTTGTCGTCGCCGTAAGGGTCATTATCAGCATAGTTTCCTAGATCAGAACCAGACCGCGACGGTGGATCTTGGTACTGTTCTTCCCCTTTGCGTCCGCTGTTGCGCCCGCTGCTTCTGAACCCACGGAGAACAGTAGAAGCGGTCGTCTCAGACCAACGAGATACTTTCGGTATCCAGCCTGAAGAGCTACTTGACTTATGCTTCTTACTTTTGTCGGTTCTAGGAGTATTCTCGTTGCTCAAGGACGCGGGCGCGACGTATTGTTGGGGCGGCGTGCCGAGAGGAGCTGATCCCCCGCGAGAGATTTCCCGAGTAGGAGTGAGTAGCTGTTCGTTGTTCTCGAATTGGTTGTCTAGGACAACTTGCTCATGATGATCGAGTTCTTCTTCATCGCCCTCTGGTACAGTGCTGATGCGGTGATCGGAGAACTTTCGGTTATCGAACAGTCTCGTAGCACTTGTGCCACGTGAATGAGGAATCGAGAGATGGCCGGACTGGCTTGCATGACTGGCAGTCGAAGTTCCTGCGTTTCCTTCAGGCTCATATCCCCGGTCATCGTAATTGCCTTCTTGTCCAAGATCATCGTAGGATTCTCCAGGGTGGCTGTCGACCTTCAGGCCTTGGGCAACCTTGAGTCCCTCCACCTCGCCCAACAGCTGCACCAACATCTCTTCGATCTTTCCGAGGTCATTAGAGCTCTTCATGCTCAATCCCTTAAGTGCCCTCCTGAACACATTTCTCTTCTTGTTGGGAATATCATCGAACATCTCATCTTGTGAGCCCTGTCGGATGGATCTTGGACCGCTCTGTGGCTGAGGTCTTGGGCCATTTATGGCCTTTTGGACAGACTTATCAGTGTTGCTCTGGACCTCGGTGATGATAACATCTTCTGTATCAGCAAGCAGACGCTTCATGTCCTCGAAAGAATTTCGCATGTCTGCTGCAGCACGAACGAGCGTAACCAGAATCTCAGTGTCTCGGGCGCTTCTTTGAGCATCGCGAACAGTAAGCTGCGGATGATTAGCGAAGTTTTGTGAGCAGGCTCAGAGCAACTTACATGATCCATCAAAGCTACAATGTCCTTCGACTGGATTCGATCGATGCCGTTTCCAGTAGCACTATCGTAAATCGGTGACCCCATTCCATGAGACATGCCGCTGAGGTGCCGAGCATGCTTAGGGGTGTAGAATGGATCTTCTCCCACCATATTGTCCGCTCCGCCCTCAGCATCTTGGTCCAGAAAGCCAACTCCTTTGATTCGTGGTTCAGGTGTAGCGGCACCTGGAGAGCGAGCATTCGGTGCTGATGAGATGTAGCCCTCATCTTTGGGAGAAGTGACTCTAGCAGATTGGTAGTCTAATTTGGCAGGAGTGAAATTGTTGCCGAGACCCTGAAATCCTGCTTGGCCTAATAGATCGCGGTCAAGATCACCACCGATCGCTGCAATAGGACTCGTTCCCTCGTATGGGTTCGTGATGAGGGTGTCACGTTTTCTTTCTCCTGATGTTCGTTGCCACTCATCATCATGATCTCCACTGACTTCTCGATTGTGTTGGGTGATCGCAGCCGCTCCTCCAGCACCTACAGCAGCACCGATCAGAGCTGCTTCAGCAGCCTTAAGGTTTGAATCAGATCTATGGCCGTGGCTCGAGGCAGTGTCCAAGTGTGCTTGAGGTGTTCCTCTTCCAGACCAGTGGTCTCTGGTGGTCTCCTGAGCTCCACCAGGTCCCTGAATGATGGAAGGATTGGTATCTACTTCCGATTCTCCATCGCCATATCCAATCTCGGGCATTGGGTCATGCATGTCCGGGAGCCCGCTAGCACCCAATTTGAGCTGCTCGTGGCTCGCAGCTTCGCTTAAGGGAACGTCAATGCTGTGTCGAGGCGATGGAATCTGTCCCTGGCCTTCCATTGCTCGTTCTTTGAAGGACATGTGCAATGGCGCGCCGGTGTGTTCCAGTCTATCTTCATATTTGATCTGATCGGCATCAGAGTGCTTCTTGCTTCGGCTTGCCAAGACAGCAGCTGCCACACCTGCAGCAATTGCCTGCTCTGCCTTGTGGCTTTTGTATTTTGGCATTGCAATCTTCCTTCCTTGCTCATCGATATCATACTCTCCCGCGTACTTTGATGGGCTGTTCCGTTGACTCGAAGTCCCACGGTCTGATTCATCATACTCGAGGTCTCGGGAGGCATCGTGCTTGGTCGGGCTGTTTCCACGACTTGTAAAATGCCTTTCGGAGCCATCCTCGAAAGAAGCATATGAGCCTCTGCGGTGGTATTGACCATCGTTCGAAAAGCCAGAATCTCTGGTAAGTTCCGATTCGTTCACCAGTGAGGCGACTGCGGACTCGACAGCGATAGGAGTGTGAACATAATCTGGGATCGCCCCAAGACCACGGACATTCTGACCCGTAGCAACACGATCCAATCGAGGGCGGTCCTCACTGTCGTCGGTGTAGTTGGAATTGTGCTTGTAATCCAATCCTGAGCTGCGATAGCTTCCTGGAGAACCAAGATCGCGGTTACGGTCGTTCTCGCGGTGTTGCTCCTCCCAGTACTCAGCATCTTGGGTAAGCTCCGAGTCAGTGAGACCTCCTTGACGCACTTCTGCAAAGTCGTGACGATTACCATGTACATTGCCAATGGAGTCGAGAGACTTCATGGACCTTCCAGATCGGGGATGTTGGGGCGACTTATTCAAGGAAGAGTACGACCCCGTGCTGTGAGTCAATCTTGAATCTCTGTGCTGGACATCTGGGTCTCCTTCGGTGTAGCCGGAGACGCTTTGAATTGGACTGAGTCCGCGACGCTCCTGGGCATAGGGAACATATTTCAGAGGCGGAGGTACTTCCTGGTTGTTCTGGTAGTAGTCGAAATGGCTATCCTCAAGGAGCTCCGGGTCATGGTGATCGTCGCTGTCGTTGCGGTGATGCATAGCAGCAGCTCCCAAACCGGCACCAAGAGCAGCACCACCGAGACCAGCTGCCAATGTTCGGCTCTTGCCTCCACTGTGCTCCTCTTCCACAAAGGAGTCCTCGCGGTCAGAATACTGCATTGGAACCTTCCGACCATGTTCATCTAGTTCATACTCCTCTTCGTGAACTTGCTGACTTGAAAGGTCATGGAGACTCAAATTTCCACGTGAGTAATTAGAGTGTTGAGTTCCGAGACCTTTTTGAAGTTGCACTGGAGTTCTTGTAGGGGTACTGGATGCCGGTGATACGACACCTCGAGACACCTCGCGGACCTGAGTGACTCTTTCTTGGCTTGCTGAATGAGGTCTCTCCGTTTCTGCTGACAAGATGGAGCTTCTGGTGATCTCTGAAGCATTGATGTCGCTCATTAGCGGCATTGGCGGGGGAACTGTTTCGTAGTTACGCTCCTCATAACTTTCAGCAAGACTGTCACTCCTACTGCGACTCTTGGTTCTTCTTCGTCTCCGTTCTTTTCGTTCTTCTTCAAGCGACTCCTCAGACTGGTGCTTGTGCAATGCGGCTGCCGTCAAGGCACCAAGTCCAGCCCCAGCGGCTGCCATTTTGAGACCTTTGTGCCCATCGCTGCTGCGCTTCTTGTGAATCTTCTCTCCATCTCTAACAACAGTCTCTTCTGATGTCTCTCGCTCAAAGCTTCTTGGAGAATCGTTCATCACACGACTGATATTTCTGTCTTTACGACCCTTGATGGTGTTTCCAGACAAAACTTCGGAATCGTTGAGGACCACCTTCGGTCTGCCAGAAGTATCGCTGCCCCTGTCTGATAGTCGTCGAGTACTTGAAGTCTCCTCCCTAGAATCTCGTGAAATACCACTCCCTGAAGTGATAGATCCTCTGCGATCACGGTCCCGATCACGAGTTTGGTGTTTACTTTGCTCTCGCTTGAGTGCGGTGAGCTCAGGAAGAATGAGTCGACGAATAGCATCTTCGACCGTCTCAAGAAGTTTCGGATTGTTGATGGAAGATTTTGAGGTACCGGACCGGAACGAATATGCATCGCCAGACTTTCCGCTCAGATGAGAGTTGAGTAAGCTTGAGTCCACCCCTGACACCATAGATTCCTCATGGTGGGTCCGACTGGATCGTCTTCGAGGAGATTTTACACTCTCTGTTGTCTGTTCTCCGCTAACACTCCGACTTCTGCTACTGTGCTTGCGCCGCCTTTCTGACTTGTCTCCTCGTACTTTCTCCACAGCCTTCTGAGCTACGATCCGCTCACGGCTCAGACTTCGACTCCGTCTGCGCGAGGGTGTTCTCAACTTATCAGTAACTGCGCCAGCGACCAGGCCAGCACCAGCTCCGGCAGCCAATGCCTCGCCCCGAGACAGACTTCGACTGCGCTTTCTTTCTGGTTCTCGGGACTTGCCATCGAGGAAGCTGTCAGCCGGCATCGATGAGATGTCGGATGTGTTCTGTTGTAGATATTTGGACGAGCTCTCGCCAGTGGGAATCAACGGACTTCCATGTCTTCTAGGCATTATCTCCACCTCAATTGGACCCCCTCCACGAGATGTAACGTTCGACTCCTCGGTTGCTGATCGATATGAGTGTAGGCTGTGGTCGTCACCTTCTCCTTCTAGGACTAAAGACTTGTCGCTCTTGACGTTCGGCGACAATTGGATTCGTTTCGTGTAAGAAGCTTTGCGGTTGCTTCCACGTTCGGTGATTTGGATGTGGTCATTCGATGATTTGCTTCTGCTCTTCGAGGATGGTCGCACTTTCACTCGCACAGAAGGTCGTCGAGAGTCAGCCTGACTGCCTTTTCCACCTTCAAAATATTCAATCAACAGAGATGTCTGCGATTTGTTCGTGCTGAGGCCGTGCCCGTCCTTGTCGCCCTTCTTGCGCCGTGTAGATATCGTAACGGGGCTTCCGTCCTCTGGCAGGGTATATTGGCTTTTCTCCGTGATCCTCGATCCAAGCTCTGTCCCTCCAGTGGTGCTGTCAGTCTCCGTTGGCGCAGGTAACGGAGGACCTTTTCTATCGGCACCCATTCTGGCAACTCAAAGGTCAGCCGAACGGTGGAGAGGATGCATGAGAAGTGTTAAAGGCCGTTTGCTGGCGACGACGCTGTGGAACAAGGTATTGAGAGAGGCTGGTGACTTCTGGGGGATCTCGAGAGGTAGGCCGAGTCGCTAGGATTCGCCCAGCTGAGGCAACCCGGTCGTCGTACAGATGCGGGAAAAGAAAATATACCGTGTTGAGGGAAGATCCAAGATCCAGTCGATTCGAAATAGAAAACCCAATGGACGTTGACAAGGTCGAATGGTCGAAGGCGAACCGGGCTGAAGTGTAGCAGTAATAGTAGCTCTGTTATGGCAGAGGTTTGCGAAGAGAGAGAGCTGCTTGGTAGTATTTGGTGGGCTGGGTTAGGCCGGGGAAACAGGATGATGCGCTGGTCGTTGTGTTGACTGACCGACGTCTCGGCGAATCACTGGTCTGGGAGCTTGGACGGCACTATCGGTTTTGGGGACCTTTGCCTGATTTGGCGATTATTTTGCATGGAGTTGCAGAATAACGAGGCCCAATCGTCTGGCCGAATTGCTGGATGAGTGAATGAATGCAGACGCTGCTGGTCCTCGTCTGTCTCTCTTTCTCTGTTAATGGCAGAGGCTTGGATTTCAAACCAACAGTCTCTTCGGCCATTTGCCTTGATCTTACGAGGAGCGATTTCGTGGCGGTGTTATATTCGCCCCCTCGAAACGCATTTTCGTCCAATGGGTGGGAAGAGTTCATCAGGTGCAGCAACTCGACTGCGCTTTACTGCAGGACTAATGTACTCCTGCATCTTCAGAACTTGTGATCTTCGCTGAACTCTACTGTATTCGAGGACAGCCCTAGACTCGAACACCCTACACAGCTACAAAAGTGAATTATACGGCATCATTGGAGCACTTTCTTATAAGTCGAGCCTCGTTTGTTTGTTCTCGACAGGCCTCAAAAGTTTGGCCTCAGGGCAGGCGGTGACAGGGCATGCCGGGAACCTTTCCCTCTGGAGCTTGGGGCGACAGATGGTGGTGCCGCTCAGTGGGACAGTGGGCCGTTTTATCTATCATCAGCCTCGTTGCCATGGAGATATGAGTTTTTGTTTAGGGATCGTGCATCTTCGTGGAGCACAAGAGCTTTGATGAAAGTTTTTCAGAGTGGAAATTGTGATGGATTTAATGAGTACTTGAGACATCGTGAACGCTGCGTGGAGTTGAGACACTCGATTTCGTGTGGGCTGGGAAGGAAGCGATAGATGAGTGCATAAAACCGGCTTTTGTGAAAGATGTGCAGCGGGTGCTTCCTTCATACCGAGTTTGAGGACGGATAATCCCCAATTTTTCCAAATGGGGATGGCCGCGACAATAAGTAAGACTTTGATAACAGGTATCTGGATCATTGAAGAAGATAGCGAATGGAATGTTCTCCACCTGAAGCTTCAATGTCTCAGCCTCGGCTGTTCATTGTTAAGTATTTTCACAGAGATTCGGTTGCTCTAATTCCTGTCAGCCTGTCTATGCCATCACTCCAACAGCCGCAGCCGGCAAGACAGCTGTCAACAGCTGAAGCCCAGAAAGCATAGCCATCGGGCGGCAGAAGGACTTCAGCACCTCAGACAGCCTCGGCGGCTAATCACCTCGTTCCATGTGATATTTCCTGAGCCTGAAAGGCTGCATCGAAGTACCATCGTATCTAGGGCTCTACCCCTCAGCCGCATTGCATGGTCGTACACACAGTTCGATTTTCGAAAAGCAGAAAATAGAGATATTAACATGTTATGATTCCGACATATAGTCTGTAGTCTTCTATTGCTTGACTACACCATATAATATCTGTCCGAATGTGAATGCCCAATACCAATACCATACTATGCCTCAAAAATGCCAAAATGTAGACTAGGGTATTTTTTGTCCTCCAAGATAAACAGAAATATTTCGTAGATGCGCATTCCAATTTTTTAATTCCCTGACTCCAGTTGCAACCAACGCCACATTTCGAACGCATGACTTCTCTTCTGATTCTGTTTGATTCTCTATGATGCCGAGATCATGATGGGTAAACTATCAAATACGACCTCGTTGTTCTCGTAGTGGACTACGAATCCTCCTCCGAGAACTCTTCTAAGTGCTTGCAGTCTATGCAACTTCCACCATGCGTCTATCTTCATGGTGCCGGTCTTGTGTATGCGGACCACCATTCTGGAGCCATATCTGCGGCCTGTCTCTTCGTTGATAGCGTTCTGGTATCTCGGTCCCCGTGAGGGGTACTCTACTGTATTAAGAATGTCGCTGAAGTTCGTATGGAGCACTTTCCGGTCTTTCTTGGCGATTCGACGCGATGATTCGGATGCAAGTTGAGAAAGTGTGTGCTTTAGCTGGTCTTTCTGGCGGTAAACGTCGTAGCGCTTGACGAAGCTGGTGTCAATAGGTAATCCCTCCTCGTCCTCTTCGTCACTTGCTGGTCCATCATCCGTTTCTCGTGCCGTGTAACTCTTCTCAAATAAAAGTGCGATGTTCTCTCCGGCTGCTACTTGTACGGAGACATCACTGCTTGCCAGTTGTTCCACAAATGCATCCATCGCCGCTTCTGTCTTTTCTTCCATATCGTCTATTGATGTTGCCAGAAATCCCCATGCTTCACAAGCTGCTGTGACAACCTCACCACTGTCCGCTGCTTCAATCGAACTACCATCTGACTCCACAATCTCAAGCAAATCATCCATGATTTCTTCGAGCTCTGAATCCGATGCGCCGCCAAAGACGGCTGCTGCGCTGAGAGTGTGGATTGCCACTGCCTTCACGGCAAGAGACTCGGAGTCGGAGTATGTGCGCTTGAGCGTCTGAAATATGGAATCGTAGACGGTTTCGGAAGGGACTGTAATTATTGATAGAGCAATAGCTACGAAGATGTTAGTAGATGTGGCGAATCTGGAAAGGCGAAATATGACAAACCTCTGAGCGCAAGAGATGCTTCCTTCTCGCTCTCCGATTTGACACTCTTCAGCAATGCTGGGAAAAGCTCCGAGGTTTTGGAATGTATTTGATCATAAGCATAGTGTCCCATGAGGATGTGAACGTATGTTGCAAGTGCCGATTCTCTGCCCTGGACGCTGCTCCTCTTTCTGTCGATGATCTCTTCTACACGATCACCAAGATCTTGCATCCATAGGTCGGTTGTATCTTCAGGAAGGGTTGCCGAGAGCATATCGTCTATTGAATTAACACTACAAAGCCACGGGTCAGTGTTGGTACTTTGCGACATTCTCGATACTTTTGCTCACCTCCAGTTTGTGCTATCACTCAGATTCCCATCCTCATCATCAGAAACATTTCGAGAGACAGTTCGAGAGTTTGAGCGCGAATTTGCTGCTGAGGACGCCCTGGAGGAAATGCGCGACTGGGCTTTTTTGGAGACAGTCTTATGCGACTCGAGCGCTTGGCGTCTTAAATCGTGCATTTTGGATATTAGACTGCAGGTGTTGCAACTGCAAAGGAAGTATAGTTAGTCGGGGTCGTCGAACGCGACTGTGTGCGGGGTTTCTCTGCGGTCAATGAATTGGTTGAACGGGAGGCAGGCGTGGTGCGTTATTGCCAGGTTTTGTGGAATGGTGTTTGTGGCGTGGTGTGAAATAATTCCTCCATGTAAGTATCTCTGTGAGTCACAAATTATCGAGCTGGATAGACTGGGCAAGGCAGAGCAGGGCGGTAATAAACAGTAGGCCGGCTTTGGTGAGTTGGATGGAAGGAGAAAAGATAGTGAAAGTGGGTACATTGTGAAGGGATGGCTAAGTTACCTACGGAAATCCGCACCCGTACAGTAGGGTGCAACAACTTTGAACACCCCCCCTGGCTGCCAAGGGGCCACTTACTCGATTCGGTTTGTTGTTCTCGCTGCTTTGAAAAGTAAATAAGTAATTTTAATATTTTGTATACCAACCCTTTGCCTCGATTACTGCCTCTACTCGATTTCCCATAGTAGTAGCTAATCGATACAAAATTCCATTATCAATATTATGCCAGGCTTCTTGAGCTCCTCGAATCAACGCATCGAGAGTTTCATCTGTATCAGGGGCATGTTCGAGCTCTGGATGCAATCTATATAACTTTGCTTTCATAAGAGCCCAGAGGTTCTCGATAGGATTTA